>Ga0187894_10000002_pt1 | contig 747841 bp, 767 predicted proteins | sample GBC1701081metaG_FD_136650 | JGI IMG/M metagenome (GOLD analysis project Ga0187894, IMG submission 136650) | White microbial mat communities from a lava cave in the Kipuka Kanohina Cave System on the Island of Hawaii, USA - GBC170108-1 metaG ... | reverse complement strand
GACCCGGGTCATGAAGGCGAAGGCCGCGGAGAAATCGGCGAAGACGAAGCGCTTCGCGATGCCGTTGCGATCGCCTTCGAAGCTCCAGCCCGCGAGGCCCGTCAAAGCCTCGGCGCGATCGCTGTCCGACAGAATGGCCACAGCACTTCCTCCTTCGTCCGCCTGCCTCTATGTCCCCTCCCATGGGGACGGGTCAAACCCTCGCGCCGGACGCGGCGGCGATCGAGACGCTCGCCGAGGCCGCGATCGCGCGCCTGCCGGCGCAGTTTCGCCGGCATCTGACCAACGTCGTGCTGAGGATCGAGGAATTTGCCGACGATGCAGTGCTGGATCAGCTCGGCATCGAGGACCCGTTCGAGCTTAGCGGCCTCTATACCGGCCGGCCGGTGAGCGAGGAGACGAACTGGGTCTCGGGCGAGCTGCCGCCGATGATCCACCTCTACCGGCGGCCCTTGCTCGACGAATGGGTGGAGACGGGCGTCGCGCTCGAGGATTTGATCACCCATGTCATCGTCCACGAGATCGGCCATCATTTCGGCTTCTCCGACGCGGACATGCACGCGCTGGAAGAGTCCGGCGAGGATCAGGCGTGAGCCTGCTCGCACTGCGGGGCGTCGCCTGTCTGCGCGGCGGGCGGCTGCTGTTCGAAGGGCTCGATCTGGCGCTGGGCACGGGCGAGGCGGCTCTGGTGCTGGGGCCGAACGGGGCCGGCAAGTCCTCGCTGCTGCGGGTCGCCGCCGGCCTGCTCCGTGCCGCGGCCGGCACTGTCGAGCGGACCGAGACCGCGCTCGCCGACGAGCATCTCGCGCTCGACGAAAGGCAGCCACTCGGCCGTGCGCTCGCCTTCTGGGTGGCGGACGCCGCGCCCGGCATGGCGGCGATGGGGCTGGAAGGGCTCGGCGAGGTCCCCGTCCGGATCCTGTCCACCGGCCAGCGCAAGCGCGCGTCGCTCGCCCGGGTGATCGCCTCGGGCGCGCCGCTCTGGCTGCTCGACGAGCCCGGCAACGGCCTCGATGCCGACGGCCTCGGCCGGCTCGAGGCGGCGATGGCCGCGCACCGGGCGGCGGGCGGCGCAATTCTCGCCGCCACCCATCAGCCGCTCGCCTTGCCCGACGCCGCGCGGGTGGTGCTGGCATGACCGGCCTCGTCCTCCGCGAACTGCGCCAGGCGCTGGCCGGCGGCGCGGCGGCGTTGCCGCTCGTTTTCTTCCTGCTGGTCGCGACCCTCTTCCCCTTCGCGGTCGGACCGGACGGGCCCCTGCTGGCACGGACCGGCGGCGGCGCGCTCTGGACCGCGGCCCTGCTCGCGGCCTTGCTCCCGGTCGACCGCCTCGTCGAGCCGGACCGGGCCGCGGGGGTGCTCGACCAGCTGCATCTGAAGGGCTTTGGCGAGGAGACGATCGCGCTGGCCAAGCTGATCGGCCACTGGCTGAGCTTCGGCCCCCCGCTCATGCTCGCCGCCATCCCGGCCGCGGCCCTGATGAAGCTGCCGGGCGAGACGCTGGCCCGGCTGGAAATCGGCCTCGCCATCGGCACGCCGGGCCTCGCCGCGCTCAGCGTCGGCGTCGCCGCCTTGACCGCCGGTCTCCGCCGCTCGGGCGCCCTCGCCGGCCTGCTCCTCCTCCCGCTCGCCGTGCCCTTGCTGATCTTCGGCGCCGGCTATCTGGAGCGCGGCGACGAAGCGGGCGCCCTCCAATTGCTCGGCGCGGTATCCTTGCTGCTCGTCGCGGGCGCGCCCTTCGCGGCGGGCGCGGCGATCAGGGCCGGGCGGGACTAGCCGCGCGACCACCTCGCGAAGATCGCGGTCGGCAGGAGCAGGCCGCGGGCTTCCTCCCGCACCGCCATATCGCCGCATTCGACCTTGCCGCCGAGGTCGCCCAGCGCCTGGTTCAGCAGCTCCCCGATCGCCAGCGCCGACATGCGCACCGCATAGACGATAAGCACCAGGAAGCGGCTGTCGTGGTCGAGCAGCCGGCGGCAGTCGGCGATCAGGCCGGGCAGGCCTTCCTCCAGCCGCCAGATTTCGCCGCCCGGGCCGCGGCCGAATTTGGGCGGATCGAGGATGATGCCGTCATAGCGCCGCTCCCGCCGCACCTCGCGCGCGGCGAACTTCCCGGCATCGTCGACCAGCCAGCGGATCGGCTTGTCGGCCATGCCGGAGAGCGCCGCATTGGCCTTGCCCGCCTCGACGGATTTCTTCGAGGCGTCGACATGGGTGAGCCGCGCGCCCGTCGCCGACATCGCCAGCGTGCCGACGCCGGTATAGCCGAACAGGTTCAGGGCTTCCGCGCCGGGCGCCAGCCGCTCGCGCATCCAGGCCCATTGCGGCGCCATGTCGGGGAAGAAGGCGAGATGGCGGAAGGGCGTGCACTGGGCGCGGAAGCGGACCTCCTCCCACGACAGCTCCCAGCCCTCACGCGGCACCGGCCTCGCATATTGCCAGCGCCCGCCGCCCTCCTCGTCGGAGCCCGGAATGAACTCCCCGTCCGCCTCCCAGTCCGGCGCGGCGGGCGACCAGAGCGCCTGCGGCTCGGGGCGGATAAAACGATAGCCGCCATAGCGCTCGAGCTTCCGCCCATGCCCCGAATCGACGAGCCCGTAATCGGGCCAGGGCTCGGCGACGAGCGTATCGAGCTTCACGCCGCCCGCACCGCCCGCATGCCGATCGTGGCGCTCGCCCGCGGCCCGGCGAGCATCTTCGCCGCCGCGGCGCGAACCCGGTCAAGGGTCACCGCCTCCAGCTCCGCCACGACTTCGGCGGGTTCGACCAGCCGGCCCTTGATCGCCAGCTGGCGGGCGACATAGCCCGCCTGGCCCCAGGAGGATTCCAGCGACATGAGCAACCCCGCTTTGACCTGCGCGCGGGCGCGGTCCAGCTCGCGCTGGCTGGCGGTGAGCGCGGCATCGGCGACGACATCTGCGATCAGCGCGGCGGCCGCCTCCGCCTCGCGCCGCGCGGTCGCCGCGTAGAGATAGAAGAGGCCGGTTTCGGCATAAGGCTGCAGCGTCGACCAGACTGTATAGGCCAGGCCCCTTTCCTCGCGCACCGCCTGGAACAGGCGCGAGGAGGCGCCCGAGCCGATGATGTCGCTGAACAGACGGGCCGGATAATAATCCGGATCGTGGATCCCCGGCGCGGCCCAGGCGGCGGTGAGATGCGCCTGGTCCGCTTTCCGCCGGCTGGCGCGCGCGCCGCCTCCGAATCGCGCTGGCTCGGCGGGCGCGATCCCGCCCTCGGGCAGGGCGGCGAAGCGCGTTTCGGCAAGCCCGACCAGCGCGTCATGGTCGACCTTGCCGGCCGCGACCAGGGTCAGCCCACCGGCGCGGTAGAGGTCGGTCCGCCAGGTGTGCAGGTCCTCCAGCGCGATCGCGCCGATGCTGGTCTCGTCGCCCAGGATCGAGCGGCCCATGGCCTGGTCCGGATAAGCGGCGGCCCAGAGCTCGTCGAAGATGATGTCGCCGGGCGTGTCGCGCGCCTCGGCCAGCTCCTGCAGCACCACCTCTTTCTCGCGGGCGAGATCGCCGGCGGCGAAATGCGGCCGCAGGATCATGTCGGAGAGGATTTCGAGGCCCAGCGGCAGCTGCTCGGCGAGCAGGGAGGCGGTGAAGCTGGTCAGATCGCGCTCGGTGCAGGCGTTGAGATCGCCGCCCACATCCTCGATCGCCTCGCTGATCTCCCGCGCCGAACGCCCGCCCGCGCCCTTGAACACCATATGCTCGTAGAGATGGGCGATGCCGTTCACCCGCGCCGGCTCGTGCCGCGAGCCGGCCTCGGCATAGAGGCCGATCGCGACCGTCTCGACGCCCGGCATCGTCCGGCTGGCGACCTTGAGGCCGTTGTCCAGAGTGGTGAGGTTCATCATGAACGCGCGGATTTAGGCGCTCAGGGCTCCGGCGGCAACTTGGCCGCGTTCCGCTTCCTCAGCGCCAGCGCGTAGATCACGGTCGCGGCGGCGGCGAAGAAGAACCATTGCAGCGCGTAGAGCAGATGATTGTTGGGGATGGTGTCGATCCCCGGCGCGGCGCTGGCCGTGGCGAGCGGCGCGGCCGGCGTTGCAGAGGTGAGGATGATCGGTCCGTCCGCCCCGACCACGCTGAGCCGCCCGGCGACGATCCCGGAGAGGGTGAGCCGCCGCGCCGCATCCGGCCGGGCCGCCCAGCCGGCATTGATCCGGAGCCGTCCGGCGGGACCGGCGGCGCCCGGGCGGCAATCGACATAATAGGCCTGGCCCACCGCATCCGCCGCGCTGCGCCCGGCGCGCGCTTCCACGGGCGCGTCCCGTGCGGCGCAGGTGACCAGCGCGCGGCGGAAGGAGAGTTCCGGGAGCGGCCGCCCGCTCGTCAGCAGCGGATCGAGATCCACCGCCGGCAGGGTCGTCGCCCGGCTGTACTCGGCAAGCAAAGCCTCTTTCCACGATGCCCGCTGCAGCTGCCAGATGGCGAGCCCGAGCATCGTCGCGACCGCGCCGGCGACGAACAGGGTGGGGAGGAGCGGCAGGCGCTTCACGGCCCGTCCTGCAGGCGGCCCTCGCGCGCCCGGTGTCGGTATTCCAGGGCAAGCAGCCAGCCCTTGCCGATCCGCAGCAGCCCGATGGTGAGCGCGGTGGCGAGCGGCACCCAGAGCAGGATATGCACCCAGAAGGGCGGGGCGAAGCGGAGCTCCACCCAGATGGCGAGGCCGACCACCAGCCCGCCGACGATGAAGATCAGAAAGGCGGCCGGCCCGTCGCCGACGTTGAAGCCCGAAAAATCGAGCCCGCAGGCGCGGCAATTCGGCTGGAAAGTCGCGAACCCTCTGAACAGGGGCGCATTGCCGCAGCGCGGGCAGATGCCCTTCAACGCCGCGATGAATGGCGGAGGTGGGGAGCCTTGCTCAATCATCGTTCGTCCCGAGCATAGTCGAGGGGCGTATCCTCAGCCGATTTGCCGGCGCCCCTCGACTCCGCTCGGGACGAACGAGATCGGCTGACGATCAGACGCGCCTAATGATATGCGGCGCCCCAGCCGCCCCAGACGTAGATGCAGAGGAACAGGAACAGCCAGACGACGTCGACGAAATGCCAGTACCAGGCGGCCGCCTCGAAGCCGAAATGCTGCTGCGGCTTGAAATGGCCCTTATAGGCGCGGACCAGGCAGACGGTCAGGAAGATCGTGCCGACGATGACGTGGAAGCCGTGGAAGCCGGTCGCCATCATGAAGGTCGAGCCGTAAATATTGCCCTCGGGCCCGCGGAACATGAAGGGCGCGTGATAATATTCATAAGCCTGGATGCTGGTGAACAGGATGCCGAGCCCGATCGTGCACCACAGGCCCCTGATCAACCCCTCGCGGTGGCCGTTGATCAACGCGTGATGCGCCCAGGTGACGGTGCAGCCCGAGCAGAGCAGGATCATCGTGTTGAGCAGGGGAAAGCCGAACGGATCCATGACGTGCATGCCGTGCGGCGGCCAGCTGCCGCCCACCGCCGCGATCGTCGAGGGAAAGAGCGCGGCCGAGAAATAGGCCCAGAACCAGGCGACGAAGAACATCACCTCCGAGGCGATGAACAGAATCATGCCGTAGCGCAGGTGGAGCTGCACGATCGGCGTGTGATCGCCGCCATGCGCTTCCCGGATCACGTCCGCCCACCAGGAGAACATGGTGAAGGCGATGCCGATCACGCCGGCGCCGATGACATAGGGGCCGGGGGCGTAGGAGTGCATCCAGAGGACCATGCCGGCGAAGAAGGTCAGCGCCGAGATGCCGCCGATCAGCGGCCAGATGCTTGGATTGACGATATGATATTGGTGGTTCTTCGCTCCGGCCATTCGTCCGTTCCCCATTGTCTTCCATCGCCCTGCGCGCCCTGCGCCGCGCCGCGGTGATGGGTCTCTATCTTGCCGTCGCCCGCCGGTCCACCTTGTAAAAGGTGTAGGACAGGGTGATTTCCCTGATCTCGCGTGCGTCCGGATCGTTGAGGATTGCCGGGTCGACGTAGAAGGTCACCGGCATGCGCACGGACTGGAAGGGCTGCAGCGTCTGCTCGCTAAAGCAGAAGCACTGGATCTTGGTGAAATAGGCCCCCGCCTGGCTCGGCGTGACGTTGAACACCGCCTGGCCGGTCACCGGCACGCCCGAGGCGTTGCGCGCGTCGTAAAAGGCGATGCTGCGCTGGCCGATCGGGATGGTGATGTGCTGCTGCTCGGGCCGGAAGGTCCAGGGCAGTTGCGGATCGGTATTGGCGTCGAAGCGGATCGAGATGGTCCGGTTGACCGCGCCGGGCGCCTGCGCGCCCGCGGCGATCTGCGGCGTCCCCGCAAAGCCGGTCAGCTGGCAGAACATGCGGTAGAGCGGCACGCTCGCATAAGCGACGCCGACCATGCCGAAAACGACGGTGAACATGATGACGCCGGTGCGCGCGTTCCGGCTCAGCCGCCTGAACCAGCTCATCCGCCGTACAATCCCATCTTGGCGATGCTGATCGCAAAGACCAGCACCGCGAAGCCGATCAGCAGCGCCGCCATCACCACCGAACGGCTCCGCTGCCGCCGCCTGATCTCGTCCTGCTCCTGCGGGGTCATGCGGCGAGCCACTTGTCGGCGACGAGCGCGCCGAAGATCGCGAACAGGTAGAGGATGGAGAAGGCGAACAGACTCTTCTCCGGGCGCATCTCCTTCGGCTCGGTCGCCGGATTGAGGAGCACGCGCACGGCGAGCAAGGCGAAGACCGCGCTCAGCGCGCTGGCGGCGATGCCGTAAATCGCGCCGGCAAGGCCGAGCGCCCAGGGCGCGACCGCGGCGGCCGCCATCGGCAGGGTGTAGAGCAGGATCTGCAGCCGCGTCGCCTTCGCCCCCGCCACTACCGGCAGCATCGGCACCCCGGCATTGGCATAATCCGAGCGCACGAACAGCGAGAGCGCCCAGAAATGCGGCGGCGTCCAGAGGAAGATCAGGGCGAAGAGCAGGAGCGGCAGCAGCGTCACGTCGCCCGTCGCCGCCGCCCAGCCGATCACCGGCGGGAAGGCGCCCGCCGCGCCGCCGATCACGATATTCTGCGGCGTCCGCCGCTTCAGCCAGACCGTGTAGACGAGGACGTAGAACAGGATCGAGACGGCGAGGATGGCAGCCGCCACCCAGTTCGCGGCCACGCCCATCAGCAGCACCGAGAAAAAGGAGAGGCCGACGCCGAAATGGAGCGCGCTCGTCCGGTCCATCCGGCCCGCCGGCAGCGGCCGCGAGGCGGTGCGCTTCATCTTCGCGTCGATGTCCGCCTCATACCACATGTTGAGCGCGGCGGCGGCGCCGGCGCCGAGCGCGATGCAGAGGATGGCGGCGAAGCCGAGCGCCGGCGGCAGATGGGCAGGCGCGACGAGCAAGCCGCAAAGCCCGGTGAAGACGACGAGCGTCATCACCCTGGGCTTGGTCAGCGCCAGGAAGTCCCGCCAGTCAGCGGGCATGGCCGCGGGAAGGCTTTGCGTCGCGATGCTCATGAGTCTGCGCGCCTATAGGAGGAAGGGGCGCAGGAGGGAAGAGCGTGGCGGTCGTCAGGCGGGCGTCGTCGCCGGTTCGGGGGCGAGCTCGGCGGCCGGATAGCGGAGCGGCAGATCGAGCCATTCGCGGACGCTGCCGGGCTCGCCCACTTCGGCGAGGCCGACGTCCGGCCATTCGTCCGGCGCGGGCGCATAATGGGTGCCGAACAGCCGGTCCCAGAGCGTGGTGAAGGCGCCGAAATTGCGGTCGAAATGCCGCTCCTCCAGCGAATGGTGGATGCGGTGGTAGCGATTGTCGACGAACCAGGCCCGAAGCGGACCGAGGCTGGCCCGGGTCGGCGAGTGGATCCAGACGATGTGCAGCCACATGACCAGCCCGATCAGCGGCACCGCCGCCGCCGCGTCGGAGACGATCAGGCGGGTCGGCACCGCATAGAAGACCAGCGACATCAAAGCCTCGCTGGCATGATGGTAGCTGTTCACCGCATTGAGGTCGCGGATCGAATGATGAACTGCGTGCCAGCGCCAGAGGAAACGGTGCTGGATGCGGTGGCACCAGTAGAAGAAGAAGTCGTTGATCACACCCGCGGCGAGGACGGCAAAGAGCGCCGCGACCGGTCCCAGGAAAGCGAGGGGCTGGAACAGCGGCAGGCCAAGCAAGGGGCGGACGCCGAGCGCTGCCCAGGCGGCGGAAAGCAACAGGTTCAGCGCTGCGGCGAGCGGGATGAACAGAGCCCAGAAGGCGAGCCCCCTGAGGCGGGTCGCGGCCTTCTGCTCGCCCTGCGGACAAGCGAGCTCGAACGCCGTCAGCAGCGCCAGCACGACCACCCAGCCAAGACAGGAATCGGCGGCAAGGCTGCCGGCCGTACGCAGGAACTCCATTGCTCGCCGCGTCGCACGGCAGGGGTAAGCACCGGGTTAACGGCTAACCATCTAAGTCGTTGCGCCCGCGGAATAACATCTTGATCGAGATCAGGGCCGTTAACCGGCTCGCGGGCCGCTCTTGACCCCACCAGAGGCCGCGCGATAAGGAGGTATATAACATGATATGGAATTAGCCATGTCGACGGACATCTTGCGCGAGCTCGGACCGGTTTTCCTGGGCAGCCGGCTGAAGCGGCTGGCGGAGCGGATGCAGGCGGGCGCGGCGCGCGTCATCACCGATGTGGGCCTGCCGCTGCAGCCCGCGCAGATGCCCCTGCTCGCCGCGCTCGACCGCGGGCCGATGACCGTCGGCCAGCTGGTCGAGGCGATCGGTTCCAGCCAGCCGGGCGTCACCCGCGCCGCCGGCCAGCTTGTCGCGCTGGGCCTCGTCCGCTCCGAGCGCGGCGAGGATCAGCGTCAGCGGACCCTGTCGCTCACCCCCGCCGGCGAGGCGGCGATGGCGCGGATCCGATTGCTGATCTGGCCACGCGTCGGCGAGGCGGTGACGGCGTTGCTCGACGGCCTTTCCGGTCCCTTGCTCGAGCAGATCGGCGGCGTCGAGGCGGCCCTGGCCGCGCGGCCGCTCGACCGGCGCGTCGCCGATCTCCCGCGCCCCGGGCTCGCTATCCTCGATTTCTCGGACGATCTCGCCGGCGCGTTCCACGACATCAACGAGGAATGGATCACCGCCATGTTCCGGCTGGAGCCGGCCGACCGCGAGGTGATCGAGCAGCCGCGCGCGCGGATCGTCGATCCCGGCGGCGCGATCCTGTTCGTCGCCGCGCCCGGCCTCGGCGTGATCGGCACCTGCGCGCTGCGCAAGGAGGCAGACGGCGTGTTCGAGCTGACCAAGATGGCGGTGCTGGCGAAAGCGCGCGGTTTCAAGGCGGGCGAGTATCTGCTCGAGGCGACGATCGCCCGGGCGCAGGAGATGGGCGCGGAGACGCTTTACCTGCTGACCAACAAGGACTGCGCGCCCGCCATTCACCTCTACGAGAAAAACGGCTTCGCGCACGATGCGGAGATCATGGCCCGCTACGGCGCCCGCTACGAACGCTGCAACGTGGCGATGCGTTACGTCGGCTGAAACAAAAACGCCCCGGCTTTCACCGGGGCGCTTCGACTCGAATCTGGCTTCGGGTCAGTCGACCTTCGGCAGCGTCTCGAACTGGTGGTAGGGGGGCGGGCTCGACAGCGTCCATTCGAGCGTGGTCGCGCCCTCGCCCCACGGATTGTCCTGCGCCTTCCTGCCCGCGAACAGCGACCAGAGGACGTTGATGAAGAAGATCACCATGCCGACCGCCATGATCGCATAGCCGATCGAGGCGAGGTGGTTGGTCGGCCCGAAGGCGTCGGCATAATCGGGCGTCCGGCGCTGCTGGCCGTCCATGCCGAGTACGTGCATCGGGAAGAACAGCACGTTCACGCCGATGAAGAAGATCCAGAAATGGAGCTTCCCGAGCAGCTCGTTATACGCCTTCCCCCACATCTTGCCGAACCAGTAATAGAAGCCGGCGAAGAGCGAGAAGACCGCGCCGAGCGACAGCACATAGTGGAAGTGCGCGACCACATAATAGGTGTCGTGCATCACCGTATCGACGCCGGCATTGGCGAGCACCACGCCGGTCACGCCGCCCACCGTGAACATGAAGATGAAGCCGAGCGCCCAGAGCATCGGCGTCTCGAAGGAGATCGAGCCGCCCCACATGGTCGCGATCCAGGAGAAGATCTTGATGCCCGTGGGCACCGCGATCACCATCGTCGCCGCGGTGAAGTACATCTTCGTGTTCACGTCCATGCCGACGGTGAACATGTGGTGCGCCCAGACGACGAAGCCGATCACGCCGATCGAGACCATCGCATAGGCCATGCCGAGATAGCCGAAGACCGGCTTGCGGCTGAACGTCGCGATCACCTGGCTGATCATGCCGAAGCCCGGCAGGATCATGATGTAGACTTCGGGATGGCCGAAGAACCAGAACAGGTGCTGGTAGAGGACCGGGTCGCCGCCGCCGGCCGCGTCGAAGAAATGGGTGCCGAAATTGCGGTCGGTGAGCAGCATCGTGATCGCGCCCGCGAGCACCGGCAACGCCAGCAAGAGCAGGAAGGCGGTGACCAGGATCGACCAGACGAAGAGCGGCATTTTGTGCAGCGTCATGCCCGGCGTGCGCATGTTGAAGATGGTGGTGATGAAATTGACCGCGCCGAGGATCGAGCTGGCGCCCGCGAGGTGGAGCGCGAAGATCGCCATGTCGACCGCCGGGCCCTGCGAGCCCGAGGTGGAGAGCGGCGCATAGACCGTCCAGCCGACGCCGGCGCCGAGGCCGGTGCCGCCGGGCACGAACTGGCTGCCGACCAGCAGCAGGAAGGCGGGCGGCAGCAGCCAGAAGGAAATGTTGTTCATGCGCGGGAAGGCCATGTCCGGCGCCCCGATCATGATCGGCACGAACCAGTTGCCGAAGCCGCCGATCATCGCCGGCATGACCATGAAGAACACCATGATCAGGCCGTGTGCGGAGATCAGCACGTTCCAGAGATGGGTGACCTCGTCGCCATTGGGGGCGGCGATGCCGACCAGGCCGTGGATCGCATTGGCCCACTGGCCGAGATACTGGATGCCCGGCTCGGCCAGCTCGAGACGCATCAGGCCGGAAATCGCGCCGCCGATAATGCCCGCGACGATCGCGAAGAGCAGGTAGAGCGTGCCGATATCCTTGTGGTTCGTCGACATGAACCAGCGGACGAAGAAGCCCGGCTTGTGATCGGCGTCGTGATGCGCGTCGTGGCCGTGGGCGGCCTCGAAATGGACGGCATTTGCGGTGGTGTCGGTCATATCTGTCTCGCCGTCCTAGCGGTTGGTCGTGGCGCTTTGATTGGTGGTCGCCGGCGTCTCGGTGCCCGCGGTGACGTTGCCGGTGGGCCCGGTCGCCGCCGCCGTCGCGGCGGTCGGGGGTGCTGCCGCCGCGGCCGGCGAAGGACCGCCGGCCGGTGCCGCGCCGCCCGGCTGGGCGAGGTGGCCGCCTTGCGAGAGCACCCACTGGTTGAAGCGCTCGCGGCTCACCACCTCGACGGCGATCGGCATGTAGCCGTGCTGGGCGCCGCACAATTCGTAGCAGACGCCGTAATAGACGCCCTCGCGATCTGCCCGGAACCAGGTCTCGTTCAGCCGGCCCGGAACCGCGTCGATCTTCACCCAGAAGGCGGGAACGCCCCAGGCGTGGATGACGTCGTTGGAGGTGATGATCATCTTCACCACCGCGCCGACCGGAACCACGACGCGATTATCGACGCCGAGCTGCCGCGGCTCGCCCCTGGCATGGGCCACCGCCTCGGGGAGCATGCGCGACGTGAAAGTGACGCCGTTGTCGGGATATTCGTAGTCCCAATACCATTGATTGCCGATCGCCTTGACGGTCAGGTCGGCGCGGGGCGGATCATATTGATGGGCGAGCAGCCGGATCGAGGGCACGGCGATCACCACCAGGATCAGCACCGGCACCAGAGTCCAGACCACCTCCAGCATGGTATTGTGCGTGTTGCGGGATGGCGTCGGGTTGGCGCCGCGACGGTAACGGACGATCACCCAGAGCAGGAGCAGGAGCACGAAGGCCGAGATCACGATGATCAGCGGCATCAGGATTTTTTCGTGGAACCAGGCGGCCTCCCGGCCGATCGGCGTCACCTGATCCTGCAGGCCCCAGCGCCCGTCGGGCTGGCCGATCCCCGGCGTCGGCGCCAGATGCGGCGGCGCGGCGGGGGTCGCGGCATTGGCGGCGGCAGGCGTGGCGGCGGTCTCGTTGCCGGTGGCCGGGGCTGGCGCCGGGGCAGCGACCGGCGCCGGTGCCGGTGCCGTGGCGGTCGGGGCAGCGGCGGTGGCAGGGGCCACTGTGTTGGCCGTAGCGGGCGCCTGGGCCGACGCGCCGGAGGCCAGCCCGAGGGCGGTGGCGATGGCGGCAAGCTTGAAAATTATCTTCATCTAAACCCCTGTGGGCCGCCCGAAAGCGGCTGGATTCGGCGCCTCCGGGGGCGCTCCGCGCCGGCCTTATAGGCAGGGGACCCAAGTCCCTCAAGCCCGTCGCGCACCGCGATGTGACGGCAGGCTGAACGCTTGAAGCCCCGCCTGCGCTCCCCTATGCGTCGGCGGCCCGTTTCATGCCAGAGAAAGACGATGACCGAGGACGAAATTCTGGCCGAATTCCGCGCCGCCGAGGCGCTGCTGGAGGGCCATTTCATCCTCTCCTCGGGGCTCAGGAGCTCCCGCTACCTGCAATGCGCGCGGGTGCTGATGGACCCGCAGCGCGCAGCGCGCCTGGCGGAGGCGCTGGCGGCGAAGATCCCCGCCAACCTCCGTGCCGCGATCGACATCGTCGTCTCGCCGGCCATGGGCGGCGTGATCATCGGCCACGAAATGGGCCGCGCGCTCGGCGTCGAGGCGTTGTTCGTCGAGCGGCCGACCGGCACGTTCGAGCTCCGCCGCGGCTTCCGCCTGGCGTCCGGGCAGAAGGTGCTGCTCGTCGAGGACGTGGTCACCACCGGTCTCTCCTCCCGCGAGGCGATCGCCACGATCGAGGCGGCGGGCGGCCATGTGGTCGCCGGCGCGGCGCTGGTCGACCGCTCCAATGGCGGCGTCGATCTCGGCGTGCCTTTCTTTCCTTTGCTCCGGCTCGACGTCCCCGCTTACCAGCCTGACGCGCTGCCGCCGGAGCTGGCCGCCCTTCCCGCCGAAAAGCCGGGGAGCCGCAAGGCCGCCGCGTGACGAACCACCTCCGCCACGCATTGGATGGTCGGCTCCGCCTCGGGGTCAATATCGACCATGTCGCGACCATCCGGAACGCGCGGGGCGGTGCCTATCCGGACCCGATCCGCGCCGCCATGGTCGCGCAGGAAGCGGGCGCCGACGGCATCACCGCGCATCTGCGCGAAGACCGGCGGCACATCATCGACGAGGATATCGCCCATCTGATCGGCGCGATCGCGCTGCCGCTCAACATGGAGATGGCGGCGACGGAGGAGATGGTCGCGCTTGCCCTCAAGCACCGCCCTCATGCCGCCTGTATCGTCCCCGAGCGGCGCGAGGAGGTGACCACCGAGGGCGGGCTGGACGCCTTCGGCCAGCATAATCATCTCCAGCCCCTGATCTCACGCCTGGCCGATGCCGGCATCCGCGTCTCCCTGTTCATCGAGCCGGACCCGCGCCAGATCGAGGCGGCGATGTTGCTCGGCGCGCCGGTCGTCGAGTTCCATACCGGCCGCTACGCCCATGCCGAGGGCGAGGCGCGCGCCACCGAGCTCCGCCGCATCGCCGACGCGGCCGCATTGGCGGTCAGGAACGGCATCGAGCCCCATGCCGGGCACGGCCTCACCTACGACAATGTCCAGCCGATCGCCGCCATCCCGCAGATCGCCGAGCTCAATATCGGCCATTTCCTGATCGGCGAGGCGATCTTCACCGGCCTCGATGCCAGCGTGCGGCGGATGCGGGGACTGATGGACGAGGCCAGAGGGTGATCATCGGCATCGGCTCCGACCTCTGCAACATCAAGCGGATCCAGCATTCGCTGGACCGGTTCGGCGAGCGTTTCCTGAGCCGGGTCTTCACCGACGTCGAGCGGGCGAAAGCCGAGAAACGGCCGTTCACCCGGGCCGGCACCTATGCCAAGCGCTTCGCCGCCAAGGAGGCCTATTCCAAGGCGGTCGGCACCGGCTTCAAGCGCGGCGTCTATATGAAGGATATCGGCGTCGCGAACCTGCCCTCGGGCGCGCCGACCCTCATCCTCACCGGCGGTGCGAAGGAGAGGCTTGACGCGCTGACCCCGCCGGGCCACGCGGCTTTGGTCCATTTGACGATGACCGACGATCACCCCTTCGCCATGGCCGTGGTGATCATCGAGGCAGTGCCGCAGGAGCCCGAGATTTGACCGACGACGACCGCCAGCGCGCGGCCGACACGCCCGCCGGGGACGCCGAGGGCGAAACCGGGCCCGCGGTCCGGCCGGTGTCCTCCGCGGAAGGGCCGGCCGCGGCCGGTATCGCCAATCCCGCCGCTGCGGGCGACTCTCCACCGGCCGGCACGGCGGTGGAAGCCGCGACCGTCGCCAATTCCGGGACGCCGGCCATGCCGGCCGGCGAGTCAGGCAAGAAGAAGAGGCGGGGCAGCAACTGGATTTCCGATCTGAAGGCGATCCTCTGGCTGCTGCTCGCCGTGCTCGTCTTCCACTCCTGCGTCGCCAAGCCCTTTTACATTCCCTCGGAATCGATGATGCCGGGGCTGCTGAAAGGCGACCGGCTGGTGGTCAGCAAATATCCCTATGGCTGGTCCTGGGTCAGCCCCAGCTTCCACGTCTTCCCGCACTGGCAGGGCCGGATCTGGGGCGCGATGCCCCGGCGCGGCGACATCGTCATCGTCACGCCGCCCGACAGCAGCTCGGACTATATCAAGCGCGTGATCGGCCTGCCCGGCGACACCATCCAGCTGATCGACGGCCGGGTCTATCTGAACGGGCAGCCGCTGCGGCGCGAGGCGCGGCCGGACGCGATGATCCCGATCGACGACAATATCGACTGCAAGGAGCGCGCTTATGTCCACCGCGTTCTCCAGAACGGGCGCCTGTTCTGCCAGATGCGCGTGTTCCGCGAATATATTCCGGACGGTGGCGAGCTGCGCGCCTACGACACGATCGACGCGGTCGATAATGGCGACGCCGACGAATACCCGCACGATGCGACGGTCTACCGCGTGCCCGAAGGCCGTGTCTTCCTGATGGGCGACAATCGCGACGACAGCGCCGACAGCCGCTTCCCCGCCGGCCGGCCGTCGAACGGCCTCGGCGGCGCGGTGCCGTGGGAGAATATCGGCGGCCGCGCCGAGTTCGTCACCTTCTCGCTTGACGGCAGCTCCTCCTACTGGAACCCGATCAGCTGGTTCACCGCCATGCGCGGCGGCCGCGCGGGGACGTCGCTTCATCCGGAGAGCGTGCCGGCCAACCAAAGGGCGCCAAGGCCATGACCATCACTCCTCCCGGCATCGAGGAAGCCGAACCCGTGTCGCTGGACCAGGCCGGCCCGATCGAGCTGCGCGACCCCGTCGTCCGCCAGGAGCTGAAGCGGGCCATGGTCTGGGCCGGCGTCGTGCTCGCAATCCTTGGCGTGATCGTCCTCGCCGAGCCTCTGCTGCTGATCTTCGCCGGGATCGTGCTCGCCGCCATGCTGGACGGCGGCGCCCGCCTGCTCGGCCGGGTGCTGCCGATCGGCCGCGGCTGGCGGCTCGCCATCGTCACCGTCGCCGCGATCGGCTTCATCGTCTGGACCTTCATCTATGCCGGCACCGAGCTGGTCGGGCAGGCCGAGCGGCTGAAGGAGGCGGTCACGCTGCAGGTCGACCGGATCCTCGCCTGGGCCAATAGCATGCACCTGATGGACGGCGGCATCGACGTCCAGCAGATCGGCACACAGATCATGGGTTCGCTGGGCAGGCTCGGCTCGGCGGTGTCGAGCGCGCTCGGCGCGGTGACCAGCGCGATCATGATCCTCGTGATCGGCATCTTCATCGCGGTCGAGCCACGCCTCTATCAGCGCGGCGTCGCCTGGATGCTGCCGAGCGACAGCCGCGACCGCTTCTTCCGCACCGCCGAGCGGATGGGCTTCGTCATGCGCCGGCTGATGGCCGGCCGCCTGATCGGCATGGCGGTGGAAGGGGTCGGCACCTGGCTGCTGCTGATGGCCGGCGGCGTGCCGATGGCCGCCCTGCTCGGTATCCTCACCGGCCTGCTCGCCTTCCTCCCCAATATCGGCGCGATCATCTCGGGCGTGCTGATCGTGCTCGCCGGCTTCTCGGTGGACGTCAATCACGGCCTCTGGGCTATCGCGGTCTATTTCATCGTGCAGACGGTCGACGGCTATCTGATCGTCCCCTACGTCGCCCGCAAGACGGTCGACATGGCGCCGGCTCTGGTGCTCGGCGCGCAGCTGCTCGCCGGCGCCCTGTTCGGCCTGCTCGGGCTGATGCTCGCCGATCCGATGGTGGCGATGATCAAGACCGCGCTCGAGCAGAAGTCGGACGACGACCAGGCCGAAGCGGAAGCGGAGGCCGCCCGCCTCAGCGCCGAAGCCGCCGCTGCCGAAGCCGAGGCCGCGGCAGCGCCGCCGCCGAAAAAGCGGCTCTTCGCCTTCCGGCGGAAGCGCGCGAAGGCCTGAGCCTCAGCGCCCGCCCGGCGGGGTGGCGCCGGTGCCGGCCGGCGCGGGAACGTCCGGCGCTGCGGCGCCGGGTGCGCCTGCTTCCGGCGGCTGACCGCCACCCTGCAGCTGCCGCTGCAATTCCTGCATGCGCCGCACCTGCGCCATGCCGGGCGCCACATCGACGACCTGCAGGTCGAAGCTCAGCACCTCGTTCGGCTCGAAGCGGATGCCGGGCGGCAGCTGGCCCTGATAGAGCCTCGAGGACACCCAGAAACGGTAGACCGAGCCCTTGCGCATCAGCTTCAGGCCGTCGCCGAGGCCGGGCAGGAAATTGTCCGTCGTCACCTCCACCGGCCGGTCCCGCCTGGTGTCGGCGAAGGGCTCGCCATTGGCGTGCCGCCCGACGAAATGGACCGCGACGATATCGGCGTTGCTGATCAGTTCGCCATTGCCCTCGCGGATCACCTGATATTGCACGCCGGAGGGCATGATCGTGCGCTGCACGCCGCGCGTCCCCCACCAGCCGAGCCCGGCGGCGACAATCACCAGCAGGGCAAGCCCGATCCACAATCTGGGCACGCTGCCTCTGGCGAGCGGGCGAAGCGGGACGGCGGTGACGGCGGACATGGGCAACCCCTGAAAAGAAATTGGCCCCAAACGAGAACGGGCGGCGAATGATTATCGCCGCCCGCTCGGGATGTGAAGCAATGAAGCTCGGACTTTACCGGACGCCGTCGCGCTCCGCCCGCTTGCGCTCGAGCTTGCGCGCGCGCCGGATCGCGGCGGCCCGCTCGCGGGCGCGCTTCTCCGACGGCTTCTCATAGTGACGGCGGAGCTTCATCTCGCGATAGACGCCCTCACGCTGCAGCTTCTTCTTGAGCGCCCGCAGCGCCTGGTCGACATTGTTATCGCGAACGATGATTTGCATAAAAAGCTCGCCACTCTTCCTGTTCTAAGTGCGTCGTGGATGGTCGTGAAAACGGATTCGCCGCGAGACTAGCCCGCGGCGCAGGCCGGTGCCCCTAGCAGAGAGGCCCTGTGAAGGCAAGGGCGGGGACGGTTGCTCGCCAACTGTCCCCATTCCTGCGCCCGCCCGACGAAAAGCGACAGCTACGCGTAGCTGTCCCCTTATCGCCCCGCCCGCCGGCGGGAGCCGCCCATCGGCTTCACCTTGTGGGCATGGCGGCCGCGCTCGCCCTGCGGCCGCGGCTGATAGCGGCGCTGCTCGTGGCGCGGCGCGTGCCGCTCCTCGCGGGACGGCGGCGGCGGGGCGGTGCGGGTCGCCTTGATCCGCGCCGCCTCGGTGAGGAAGCCCGCCGGCAGCGGCTCGACATGGATCTTCTGCCGGGTCAGCTTCTCGATGTCGCGCAGATAGGCCTTCTCGTCATCGGCGCAGAAAGCGATGGCGACGCCGTCATTGCCGGCCCGCGCCGTCCGCCCGATCCGGTGGACATATTGCTCGGCGACGTTGGGCAGCTCGAAATTGATCACGTGCGACACGCCCGAGACGTCGATGCCGCGCGCGGCGATGTCGGTGGCGACGAGGATGCGGACCCGGCCCGCCTTGAACTCGGCCAGCGCCTTCTCGCGCTGCGGCTGGCTCTTGTTGCCGTGGATCGCGTTGGCGGCGATGCCGTTGCCGGCGAGCAATTTCACCACCCGGTCCGCGCCATGCTTGGTGCGGGTGAAGATCAGTACGCGGTCCATATTGCCGCGCTCGGAAAAGCCCCAGCGCAGCATCATGGTGAGCAAAGCCTGCTTCTCCATCTGCTGGACGAAGGTGACATATTGGTCGACGCGCTCGGCGGTGGTCGCCTGCGGCGTCACCGAGACCTGCACCGGATCGCTGATGAACTGGGCGGCGAGCTGCTGGATCGCCTTCGGCATGGTCGCCGAGAAGAACAGGGTCTGCCGCTTCGCGGGCAGCATCTTCACGATCTGCTTCAGCGCGTGGATGAAGCCGAGGTCCATCATCTGATCGGCCTCGTCGAGAACGAGAATCTCGACTTCGCGCAGGGTCAGCGCGCCCTGCTCGACCAGGTCGATCAGGCGCCCGGGAGTGGCGACCAGCACGTCGACGCCGCGCGCCACGTCCTGGCGGTTCTTGCCGATCGAGGTACCGCCGAACACGGTGGCGACCCGGATCCGGGAATATTGCCCGTAGGAGCGCGCGCTGTCGGCGATCTGGCCGGCCAGCTCGCGGGTCGGCGCCAGCACCAGCATGCGGCAGGCGCGGGGCGAGGCGCGCCGGTTCGCTTCGGCCAGCCGGTCGAGCGAGGGCAGCATGAAGGCCGCGGTCTTGCCGGTGCCGGTCTGGGCGATGCCGAGCAGGTCGCGGCCCTGAAGGACCGAGGGAATGGCCTGCAGCTGGATCGGCGTCGGCGTGTCGTAATTCTTCGCGGCAAGCGCCTGCAGAAGGGGCTGCGAAAGCCCGAGGGATTGGAATGACATTATGATTGAAACTCACAAAATGTGCAGCGAACGCGCAGCCAAAACGGCGCGCGAAACGCGGCGGGTTCTGAACGACCCGCGTGAAAAGGGAAGCTCTTCAAAAAACCGAGGCGGAGCCGGGGCCTGTGGCCCGATCACGCTGCATGACGCCTCGCTGGGCGCGCATATGGATGCTGCGGTGCACAATGTCAATGGCGAAAAAATAAGACATGCTTGACGTAAAATAATACGGCGCTATTTTGCTTTAACTTCCCCCAAATATGGAGGCCTTTATGGACCGCCGATTTGTAGCCGCCTTGGATTTTCGCTTCGACGAAGTGGAAGATGTTGGGTTTGCCCGCATCACCTTCGATGAACTCGTGCGGTGGTACGACCGCAAGCGCATTACGAAGGGCGTGTGGCAGGACGTCCAAGATCGCTGGGCCGACCGGAGCGACGTTCAACTGCTCATAGGCGAAGCAAGCGGCGCCTACGTCCTCGCTTGGGGAGAGGGCCTTGAAGCCAAGCAAGATTCTTGGCTTAGGCCGATTGACGAATACGCAAAGAGAACGGTTTTTCGAATGCCGGGAATCTCGCGATCCGAGTCTAAATAGATACCCGGACACTCCGGCATCCTCAGAAATGGTTTTCCTACAGCACCCCGAATCAAGCATAGACTAGCGATGGCCGACGCCTTCATAACCCCGCCCCGTCTCCAGGCGCTGCCCGGCGCCCTCCCGCTCGCGCGGAGCAAATCGAGGCGGCCCCGGCGACGCCATGGCCAGTGCGAACATTGGGACCTTTCGCGCTATTCGATGTTTGTGCCGGCCGCGCCGGCCCTTGGCGCCTCACCACCCGTTCGCCCTGAGCCTGTCGAAGGGCTGCTCTTCTTTGAGGCAGAAGGGAAAGCCAGGGCTTCGACAGGCTCAGCCCGAACGGACGAGGAGTGCGTTGAGCCTGCCCGGCTAGAGCAAAAGCAAGGTCGACAGGCTGAGGAATATCCCCATGCTCGCCACGTCGCTGGCGGTGGTGAGGAAGATGCTGGAGGCGGTGGCCGGGTCGGCGCCGAGGCGCTTCAGGGTGAGCGGGATCAGGGCGCCGGCGATCCCCGCGACGGTGCAGCTCACGGTCATCGCGACGAACACCACCGCGCCCATCAGCCAGGGCTGCGCCTGTCCCTGGCCGGTGGCGTAGATCATCATGCCGAGCCCGGCAGTGATGCCGACCAGCGCGCCGTTGCAAAGGCCGAGCAGCCCTTCCTTGGCGATCAGCCGTCGGACCAGCTCGGGCTTCAGCTCGCCGAGCGTCATCCCGCGCAAGGTCACCGCCAGCGCTTGGCAACCGGTATTGCCGGTTTGCCCGGCCATGACGGGGAGAAAGACGGCGAGGATGACGAGGCGCGACAAGGTGTCCTCGAACAGGCCGACCACGGCCGCGGCGACGAAGGCGGTGACGAGGTTGATCTGCAGCCAGGGGTGGCGGAGCTTCAGGCTTCGCGACAAGGGCGTCGTCAGCCGTTCCTCCTTGTCGACGCCGACCATCTTGCCCGACTGGGCGGAGATCTCGATCGCCTGGTTGCGGAACAGTTCCTCACCCCGGATCAGCCCCTTCAGCGCGCCGGTCGCGTCGCAGACCGGATAGACCGGAAAATGCCTCGCGACCGCGGCCTTCAGCGCTTCGTCCAGCTCCATCTCCTCGGTGAAGGCATAAACGTCCCTGATCATGATCGCGTCGAGCCGCGTCTCCGGCGTCGCGAGCAGCATGTCGCGCATCACCACGACGCCGACGAGGCGGCCGTCCTCTTCGGTGACGTAGCAATAGGTGATCACCGCCGAGCGGGTGAGCTCGCGCAGTTCCTCCACGGTTTCGGCGACGGTCATCTCCGGGCGGAAGACGCCGAGCGCCGGGGACATGAGGTCGGCGACCTTCGCGTCCTCTTTCTCGCTCTCGGCAAGGTCCTTGCGCGGCTGTTCGGTCATGGGCGCGGACACTGGCCGATCAAAAGCCCCGGAACAAGCGCCTCTTTTGCCCGCGCCCGCGACGCCCGTCCTAGTCGTCGAGCGGCGGGAAGCTCGCTTCCGTCCGGCCGAGCCGGGCGCGGACCGCCTCGCCCAGGTCGGCGGTCGCCAGCGCCGCGGCGTTCCACAAAGCGACGTCGCGCAGCCCTTCCTCGACCGGCCGGCCGCGGCTGTAGTTGAGGTTCTTCTTCGCCCCCGCCACTGCCAGCGGCGACTTGGCGGCGATGGACCGGGCCAGCGCCAGCCCGGCGGCGATGACGGCGTCGCGGTCGGCCTCGAGGCGATTGGCGAGGCCGATCCGCGCCGCTTCCGCCGCCTCCACGCGGCGCCCGGTATAAGTGAGCTCGCGGAGCAGGCCTTGCGGGATCAGATAGCCGAGCCGCTGCAGCGTCCCCAGATCGGCGGTGATCGCGACGTCCACCTCGGCGATCTGGAAGAAGGCGTCGGCGCTGGCGAGCCGGATGTCGCAGGCGGAGGCGAGATCGACGCCGGCGCCGATGCAGCCGCCATGGATCGCCGCGATCACCGGCGCGCGCGCCTGCTCCACGGCGCTGAAGCAATCCTGCAGCCACTCGATATGGCGCAGCTTCGCCTCGGCGGCGCGGCCCGCATCCCCGCCCGGCCGGAACTGGCTCGCCGCATAGTCGAGGTCGAGGCCGGCGGTGAAATGCTTGCCCTGCCCGCTCAGCAGGATCGCCCGGACCGCCGGGTCGCGCCCGAGCGCGCGGAAGGTGTCGCCGATTGCGGCGAACATGTCCTTGTCCATCGCGTTATACTTGTCCGCCCGCGCCAGCTCGACATGGGCGACATTATCCTCGATTCCGACAGCGATCCGGTCGCTTCCCATGGCCGCCCTTTCCCGCCTATCAGATGCCATGAGCAGCTTTACCGTGAACGGACAGCCCGTCCACTATCGGATGGACCCCGACACGCCTTTGCTCTGGGCGCTGCGCGACGCCTCCAATCTCACCGGCGCCAAATATGGCTGCGGCACCGGCCATTGCGGCGCCTGCATGGTCCATGTCGACGGCAATGCCGTGCGGTCCTGCCGGGTGCCCATCTCGGCGCTCGAGGGCAGCTTCGTCACCACGATCGAGGGCCTGTCGCCGGACCGCTCCCACCCCGTCCAGCAGGCCTTCATCGCCGACACGGTGGTGCAGTGCGGCTATTGCATCCCCGGCGTGATCATGGCCGCCGCCGCCCTGATCGATCGCAACGACAGCCCGACCGACGACCAGATCGACGCGGCGATCGCCAATATCTGCCGCTGCGGCATCTATCCGCGCCTCCGGGAATCGATCCGCCGCGCGATTCGGATCAAGACCGGGCGCGAGCAGGTGGCGGGTGCGCCGCCGCCCGATGTCGCCCCGGCCGACGCCGCCCGGGAGGTGCCGGCGCTGCGCCCGCAGCCCCGCCAGGGCCGTCCGCCAAGGCGTTGAGTTCCTGTCGGCTTTCTGACCGGGCGGTTCAGCAACCGCTCATCCGCGAATCGGCACATATTGCGCCATGAACGGGCGGCGTCTGGCCGTCGGGGAGCAAGGAGTAGTTTTCGATGCGCAAGGCATTGATCGGTTTCATTCTGGCAGCGACGGCGATGGTGCCGGTCGCTGCCCAGGCACAGCGCGGCCATCGCGACGGCGGCGACGACAGCGGCTCGCACAGCCGCGGCAACAATAATAGCGGCGAGTCCCGCGCGGCGCGGATCGAAGCGCGCAACGAATCACGCAACCAGTCGCAGGGCCAGCAGCAGCCGCAGGCCCAGGTCGCGCAGTCGCCCCGCGGCGACGGCGGCAATCATGGCGGCGGCTGGAATCGCGGCGGCGGCGACAATAACAATCACGGCGACCGCGGCGGCTGGAATCGCGGCGGCGACAACAACAATGACGGCAACCGTGGCAATCGCGGCGGCGACAACAACAACAATGATAACGGCAATCGCGGTCGCTGGAATCGCGGCGGCGACGGCGACCGTGGCGGCCGGCGCGAGCAACCGAGCATCTATCCGCAGGCCTGGCAGGGCAATCCGAACGATCCCCGCCTTCAGCATTATCGCGAACTCGAACGGCGCAACCAGAACAATGGCTATGACCGCCGCGGCGACCGCGACGGGCGTAACGACCGCAATGACCGGAACGACCGCAACTGGCGGGACGGCCGCCGCGGCGACCGTGACGGGCGCAACTGGCGCAACGACTGGAATCGCGGCTGGCGCAACGACAATCGCTACAACTGGAGCGGGTGGCGGAGCCGGAACCGGCACGCCTACCACCTGTCGCCTTATTATTCGCCCTACCGGCACTGGAGCTATCGGCGCTTCTCGATCGGCCTGTTCCTGGATTCGCTGTTCTACGACCAGCGCTACTGGATCGGCGATCCCTGGCAGTACCGCCTGCCGGCCGCGCCCTACGGGACGCAGTGGGTGCGCTATTATAACGACGTCCTCCTGGTGGACATTTACACCGGCGAGGTCATCGACGTGATCTACGACTTCTTCTGGTAGTCGGAACGTCCCGCGCGAGGGAACGTGAAGTCCGGATCGGCCCCAGGCCGGTCCGGGCTTTTCGCTTGTCAGGCCGCCGCGCGCTGGCGCATGAAACCGCCCTCTTCTCAGGGGATTCGCCGATGCTCGCCCGCCTGCTCGCTTTGCTCCTGTTGTTCGCCGCCGGCCCGGCGCTTGCCGACACCATCGTCATCCATGCCGGGCGCGTAATCGCCGATCCGGCGCAGCCCGCGCTCGGCCCCTCCACCATCATTGTGGTCGACGGCCGCATCCAGGGGATCGCCCCGGGCCTCAATCCGGTGCCACAGGGCGCGCGCCTGATCGACCTCTCGACGAAGACGGTGCTGCCCGGCCTGATCGACATGCACGTCCACCTCTCCGGCAATCCGGGCGGCGACTATCGCAACGAGGCCGTGGATACGGACGAATATTCGACGGTGATGGGCGTCCGCAACGCGATGACGACGTTGCGCGCCGGCTTCACCACGGTCCGCGATCTCGGCTCCGGCCCGCAGGTCGGCTACGCTTTGTCGCGTGCCACCCGCGAAGGTCTGTTCCCGGGCCCGCGGATCATCGCCGCCGGCGTGCCGATCTCGATCATCGGCGGCCATGGCGACGTTTCCGGCTTCCGCCCCGACGTGATCGAGGCTTTGTCCGGCCACAATACCTGTACCGGCGCGGTGGAGTGCGCCGCCCTCGTCCGCCGCCTCGCCCGGGACGGCGCGCAGGTGATCAAGTTCACCGCCACCGGCGGCGTCCTCTCGCAGCAGGGCGCCGGCCTCGAGGCCCATTTCACGCTGGAGGAGATGCGCGCGATCGTCACCACCGCGCACAGCCTCGGCCTGAGGGTCGCCGCCCATGCCCATGGCGCGCGCGGCATCGAGGCGGCGGCCCGGGCCGGCGTCGATTCGATCGAGCACGGCACCTTCGCCGATGCCGCCGCGATCCGCGCGATGCGCGAGAACGGGACGGTGCTCGTTCCCACTCTGATGGCCTTTACCGGCGTTCGTGAAGGTCTCGCCGCGAATCGCTTCACCCCCACCGTCGCCGCCAAGGCGCGCGAGGCGCTCGCCCATCTCGGCGAGGCGGTGCGGGCGGCGCGGGCGGCGGGCGTGCCGGTCGTGTTCGGCACCGATGCCGCGGTCTATCCGCACGGCCGCAATGCCGAGGAATTCGCCCAGCTCGTGCGTTATGGCGGGATGAGCCCGGCCGAAGCGATCGCCTCGGCGACCACCGGCGCCGCCCGGCTGCTCGGCATGGAGAATGAGGTCGGCCGGATCGCCCCCGGCTACTCGGCGGACCTGATCGCGGTGGACGGCGACCCCTTGACCGACGTCACCCGGCTCGAACATGTGGCGTTCGTGATGGTCCGCGGGCGGACCGTGGAATGAAGGCTTGAAGGCATGGCAACCCGGCCCGGCAAAACGACCAACCCTGTCGACTACCGCATCACCCTCGGTGCCTATGTGAATGCGCGCCTGCAGGCGAACCCGAAGGCGTTCCGTATCCCCTGCAACAATGTGCTCGACATCTATATCGTCCGCGACTTCCTCGACGAGCGGGACTGCAGCGAGCTGATGGCGCTGATCGACGCGGACAACGAGCCGTCGAAACTGCTGTCCTACAATGGCGATCAGGAGTTCCGCACCAGCCATAGCTGCAACGTCGATCCGACCGATCCGACCGTGCTCAGGGTCGAGGCCAAGATCACCAGCCTGATGGGCATAGACGCCGCCCATGGCGAAACCATTCAGGGCCAGCGCTACCGCGTCGGCCAGCAGTTCAAGCCGCATTACGACTTCTTCCACAAGGGCGAGGCCTATTGGGACGAGATGATGCGTTCGGGCGGGCAGCGGACCTGGACCGCCATGGTCTTCCTCAACGATGTCGAGGGCGGCGGCGAGACCAACTTCACCAACGCTGCGGCGAAGGTGACGCCGCGGCGCGGCAATCTGCTCTGCTGGAACAATATGGACGGGATCGGCCAGCCCAACAGCTATGCCATGCATCAGGGCATGCCGGTCACCGCCGGCACCAAATATATCATCACCAAATGGTACCGGGAGCGGCCCTGGGCCTATACGGACGCGCAAACCTATTGAGCGCTTGCCAGCGGACCCATGAGCGTCTTAGGGTGGCAACACAGTTCAGCCCCCTTTCGAAACGGACCCGCATGACCGCCAGAACCCTGTTGCTCGCCGCCACCCTGCTCACAGCCGCCTCGGCCTCCATCTCCGCCGCGCAGGTCGCGCCGGCCGTGACGCCGCCGCCGGGCGCCTCGTCGCCGGTCGAGAGTGAAGCCGGCGCCCGCCTGAGGCAGCTCTTCCACGACAGCGACGAGGCCAATCTCCGTCGCAATCCGCTCGCCGCCCTGTTCCGCGGCGACTTCCGTTATGCCGACCAGCTCGGCGATCTGATGAGCGACGCCTATTTCGCCGCCGAGCGCCAGGCGGCCGAGCAGGATCTCGCCGCGCTCCACCGGATCGACCGCAATCAGCTCAACGCGACCGACCGGCTCGCCTATGACGTCTTCGAATATCAGAGGCGCGAGGACCTTTCGGACGTCCAGCCGGACATGCTGGCGCTGACCGCGGTCCGGCCGATCAACCATTTCGCCGGCTTTCATACTTTCTATCCGGTGCTCGCCTCCGGGCGCAGCGCGGCGCCGTTCCGCAACGTGCAGGATTATGACAACAACGTCCGGCGCCATCACCAATATGCGATGCTCGTCGACCGGGCGATCGGGCGCTTCCGTCAGGGCCTCGCCGAGGATGTCGTCGAAACCAAGCTCACCATCCGCAACGTGATCGACCAGCTCGACACCCAGCTGCGCGACGCGCCGGAGGCCTCGCCGTTCTACGGCCCGGCCCAGAATTTCCCGGAAGCCGTGCCCGAGGCCGACCGCGCCCGGCTGCGCGCCGAATTGCTGGCGGTGATCCGCGACGAGATCTTCCCGGCCTATCGCCGCCTGCGCGACTTCCTGCAGAACGACTATCTGCCCCACGCCCGCGATGGCGTCGGCCTCTCCTCGATGCGCGGCGGCGACCGGCTCTATGCGCATCTGATCGAGCAGAATACGACCTTGCCGATGACTGCGGACGAGGTCCACAATCTCGGCCTGCGCGAGGTCGCGCGGATTCGCGGCGAAATGGACGCGATCCGCCGCCAGACCCGGTTTCAGGGCACGCTCGCCCAGTTCTTCGAATATCTCCGCACCGATCGCCGCTTCGAGCCGGCCAGCCGCGAGGCGCTGCGCGACGGCTATTACGGCATCGGCCGCCGCGTCGACGCACGTATCCGCCAGATCTTCTCGACCGTTCCGCGCAGCCGGCTCGAGATTCGCGAGGTCGAGGCCTTCCGCGAGCGGACCGAGGCGGGCGGCTCCTATCAGGACGGGACGCCGGACGGCAGCCGGCCCGGCATCTTCTACTACAATGCCTATGATCTGCCCTCGCGGCGGACCTCGGGCATGGAGACGCTCTATCTCCACGAAGGCTCGCCCGGCCATCATTTCCAGATCATGCTCGCCTCCGAGAACGAGCAGCTCCCCGCCTTCATGCGCTTCGGCGGCAACACCGCCTTCGTCGAGGGCTGGGCGCTCTATGCGGAGACGCTCTGGGACGAGCTCGGCATGGAGACCGACCCCTATCAGCGCTTCGGCGGCCTCAATGACGAGATGCTGCGCGCGATGCGGCTCGTCGTCGACACCGGCATCCACGCCAAGAACTGGACCCGCGATCAGGCGATCCAGTACATGCTCGACAATAGCGGGATGAGCCGGACCGAGGTGGTCGCCGAGGTCGAGCGCTACATCGCCATTCCCGGCCAGGCGCTCGCCTACAAGGTCGGCCAGCTCACCATCCTGCGTCTGCGCGCCGAGGCGGAGCGGGCGCTCGGCCGCCGCTTCGACCTCAGGGATTTCCACGCCCAGGTGCTGATGACCGGCGCGCTGCCCATGCCGGTGCTGGAGCGCAAGATCAGGGACTGGATCGCGGCGCGGCGGCGGCAGGCGGCCTGAGCCCGCCGGCAAAATAGAGCTGATTGAATCGAGCAGTATTCGTCCGGGCAAGCAGGCTTTATACTTCTCCTCGTCCGGTCTTTGACTTTACGACTTTTGGGGGGAAGGCGGCCTTGCCAGAAATTCCTGTCCTGGAGCCGAAAATGCTCACCATCTCGCCGCCGCTCGACGACGAGGATGAGCGCAACAATCTGAGCGGCGCCGCCTGCAACCCCCATGGCGTCGGCGTGATGATCGGCGACGAGAAGCGTTATGCCCGCTTCTTCACGGTCGGGGACGGCCGGCTCCGCCCCGCGGCGCGGCTCTATCTGCTCGCCAAGAAGGAGCAGGGCGTGAAAATGGCCGAAAGCGACGGCGAGGGCGTCGCCTGGGCCGACGGCTTCTTCTACCTCGTCGGCTCGCACAGCCGGGACCGGGACGGCGCGGCCCAGGCCTCGCGCCACTTCGTCTTCCGCTTCCCGGGCGACCAGGAATCGGCGCCCGATCATGATGTCGGCGACGCGGACGACCCCTCCCGCCGGGTCGAGCGGACCTCGCTCGACGCGGTCATCGCCGCCCATCCCGTGCTCCGCCGGCACCTCGACGACACGCCCGGCGACACGCCGGATGGCAGCGCGCCCAGTCATGGCGTCAATATCGAGGGCCTCGCCATGGTCGGCAGCGACATGTTCGTCGGCTTTCGCGGGCCGGTGGACGATGCCGGCGCGCTCGTCCTCCGGCTCGACGCTGCCGCTTTGTTCGGCGGCAATGCAACGCCTCGGGTGCGGACTTTCCGCCTCGATCTCGGCCCCGGCCAGGGTGTCCGCGACATGGCGGCGGTGGCGGACGGTATCCTCATCCTCTCGGGGCCCGAGCGGCGGAGCGGAGTCGCGCCCAATCCGGAGCTCTTCTTCTGGCGGCCGGGACGGGCGCCGGTCCGCCTCGCCCGGCTCGCGCCATCGACCGGGACGACCAATCCGGAATCGATCAATGTGCTCAAGGAGACGAAACGCGCCTGGCGCCTGCTGGTGCTGTGGGACGGGGAGGCGGGTGGCCTGCCGATGATCGTGCAGCTGCCGAAGCCCTGATCAGCCGCTGCGCGCCAGCGCCTCGGCGATCAGCTTTCGCGAGTTCGCGATCCCGTAAAGCGCGATGAAGCTGCCCATGCGCGGGCCCTGCGACGTGCCGAGCAAGGTTTCGTATTGCGCCCTGAACCAGTCCCTGAGGCTTTCGAACGGATGCGCCTTGCCGACCTCATAGACTTCGAACTGGATGGCCTCGGCGTCCGCATCCTCCGGAAGCGCCGCCAGCCGCAAGTCCAGATCGCGGAGCGCCGCCGCCTCCATCTCCGTCGGCGCGCGATGGTCGAGCGAGTTGGCGATGAAGTCGCGGAAATAGGCCAGCGCGAAATCGAGCCTTTTGTCCAGTTCCGGATGGGTCTCAGGCGAGGCGCCGGGGGCGTAGCGCTGCACGAACCCCCAGAGCAGAGCCTTGTCGTCGGTCGAGGCGACGGCGACGAGGTTCAGCAGCAGGGCGAAGCTGATCGGCATAAGCGCCGGCGGCGGGTCACCGGCATGGACGTGATGGACCGGGTTGCCGAGCCTCTTCTCCACCTCCTGTGCCGGCCATGCGGCGAGGAACTGATCATATTCGTCGACCGCCCTCGGGATGACCGAGAAGCTCAATTGCTTCGCCTTCCTGGGCTCGCGGTAGAGGTAGAAGACCAGGCTCTCCTCCGGCGCATAGGTCAGCCATTCGTCCAGCGTGACGCCATTGCCCTTCGTCTTGGAGATCTTCTCGCCATTCTCGTCGAGGAAGAGCTCGTAATTGAACCCTTCCGGCGGGCGGTCGCCGAGCACGCGGGCGATCTTCGAGCTCTGGGTCACCGAGTCGATCAGATCCTTGCCGGACATCTCGTAATCGACGCCGAGCGCGACCCAGCGCATCGCCCAGTCCACCTTCCACTGCAGCTTGGCGCCACCCGAGAGGATCGATTGCTCGACGCGCCTCCCCCCGTCGTCGAAGGCGACCAGGCCGGTCTCCGGGTCGAGCACCTCGACCGGGACCTGCAGCACCTTGCCGCTCTTCGCGCTGATCGGGAGCACCGGCGAATAGGTCTTCCGCCGCTCCTCGCCCAGGGCCGGCAACATGACATCGAGAATCGCCTGGTAGCGTCGCAGCACCTGCCGCAGCGTCTCGTCGAACCGGCCGGAACCGTAGCAGTCCGACGAGGCCAGGAATTCATAGTCGAAGCCGAACCGGTCGAGAAATTGCCTCAGCAGATTGTTGTTGTGGTCGGCAAAGGAGGCATGCCCGCAGCCATAGGGGTCGGGCACGCGGCTCAGCGGCTGGTCCAGATGCGCGTGCATCATATCCTGGTGCGGCACGCCGGGCGGGACCTTGCGCATCCCGTCCATATCGTCGGAAAAGGCGATCAGCCGGCTCGGCCAGTCGACCATCTCGGCCAGTGCGTGGCGGACCATCAGCGTCCGCGCCACCTCCTGGAAGGTGCCGAGATGCGGCAGGCCCGACGGCCCGTAGCCGGTCTCGAAGACGATCGCCTTCTCCCCGGGCCCGTCCGGCCAGCGCTTCAGCAACTTGCGCGCTTCCTCATAGGGCCAGGCCCTGGAGACCTTCGCGGCGTCGCGCAATTCGGGAGAAACCGACAATCGTTGCCCTTTCGTTCCGGCTGGGCCATTTGCATGGGGTGACCGCCGCCTCTTTGCCCTATCACGCGCTCCACGCAACCCATGGCGGCATCTGGATCGCCTGGCCGGACGGGCGGGTGGAGGCGGCGGGCCGCGGCGAGGCGATCGGTCGCGCGGCCGAAACGCCGATGATCATGTTGAACGCGCCTCTGGTCGGCAACCGGCTCGGCTATCCCGATCTCAGCGGCCTCGATTTGCTGGAGCTGTTCGCCTTCGTCCATCCGGCGCGCTTCGCGGTACCGACCCCGAAGGGGCTGGCGCGGGCGCTGGGGCTGGCGGGGCCGGAGTCGGACGAGGCCGCCGCCACCTTCCTGCGCGACGCCGCGGCGGCGATGCTCGAAACGCTGGCCGGCGACTGGCCGGAGCGCGAGGGGGCCTGGGCCTCCGCGCAGGCGCTTTACCGGCTGCGCTGGACCTGGGCAGGCGCGGTCGCCGACCGGCTGCCGCGGCCGGAGCGCGAGGAACGCTGGCTCTTCTCGCGCCTGCCGGAATGGGAAGAGAGCGCCGGCCGGCCGCAGCCGCGCCCGATCCGGCTCGACCTCGCCGACACGGCGGACCGGCTGGAGCAATTGGTCGGGGAAGATGCGGAGGTCCGCGACGGCCAACGCGATTATGCCGCAGCGGCAGCCGCCATCTTCGATCCGCGCCGGAGCGAGGACCAGCCGAATCTGCTGCTCGCCGAAGCAGGGACCGGAATCGGCAAGACCCTCGGCTATCTCGCGCCCGCCTCGCTCTGGGCGGCGCAGGCGGACGGCGCGGTCTGGGTGTCGACCTACACCAAGGCGCTGCAGCGGCAGCTGGATCGGGAAGGCGAGCGGCTCTTTCCCGATGCCGCCGAGCGCCGGCAGAAGATCGTGATCCGCAAGGGGCGGGAGAATTATCTCTGCCTGCTCAATCTGGAGGATGCGCTGCAGGGCGGCTTTGCGGGGCGGGCGGCGGTCCTCGCCCAACTCGCCGCGCGTTGGGCCGCCTATACGCGCGACGGCGACATGGTCGGCGGCGACCTGCCGGGCTGGCTGACGTCGCTCTTCCGCCGCGCGGGGGCGACCGCGCTTACCGACCGGCGGGGCGAATGCGTCTATGCCGGCTGCCCGCATTACCGCCGCTGCTTCATCGAGCGCGCCGCCCGCGCCAGCCAGGCCGCCGATCTGGTCATCGCCAATCATGCTCTGGTCATGGTCAACGCCGCGCGTGGGCGGGAGGAGGGCAGGGCGCCGACCCGGATCGTGTTCGACGAGGGCCACCACATTTTCGACGCCGCCGATTCGACCTTCGCCGCCGCCTTTACCGGGCAGGAGGCGATCGAGCTGCGGCGCTGGATCGTCGGCCCGGAAGGCCGGACGCGGGGGCGGCGGCGCGGCCTCGCCGCGCGGTTGATGGACGTCGCCTCCTATGACGAGGCGGGCGCGCTGGCGCTGGACAGCGCCGTCCAGCATGCGGGGGCGCTGCCCGGTGACGGCTGGCTGGGGCGGATCGCCGAGGGCGCGGCCTTCGGGCCCGTCGAGGCCTTGCTCGCAGCGGTCCGCTCGATGGTCTACGCCCGCGCCACCGCGCAGGATGCGGGCTATGGCCTCGAGACGGAGCTGGCCGAGCCCGATCCGGCCCTGGTCGAGGCCGCCGCCCCCGCGGTCGAGGCGCTGGAGCAGCTGGTCCGGCCTCTGGTGGCGCTCGGCAAAAGGCTGGAAGCGGTGCTGGAGGATGCGCCGGACTGGCTCGACGCGCAGGCCCGCGCCCGTGTCGAGGGCGCGATCGGCGGTCTCGCCTGGCGCACGCAGACCCTGCAGGCCTGGATCGCACTGGCGGCGCGGATCGGCGGGCCGTCCGACCCCGATTTCGTCGATTGGCTGGCGGTCGACCGGATCGAGGGCCGCGAGTTCGATGCCGGCCTGCACCGCCATTGGCTCGATCCGACGCGGCCCTTCGCCGAGGCGGTGCTGAAGCCGGCCCATGGCGTGCTCGTCACCTCCGCAACGCTCCGTGCCGGCGCGGACTGGCCGACCGCCGAGGCGCGCACCGGCGCGGCCCATCTCCCCGGCGAAACCGCGTGCTTCGAGGCCGCCAGTCCGTTCGATTATGCCGCGAACAGCGAAGTGCTGGTCGTCACCGACGTGAAGAAGGGCGATCTCGCCGCCCTGGCCGGGGCCTATGCGCGGCTGATCGAGGCGGCGGAGGGCGGCACCCTGGGCCTGTTCACCGCGATCCAGCGGCTCCGCGCGGTCCATGCCCGCATCGCCGACCGGCTCGCTCGCGCCGGCCTTGCCTTGTATGCGCAGCATGTCGACCCGATCGATACGGGGACATTGATCGACATCTTTCGGGACGACCCCCACGCCTCCCTCCTCGGCACCGATGCGCTCCGGGACGGGGTCGACGTGCCCGGCCACTCGCTCCGGCTCGTCGTCATGGAGGGCGTGCCCTGGCCACGGCCGACCGTGCTCCATGCCGCCCGGCGCGCGGCCGGAGGCGGCACCCGATATGACGACCGCGTCGTTCGCGCCCGCCTCGCCCAGGCTTTCGGCCGGCTGATCCGCCGCGCCGGAGACAAGGGCATGTTTGTCATCCTCTCCGCGGCGACGCCGTCGCGCCTGCTCGATTCCTTCCCGCCGGGCGTGCGCGTCTTGCGCGTGCCGCTGGACGAGGCGATCCGGCGCGTGCGCGCACGGCTGGTGCCGGGAGGCGGGCCCGTGCATGATGCATGCGAGAGGATCGACGGGGCCGAATGAAGACGCTGACCCTGCTGCGCCATGCCAAGTCCGGCTGGGATGTACCGGTCGCGCGCGACTTCGATCGCCCGCTGAACGCGCGGGGCCGCAAGGCGGCGCGGGCGATCGGCCGCGAGATGCGCCGGCTCGGCCTCGGCTATGACCTCGTCCTCGCATCGCCGGCCGTGCGCGTCACCGAAACGCTGACCGAAGTGGCGCAGGGTTATGGCGCTGCGGTCGACACGCGCTTCGACGAGACCATCTATCTCGCCCCCGTGGAGACGTTGCTGGCCCTGGTCCGGGCCACGGACGATGCGGATGCGCGGCTGCTCCTCGTCGGCCACAATCCCGGGATGGAGCAGCTCGCCTTGCTGCTGTCCGAAGCCGGGGCGCTGCGCGACGAAATCGCCGCCAAATATCCGACCGGCGCGCTGGCCGAGATCGGCTTCGAGGCGGCGTACTGGCACGAGGTCGCGCCGGGGGAGGGCCGACTCGCGCGCTTCATCCGCCCGCGCGAGCTGGCTGAGGGCCTTGGTCCGGACGACTAGGCCGGAGCCTATTGCCGCTGGCGCAGCCGCTGGGCTTCGTCGAAGCGGCTCTGGAAGGTCTGGACCCGTTCGTCGATCTGCGCCTGCTCTTCGGGCCGCGCCTGGCCCCGGGTGATGCGGAAGCGATAGCGGCCATTGTCGATCTCGAGCACGCCGACCCGGCCGAGCGATCCGTCTTCCGAGATGAACAGGGGCAAGCCGAGCGCCAGCACCTGGTCGTCCCAGGCGGCGGGAATGACGCTGGTCCGTCCGCAATTGATGCCGACAATGCCCCGCGGAATGACGGGGGCGAAGCGCTGGCCGTTGGCGGTCTGGGCAAGCACATGCAGGTCCGGCGCCTCGATCGAAACCAGCCGGCCATGATCCTGCTCCAGCATGTCGCAGCGTATCTCGGTGAGCGGACGCTGCGGGGTCGCCGTCACGGGCGCCGCGGCGAGCAGGGTGGCGCCGCCGAGGGCGGCGAGCGAAAGCAGGGATAGACGCATGGTCACAGGGCCGTCTCCTCCAAAGCATCGGCCAGCGTCTGCCGGAGCGCACGCAACGCGGCCGCAGGAAAATTTGCGGGATGATCGGTCGGAATCGCCGCCGGCGCAACCGGGCCCGGCGCGCTTTCCGTTTCCGAAGGCGCGGTGCCGCCGCTTTTCAGCAATTGCTGGACGCCGCGGATCGTATAGCCGTCCTGATTGAGCAATTTGTGGATGCGCCGGGCCAGGGCGACATCGTCGGGCCGGTAATAGCGCCGGTTGCCGGCGCGCTGCAGCGGCCTGAGCTGCGGGAAGCGCGTCTCCCAATAACGCAGGATATGCTGCGGGACACCGAGGTCGCTGGCGAGTTCGCCGATCGTCCGGAAAGCATGTTCGCTCTTGCGGACAGGCTCGGCCATATCAGCTCGTGCGTGCGATCCGCTCGCGCATGATCTGACTGGCGCGGAAGGTAAGGACCCGGCGGGGCGCGATCGGCACCTCGACGCCGGTCTTCGGATTGCGGCCGATTCGCTCGCCCTTGTCGCGCAGGATGAAGCTGCCGAAGCCGGAAATCTTGACGTTCTGACCGTCCGCCAGCGCCGCGCACATATGATGGAGGATGCCCTCGACGATGCCCGCCGATTCGGCCCGCGACAGGCCGATTTCGCGATGCACGATGTCGGCGAGATCCGCCCGGGTCAAAGTCCCCACGGACGGTTTCCTGATCGCACCTAAATCCGCCATGGATGCAATCCCCCTTGGTCGTCAAACCGCAACATTAGAGCAGGTTGCACCTTATAGCAACGCGACTCTTCCGGGGAAAAGGGGCAATCGGAACGCGTTAGTAACGAACCACCGCGGCGCCCCAGGTGAAGCCGCCGCCCATCGCCTCCAGCACCAGCAGGTCGCCCGGCCGGATACGGCCGTCGCGCACCGCCGTGTCGAGCGCGAGCGGCACCGAGGCCGCCGACGTGTTGGCGTGGCGGTCGACCGTGACGATCACCTTTTCCGGGGGAAGGCCGAGCTTCTTCGCGGTCGCGTCGAGGATGCGCTTGTTCGCCTGGTGCGGCACCACCCAGTTCACGTCCTCCGGGCCGTGGCCGGCGGCGTCGAGCACCTCGCCCATCACCTCCGCCAAATTGACGACGGCGTGGCGGAATACTTCCTTGCCCTTCATCCGGAGTTTGCCGACCGTGCCGGTGGTGGACGGGCCGCCATCGACATGGAGGAGATCGTTCTGCCGGCCGTCGGCATGGAGCCTGGTGGCGAGGATGCCGCTGTCCGGATCGCCTTCCACCACCTTCAGCACCACCGCGCCGGCGCCGTCGCCGAACAGCACGCAGGTCGCGCGGTCCTCCCAGTCGAGGATCCGGCTGAATGTCTCGGAGCCGATCACGAGCGCATGCTCGGCCATGCCGCCCTTGAGCATATTGTCCGCGACCGAGAGGGCGTAGAGGAAGCCGGTGCAGACCGCCGCCACGTCGAAGGCGATGCAATCGTCGATGCCGAGCATCGTCTGCACCCGGGTCGCGCTCGCCGGGAAGGTCTGGTCCGGCGTCGCCGTGGCGAGGACGATGAGCCCGATCTCGGAGGCATCGACACCGGCCGCCGCCAACGCCCGGCGCGCCGCGTCGGCGGCCAGCGTCGCGGTCGTCTCGCCCTCGCCGGCAATGTGTCTGGCCTCGATGCCGGTCCGCTCGACGATCCACTCATGGGTGGTGTCGATCCTTTCGGCCAGCTCGGCATTGGTCACCCGCCGGGGAGGCAGCGCCGAACCGGTGCCGGCAATGATCGAGCGGCGGCTCATTTGGCGGCGGCGAGCTGCGCGCTCTGCGCGGAGATATTGGCGAGATCCTCGGTGATCTTGCGGGTCAGGTCCTCGCGCACCATCCGCGCGGCGACCCGGATCGCATTGGCGACGCCCTTGTCGCTGGCGCTGCCATGGCTCTTCACGACGAGGCCGTTGAGGCCGAGAAAGACCGCGCCATTATGGTTGTTCGGATCGAGATGGTGGCGCAGCAATTCCGTCGCCGGCCGCGAGATCAGGAAGCCGAGCTTGGAGCGCGCCGAGCTGGTGAAGGCCCGCCGCAGCAGATCGGTCACGAAGCGCGCCGTTCCCTCCAGCGATTTCAGCGCGATATTGCCGGAGAAACCGTCCGTGACCACCACGTCGACGTCGCCGCGCGAGAGCTTGTCGGCTTCGATGAAGCCGTCGAAGCGCATGTGCAGATGCTGCGAGCTGCGCAGGATCGCGGCGGTGTCCTTGAGCTCGTCCGTCCCCTTCAGCTCCTCGGTGCCGATGTTGAGCAACTGCACGCGCGGCCGCGCCAGCTCCAGCACAACCCGGGCATAAGCCGCGCCCATCACCGCGAACTGGACGAGATTGTTGGTGTCGCACTCGGTATTGGCGCCGAGATCGAGCATCACGCAATCATTGGCGCCAAGCGTCGGCAGCAAGGCGGCGAGCGCCGGCCGGTCGATCCCCGGCATGGTGCGGAGCGCCAGCTTCGACATCGCCATCAGCGCGCCGGTATTGCCGCAGGACAAGGCGGCCTGCGCCTCGCCCTCCTTCACCGCCGCGATCGCGCGCCCCATCGAGCTGGATTTGGCGCGGCGGATCGCCTGGCTGGGCTTGTCGTCGCCGGAGATGACGTCGTCGCAATGGACGATCGTGGAGACACTCTCGAGCCCGCCATGCCGGTCGAGCTCGGCGCGGATCGCGTCCTCGTGCCCGAACATCAGGAAATGGAGATCGTCGCGGCGCTGCCAGGCGATGGCGGCACCCGCCACCGTCACCGCCGGACCCGAATCGCCACCCATCGCGTCGATTGCGATCCGTGGCCCCTGTCCCAAGGTGATTCCTCCGTGCAGCCCTGCAGCCGGCTCCTCTTACGCCTCGGTCTTGAGGATTTCACGCCCCTTGTAGTGACCGCAGCTCGGACAGAGGTTGTGCGGCAGGCGAAGCTCGCCGCAATTCGGGCATTCCTGATAGCCCGTCGCCTTCAGCGAATCGTGGCTCCGGCGCATGTTGCGCTTGGAGGGCGAGGTTTTTCTCTTGGGGACGGCCATGGTGGCACCTGTTCTCGTTCAAAAGGGTCTGGCGAAATCGATGTGGCGAGCGCGGGTTCGGTGGTCAACGGCCGGTCGGGCCGCTGGCCTCGCGGCCTGAAGCTCTCGCATGAAGGGTGCCGCCTATAGCGATTTGGACCGCGGTTGCAAGCATGGCGGCGCGTGTTACGAGTGAGGGCGAGGGGGAGTCCTGTGGAATATCTGATCGTGATCGGCATGGCTTTCGGGGCGAGCCTTGCCTGGGTCTGTTTCCTGTCCTGGGTGATCTCGCATGTCGCCTTCAAGGAGGAGCTGCCGGAGCGCCGGGCGGCGCTGACCGCGGCCACCGCGTTCGTCGCGGCCATCGCGAGCGCGCTCGGCACGATCCTCCTGCTTCCCGATCCGCTGCCCTTCCTGCCGAGCGACACGCGTCAGGCGCTGCTGTCGCTGCTCTTCTACATTCCGGCCGCCTTCGTCGATTTCCTCATGCTTCGCGCGGCCTATCGCAAAGCCTGGGTCGACGACGCCGAGCCGTTCCGCTGAGACACGCCAGAGAGGTAAAGCCATGACCCCGATCCTGCTTCCGGTCACGCTCACCATCGCCGCCGCCGCGGCCGTCCTGCACATCTGGCTCGCCGCGCGGGTCAGCCGGCTGCGCGCGCGCCACAAGGTCAGCATCGGCGACGGCGGCAACGAGGCGCTGATCCGCCGCATGCGCGCCCATGCCAATTATGGCGAGAACATGCCGGTGGTGCTGATCCTGCTCGCTTTGCTCGAGCTCGCCGGCGGCGATGCCCGCATCCTCTGGGCCGCGGCGATCCTGTTCATCCTCTCGCGTATCCTGCACGCTTTCGGCATGGACCGGGCCTCGCCGAGCCGCCCCAGAGCGATCGGCATGATGGGCAGCACGCTCGCCCTCGTCATCCTCGCCGGCTACGCCGTGGTCATGCTCTATCAGCATCCGTCGGCGCTTCACTAGCGTATCCGGGCGAGGGGGACCGGCATGTACGAATTGTCGCTCTCTGAATCCTTCTTCCCGGCCATTCCGGAGCCGGCCCTGGAAGCGATTACGATCGGCGACCTGCTGCGGCGCCAGGCGGTCAGCCATGGCGGCCTTTCCGCCCTCAGGGAAATCCTGGCCGATGGCGGTCTCGGGCGCAGCTGGACCTATCGGGAACTGCTCGCCGATGCGGAGAGACTGGGCCGCGCTTTGGCCAGCCGCCACGCGCCCGGCGCCCGCATTGCGGTCTATGCCAACAACCTGCCGGAATGGGTGCTGCTCGAGTTGGGCGCAGGGTTGGCCGGGCTCGTCCTGGTCACGGTCAATCCGGCCTATCAGAAGCGCGAGCTCGAATATGTCCTCGCCCAGTCGCGGTCGGAGGCGATCTATCATGTCGCGGAGTTCCGCGGAAACCCGATGGGGGCGATTGCCGGCGAGGCCTGCGCAGCGCTGCCGGCCATTCGCCACCGCATCCTGCTGACGGATCATGCCGCCCTGTTCGACGGCCATGAGCAGGGGATCCTGCCCGCCGTGTCGCCCGGCGATGTCACCCAGATCCAGTATACTTCGGGGACCACCGGCTTCCCGAAGGGCGCCCTGCTGCATCATCACGGCCTCGTCCAGAATGCGCGCGACACGATGGCGCGGCTCGGCTTCGCCGCGGGCGACACCTATCTGCACAACATGCCGATGTTCCACACCACCGGCTGTGCGATCCTGGTGCTCGGGGTGCTCGGGGCCGGCGGCACGATCCTGCTGGCGCCGATGTTCGATCCGGCGATGCTGGTGCGGGTGATCGAGTGCGACCGCCCCGGCTTCCTGCTCGGCGTGCCGACCATGCTGGTCGCGCTGGTCGAGGAAGCTCTGCGCAGCGGACGGGACGTCTCCTCGGTCAGGCGGATCATGTCCGGCGGCGCGATGGTCGCGCCCGATCTCGTCCGGAAGGCGCAGGCCGTGTTCGGCTCTCCCGTCCAGATCATCTACGGCCAGACCGAATGTTCGCCGGCAATCACCCTCGCCTGGGCGGACGATTCGATCGAGGATCTTACGGGCACGATCGGGCAGCCGCTGCCCAATATGGACGTGGCCATCCTCGATCCCGGGACCCGCGGCGTGGCGCCGACCGGCGCGCAGGGCGAGATCTGCACCCGCGGCTACCATGTCATGACCGGCTATAACGACAATCCCGAGGCAACTGCCGCGGCGGTCGACGCGGACGGCTGGCTGCATACCGGCGATCTCGGCCGGATGGATAAGCGGGGCTACCTGACCATCACCGGCCGGGTGAAGGAGATGATCATCCGCGGCGGCGAGAATCTGTTCCCGGCCGAAATCGAGAATGCGATGCTCGAACATGCGGACATCATGGAGGTCGCCGTGGTCGGCGTCCCCTGCCCCGTTTATGGCGAGCAGGTGGCCTGCTTCATGCGCTCCGGTACAGGCGTCCAGCCCGTCGAGGCCGAGCTCAAATCCTTCGTCCGCGCGCGCCTCTCGCCGCAGAAAACGCCGCTTCACTGGATCTGGGTCGACGAATGGCCGCTGACCGGATCGGGGAAGATCCAGAAGTTCAAGCTGAGGGAGCGGTTCGAGCAGGGCGACTTCCGGCGCGAGGACGTCCCCAATATCGTGCCGACGGCGTGAGTCCGGTCTAGCTCCGCGCCAGCACCCGGTCGGCGACGAAGGGGTTGGTGCGCCGCTCCTGACCGAAGGTGCTCATCGGCCCGTGGCCGGGGACGAAATGGGTGTCGTCGCCCAGCGGCCAGAGCCGGCCGGTAATCGCGTCGAGCAGGTCCTGGTGATTGCCCATCGGGAAGTCGGTGCGGCCGATCGAGCCCTGGAACAGGACGTCGCCGACGATGGCGAACTTCGACGCCGGATGGTGGAAGACGACATGGCCGGGCGTGTGGCCCGGGCAATGATAGACGTCGAAGGTCAGTTCGCCGACCGTGACCTGATCGCCGTTGACCAGCCAGCGGTCGCTCTCGAAGACCTTGCCGGTGATTCCGTAGCTGCGCCCGTCATCCTCCAGCCGCGCGATCCAGAAACGGTCGTCCTCGTGCGGCCCCTCGATCTTCACCTCCAGTTCCTCGGCGAGGATCTTGGCGGAGCCGCAATGGTCGATATGGCCATGCGTCAGGAGGATCTTCTCCACCGTCACGCCATGTTGGGCGGCCGCCGCCTTCAGCCGGTGCAGGTCGCCGCCGGGGTCGGTGAAGGCGCCGCGCATGGTCTTCGTGCACCAGATCAGGCAGCAATTCTGCTGCAGCGGCGTCACCGGAATGATCGCCGCCCGAAGCGGTGGATTGGTGGCTGGAGCGCTGACCATGCGCCGCAAATGGCCTTGGCGGCGGGCCGATGCAAGCTATGGTCGCGCTTATGGACCTCAGCCGCCGCCAGCTCCTCGCCGCCACTGCGGCCTTGCCCTTGCTCGGCGGGGCGGCCGAGCCCGAATATGACGTGCCCTACGTGCCGACGCCGCCCGAGCTGGTCGAGAAGATGCTCGATCTCGCCCAGGTGAATGCGGCCGACTATCTGATCGACCTCGGCTGCGGCGACGGGCGGATCGCGCTGGCCGCGGCGCGGCGCGGCGCCCGCGCCATGGGGGTCGATATCGATCCCGTGCGCATTCAGGAGGCGGTCAACGCCGCGCGCTTCCAGGGCATGGAGAGCCGTGTCGTCTTCCGCCGGCAGGACCTGTTCCGGACGGCCATTTACGAGGCGACCGTGATCGCCCTCTATCTGCTGCCGCGCATCAACCTCGAGCTGCGCCCGCGCCTGTTGACCGAGCTGCGCCCGGGCAGCCGCGTCGTCAGCCACGCTTTCCACATGGGCGACTGGCGTCCCGAGGCCGAGGACCAGCTGGACGGACGGCGCATCTTTCTCTGGATCGTCCCGGCGGTGGCCGGCGGCAGCTGGTCGGTCACCGAGGCGGACGGCAGCACCGCGGTGCTGGAGATCGAGCAGCGCTTCCAGGACGTGACCGGCACGCTGACCGGTGCCGGCGGGGTGCTGGAGCTGCAGCAGGCCGTGCTGCGCGGCACCCGGCTCAGCTTCGCCGCCGGCGGTCGGACCTGGGCGGGCATCGTCGGCGACGCGACGATCGCCGGCGAAGGCAGCGCGTGGAGCGCGCGGCGGCTCGGCTGAGCCCGGCCGATCAGGTGGCGCGCGCGGCCGGCCGGTAGCCGGCGTCCGCCTCGAACGCCCGCTCCGTGTCCACGCGGTTCTGCCGGTAGAAAAAGAACATCGGCACGCCGAGGATGGCGAGGATCAGCGCCCACAGCGAGACTTGCTGCAGCATCGTCACGTTGAAGACGGTGAGGAGCGTCATTGAGAAAGCGATGCCGAGCCCGGCATATTCGTTGAACCTGGGCACGCAGAACACCGCGCGCCCGTCGTCGGTCCGCACCCCGCCGAGGCCGCGAAGATCGAGGGCCCGGTAGAAATAGAAGCGGCCGCGCGTGCCGGGGACGAGCAGGTCCCCGACCTTGTTCGCGACATGGGCCTTGGTCCAGGTTTTGGTCGAGCCGTCGTCGAGCCGGAACTTGATCCGGTCGTAAAAGCTCCCCTGGCTCCGCCGACGCCGGATCACCACTTCCTCCACGGTCCCGTCGATCGTCGATATCGCCATGCTTTGCCCCCTTTCGGTCCGCAGCAGAACTTGCACGGCGGGGGATTATCGTATATATTATTTCTAATGACAAATAATGCGATCGCCGCGCTTGCCTCGCTCGGCTTCACCGAGACCGAGGCGGCGGTCTATTGCGAATTGCTCGGCGGGCCGGCGACCGGCTATCGGCTCGCCCGGACGATCGGCAAATCACCCCCGAACGTCTATCATGCGCTGGGTTCGCTCCATCAGAAGGGCGCTGTGCTGGCGGATGACAGCGAGGGGCGCGTCTATCGGGCGGTGGCGCCGGCCGAGTTGCTCGCAGGGCTTGAGCGCCAGTTCGACGCCAGGCGCGAGCAGGCGCTGGGCATGCTGGCCGCGATCCGGACCCAGGCTGAGGACGACCGGATCTATCATCTGAAAAGCGTGGAGCAGGTGCTGGCGCGCGCGCGCCGGATGATCGCCGACGCGCGCGAAATCCTTTTGTTCGACTGCTTCCCGGCCCCGTTCGCGACGCTGCGCGAGGAGCTGGGCGCCGCCGCAGCGCGCGGCGTGCGCGTCGCCGGCATTGTCTACGAAGACGCTTCGGAGACGGGGTTCGACACCGTCCGCTCCCCGCCACGGCCCGGGATCATCGGGCGCTGGCCCGGCGACCAGCTCAGCCTCGTCACCGACGCTGCCGAGTATCTGCTGGCTTTGCTCTCGCGTGACCAGCATCATGTCCGCCACGCGGTCTGGAGCGACGGCGCCTATCTTTCGACGCTGCAGCATAACGCGCTCGCTTCGGAGATCCGGCTATGCGGGATCGTGCCGGACGACCGCGACGCCCTGGCCGACATCGCTTTGCTGCGCGCCTTTCCGCCCGGCCTGCGCCAGCTGGTCGACGGCGGGGCCGATGAATCCGATCTCATGGAGGAAGCGGGATGAAGCGCCTCACCGGTCTGTTTGCCGTCCTGGCCCTGTTTGCCCCCGCCGCCGCGCTGGCCGCCCGGCTCGAAGTCTCGCCGACCCGTGTGCTCGAAGGCGATCCGGTCTCGATCCGCATCACCGGCGCCGCGCCCGGATCGCAGGTCACCTTGCACAGCCAATCGGTGATTCGCGCCGGCTCGGGCCAGCTGATTCCCTTTCACGGCTATGCGACCTACCGCGTCGGCGCCGCCGGCATCGTCGACCTCGCCCGGGCGGCACCGATCGCAGGCACCTATTCCGGGATCGACCTGCGCGGCCTGTTCTGGTCGCAGCAACGGGTTGTGCCAGAGGTGGCGCCGCTGCCGCCCCTGCTTGCCGACGCGGCCCTCACCGACCCCGACCAGGTGCTGCTGACGCTGCAGACCGGCGCGACTGCGGAGGACCGGGCGACGCTCACCCTGGTCCCCGGCACCGCCGCCGTGGCGCGGGAGGAGGTACATCTGCCCGGTCTGGTCGGCGCCTTCTACAGCGAGGCAGGGGCACGGAGGCGGCCGGTCGTCGTCATCCTGCACGGCAGCGAGGGCGGCATCGGCTATGCGGACTGGCTCGCTCCGATGCTGGTCGCGCGGGGTTATTCGGTGTTCGGCCTCGTCTATTACGCGCCTCACATCCGGCCGGTGGCCGGGGCGCCCGAGGCGTTGAACCGGATTCCGGTCGAATCGCTCGAGCGGGTCCGCGCCTGGCTGGCGAACCGGCCCGAGGCCGATGTCGAGCGGTTCGGCATCGTCGGCGCCTCAAAGGGCGGCGAGTTCGCGCTGGTGCTCGCGTCCATCTATCCCTGGATCGACACCGCCGCCGCCTTCGTGCCCTCGGCCTGGGTGAATCAGGGCTTCAGCTACGGCAATGGCGAAACCGGCATGGGCTCGTCCTGGACCCGTGGCGGCCGCGACCTTCCTTTCCTACCCCAAACCGGCCTCGGCCGAGAGGTCGCGAACTTCAGGGTGCCGGGGGGCGAGGTGCGGATGGCCCGGGTCCATCTCGAGAATCTGGCGTCCGCCTCACCGGCCGCGATCGCCGCCGCCGCCATCCCGGTCGAGCGCAGCCATGCCGCCTTCTTCCTCGCTGGCGGCGGCGACGATCAGACCGGCGCCTCCGGGCGGAGCGTCGCGGCGCTGGCCGAGCGCCTGCGCCGCGCCCATTATCGGCATCCGGTCGACGCGCGCGTCTATCCCCTGGCGGGCCATCTCATCGTCGATTCGGGCTGGCGGCCCACCACCACCCACAACAATGGCCCGTCGCAGGATGGGGGTACGCCCGAGGCCGATGCGCGCGCGCAGGCGGACAGCTTCGCCGGTCTGGTCGCGTTCCTGGCGCGAGAGTTGAAAGGGCCGGCCCGCTAGCCCGGCGCCCCGCCGAGCAGATTGGCCTGCCAGAACATCAGGCTCACCCAGAATTGGTAATCCTGATTCTCCTTCTTGGCGAAGCCGTGGCCTTCATTCTGGCCGATCAGATGCCAGGCCGGACGGCCGGCGGCGCGAACCGCGGCGACCATCTGGTCCGCCTCGGATTGGGGGACGCGCGGATCGTTGGCGCCGGTGACGACCATCAGCGGAATGCGCAGCTCCGAGACGTGGGTCAGCGGGCTGATCGCGGTCAGCCGGGCGCGCTGCGCCGCGTCGCGCTCGTCGCCATATTCAACGCGCCGAAGATCGCGGCGGTAGGACTGGGTGTTTTCGAGGAAGGTCACCCAGTTGGAGATGGCGACCACGCAGTTGGCGGCGCGCAGCCGGTCGCCGTAACGGATCGCGGAGGCGTAGCACATATAACCGCCATAGGAGCCGCCGGTGACCGCGAAGCGGGCGCGATCGAGCGCCGGATCCTGCTGCAGCCGGTCGAGGAAGGCGCCGATGTCGCGAACGCTGTTCTCCCGGAGCGCCGGCCCGTTATCGAGGCTGACGAAGCGCTTGCCGAAGCCGGTGGAGCCCCGCACGTTCGGATAGAAGACGGCGATGCCGAGCTCGTTGATCAGATAATTGTTGCGCCCGAGGAAGCCGGGGCGGGATTGACCCTCCGGCCCGCCATGGATGTTGACGATCAGCGGCCGCCGTCCGGGGAAACGCCTCGGATCGGGCCGGTAGAGGAAGCCCGAGACGGTTTCGCCGTCAAAGCTGCGCACCTGGATCAGCTCCGGCTCGACATTGACCGCCGCGTCGAGGCCGCCCGTCTCGCTCCGGGTCCAGCGTGTCACCCCCAGATTCTGCGGGTCGACCGAATAGGCGTCCGACGGGCTCCGCGCCGAGCTCATGCTGAACCCGACCGCCCCCCAGGGCGCAATCTGCAGGCCGCCGATCGTGCCGGCCGGCAGACCGGTGACGAGCCGCGCGGCGCCGGTGGCGGTGTCGAGCAGCCTGAGGCGGCTGATTCCGGCCTCGTTGGTGACGAAAGCCACAATGCGGCCGTCGTCGGAGACGTCGAAGCTCTCCACGTCCCAGTTGATGCTCGTCACCACCGGGGTGAAGCGGCCGGTCGCCGGGTCGAGCCGGCCGAGCCGCTGGAAGTCCGAGCCTTCGTCGGAGGTCACCCAGAGCGTCCCGTCCGGGGCATATTCGGCGCCGCCATAGGAAATGTCGCGGCCGAGGTCACCGATCGGCGACATCCGCCCGGAGGCGAGATCGAGCAGATAGGGGTTGGATTTGGTGACCGAGATATAGTTGATCACGACCGCGCTCCGGCCGTCAAAGGCGAAGTCCGCGACCCCCCAGCCGCCGCCCTGCACCTGCGCGACCATCCGGTCGGTCGAGGGATTGCGCGGGTCGATCACGTAAATGTCCGAATCGGCCCCGTTGCGCCGGGTCGAGGTATAGGCGATCCAGCGCCCGTCATGGCTCCAGCCGTTCAGCTCGTTGCGGCTGCGCCCGTCGGTCAGCAAGGCGAGCCGGCCGCCGGAGACCGCGTAGATCTGGAAGAATTCGCTGCCGCCCACGTCCTTGCTGGCGATGAGAATGTCGCCGGTGGGCGACCAGCGGCCGTTGACCGGCTCGGCCTCGAAGCTGATCTGCTCGCGGTCGCCCATCGGCATGGCGACGCGGTGAAGCTGGTTGGTGTTGCCGAAGCGGGTGGTGATAAGCATCGAATGGTCGCGCGCGTTCCAGCCGGAAAAGCCGGCGGTGCGAAATTCCATATAGGGCCGGCTGCGCACGGCGAGCTCGGCGGGGACCGCGGGAATGCCGTCGGCGGTGAGCGCGGCCGGCCTGGCGACGGCGGCGGGCGCGTCCCCGCTCTGGGCGGAGACGATGGCGGGCGGCAGGACGGCGAGCGCGGCGGCGAGCAATTTCAGGCGCATGACTTTCCCCTCAAAGCCGGGCGATTCGGCCGGTTGTGCGCCCGATCTGGCCTTTGCGCGTTCGATGCGTCAACAAGCGAGAATGCGCATGCGGGAAGAGGCCGGACCTTGATCAACCAATATGCCGCGCTTCCTTATCGGATGGACAAGGCGGGGCACCTCGAAATCCTGCTCATCACCTCGAAGGAGCGGCGGCGCTGGGTGATTCCCAAAGGCAATCCGATCCCGGCCTTCCACAATTACGAGACGGCCGCGCGGGAGGCGTTCGAGGAAGCCGGTATCGAGGGCGGCATCGCGCCCGAGCCGATCGGCAATTTTCGTTATATGAAGCGCCGTCGATCGGGTCCCGACGTGCCGGCCCTCGTCACCGTCTATCCGATGCTGGTGAGCCGCCACGCGCGGCGCTGGCCGGAGCGCGGCGAAAGGGAGCTGCGCTGGTTCGCCCCGGCCGAAGCGGCGGAGGCGGTCGAGGAACCCGAGCTCAAAGTAATAATTCTGTCGCTAAACGATCGCAAAGAGACGCTCTATCCGCGTTCGTCGCTCGTCGTTATGGGCGTGAACCGATTCTCCTGGGGGTACCGGATGCTGAAACTTGTCCGCAAGCTGATGCCGCGCGAGGATCGCTTCTTCGACATGTTCGAGCGCCACGCCCAGATTCTGGTTGCGGGCGCGGATGCGCTGGAAAAGATGGTCTCCGGGGCAGAGCCGATTCCGGCCTCCTGCGCGGCGATCGAGACGCATGAAAATGCCGCCGACGACGTCACCCGCGACGTGTTGCTGGCGGTCCGCCGCTCCTTCATCACGCCGTTCGACCGCAGCGCGATCACCGCGCTCACCTCGTCGATGGACAATGCGATCGACGAGATGTGGCAGACCGCCAAGGCGATCACCCTCTACGAAGTCACCAGCTTCCAGCCGCAGATGGCGGAGATGGGGACGGTCGCCGGCGAGGCCGCCAGGCTCGTGCTCGAGGCGATCCCGCTGATGCGCAATATCGGCCGGAATGCGGGCCGGCTGCACGAGATCACCGAGGCGGTCGTGCATCTGGAGGGCAAGGCCGACGTGCTGCATGACACCGGCCTCCGCGCCCTGATTGCCGGCGGCGCCAAGAAGGATCCGATGAATTTCATCATCAACCGCGAGGTCTACAGGCATCTCGAACGAGTGCTCGACGCGTTCGAAGATGTGGCGGACGAGATCACGGGCATCGTGATCGACCACGCCTGATGGGCGGCGATCTCTCCTTCGCCCTGCTGATCGCGCTGATCGGCGTGGCGCTGCTGTTCGATTTCCTGAACGGCCTGCACGACGCCGCCAATGCGATTGCGACCGTGGTGTCGACGCGGGTGCTCAGCCCGCAGCTCGCAGTCTGCTGGGCCGGCTTCTTCAACTTCATCGCCTTCCTGTTCTTCGGCCTCCACGTCGCCAATACGATCGGCACCGGGATCATCAATCCGAACGATGTAACCTCCGCGGTGATCTTCGCGGCCCTGATCGGCGCGATCAGCTGGAACGTGATCACCTGGGTGCTCGGCATTCCCTCCTCGAGCAGCCATGCCTTGATCGGCGGCCTGCTCGGCGCCGGCATCGCCAAGACCGGGATCGGGACCGTGGTCTGGTCCGGCGTGACCAAGACCGTCTTCGGCATCTTCCTGGCGCCGATCCTGGGCATGGCGATGGCGCTGCTGCTGATGCTGCTCGTCGCCTGGCTGTTCCGCCGCGTCTCGGCGAACAAGGCAGACCGCATCTTCCGCCGCGGCCAATTGTTCACCTCGGCGCTCTATTCGCTCGGCCATGGCGGCAACGACGCCCAGAAGACGATGGGGATCATCGCCGTATTGCTCTATTCCCAGCATATGCTGGAGGGCGAGTTTCACGTGCCCTTCTGGGTCGTGCTCTCCTGTCAGGCGGCGATGGGCCTCGGCACCCTGATGGGCGGCTGGCGGATCGTCCACACCATGGGCTCGAAGATTACCCGCATCACCCCGCGCGAAGGCGTCTGCGCCGAAGCCGGCGGCTCGATCATGCTGTTCGGCGCGACCTGGCTCGGCATCCCGGTGTCGACCACGCACACGATCACCGGCTGCATCATGGGCGTCGGCGCCGCCCGCCGCGCCTCGGCGGTGCGCTGGGGCGTGGCGGGCAATATCGTCATCGCCTGGTTCATCACTCTGCCGGCCGCGGCCGCGATCTCCGCGCTAACCTACGGCATCACGCGGCTCTTCTAGATTGAAAGCCCATCCAGCATTTTTGCCGCAGCCAAAAGGCATCTTCGTGTGATTGCTGCAGCCTGGGCCGACAATGGCGTCCAATCTTCAAACAGCCGTTCGTTGCTCCCATGAATGGTTCGATTTCGTGCCGAATCGTAGATTTCGCTGACAAGCGCTTCGGTAGGTTTCCCGCCTAGGAATATGATCTGTTCCTTCTCGATGCCCAGTCGAGCCTTGAGCAGGCGCATAATTCCAGCTCGCCCATCGCCGCCTCTGCGATCTTCCCCCGCAGACAGGACTTCCAAAGCCGCGACGAATTTGACGATCGCGACTAGTGGGTCCGCCTCCCTAGCTGCCGCGCCGTACCACCATAGTGCGTGATAAAAATTGAGGACCAGTCGCTTGGATGGTCGAGTGCGAACCGGATCACATAAAAGAGTGAGAGAACGCCCGACCACCCGAAAGAGATACGCATGCCGATCGGATCCAGCCGTCCAAGCCGCTTCGGAAACGTACAGCCCGTGCTGCAGGCCGGAAGTTCCGCTGGATGCTCCCCACCGGCCTCTCTCTCCGAAGCAAACATAGTCTTGAGATATCGGTCGGCCATCATATCTCAGCCGCATCCATTCTAGGGTCTTCGAGGTCGTCGGCCAAAGCAGCGCGACGGTGGTAATCGCCACCCTGGCTGCAGTGCGACCTTTGTCCTCGGCTACAGCCTGGGAGATGCCGCTCGTCCGTACCGAGCAGACATAACTCGCTGTACCGACCGATCGCAGAACAGCGTCTTCGCGAGCGGCTTCGTATGATGGCTTGCGTTTTCGCAGACGTTTGCCCGACCAAGCCCTCTTTATCCGGCGACTCGAGACAGATGATATTTTTTTGAGTGTGCTCTGACGCTCTAGCCAGATTGCTCTCGGCTCAAAACAGACGGGGCCTATTTCGATCGTGGGGGTTGCTCCAGAGCCGAAGAGGTCAGCGCCGTACGCAAACTCTAGCGATCCGAAATCTCGCTGAAATTCCGTCTCGACATGAGCCACGAGGTTGGCGTCAAGCGCATCGGCGGACTTTGTTCGGTCTGCGGACAGGTCGAACCCGTCGAGCATCGGCCCGAGGCCGCCATGGACAATTTTCCGGAACTCGGCGCGGTTGGTGATTTGGTGGATGTATGGGACGGTTTCCCACAAATCGATCACCAATAACTCGATCGTTTGCAAGGCCACTTCAGTGACCGGGATGACCTTTCCGCTGCCGACTGAAAACAAAAGAGGGAATCCGGTAGGTCCCGTCTGAAACCCACCTGCTCGATGGGCCTTCCGCAACTCCTGAAAGAGCTTTTTGAACAGCGCCCTCCGGGGATTGGGAGTGTTGCTTTCCATAGGCTGGGCGCGCTCAGCATTCCACCACGTTGACGGCGAGGCCGCCGAGGCTGGTCTCCTTGTAGCGCTCGTTCATGTCGAGGCCGGTCTTGCGCATCGTCTCGATCACCTGGTCGAGGCTGACCCGGTGGGAGCCGTCGCCGACCAGGGCCAGTCGCGAGGCCTCGATCGCCTTGATCGCGCCGACCGCGTTGCGCTCGATGCAAGGGACCTGGACGAGCCCGCCGACCGGGTCGCAGGTCAGGCCGAGATTATGCTCCATGCCGATTTCGGCGGCATTCTCGACCTGCGCCGGGGTGCCGCCCAGCGCCGCGGTCAGCCCGGCCGCCGCCATCGAGCAGGCGACGCCGACCTCGCCCTGGCAGCCCACTTCCGCGCCGGAAATCGAGGCATTTTCCTTGAACAGGGAGCCGATCGCCGCCGCGGTGAGCAGGAAGATGTGCTCGCCCTCCTGCGTCGAATGCGGCGTGAAGCGCTGATAGTAACGCAGCACCGCCGGCACGATCCCGGCGGCGCCGTTGGTCGGCGCGGTCACCACCTTGCCGCCAGCCGCATTCTCCTCGTTCACCGCGAGCGCCCAGAGATTCACCCAGTCGATCACGGTCAGCGGGTCCTGCAGCGCCCGCTCCGCCCGCTCGGTGAGCAGGCGGTAGAGCGCCGGCGCGCGGCGCTTCACCTTGAGCCCGCCGGGCAGGATGCCGTCCGCCGCCATGCCCCGGTCGATGCAGGCTGACATCGCCGCCGAGATCGCGTCGAGCCGCGCGTCGATCTCCGCGTCCGGCAGCGCGGCGCGCTCGTTGTCACGCGCGATCTCGGCGATGGAGAGCCGTTCGCGCGCGGCGACGGCCAGCAATTGCTCGCCCGAGCTGTAGGGCCAGCGCGCGTCCCAGCCGCCCTCCGGCGGTGCATTGCGCGCGACCTCCGCTTCCTCGACCACCGCGCCGCCGCCCACCGAATAGGAAACGGCGCTGTCCAGCACCTCGCCGGCGGCGTCGAAGGCGGTGAAGCGCATGCCGTTGCTGTGATGGGGCAACCGCTCGCGCTGCAGGAAATTGACGTCCTTCGGCTCGTCGAAACCGATCTCGTGGCTGCCGCCGAGGCGGATTCGGCCCGTCTCGCGGATCCGCGCGATGGCTGCGTCGGCTGCATCGGGGTCGATCCGGTCCGGCCGTTCGCCGCTGAGGCCGAGCAGGATGGCGCGATCGGTGGCGTGGCCCTTGCCGGTCAGGGCCAGCGAACCGTAGAGGTCCGCCTGGACGCGGGCTGTCCGCGCCAGCATGCCGCTCCGCTGTAGCCTCTCGACAAAGCGGCAGGCGGCGGTCATCGGACCCATAGTGTGTGAACTGGAAGGGCCGACCCCGATCTTGAAGAGGTCGAAGACGCTGCAGACCAAAATCTCTCTCCTGCCCCGGGCCAATGGGCCGGTTGCCCGCGCATGACAAGGGTGGGCGGCCCCTTCGTCCTGCTCGACGACGCCCGGCCCGGTGGGCGCTCGACCCTCTATACCGGGCTGCGAGAGGTGGTGGAGACGCGCGATCCGGCCGACGTGAAGGCTTGTCTGGAACGGCTGCGCGGCCGCAAGGCGGCAGGCTTCCTCGCCTATGAGGCCGGCCATGGGCTGGAGCCGAAGCTCGCGCCGCTGGCGCGGGAACCGGAGCAGGATGCGCCGCCGCTGCTCTGGTTCGGCAGCTTCGCCGAGGAAAGGAACGGCGATGCCGCCGATATCCTGCCCGACCCGGCCGGCGCCTGGGCGGGGGCGGCGCGGCCGCTGATCAGCCGCGCCGAATATGAGGCGGCGCTGGCGGCGGTGAAGGCGCATATTTTCGATGGCGACATCTATCAGGCCAATCTGACCTTCGCTGCCGACGTCCCCTTTGCCGGCCATCCGATCGCGCTCTATGCCGCGCTCCGAGGCCGCGCCGGCGCCGCGCACGGCGCGATCGTCTTCACCGGCACGCACTGGCTGCTCAGTTTCTCGCCGGAGCTGTTCTTCACGCTCGAGGGCGGCAGGGCCACGGCCCGGCCGATGAAGGGCACGGCCCCGGCGGACGCGGACCCGGAGAGGTTTCGCGAGGACCCGAAGCAACGGGCCGAGAATCTGATGATCGTCGATCTGCTGCGCAACGACCTCTCCCGCGTCGCCCGCACCGGCAGCGTCGGCGTGCCGGCCTTGTTCGAGGTCGAGACCTATCCGACCCTGCTGCAGCTGACTTCGACGGTCACCGCCGAACTGGAGGAGGGCAAGGACGCGATCGATCTTCTGAACGCTATCTATCCCTGCGGCTCGATCACCGGCGCGCCCAAGATCAGGGCGATGGAGATTATCGACGCGCTGGAGGCGAGCCCGCGGGGCCCCTATTGCGGCGCAATCGGCAGGCTTGCGCCGGACGGTTCGGCATCGTTCAATGTCGCGATCCGGACGCTGACGCTCAAAAGCGGCGCAACAACCGCGCAGCTGGGGCTCGGCTCCGGCATCGTGGCGGACAGCGAGGCGGGCGCCGAATGGGGCGAATGCCTGGTGAAGGGAAGGTTCGTGGAGACGCAAAGGCGGTTCGATCTGATCGAGTCGATGCGCTTCGATCCGCATGAGGGCGTCGTCGATCTCGACCGCCATCTGGCGCGGATGCGGGCCTCGGCCGAAGCGCTCGATTTCCCCTTCGACCGGCATGAGGCGCGCAACGAGCTGCAGGCGGCGACCTTCCGGGCCGGGCCGAGCAAGGTGCGGCTGCTGCTGTCCAGGAGCGGGGTCTTCGCGATCGAGCTGCGGCCGCTGGCGCCGGTGCCGGACGAAGCTGTAGAGGCGGTGCTGGCGCCCCTGCCCGTCGACAGCGCCGATTTCCGGCTGCGCCACAAGACCAGCGACCGCGCCTTCTACGACGAGGCGCGGACGGCGGCCGGGGCCTTCGAGACGATTTTCCACGACGGTGAGGGCTTCCTGACCGAGGGCAGCTTCACCACGATTTTCGTCGAGCGCGCCGGCAAACTGCTCACCCCGCCGCTCGCGCGCGGGCTGCTGCCCGGCGTGCTCCGCGCCAGGCTGCTCGACGAGGGCAAAGCGGAGGAACAGGACCTCAGACCGGCCGACCTCTCTTCCGGCTTCTTCCTCGGCAATGCGGTGCGGGGCCTCGTTCCAGCCCGGTTAAGGTCGCGAAAGCCATAAAGAAGGCATGCAAATGGACAGACGCACCTTTCTCGCCTTTGGCGGCGTCGCGATGGTCGTCGGCGTCGCCGTCACCTTTCCGGGCAGCCGCGGCGCCGATGCGACGCCACCCCCGCCGGGCCGCTTCCCCTATCGCCTGACCGACGCCCAGTGGCGCGCACGGCTGAGCGACTTGCAATATCGGGTGCTCCGCCAGGGCGAGACCGAGCGCGCCGGCACCAGCCCGCTCGACCGCGAGCATCGCCGCGGCACCTTCGCCTGCGCCGGCTGCAACAATCCGCTTTATGCCTCGGCGACCAAGTTCGACAGCGGCACCGGCTGGCCGAGCTTCTGGCGGTCGCTGCCGCGCGCGGTCGTCGAGCGCGCCGACGACAGCTTCGGCATGCGTCGCACCGAGATCCTCTGCGCCCGCTGCGGCGGCCATCTCGGCCACGTTTTCAACGACGGCCCGCGCCCGACCGGCCTGCGCTACTGCATGAACGGCGCGGCGATGGTGTTCCGACCGGCCTAGATCCTCCCCTCGAAATCGAGGGAAGGATCCTCACGCCGCGATCGGAAAGCGGAGCAGCCGGTCCTGCACCGGGACCAGCGCCTCGGCGCCGCTGCCGACCGCGCGGACGATCTCGGGATGGTGGGCGTCGAGCCCGCCGGTCAGCGCGCCGAAGGCGGGGAGGATCAGCTTGCGCTCGGTCGCCACGAAGCAGCGCCGCGAGACCAGCCGGCCGCGCAGATGGAGGCGCAGCTTGGGGTGGAAATGGCCGGAGAGTTCGGGCCGGGTCTCTTCCGGCTCGGCCTCGTGCCTGAGCAGCAGCCCGTCCACTTCCGCCTCCGCGACGATCTCCCCGCCGCAAGCGAGGACGACGTCCGAGCCGGCGATGGGATCGTGATTGCCAATGATCCAGGTCCAGCGCGTCTGCGCGGTCAAAGCGGTGAGCAGCGCCCGCGCTTCCCCGGGCAGCCGGTCGCAGCCGGCGCTGTCGTGAAAGCTGTCGCCGAGGCACCAGATTTCCGCGGCGCCGGTCACCGCCGCAATGGCACTGAGGTCGGCGAGCGTGGCGATGCTGTCATAGGGCGGCAGCATCTGCCCGCCTTTGGCGAACCAGCTCGCTTTTTCGAGATGGAGGTCGGCGACGAGCAAGGCGCGGCGCGCCGGCCAGAGGAGCGCACCCTGCGGCAGCGCCATCAGTTCGTGACCAGAGAACGAAAAGCGAACCATGCCCCGCTATAGAGCGGCGGCGGCGGCCCGTTCAAGCCGTCAGTCGGCGGAGACGGTCGCGGCGGTCGGGGCAGGCGCGGCGGCTTGCTGGGTGGCCTGGCCCTGTGTCGTCCAGAAGAGCACGCCGCCGAGGATGAAGCCCTGGGTGACCAGGGCGAGAGGGTGCTGGAGCTTCTTCACGACGTTCACTTCGGGCTTCGCTTTCCTGCTTCTTGCGCGTGCGTTGGCGCGGGGATTGATCTGGCGGCTCATTCCTAAACAGCCAGTGAATCCGCGAGCGGAATCCCACCAACCGAACGAATCCTGCGACGAAAATTCCATGGCTGGAACAAACCGGCCCCTGGCGGGGCGCTGGGTCATCCGTGCTCAGTCGTGCGGCAGGTTCGCTGTCACGACCGCGGCCAGCTCGTCCATGCCGAACGGCTTGCGCAGCACCGGCGCGCCGGGGCCGAGCGCGCCCTCGAGCTGGTCGCTCTCCGCGAAGCCGGTGACGAAGACGATCGGCAGATCCGGGTAGCGCCGCCGCGCTTCGCAGGCGAGTTCGGCGCCGTTCATGCCCGGCATGGCGAAATCGATCAGCATCAGATCCGGGGCGCCCGGCCCCAGCGCCGCCAGCGCCGCCTCGGCGTCCGGCAGCATGTCGACCCGATGGCCGAGGCTGACCAGCGCGTCGGCGAGGAACTCGCGGACATTCGCGTCGTCGTCGACCACGATGATGTGCGCGCCGGAGCCGGGCGCCGGCTCCGGCGCGTCCGCTACGTTTCTCTCCGTCTCCGTTTCGCCCGGCCCTGCCCGGGGCAGCAACAGGCGGACGATCGTGCCGAGGCCTTCCTCGCTCTCGATCCTGAGCGTGCCGCCCGACTGGCGGGCAATGCCATAGACCTGGGCGAGGCCGAGGCCGGTGCCCTTGCCGAGGGGCTTGGTGGAGAAGAAGGGCTCGGTGGCGCGGGCGAGCACGTCCGGCGCCATGCCGAGGCCGGTATCGCCGACCGAGATGCAGACATAGTCGCCCGGCGCGACGTCCGCGCCCTCGCCCTCGGTGATCAGGCCGGTGGCGATGGTCAGCGTGCCGCCAGCGGGTCGGCTCTCGCCCGTCATTGCGTCGCGCGCATTGATGGCAAGGTTCAGGATCGCATTTTCCAGCTGATTCTCGTCGCACACGGCGCGGTCCGCCTCCGGATCGAGCGCCGTGCGGACGGCGATTGCGCTGCCGATCGTATGGCGGAGCATCAGCCGCATATTGTCGATCACCCGGTTGACGCTGACCGGCGCCATCCGGATGCGCTGGATGCGCGAGAAAGCGAGCAGCTGCGAGGTCAGTTTGGCGCCGCGCCGCGCCGATTCGAGCCCGGCCTCGGCGACCCGCTTCAGCCGTGTATCCTCGAGCGCGCGGCTGAGGATCTCGAGGCCGCCGATCACCGGCGTGAGCAGATTATTGAAGTCGTGGGCGATGCCGCCGGTCAGCTGGCCGACCGCCTCCATCTTCTGCGCCTGGCGAAGCGCCTCCTCGGCCCGCTCGCGCTCGCCGACCTCGGCCTGCAGCCGGTCCAGCGCCGCGCGCAAATCCGCCGTGCGCTCCGCGACCCGCGCTTCCAGCACCTCGGTGCCCAGCTTCCATTCGGTGAGATCATGGGCGACGCCGATGAAGCCGATATGCTCGCCCCCCGGCCCCCAGCGCGGCTGCGAGACCGAGCGCAGCCAGCGCCATTCGCCGTCGCCGCGGCGGAAGCGCGCCTCCAGCACGAAGGGTTCGAGGCTGGCCTCGCCGGCCACCGACTCCGCGAGCACCCGGTTCTGGTCGTCCGGATGGATGATCGAGCGCCAGTCATAATGGACCGCCTGCTCGTAGCTGATCCCCAGATAGTCGACATAGGCGCGGTTCACGAAGCTGCGGGTGCGGTCCAGCTTCGTCACCCAGATCGGCACCGGCGCGGAATCGGCGATCAGCCGGAAGCGCTCCTCGCTCTCGCGCAGGCGCTGTTCTGTCGAGGCGTCGCGATTGATCGCGGTGACGGTGCCGAACACGCCCGCGGCCAGCCCGTCTTCGCCGAGCACCGGCGTATAGGAGAAGGTCAGCCAGACCGTCTCCTCGCGCCCGCCGCGCCGCAAGGTGCGCGGCTCGGATTCGAAGAACAGCGTCTCACCGGCCATGGCGCGCCGCGCATTGGGTTCGATCCGCGGCCAGGCATCCGCCCAGATTTCGCGCACCGGCCGCCCCTGGCAGGGATGGCGGTCGCCGAGAATCTCGGCATAGCCGTCATTGTAGAGGAGGAGGAAATCAGGACCCCAGCCCAAAAACATCGGCAGGGTCGAGCCCAGCACCATCGAGGCTGCGGTGCGAAGCGACTGCGGCCAGCGCTCGATCGGCCCGAACGGCGTTTGCGACCAGTCCGGCGCACGGGTCAGCTGCAGGGCCGGCCTTGCGAGATCGGGCTTGGCAGGGACGCGGTCCATCGAACGCTGCTACACCTTCAGCATCTGTCCCGCCCGGTCGAAGACTAATCCCGGCGAGACAGAAAAGGAAAGCCTCTAGCGCGCCAGCGCCGGCGCTGGCGAAGCACCGGCCTGCACCTGGCGCATCACGCGCAGCAGGTTGCCGCCCATCACCTTGGCGATATCGGCCTCGGAAAAGCCCTCGCGCCGGAGCCGCGCGCTGATCCGGGGCAAAGCGGTGACGTCCTCCATGCCGATCACGCCGCCGCCGCCGTCCCAGTCCGCGCCAAGCCCGACATGATCGATCCCCATCACCCGGATCGCGTGCAGCATGGAGCGCATGTAGAGGTCGAAATCGGCGGTGGTGTAGGGCCTGAGGCGGTTGAGCGCGGCGGTGTCCGCGACCAGCTGGCGCCGCTCGGCGGGCGTCAGCTCCGCCCAGCGCCGGTGCCGCTCGTTGATCCGGTCCCGCTCGTCCGAGCCGTCATGCTGGACCATGAAGATCGAGTTCAGGAACATGACCCCGCCATGCGCCGCCAGCTGGCGCATCCGGTCGTCGTCGAGATTGCGCGGATGATTGAAAATCGCCTTCGGCCCGGAATGAGAGAGGACGATCGGCACGCGCGACAGGCGCAGCATGTCGTCGAAGGTGGCATCGGCGCTGTGGCTGCCATCGATGATGATGCCGAGCCGGTTCATCTCGGCCACCCATTGCCGCCCCAGCGGGCTGAGGCCGTGCCAGCGCGCCTCGCCGGTCGCCGAATCGGCGAGCTGGTTGGTGCGGCTGTGCACCGGCCCCGCCATGCGGAGGCCGAGCCGGTGGAAGGTGGCGAGCAAGGAGAGGTCGTCGCCCAGCGGCCAGCCATTTTCCATCGAGATGAAGGCGAAACGCCGCCCCTCGCGGGCCAGCCGCTCGGCATCGTCGGCGGTCAGCGCCAGGCTCATTGCCCCGCGATTCTCGCCGATCACACGGCGGATGCCCGCGACCCGGACCAGCGCCCGGTCGCGGGCGTCGCGATAGCCTTCCGCGGTCAGCGGCCCCTGCGCGGTGTAGATGACGAAGAAGCCGCCATCCATGCCGCCCTCGCGCATCCTCGGCAGGTCCACCTGGCTGCCATCCTCGGCATAGATGTGGCGCTGCGCGAAATCCCAGCGGCCGTCGTCGAACCGGTCGGCGACGTCGAGATGGGTGTCGAGCACGATCATCCGGTCATGGGCCGCGCGTTCGCGCCCGGTCGCGCGCTGCGGCTGCGGGTTGCGCTGGGCGGCGACGGGGCTGGCGAGCAGAATCGCCATGATCGGGAGGGTGAGCATGCGCATGACTCCGTTCTGACGCCGCCGCCGCCCCGGCGTCAATGCGTCAGGCGGTCCCCACTGTCCCGCGCAGGATCTCCAGCCGCCGGCGCTGCGCCTCGGCGCTCTGCTCCAGCACCCGTTCCGCCAGCGCCGCCTTCAGCGCGCCGAGCGAGCCCTGGTCCGCGCCGCAATCGTTGCACAGTACGGCGCCGTCATCCGCGTCGCCCGCCGGCAGGCTGTAATTGGCGCTGCCGCAAATCTCGCAATTGACCTCGACGCTCACATCCATGTCCCGGCCATAGGCACAGCCCCGGCGCTCCGCAATGTGGACGGGCCATTTCGCTTGTGATAGCCCTCTGTCCGACAACGAATTTTGGGGATGGATTCGCGTGGCGCGACCCTTGTGGCTCAGGCTTTTCGGCCCGAACGGACCCAGCACGATCAGCGAGCTTCGTGAGGCGCTGATGACGGCGCCGATCGGACAGGGGGTCGGCGACGGCCGCTTCCTGGCCCGTATCCAGACGCTCTTCGAATCTCCCGGCAACATGCCGCACCGGCCCGACAACCGCACTCCGAACCAGAATCCCGACCCCGGCGTGCGCGATCAGGCAAGCCTCGCGGCCGCGGTCATTGCCGAGCATGACCTGGCGCCGGCGCTTGACCTGACCGGGGTCGCGACGCCTTCGCCCGAGGACAGCGCCCAGAATCTTGCCGGTGACGAGAGCGGTCGGAGCACGATTCTCTATCTGAACGGGGTGATCTCGAACCAGTCGCTCGCCGGCGGCCCGCATTCGCCCTTCGCTCACCTCGATCTGTCCATGCCCTATATGCTGCTCGGCGATCTGCAGGTCGGGCTGGTCATCGACACCCGCAACAAGACCCTCATGCAGGGCGGCCCGGGCGACTATCCCCAGCTCGGGGCCGGCCCGAACGACACGGTGGAGCTGAACGGCGACTATTCGGCCGGCTTCGGGCTCGGCACGCCCGATTATGTCGAGCAGGTCATCGCGCGCGCGGGCAACGACTATAACCTGATCGCCGACGACGGCAGCGTCGCGGCGGGCGGCTCGCTGACGATCAACGCCATGCCGCTGGGCGGCGCGAATCACATGATCTTTGACGGCAGCGCCGAAACGGACGGCCGCTTTCTGTTCTACGGCAGCGAGGCCGGCGACGTCTTCCTCGGCGGCGCCGGCAATGATGTGATCTGGGGCCTCGGCGGCGCCGACGTGCTGCGCGGCGGCGGCGGCAGCGACACCTTTGCCTATCATGACGCCGCCCAGAGTTCGGGCGCGGACTATGATATTCTCGCCGATTTCGATGCGGGCGTCGACAAGATCCATCTCGACGTCACCGTCACCGGCTTCGACACGGCGATCCAGGGCGGCGCCTTGTCCGCCGGCAGCTTCAACGCCGATCTCGGTGCCGCGCTCGCCGGGCTCGGCGCCGGCCATGCGGTGTTCTACGCGCCCGATTCCGGCGATCTCGCCGGCAATATCTTCCTGATCGTCGATGCCAACGGCATTGCCGGCTATCAGGAGGGCGAGGATTATGTCTTCGCCCTGGCCGGCACGACGCTCGCGGACCTTGCCGGCCATACCGGCTTCTTCATCTAGGCCTCATCCACCCGCATCGCGAGCTCGGCGAGGCTCTCCGCCTCGATCAGCAGGCTGTCGTCGACCGTGCCCTGCGCGGTGCGCTCGCGGCCGATGATGACGAGCACCGGCACCGCCATGGGCGAGACCCGGTCCAAGGTCACATGGACCATCGTCCCCTGCGCGCGGTCGAGCAAAGAGGCGAGGCGGCCGATATCGGTCAGCTTCATCCGCGCATCGGCCCAGGCCGCCTTCAGCAGCAGGTGGTCGGGCTCGTAGCGGCGCAGCACGTCGTAGATCAGATCGGTCGAGAAGGTGACCTGCTTGCCGGTCTTGCGCTTGCCGGGATGGTGCCGCTCGACCAGCCCACCGATCACCGCCACCTCGCGAAAGGCGCGCTTCAGCAGATGCGAGCCCTCGACCCAGTCCACGAACTCATTCTCCAGGATGTCGCGAGAGAAGAGCGCCGCCGGGTCGGTGATCGGCTCGAGTCCGTAGCAGGCGAGCGCATAATCGTTCGAGACGAAGCCCAGCGGCTTCATCCCGGCGCTTTCCATCCGCCGCGTGATCAGCATGCCGAGCGACTGATGCGCGTTCCAGCCTTCGAAGCTGTAGGCGACCATGTAGTGGACGCGGTCGTGCGGGAAGGTCTCGACCAGCAACTGCTCCGGCGCCGGCACGACCGAGCGATAATCCTGCACCTGCAGCCATTCGCGCACCGTGTCGGGGAAGCGCGGCCACTGATCGCGGTCGTGCAGGAAGGCGCGGACCCGGTCCGCGAGGTTGGTGGAGATAGCGATTCGCGCGCCCATATAGGTCGGGATGCGCGCGGATTTGGTCGTCGCCTTCACGATCAGGTCGACGCCGTCGATCCGCTCGACCTCGAGCACCAGCCCGGAAAAATAGAACGTGTCGCCCGGGCTCAGCGTCTCGGCGAAATTGTCCTCGACCGTGCCGAGCAGGCGACCGCCCCGGAAGCGGACATTGTAAAGCGGCGCATCGACGATGATCCCGGCATTCATCCGGTGCTGCTGGATGAAGCGCGGATGGCAAACACGCCATGTTCCGTCCGGGTCCCGCGCGAGCCGCCGGAACTTGTCATAGGCCCTGAGCGCATAGCCGCCGCTCTCGATGAAGGTGAGCACCCGGCCGAACGTATCGGCCGACAGCCCGGCATAAGGCGCGGCGCCGCGCACCTCCTCCAGCAACGCCGCCTCGCGGAAGGGCGCGGCGCAGGCGACCGCCATGATATGCTGGGCGAGCACGTCGAGCGCACCCGGGCGGAACAGCTCGGCGTCGAGCGCACCTTCCTCGACCGCATCGATCGCGGCCCGCGCCTCCAGATATTCGAAACGGTTGCCGGGGACGAGGATCGCCTCGCTTGGCTCGTCGAGCCGGTGATTGGCGCGGCCGATCCGCTGCGTCAGTCGCGAGCTGCCCTTGGGCGCGCCCATCTGGATGACGAGGTCGACATCGCCCCAGTCGACGCCGAGATCGAGGCTGGCTGTGCAGACGAGCCCGCGCAGCCGTCCGGCCGCCACCGCAGCCTCGACCTTGCGCCGCGCCTCCAGCGCGAGGCTGCCATGGTGGATGCCGATCGGCAGATGCCGGTCGTTGACCGTCCAGAGATCCTGGAAGATCAGCTCCGCCAGACTGCGCGTGTTGCAGAAGATCAAAGTGGTGCGGTGGCGCTCGATCTCGCGCATCACAGTCTCGGCCGCCCAGCGCCCGCTATGCCCGGCCCAGGGAATGGTCTCGTCCTCGGGCAGCATGATCGCGACTTTGGGCTCGGCGCCGGCATCGCCCCGCACCAGCGCGACCAGCTCCGCATCGCCATGCGGCGCCAGCCAGCCCTGAAAGGCCTCGGGATCGGCAACGGTGGCGGAAAGGCCGACGCGGCGCAGCGCCGGCGCGATCGCCTGCAGGCGCGAGAGGGAGAGGGCGAGGAGATCGCCGCGCTTGCCGGCGGCGAAGGCGTGAATCTCGTCCACCACCACGGTCCTCAGCTCCTGGAAGAGCAGCAGACTGTCCTCATGGCTGAGCAGCAGCGACAGCGATTCGGGCGTGGTCAGCAGGATCTGCGGCGGCCGCACCCGCTGCCGCGCCTTGCGCTCGGCGGGCGTGTCTCCGGTCCGCGTCTCCACCCGGATCGGCAGGTCCATCTCGGCGACCGGCGTCAGCAGGTTGCGCTGCACGTCCACCGCCAGCGCCTTGAGCGGCGAGATGTAGAGCGTGTGCAGCCCGTCCGTCGGTGCCTCGACCAGCTCCGCCAGCGTCGGCAGGAACCCCGCCAGCGTCTTGCCCGCTCCGGTCGGCGCGACCAGCAGCGCGTTCCGCCCCGCGCGGGCGGCCGCCAGCATCTCCAGCTGATGCCGGCGCACCGCCCAGCCCTTTGCGGCGAACCAGTCGGCGATCGGCGCGGGAAGAGTCTGGGAAGCGGGGGGCATCGCGGCCATATAGGGCACATGGCCCGTCTCGGTTCCTGGGTGAAGCCCCTCCCCGAAGGCATTTACGTGAAGCCGGCGGACGCCTGGATCGATCCCTCGCGGCCGAAGCCCACCGCGCTCGTCACGCACGGCCATGCCGATCATGCGCGCGGCGGCCATGGCAAGGTGTTCGCCACGCCCGAGACGCTGGCGATCATGGATGTCCGCTACGGGCCGCAGCCCGGGGCCGAAGTCCGCTATGGCGAGACGGTCCGCGTCGGCGAGGTGGACGTCAGCTTCGTCCCCGCCGGCCATGTGCTGGGCTCCGCGCAGATCGTGCTGGAGCATGCGGGCGAGAAGATCGTCGTCTCGGGCGACTACAAGCGCCGGCCGGATCCGACCTGCGCGCCGTTCGAGCCGGTGCCCTGCGACATCTTCATCACCGAGGCGACCTTCGGCCTGCCGGTCTTCCGCCATCCGGCGACCTCGGGCGAGATCGACCGGCTGCTCCAGCGCCTCCACGACAATCCGGACCGCTGCATCCTCGTCGGCGCCTATGCGCTCGGCAAGGCGCAGCGGCTGATCATGGAAATGCGCGACCGCGGCCATCACGACCCGATCTACATCCACGGCGCGCTGCAGCGGCTCTGCGAGCTTTACGCACAGTTCGGCGTGCCGCTGGGCGAGCTTCGGCCCGCCACCGGCGTGGCGAAGGAGGAGCTGAAGGGTCGCATCGTCCTCGCGCCGCCGGGCGCGCTCAACGACCGCTGGTCCCGCCGCCTGCCCGATCCGATCACCGCCATGGCGTCAGGCTGGATGCGCGTGCGTCAGCGCGCCCGCCAGCAATTGGTCGAAATGCCCTTGATCGTCTCCGACCATGCCGACTGGGAGGAGCTGACCGAAACGATCCGAGAACTCGCCCCGCGCGAGGTCTGGATCACCCACGGCCGCGAGGAGGCGCTCAAACATTGGTGCATGACCCGCCAGATCAAGGCCCGCGAGCTGAACCTCGTCGGCTATGAGGATGAGGACGACTGAGTCGGACACGGAGGCCTGCTCCGTTCGCCCTGAGCCTGTCGAAGGACTGTCCTGCCGGGAAGAGGAAAGGCAGGGCTTCGACAAGCTCGGCCCGAACGGGTGAGAGGTCAGCTCTTCAGCCAGATCGCCAGCAGCAGGCCCGCGATCACCAGGATTCCCCAGCGCACCTGCCGTTCCAGCCTCTCATCCTCGTAGCGGGTGAGGATGAAGGCGCTGGTCGGCATCAGGATGAGCAGCAGGCCAAGCGCGACCGCAAGCCCCGCCCAGGTGCTGCCGAGCACGCTCGCCACGACGGCCAGCAGAATCCAGCAGAGGCAGAAGGTCAAAGGCTCGAGGCGGAGCTTCGGCATCAATGGGCCGCCTGCGGGCCGCGCGCCACGCCTGACAGGGCGAGCTGCGCGTCGATCTGGGCGACGAGCCGGTCGAGCCCCGCCCGGTCCTTCGCCTCGGCGCGGGCGACGAGCACGTCCTGCGTGTTCGAGGCGCGCAAGAGCCACCAGCCGTCCCGGGTGTTGACGCGGGCACCGTCGGTGCGGTCGACTTGGGCGCCGTCCGCGGCCAGCCGGTCGAGCACCTCGTCCACGATCGCGAACTTGCGGATCTCGTCGACCTGGAAGCGCAGTTCCGGCGTGTTGACCACATCGGGCATGGCCGAGCGCAAGGCGGTCAGCGAGCCGCCGAGCCGGGTCACCGCCCGGATCAGCCGCACCGCCGCATAGAGCGCGTCATCGAAGCCGTAATAATCATGGGCGAAGAAGATATGGCCGCTCATCTCGCCGGCGAGCGGCGCCCCCGTCTCCTTCATCTTCGATTTGATCAGGCTGTGCCCGGTCTTCCACATCAGGGGCTGGCCGCCGAGGTCCGCGATCCGGTCGTAGAGCGTCTGGCTGGCCTTGACGTCGGCGATGATCGTCGCGCCGGGCACGTCCTTCAGCACCGGCTCGGCGAGGATGCCGAGCAATTGATCGCCCCAGATCACGCGGCCCTCGCCGTCCACCGCGCCGATCCGGTCGCCGTCGCCGTCGAAAGCGATGCCGAAATCGAGCCCTTTCTCCGCGACCAAAGCCTTGAGGTCGGCGAGATTGGCCTCCTCGGTCGGGTCCGGATGGTGGTTGGGAAAGCGCGCGTCGACATTCGTGTAGATGGCGTGATGCTCGCCGGGCAACTTCGCCAGCAATTGCTCCAGCGCCGGCCCGGCGGCGCCGTTGCCCGCGTCCCAGCCGATCCGATAGGCGCCGCCGTCGAAATTCTGCATGAGCCGGTCGACGTAGCGGTCGATCACGATCTCGTCGGTCACCGCGCCGGCGCCGCTCTCCCAGTCGCCCGCCGCGGCCATGGCGCCGAGCCCCCTGATGTCGGCACCGAAAAAGGCGCGCCCGAAATAGACCATCTTGAAGCCGTTATAGTCGGCGGGATTGTGGCTGCCGGTGATCATGATGCCGCCGTCCACCGCCAGCTCGGCCTCGGCGAAATAGAGCATCGGCGTCGGCCCGAGCCCGACCCGTACCACGTCCACGCCGCTTTCGGTCAGGCCGCGGATCAGGGCGGATTGCAGCCCGGGCGAGCTGGCCCGGCCGTCGCGCCCGACCGCCACCGTCGCGCCGCCGTCCCGCCGGATCAGGCTGCCGAAGCTCCGGCCGACCGCCCAGGCATCGTCCGGGCCCAGCGTCGTCCCGACCACGCCGCGAATGTCATATTCGCGCAGGGAGGTCGGGTTGAATTGGTGGCTCACAAATAACTCCGTTCAGGCCCGGCGCTTCAGTTCGGCGAGAAGGGTGTCGCGGGCGGCGTTGACGCGGGTGGCGAGGCCGGCCGAGCCGCCCGCGTCGGGATGGACCCGCGCCATCATCCGGCGGTGCGCCGCCCTGATCTCCTCGACGCTCGCCCCGACATGGATGTTCAGGAGCTCCCGGGCCTCGGCCGGCCGCATCCCGCTCCCCGAGACGATGCCGCGCCGGAACCAGCTGTAGATCATGGCGACGATCACCAGAAGGATGATCAGCCTGATGAGGAAGCCCATCTCGGCGCGCCTCCTTTTCTCAGCCCGCCATCGCCGCGGATCGCGCCGGCACCGCGCCGGGCTCCGGCAGCGCCAGCCCCGCGATCATCTCCCGGAGCTCCTGCCGCGCCGCGATATGGGCGAGGCCGACCTCGCCGATCGCCTGCAGATCGAGCAGGGTCAGGCCCTTGGGGAAGAGCTCGCGATAGATGACGCGCTCGCCGAGGCCCGGGATGATGCGGAAGCCGACGCGGCGCGACAGCTCGTTCATCGCCTCGCCGACGCGGCGCATGTTGCGCGCCTCGATATGCTGCATCCGGTTGCGGAGCACGACCCAGTCGACGCTGGCGCCGTGCGTCTTGGCGCGCTGGGTGCGGCTGTTCCAGACCAGCTCCGCATAGAAGCTCGGCCGGCGCACGCGATAGGTCTCCGCGTCCACCTCGCCGATCAGGTCGAGATCGACGAAGCTGTCGTTGATCGGCGTGACCAGGGTGTCGGCCCGGACGATCGCCTGGCGCGCCTGGGGATCGTCGCGGCCCGGCGTGTCGATGATCAGGAAATCACTGCCCTCGCCGACCCGTTTTATGGCGTCATCGAGGCTCTCGCCTCTGCCCGGATCGAAGGTTTCGTGCGCCGGCATGGGCAGGTCGAGGCCGAGCCGGCGGACGCTGGCGAGGCGGTTGTCGAGATAGCGGCCGAGCGTGCGCTGGCGGCTGTCCAGATCGAGCGCGGCCACGCTTTTGCCCTGCGCGGCCAAAGCGACGGCGGCGTGGACCGCGGTGGTGGATTTGCCGGTGCCGCCTTTCTCGTTCGCGAAGGTGAGGACGTGCGGCGCGATGCCAGCCATGAAAGCGTAACCCCGGAGACTTGATTATCCTGCATGCGAGCCGCTAGGGACCCGCCTTCCCCGAAACCTCTATCGGAGCCCTTGAGGCGGTGCAAATCATCCGTGACGCCGACGCGCTGCAGCGCGAGATCGACGCCCTCAAGGCGGATGGCGGCACGATCGCCTTCGTGCCGACCATGGGCGCGCTGCACGACGGCCATCTGGCGCTGGTCGCCGAGGCGAGGCTCAGGGCCGACCATGTCGTCGCCTCGATCTTCGTGAACCCGACCCAGTTCGCCGCCAGCGAGGATCTCAGCGTCTATCCGCGCCGCGAGGCGGCCGATGCGGCGATGCTCGACGCGGCGGGGGTCGCGATCCTCTGGGCGCCGGATGTCGAGACCATGTATCCGGACGGGCCGGTGGCGACGATCAGCGCCGGCGCTGCGGCCGAGGGTCTGGACGGCGCCGCCCGGCCCGGCCATTTCGACGGCGTCGCCACCATCGTCGCCCGCCTGTTCGCGCAGGTCCGCCCCGATGTCGCCCTGTTCGGCGAGAAGGATTATCAGCAGCTCGCCGTGATCCGCGAGATGGTCCGTGATCGCGCGCTGCCGGTCGAGATCGTCGGCATCCCCACCTGGCGCGACGCCGACGGCCTCGCCCTCTCCTCGCGCAACGCCTATCTCTCCGAGGAGGAGCGCGCCGCCGCCCGCGCCTTGCCGCGCGCGCTCGGCGAGGCGGCGCAGGCGATCGAGGCCGGCGGCGACGTCGCCGAGGCGCTGGAGAAAGCCAGAGGCCGCCTCGAAAGCGCCGGCTTCGATCCGGTCGACTATGTCGCTTTGCACGATGCCGAGACGCTGGCGCCGATGACTGCGCTCGACCGCCCGGCCCGGTTGCTCGCCGCCGCCCGCATGGGCCGGACCCGCCTGATCGACAACCTCCCCGTCAACCCGGCCTGAGGCCGGGGACAGGGACTCGTTACCTGTCCCCCGTCAGCGCGACGGGGAATGGGGACAGGTGTCGAGCACCTGTCCCCGCACGGTGCGGCGTTAACATCCTCAACCGCCCGTTAACCATTTGTTGACGGTTGCTGCGCGACACATGCCCCGGAAGTGGATCAAGGGGGCAGATTATGGCGAACAGCCTGAAAGCCGGGATGTTCCTGATCGAAAGCCGGATGGCCGACGCGGCCATGGGGGACGTCGACGCGCTTTACGAGCTCGGCGTCGCTTATTCGACCGGGACCGCCGGCGTCGAGATCGACTTCATCGAGGCGCACAAATGGTTCAACCTCGCCGCGCTCAACGGCAATGTGCAGGCGCAGGAATGCCGCGCCGACATTGCCGAGGACATGACCGCCCGCGAGATCGCCGAAGCGCAGCGCGAGGCCCGCGCCTGGCTGAGCGACATCGCCGACCGCCGCAGCGCGGCCTGATACGCGCGGCGGCGCCTTCTTCAAGGCCGGATCCCGGCCGCGCCCGCGGAAGTTGACGAACCTGACGAACCTGACACTTCCCATCCGCGCCGGAAGTTGACGGTGCGGGCCCAGCGGGCAAGCCGGAAAGCCGACGCGCAGGCCGCGCGGAAGCCCGCGGCGTCGGGCCGGCGGCGGAGCCGGTAATAGGCTTCGGCGGACTGGCCGACCCGGCGGCAGGCGGCGAGCACGCAGCCGCCCCCTGCCAGAGCCGCAACGAACTGCCGCTGCCGCGCCGGCGTCCAGCCGTCCCTCCGGTAGCGGACCGGGACGGGCGCGAAGCCAAGCAGGCGCGCCATGACGGCGGCGGCGGGGCGGATCGGGGCCTGAGGGTCAGAATAAGAAGGCGCCGGGGGCGGCACGGCGGGGACGAGGTCTTGCCCGGTCTCGTCGTCGGGAGAGGATGAGTCGGTCATCCCCAGCGTAGATCAAAGCAAATCCTACATTGCGAGGGGAATTTGATCCGGAATGGAGGTGACTAGGGCAGCTGGCGAAGCTCATCTACGATTTGTGTTTTGAGTGCGCTAACCTCCTTCTCAAATCCGATCGCGGCTTGGGTATAAGCGGACAGTTGATGGTATGCCCCATGTGGGCCCTCAGCATCGTACTGACGGCGGAAGTCCGCATGAATACTATTAATCTTGGTCCGCCAATCAACACAGCGATCAAAAGATTCACGACAGGCTGGGGCATACGCCCCTATAAATAACTCAATTCTTTCAAATTCAATTTGTCGACCCTCCATACTTTTTATGAACAGGTCATTCGCATCATCATACGTGATTTTTCCTTGCATCGCTGCACTAAAGCCGAGAGTGTTTGTCGAGATGGCGAGCCCCCATTGAGATATAAGCGAATAGAGTTGCTCGTATTTAGCTCGCAACATGCTTCTGTGTTCAGCTGTCAGGGCATGGTGCCGAGCTTCGCGTTCGCGGCGCAGGCTCAGAATATGAGAGGCGAGGCCGCCGAGTAGAACGCCAGCAAGCGCGAACGCACCCGAAAGAACAGCCGCGTCCATTTATTCCGCTCCCGTGGCCGCCCTCGCCGGCGCGCCTTCCCGATATCTCTGGAACCAAGCCAATATCGCCCCCGCCTTCGCCCCGCTCTGCGAGGGCCGCGACGCGATCCCGCCATGGCTCGCCCCCGGCACCTTCACCAGAGCCGTCGGCACGCCGCGGAGCTGCAGCGCCGTATAATATTGCTCGGATTCGCTGACCGGCGTCCGGTAATCCTCGCTGCCGACCACCACCAAAGTCGGCGTCTGGACGTTGCCGACCAGCGAGAGCGGCGAGCGCGCCCAATAGCCCTGCGGGTCCTCCCACGGATAGCGGCCGAACCAGTAGCGCGAGAAGATCGCCGGGCCGTCCGCGGTCAGCACGAAGCTCGCCCAGTCGATCACCGGCTTCTGGGTCGCGGCGGCGCGGAAGCGGTTGGTCTTGCCGACGATCCAGGCGGTGAGCACGCCGCCGCCGGAGCCGCCGGTGACGAAGAGATGATCGGGATCGGCGAAGCCCTGCGCGACCGCCGCGTCCACCGCGCTCATCAGATCGTCATAATCCTGGCCGGGATAGGCATGGTGGATCAGATTGGCGAACTCCGCGCCATAGGAGGTGGAGCCGCGCGGATTGGCCGAGAGCACGACATAGCCCGCCGCCGCGTAAAGCTGGTTGTCGGTCGAGAAACTCGGGCCGTAGGCGGCGAAGGGGCCGCCATGGATTTCGAGGATGAGCGGGTAACGCCGGCCCTGCACGTAGTTTGGCGGCAGCGTCAGCCAGGCGTCGATCGGCCTCTGGTCGACCGAGGAGGTGACAATGATGTGCCGCACCTGGCCGAGGCGCTTGGTGTCGAGCAGTTCCGCGTTCAGCCGGGTCAGCGCCCGGCGCTGGCCGCCGCGGACCAGCACCACGTCCGGCGGCCGCGTCGCGCTGCCGCCCATGAGGGCGATGCTGCCGTCCCGCGCCACGCTGAACCGTCCGCCCGTATAGGGCCGGTCGAAATCCGCGCCCGCCATCCCCTCGGCGACGATCCGGATTGAGCCGTCCAGGCCGACGCGCGCGATTTTGGGGATGCCGTGATCGTCATACTGGACGAAGATCGAGCGGCCGTCGCCCGCCCAGAGCGGCGTGCCGACCGAGCGGTCGAGCGAGCCGGTCAGCGCGCGCTTGTTCGAGCCGTCCGCGTTCATCACGTAGAGGATGCTGTTCTCGTAGCTCCGCCGCGCGGCGTCGTCATAGCCGGTCCAGGCGACCAGCCGGCCGTCCGGCGACACGATCGGCTCCCCGTCCGGCCCGTCCCGGTCGGTGAGCGCGGTGATCCGGTTGGAGGCGACATCGAGCGCATAGATTTCGGTGTTGAAGCCGTCCCGCTCCCAGCCGGGCGAGCGGTTGCCGCTGAACAGGATCGTCCGCCCGTCCGCGGTCCAGGTCAGCGGGCCGCCATTATTATAGGGCCCGTAGGAGAGCTGGCGCGGCGCGCCGCCTTCCGAGGAGACCAGGAACAGCTGGTCGTAGCCGGCGCGGAGATAGCCCTGGCCGTCGGCCCGGTAGGTGACCGCGGTGATCACCTGCAGCGGCTCCGCCCACTGGGCGCCCTCCGGCCGCTGCTGCGCCGGCCCGAGCCGCTGGCCCTCGTCGGGCACGAACATCGCATAGGCGATCTGCCGCCCGTCCGGCGACCAGGCGATGCTGTTCGGGGCGAAGCCGAGGCCGGTGATCGGCACCGCCTCGCCGGACTGCATCCAGCGCACGTAGAGCTGCGGGCGGCCGCCATCGGCGGCAGCGATGTAGGCGAGCCGGTCGCCGGCCGAGGACCAGCGCGGCTGCGACGCGTCGCGCGCCAGCGGCATCTGCCGCCCGGTCGTCGTGTCGATCAGCCAGATCGAGCGGCGGAAGCGGTCGGTCATGATGTCGCCCGAGCGGCGCGTGTAGGCGATCCAGCGCCCGTCCGGGCTGATCTGCGGATCGTCCGCGGCCTCCAGATCGAACAGGTCGCGCGCGGTGAACAGTTGCTCGGGGCCCGCGGGCGGGACGGCCGGCGCGGCACCGGACCAGAGGAAAAGAAGTGCCAGACCCGCCAGAACCTTGCGCATGATGATGCCCCCGCGCCGAAAGGAGGGGCGGATCATAGAAGGTCGCGAGGCGCGGACAAGCGGGGCTTCGACGAAGCGCGGGTGAGTGCGGTTGTGCTCCGGCGAAGGCCGGAGCGTTGGCCGCGTGGTGGCTGGTCTCGCAACGCTCCTGCCTTCGCAGGAGCACAATTGTGCATTCGTCCCGGTTCCGCCCATCACCCCCGCCTGAACGGCGTCATCTCCCCCAGCGCGTGGATTTCGTGGACCACCGCCGCGCGCTCGCGCTCGAGGAAGTCGGCGACCGCGCGGCGGAAGCCCGGATCGCGGATATAATGGGCGGAGAAGGTCGGGACGGGCCGGTAGCCGCGCGCCAGCTTGTGCTGCCCTTGCGCGCCCGCTTCGGCCCGGGCGAGGCCGCGGGCAATGGCCGCATCGATCGCCTGATAATAGCAAAGCTCGAAATGGAGGAAGGGCAACTCCTCCAGCGTGCCCCAATAGCGGCCGTAAAGCGCCTCCGCGCCGATCACGTTCAGCGCCCCGGCGATCGGCCGGCCGGCCCGGCGTGCGAAGACCAGCAGCAGCCGGTCCGCCATGCGCTCGCCGAGCAAGGAGAAGAAGGCGCGGGTCAGATAGGGATGGCCCCATTTGCGCGCGCCGGTGTCCTGGTAGAAAGACCAGAAGGCGTCCCAGTGCCGCTCCTCTATGTCGGCGCCGCTGAGATGGACGATCTCCAGCCCCGCCGCCGCTTTGGCCCGCTCCCGGCGGATCGCCTTGCGGTGGCGCGAGGAGAGGGTGGCGAGGAAATCATCGAAGCTCCCATAGCCCTCGTTCAGCCAGTGGAACTGGCTGTCGGCGCGGAGCAGCCAGCCCGCCCGCTCGAACAAGGCGACTTGCTCCGGCGCGACGAAGGTCGCATGGGCAGAGGAAAGCTGGTTGGCGTCGACCAGTTGCTCCGCCGCCGCGATCAAGGCGGGCGCGAGGCGCGGCTCCTTCGCCAGCAGCCGGCGGCCGGGGACCGGCGTGAACGGCACCGCGATCTGCAGCTTGGGATAATAATCGCCGCCGGCCCGCTCCCAGGCGTCGGCCCAGCCATGATCGAACACATATTCGCCGAGGCTGTGGCTCTTCAGATAAGCGGGCAGCAAAGCCGCCGGCGCCCCGTCCGGCCCGTCGATCGCGATCGGCAGCGGCCGCCAGCCGGTCGCCGAGATGGCGCTGCCGGATTCCTCCAGCGCCGAGAGGAAGGCGTGGCTGAGGAACGGGTCGTCCGGCCCGGCGCAGGCGTCCCAGGCCGCCGCGTCGAACTCGGCGATGCCGCCGCCGATCCGCGCGACGACCGGCTCGCCGCTCATTTCCGTTCGACCTCGTAGATGATCTGGTCGGCATGCTCGGCCGCCCGGGCGCGGTCCTTCACCGAGCGCACCGTCCAGGTCAGCACCCGCAGCCCCTTGCGCTGCGCCGCCTCGGCGAAACCGGAAGGCAGGTCGCGTATGTCATAGGCGAGGAAATCCGCCCTGCTCCGCCACAGCGCCAGCCGCCGGCTCAGCCAGCCGCGCCATTTCCTGCCCTTCTCGGTGACGACGAGCCCGCGCAGCCGCGCCGGCGCGTGCCGCGCGAACCAGCGCCCGACCTCGGGATTGAAGCTCATCACCGCCACCGGGCCAATATAGCCGCTGAGCGCGGCGGCCACCGCTCGGCTGAGCGCGCCAACCTCGCGGCCCGGCGCTTTCACCTCGATCAGCAGCGGCGCGCGGCCCGCGATCAGCGCCAGGATCCCGGCGAGGGAGGGGATGGTCTCGTCCGAAGCGCGGAGGCGAATCCGCTCCAGCTCGCCCCGCGCCATGCCGCCAATCGGTCCCGCGCTTTCGGAGAGGCGGTCCAGCCGTTCGTCGTGGAAGACCATCGCCTCCCCGTCGCGGCTCGCCTGCACGTCCAGCTCGATGCCGTGGCCCGCGGCGATCGCCGCCTCGAAGGCGGCGCGGCTGTTCTCGATGCGCCCCTGCCCGTGCAGCCCGCGATGCGCGAACGGGCGCGCAATCAGAGCCCGAAGCTCATTCTCCCTTGACGGCGACAATCGCGTCCACCTCGACGGCGGCGCCCAGAGGCAGGACCGGGACGCCGACCGCCGCCCGCGCATGGCGCCCGGCCTCGCCGAACACCTTCTCCATCAGCTCGGAGGCGCCATTGGCGACCTTCGGCTGCTCGGTGAAATGCGGATCGGAGGCGACGAAGGCGCCGAGCTTGACGATCCGCTCGACCCGGTCGAGCGAGCCCAAAGCCTTCTTCATCTGGGCGATCAGCATCACCGCGCAGCGCTCCGCCGCCTCCTGGCCGTGCGAGACGTCATAATCCTCGCCGAGCCGCCCGGTGATCAGCGAGCCGTCCGGGCGGAAGGGCAGCTGACCGGAAATGTAGAGCATGCCGTTGACCTCAACGGCAGGGACATAGGCGGCGACGGGCGCGGCGGGCTCGGGCAGCTGGAGGCCGAGCTCTTCGAGGCGAGCGGCGATGCTGTCGGCAGGGCTATCGGTCATGGCGCCGGTAAGCACCCGCCGCGCCGCCGGGTCAAGCCGTCGCGGGCCTCCCGCCGCGCAGCTTCTCCAGCACCCAAAGCAGGGCGTCGTCCCAGCGGTCGATCCTGGCATGGGCATATTCGGCGGCCGGCGAGGCCGCGGCCATCAACGGCTCGGCGATCATGTGCAGCCGCCAGACCCCGGGCGCGTGCTTCGCCACGGATTCATGGTGGACCGGCAGATCGTCGACGAACACGATGGCGCCGGGCTGCATCTCGGCGATCAGCTCCGCGACCGGCCGCCCCTTGCCACCCTGATTGCAGATCACGCGGTGGCGGATATCCAGCCGCTCCAGCTGCACGACCCGGTTCGCGCCATGCTGGTCGCCGATATTGGTGAGGATGACGATGTCCGCCTCCGCGCCGATCGTCCGCAGCGCATCGAGCGCGCCGTCGACCAGATGCTGGCGGTGCATCTCCGCGTCGAAAAAGCCGTTCAGCAATTCCCACGCGCGTTCGGGCTGCACCGGCGCGCCCGTCTCATCGGTCAGCGACCCGACGAAGCCCGGACAGCCCAGTTTGAAATTGTAGCCATAAGCCTCGGCGACATAATCGGCGAAGTGCGGCGCGAAATGGAGCAGCACATCGTCGCAGTCGGAGATGAGCAAGGGCCGGCTCATGCTTCCAGCTCCTGCCGCGCGGCGACCAGCCGGAATGGCGTCACGTCGAGCACGAGCGCGCAGGCCATGAGGTCCGGCTCGTGATTTTCGAGGAAGCGCAGCACCGCGGCGAGGAAGTCCCGTTCCTGCACCCGCGCCTTGACGTCCGCGGGGGTCAGCCCGGTCAGCGCCAGCAGCCGCTCGGCCCGTGCGTCGTTCGAGAGCACCCAGCCGAGCGCCGCCAGCGCGAGCGTTTCCGCCTCATTTGTCTCATTCGCTGTCATCTTCTAGGAAGGCCCGGTGGGACAAAAAATCCTGGTTGTCGAGGACAACGAGCTCAATCTGAAGCTGTTCTGCGACCTGCTGCGCGCGCATGCCTATGAGGCCGAGCCCGTCCGCGACGGCCGGGAAGCGCTCGCCACCGCCCGCGCTTTCACGCCGGACCTCATCGTCATGGACATCCAGATGCCCCATATTTCGGGGCTGGAGCTGATCGAGCAGATCAAGGCGGACGAGGGCCTCAGGGCCATCCCGATCATGGCGGTCACCGCTTATGCCGCCAAAGGCGACGAGGAACGGATCCGCGACGCGGGCGCCGAGGGCTATGTCTCCAAGCCGATTTCGGTGCTGAAGTTCGTCGAGGCGGTGCGCGCCCTGCTCGACGCGGCGGCGGCGCGGGGTGAGGAGGCGGAAGCGCCGGCGCCTGAAACGCAAGAAGCGGCCGCACCCGAAGGCGAGGCCGCTCCCGAAGAGACGCTGGAAGACGAGCCTCCCGAGAGTCATCCCGACGAAAGTCGGGACCCATGAACACGGAGTAGGCGAATACCCGCAGGCGCGGGTATTCATGGATCCCGGATCAAGTCCGGGATGACGCAGGACCTAAGGGCGTTCCGCCCCAAGGTCGTGCGTCACTTGATCTTGGCTTCCTTGAACTCGACGTGCTTGCGCGCGATCGGGTCATATTTGCGGAAGCTCATCTTCTCGGTGATGTTCCGCGGGTTCTTCTTGGTCACGTAGAAGAAGCCGGTGTCGGCGGAGCTGACGAGCTTGATCTTGACCGTGGTCGGCTTGGCCATGACGGGCCCCTCTTGAATCTGCTGCGAAAAAAGAAAGCGGCGAAACCGCCGCCCTGCTTGCCGCGCGCCTCTGCCTTGGAGAGGCCGGATTGTCAAGCGCGGCGAACCTGAATCGCCCCGAAACGCATGGTTAACCGCCCGGTAACCAAGAAAGCGCATGCTTCCGCCAAAGGGCTCGGGGGAGCCTGAGGAGCGGGACGATGCGGGCGGATCATGACGGCATGCTGCTGGTGCGCGCGGACCTGTGCGAGCGGCTGGAAGCGCTGCAGAAAGTGGCGCGGCGCCTGACCGTCCGGGAAATGATGCAGCAGCTCGGCGCGATCCGCACCCTCGCGCTCGCTTATGGCCTGGCCCCGGTCGCCGCGGTCGCCGACGCGCTCAGCCGCGCCATCGCCGCCGAGCCGCGCGGCTGCCCGGCCGGCCTCTATTTCGACCGGCTGCGCGATGCGATCGGCTGCGAGCGTCTGGATGAGGCCGCCGAACAGGCGATGCTCGCCTCGGTCTCGATCCGCCTCGGTATTTAGGAGGGGACAGTTACTAGTAACTGTCCCCATTCCTGTTGATGGAAGCTTTGGTCACCTCTTTCGTCGCCGCCTTGCTCGCCGGCTGGAGCGACAAGACGCAGCTCGTCGCCGCCATGCAGACGGAGAGGACGCAGCGGCCGCTCCTCGTCTTCGCCGGCCTGTTCCTCGCCCTCGCCGCCAGCAACATCATCGCGGCGATCGCCGGCATCTATATCGGCCAGACCATCAACGTCCGCGCGCAGACCCTGCTGCTCGCGCTCGCCCTGCTCTTTGCCGGCGCCTCCGGCCTGATCCGCCGCGGCCCGCCAAAGCCGGCGACCGTGAAAATGCCCTTGCTCGCCACCTTCATCCTTTGCCTCGCCACCGAGCTGGGCGACCGCACCCAATTCCTGACCTTCGCGCTGGCCGGCCGCTTCGACAGCGGCCCCCTCGCCGCGGCCGGCGCCACCGCCGGCGCGCTCGCCGCCTGCCTGCCCGCTCTGTTCCTCGGCGAGCGGCTGCAGACCGCCACGCCGATGCGCGCCATCCGCTATGCCGGGGCAGCCCTGTTCCTGCTCGCCGGCTTCATCGTCGCGGTGCAGGCCTTGCAGCTAACCTGAAGTATATGGGCAACGCTTTATCGACTCTCGCAATACAATCCCGCCATTCTGGCTGAATTGATCGCACCTTTATTCCGGCCTCTCCTCGACTCCAACAATCACGCTCATTATGTTTAAGTAATTCCGAGTCGTTTTGGGGGAAGGCGACCATGAGGTCTGCACTTTATTTGGCGGCTTTGCTCCTGATCGGCGCCTGCAGCACGACGCAGCGCGGAGTGCAGGCGGCGGCGGGACCGGCGCCGGCCGCGGCGAAACAGCCTGCCGTCCGGCTCGCCGGCGCCCAGCTTTATGGTCAGGACAGTTCCTATCTGGAGCAAAGGATCAGAGAGCTCGAATATCGCATCTGCCAGCTCGAACAGCGGCTGGCGGGCGTCTATTACGAGGTTCTGGACACCAACGGCGTGATCACGCGCGGCAATTACGACAATTACCTGGCACAGCTGCAATGCTGAAGCTGCCGCCGATCGATCGCCGCACCGTCGTGATCGGCGGCCTCACCTTGCCGTTGCTCGGCTGCAACCAGAATCAAAGCCCGGACGAATCTTACCGTGAGGCGCCCGTCGGGTCCGCAGCCAATACCCTCACCCAGGTCAGAGAGGTCATCAGTACGGTCAGTATGATCGCGCAGGCGGCCGAAATCATCGGTACGATATTCGGCCCCGCCAGATTGCTGGCTCTTGCCGGGCGCATCTCCCGGATCGCCGGTTTCGCGGAATTGGTCGCCAATGTCCTCGGAGAATTCGGCATCGCCGGGTTGCAATCGCCACATCGGCAGATAGCTCGCGCATGGTCTCCGCTCGACCTGATCATTCCGCCCGCTTACGCCCAGAACAGCAGCGCTCCGTCCTTCGGCGAGCCGGGGCGGCCACCCCAGAATCTCGGGTTCGTGACGTTCGCCGGGGGTCAGGCGTCGGTGTTGGTGGATTGCCGGAACCGGAGCGCGACGGAATTCCTGACCTACAATGTCTATACGGTGGTCCGCGCGGCGGGCCAGCCGCGCCCGACGACGATCGACGATGCCATGCGCGGTCCGGGGGCATTGCCCACATTTTCCTTCTCGCTGCCGGCGAACCAGGTCTACCGGAATCCACTGCCGTTCCAGCCGGCCCCGGGCGAGGGCTATGTGGTCTATACCTGGTTCATTCCCACTTCCGCCGAACTCACCAACGATGCTGTGGCGCAGGGCGGTGTCATCGGCCCGATCTTCTACAATGCCGATCCCTACGACACGGAGCTGGCGGAGGCGGTGCGGCAGGAAGCGAGCGGCTCGGCCTCGGCGTCCGTCGACTATAATATCTACCGCTCCTGAGCCGAGGGCCGGCTCACCTGGCGGCCGCTCCGCGGGCCGATCGTCACGATCCAGAAATCCGGTGGCGCCATCAGGCGCAGCGGCAGGATGCTCGCGCCGAGCCCCGCGGTGACGATCAATTTGCGCCCGTTCTGCGCGATGAAGCCGCAGGCATAGCGCTCGCCATAGGCCGAATCGTTGGTCAGCGCGCCGAGCAAGGGCAGCCTGATCTGCCCGCAATGGGTATGGCCGGCGAGCATCAGGCCGATGTCGGGCGGCAAGGTCGCAAAGGGGTCCGGGCTGTGGCTGAGCAGCACCCGCGCGCCGGGCAGCGCCCGCATCGCCGCATAGGTCTGGTTGTCGCGATTATGGCCGGTCCGCTGGTCGTCAAGCCCGCCGATCGCGAGCGGGCCCGCCTGCACCGCCTGATTGGCGAGCACGCGCACGCCGGCGCGGGTCAGCGCCTGGCGCATTTCCGGGCCGTTGCGCCAGTAATCGTGATTGCCGAGCACGGCGATCGTCCCGAAGCGCGCGCGCAAACCGGCCAGCGGCGCCACCGCCTCGGCGGAGGAATAAGCGTGCGTCGACAGCGTCCGGTCGCCGGCGAAGTCGCCCGCGATCAGCACCAGGTCCGGATGCTGCGCGTTCACCTGCGCGACGATCCGCGCCACCCGCTCCGGCGGCATGTCCGGGCCCTGGACGTGCAAATCGGAGAGCAGGGCGACCCGGACCGGCGCCTGGCCGGCCGGGAAGCCGGGCAAATCCACCCGCGCCTCGCGCACCGCCGGGTCGACGACCGCGCCCCAATAGCCCCAGCAGAGCAGCAGAATCAGCAGGGCAGCCAGAATCAGCAGGACGCGTTTCAACTTCATGATGCTTGCGTGGCGGCTCCCATAAGGAAAGAAAAGCCCCGTCATGCGCGATTTTTCCCAGCTGCTCGACGCGCTCGTCTACACGCGCTCCCGCACGGCGAAGCTGAAGCTGATCGGCGACTATCTGAAGCGCACGCCCGATCCCGATCGCGGCTATGCGCTGGCGGCGCTGACCGGCGAGCTCGATCTGCCCGCGGTGAAGCCCGCCGCGATCCGTGCCATTGCCGAGGAGCGGGTCGATCCGGTGCTGCTCTATATGAGCCGCGACTATGTGGGCGACATGGCCGAGACCGTCTCCCTGCTGTGGCCGGCGCCGGAGGGCCGGGCCCCGGATCTGGACGACGGCACCCTGCGGCTCGCCGCCGTGGTCGAGCGCCTCGCCTCGCTGGGCCGGGCCGAGGCGCCGGGCGCGCTCGCGGCGATGCTCGACCATCTCGACATCAGCGGCCGCTTCGCTTTGCTGAAGCTCGCCACCGGGAGCTTGCGCATCGGCATTTCCGCCCGGCTCGCCAAGGTCGCGCTGGCCGAAGCGTTCGGGCTCGACGTGGACGCCGTGGAGGAGGTCTGGCACGGCATCGGCCCGCCCTACGCGGCGATCTTCGCCTGGGCGGAAGGCAAAGGCCCGCAGCCGACGGCGGAGAATGTGCCGGTCTTCCGGCCCTTCATGCTCGCCCACGCGCTCGACGACGCGAAGGTCTCGCTCGACGACTATCTGGCCGAATGGAAATGGGACGGGATCCGCGTGCAGCTCGTCCACGCCGGCGGCGAGACCAGGCTCTACAGCCGCGCCGGCGACGACATTACCGGCAGCTTCCCCGACGTCGCCGGGGCCTTCGCCCGCGAAGGCGTGCTGGACGGCGAATTGCTGGTGAAGGGCGAAGCGCAGGGCGGGGCGCTGGACACGGCCGGGGCGGCGAGCTTCAACGCGCTCCAGCAAAGGCTCGGCCGCAAGAATGTGTCGGCGCGGATGCTCGGCGATTTTCCCGCCTTCGTCCGCCTCTACGACATCTTGTTCGACGGCACAGAAGACCTGCGGTCGCTTCCCCTTACCGAACGCCGCAAGCGGCTGGAGGCCTTCGCCGCCGCGCTCGATCCCGACCGCTTCGACGTCTCCGCCGTGATCGAGGCGAAGGATTTCGCGGCGCTGGAGGAGATCCGCGCCGGCGCCCGCGACGCCGCCATCGAGGGGGTGATGCTGAAGCGCCGCGACAGCCTTTATGTCGCCGGCCGCCGCACCGGGCTCTGGTACAAATGGAAGCGCGACCCGCTCGTCGCCGATTGCGTCTTGATGTACGCCGCGCGCGGCAGCGGCAAGCGCTCGTCTTATTATTCGGACTATACGTTCGGCTGCTGGGCCGGGGAGGGCGGCGGCGAGTTGCTGCCGGTCGGCAAGGCCTATTTCGGCTTCACCGACGAGGAGCTGAAATGGCTCGACCGCTTCGTGCGCAACCACAGTATCGGCCGGTTCGGCCCGGTGCGTGAGGTGGAGAAGACTTTGGTGCTCGAGGTCGCCTTCGATTCCATCCATCTCTCCAAACGCCACAAATCCGGCCTCGCCATGCGCTTCCCGCGCATCTCGCGGATCCGGACGGACAAACCGGCGAAGGAGGCGGACACGGTGGAAACGCTCAGACGGATGGCGACCTGACCCTCACCCTCCCACCCGCTGCGCGGGCGGGCCCATTGCGTCAGCAACGGGAGGGTGAGGGCCTGTAACGAGGTCTAGACAGTCGGCCGTCGCGGCGGCGCGAGCGCCTGGCCGATCGTGCGGAAGTTCCGCCCGCCGGCCTGCATCGCGTCGCCGCATTGCCCGAGCAGGGTCTGCCGTTCCGCTCCCGCGGGCGCGGGCGCGTCCATGGCGGCGTCCGGGTCGAAGCCGGGATCGGCCGCATCGATGCGGCCAAGGAAATACTGCGCGGCCATCCGGCCGAGGCCCTGGACCCGGGGGTCCTGATCCTCGGCCAGATCGGCCATCAGCCGGAAGCAGCGCTGATCCAGCGCAGCTCCGGCGACCGGGTCGTTGCCCGGCGCAGCATTTGTCGAAGCGGCCAACATGGCGGCCGCGAGTAGCACGCTTTCCATGCATGCCGTGGTAAACGGGAAAGATGGACGCCCGGTCGCCGACAATGGTTGACGGTTCGTTCAGCACGAATGGGCAAAAAGAGGGGCGCCGCGACCCGGGGCCGCGGCGCCCTTCAAACTCAGCCTGCCGTTGCGATCGGCTTACTGGATCGGCACCAGATTCACCGCCGCGGTCTTGCCGCGCCGGTCGACCTCCAGCTCGAATTCGACCCGGTCGCCCTCGTTGAGCGAAACCATCCCGGCCCGCTCCACCGCGGAAATATGGACGAAGGCGTCCGGCTGTCCGTCGTCGCGGGTGATGAAGCCAAAGCCCTTCGTCGCGTTGAAGAACTTGACCGTGCCCGAGGCCTTCTCGCCGGTCAGCTCGCGCTGCGGCCCGCGGTCGCGCGGGGGGCCGCGATCCTCGACCGGGAGCGGATCGCCCTCGATCTTGAGATCGGTCGCCGACACCCGTCCGCCCCGGTCCACCAGGGTGAATTCGAGCGGCTGGCCCTCGGCGAGACCGGTGAGGCCCGCTTGCTCGACCGCCGAGATATGGACGAACACATCGTCGCCGCCATCGTCGCGGACGATGAAGCCGAAGCCCTTTTGGCCGTTGAAGAATTTAACGACGCCCTTGGCCTCGCCGACGACCTGCGGGGGCATGCCGCCGCCACCGCCGCCGCGAAAGCCGCCGCCGCCGCCGCCGAACCGGTCGCCGCCGCCGCGAAAGCCGCCGCCACCGCCGCCGCCGCCGAAGCGATCACCACCGCCGCCGCCAGCGGCGAAGCGATCGCCACCGCCGCCGCCGAAGCCGCCACGCTCCTGGAACCCGCCGCCGAAATTCTCTTCACCAAAGCCGTCGCGCTTGTCTCTGCCGCGCCCGCCGCGCTCGCCGCGGCGCCCTCTGTCGAAACCCATTCTTTTGATTACTTTCTCGCCGCCCAATCCCCAGTTTCAAACCACCGCGCCGGGCAAGCGCGCAACGGCATGTCGCGCCGGAAGGGCGCGCCGCCGACTCACATAACCGAAAAAAGCCAATCCCGCGAGCGCTTTTGGCTGTGGATTATTTTGATTTGCCCTGTTTGATTGCACGCGCGCAACACCCGCATTGCTCGCGCGCCACAGTTCGGGCAAGGGCGACTTCCTCGCGGCAACGACAGAGAGGACCATGTTCGACATTGCCATTCTCGCCCAGCCCGAGGCCTGGGCGGCGCTCGCCACCCTGGTGGTCATGGAGGTGGTCCTCGGCATCGACAATCTGATCTTCATCTCCATCCTGTCGAACAAGCTTCCCGCCGAACAGCGCAAGCGCGCCCGCCGGCTCGGCATCGGCCTGGCGCTGATCATGCGCCTCGCCTTGCTGTCCTCCATCGCCTGGCTGGTCGGGCTGACCGCGCCGGTCCTCGATCTCGGCCTGCAGGGCGGGCTCGATGCGCACGGCATTCCGGCCTTCGAGACCCGCTTCTCCTGGCGCGACCTGATCCTGATCGCCGGCGGCCTCTTCCTGCTCTGGAAGGCGACCAGGGAAATTCACCACAATGTCGATCCGTCGCCGAATGACGACGTCTTCGACACCTCGAAAAAGACGCTCGGCTTCGGCGCCGCGATCGTCCAGATCCTGCTGCTCGACCTCGTCTTCTCGGTGGATTCGATCCTGACCGCGGTCGGCATGACCGAATATCTGGTGATCATGGTGATCGCCGTGCTGTTCGCGGTCGGGGTGATGCTGCTCGCCGCCGATCCGCTCGCCAATTTCATCAGCCGCAACCCGACCGTGGTGATGCTGGCGCTCGGCTTCCTGCTGATGATCGGCGCGGTGCTGATCGCCGACGGCTTCGGCATGCATGTTCCCAAGGGCTATATCTATGCCGCGATGGGCTTCTCCGCGCTGGTCGAGGGGCTCAACATGTTCGCGCGCCGCGCGCAGGCGCGGCGGGAGGCGGTCGCCGGCCGGGCGGGCGGCGAGGGGGGAAGCCATTGAGCGTTAACCCGCATCGGCCTATGCGGCTCTCATGAGCGTGCATTTCCATGAAGAGGATCTGCCGGAGGGTCTCCTCGCCCCCGGTCCGGTCGCCGTCGACACCGAGACGATGGGCCTGCTGGTGCCGCGCGACCGGCTCTGCCTCGTGCAGATTTCCGACGGCGGCGGCGACGAGCATCTGGTCCGCTTCGGGCCGGGCAGCGACTATGCCGCGCCCAACCTGAAGGCGGTGCTCGCCGATCCGGCGCGGCTCAAGCTCTATCATTTCGCCCGCTTCGATCTCGCCTCGATCCAGCATTGGCTCGGCGTCATGGCGGCACCCGTCTATTGCACGAAGACGGCCTCGCGGCTGGTGCGCACCTATACCGACCGGCACGGCCTCAAGGATCTGGTGCGCGAGGTGCTGGGCCAAGAAATCTCCAAGCAGCAGCAAAGCTCCGACTGGGGCGCGCCCGAGCTCAGCGACGCGCAGAAGGACTATGCCGCGGCCGACGTCCGCTGGCTCCACCAGCTGAAGGAGAAGCTCGACGTCCGCCTCGCGCGCGAGGGGCGGACCGCGCTCGCCCAGGCCTGTTTCGATTTCTTGCCGCACCGGGCCCTGCTCGATCTGGCCGGCTGGGCGGAACAGGATATCTTCGCCCATGTTTGATTCCCGTCATGTCCGAACTGGCGAATAGCGAACGGATCCACAAGCGCGGCTGGGCGCGGCCCGGCGGTTCGCACGACAAGCTGATCCGCGTTCTGAAGATCGGGCTGCCGACGCTGATCGGCGTCGTGCTCGCCTTCCTCTTTTTCTCCCCGCTCGGCGAGAAGCAGGAGGTCAGCTTCCTGCTCGACAAGCACAAGGTCGGCACCGCCGAGGAGCGCCTCAAGCTCACCGCGGTCACCTATCGCGGCCAGGACAATGACGGGCGCCCCTTCATCCTCTCCGCCCGCTCCGGGGTGCAGCAGACCAGCGCCAATCAGGTCGTCGACATCAGCGACATGCAGGCCCAGATGCTGCTCGAAAGCGGCCCCGCCCGGCTGCAGGCCGATCGCGCCCAATATCTGATGGAGCGCGATCATGTGAACGTGATCGGCCCGCTCACCTTCACCACCACCGACGGCTACCGGATGCAGACCAGCAACGTGAATGTCGACATGCGCGCCCGCACCATGCAGAGCCGCGGCCCGGTTCAGGGCCAGATGCCGCTCGGCCGCTTCTCCGCCGACCAGCTCCATGTCGACATGCCCAGCCGCCGCGTCGTGCTCACCGGCAGGGCGCGCTTGCATATTGTGCAGGGCGCGCTCAGATGAGCGGCATGATGCGTCTTCGTTTCCTGCTGTTCGCGCCGTTCCTGTTCGCGGTCGCGCCCGCCGAGGGCCAGCAACCGGCCCGCTCCGGCCTGTCCGGCTTCAACAGCAACGCCCCGGTCGACGTCGATGCCGGGCGCATCGAGGTCCAGGACCGCGCCGACCGCGCCATCTTCTCCGGCGGCGTCGTCGCGACCCAGGGCAATCTTCGCATGACCTCGGCCCGGCTCACCGTCGCCTATACCAATACCAGCGGCGTCGACGTGCAGCGGCTGGTCGCCGAGGGCGGCGTCACCCTGCACACGCCCAGCGAGACCGCGCAGGGCAATACCGCCATTTACGACGTGGACCGGCGGCAGGTGACCATGATCGGCAACGTCCACCTCACCCAGGGTCAGAACCGGGTGCAGGGCGGGCGGCTGGTGCTCGATCTGAACAGCCACCGCGCGGTGATGACCGGCGGCGGCCCGACCGGCCGGGTCAGCGGCCGCTTCACCGTGCCGCAGCGCCAGCAGAGCGGCGCGCCCGCCACCAGCGGCCATAACAGCTGACTCCGCAGCCACACCGCCGCTGAAAGCCGCCATGCATAAAGCTTGCCAGTTGAGCGAAGTTGCCGCTTCGCCTAGGAAGGCCGGCAGGACTGCGGAGCCAGAATGAACGACGCCGGCGCCTTTGAGAAACACGAGATCGGCGAGCAACCCAATACCGGCGCCGCGCTTGCCGATCCTTCACGCGGCCTGTCGGTCGTCTCCATCGCCAAATCCTATGACAGGAAGGCGGTGCTGTCCGACGTCTCGCTCGGCGTCGACCGCGGCGAGGTGCTCGGCCTGCTCGGGCCGAACGGCGCCGGCAAGACCACCTGCTTCTATTCGATCATGGGGCTGGTGAAGCCGGATTCGGGGCGCATCCTGCTCGACGGGCAGGACATAACCGGACTGCCCATGTACCGCCGCGCGATCCTCGGCCTCGGCTATCTGCCGCAGGAGACCTCCATCTTCCGCGGCCTCACCGTCGCCCAGAACATCATGGCCGTGCTCGAGGTCGCCGAGCCCGACCGGAAGGCGCGGGCGGAGCGGCTCGATCAATTGCTCGCCGAATTCCATATCGAGCGGCTGCGCGACAGCCCGGCCATGGCCCTGTCGGGCGGCGAGCGGCGGCGCTGCGAGATCGCCCGCTCGCTCGCCGCCAACCCCTCGATCATGCTGCTCGACGAGCCCTTCGCCGGTATCGACCCGATCTCGATCCAGGACATTCGCGACCTGATCAGGGACCTCAAGAAGCGCGACATCGGCGTGCTGATCACCGATCATAATGTCCGCGAGACGCTCGACATCGTCGACCGCGCCTGCATCATCTATGGCGGCCAGGTCCTGTTCGCCGGCAGCCCTGAGGACCTCGTCAAGGACGAGAATGTCCGCCGCCTCTATCTGGGCGAGAGTTTCGAGCTCTGAGATGTTCGGGGTCCCGATCTTAGGACAGGGGACAGTTACTGGTAACTGTCCCCATTCAGTGCGCTAGCCATGGCGCTGGGCCCCCGCCTCGACCTTCGGCAATCCCAGTCGCTGGTGATGACGCCGCAGCTCCAGCAGGCGATCAAGCTGCTGGCGCTCTCCAATCTCGAGATCGAGACCTTCATCGCCGAGGAGCTGGAGAAGAACCCCTTGCTCGAGGCCGAGCGCGGCCCCTCCGGCGACGACGAGGTGCCGGCTGCGCCTGACGCCGACTTTGACGCTGGCGACGTCGCGGCCGACCCGGACGCTCTCCCCGAAGCCGACGCCGCGGGCGGCGACGGGGCGCTCGATGTCGACCTGGGCGGCGAGGATTTTCACCAGGACAGCGCCGTCGACCGGATGGGAGGCATGGATGGCGGCCTCGGCCTCGACGGCATTGCGATCTCCGGCTCCGGCGACGGCCCGGACTTCGACGCTTTCGCCGGCGACAATCTGTCGCTGCACGATCATCTCCGCCATCAGGCCGGGGAATTGCTGTCCGGCACCGATTTGCTGATCGCCGAGCAGCTCATCGACCGGATCGACGAGACCGGCTGGTTCCTCGCCAATCTCGCCGAAACCGCCCAGCGCCTCGGCATTCCCCTCGCCGAGGCCGAGCGCATTCTCGCCGTCATCCAGACCTTCGATCCGTCGGGCGTCGGCGCGCGCAACCTTGCCGAATGCCTCGCGCTGCAGGCGAAGGATGCCGACCGCTACGATCCCGCCATGGCGCGGCTGATCGCCAATCTGGACTATCTCGCCAAGGGCAATCTCGCCGCGCTGAAGCGGATCTGCCAGGTCGACGACGAGGATATGGCGGACATGATCCGCGAGCTTCGCGCCTATGATCCGAAGCCCGGCTGCCGCTTCGAGACGCACGAGCGGGTCGACGCCATCGTCGCCGACATCTTCGTCGCCCGCCGCGGGGGCGGCTGGGCGGTGGAGCTGAACAATGGGACCCTGCCGCGCCTGCTCGTCAACCGCGTCTATTATCAGGAGCTGGCCGGCGGCCCGCAGGACAAGGCCAGCCGCGCCTGGCTGAACGACTGTCTGCAGAGCGCCAACTGGCTGATGAAGGCGCTCGACCAGCGCGCCCGCACCATCGTCAAGGTCGCCACCGAGATCGTCCTCCAGCAGGAAGGCTTCTTCCGCCACGGCGTCTCCCACCTGAAGCCGCTCACCCTGCGCGCGGTCGCAGAGACGATCGGCATGCACGAGTCGACGGTGAGCCGCGTCACCAGCAACAAGTACCTGTCGTGCGACCGCGGCCTCTACGAGCTCAAATATTTCTTCACCTCGGGCGTCGGCACCGCGGACGGCGAGGGCGGTGCCTCCAGCGAGGCCGTGAAGAGCCGCATCAAGGCGCTGATCGGCGCCGAGGACGCGGACGCGATCCTCTCGGACGACCAATTGGTCGAGATGCTGAAAGGCGAAGGCTTCGACATCGCCCGTCGCACGGTCGCGAAATATCGCGAGGCGATCGGGCTGGGGAGCTCGGTGCAAAGGAGAAGGCAGAAAGCGATTGGCAGGGCGGCTTAGGTCTCCCGTCCATTGCCGGTTTGGAATTCGGCCACTAGCTTCGCCTCATGCGAATGACGCCGTTCCTGCTGCTGGTCCCCCTCGCCCTCACCGCCTGTGCGATCCCCGAGGCCCGCCTCCGCACCGGCCTCGAAAATGCCGGCCTTTCCCATGCTATGGCCGCCTGCATGGCGGAGCGGATGGTGGACCGGCTTTCGCTGGCGCAGCTCCGCCGGATCGGGGATTTGCCGCGCGCCTCTTCTTCCGTCTCGGTCGGCGAGTTCCTGCATCGCATCCGCGCGCTCGGCGATGCGCAGATCGTCGGGGTCAGCGCCAGCGCGGCGGCGCTCTGCGCGGTGGGGATGGGCTAGCTTCGACGCCCCACTCCCCGTCATGCTGAACTCGATTCAGCATCCATGAACACCCGCCCATGCGAACTCGGCCATTCCGTGGTCATAGCTTCCGGATCAAGTCCGGAATGACGGCCTTCTCCTTGCCCCCTTCAAATGTAGGAAATTCTCTGATCCAATGGCGGCATGCCCGGCCTGCGCACGTCGGATTTCAGCCTGCTTCGACTGCCCGCGCGCCGGGATGCCCCCCGGCGATTCCATGTGACATTCGTGACATTCGTGACATTCCCCTCTCTTGCGGGGCGGGGGGTCCTGTGCTTTAGGCCCGGCCCATGAACATCCACGAATATCAGGCCAAGGATTTGCTCGCGAGCTTCGGCGTGCCCGTGCCCGCGGGCTTTGCCGCGCTGAGCGTCGAGGAGGCGGTGGCGGCGTCGGAGAAGCTGCCCGGGCCGCTTTATGTGGTGAAGGCGCAGATCCATGCCGGCGGCCGCGGCAAGGGGAAGTTCAGGGAGCTGGCCCCCGACGCCAAGGGCGGCGTCCGCCTCGCCCGCTCGGCCGATGAGGTCCGCGCCGCCGCGTCCGAAATGCTCGGCAACACCCTCGTCACCGTGCAGACCGGCCCGGCCGGCAAGCAGGTCAACCGGCTCTACGTCACCGACGGCGTCGACATCGCGAAGGAGTATTACCTCGCCTTGCTCGTCGACCGGAAGAGCGGCCGGATCGCCTTCGTCGCCTCGACCGAGGGCGGCATGGACATCGAGGCCGTCGCGCACGACACGCCGGAGAAGATCCGCAGCTTCGACATCGACCCCGCGACCGGCTTCATGCCGCATCACGGCCGCGCGGTCGCGCACGCGCTGGGCCTCTCCGGCGATCTGGCGAAGCAGGCGCAGAAGGTCGCGAAATTGCTTTACGACGCCTTCCTCGGCACCGACGCCTCGCAGATCGAGATCAACCCGCTGGCGGTCACCGACACGGGCGAGCTGCTGGTGCTCGACGCCAAGGTCGGCTTCGATTCCAACGCCGAATTCCGCCACCCGGACCTCGAGGCGCTGCGTGACATCTCCGAGGAGGATCCGATGGAGGTCGAGGCCTCGAAGCACGACCTCGCCTATATCAAGCTGGACGGCAATATCGGCTGCATGGTGAACGGCGCCGGCCTCGCCATGGCGACGATGGACATCATCAAGCTGAACGGCGCCTTCCCGGCCAATTTCTGCGACGTCGGCGGCGGGGCGTCCAAGGAGAAAGTGACGGCGGCGTTCAAGATCATCCTTTCGGATCCCGCCGTGAAGGGCATCCTCGTCAACATTTTCGGCGGGATCATGCGCTGCGACATCATCGCCGAGGGCATCGTCGCCGCGGCGCGGGAGATCGACATCAAGGTCCCGCTGGTCGTCCGGCTCGAGGGCACCAATGTCGAGGAGGGCAAGGCGATCCTCGCCGATTCCGGCCTCGCCATCGTCCCGGCCAACGATCTCGGCGACGCGGCAAAGAAGATCGTCGCGGAGGTTGCCAGGGCCGCATGAGATTCACCCTCTCCCTTGAGGGGAGAGGGATACGGAGACTTGCCAGCTTGCTGGCTAGTCGGAGTTGGGTGAGGGTGGCAGCGTTGGACTGGAATCGCGAACGCTGTCACCCTCACCCAGCTTCGCCTAAGCTCCTGCGTCGCTAAGGCTGCGCAACCCTCTCCCCTCAGGGGAGAGGGGGTGGATTGGAGAAGGAACGAACATGAAGCTCCTGGTCGCCGTCAAACGGGTGATCGATTTCAACGTGAAGCCGCGGGTGAAGCCCGACGGCACCGGCGTCGATCTCGCCAACGTCAAGATGAGCATGAACCCGTTCGACGAGATCGCGGTCGAGGAGGCGATCCGCCTGAAGGAGAAGGGCGCCGCCACCGAGATCGTCGCGGTCTCGATCGGCCCGGCCAAAGCGCAGGAGACCTTGCGCACCGCCCTCGCCATGGGCGCCGACCGCGCGATCCTGATCCAGACCGACGACGAGGTCGAGCCGCTGGCCGTCGCGAAGTTGCTCGCCAGGGTCGCGGAGGAGGAGCAGCCGGGCCTCGTCATCCTCGGCAAGCAGGCGATCGACGACGATTCGAACCAGACCGGCCAGATGCTCGCCGCCTTGCTCGGCTGGGGCCAGGGCACCTTCGCCTCGAAGGTCGAGGTCAGCGGCGGCAAGGTCGACGTCACCCGCGAGGTCGATGGCGGCCTCGAGACGGTGAAATTGGCAGTGCCGGCGGTGATCACCACCGACCTCCGCCTCAACGAGCCGCGCTACGCCAGCTTGCCCAACATCATGAAGGCCAAGTCCAAGCCGCTCGCGATGAAGGCCCCCGCCGATTACGGGGTCGACACCGCGCCGCGCCTGCAGACCCTGAAGGTCGAGGAGCCGGCCAAAAGGACGGCGGGCGTGAAGGTCGCCGACGTGGACGAGCTGATCGGCAAACTGAAAGCATTGGGAGTGGTGGCATGAGCGTCGCTTTGGTTCTCGTCGAGCATGAAGGCGGCCAGGTGAAGGACGCCACGCTCGCCACCGTCACCGCCGCCGCGCAGCTCGGCGACGTTCATCTGCTGGTCGCCGGAGAAGGCGTCAGCGGGGTCGCCCAGGCCGCCGCGAAGATCGCCGGCGTGGCGAAGGTCCATGTCGCCGACGGCGCCGCCTTCGGCCACAATCTGGCGGAGAACGTGGCCCCGGTCGCCGTCGCCCTGGTCCGCGATCATTGCGACTGGTTCGTCGCCCCCGCGACCACGACCGGCAAGAATATCGCGCCGCGCGTCGCCGCTTTGCTCGACGTGATGCAGATTTCCGACATCCTCAGCGTCGAGGGCCCGGACACCTTCACCCGGCCCATCTATGCCGGCAATGCGATCGCGACGGTGAAATCGTCCGACGCGAAGAAGGTGCTCACCGTCCGCACCACCGCCTTCGCCAAGGCGGAACGCGAGGGCGGCAGCGGCAGCGTCGAGAGCGTCTCGGGCTCCGATGCCGGCCTCTCCAGCTTCGTCGGCGCCGAGCTCAGCAAGTCCGAGCGGCCGGAGCTGACCAGCGCCAAGGTGATCGTCTCGGGCGGCCGCGCCTTCGGCTCGGCGGAGCAGTTCCACAGCCTGCTCGATCCGCTCGCCGACAAGCTGAAGGCCGGGGTCGGCGCAAGCCGCGCCGCGGTCGATGCCGGCTATGCGCCGAACGACTATCAGGTCGGCCAGACCGGCAAGATCGTCGCGCCGGAAGTCTATATCGCGATCGGCATTTCCGGTGCGATCCAGCACCTCGCCGGCATGAAGGATTCGAAGACGATCGTCGCGATCAACAAGGACGAGGACGCGCCCATCTACCAGGTCGCGGACATCGGCCTGGTCGGCGATCTGTTCAAGATCGTCCCGGAGCTGACGGAGAAGCTGTAGACCGCGCGATTCACTCCAAGGTCATCTTCTCCGCTTATCCTGCTGCGGATCACGAGAGCCTGATATGCCGGATCCCTCATCCGCCTATGTCGCCGATTACGCCCGCAGGGGTTACGCGATTGTCCGCAAGCTGTTCGCGCCGGCCGAGATCGCGGCGATCGGCGCGGCGATCGACCAGGTCCATGCCGAAGGGGTCGCGCATGGCCGCAGCTTCCGCCACGGCAATCTGTTCTACAATGTCGAGCCGAAGGGAGAAGGCCCGCCGCAGGTGCGGATGGTCCAGTGGATGTCCCGGCATCAGCCTTTGCTCAACGCCGTCCGGCTCGACCGCCGTCTGGCGCGCGTGCTGGAGCCGCTGATCGGACGCGACCTGAAGCAGATCATCAACCAGCTCCACTGGAAAACGCCGGGCGGCGACGGGGATTTCGCCTGGCATCAGGATTCGCGCTTCCGCCTGCCCGAAGCGGCCTATCGCAACCTCGGCACCTCCTATGTCCAGACCGGCCTCGCGATCGATCCGCACAACCCTGAGAGCGGCGGCATGCGCTTCGTGCCCGGGAGCCACAGGCACGGTACTCTCGCGCTGGACACCACGGCCTCGGTGCTTGGCGCGGCGATGGACGATGCCGCTTTGGTGGAGGCCGGATTGTCGCCCGAGAAGGTGGTCGATCTGGACCTCGAGCCGGGCGATCTCGCCATGTGGAATCCCTATCTGGTCCACGCCTCGGGGCTCAACCGCTCCGGCCACCGCCGCCGCCTCTACATCAACGGCTATATCAGGGCCGAGGATTGCGACCGCGGCGAATGGGCCTTCCGCGACGGCGAGCCGGTGCCGTTCGGCGCCGAGCCCGCTCTGGTCCATTACGAGGCGCTGCGCGAGCGCGGCGAGCCGCACTACCTCTGATCGCGGCCCGCGGCTCAAAAGCCGCTCAGGAACCCCGCGACATTGGCGCCAAGCGCGTCGACCGCATAGCCGCCTTCCATGATGATGACGGACGGCAGGCCGAGACCGGCGATGCGCCTCGCCATCGCTGCATAGTCCGCCGTCTCCAGCTTGAAATGCGAGATCGGGTCGCCGGCAAAAGTGTCGGCGCCGTAGCTGATCACCAGCAGGTCCGCGCCGAAGGCGGCGATCCGCGCCAGCGCCGTCTCCAGCGCGGGCAGCCAGGCGGCGAGATCGGTCCCCTGTGGCAGCGGCAGGTTCAGCGTCGCGCCTTCGCCGGCGCCCGCGCCCGTCTCGTCCGCATGCCCCCAATAATAGGGATAGTCGGTCCGGGGATCGGCGTGGATGGACGCGAAGAAGACGTCGCCGCGCGCGTAGAAGATATCCTGCGTGCCGTTGCCGTGATGATAGTCGACGTCGAGGATCGCGGCGCGCCGGCCCGCCGCGACGGCGGCCTCGGCGGCGATCGCGGCATTGCTGAGATAGCAATAGCCGCCCAGATAATCGCGCCCTGCATGATGGCCGGGCGGCCGGCAGAGCGCGAAGGCGGCGCGATCTCCCGCCAGCACCGCATCCAATGCGGTAAGCGCGGTCTGCGCGGACCAATAGGCGCCTTCCCAGGTCCCCGCCGCGATCGGCGAGGCGGCGTCGAAGCTGTAGGCGCCGAGCTTCGCGTCGATCCGGTCGAGCGCCAATGGCCGCCGCCGCACCACCGGCCAGGCATAACCCGCAGCGTCGCCCGCCCGCCCGGCCGCGCGCCAGTCCTTGTGGGCTGACCGGAGGAAGGCGAGATAGGCTTCGTCATGCACGGCCCGCAATGGCGCTTCGCCATGATCCACCGCGTCATCGACCGGGCCGACCGCGGCCAGCACCGCCTCGGCCCGCGCGGGCGTCTCCGCAAAGGGGACGAAGCCGCCATTGTGCAGCTCCAGCGCGGGGGCGTGGGCGAGCTGGCGCGGGTCGAAGACGCAGCGCATCAGGGAATTGCCGGCTGGAGATCGCCGGGCAGGAACGGCACGGACAGCAGCCGGCTCATGGTGAGCCAGCGCCGGTCCCGGGGCGCGTCGCCCCATTGGACGAACCGCGCCACCAGATCGCGGCCAAGCCCGTAATTGATCACATAGGCCCGGTAATGGGTGATGAAGGCGAGCGACTGCTCGGCCCGCGCCCGCGACATCAAGGCGTAATGCTGGATGCGCCGCAGCGCCTCCTCGCGGTCGATCCGCCCGTCGAGGAAATCCGCGGCGATCACGATGCGCGCCAGGCCGAGGTCGCGGATTGCGTCCTGGATCCGGATATAGATGTCCGCCCCGGCGTCCGGCAGGCCGGCGAGCGGGTAAAGGACGCGCCGCTCGAACGCGAGCCTTTCGTCGCCGGGAAAGGCCAGCTCGACGCCGTAATTGGCGCTGCCCTCGGCGATGAAGCTCTGCGGCGAGTAGAGTGGATAGACCAAATATTCGACCCAGCCGCGCCCGCGCGCGAGATCGCGCTCCAGCAGCATGTTGTAGACGTGATGGCCGGGATAGCCTTCGTGGCAGCCGAGATCGATCACCCGGCCCATCCGCACCGGCTGATCGGTATTGACCTGGATCAGGCTGCCATAATGACCCTGATACCAATTGTAGCCGGACCAGGAGCGGCCGGTGACGAACTCCAGCGTGAAATGCTCGCCGCGCGGCAGCGGGATATGAGCGACGGTACGGCGGCGGCATTCGGCGATCGCCGCCCGCATTACCGCCTCGAGCCGGTCGCGCGGGATCACGAACCGGTCCATGAAGGCGTCGACGCGCTGCGCCAGCGCTCCGTCGCCCGGCACCAGCCGGTCGATCCGCGCCAGGATCGGATCGAAGTCGGTGAGCGGCGGCAGCCGCGGCTCGACGCCGTAGAGGCCGAGCGCCTCCTCGCCGAAGCTCAGCCGTTCGCCCTGCAGCATCCGAAGGCGCGTGGATGCGGCCCGGAGCTGGGCGGCGAGAAAGCGCTTGCGCCGGTCCGTGAGGCTCGGCCAGCGCACGTGGATCACCTCCAGCCGCCGGCTCAGCACCCGCGCGGCCTCGGCGAGCTGCGGCAGGGTGCGCGGATTGGCATGCGCCGCATTCCGCCAGGCCGCGGGCCCGTAATAGGCGTCGACATAGCCCTCGTCCCGCTCGCCCAGTTCGAGCACCAGCTGCACATAATCGCGCGCCACCGCATCGAGGCTGTCCCGGGCGGTCGCCCGCGGCGGCGCGGCGGCGGCCGGCAGGCCGAGCGACAGCAGAGCGGCAAGCAGGATGAAAAGCCGGTTCACCGCGCCAGCATGGCCGCTTCCGGCCCGCCGGGAAAGTGGCTTGCGGAGCCGGCGCAGATTCCGCCGAAACGGCTGAATCCATCGCTTTCCGAAACTTCTTGCGACTCACTCACTTGAAATGGATGATTGTGGTTTCGAGTCGGGGGCTTTTATGGGGGGCTTCGACAGCGTTCTGGCGGCCTGCGCTTTCGCGATGCGCGAGACGGCCCTGTTCGCCGCCTCCGGTCTCCTGCTGCTCGGCCTGAGCGACCTGCTCGTCGACCTGATCTGGATCGTGCTCCGTTTGACCCGGCGAAAGCCGGCCCCGGATCTCCCCGTGGCAAGCGCGCCCGGCCGGCTCGCCGTCTTCGTGCCTGCCTGGGACGAGGCGGCGGTGATCGGGCGGATGCTGGCGCACGCCCAGGCCGCCTTCGGCGCGGCCGATTATCTGCTCTATGTCGGCTGCTATCCCGACGATCCGGCGACGATCGCTGCGGTCCGTGCGGTTGCCGGCCCGAAGGTCCGCCTCGTCATCGGCCCCGCGCCGGGGCCAACGAGCAAGGCCGATTGCCTGAACCGCATCTGGGAGCGGATGCTCGAGGATGAGGCGGCCGAGGGCGTGCCCATCAAGGCGGTGATCCTCCATGACGCCGAGGATGTGGTCCATTCCGCGGAACTGCCTCTGTTCGACGCGTTGATCGAGCGATACGATCTCGTCCAGCTGCCGGTCGTGCCCTTGATCGATCCGGGCTCCCGCTTCGTCTCCGGTCATTATCTGGACGAGTTCACCGAGGCGCATGGCAAGGAGCTGGTGGTTCGCGCCGCGATCGGCGCCAGTCTGCCCTCGGCCGGCGTCGGCTGCGCGGTGTCGCGGGAAGCGCTCGCCGCGCTCGCCGCCCGGCGCAGCGCCCCCTTCGATCCCGACAGTTTAACCGAAGACTATGAGCTCGGCCTCCGCCTCCACCTGCTGGGCCGCAGGGCCGCCTTCGTGCGCCTGCCCGCCGGGCCCGGCCGCCCGGTCGTCGCGACCCGCGAATATTTCCCGGCCACGCTCGACGCCGCCGTTGCCCAGAAGGCGCGCTGGATGATCGGCATCGCGCTGGCCGGCTGGGATCGGCTCGGCTGGTCCGGCGGCCTCGCCGAGCGCTGGATGCGGCTGCGCGACCGGCAGTCGCTGCTCGCCGCCCTGGTGCTGGCCGCGGCCTATCTGGCGCTGTTGCTCTGGGTCGCGTTGTTGCTCGCGTCGCTGGCGACCGGCTATCGGCTGCCGCCGTTCGGCGCGCTGCTGAATGCGTTGCTGGCGGTCAATTCCGCCTTCCTGCTCTGGCGGGTCGCGATGCGCTTCGGCTTCGTCGCGGCGGCTTTTGGCTGGCGCGAGGGTCTCAGGTCGCTGCCCCGCACCGTGACCGCGAACATCATCGCGATGATGGCGGCGCGGCGCGCGCTGCTCCGCTATCTCTCCGGCGGCACAAGCTGGGACAAGACGGCGCACCTTTTTCCGCATCACCTCCCGGCCGAATGAACCGCGCCCCGCTCCGCTTCCTCCTTGCCGTGCTGGTCCTCTGGATCGGCGTCCGCACCGCGATCCTGCTGCCGGGCCCGCCGGACGACAGGGGCCCGCTCCCGGCTGCCGCCGAAACCAGACCGGCGGTCGTCGTCACGCCTGCCCGTGTCGAGGCGACAGGGGAACGAGGACCGGTCGCTTCGGAGCTGCCTGCGGCCGGGAGGCGTCTCGCCGACGGCCCGCTCCGGCCATTGGCGCCGGCCGCTCTGCCCGATCCGCTTCCCGATCCGAATGCGTCACCCGTGGCGTTCCTCCCGGCGCTCCCACTCTCGTCGCCCGCGCCGAAAGCCTCGCCCCCGGCATCCGCGCCCGCCCTGTCCGCGCCTCCGCCGGGGCCTGCCGCCTCACGCTGGTCCGCCTCCGTCTGGCTGCTGGCGCGCGACGACGCGAATGGCGCGGTGCTGGCGCCCGGCGGGACCCTGGGCGGGAGCCAGGCCGGCGCCCGTCTCACCTATGCCCTCGGCGGCGGCCTTGCGCTGAGCGGCCGGGCCTACCTGCCGCTACGGCGTGCCTCCGGTGCGGAGTTGGCCGCCGGGGTCGACTGGCGCCCGCTTCCAGCGCTGCCGATCAGCCTGCTCGCCGAGCGCCGCCAGCGGCTCGGCCGGGAGGGCCGCAACGCCTTCGCCCTCACCCTCTACGGTGGCGCGAGCCGCAATCTGACGCCGCGCCTGCGGCTCGACGCTTACGGTCAGGCCGGCGTCGTCGGCCTCCGGTCCCGCGACCTGTTCGCCGATGGCGCGCTCCGCCTCTCCCGGCGCCTCGGCCCGGTCGAGCTCGGCGCCGGGGCCTGGGGCGCGGCCCAGCCGGGGGCGGCCCGCCTCGACGCGGGGCCCAGCCTTGCCTGGCGCCTGCCCGTCCGCGACGCCAGTCTCCGCCTCCAGGCCGACTGGCGCTTCCGGCTTGCCGGCGATGCCGCGCCCCGTTCCGGACCGGCGCTTACCCTGGCCACCGATTTCTGACCCGCGTGCCAGTCGCGCGCCGCCGCCTTCAAGTCGAATTTGAGAATTGCCATTGAAATGGCGGAGGGAGATATTGCCCCGCTCGGGATCATTTCATGGGGGATTCGCGATGGGCACGCAGTTTCGCAAAGAGCTGACCGACTATCTTCGGCCGAAGCTCGGCGGCAGCATTCCCCGGGAAGTGGTGGATTGGCTGGACGCCTGGGGCGACCGCGCCGGCGTCGCGCGTGACGGAGCATCGGCACCGGCCCCGCCGCCATCGCCTCCCGCGCCTGACCCGACACCGGCGCCAGTGCCCTCCCCCGCCCCCGTCCCCGATGCGGAGCCGGGCGACGACAGCTATCTGGCGCTGTTCAAGCATCTCGCCGGCGCCGAGGCGAAGCCGGAGACCGTGCAGGCCGTGGCCCGCGCTTTCGCGAAGCACGCGCCCGCTTACGGCCAGGACAAGTCGAAGCCCCGCATCGCCGAATTCGTCGCCCAGATTGCCAACGAGACGGGCGGGTTCACGACCTTCAGCGAGAATCTGAACTATTCGACGCAGGGCCTGCTCAAGACCTTCGGCCGCCACCGGATCAGCGCGGCGGACGCGGAGCTTTACGGCCGGAACGCCGCGCACCCCGCGAACAAGGAGATGATCGCCAATACCATCTATGGCGGCGAATGGGGGAAAGTGAATCTCGGCAATACCGAGCCCGGCGACGGCTGGAAATATCGCGGCCGCGGCTCGCTTCAGCTGACCGGCCGGGCGCACTTCACCCGCTATGGGGGCTGGCTCGATCTGCCGCTGGTCGATCAGCCGGACCTCGCCGCCGATCCCGCCGATTCCACGCTGATCGCGCTGGAATTCTTCAGCCGGAACAAGGTCAACGACGCTGTCGATCGCGGCGACTTCCGCGAGGCCCGCCGCATCACCAACGGCGGCTCGATCGGCCTGGAGCATGTCGCGGCGCTGCGTGCGAAGGCGCTCGCCATGCTTTGAGCGCCCGCATCGCTAAAGTTTCCGCGTCGCCTTCCGCAGCGGCCTGATCCCGATTAGGGTCCACAGCCCATGGACCTCTATCTGCCGATCGCGGGCCTGTCGGTGAACGCTCTGGTCATCATTGGCCTTGGCGGGCTGGTCGGCTTGCTGACCGGCATGGTCGGCGTCGGCGGTGGCTTCCTGACTACGCCGATCCTGATTTTCTATGGCATCCCGCCGGCCGTCGCGGTCGCCTCGTCGACCACGCAGATCATCGGCACCTCCGTCTCGGGCGTGCTCACCCATCGCCGCCGCCGCGGCGTCGACGTGCAGATGGGCGCGGTGATCATCGCCGGCGGCACGATGGGCTCGATTCTCGGCGGCTTCCTGTTCAGGCTCCTGCAGAATCTCGGTCAGATCGATACCGTCATCTCGATCCTCTACGTGGTCCTGCTTTCCTCCATCGGCCTGTTGATGGCGAAGGAGGCGGGGACCGCGCTCGGCATGTTGAAGCCCTCCGAGCGGGCGCTGGAGCGGGGCCGCCGCCGCCATAATCCGGTCATCGCCATGCTTCCCTTCCGCTGGCGCTTCTATCGCTCGGGCCTCTACATCTCGCCGCTGGCGCCGCTCGGGCTCGGCTTCGTCTCCGGCATGCTGACCGTGCTGCTCGGGGTCGGCGGCGGCTTCATCATGGTTCCGGCGATGATCTATCTGCTCGGCATGTCGGCGCAGGTCGTGGTCGGCACCTCCCTGCTTCAGATCCTCTTCGTCACCACCGTCACCACCATCGTCCACGCCACCACCACCCGCTCGGTCGATGTCGTGCTCGCCGGCCTGCTCCTCCTCGGCTCGGTGATCGGCGCCCAATATGGCGTCCGCCTGGCGCAGAAGCTGAAGCCCGAATTGCTGCGCATGATCCTCTCCATCCTCGTCCTCGCCGTCGCCTTCCGCATGGGCCTCCAGCTCACCTACCGGCCGGAGGAAATCTATACGGTGCAGGTGCAATGAAGCGGCTGCGGATCATCCTGCTGGGCCTGCTCGCCCCGCTGATCCTCGGACAGGCGCAACCCCGGCTCGTCCCGGACGTGTCGCAGGAGCATATCGAGATCCGCTACTCCTTCTCCGGCGCGGAGCTGCTCCTGTTCGGCGCCATTCTCTATCCGGGCGGGCAGACGCCGACGCGGCCGCCCGACATTGCGGTGGTGCTGAAGGGCCCGCTCGAGCGGATCGTGCTCCGGGAAAAGCAGAAGGTCGCCGGTATCTGGATGAATGTGGAGCGGGTCCGCTTCCGCTCGGCCCCGGCCTTTTACGCGGTCGCCTCCTCCCGGCCCCTGTCGCAGCTGATCAACGAGCGCACCGCGGCGATTTACGAGCTCGGCCTCGACAATCTCCAGCTCTCCCCCGGCGGCGGCGTCTCCAGCGACGTGCTACGCCGCTTCGAGACGGGGCTGATCGATCTCAGGCGCCGCAGCCAGCTCTATGCCGAATATCCGAACGGCGTCGAAATCCGTCAGGGCGTGCTCTATTCCGCCCGCATCCGGATCCCGGCGCGGGTGCCCGTCGGCAATTACACCGCCGAGACCTTCCTGATTTCCGACGGCCGCGTCATCGCCGGCGCCGCCCGCGATATCCGGATCGAGAAGCTCGGCTTCGAGGGCTTCGTCGCGAATGCGGCCGAGCATTGGTCGCTGAGCTACGGCCTCGTCTGCGTGGCGCTGGCCCTGCTTCTCGGCTGGGGCGCAAGCGCCGCGTTCCAGCGCCGCTACGCGTAATTTGCCGCCCGCGGGACGGCGCGACCCGCAAATCCGCGCGAAACAACGGAAATCTCTTATTTACTCTCTTGGTCTAGACACCGGTGCCAGGACTTGAGGGCGCCCGATGACCGACGCGATGAATCTGCACAACTTCCCGTCGCCCGACGACGGGGCGGATGCCGCTCCTGTCGCCCCGGCCCAGCGCCCGTCGCTCGTCCCGCGCCACGAGCCGATCGGCCAGATCATCGAAGTCGGCGGCAGCGGCGCCTGCGTGGAGATTTCAGGCCATCGCCTGTTCGAACTGGCCGGCGACAAGGATCCGTCGATCGCCATGTCCGGGCAGGTCGGCAGCCAGATCAAGATCGGGGCCGGCAATCGCTGGCTGCTCGCCAACGTCCGCAAGCTGAAGGTCACCGACGCCGAGGCCGGCCACATCACCGCCGAGATCGACTTTCTCGGCGAGGGCGACGAGGATCGGCAGACCGGCAAGCTGATCAACTTCAAGCGCGGCATCACCTCCTATCCGATCCCGGGCAGCAAGGCCTATCCGGTCTCCGGCGACGATCTCAAACAGATGTTCGCGGCCGACGAGCGCCCCCATGTCGAGATCGGCACCGTCTACCCGACCAAGGACGTGCGCGCCGCGCTCTATGTCGACGCTTTGCTCGGCAAGCATTTCGCGCTCCTGGGTTCGACAGGCACCGGCAAGTCGACCAGCGCCGCGCTCATCATGCACCGGATCTGCGACATGAGCCCCGAGGGCCATATCGTGATGGTCGATCCGCACGGCGAATATTCGGCCGCGTTCAAGGGCCATGGCGAGCTGTTCAACGTCGACAATCTGGCCATGCCCTATTGGCTGATGAACTTCGAGGAGCATTGCGAGGTGTTCATCACCACGCAGGGCGCCGACCGTCAGCAGGACATGGACATTCTCGCCAAATGCCTGCTGCAGGCGCGCGCGCGGAACCGGGCTGCCGAAGGCCTTTCCAAGCTCACCGTCGATTCTCCCATCCCCTACACTCTGTCGGACCTCACCAACGCGATCACCGCCGAGATGGGCCTGCTCAACAAGGCCACCGACACCGCCCCCTTCATGCGGCTCAAGACCAAGATCGACGAGCTCAAGTCCGATCCGCGCTACCAGTTCATGTTCTCGGGCATGCTCATCGCCGACACGATGGGCAGCTTCATCTCGAAGATTTTCCGCCTGCCCGCCAAGGGCAAGCCGATCTCGATCATCGACGTCTCGGGCGTCCCCTCCGACATCGTCTCGGTGGTGGTGGCGGTGCTCTCCCGCCTCGTCTTCGACTATGCGATCTGGTCGCGCTCCGAGGTGCAGCGCCCCGTCCTCCTCGTCTGCGAGGAGGCGCACCGCTACATCCCGTCCGACAAGACCTCGACCGGCCAGGCGGTTCGCAAGATCCTCGAGCGGATCGCCAAGGAGGGCCGTAAATACGGCGTCTCGCTCGGCCTGATCACGCAACGGCCGTCCGACCTTGCCGAGGGCGTGCTCTCGCAATGCGGCACGATCATCGCCATGCGCCTCAACAACGACCGCGACCAGGCCTTCGTGAAATCGGCCATGCCGGAAGGCTCGCGCGGCTTCCTCGACGTGATCCCGGCGCTTCGCAACCGCGAGTGCATCGTCTGCGGCGAGGGCGTCTCCATCCCGATCCGCGTCAGCTTCGATGATCTCGAGCGTGACCGCTGCCCGGCTTCGTCGGACCCGCTCTTCTCGCACCTCTGGAAGCAGACCGGCGAAGAGGAGGCAATGGTCTCCCGCGTGGTCAAGCGCTGGCGCGCGCAGGGACGCTAGGCGCTGCCCGCAGGCGCTGCCGTCACGGCAGGATCACACATTCCCGCAGCATCGGCGTTCCGGCGATCGCGCTGACGCCGCCGCAGCGCAGCCTGATCGCCTGTCCCCTGACCAATGCGCCCGCCCGGCCGCGGCTGTCCCGCGTGAGGCTCACCTGCGGCCCCCGCGACGCGCTGCGCCCCGCCAGCATGACGAACGGCCCATCGACAATACCGAGCTGGATCACGGCGATCGTCCCCGTCACTTCGAGCACATGATTGCCGTAGCGCGCCTGCGCGGCGCCCTCATCGGCGCGGAAGGCGGCATCCAGCGCCTGTGCGCTGACCCCGATCGCAGGTCCGCTGGCGGTCGGCGTGCTGCCCGGGCGGACGACCGTCGCCAATATCACGACGATCGCGATCATCGCCAGGCAGCCCAGCAGACCGTTGGTCAGCGGTCCCCGGCCGGCAGGCGGGCAGGTCTTGTCGTCTGCGTCCATCGATCACCCGCACGGATGATGATGCAGGGAAGGGGCGCGGCCAAGCGGAAAATCCGCGCGGCGCCGGGCTGCCCTTTAAGGCGCGGCCCGGCGCGCCCCTGCCGCCTGGGGCGGCTGCGCCTGCGCCGCGCCGACGGGCGTGCCGAGCAGCCCGCGCAGCCGCGCGCGGAACGCGGCCAGCGCGCTGCCCGACAGCGCCGCCCGGCCGGTGAAGCGGACCGAGCGCGGGTTGATCGTCACGCCGTTGCGATAGGTCTCGAAATGGAGGTGCGGGCCGGTGGAGAGGCCGGTTGTGCCGATATAGCCGATCACCTGCCCCTGCCGGACCCGGCCTCCCGACGCGACCGCGATCCGGCTCATATGCGAATAGGAAGTGGAGAGGCCGCCGGCATGATTCAGGCGGACCTGGTTGCCATAGCCGCCCGCCCAGCCCGCGCGCGCCACCACGCCATCCGCCACCGCGATGATCGGCGAGCCGTAGGCGGCGCGGAAATCGAGGCCGCGATGCATGCGCGCATAGCCGAGAATCGGGTGCATCCTCAGGCCGTAGCTGGAGGTGATCGGTCCCGGCACCGGCTGCATCATGCCGCCGCCCGCCTGCCGGCCGACGCCCGACGCCTCGAACCACTGCGTCTCGCCGTCCGCATTGGTCCATTGCATCAGCTGCACGCTGCGCCCGCCGGGGCGGATCAGGCCGACATAGAGCAACGAGCCGGTCTCCACCTCGCCGGTCGCGGCGCGGCGATGCTCGATGATGATGTCGAACAGGTCGCCGGAATTGACCCCCGCGGGCACCGGCACCTGCGTGTTGAGCGCGCGGATATAGGCCTCGACGCTGTGCGCGGGGACGCCCGCCGCCCGCGCCGAACGGTAGAGGCTGGCCCCGACCCGGCCCTGGATGCGCAGCGGCGTCTCGTCGACCCGGATCGGAATCTCGTTCAGCGTCAGCAGGCCGTTCGCCCGCACGATCTCGACGCGCAGATCGAAGCGGGCGCGGAAGGCGAGCCGCTCCAGCGGCCGCGGCAGCGCCGGGTCCGGGCGCCGGCCGAGCCGGATATCGACGGTCGCGCCAGGTCGAAGTGCGGTCGAGATGCCCGCGAGCAGGGCGGCGACATGATCGGCCTCGCCGCCGCCGACGCCCGCGCGCTGCAGAAGCGAGGCGACGCCGTCGCCACGTCCGACGGTGGCGCGCAGATCGACGATCGGCCGCTCCGGGCTCTGGCTCAGCGGCTCGACCGCGTCGGTCGGCGCCATCCGCCGGCCGGTGTCGGCGCCATAGGCCAAAGGCTCGATCGCCACGGCCCGGGCGGCCTCCAGCTGCGCGTCATTATAGGGTGCAGGGCTCTCGCCGGGGACGGGCTGGATGCCCGGGCTCAGCGCCCAGGCGCCGGTGCAGAGCGCGCCGCAGGTGAAGAGCCCGCGAAACCATTGCCGGGAGCCGATCCGCTGGCCGAGGTCGACGACCAGATCCAGATTGGCGAAGCGGCCGCCGCGCTGCGCCAGCCCCTTGCTGCCGAAGCCCTGGCGCAATGGCGGCGGCGGGCGCAGCGACGGCAGCTCCAGCGCCAGCTGTCCGCTGCCGCCCGCCGTCGCGCCGCTGAGATCCCTGGTCTGGAACAAGGCTGGCCGGTCCCCGCGCACCCGAAAAAGCCCGCCGCGCACCCCGCCCGGCAGGTGGCAGGACTGTGAAGAAAACAGGTTAAAGTCAAATTACGCCTTTCCGCCGCCTGCCCTCGCTGCGGCAGGGCGAAAGCAGGGCGGGGCGGGTCGCGGAAAAGGTTGCGCTTTGCCCGCGGCTTCACGATCTTGGAGCGATGAACGCCGCGCTGAAGGCCGTCCTTGGCCCGACCAATACCGGCAAGACGCATCTGGCGGTCGAGCGCATGTGCGGGCACAGCTCCGGCATGATCGGCTTCCCGCTCCGCCTGCTGGCGCGCGAGGTCTATGACCGGGTGGCGAAGCTGAAGGGCGCCAATCAGGTCGCGCTGATCACCGGCGAAGAGAAGATCGTCCCCAAAGACGCGCGCTGGTTCCTCTGCACGGCGGAATCCATGCCGATGGAGAAGGATTTCGCCTTCGTCGCGGTCGACGAGGCGCAGCTCGGCGCCGATCCCGAGCGCGGCCACGTCTTCACCGACCGCATGCTCCACGCCCGCGGCCGGGAGGAGACGATGATCCTCGGCTCGGAAACGCTGAAGCCGATGGTCCGGGCACTGCTTCCCGACGCCGAGATCACGACGCGGCCGCGCTTCTCCACTTTGTCCTGTGTCGGCCCGGCCAAGCTCTCCCGGCTGCCGCCACGCTCGGCGATCGTCGCCTTCTCGGCCGAGCAGGTTTACGCCGTCGCCGAGATGCTGCGCCGGATGCGCGGCGGCGCGGCGGTGGTGATGGGCGCGCTCAGCCCGCGCACCCGCAATGCCCAGGTGGCGATGTACCAGGCCGGCGAGGTCGATTATCTCGTCGCCACCGACGCCATCGGCATGGGCCTCAACATGGATGTCGACCATGTCGCTTTCGCCGGCCTAACCAAGTTCGACGGCAACCGGCGCCGGCGCCTGACCGCCGCCGAAATGGCGCAGATTGCCGGCCGCGCCGGCCGCCACCAGCGCGACGGCACCTTCGGCTCGCTGACGCTGGAGGGCGATCTGCTCGCCCAATTCCGCCCCGAGGAGATCGAGCGGATCGAGGAGCATCGCTTCGCGCCGCTGGACTTCGTCTACTGGCGGGAGAGCGAGCTCGATTTCCGCAGCATCGAGGATCTGATCAAATCGCTGGAGCGCCGCCCGGTCCGCCGCGAGGTCCGCGCCGCGCCGGAGGCGGTGGACCTTGCCGTGCTGAGACTGCTTTCCACCGACCCCGAAATGCTCGCCCGCGCCACTGCGCCGGAGCGCGTACGCCGGCTCTGGGCCGCCTGCGGCCTGCCCGATTTCCGCAAGACCGGCCCCGAGCATCACAGCCGCCTCGTTGCGCGCCTCTTCTCCCATCTCGGCGAGGGCGACGGCCGCATCCCGCAGTCCTGGTATGCCGAGCAGGTCGCCCGCCTCGACAATGTCCAGGGCGATATCGAGACGCTCGCCGACCGGATCGCGGGCGTGCGCACCTGGGCCTATATCGCTCACCGCGCCGACTGGCTGGCCAGTCCGGAGGCCATGGCGGAGCGCACCATGGCGGTGGAGGAAAAGCTCTCAGACGCCCTCCACGAGCGGCTCACCCAGCGTTTCGTCGACCGGCGCACCGCGGTGCTGATGCGCGATCTGGGAAAGAAGGGCGCCGGCGAATTCCCGGTGCAGATCGACGAGGAGGGCGAGGTCAGCGTCGGCACCTATGCGATCGGCCGCCTCAACGGCTTCGCCTTCGAGGTCGATCCCGCGGCCCGCCATGCCGACCGCAAGATGCTGCTCGCCACCGCCGAGCGCCGGCTTGGCCATGAATATGAGAAGCGGGCGGCCGCCCTGGTCGCCGACGGGGACCAGCATTTCGCGCTCCGCACCGAACCGGGCGAGCCTGTCGCGATCAACTGGCGCGGGCATGAGGTGGCGAAGCTCGGCCCCGGCAAGAACCTGCTCTCGCCCCGCATCCTGCTCGACCGGCGGATCGACGGCGTCTCGGAAAAGGGCCGCGAGGCGGTGATCCTCCGGCTGAAGAACTGGCTCCGCAACGGCGCCGAGGCAATGCTGGGGCCGCTCCGCGCCGCCGGCCATGCCGCGCAGGATCCGGCCGCGCCGTCCGCCGTCCGGGCACTGCTCGCCTTGCTCGTCGACGAGGGCGGCATCGCCCCGCGCGACACCGTGGCCGGCGCCCTCGCCGCGCTCGACAAGGAGCAGCGCCGGACGGTGACCAGGCACGGGGTCAGGATCGGCGCGCTCGATCTTTTCATGCCGGCGGTGTTGAAGCCGGAGGCGATGCGCTGGCGCGCGGCCTTCCGCGCCGCCGCGGCGGGCCGGCCCATGCCCGCTTTGCCGCCGCACAATGCCGTCGTGCTGCCGACGCCGCCCGACCGGGCCCTGCTCGCGCGGCTCGGTTTCCGCACCGCCGGGCCGCAGATGATCCGCGTGGACATGGCCGAGCGCATTGCGCACCGCGCCCATGAAGCCCGCGCCGCCGGCGAGGAACAGGAGCCGGTCGATCCCGCGCTCGTCACCTCGCTCGGTCTGCTGCCGGAAACCATGGCGAAGCTGATGCGCGATATCGGCTTCAGGCCGACCGGGGCGCCGCCCTGGTGGGTCTGGCGCGGCCGCGAGCGCCACCGTCGCCCGCGCGGCCCCGGGAAATCCTCCACCCATTTCGCCGCGCTTGCGGAGTTGAAGCGTGGCTGACAGCCTGCGGCTGGACAAATTCCTCTGGTTTGCCCGCATCGTGAAGACCCGCGCGCTTGCCCAGGCCATGGCGGAGGGCGGCCGCCTGCGGCTCAACGGGCGCGTCGTCGACAAGGCTCATGCCCCGGTTCGCATCGGCGACGTGCTGAGCTTCGCCCGTCATGGCGAGGTCCGCGTGCTGAAGGTCGAAGCCCTGCCCGCCCGCCGCGGTCCGGCGTCCGAGGCGCGGGCGCTTTACAGCGAAATCAGCGCGGCGGTTGTGCCGGCGGGGCAGGGGCAGGGCTAGCCCTGGGAGCGGGCGGCAAGCCGGCCTCGACCCGCTGCAGCTCCGCCGCTGCGCGCGGATTGCCGCGCTCGACGGCGAGGCGGAGCAGGCGCAGCGCCTCGTCGCGGCGGCCCTGATGCTCCGCGAACAGTCCGAGAATCATCGGCGCATCGCGGTCGCCGGCTTCCACCGCCCGGCGCATCCAGCGCAGCGAGGCTTCGCCGTCCTGGGCGATGCCCCGGCCCCTGGCCAGCGCCTGGCTGAAATAGTTCATGCCCGACGGGTCCCCCGCCTCGGCGGCGCGCTGCAGCCAGCGCGTGCCTTCCGCGTCGTCGCGCGGCACGCCGTGGCCGTCCCAGTGGATCAGGCCGAGCGCAGTCATGGCCCGCGCATCCCCGCGCTCGGCCGCGAGGCGCATCCAGCGCAAGCCCTCGGGCCGGTTTTCCGGCACGACGCGGCCGGCGAGATAGGTGATCGCGAGCTGGAACATGCCGGGCACGGAGCCGGCTTCGGCCGCCCCCTGCAGCAGCCTGAGACCCTCTGCCGGCGTCCCGCCCGGCGCCGCGCCTTCCGCATAGAGCATGCCCAGCATCGCCATCGCGCTCGCGTCGCGGGCCGCCGCGGCGGGCCGCAGCCAGCGCAGCGCCTCGGTCATGTCGCGCGTCGCGCCGTCGACGCCGCCGGCATGCATCACGCCGAGCAGGCCCATGGACGGCGGATGGCCTCCGTCGGCCGCGCGGCGCAGCCAGCGGCGCCCCTCCGCCGCATCCCGCGGCACGTCCCGGCCGTGCAGATAGACGAGGGCGAGCGTGTGCTGGGCATAGAGCGAGCCAGCCTCCGCGCTGCGCCGCAGCCACTCCAGCCCGCGCGCCGCGTCCCGGGGCGTGCCGATGCCGACCCGATGGAAATAGGCGAGGACGAACATCGCCTCGGCGTCGCCCCGCGCGGCGCGTGCCTCGATCTCCGGCAGCGCCCGGCGCGCGAGCGCGGCGAGCCGGGCATCGTTACGGATCGCCTCTTCGAGCGCATCGTTCGACGGGCGGACCGGTGGTACCGGCGGTGGCGCGGGCGCGGTTTGCTGCGGCGCTTGCGGTGCAGCAGCATTGCCCTGCGCCTGGCCAAGCGCCGCGACAGCCATTATGAGCCAAGTCATTGAATTCAACCCCCTGTTCGGGCCCGATCCTAGCGGCGGCGCGGCCGACATGCCAGAAGCATTGACGGGTGCGCGGCGCCGGGATTAGGGACGCCTCCGGGGAGAGAGTGAAGCTATGACCTACGTCGTCACCGATGCCTGCATCCGCTGCAAATATATGGACTGCGTCGAGGTCTGCCCGGTCGACTGCTTCTACGAGGGCGAGAACATGCTCGTCATCAACCCCAGCGAATGCATCGATTGCGGCGTCTGCGAGCCGGAATGCCCGGCCGAGGCGATCCTGCCCGACACCGAAAGCGGGCTGGAGCAGTGGCTCGAGGTGAACGCCAACTATTCCGCCGAATGGCCGAACATCACCCGCAAGAAGGACAGCCCCGCCGATGCCGACGAGCATAAGGGCGAGGAAGGCAAGTTCGACAAATATTTCACCGCCAATCCGGGCGAGGGCGACTGAGCCCGCGATTGACGGACGGGTTCGCCCGATGACATCCTGGTCCGGCCTCTGAAACAGGGAGAAAGCGGATGAACGGCGGCATCATGCTCGCGATCCTCAGGATCATCTCGGGGCTGCTCTTCTTCGAGCATGGCCTGCAGAAATTCGCCAGCTTCCCGCCCGGCCCGATGGCGGGCATGGGCCTGCAGTTCAATTCCATGCCGGCCTATGGCGGCATCTTCGAGCTTGTCTGCGGCCTGCTGATCGCGATCGGCCTGTTCACCCGCGCTGCCGCCTTCCTGGCCTCGGGCACGATGGCGGTCGCCTACTGGTACTGGCACGCGCCCCAAAACTTCTTCCCGGTCAATAACATGGGAGACGCCGCGATCCTCTACTGCTTCGTCTTCCTCTATCTGGTTTTCGCCGGCGCCGGCCCGCTCAGCGTCGACGCCGCCCGCGGCAACAGGACGCCGCCTGAATCTTGATCCGGATCAGGCGCTTCGTTGCGTGTTGCAACGCAGCGCTAGATTTCTCGGCAATTTCCTGCTATATAGCCGCCATCGAAGCGGATGTGTGTGCGCATCCGCGTCCCGCTGATCGTTAGAAAGATTTGCCGCGCCCACCGACCCTTGAACTGCGTCTCCTGGGGCAGATGCACTTTGAATCGTTCGCGCGGCCGGATTTCACAGGAAGGTTTCATTGATGGCAACGAAGGCGTTGAGCTTCGACGTTGGCGATTATGTCGTTTACCCCAAGCATGGCGTTGGCCGTGTGATCGAGCTGCAGAGCACCGACATCGCGGGCATGGAGCTCGAGCTCTATGTGCTGCGCTTCGAGAAGGAAAAGATGACGCTGCGCGTTCCGACCAACAAGGCGGAAAGCGTGGGCATGCGCAAATTGTCCTCGGACAAGACCATGCAGGAGGCGCTCGCCACCCTGAAGGGCAAGCCCAAGGTGAAGCGCACCATGTGGTCGCGCCGCGCCCAGGAATATGAGGCGAAGATCAATTCGGGCGACCTCGTGTCGATCGCCGAAGTGGTCCGCGACCTCTTCCGTCCCGACGACGCGCCCGAGCAGTCCTATTCCGAGCGGCAGATTTTCGAGGCCGCCTCCACCCGCCTGGCCCGCGAGCTCGGCGCGATGGAGGAGATCGACGAGAAGGCGGCGCTCGAGAAGCTGCTCGAGATCCTGAACAAGGCCGCGGTCATGCACCACAAGGTGCGGGTCGAGGCCTGAACGGCCGGGTGACGGTTCCCGACAGGGGCTGTCAGCTTCGTCAACTTCGAAAAGGGGCGGTCCGTCGCAGGGCCGCCCTTTTTCACTTGCGCTGCGACATTTGTAGCTGTATTGGTCAGATAATACAGTCAGGAGAGTCCCCATGCGCAACCTGCTTCTCGCCACCGCCCTCGCCACGCTCGCCGCCTGCACCGCCGGCGCCCAGGGCGGCAATGGCGACAGCGGCGCCCGGACCAGCCGCAGCTTCCAGGCCGGCGCGTTCGACAAGCTCAGCCTCAGCGGTTCGCCCGACGTGCAGGTCGCCGTCGGCGGTCAGGTCTCGGTTCGCGCCGAGGGCGACGCCGCGGACCTGGAGCGGCTGGAGATCGTTGTCGTCGACGGCGAGCTGCGCATCGGCCTGCGGCCGGGCAGCTCCTCCTGGTTCGGCAGCCATCGCGGCATCATCGTCCATGTCACCGTGCCGTCGCTGCAGGCGGCGTCGATCGCCGGGTCGGGCGACATCAATGTCGATCGGGTCGAGGGTCAGACCTTCGCGGCGACGGTGAACGGTTCCGGCGACCTCGACGTGCGCCAGCTGCGGGTCGGCAATGCGAGCTTCGGCGTCACCGGTTCTGGCGGCATCCGCGCTTCGGGCGGGGCGCCGCGCGCCAACGCCTCGCTGAACGGCTCGGGCGATCTCAGCCTCGCCGGCTTCGAGACCGCGGATGCGACGGTCTCGCTCGTCGGCTCGGGCGACATCGCGCTTCGCGCCACCGGTACCGCGGCGGTCCAGCTGACCGGCTCCGGCGACGTCACCATTGCCGGCGGCGCGCGCTGCACGATCGCCAAGACCGGCTCGGGCGACGTCAGCTGCGGGGACACGAGCGGCTGAAGGCCGTCATTGACGATTCAGCTTTAACCGTCATGCTCCGCGCATGACCCGGATCATGTTTGCTTTGCTGATGCTCGCCGGAGGCGCCGCGCCGGCTTATGCCGCCGACCGGCCCTATCCGGTGTCCGATTTCGACCGGCTGGTGATCGAGGGCCCCTATCGCGTCCATCTCGTCGTCGGCCGGCCGAGCCGGGCGCTGGCGAACGGCACGCGTGAGGGGCTGGACCGGGTCAGCATCGAGACCAGTGGCCAGACGCTTCGCATCCGCCCGCAACGCAATGTCTGGGGCGCCGCGGCGGGCACGGATCCCGGCCCGGTGACGATCGAGCTCACGACACGCACCCTGCGTTCCGCCCGGCTCATCGGCCCCGCCAGTCTCGAGGTCGAGGGCGCGGGCGCGGGCGTGGCCCCGGGCGGGAGGGATGTCGAGCTGATGGTCCAGGGCAGCGGCACCTTGCGCGCCACCCGCGTCGCCGCGGACACGCTCTCGCTAGGCCTGCTCGGCGCCGGCGCGCTGGAGGTGGCGGGCACCGCGAAGACCCTGCGCGGCCAGTTCCAGGGGACGGGCAGCGTCGCCGCCGGCGCGCTTGCCGCCGATGCCGCGACCGTCACCACCAATACAGTGGGTGCCGTCGCCTTGCAGGTGAACGGCCGCGCGGAGATCACTGCCTATGGCCTCGGCACGGTCACCATCGGCGGCGCGCCGGTCTGCGTGCTCAGCGGCCCGGGCAGCGCGCAGGTGCGCTGCGGCCCAACCTCGAATCCCGCCTCAGACCAGGGCCAGGCCCGCTAATTTGCCGAGCAAGGCGGGCGGCAGCGCGTCCAGCCCGTCCGGCTCCCCGTCCAGATCGGGCGGCGCGTCTCCGGCGCCGAGATAGCGCCAGCCCTGATGGGCGCGTTTCGGCCAGGCCCGCACCCGCACCAGCGCCGGATCGAGGCGAATGACGGTCCGCCCGTCGCTCTCCCGCGTCGCGAAACCCAGGATGGTGTTCCGGGCGATCAGGCGATGCTTGATGATCCAGAAGAGCGAGCCGCCGACCAGCTCTTCCGCCCGCTTCGGCATGAAGCGCGTGACCAGCGGCACGACGCCGTCCGTCACCCGCCCGGCCTGACGTCTGGTCAGGGTCTCGAGGCTCGCACAGCCAAAGGCGACTTTACTGAGATGGAGATCCGCCATGACTTTCTAATGGTAATCCAGCGCCTTGCGATCAACCCACCAGGCCGGAGGCGACGGCGAGCCCGAGGAAGACGAGAAAGCCCATCGAATCCGTGGTCATCGTCACGAACACCGAGGAAGCCACCGCCGGGTCCGCCCCGGCCCGCTCCAGGGTCAGCGGCACCAGCACCCCGGCAAGGCCCGCGATCACGATATTGGTCATCATCGCCGCCGCGATCACCGCGCCGAGCGCCGGATTGTGGAAGACGAGGCTGACGCCCACGCCGATCACCAGCGCCACGCTGACCCCGTTCAGCAAGGCCACCCTTATCTCGCGCCCGACCGCGCGCCAGCTGTTCGAGCGGGTGAGCTGGTTGGTGGCGAGCGCGCGCACCGTCACCGCCAGCGTCTGCGTCCCCGCATTGCCGCCGACCCCCGCGACGATCGGCATCAGGGTCGCCAGCGCCACCATCTGCGCGATCGCGCCCTCGAAGAAGCTGATGATCGTCGAGGCGACCAAAGCGGTGACCAGATTGGCGAGCAGCCAGCGCACCCGCGCCTTGTAGCTGTCGATCACCGGCTCGTTGATGTCGCCCTCGGTGCCGGCGCCGGACAGTAGCAGGGCGTCCTCGCTCGCTTCCTCCTGGATGATGTGGACGACGTCGTCGGCGGTGATCATGCCGACCAGCCGCCCGGCCTGATCCACCACCGCCGCCGAGATCAACGCATATTTCTGGAAGCGGAGCGCCACTTCCTCCTGGTCCATGTCGACCGGGATCAAAGTCTGCTCGCGCTGCATCGCGTCGGCGACGGCGATCCGCCGCGGCGTCCGCAGGATCCAGGAGAGCAGGCAGGTGCCGACCGGCCGGTGCGCCGGGTCGACCACGAACACCTCCCAGAAATCATTGCTGAGGTCGTCGCCGGCGCGGAGGTAATCGATCACCTGCCCGACCGACCAATGCTCGGGCACGGCGACCGCGTCGCGGCGCATCAGGCGGCCCGCACTGTCTTCCGGATAGGAGAGCGCCTCCTCGATCGCGGCGCGGTCGTCCGGATCGAGCGCGCGCAGCACGGCGCGCTGCTCGTCCTCCTCCATATCCTCGATCAGGGCGACGGCGTCGTCGGTCTCCAGCTCGCCGGCAATCTCGGCGACCTCGTGCGGCTCGAGCGCCTCGATCAGCTCCTCGCGCACCCACTCGTTCATCTCGGCCAGCACGTCGCCGTCGAGCAGATCGGCGAGCGCGGCGGCGAGGGCGCGGCGATGATCGCTGCCGACCAGCTCGAACAGGTCGGCGACGTCGGCGGGATGGAGCGGCTCGACCAGGGCGCGCGCGCCCTCGTCGTCGCCGGCTTCCAGCCTGGCGATGACCTGGTCGACATATTCGGGGCGGAGCCGGTCGTCCTCGTCGAGCCGGGTTTCGGCGGCCGGAATGGCCGCCACCTCCTCCGCTGCGGAGGTTTCGAGGTCGCTGTCGCTCATCTTGCGCCTCCTCCGGTTCGCGGCTTCGTCGCGGGCTTCCTAGGCCGGGTCGCTTGCCCTGTCGATATGCGAGGACTAAGCGGCCTCCCGAAGGAGAATCCCATGTCCGAACAGAATATCCTGGTCTTCAATCTCGACAGCGGCGGCGACGTCGTCATCCGCCTGCGCCCGGACCTTGCGCCGGAGCATGTCGAGCGGATCAGGGAGCTGGCCAGCGAGGGCTTTTACGACGGCGTCGTCTTCCACCGGGTGATCGACGGCTTCATGGCGCAGGGCGGCGACCCGACCGGCACCGGCATGGGCGGCTCCGACCGCCCCGATCTGCCCGCCGAGTTCAGCGACGAGCCGCATGTCCGCGGCACCGCCTCCATGGCCCGCGCGCAGAATCCGAACAGCGCCAACAGTCAGTTCTTCATCTGCTTCGAGGATTGCGGCTTCCTCGACGGCCAGTACACCGTGTGGGGCGAGGTCGTGGAGGGCATGGAGCATGTCGACAAGCTGCCCAAGGGCGAGCCGCCGCGCGCGCCCGGCAAGATCGTCAAGGCAAGCCTGAGGGACTGACGCCATGTCGCGGCCGATCACGCTGATCACCGGGGCGTCGGCGGGCCTCGGCGCGGAATTCGCCCGGCAATGCGCGAAACGCGGTGAGCCGCTGGCGCTCGCCGCCCGCCGCCGCGACCGGATGGAGGCGCTGGCCAGGGAGATTGGCGGCGAGGTCCATATCTTCGAGGCGGACCTGTCGAAAGCGGGCGCCGCCGCCAGCCTGATCGCCGAGCTGGAGGCGGAAGGGCTCAGCGTCGGCACGTTGATCAACAATGCCGGCTTCGGCCTGGGCGGCCCGTTCGCGGACCGGCCGCTCGCCCGGCAGAGCGAGATGATCGAGCTCAACATCCGCGCGTTGACCGAGCTTTGTCATCTCGTCCTCCCGGCGATGCGCGAGCGCGGGCAGGGCGCGATCCTCAACGTCGCCTCGACCGCCGCCTTCCAGCCCGGCCCGAACATGGCGGTCTATTATGCGAGCAAGGCCTATGTCCTCTCCTTCACCGAGGCGCTGCACCACGAGCTGAAGGGCAGCGGCATCAGGGTCTCCGCCCTCTGCCCCGGCCCGACCCACAGCGAGTTCAGCGACGTCGCCGATTCGCACAGCCCGACGCTGGAACGGATGAAGATGCCGGCGGCGCCGGTGGTCGCGGCCGGCCTTGCCGGCCTCGACAGCAACAAGGCGGTGGTGATCCCGGGCTTCCGGAACAAGGTCGGCGCCCAGATGAGCCGCATCCTGACGCGCGCCGCGATGCGCCGCATCATCGGCCGGATAAAGGTCTAGGGCTGAGGGGCCTTACGGCCGGATTCCGAACTCGGCATAGAATTGCCGGACTTCGCTGCTCATCGCCTCCGCCCGCGCAATGTCCGCCTGGCCCTCGGCCGTCCGCCCCAGCCGCAGCGCCGCAACGCCCCGCCCGAACACCCAGCTCGGCCCTTCGCCGAGGCGGGTGGCGGCGTCATAGTCGTTCCACGCATCCTGGAAGCGATGCTGCTTCAGGCCGACCAGGCCGCGGCTGTCCAGCGTCGGCGCATGGTTGGGCCGGTCGCGCAGCGACTGATCACAGGCCCGGCGCGCCTCGTCGAGGGCTTCGCCCCGCTCGGCAAGGGTCCAGCAGAGGGCATTGCCCAAATCGGGGTCGTGCGGCGATCGCCGCAGGCCCTCGCGAAAATCCGCTATGGCCTGGTCGCCGTTGTGCAGCGCCTTATGAGTCTCACCCCGCTCGAGCAGGATCATGCCGAGAAGGCGCGTGCGCCGCTCATATTCGGGGCTTTGCGGGCCGGCATTGCCGAGGTCATTCTCGGCCAGGCTCAAAGCGCTATCGAATTCGCCGACGGCCCGCTGGGCGTTGCCGGAGTCACGAAGGCTCAGTGCCAGCCCGGCATGCGCCCAGATTTCGCGGGGGTTGAGCCGCAGCGCTTCCTCGTAATCGGCGACGGCATGCGGGAAATCGCGCTTTGCGTGATAGGCGATCGCGCGTCGGGAAAGCGCCAGGCCGCGCTGGGCCGGGCTGAGCTGGCCCGCCTGCAGCAGCGCGCTGCATCCGGCAATCGCCACCTCGTCGTCATCACCCCGGCACCGGCTCCAGTCATCCGCCGGCGCCTGCGCAGAAGCGGTCAGACCGGTCAGCGCCATGGCGACGGGCAGCGAAATCAAAGCGAGGCGGCGCAAAGTCATGAGCAAGAATAAGCACGCGTGGTGGCGTCGTGCAATTCTAGGCCGCCTCGGCCAGAACGTCCTCGAGCAGCCAGTCGTGGAAGATCCGCACCGGGCGGCGGCTGAGGGCGGTGCGTCGGCAGGCAAACCAATAGGCATAGGGGCTGGGCGCGGCGACGTCGAACAGGCGCACCAGCTTCGGATTGTGCGCATGTTCGAGATGCTCCTCGAACATGAAGGCGACGCCGAGCCCCTCCGCCGCCGCCTCGAGGATCAGCGGCCCGGAATCGAAATGATCGATCGCCGCCGGCTGCAAATCGGGCAGCCCCACCGTCTCAAGCCAGAAGTCGAGCGCTTCGGGCAGGTCGCGGTGCAGCAGCACGGTCGCCTCGCGGAGCTGGGCGGGATCGCTCAGCTGCATGTTCCGGCCGCCGAGGGCGACGACACGGTTGCTGCCCAGCTTCACGCTGTAGAGCGACTCGTCGACCTCCTTGGCGAGCGTGATCGCCGCATCCAGCCCTTCGTCCAGCCGGGTCAAAGCGTGCGGCCGGGTGTCGAGCTCGACATGCAGGTCCGGCTGCAAGGCGCGCAGCTCGCCGAGCCGCGGCATCAGCCGGTGCGAGGCGAACAGGGGCAGCACCGCGAGCTTCAGGCGCATCAGCTCGCTTTGGCCAGACGCCCGCTCCATCGCATGGCCCAGCTCCTCCAGCGCCGGCCCGATTTCCGTCAGCAATTGCTCGCCCTCGGGATTGAGCCGGACCGCCTGGTGACGGCGCTCGAACAACGGCCGGCCGACGAAGCGCTCCAGCGCCTGCACACGCCGGGACAAGGCCGGCGAGGACAGGGCAAGCGCTTCCGCCGCCGCCTTGATCGAGCCGAGCCGCGCGGTCTGGACAAATGCTTCCACGGCGGTGAGCGGCGGCAGCCTTTTCATTGCGCGAAGTCCATGAAAATGGGGTCGAATTGTGCGGTGCACATCCTGCCCTTGTTCCTTATCCGGCGGATTTCCGGTCTTTTCTGATTGCATTTTTCGCAATCATGGATGCCGTCTTCGCACTTGCACAAAATCTTCGCAAGCGCAAAAAAGAGCCTGCCTTTCAGGCATCCTCTCCTAAAAACTTTCAAAGGGCCGGTCCTTGGACCGGCCCTCTTTTTATGTCCGCCGGTCCTGCATGGGCCCCTTTTTTCATCCCCGTCGTTTGATCCGCGCGCGGGGCCGCCTATGTGGGGCGCTTGCCGGAAGGAAAGCAGCCGAGCCCATGGCCGACGTCGAAACCAAGTCGAAAAAGCTCCAGGTCGCGACGATGCGGCCCGAAGACAGCGGCCGGGGCATTGCCCGCCTGCCGCGCGCGATCATGGCCGAGCTCGGCCTCGCCGAGGGCGACGTGATCGAGCTTGCCGGCAAGCGCACCACCCCGGCCCGCGCCGTCGGCCCCTATCCGGAGGACGAAAGCCTCGAGATCATCCGCCTCGACGGCCTGCAGCGCGCCAATACCGAGATCGGCTCGGGCGATTATGTCGAGGTGCGCAAGGCGGATTCGAAGCCGGCGGCCCGCGTCGTCTTCGCGCCGGCGCAGAAGAATCTCCGCCTGCAGGGCTCGGCCCATGCGCTGAAGCGCAGCTTCGGAATGAAGCCGCTCACCGCCGGCGACGTGGTCGCGACCGCGGCACAGACGCAGGTGCCGCGCGGCGACATCCCGCCGGAGCTTCGCCAGATGCTGACCGCGCCCGCCTTCGCGCTGCAGGAGATCCGCCTCGTCGTCGTCTCCACCAGCCCCAAGGGCATCGTCCATATCGACGCGAACACCGAGATCGATCTGCTCCCCGAATATGCCGAGGCGAAGGAGACGCGCCGTGCCGACGTCACCTATGACGATCTGGGCGGCATGGGCACGACCATCGACCAGCTGCGCGAGATGGTCGAGCTGCCGCTCCGCTATCCCGAGATTTTCGAGCGGCTCGGCGTCGATCCGCCCAAGGGCGTGCTGCTGCACGGCCCGCCCGGCACCGGCAAGACCCGGCTCGCCCGCGCCGTGGCGAACGAGAGCGACGCCAATTTCTTCCATATCGCGGGCCCCGAGATCATGGGCTCGGCCTATGGCGAGAGCGAGAAGCGCCTCAGGGACATTTTCGAGGAGGCGAGCGCCAATGCGCCCGCGATCATCTTCATCGACGAGATCGACTCGATCGCGCCCAAGCGCGGTCAGGTGACCGGCGAAACCGAAAAGCGCCTCGTCGCCCAGTTGCTGACCCTGCTGGACGGCCTCGAGCCGCGTCAGAATCTCGTCGTCATCGCCGCCACCAACCGGCCCGAGGCGCTCGACGAAGCGTTGCGCCGCCCCGGCCGCTTCGACCGTGAGATCGTGATCGGCGTTCCGGACGAAGGTGGCCGGCGGGAGATATTGGGCATCCACACCCGCGGCATGCCGCTGGCCGGGGATGTCGACCTGCCCTTGCTCGCCCGCTCGACCTATGGCTTTGTCGGCGCCGACCTTGCGGCGCTCGTCCGCGAGGCGGCGATCGAGGCGGTGCGGCGGATCATGCCGCAGCTCAACCTCGAAGAGGGGACGATTCCCGCCGAGGTGCTCGACAATCTCTCCGTCACCCGCAAGGATTTCGAGGAGGCCCTGAAGCGTGTCCAGCCCTCGGCGATGCGGGAGGTGATGGTGCAGGCGCCGACGGTCGGCTGGGACGATGTCGGCGGCGTCGACGAGGCGCGCGAGCGCCTCCGCGAGGGCGTCGAATTGCCGCTGAAGCATCCGGCCGCTTTCCGCCGGCTCGGCATCCGCCCCGCCAAGGGCTTCCTGCTTTACGGCCCGCCCGGCACCGGCAAGACCTTGCTGGCCAAGGCGACGGCGCGCGAGGCGGAGGCGAACTTCATCGCCACCAAATCGTCCGATCTGCTCTCCAAATGGTATGGCGAGAGCGAGCAGCAGATCGCCCGCCTGTTCGCCCGCGCCCGCCAGGTCGCGCCCACCGTCATCTTTATCGACGAACTTGACTCCCTCGTGCCCGCGCGCGGCGGTGGCCTCGGCGAGCCGCAGGTCACCGAGCGGGTGGTGAACACCATCCTCGCCGAGATGGACGGGCTGGAGGAATTGCAGTCGGTGGTCGTGATCGGCGCCACCAACCGGCCGAACCTGATCGATCCGGCTCTGCTTCGCCCCGGCCGGTTCGACGAGTTGATCTACGTGCCGGTCCCGGACGCGGCCGGGCGGCGGCACATTCTCGGCATTCACACCAAGGGCATGCCACTGGCCAGGGACGTCGATCTGGACGCGCTTGCCCGGAAAGCCGAGCGCTTCACCGGCGCCGATCTCGAGGATCTCGTCCGCCGCGCCGGCCTGTTCGCGTTGCGCGGCTCGATCGAGGCGAAAAAGGTGACCATGGCGGAGTTCGAGCGCGCGCTCACCGAGACCCGCGCCTCGGTCACACCCGAAATGGAGCGCGACTATGAGAAGATTCAGGAGAATCTGAAGCAGGAGGCGCGGAGCGCCGGGACCTCGATCGGCTTCATTGCGCCGGGGATGCTGACGCCGCGGGGTCCGAAGGGCTGATTCTGAGCCGGGTCCAGGCGGCGAGCCCGGCCATCAGCCCCGCGGTGAGCAGCAGCGGCAGAGCGAGGTCGAAGCCGTAGAGCCAGACGCCGAGCCCCGGCGCGGCGACATAGGCCATGCCGTTCACCGAGGTGACCTGCCCGGCCACCGCATTCTGCTCGTCCGGGCCGACGGCGAGCGAGGCGCCGCTGGTGAAGCCCGGGCGGAACAGGCCGAAGCCCAGCGAGGCGAGGCCGAAGCCGAGGATCAGTCCGTAGGCATTGCCGGCAAAGCCGGTGACGGCGCAGCCGGCGGCCGACGACAACGACCCCCAGACGACCAGCTGGCGCGGGCTGAGGTGCAGGCGCGGGATCAGCCCCCATTGCGCAAGAAGCGAAGAAAGCGCACCCGCAATCAAAACAATCGCAATCCAGTGCTGGGCATCGCCGAGCGGCACCTTCAGCCGGTCGATCACCAGAAAGCCGATCACCGAGAGCAGGATCGCCTGGCCGTGGCCGCCGACGAAGCCGATGATCGTCCAGGGCAGCACGCGCGGATCGCGCCAGCGCAGCCGGCCCGCTCTCCGTGGCGTCTCCCCGGCCGCGGAGGCGGCGTCCGGGCCGCCGATCGAGGGATAGGCAATGATCGGTCCGGTGGCGGGATTGCGCGGCGTGTCGTCCGGCAGGCGCAGCACGATCCCGGCGAGGACGATCAGGCCGATCCCTGCGAAAACGATCAAGGGTGCGGACAGCCCAAGCGGCGGAAAGATGAAGAGCGGCGCGATCGCCGGGCCGATGATCGTGCCCAGCCCGAAGGAAGAGGCGAGCAAGGCGAGCGCCGCGGTCCGCGCCTCGCCGTCGGTCCGCGCCGCGACATAGGCCTGGACCGCCGGCGGCGAGGCCGAGCCGAAGGCGCCGTAAAAGCTGCGCCCGACGATGAAGATGGTGAAGACCAGGGTCGCCCCCATCAGCCCGCCGAGACCGAGCGCGAGCGCGCCGCCGCAGATCAGCATCGAGGTGACGAAACCCGCCAGCCCGAGCCGCATCAGCGCGCGGCGGCCGCGCCGGTCCGCGCGGTGCGCCCAGACCGGGGCCATCACCACCCAGGCGACGGCGGACAGCGAGAAGGCGATCGCCACCCAGAGATCGGCGACGCCGAGCTGCCGGCCGATGGCGGGGAGCAGCGACTGCATCGCCGTATTGCCCGCCGCGGCGACGAGCATCACCGAGAACAGCAAGGCGAATCGTTCGCGCGAGAGGCCGAATCCGCTCATCGGGCGCCTCCGCCTCCGCCTCTAACCGGCCGCTGCGCTGCGGCTTTTCCCTTTGCGGGACGGCGGAAGCTGGCCGCCGAGCGGCGCATCCGCCTTGCCTTTCGCGCCCCAAGCTGGCATCGCGCGGGCTTTCCACAAACATCTGGAAGCATCATGTCGGCATCCTGGGACGAAGCACGGACGAACGGGCGTTTTGCGCGCAAGGGCAGCGGCAATCCGCTCTGGCACTTCCTGCGCGGCTTCATCAAGCACCCGGTGATGGTCGGCTCGATCATTCCCTCTTCGAAGGCGACGATCGACAAGATGCTGGGTCCCGTCGACTGGGCCAATTGCAAATTGTTCGTCGAATATGGCCCGGGCGTCGGCACCTTCACCGAGCATGTGCTCCGCCGCATGGCGCCGGACGCCACGCTGATCGCGATCGACACCAATCCCGATTTTATCCGCTACCTGCGCGGCAAGTTTACCGACAACCGCCTCTTCCCGGTCACGGGTTCCGCGGCGGACGTTCGCCAGATCATCGCCGATTGCGGCTTCGAGCATGCCGATTACGTCCTCTCCGGCCTGCCCTTCTCCACCCTGCCGCCCGGTATCGGCCCGAAGATCGCCGAGGAGACCCATGCGGCGCTCCGCCCCGGCGGCGCCTTCCTCGTCTACCAGTTCAAGGCGAAGGTCCGCGATTTCATGGCGCCGCATTTCAAGCGGATCGACAAGGGTTTCGAATGGGCGAACATCCCGCCCTGCTACCTGTTCTGGGCCTGGAAGGACTGACCGCGCTCAGTCGCCGCCGAACCGCCTTGTCCCGAAATTGAGCCGGCGCGAGACGTTATAGTCCGCAGTGGCGACGACGAAATAACCCAGCGCCCATTTGATCCGGTTCCAGAGCGTCATGCTCTTGCGATGCTCCTCGGGCAGGATGCGTTTCGAATTGGCGATTTCTCCCTCCACGAAGCGCCGCATCATCGCCGCGAAGGCCGGGTCGTCGATGCGGAGCATCATCTCCAGGTTGAGATAGAGGCTGCGCATATCGAAATTGGCCGAGCCGATATGGACGACATCGTCGATCACGATCAGCTTCGAATGGAGCTTGGTCGCCTGATATTCGTAAAGCTCGGCGCCCCTTTTCAGCAGCACATTGTAGAGAAAGCGCGCCGCGCCGACCACGAACTGGTGGTCGAGCTTCGCCGGCGTGATGATCCGCGCCCGCCCGCGCTTCGCGACCCCGAAGATCCGCCGCAGCATCGACAGGCTGGGCGCGAAATAGGCGACGATCAGGTCGAGCCGCGTCGCCTTCATCATGTCGGCCTTCACGGACCTGGCCCATGGCGAGAGCCGCCGTGTCGGCCCGCCGAACAGCCAGTGCAGCGGCCCGTCCTGCACCGAATAGCGGCTCAGCATGCGCCTGAGCCTCCGGATCGAGGCGTCCTCGGTCTCCGCCCAGTCGAACAAGGCGTCGAAATAGCGGACCAGATAGCGCGCCGTCGGTCCCTCGACCTCGAGGCCGAGATCGCGCCAGGCGCCCTGCTCGATCGTCCCGAAATAATCGTCGGAGATGTTGAAGCCGCCGACGATCGCCTTCGCGCCATCGGCCAGCGCCAGCTTCTGATGGTTCCTGAGCAGGTATCGCCGTCCCCAGCGCGGCACGAAGCGGCAGAAGCGCGCCTGCACGTCAATCAATGGCTGGAAGAAGCCCCTGGGGGCCGACGAGGCGCCGAAGCCGTCGACCAGCAGCGAAACGGCAACGCCCCGTTCCGCCGCCGCCACCAAGGCGTCGCGCAAGCGCCGGCCCGCCACGTCGTCGCTCCAGATATAATAGAGGACGCGGAGCGATTCCCGGGCGCCCTCGACCAGGGCGATCAAAGCCTCCAGCCGCTCCGGCCCGTCCGGCAGCAGGGTCAGGCGATTGCCAGCGACCTCCATCGGCCGGACCAGGGGTTCCGCGTCGCTCATCCGCTTCTGACTAGCCTTAGCGCCGCCGCGTGGGAAAGCGCCAGCGGTTGAAGGTCCGGCCGGTTCCATTAGGGAAAGAATGTGGCCGTCACCCGCCTCTCGCTGACCGACTTCCGTTCCTATGCGGACGCCGCCATGCTCGTGCCGGACCGGGGCTTCATCGTCCTCACCGGCGAGAATGGCGCCGGGAAGACCAATGTGCTGGAGGCAGTGTCGCTGTTTTCACCCGGCCGCGGCCTCAGGGGGGCGTCGCTGGGCGAGATGGCGCGGCGTGACGGCCCCGGCGGCTTTGCGGTCGCGGCGCGGTTTGGGGAGATCGACATCGGCACCGGCACGACGCCAGCCGCACCGGAGCGCCGGCAGGTCCGGATCAACGGCGCTCCGGCTTCCGCCAACAGCCTCTCCGACTGGCTCTCCGTCATCTGGCTGACGCCGGCCATGGACCGGCTCTTCGCCGATACCGTGTCGGGCCGCCGCCGTTTCCTCGACCGGCTGGTCCTCGCGCTCCGTCCCGATCACGCCATGCACAGTGCCCGCTACGATGCGGCGATGCGCGCGCGGAACAAATTGCTCACCGAGGATGGGCCGTGGGACGCGGCCTGGCTCGACGCGCTCGAGGCGCGCATGGCCGAGCATGGCGCCGCCATCGCCGAGGCCCGCGCCGCCACCGTCGCCGCTTTGGCCGAACGGCTGGCGGCCGCGCCGGACGGCCCGTTCGCCCGTGCCCTGATAAAGCTGGAGAGCGGGGGCGCCGCCGATCTCGCCGCGTCGCGCGGCAGCGACGCCGCCGCCGGCCGCACCCTTGCCGGACCGCATCGGGCCGATCTCCTCGTTACCCATGCCGCCAAGCAACAGCCCGCCGCCCTCTGCTCGACCGGCGAGCAAAAGGCGCTGCTGATCGGCCTGATCCTGGCGCATGCCGATCTGGTCGCCGAGCGCCGCCAGCGCCGGCCGGTCCTCCTGCTCGACGAGATCGCCGCCCATCTCGACCCCGTCCGCCGCGCCGCTTTGTTCGGCCGGCTGGCCGAGGCCGGCGGCCAGGTCTGGATGACGGGCACCGAGCCGGCGCTTTTCGACGGCATCGGCACTGCCGCCCGGTTCACCGTCGCGGACGGCCGCGTCGCCTGAACGGCGGCTTTCCATTCCTCTCAGAAGACGTTCAGCGGCCCGGGTCCATCCGGTAACGGTTCATGCTTGAGGGAGACTCGACATGCGCAAGTTCCTCCTCCTCGCCGCCGCCGCGGCGGCTCTGACCGGGGCGGCGGCCGCCCAGCAGCGCGGCGACCCTGAGCCCGGCTGGAGCCGCAGCGAGATGCGCGCCTACGGCTTTCGCCAGACGCCGCAAGGCGCGCGGATGACGATGAATCAGGACGTGCTCTTCGCCACCGCCAGCGACGAACTCTATGCGGGCGCATTCGAGCGCCTCCGCCCGCTCGCCCGTTATCTCCGCGCCAATCCCGGCGTCCGCGTCGCCATTGACGGCCACGCGGATTCGCGCGGCAGCGACGCCTATAATCAGGATTTGTCCGAGCGCCGCGCCGAGAGCGTGCGCGATGCGCTGGGCGAATTGGGCGTGCGATATGCCCGCTTCCGGGTCGCCGGCCATGGCGAGCGGAATCCGGTCGCCTCCAACGCGACCGCCGAGGGCATGCGCCTGAACCGCCGCGTCGAGGTGACCTTGCTCGGCCGCCGCGCCGACGAATTCTGACCGGAGCCCGCCCGGCGGACTCACGCGCGTGCGCGCCCGCGCGCGCGTGACATTTCCGCCCGAACCCCTATATGTTGGCTATGACAGACGCCCCCAATGACAATGCCTACGGCGCCGATTCCATCAAGGTGCTGAAAGGCCTCGACGCGGTCCGCAAGCGGCCGGGCATGTACATCGGCGACACGGATGACGGGTCCGGCCTCCACCACATGGTGTTCGAGGTTTCCGACAATGCGATCGACGAGGCTCTGGCCGGCCATTGCGACCGGATATTGATCACCCTCAACCCCGACGGCTCGGTCTCGGTCGAGGACAATGGCCGCGGCATCCCGACCGGCATTCACGAGGAAGAGGGGGTGTCGGCCGCCGAGGTGATCATGACCCAGCTTCATGCCGGGGGGAAGTTCGACAACACGTCGGACGAAAATGCCTACAAGGTGTCCGGCGGCCTGCACGGCGTCGGCGTTTCCGTCGTGAACGCGCTTTCCGAGGTGCTGGAGCTCACCATCTGGCGCGACGGCGAGGAACATTGGATGCGTTTTCGCCATGGCGATGCGGAAAATCCGCTCAGGGTCATCGGCCCCGCGCCGGCCGGCAAGAAGGGCACCAAGGTCACCTTCCTGCCCAGCACCGAGACCTTCAAGATCACCGAGTTCGATTTCGACACGCTGGAGCATCGCTTCCGCGAGCTCGCCTTCCTCAATTCCGGCGTGCGCCTGGTCCTCACCGACGCCCGGCACGAGGACGAGAAGAGCGTCGAACTCTGGTATGAGGGGGGCATCTCCGCCTTCGTGCGCTATCTCGACCGCGCCAAGACCGCGCTCATCCCCGATCCGATCTCGGTCACCGGCCAGCGCGAGGATATCGGCATCGAGGTCGCGCTCGAATGGAACGACTCCTATTACGAGCAGGTCCTCTGCTTCACCAACAACATCCCGCAGCGCGACGGCGGCACGCACCTGGCGGCCTTCCGCGCGGCGCTGACCCGCACGCTCAACAATTATGCCGAGAAATCCGGCATCATGAAGCGCGAGAAGGTGAACCTGACCGGCGAGGACATGCGCGAGGGGCTGACCGCGATCGTCTCGGTGAAATTGCCCGATCCCAAGTTCAGCTCGCAGACCAAGGACAAGCTTGTCTCCTCCGAAGTCCGCCAGCCGCTGGAAAGCCTGATGGCCGACAAGATGGCGGAGTGGCTGGAGGAGAATCCCGGCCACGCCCGCACCATCATCCAGAAGATCATCGATGCCGCCGCCGCCCGCGAGGCCGCCCGCAAGGCGCGCGAGGCCAGCCGCAAGAGCGTGCTCGGCATCGCCTCTTTGCCCGGCAAGCTCGCCGACTGCCAGGAGAAGGACCCGGCCAAATCCGAGCTTTTCCTCGTCGAGGGTGACTCGGCCGGCGGCTCGGCCAAGCAGGGGCGTAATCGGGAAGTTCAGGCGATCCTGCCGCTCAAGGGCAAGATCCTGAACGTCGAGCGCGCCCGCTTCGACCGGATGCTGTCGTCGAAGGAGGTCGGTACCCTGATTCAGGCGATGGGCACCGGCATCGGCCGCGACGATTTCAACATAGAGAAGCTCCGCTACCACAAGATCATCATCATGACCGACGCCGACGTCGACGGCGCCCATATCCGGACCCTTTTGCTCACCTTCTTCTACCGGCAGATGCCGGAGATCATCGATCGCGGGCACCTCTACATCGCCCAGCCGCCGCTCTACAAAGTCGCGAAGGGCCGCTCCGAAGTCTATCTGAAGGACAATGCCGCGCTCGACGATTATCTGATCGACGCCGGCGTGACCCTCACCGCGCTGGAGACGATCACCGGCCCGCGCTCGGCCGACGACCTGCGTGCGCTTGCGGAGCATGCCCGCAAGGTGCGCGCGCTGATGGCCTATGTGCCGCGCCGCTACGATCCGAAGATCATCGAGGCGCTGGCGCTGACCGGCGCGCTCAACCCCTGGCTCGCCGACCGGCGCGACGCGGTCGCGCTCACCGCCGAGTGGCTGAACGCGGTCGACGAGGAGGGCCAGTGGACCGGCGAGATCGGCGCGGACGGCGATTATGTGCTGCGCCGGCTGTGGCGCGGGGTCACCGACCATCATGTCATCGACCACAAATTCCTGGTCTCGGCCGAGGCGCGCAAGCTGCACGGCCTTTGCGCGCCCGAGGCGGAGACCTATGCCGGGCCGTCGCGCCTCGTCTCGCTGCGCGGCTCGTCGGTCGTCACGGAGGCGGCCGAGGAGGCGGAGGAGAATGAGGGCGGCGCGGTGAAGGCGCAGGCGCCCGATCCCCGCGGTGCCGCCGTCACCCGCCCGACCGAGCTGCTGGAGGCGATCCTCGCCGCCGGCCGCAAGGGGCTTTCCGTGCAGCGCTACAAGGGCCTCGGCGAGATGAACGCCGACCAGCTCTGGGAGACCACGCTCGACCCGACCAACCGCGCCCTGCTCCAGGTCGAGGTCAGCCAGGCCGACGTCGCCGACGAGATCTTCACCCGGCTGATGGGCGACGTGGTCGAGCCGCGCCGCGACTTCATCCAGGAGAATGCCCTGAACGTGGCCAATCTGGACGTTTGAGGCGTCGACCGCGCTTCTTCCGCCGGGCAAGCGCGTCACTCGCCTCAGGCGGCCACGCGCCCGGGACAGGGATCGCGGAGCCGCCAGCGCCCGTGAACAATGTGCCTCGTCTTCCCGTACGGGCTTTCGACCAGCAATAACTCATCGACCATCCACCCGATCGGCGCGATTGGCGCGGATCCACGTCCATCGCCCTGGTAGCTGATCGTCATGTGGGGCACCGGCGGCGCGCCGAAGAAGTGAAAGCCGCGATCGGTGAGGAAGGCGACCAGCCTTGACTGGAGCGCGGCCATTTCGACCGGTGGATTGCGGCTTCGAAGCGTCACCGCGCGTCGCTCCTCGAGACGATCGAAAAAGAGCGGGACAACACAATCATCATAGTCGCGCATGACCTGCTTCAGCCGCCGCATGGCTTCGGCCGGCACCTCGTCGAGGTCGAACAGGCCGAGCACCGTGACATGAAGCAGATCGCTACCGCGCCGCCGGTTGTAGCGCGGATGCGCAGCGATCCTTTCAGCAACCACCGGGGGCGGTTTCGCGAAGATGTAGACCGGTCTGGCTGGTCTGGGCATTTTCCAATCCTCCGACTCGACGATGTTCCTGTTATGTTCCGATCAAGGTCCCGGAGTCGAGTCTGCGCGTCACCACCGCTCGCTGATCGCTTGCTCGCCGCGATGCTCCGCGATCCGGCGGAGGGTGGCGGGAGAGGTGTTGGCGGGGAGGGCGTCGAGCGGGAAGAACCGGGCCTCGGCGATCTCGACGCCGTCGGCGCGGACCGGGCCAGCGGCGCGGGCGCAATAGAGGTGGACGGTGTCGCGCTTGCCCTCCCGGGTCGCGGCGTGGACCGAGACGAAGGCGAGCCCCTCGACGCCGCAAGCCAGCTCCTCGCGGATCTCGCGGACGGCCGCCGCCTCCGGCCTCTCGAAGGGGCGGACGCCGCCGCCGGGAAGCATGAAGAGACCGGTATCGCCGTAGGAATGGCGGACCAGCAGCAGTTCGCCGGCCGGGTTGAACAGCATCACCTTCACGCCCCGGGTGCGCGGACGCAGCAGGCGCCAGAGCCGGCGCTGCAGCCGGTAGAGCGGATCGAGGAGCAGCCGCATGGGGCGACCCTAGCGGCGCGCGCGACCGAAAGCGAATGACCGTTCGCCCGGGCCGGCCCCGGCACGGGGGTGTGACGGCGGTCACGCGCGCCGGCCCCGGCGCTGCCGCACAAGGCTCCATGCGGGCTCATTCTGCATGGGAGACTGATCATGGGTGACTATGTCGTGCTGCGGCGGAACGTGGTGCCGGACGTGCGTGCCGGCATTGCGGGAATCGGCTTTCGGGCCTCGACGGCGGCGACGGCGCCGCTGATCGACGTCCACAATCTCGGCCGGACGGAAGCGGCCGATCTGAAACGCGACCCCCAGGTGATGGCGGTGACGCGCAGCATGCCGACCAGCCTGATCCGGCCGGTCGCGCAGAATGCGGTCGCGGCGGGCGGGGCGGCGCCGGCCTGGGGCGTGGCGGCGGTGGGTGCGGACCAGTCCGGCTTCACCGGCGCCGGCTGCCGGGTCGCGATCCTCGACACCGGCATCGACGCGGCGCATCCGGCCTTTGCCGGGGTGACGCTCGACGAGCAGGACTTCACCGGCGCGGGCAATGGCGACGCGGTCGGCCACGGCACCCATTGCGCCGGCACGATCTTCGGCCGCGACGTCGGCGGCACCAGGATCGGGATCGCGCGCGGCGTCGACGAGGCGCTGATCGGCAAGGTGCTCGACAATCAGGGCTCGGGCGATTCGGCGATGCTGTTCCGCGGCATCCAGTGGGCGATGGACAATGGCGCGCATCTCATCTCGATGTCGCTCGGCTTCGATTTCGCGGGCCTGGTCGATTATCTGGTCACCCAGCAGGGCTGGCCGATCCCGCTGGCGACCTCGGCGGCGCTCGAATCCTATCGCGGCAACCTCAGGATGTTCGACGCTTTGATGGGCCTCGCCCAGGCGGGCGCGCCGTTCGACCGCGACCCGGTCGTGCTCGCGGCCAGCGGCAACGAGGCGCAGCGGCCGACCTACCGGATCGCGGCCTCCCTGCCCGCGGCCGCGTTCAACACGGTTTCGGTGGCCGCCGTCGAGCCCGCGGCAGCCGCCGGGCAATATGAAGTGGCCTCTTTCTCGAACAGCATGCCGGTGCTGGCCGGGCCGGGCGTGGACATCGTCTCGGCCGCGCCGGGCGGCGGGCTCGCGACGATGAGCGGGACGAGCATGGCCACCCCGCATGCCGCCGGCGTCGCCGCGCTCTGGTCCGAGCAGCTCCGCTCGAACGGGCTCCGGGCCGGCGGGTCTGCGATCCAGGTCAAATTGCGCGCGAGCTGCCGCAGCAACGTGTTCGCGCCGCTCGACGAGGCCGATGTCGGCGTCGGCCTGGTGACCGCACCCTGAGGGGGAGCGCCGCGTTCCGCGGGCCGCGCGGCCGGCGGGACGCGGCGCGAGGCGGGAATCCGCCTGCGGGAAAGGCGTTCCTTCTTCCGCCGGGAAGGCGCAGGAAGGGGAATGGCCGCGACGGATGGAAAGCGCGGGCGCGCGTGGACGCCCCTCCTGCTCGGCGGCTTTTTCGCCTTCGCGACCCTGATGTGCGCGCTGGCGGGGGTGTCGCTGCTGCTGCCGGGCGGCGCGCTCGACTGGATCTGGCTGATCAAGCCGGAGGAGCACAATCTGCTGATGGCGCTGGGGCCATGGATGGGCGGGGGCTTCCTCGCGCTGGCGGTGGCCATGGCGGCGGCCAGCTTCGGGACGTTCCGGCGGCGGCGTTGGGGCCGGTGGCTGGCCATGGCGATCTTCGCGGTGAACGCGGCGGCGGACGCGGCGCGGATATCTTCGGGCGCGGCGCTGGAGGGCGCGATCGGGGTGGCGGTGACCGCGTTCATTCTCTGGTGGCTGACCCGCGCGCCGGTCCGGCGGCTGTTCGACCGCTGAACGCGGCGGCCGCCGCTCAGTCGATAATCTCCGCCCGGCCCTCCGCCCGCGGCCGCGCCAGAGCGTCTTTCATCTCCTTGAGCCGTTCGGGGCTGTGCCCCTCCCACGACGTGACCTCGCCAGTGATCCGGAGCGGGTCGCGGGAGCGGTAGGAGCTGGTGATGTTGCCGGGGAATTTCTTGTCGGTGAGATTGGGGTCGTCCTCGAACGGGCCGGTCGGCGCGACGATGTAGATTCGTTCGCGGCCGTCTCCCTTCGCCAGCTCGCAGCCCCAGATGGCGGATTCGAGCAGGGCGGAAAAATAGATCCAGGAGAGCGGCTGGCCCTCGCGATAATTGGAGCCGAAGCCGGGCGCGAGCAGATCGCCCACCCGCAGGTCGGCGCGCGTGCCGTGGTAGAAGGGCGGGACGGCGTCTCTGGCGTAGGTCATGGCGATGCCGATAGCGGCGGCCCGGGCCGGCGGGAAGGGGCGCGCGGGCCGCGGAAGCTGACAGCGCGGAAGCTGACAAAGTTGACACGATCGTCCAACAGCTCAGCCCTCCTCCGCATCGTCGTCCCGCCCGTTCCTGACCGGCTCGGGACCGGGCTCGGGAGCCGGCCGGCCAAACAGCGCGGCATCGAACAGGCGCCAGGCCGCGCGGACCATCCGACCGATCCGGAAGGAGAGGATGGCGGCGGGGCCGTCCTCATGCTGCCGCGCCTCCACCCGGTCCAGCCAGCGGCCGTAGCGGACCGGATCGCGGTAGCGCAGCAGGAACATGGTCAGCCTTTCGTCATAATGGCGCCGCTCGCCGACTTGCTCGCCATTGTGGAAGATCGGCACCGGCACCCCGTTGATCGCGCGGGACATGGCGGCATCGTCGAGCCGCTCGACCTGGACATCCTTCGCCGCGCGCCAGGCGAGGCGGAAGGCCTGCGCATCGGGCCGCCGGCGCAAGGCATAAGCGGACTCGCGGCTCATCCCGACCGCGCGGCACGCCGCGTCGACGCAGCCGGTATCGGCCAGCGCCTGGATGAATTCGAGCTGCTTGTCGGGGATCCAGCCGTCGTGGCGGTGGCGCAGGAGGACGGGCCTGAAGAAGGCGTCGTCGTCTTCATCGTCATCGGCAGGGGCCGGGGCGGCGGGCTCGCGGCCGGGCGGAGCGGGGGATGATGAGTCGGTCATCCCGAGCTTAGGACAGAGATTATCCTACATTGGGAGAGGAATTTGATCCGATCTGGAGGGAATGAGCGATTGCGCCCCCCCCCGCTCCGGTGAGCGCCGCGGCGGGCCGCCTCTTCACGGTCAGCCCATCACGACGCGCGCCAGTCCGTGCCGGCGGCGATAGACGGTTTCGACCAGATAGGGGATCATATCCGCCGCGGTCCCGGCCAACTCGGCGGCTTCTCCCCGTTTTGCCGGCATGCCGCGCTCGATCGCGATCAGCATCCCGAGGCCCATGAGCGCGGCGGCCAGATCCTCGTCCTCTTCCTCGCCGAGCGTCTCCGCCCATTCGTCGCCCCACAGGGCCGTCGCCCAGCCGAAGCCGTGAATCCACAGCTCCCACATCGGCTCGTCGTCGGCGTCGTAATCATAGACCGGCGCGTAGCGCAGGCCGCCGATCAGGAGCGCGCCGGCAATCTCCGCGCGTCGCGCCCTGACCAGCTCCACGAGGCGGGGCGGCGGCGCATAGCCATCGGGCGGCCCGTCCTCGCCGGACCAGATCAGCGGCAGCCAGTCCTCCTCCGCGAGCGGCACGGGCGAGATCAGCGTTCCGGCGAGCAGGCCATCCAGCTCGGTCAGCAGCGGCGCGTCCGGCTCTCCTTGCGGGAGGGCGGCGAGGAGGGTGTCAAGCTCGACGAGCGGATCGGGAAGGGAGACCATGGGGCATCTTATGCCAGGCTTGGCGGGCGGCCAATGCCGGAGGTGCCGGTCCCGGCGCTGGAGGATGAAGGGCGTTGAACCTATAGATGGCGGCGAGCGATATCGCCCGGGAAGGATGCGGGAGATGCCGAGGAAAAAGCCCCCGCCCGAAGCGGAGAAGCTGCGCCGCAGGGCCCTCGCGCGCTGGGAGAATGAAGGCGGCGCCGATCCGTGCGGCCCCCAGGTGCCGGGCATGGCGAAGGCGTGCGGGGAGGAAGGGGCGGTGGCGGGGGAGAAGGACGCGACTCAGATCTCGCGTCCCCGGAATTCGCCGGAATTCATCCTTGCATATCCGGGCGTCGCAATCTTGACATTGGACAGATTTTTGTCCATATAGCAACCATGAAAGCGATCAGCTATTCCGAAGCGCGGGAGAACCTCAAGAAGGTGATGGACGATGCGGCGGCGGACCGTGCGCCGATCCTGATCACCCGTCAGCGCGGCGAGAATGTCGTGCTCATCTCCGCCAGCGAATGGGCGGGGATGGAGGAGACGATGCACCTGATGGCATCGCCGGCCAATGCGAAACACCTGCTCGACGGGATCAAGGAACTGGATGCCGGACGCGGCGAGGAGCACGAGCTCATCAAGCCGTGACGATCGTGTTTCGCCGGGACGCCTGGCGCGATTACGTCGCCTGGCAGGCGGAAGACGAGAAGGTGCTCGAGCGGATCAACGCGCTGATCGAGGAATGCCTGCGCGATCCCTTTCGGGGAACGGGCAAGCCGGAGCCGCTAAGGCGGAACCTCGCGGGCTGGTGGTCCCGGCGGATCACCGGCGAACATCGGCTGGTCTATCGGGTGCGGGGGACGGCGGAGGCGCGGGCGCTGGAGGTGCTGAGCTGCCGGTATCATTATTGAGGACGCTGCGGACGTGATCGCGCCGGAGTTAAGTATTGTGTCCCCGGAATTCGTGTCCCCGCTAGGCCGCTTTTGGCGCTGGAGCCCCGCGCAACAGTCCCTCGGTGCTGAGGTCCTCGTCGATCCCCGGCCAGTGGATGCCATAACCGCCGGCGCTTGGCTCCCACGCCGCGCGCTGCGCGGGGGTCGCATGGAGCAGGCGCGGATACCAGGCAAGCGGGACCGAGATGGTGCGCCCGTCCATCAGATCGACGATCAGGCTGGCATCGTCGCAGCGCACGTCCGCGACGCGCTCGTCAGCGATGCGGGCCGAAATATTCATGCCATGCCTCCAGCAGCATCTCGCGATGCTCGGTCACCATTGCCAATATGGCATTGATCTCGCGCGGGCGGAAGCCGCGGTTGCGGGCCAGTTCGACCGGCTCAAGCCATGCCTTCAGCGTCGCGCCGCCGCGAATATGTGGCGGCTCGTTCGGCTCGTGGCTGAAGAAATAGAAACGATATCCGTTCAGGCGAAGGACCGTCGGCATCGCGCATTCCCCTCCAGGCATCCATGACCATAGATGCTTGGGCGCGCGATTTCCGTACGATTATGTCGCACGAGGCGCATTTCGCTCAATCGTGCTCTCTTCCGCCCGCCCCCATGTAGAGTTCGCTGCCGGTTTCGCGGAACACCTTGCTCATCTCCGCCATGCCGGCCTCGGCTTCGGCCAGGGCTTCGGCATCCCCCTCTTCCGTTCGGGCTGAGCCTGTCGAAGCCCCGTCTTTTTCTTCTTCAGTCAAAAAGGACAGCCCTTCGACGGGCTCAGGGCGAACGGTGGGGGTGGCGGCCAGGAAGGCGTCGGCCGACGCATTCTGGCGTGCGGCGAAGTCTCTCACTTCCTGGGTGATCTTCATCGAGCAGAATTTCGGCCCGCACATCGAGCAGAAGTGCGCCGTCTTGGCGCCTTCCGCGGGGAGGGTCTGGTCGTGATAGTGCTCGGCCGTGTCGGGATCGAGCGACAGGTTGAACTGGTCGCGCCAGCGGAATTCGAACCTTGCTCGGCTTAGCGCATCGTCGCGGACTTTGGCGGCCGGGTGGCCCTTCGCCAGATCGGCGGCGTGGGCGGCGAGCTTGTAGGTGACCACGCCGACCTTGACGTCGTCGCGGTCGGGCAGGCCGAGATGCTCCTTGGGGGTGACGTAGCAAAGCATCGCGGTGCCGAACCAGCCGATCATCGCCGCGCCGATCGCGCTGGTGATATGGTCGTAGCCGGGGGCGATGTCGGTGGTGAGCGGCCCCAATGTGTAGAAGGGCGCCTCGCCGCAGGCTTCGAGCTGCTTGTCCATATTAGCCTTGATCTTGTGCATCGGCACATGGCCGGGGCCCTCGATCATCACCTGGACGTCGTGCTGCCAGGCGATCTGCGTCAGCTCGCCCAAGGTGGCGAGCTCGGCGAACTGGGCCTCGTCATTGGCGTCGGCGATGGAGCCGGGGCGAAGGCCGTCGCCGAGGCTGAAGGCGATGTCATAGGCCTTCATGATCTCGCAAATCTCGGCGAAGCGGGTGTAGAGGAAGCTCTCCTTGTGATGGGAGAGGCACCATTTCGCCATGATCGAGCCGCCGCGGCTGACGATGCCGGTGACCCGCGCCGCCGTCATGGGGATGAACGGCAGGCGGACGCCCGCATGGATGGTGAAATAGTCGACGCCCTGCTCGGCCTGCTCGATCAATGTGTCGCGGTAGATTTCCCAGTTGAGGTCCTCGGCCACGCCGCCGACCTTCTCCAGCGCCTGGTAGATGGGGACGGTGCCGATCGGCACGGGCGAGTTGCGGATGATCCATTCGCGGGTGTCGTGGATGTTGCGGCCGGTGGAGAGGTCCATGACCGTGTCGGCGCCCCAGCGGATCGCCCAGACCATCTTGTCGACCTCTGAAGCCACGTCGGAGGCGACCGCGCTGTTGCCGATATTGGCGTTGATCTTGACGAGGAAATTGCGGCCGATCGCCATCGGCTCGGATTCCGGGTGGTTGATGTTGGAGGGGATGATCGCGCGGCCGCGGGCGACCTCGTCGCGGACGAATTCGGGGGTGACGTAATCGGGGATCGCCGCGCCGAAATCCTGGCCGTCCCGGACGTGGCCGCGCAGGGCTTCACGGCCGAGATTCTCGCGGACCGCGACATAGTGCATTTCGGGGGTGACGATGCCGCGGCGGGCATAATGCATCTGGCTGACGTTGGCGCCCGGCCTGGCGCGGAGGACCTTGCGGCGGACGTTGGGGAAGGGGGCAACGCCGCCGCTCCGGTCGGGGCCGAGCTGGCCGTTGTCCTCGGGCCTGACCTCGCGCTGGGTGACCTCCCCGACATCGCCGCGGCCGCGGATCCACGCGCGGCGCAGCTCGGCGAGGCCGGCCATGATGTCGATCGTCGCGGCCGGATCGGTATAGGGGCCGGAGCAATCGTAGACGCGCAGGGGCGGCTCGCCCGACGAGGGCTCGAGGTCGATCTCGCGCATCGCCACGCGATGCTCGCCGACATGGATCTTGCGCGAGCCGCGGATCGGGCCCGTCGTGACTTTCAGCTCGGTGCGGGCAGGGATATCGGCCATTCTTGCTCTCCAAAAGTGGAGGGAGAGCGTGCGGCGCCTCCCTCCCTACGCCGGTGTCAGCCGGATCAGGTTCGGCGGGTCGAAGGCTGCTGCCTTCCTCTCAACCGCGCATCGAGCGGTCCCCCGGGGAATGGCCCGGGTCTAGACCTTCGGGGGGCGCTGCGGAAGGCTTATTCGAAGACGTCGGCCTGCTCTTCGCCGCCGCGATAGGTGTTTTCGACGCGCTGCGACTTCAGCAGATAGGTGGTCCAGATCAGGCCGAAGACGAAGGGCCGGATGATGTCCTGCGGCTGCAGCTGGCCGGCGAGCGCATCCGCCGGCAGGCCGAGGATCCAGGTGACCGCGACATATTCGAGGACGAGGCTGCCGACGCTGCTCAGCCAGATGCCGGCGATCGCGATCTGCACGCTCGTCCAGTTGTGGACGGCGAGCAGGCGCCAGGCGACGAACCAGCCGATCAGGAAGGTGAAGGCGACCATCGCCCAGGCGACGTTGCGCAGCGAGGCGAACAGGGGCTCGTCGGCGAGGAAGGCGGCCTGGCCAGTATAAAGCTCGGCATAGACCTGGATCGCGCCCCAGCCCGGCGAGACCAATGCGATGATGATCACGAAGACCAGCAGCCAGCCCTGCACGCCCCTCAGTTCGTCATCCATTTTTCGAGTCCCCCCTGTCGCCCGACCAGCTTAAGCAGGGCGGCGTAAAAGCAAAGCGGCAATCGCGCCTTGCCGGCGCGGGGAGAGGAAGATGCGGCCCAATCTCGACGATCCGGCGGCGCTGGCCGCCTACCGGCAGGAGCTCAGGCGGCTGATGCGGGTGCCGCGGCTGCTCGGCCTGCTGCTGGTCGCGGTCGGCACCGGCATCGTCATCTATGCGCAGCGCGCCGGCATCGAGGGCGCGCTGAAGCCGATCGGCTGGGGGTTCGTCGCCGTGGGCTGGCTGAACCTGATCGCGATCATCTGGTACCGGACCCGCTATCACCGGGCGCGGATGGCCGAGGACCCGGACGCGTTCTAGCCGCCGGGCGGCTTGCTCAGCAAAGCGTCGATCAGGGTGTCGTCGCGCGGGATCTGGCCGTCGAGGATCAGCACCGCGAGGCCGTGGACCAGCGCCCAGGCCTCCAGCGCGATCAGCCGCGCCGCCTCCGGCCCGGCCCCCGGCGGGGCGAGGCGGGCGGCATTGTCGCGCAGCATCCGGAAGGCCTCGGGCGTCTGCTCGGCCGGGCGCGAAAAGGGGTCCTCGCCGGCCGACGGCATCGCCGAGAAGATCAGGCGGAACAGGGCCGGATTGGCGAGCGCGAAACGGACATAGGCGCGGCCGGTGGCGCCGAACCCCGCCGCGCCGCCGCCCGCCGCCGCCGCCGCCGCGCGCTGCGCCGTCGCCAGCCGGTCCAGCCCCGCGCCCGCCAGCGCGCGGAGCAACGCCGCCTTGTCCGGGAAATGGCGGTAGAGCGCGGTGGCGCTGACCCCGACCGCGCGCGCCACTTCGCGCAGGCCGAGATCGTCGGCCTCGCGCTCCTCGAGCAGGTTCAGCCCGGCCTCGATCGCCGCCGATCGCAAATCGCCATGATGATAGGCTTTTGATGTTGACACTGTTATCTTCATCGCTATGTTAACGCCATCAACATCTAGCGAGCGAGTCGAATCATGGCAAGCACGGCCGACATCCTGGACCCCGAAGCCCGCGCCGGACCGGCGGCGGCGAAGCCCAATCCCTTCCTGACCGGCATCCACGAGCCGATGACCGAAGAGCTGGCGATCGAGGATCTGCCGGTCATCGGCACGATCCCGGCGGCTTTGGACGGGCGCTACCTGCGCATCGGCCCCAATCCGGCCGGCCCGGTCGATCCCGCCACCCATCACTGGTTCACCGGCGACGGCATGGTGCACGGGCTCAGGCTCGCGGGCGGCAGGGCGCGCTGGTATCGCAACCGGTGGATCCGCTCGCAGCGGGTCGCGGCTTCGCTCGGCGTGGACGCCGCCCCGGGGCCGCGCCGCCCGCCCGGCGACACGGTGAACACCAACGTCCTCGGCTTTGCCGGCCATGTCTATGCGCTGGTCGAGGCGGGGAGCACGCCGGTCATGCTCGGCGAGACGCTGGAGTCGCTCGCTTATGCGGACTTTGGCGGCACGCTGAAGGGCAGCTTCACCGCCCATCCGCATCTCGATCCGGCGACCGGCGAGCTGCACGCCATCTGCTATGAGGGGATGGACCCGACGACGGTTCGCCATGTCGTGGTCGGCCCGGACGGCAAGGTGACCCGCGAGGAACCGGTCCGCGTCGCCGACGGCCCGTCGATCCACGATTGTGCGATCACCGGGCGCTATGTGCTGGTGCTCGATCTGCCGGTCACCTTCTCGATGGCAGCGGCGATGGCGGGGCGGGGCTTCCCCTATCGCTGGAACCCGGCGCACCCGGCGCGGGTCGGCCTGCTGCCGCGCACGGGCTCGCAGGACGAGATCATCTGGTGCGACGTCGACCCCTGCTACGTCTTCCATGTCGCCAACGCCTTTGACCGGGCGGACGGCAAGGTGAGCCTGGACGTGGTCGCGCACGAGACGATGTTCGCCGACAGCGAGGCGGGCCCGGATTCGAAGGCGAGCGCGTTCGAGCGCTGGACGATCGACCCCGCGGCGAAAACGGTCGAGCGGACCGTCATCGATCCCGATCCCCAGGAATTTCCGCGCCCCGACGAGCGGCGGTTCGGTCAGCCTTATCGCTATGCCTGGTGCATGGCGCTGCCGGTCCGGGAGGAGTTCGTCGGTGCGACGAAGCTCTACAAGCACGATCTCGAGACCGGCACGCGGCAGGTCCACGAGTTCGGGCCGAAACGCTATCCGGGCGAGTTCGTGTTCGTGCCGGCCCATACCGGGGCGGCGGAGGATGAGGGCTGGCTGCTCGGCCTGGTCATCGACATGAACGACGAGACGACCGAGCTGGTCATCCTCGACGCCCGCGACTTCGAAGGCGAGCCGGTGGCGCGGGTGACGATCCCGCATCGGATCCCGCCGGGTTTCCACGGCAATTGGGTGGACGCCGCCTGACCCGCGCTTGACGAAAGCCGCGCGCTATTGTCCTTTTCCCGAAAGGGGAAGGGACATGGGCAAGATCGGCCGCACCGCTTTCGTCGGGACCGTGCTGGGCTGGGCGGCCGCCGCCGCGGCGCAGGGCGGTCCGCCCGCTTCGCCAGCCGCGCCGCCGCCAGCCGCCGCGCCTCCCGCCGCGACGCCCCGGCTGGCGACGCCGGATGCCTTCCATGCGGAGATCGTGCGGCTTTACTCGATGAGCGCGGAGCAATTGCAGAATAAGGACGGGCTCACCGGCCAGTCGAGCCTGCTCGACAATTTCTGGAACATGGTGAAGGCGGACCGGCCGACCTATTTGCCGATGCTGCGCGCCGAGCTGGCGCGGACCGACAATCCGGCAATCTTCTATTTCGACGGCGCCGAACTGCTGCGCGACGCCTCGGCGGACCGGGCCGACTGGCAGCTCGCGCTCGGCGTGATCGAGCGGCTGCCGCGCATCCCGCGCGGCCATTACATCCTCGCGGTCAACTGGTACGCCAATCACGGGTTCGACACGCGCCGCGCCGCCTTCCGCTTCCTCGAGCAGCCGGAGGAGACCATCTACGTCCAGACCGGCTTCCACTTCTTCTCCTATTCGACGGTCGAAGCGATGGTCTTCTCGCTCTTCCCGATGGACGAGAATGTCTTCCTCGGCGATCTCGTCGCCCGCGCGCAGACCGCGACCAACGACATGGAATTGTTCGCTCTGCTCCACTGCATCTGGGCGGTCGCGACGCCCGAGAGCCGCGCCGCGCTCCGCGCCTTCGCGGACAATCCCGCCAGGAAACGCGAGGCCCGCGATTATGCGCGCGAGATGCTGACCCACGAAAGCGAGGGGCCGATGCCGACCGAAAGCGCGGCGGAGCTGCGCGCGGCCCGCCGGGAGGTGCTGCGCAACCCCTTCGTCCATGGCGGCTTCGAGCGCTTCCACGAGATTTCCGACCGGCTCGCCCGGGTGGTGCGCGCCGCGTCTAGTTGACCTGGGTCACCGCCAGGCTGCCCGCCGGCAGCGGCTGCAGCAGTTCGCGTGACGGCACGGCGGGATCGAGCCAGCGCGCCATATCATCGCCCGACAGGATGACGATGCCACGATCGTGGTACCGGGCGACATCCGCATGCGGCGCGATCGTCAGCATGGTAAAGGCCTCGCCGACCGTGGCGTCGTGACGCCAGAGACCGGCAATGCCGAACCAGGACTGGTCCTTCAGCGTGAACAGCCATTTGTGCCTGGTCTTCGATTTCGGGTCGCTGTGCGCGGTGAACTCGTAGAAGCCGTCGGCGAGGATCACGCAGCGGCCACGCGGGAAATCGCGCCCGTCCGCGCGAAAGTTGAAGACCGGTTTGCCGCCCGGGCCGGGCCAGGACCAGCGGCGCTGGACCAGCTCCATGGCGCCCGGCCTGTCGGTCGCGGCGCGCAGGATCGGGGCGCGGTCGGTGATCCGGATATCGTCGCGCGGCTCGAAATTGGGCATGCCCTCCGGCGTGAGGACATAGGGGAAGAGCGTCTCCGCGGGCACGCGCTCGATCAGGCGATAGTCGTTGCACATTAAAGCGGCAGTTCCAGCTCGAGCTCCGCCGGCTCGTCCTCGTCGCGCTCGCCGCCTTCGGTCAGGTTGGAGAGGGTGAGGCCGAGCAGGCGGATGCCCTTGCCGACCGGGAGCATGTTGCGGAGCAGGGCGACGCCCATCTCCAGGAATTCCTCGCGGCCGGCGACGTTGCGTTCGAGGCTCTTCGCGCGGGTGACGATCTGGAAGTCGCGGAACTTGACCTTCAGCGTCACCGTGCGGCCCTTGATCTCCTTCTCGGCGATGCGGCCCCAGACGATCCCGCTGATCCGGTCGAGCTCGGCGATCAGGGCGTCGCCGTCGGTCAGATCCTCGAGGAAGGTGTCCTCGGCGCCGATCGATTTGTAGGGGCGGTCGGGCCGCACCTGGCGGTGGCAGATGCCGCGGGCGAGATTGTAATAATATTCGCCCGAGCTGCCGAAATTATGGGTGAGGAACGGCAGGCTCTGCGCGCGCAGGTCCGCGCCGGTCTGGATGCCGAGCCGCGCCATCCGTTCCGCCGTCTTCGGGCCGACGCCGTGGAAGCGGGAGACGGGGAGCAAGGCGACGAAGGCCTCGCCCTTCGCGGGCGGGATCACGCAGAGCCCGTCCGGCTTGTTCTGGTCCGAGGCCAGTTTGGCGATGAACTTGTTGTAGGAGACGCCGGCCGAGGCGGTGAGCCCGGTCTCCGCCCAGATCCGCGCGCGAATTTCCTTCGCGATCTCGGTGGCGATGCCGATCCCCTTCAGGTCCTCGGTCACGTCGAGATAGGCCTCGTCGAGGCTGAGCGGTTCGACCAGCGGCGTATAGTCAAGAAAGATCGCGCGGATCTGGCGGGAGACCTCGCGATAGGCGTCGAAGCGCGGCTTCACGAAGATCAGGTCCGGGCAGCGGCGTTTCGCGGTGACCGACGGCATCGCCGAACGGACGCCATAACGGCGCGCCTCGTAGGAGGCGGCCGTCACCACGCCCCGCACCTGCCCTCCCACGGCCACGGGCTTGCCCCGGAGCTCCGGATTGTCCCTTTGCTCGACCGACGCATAGAAGGCGTCCATGTCGACATGGATGATCTTGCGTTGCGGCGGCGGAATCGCCGCTTGCTTCCGGGGGGCATCCTCGTTCACGCTTTGTGCTTATCATTCATGCCGGGTCCGCCAACAGTCCCAAAATGAGGCTCATCCGCCGCGGGCGTGGCTTCGCCGGCGAAATTCTGGTTAAGGCACAAAGCTATGGCGCGGGGAAGGCGGGACGGAATCGTGATCGCGGGGGGCGGCCTGGCCGGCTCGCTGGCCGCGCTCGCCATGGCCAGGCACCGGCCCGACGTGCCGCTTTTGATCGTCGAGGAAGCCGAGACGTTCGGCGGCACCGGCATCCGCACTTTCTCCGACGCCGAGCTTGGCGAGGACGGCGCCGCGCTGATCGGCGCCGAGGCGGTCGCCCGCTGGCGCGGCATCTATCTGTCCTTTCCGGGCATGAACCGGAATTTGAAGATCGACTGGAGCGGCTTCGGCGCGGTCGATCTGCACCGCGCTTTGATCGAGACGCTCGATCCGAAGCAATACAAGCTCGGCACCAAAGTGGTCGCAGTGCGCGAGGACGCTTTGGTCCTCGATGGCGGCGAGGAGATCAGGGCGGAAAGCGCGATCGACGCGCGCGGACCCAGCAATCTGTCCTCGCTGGAGCTGCTCTACGAGGCGCGGCTGGAGCGCGAATATGTCTTCGCCGCCCCGCACAAGGTCGACCGGCCGGTGCTGATCGACGCCAATGTCGCGCAGGACGGGGCCTTGCGCTTCATGCAGTGCGTGCCGCTGGCGGAGGACCGGCTGGTGGTCGGCGACGTCATGCTCTCGGAGCGGGTCCAGCCCGACGCGGAAGCCGGCGCGCGGCTCGACGCCTATGTCGCGGCGCGCGGCTGGAAGACGAGCGGCAGCGAGGGCGAGCATGTCTGGGTGCGGCCATTGCCTTATGGCGGCGACTTCGCGGCCTTCTGGCGGCTCGGCGCGGCCCGGGTGGCGAAGCTGGGTTTGCGCGGCGGCTTCGTCCATCCGGTGACCGGGCGGACGCTCGGCGACGCGGTGATCAATGCGCTGCTGCTCACCCGGCAGCGCGATTATTCGGCCGGAGCGCTGCACGACCTGTTCGAGGCCGAGGCCCGGAAGGCCTGGAAGAAGCGCGACCTGCTGCGCGGCGTGACCGCCGCCTTCGCCCGCGCCAGAGGAGAAGACCGGCGCGATCTGCTCGGCCGGCTCTACGGGCTCAGCCCCGGCACCATCGCCGGGCTCAATGCCGACGATCTCGGCTGGATCGACCGGATGCGCGTGCAGCGGGCGCTCAAAGCGGGCTGAATCGCCGAATCGTTTCGGGGTTCATACCCCGTTCAGTCGCACTCATGTGATTTTGTCACATCACCCTGCGGAGAGGAGGATGTGATGCGTTTCGTCGGCATGCTTTCGATGACGGCCCTGATCCTGACGGGCCTCCCCCCGGCCCCCCTTGGTTCCACCCCCGCGGACGCGCAGAGCGCGGCGCGGACCCGGCGCTATGTCCAGCCCGACAATGATCCGGACGCCCGCTGCGCCCCCTTCCTGCGGGGCGGTGGCGAAGATGACGATTATCGCGGCGGCTATGGCCGCGGCACCACCGTCAACCGCCAGTCGGGCGTCGTAGGCTATGCGCCGCCGCCGCCGCCGAGCCCGCCCGCCATCCCCAACAGCCGGACGCGGGTGCGCAGCGAAGCCAATGCCGCGGACCAGAGCGTGGCGACCGGCCAGCGCGTCCGGCCGCAGCCCAACGGGCCGATGCGCTACCAGCCGTCGCCTTTCTACCTTCAGTCGCCCGAGAATCGCGAACGCTATGCCGGCCGCGAGGTGGCGGCGGTGCAGGCGGTGGCGGACCAGCCGGTCTCGACCTTCTCGGTCGACGTCGACACCGGCTCCTATTCCAACGTCCGGCGCCTGCTGAACGACGGCCAGATGCCGCCCGAGGGCGCGGTCCGCACCGAGGAGCTGATCAATTATTTCCGCTACGATTATCCGGCGCCCGAGGACCGCTCGCGGCCGTTCAGCGTCAATACCGACATGACGACCACGCCGTGGAATCCGGAGACGCGGCTGCTCCGCGTCGGCCTGCGTGGCTATGATCTGCCGCGCAGCCAGCGGCCGGCGGCGAACCTCGTCTTCCTGGTCGACGTCTCGGGCTCGATGCAGTCCCCGGACAAATTGCCGCTGGTGCAATGTTCGCTGGCCTTGCTCGCGGACCGCCTGTCCCCGCGCGACCGCGTCTCGATCGTGGTCTATGCGGGCGCGGCGGGGGTGGTGCTGCAGCCGACCGCCGACCGCAATGCGGTGGTGGAGAGCCTGAAGAATCTGCAGGCCGGCGGCTCGACCGCGGGCGCGCAGGGCATCCAGCTCGCTTATGACGTCGCGCGGCGGAACATGGTCGACGGCGGCATCAATCGCGTGATCCTCGCCACCGACGGCGATTTCAATGTCGGCGTCACCGACAATGCCGCGCTGGTCAATCTGGTCGAGCGGCAGCGCGCCGACGGCATCACTTTGACCACGCTCGGCTTCGGCACCGGCAATTACAACGAAGCGATGATGGAGCAGATCGCCGATCACGGGAACGGCAATTACGCCTATATCGACAGCCCGCGCGAGGCGCAGAAGGTGCTCGACGACGAGCTCAGCTCGACCCTGTTCACGATCGCCCATGACGTGAAGATCCAGGTCGAGTTCAATCCCACCTATGTCGCCGAATACCGGCTGATCGGCTATGAGAACCGGGCGCTCCGCGAGGAGGATTTCGACAATGACGCGGTCGATGCCGGCGATATCGGCGCCGGCCATCAGGTCACCGCGATCTACGAGATCGTGCCCGTCGGCGGGCGCGGCTGGCTGCCCCAGCGGCGCTACGAGGGCAATCAACGGCGCGCGCTCGGCGACGACAATGGCGAGCTCGCCTTCCTGCGCCTCCGCTACAAATTGCCCGGCCAGGATGCCTCGCGGCTGATCGAGCAGCCGGTCGGCGCAAGCCTGATCCGGACCGCGCGGGCGCCGACGGGCGACACCGCCTTCGCCGTGGCCGTGGCCGCCTACGGGCAGCTGCTGCGCGGCGACAGCAACCTCGCCGGCTTCAGCTTCGCCGACGCCCGCGCGCTGGCGGAGCGCGGCGCCGGCGGCAATTACCTGCGGCGCGAGTTCCTGGGGCTGACCGAACTGGCCCAAAGGCAGCGCTTCGCCTCGAACGACGGGCGGCGCTAGCCGCCGTCCGCCCCGGGCCCCCCGGGCCGGCGGCGCTTCCGGCTTCATGGCCCGGGTTCCGGACCCCGGGCCGCCGGCGCCGCGGGCGGGGTGCTGAAGCGGGGAAAGCCGGGCAAGGCGGGATTGGCCGCCTCCCATGAGAGCTTTTCCTCCAGCCAGATCTCCTTGTCGGGCGGAAAGGCCTCGGGATCGTCGAGCGAGACGGTGGTGACGTCGAACAGGCCCGGGCGGTTGGCGCGGCGGTAGCTGAGCGCGCTGCCGCAGCGGGCGCAGAAGCCGCGCTCGACCCCGGGCGAGGAGGCGAAGATCGCGAGCGCGCCGGCGACGATCTCGACCTTGTCCTCGTCGAAAATCGCCCAGGCCTGAGACGGCCCGCCGGTCGCGCGCCGGCAGGAGTCGCAATGGCAGAGCGAGGTCGCGACGGGCGGCCCCGTCACCCGGTAGCGCACCGCCCCGCACAGGCACCCGCCGCACTGCTGTTCCATCGTCACGTCTCCCGAAAAGCCGCCGCCTAGACCGTACCTTCGAACCAATCGTCCAGCCAGCGCCGCAGTTCCGCCGCGCCGCGCGCCGAGGCGAGGAAGCGGGACCAGGCGGCGGCCTCATGCGCGACCACGCCGAGCTCCCAGACGCAGAAGGCGGGGCGCGGCGGCCCGGCCGCGGGCGGGTAAGCGGGCGCGAAGGGCGCGAAGGCCGGCATGTCGCCCTGCAAATACCAGACCGCCTCCCACGCCTCGTTGGCGCCGCGCCAGACGGTGGGCAGCAGGAAATAGAAGTCCGCGCCGCAGCGGTGGAGCAGGCAGAAGCCAAGGTCGCCGGCGAAGGCGAAGGCGGGTTCGCCGGTCAGCGCGGCGCGGGCCAGCGCGTCGACCGCCGCCGGGACGGGCTCGCCGGGGCGCTCGACATGATAATATTTGAAGGTGGCGCCGGCGGCCTCGACGAGGCCGCGCGGGACGGCTTGCTTGTTGTAATGGGTATAAGCGGCGGGGACGTGGTCGGGCATGCGGGCCTCCGATATGTTCCGTTTCTGTTCTAGCGTGCTTCCGTGCCCGGCGAAAGGGCGGCGATTGACCGGGCCGCGGGCGCACCGCATCATCCGGCGATGACGCACCGCATCTACCGGATGAGCTTCGCGAGCGTGTACCCGCTCTATGTCGCCAAGGCGGAGAAGAAGGGGCGGACGAGGGCGGAGGTGGACGAGGTCCTGCGCTGGCTGACCGGGCACAGCCAGCAGGGCCTGGAGGCGGAGATCGCGGCGAAGACGAATTTCGAGGACTTCTTCGCGCGGGCGCCCGGGCTCAATCCGAACCGGGAATTGATCACCGGCACGGTCTGCGGAGTCCGCGTCGAGGCGGTGGAGGAGCCGCTGATGCGCGAGATCCGCTATATGGACAAGCTCATCGACGAGCTGGCCAGGGGCCGGAAGATGGAGAAGATTTTGCGCGGATAGACGCAGGCCCGGCCTTCTTTGCGGGCCGGGACCGCGCCGCCAGCTTCGCGGCATGAACGACACGAATGTCACGAATGTCACATGGACTCGCCGGGGGGCTCCGCCTCGGGCGGCCAGCGTCCCGGCCCGGGCTCGCCCGCGCCGGTCCAGCCATAGCCCGGCGGCAGCCAGTGGCCGTCCGGCGTCTTCGACCAGCCGGCGGCGAATTTCTGCGGCTCCTCGTGGCGCTCGATCGCGTCGATCTTGCCGAGGATGGATTCGCACACTTCCTCGAAGCTGCGCTCCGGCGCGCCCTTGCCGGTGCCGTAGCGCAGCTCCGCCTTGATCTCGCGGCGCAGGTGCTTGCGCTCCGCCTTGGCCATGCGCTTGCGGGTGAAGCCGGGGCGCTGGCCGTATTTCTTCGGGTTGGAGCCCTGCAGGAGCAGGCGGAGCAGCGAATCGGAATAGATGCGGCGCGTATAGACCTGGCCGCCGCAGGCGAATTCCCGCTCGACGCCTTCGACCGCGCGGCGCCAGGCTGCCAGTTCGAGCGGCGTGGCGCTCATCGCCAGCGCGGTGCGGCAATCGGCGGCGAAGCGCGGATCGCTTTCCTGATGGCGATAGGCGGTCTTCGGGGAAATGCCGGTCGCCCGGCAGGCGTCGAGCAGGCAGCCCGTCTTCATCAGGGCCTTGAGGAAGATGCATTTGCGCGCGTCGGTGAAGGCGTCGTGGCGCTGACGCGGGGCGGCCGGATCGGCGGCCGGATCGGCGGCCTCCGTCTCCCAGGGCAAGGGCGCGCCGTCGTCCGGGGCGGACGGATGAGCATGGTCGGTCATGAGAGGCTCCTTCGAAGCTGACAAAGGAGCCGGCTATTTATACCGAATCGGGGGCTGTAGGAAAATGGTTTTTCCTGTTTTGTTCCGGCTCCTCACAAGTGCCGGCAAATGCCGGGGATGCGATCAATGTCCTGCCGCGCCATTCTCCGCCGCGCCGGCCTGGTTGGCGGCGACGACCGGGACGGCCACCGCGGCCGTGCCGCCCGGGAGCTGGAACTTCACCTCGCATTGGTCGTCTACCAGGGCCCACTGGTCATTCGCCCCGAGGGTGAGAAAATGGGAGCCGATCGGCCGTATGACGGCGCGGTGCGTGGTCCCGCACTCAAAATAGCTGTCCCGGCTCTCCTCATAGCTCCGGCTCCGGTCGGTGACGCCCTTGTTGTAGCCGTAGGCCAAGGCAAGCACGAAGATGGCCAGGATCGTCCCCATCACGTTCATCCGGTTGATCGACCCGGCCTTCGCCCTGGTGAAGCGCTCGACGATCCAGACCAGGAAGACCAGCAGGATGAGCCCGATGGCGAGAGTACTCAGGACCTCTTCGGCCGCCCGGTTGATCACGGGGCGCGGCGTGATCGCCTGGTGCAGGATCGACCACATCACGCCGATCGCGCAGAGGGCCGCGACCGCGCAGCCGATCACCGTCGGCCAGGCCCGCTGCCGCCACGCCCGGATGATGTTCGCGATCAGGATCGGCACCCCGACAAGGAGGTAAATCTGGCCGACGACCCTCAGGGAGACGATGAAGACGTCGTTGATCGTGACGAAGACGACGAGCCGGTTCCCGAAGCCGAAGCAATAAGCGTAGATGAAGAAGCAGGCGGTCAGCAGATGCACGATCGGGACGACCGTCGCCGCATCCTTCAGCAAACTGGATTTTTCGGCCGCCGGCTCGCTCATCGCCCCCGTCCCCCCGGAGCTTGTCTTAAGCTTTGCGGAGCGCGTTCGCCAGACTCGGCGCGCCGGCCCGGCCCGCGCGCCGGGGCAGATTCTCTACCGGGACGATTTCCAGATCGTCGCGCGGCCCGACGATGGCAGCGCCGGCGGGCGCGGCACAAGATTTCTCAGCACCCGATGATGGAGGCTGACATGAAACAGCAAGACAAGTTCGACGATCTCCCCTGCTTTCGAGGTCACGTCGAAGCGCCGTAAGGGCTTCCCGTCCGAGACCCGGGTGAAGCGCGGCCTGCGCTTCGTGCGCGGCGGCGAGAGGGAGCTGGTCGAGAAGCTGGGGCGGAACGATCCCTGCCCGTGCGGCTCCGGAAAGAGATTTCAAGCGCTGCTGCCTCCATTCCGGCCGGTTTCGACGGCGCGGAAAGGGGGGAGTATTGGCGGGACTGAGCGAGGAGCCGCTGATGCGGGAGATCCGCCATATGGACAAATTGATCGACGAGCTGGCCAGGGGCCGGAAGATGGCGAAGATCTTGCGGGTGGCGGCCTAGCCGCGCGGGTTCACCGTCGGCCCCAGCGTCCGGATCACCTCATCGACAGAGAAGGTGCGGCAGGTGTCCGCCTGGCGCGCTTCGCAGGCGGTCGGCGGGCTCCCGTCACGGGCGCCCCGGATACGGAAACTGGCCCTCTCGCCGCCGCCGCTGAACGAGACGGTGTTTCCGGCGACGAGGGGGAGCGCGCCGACATTCGAGCGGACGACCTGGAAATGGGTATAGCCGGCAGCACGGGCGAGCTCGGCTGCACGGTACAACGCCATGTAAAGCGCGGACGACTGACCAGAATAGCCGTTGGTTCGGGCGCTGACCCGCCAATAGCCGGGCTCGATCTGGCTGTCCGAATAACCGCCCAGCAGGCCCAATCGCCCGTAACCCGTCGCGCAGGAGGGCAGCGTAAGCGCGCATGCGGCAAGCGCTATATATCGAAGCCGTTTCATCATCCCCCGCCCCTCAAGCCTGCCACCCCCGCGGCCGGCGAAAACATAGCGCGGCGCCAGGCATGCATGCAAGCGGACCGGAGTCGCCGAGGCAGGAGATCGGCACTCCGGACAGGCCGGTCGACGCGCCGGCCAGGGGCGGGAAGATGGGGAAGATTCTGCGGGCTCAGGTTTCTTTGGTTTCACGCGAAGGCGCGAAGGACGCGAAGGGCGCGAAGAGTTGAATTGCCCTGCGGGGCATTACTCCTCGACGGCCCCCTCGGTGTCGCGGTCGCGATCGCGTTCGTATTGGTGGGCGAGCGGGAAAGGCGGGAGCCAGGCTTCGCGGCGGATGGTCCAGCATTCGTAGGTGGGAGTGAACTGGTCGATCTGGTCGAGGGCGCCGAGATTGACCTCGATCTCGTCCGCGTCGACCTGCCCGAACACGGACGAGCCGCAGCGCGGGCAGAAATGGTGCCCGCCCCAGGCCCGCGTCTCGCCCTCGACGGTCACCGCCTCGGCGGGGAAGATCGCCCCGGCCCAGAACAGGGACCCGTGATGCTTGCGGCAGTCCATGCAGTGGCAGAGGCCGACGCGGTTGGGGCGGCCGTTGGCGGTGAGGCGGACGGCGTTGCAGAGGCAGGAGGCGGTGTGTTGGGGCATGGTGGGGGTCCCGTGAGGGTTACTCTGGCCTCACTATGCGACGCATACAGACCACCTCGATCGGCTTAGAGCCATCAATATAGAGTCTATAGTGAACGATGGGGAATCGCTTCTCAGACGGGGCAATACCCCCTTCCTTGACTTCCTGTAACTCCAAGCCCCGCCGAGCAACCTCATTCCAATCCTGTTCCACAATATCCCAAATCACCGCAACATCGATCTCGCTGAAGAGCTTTCTCTCATCAGAGAAATCCTTGAACAGGCCCGATAATGCGAACTTAAATTCTACAGAAAAGGAGCGGTTCCCTATGCGGCCATAAAGGTCATATTTCGCCCGATAGCCGCTGATATATGGCTCAAACTCTGTGAAGTACCCTCGCCCGAGCTGCTCATAGAACATGGCAGCCACCGTCGCCTCTTGGGCGTTTGGTCGCTTCACGAATTTGGAAAGTGGGGAATCCAGATCGGGTAAGCCGCGGATCTCCTCTATGAGCTCCTCGCGGTCATACGGCGATGGACCATCTCCGATCGAGCCCCCGATATATTTGGAAGCGATCGAAATGAACTCTCGAAACTGATCGTAAGCTATTTCACGCAACATGCCCTGTTGCCGACCTTGGATCGCCTTTCTCCCGATGTCGAAACTTAGCGCGGGATCCTCAATAATAATAAAGAAGTTAGGAACATAGCCCGCTGAGCCGCGAGGCTTTAGCTCTAGAGAGATTCCCGTTGGCATTCCTTTGGTGGAGGTAAGGAGCCCTCCAGAAAATTGGTACGACGAATCGCCGTCCACCTCTTCCTCAGCTTCGGATTGTCCCAAGCCAATGCGTCCCGAGAGGTCTTTCCAAATCGCCCGGTTCGGTACGAAACATGCCCAGTAATTAAGCGTGCGGCCAGCTTGGTTTACATTACCAAGCGTGTAGACAACTTTGTCTTTTAGCTTGCGACGCTTTTCGACATCGTCCCTATCTTTATCGGAAAGCCAAGCCTTGAATTCCCCTATGGAAATTTTTCCATGGTCAGGGAGAGCAGCCAGAGGAAGTAGATAATCGCATTCTTTTTCTGCGGCGCTCGTTGCACCCGACCGGTCCGTGTGAGTCAATAAGAAGTCACAATTCAGGGTTCCGCCCCAGATATGAGCGGTATTTCCTAGAGCAGTTCGAGTTCTCAGCAGATAGTCCATTTCGGCATAGCTCAAGTCCCAAAGTGGATGCTTTTCATCCGCAATCGTAAGTTTGATATATACGCCGTTGGCTGCCGCGGGGATTTCCTCCGTTTTCAGGAGAAGTTCTTCGTTGCCTTCCAGATCCACCCAAGCCCTGGCTCCATCTATGACGGCTCTAAGCGAGCCATCAGCATGGTGGGTCTCGATCTCAAAATGGCTCGTGCTGAAAATTACAAACGTTAGGCCGACCCCCTTCTGGCCAATCTGGGAACTGTCCCGCATTTTGTCTGAGCCGAACGGCCGGAGGAGACGGGCTAACGCCGCAGGCTCAATCCCTCCTCCGTTATCCCGAATCGATATTTCCCGGTTGGGTGCATCGACCTCTAGCGAGATGTGACCCTTGATAGGCCTCTGACGAGCAATTGCATCGACCGCATTTTGAGCAAGCTCAGCGAGAAGATCCCAATCATGACTATAACTATCAAGAATCCCACGAATCTGGTGTCGTATTTGTTCGGGGTCGGGCTGAAGGAAGGTCACCATTGAAGACATTTGTGCATCCCTCTGCTCGGCTGGACCAAGCTTGCTCGTTACGCTTTGGCCCCAATCGCTGTGACTGCCTAACCTGCCCAAAGCAGATTTGGCTATCAATGCCCTCCTTCAACGCGCTCTTGCTACTCCGCCGCCACCCCGGCCCGCGTGAACATGTCGTCCCCCTCGGCCCCAGCCTCAGGCGCATCATTCGCCGCCTTCGCGCTTTGCCGCCGGTCGAAATTCTCCCACACCTCGCCCCAATTCCCCCGCGTCGCGGCCTTGGAATATTCCGTCGCGCGCTGCTCGAAGAAATTGGCGTGCTCGACGCCGTTGAGCAAAGGCGCCAGCCAGGGGAGCGGGTGCTCGTCGACCATGTAGATCGGCTGGAAGCCGAGCTGGCCGAGGCGCCAGTCGGCGATGTAGCGGATATATTTCTTGATCTCCTTCGGCGTCATGCCGGGGACCGGGCCCATTTCGAAGGCGAGATCGATGAACGCGTCCTCGAGGCGGACGGTCTTCTGGCAGACGTCGAGAATGTCCTCGCGGACCGCCTTGGTCAGGCAGTCCCGCTCCTTGACGAAGGCGTGGAACAGGCGGGTGATGCCCTCGCAATGCAGGCTCTCGTCGCGGACCGACCAGCTGACGATCTGGCCCATGCCCTTCATCTTGTTGAAGCGCGGGAAGTTCATCAGCATGGCGAAGCTGGCGAAGAGCTGCAGCCCCTCGGTGAAGCCGCCGAACATGGCGAGGGTGCGGGCGATGTCCTCGTCCGTGTCGACGCTGAACGTGGCGAGATAATCGTGCTTGTCCTTCATCTCCTTGTACTGGAGGAAGGCGCTGTACTCGCTCTCCGGCATGCCGATCGTGTCGAGCAGGTGGGAATAAGCCGCGATGTGCACCGTCTCCATGTTGGAGAAGGCGGTCAGCATCATCTTGATCTCGGTCGGCTTGAACACCCGGCCATATTTGTCGTGGTAGCAATCCTGCACCTCGACATCGGCCTGGGTGAAGAAGCGGAAGATCTGGGTGAGCAGGTTGCGCTCATGCTCGGTCAGCTTCTGCGCCCAGTCGCGGCAATCCTCGCCGAGCGGCACCTCCTCCGGCATCCAGTGGATCTGCTGCTGACGCTTCCAGAAATCGAACGCCCAGGGATATTCGAACGGCTTGTACTGCTTGCGGGCTTCGAGAAGAGGCATGTGGGTTACTCCGTTCGATCTAATTTGTCTGACTGGCAAGAAACTCAGCATTGCCGTCTGTTAGGCTGAAATATGTTGGGCTGGGCGCCCACCTGCCGTCATCCAGAACAACGAAAAACATGCTCAATTCTGGACGAAGGCGTTCGAGCAGCTCCGGGGAATAATCGCGAGCCGGGAAAATCGCGTTCAATCGATCGGCAATCGATATCGCATCAAACTCAAAGGCCTGCTTCAGCGGCCAATAGATGCAGCAAAGCAAGTCCATCACCGCGCCACGCGCCTCCAGGCTGATCTCTGCATCACGAAAGTTGTCTATGTGGATGTAAAAGGGATCCTCATAGGATTCTGTCGCGCTCATTCCCCGTCCTCCCGGATGACGCGGCCTTCGACCACGCCGCCGTCTCTCGGGCCGCCCCGCTCGCGGACGGTGCGGGTGCGGTAGACGACGCGGGTGCCGCCGCGGGCGCCGACGCCGAACACGACCACGCCGAGGAAATAGCCGAAATCGTACCAGCCGCCATTATTGGGCACGGCATAGACCGCGACCTCGGGCACGAACAAAGAGACCAGCCAGGCGAAGGGGAAGACGAAGCCGTCCCAGAGGCCGTGGAAAAAGCCCGGCGAGCCCGCGGCCACCGCCCCGCCCAAAGTCTGCCGCGCGCAGGCGGCGAGCAGGACGGCGAGGCCGAGGACAATTGCGGACCGGGCCATCCCTGCCGTTCGGGCTGAGCTTGTCGAAGCCCGGTCCTTCTCTTCCCCGGCACAGAAAGACGGCCCTTCGACAGGCTCAGGGCGAACGGAGGTTTGCTCGGCGGTCCTCATCTCAGCTCCCCGCGCCGAAGCCGATGGCGGTGAAGATGGCGGCGGCGACGAGGCAGAGCAAGGCCGCCTGCCGGCCCTGACCGAAGCCTTTCTCGCCGCGCGTGCGGAAGGCGAGGCCGATCGCCACGATCAGGAAGACGAGGCCGATGATCAACCGGGTCGAATTGACGATGTGCATCGCTTCACTTCCTCAGGCGTCGGTGCCCTCACCCTCCCACGCCTGCGGCGCGGGTCCCTCCCTCTCCCCGCACGGGAGAGGGGTCAGTTTACTGGCAGGCCAGGCACTCGTCATAATCGGTCGACTGCAGCTCGATCTCGCGCAGGTCCGGCGTGTTGTCGGCCTCGACGCCGCCGGCGAAGCCCGCGCGCTGCACGGACTTGGAGCGCAGATAATAAAGCGATTTGATGCCGAGCTCCCAGGCGCGGAAGTGGAGCATCAACAGGTCCCATTTGTCGACGTCGGCCGGGATGAACAGGTTCAGGCTGGTGGCCTGGTCGATATAGGGGGTGCGGTCCGCGGCCAGCTCGATCAGCCAGCGCTGGTCGATCTCGAAGCTGGTCTTGAAGACGTCCTTCTCCTCCTGGGTCAGGAAATCGAGATGCTGGACCGAGCCGCCCCGCTCGAGGATCGTCGACCAGATGCCCTCGCTGTTCTTGCTCTTCTCCAGCAGCAGCTTTTCGAGATGGACGTTGCGGATCGAGGTCGAGCCGGACAGCGTCTTGTGGGTGTAGATATTGGCCGGGATCGGCTCGATGCAGGCCGAGGCGCCGCCGCAGATGATCGAGATGCTCGCGGTCGGCGCGATCGCCATCTTGCAGGAGAAGCGCTCCATCACGCCCTGATCGGCCGCGTCGGGGCAGGCGCCGCGCTCCTGGGCGAGCATCAGGCTCGCCTCGTCGGCCTGCGCGCGGATATGCTTGAAGATGCGCAGGTTCCACGATTTCGCCATCGCCCCCTCGAACGGGATGGAACGCGCCTGCAGGAAGGAGTGGAAGCCCATCACGCCGAGGCCGACGCTGCGCTCGCGCTCGGCGCTGTACTTCGCCCGCGCCATCTCCTCCGGGGCGCGGTCGATATAATCCTGCAGGACATTGTCGAGGAAGCGCATCACGTCCTCGATGAACATCTTCTCGCTATGCCACTCGTCCCAGGTGTCGAGATTGAGCGAGGAGAGGCAGCAGACCGCGGTCCGCTCCTGCCCGTTCTGGTCGGTGCCGGTCGGCAGAGTGATCTCCGAGCAGAGGTTCGAGGTGGTGACCTTGAGGCCGACCTCGCGCTGATGCTTCGGCATCGAGCGATTCACCTGGTCGATGAAGATGATGTACGGCTCGCCCGTAGCCAAACGCGTCTCGACCAGCTTCTGGAACAGCGAGCGGGCGTCGACGCTGCCGCGCTCGGAGCCGTCCTTCGGGCTCTGCAGCATCCATTCGCGGCCGTCGCGCACCGCCTCCATGAAGGCGTCGGTGACGAGCACGCCGTGGTGGAGATTGAGCGCCTTGCGGTTGAAGTCGCCCGAGGGCTTGCGGATCTCGAGGAACTCCTCGATCTCCGGGTGCGAGATGTCGAGATAGCAGGCGGCCGAGCCGCGGCGGAGCGAGCCCTGGCTGATCGCCAGCGTCAGCGAATCCATCACCCGGACGAAGGGGATGATGCCGCTGGTCTTGCCGTTGAGGCCGACCGCCTCGCCGATGCCGCGGACATTGCCCCAATAGGTGCCGATGCCGCCGCCGCGCGCGGCCAGCCAGACATTCTCGTTCCAGGTGCCGACGATCCCTTCCAGGCTGTCGTTGACGCTGTTCAGATAGCAGCTGATCGGCAGGCCCCGGCCGGTGCCGCCGTTGGACAAGACGGGGGTGGCCGGCATGAACCACAGCTTCGAGATATAGTCGTAGAGCCGCTGCGCATGGGGCGCATCGTCGGCATAGGCCGAGGCGACGCGGACGAACAGGTCCTGGAAGGTCTCGCCGGGCAGCAGATAGCGGTCCTGCAGCGTGTCCTTGCCGAAATCGGTGAGCAGCGAATCGCGCGAATGATCGACCTCGACCGGATAGACGAGCGGCTTCACCGATTTCGAATCGGCGTGGCGCGCGGCGGCCGCCCCTTTCGAAGCCGCTTTCGCCCCTTCGGCCTTGCTCTGGGCAGGCTTCCCCGGCGCTTCGGAAACGCTCGTCGTCACGTCGGCCTGGCTCACCTCGCTGCTGCCGGACAGGTCCATCACTCTACCCCTTGTTCCTATAACGTTCCAGTGGGACTTGGGTCCCATCTAAGCGATTCTTCGGGGGCGTGTGCGGTTCATTTCGCCTTGTCCCCGATATCCACAGGGCAGGCGTCAGGCCCCTCGGCGACGCGTGTCGACGATCGGACGCTCCCACAACCGCTAGCGGCTCCCCCTGCGAAGCGCCACCAGCTATAGTGCCTCAACCGGAATCAGATGCAATATAGTAAATCGCCGGCAAGGACTCGTTTCGTCGCATTTATATGGGTGCGACGAGCCGAATCTTCGAGGGGGGCGTTGACGGCCGGAGGAGAGGAACGATGACGAAGCTGCGCGTGAACGCCTTCGGTCTGTCGCTGGACGGCTATGGCGCGGGCCCCGGTCAGGACCTCGACAACCCGATGGGCGTCGGCGGCATGGCGCTGCATCAATGGGCGCTCGGCACCCGCACCTTCCGGGCGATGTTCGGGCAGGAGGGCGGCAGCACCGGCGTCGACGACGGCTTCGCGGCGCGCGGCTTCGACAATCTCGGCGCCTGGATCCTGGGGCGGAACATGTTCGGGCCGGTGCGCGGGCCCTGGCCGGACGAAAGCTGGCGGGGCTGGTGGGGCGAGGAGCCGCCCTATCATTGCCCGGTCTTCGTGCTGACCCATCATGCCCGGCCGGACCTCGCCATGAAGGGCGGCACCGTCTTCCACTTCGTCACCGGCGGGATCGGGGAAGCGTGGGCGCGGGCGAAGGAAGCGGCCGGCGGCAGGGACGTGCGGCTCGGCGGCGGCACCTCGGCGATCCGGCAATATCTGGCGGCCGGCTTGCTCGACAGCCTGCACCTCGCCGTCGAGCCGATCCTGCTCGGCAAGGGCGAGGCGCTGTTCGCCGGGCTGGACCTGCCCGCGCTCGGCTATCAGGTCAGCGAGACCGCCGCCGGCGAGGGCGCCACCCACGTCATCCTGTCCCGCCAGGCGGCGTAATCCCGACGGGCGATGCAATGCGCCGCGTCCGCGGTCAGGCGGTGGCGGTCTTGCCCCTCTCGTAATCGATCCGGAACTGCCTGGGCGAGCGGCCGGCATGCCTGGTGAACGACCGGGTGAAATAAGCGGGGTCGACGAAACCGAGATTGTAGGCGATCTCGGCGACGGTCTGGTTGGAGTAGCAGAGCGAACGCCGCGCCTCGAGAAACGCCCGGAGGTTGAGAATCTCGGCCGGCGGCGTGCCGGCGACGCGGGCGCAGGCGGTGCGCAGCGTGGTGGGGCTGACGCCGAGCCGCGCGGCATAGGCCGCGATCGGCTCCCGCAGCCGGAACCGGTCTTCGACGAGCGCCCGGAATCGGGCGACGAGCTCGGCCTGCCTGCCCCTGCCTTGCCCGCCTTCCCGCGCGTGGATGGCGAGCGCGCGCACCGCCTGAACCACGATCAGGGCAAGGACCGCGTCAACCGCGGTGCGGTGGCCGGGCGCGATCCAGGCCAGCTCCCGCATCAGGCTGCGCGCCTGGCCGGAAATCAGGCGGACGCCCTCCTTCGACAAGGCGGCGACGCCCGGCGCCGCGAACAGGGCGGCCGCGTCGGCATCCCGCCTGACCAGCTCATCCGCGTAGCGATCGGCAAGGGTGATGACCGAGCCCCTCGATTCCGCATGCCAGTGGAAGCCATGGACGACCCGGGACGGGATGAGCAGCAGGCACGGCGCCTCGAACCCCGTCACCGCCCCTTCCGCCTGCATCACGCCGCCGCCGCCGGCGATGAGGATCAGGTGATTGAGTTCACGATGAGAATGCGGGCGAATTGTCCAACCCGCGGGCCGGGACCGATGGTCGAGACTCTCGACATGGAGGAAGTGATCGTCGACCGACCGATGCGGTTCGCCATAAAGGTAGAAATTCGGAACCGGCTCATGCCTGGTCATCCGGAACCCGCCCTCGTTGAAAAGTCCAATTAATCCGAGCTGAGAGCCATGTCCAATCCGTAAGTCGTGCCTACAATAGCCGCCGCCGGCCGGAGAGCCGGCGGGGGAGAGTGTGCGCACGCAAGTCGCCATCATCGGGGCGGGACCCGCCGGGATGTTCCTTGCCCATCTGCTGCACGCGGCGGGCATAGGCTGCGTCGTGCTCGAGCGCCGCGACCGGGCGTTCGTCGAAGGCCGGGTCCGGGCCGGCGTGCTCGAGCCGATTACCGTCGCGCTGCTGCGGGAACTCGGCCTCTCCGGCGGAGTCGATCGGGACGGGCTGCCGCACGGCGGCGTCAACCTCTCGATCGGCGGAGAGCTGCTCCGGATCGCCCTGACCTCATTGGCCGGCGCCGGGGTTACGGTCTACGGCCAGCAAGAGGTGATGCGCGACCTCTTCGACGGGGCCGACGAGCGGGGCATCGAAGTCGTCTGGGAGGCGGATCGCGTTGCCCTTGAGGGCCTCGACGGGGCGGAGCCGTCGGTCAGCTGGCGGCAAGGCGAGGCCCGGCGGCATCTCGACTGCGATTTCGTCGCGGGGTGCGACGGCTTCCACGGCGTCTGCCGCGCCAGCATCCCCGCGCCGGCCCTGCGCACCTACGAGCGGGTCTATCCGTTCGGGTGGCTGGGCATTCTCGCCGACGTGCCGCCCTGCAGCGATGAGCTCATCTATGCCAATAGCGAACGCGGCTTCGCGCTGGCCTCGATGCGGTCCGGGACGCGGAGCCGCTACTATCTTCAGGTCGCGCTCGACGAACGGGTCGACGATTGGCCGGACGCGCGCTTCTGGGACGAGCTCTGCCTCCGGCTCGGGCCGCAAGCCGCGGCGACGCTGACGCGGGGGCCGTCTTTCGAACGGTCGATCGCGCCGCTGCGCTCCTTTGTCACGGAGCCGATGCGCTGGGGCCGATTGTTCCTGGCGGGCGACGCCGCGCATATCGTGCCGCCGACCGGGGCCAAGGGCATGAACCTTGCGGTGTCCGACGTCCGGATGCTCGCCGACGGCCTGATCGGACATTATCGGGGGAGCGACGACGGGCTCGACGATTATTCGCGGCGCGCCCTTTCGCGCGTCTGGAAGGCCGAGCGCTTCTCCTGGTGGCTGACCTCGATCACCCACCGCTTTCCCGATGCGGATCCATTCGCCCAGAAAATGCAACTCGCCGAACTGGACTATTTGCGGGGTTCGGAAGCGGCCCAGCGGTCATTCGCCGAGAATTATGTCGGCCTTCCGATGGACAGGAGGGCCTGGTGAAACAGCGTCAGCAAGGAAGGTCAGGGCAACACCGCCATATCGGCGCCAGACAAGGGGAGGACATCATGACCTACAGGACCAATTTCAGGCTTCGCCTGCTGGCCACCGCTGGCTGGGCGTTGGCGGCGGGCATCGCCATGGCGCCGGGCGCCGCCCGCGCCCAGGACGCGCCCGCCGCGGGCCAGCAACCGGCGGCCGGCCAGGCGGATTCGACCGAGATCGTCGTGACCGCGCAGCGGCGCGAGCAGCAGCTTTCGGACGTGTCGCTGTCCGTGACGGCGGTCGGCGGCGAGGAGCTGGCCACCACCAATACCACCAATATCGAGGCGCTGCAGAATCTGGTGCCCAGCATGAGCTTCGGCAATGACTTCAACTTCGCCAAGCTGTTCATCCGCGGGATCGGCCTGTCGAGCTCGCTGCCGGGCGTCGATCCGTCGGTCGCCCTGCATGTCGACGGCGTGGTCGTCTCGCTGCCCCAGGCGCAGCTCGGCTCGATGTTCGACCTCGAGCGGGTCGAGGTGTTGCGCGGCCCGCAGGGCACGCTCTACGGCCGCAATGCCACCGGCGGCGCGGTCAACCTGATCACGGCCGGGCCGACCGATGAACTGGAAGGCTATGCCAGGCTTACCGTCGGCGGCCCCGATTTCAATCTCGTCGGGGAAGCCGCCGTCGGCGGTCCGCTCACCGAGACTATCCGCGGCCGCATCGCCTTCCAGGCGATCAGGCGCAACGGTTACGGGATCAACGAGCTCACCGGCAACGACATCGACAATTCCAACCAGTTCTCGACCCGCGCGCACCTCGAATTCCGGCCGATGGACGGGCTGTCCATCCTGCTGACCGGCGAATATCACAGCGAGGACGACCGCTCGCTCGCCATCAAGTTCCGCGAGGTCTCCTTCCCCGGCGTGCTGCTGGACGCGGACCCCGCCAATGACGGCCTCAGCGCGCTCGGCCAGCGGACCAACGCCGACGGCAGCATGGCCTCCTTCTCGACCAATCCGCGCAACCTCAGGGCCAATTTCGATCCGATCAACGACCGCGAGCAATGGGCGCTCACCGCCCGCGTCACGCTCGCGGCCAGCGACGAGATCATCCTGCGATCGATCACCAGCTACCGCCATTTCGAGGCGATTTTCTTCCACGATTTCGATATGTCCTCCTATCTCGGCTATCCGCTCGCCCAGACGGGGCCGACCCGGAGCAGCGCCAATCACTGGCAGCCGGTCTTCCAGCACCAGTTCAGCCAGGAATTGCAGGCCAATGTGGAGACCAGGCGCCTCCATGGAGTCTTCGGACTCTTCTATCTCGACGAGACGGTCCGGGTGGAGAATCACATCGGCTTCGATGTGCTCACCAACACGGATCCGTTCCGCGTGCAGTTCGACGGCCGGCTCGACATCCAGGCCTTCGCCGCCTTCGCCAATGTGACCTTCGACATCAGCGACCAGTTCTCGCTCAAGGCGGGCGGCCGGTACAGCTGGGAGGAGCGGCATCTGGCGAACAATACCGGGCTCGGATCGGCGGCGCTGAACCAGCTCGTGCTCGACCCCCTGCAATGGGATGTGAGCAAGTCGTGGGACGACTTCTCGCCTTCGCTCGGCCTCGAATTCCGGCCGACCAATCACTGGTTGCTCTATGGAAACTGGTCGCGCGGGTTCAAGAGCGGCACCGCCGAGATCGGCTCGACGCGAAGGATGAGCACCACCCAGCCGCTGCCGTTCGTCAATCCGGAGGAAATCGAGGCGTTCGAGGTCGGCGTGAAGTACGAATCCGCCAATCTGAACGTCAACCTGGCCACCTTCTTCCACCGCCTCAAGAACGGACAATTCTCGCTCACCCGACCGATTCCGACGCCGCCCTTCTTCACCAGCACGCTGACCAACGCGGCGGAATCGGAAGCCTGGGGCGCGGAGCTCGAACTGGTGTGGCGGGTGACGCCCGCGTTCACGATCAACGGCGCGGTGGCCTATCTGCACTCCGAATTCACCAATTTCTTTTCGAAGAATCCGCTCGACCCGGCCTTGTTCGGCCCAGGCGGCGCGAGCGTTCCCGACACCGATCTGTCGGGCAACGCCACCCGCATGTCGCCGAGATGGAGCGTCAATCTCCTGCCGTCATACGAGATCGACCTCGCCAATGGCGGCACCATCACCCTGGCCTCCAACCTCGCCTATCGCAGCCGGCAATATCATACCGAGTTCAACGACCGGCGGCTCTCGCAGGCCGGCTATGTGATGCTGGACGCGAACATCCTCTACCGGGCGCCCGGCGGCCATTTCAGCGTCAATCTGTGGGCGAAGAACATCACCGACGAGCTGGTCTATGCGGGGAGCTTCTCGGTCTCGACCAGCCGCGCCATCGGCGGCACCCTGATGCCGCCGCGAAGCTATGGCGTGACGGTCGGCTACGCCTTCTAGGGTCGGCCCGGGGCGCAGGTAAGAGGCAGGTGATTCCGGGCGGGCGGGGGTGCAATCCTGCCCGAACGGCATCGTGGGCGCGCCGAAGCGAGTGGCGGCCGATTGACTCTTGGCAAAGCCGTGCGAACATCCGCCTCGACCTGCGAGGAGTCGTTTATGGCCGCCTATGCCGTCGAGCTCATGACCCGCTATGACGGGCTCGTCATCGCCACCTTCCCGGATCTGCCCGGCGTGTCCGCGCTCGGGCGCGACGACGAGGAGGCGCTGGGCGAGGCGAAACGGGCGCTGGACGAGCATGCCCGCTCCGGCGAGGCGCTGCCCGAGCCCGCGGCCAGTGGCGCGACGATGATCGAGGCCCCGCTGATCATCCCGGCCTGACCGGGGGGACGGTTACGCGTAACTGTCCCCATTCCCACACACCCCCCGATGAAAATGGGGACAGCGGGCGAGCAACTGTCCCCGGCTGTTGAATAAACACGGGCGCGGGTTCATGGGGCGCCCATGCTTTCTCAACGGACGCGGTATACAATCAGGGCGCTGCTCCACCTTGCCGACCGCTACGGGGAAGGCCCGGTGCAGCTTTCCGAGATCGCGCAGGCGCAGAATCTGCCCGCCAAATTCCTGACCGTGATCCTCTCCCAGATGCGCCGCGCCGGCCTGGTCGAGACGATGCGCGGCCGCGAGGGCGGCTATTGGCTGGCGCGCGAGCCGGCGGAGATCAGCTATGGCGAGATCGTGCGGCTGACCCGCGGCTCGCTGGGCCTGCTGCCCTGCGCCAGCCGGCTGGCCTACGAGCAATGCAAGAATTGCATCAGCGAGGACAAGTGCCGGCTGCACCGCGCCATGCTGATCGTCCGCGACGAGACCGCCCGCATCCTCGACGGCCTCAGCCTCGCGGACAAGGTCGAGGTCGACGAACGCATCGAGGCATGAGCCCGCCATCCCGTCATGTCGCCGTGATCGGCGCGGGCGCGTCGGGGACCCTGCAGGCGCTGCACCTGAAGCGCGCCGGGGCGGCGGTGACCCTGATCGAGCGGGGCGCGCGGCCCGGGCGCGGCGTCGCCTATGGCACGACCCGGCCCGAGCATCTGCTCAACGTGCCGGCGCGGCGGATGAGCGCCTTTGCCGACGATCAGGGCCATTTCAGCCGCTGGTATGCGGACCTGACCGGCGCCACCGAGGAGGATTATGCGCCGCGCATGGTCTATGGCGACTATCTGACCGGATTGCTGGCCGAGGCCGGGATCGCGCCGGTGCAGGGCGAGGCGGTCGCGGTCGCGGACAAGACCGTGCGGCTCGCGGACGGGCGCCGGCTCGCGGCGGATGCGGTCGTGCTCGCGCCCGGCAATTTCCCCCCGGCGACGCCGCGCGGCATCGACATCGCGGCTCTGGGCGGGATCTGGATCGACGATCCCTGGACCGGCGGGCTCGAGGGGCTGGGGCAGAGCGACGTCGTCTTCCTGCTCGGCACCGGCCTCACCGCCGTCGACGTGGCGCTGACGCTGGAGGCGACCGGCTTTCGCGGCCGGATCGTGGCGCTCTCCCGCCGCGGGCTGGCGCCACGCGTCCACGGCCTCCGCGAGCCGATGGTGGCGGCGCGCGAGGATCTGGTGCCGTCCTGCCTCGCCATGCTGCGCCGGGTCCGCGCGCGCACCGGGGAGGTGGGCTGGCGGAGCGCGGTGCAGGAGCTGCGCACCGTCACGCAATGGCTCTGGGCCGAAGCGGACGGGAAGGAAAGGCGCCGCTTCCTCCGGCATTTGCGGCCCTGGTGGGACGTCCACCGGCACAAGCTCGCCCCCGCGGTCGGCGCGTCGATCGAGACGATGCGGGCCGAGGCGCGGCTGGCGGTGGCGGCCGGGCGGCTGCTGTCGATCGCGCCGGTCGAGGGCGCCGCCGATGTCCGCTTCCGGCTGCGGGGCGAAGGGAAAGAAGAGCGTCTGCGGGTCGCGCGGATCGTGAACTGCACCGGCCCGGAGAGCGATATCGCCAAAGCCGGCGAGCCGTTGCTGGACGCGTTGCTGGCGGCCGGACGGATCCGCCAGGACCCGCTGCGGATCGGCGTGGACGTGGACGGGGCGTGCCGGGCGATCGGCGCGGACGGGCGGGCGAGCGACACGCTCTCGGTGATCGGCCCGGTGACGCGCGGCGCCTTCTGGGAGAGCGTCGCCGTGCCCGACATCCGCACCCAGGCGGCGATGGTGGCGGAGAGGCTTGTGAATGGGGACAGTTGCTAGCAGCTGTCCCCATTTTCAGATCACGATCCGGAACAGGGCGCCGCCGCCTTCGCGGTCGCCGACGCTGATCGCGCCGCGATGCGCCAGCACGACCTGGCGGGCGAGGCTGAGGCCGACGCCGGTGCCCTCCTGCCTGGTGGTGAAGAAGGGGAGGAAGATGTCCTGCCTGAGCTTCTCCGGCACGCCCGGCCCGTTGTCGGCGACCTCGATCCGGGCGCGGCCGGAGCCGGTGCGGGAAAAGGTCAGCCAGACATGGGGCGCCCCGGCATGGCCGCGCGCGGCCTGGGCGCCGTTGCGGATCAGGTTGATCAGCACCTGGCTCATCAGATCGGGGTCGGCGTCGAGCGTGGGCAGGCCGTCGACCGCAAAGGTGAATTCGATGCCCTGCGTCCGCTCGCTGGCGCGGAACAGGCTTTCCAGCTCCCGGCCCCAGGCCTCGACGTCGATCGGCCGGCGGCGGACCTCCGGCGCACGGCTGATCTGGCGGTAGCTCTCGACGAAATGCATGACCCCGTCGGCGCGGCGGGAGAGCGTCTCCACCGCCATGCGGGCATCGGCGACGTCGGCATTCTCGCCCTGATCCAGACCACGCATCAGATCGACCGCGCTGTGCGCGAGCGAGGTGACCGGGGTCATCGAATTCATGATCTCATGGGTGAGGACGCGGATCAGGTCGCTCTGCGCGGCGATCTCGATCGCGTTCAATTCGCCCTGGATCGGCTGCACCGCCACGACCCGGACGAGGCCGCCGAGCCGGTGCACGACCGCCGCGCTGACCAGCATGGTCTGCGGCACGCCGTCGCTGACCAGCGGCACCAGCCGGGGCCGGTTCACCGCGCCGCCGCGCAGCGCCGAGGCGAAGGCCTCGCCATATTCGGCGAAATCCTCGACGCGCACACCCTTGTGGCGGACGAGCAGGCGCCGCGCCGCCTTGTTGGCGAGCTCGACCTTGCCGCCGTCGACGGTGAGCAAGGCGGTGGGGGCGTCGTCCAGCACCGCCTCGTAGAAGCGGTTGGCGTCGATCAGTTTGTGGCGCTCGTCGCGCAGCTTCCGGATCGAATCGTCGAGCACCTCGGAAAGATCGCCGAAGCCGGAGCCCTGGCCGCGATTTGAAAAGCCCTGGCTGAAATCGCCGAAGCGCACCGCGTCGATGAAGCGGGCGAGCTCGAGATTGGTGCGCTGGATGTAGCGCCAGAGCAGGAAGGCGGCGCCGAGCACGATCAGGCCGGCAACGATCCGCGCCGCGCCGAGGTCCGGCCGGCCGAGCGCGGCGACGAACAGGAAGACCAGGGCGACGAGCAGAATGAGCCGCCAGGCGAGGCCGAGCACGAAGCGGTTGTGGAAGTGGAGCCTCACGACGTCTCCCTCCCCCTGGAGGGGGAGGGTAGGGAGCGGGTGTTCGGCGTCCGGGATGACTTGCGAAGGCCGAGCCCCCTCACCCTAACCATTGCGGCGACTCCCTGGTCCGCCGGGGGGGCGGACCTGTCGCCGCAATCCCCGCCGGGGAGAGGGGATTCTGCCAGTGCCGCTCTCAGCGCATCAAAGCCCATGTTTTTCCATCCGCCGGTAAAGCGAGGCGCGGGTCAGGCCGAGCTCCGAGGCGGCGAGGCTGATATTGTAGCTGTGCTTCTTCAGCGCCTCCTCGACCATCTGCTTCTCGACCCGCTCGAGATTGAGATCGTCGCGCGCGGCCGGGGCGGGGGCCGGCACCGGCGCCGCGCGGCTCGGGGCGAGGCCGCGGGAGAGCGAGAAATCGGCCTCAGTGAAGGCGTCGCCGTCCGACAGGATCACCGCGCGCTCGCAGGCATGGCGGAGCGCGCGGACATTGCCGGGCCAGTCATAGGCTTTCAGGGCCGCGGCCACCGGCTCTGGCAGATGGCGGACCGGCTTGCCGTATTTCTTCGCATATTGGGCGATGAAATGCCCGGCGAGCTGCAGCACGTCCTCGCGGCGCTCGCGCAAGGGGGGCAGATCGATCTCCACCGTGTTGAGCCGGAAGAGCAGATCCTGGCGGAAGCGGCTCTCGTCGGCGAGCTGGTCCGGCGGACAATTGGTCGCGGCGATCACGCGGATGTCGATCGGCACCGGCCGGTTGGCGCCGACCGGCACGATCTGGCGCTGCTCCAGCGCGGTCAGCAATTTCGGCTGAAGATGAAGCGGCAGATTGCCGATCTCGTCGAGGAAGAGGGTGCCGCCGTCGGCGGCCTGCATCCGCCCGATCCGGTCGGCGCGCGCGTCGGTGAAGGCGCCCTTCACATGGCCGAACAACTCGCTCTCGAACAGATTCTCGGCGACCGCGCCGAGATCGACCGAGACCAGAATCTGGCCGGCGCGGCGGGAGCGGGCGTGCAGCGCGCGGGCGACCAGCTCCTTGCCGGTGCCATTCTCGCCGAGGATGAGGACGTTGGCGTCGGTCGGCCCGGCCCGCTCGATCAGCGACCAGATTCGGGCCATGGCCGGCGAGTCGCCGAGCAGGGGCGCGTCGCCGCCGGCGGCGGGGGCGGCGATCGTCTCGGCCTTTTTGCGCTCGGTCACCACCTCGGCGCGCGAGGTGCGCAGCGCCGCCGCGGTGCGGACGGTAGCGAGCAGCCGCTCGTTCGCCCAGGGCTTGGAGACGAAATCGGTGGCGCCGCGCTTCATCGCCTCGACCGCGACGCCGATCCCGGCATGGGCGGTGATCATCACCACCACCGCCTGCGGGTCGCGCTGCAAAATCTCGGAGAGCCAGTGAAAGCCTTCCGCCGCATCGGTCGCGCCGCGCGCGAAATTGGCGTCGAGCAGGATCGCGTCGGGCAGCTCCTGCTCCATCGAGACCAGGGCGTCGGCCGGGTCCTGGAAGGCGGCGACCTCGGCGAACAGGTCGCGCAGCAGCAGCCGCGCGGACAGGGCGATGTCCGGATCGTCGTCGATGATGATGCAGCGCCCGAAGCGCCTTGCCTGAGTCACGCTCACTCTCCCGCCCGCGATGTGTCCGATAACGGACAATCGCCGGGCAGGCCAGTCCGCGCGCGGACAGATTCGCCCGGTTTCGCGCACGGACGGGCTGACGGCAGAGGCCGGAAAAAAACAGGAATCGGCGGATTTCCGCCATTTCTCGCGGCTGGCATGGCTCCTGCTGGGAAGGAGGCAACAGGGATGCCTTCGTCAAAGGGAGTAAGGTCAATGTCCGTCAGCAGGTTCGAAACTGTCGCCTTCGTGCTCGGCTTCATCGCCACCGGTTTCCTCACGCTCGTGGCGCTGCCGCTTGCCGCGTGAGGGACGTCTGCGCGGCGGTGGCCTGTCCGGGGTTGTGTAATGGACAGTCCGCCGCCGCCAGCCTTCCGATGATCCGGGGGTCCAGATGAGCGTGGTGCGGATGCAGGAAGCGGGCGGACCGCAGAGCGGCGGCGGCATGGACCGCGACGTCGCCTCGCGGAAGCTCGGCCTGAAGGCCAGGCTCGGCCTCGGCGCCGCCGGCCTCGCCCTCCTGCTCGCCCTCTTCTGGTCTGTCATGCCGGCCGGCAACAGCCAGACGGTCGACGCGGCCCGCCTCACCATCGCCAGCGTGACCGAGGGCCGGTTCGACGATTTCCTGCCGCTGCGCGCGCAGGTGCAGCCGTCGCTCACCGTCTTTCTCGACGCCGTCGAGGGCGGCCGGGTCGAGCGCGTCCTCGTCGAGGACGGCGCCATGGTCACCCAGGGCCAGTTGCTCGCCGAGCTCTCCAATTCCGATCTTCAGCTGAACGTGCTCGCCCGCCAGACCGAGGTGACCCAGCAGATCAATTCGATGCGCAGCCAGGAGCTGGCGCTGAACCAGACCCGGCTCGCCAACGAGCGCGCGCGGATCGAGGCCGATCTCGCCACCCAGACCGCGCGCCGGCAATATGAGGTGCAGCAGCCGCTCGCCGCGCGCGGCTTCGTCTCCGGCCGGGCCTTCATGGATTCGCGCGACACCTATGAGGCGAACCGCCGCCGCTCCGAAGTGCTGCGCCGCCAGCAGGCCGAGGACGAACGGCTGCAATCGGGCCAGCTCGGCCAGCTTCGCGCCTCCTCCGCCTCGCTCAACCAGAGTCTCGAAATCGCCCGCCACAGCCTCGATTCGCTGAACCTGCGCGCGCCGGTCTCGGGCCAGCTCACCGCCTTCTCGATCCAGATCGGCCAGTCGCTGCAGCGCGGCGAGCGGCTCGGCCAGATCGACAGCGCCGGCCACAACAAGCTCCGCGCCCAGGTCGACGAATTCTATCTGAACCGGGTCAGCGAGGGTCTGACCGCCGATGCCGAAGTGAACGGCCGGACCTGGCGGATGCGGGTCAGCAAAATCTATCCGCAAGTCCGCAACGGCGCGTTCGAGATCGACCTGCAGTTCGTCGGCGAGGAGCCGCGCGACCTGCAGCGCGGCCAGACGGTGCAGCTCCGGATGACGCTCGGCGCCTCCTCGCGGGCGCGGCTGGTGCCCGCCGGCGCTTTCTACAACGATACCGGCGGCAACTGGATCTTCGTGGTCGCCCCGGACGGCCGCTCGGCGGCCCGCCGCCAGGTCCGCCTCGGCCGCCGCAACGCCGATTATGTCGAGGTGCTCGAGGGGCTGGAGCCCGGCGAGCGCGTCATCACCTCAGCCTATACCGGTTTCCACGATCGGGACCGGCTCACTCTTTCGGGCCAGTGAAAGGAACAGCTATGTTGAGCATGCGCGAGGTCAGCCGGGTCTACCGCACCGACACGGTCGAGACGACCGCGCTCGACGGCATCTACCTCGATGTCGCCGACGGCGAGTTCGTCGCGATCATGGGGCCGTCGGGCTGCGGCAAATCCACTTTGCTCAACGTGATCGGCATGCTCGACAGCCCGTCGAGCGGTTCCTACGTGTTCAACGGCACCGAGGTCGCGAAACTCTCGGAGTCGAAACTCGCCGACTTCCGCAAGCGGAACATCGGCTTCATCTTCCAGTCCTTCAATCTCGTCGACGAGCTCAGCGTCCGCGAGAATATCGAGCTTGCGCTGCTCTACCATAACGTCCCCACGGGCGAGCGGCGCACCCGGGTCGACGCGGTGATGGACAAGGTGGGCATCGCCCACCGTGCCCGCCACCGTCCGTCGCAATTATCTGGCGGACAGCAACAGCGCGTTGCCGTCGCCCGGGCCCTTGTCGCAGCCCCCAAGCTGATCCTCGCCGACGAGCCGACCGGCAATCTCGACACGGCGCATGGCGAGGAGGTGATGAAGATGCTGCAGGCCCTCAACGCCGAGGGCTCGACCATCGTCATGGTCACCCACAGCCCGGCGCATGCCGATTATGCCGGCCGCGTCGTCAACATGCTCGACGGCCGCATCCTGGTCGAGCACCGACGCGCCGCGTGAACCATTCTCCCTCTCCCATTTGGGGAGAGGGTCGGGGTGAGGGCGCGAAGTAAGCGGACATTCCCTCACCCTCCCACCCGCTCCCCGAAACGGGAGAGGGGACGAGAAGTGAAGAGGAGCAGGACGATGTGGCGCAATTACGTGACGGTGGGCATCCGGGCGCTGACCAAGAACAAGACCTATGCCTTCATCAACATCGTCGGCCTCGCCATCGGCCTCGCCGCCTGCCTGATGCTGCTCGTCTACGTGCGCTATGAAACCACCTACGACACCTCGCTGCCCAATGTGGAGAATACCTACGAGTTCCAGAGCCATTACCGCAATCCGCAGACCGGCGAGGAAGGCGATGTGCAATCGACCTCCTATGTATCCGGTCAGCGGCTCAGGCAGGATTTCCCGCAGATCGACCGCATGGTCTATGTGCTGTCCACCTCGCCGGTGGTGATGCGCGGCGGCGTGGCGATCCCGACCGACGACGTGCTGCTCGTCGACAATCTCTTCTTCGACGTCCTGCAATTCCCGCTTGCCCAGGGCAATGCCGCGACCGCGCTCGGCCAGCCGGGGAGCGTGGTGATCACGCAGACCGAGGCGCGACGGCTGTACGGCCGCGAGGACGTGATCGGCCAGACCCTGACCATGGTCTCGCGCGGCCAGACCACCGACTACCGGATCACCGGCATCGCCCGCGACCTGCCGCGCAACAGCCACGTCCGCTTCACCATCGTTGCCCGCGTCGACCTCGGCCGCCTGATGAGCGACTCGCCGGAATTCTTCACCGGCTGGGGCTGGGTATCGGGCTGGGTCTATCTGACGCTGAAGCCCGGCACCGACCCGGCGACGATCGAGCGCGCCCTGCCGCAATGGGAACGGCGCAATATCCAGCCCGAGCGCTTCGGCCAGACCACGATCAACCAGGGCGATTTCCTCGACTGGAGGCTCGCCAACGTCCGCGACGTCCATCTCGGCAAGGCGCAGGAAGGCGCGATGACGCCCGGCAACGACCGGCAGACAATCATCACCTTCGTGATCATCGCTTTCCTGATTCTCGGCATGGCCTGTGTGAACTTCACCAATCTCGCCACCGCCCGTGCCAGCCAGCGCGCCCGCGAGGTCGCCCTGCGCAAGGTCCTGGGCGCGAACCGACGGCAATTGATCACCCAGTTTCTCGCGGAATCGGTGCTGATCGCCGGCTTCGCCATGCTCCTCGCCCTCACCCTGGTCGAGCTGTTGCTGCCGCTCTTTTCCAGCTTCCTCGATGCCGATTTCCATATGCAGTATTTCGGCTGGGGCGGGATGCTGCTGCCGATCCTCGGCCTCACCCTCCTCGTCGGCGCGGCGGGCGGCGTCTATCCGGCCTTCTATCTCAGCCGGTTCCAGCCGGCCCAGGTGCTGAAGGCGAACAAGTCCGCAGCCGAAGCCTCCGGCACGGGCCTGCTCCGCAACATGCTGGTCGTCGCCCAGTTCGCGGTCTCCATCGGTCTCATCATCTGCACGGCCGTGGTCTATGCCCAGACCGCCTTCGCCCGCACTGCCGATCCCGGCTACCGGCGCGAAGGACTGATGCAGATCGAGTATTTCGGCCGTCGTCAGCTCGAGCCGCGGGCGGATTCGATCATGCGCGAGATCCAGCGCGTCCCGGGCGTCACCTCGGTCGGCCGGACGCAGATCGGCATCGCCACCCCCAACGTGAACAATTCGGGCGTGCAGCTGCCGGGCCGCAGCGAACCGGTGCTGATCGGCAATTATTCGGTCGATACGAACTTCTTCCGCACCATGGACATCCAGCTGGTTGCCGGCCGCCTGTTCGATGAGAACCGGCCCGCCGACGACAGCACTTTGCCCTACCCGACGCCCGAGGAGCAGGAACGGGCGATGGTCGCGCGCGGCATGAACGTCGTCATCAACGAGCTGGCGGCGCGCCGGATGGGCTTCACCGACCCCACGCGCGCGGTCGGCCAGACCGTGATGGTGGCATGGTTCCAGGCCGAGCGCGGTCTGGTGCCGAGCCGGATCATCGGCGTGGTGCGGGATTCGCGCTTCCGCTCGATCCACGATCCGATCGAGCCGATCATGTTCCGCTACAATCGCAGCTTCGCCGACCATTTGCTGATCCGCTACGACACCACCGATCCGCAGGGCGCCCGCGCCCGCGTCGAGCAGGTCTGGCGGCGGCTCGCCCCCGACGTGCCGTTCACGGCCATGTTCAGCGAGGACAGGGTCGCCGAACTCTACGCCAGGGAAGCGGCGCAGACCAAGGTGTTCGCCGGCTTTGCCTTGCTCGCCGTGATCGTCGCCTGCCTCGGCCTGTTCGGCCTCGCCGCCTTCACCGCCGAGCGGCGGACCAAGGAGATCGGTATCCGCAAGGTGATGGGCGCCCGCATCCGCGACATCGTCCGGCTGCTCGCCTGGCAATTTTCCAAGCCCGTGCTGATTGCCAATCTGATCGCCTGGCCGGTCGCCTGGTGGGTGATGCGCCGGTGGCTGGACACGTTCGACGCCCGCATCGATCTCGGCGCGACTCCGTTCATCGTGGCTGGTCTGGTCGCGCTCGTCATCGCCCTCGCCACGATCGCCGGTCACGCCGTCAAGGTCGCCCGCGCCAACCCGATCCTCGCGTTGAGATACGAATGAGCGACGCCCTTCCTTTCCCGGAGCATGCCGCCGCCGCGCCGGCCCGGGATGCGAAAGCGGCGGCCCGTTCGGCGCTGCACTGGTCGGCGGTCGCGTGGTTCGTGCCGACGCTGATCGGGCAGTGGATTTTCGCTTATCACATCGCAGCGGTCTATTTCCGCACGGCGCTTGCGGGCAATTTCGGGGCCTGGAACGACCGGCTGTTCGTCGGGTTCGTTACCGGCGACCTTCTCGGCAATATCGCGCTCGCGGTGCACCTGTTCCTGGCCCTCGTCATCACGCTCGGCGGGACGCTGCAACTCATCCCCGGGATCCGCACCCGGGCGCCGGCCTTCCACCGCTGGAACGGACGGACCTATGTCGCCGTCGCGTTCCTGACCAGCCTGGCCGGGCTCTACATGATCTGGACGCGCGACACTTTCGGCGGGATCCTGATCAACGACATTTCGGTCTCGCTCGACGCCGTCCTGATCATGGTCTTCGCGACGCTCGCGGTGCGTCACGCCAGGGCGCGCCGGCTCGACGTGCATCGCCGCTGGGCGCTGCGCCTGTTCATGGCGGCCAGCGGTGTCTGGTTCACGCGCATCATCTACGCCTTCCTCGACGCTCTGCCCTTCGAGACGCCGGGCATCACCGAGGGCATGACCGGCCCCGCCAACATCGCGATCGGCTTTGCCAGCTACGCGCTGCCGCTCGCCCTGCTCGAGCTCTATTTCCGCGGCCAGCGAAGCCCGCGCACCTCCGTCAGGGTCGCCGCCGCCGCAATCGTGACGGCCGCGGCCGTTGCAACCGCCATCGGCGTCTATGGCAGGGCCGCGCGATGGCTGGCCTGACCTCGGGATATGAACAGGGAACTCGCCGCATGACCTTCGTCGAAGACTCGCGCGCCTTGGTGGAAAAGCCCGCCCGCGCGTTTTCGCGGAATGCCATGCGGCCCAGACGGGGAACGTCCGCATGAACTCGACGCTCATCATCGCCGGCACCGTGCTTGCCGTGACCTTCATGCTCTGCGCCGCTTGCCTGTGGGCGTGGCGGGGCTGGCTCAACCTGCGGCGGCTCGAACTGGCCAGCCGGCTGGCGCCCGAGGCGGCGCCTGAGGAGGATGTGGGCGTCCGCATCGAGCTCGCCGCGGTGCGCGAGCGGCTGAAGAAGCTCGAGGCGATCGCCAGCGGCGTGGAGCTGTAGGACAGGGCTCCAGGCCCTTTTCTCGCTGCGCCGCTGCTTTATGCTGGCGGCATGCGCGGGAATGACGACGACCCCGGCCTCGGCGCGCGGCTGATCCTCGGCGGGATCGCCGGCTTCGTCGCGACCATGGCGATGACCTCGGCGATGCGCCGCCTGCACCGCCGGCTCCCCGCGAAGGAGCCGCTGCCGCCGCCGCTGCCCGGCGCCGCGCCCGAGCTCAGTCTCGTCGTCCATTTCGCCTGGGGCGCGGCCTGCGGCGCGCTGCTCGCCGCCGCCAGCCCGCGCATGGGCCGGTTCAGCGGCGCGCTGGCCGGCGGCGGCCTCTGGCTCGCCTCCGCAATGGGCTGGATTCCGGCCTTCGGCCTGCCGAGGCCCGCGGCCGCGCAGCCGCTGCGCCGCAATCTGGTGACGCTGGGCGCCCATTTCGCCTGGGGCTGGTCGAGCGCGGAGGGGATCAGGGAGCTCGGCAAGGCGCGGACGACGCTCTTCGCCGCCGCGCCGGCGCCGGCCGCGCCGCAGTCGTAGTCGCCGCCGCCCGAGGCAAAGCAGGGTTTAACAATTTCCTGCTAGCGCCGTTCTGAAGGAAAGCAGGAGACCGGGGTGGCGAGACTGATCGTGATGCGCAAGGGCGGGGGCGGCAAGGTGGCCGTGAACCCCGACCTCGTCACGCATGTCCGCTCGGCGACCGGCGCCTTCACCGACATCTTCTTCGACGGCCACCAGGTGGCGGTCGAGGGCACGTTCGAGGAAGTGGTCGCCCGCCTCTCCGCGCCGGACCGCAAGCCGGGCGAGCAGGGCGAGCGGCGCGACGAGGCCGGCGAGCGCCGCGCGGGCGGCAGCGGCCTCGTCTTCGGCCCCGGACGCTGAGGCAGGGCGATGCTCGCCGCGGCCCTGCAGGCTGCCCTCGCCTTCAACCTGGTCTGCACCGGCACCGAGCGCGCGGGCCCGCTCGGCCTCGCTCTCCCGGACAGCGCCGCCACGCCGTTCGCGGCCAGCTATCGCATCGACCTCGATCTGCGCCGCTGGTGCAGCGACGCCTGCGACGAGACCGAGGCGCTGGGCGGCATCGTTCTCGCCCGGATCCTGCTGCGCGACCATCATTCGCCGGAGGGCAGCCATGTCATCATCTTCGATCCCGCCACCGGCCTGCTCACCGATACGCTGAACCATGGCGACCGCATGGTGCTGCGCCATGCCACCTGCACGCGCGAGCGGTTTACCGGCTTCCCGGGCCTCAGCGCCTGAGCGTCCCGGGCCGCGGTGTGGAGAGTCAGCCACAGTCGGCCGGAAACTGAACCGACTTTCAACTTGAATATTGACTCAAGTTTCAGCTGAGGCGAAGAGCGCTGGCAGGTCCCGCAGAACCCCGAACAGGGGCGCAGGCGGATTCGGGGAGGGATTTTGCAGACTTTCACCGCTTCGGACGGCGCACGCATCGCCTGGCGCGACAGCGGCAGCGGCACGCCGATCGTGCTGCTGCACGGGCTGATGGCGCATGCCGGCTTCTTCGAAAGTCAGGAGGCGCTCGCCGGAGATTTCCGGATCATCGCCATCGACCTGCGCGGCCATGGCGCCTCCGCCGCGGCAAACGGCGAGCCGCCGGGCGTCGAGCGGATGGCCGCCGATGTCGCCGAGCTGGCCGAGGCGCTGGCGCTCGAGGGGGCGATCGGCGTGGGCTGGTCGCTGGGCGCGACCATCCTCTGGCACGTGCTCGCCGGCCCCGCCGGCCGCCGCTTCGCCGGCGCGGTGGTGGTCGACATGACCGCGCGGGTGAAGAATGACGACGAGTGGGATCTGGGGCTGTCGCCGGAGGCCTGCGAGGCGCGCAGCATCGCCATCCGCGACGATTTCGAAAGCTTCGCGCTGACCGCCGGCCAGGCGATCTTCGCCCAGCCGGTGGCGCCCGGGCACCGCAAGCTCGCCGATTGGGCGAGCCTCGAGTTCGCGCGCAACGATGCGGAGGCGATGGCCTCCGTCTGGGCGTCGCTGATCCGGCAGGACGTGCGCGCTTTGCTCGAGCGGATCCAGCACCCGACCCTGATCGTCCATGGCGGCAGGAGCGAGCTTTATGGCGACGACACCGCCGGCCATCTGGTCGCGGCCCTGCCCCATGCCCGCGCCGTCCGCTTCGAAAATTCCGGCCACGCCCCGCATCTCGAGGAGCCGGAGCTGTTCAACACCACCCTGAAGGATTTCGCGGACCGCCTGTCGCTGGCCCGCGCGACGCAGGATTCGAATTCGTGAGGAGACACGTCATGACCCATAAGTTCAAGCTGACCACCGCGATCATCGCGCTCACCGCCTTCGCCAGCCCGGCGCTCGCGCAGGACGATAACCCGTCCGAGCAGGTCGATCCGGTTGCCGCGGCCTCTGTCGCGCAGGACACCGACGCCAATGGCGAGGTGATCACCGTCACCGCGCGGCGCACCGAGGAGAATGTGCAGAGCGTGCCGGGCTCGGTCAGCGCCTTCTCGGCGCGCAGCCTCGACCGCATCCAGGCCAATGATCCGACCGGCCTGCAGGGCGCGGTGCCGAACCTCAACATCGTCCCCGGCCGCGGCTCGTCCAACGCCACCAACATCTACATCCGCGGCGTCGGTCAGCCGGACGCGCTGCAGACCTTCGACCCCGCGGTCGGCGTCTATGTCGACGGCGTCTATTACAGCCGGATCCGCGGCACCCAGTTCGACCTGCTCGACCTGCAGCGGGTCGAGGTGCTGCGCGGGCCGCAGGGCACGCTCTACGGCAAGAACACGATCGGCGGCGCCCTGAGCTTCGTCACCCGCCGGCCCGGCAATGAATTCCACGCCAGCCTGACCGCGACCTATGGCTCCTACGACCAGATGGAGCTGCGCGGCACGATCTCCGGCCCGCTCACCGAGGGGGTCTCGGTCGGCCTCGCCGCGCTTCATGCGCAGCGCGACGGCTTCGTCGAGGACCGGGTGCTCGACCGCGACTATAACAACAAGAATACCGAGGCGGTGCGCGCCCAGATCGCGATCACGCCCTCCTCCAACTTCCGCTTCGACCTGACCGCGGACTATTCGGAGGACGACGCCCATCTCAACGTCGGCCAGCCGCAGAACAGCCTCACCTATCTGGTCGGCGGCGGCACCGCGCTGGTGCTCCCGCTCAATCCGACCACCTATGACTATACCGCCCGGACGACGCCGAGCCTGCCCAATTCGACCGAGCTGCGCCACTGGGGCACCTCGGCCAATATCGCGCTCGACGTGACGCCGGAGCTGACCCTGCGCTCGATCACCGCCTATCGCGAGCTCGACACGGACGATTATGTCGACATCGACGCCACCGAGCGCGAGATGGGCGACGTCTTCGTCGGCGTCGACCAGAATCAGTTCAGCCAGGAATTCCAGCTGACCTATACCAGCGACCGGCTGACCGCGGTCGCCGGCCTCTATTATCTGCGCGAGCACATCGTCTCGCACCAGGAGGCCTATGCCGACGACCTGATCGGGCCGCTGCTCGGCAATCCGACCTTCACGCGGACGATCGACGACGACCTCGTCACCAAGAGCTATGCCGCCTATGCAAATCTCAGCTTCGCGATCACGCCGGAGCTGCGCATCTCTCTCGGCGGCCGCTACACCAGCGAGGAAAAGGATTATTTCCGCACCACCTCGACCTTCTCGTCGAGCGCGCTGCTGACCAGCCTCGTCCCCTTCACCTTCGTCGCGAACGACACCTGGCACGATTTCTCGCCCATGGCGTCGATCGACTACACCTTCGCGCCGAACATGATGCTCTATGCGCGCTTCGCCACGGGCTTCAAATCGGGCGGCTTCAACGGCCGCGCCAATAGCGTCGCCGAGCGGACCGAATATGCGCCGGAGAACGTCAATTCCTACGAGATCGGCTTCCGCTCGACGATCGCCAGCCAGCTGCGCCTGAACATCACCGCCTTCTACAACGACTATACCGACTTTCAGGCGCGCGTCTCCGGCACCGGCCTCGATCCGGTCACCAACCTGCCCTCGCCTGTGCTGGCGGTGATCAATGCCGGCGCGCTCGACATCAAGGGCGTCGAGGTGGAGGCGGCCTGGACGCCGCTCCCCGGCCTGCTGCTCGACACCCAGATCGGCTATCTGCACGCCGAATATGACGTGTTCGCCGACGCCCGCTTCCCGGGCGGCAGCCGCGCCTTCCAGCGCCCGGCCTTCGCGCCGCGCTGGACCTGGCGGATCGGCGGCCAGTATGAGGCCAATATGGGCGAGACCGGCTTCCTGACCGCAGGCGCCCAGCTCCGCTACCGCTCGCTGACCGCGCTCGCCGTCGACAACACCTATATCAACGGCAATGTCGGCACGACCAATCCGGTGACCGGGCTGTTCCAGGACGGCTATGCGCTGGTCGACGCGCGGCTGGTCTACGAGAGCGCGAGCCGGCGCTACACGATCGGGCTTTACGCCAACAACATCTTCAACAAGGCGTACAAGACCGACGGCCAGGATTTCTCCTCGATCGGCAGCATCCGCACCGTTTATTATGGCGCGCCGCGGCAGATCATGATCCGGGCCGGCGTGCGGTTCTGACGCAGAGACTGGCGGCCTCGACCCCCTCCTCCTAGAGGGGGAGGGCAGGGAGGGGGCGTTCGGCTCACGGAAATCATCCCCGGCCGCCGAACCCCTCACCCCACCCCTCTCCCGCCGGGGAGAGGGAGCATTGCTTTCAACTCGAACCGGCGGGGGAAAAGTCGTGACCAATGACGGGACGAGATCCGCCGTCGGCACGCGCGTCCTCCTCGTCCTGCTCCTCGCCTACATCTTCAACTTCGTCGACCGGCAGATCATCGGCATCCTCGCGGTGCCGATCCAGCAGGACTTCCAGCTCGACGACAGGACGCTGTCGCGCCTCGGCGTCGTCTTCGGCCTGTTCTACGCGATCATCGCGATTCCGATCGCCCGGCTCGCCGACCGCCGCAACCGCGTCGGCATCATCGCCGGCGCGATCGGCCTGTGGAGCCTGTTCACCGCGGCCTGCGGCCTCGCCCAGAACTACACCCAGCTGGTGCTGGCGCGGATGGGCGTCGCCTTCGGCGAGGCCGGGGGGATCGCCCCGTCCTATGCCCTGATCGCGGATTTCTTCCCGAAGGCGCGGCGGGCGCGGGCGCTCGCCTTCTTCTCGCTGGGCATCCCGATCGGCTCGGCGCTCGGCATCTTCTTCGGCGGCTGGCTGGCCTCGGCGCTCGACTGGCAGTCGGCCTTCCTGATCGTCGGCCTGGCCGGCCTGCCGGTCGCCCTGCTCGTCAGGCTCGCCATCCCCGAGCCGGTGCGCGGCGGCCTCGATGCGGCAGCCGGCGGCGCCCCCGCCGCCGCCATTCCGTTCCGGCAGGCGACGGCAATCTTCATGCGCAAGCCGAGCTTCTGGCTGCTCTCCTTCGGCGCCGCCTCCGGCTCGATCCTCGGCTATGGCCTCGGCTTCTGGCTGCCGAGCCTGTTCACGCGCAGCTTCGGCCTCGCGCCCGCCGACGTCGGCTGGTTCTACGGCTCGATCGCTTTGGTCGGCGGCGTTGCGGGGACCTGGCTCGGCGGCCGGCTCGGCGACCGGCTCGGCCCCGCCCGGCCCGGCGCCTATGCGCTGATTCCGGCGCTCTGCTTCCTGATCACCGCGCCCGCCTTCGCATTCGGGTTGTTCGCGCCGAACCTCTGGGTCGCCTGGCCCCTGTTCACGCTCGGCCAGATGACCGCTCTGGCCTGGCTCGGCCCGGTCCTCTCCGCCGTGCAGCACATCGTCGCGCCGTCGATGCGCGCCACGACCTCGGCCAGCTTCCTGTTCATCAACAATCTGATCGGCATCGCCTTCGGCATCTACGTGCTCGGCTGGATGTCGGACGGGCTGAAGACGGTCTACGGCGCGGAATCGCTCAGATATTCGATCCTCTACGGCCTCGCCTTCTACCTGATCGCCGCCGCCTTCTATTTCGGCGCGGCGAAGCGGCTGGCGAAGGATTGGGTAGCCTAGAGAAGCACGACCTCCCCGAGGACGGCCGGTCCACAAAGATGCTCGTCGCAAATACCGTCGCGGCCGCAGCCCTGAGCGTGGAGTTGTCCGCTAACGGTGACAAGCTGTCCCTCGCGCCGTCGATAGCGTGGCGCCTCAGCGTTGGTAACCAACAGGCCGATACAGAGCCGCCGGTTTGCGGAATAGAGATTTACCAGACCATGTTGCGACACGAGCAACCGGCCATGAACTGTGACCCTGGTTCCGTCATGGGCGCTGGCGGAAATCACAACCGATGCAACTGAAAGGCTGGCGCCCCCCGCGGCACAGCCGCAAACAGCCAATAATGTAGCAACCCCAAAGGCTCGGCCAGGTCGCAGCCGATGCATCAGGTCGCGAAGCCCGGGTCCAGCCGATAGGCCTTGCGCAGCAAAGCCGGCCAGGCGAGCAGGTTCGCACCCGTCTTCAGGCTGACCCTGCCCTGCTCGGCGACGAGCTCCGGGGCGCCCTGCGGCGGATTGTTGAGATTGCTCTCGCCGGCCGAGAGCGCCAGCACCTGCGCCTCGCAGGCGCGCTCGAGGAAATAGAGCTTCACGAAGGCCTCGCCCACCGTCTCGCCGACGGCGAGCGTGCCGTGATTGCGGAAGATCATCGCGCTCTTGTCGCCGAGATCGGCGATGATCCGCTCGCGCTCGGAAAGGTCGACCGCGATCCCCTCATAATCGTGATAGGCGATCTCGTCCCGGATCGCCATCGCGGTCTGGGTGAGCGGCAGCAGGCCCTCGGCATGGGCGGCGACCGCCTGGCCGTGCGGGGTGTGGAGATGCATCACCGCATGCGCGTCCTCGCGGGCCATGTGCAGCGCGCTGTGGATGGTGAAGCCCGCGGCATTGGTCATGAACGGCGTCGGCTCGACGGGATTGCCGCTCATATCGACCTTGACGAGGCTGGAGGCGGTCACCTCCTCGAACATCAACTGATAGGGATTGAGCAGGAAATGATGCTCCGGCCCGGGCACCCGCGCGGAGAGATGGGTGAAGATGAGATCGTCCCAGCCGTAATAAGCGACCAGCCGGTAGGCGGCGGCGAGATCGACCCGGATCTTCCATTCCTCCGGACTCACCCGGTCCTGCATCGGCGGGATGTCCAACGTGGACAGGGCATGCGCCTCGGCCATGCTTTTCGCGAGATTGTCGACGCGTCCCATCTGCATCCTCCTGCCGGTCGGCGCCGTCTTAGCGCGTTCGGCGCGCCCGCGCGAGAGCCCGGTCCCGGGGGGGCTAGCCGATGGCCGCGGCGATGCTCGTCCGGTCCGCCGCCGGGACGCGCAGCCGGTCGCCGAAAATCTGGTGCATGTGGGGCAAGTCATAGGTGCAGCAGATCACATAATCGTCGCCGCCCCGCGCCTCCTTCAGCCAGTTCATCGCGTTTTCGTGGGGGTTCGGGAATTTCTTCTTGTCGCCGGACACGACATAGGTGTCGGCGGTGATGCGCTGGAAGAAGTCCAGCGCCACATTGTTCTGGCTGCCATGGTGGGGCAGCTTGAGCAGGTCGAAATGGGCCTTGCCGTCGGCGTCGAGCAGCCCCTTCTTGCCCAGCCCCTCGATCACCGCGCTGCCGAGCGCATCGCCGGTGAGCAGCATCGATTTGCCGCCGAAGCGCGCGACGACGACGATGCTGGAGAGATTGTAGGGGGAATCGTCGTCATAGGCGGCCATGATGCTGTCGTCGCGTTTCTTGATCCAGGCCTTGCGCAGATTCTCGACGGCCTCCCTGGCGGGCGCGATCACCTCCAGCTCAAGGCCCGCTATGTCCGCCGTCGGCTGGCCCTGCCACGCCATGACGAGCGGCTGGAACGGATCGTTCATCGTCTCGCCGAGACCGAGATCCTTGGCGGCGGCGTGCAGCTTCTGACCCTGGGGGACGGAGGCGAGCACCATCTCGGCAAACTCGCCCCAGCCCTTCGTCCCGCTGAAGCCCGCCGAGACGGAGGCGGTGGCGACGCTGGTTTCGGGCTGCGGTAGCTTGCCTTCAAGCAGGCCTTCGAGGCTGTTGTGCCAGACCAGCAGGATCTCGGCGGGTGCATGCCCCTTCTTGATGTCGTCGGCGAGATCCAGCAGCCCGTTAATATGGTCGTCGTCGATATGGCTGAGCATCATCAGCTCGAGCGGGACGCGCTCGACGCCGAGCTCGCCGGCCAGCGCCTGCAGCCGTTGCTTGAGCACCGGATAGGTGCCGCCCGGCCCGCCATCGATCAACGCGACCTTGTGCTCGCCCCCGTCGCCCCAGTGGAGCAGCAGGCAATCGCCATGCTTGGCCTTGACCGCTTCGAGCGTGAACATCGGCTTCCTCCCTAGACGGACTGAATGGCGCGCAGCACGTCGACCAGCCCGCGGCCCTGGAAATAGGGCTCGCGGCCGAGATCGGTCGCGGTGTTGCACAGGATCGTCTTCACCCGCTGCGGCGCGCCGACCAGCTCGATATGGCGCGCCATCAGCATCGCGGCGGCACCGCTCACATGCGGCGCCGCCATGCTCGTCCCGTCGAGCCGGACGGCGCTGTCGCCGATTGCGGGCGCGTAGATTTTCTCCCCTGGCGCGACCAGATCCGGCTTGATCCGCCCGTCGCCGGTCGGGCCGCGGCTGGAAAAATAGCTGACCCCGTAATTGTGCGGCTCGAGCCGGTGGGTGGAGCCGACGGTGATGACATTCTCGGCATTGCCGGGATCGGTGATGCTGACCGGGCAGAACTGGTCGAACGGCAGGTCGCCGTCGCCGAGCACCCGGCGATAGCCGAGATTGCCGGCCGCGGCGACGACCACGACGCCGTTCGCCACCGTGCGCTCCGCCTCCTCGCAGACCGGCGTCCGCCCGCAGGCATAGACGGCGGCGTCATGATCGAGCGACAGGCTCATGTTCACGCCGTGGACCGCGAGCCGGTCGCTGCTGGCGTTGAGGTGGCGGACGAACTGGAGCGCGGACATGATGACGAATTCGTCGCTGGTCCCGTCCTCGCGGCAGACGCGGATGTCGACCAGGTTGATGTCGGGGCACATGCCGATCATCCAGTCCGATTCCTCGCTCTCCTTCCATTTCGCGGCGAGGATGCCGGCGACATGGGTGCCGTGGGTCTGCTTCGGCCTGGGATAGGCATTGCCATGCTCGATCCTCAGGAAGGGCCTGAGCACGTCCCAGTCGACCGAGCGCGACTGGCTGATCCGGCGGCGCAGCTCGCGCCTCTCCCCCTGGTCGAGTCCGGCGCCGTCCCCGATCTGCCGCCCGGCGGCATCCACCGGGGTGCGCAGATAGAGCGGGATCTTGTCGCTGGTCGGATCGATCAGCAGCTCGCGCAGATAGGAGAAATCATAGGTCTCCTTGACCCGCGAGCGGTTCAGCAGCGCGCGCGTCGAGGGGCCCTGCGCGGCCGGCTGGTCGGCGGCGGGCGGCTCGGGCTCGAGCGGCTGCTCGGGATTGCGCCGGAACGCGGGATGGGCGGCGTCGATCCCGCAATCCATGACCGCCCAGGTGAGCGCGCTGCAATCGATTGAGAAAAGCGAGCTCGCCGCATCGCCTTTGACGGTGCGCACCGACTGGGAAATGGCGAGGCGGGCCGGGCGATTCCGGCTGATCGAATGGATGATCGGGTCGGTTTTGGCGGCCGGCAGGCCGATGCCGGACCAGCCCTCGAGGATCCGCTCGGTCAGTTCCTGCCGCGCCGCGATGAACGGCTCTTCCGCCTCGCCTGAAAAGTCCTCGAGCAGGCTGTACAGCGCCTGTTCGTCCTGCCTGTCCCGGCTTTTCTGCATGTGGAAAACGAGCCCGGCCATGCGGATGAAGGACAGCAACCTGGGATAATCGTAGGTGCGCAGGCCCCCGGTCGGCCCGAGCAAGGTGCCGATCGCGGCCGTCATGTTCGAACAGTCGACATCCTCCCACAATTCCATCGCGGTCGGCATCCGCACCGGCGTGGCGACCGTCTCCGCCGCCGGGACCGTGGCGCCGGCCGGCGGCATCGCCGGCGGGTTGAGCTTGCGGATCTCGATATACCAGCCGGAGAAGGGCAGGACGAAGTTGATCACCGAGTGGAGGCTCATCGTGGCAACCACGACCCGCCGGTTGTAGCTGATGCCGCAGGATTTGCTGAGCCGCTTCGGCATCTCCCGCCGCATCGCCTCGGCGACGTCCACCGGCGAGGTTTCGAGCCAAGGCAGGATCAGCAGCTCGAGCGATTTCCCGGCGCCCTCGAAAAACTGCGCCCAGACGTCGAGCTGGATCGGGCTGTCATGGGTGAAGCGGCGCTGGTTGCCGGTCCCGTAGAGAATGGCCTCGACCCATTGCTTGGTTTTCTTCTGCATCGCTCACCCCGCCGCAATCGGTGTGCCGGTCCCGGCGCAAACCGTGCCGGTCAGCCCGCCCGGATCGACGCCCTTCGCCGCCGCCCAGGTCCGGAGGCTCGGCGGCCGGTAGGCCGCATCCCGGCGCCAGCGATCGAACACCGAACCGTCGATCGTCTCGTTGATCGACTCCGAATAGCCGCCCTTCACGGTCCGGACCGGCCCGCCGATCACCCGGTAATAGCGTATGCCCAGCCTGACGATGCGATAGAGGCCGGCCATGAAGGTGGCGAAGGAATCGGCGATCGGGCCGAGCTGCTCATCGCCGCCGAGCATGACCGGAAAGCGGAAGGCGAGCCCCAGCCCCTCCGCCTTGCGCCGGAGCCAGTCCAGCGGCACCTGGGCGAGCAGATCGCCGACGATGCCGCCGCCGACATTGGAATGGGCGCCGACGAACCAGCGCTGCTCGACGGCCTGGCCCGGCGTGGCCGGCGCGGCGGCGCCCGCCGCCGGCGGCTGCTTGCTGAACCGGGTCCACAGGGTCTCGCGAAAGGCGTGGCGATGCTCGTCGATCGCGATAGCGTGAAACGCATTTTCGTAGATGCTGGAGAGATTGGTGCTGTGGAAATAGAAGGTCTGGCGGCTCAGGCCCCGGATCCGGCCGAAGGGCACGCCGAGCGCGCCGACCGTGTCCCAGACCCCGATCATCCGGATCGGCACCCGGAAGGAATATTGCAGCAGGCGCAAGTCGTCCTCGCCGAGCGGCGCCTGCGGGTCGGGATGGTCGCGCAGATATTTGATCCGGTAGATCGGGAGGGCGTCCTTGTGCCTGCGGTAGCGCGCATAGACCTGGCCCACCGACACGGGCGCGCCCGGCCGCAGCAGCCCGCAGGTCGCGATCAGGCCGGTCAGGCTGCGCGCGGTAAAGGCGCCCCGGCTGAAGCCGAAGACGAAAATCTCGTCGCCGCTGTCATAATTCTCGATCAGCCAGCGATAGGCGGCGATCACCTCCTCGCTGAGCCCGTAGCCGAGCGTGCCGCCGCTGAACTTCTCGCCCCGCGCGGTGCCGACGCCGGCCGCATAATAGGCCCGCTGCGCGACCCCGTCCGCGCCCTGCTCGGCGAGCAGCGAGCGAAGGCGCCAGACATTGGTGTTGTCGTCGACGTTGTTCCACGTGCCGTCGAGAAACAAGGCCAGCCGCTTCATCCCGCCCCCTTTCGCCAAGTCGTGCGACTCGCCGGAAGAAGAGCGGATGTTCCTCTATCGATGAAGGGCGTGCAAGACGGGAGAAAAGACCAGAGCGATTGCCCCCAGATGGGGAATTATTCTGTCCTTATTGTGTCGGCGCCGCCGGATTCACTCTGTCCGGATGGGCGTCGGCGAACGGCACGAGCGCGCAGGCCTCCGCGTCGGCGCGGACCAAAGTCGGCCAGGTGTCGAGCGGCACCTCGAAGCGGCGGGCATTGTACATCTGGGGGACGAGGCAGATGTCGGCCAGGGTCGGGGCGTCGCCGAACAGGAAGCGGCCGGCGCGGGGCGCGGCGAGCGCCTCCAGCGCGTCGAACCCTTCGGTGATCCAGTGCCGGTACCATTCGTCCCGCGCCGCCTGCTCGACGCCCATGGCGGAGAGCCGCTTCAGCACGCGCAGATTGTTCAGCGGATGGATGTCCGCGGCGATGGTCAAGGCGAGCGCGAAGACGTGGCTGCGGACCGACGGATTGGCCGGGAGGAGCGGCGACGTCGGATATTTCCACTCGAGCCACGAAATGATGGCGAGGCTCTGCTTCAGCCTTTCCCCGTCCGCCTCCAGCATCGGCACGAAGCCCTGCGGATTGAGCGCCCGATAGGCTTCGTCCCGCTGCTCGCCCTCCAGCAGATCGACCGGCACGCGCCGATAGTCGACCCCCTTGAGATTGAGGGCGATGCGGACGCGGTAGCTCGCCGAGCTGCGCCAATAATCGTAGAGGATGAGCTGCATCGGCGGACCATAGAGCGCCGGCGGGGGGTTGCAAATGGCGACGGGGCTCTGGGCGAAGGTTCACAAATGGCTGGCGCTGCTGATGGCCGTGCAGATCCTGTTCTGGTTCATCAGCGGCCTGTTCTTCGCCTGGTTTCCGATCGAGCGGGTCAGGAGCGAGCACGCCAAAGCGGAGCAGGTGGCGCAGCCCGTGCCGCTGGACGAGGCGGCCGCCGGGCTGGCGCGGCTGCGTGCGGCGGGAGTCCCGGCGGCGGAGACGCTGGAAGTGCGCCGCCTGCTCGGGCGGCCGGTCGCGCTCGCGGGGAATCGCGGCGGCCGACCCGTGCTCTACGATCTCGCCACGGCAAGGCGGCTGTCGCCGCTCCCGGTCATGCTGGCGGCGCGGATCGCCGAGGCCGATCATGCCGGCGATCTGCGCGCGGCGCGGGTCAGCCGGGTCGAGGCGGCAACCACCGAATATCGCGGCGCCCTGCCCGCCTGGCGGGTCGATTTCGAGGATGGCGAGGGCCGCGCCATCTATGTCGCCGCCGATAGCGGTCAGGTGACCGCGCGCCGCTCGACGCTCTGGCGCGCCTATGATTTCCTCTGGGGCCTGCACATCATGGACTGGCGCGGCCATGAGGATTTCAATTCCTGGCTGCTCGTCATCGCCACCCTGTTCGCGACGGTCATGTCGCTCGCCGGCATCATCCTGCTGCCGAGCCGGCTCGGCTTCACGGCCTGGCTGCGCCGGCGGCGGCTCAGTCGATCTTCAGGCGGATGAAGGCCATCGCGCCGCGCGGGTCGCCGCCATAAGCCGGCTCCAGCGCGGCGGGGACGAAATTCTGCGTCAGCTGCGCGCCGAGGCCGAGCCGGAGGTTCGGCGCGACGCGGAAGTCGCGGATCGCGCCGAGCGAGACCCTGCCGACCCTGCGCAACGGGCCGTGATGGCCGCCGGCGGGCTTGAGCTCGTCATTCTCCGCGACTTCGGCGCGGCCGTAGAGGGTCCAGAGGCCGAGGCCGAGGCCCGCCTCCGCGGCGAAGGCCTCGGCGCCGTCGCGATTGCCCCAGGCGAGGGTGGCGGACAACCAGTTCTCGCCACCGAGTCGGCGCGTGTAAATTGCGCTCGCCGACCAGCGGTTGCTGTTCTCGCCGGGCTCCAGCTGCTCCGGGCTCACCAGATGCGCCCAGCTCGCCTGCAGCGAGAGGTTGCGGGTCGGGTTCCAGCTGACCCGGACGGAGGTCGAATCCAGCGGCCCCGTCTCGATGTTCCAGCGCCGCTGATCCGGCTCGCGGCCGTTGAGGCGGGAGGCCTCCAGCTTCACATCGCCGAGGATGACCCCGGCCGTGATCACCCCGAAGCTGATGTGGGTGGAATCCAGCCAGTGATGGCTGATCGGCGCCTCGGGCGAATCCGCGATCGCCATCCGGTGCATGAAGGCGGGCGGGCCGAAGGCGGGCTCGCCGGGCAGGCCGGCATAGACATAGGCACTGGCATTCTCGCCGAGCCGCACCGAATAGCTGGCGGAGAGCTCCATGAAGAAATCGTGCGGATGCTGGCGGTCGACCAGCCGGGTGACGCCGTCCGCCGTCTCGCCCGCTGCCAGCAGCAGCGGATAGCCGCGCCGGCCGATCAGCGGATCGGGGCTCAGCATGGCGCGGAATTGCAGCGTGCCGGGGCCGGCCTCGCCCCGCGCCATGCCCATCACCATGCCGGACAGAAAGGTCTTGTCGCCGCCGCGCGGCCCCCCCCTGCCAGCTGTGGACGAGGTTGAAACTGGCGTGGCCCATCAGCTTCCAGTCGCCGATATTGAGGTTCAGGCCGCTGTGGCGCGAACTGTCCGGCTGCCAGGCGGTGCCGGAGGCCTCGCGCATGTGCGTCGCGCTGCCGAGAGCGCCCGACATCGGCACGCACTGGATGTCGATGCCGCAGACGAGGGGCCCGGCCGTCTCGCCATGGTCCTGATGCTGGCTGTGGTCCTCCGTCGGTGCGGGGGCGGGAGCCGGCGCGGGCGCGGGCATGGGCATGCTGCCCATGTCGTGGCCCTGATGCTGCGCAGAAGCGGGCGTGGCGGCGAGCAGCGCGCCGATGGCGGCTGCCGTCCTGAAGGCAATCATCTCATACATCCTTGCAAAGGGAGACGGCGGGGATGCCGCCGTCTCCCCGACTCAGCTACTGGCGGTTCTGCCGGCCGCGCTGCTGCATCTCGTCGCAGCAGTCGCGGCCGCCATTGGCACCGCTATGGTCGCAGCAGGGGCAATTCTGGCCATGCTGCATCCGGCCATGGGCCGCATGATCGGCGCCCTGCGCCATGTGACCGGCATGGTTGGCCGGAGGGCCCGCTTGCGCCTGTGGCGCGGGCGCGGGCTGTGCAGCCGCGAGCGCGGCTGCCGTCAGGATGATCATCGTTCTCACTCCTTTGGATGTCGAAAAAGGTTCGAGATCGTCAGGAGAATCGGGGCGGGGGCGGATCGGCCTCGGGCCGGATGCCGGTGAGGCCGGGCACGAAGGACAGGATGGGCAGTGCCGCCGCGGCGGGCGGCGCGACGAACGGCTCGGGGGCGGCAGCCATGGCGGCGCAGGCGATCATGCAGTCCACCGCCATGCCCTCGCCATTCCCTGCGGGTGCCTTTTGATGGTGGCTGCCCGGATGATGGACCGGCGCTCCGGCAGGCATCTCCGCGCAATGGCCGGCCATGACGCCGGCTGCCGCGGGCCTCGCCATGGCCTGCGCAATTCCGATCCGCCCGAGCGGCGCCAGCAGCATGGCGGCAAGCAACAGCAGGCGGAGGCAGGCGCGCAGGGTCACCGCGCCTCAATAGGGCCTGGCGCGGCAAAGCGCCATGATCTCGTCACGGCCCGACGTCCGCGGGGCCGCTCGCCCGCGTGGCCCGCTGGCGGGGCGGAAAGCCGAGCGCGGCGGCGACCCGGTCGTCGCGGCCATAGACGTCCCGCACGATCCGGACCTGCCCGTTCTCGACGAAGGCGGTGTGATAGAGCAGGCGCACCGGAATCTCGCGCGGCAGCGGGATCCAGCGCTGGATGTAGCGGGGCCGTTCGGGCTGTTCAGGCGGCGCCGCACCGTCGGCGCCCTCCGCGGCGGCCGCCCTGCGTCGCTGCGGCCGCGGGGGCCGCTGTGCGCGCTGCCACTGCTCCAATATGCCTTCGTCGCGGGCGATGATCTCGGCGAATTCCAGCGCATTGTGGACGCGCACGCAGCCATGGCTGGCATGCCGCTCGTCGCGCAGGAAGAGCGACTTGGACGGCGTGTCGTGCAGGTAGATGGCATGGCCGTTCCTGAGGTCGAACTTGACGAGGCCGAGCGCGTTACCCGGCCCGGAGGGCTGGATGCGGAGGCCGTTGCGGACGGTGAAGCCGTGGCGGGCGAGATAGCCGGCGCTGGTGCCGATCGAGCGCGGCACCGTCCAGGTCGGGTTGGCGATGAGCTGGAACATCGGCGCGGCGAGGCTCGGCGTCGCCCGCTCGCCCGCCGAGCCGACGACGACCCGGCGCGTGTCGCGCGGCGTGCCGTCGCGCCAGTAGACGAGGACGGTGGAGGCGGTGTTGACGTCGATCCGGGTGCGGGCCGGGTCGCGGACCAGCCAGCGCCGCCGCTCCAGATTCACCGCCAGCGTCCTGACCCGGTCGGTCTGCTCGGTGGTCGGATGGCCGCGCGCGGCGTCGGCCTGTCGCTTCGCCTCGAGATAGGCGGCGGACAGCGCCCGATAATCCGCATCCTGCGGCGCCAGCCCGTCGATCCAGCCGCGCACGTCGCCATTGCCGGCCAGCACCCGTTCGAGGCCGGCAATGAGATCGGGGCTGGGGCGGGGGATTTCGTAGATCGTCTCGAGCCGGGTCGGGTCGGCGCGCCCGCGCGCCAGCGCCTCGGCATAGCTCAGGGCGGCGAGGCTCAACGCCGCCTCGCGCGCGGCGCCCTCCCGGGCATTGGCGAGCGGCCGGCGGAACTCGTCGGGCCTGAGGCCGTGCCGGTCCGCCTGATTGAGCGCGGCGCTGAGCGAGGCCTCCGCCTCCTGCGTCCAGGCGGGCCGCCACTGGCGCGCCGCGTAGAAGCGGCGGACGCGGGGATCGCGGACCGCGCCCTGCAGGGCGCTCGCCTCGACCGCAGGCGCCTGCGGCCCGGGCGGCGTCGCCGGCCCGCCGGAGCAGGCGGCAAGGGCAAGGAGGGCGGCGGCAGCAGTCAGAACTCTCAGGCGCACAATCACTCCATCCGCGATGTCGGGGAGAACGCAGAAACTCTTCTATCGGTGCGGATACCGGAAACCCCACCAATTCCGCTTAATGCTTGTTTAGCCATTCTGCGCGCATAACAAAGAGATACATTCAGGAGTTTTTGCGTGAGCAGGGCACAATTGGCCATCCTCCCCGTCGCTGAGGGGCGTCAGGCGGAACGGCGGATCGTCAATCTCGCCGCGCGCCTGCGCGAGCCGGGCGCCACCATCGTCGATGCGGAGGTGCTGAACCTCTCGACCGACGGCTTCATGGCGGAGAGCGAGCTGAAGCTGGAGCCGGGCGCGAACGTCTGGCTGAAGCTGCCCGGCCTCGAACCGCAGAACAGCTGCTGCGTCTGGGCTGAAGAGGGCAAGGCAGGCTTCCAGTTCGCCTCGCCGCTCCATCAGGCGACGGTCGAGATGCTCGCCGAGGTCAACCGCAAGCCCCCGGTGAAGGGGCATTTCGGCGCGCAGGGCGCGCACAAGCGCTGAACGACCCGAGGGGACAGTTGCTGGCAACTGCCCCCGTTTTCAGCTTATGCTCCCCGCGCACGCTGCGAACAGGGGGAAGCCATGCGGACCGGCCGGCGCGTCATCTTGCTCATCGGCATTCTGCCGCTCGCCGGCTGCGCCGTGCTCGGCCCGGTGGTCGACGCCGGGATGATGCACGCGCCCTACCGGGCCTGCGCGCATTTCGCTGACTCGATGGCCCCGGCCGATTCTCCGCAATGCGTCAGCGTGCAGGTCCGCCCGGCCGGCGGCCGGTGGGGACCGGCCAGCGGCCAATGGGGCCGGTTCGACGGCACCCTTGCTGCCGGCGACGAGCTGCTCGCCATCCCGTCGGCGGCCCCGCAATGCACGCACGGCAATTACACCCATTTCGTGCTGGAAGGCAGCAGCGACGCCGGGGCGATGCGGGTGGCGGTGCCCGACGGCTTCGGCCGCGGCGACATGGGCCGCAGCTTCGCCTGGCACGAGCCGCGCAGCCGCTGGACCGCCGACAATATCGGCACCACCCTGCACGTTCCGACCGGCGCCCGGGTCTCCGTCACCGAGGGCCAGATCCGGCTCAGCAGCGTCTGCTTCAAGAGCTACACCCGTTACCGGATCCCGCGCGAGGCGCCGGCGGAGCATTGACCCCAAGCGCAAGCTTGTCATCGGCGCGGGGCGCTGATAGAGCGCCCGCCTTCCCGGGAGCGCCGCTTTAGCTCAGCTGGTAGAGCACATCATTCGTAATGATGGGGTCGTGGGTTCGAGTCCCCCAAGCGGCACCACCACATAAACAAGGAAACGCGAAGCGCAGCGGCGGCAGGGCCGTTCGCGTGGGTGCAGCGTTTGGGGAAGGCGTGGGTGCGTTGAGAAGGTTCCGTCCCTCTGTTGCTGTTGCCCCGTCGCCTTAGCCACCTCGTGAAGGCCGCTGCCATTCCTCCGGCAGCTGCATCCGATGCAGCCACAGCAACACGGCCGCGACACGTTGCAAGTCCTCGCTAAGCGATAATGGCGGACAGATGACGGTCTCGCCAGCTCTGGCATTCAGCTCCAGAACTGTGATCGCATAACTTGTGCGCTCGTAGAGCACGCGAGCTGCCTCGGACGAAAAGTCGATCCAAGTGGTCGGGTCGGCCTCCAAAGCCTCAAGGACCGCGTCAGCCTCGGCTTCCGCCTCTGCCGTATATTCAGCTATGCCGGCGACTGTTTGGAAAAAGGATGCAGCGGGCCACAGCAGGGCTTGCATGCGTTGCGGGTCGGAGCGCTCAGGGCGCACTCGCTCTGGAGTTGTTCCCAACTCCCTTGCGATGAACGGCACATATAGTTGGATCGACATATCGCCTTTCGTCCGATCGAAGAGGGAGAGCCGTTGCCCGTAGCTATGGGATTATCGCAATCCCCCAAACGAAGAGAACGGTCGAGGCGAGCAGCAGGACTTGAGGCATCACACTTGAGAGGCTTTTGACGCGTGCCTCCCTAGCAATCTTGGTCTCGTCAGCTGCGGATCGGATTCCGTCGATGGCAACTGAAGACCAATATCGCGCGGCTCGGCTCGTCAATGCACCAAGCCTCCAGAGTTCGAGAGTTAGGGCAAAGCCTGAGGCGATCGCAGCCAAGCCGCCAAGTACGAACAAACGACATGCGGCTAGCTTGGTGTCCTGGGCAATGCTTGCTGGGAATATCGTCGCGACCCCGGCGCTGTTTACGGCGAGCAAGGCGGCCAACATCCATCGGTTTAACTGCCATGCTTCTGGAACGATTTTCTCCTCCATGCGCAAAAGAGCGTCGGCGTCGGCTCGCGCCATTTGCTGAACAGGCGTCGGCGTTGGATCGCTTGCCATGTTTCCCTCCATTTCGCGCAGCCAACTCCAGACTACCGCACCCGCAGGAAAGATCGACAAGCCAATTTGCAGCGGTGGATGTCCAAGCCCAGTCGGATGCACTGAACGCAATGCGGTAGCCTGCGTCCATCGGATTGGTTTTCGCCGACCCCGCTCAGAACGGTGCCCTTGGAGATGATCCTGGGCGCCCTTTTCTTGTCGAAAGGAGAAGTTCATGCTGTCGATCCGCAGCACGGCCGCGATGACGCGCGCCCTCAGGGGCACGTGGGTTCACGGGCAACGCTTCGGCCTCAAACTCGAAATGGGGCGATCCGCAAGAAATGTCGGTCGGTAGCAAGACTGACCGGACCGGCCAACTCGGGTCACTCTTGATGACGCGCGCTCTCATGCCGCGTCGAAGCAGCCCGCTAAGAGCCAGTTGGCGGCGTATGGTTGATCTTTGAGTAGATGAAAGCTGCAATCGCAGAAACGAGACCTGCACAAATGCCGGCCGGAACAACTGGCGGTCCTCGGTCGACAATCCCATGGAACCGCCCTCCGCCAAACATCTCGGTCCCCAAAAACCACCCTACGAAGCCGGCGACGACGCAAATGAGCAAAAGAGAAGTCGACCTCTTCTTCTGAATGGCCTCGGCAATGCGCCAGATTGCTAGGCCAACAATTACGGGAAAGAGGGTCTCTATCATCGATTTGCCTGCCTTTCGGAGTTGGAGCTGCCGCGCGGGAACGGGCGAAGAATGACCTTCCGAGGGCGTGAGTGAACCTGAGCGGCATCTATCCTGGCGTGGGTCTATTTATGCTCTGCCAAGCGTCAAACTCATCCTTTTGGAGATAGTACCGTAGCGAAAGGGTGGTTGTGGCACGTTCTCCGGCGAAAGGCCCAGTCCCACATGAGGAGGTAACATCAGCGATGACCGGATAGACGTTGTTTTCGACCCTGCCACGGTTCGTTATCACCACTCCATCGATCGTCGGTGTGTTCTGGCAGTTAGCGAACAGCTCGGACCCCCCTTCCCAACCTCCACCACTAATAGTCCTAGCTAGTGAACGGCGTATCGTGTCTGTTATTTCCTGCTCGGAAGGCCATTGGGGGGCAACGCGGGCATCTCCCTGATTGGCTACCTGATTGATCACCTGCCCCCCGCACCCGGCTAACGGCGCGACAGCGAGCAATAATGCATAGATTGCTCGGCTACGGTTGGCCTTCATCTCGTTTCCCGGATGAGTCGTGAACAACTCAAGCGAACATATCCTACCCTCTACGTAACGTAAGCGAAATGATCGGGGTAGGTAGGATTATCGGCGGCTCTCCGCTGGCTGCCACCCTGCTGCCCTCCCTAAGTTTGGTCACATCCCAACACCCGCGCCCTGGAGAAATCCGTGGCGCTTTTTCTATGCCTTCGAAAGGAGAAAACCATGCTGTCCATCCGCAGCACGGCCGCGATGACGCACGCCCTCACCCTGCCCCTCGATCCGATCCTGCGCGCCGTCCTACTCAGGCGCAGATCCCAGCTTACAGACCACTACGACCACGACCTCGGCGACCTCGCTAACTTTCTCATTGTCCAGGAGGGAGACGCGGCGACTGAGGTGGAAGCAGAGCTAGGCTTCTCGATCCTCACCAACTTCGTGGACGGCCGGCGCTTCGACGATCCCGACTTCACGCCCTCGTGGGAGTGGCTGGAGGATCACGGCGGTTGGTTCGAACTGGTCTTCGTACTGACCGACGACGGCTTCGGCTGGGTGCTCTTTGTCGAGGATCGACCGGGCACTGACCCCGAGCTGCTCGCGCTTTGTCACGCCCACAGCGTGAAGACGACTTCGTAGGTTTCGCTTCGACCACAACGCACGAAAGCGAGGGACCAAAGGCCATTCAAGCAAGGCCCGTTTCGGCGCCTTTTGATTCCAAAAACCCTTCAAATTCTTCGCAGTCATCCACCGCGGCGCCTTCATCGGCGCCTTTTTTTATGCCCGAAAGGAATGCACATGATCGCACTTCACGACCGCGTCTCCATCGAGGACGCCCTACGCTCCAGCCTGGACTGCCGCCTTCGCGTGCTGATCTCCGAACTGCTGCACGCCGAATGGCGGGACATCGACCTGCAGCGCCGGGCATGGTTCATCCCGATGTCCAAGACGGGCAAATCCCGGCATGTCCCGCTCGCTGAGGCCGCAATCGACATCATCCAGTCGGTGCCGCGGTTCGATCGTTGCCCGTATCTCCTGCCCAATCCGAAAACGAAGAAGCCCTTCACGGACATCAAGCACCCTTGGCAAACGGCGCGGGACCTGGCCGGCCTACCCGATCTGCGCATCCATGACCTTCGCCACTCGGCCGCGTCGTTCATGATCAACGCCGGGATCGACCTCTACGCGGTCGGAAAGGTGCTCGGGCACGCCTGTCACGCTTCCACCCAGCGTTACTCGCACTTGGCCGATGACCGTCTGCTTGCCGCGGTCGAGGCCGGAGCCAAGCGCCTCAATGTCGAATGGGCCGATGCCTAGGCGACCTCTCCCACCCGGTTCGCGCCGGGCGGGAGACCCTTCAATGACAGCGGGCTTGCCAGTCTGCTGCCCCACTTTTCGAGAAAGAGACGATGAATACACATCAACACCCGCTGGCTGCGGCACCAATCAGCGCCACTGCCTCATGGACGCCAGAAAGATGGGACGAATTCCATCAGGGCTTGGAGCACCTGCTTGCCGAGCATGGCGCGGGCCTAAACAGGAACGATCAAGCCAGGCTGCTTATCGCGGCCTGCGTCTCCGAGGGCATTAACACGGTCCCCAAGATCATCACGGCCGTCGCTCCAATCGGGTTCAATCCGAGACACCTCGGCGTCCTCATGAACAATGACCAAGACGGCTGGTGGCGGCGTGCCGATCGCGGCGTCCTCAGGTCGACTTCAAACTAGAATTCGGCCGGTTCAGGGGGTGCGATCCCCTGGACTCCGTTGCCCCCACCGCGAGAGTCGCATCACCGCGTTGACAAGCGCCTAACCGACCCCTAACTCGCGCGGCCTACCCCGTGCCCAGATGGCGGAATTGGTAGACGCACCAGCTTCAGGTGCTGGCGCTCGCAAGGGCGTGGAGGTTCGAGTCCTCTTCTGGGCACCATTCTTTCTGAACGATCAGCTGGAGGCTTGCGCTATAAGCGCGGCCCTTGGTCCGCTAGAATAGCTTGGATCGAGGACCTCGGGACGAGACGACGCCGTCCGATTTGGCGGGTCTGAAGCCGACCCTCATTGATCAGGTTATTGATCAGGTTGTAGACCGTGGTCCGGCTGAGACCCAACAGCCTCGACGCATCCTTGATGGACATGAGTTCGGGCGGCTGACCGCGTTCGCCCGTTCCCCGCTGTCGCGCGATAGCCTGCGCAATTCGCTCAACGTCCGCATCGCTGATCACAAGTCTTACCGGCTCGACGTTCGAGGCAGAAAAACTTGTGTTGGCCGGTAGCCGCTTAGCCAGTCTGTCCAAGTCGGTCTTTCTCCAGCGCTGGACGTCTGGACGAGGCTCCACAGTTTCAAGGCGATATTCCCGCATCAGACCGCGGAAGGTGGCTTCGTCTATGGATAAATAGCGCGTGGCCAACTCGACCGACATGAGTGCCGGCCACCCGTCGATAATGATCGCATGTCGCTCCACGCCAGCTCCTGAGTTTGGCCTGTGCCTGCGACAACGCCGCTCCGGCCGATCCGCCCACTTTCCGAGCAAGATGAACCGGATTTGCGTGGGTCGGATTGCAGTGGACGATCCATCTAACGCGCGTTCGCATGGGAAACCGGATGAGGCCGGGTTTCATCGCTTTTGGGAAGTAGGTTGGTGGTCCGGAAAATCTGGCGGAAACAGAACCCAATTTCGTTGGAAATCCTGCGAATTTCCGGGCATCAAAAGCGTGTTCGTAATGATGGGGTCGTGGGTTCGAGTCCCCCAAGCGGCACCACGGACAGGGCGACCCGCCCCTCTCGCGGGCCCCCGCATATCCCCCGGCAAGATTGCTAATCCGCCTTAACCATATCTCAACCTGGCAAGTGCAGTTTCACCCCTGAAACGGCGCGCGGCCAGGGACTTGATCTATGGACATCTCCAGGGGGTTTGAGGACGAGACGGCCATGTCCGCCGCGCCCGAAGAGGAACCCGCGATGGAGCGGCCGCCCGAAATCGGCGTCGACGAGCGCCGGATGCACGTCCGCGCCTATAATTACTGGGTCTCGCTGCTCGACGGCCGTCCCTATCCCTCGATCCAGGACGTCGACCCGCAGACGATCGGCGATTTCGGGCCGCATTCGGTGCTGCTCGATTTCTCCCGCAATCCCGAGGACCCGGCGATCGCCTTTCTCGGGCGGGCGCTCCGCGTCGAATGCGCGCTCGATCATTCGATCAGGCAGATCAGCGAGGTGCCGGGCCGCTCCCTGCTCTCGCGGCTGACCGACCATTATCTCCAGATCATCGCCAATCGCGCGCCGATCGGCTTCGAGGCCGAGTTCGTCGGCATGCGCGGGCACAGCACGCTCTATCGCGGCATTTTGATGCCGCTCTCCTCGGACGGGGAGTCGATCGACTTCATCTACGGGGTGATCAACTGGAAGGAGATGGCGGAGGCCGAAATCGCCGCCGGCATCGAGGACGAGGCGCTCCGGGCCATATCCGAGGCGCCGGCGCCGGCCCTGGTCCACAGCGGCGACGGCCCGGCCTGGGCGGACGGGCCGAACAGCGAGTTCGTCGAGGCGACGGTGACCGGCGACCTCTCCGCGCCGCCCGACACGTCGACGCTCAGCCTGTGGCCGGACGACGGCCTCGCCGACCGGCTCTCGGTCGCCCGCGACAGCGCCGAGGAGGCGGTCGCCACGGAAGCGCGCGGCCATCAGGCTCTCTATCGCGCGCTCGGCCATGCCTATGATTTCGCGCTCGCCGCCGAAGAAGCGCCCCGGGATTATGCGGAGCTGCTCGCGGATGCCGGCCTGAAGGCGCAGGCGCGCGCGCCGATGACCCCGGTCGTCAAGCTCGTCTTCGGCATTCATTACGACAAGAGCCGCCTCACCGAATTCGCCGCCGCTTTGGCCTGGGCGAAGCGCGAGCGGGTTTCCGCCGGCACGCTCGCGGCCCTGCTGGAGGTGCATGAAGGCGGCCTCAAGGGCGTGGTCGCCGAAGAGCGCGCGTATCGGCGCCCGGCCGCGAAGCCCGACCGCTGGGCCGAGGTCCGCGCGCAGCTGCGCCATGCGCCGCCGCTCGCCCGGGTGGCGGTCGAGGTCGAGGGCGAGGACGAATTCGTCCTGCTCGTCGCCCGCCGCGAGGCCGGCGGCTTCGACATCGTCGCCCCGGTCGCCGACCGGAAGCTGGTCGATCAGGCAATCCGCAAGAGCGCTGCCTGACCCCTGAATGGGGACAGTTACCAGTAACTGTCCCCACGCTCCAGTCACTAGTAACTGTCCCCACGCTCCGAACCTGCTATGACCGCCGCCGCAGGGGGTGTGACTGAGGAGTCGTGCCATGCGTGCTGTCTTCATTGTTTCGCTGTTCGCCTTGCCGCTGCCCGCGCTCGCGCAGGACGCGCCCGCCGCGGCGCCGCGGACGGTGGAGGTCCGGCTGTCCAGCTTCGCCTTCGCGCCGCGCGCGATCGCGCTGACCGCGGGCCGGCCGGTCATCCTCCACCTCGTCAATACGGGCGGCGGCGGCCACAATTTCTCGGCGCCGCAATTCTTCGCCGCCGCGACCGGCGTCTCCGGCCCGGTCAGTGAAGGCACGGTCGAGGTGCGGGGCCATCAGAGCGTCGATATCCGCCTGACCCCGTCGCGCGGCAATTACCGGCTGCGCTGCACCCACACCATGCACACCGCCTTCGGGATGACCGGCACGATCACCGTCGAATAGGCGTTTTTGCAGCGAGTGGGCCGGTGCCGCCCCGAACTCCGCCCCGCGGGGTTGAAGGTGCGTCGGGGCCGGGGCTATAGGCCGCGCAGGGCGGGCGGGCCCCGCCGTTCGTGAGAAGCTCCGGGAGCGGATTTGTATGAAAGCCGAGGGAGCGGGCAACACCGCTGACCAGCGCCTGTTGGACATTCTTGCCACGCTCTTGCGCCAGGGTGCGCTTCCCGGAGAGTTGGACGATTACAGCCAGGAAGAGACGCGCGAGGCCGCGGCCTTCATCGCCGCCTGCGCGGGCAAGCGGCAGCCCGGCCACGCCCTCGTCCGGCTGGAATCGACCGGCACCGGGCTGGGTCACCGGCGGATGCGGATCGGCATCGTCAACGAGGACATGCCCTTCCTCGTCGACAGCGTCGCCCAGGCGATCGCCGCGCGCGGCCTGATCATCCACCGCCTGCTCCATCCGGTCGTCTGCGTCAGCCGCGACGAGGACGGCTGCCTGCTCGACGTCGAGCCGCTCTGCGACGATCGCAGCCGGCGGGAATCGATCATCTATATCGAGGTCGACCGCGCCGATGCGAAGGGGCGGCAGGAGCTGACCGCCGAGCTGCAGCTTGTGCTCGACGACACCCGCGCGGCGGTCACCGACTGGCGGGCGATGCAGGCGAACATGCACGCCCAGGCCGATCTGGTGCGCGATCCGGAAGGCCGCGCCTTGCTCCACTGGCTCGCCGACGGCGCGATGACCCTGCTCGGCTATGAGGTCGAGCGGCCGGGCGAGGCTCCGTCCCAGGGCCTCGGCATCATGGGCAAGCCCGGCCAGCCGACCGACGAGGGCGGCTGCGAGGGCGCGATCCGCTATTTCGAGGAAGGCGGGCAGGAGCCCCTGATCGCCAAGGCGGACCTGCGCTCGCCGGTGCACCGGCGGGTGCCGCTGGACCTGATCGTCGTGCCCCTGCGGGAGCGCGGCAGGATCACCGGCATCGGCGTCCATGCCGGTCTCTGGACCAGCCACGCGCTGAGCGCGCCGATCGAGGAGGTGCCGGTGCTGCGGCGCCAGCTCGCCGCGCTCGAGGAGGACTTCGGCTTCGATCCGTCCGGCCACAGCGGCAAGGCGCTGCGCCATGCCCTGGCCTCGCTGCCCCGCGACCTGATGGTCAATCTGCGCCCGGAGGAGGTGAAGGCGCTGGTCGCCAACGCCATTTCGCTTGCCGACCGGCCGCGGCCGACGCTGGCGCTGGTCCGGTCCATTCTCCGCGGCCATATGTTCGCCTTCGTCTGGCTGCCGCGCGACGAGCTGACCACGCGGCGGCGCGTCTCGATCGGCGAAATGATCGAGCAGGCGGCCGGGGGGACGATCACCAACTGGTCGGTCGATCTGGGCGACGGCGATCTCGCCTTGCTCCGCTTCACCCTCAACGTCGACGCGAAGGCGCCGACCCCCGATGTCCACGCGCTCGACCGGCGGCTCGACGCGATGGTGCGCGGCTGGGCGCCGAGCGTCGAGGAGGCGCTGGGCGGGCTGGTCGGCGCGACCCGCGCGACCCGGCTGACGCTCACTTATGCCCCCGCTTTCCCGCAGGCCTACCGGTCGCGCTATCCGGCCGCCGATGTGGCGCAGGACATCATCCGCCTCGATGCGCTTCCCGACGACAGCCAGCGCGGCGTCCGGCTCTATCGGCTGGACATCGATCCGGAGAGCCAGCTCAGGCTGAAAATCTACCGCAAGTCGGACCTCGTGCCGCTGTCAGACGTCGTCCCGGTGCTGGAGAATTTCGGCTTCCACGTGCTGAAGGAGACGCCGACCCGGCTCGAAGGCGGCGTCCAGGGCCATATTCACGAATTCGTCGTGGTCACCAGCGACCGCTCGACCAGCGCGCCGGTCCTGCAGCGTGCCGGGGTGATCGAGGGCGTGGTCGAGGCGGTGCTCGAAGGCCGCTCGGAAAATGACGCGTTCAACCAGCTGCTCGTCTCGGCCGGGCTCGCGCCGGAGGGCGTGCTGCTGTTCCGCGCCTGGTTCCGCTATCTGCGCCAGACCGGCCTGTCTTACTCGCAGCTGACCTTCGTCGATGCGTTGCGCCGCGCGCCCGAGGTGGCCAGGGGCCTGATCGCTTTGTTCGAGGCGATGCACGATCCCGAGCTCAAGGGCGAGCGCGAGGCGGCGGTGGCGACCGCGCAGAAAAAGATCGACAAGGGGCTCGAGAGCGTCGCGGCGATCGACGAGGACCGGATCCTGCGGCTGATCCGCGGCGTGATCGCCGCGACCCTGCGGACCAACGCCTTCGCGCCTTCGGGCGAGGAAGCGCTCGCCTTCAAGCTCGACAGCGCGGTCGTCCCCGGCCTGCCGGCGCCGCGGCCGTGGCGGGAAATCTGGGTCTATTCGGCCCGGCTCGAGGGCATTCACCTGCGCGGCGGCCCGATCGCCCGCGGCGGCCTTCGCTGGTCGGACCGGCGCGACGATTTCCGCACCGAGATCCTGGGCCTGATGAAGGCGCAGCTGGTCAAGAATGCGGTGATCGTGCCGACCGGCGCCAAGGGCGGCTTCTATCCGAAGCAGCTGCCGCCGGCCTCGAACCGCGACGCCTGGTTCGCGGAGGGCACGGAAAGCTACCGCACCTTCATCCGCGCCTTGCTCTCGGTCACCGACAATATCGTCGGCACGAAGGTGGTCCACCCGAAGGGGGTGGTGATCCGCGACGATGACGACCCCTATTTCGTCGTCGCCGCCGACAAGGGCACGGCGACCTTCTCCGACGTCGCCAATGCGATCGCGATCGAGCGCAAATTCTGGCTCGGCGACGCCTTCGCGAGCGGCGGCTCCAACGGCTACGACCACAAGGCGATGGGGATCACCGCCAAGGGCGCCTGGGTCTCCGTGCAGCGCCATTTCCGCGAGCTGGGCGTGGACGTGCAGACGGACACGATCCGCGTCGCCGGCGTCGGCGACATGTCCGGCGACGTGTTCGGCAACGGCATGCTGCTGTCGAAGGCGATCAAGCTGGTCGCCGGCTTCGACCATCGCCACATCTTCCTCGATCCCGATCCCGATCCGGCGAAGAGCTGGCAGGAGCGCAGCCGCATGTTCGCGCTGCCGCGCTCGTCATGGGCGGATTATGACGCGAAACTGATCTCGAAGGGCGGCGGCGTCTTTCCGCGCAGCCAGAAGTCGATCCCGCTCAGCGCCGAGATCCGCGCCATGCTCGGCCTCGAGGTGGCGGAGATCGAGCCCGCCGCCCTGATCAGCGCGATCCTGCTCGCCAAGGTCGATCTGCTCTGGTTCGGCGGCATCGGCACCTATGTGAAGGCGCGGAGCGAAAGCCAGCAGGAGGTGGGCGACCCCTCCAACGACGCGATCCGGGTCAACGCCGCCGACCTCAGGGTCAAGGCGATCGGCGAGGGCGCCAATCTCGGCATCACCCAGGCCGCGCGCATCGAGTTCAGCCAGCATGGCGGCCGGATCAACACCGACTTCATCGACAACAGCGCCGGCGTCGATTGCTCGGACAACGAGGTCAACATCAAGATCCCGCTGAACCGCGAGATGGCGGAAGGGCGGCTCGGGCTGGAGGAGCGCAACCTGTTCCTCGCCGAGATGACCGACGATGTCGCCGCGATCGTGCTGGAGGACAATCGCCTGCAGACGCTGGCCCTCTCCGCCGCCGAGCGGGGCGGCGCCCGGGCGCTCCCGCAGCTCGTCCGCGTGATCGAATTGCTGGAGGAAAGCGGCCGGCTGAACCGTGCGGTCGAAGGCCTCGACAGCAACGAGGATCTGCTTCGCCGCGCCCAGCAGAATCTGGGCCTGACCCGGCCGGAGCTCGCCGTCCTCCTCTCCACCTCGAAGATGCGGCTGCAGGCGGCGATCGAGGCCGCGCGCTGGACCGACGATCCGACCCTGATCCCGGAGCTCTGCGCCGCTTTCCCGAAGGCGATGCAGGAGCAGCATCCGGATGCGATCCGCGCCCACCGGCTGAAGAAGGAAATCATCGCCACCAAGGTCGCCAACCGCTTCGTCAACCGGCTGGGCATCGTCGCGCCTTTCTCGCTGACCGAGGAGGAGGGCGCCGCCTTCGGCCAGGCCGCCGCCGCCTTCCTCGCCGCCGAGCGCCTGTTCCACATGCGCGAGCTCTGGGACGAGCTCGACGCGGCCGACATTCCCGAGCAGGTGCGCCTCGCTCTGTTCGAGCAGGCCTCGACCGGCCTGCAGCTGCACGTCGCCGATCTGCTGCGCTGCACCTCCCCCGATCTCGATCCGGGCGAGCTCGTCGCCCTGCTGCAGCCGGGTCTCGCCAAGCTGGAGGCGATGGTCGACGATCTGCTGCGGCCGGAGGCGCGCGCGGAGGCGGGCGGCCTGCGCGCCGAGCTGGACGAGATGGGGGCGCCCGCCGGCATCGTCCACAAGATCGTGCGCCTGTTCGAGCTGAACGGCGCGGTCGGGCTCGCCATGCTGGGGCAGAAGCAGCAGGCGGACGAAATCCAGCTGACCCGCGCCTATACCAAGCTCGGCGAGGCGCTCGGGCTCGACTGGGCGCAGAATGCCGCCAATCATTTCCAGGCGCGCGACCAGTGGGAAAGGCTGCTGACCGCGGGCCTCGCCCGCGATTTCGAGCAGCTCCGGCTGGAATTCCTCGAGCGCCGCCAATCGGGCGATCCCAAGGCCACGGTCGACAAATGGGTCGCCGATCAGGGGCCGCGCATCGAGCAGTTCCGCCGCACCGTCGAGCGCGCGCGCACGGCGCCGGTCACGACCGCGCCGATGCTCGCCCAGATCGCCACCCAGGCGCGGGTGCTGCTGGGGCGCTAGGGCGACCGGCTGGTTCGCGCTCGTCCGAGCCTCGCGGCAAGGCGTGCGCTGTTATTTCTTGCACGCAACAAGAACGAGGCCGCTTTCCTCTTCCAGCGCCTGCAGGCGATCGGACTGGACGTCGGTCAGCACGACCTGCTCGAACTGGGGCAGGCTGCTCCGCCACCGCTCGTTAAAGAGCATTTCGTAGGCCACCAGCACGTGGCCTGAACGCTTCTCCAGCTCCTTGATCCCGGCCACCTCCTTGCTGGATAGCTTGGCCAAGCGGTAGCGGGTGTCGGTCTCATAAGCGATCAGAGAGACGCCGAGCTCGCTCTCCACGGCCTGGACCCGGCCATATTGCTCAGGCGTGAGCTTGGCCAATTGGTTTGCCTGCTCCAGCGCGACGATCCTGCATCCGAATTCAACCTCCATCCTCTTGATCTTTTCGGCGCGAAGTTTGTCTAGTTTGACCTCATTGGTCTGCGATATCACCATTTCATCCTCCTCATGGCGGCGCGCCAGGTCATTGGCCGCCTAGGCCGGCAGCACGTCGCGAAAATAGAAACCTTCCCTGAAGACGATCCGGCCCAGCCGACACTCTACTTTCTTTTTGAAGATAGGGCCGTCGAAGACGAAGGTATGATATTCTCCATTTTCGCCACAGGGATCGACTCCGAACGGCAGGTCTTCAAGAAATTCTCGGTCCAGGATGCGGCCGACGAAAGACTCGTCCAGCACGTTCGAGTCGACGCAAATCACATAGGCCCTGAACCCGAGGTCGATCAAATTCAGCGTGTGATCCCTGGTGCTCTTCATCATCAAGGGAAAGCAGCCCTTCATTCCTACTTTCTTGAAGGTCGCCATTCTCATCTTTTCCACGAAGACGTCGCCGGACGCCGCCACTTTGGTGCCGCTTTCCATGAACTTCAGGAGAGCGTCCTCCATGACGTCCTCATATTGGGCCATGGTCGCTTTCTTGGGAATGTAGGTAAGAACGACGTCGAGCCCGAGGCACGCCGCCTGCATCTCCAGCAAGGCCCTGCGGACGCCATGGCCGGTGATCCGATCATAGCCTGAGGTCAGGGTGGTGAGGAGTGAAGTGATCTCATAATCGCGATAGCGTTCGTGCGTCGCAATCTCATGGAACGCCATCGCGCTGTCCTTGCCGCCGCTCCAATAAAGAACAATGTCTTTGTTGGCAGTTGGCATCGACATGATCCGTTCTCTTGGACAAGGGCGTTCCGGGTAGTACTTATCCATCATTTCCGGGAAAAATGGAACCGGGCTATCAATAAAATAGAGTGGTTTTGTGAATCGAGGCCTCCTTTCATGAAAGCTGTACGTATTGCGCAAGGAATAATGCAGAGCCGGGCGGTTAGCCTTCATTGCCGCCGCGAGTATCAAAAGATCGCCCCGGGCCTGGCCGGACGCCTGTTGTGCTGTCGAAGTCGGAAGGTGGCGCCACCCGGGCAAAAGGTTAAGGCGGGCCGTCGCCATAGGGTGTGGTGATGATCTCCAGCAAATGGCCGTCCGGATCCTCGAAATAGAGGCCGCGGCCGCCATAATGCCGGTTGATCTCGCCGGGCTGCGAGCGCGCCGGATCGGCCCAGTGGGCGACGCCGTCCGCCTTGATCCGCGCATACGCCGCGTCGAACGTCTCGTCGTCGACGAGGAAGGCATAATGCTGCGGGGAGACGGGGCCGTCCTTCTGGTAGAAATCGACCGACACCTCGTTCGCGAGATCGACGACGAGGAAGTGGAAGAAGCTCCGCGCCGGCGGCAGGCCGAGGATCTCGGTCAGGAAGGCGGCCGAACGCGCCTGGTCGGAGCACCAGATGATCGTGTGATTGAGTTCAACCGCCATTCCCCGCTTCCCTTTCGATCGGATGGAGCGCCGGCTTCCGGTTAGGGGGTGAAGGCGGGGTGCTGCAATCCGCGCTGCGCCGATGCGGGCCGCCAATGCGTTCAGCCTCCGCGGGCGGCCGCCAGCCTAAGGCGCATCGGACCGGCCCAGGTGGCGGCGGCGGATGGCGAGGCCCTGAACGATCTCGGCGCGGCTCACCGGCACGCCGTGGACCGGCACCATGCGGTCGACCTCGAGTCCCAATTCGGCGACCCGCGCCATCACCAGCTCCGCATCCGGGCCGGCGATCGCCTGGCGCGCGGTCGGCACGTCCCACAGGTCGGCGACGAACAGGGTGCGGGTATTGGCGAAATAGACCAGCAGCATGTCTGCGACATGTTCGCCCGGCCCGACATGAAAGATCTGAACGCGCTGGCGCTCGTCCGCGAGCAAGGTCAACGGTCCGGCAATTGCGACCGCGGCCCGATGCGCGCGAAGGTCGTAACCGTCGGGCCGGATCGTTCTTGCCCCGCCCGGGGTCCCGTCGATGACAGTCCGCGCGTCGGCCGTGGTCAGGATGGGGATGTCGCGGGCGGCAAGCGCGCGGACACCGCCCAGATGATCGTAGTGGAAATGCGTCGAAACCGCGCGGATCGGCTTGCCCGGCGCCACCGAGGCGATCAGGCCCAGCACCGTTTCGGCATAGGCGCTGCTCACCGGCGCCTCCGCCAGCAGGACATAGTCGTCGAACACCGCGAACATGACGTTGTACGGCCCCAGTATCTCGTACACGCCGCCGCCGCGGTGATGGAGGGTCGGCACATCCGGCGGCGTCATGATCTCGATCCGTCGAGCGGGAATCGCGAACAGATCGGGAGCGTCGGCAGCGAAATCGACCGTGCGCACGGAGGTGGTGCGGGTCGGATAGCCGGCAAGCCTTTCCTCGATATCGAACGGGGACATCAGGCCGCGGACGCGCCGATAGTCGCGAAAGATCGTCTCGAAGCCGACATCGCCGAGCAAGGCGTGATCGCGCACGCCCTCGGTTCTGGCGAGCAGCCCGGTCGTCGCGTCGAACCAGAGGAACAGCCGGATGCCCTGCGCGTCGGAGAAAGCGATGATATCGAACCGCCGCCTGCCGACGGTCCTTGCGCCGATCCAGGTCAGGCTGTCGGCGCGCTCCAGCGCCAGCCGGAGCAGGCCCTCGGGATAGCGCTTCTGCTCGCGCGCGAAGGCGGTGCCGGCGCCGGAGTCCGGACCGCTGTGCCAGAAGACCGGTTCATCATAATAATGGCCGGCGCTGAATGTGTCCGCGTTGGTGCCGCCGTCGACCTGGATGAACCGGGCGGCCGGACCGTCGTCGAAATGCTGCGCGCGCGCCCAGCGGCCGCGGGCATAGTCGATAAAGCTCGACACCGGGACGACGTCTCCTGCCGGCTGGCGCTCGCGATCCGGCGGGCCCAGCCAGGGGCGCTGCTGCTGGCCGATGTCGATCCGTCGCTCGACCTGCTCGCGCCGGATGCCGGCGACGCCCCGGATCAGCGCCTCGCCGCCCGCCGCCTCGATCCCGGCATCGAGCACTGCGCGTGCGCGCCGGTAGGAGTGCAATGCCTGCGCTTCGGGCGCCTGACCCGCCGCGCCGGCCGGCATCGCGAACAGCAGCGCAAGGGCGAGGCCCCGGACGATCATCATGCACCTGTCCTCCGGTGCGCGAACCTGGAGCGGGGTGCGCCGGCTGACTATGAGCGGGGGACGAAGTGACGAAAAAGATGGCGGTAGGCGCCGCCGACCTTGAGCCAGGTCCCGTCGACACGGACCTCGTCGAACGCCTTGCCCCTGCGCAGAGCCTCGATCCGCGCGGCGTTGACCAGCATCGTGCGATGGATGCGCACAAATCCGTCGCCGGAGAACAGGGCCTCGGCGCGGCGCATGGTCATGCGCCTGAGCACGACATGGCCGCGGGCGCGGATCTCGACATAATTGCCTGCGCTCCGGATCCAGTCGATCTGGGCGGGGAGCCAAGCCAGGCCCTCCTCGTCGACGGGTGGGCCCTCGCCCCGTCTGCCGGGCGCGAGCGCAAGCAGGCCCGCCACGAGAGCCATTGCCGGCAGCCGGCGGACGATTTCGAATGCCGGGGCGAACGGCCCTTCGAGCAGAAGGCCGCCGGCCAGTGAAATCAGGCCCGCCGCGAGCAGGATCGCGCCGATCGTCCGCCAGGCGGCTGCGGGCGTTCCCGCACCGCGCTTCGCCCGCTTGCCGAGCTCGAAGGCCGCCAGCCAGGGAAGCAGATTGACCAGCGCCCAGCCCGCGCCCGACAGCGGGTTCTCCCATTCGCCCTGGAACAGGGTGTAGGCTGTGCAATAAAGCGCGCCGCCGCCGACCAGGACGCCGCCAAGCGCCAGCGATTGTCGCATCGAGAAGGGCCGTTCCAGCATGCGCGGCAGCATCATCACGCCGGCTCTCCCCGATGGCGACGCGACCGTTCGAACAGCCAGACCCTGATCGCGCTGGCCAGATTGGACGGTTCCGCGGCCCCGATCCGATCGGCGTCGATCCGGGCGACGAGGGCGTTCAGCGGCAGCCCCTCGGCCGCCGCCGCCGCGCGCAGGGCGTCCCAGAAGACCGGCTCCAGGCTGATCGAGGTCGCGTGCCCCGCGATCATCAGCGAGCGCTTCACCGGTCCCATGGGCCGGTCAATACATATGCTGGCCGCCGTTGATCGACAGCGTCGAGCCGGTGATGAAGCCGCCTTCCTCGGCGCAGAGGAAGGTGACGCCGCGGGCGATCTCGCTGGCCTGGCCGAGCCGGCCGACCGGGATTTTGGCGACGATCTTCTCGAGCACGTCGGGCGGCACCGCGGCGACCATGTCGGTGTCGATATAGCCCGGCGCGATCGCGTTGACGGTGATGCCGGCGCGCGCGCCTTCCTGGGCGAGCGCCTTGGTGAAGCCGTGAATGCCGGACTTGGCGGCGGCGTAATTGACCTGGCCATATTGCCCCGCCTGGCCGTTGATCGAGCCGATATTGACGATCCGGCCATATTTGCGGCCGTTCATCCCCTCCCAGACCGCCTTCGCCATGTTGAAGCAGCCGCCGAGATTGACGTCGATGACGTCGTCCCAGGCCTCCCGGCCCATCCGCTTCATCGTCCCGTCGCGGGTGATGCCGGCATTGTTGACGAGGATGTCGACCGGGCCCAGCTCGCTCTCGATCTGCGCGACGCCGGCGATGCAGGCGTCGAGATCGGCGACGTCCCATTGATAGGCCTTGATGCCGGTGCGGTCGCTGAACTCGCGCGCCCGCTCCTCATTGCCGGCATAATTGGCGGCGACGGTCACGCCCATGTCCCTGAGCGCGATGCTGATCGCCTCGCCGATGCCGCGCGAGCCGCCGGTAACCACTGCCACCCGTGCCATGTGAATCCTCTCCTTATGTCTTGCTCTGCAGAGGCCCCTAGTCGGCGGGCCGCCAACCTTCAAGTTCGCGGGCGATGAGCGCGCGCAGCATCATCACGCCATAGTCGCTGTCGTTGAGGCAGGGCAGACAGGCGAAATCGGTGCCGCCGGCGGCAAGGAAGGTGTCGCGGCCGCGGATCGCCAGCTCCTCCAGCGTCTCGAGGCAATCGGCGGCGAAACCGGGCGCGAAGATCGCGACCTTCCTGACGCCCTTGCCGGGCAGCGCCGCGAGCACCGCGTCGGTCGAGGGTTCCAGCCATTTCGCCCGGCCGAAGCGCGACTGGAAGGCGACAATGAGCTCGCGCTCCAGCAGGCCCGAGAGCAGGCGCGCCGTCTCCAGGCACTGCTCGTAATAAGGATCGCCAAGCGCCCGGGTTCGCTCCGGCATGCCGTGGAAGCTCGCGACCAGCGCGTCGGGTTCGAACTCCAGCGTCTCCAGCGCCGCCTGGACGCTCTTCTTCAGCGCGACGATATGGATCGGGTCACGCCAGTAAGGCGGCAGCGTGCGGATCGCCGGCTGGACGCGAAGGCCCGCGAGATGGGCGAAGGCCCTGTCCAGCGCCGTCGCCGTCGTGGCCGCGCAATATTGCGGATAGAGCGGTGCGATCAGGATGCGCGCGCACCCTCCGGCGATCAGCGCGTCGATCCTGTCGCCGATGGCGGGCTGGCCGTAGCGCATCGCATGATCGACGATCACCCCGGGCCCGAACGCGCCCGCCAGGGCTTGCGCCTGGCGCGCCGTGTAGACGGCGAGCGGCGAGCCTTCCTCCATCCACACCTGCCTGTAGGCAAAAGCGGATTTTCGGGGCCGCGTGGTCAGGATGAGGCCGCGCAGGATCGGCTGCCAGACCAGCGGCGGGATTTCGATCACCCGCGGGTCGGAGAGGAATTCGCGCAGATAGCGCCGCACCGCCCCCGGCTCCGGCGCATCGGGCGTGCCGAGATTGATCAGCAGCACGCCGAGCTTCGGCGCGGGGATGTCGGGATGACCGGCGGGAAGGCTCATGGCTGCGCCGCCGCGCCGCCGATCACGATCGGCAGGCTCCGCACCCTTTGCCCGGTCAGCGAATAATAAGCGTTGGCGATGGCGGGCGCGGCCGGCGGGACGCCGAGCTCGGTGACCCCGCCCGGCGGCTCGTCGCTGTCGATCAGCTCGACGCTGACCTCCGGCGCGTCGCGTAAGGTGGGCAGGCCATAGGCGCCGATCGTCCGCGCCGTCGGCAGGCCGTTCTCGAAGACGACCGGCCGGCCGATCGCCGCCGCGACGCCGTGGACGATGCCGCCCTCGATCTGCTGCCTGATCAGCTCGGGATTGATCACCCGGCCGCAATCGACCGCGGCGACCGCGCGCGAGACGCGCAGCCGCTGGTCGCCGCTCACCTCGACCTCGACGAGGCAGGCGATGTGCGAGCCGAAGGCGCTGTGGCAGGCGAGGCCCATGCCGCTGCCCCGCGCGCCGCCGTCCCAGCCGCCGATCGAGGCGGCGGTCGAGAGGCACTGGGCGAGGCGCGGACTGCCCTGCAGCAGGAAGGTGCGGAAGGCGAGCGGCTCGAGGCCCGCGGCCAGCGCCAGCTCGTCGATGAAGCACTCGGTGAAATAGCAGGTGTAGCTGTGCGACGCGCCGCGCCACAGGCCGGTCTCGATCCCGATTTCGGCCTCGACATGCTCCACCGCCAGATTGGGAATGGCGTAGGGCGGCCGGGCGCCGGCCACGGCGGCGAAGGCGGGGCGGGTGAGGCCGCCGCTTGCGCCGATCCGCCGGGCGACCTCGACCGCGGTCGCGGGCGCCGCGATCCGGGCCTGCCATGCCTCCACCCGGCCCTGCTTCATCCAGCCGGTCATCCGCGCCCGGGCGGCGGGCCGGTAGCTGTCCCGCTGGATTTCCTGCAGGCGGGACCAGGTGAGCTGGACCGGGCGGCTCATCCGCCGGGCGAGGTTGGCGGCCTGCTCGATCGCCATCAGCTCGAGCTTGCGGCCATAGCCGCCGCCGGCGAAGGTCTGGAAGAAGGTCACCCGGTCCTCGGCCATGCCGGCGCCGCGCGCCGCCGCCGCGCGGGCGAGGCCCGGCGCCTGGCAGCCGGCATAGACTTCCATCGTGTCGCCGATGATGCGGACGGTCGCGGCCAGCGGCTCCAGCGCGGCGGCGGGGGCGAGCCCGACCTCATAGTTTTGCGTGACCGGGCTGGCGCCGGGGAAGGGGCCGGCCGCGTCGCCGGCCTCGAAGACGCGCGCGCCGCCGCTGCCTTCGATCGCAGCGTTGAGCGCGGCGCCGATGCTCTGCTGCGTGACTTGGGGCTGGCGCAGGTGAAAGCGCGGCTGCATCAGCTGCAGCGCCTTGTGCGCCGCCCACCAGTTGGTGCCGGCGACCGCCACCCAGTCCGGCCCCTCGAAAAAGCGCAGCGCCCCGATCACGCCCTGGCCCGCATTCCGGTCGAAGCCGGCGAGGCGGCTCCCCCACGGGCCGCAGTGCAAGGCGGCATAGACCATGTCCGGGAAGCGAATGTCGGCGGCGAACAGGGCGCTGCCGTCGATCTTGCCCGGCGCGTCGAGCCGCGGCAGCGCCTGGCCGGCGAGGCGGTTGTCGACATTCTCGCGCAGCGGCACCGGGTCCGGCGGCCGGTGGCCGGGCGCCGCCTCGGCAAGCTCGGCGAACGGAATCCGGTCATCGCCGCGCCAGACGAAGCCCGCCCGCGCGTCCAGCTCCTGCCAGTCCGCGTGCCAGCGCCCGGCGGCGGCCATGCAGAGCATGGTGCGCGCGGCCGCGCCCGCCTCGCGCAAGGGCGCCTCGAAGGCGCGGACCGAGCTGGAGCCGGCGGTCAGCATCAGCGCGTTCTGCGTCGCGGAGCGGCGGGCGAGCCAGCGCCCCGCGCCCTGCAGACCGGACGGCCAGCCGCTGTCGTCCGCCGCCTCCGTCGCGAGCAAGGTGTTGGCATAGAGCGGAGAGAGCGGCGCCGGCTCGACCGCGATCGTCCGCCAGTCCGCGCCAAGCTCGTCGGCGAGGATCTGGGGGAGCGCCGTGTAAGCGCCCTGCCCGAGCTCGGCCTGCGGCACCGCCACCGTGACATGGCCGTCGCGGCCGATCTTGAGATACGCATTATAGACCGTCTCGCCCTCGCGCGCCCTGAGGTTCGGCGCATAGGCGCGCGGCCAGAATTTCCAGGCAAGGATCAGCCCGACGCCCGCGCCGCCGCCGATCAGCAATTGCCGGCGGCTGAGGCCCCGTCGCTTTCCGTCCCTCGCCATGTTGGGGTGATAGTGGGGGTCGCCACCAACGTCACCCCGGACTTGATCCGGGGTCCACCTTTCTTTTCTGCAGGCACCAGCAAGTAGGTGGATTCCGGATCAAGTCCGGCATGACGAAGAGGACCTTGATTCCCTCCCCAATCCTGGGGCAGTGCACCCCACATGGCCGCAAGGATCTACCAGCGCGCGCGAAACGCCATGCAGTCGGGCAAGGCCCGGGCGAGTGACTGGATTCTCGAATTCGAATCCGCGCGCGCCAGGCGCCCCGATCCGCTGACCGGCTGGGCCGGCGGCGCGGAGACGCAGGAGCAGGTGATCCTCACCTTCCCGACGCTCGAGGCGGCGCAGGCCTATGCGGCGAAGAACAGGATCGACGCCCATATCGTCCCGCCCGAGCAGGCGAAGCTCAAGCTCCAGGCCTACGCCGACAATTTCCGCTGATCCGGGTGGCAGCCGGCGCCGGCTTTCGACCCGATGCGGACATTCGATCTGGCGGATGCGGCACCCAAAAGCAGACACGTCGATGCCACAGGGCGGAGCCACATTTTTCGGATTAGCTGATGGCAAAGCCGCAGAGTTCGAGACGATGTTTCAGGTTCTCATCCGCGCCGATTACTCGAACACTTGGCTGCCTATCCTTCGCTTCCTTTGTCCACAGGAAGGGATAAAATGAGAACGTCGCCTCGAAGGCAGGCAACGGTCGCGTGGTGAACACATCGAGATAAGTGAACGGCGCATACAGTGCGCTTAGGTCGCCTGTCAGGCACCAATGGATAAAATCAGAATGACCCACGCCGAGCGGCACCCAAACGGTATCGTCGGCTGCAAGGTGAAAAACCTGTCCCTGCCTCTCGGTTCCGAACCGTCCGCCGTTGAGAGCAAACACGCCTCCGAAAACATCGTCCCCGACGATAACTATATCAGGGAAGCTCCCATCTAATGGACATCCTGCGATCGCGGCGGTTTGAATTATCGAGCGTTCGGCCCCGGAGCCAAGCAGACGCACAAGGCCATCCGCAATCGATATACCGCCAGTTTCGTAGGCGAGAGTGCCAAGCATTGAGCGAGTGGTGACCTGCAAACGCACGAGCGTGTCGCCTGCCACTGTCTCGGCAGGCAAAATGAGGGTGCCGCCGTTACCAGCCGGATCATTGATCCATTCTCGCAAGATTGGCAGTGCAGGCGCGTCTCGGTCGAGAAGTTCGTCGAGTGTTCGCATCCGTGCCTCTTAAGCCGATGTCCGCTAGCGGCACTTATCGCTGCAAAGCGGACTGACGCAAATCCACCCATTGCGGACAGAGCTTAGCCGAGCAAATCCCTGGCCAGCAGCAACAGCATCCGCACATCGATCGCCACGCCGTCGGCCCGCTTCGCCGCGACGAAGGCAGGGACCTCCGCCAGCTTCACCCGGTGGACAAGGATATTCTCGTCCGCCACGCCGCCGCCCTCGCCGACTTTGGTCAGCCCCTCCGCGCGGAGCAGGGTGAAGCCTTCCGAGACCATGCCGGGCGAGCTGTAATAGGTGCCGAGATCGGTCATCCGCGCCGGCCGGTAGCCGGTCTCTTCCTCCAGCTCGCGCGCGGCGGCGGCCTCGACCGCCTCGCCGGCCGTCTCGTCGCCGATCAGGCCGGCCGGAAGCTCCAGGCATAGCCTCCCGAGCGGCACGCGATATTGCTCGACGAGCAGGACATGATCTTCATCCAGCGCGACGATCACCGCGGCCCGGATATCGCGGGTCCGCGAGACATATTCCCAGGGCCCTTTTTTCTTCGCGGCGATGTAGCGGCCCTGCCAGACGGTGACTTCGTCACCCTCGGGCGCGTCCGCGTCCGGCGCGCTCATAACAGGATCACCCGGTTGGGCAGCTCGTCCGGATTGGCGAGCGTCGGCGGCAGGATCGCGGCGAGCACCGCGCCCACCTTCTCCACCGCCAAAGTCAGGCCCTGGCCCGGCCGGCCCTGCTTCACCTCGTCGACCAGAATTGCCATCGCCTCGCCCCAGCTTTCGGGCTCCACTTTCTCGGCGATCGCGCGGTCGGCGACGATCTCGGCGCGGCGCTCCTCGAGCGAGAGATAGATGAGCACGCCGGTGCGGCCGCGGGTCTTCAGCTCGCAGCTGGCGCGGAACAATTCGACCGCGCGGCGGCGGACCCGGCGGCTTTTGGTCCGGCCCGGCGTCAGCGCGAGGCGGAGCGGTCGCCAGATCAGGAGCAGCCGGACGAACAGGAAGGCGCCGATCAATTTGGCGAAGAGGGCGAGCATGACCACCGGCCGAGTCAGCTCCTCGTTCCAGCCGAGCAGCAGGCCCGACCACCAGTCGATCCAGCTTTGCGGCACCATCGCCCACCAGGCGGGGACGAGCAGCATGGCGAGGATCGCATAATGGAGCGCGACGTCGTGATAGGCGTCGGAACGGTGCGCGACGATGGTGACGATCTCGCCGTCGCTCTCGCGTTCGGCCTTCGCCACCGCCGCCGTGACGCGCTGGAAGTCATCCTCGCTCAGCATCACCATCCTCCCGACGCGCCGCCGCCGCCGAACGAGCCGCCGCCGCCGGAAAAGCCGCCGCCGCCGCCGCCCCATGAGGAGCCGCCACCGCCGCCCCAGCCGCCGCCTCCCCAGGAGCGGCCGCCGCCCCAGCCAGGGCCCCAGAGTACGATCGGCCCGCCCCAGCCGCGCCTGCGGCCGCGATAACGCCTGCCGCCGAGGCCGCTGCCGACCAGGCCGATGACGATGAACAGGGTGACCCCGACCCAGAAGATCAGCGCCAGCGCCGAGCCGCCGCCCCGCCGCTCGCCGCGGGCGCGGTGGCGCTCGCCATGCGCGCGGCCGGCGGCTTGGGCGGCGCGCTCGGCCGCCTCGGGCGGCGCCTGCAGCTGGGCGATGATCGCGTCGGCGCCGGCCATGATCCCGCCCGGATAGTCGTTGGCGCGGAAGCGCGGCAATATCTGCTGCTCGATAATCTGACTGGAAAGCGCGTCGGGCAGGATCGGCTCCAGCCCGTAGCCGACCTCGATCCGCACCCTTCTCTCGGTCGGCGCGACCAGCAGGATCACGCCATTGTTCGCGCCCTGCTGACCGATCCGCCACTGCCGGCCGAGCTGATAGCCATAATCCTCGATCGGATTGTCCTGCAGGCTGGCGACCGTCGCCACCACCAGCTGCCGGCTCGACGCGCGCTCCAGCGCCGCCAGCTTCTGCGTCAGCTCGGCCTCCTGCGCCGGGCTCAGCAGCTCCGCCTGATCGACGACGCGGCCGGTGAGCGCGGGGAAAGTGATCGCCGCGAGGGCGGCGCCCGCCAGGCCAAGCAAGGCCACGAGCGCCGCCAGCGCCCAAAAGGCGCGGGCAGGCAGGCGGGCGGCGATTGCGGTCAAATTACTGGACGTTCCCGAAATCGAGGGCCGGGGCGACGCTGGCGCCGGTCGCCGCCTCGAACGGCACCATCGGCCGCGAGCCGTAGATGATCCTGGCGCCGATCACCGAGGGGAAGGTGCGGATCCGCGTGTTATAGGCGCGCACCGCCTCGTTATAGTCGCGGATCGCGATGGTGATCCGGTTGTTGGCGCCCTCGATCGTCGCGATCACCTCGCGCCAGCTGCCCTGCGCCTGATTGACCGGCGGCTGCTCCTGCGTCGCGCGCAGGATGAAGTTGGAGACGCCCTGCTGGGCGCTGGCGAAGCGCTGCATCGCATTGGGGTCGGTGAGCTGGTCGGGGCCGACCCGGGCATTGTCCGCGCCGCTCCGCGCCTGGGCATAGCCGACCTGCAGGCCGCGCTCGTGCGTGCCGGAGGCGCGGGCCGCCTGCACCAGGCTCGGCAGCGTGTCCATCCGCCTTTGATAGGCGGCCTGGACGTCGGCCCATTTCGCCTTCGCCTCCTCCTCGGCGCGGGGGATGGAGTTGATCCCGCAGGCGGAGAGGAAGACGGTGAGGACGGCGAGCATGGCGAAGACGCGGCTGCGCTTCATATCGGGGCTCCTCCCTTCAAATCGGGCGGAAACGGACGTAAGCACTCCGGATCGGGTCCGCAATGGCCGGCCGGTGAGGGAGGAAGCGATGCTGAGGGAGTTCCGGGATTTCATCGCGCGGGGCAACGTCCTCGACCTCGCCGTCGCCGTGATCATCGGCGCCGCCTTCGCCACCATCACCACCTCGCTGACCGAAGACATCATCATGCCGGTGGTCAGCTGGATTTTCGGCGGGCTCGATTTCTCCAGCAAGTTCATCATCCTGGGCAATGTCCCCGACAGCTATCACGGCGCGCTGACCGATTATGCGGCGCTGAAGGCGGCCGGGGTCGCGATGCTCGGCTGGGGCCAGTTCCTGACCGTCCTGATCAACTTCCTGATCCTCGCCTTCGTCATCTTCATGATCGTGCGCAGCGCGAACAGGATGAAGAGGAAAGCGGAGGCCGCCGCGCCCGCGCCGGATCCCGAAGAGGTGCTGCTGCTCCGCGAGATCAGGGACGCGCTGAAGAAGTAGCGCCACGCAGCTGCTGGCGGGTTCGTGCGCTGTCCTGTCGCCTGACCAGTCTTTTCGGCTTCAGCGTCGCCCCGTCGATGGCGAGGAATTTACGATCCCGCCAGGCCAGGCGGTTCGCTTCAATGACGCCGGCCGGAAGGCCGTGGAAATAGCGTGTCCCTTCATCGACAATGCCGAAGGCCTGGGCGGGCCGATCCATAAACAGCCCCACCAGTTGCGGGACGCCGCCGCTCCGGCGGTCCCGTTGACGCTCGAGACCGTCGCAAAAGGTCGAGTGAGGTCTGGAGCGCGGCGAACACCCTGGCATGCCTTCTCTCGCTCCCCGTGCCGGTACCGGGGAGGAGGCCGCGGTCGGCAAGCTCTACGATCTGGCCGAGGACCAGCAACGGGAATAGCACGTCACCGGCATAGCCGAACATGTCGGCGGAATGCGCACAGGAGAAGATCTTGCGACCGGCGTCCCATCTTTCGGCTTCTTTCCACGTGATCCGACTATCGCTCGCAAGATAGACGGCATTGGGCCTGCCTTCATTCAGTCCCACCCATGCGATCATGGTCGTCATACCCGCCATCCACTCCCTTGCTTGAAAACGGACACCCCGGAGCCTATGTCCGGCGGGCCACTTCGGTGGCTACGATGGTAGAGTGTCGAGTGGAATAGGCATTTCGGACCCGGAGGGCAGTACTCCGGCGCCTCCACCAGAAGAGGCGGCCTGCGCCGGTTCTGACGGGGGCGAAACAGGATCGACGTGTGCAATAAAGACTTGGCTGCTGTCCGGCCTGAATGCGCCGTAAAACCGTTCACAACCACAAGTGCCAACGACAACGAGGCGCTCGCGATTGCCGCGTAACGAGGTCCTCACGGACTGAGTTACATCGGACAAAAGCGCGGTTCGGGCCGCACCGGGCAACAGAAGCGGATTCCAGCGGCCCGGGGAGGGCCGGGCAACAGAACCTCCCCACTTCAGCCCGAAATGCCGGGCGCAACGGGACGTTGCGCGCAGAGCCATCGAGGGCCGGCCAGCCTGCCGCAGGGCGACAGGACGGACGTCCCGGGATTCACTCCCGTGACGGCCCCTTCTTCGTGGTGTAACTGTCCCCCATGAAGCCTGCCGCCGCTCTCGCCCTGCTCCTCCTTTCCGCCTGCGGGTCGTCCGAGCCCGAATCCGCCGCCAACCGCTTCGCGCGGACCGCGAACGAGATTGCCGACCGCGCCGCCGCCCTGAACGCGCAGGTCGAGAACGAGCTGTCGCAGACCGAGCAGAGGCTGGAGGCGGAAGCCGGCCAGGCGCTGAACAGCCTCAACGCCGCCGCCAATCTGGCGGAGGAGGCCGCGCCCCCCGCGCCCCCCGCCCCCGCCGCGCCGGCGCGGGCGGCGCGCAACCGGACGCGCTGACCCGAGCGCCCTGTCCGCCAGCGGACAGTGCGTCCGCTTCATTGGCCGTTTTCGCCAACATTTGGCCCGCCCCGCCGCCCTGCCGGCGCGCCTTCGGGCATCCGTTCAAGCTAAATCACTGAAAAACATGGCGATCCCGATTCTGGCACGGCCCGTGCTGAGGAAGGGGCATCGAGGCGGGCCCGGTCGGCCCGCCCTGCCAAGGAGTGAAATTGATGGAAGCCGTTCAAGAATCCCTGATCCGCCGCGACGACACCTTTCTCGGCGTCTGCCAGGCGCTCGGCGAGGATTTCGGGTTCAACCCGGTGTGGCTCCGGATCGCGTTCGCGCTGCCGGTGATCTACGCGCCGATGGCGGTGATCTCCGTCTATCTCGGCCTCGGCCTGATCGTCCTCGTCTCCCGCCTCCTCGCCCCGCGCCCGGAGCGCAAGGTTGCGCCGCACGTGGTCGAGGCGGACGCACCGGTCGCAGCGCATGCCGCCGAAGCCAATGACGAGGCGGATCAGCTTCCCCTCCCCATCGCCGCGTAACCGGCGCAAGACCTGCGGAAAGGGCCCCGTCCCCCCGCGGGGCCCTTTCATTCAAACATCATTCCGGACTTGCCTGCCCCGGCGCAGGCCGGGGATCCGGGATCCACCTTCCTCTTCCCCCGGTGGTCAGCATCCACGCCCCGCCCGCCGCCGCCACCCTGCCGGCGCGCCCAGATCTGCCGGTCCGCTTCCCGCGCCGCGGGCGGAATGTCCCGCGCCGCGATGATCGCCGCGATCTTGCGCTTGATCCCGTCGCGGATCACCGGGTGATTGATCCCCACCGGCAGCCGCCGCCGCCCCGGCGCCCCGCCCAGCCCGAACACGCCATATTTGTGCATGTGGATGAGGTGGATCGCCTGCGTCACGTCCATGCCGCGCAAGGGCGTCTCGGGCGGCAATTCGGTCTCGCCGAACAGGTTCAGCCCGTTCTCCAGCAGCGCGATCTCGAGCCGCGCAAAGCCCTCCGCGATCGCCTCCCTCCACAGTTCCGCGAACCGCCGCCAGCGCTTGCGGTGCGCATAGGCCCCGGCCGCGCTCATCCCCGCCTCGGCGCAGGCGGCCTTGACGTTGCAGGTCGCCATCAGCGCCGCGAGGAAGCGCTGCTCCACCCGCGGCGTCCACTGCTGCAGCCGCGCCCGCGCGATCTGGACGCGCCGGCCCCCGGTCCCTCCCGAGCCGCCCGTCCCCTTCACGACCAGCTCCTCGCCGTCGAGATGCCCCCATCCGCCGGGCGGCTTCCGCCCGGAGTGCTCCGGACTTGATCCGGAGCGTTGGGAGAGAGACGCCCGCGCCTCCGATATGGCCGCCCGCACCGCGGCATCGAATTCGGGATCGCTCTTGCGGTGCAGGCAGACCCAGGACCGCGACACCTTCGCCCGCTCGGCGGCGAGCGACTGGTTGCCGGTTTCAAAAAGCGCGCGGAAGAACGCCGCCCGCCGCTGCGGGCTCATCCTGGCGCTCATCGCCGTTCACCCTGAGCTTGTCGAAGGGGCAGCGCGCGGAGAAAGGCCTGTTTGCGGGCCTGGGAGAATTTGCGGGACATCGTGCCTCCACCAGATCGTGCTCCTGCGCAGGCAGGAGCCCTGAGAGGCAATCCAGATATGCCAAACTGCCATCTGTAGGACAGCACTGTTCGGTCCATTATGGTTCTATTCGTCATCCCGGGCCTGATCCGGGACCCACCTTGTCTTGGCCTGAGACATCACGCGATATTTGTCCTCGAGCCGGTCGAACACCACTGTAGCCGGCACCGTCCGAACCGCCTCGGCATCGGCCAGTCCTCGCCTGATGGCGGCGTCCAGCTCCGTCATTCGGCAAGCCATGTCTCTCCGCCCGATCACTCCTCCACCAAGTCGTGCTCCTGCGAAGGCAGGAGCCTTGAGAGGCAATTCACATATACCAAATCGGGGGCTGTAGGACAGCGCGGCTCGGCCCAGAGTGGCTCTTTTTCGTCATCCCGGACTTGATCCGGGATCGACCTCGTCCTTCTGCGCGAAGAGCCGCTGCACGCCGGACGGCGCGCGACCGAACGGCCTCAGCCGCGCGGCGAGACGCGACCGATGTCACGGGATTCACTCCAGTGACGGATTTCTACCTGTCTCATCAGTTGGGACTTGGTCCGGAACCTGATTGCTCGCGCTGATTGCGTCGCGAACTGTTGCGACGAAGTTCGGGATATCCGCCTCGAGCCATTTCAGCAAAGTCCCGAAGTCGGCCGGCGGGTTGCGATAGCCGGACGCCTGTTTGTTTAGCGCTGCCAAAATCCGTTCTGGCATGGCGTTGAAGAGATCGAGGAGAAATGCGTCTGGGGTCCTTGCGCGCAAGCCATGGGGCAAATCGCGGAAATCCTTGAGATTGTGGGTAACAATCAGGTCAGCGCCGATCTGCATTGCGGCAGCGGTCACGTGACGGTCCTTTGGATCATTGGGCATCAATGCCTCAAGTGGCTCCCAATCCTCGACTTTGGCCTCAGGAAACGCCACTTTCATTTGCGATTTCAAGCGGTCCGCTTGAGCCTGTGCCATTCGATGCTGGTCGACTAGATTGCGCGTCATCTCGTCCAAGATCCGGCCCGACCAATGGGCCCGGAAGCACCCGGCAGAGGCGACACGTAGGAGCGTGTCCCGCAGATACATGGGGAACAAGACATTGGCATCGAGAACGGCAATCGGAGTCATGAAGGACTTTATCCTTTGCTCACTTTGCGCCGAAGCCGGACCTTTGCCGGCGTTGCGGCTGGGTCCTTAGCAGCGCGCCTCGCGGCGTTCATTTTGGCATTCGCACGCGTTACATCATTGGCGCCCACATCGATGGCCCGTTCGAGGAAGGCGCTCATCGTAGCTTCTTGGAGTCCACCGAGGCCCGGCGGGTCATAGGGGCCCGTGCCCTGAAGCTTCTTTCTTTCCCACAGACCCAGCAGAACGAGATTTGGGTTTGGAAGGAAGGCAAGGCCAAATTTCTGGCCGCCGCTTTCCTGGAGTTCTACAAAGCCGAAGGTTTGAAGAAGCTTCATTCGTTCTTGCCAGCCGCGCACGCCGCGAGGGCCGGTGAATCCAGAGGCATAGTGAAGGTCCGTCGTGCGAGCGAGACGCACAAAACCGTTGTCCCACGTGGCACACACCAAGGCGAAGTAGGTTTGCCCGAGAGGTTTGCCCTTCGAAAGTTCGTCGAGAGCTCGCATGATTAGCGGCAAGGTCTTCGGGATTGTGGCAAAGCCGTGATGCTTCTTGCGATCCCACAGCCGCTCCGCTGCATCTTCGAAATACGTGTCACGCAGTTCGATATCTTTCGAAAGCACTGCGTTGCCCTTTTTCGTCGGCATTAATGTTCCTCCTTGGAGTCGCTTTTTCGGGTCATAGGCGAAAAAACCAAGATAAAACAGAGACATAAGGAAGTCAGAACGCACGCCCTATGACATTAAACGCGCAGTGGAACCTTAGTAGAGTGACACATATGAGTCACACAGATATTGCATTCTGACGCAAATGCAGCACATGGGCGACGAATTTCATTGAGATTATAGGAGGTTAATAGGCGTTGCTACGTGCTCGATGTGCTGAATGTGCTGGCTGGTCCTGACCGGTGCTCCGATGTGCTCCTGTCGGGGATACGCAAGGGGGCTTGGTTGCGTTTGGGGCGTTTGCATTCCATATAGCCCCTATGGTGAGCCCAAGAGTCATTGCACGAAAGAAGAAGGCGATCACGGTGAAAGCTGGTGAACGCGCAGCTGCCATGCATCTTGCTGGGGTGTGCAAGACAAAGGCTCATCGCTTATGTCTAGTCGTCGATGACACTGGCAATCGTTTGGATTTGCCACGCCCACTCACAGAAGTGATCGCAAAGGCAGCTACCCTCCTCGCTGAAGGACGGAATGTGACTGTCGTAACAGACGAGGATGTATTGACCACGCAACAGGCGGCTGCGCGCCTCAACGTATCACGCCAATATGTAGTCAGGCTCGTGGATCAGGGGGAGCTGCCTGCAGTCAAAGTGGGCACCCACCGACGTCTTCGGGCGAGTGATGTCGAGCGCTACCGGATCAAACGTGAAGCGAACCGTGATGCAGCGCTCGATCGTTTGGCTGCGATCAGCGAGGAAATGGGCGGTTATCAACTCAGGCGCTGAGCGCTGGCTGCTCCTACGATCACTTTCTGACCCTGCTCGCACTGGTCTGCTCGCGATTAGTCTTTGACCGTCAGCCGTCAGCCGCCTGTTTCGACGCCCGTGCGGCCTTCACAACGGTATCAGCTTCTTCTGCAAATTGCCGCTCGCGGTAAGTTTCAGTTACAAAGTCGATGAACGACACAGCCGACCCGACGGCGAGTCTCGCATGTCGCGGTTGTAGCCCCTTGTGCCGTCCATCCCGACCATGCCCGGAGCCGTAGAGGCTTCGGAGTTCGGCGAGGTATTGGGTTAGCGCCGCAAGGTTGCGCAAGATTAGCTTGATGGTGTCGGCTCCCTTTACGGCATCCGTGATACCCTCTGGTACAAGGCCGAGTTCCTTGGCGACGAGCTTGGTCAGTGCTGGCAAGTCTGCCCCGGACGGATATGCGACGCCTCGCTTGGTCAGAACGGTCTTGCAGCAGCTCTCAATCAATTCCTTGGCAGTTCCGATGGCAAGGGCCGGGTCGCGATCGACGGCATTCTCTAGACGCTCAATTTCCTTCTGCATCCAGGCGGCATCAAGCGCGTCAGCCACGGATCGTGCCCGCAACACAGAACGGCCACCAAGCTCGCCGATGGCTTGCGGCACGAACCGAGGCCGGCCAGCGATTTTCTCGACTTCGACGAGCATCCAGCCTTCCAACCGAAGCTGATCATTGAAGGCGCGCACCATTTCCAGCGCCTCGTTTCGGTCCGGTCGGACCAACGGGTGGACCGTTTCAGCTAGGAAGGCGAGAAACTGGTCTGCAGGCCCATCAACCAGATCGAAGCGCTTATCCTCATATATCCAGTCGTCTTCCCAATCGTTATTGTTCCAGCGGTGTTGCCAGATGTCGCCAGCAGCATCCTTGAAGCGTGAATCGTGCGACGGGAGGGTCTCCAAGTCCCACAGGCGTTGCAGAAACTCGACGTCTTCCAAGCTGCCCATCCAAGCAATTCTGTCGACCTTCATTCCGTCGATGATGTTGCGTCGGACTCGGCGAGAAACCGCTGCCGGCGGGGTCCGCCAGTCAGGGCGCGCCTGAATGCGCGGCCTTAGCGTTGCGCTGAACCAGCAGTTGTCCTCTTCATAAACGGCTTTCACGCGGGCCGTGATTTGCTCTTCGAGAATGGCGCGCTTTGATCCCAAGCGACCATATGTCGAGGGCTCAATCGAGAGAAAAAGGGTGTGTACCCGCGTTCCCCCATTCCAATTATCATATCCCGTCTCGACAACCTCGGCGTCCGCCTCGCGCAGGAGCTCTGCAGCCTCCGCCATGCCCTCCGCCGTGAGCATAGCTTCGACAGCAGCCAAGCAAGCTTCGTCGTCAGAGTCCCTCATATCTCACCGCCCAACATCGAGTCCCTGCACCATAGCACGGAACGAACATAGAACTAAGGGGAGGGTGCCAAGAGCGATCAATCGATGCGGCGCTCTCAATAAAAGCCCCGCCATCGCTGGCGGGGCTTCCGTTTCAGCCTGGGCTCCGGCTTGCGCCGGAGAACAGCTAGAGTTCAGTCGTCATCCCGCGTCAGGAACGCCGGGGCGAACTCGGGCGCGGGGCCGTCGTCATTGCCGCCGTCGCGCTCGCGGCGCGGACCCCTATCGCCACGACCCTCGCCACGACCTTCGCCGCGCGGGCCACGATCGTCGCGGTCGCCGCGGGGGCGGTCGTCGCGGTCGCCGCGCGGACGGTCGTCGCCGCCTTCACGGCGCGGGCCCCGGTCGCGGTCCCGGCCACCGCCGCCATCGCGACGCGGGCCCCGGTCGCGGTCGCCGCGACCGCCATCCCGGCGCGGCCCACGATCGCCACGATCCCCACGCGGACGCTCCTCGCGGGGCGGCCTGGTGTCCTCCAGCTCCTCGCCGGTTTCCTGGTCGACGACGCGCATCGACAGGCGGACCTTGCCGCGCGGGTCGATCTCGAGGACCTTGACCTTGACCTCCTGGCCTTCCTCCAGCGCGTCGCGGACGCTCTCGACGCGCTCGTTCCGGATCTCCGAGACGTGGACGAGGCCGTCCTTCCCGCCCATGAAGTTCACGAAGGCGCCGAAATCGACGATGTTGACCACCTTGCCCTGGTAGATCTTGCCGACCTCGGGCTCCTCGACGATCCCCGAAATCCACTTCCGGGCCGCCTCGATCTGGCTGAGGTCCGACGAGCTGATCTTGATCACGCCCTCGTCGTCGATATCGACCTTGGCGCCGGTGGTGGCGACGATCTCGCGGATCACCTTGCCGCCGGTGCCGATCACGTCGCGGATCTTGTCCTTGGCGATCTGCATGGTCTCGATCCTGGGCGCGTGGGCGCTCAGCTCCTCGCGGGTGTGATCGAGCGCCTTGGCCATCTCGCCGAGGATATGGGCGCGGCCCTCGGTCGCCTGGGCGAGCGCGGCCTTCATGATCTCCTCGGTGATGCCGGCGATCTTGATGTCCATCTGCAGCGAGGTGATGCCCTCGCTGGTGCCGGCCACCTTGAAGTCCATGTCGCCGAGATGGTCCTCGTCGCCGAGGATGTCGGAGAGCACCGCGAACTCCTTGCCTTCCAGGATCAGGCCCATGGCGATGCCGGAGACCGGCCGCCTGATCGGCACGCCGGCGTCCATCATCGACAGCGAGCCGCCGCACACCGTCGCCATGGACGAGGAGCCGTTGGACTCGGTGATGTCGGAGAGGACGCGGATCGTATAGGGGAAGTCCTCATGGCTGGGCAGCACCGCGTGCAGCGCCCGCCAGGCGAGCTTGCCATGGCCGGTGTCGCGCCGCGACGGCGCCCCGAAGCGGCCCACTTCGCCGACCGAATAAGGCGGGAAGTTATAGTGCAGCATGAAGCGCTCGTAGGAGAGGCCGACGAGGCCGTCGATCATCTGCTCGCTGTCCTTGGTGCCGAGCGTGGTCGTGCAGATCGCCTGGGTCTCGCCGCGCGTGAACAGGGCCGAGCCGTGGGTGCGGGGCAGGAAGCCGACCATCGCCTCGATCGGGCGGATCTGCGTCGTCGAGCGCCCGTCGATCCGCTGGCCGTCCTTCAGGATCGCGCCGCGGACGATCTCCGCCTCCAGCTTCTTGACCAGCTTGATGCCGGCCATGACCATCTGCGGCTCCAGCCCGTCGGCCTCGAACATCGCCTTCGCCTTGTCGCGGGCGGCGTTGAGCGCGGCGGAGCGCTCGGACTTGTCGGTCAGCCTGTAGGCCGCGGCCACGTCCTTGCCGATCAGCTCCTTCAGCTTCTTTTTGAGCCCGCCGAGATCGGCCTGCCCGGCCATTTCCCACGGGTCCTTCGCCGCCTTCTCGGCCAGCCTGATGATCGCCTCGACGACCTTCCTGCTTTCCGCGTGCGCGAACATGACCGCGCCGAGCATGATCTCTTCCGACAGCTCCTTCGCCTCGGATTCGACCATCATCACCGCATTGTGGGTGGCGGCGACGATCAGGTCGAGCTCGCCTTCCCTGACCTGCTCCATCGACGGGTTGAGCTGATACTCGCCGTCCTTCCAGCCGACGCGCGCCGCGCCGATCGGGCCCATGAAGGGGACGCCGGAAATGGTGAGCGCCGCACTGGCCGCGATCATCGCCAGCACGTCCGGCTCATTCTCCCCGTCGAAGCTCAGCACCTGCGCAATGACGTTGATCTCGTTATAGAACCCCTCCGGAAAGAGAGGACGAATGGGGCGATCGATCAGGCGGCTCGTGAGAGTCTCCTTCTCGGTGGCGCCGCGCTCGCGCTTGAAGAAGCCGCCCGGGATACGCCCGGCGGCCGAGAATTTCTCCTGATAGTGGACGGTCAGCGGGAAGAAGTCCTGCCCCTCCTTGACCGAACGCGCGGCGGTGACCGCACACAGGACCACGGTTTCGCCGAGGGTCGCGAGCACCGCGCCGTCGGCCTGGCGGGCAACCCGGCCCGTTTCGAGAGTGAGCGTCTTGCCGCCCCACTCGATTTCAACTTTCTTCATGTTAAACATTTGATTTCCTTAAACTCCCGCGGCCGGATGCGGCGGGGGCCTCTGTTGCGGGCCTCAATGCCCGCGTCGTTCCGGACCCCTATGGTCCGTTTCCGCCGCCCGCCGGATTGCGGGCGCCGGATGTGCGAAGCGGCCCGGTTGCGGGCCGCTTCAGTTTCTCATTTGCGAAGGCCCAGCTTCGCGATCAGCGCGGCGTAACGCGCATTGTCCTCGCGCTTCAGATAATCGAGCAGCGAGCGCCGCTTGTTGACCAGCATCAGCAGGCCGCGCCGGCTGTGATTGTCCTTGGCGTGGGTCTTGAAATGCTCGGTGAGGTTGACGATCCGCTCGGTGAGGATCGCGACCTGCACCTCGGGCGAACCCGTATCGCCCTTCGACTGGGCATTGTCCTTGATGATTTCCTGCTTGCGCTCGGCGGTCACCGACATCGTTCACTCCTTCTCAAATCACAGGTTGAAGCCGCGCAGCACCCGGAGCTCATCTCCGTCGAGTTCCACGAGAGCGACCGGCACATTCCGGTCGGTCGCTAGGTAGATGCCCGGCTGTGCGGCAATCCCGATCAGCTTTCGCCCCTGACGGAGCGCCCCTGCCTGATCGGGGGTGACGGAAAGAGCCGGGATGTCGTCCAGCCCCGCCGTCAGCGGCAGGAGGTGTTGTTCAAGGCTGCGCGCCTTAGCGGCTTCGGCCAGTTTGTCCAGCGAAATCGCCCGCTCAAGAGAGAACGGGCCGGCCTTGCTGCGATGCAACATGGTGACGTGACCGACACTATCAAGGGCGTGGGCGATGTCGCGGGCGAGCGCGCGGATATAGGTGCCCTTGGAAACCCGGGCCTGGAGCGTGACCTCGTTCGGTCCGCCGGCGGTGACGGCGAGCGAATGGATGATGACGCGCCGGCTGGCCAGAGCGACTTTTTCGCCGGCCCGCGCCAGCTGATAGGCGCGCTTGCCCGCAACCTTGAGCGCGGAAAAGGCCGGCGGCACCTGCGCGATGCGCCCCGTGAAGCGCGGCAGGACCGCCTCCACCTCCGCCGGCGTCGGCCGTTTGTCCGAGCGCTCGACAATCTCGCCCTCCGCATCCAGGGTGTCGGTCCCGGTGCCGAAGGCGATGGTGAACTCGTAGACCTTGTCGGCGTCCAGCATCCGTCCGCTGAGCTTGGTCGCCTCGCCGAGCGCGACCGGCAGCACGCCGCTGGCCAGCGGGTCGAGCGTGCCGCCATGGCCGACCTTCACCCTCGAATAGCCGCCTTCGCGCAGCGCACGCTTCACCGCGGCGACGACCTGCGTCGAGGTCGGGCCGATCGGTTTATCGATGATGAGCCAGCCGTGGAGCACGGCGGGTGGGTCTAGCGGCGCTTCAGCGCCTTGTCAGCGTCCACCTCGTCGCGGACATAGCCGCGGATTTCGGGGACGGGGATCGGCTGGGTCGGCGCCGGCGGCACTTCGACGCGGCCGCTGGCGATCAGTGCGAAGGCGGTGAAAAGCGGGCTGACCATCAAACGACTCCCCCGGGGACCTGGGACGGATATGGGAAGCTACCGGGACTCTTCAATGACTCATTCGGCGGCTTCGGCGGTGGCGGCGGCGGCGCGGGTCAAGGCGAGCCGCAATTGCTCGCCGCTCCCTTCGGCCAGCTTCTCCATGAAATGCCGGCGGCAGAGCGAGATATAGCGGTCATTGCCGCCGATCTCGACCGAGGCGCCTTCGGCGACCGCATTGCCGTCCGCGTCGACGCGCAGATTCATCGTCGCCTTGCGACCGCAATGACAGATGCCTTTCAGCTCGACCAGATTGTCGGCGAGCGCGAGCAGATGGGCGCTGCCCTCGAACAGATTCGCCTGGAAATCGGTCCTGAGGCCGTAGGCGAGGACCGGAATATCGAGCTCGTCGCAGATCGAGCAGAGCTGGACGACATGGGCACGGGTCAGGAACTGCGCCTCGTCGATCAGGATACAGTGGAGCGGCCGCTTCTTCAGCTCTTCCTCGACCTCGTGGCGGATGTCGGTGCGCACGTCGTAGAGCCGGCCGCCCATCTTGAGGCCGATGCGCGAGGCGATCGTGCCGACGCCGGCCCGGTCGTCGAACGCGGCGGTCCAGAGCATGGTCTGCATGCCGCGCTCGCGATAGTTGAAATCGGCCTGCAGCAGCGTGGTCGATTTCCCCGCGTTCATCGAGGCGTAGTAGAAATAGAGCTTGGCCATCGCCGGGAGTTTAGCGTCCCGGCGGGGCTTGGGAAGACACCTGCTCAGTGGCGGCGCGGCGGCCCGTCCGACTGGGTGACGCTGTCGATCCGGCAGCGCCAGCCGTCGGCGCGAATCGTGCTGTCGCGGTCGAAGACATTGCCCGGCGAGGAATTGAAGCGCAGCTGGGCGCCGCGGTGCAGCCGCGGGCATTCGCCGCGCACCGAGGCATAATACCATTGGCCGGTATAACCGCGAATGAAGACGCCCCGGCCCGGATCGGCCACGGCCTCAAGATATTCGGACATCTGACGGATCCTGGTCTCGGGGGCCACCCGGCACCCCGGGCCCTGACAGGAGATCGCGCTATACTCTGCGATCTGGGGGCGGGCCGGCGCGGTGATCTGCGGAACGGGCTGCGGTTTCTGCGCCAGCGCCGGAGCGACGGCGAGCAGGGCGGTGGCGGCAAGGGTCAGGCGGGCGATCATGATTTGTCCTCCTGGTCGCGGTTCGGCCTCAGTCTATTCTCTCTCAACGCTGAACGCCACCTGAGCGTTGCCATTCGGAGGCGAGAATCGAGAATAGGACGGTGTCGCGGACATGGCCGGTCCAGGTGATCCGGTCGGCGCGGATGACGCCTTCCCGCGTGGCGCCCAGCTTCGTCATCGCCGCCTGGCTGCGGGCGTTGCGGCTGTCGACCTTGAACTCGATCCGCCGGAAGCCGCAGTCGATCGCGCGGGCGATCATCAGCTCCTTCACCGCCCGGTTGAAGCCGGTGCCGCGCCGCGCCGGCACATAATAGGTGTTGCCGATCTCCAGCGCGCCGCGCTCCGGATCGACATTGATGTAACAGCTCATCCCCGTCAGGGCGTCGCCCGAGAAGATCACGAATCGACACCAGCGCTTCAGCGACATGACGAGGTCGAAGGTCGCGTCGAAATGATCGGGATCCCAGGAGGTGGCGTAGATCGGCCAGATGACGAGGTCCTCGGCGCAGACGGCTTTGAGCGCGCTGCGGTGCGTCTCTGCCATGGGCTCGAGGCGGATGTCGCCGGCGGCCATGGCCGCACCAAGCTCAGTCACCGAGATTGATCTGTATCGCGACCGGCCGCCAGCCCGCACGCACGCGCTGGAGCGCATAGAGCGTCGGCCCCATATTGGTTCCCCGGATGGCCGCCTGGGCCTCGACGAAGGCGAAGCCGTCGGCGAAGGCGGGCCGGCTGTAGCCGATCTGGGTTATCGCGTTCCGCAGGCTGAGCTGGCAGGCCCCGCGCGGGCGGCCGCGCATCAGCACCAGCGGCGCCGGCACGCGCTGCAGCCGCAGGTCATTTCGGGCGGGCCGCTGCATGGCCGCGTGACGAAGCGCAGCGTCGAGCCGGCGCGAAAGGGCGCGCGGAACGGCGCCGGCCGCCGACGGCGACAGCCAGTTCTGTTCCCGCTGAAAGCCGGCATAGCCGGGCCTGAAGCGATGTCGCGACATATCGAGCGGCGGCGGCAATTCACGATAAACGCAGGTGAAGCCGGCCAGGCGGGCATGCCTCGCCTCGTCCCGCAGCACCGGCGCCAGGACGCGCAATTGCTCGTCAGGCACGGGCGGCGTTCGGGCGTCTGCGGTACCGCAGACAAGAATGAGCAGGAACGAGGCGAGCAGCCGGCGCATCAGCTGATCCAGATATCGGCGACCGCGACGACGGTCCAGTGGCCCTCGCGGCGCTCCAGCGCGTAGAGGCTGCCATTGCCGCAGGTCGAGCCGCAGGCATAAGCGGTCTCGATGAAAGCAGCGTCGCCGGCAAAGGCCGGCGCGGAAAGCTGCAGCGGCGCGCAGCCGCGGTTCATGTCCTGCAGCTGCATCGGCGCAGTGACCAGGGCGGCGTCGATCCCGTTGACCGCCGGCGCCGCGTCGCTGCGGGCGGCCTCGGCGCGCAGCGCATCGAGCCGCTGCGCCAGATCTGCCGGGATCGCGGCCGGCAGCACGACGGGCGGCGGGCGCTCCCGGTTGCGCCGCTGCCCCTCCGGCCTCGGCTGCGGCGGCGGCCGGATCGCCGCCGGGGCTTCCGGCACGTGCCACTGAAAATAGATGCGCACCGAATGCTCGGGCATCATCGGGTCCTCCTCGCCCGGGGCCGGCGAGGCGGGGCCGGGGGTGAGCGCGGCGATCACGCAGGTCTGCGCGGCGCTTTCCAGCCCGCGCATCGAGGCCTGATGGGCGAGCACCGCGGCGATGGCGGCGCGGGCATCGTCGGCCGAACCGGCGGTCTGCGCCTGAAGAGGAGATGCGACGAGCGCGGCGGCAAGCAAAAGCGGTACGGACCTCATGCCCTCAGAATAGAAGGTCCGACCTTGCCCGGCTAGCGGTCTTCATTGTCCCCGAGATCGCGCGCCACTTCGGGCGAGCGGAGCAGCGCGTCGATATGGCTGCCCTCGTCGAAGCTCTCGTCGGCGAGGAATTTGAGGTCGGCGGCATATTTGGTGTTCACCCGCCGGGCGACCTCGCCCTTCAGATAGCGGACATGCTTCTTCAGCGCGGCAAGGACCTCGGCCTCGTCGGCACCGAGCAAAGGCTTCACGAAAACGGTGGCGTGACGCAGGTCCGGCGACATGCGCACTTCGGTGATCGAGACGCTGTGGCTGGCCAAAGTCGCATCATGCACGTCGCCGCGCATCAGGATGTCGCTCAGCGCATGGCGCACCTGCTCACCCACGCGCAGCAGGCGGACGGAGCGGCCTTCGGGGCTTTCGTTATGACGGGCCATCAGCGGTTCAATATCAGCAGCGCGGAAACGGGGATCAGGAACAGGGCGATCGCGTTGAGCAGGCTGAGGAGGCAGCAACCGGCGGCTTCAAGGCCGCAGAAGCCGGCCTCGACGGCCGCGCTGGCCTTCCAGTCCGGTCCGCCCTCGCGGTCCTGCTGCTGCTCGCTCAAAGCGTCCGCTCGCGCTCCTCAACCTCGAACGTCTCAAGATAATCGCCCGGCTTGATGTCGGTGTGACTCTCAAAGGTGACGCCGCATTCGAGCCCGGCGCGGACCTCCGGCACATCGTCCTTGAACCGCCGGAGCGAGGCGATCGCGCCGTTATAGATGATCACGTCGTCGCGCATGATGCGCGCCTTCAACGCCTTGCGGATATAGCCTTCGGTGACGAGCAGGCCCGCCGCCTTGCCGTGCTTGCCGGCGGAGAAGACCTCGCGGACCTCGGCGCGGCCGACGACATTCTCCACGATCAGCGGGCCGATCTTGCCGGCCATGGCCGCTTTCACCGCGTCGGTGAGATCGTAGATGACGTCGTAATATTGCATGGCGACGCCCTGGCGCTCGGCAATCTCGCGCGCCTTGGCATTGGCCCGGACATTGAAGCCGATGATCGGCGCGCCCGAGGCCCCCGCGAGCGTCACGTCGCTCTCGGTGATGCCGCCGACGCCGGCATGGAGCACGCGGGCCTTGATGTCCTCGTTGGAGATCTTGTTGACCGCGTTGACGATCGCCTCGACCGAGCCCTGCACGTCGCCCTTGATGACCAGCGGGAACTCGACCGCCTGTTTCTCCTTGAGCGCCGAGAACATGGTCTCGAAGCTGGCCGGCGCATTGGTGGTGCGCTTGGTGTCGATCACGCTCTGGCGATAGGCGGCGACCTCGCGGGCGCGCGCCTCATTCTCGACGACGCTGAGCACGTCGCCCGCCGACGGGACGCCCGAAAGACCCAGCACCTCGACCGGGAAGCTCGGCCCCGCCTCCTTCACCTGGCGGCCATGATCGTCGATCATCGCCCGGACCTTGCCGGAGATCGGGCCCGCGACGAAGATATCGCCGACGTGCAAAGTGCCGCGCTGGACGAGCACGGTGGCGAGCGGGCCGCGGCCCTTGTCGAGCCTGGCCTCGACCACCGCGCCTTCGGCGGCGCGGTCGGGATTGGCCTTCAGCTCGAGGATCTCCGCCTGCAACGCGATCGCCTCGAGCAATTTGTCGAGATTGGTTTTCTTCAGGGCCGAAACCTCGACGTCCTGGACCTCGCCGCCCATCTGCTCGACGACAATCTCGTGCTGGAGCAGCTCTTCCCGCACCTTCTGCGGATTGGCGCCGTTCTTGTCGATCTTGTTGATCGCGACGATCATCGGCACGCCGGCCGCCTTGGTATGGTTGATCGCCTCGATCGTCTGCGGCCTGAGGCCGTCATCGGCCGCCACCACCAGGATGACGATGTCGGTGACGTTGGCGCCGCGGGCGCGCATCTCGGTGAAGGCCTCGTGGCCCGGCGTGTCGAGGAAGGTGACCTTCGACTTGTCGGGAAGCGCGACCTGATAGGCGCCGATATGCTGGGTGATGCCGCCGGCCTCGCCGGAGACGACATTGGCGCCACGAATCGCGTCGAGCAGGCTGGTCTTGCCGTGATCGACATGGCCCATGATCGTGACCACCGGCGGGCGCGGCTGCAGCGTCTCGGCCGCATCGACATCCTCTTCATGCTGGATGTCGACGTCGGCGTCGCTGACGCGCTTGATGTTGTGGCCGAACTCGGTGACCAGCAGCTCCGCCGTGTCCTGATCGATCACCTCGTTGACGGTGACCGGCATGCCCATCTTGAACAGGGATTTGACCAGATCGGCGGCGCGCTCGGCCATGCGGTTGGCGAGCTCGCCGACGGTGATCGCGTCGGGCACGACCACGTCGCGGATCTGCTTGGCCGACGGGCCGGCCTGCATATGGGCCCGCTTTTCCTTCTCGCGCGAGCGGCGGAGCGCGGCGAGGCTGCGGGCGCGGGCATCGCCATCCTCGCCGAGCGCGCGGCTGACGGTGAGCTTGCCGGACTGGCGGCGGTCGTCGCGGCCGCGGGCCGGGCGCGCCGGCTCCGGGCGCTTGCTGGCGGGCGCATGGCCGTGGCCGTGGCGCTGACGGGGGCGCTCGTCCTCCTCGTCGGGAGCGGCGGCGGGCGTCAACTGAACCGGCTCGGGGGCGGGCTCGGCGGCCCGCTTTGCCTCTTCCTCCTCGGCGAGGCGCGCGGCCTCGGCGGCGGCCTCCTCGGCCTTCCGATTGTCCTCGGCGCGGCGCTTCTCTTCCTCGGTCTGCGCCCTGGCCTGGGTCTCCTCGCGGCGGCGCGCCTCCTCGAGCTGGGAGAGGCGATCATTCTCGGCCTGGCGCAGCAGCTTCGCCTGGAGCTCCTTGCGCGCCTGCGCCTCATCGACCTTGGGCGCGGCCGGCTTCGGCGCGGGCTCGGGGGCGAGCGCGACCGGCTCCGGCGCCGCCACGGGCTCCGGTTTCGGCGCCTCGGCCTCGCCCGGGCGGCCCAGGATGCGGCGCTTCTTCACCTCCACGACCACGGTGTTCGAGCGGCCATGGCTGAAGCTCTGCTTCACCTTGCCGGTCTCGACCGTGCGCTTCAGGCCCAGCGGCGCGCGGGTGCCCAGCTTCGGCTTGTCAGTCGTATCGCTCACTCAAAATCCTTCATTCACAATCCGCAGCCGAAGCGCCCGGCATCTCCGCCGTGGCGGCGCTTAGCCCATCCTCACGTCCGATAAAAGCGCGCCACCGCCCAAGCGCGTGATTCACGCGCGCCGCCGCGGCCCGATCGATGATGGCGACATGTACCACATTTTCGCGGCCCAGCGCCAATGACAATATGGCTCTCCCCTCCGGGAAAACCAAGCCTTGTGCGCCGCTTCCCTCCCGTTCGGCGCCGACCCGCCAGGCCTGGTCCAGCTTGCGCCGGCCCTCCTCGCTGGCGTCGGCGGCATGGATCAGCAGCGCGACCTGGCCGCGCCGTGCGGCGGTCTCGATCCGCTCCGACCCGAGCACGAGATTGGAGGCGCGCGCCTCCAGCCCCAGCCGGTCGAGCACCGCCTGGCGCAACGCCGCCTCGACCCGCTCACCGAGATCGGCGGGGACGGTCACGTCGCCGGTCCTGAACGCCCGGGCGAGCGCGCCCTTCAATTTGCCTTTTCGATTGGCCGCGTCGAGCGTGGCCCGGTCGACGCCGATCCATGCGCCGCGGCCGGGCGCGCGGGCGCGCACGTCGGGGGCGACCTGCCCGTTCGGCCCGAGCGCGAGCCGCACCAGCGCGTCCCGGGCGGCATGTTCGCCGCTCAGGATGCACTTGCGCTCGGGCGTGTGGCCTACGCCTGGGGTGTCATTGGGAGGGTTCCGCAACCGCGTCCTCCCCTTCATCCTCGAACCAGTGCGCGCGGGCCGCCATGATGATCTCGTTGCCCTGCTCGTCCGACAGACCATAATCGGCGAGCACGCCGCCCTTGTCTTCCGGCCGGTTGGATTCGCGCTGGCGGCGCTGCTCCGGACGCTTCTTCTGCACCAGCTCGTCGGTGGCGAGATCGGCGAGATCGTCGAGCGTGCGGATGCCCGCCTTGCCCAAAGTCACCAGCATCGCCTCGGTGAGATAGGGCATTTCGGCGAGACTATCCTCGACGCCGAGCGCGCGGCGCTCCTCGCGGGCGGCCTCTTCCTGCCGCTGCAGCGCTTCGCGCGCGCGGCTCTGCAACTCGGTGGCGAGATCGTCGTCGAAGCCCTCGATCGAGGCCAGCTCGTCCAGCTCGACATAGGCGACTTCCTCCAGCGCGCCGAAGCCCTCGGCGACGAGCAGCTGGGCGAGCGTCTCGTCCACGTCCAGCTCGCTCTGGAAGAGCTCCGAGCGCTCGACGAATTCGCGCTGGCGCTTCTCGCTGGCGTCGGCCTCGGTCATGATGTCGATCGCCGAGCCGGTCAGCTGGCTGGCGAGGCGGACGTTCTGGCCGCGGCGGCCGATGGCGAGGCTGAGCTGATCGTCGGGGACGACCACCGCGATCCGGCTTTCCTCCTCGTCGATGACGACGCGGCTCACCGTGGCGGGCTGCAGGCCGTTGACGACGAAGGTGGCGAGGTCCTCACTCCAGGGAATGATGTCGATCTTCTCGCCCTGCAGCTCCTGCACGACGGCCTGCACGCGCGAGCCCTTCATGCCGACGCAGGCGCCGACCGGGTCGATCGACCCGTCATGGCTGAGCACGCCGATCTTGGCGCGGCTGCCCGGATCGCGGGCGGCGGCCTTGATCTCGATAATGCCGTCGTAAATCTCCGGCACCTCCTGCGCGAACAGCTTCTTCATGAAGTCCGGATGCGCGCGGGAAAGGAAGATCTGCGGGCCACGGTTCTCGCGGCGGACGTTGAGGATCAGGCTCCGCGTGCGGTCGCCGACGCGCAATACCTCGCGCGGAATCTGCTGGTCGCGGCGGATGACGCCCTCGGCGCGGCCCAGATCGACCACGACATGGCCGAACTCGACCCGCTTGACGACGCCGGTGATGATCTCGCCGGCCCGCTCCTTGAACTCCTCATATTGGCGCTCGCGCTCGGCGTCGCGGACCTTCTGGAAGATCACCTGCTTGGCGGCCTGGGCGGCGATGCGGCCGAACTCGATCGGCGGCAGCGGATCGACGATGAAGTCGCCGATCGCCGCGTCCTTCTGCAGCTTCTGCGCGTCCTCCAGATTCACCTGCTTGAAATAGTCGTCGACCAGCTCGACCACCTCGACGACGCGCCACAGGCGGAGGTCGCCGCTGGTCGGGTCGAGCTTGGCGCGGATGTCGTTCTCCGCGCCGTAGCGGGCACGGGCGGCGCGCTGGATCGCGTCCTCCATCGCCTCGATGACGATCATCCGGTCGATCAGTTTCTCGCGCGCGACGGCGTCGGCGATCGCGATCAGCTCGGCCTTGTTGGCGGAAACGGCGCCGGGCGCGCCCGGGCTGGAGGGGGCTTGCGTAGCCATGCGGTCAGTCCTGTCCTTCCATTTGAATGGTATCGGCGCCCTCGCTCGAGAGCGGCGCGGTCGCGGCGATCAGCCGGTCGGTGAGGACCAGCTTCGCCGAGTGAATGTTCGCCAGCGGCAGGCGGGTCTCGCCCAGCCCCGGCACGTCGATGCGAACATCGCCGCCGTCGAGGCCGAGCAAGGCGCCGGCGAGCTGCTTGCGGCCGCCGATCTTCTCGGTCAGCCCGATGCGGGCCTCATGGCCCTTCCAGTCCTCGAAATCGGCCGGGCGGGTCAGCGGCCGGTCGATGCCGGGCGAGCTGACCTCCAGCCGGTAATCCTCGGAGAGCGCCTCGTGCTGCTCGGAGATGCGCCGCGACAGCCGCTCGCAATCCTCGATCGTCATCTGCCGCGTGTCGGGCCGCTCCGCCATCACCTGGATGGTCGGATCGGAGGTGCCGCCGGTCAGCTTCACGCGCACGAGGGCCAGCCCTTCGGCTTCGACCTCGGGCTCGATCAGTTTCTGCAATGCGGCGACGTCCGCCATTCGCTCTCCGGTAAATGTAGCTCTCCCGCCGCCGGCCCCGTCCCCGGGACCGACCTCAACGTCTGACGATGTCGAGAAAGGCAGGCGCTATATAGGCATGAGCGGAAGAGGGAGCAAGCGGGGAATAGCGCCCGCGTTCCGGTCGCCTTCGTCGCAGATTCCACCGCGCTTCGTCGCAAGCTGCGCGCTTTCGCAGCCCCCGCGGGGCAAGGGGCCGCCGACCCCCCTCCAGGAGAAGATCGATGTCCCTCATCCTTGCCGAATCGCGCCCCGCGCTCGAAGCCGATCCCTCGCCCGCCCAGATCCTTGAAATCGGCATGGGCTTCTGGGCTTCCAAGACCCTGCTCAGCGCCGTCGAGCTTGGGCTGTTCACCATCCTCGCCGACGGCCCGCAGACCGGTGCCGCGATCGAGGACGCGCTCGGCCTGCATCCGCGTGCCACTCACGATTTCCTCGACACGCTCGTCGCGCTCGGCTTGCTCGGCCGCGCCGGCGATGGCCCGGACGCGCGCTACCAGAACACGCCCGCCACCGCACTCTATCTGGACCGGGGCAGCCCTCATTATGTCGGCGGCCTGCTCGAAATGGCGAATGCCCGCCTCTACCCCTTCTGGGGCGACCTCACCCCGGCGCTCAAGACCGGCAGGCCGCAGAACGAGATCAAGCATAACGGCAAGCCGGTGTTCGACGAGCTTTATGCCGATCCGGCGCGGCTGGAGCAGTTCATGAGCGCGATGACCGGCGTCAGCCGCGCCAATTTCGAGGCCTTTGCCGACAAGTTCGATTTTTCGAGCTTCGCCAGCCATGTCGACATTGGCGGCGCCACCGGCCAGCTTGCCTCGATCGTGCAGGCGCGCCACCCGCATCTCGCCAGCCGCTCGCTGGACCTGCCGGTGGTCCGCCCGATCGCCGAGCGGCACATCAACGCGGCCGGCATGGAAGGCCGCGTCGTCGCCGGCGAGATCGACTTCCTGAAGGAGGGATTCCCGCAGGCGGACCTGATCACGATGGGGATGATCCTCCACGACTGGAATCTCGAGCATAAGAAGATGCTGATCGCCAAGGCGTATCGCGCGCTTCCGGAGGGCGGCGCCTTCGTTGCGATCGAGAACATCATCGACGATGCCCGGCGCGAAAATGCATTCGGGCTGATGATGTCGCTGAACATGCTGATCGAGTTCGGCGATGCCTTCGACTTCACCGGCGCGGACTTCACGAGCTGGTGTCTCGAGGCCGGCTTCTCGCGCTGCGAGATCCTGCCGCTCGCCGGCGCCGCCAGCGCGGCGATCGCCTGGAAGTAGGGAGCCGAAATGGGGACAGTTACTTTCACACGCTCCTGTGCGAGACTTCGCGCCGAGTGACGGAAAGTAACTGTCCCCGCTGGAGCCCCGAATGAAAATCATCGGCAGCTACGTCTCCCCCTATGTCCGCAAGGTGCTCGCCTGCATGGCGCTGAAGGGGGTGGACGATTATGAGATCGATCCGATCACGCCCTTCTTCGGCGATGACGAATTCGCCCGCCTGTCGCCGCTCCGCCGCATCCCGGTGCTGATCCATGGCGATCTGGTGCTCAACGACAGCACGGTGATCTGCGCCTGGCTGGACGAGGCCTTTCCGGGCCACCCCTTGCTGCCTGCCGATCCCGCCGACCGCGCCCGCGCGCGCTGGCTGGAGGAATATGCGGACACGCGCCTGGGCGACGTCTTCATCTGGGGCCTGTTCTATCAGAAGGTCGTGCATCCCCTGGTCTGGGGCGAGCCGGGCGACGCCGCGCGGATCGAGAAGACCCTGGCCGAGGATGCGCCGGCGGTGCTCGATTATCTGGAAGCGCAGGTGCCTGAGGCGGGCTTCCTGTTCGGGGAGATCGGCCTCGCCGACATCGCCATCGCCAGCTTCTTCCGCAATGCCGCTTATGCCCGCTTCGCGATCGACGCGGCGCGCTGGCCGAAGACCGCCGCCTTCGTGGACCGCGTGCTCGCCCACGATTGTTTCGCTCGCTTCAAGCCGTTCGAGGACGCCCAGATCAGCACCGATCCCAAGGGCCGCCGCGCCGCCCTGCTCGCGGCCGGCGCGCCGCTCGTCGAGCATTCGCTCGGCACGCGCCAGCCGGTGAAAGGTATGATGCGGCTCTAGCCGGCGGGGCGCGGGGCCCGCTCGGCCCGGAACACGATCATGCCGTCGAACACGCGCGCCCAGTCGGCCGGCGCATAACGGTAGAAGAACGGCCGGCCCGGCACGCGGCCGATCCGTGCCAGCCAGGCGCCATCCCGATAGACGATGTCCCGGGCGGTGCCGGCCATCGCCAGCCCTTCCAGCGCATCCCGGGGCGCGGGAGCGATCGGCTCGTCACCCCGCGAGAAGACGCTGCGCCAGGCGCCGCCAAAAGCCGAGAAGCCGAGCGCGAACGCGCGGCGGCCATAGGCCCGGTGAACGAATGCACCCAGATTGCCCCCGGCGGGGAAGGAGGCGCTGGTGCTCGCGTCCCGCGCGATATGGGCGCTGTTCGCCCAGATGATGATCTTCGCGCGCGGCCCAAGCCGGGCGGCGAACCAGCGCAGGTTGAGGAACATGCTCCGGTCGCGGCCCCGGTTCAGCTCGCCGGCCTCGAGGAAGCTCCGCGCCAGGGCGCGCTGCATGTTCGCGATCATCTGCAATTGCGTCGCGCGCTCGTCCACGGCGCCGCCGCGGGCGACGGCAACGGTCATGTCGGCGACGCAGGCCCGGATCCGGTCAACCTCGGCCCGATCGTGATGCACCGCGTCGCCATATTGCCAATAAAGGAGCCGGTGGAGGATCATGCGGCACGCCTCGCGACGCGCGGGCGGGAGGGTGGCGGTCAGCCGCAGCGGCATCTCGTCGTTCGAGAAGAAGGCGCCGGCGACGCCCAGCTGGTCGTCGAGCCCGCCAAGCGTCAGCCGGCCCGCCTGCGCCCGTTCGAACAGGAACCGGATGAGCGGCGTCAGCTCCGCATAGCGGTTCCAGATGCCGCCGATCGCGGAGGAGAGCATGGCGGGCGTCGCCTCCTCCCGCACCCGCAGCCGCCGCATCAGCTCGAGGAAGTCGTAATGGCTGCTCTCGAACAGCACCGCGCTGAAGCCGCATTCGTCCACCAGCCGCCGGATCAAGGCGGTCTTGAAGGCGAAGGTCGCGCCGTCGCCATGGCTCGCTTCGCCGAGCATCGCCACCTGCCGATGGCAGAGATCGCGGACGGCGGCATCCATGGCCGGATCGCGCGGCTGGGCCGAAGCGGTGACCGGCGCTGCGGCGAGTGCCAGCGCGGCCGGCCAGAGCCGCATCAACGCTCGCCCCAGGCCGGGCCGGGCGGCGGGACCGGCCGCGACAGGTCGAACAGGATCCGCAAATGCCGTCCCTGGCGGTCGATCGCATAGCCGAACAGCTGCCCCGGCACGATCTCGATGGACCAGATGTTGGTCGCCGCCTCGGCAATGTCCTCCCGCCGGAAAAGCGCGCGGGTCCGGGCGTTGGCCGGGAATTCCTGCCGTCGCACCGTGCCCGGCGAGACGGTCTCGCCGCCATAATGGCTGCGCACCTCCTCGCGGCCGTCCTCGCCGCGATGGATATGGGTGAGGCTGAAGCCGGTTGCGGTGCGCCCGATCACCCAGACGCGCGAGGCATCGGCGCTGGCGTGGAAGGCGATCCGGACCGCGTCCGGGTCGCAGCGGGCGACGTGAATGACGAGCCGGGCCGCCGCCAGCTGGCTGTCGCCCGGATCGCTCGTCACGACCCGCCCGGGAAAAGCGCGGCCGCACAGGGCCTGAAGCCGCTCCCAGAACACCTCCTGCGGTCCCGCTCCGCGCGGAATGATCGCGCAGGCGATCAGCAGCAACGCGAGCGGCGCGGACGAAACGAGGCGCGTCATGATGGCACCCTAACCGCTTTCGCGGCCGGATTGAATCCTTGACGGCACGGTGCGCCTTTGGGAACGTTTCGCGGGGGCTCGACGAGGAGAGTGATGATGCGCCGCGCCTTTGCCCTGCTCCCGTTCCTGCTTCTCGTCACCGCCTGCGGCGCCGGCGGCGCGTTGGCGCAGGACCGGCCGTTTCAGGTGGAAGAGATCGGCCGGTTCAACGAGCCCTGGGCGATGACCTTCCTGCCAAATGGCGACCTGCTGGTGACCGAGAAACGGGGCGCGCTGAAGCTCCGCCGCGCCAGCGGGCGCGTGCTCGACGTCAGCGGCGTGCCGCAAGTTTCCTATGGCGGCCAGGGCGGCTTCGGCGACGTCGTCCTCCACCCCGATTTCGCGCATAACCGGCTGGTCTACCTGAGCTGGGTGGAGGCCGATGCGAACGGGAATCGCGGCGCCGTGGTCGGCCGGGCCCGGTTCAATTTCAGCGAGGCGGGCGCCGGCCTCTCGGACCTGCAGGTGATCTGGCGCCAGCAGCCCAAGGTCGACGGCGGCGGCCATTTCTCCCACCGCATCGCCTTCGGGCCGGACGACAAGCTCTACATCAGCTCGGGCGAGCGCCAGCATTTCGATCCGGCCCAGGACATGACCGGCAATCTCGGCAAGGTCGTGCGTCTCAACGACGACGGCTCGGTGCCGCCGGACAATCCCTTCGCCGAGCGGGGCGGCGTCGCGGCGCAGGTCTGGACGCTCGGCCACCGCAATCTGCTCGGCCTCGCCTTCGACGGCGCCGGCCGGCTCTGGGAAGTGGAGATGGGGCCGCGCGGCGGCGACGAGCTGAACCTGATCGCGCAGGGCCGCAATTACGGCTGGCCGCGCGTCTCCAACGGCAGCCATTATGACGGGCGCGACATTCCGGACCACAGCGCCGGCGACGGCTTCGAGCCGCCCAGAATCTGGTGGAATCCCTCCATCTCGCCCTCCAGCCTGATGATCTATTCGGGCGCGATGTTCCCGCAATGGCGCGGCGACGCCTTCATCGGTGCCCTCTCCGGCGAGGCCCTGATCCATATCGATCTCGACGGCGGCAATGCGCGCAAGGCGGATCAATGGGCGATGGACGCCCGCATCCGCGAGGTCGAACAGGCGCCGGACGGGGCGATCTGGCTGCTGCAGGACGGGGACAGCGGCGGCCGCCTGCTCCGGCTGACGCCGCGGCCGCGCTCCTAATAGGTCGAACAGGTCCGGACCGGCTTGTCCTCGTCGGCGGGTTTGAGCCTGGCCATGGCGACGAAGGTGATGACGAGCAGCGCGGCGGCGAGGCCGAGCGAGACGAACATGAACGTCCTGCTCTGCTGCCTGGTGACCAGCATGTAGATGCCATTGGCGGTCGCCACGAGCCCGAAGACGATCACCGCCGCGAACAGCAGCAGGACGATTTGCGCCTGATCGGCGGTGCCGTTCCAGGTCGAGCCCTCGACCGTCACGCCGGGATGGGTGAGCGTCGGATACATGTTCCAGGCGATCGTCCCCATCAGCCCGAGCAGAATCAGGCCGCAGAGCAGCAGCACGATGCCGCGCAACGGCGATTCCCCCACGCTGCGCATCGGGCCGCCGCATTTCGGGCAGCTGTCGGCCTTGCCCTCGACCAGGGTGGCGCAGGTGGCTTTCCGGCAGACGGTGTAAGCGGGCATCGGCAACTCCCCGGCGACGGCGTGAGGCAAGGTCTAGCCCGGATTTCAGCAGCGGCGATAGCGGAAGTACCAGATTTCGCGGCCCTCGCGGCGCGCCTTGGCCTCGTAGCGCGTCTCCGGCCAGCCGCCGGGCCGGGTCAGGAAGTCCTTCGCGTTCTCGGCCAGCCAGTCGAAATCCCGGCGCCGGTTCATCACCATCATCGCCCAGCGGCAATAGACGGGATCGTCCGTGCCGAGCCGAAACTCGCCGCCCGGCTGCAGCTTCGCCGCGATCAGGTCGAGCGGGCCTTGGTTGACCATCCGGCGCTTGGCATGCCGCGCCTTCGGCCAGGGATCGGGATGGAGCAGATAGACGAAGCGGAGCGACGCGTCGGGCAGCCGCTCCAGCACCTCCAGCGCGTCGCCCATATGCAGGCGGATATTCGCCAAATGCCGGTCGCGGATATGGCCGAGCGCCGCGGCGACGCCGTTCAGGAAAGGCTCGGCGCCGATGAAGCCGTGATCCGGCAGCAGGTCCGCGCGAAAGGCAAGATGCTCGCCGGCGCCGAAGCCGATCTCGAAATGCAGCGGGCGGTCATCGCCGAACAGGGCCGCCGCATCGATCGGCCCCTCCGCCGGCACGCTCAAGGCGGGGAGCAATTCCTCGACCAAAGCCGACTGCGCCACGCGCAGCGGGCGGCCCCTGGAGCGGCCATAGAGCCTGCGGATGGAGAGCGGATCGTTCATGGCGGTCGGAGTCCAGGCCTGCTATCCTCCTTGCCATGAGAACCGCAAGCCTCGCCGTGGCCGCGGCCACCTTCCTCGCCGCGACGCCCGCTTTGGCGACCAGCACGATCCACTGCACAGCGCCGGCTCGATCGGGGTTGGACGTCTGGGTCTCGGTCGGCAACGGCGGTGGGCCTGAGCGCGGCGTCGCTCAGGTTCGCATCGAGGACGGAAGAGACCGGCTGGAAACCAACAATTTTCATCCCGTGCTCGGCCGGAGCCATGTTGACCCTCGCGCGCTCCGTTTTGAGATAATGAGCCTCAACGGCGCCTTGCTCGCCAGGCTCGACACCTACCGGAGCAGGGGCGTCGCCTATCTCGGCACGCTGATCCACAAGGGCCAAACCTTGCAAGTCCGGTGCTTGTGGGACGAGGACGAGTAAGACTGGCGCCAGGCGTCAGCCGCCGAACAGATCCTTGTGCGCCTCGCGCAGGACCGCCTTCTGCACCTTGCCCATCGCGTTGCGCGGCAGGGAGTCGGCGAAGATGATCCGCCGGGGCTGCTTGAAGCGGGCGAGGTCGGCGACACCCGCCAGCACCGCCGCCTCGTCCAGCGCCGGATCGGAGCGCGTCACCACCGCGACCACGGCTTCGCCCAGATCCGGATGCGGCACGCCGATGACCGCGCTCTCGCCGACGCCGGGCAGTGCGTCGATCGCGAGCTCGATCTCCTTCGGATAGATGTTGAGCCCGCCGGCGATGATCAGGTCCTTCGCCCGGCCGACAATGGCGACGCGGCCGTCCCCGGCCATGGTCGCCATGTCGCCGGTGATGAAGAAGCCGTCGGCGCGCATCTCCTCCGCGGTTTTTTCGGGATTGCGCCAATAGCCTTTGAACAGGTTCGGGCCGCGTATCTCCAGCACCTCGTCGCGGATGCGCGCCTCGACGCCCGGCAGCGGGAAGCCGACCGTGCCGGGGATGCGCTCCCCGTCATAGGGGTTGGAGCAGATCATCCCCGCCTCGGTCATGCCGTAGCGTTCGAGGATGCGATGCCCGGTCTTCGCCTCGAACGCCGCGAAGGTCGCCTCCAGCAAAGGCGCCGAGCCGCTGATGAACACGCGCATCCTGGCCACCGCCTCGCGGGTCAGGCCGGGATGGGCGGCGAGGCGGACGTAGAAGGTCGGCACGCCCATCAGGATCGTCGCGCTTGCCATGTCTTCCAGCACCGCGTCGGCGTCGAAGCTTTTGTGCCAGAGCATGGTCGAGCCGTTGAGCAAGGCGCCGTGCAGCGCCACGAACAGGCCGTGGACGTGATAGATGGGCAAAGCGTGGATCAGCACGTCGCCCGCCCGCCAATGCCAATAGTCCTTCAGCACGAGCGCGTTGGACGCGAGATTGTCGTGGCTCAGCATCGCCCCCTTGGAGCGCCCGGTCGTCCCCGACGTGTAGAGGATCGCGGCGAGATCGTCGGCTGCGCGGGGCGCGGTCTCGAAGTCCGCGGGCGCCGCGTCCAGCGCTGCAAGGTCGCGATGGCCCGGCGCGAAGACCAGCTTCGGCTCGGCATCCGCGATGAAATAGCCCAGCTCAGCCGGCGTGTAGGCGGTGTTGAGCGGCACGTAGATCAGCCCGGCCCGCAGGCTCGCCAGGTAGAGCAGGGCGCCTTCGACCGACTTCTCCGCCTGGACAAGAATGCGGTCGCCCGGCACTGCGCCGAGCCGGACGAGCGCCGCCGCATAGCCGCCGACCGCGCGGTCCAGCCCGGCATAGGTCAGCTTCGCCTGTCCACCCTCGACGAAGACCGGCGTCCCACCCGCGCGGGACGCCGCTTCGGCAAAGAGGGCGTCGAGATTCAGACCGCCGCCTTCAACTTGTCGACCAGATCGGTCTTTTCCCAGGTGAAGAGATCGCCTTCGGCCTTGCGGCCGAAATGGCCATAGGCGGCGGTCTTCTGGTAGATCGGCTTGTTGAGGCCGAGATGGGTGCGGATGCCCTTCGGCGTCAGCCGCACGAGGGTCGGCAGCACTTCCTCCAGCCGGTCGGCGGTGGCGCCGTTCAGCTCGGTGCCGTGCAGATCGACATAGAGCGACAGCGGCTCGGCGACGCCGATCGCATAAGCGAGCTGGATGGTGCAGCGCTTGGCGAGGCCGGCGGCGACCACGTTCTTGGCGAGATAGCGGGTCACGTAGGCGGCCGAGCGGTCGACCTTGGTCGGGTCCTTGCCGCTGAACGCGCCGCCGCCATGCGGGGCCGCGCCGCCATAGGTGTCGACGATGATCTTGCGCCCGGTCAGGCCGGCATCGCCGTCCGGTCCGCCAATCACGAAGCTGCCGGTCGGGTTGATATGATATTGGGTGTCGCCGGAAAGCAGCTCCGCCGGGATCACGTCGGCGACGACCTGCTTCACATAGGCGTGGAGCTCGGCCTCCTTCTCGCCCTCGTCATAGCCTTCGGCATGCTGGGTCGAGACGACGACGACGGTCGCCGCCACCGGCTTGCCGTTCTCGAACTTCAGCGTCACCTGGCTCTTCGCGTCCGGCTCGAGGAAGGGCGCGGCGCCGCTGTGGCGATCGGCCGCCATCCGCTCCAGGATCTTGTGGCTGTAATAAAGCGTCGCCGGCATCAGGTCCGGCGTCTCGTCGCAGGCGAAGCCGAACATGATGCCCTGGTCGCCGGCGCCCTCGTCCTTGTTGCCCTTCTCGTCGACGCCCTGCGCGATATGCTCGGACTGGGGATGGAGGTGGTTCTCGAAGGTGAAGGTCTGCCAATGGAAACCGGATTGCTCGTAGCCGATCCGCCTCACCGTCTCGCGGACAGTATTCTCGACCTCCGCTTCAACGCCCGGCGCCCAATTCCCCTCGGTGTCCATGATGCCCACGCCGCGGATCTCGCCGGCGAGGACGACGAGCTGGGTCGTGGTCAAAGTCTCGCAAGCGATGCGCGCCTCGGGGTCCTTGCCGAGGAACAGATCGACGATCGCGTCCGAAATCTGGTCGGAGACCTTGTCCGGATGGCCCTCGGAAACGGATTCGGACGTGAAGAGGTAATTGCTGCGCATGGGCCAGGCGGTTCCTTCAGGCGGGAAATTTGGATATAAAGATATCCTTATGTGCGCGGCTCGCTAGCGCGTTTTGCGCTTGACTGCAATCGCGCCCGCGACGAGCAGCAGGGCGAAGGCGAAGGGGAGGAGGTTGCCGAAGCGAGCGAAGGGCGTCGCCGCCGCGGCCGGCGGCAGGCGGGTATCGATCACACCTTCCTCATATTGCGGCAGGCGCGCGACCACGCGGCCCTGCGCGTCGATCACCCCGGTGATGCCGGTCGGCGTCGAACGGATGACCGGCAGGCCCTCCTCGAGCGCGCGCAGCCGCGCCTGGGCGAAGTGCTGGGGCGGCCCCCAGGCGCCGAACCAGGCGTCGTTCGAGGGCGCGAAGATGAAGTCGGGCCGGTTCGCGCGGTCCACCACCTCGCCCGAAAAGACGATCTCATAGCAGATCTGCCCCCCCATCCGGCCGAAGCCGGGCAGGTCGAGCGTCCGCGGGCCAGGCCCGGCAAGGATGTCGCCCTCGCCTGGGACGAGGCGGGAGAGGCCGAGCGCGGTCAGGAAGGGCCGCATCGGCAGATATTCGCCATAGGGAACGAGATGCGCCTTGTCGTAGCGGCCGATGATGCGCGCCGCCGGCGCCCCCGGGCCGAGCACATAGAGGCTGTTATAGGCGGCGGCCGCCACGCCGGGCGGCGGCGTGGCGACCTCCATGCCGCCGGCGAGCAACAGATCGCGCGGCCCGATGACCCGGGAGATAATGCCAGGCGCCCCTTCGCCATGGAGAGTATAGGGCACCGCCGATTCCGGCCAGAGGATCAGCCGCGGACTGCCGTCAGGCCGACCGCTGAGCTGCAGCAGCTTGTAGAAATTGGCCATGTCCTGATCAGGGTCCTGACGGTCTTCCTGGCGGATATTGGGCTGGACCACCCGGAGGACGGGGCGGGACGGATTCTGCTCCGGCGTCGCGGCGATGCCGGTCAGACGCAGGTCCGCGAGCAGGAAAGGCAGGGTAATGATGACGACGCCGAACGCGCGGTTGCGATGACGGACCGCCCACCAGATCAGGCCCGCCCAGAGGATGACCAGCCCGGAAAGGCCGTACGTGCCGATCAGCCATGCAGGCCATTTCGCCCAGCTATCGATCAGGCTCACGCCGACCGGATTCCAGGCGAAGCCGGTGAACATCGTCCCGCGCAGCCATTCGGTGACGATCCAGCCGGCGGCGAGGATCAGGACGAGCATCGCTTTGTGCGGCTTGCCCCAGCGCCAGGCGAGGCCCGTCGCGGCCGCCGGATAGACCGAGAGGTAGAAGGAAAGCACCACCACCGCCACCCAGCCGAGCCAGGCCGGCATCGCCGCCTGATAGGTGAAGGCGGTGGCGATCCAGTTCAGCCCGAGCACGAACTGCCCCATGCCGAACCACCAGCCCCGCGCCAGCGCCGCGCGCATCCCCGGCGCCTGCTCGATCAGCAGGAGCAGGCCGGCGAAGGCGAGGATCGTCAGCGGCCACAGCCCCAGCGGCTGGAAGCCGGTCGCGGAGACGAGCCCGAGCAGGAAGGAAAGGCCGAGAAACTTCATCCGTCGCCGCTATGCGGAGGCGGGAGGGCAAGCGTCAATGGCTGAGGCAGTCGCCTATTCGGGCGGCGGCTTGCCGCCATCGCCGTCCTCCGGATCGAGATCCTCGGGCGGCGGCAGGTCCGGCTCGGGGCGCGGACGCGGGCGGGTAACCGGCGGTTCGGGCCGCGGCTCGGGGGCGATGATCATATCGTTGCGCGGCTCCGGCCGGAGCTGCGGCGGCGGCGTCATCACATTGTTGTTCGGCCGCTCGGCATTGGCGGCGACCAGCGCATTCTCGTCCATCCCGACCGGGCTGTTGGAGGTCGCGACGATCCCGTTGGCGGTTTCCGGGCGGTGCGGATGGATCAGGCCCCAGCCGAAATAGAGGACGAAGCAGAGGGCGACGCCCGAGGCCAGGCCGATCCCGAAATCCCGCCAGTTGGTCTTCATCCCGCCTGTCCCGTGCGCTCGTTTGTGCACGGTTTACAGGCTTTTGGCCCCAAGTCGAGACGGCCGCTCCGCGGCTCCCCGCTTTGTCGCGGTTGACCCGCGCCGCACCCGGCGGCTAGGCCCGCGCTTTCCCCGCCGCGGAGCCTTTATTGATGACCGACACCCGCCTCGACGTGCTTTGCATCGGCAATGCCATCGTCGACATCATCGCCGATTGCGACGACGCCTTCCTCGAGGCCGAGGGCCTCACCAAGGGGATGATGCGCCTGATCGATGCGGAGGAGGCGACCCGGCTCTACGACCATATGGGCCCGGCGCGGGAGATCAGCGGCGGCTCGGCCGGCAATACCGCCGCGGGCGTCGCGGCGCTCGGCGGCAAAGCGGGCTTCATCGGCCAGGTGGCGCCGGACCAGCTCGGCGAATTCTACCGGCACGATCTCACCGCCACCGGCGTCGAGTTCACCACCCCGGCCGCCGATCTCGGCGAGCCGACTGCGCGCTCGATGGTGCTGGTCACGCCCGACGCGCACCGGACGATGAACACCTTCCTCGGCGCCGCCCAGCTGCTGCCGCCGGCGGCGCTGGACGAGGCACAGATCGAAAGTGCCGCCGTCCTCTATCTGGAGGGCTATCTCTGGGATCCGGAGACGCCGCGCTACGCGATGGTGAAGGCGATCGACATCGCCCGCCGCGCGGGGCGGAAGGTGGCGTTCACCCTCTCCGACACCTTCTGCATCGACCGGCACCGCGACGGCTTCAACCAGCTGCTCGACAACAAGCGGGTCGACATTCTTTTCGCCAATGAGGCGGAAATCAGGATGCTGGCCGGCGCCGAGGATTTCGACGTCGCGGTCGCGATGGTGCAGAACCGGGTGGAGACGCTCGTCGTCACCCGCTCCGAGGAGGGCGCGATCGCGGTCAGCAACGGCGCGCGGGCGGCGGTCGCCGCGGAGGCGGTCGACAAGGTGGTGGACACGACCGGGGCGGGGGACCTGTTCGCCGCCGGCTTCCTCTATGGCTACACCAACGGCAAAACCCCGGAAGCGAGCCTGCGCATCGGCGCGATCGCCGCGGCCGAGGTCATCTCCCATTATGGCGCGCGGCCCGAAGCGGACCTGAAAGCTTTGGTCGCCGCCCGGCTCGGCTGAGCGTCAGCCCGTCCCGGGCGGTGGATAAGCCGGCGCCGGGTCCGGCACGTCCACGTCGGGTTGCGGCGGCTGGATTTCGGGCGGCGGCGGCGCCTGCTGGGGCGCCTGCGGCACCGGCGGCATTTCGGGTTGCGGATTGGTGGCCATGGCGGAGGAACGCCCGGGCGCGCCTCAGGTTTCCGGCGGGCCCGTCAGCTCGATCACATTGCCGGACGGGTCCTTCACGTAGAAGGACAGGCTCTCGCCGCGCGCGCCATTGTTCACGCCTTCCTCGATGATCTCCACGCCGTGCCCGCCCAGCCAGGCACGCATCGCCGCCTCCTCCCAGGCGCCGGTGGCGAGACAGAGATGATCGAGGTTGCGCCCGCCCGCCGCCGGCGGCCGCGCCCAGGCGCCGGGCTCGCCGGAAATGTCGACGAGGTCGACCAGCGAGGCCCCCGCCCTGAGCTGAAGCATGCCATAGCGCGGCAGCGCATTCTCGACCGTGCAGCCGATCACCTGAAGATAGAAAGCGCGTGCCGCCGCCATGTCGTCGACCAGCAGCACGACATGGTCGATGCCTTCGAGCGCGAAGGGCGGGGCGGTGGCCATGGCCTCTTCTACTCCCTCGCGCGGCAACGAAAAAGGGAGGCCGAAGCCTCCCTTCCCCGTGCCCTGGTGGCGCCGCTCTACGGGCGGACCACCGGTTCGCCGCTCTCGTCCCGCGGCGCGTCCTCCGGGAATTCCGGCAGGTCCGGCCCGGCCAGCGCCGGCTCGCCCTTGGCCAGCTTCGAGAAGTGCATGCCGTAGACGAAATAGAGGATGATCGCGACGAGCGTGTACCAGCCGAAGAAGACCAGCACCCGCGTCTCCACCGTGAAGATCAGCGCGATGCAGGTGATGATGCCGAGGATCGGCACGATCGGATAAAGCGGCACGCGATAGCCGCGCGGAATATCGGGATGCGTGCGGCGCAGCCAGATCACGGTCAGCGAGACGATGGCAAAGGCCGCCAGCGTCCCTACCGAGGTCGCATTGCCGAGGAAATCGATGTCGAAGAAGCCAGCGGCGGTCGCGACGGCGATCCCGACGATGATCGTGTTGATATAAGGCGTGCGGAGCTTGGGATGCACTTTCGCGAAGACCCCCGGCAGGAGCCCGTCGCGCGCCATCGTGTAGAAGATGCGGGTCTGGCCATACATCAGCACCAGGATGACGGATGTCAGGCCCACGATCGCGCCGACCTTGATGGTCTTGGCGAACCAGCCCCATTGCGGTCCGAACGCATCCACCGCCACCGCGACCGGGTCGGGCACGTTGAGCGAGCGATAGTTGACGATCATGGTCAGCACGATCGAGACGAGGATGTAGATGACGGTGCAGGCCAGCAACGAGCCGATAATGCCGAACGGCATGTCCTTTTTCGGATTCTTCGCCTCCTGGCCCGCGGTCGAGACCGCCTCGAAGCCGATATAGGCGAAGAAGACGATCGAGGCCGCGCGCAGGATGCCGCCCCAGCCGAACTCACCTTTCGCGCCGGTGGCCTCCGGGATGAAGGGGTCCCAGTTCGCGGCATAAGCGGGGATGTTCTTGAGGATGATGAAGCCGCCCACCAGGATGAACGCGGTGAGGACGGTCACCTTGGTCGCCACGATCACGTTGTTGAACTTGGCGGATTCGGAGACGCCCACGACCAGCAGCATGGCAAGAGCGAAGCAGACCAGGAACGCCGGCAGGTTGAACAGATAGACGACCGGCGCGCCGTTGACGAGCACGTCGATCCCGTTTTCCTGCAGATGATAGCCGGTGGGTCCGGTGAGGTTCGCAGGTATGTTGATGCCGATGTCGCCGAGCAGGCTCACCATATAGCCAGACCATCCGACCGCGACCACCGACGCGGCGAGGCCGTATTCGAGCAGCAGCAAGGCGCCCATCACCCAGGCAACGAACTCGCCGATCGTCGCATAGCTGTAGGTGTAGGCCGAACCGGAGACGGGCAAAGTGGAGGAAAGCTCGGCGTAGCACAGGCCGGCGAACGCGCAGATCAGGCCTGCGATCACATAAGAGATCAGGACGGCCGGGCCGGCGTGGAGCGCGGCGGCGCTGCCGGTCCGGACGAAGATGCCGGCGCCGATGATGCAGCCGATGCCGAGGAAGACGAGGTTCCAGGGGCCCAGGGAGCGCTTGAGCTCGCTGGTCGCGGTTTCCTGCTGAATCTGCTCGACGCTCTTGCGCAACGTGATGCGCGCGAGAAAGCTGCGTCGTGGTGCGCTGGCCATCCGATTATCCCCTTTTGCCGCTTTTGCGATTGGCGCGGAGCCTAGCCGTTAAATCGAACGGGGCAAGCCGGAATCGGCGAGCGGTCAGGCCTGGCGCGCGAGCATCGGCCCGAGCCCCCGGCCGCCGAAAATGTGGACATGCAAATGCGGCACTTCCTGGCCGCTATTGGCGCCGACATTGGCGAGCAGGCGATAGCCGGGCGCGACCAGGCCTGCGTCCCGCGCCACCCTGCCGACCGCGCGGACGAAGCCGGCAATCTCCCCGGCCGGGGCCCGTTCCGAAAAGTCGTCCCATGATACCCAGGCGCCCTTCGGGATCACCAGGATGTGGGTCGGCGCCTGCGGATTGATGTCATGGAAGGCGAGCGCGAACTCGTCCTCATAGACCCGCTTCGAAGGGATTTCGCCGCGCAGGATGCGGGCGAAGATATTGTTCTCGTCATAGGGCAAGGTGGCGTCGATCGGCATGTCCGTCTCCCTGTCCCGCAGGATAGAGTGCCTTGACCCCTTTATCCACAGCGCTACCACTCGCGGGATGAGCGACGACAACGCGCCCGACAGTTTGATTCCCTATGACGAGATCGTGCAGGAAGCCCTGCGCGCCGTGGTCGGGCGGGTGCTTGGCGAGGTCGAGGCGACCGGGCAGCTCCCGGGCGACCATCATTTCTTCATCACCTTCAAGACCGGCGCCGCCGGCGTCGACATCCCGCGGCACCTGTCCGAGAAATTCCCGGACGAGATGACCATCGTCATCCAGAACCGCTTCTGGGACCTGAAGGTCAGCGACGACGGCTTCGAGGTCGGCCTCAGCTTCAACCAGATGCCGGCCCGGCTCGTCATCCCCTTCTCCGCGATCACCGGCTTCGTCGACCCGGCGGTGGATTTCGCCCTGCAATTCCACGCGCGCTCCGAAGAAGCCCATGTCGACGAGCATGATCAGGCGGAGAACGACCCGCCCGCCGTCGAGCCGGTCGAGGACGGCTCCAATGTGGTCTCGGTCGATTTCAGCCGGAAGAAGTGACGGCGGCAGCCGTCGCGGCCTTTCCTGTCTTCTCGCCATTGCGCTGACCGCCCTGGCGGCGCCCGTTTCCGCCCCGAGCCAGCCCGCTCCGGCCGGTCCGGCCGACACGCTCCGCTATCCGTTCGTCGCCGCCCTCTCCCGGGTGACCGGCGGCACCCGCGTCTATTTCTGCGGCGGCACGCTGATCGCGCCGGACTGGATCCTGACCGCGGCCCATTGCTTCCAGCTGCGCAGCGGCGCGCGGCTCGGCGTGACCGGCCTCTGGGCCGAAGTCGGCGCGAGCCTGCTCCGCGACGTGCCGGAAGAAGCGCAGGTGCGGATCGCCCGGATCTACGTCCATCCGCGCTACGACGCCGCGGCCCGGCAGAACGACGTCGCTCTTGTCCGGCTGGACCGGCCGGCGGGGCCGCTGATCGCCGATCTCCCCCGCGCCGGCCATGATGCGGTGCCGGCCCGGGCGACGGTGATCGGCTTCGGCGCGCTTTACGAAGGCAGCCTCGCCCTCGTCGCGGACCTGCGGACGCGGGCCTATCCGTTGACCAGCCCGTTGCGACAGGGGGCGGTGCGCCCGCTGACGCCCGAGGCCTGCGCCGAACGGCTCGGCGGCACGAGCATCGGCCCGGCGCAGCTCTGCGCCGGGGGCGGCCGCGACGAGGCCTGTATCGGCGATTCCGGCAGCCCGCTCGTTGCCGTCGGAGCGGACGGCACCGGCCGGCTGCTCGGCCTGGTCAGCTTCGGCTCCGGCTGCGCGGTCGATCTGCCGGTCACCGTCTATACCCGCGTCTCGGCTTATGCGGGATGGATTGCGGAGACGATGAGGCAGCAATAGAGGGAAACCGACCGGAGGGACTCCGAAATGAGCGCCAGTACCCGCACCGAGACCGACAGCTTCGGACCGATCGAGGTCCCGGCGGACGCCCATTGGGGCGCGCAGACCCAGCGATCGATCGAGAATTTCCCGTTCGGCCCGAACGAGCGCATGCCGCGCGAGATCGTCCACGCGCTGGGTTTCGTGAAGCAGGCGGCGGCCCGCGTGAACGCGCGGATCGGCGGGCTGGACGCGGCTTTGGCCGAGGCGATCCAGCAGGCGGCGGGCGAGGTCGCGGCCGGGGATCATGACGAACAATTCCCGCTCGTCATCTGGCAGACCGGCTCCGGCACCCAGTCCAACATGAACGCGAACGAGGTGATCGCCGGCCGCGCCAACGAGATCCTGACCGGCGCGCGGGGCGGCAAGTCGCCGGTCCATCCGAACGATCATGTCAACAAGGGCCAGTCGTCCAACGACAGCTTCCCGACCGCGATGCACATCGCCGCCGCCCGCTCGGTGGCGCAGCGGCTGCTCCCCGCGCTCCACAATCTCCACCGCCGCCTCGCCGCGCAGGCCGAAGCGTGGGACCGGATCGTCAAGATCGGCCGCACCCACCTCCAGGATGCGACGCCGCTGACCCTCGGCCAGGAATTCTCCGGCTACGCGTACCAGATCGAATCCGGGATCGCCCGGGTCGAGGCGGTGCTGCCGCGGCTGCATCAGCTCGCCCAGGGCGGCACTGCGGTCGGCACCGGCCTCAATGCGCCGAAGGGCTTCGCCGAGGCCTTTGCCGCGCAGGTGGCGACGCTGACCCGGCTGCCGTTCGAGACCGCGCCCAACAAGTTCGAGGCGCTCGCCAGCCACGACACGCTGGTCGAGCTGTCCGGCGTGCTAAACGTCATCGCGGTCTCGCTTTCCAAGATCGCCAACGACATCCGCCTGCTCGGCTCCGGCCCGCGCTGCGGGCTCGGTGAGCTGAAGCTGCCGGAGAACGAGCCGGGCAGCTCGATCATGCCGGGCAAGGTCAATCCCACCCAGTGCGAGAGCCTGACCATGGTCGCCGCCCAGGTGATGGGCAATCATGTCGCGGTGACGGTCGGCGGCCTGCAGGGCCATATGGAGCTGAACGTGTTCAAGCCGCTGATCGGCGCCGCGGTGATCCGCTCCATCAACCTGCTGTCGGATGGCATGGAGAGCTTCACCACCCGCTGCCTTGACGAGATGGTTCCGGACGAGCAGCGCATCGCCGAGCTGATGAACAAGTCGCTGATGCTGGTCACCGCGCTCGCGCCCGAGATCGGCTACGACAATGCCGCCAGCATCGCCAAGCACGCCCACAAAAAGGGCCTCACGCTGAAGGAGGCGGGGATCGACCTCGGCCTCGTCGACGAGGAAACCTTCGACCGGGTGGTGATCCCGGAGCAGATGCTGGGGCGCTAGCCGCCCGCCTGCCAGGTCCGGATCGCGTCGATCGGCGCAAACAGCATCAGCACGTTGAGCGTCATATTGTCGCGGATCATGTAGAGGGTGAAGAGTTCGAAGCTCACCGCGAGCGCCACCGTGGCCCAGACAGGGAGGCGGCGGGCGAGGCCGAAGCCGAGCGTCATCCACAACACGTCCGACACGGAATTGATCACGCTGTCGCCGGTATAGCCGAGCGCAATCGTCGCCTCGCGATAGCGGTCAATGACCATCGGGCTGTTCTCCACAATCTCCCACACCGCCTCGATGAAGGTGGCGAGGATCAGGCGGTGGCCCGGCTCGGAGTAACGGCGCAGCAGCGCCCAGCCGGCGAGATAGAGGAGAAAGCCGTGAATGATGTGGCTCGGCACGTACCAGTCGGCGAGCTGCTGGCTGTTCTCCGGCCCGTTCACCTCGCCGACCCAGAAACGGATCGTCCCGCACGGGCAGATCGGGTTGCGGCCCATGAAGAGCAGGGTCGCCGCCATGACCGCAATGACGGCCCAGGCCACGTACCAGTAGCGCAGCGGGATCAGCTTCGCGCCCATCAGCCGTCCAGCATGTCCAGCAAGGTGCAGATCGTGCGATAGTTGCGGCTGGTGGCGGTCGAGCCGATCGCCTTGTCGATGAACGCCGGGGTCAGCTTCGATTGGCCCGACCCTTCCGGGAAATGGATCCAGAGCGCGTCGCCCGCCTGTTTCGCCCGCTCCCCGGCGAGGCCGCGGGCCTGGATGGCCTCGGCCGCGTCCGCTCTGGGCGGCTGCTTCGAGAGCAGCATCAGCAGATAGCCGGGCGTCTCCCGCGCGACCTCGGGGAAGGGGTTGCCGGGCGGATAATGCGCCCATTGGTCGCGGGTGCGGACGATCGCCGGCGCTGCATAGCCATGATGTTTCGAGATCAGCGCCTCGAGCGCGGCCTCCGCCTCGGCCGGGCTGCAGGCGGCGTCGAACACGACATTGCCGCTCTGGATATAGGTCGCGACATTCTCCCAGCCGAGTTCGGCCACCTGCTTGCGGAAGTCCGCCATGGGCAGCTTGCGCCCGCCAACATTCACCGCCCTGAGCAATGCCACCATCCGCGTCATGGAGTCCTCTTAGCGAATCTTTGACCTTCGTCGCTACTTGACGACTCGATGCCACGTCCGCCACAGGCCCCCATGGAAATCGCAAGCGCCATCCAGCGGCGGGGACTGCTCTTCGTGCTGTCGAGCCCGTCCGGCGCTGGCAAGTCCACGATCGCGCGCATGCTGATGGCGACGGACGACGGCCTGGCCCTGTCCGTCTCGGCGACGACCCGCCCGATCCGCCCGGGCGAGGTCGACGGCAAGGACTATTATTTCGTCTCGGACGACAGGTTCGAGGAGATGGTCGCCAATGGCGAGTTCCTCGAATGGGCCTTCGTCTTCGGCCACCGCTACGGCACGCTGAAGCGCGAGGTGATGAAGGTGATCGAGGGCGGCCGCGACGTGCTGCTCGACATCGACTGGCAGGGCACGCAGCAGCTGAAGCAGGTCGATCCGGACATCGTGCGGGTCTTCATCCTGCCGCCCTCGATGACCGAGCTGGAGCGGCGCCTGCGCCGCCGCGGCACCGATTCGGACGAGGTCATCCGGCGCCGCATGGACCGCGCCGCCGCCGAGATCAGCCACTGGGCCGAATATGATTATGTGCTGATCAACAACGACGCCGAGAAATGCCGCGAGCTGGTCCACAACATATTGAAGGCCGAGCGGCTGAAGGCGACGCGCCGCGTCTTCCTCCACGATTTCGTCCGCGAGATGATCGGCGACCGTTAGGGCAGTCCCCGGCTTCCGTTTCCCGCGCAAAGGTGTAGCCTCCCGCCTCGACAACAGGGGGAGGCGCATATGATCCGCGTCATCATCGGCTCGGCCGCGGCGGCGGTCGCGATGTTCGTCATCGGCTTCATCTTCTTCGGACCGCTGGGGCTCAGCAACCTGGCCACGCATCGCCTGGAGGACCCGCAGGCGCAGCAGGTCCAGACCGTGCTCAGGGCGACTATCGCCGAGACGGGAACCTATGCCGTCCCGGCCGCGGGCAAGTCGTCGCTGCAGACGCAGATGTACGGCGCCGGGCCGGTCGCGATGATCCACTATACGGCCGAAGGGCAGATTGCCGGCATGGACGCGGCGACGGCGGTCAAGGGGCTGATCTTCAACTTCATCATCGCCCTGCTGATCGGCGTCGGCCTGCTGACCGTGGACGGACGGGTGCGCGACTTCGCGTCGCGGGCGCGGCTGGCGGCGATCATGGGGGTGGCCGGCGCCGCCTTCGTCGATCTCAGCGTGCCGGTCTTCGAGCATCTCGGCTGGGGGCATTTCATCTATTATTTCGTCGCCGACGCCCTGACTTTGGCGGCGGCCGGGGTGATCGTCGCCTGGTTCCTGAAGGTGCAGCCGGAAGCGGCGGCGGTGGGCGAGGCCCCGGCGCCGGCGGCGGAAGCAGACGAGCTCTAGAGCAGGCTGAGGAAGCGCGCGGCCGCTGCGAAATCGGCGCGGCGGCCGGCCAGCGCCCTCACCGCTTCCTCATCCTCGCCCCATTGCTCCGCCTGCCATTGCTCGTCGAGCGAGGCGGCGGCCCAGGCGGCGCCGAGGCCGGTCGCGCCCTCCGCCAGAGCCAGCGCGACGACCAGCGAGCCGGAGATGGTGACGAGCGGCGAAAGGCCCGCCAGCTCGAAATGATCGCGCGCCTCCACCGCCGCGGCAAGGCGGGCGACCGTCTCCGGCGGCTGCGCCTTGTGGACGATGCCGCTCGTGACCGCGAGGACGACGTCGTAACGGTCGCGTGCCCAGGCGAGAAGCGGGTCCCAGGCCTCGGTCTGCCGCGCGACCAGAGGCGCCGGCCCTTCGGCGCGGTAGCAGAGCAGGTCGCTCTCGCCATAAGCGGCGAGCCCCGCGGCGAACGCCGCTTTCGCCGGCGCGATCCGGTCGATCGCGGCATTGGCGAGGCCGGTGAGTGGCATCGACCGCGGGTCGATCGTCTCGCCCTGCGCCTGCCATTCGTCGGCGATCGCTTCGGCGAGGCTCGCGCCCGGCAGCGCCAGCGGCGCGCGGCCGGGGGTCCGCACCGGGCGGCCATCGAGCAGCACCTGATTGTCCGCGCCGACGCTCGCCCTCTCATAGAAGCGCTTCACAGGCCGGGCGGCTCCCGGAAGCGCGAGGCGTAGAGCTTGGGACCGAAGAAGCTGACGACGAGGAAGGCCAGCGCCAGCGGCAGGCCGAGGATGGTGCCGCCCTGGACGAAGACGTTGCTCTGCCAGAGCAGAAGGCAAAGGATCACGCCGGCGGTCCCGCCGATCCGGATCAGGTTCATGACGATGAAACGGTTGCGCCAGACAGCGTTGTCGTCGAACGTCATGACCGGTCTTCCTTCTTCATCAGGGCCGCGAGTTCAGGGTTGAACGGCGCGAGGCCCGCCGCAGCCGCCTCGACCTGGCCCGGCCTGTTCTGGCCGAGCTTGCGGGTGCCGCGCAGCTCCTCGATCCGCAGCTCATAGCCGATGATCGCCTTCAGCATCGCCTCGAAGCGGCCGGGCGTCATCTTCGCGCGGGTCCATGCGGGCTTGGGCGCGAGTCGCGCCTCGTGCGCGGCGCTGAGGCCGTCGAGCAAATCGGCCAGTTCGGCTTCATCCAATCGGCGCAAAGGCCCCTCGGCCTCGACCGCGAGATAGTTCCAGGTCGGCACCTGGTCCTCCACCCCGTACCAGTCCGGGCTGATATAGGCGTCCGGCCCGAGCACCGACACGATCGCGCGCCGGTCGTCCAGCTTCGCCCGGTTGCCGCGCGAGACGTGAAACAGCAGCCGGTCCGGCCCGGCCACCAGCACCGGCGCATGGACGATCGCCGGCCCCTCCGCGGCGATGGTCGCGAAGGCGATGTCGGCGACGAAGGCCAGCATCGCCTCCCTGTCTTCCCAGGCGAAGCCGCGATTGGGGTGCATCAGCCTCTCCGCCGGCTGCGGCGCTCGCCGCGCCGTTCCTTGCGGATCTGCTTCGCATGCTGGCGCGCCTTCGCCTTCTTCTGCTCGCGCGTGGGTGGCGGGGTCTCGTTCAGCGGCAGGTCGCCCAGCGCGGGATCGAAGCCGAGCGAGGCCAGGCTCGCTGCGAAATGATCCGGCAATCCGGCGGTGACGTCGACCCGGCCGCCGTCCGGATGGTCGATCCTCAGGCGCCGCGCATGCAGATGCAGCTTGCGGCTGATCGCGCCGGTCAGGAAGGCGTCGGGCCCGCCATATTTGCCGTCGCCGAGAATCGGATGACCGATGGCAAGCATGTGGACACGCAGCTGGTGAGTGCGCCCGGTGAGCGGCTGCAGCTCCACCCAGGCGGCGCGGTTGCCGGCCTGCTCGATCACCCGGTAGCGGGTGCGCGCCGCTTGCCCCTCCGCCTCGTCGACATGCATCTTCTCGCCGCCCGTGCCGGGCTGCTTCGCGAGCGGCAGCTCGATCAGCCCGTCCTCGATCGACGGCACGCCGGTGACGATCGCCCAATAGACCTTGCGTGCCGTCCGTCCGGAAAAGCTCCTGGAGAAGAAAGCGGCGGCGCGCGGGGTGCGGGCGACGAGCAACGCGCCGGACGTGTCCTTGTCGAGCCGGTGGACCAGCTTCGGCCGCGGCTGGTCCTCCGCGACGAGCCCGTCGAGCTGCCGGTCGAGATGGTCCTTCGTTTTCGTGCCGCCCTGGGTGGCGAGGCCCGGCGGCTTGTTGACCACGATCGCGGCGGCATCCTCGTAAATGACCAGCGAGCGGACGAACTCCACCTCTTCGTCGGTCAGTTTCTCCCGCTTCGGCAGCCGCTTCTTCGGTGCTTCCGGCGCCTCCTCGCCTTGTGGGGGCACGCGGATGCTTTGCCCCGCCTCGATCCGGTCGCCCGGGGCCGCGCGCTTGCCGTCGAGCCGCAGCTGGCCGGTGCGGGCCCAGCGCGAGACCTGGCCGAAGCTCACCTCCGGCAGGTTGCGGCGGAACCAGCGGTCGAGCCTTATCCCGTCATCTTCCTCCGTCACCGCGAAGCTGCGGACCTGGTCTGAATTCTGCGGCATCACCACTCAGCTTGCCAATGCCGCGTGCATCAGCGGCGGCTCGTCCGCGCCGCCATAATCGAGCATCTCTACCTTTTCCATGGTGACGAGGCCGATGTCGTCAAAGGACCCAAGCGCCTTGAAGAACGCCTTCGGCTCTTCCTGCGGTCACGCCCGCCTGGATCATCGTCTGGACCTCGCATCATGGCGACCGGCTCAACAGCCAGCCGAGCAGCCCGGTGGCCGCGACCAGGACGAGCAGCGCGACCGCTCCGCTGCGCAACGCCTCGGCCAGCGCCCGGCCTTTGCCAAGGCGCCGCTGCTCATATTCGCGATAGGTGATCGTCCCCGCCATGAGGGCGCCGACCGGTGCGAACAAGGCGCCGATGACGAGCGCAAACTCGAGGCCTGCTGGAAGGTCACCGAGAATCTAGCGACGCTCCTTACCGTAGTGGAGCACGTCCACCTTCTCGATCGTGACCAGGCCGATGTCGTCGAGCGATTCCAGGCTGCGAAAAAAGGCCTGCAGTCTTTCCTCGTCGTCGACGATCTCGATCACCAGCGGCAGGTTGGCGGAAAGATTGAGGATGCTCGCATTCTGGATGACCGTCGAATGCCCGAAACCCATCGGGCCGCGGAGCACCGTGGCCCCGGCAATGCCCTGGTCGCGCGCCTTGCAGACGATCGCCTCGAACAGCGACTTGTGCCCCGCCCGCGACGCCTCGTCGGTGTAGATGCGCATCAGCGCGGCCTGCTTTCCAATTTCCATGCGACGCTCCCGTTCATTTGGCTCCGGCCGCGGCGGCCGCCGGCTCCGAGATGGCTTCCATTTCGATCTCGACATCGTCCTCGCCCGGCAACAGATGGCGCGGCAGGAAGAAGGCGTTGGCGATCAATGTCGGGATCACCGCGCTTCCAACGACGCAGGCCACCAGGATCGAATATTGGGCCGCGTCGATCACACCGTGCGAAAGCCCGAACAGCGCCGAGATCGTGCCGAAGGTGAGGCCGGTCGACATGAGCAAAGTGGTATAGGCTGCCTCGCGCTTAGGCGAGCGATAAGCGCGGGTGACCGGATAGACCCCGGCAACCTTGGTGATCATCTTGCCCGCGAGCAGAACGAGGAAGGCGCCGGGCGCGGCGACCAGCGCCGGCACGGAAACGAACGACCCGGCCCTTATGAAATAGAAAGGGGTGAGGAAGCCGAAGGTGAGGGTGCGCAGGCGGCGGATCAGGACATGATCCTTGCCGACCGTTCCCGCCAGCACCATGCCGATCACATAGGCCGGCAAGACCGCTTCGTTGCCCGCCCAGGACGCGAGGGCGCCCAGGCCGAACAGGCAGAGCAGCAGGAATTTCGCCTCCAGCTCGGATGGCCGGCCGCCGTAGCGGCGGAAGAAGCGTGGCGTGAGCCAGGGCAGGAGCAGGAAGCAGGCGAGCGAAACGGCGGCGAAGATCAGGGTCCGGATCGTGAACGGGGAAAAGATCAGGCCCAACGCCAGCACGGTGACGAGGTCGTTGATGAAGCATGCCGCAAGCAGCGTCTTGCCATAGTCGGTCCTGTTGAGCCCGAACTCCAGCATGACCGCGTAGACGACGGCGACCGAGGTGGTCGATAGCGCGACGCCGGCAAGCCAGCTCGGCATGATCCCCCAGTCCAGCAGATAATAGGCCGCCGCCGTGCAGCCGAGGAGCGGCGCAGCGAAGCCCGCGAGACCGATGGCGGTCGCCTCTTTCCACTTGGCACGGAAGACATCGGGATCGAGTTCCGCTCCGGCCAGGAAGGTGAGGACGATGGCGCCGGCGCCCGACAGGAAGGTGACCCACGATTCCTGCGTTCCGAGAAGGGCGCCACCGATCAGGGCGCCGATCGCGAGCTGGGCGATCGTCCCGACCACGATCTCGGAAAGCGCCGTGGCGACGCGCAGCCAGATCGACAGCAGGGTGGCGATCAGGGCGAGGCCCAGCCACAGGGCCGCCAGCGTCCAGTAGTGCGTCATCCGTCAACTCCTCAACCCGCGCGCTGGACGCGCATGACGCTCGCCCACCGCGCATCGCGCGGCAGGAGTCATCAGCCGTTGGGCGGTTGAGGGGGGACTCCATCCCCTGACAATGTGTCGGCCGAGGCGCGATCCGTTTCAGCCGATGTGGTAACGACACTTTATCTTCATCGTTCCCGCGCTACAACGCTCGCGTGGCTCCGGCCGCGGCGGGAATGGAGTGCTCCCGAAACCGCTCAGTCCGAGCTAATGACTCCTACCGTTCATGACGGTGGGAGTCTGTCCGGCTCCCTCCGTTTGCAGGAGGGATATGTGCTCACCTATGTCTGGATAGCCTTTGGCAGCGCGCTCGGCGGGATCAGCCGCTATGGCTGCTCCCGCCTCATCGCGACCTGGTTTGGCGAAACCTTTCCCTGGGGCACGATCGCGGTCAACGTGATCGGATCCTTCGTGATCGGCTTCTTTGCGACCCTGACCGGGCCCGACGGGCGGGTTATCGTATCCTCAGACATTCGCATCTTCGTCACGATCGGCTTCTGCGGCGGCTATACGACCTTCTCGTCGTTCAGCCTCCAGACGCTCGAACTGTTCCGCAATCGCGACTATGCTGAAGCCGGCGCCAACATCCTGCTCTCGGTCATCCTGTGCCTGGCGGCGGTCTGGCTCGGCTTCGTGATGGCCAATCTGCTGAACAGCGCGCGGGGCGGGTCGGCCGGCTGAACCTTACCGCCCGTTGTTCACGATCAGCGAGACGTCCGAGCCCGCCCCCTGCGGCGTGACGATCAGATAATAGGCGCTTTCGCCCCGCGTCCCGCCGAGCACCAGATCGTCGCCGCGCCGCTGTTGCTCGGCGCTGTAGCCGGCGCCGGTCACGAGCCCGCGATAGTTGTCGATCACGCGCCGGGGCGCGTCGGCGGTGGTGAAGCTCACCACCCGCATGCGGCAGCCGCCATGGTCGTTGCCCGCCGCCTCGGTGAGGCGCCCGCCCTGATAGGCCGGAAATTCCGCCGGCATCCGGTTCGCCCATATATTGCCATAGTCGAAGCCCCGGCCGCAGGCGGCGGCGGAGGGCGGCGGCGCGGCGCCGCCGGCGGTCCGGGTCTGGCTGCCGTCCTGGCCGGGATTGGCGTCGGCCGGATATTGCGCCTGGACCGGGGCCTCGGGCGGGCGGGCGCTGTTCGGGTTGGATTGCTGGGCGAGGGTCGGATCGACCGAAAGCTGGTCCTGCAGCGCGCTGGTCAGCGCCGGATCGACCGCATTGGCGATCAGCTCATTGTCGATCGCGGCGAGATCGTTGTTCGCGGACGAGCCCCCGCAACCGGCGAGCGCGAGCAGGCCGGCAAGGCCGAGGCTGTGAAGAAAAAGGCGGCGCGTCATTCCGCCCCTTATGCCTCAACAGCGGCCACCAATGGGTGAGCATTCATGGTTAACGCCCGTGGGAACCGCCCTCTGTCCCGGAACGGGACCGCCAGTAAGCGAAGGTTTCCTTCTGCACCGCGGCGATGAAGCGGCCCGCCTCCGGCCCTTCCCACAACCCTTCATAGCCGCGCGAGGAGCCGCCGCCGGCGACCCACCAGCCCTGGCCCGGAATGCCGTCGCTGGCGCGGACCACCAGCACGGCCAGCTCGGGTTCGCCGCGCAACGCCGCCTCGCGGTCGATCTCGCCGAGCATCGCGCAGAGCTGGCGCATTTTCGGCCGGGAGAAGCGGTAGCCGAGATGTTCGAGCAATTCGCCATAGCCGAGCGCGACGCCGGCTTTGGCGGCGGCGACCAGATGGGCGCGCACTTCGGCCGGATCGGCGAGCGATGCGGCCATCAATGGGCGGAGGTCACGACCAGAGTCCCGTCCGTCCCGCCCTGCGCGCCGGGCTGGAGGCGGACCTGCAGCGCATCGCCGCTGCGCGCGGTGCCGGCAAGCAGCAGGGCCGGGCCCTGACGGGTGACATTGGTGATCGAGAAGCGACTGGCGCGGGCCGACGCCTGATACCAGGCGGCCACCGTCTCGGGCGGATCGGCGCTGTGGAAGCGCTGGCCCTCGCCGCCGCGCAGCGCGCGCGCGCCGGGGTAGAGGAAGTCGTCGCCCTCGGTCATCCGCCGGATCGGCGGCGGCAGGTTGATCTTCAGGTCGACGCCCTGGGCGCGGACGGTGAGCTGGCCGTTCTCGGTCTTGCTCGGCGGCATCGCATTGGCGGCATTGGCGCTTTCATTGCGGCCCCCGGAGCCGCAGCCAGCCAGCGTCAGGGCCGGCGCGGCTATGAGCAGGGCAAGGCGGCACATGGCGATTCCTTCCGGGGCGCGCAGGACCCTAGACCCGCCGCCCGCGCGCGACAACCGTGGCCGCCGCAGGTCGTCGCAGGCTGGACGCCGCCCCGTCGCTCCCCTAACCGCCCGCCATGACCGGCAGCAGCGACAGCAGCAAGGGCGGCATCCCGCTCGGCCTCGCGGCCTACGCGATCTGGGGCTTCATGCCGCTCTACTTCAAGCTGCTCGCCAGCGTGCAGCCGACCGAGATCGTCGCCCACCGCATCCTCTGGTCGGTGCTCCTGCTCGGCCTGCTCGCGACCCTGTGGCGTCGCTGGGGCGCGATCCGGGCGGCGCTGGGGACGGGGAAGGTGCTGGTGACCCTGATCGTCACCGCCTGCCTGATCGCGATCAACTGGCTGGTCTATATCTACGCGATCGTCAGCGGCCACGTGCTGGAGGGCAGCCTCGGCTATTATCTCAATCCGCTGGTGAACGTGATGTTCGGCGTGCTGCTGCTGAAGGAAAGGCTGACCCGCGCGCAGGTCTTCGCCTGCCTGCTCGCCGGCGCCGGCGTCGCGGTGATGGCGGCGGGGGCGGGGTCCGGGCTCTGGATCAGCCTCACGCTGGCGCTGAGCTTCGCCTCCTACGGCTTTCTCAGGAAAGTCGCGCCGGTCGACGCCCTCGAGGGGCTTTGGGTGGAGACGCTCGTCCTCGCCCCGCTCTCCCTGTTCTGGGCGCTCCATCTGCAGGCGCGGGGCGTGGCGGGTTTCGGCCACCAGGGTCTGTGGATCGACCTGTTCCTGATCCTCGGCGGGGCGGTGACGGCGCTGCCGCTCCTGCTGTTTACCGCAGCGGCGAAGCGCCTGCCCTATTCGACGCTCGGCTTCCTTCAATATATCGCGCCATCCATCCAGTTCCTGCTCGCCGTGCTCGCCTTCCACGAGCCGTTCGGCCATGCGCAGGCGCTCTGCTTCGCGGCGATCTGGACCGCGCTCGCCATTTTCAGCGTCGAGGCGATCCGCACCGCCCGCGCCCGCGTCGCCCCCGCAACTTGAGTGCCTTGAGCGCAGACGGAAACGGAGGCATCTTCCCGCGCAGAGCTCAGGGAGGCTGCCGATGAAGACCGATCCAAGGATCGACGCCTATATCGACAACAAGGTCGCCGATTTCGCCAAACCCATCCTCCGCCATTTGCGCGAGGTGATGCATGAAGGCTGCCCGGAAGGCGAGGAAACGCTGAAGTGGAGCCATCCGAGCTTCATGTACAAGGGCAAGATCCTCGCCGGCTTCGCCTCGTTCAAGGCGCATGCCACCTTCGGCTTCTGGTCCGGCAGTCAGGTGCTCCAGAATGATGCGGAGGCGACCGCCATGGGCCAGTTCGGCCGGCTGACAACGCTTGCCGATTTGCCGGACCGCAAGACCCTGATCTCGCTCACCCGCAAGGCGATGAAGCTGATCGACGACGGCGTGAAGCCGATCCGCAACAAGACCGCCAAGGCGCCGTTCACCGTGCCGCAGGACCTCCAGGCCGCGATCGACGCCGCGCCCGCCGCGAAGGCGACCTGGGATGCCTTCCCGCCGTCCTGCCAGCGCGAATATGTGGAATGGGTGACCGAGGCGAAGCGCGACGAAACCCGCAGCAAACGGCTCGGGCAGACGATGGAATGGCTCGCCGAGGGCAAGCGCCGCAACTGGAAATATGAGAATTGCTGAGCTGATTCCCGCCCTTCGCGGGCGGTCGGCTATTCCCCGGCCAGATTGGCGTTGGCGGCGTTGATCAGATCCGTATTCGGCTCCGCCTCGCGCGGGGTCTGCGGATCGTGCGGGAGCGGCGGCACGCGGCGGCAGGCGGGCAGATTGAGCTGGGCATGTTCGGTGCAGTTGCGCACCTGCACGTCGTCCGTGGGCGCGATGAAGATGGCGTAGTTCCTGCCGTCGCCGCAGATCGCGACCCACATGGCGAGATTCTGATATTGCTGCTGATAGGCGCCGGTCAGCACGCCGCCGCGGCAGGGCAGGCTGCTCTGGTTGATCGCGCGCAGCAGGCCGATCCGTTTGTTCATCGGGTTCAGCGCCTTCAGCCGGTCGCTGCCTTCATTGGCGATGCTGATCTGGACGCCGCTGTTTGCCGAGGGCGCGGAGGTGTCGCCGCAGGCGGAAAGGGCGAAAGCCAGGGCGAGCGCGGCGCCGGCCGTAAACTGCTTCATCTCCAACTCCTCGCCGCGCCGGTCGCCGCTTCAGGCGGCCGCCGCGGCCTTGGCCCGATATTGCGTCCGGAGCATGACCTTGTCGATCTTGCCCGTGCCCAGCCTGGGCAGGGGCGCGCCGGAACACCAGATATAGGAAGGCAGCTTGAACTGGGCGAGACGTGCCTCGAGAAAATTCCGCAACTCGGCCTCGGAAACCCCTTCCTTCTCGCACCAGATCACCGCCGCGGGCACCTCGCCGAGCCGCTCGTCGGGGACGCCGAACACCGCCGCCTCCGACACCGCGGGATGGGCATAGATCGCGGCCTCCACCTCCTGCGCCGCGATATTCTCGCCGCCCCGGATGATGATGTCCTTCTTGCGGTCGACGATGAACAGATAGCCGTCCTCGTCCAGATAGCCGATATCGCCGGTGCGCAGATACTGATCGGCTGCGAAGGCCGCCCGGGTGGCCGCCTCGTCCTGCCAGTAGCCGCGGATATTGGCCGCCGAGCGGATCGCGATCTCGCCGGTTTCGCCCCGGGACAGATGGCGGTCGTCCTCGCCCAGGATGGCGAGCTCGACGAACGGCGCCTGCGCCCGGCCGGTCGAGGCCGGCTTGTCGTGATAATTGGACCAGAAATTGCCGGTGCCCGCGCCGTTGGTCTCGGTCAGCCCGTAGCCGAGCGCCGGCTGCGCGCCGGTGAAGCTCTCCTCCAGCCGTTTCACATGCGCGACCGGCCGCGGGGCGCCGCCGGCGGCGATGTCGGTGAGGCTGGACAGGTCATATTTCGCGCGGTCGGGATGCTGCATCAACTCCAGGCTCATCGTCGGCACGCCGACGAAATAGGTGATCTTCTCCCGCTCGATCAGGCGCAGCGCCTCACCCGCATCCCATTTCGGCATCAGCACCATCGTGCGGGCGATCACGAAGCTGTTCAGCATCACCGGCACCTCGCCGGTGACGTGGAAGAGCGGGACGTTGACCAGGGTGCGCGGCGGGTTTTGCGGCGGATCCCGGTCGCGCTCCTTGATCCCGAGCAAAACCGCGAGGCTCACCGCATAGGCATAGGTGCCGGTGGTCACCGCCCGGTGTGTGGAGACCGCGCCCTTGGCGAGGCCGGTCGAGCCCGAGGTGAAGAGGATGGTGGCATCGTCCTCGGGCACGATCTCGGGAAGCTCAGCCTCCCCCGTCCGCGCCAGCAGCGGCGCCAGCGCTCCGTCGAGCGGCAGTTCGATCGGCAGCGAGACGGTGGGGATCGTGCAGCCGCCGGCCTCGAGCCGTTTCGCCCGCGCCTCGTCGGCGAAGATCAGCTCCGGCGCGGACAAGGCGAGGCCGTGGCGCATCTCCTCGGGCTGCCACCAGCCGTTGATCAGGGTCGCGATTCCACCCGCCTTCAGGATCGCCATATAAGCGACGATCCAGGCCGGGCAGTTGCGCATGGCGATGGCGACGCGGTCGCCCTTGCCGACCCCCCAGCTGCCCGCGAGAATGTGCGCCAGCCGGGTCGAGCGCGCGTCGAGCTCGGCGAAGGTCAGCCGTTCCTCGCCCGCGACTACCCCTTCGACCGCGCCGTGGAGCGCGCAGAAGGCCTCGAACAGCTGCGGCACAGTACCCGGAAGATTGCCGACCCAGGCGCGGCCAAGGGCGTCGCGCTCGATCGTGAAGGGGCCTCCCGCACCGATCTTCTCGGCCAGCACCGCATCATATTTCCGGTCGAGCTCGCTCGGCACGCCTGCCCTCTCTCTACTGTCTTTGCCTTTTATTCTGCCCCCTCTATGAAGACGCGAACCGGAAGGGGAAAGCCTTGATCGACGCCGTACTGACATCGATGGCAACAGCAGGTGACGCGATCCGTTTCGACCAGCTGGGCCTGCGCCCGGTCCTGTTCGAATGGGGCTGGTTCCAGCTGAGATGGTACAGCCTCGCCTACCTTGTCGGGATCATCATCGGCTGGTGGTATCTGCTGAAGCTGATCCGCCAGCCAGGCGCGCCCATGGCCCGCCGACATGCCGACGACATGGCTTTCTACACCACGCTCGGCATCATCCTCGGCGGCCGGCTCGGCTATGTGCTGTTCTACAAGCCGGCGGAATATTTCGCCAATCCGGGCGAGATCATCCGCCTCTGGGATGGCGGCATGAGCTTTCACGGCGGCGTGATCGGGGTCAGCCTCGGCATCTTCTATCTCGCCTGGCGGCGGAAGCTCGATTGGCTCCGGATCCACGATTATGTCGCCTGCTGCATCCCGCCCGGCCTGTTCCTCGGCCGCCTCGCCAATTTCGTGAACGGCGAGCTCTGGGGCGGGCCGACAACCCTGCCCTGGGGGATCATCTTCCCGACCGGCGGCGAGGTGCCGCGCCATCCGAGCCAGCTCTACGAGGCGGCGCTGGAGGGCCTGTTCCTGATGGCCCTGCTCGTCTGGATGTTCTGGAAGACGCGCGCCCGCTATCAGCCGGGCAAGCTCGTCGGCGTCTTCATCCTCGGCTATGGCCTGATCCGCTTCGGCCTCGAATTCATCCGCGAGCCGGACGCGCATCTGGTCGGCTTCGCGCAGGCGACCGGCCTCCATATGGGGCAGTGGCTGTCGCTGCCGATGATCCTCGGCGGCCTCTATCTCGTCGCCACCGCGAAGAAGCGCGAGGGCCGGGTGCAGCCGGTGCCAGACGATGAGCCCGCGCCCGCTTGAGGAGAGGCTGAGGCGCCGCATCGCCGCCGAAGGGCCGATCCCGGTCTCCGTCTGGATGGCCGAAGCCAATGCGCATTATTACGCGACCCGCGACCCGCTTGGCGCGGCGGGCGATTTCACCACGGCGCCGGAGATCAGCCAGATGTTCGGGGAGCTGGTCGGGCTCTGGCTGGCGGATCTGTGGCTCCGCTCGGGCCAGCCGGAGGGGGGCCATTATGTCGAGCTGGGGCCGGGCCGGGGCACGCTGGCGGCCGACGCGCTCAGGGCCATGCGTGGGGCAGGGCTGATGCCAGCCGTGCATTTCGTCGAAACCAGCCCGGTGCTCCGGAAAGCCCAGGCGGAGCGCGTGCCCGATGCCGTCTGGCATGACGACCTGTCCACGCTGCCGGGTGGCGGTCCCCTGCTGATCATCGCGAACGAATTCTTCGACGCGTTACCGATCGAACAGTTCGATGGAACGGGTAAGGTGCGAACCGTTGACTGGTGTGACGGCCGTTTCGCCCCGGTCGGCGAGGTGGAGACGGAGACCTCATCCTCCTCCCTGACCATCGCCGCCGACCTGTCCCGCCGTGTCGCCGCGCAGGGCGGCGCCGTGCTGATCGTCGATTATGGCCATGACCGGCCGGGCCGGGGTGAGACGCTGCAGGCCGTCTATCGTCATGCTTATGCCGATCCTTTCGAGGCGCCGGGTGAGCGCGACCTCACCGCCCATGTCGATTTCTCCGCGCTCGCCAGGGCGGCGAAGGGCGTACGCGTTTCCGGCCCCGTTCAGCAGGGCGCCTGGCTCGACGCCATGGGCCTTCCCTTGCGCGCCGCCACCCTCGCGCGCGCCGCGCCGGACCGGACCGGGGAAATTGAGGCCGCCCGCGCGCGCCTGTCCGCGCCATCGCAAATGGGCAGGCTGTTCAAGGTGCTGGCTTTCAGCGCCCGGCAATGGTCCGAACCCGCAGGCTTTTGATACCCGGTCCGTTCGCCCTGAGCTTGTCGAAGGGCTGCCCTTCCTTTTACAGCGCCGCGAAAGAAAGGCAGGGCTTCGAAAGGCTCAGCCCGAACGGTTTAGGGTAACGATGTCCGATTTCACTTTCCGCAACGCCACGGCCGCAGACGCGCCGCTCATGGCCCGGCTCGGCCCGGAGACGTTCAGCGAGACGTTCGGCCATCTCTACACGCCCGAGAATCTCGCCGCCTTCCTCCTGAACCACAGCGAGGAGTGCTGGCGGGCCGAGCTGACCGACACGCGCCACAAAGTGCGAATCGCCGAGCGGAACGGCGAGGCGGTGGGCTATGCCAAGGTCGGTCCCCCCACCCTGCCGTTCGAGGTTACGGAGCCGACCGTGGAACTCGATCAGCTCTATGTGCTGCGGCCCTGGCACGGGACTGGGGTTGCGCGCGCGCTGATGGACTGGGCGATGGACGAGGCCCGGGCCCGCGGCGCCGCGCAGATCGTCCTCTCGGTCTTCGTCGACAATATCCGCGCCCGGCGTTTCTACGCCCGCTATGGCTTCGAGCCGATTGGCACCTATGCCTTCATGGTCGGCAGTCATGCCGACGAGGACATCATCATGCGGGCACCGCTGTGAGCGTCGGCTATCGCACCGCCGGCGCCGCCGACGCGCCCGCCCTCGCCGCCTTGGGCCGGCGCTGCTTCGTCGAGACGTTCGGCGCCTATTTCCCGGAAGAGGATATGGCGCTGCATCTGGAGCGAAAGTTCGGCGCGGACGCGCTCCCCGCCGAGTTCCTCGACCCCGCCCTTACCATCCGCATCGCGGAGGCGGACGGCGCGGCTGTCGCTTATCTGAAGCTGGGGCCGATGGAACTGCCGGTGCCGCACGAGCCCGGGGCGCTGCAGGTCATGCAGATCTACGTCCTCGCCCCCTGGCAGGGCGTGGGCGTGGCGGCGGCCTTGATGGACTGGGCGGCCGAGACCGCCCGCGCCCGGGGCGCGCCGGCCCTTTATCTCTGCGTCTGGGAGAAAGGCGACCGGGCCATCGCCTTCTACCGCAAGAGCGGCTTCGAGACGGTCGGCGAGGCGCCGTATCAGCTGGGCACGCTCCATTATCAGGATCCTGTGATGAGGCTCGCCTTGTGAGCGTCGAGGTGATCCGCGCCGCGGCTCTGACCGGCATCCCCCACGGCTTTCTCGGCCGGCGGGGCGGCGTCTCGACCGGCCTCTGCGCCGGGCTCAATGTCGGGCTCGGCTCCGGCGACGACCGCGCCGCGATCCTCGAGAATCGCCGGCTTGCGGTCGCGGCGGTGGCGCCCGGCGCCCGGCTGGTGACCGTGCATCAGATCCATTCGCCCGACGCCCTCTATGCCGACGCGCCCTGGCCCGACGATGGCCGGCCCAAGGCGGATGCGATCGTCACCGACCGGCCCGGCCTTGCCCTCGGCATCCTCACCGCGGACTGCACGCCTGTCCTGCTCGCCGACCGGGAAGCCAGGGTGATCGGCGCCGCCCATGCCGGCTGGAAGGGCGCCTTCGCCGGCGTGATCGAAGCGGTCGTCGCGACGATGGCGGCGCGTGGCGCGCGGCGCGAGCGGATCGCCGCCGCGATCGGCCCGGTCATCGCCCGCAAGAGCTACGAGGTGGACGAGGCCTTCCTGCACCGCTTCCTGGAGGCCGATCCCGATAACGAGCGTCACTTCTCGCCCGGCCGCGAGGGCCATCACCAGTTCGACATCGAGGCCTATGTCCTCGCTCGCCTCGCCGCCGCCGGCGTGACCCGCGCCGAGGCGCTCGGTCTCGATACCTATGCCGATCCCGATCGCTTCTACTCCTACCGCCGCGCCACCCATCGCGGCGAACCGGATTATGGCCGGCAGATCTCGCTGATCGCGCTTCCGGACTAGATACCGGCGGACCTGTTCGGCTAAAGCGCGCGCGGGCAACGGACCTCACCCCTGGGCCGCTCCACGCAGCGGCCTTGAGCCTGGCTCCACGCAGCAGGCTCGGTCTCCATATGGACAGGAGACACAGACATGGCAGACGAATCCGACCTGACCGGCGCGACCCCGCGGCGGCGCCCCAAGACGGACATCCTCGAAATCGGTGGCCGACGGCTGAAGCCCTCCACGCTGATGATGGGCCACGGCTTCGATCCCGCCCTTTCGGAAGGGTCGCTCAAGCCGCCCATCTTCCTCACCTCCACCTTCGTCTTCGAGAATGCGGCGGCGGGCAAGCGTCACTTCGAGGGCGTCACCGGCAAGCGTCCCGGCGGCGCCGAAGGCCTCGTTTATTCGCGCTTCAACGGGCCCAACCAGGAGATCCTGGAAGACCGGCTCTCGGTCTGGGAGGATGCCGAGGACGCTTTGAGCTTCTCCTCAGGCATGTCGGCGATCGCGACCCTGTTGCTCGCCTTCGTCCAGCCCGGCGACGTCGTCGTCCATTCGGGGCCGCTCTACGCCGCGACGGAGACCCTGATCGCGCGCATCCTCGGGCGGTTCGGAGTCAGCTGGCTGGATTTCCCGGCCGGCGCCACGGAGGACGAGATCGCCGCCGTCGTCGAGCAGGCCAAAGCGAGGGGCCGCGTCCCGCTCATCTATCTGGAAAGCCCGGCCAATCCGACCAATGCGCTGGTCGACGTGCAGGCCGTGGCCCGCGTTCGCGACGCCGCCTTCCCGGCGAACCAGCGGCCACCCATCGCGATCGACAACACCTTCCTCGGCCCGCTCTGGCACCATCCGCTGCGCCACGGCGCGGACCTCAGCGTCTACAGCCTCACCAAATATGCGGGCGGCCATAGCGATCTGGTCGCGGGCGGGATCACCGGCTCGAAGGAGCTGATCAACACGATCCGCATGCTCCGCAACACGATCGGCACGATCACCGATCCCAACACCGCCTGGATGCTGCTCCGCAGCCTCGAGACGCTGGAGCTGCGCATGACCCGCGCGGGGGAGAATGCCGACCGGATCTGCCGCTTCCTGCGCGATCATCCGAAGGTGGAGAGCGTCGGCTATCTCGGCTTCCTCGAAGAGGGCGGCGATGCGCGGCAGGCGGACATTTACCGCCGGCACTGCACCGGCGCCGGGTCCACCTTTTCGCTCTATCTGAAGGGCGGGGAGAAGGAGAGCTTCGCTTTCCTCGACGCGCTGAAGATCGCCCATCTCGCGGTCAGCCTCGGCGGCACCGAGACGCTGGCGAGCTGCCCGGCGGCGATGACCCACCTCTCCGTCCCGCCCGAGCGCAAGGCGGCGCTCGGCATCGGCGACAATCTGGTGCGCATCTCGATCGGCGTCGAGGATCCGGACGACCTGATCGCCGATTTCGATCAGGCGCTGGCGGCGGTCTAGGCCCGGCGCCGGTCCCGCCACTCGAGCACTTCCCAGCCCTCCTGTTCGGCGACCCGGATCAGCCGGGCATGGGCGTTGGTGGCGAAGGCCTCGTTCGCCCAGCGGTGCACCGGGCTGTCCGAGACGTGATCGGAGTAGAAGCGGATATGGACTGCGTCGCGCTCCAGCCCCTGGCGCTGCAGCCAGCCCTCGATCATGTCGAGCTTGCCGAGCCCGTAGCAATTGCGCCCGTCGATCGTGGCGATGGTCCGCCCTTTTTCGTCCACCCTGGTGTCGGTGGCGATCACATCGTCGAAGCCCAGCCGTTGCGCGATGGCGGCGGCGTAAAGCCGGTAGGAGGCGGTGGCGAGCACCAGCCGCCGCCCCGCCGCCTTGTCCTCCGCGATCCGCGTCCGGGCGCCGGGCAGAATGTTCGTCCTCAGCTGCTTCTCGGCGAAGCTCTGCACCACCGGCTCCAGCTTCCCGGGCGCGGCGGGGCCGACCAGCAGCCGGTAATTGATCTCTTTCAGCCGCCCGCGGTCATAGAGCTTCAGCGCATAGCCGATGGTCGCCAGCAGGCTGAGCGGGGCGAGCAACGCCCGCCAGGGCGCGAGCCGCCACATGGCGTGCCAGAGGAACGGGCCGAAGGTCGGTCCGCGGGTGACCGTCCGGTCCATGTCGTAAATGGCGAGCGTCGCCTTCATCGCTCCTCCTGCAAGCATGGAATCGCGCGCCCTGTCCATCCTAACTCCTTGCTGCCCGCCAGGTTTTAACGCATGTCGTTCGCGACATGAGCGTGACCGCCGATTTCAGCCAGAACGTGGAGGACGGCTGCTGTGTCCTGCGGTTCAGCGGGAATCTCACTTTGCTCAGGGTCCGCAAGCTCTCCGAGCAGCTGAAGGAGGTCGACGCGACCGATCTCACGGTCGATCTCAGCGAGGTCGAGCGGATGGACACGGTCGGCGCCTGGCTGGTCCACAAATTGCAGCGGGACCAGGGCGCGAAGATCGTCGGCGCCAATCGCGAGCAGCAATTGCTGATCGACCACGTCGCCGCCGCCGACCAGCCGGTGAAGGTGAAGCGCGATACGCCGCGGGCCTTCATTCGCGTGGTCAGTCAGGTCGGCGAGTGGACCAACAATTTCCTGCACACGATGCTCGGCATGCTCGGCTTCTTCGGGGCGATGCTGATCTCCTTCGGCCATGTCATCCGCCACCCGCGCCGCTTCCGCCTCAACGCCGTCGTCACCCGCTTCGAGGTTGTGGGCGTGCAGGCGCTCTTCATCATCGGGCTGATGAGCTTCCTCGTCGGCATCGTCATCGCGCAGCAGGGCGCGGTGCAGCTCCGCCAGTTCGGTGCCGAGGTCTACACGATCAACCTGATCGGCCGCTCGGCGGTGAAGGAGCTCGGCGTGCTGATGACCGCGATCATGGTCGCGGGCCGCTCGGGCTCTGCCTTCGCGGCGCAAATCGGCTCGATGAAGCTGAACGAGGAAGTGGATGCGATGCGCACGATCGGCGTCTCGCCGATGGAGGCGCTCGTTGTCCCGCGCGTGCTCGCAACCGTGCTGATGATGCCCCTGCTCGGCTTTTTCGCGGCGATGCTGGCGATGCTGGGCGGCGGCATTTTCTGCTGGCTGTCGCTGGACATTCCACCGGTCACATTCATCCAGCGCATCCGCGAGGTCGTGCCGATGACCGACCTCTACCAGACTTTGATCAAGGCGCCGGTGTTCGGCATGATCATCGCCATGGCCGGCTGCTTTCAGGGCATGCAGGTGGAAGGCGATGCCGAGCAGGTCGGCCAGCGCACGACCACCGCCGTGGTGCAGGGCATTTTCCTCGTCATCGTCCTCGACGCCTTCTTCGCGGTGTTCTTCACCGAGATTGGCTGGCTGTGACCGGGGACCCGAAACAGCCGATCATCGAGGTGCATGGCCTCAAGAACGCCTTCGGCGACCAGGTCGTACATGAAGGCCTCGATCTGGACGTCTGCCGCGGCGAGATTTTCGGCGTGGTCGGCGGCTCGGGCACCGGCAAGTCGGTGCTGATGCGCTCGATCATCGGCCTGCAGACCCCGGTCGAAGGGGAAATACGCGTGTTCGGCGAGTCGATGATCGGCCGCGATGAGGAAGAGGCCAAGCATGTCCGCCGCCGCTGGGGCGTGCTCTTCCAGGGTGGCGCCTTGTTCTCGACCCTGACCGTGGCCGAGAATGTGCAGGTGCCGATCAAGGAATTCTATCCGGGCATCGACCAGGAGTTGCTCGACGAAATCGCCGCCTACAAAATCTCGATGGCGGGCCTGCCCGTCGACGCCGGCGCCAAATATCCCTCCGAGCTTTCCGGAGGCATGAAGAAGCGCGCCGGCATCGCCCGCGCGCTCGCGCTCGATCCGGAGCTGCTCTTCCTCGATGAGCCGACCGCCGGCCTCGATCCGATCGGCGCCTCGGGCTTCGACCAGCTGATCCTGGAGCTCAAGGACGCGCTCGGGCTGACCGTCTTCCTGATCACCCACGATCTGGACACGCTCTATGCGATCTGCGACCGCATCGCGGTGCTGGCGGACAGGAAGGTGGTCGCGGTAGGAACGATTCCGGAATTGCTGGCTTTGGATCACGAATGGATTCAGGACTATTTCAAGGGACCGCGCGGCCGGGCCGCCGCTGCGCACCGCGACGCTGAAGCGAGACAAGGGGCCGAAGCCTGATGGAAACCCGTTCGAACCAGGTCCTCGTCGGCTCGATCACTTTGGGGCTGCTCGCCGCCCTCGTCGTGTTCGTGGTCTGGTTGAGCCAGGTCGGCGGCGGCGGCGACAAGCGCTACGACATCTTCTTCCAGCAGTCGGTCGAAGGCCTGGCCAAGGGTTCTTCCGTGACCTTCTCCGGCGTCCCGGTCGGCCAGATCGAGTCGATCAACCTCGTGCGGGACAGCCCGCAGTTCGTGCGCGTCCGGATCAGCGTGAATGGCGACACTCCGGTGCTGGAAGGCTCGACCGCGACGATCCGCGGCGTCGGCTTCACCGGCGTCTCCCAGATCCAGATTGATCCGCCACCGGCGGCGCAGCCCGGGCAGCGGCCGCGGCCCCGGGTCGAGATACGCTGCCCCGCGGAGAATGCGCAGTCCGAATGTCCCTATGGGGTGCCCGTATTGCCGGTCAGGCCGGGGGCGCTGACCAGCCTGCTCAACACCGCGCCGGAGCTGCTCGAACGGGTTTCGACGCTGACCGAGCGCCTCACCGAATTGCTCTCCGACCGGAATCAGGAATCGATTGCCGGCATCCTCGACAATCTCGAGGAAGTGAGCCGCTCGCTCGCCGCGCGCGGGCCGGAGATTGCCGCGACCCTGGCCGAGGCCCGTGTCGCCATCCGCCAGGCGGGCGACGCCGCCGACCGGATCGGCCAGCTTGCCGGGTCCACCCAGCAGCTCGTCGACCGCGACGGCCGGCCTTTGATCAACGACCTGCGCCAGACCCTGCGCTCCGCGCAGAACAGCATGGCTCAGCTCGAACGTGCGATCGGCGACGCGCGGCCGGGCATTCAGGCCTTCTCGAACCAGACTCTGCCCGAGATCGGTCAGCTGATGCGGGATCTCAGGGCAACGTCCGAATCCCTGCGCGAGATTACCGACCGGCTGAACCAGCAGGGCATTGGCGGGGTGATCAGCGGCCAGCGCCTGCCCGATTATCATCCGGGAAGAAGGAATTGACGATGCGTCCGAAGTTTCTCCTCGCCCTGTCCGCCGCGCTGGCGCTCTCCGGCTGCTTCGGCGGCGGTGGCGCGCCGAGCGAGCTGCTGACCCTGACCTCGGCCGAGGCCCGTCCGCCCGCGACGCCACGCACCGCCGGTCAGGGCGAAGCGATCACCGTCGCGGTGCCGGCCCTGCCGCAGGCGCTGCGCACGAACCGCATTCCGGTCTACGTCAACGAGACCACGATCCAGTATCTGACCGGCGGCGCCTGGGTGGAGCAGCCCGGCGCGCTCTTCGCCCGTCTGCTGGGCGAAACCATCGCCGCGCGCACCGGCCGGGTGGTGCTCGATCCCAGCCAGTATAGCAACGATCCCGGCAGCCGGATCACCGGCACGCTGGTGAAGTTCGGGCTCGACCCCGCCGCCATGCAGGTTGTCATCATTTATGACGCCGTCCTGGCCCGCTCCGGCACCAATGGCAGCGTGGTCATCAACCGCTTCGAAGCACGGCTCCCGGTCGCCGAGGCCACCCCGGCCGCGGTCGCCCCCGCGCTTAACCAGGCCGCGAACCAGCTCGCCGTCCAGGTCGCCGCCTGGATCGGCGGCTGACCTACATCGTCAGGCCAGGCTCTTCGACGCCTGCTCGTACACATCCTTGCTGAGCCCGGGCGTCGCGACGATCCGCTCCAGCGCCGCGCGCATCAGCGTCGCCCGCTCCTCGCCGAACCGGCGCCAGCGGCCCAGCGGCGGCACCAGCTTGGCGGCGGTCTGCGGGTTCAATCTGTCCGCGGCGAGGATCATGTCGGCGAGGAAGGCATAGCCGCGGCCCGAGGCGTCGTGGAAGGCGCGCTGGTTGACCGAAAAGGCCCCGACCAGCGAGCGCAGCCGGTTCGGATTGGCCAGGGTGAAATCGGGGTGCTTCGCCAGCGCCTCGACCGCCGCCGGCGTGTCGGCGCGGGTGGAAAGCGCCTGGGTCGAGAACCATTTGTCGAGGACCAGCCCGTTGGCATGGTAGCGGTCGTAGAAAGCGGCGAGCGCCGCGTCCCGCTCCGGCGCCTCACCGTTGGCGAGGACGCCGAGCGCACCCTGCCGGTCCGTCATATTGTCGGCTTCGTCATACTGACGCTTGGCGATGGCGGCCGCGTCCGCGGTGCCCGCGGCGGCGAGATAGCCGAGCGCGATCGTCCGCAGGCGGCGGGCGCCCTTGGCGGCGGGATTATAGGCGTAGCGGTTGGCGGCATGGGCGCCATAGGCGTCGCGCCACAGGCCTTCGAGCGTGCCGCCGAGCGCGGCCCGGAGCGCCTCGCGCGCGCGGTGGATCGCCTCGGGATCGACCAAGGTCATATGGTCGCCGATAAATGCCTCGCTGGGCAGCAGCACCGCCTCGGCGATGAAGGCCGGATCGAGCGCCTTGTTGGTCAGGGTCTCGCGCACCGCCTCGAGCACGGGCCCGTGCGCCGTCTCGCCGGTCCGCACCGCCCCGGCCAGGGTGTCGAGCATCAATTGCTGCATCGCCTCGTAGCGGGCGAACGGATCGTCGTCATGACCGGAGAGGAAGGCGAGGTCGGCGGCGCCGCGGTCGGTCTCGACGATGACCGGCGCGGAGAAGTCGCGGTTCACCGACAGCACGGCGGGCTCGCTCAGGCCCGCGATGACCAGCTCCTCCTTCGCGCCGTCGAGGATGAACAGGCGGTCGTCATGCTTCTCGCCCGTCTCCGCGCCGAACAAAGCGAGCTTCAGCGGGATCGGCATGGGCTGCTTGCCCTTCTGCCCCGGCGTCGGCGGCACCTGCTGCTCCAGCGTGACGCGGGCGACCGCGCCTTCCTGGCTCAGCCGCGCTTTCACCTTCGGCGTGCCGGCCTGGCTGTACCAGAGCCGGAAGCCCGAGAGATCCTCGCCGCTCGCCTCCTCCATCGCCAGCACGAAATCCTCGCAGGTCACCGCCTCGCCGTCATGGCTGGCGAAATAGAGATCGCAGCCGGCACGGAATTTGTCTGGTCCAAGGATGGTGTGCAGCATCCGGATCAGCTCCGCGCCCTTGTTGTAGACGGTCGCGGTGTAGAAATTGGAGATCTCGATATAGGAGTCCGGGCGCACCGGATGGGCGAGCGGCCCCGCATCCTCGGGGAATTGCGCGGCGCGCAGCAGCCGGACGTCCTCGATCCGCTTCACCGCCTCGGAGCCCATGTCGGCCGAGAAGCTCTGGTCGCGGAAGACGGTGAAGCCCTCTTTCAGGCTGAGCTGAAACCAGTCGCGGCAGGTGACGCGGTTGCCCGACCAGTTGTGGAAATATTCGTGGGCGACGACGCCCGCGATGCCGTCATAGTCCATGTCCGTCGCGGTGTCGGGATCGGCCAGGATGTAGCGCGAGTTGAAGATGTTGAGGCTCTTGTTCTCCATCGCCCCGAAGTTGAAATCGTCGACCGCGACGATGTTGAAGATGGCGAGGTCATATTCGCGGCCATAGACGTCCTCGTCCCATTTCATCGCCGCCTTGAGGCTGGCCATGGCGTGTTCGGTGCGCGGCAGATCGCCGTCCCGCACCCAGATGGCGAGGTCGACCTGGCGGCCGGAGCGGGTGGCGAAGCTGCCCCGGTTCGCGACCAGATCGCCGGCGACGAGCGCGAACAGATAGCAGGGCTTGGGGAAGGGGTCGTGCCATTCCGCCCAGTGCGTCCCCGCCTCCGCATCCTCGCCGGATGCCTCCAGATTGCCGTTGGAAAGGAGGATCGGATAGGCGATCTTGTCGCCGGTCATCTTCACCCGGTAGCGGGAGAGCACGTCGGGCCGGTCCGGGAAAGGCGTGATCCGCCGGAAGCCTTCCGCCTCGCACTGCGTGCAGAGCATGCCGCCGGACTCATAGAGACCCATCAGCTGGGTGTTGGTCCGCGGCGCGATCGCCACCTCGGTCTCGATCACCCCGCTGTCGCCCGGCACCGGGATGCGCAGCACGTCATTCTCGAACCAGTAATTGACCGTCTCGCCGTCGAGCCGGACATCGAGAATGTGCAGGCCGGAGGCGTTGAGCCGGAGCGGCGCGCTATGCTCCCCGTTGCGCGTGACCGCGAGCCGCGACCGTACCAGCGTCCGTTCCGCGTCGAGCTCGAACTCCAGCGCAACGTCGGGCACCAGCCATTCCGGCGGCTTGTAATCCTCGCGGCGGGTGACCTGCGGAGTCGTTGGCGAATTCTGGGCGTCGGCCATGGTTTCGCTCTAGGCGGCGGCAGGGGCGGGTGCAATCGCGGGAAGGGCGGCGCTCATTCCGGCAGTCGCGTCACCGTCACGCGCTGGCTGGTCATCACCGCGCAGCCGAAGATCGTCATGAAGGCGATGTCGGTGGCGTCGCGGCCGACGCAGATCCGGGCCAACCCCTCCGCCGGGGCAAGGCCGGTGGCGTCGAGAAAATGCCATTCCCCGTCCAGCCAGACCTCGGTCACGGCGTGGAAATCCTGCGGCTTCAGCCCCCAGGCATAAGCGGAGGTCAGCCGCGCCGGCACTCCGGCGGCGCGGGCGAAGCTCGCCATCAGATGGGCGTAATCGCGGCAGACGCCCTGGCGGGCGACGAAGGCGTCGCCGGCGGTGGTCGTCGTGTCGGACGTGCCCGGCGCATAGTTCATCTCGTTCTGGATCCAGTCCCGCATCGCCAGCAGCTTCGCGCCGCCCTCCAGCTCGCCGAAGCGGCGCTCGACGAAGGCCTCGAACCGGTCGGCCTCGCAATAGCGGCTCGGCCAGAGGCAGGCGATCGCCTCTGGGGGCAGCGCGGCCAGCGGGCAGATCGGCAAAGCGCCGATCGGGCGCAGCGTCCGCCTTACCTCCAGCGTCGCGCGATAGCTGGCGCGGAGCGGGCCGCTGGCATTGAGCCACGTCCGCCGGCCGATTCCGTCCTCGGCGGCGACCGGGGTCAGCGGCCCGGTCGCGCCGTCGACCGTCAGTAAATCCTCGATCAGGATCTGATCGGGCAGCTGCGCCACCTCGACGGCGAGCAGCACGTCCGCGGGCGCGGGGAAATCATAATCCAGCGCGACGTCGATCGAGAGGCGCATCGGGTCCCGGTTCCTTCCGTTCGTTCCGGCAACGCACGACCCGGCGCCCCCGTTCATTCGCTCGGCGGCGGCGGTTCGGCCTTGCCGGAGCGGAGCGCGATCAGCAGGCCGGCAACCGCCAGCAGGCCGCCCCCGATCGCCAGCGCGGACCAGCGATAGCCCTCGAAGGCGGTGGACAGGGCCATGGCGAGGACCGGGATCAGCACGCTCGACCACGCGGCTCTCGCCGGCCCGATCTGGCGGATGATCCGGTAGTAGAGCCAGAAGGCGAGGGCGGAGGCGACGACGCCGAGATAGACGAGGCCCAGCCAGTAGCGCGCGGCCGTCTCCGCCACCGGCGGTCCGGCCGTCGTCCAGGCGAAGCCGGCGTCGAGCAGCGCGCCATAGAGCATCGCCCAGCCGAGCATCGGCGCGACCGGACGCGACCTCATCCCGCCGGCAAGCTGCATGACGTTGGAGGCGGAGGCGGAGAGCACCGCGATGAGGACGAGGCCGAGCCCGGCGAGCACCTCGCCGGCCGGCGTCTGGCTGTGCCTGATCTCCTGCAGAAAGAGCAGGCCGACGCCGGCCATCGCCACCGCCGAGCCGAGCATGAACCGCGCGCTCACTTTCTCGCCGAAGATCAGCCAGGCGAGCCCGGCATTGGGCACGACGAGCAAAGCGAAGACGACCGCCGCCAGCCCCGAGGTGATGTGGAGCTCCGAGGCGTAGACGAAATTATAGTTGAGCGCGAACTGGAGCAGGCCCAGCAAAGCCGCCATGCCATGCCCCCGCCCGATCGACAGACTCATGCCGGCGAGCCGCGCGATCGCCATCATCGCCGCGCCGGCGATCAGGAAGCGGTAGCTTACCGACCAGACCGGCGGGACGATGCCGAGCTGGTCCTTGATCACGATCCAGGTCGAGCTCCAGATCAGGGTGATCAGGAGGAAAGGGAGGAGGATTTTCGGGTCGCGGAAGCCTTGCGCCGCCGTGCCGCCGCTCACGCCGGGCTCACAAGGCGCGGATCGCGGCGGCGAGCGCGTCGACATGGGCGGGGTCGCTGTCCCAGCTGGTCACCAGCCGCGCCTCGCCGGGCCCCCAGTCGTAGAAATCGAAGCCCTGCGCGCGCAACGCCGCCGCCTCGTCGGCCGAGACGCGGATGAAGACCTCGTTCGCCTGCACCGGCAGGAGCAGGCGCCCGGTTCCCGCCGCCCCCGCGAGCCGCGCCGCCGCATCGTTGGCGGCGCGGGCGTTGCGCAGCCAGACGCCGTCCTCCAGCATCGCCAGCAGCTGGGCGGCGAGATAGCGGCCCTTGGAGAGCAGGTGGCCGGCCCGCTTGCGGCGGTAATGGGTTGCCGCCGCCAGCTCCCGGTTGAAGAAGATCAGGCATTCGGCCGACAGCCCGCCATTCTTCACGAAGCCGAAGGAGAGCGCGTCGGCGCCCGCCCGCCAGCTGAGGTCCGCCGGTGCGCAGCCGAGGCCGGCCACAGCATTGGCGAAGCGCGCGCCGTCGATATGGAAGCCGAGCCCGCGCGCTTTGGCGAGGTCGCCCAAAGCCGCCGTCTCGTCGGGCGTGTAGAGACAGCCATATTCGGTCGCATTGGTGATCGACAGCGCGTGCGGCTGCACCTGGTGGACGTCGTCGCGGACGGTGGCCAGCACGTCGGCGATCGTCGCCGGGGTGAGTTTCGCGCCCTCGCCCCCGCCGAGCAGCAATTTGGCGCCATGCGTGTAGAATTCCGGCGCCCCGCATTCGTCGGTCTGGATATGGGCGTCGCGGTGGCAGATGATGCTGCCATAAGCCGGGCAGAGCGCGGCCAGCGCGAGGCTGTTCGCCGCCGTCCCGGTGGCCACCCAGAGCGCCTCGACCTCGGTGCCGAACAGATCGGAAAAGGCGCCGTTCAGCCGCCGGCTCCAGGCGTCGCCGTCATAGGCGGTGTCGAGCCGGTTCGCGGCCCCGATCGCCGCCAGCACTTCGGGGCAGGCTGCAGCCGCATTGTCGGAGAAGAAGCGCATGCGGGGGCTCTAGCCGCGACTGCCCCTGGAAAGCAAATATAAAGATATCTTTATATGTGAGATTCTGCGGGGAAATGTCCTCTGCAGCCTCCTCCGCCATGGCGTCATCCGGCAGGCGAAATTCCGCACGGCATGTTTACCACAATTTAGTGCCGCCGGGATAAGGGGTTTGGATGAAAAGGGCCGGAAGGAAGACATGGGCGTAGAGAATTTCGGCAACGCCCCGGTTGGCAGCAAGCGCTCTGCCAGGCGGGCAAGGGTGTTGCTGGCGGCGCGGCTCGAGACCGGCGCCGGCGAAATCGAGGCGCGGCTGCGCGACCTCTCGCAGAAGGGCGCGCTCGTCGAATGCCTGCAGGTTCCGCCTGTGGGCAGCGAAGTCGTGTTCGTGCGCGGCACCACGCGCGTGCCTGCGCGCGTGGCCTGGGCCGGGCCGGACCGGGTCGGGCTCGAATTCCATCACCAGATCGACGAGCATGAAGTCCTGGTCCAGCTCGGCAAACGTCCCCAGCCCAAACCGGCCAGCCTCCAGCGTCCGGGCTTCGGCCGCCTTTCCCCCGATGATCGCCGCGTCGCCGAGGCCTGGGGCGCGACCGTCGGCCTGACCATGCCCGAGAGCGACGGCTAGGTTCCGGCCATGCAGCAGGCCTTCTCAGGCAACTGGTCCCTTCCTTCCGAATTCGGCACGCCGTTCCTGTCCGGTGAGCTGACCACCGACGCGCGGCCGGCGCCGGAGCTGACCAGCCGCAAGTCGGAGCGGGTGCCGCTGGCCATGGGCGCGGGCCTCAGGCAGCGCGGCGGCACCGGCGTGACCATCCAGATCGTCGATCTGTCGATCGACGGTTTCCGCGCCACCACCCACCTGCAGCTCGTCAAGGGCAACGATGTCTGGCTGCGCCTGCCAGGGCTCGAGCCCTATCAGGCGAAAGTGATGTGGGCGAAGGGCAGTTTCATCGGTTGCGCGTTCGATCGGCCGCTCCATCCGGCGGTGCTCGAGATGATCGTGAAGAAGTCCGGAGCGCGCTGATCGGCGGCGAAAAAGAGTCCGTTTCGGCCCGATTCGGATTTTATCCACAGCTATGTTAAGCCTTCCGCGCGACTCGGGGGAGGCGTCCAGCGTGGAATCGGATCATCGCTATTTTCTGCGCCGTGCGGCCGAGGAACAGAGGCGCGCGCGCTATGCGGTGACCCAGGCTGCGAAGGAGCGCCATAAGGAGCTCGCCGAGCTGTTCGCCTCCAAGGCCAGGAAGACGATGCGCCTCCAGGAACTGCAACTCGTCCAGCGCTGATCGCGCCTCAAGCCAGCCCTGATAACTGTCCCGATCGGGAAGCGATGGTGCTGCCGGTGAGGATTGAACTCACGACCTCAGCCTTACCAAGGATGCGCTCTACCACTGAGCTACGGCAGCTTATCGCGTTGCGAGGAAGCGGGCCTATGGCCGCGCCCCCCGTCCTGTGTCAAGGCGCGAACCATGGCGAAACATGACGAGGAGCGCGCGCAGCGCCTCGCCGCGGCGCTGCGCGAGAATCTGAAGCGGCGCAAGGCGCAGGCCCGATCAGCCGAACAAGCCAAAGGCGAAGGCGACGGCGATCGCGATGGCGACGGCAAAACCTAGCATCGCTCCGTTGCGCATCTAGCTCTCCAGCGCCGCGCAGGCTGCTTCGAGCCAGGCCTGCGCCCCGCCCTCGAGGTGCGGCCCGACGATCGCGAGTACCTGCGCGTGATAATCGTCCACCCATTGCCGCTCGGCCGTGGACAGCATCCCAGTCGCAATCAGCCGGCGGTCGATCGGCGCGAAGGTGAGCGTCTCGAAACCGAGCAGCTTCTTTTCGGCGCCCTCGATCTCGACGGGGACGACCAGCACCAGGTTCTCGACCCGGATGCCATATTCGCCGGTCTTGTAATAACCGGGCTCGTTGGAGAGGAACATGCCGGCCCTGAGCGGCTCGTCGCCACCCGGCTGGGCGCTGCCCGCCGGCGAGATGCGCTGCGGCCCTTCGTGCACCGACAGGAAGCTGCCGACGCCATGGCCGGTGCCGTGGGCGTAATCGAGCCCGGCATTCCAGAGGAACTGGCGGGCGAAGCTGTCGAGCTGGGAGCCGCGCGTGCCTTCCGGGAAGCGCGCCCTGGCGACCGCGATATGGCCCTGCAGCACGCGGGTGAAGCGGTCCTTCATCTCCGCGGTCGGGGTGCCGACGATCACCGTGCGGGTGACGTCAGTGGTGCCGTCCGGATATTGCCCGCCGGAATCGACCAGATAGATCTGGTCCATCTCGAGCAGCCGGTTGGTCGCCTCGCTGACCCGGTAGTGGACGATCGCGCCGTTCGGCCCGGCCCCGGAAATGGTGTCGAAGCTGAGGTCGCGAAGGTCGCCGCCCTCCTGCCGGAAGGCCTGCAGTTTCGCCGCCGCCCCGAGCTCGTCGACCCCGCCTTTCGGCGCCTCGACCGAGAGCCAGTGCAGGAAACGGGAGAGCGCGGCGCCGTCACGCGCCTGCGCGGCGCGGTGGCCTTCAATCTCGACCGGATTCTTCAGCGCCTTGGGCAGTACCGCCGGGTCGCGGCGGGCGACGATATGGGCGCCGGCCTTGTCCAGCGCCTCGAAGATCGCCGCCACCGAGCGCTCCGGATCGACCGCGATCGTCTTCCCGCCGAGCGCGCCGAGCGCGCCCTCGAAGGCGCTGCGCTCGTGGATGCGCACGCCGTTGCCGAGATGCTGGCGCACGTCGTCGCCGATCTTCTCGGAGGCGACGAACAGGTCCGCCGTGCCGTCGTCGCGGACCAAAGCGAAGGAGAGGGCGACCGGAGTCCGGTCGACATCCTTGCCGCGGACGTTGAACGTCCAGGCGATTGAATCCAGCGCGGCGAGCACCGCGGCGTCGGCCTTCTGTTCCTTCAGCCAGTCGGCCATCTTCTGCCGTTTCGCCGCCGAGCTCTCGCCGGCAAAAGCGTCGGGATGGACGATCAGCCGCGCCCGGCTCGGCTCCGGCCGGTCGTTCCAGACCGCGTCGATCGGGTTCCGGCGCACCGCGACCAGCTCGGCGCCTCTGTCGGCCAGCGCCTCCTTCGCCTTGCTTACCCAATCCCTGGTGTGCAGCCAGGGATCGTAGCCGATCCGCCCGCCATCGGGCGCATGGACCTTCAGCCAGTCGGCGATGCTGGTCTCGGGCACCGACTGATAGGACCAGTGCTTGCCGTCCACCTGGTCGCGCACCTGCAAGGTGTAGCGCCCGTCGACGAAGATCGCCGCTTCCTCCGGCAGCACCACCGCCGAGCCCGCCGAGCCCTGAAAACCGGTCAGCCAGGCGAGGCGCTGGGCATAGCTGCCGACATATTCGCTCATATGCTCGTCGGTCAGCGGCACGACGAAGCCGTCGAGCCGGTCGGCCTTCAATTGCTCGCGCAACGCCGCGAGGCGGTCTTCATAGGTGGACATAAGAAGGCTTTCCCGATGCGGTTATGCCCCGCTAGATAGGCCCGTTCACAGCCCCGCGCCAGCCCGGCGCCCGACAGGATGCCTCCCTCATGCGCCTGCTGATCGCCGCCTTGCTCCTCGCGAGCCTCCCCGCCGCCGCCCAGACCCGGAATGAGACCATGACCGCCCAGAATCCACCGGCCAGCCCGCTCCCGTCGCCGCCCGTTGCCGAGCAGCGGCCTTATTCCTTCCAGCGCCACGGCGTGACCATCGAGGACCCCTATCACTGGCTGCGCGATGCCTCCTATCCGACGGTCGACGACGCGGATGTGCTGTCCTACCTGCGCGCCGAAAATGCCTATTTCGAAGCGGCGATGGCGCCCCACCACCAGCTCACCGAGACCCTGTTCAACGAGATGCGCGGCCGCATTCCGGAGGACGACAGTTCCGTCCCGCAGCGCGACGGCGACTGGAATTACTGGTGGGCCTTCTCGCCCGGCGCGCAATACCGGACCTGGTACCGCATCCCGGTCATGGCCGGCGGCCATCCCGAGACCGTGTTCGACGAGGCCGCCGAGGCGCAGGGCAAGCAATATTTCCGGCTCGGCGCCATGCAGGTCAGCCCCGACGGCCGCTACGCCGCCATCCTCGTCGATGATGACGGCTCGGAGCGCTTCCAGCTCCGCATCCGCGAGATCGCCACCGGCCGCGACGTCGAGACCGTGACCGAGGTCGGCATCGGCCAGCCGGTCTGGACCGCGGACAGCCGCGGCATCGTCTTCACCGAGGTCAACGAGAACTGGCGTTCCTATCGGGCCCGCCTGCACTGGCTCGGCCACCCTGTCGCCGAGGACAAGACGCTCTACGAGGAGACCGAGAATATCGCCTTCACCGTCGGCGTCGGCCTCACCCAGGACCGGCGCTGGATCGTCATCCAGACCGGCGAGAACAGCTCGAACGAGACCCGCATCGTCCCGGCCGACAATGTCGAGGCGCCGCCGGTGCTGGTCGCGCGCCGCCGGCCGAACATCCAGTATTCGGTCGACGCCAGCCACGGGAAATTGTGGATCGTCACCAATGACGACCATATCAACTTTCGCCTCGCCGAGGCCGATCCCGCGCGGCCCGGCGACTGGCGCACCATCATCGCCGGCTCGGATCAGGTCTATATCCGCGGCGTTACCGCCTTCCGCGATCATCTCGCCATCACCGAGCGGGTGAACGGCCTCGATCAGATAGGGCTGCGCACCTATGAGGGGCGCGAGAGCCGCATCCCCTTCCCGGAGGCGAGCTATACGGTCGGGCTCGGCAACAATCCCGAATATGCCCCGACCTCCTATCGGCTGAATTACAGCTCGATGGTCACGCCGCCGACCACCTATGACTATCATCCCGACAGCCATCAGCTGGTGTCGCGCAAGGTGCAGCGCATCCCCTCGGGCTACGATGCCTCGCGTTATGTCACCGAGCGGATCATGATCCCGTCGCGTGACGGGCGGCAGATTCCGGTCTCGATCGTCTATCGCCGCGGCTTCCAGAAGAACGGGCAGGGCCGCGTCTTCCTTTATGCCTATGGCGCCTATGGCATCGCCACCCAGCCGGGCTTCTCGACCAACCGGATCAGCCTGCTGGACCGCGGCTATGCCTATGCCATCGCCCACATCCGGGGCGGCGACGAGATGGGCTATGGCTGGTATCTCGACGGCACCCGCACCCACCGCACCAACACGTTCAACGATTTCGTCGACGTCGCCCGCGGCCTCGTCCAGCGCCATTATGCCGGCGCCGGCCATATCGCCGCGCAGGGCGGCTCGGCGGGCGGCGAATTGATGGGCGCGGTGGTCAATCAGGCGCCGGACCTGTTCGGCGCGGTCGTCGCCGACGTGCCCTTCGTCGACGTCATCAACACCATGCTCGACGACACCTTGCCGCTGACCCCCGGCGAGTGGAACGAATGGGGCAATCCGATCACCGACGCGACGGCGTTCCGCTACATGCTGAGCTACAGCCCCTACGACAATGTCCGCCGACAGGCCTATCCGCCGATGCTGATCACCGGCGGCCTCAACGATCCGCGCGTCACCTATTGGGAGCCGGCCAAGTGGAATGCGCGGCTCCGGGCGATGCGCACCGACCACAATCTGCAGCTCCTGAAGATCAACATGGGCGCCGGTCATGGCGGCCGCTCGGGCCGCTGGACCCGGCTGCAGGAGGTCGCCGAGGCCTATACGTTCGTGCTGACCCAGATGGGCGGAGCGGAGGCGCCCGCGCCGGCGCAATGACCCCGTTCGAGAAGCAGATCACCGCCGGCCCGGACGACATTGACGAGCTCGGCCACGTCAACAATGCGGTCTGGGTGCGCTGGATCCAGGACATGGCGACCGCGCACTGGTATGCCGTCGCCCCGCCCGGCCATGTCGACGCCTATCTCTGGGTCGTGATCCGCCACGAGATCGATTATCTTCGCGCCGTCCTCCCCGGCGAGACCGTCACCGGCCGCACCTGGGTCGGCGAGGCTCCGAAGGGAGCCCGCTTCGACCGCCATGTCGAATTTGTCGGTGAGGACGGCAAGCTGCGGGTGAAGGCGAAGACCACCTGGGCGATCATCGACAAGGCGACGGGCCGGCCCTTGCGCGTGCCGCCGGAAGTGGCCGCGCCCTTCCTGGCCTAGAAATCCCGGATCGCCTTCACCACGGCAGGCGCCGCCCGCCCGCTGACCGCGAAACCCATATGGGAGCAATCGATTTCCACCTGCGCGTCGCTCTCCCCCGGCAGGCCGCGCGTCGAGCGCACCGAGACGATCCCGTCCTTGCGCGACCAGAGCGCGAGCGTCGGCACCGGCGGCTTCTCCGACAGCACCGTCTTGATCGGCGGGTCGTCGACCGGATGGCCGGCGATCCATTCGTAGAGCCGCCAGACATTGTTGCCGCGCGGGTCGCCGGAGAAAGGCGAGCCCATCGTCACCACCTTCGCGACCAGCTCCGGCCGCACCTTCGCGACCTCGCGCGCGAACACGCCGCCGAGGCTCCAACCGACGAGGATCACCTTCCCGCCCTTGCCGAACGCCTCGATCCGCGCGGCCAGCTTCGCCAGCGTGTCGGGCGTGACGCCCTTGTTGAGCCCGAGCCCCCAGCCGGTCACTCGATAGCCCGCCGCGGCCAGCGCCCGCTGCAGCCCCAATGTGGTCCGGTCATTGGCGACGAAGCCGGGGATAAGCATCAGCCTGGGCCCGTCCGCCGGGCCGCGCTCGCCCAGACGGCCGAACGCCTTCCAGAAGCGCAGCCACAAGGCCGGCCCCTCGCGCAGGAAGAGCCCCAGCCGCGGCTTCGCCTCGTCAGAGATATTCGCCCCCCATCAGCTCGCGCAGCGGCGCCGGGAGCTTCACCCGCCCGTCGGCGGTCTGGTGGTTCTCGAGCAGGGGCACGAGGATGCGCGGGCTGGCCAGCGCGGTATTGTTCAGCGTGTGCGCGAAGCGGACCTTCCGCTCCTCGTCGCGCCAGCGCAGGTTCGCACGCCGCGCCTGCCAGTCGTGCAGGGTCGAGCAGCTGTGCGTCTCGCGATATTTGCCGAGGCTAGGTACCCAGCTCTCGATGTCGTTCATCCGGAACTTGCCGTTGCCCATGTCGCCGGTCGCGGCCTCGATCACCTGATAGGGGATTTCGAGCGCCTGCAGCATGCCCTCGGCATTGGCGAGCAGTCGCTGATGCCAGCGCGCGCTTTCCTCGTCGTCGTCCCGGCAAATCACATATTGTTCGAGCTTGTAGAATTGATGGACGCGGAGCAGCCCGCGGACGTCGCGCCCGGCGCTCCCCGCCTCGCGGCGGAAGCAGGGCGAATAGCCGGCATAAAGGATCGGGAGCTTGTCCGCCTCGACGATCTCGCCGCTGTGCAGGCTGGTCAGCGCAATCTCCCCGGTGCCCGCCAGCCAGAGGCCGTCGGCGGGCATGTGATAGGCTTCTTCCTCATGGCCGGGGAAATGCCCCGTCGCGACGAAGGCCTGTGGCCGCGCCAGCGCCGGCACCGTCATCAGCGTGAAGCCGTCCGCGGCGAGGCGTTGCTGTGCCCAGAGCATCAACACCTGCTCCAGCAGCGCCAGCCGGCCCTTCAGGCAATATTGCCGCGAACCCGCCACCTGGGTGATCCGCGCCAGCTCCGCCCAGTCGTTCTGCTCGATCAGAGCGACATGGTCGAGCGGTTCGAAGTCGAAGCTCGGGATCGTCCCTTCAGTCCGCACGACCGTATTGAACGTCTCGTCCGGCCCGACCGGCGCTCCTTCCCAGGGAATGTTCGGCACGCGCAGCAGCAGCGCGTCCAGCGCCGCCTGCTTTTCGCCAAGCTCTCCCTCAATCTCCGCAATCTCGGTGCCGATCGCTTTGGCGCGTGCGCCGAGCGCCGGCCGTTCCCCCGGCGCCGCGCTCTTGAAGCTGTCCGAAATCGCATTGCGGTCGGCGCGCAGGCCGTCGACCCGCGTCTTCAGCCCGCGCACCTCACCGTCCAGCGCGAGCAGGGCGTCGAGATCGAGCGCGACATTCTTCTGCGCGATCGCGCTGCGAACGGCGTCCGAATTCTCACGGATGAAGGCGAGGCTGAGCATAGGCGCTACCCCTGAGGGGGCGAGGGTCAAAAATCAAGGCGGTTGGATCGGCGGCGCGGGCTCGGCGCCGAGGCGTTAACGTCCGGCCGCGACATGGTCTTCAGCCCCGGCGAATTCGGGCCGGAAACTCAAGCGGACGATTGCCTGCTCGCTCATGAGCTTGCGCATGCCGGCCGGGAACCCGCCGCTCTCGGTTGAACGATGCGATTGTGCCTTATATAGGCCTCCGTTCTGGCCAGCTTTCCGGAGACGTGGGTGAGTGGCTGAAACCAGCGGTTTGCTAAACCGCCGTAGGGGGATTACTCCTACCGAGGGTTCGAATCCCTCCGTCTCCGCCAGCTTTCCCGCCCCCGAATTGTCCAATTCGACTCGTTCTGGCGCGGGATAGACTCGCCTCACCGCCGATTCATGGACTGGCAAGGTTCTCGGGCGCTAATTTGCGGGCGAGAGCCTGTGGGGGTTTTGCCATGTTGAAAATGTTCATGAATCTGGCCGCGGCCGCCGTGCTGGTCGCCGCCGTCGGGCCCGTGTCCGCGCAGGAAATCCGCGAGGTCGATCCGAGCGCGCCGAGCAGCTGGAACGAGCCAGCCACCCCCGCGGACAGCACGCCGGCCACGCCCGCCGCCCGCGCCCCCCAGGCCGCCGCGCCGCAATGGACGCCGGTCGAGGGCCAGGCCCCGGCCGACGCCGCCACGGCGACGCCGACCAACGACATCAACGCGGTCCCGGTCACGGGCCAGGCCGGCACGGTGCCGCGCCGCGACGTGTTCAACGCCGCCGAGGGGCTGTTCGGCCGCGGCGCCCGTGGTCTCGCCGGCATTCTCGAGAACATCCTGCGCGATCAGGGCGAGCCGATCGCCTATATCGCCGGGCAGGAGGCGAGCGGCGCCTTCATCTTCGGCGTCCGCTACGGCTCGGGCACCATGCATCACCAGATCGAGGGCGACCGTGACGTCTACTGGACGGGCCCGTCGCTCGGCTTCGACGTGGGCGGCGACGTCAACAAGGTGTTCGTGCTGGTCTACAACCTCAACGACAGCCAGCAGCTCTTCCGCCGTTACCCGGGCGGCGAGGGCCACGCCTATTTCGTCGGCGGCTTCTCGGCGACCTATCTCCGCCGCGGCAATGTCGTGCTGATCCCGGTCCGCCTCGGCGGCGGCCTCCGGCTCGGCGTCAACGTCAATTATATGCGCTTCTCCGAGCATAATCGCTGGCTGCCCTTTTGAACGGCTGACCGCCTGACTGCTTGACCCCGGCCGCTCGCGCGCGCAGCGGCGCGTGCAGAGGAGCGCCGCCATGACCGACATCACCCCCGCCGGCACCTGCCGCCTCGGCGACCGCGACGTGAATCGGATGGGCTATGGTGCGATGCAGCTCGCCGGCCCCGGCGTGTTCGGCCCGCCCCGCGATCATGCTGCCGCCCTCGCCGTGCTCCGCGCCGCAATCGGCAGCGGGGTCAATCATATAGACACCAGCGACTATTACGGCCCGCATGTCGTCAACTGGCTGATCCGCGAAGCGCTTCCCCTTTATCCGGCCAATCTGACGATCGTCACCAAGCTCGGCGCGCGGCGCGGCAGCGATGCCTCCTGGATTCCTGCTTTGGGTCCGGACGAACTGGAGGCCGGCCTCCACGACAATCTCCGCCATCTCGGGCTGGAGGCGATGGACGTCGTGAACCTGCGCGTCGGCGGCCTCAGCGGGCCGGAGGCGGGCTCGATCGAGGCGCCGTTCACCGCGCTCGCCCGGCTGCGCGAGCAGGGTCTGATCCGCCATCTCGGCCTCAGCAATGTCAGCCTCGCCCAGCTCGAGGAGGCGCAGACCATCGCCCCCGTCGTCTGCGTCCAGAACCACTACAATATCGTCCACCGCGCCGACGATGCGCTGATCGACACGCTCGCGGCGCGGGGCATCGCCTATGTGCCCTTCTTCCCGCTCGGCGGCTTCAGCCCGCTCCAGTCGCAGCAGCTGGACGGCATTGCGGCCAGGCTCGGCGCCACGCCGATGCAGGTCGCGCTCGCCTGGCTGCTGCGGCGTTCGCCCAACATATTGCTGATCCCGGGCACTTCGTCGCTCGGCCATCTGAAGGAGAATCTGGAAGCCGCGAACCTGACGCTGTCCGCGGAGTCGGTGGCGGAACTGGACGCCATCGGAAGGTAAGGACCGGGGACAGTTGCTAGCAACTGTCCCCACTCATCAGCCGCCATCCCAAAGTCTCCCCCGCCTGAAACGGAACGATGCGTGTGCCGGCGGCCGGGAGACTGTCCGGCACCAGCGTCTCCGCCCGTTCCAGCGTCACCGTGCCCTCGTTCAGCGGCAGCCCGTAGAAACGCGGCCCGTGCACGGACGCGAACTCTTCCAGCCTGTCCAGCGCGCCCTCCGCCTCGAACACGCCCGCATAGGCCTCCAGCGCGAAAGGCGCGTTGAAGATGCCGGCGCAGCCGCAGGCCGCCTCTTTATGCTCCGCCGCATGCGGGGCGCTGTCCGTGCCGAGGAAGAATTTGGGCGAACCCGAGGTCGCGGCGCGGCGCACCGCCAGCCGGTGCCGCTCCCGCTTCGCCACCGGCAGGCAATAGGCATGCGGCCTGATCCCGCCCTCGAAAATGGCATTGCGGTTGAGCAGCAGATGCTGCGGCGTCACGGTCGCGCCGACATTCGGCCCCGCATCCTCCACGAACGCCACCGCCTCTGCCGTGGTGATATGCTCGAAGACGATCTTCAGCGCCGGAAAGTCGCGCACCAGATCGGCCAGCACCCGTTCGATGAACACCGCCTCGCGATCGAAAATGTCGACCGCGGGATCGGTCACTTCGCCATGGACCAAGAGCGGCATGCCGATCCGCTGCATCGCCTCCAGCACCGGATGGAGCGTCCTGATGTCGGTGACGCCATAGGCCGAATTGGTCGTCGCATGCGCGGGATAGAGCTTGGCCGCCACCCAGGCCCCGCTCTCGAAGCCGCGCACCAGCTCGGCCGGCTCCGCGCGGTCGATCAGATAGCAGGTCATCAGCGGCTCGAAATCGGTTCCGGTCGGCAAGGCCGCGAGGATCCGGGTGCGATAGGCCTCGGCACAGGCCACGCTGATGATCGGCGGCGCCAGGTTCGGCATCACGATCGCCCGCGCGAATTGCCGCGCCGTCCATGGGGCGACCGCCTCCAGCATCGCCCCGTCGCGCAGATGCAAGTGCCAGTCGTCGGGGCGGCGGATGGTGAGGCGGCTTGGCTCGGTCACGCTTACTCCCTAACTGGAGTGCATGGCCGGGACCACCCTCGTCGAACGCGCGCTGCTCCGCCTCTCCGGCGAGGATGTCGGCGGTTTCCTGCAGGGACTGGTGACGAACGACCTCGCCCTGCTCGCGCCCGGCCGGCCGCTCTGGGCGGGGCTGCTCAGCGCGCAGGGCAAGGCCCTGTTCGACTTCATCCTCTGGGCCGACGGCGGCGACATCTTGCTTGACTGCGAGGCCGCGCAGGCGGAGGCGCTCGCCCGCCGGCTCGGCCTCTACCGCCTCCGCCGCTCCATCGTGATCGCCCGCGAGGAGCAGCTCGCGGTTCACTGGCGCGCTCCGGCGCAGGCCGGAGCGCCGGACGAAGGCGCGCCGGATCCCCGCCTGCCCGCATTGGGCTCTCGCTGGCTGGCTCCGGCGGATGCGCCTGCACAAGGCTGGCTCGAGCACCGCCTCCGCCTCGGCGTCACCGAAGGCGTCGCCGAGCTGGGTTCGGACAAGAGCCTCTGGCTCGAATGCAACGCCGCCGAGCTGAATGGCGTCAGCTTCGCCAAGGGCTGCTATGTCGGCCAGGAGAATACCGCGCGGATGAACTGGCGGAACAAGGTCAACCGTCGCCTCGTCGTCGCCCCCGCCGACGCACCGGGCCCGCGCACCCGCATCCATTATCCCGAGCTGGGCCTCGCCGTAGAGCACCGCCGCACCGACGATCTCGCGGACGCCCTGATCCCGGACTGGCTTGCGCAAGCGCTCGCCGTGCGCGAGGAGGCGGACAATGGCTGATCCCGACGCGCCCTGGCACGCCCATATCTATTATGCCGCCGTCCAGCGTGATGCCGCGGCCGCGCTGCGCGATACCTTCGCCGCGATGCAGGCCGGTGCCGACGCGCCAATTCTCTTCGTCGGCCGGATGATGGACGGTGGCGTCGGCCCGCACCCGATCCCGCAATATGAAATCCACTTCCGCGAGCGCTCGCTCGCCGGGATCGTCACGGCGCTGGAGGCGTCCGGCCTGCGCGCGCTCGTCCATCCGCTGACCGATGACGACCTCGCCGATCATACCAGCCTCGCCCGCTGGATCGGCGAGCCGGTCGATCTCGACACCGCCGCGCTCGATCCGCCGGGCCACAATCAGGGCATGGCCCGCTTCGGGATCAGCGACTTCTAGAACATCGCCGGCTTGCCTCCGCGTCGCCACCAGCTTCCCGCCAGCCCCGCGCTTTGCTAGAAGGCGCGCCTTCGCACCCCGGGGGCGACCATGACAGCCACGGATTCCGACCGCTTGCCACGGTACCGGCCATGGGCCGTTTTGCTGGTGGCCGGGCTGCTGGTGCTGACCGCCTGCTACGCGCAGCGCAATGCCGGCGCCGCGCGGCCGGGCGGGCCGGGCGCCGTCATCGTCGAGCGGCTCGGGCCGGGCCGCTGGAGCGTCAGCGCCGCTGGCCGTACGCCGGAGCGCGCGACCGATGCCGCCTGGTATCGCGGCGCCGTGCTGGCCCGGGCCGCCGGCTATTCGCACCTGCAGCTGCTCGGCTACCGGGTCGAGGGCTTCGACTATGCCAACGCCCCGATCGCGACCAAGAATGGCGACATCGCCATGCCGGAGCGGGTGCCCGAGCGCACCGCCTTCCTGCAGCTGGCCGGCGTCAACAATCCGGCCGCGCCGCTCGATTGCACCGCGGCGGCGGCGGCGGCCATGCCCTGCCGGAACGCCCCTGTCGACGAGGTGCTGGCGACGCTCGGCCCCCGGCTCGGCCGCACGCCGGCGCAGACCGCCGCCGAGGTCGCCGCCGCCGGCAATGCGCCGGCGGATCAGCCGCGCTGAGCGGCGCGGCGGCGCCTCGAGACGAACTCAGCAATTCCGGCCCCGCCCCGCATTGTCGGCCCGCGAGCCGCTGTCCGAATCGCTGCACGAGCGGCCCGGGCCGCGGTCGCCATTTCGGGGTCGCTCGGATCATTGTCGGTAGCCGGTCGGCGGCCGGCAATGGCGTCCATAGGCGGCCGGATCGGAGCCGCCGCCATTGTCGCCATCGCTGCAGCCGGTGCGCGGGCGGCTCGCCGTGTTGGCGCAGCGGCGGCCGTGGCCGGCCGGATCGCCGTCCCGGCCGCTGTCGCTGTCGGTGCAGACCTGGAACGCCTCCGCCAGCCCGGCGGCACCACCAGCTAGCCGGACTTGCCTGCCCTGCAGCTACCCGCTCCCTTCCCCCTCCGCCCCCTCTCTGCTAGGCGCCTCGGCAACGACCGGGCGCCGGTGCCCGGGGCGGGGCGCGCCCCGCGACGATCCTTGGGAAGGGGCAGGACGACATGACCTCCACGGGGCACGATACGCTCGGCACGCGCAGCAGCTTCGACGTCGGCGGGAAGAGCTACACTTATTATTCGCTGGCCAGGGCCGCGGCGAAGCTCGGCAATGTCGACAAGCTCCCCTTTTCGATGAAGGTGCTGCTCGAAAACCTGCTCCGCTTCGAGGACGGCATTACGGTCACCGTCGAGGACGTCCAGGCTCTGGTCGACTGGCAGGCGACACGCAGCTCCACTCGCGAGATCCAGTATCGACCGGCGCGCGTGCTGATGCAGGATTTCACCGGCGTGCCAGCGGTCGTCGATCTCGCCGCGATGCGCGACGCGATGCAGGCGCTCGGCGGCGATCCGCAAAGGATCAACCCGCTCGTCCCGGTCCACCTCGTCATCGATCACAGCGTGATGGTCGATGCCTTCGGCTCGCCGCTCGCCTTCGAGGAGAATGTGGCGCTCGAATATCAGCGCAATATCGAGCGCTACCAGTTCCTGAAATGGGGCGCGGTCAGCTTCGACAATTTCAAGGTGGTGCCGCCGGGCACCGGCATCTGCCACCAGGTCAATCTCGAATATATCGCGCGCGGCGTGTGGAGCACCAAAGAGGTGGGTGGGAGCGACGAGGTCGCCTATCCGGACACGCTCGTCGGCACGGACAGCCACACCACGATGGTCAACGGCCTCGGCGTGCTCGGCTGGGGCGTCGGCGGGATCGAGGCGGAGGCGGCGATGCTCGGCCAGCCGGTCTCGATGATCATCCCGGAGGTGGTCGGCTTCCATCTGACCGGCGCGCTCAAGGAAGGGATCACCGCCACCGATCTCGTCCTCACCGTCACCCAGATGTTGAGGGCGAAGGGCGTGGTCGGCCGGTTCGTCGAGTTTTTCGGCCCCGGCGTTTCGGCTTTGTCGGTCGCGGACCGCGCAACGATCGCCAACATGGCGCCCGAATATGGCGCGACCTGCGGCTTCTTCCCGATCGACGCGAAGACGCTCGATTATATGCGCCTGACCGGCCGGCCGGAGGCGGACATCGCGCTCACCGAGGCCTATTGCCGCGCGCAGGGCCTGTGGCTGGAGGAAGGCGCCGACGATCCGGTCTTCACCGAGACCTTGCGGCTCGACATGGCGACGGTGGAGCCGTCGCTCGCCGGGCCGAAGCGGCCGCAGGACAAGGTCCTGCTCTCCCAGGTGGACGAGGAGTTCGTTTCGAATTTCGCGAAGGAATATGGCCAGAAGCCGGAGGCGATCGGCACGCGCTGCGCGGTCGAGGGCAATGATTATGACATCGGCCATGGCGATGTGGTGATCGCCGCGATCACCTCCTGCACCAACACCTCCAATCCCTCCGTGCTGGTCGCCGCGGGCCTGGTCGCGCGCAAGGCCCGGGCGAGGGGGCTGAACCGCAAGCCCTGGGTGAAGACCAGCCTCGCCCCCGGCTCGCAGGTGGTGACCGATTATCTGGACCGCGCGGGCCTCACCGAGGACCTCAATGCGCTCGGCTTCGATCTGGTCGGCTATGGCTGCACCACCTGCATCGGCAATAGCGGGCCTTTGCCCGAGCCGATCTCCGCCGCGATCAACAAGAACGACCTCGTCGCCGCCTCCGTGCTCTCCGGCAACCGCAATTTCGAGGGGCGGGTGAGCCCAGACGTGCGCGCCAATTATCTGGCCTCGCCGCCGCTCGTCGTCGCTTATGCCGTCAAGGGGAGCGTGGTCGGCGACATCGTGACCGAGCCGATCGGCACCGATCTGCAGGGCGAGGACGTGTTTCTGAAGGACATCTGGCCCTCGAATGACGAAATCCGGAGCATGATCGACGATTTCGTCAACGGCGACATGTTCCGGCGCCGCTATGCGGATGTCTACAAGGGCGATGTGCGCTGGCAGGGGATCGACGTGATCGGCGGCTCCACTTACGGCTGGCCGGCCGGCTCCACCTATATCGCCAACCCGCCTTATTTCGATGGGATGACGATGACCCCGGTGGCGCCCGGCGACATCATCGACGCACGGCCGCTGGCGATTCTCGGCGATAGCATCACCACCGACCATATTTCCCCCGCCGGCGCCATCAAGCTGGACTCGCCGGGCGGGAAATACCTTTCGGAACATCAGGTTAGTCGCGCCGACTTCAACAGCTACGGTGCCCGCCGCGGCAATCACGAGGTGATGATGCGCGGCACCTTCGCCAACATCCGTATCAAGAACAGGATGGTGCCCGGCATAGAAGGCGGCATCACCAGGCACATCCCCACCGGCGCGCAAATGCCGATCTACGACGCCGCCATGCTCTACAAGGACGAGGGCACGCCGCTCGTCATCGTCGCCGGCAAGGAATATGGCACCGGCTCCTCGCGCGACTGGGCGGCGAAGGGCACCAACCTGCTCGGCGTCCGCGCCGTGATCGCCGAGACCTACGAGCGCATCCACCGCTCCAACCTCGTCGGCATGGGCGTGATCCCGCTGCAATTCGTCGACGAGGTGCCGGAATTCGACGGCACCGAGACCTTCACCATAATCGGCGTCGGCGAGCTGGCGCCGCGCAAGGAAATCGCGGTCAAGGTGACCCGCGCCGACGGGACGAGCTTCTCCTTCCCGGCCCGCGTCCGCATCGATACGGCCAACGAGCTCGAATATTTCCGCAACGGCGGCATCCTCCAATACGTGCTGCGGAACCTGGCGCGGGGGACGGCGGCCTGAGCGTCACGGATATCGCCATCGAGATTGCCGGCTGGGCGGGCGCGGTGCTCGTCCTTGGCGCCTATATCCTGGTGACGGTCGGCCGGCTCACCGGACAGTCCGCCATATTCCAGTGGATGAATCTGGTCGGCGCGGCGGGCTTTCTGGTGAACGGCTGGTGGCACGGCGCCTTGCCTTCGGCGGCGCTCAACCTCATCTGGATGCTGTTCGCTGCGGGAGCGCTCTGGACCTTATGGAAACGCAAAGGCTCGTCGACCTCAGCCATGTGATCGAGCATGGCATGGTCACCTATCGGGGTCTGCCGGCGCCGCACATCTGCGATTTCTGGACGCGCGAAGGCTCGGCCGAACATTATGACGACGGCTCGAGCTTCCAGATCGGGCGGATCGACATGGTGGCGAATACCGGCACCTATCTCGACGCGCCCTTCCACCGTTATGCGGACGGCGCCGATCTGGCCGGGCTGGACCTCGGCCAGCTCGCCTCGCTCCCCGGCCTCAAGGTGAAGGCGGCGGCGCAGGCGGTGGATGCTGATGCGTTCCACGGGCTCGACCTCGCCGGCAAGGCGGTGCTGGTGGAGACGGGCTGGGACCGGCACTGGCGCACCGACGCCTATGCGACCGGGCATCCCTATCTCACCGAGGCGGCGGCGCGGCTGCTGGTGGCGCGCGGCGCGACGCTGGTGGGGATCGACAGCTACAATATCGACGACACGTCCACCCGCTCGCGCCCGGTGCACACCATCCTGCTCGGCGCCGGCGTGCTGATCTGCGAGCATATGACGAACCTTGCCGCGCTGCCGGCAGAAGGGTTCACGTTCAGCGCGGTGCCGCCGAAAGTCGCCGGCATGGGGACCTTTCCGGTCCGCGCCTTCGCCGCGCTCTAGCGGCGGGGCGGGGCGGGCGCGGGCGTTGCCGGAGCAGGGGTGGCCGTCGCCGCCGGGCGCTGCTGCATCGGCGCGACCGAGGCGTGCAGGTGGACGATCAGCCAGCGGACGCCGAGCCGCCGCAACACCAGCGTGCGCCGCCCGACCTCGCGCTGGCCCATCAGGTGGAAGCTGGCGATGGCGGTGTCACCGTAGAGCTGCACTTCGAGTCCGACCGGCGACAGGCTGGCGGCGCGGGTGCCGCGCTGGCGCAGCGCGGCGAACAATTGGCCGAACGCGTTCTGGACATTGGCGCGGCCCTGAATGCGCGCCGCCGGAAAGGGTAGGCCGGGGAAGAAACAGGTGACGTCGTCGGCGAAGGTCCGGCCCAGCCGCTCGGCATCGAGGGTGTTGAGCGCGTTGACATATTCGGCGACCACGGCGCGGACCGGCGCATCGGCGGCCGGCTGGCCGGCGGGCACGGCGGGCGTCGCCGCCTGCGCCGCGATGGCGGCGGGCGCGAGCGCGATGCTGGCGAGGAGGAGCGGAAGGCACTTGCGGGCGGACATACTGGGCTCTCCAACGGCGTATCCTGGCGCCCTTTCTAGGCAATGCCGGGGCGCAGCGGAAGGCACCCGCCATTCAGGGCCGGGACAGTTTCGGCGCCGTAGCAATGCCCCTTCTCACCCGTGGAGGCTGTCATGGTTCGCGTCCTCGCTTTGCCCCTGCTCATCCTCGCCGTCGCCAGCCCGCTCGCCGCCGCCCAGCCGACCCGGCAAGCGGTGCAGCGCGACAATCCGCTGATCGACTATCCGGGCTTCCGCCGCCTCGCCGGCGAGGTCCAGCCCTATCGCCAGACCCGGCTGATCGACTGGGCGGAGTTCGACCGGCTGCGCGGCCGGCGCGGCGTGCTGGTCCTCGACGCGCGCTCCGAAAGCGCCTTCCGCCAGGGCCATATCAGGGGCGCGGTGAACCTGCCTTTGCCGGACTTCAACGCCACCAGCCTGGCCCGGGTGATCGGCCGGACGGACCGGCCCATCCTTATCTATTGCAACAATAATTTCTCGAACAACCGCGAGCCGGTGATGACCAAGATGCGGCCGCTCGCGCTCAACATCCAGACCTTCATCAACCTCGTCGGCTATGGCTATCGCAACGTGCGCGAGCTGAACGACGTGATCGATTTCAACGATCCGGGAGTGCATTGGGTACGCGGTTAACCGCCGCGCAGGCTTCCGCCACCTTGCGCGCCAGCTGCTCGACGGTGAAAGGCTTGGCGAGGAAGGCGACGCCGGGATCCAGCATATTGTTGTGGGCGACGGCGTTGCGGCTGTAGCCGGTGGTGAACAGCACCGGCGTGCCGGGCCGGGCCGCGCACACCCGGTCGGCGAGCTCGCGGCCGTTCATCCCCGGCATCACGATATCGGTGAACAGCAGGTCGATCCGCGCCAGCTCGTCAAGGCGGGCCAAAGCCGCCTCGCCGTCCGGCGCGTCGACCACGGCATAGCCAAGCTCGCGGAGTGCCTCGACGGTCATCACCCGGACCTGCTCCTCATCCTCGACGACCAGCACGATTTGCTCCGGCCGCCCGCGCGGCAATTCGCTGGCGGGCGGGCGTTCCTCCGCGACCGCCGCGGGCCCGAGGTGCCGGGGAAAGTAGAGCCGGATCGTGGTGCCCCGATCTGGCTCGGAATAGATTTTCACATGGCCGCCGGACTGCTTCACATAGCCGAACACCTGGCTGAGCCCGAGGCCGGTGCCGTGGCCCGGTCCCTTGGTGGTGAAGAAGGGATCGAAGGCGCGCTCGATCACGTCGGCGCTCATGCCGGCGCCGGTATCGGTGATGCCCATCATCACATATTGTCCCGGCGCCACGTCCGCATTGGCGGCCGCGTAGAGTTCGTCGAGATGGGCGTTGGCCGTCTCGATGGTGAGCCTGCCGCCCTCGGGCATGGCGTCGCGCGCATTGACCGCGAGGTTGATCAGCGCATTTTCCAGCTGGGCCGGATCGGCGAAGCAGGCCCAGAGCCCGCCGCCGAGCACCGTCTCGACCGCGATATTCTCGCCGATCGTGCGCCCGATCAGCTCCGACATGCCCGAGACCAGACGGTTGGCGTCCAGCGCCTGCGGCTCCAGCGGCTGCTGGCGGGAGAAAGCGAGCAGGCGCTGGGTGAGCACCGCGGCCCGGCGGGCGCCCTCGGCGGCATGGTCGATCGAGCGGGCGACCTTGGGATCCTCGGCCCCGGTGAGCCGCCGTTTCGCCATGTCGAGCGAGCCGGTGACGATCGCGAGCATATTGTTGAAATCATGGGCGATGCCGCCGGTGAGCTGGCCGATCGATTCCATCTTCTGCATCTGCCGGATCGTGGCCTCGGCCTCCCGCCGCTCGGCCGCCTCGGCCTCGAGCTGCGCGGTGCGCTCGGCAACGCGCGCCTCCAGCTCGGCATTGAGGCCGAGCAGCCGTGCCTCGCCCTGCCGTCTGATTTCGTGCGCGTTGAGGACGCCGTTGATCAGCAGGATGACGATGAACGAGACCAGAGTGAAGGCCCCCATCGCGATCCAGCCCTGCGGCCAGACGACCGCGAAGCTGTTGAGCGGCGGGATCAGATAATAAGCGGCGAGCACGCCTGAGATGAACGCCGCGGCGATACCGGGCCCGAGCCCGCCGACAAAGGCGCTGACCGAGACCGCGATCAGCGACAGCAGGAAGGGCGAATGTTCGAACAGGCTGCCCAGCTGCAGCTTCCCCAGCAGGGCCAGTATGGAGAGCAGGACCGCCAGCGGATAGGCCAGCCAGGGCCGGGAGCGGATCGGTTGCGTGGCCGTGACCGGGTTCATCCCAAGCAGGGATAACGCGGCCATGACGCTGCGACTAGTCGGGGCTGGCCGTCGGCGCGGCGCATGCTATGCCTGCGGCATGAAGCCGACCCGCAAACGCCGACCTTCCTCGTTCATCAGCCAGGTCGCCGGCGGCCACCGCGGCGGCGCCTTCACCAAGCTGGCCGGCCCGGGCCGAGAGGAATTCGAGAACGACCATGACGCGCCGCACCCGGCGCAGGGCAAGGGCGCGGCGCCGGATCACGACGGCTGAGGCCTGATCCGGGCTTCAGCCCGGGCAATGGCGGGAACGCAGCTGCGCCCGCAGCGAGTCCGGGATGCGCGCTGCCCGTCCGCGCAGGTTCGGATGCGGCTGCTGCGGCAAGTCCAGGCGCGGGGAGCTCCACCAGACCACGTCCCAGGTCACGTCGCAGACGGCGCCGCCGGCCGCGTTCCGGGCGGGCGCGAAGCGGGCGCGGGCGGCGTAGAGCGGGCAGGCGGCGGCGTCGAGCGCGGCCGAGCCGCTGCCCGAAGCGAGGTCGCAGCCAATGACCCGTCCGTCCCGCCCGATCGCGACGCGCAGCCTGCTCCCCCGCAGCGTGAAGGGAGGCGCGCCGGATGGAAAATCGGCGGCGGTCACCATCCCCGCATGCGGGGTCAGCAGCCGGGCCGCGCGCACCGCCACCGGCACCCCGGCCCTTCCGTCCGCCTCGGACAGGCGCCAGCGGACGCGGCCGCGGACGGCATCCGGGCCGGCGCTGCCGTCGGCCATGAGGGCGGGGACATAACGCGGCCGCGCGCGCAGGATGCGGCAGGTCGCGTTGTCCAGGGCCGGAGAGCCGCTCGAGCGGGTGACCGTGCAGGTTGCGACGCGGCCGGCCGGATCCACCTCGAGCCGGAAGGCGACCGTGCCTTCATGACGATCGCGAAGCGCCCGGGCCGGATAATCGTCCACGCTGAAATAACGCCGAAGATTGGCCGCGGCGCGCCGGACCGGCCGCGCTGCCCGCGGCAAAGGCGATGGCGCCGACGTCACCTCGGGCTCGAGCGGCGTCAGGCGCTCCGCGGCCGGCAATGGCGTGAGCGGGGCGAAGAGGATCGACGGGGACGGTGGCGCAGGCGGCGGCTGCATGTCGCCGGTGCCGATCAGCAACATTGCCACAGCCAGGCCCGACATCGACCGCTCTCCCTCGCGCTCAGTCAAGCGCAGCCCGCGGCGAATGTCCATGATTTCGCGGGCTTGGCCCCGCAGGAGGGCTCAGCGCGCCGGCTGTGCGGCGTTGGCGCGGTCTTGCTGGTCCTGCAGGGCATCCGCGACCCGGGCGGTGCGGGCCGAGCGCTCGCGCATCGAAGCGGCGGTTTCGAGCGCGGCATTGTCGTTCTTCTGCTGGATCCGGTTCGTCGCCTGCTGCCCCATCGGCTCGGCCAGAGCGCGGTTGCCGCCATAATCGGGGATCAGCAGCGAGGCGGCGAGGATCAGGGCGACGAGCGCGAGCGCGCCGCCGACCATGGTCCGCCTGCGCAGGCGGGTCCGGCTCCTCACGGGGCGGGGGCCTTTTTGTCGAGGCCGAAGAAGCGGACGACCATCGCCTGCGCCTCCCGAATGCGGGCATCTTCCAGCCGGCGCAGGCGGCTCGCCTCGGCGCGCGCGAGGATCAGGTCGCGGCGGTCGTTACGGGTCGTGGCGGGCAGAAAGGTCATGTGACCCAGAAAGCACGGAGGGGGCCGAAGTTCCGTTCATACCGGGTCCGTTATGCAACCGGACGGGACATCAAGGGTTGATGCCGGTGCGTACCAGACTGCAAGGAGCAAGACCCATGGCCAGCGGAGTGAACGTGCTCGAGGCGCGGGGCGGCAGCCTCGTCCCCCCGGCCGCGCAGCGCGGCTACCATATCGTCTATCGGGACCATGAGACCAATCACTGCCCCGGCTGCGGCCGCTCGCACTGGCATATCGGCCGGATCATGGCGGAATGCGCCTTTTGCGGCACCGCGCTGCCGCTGGAAGGCTCGCAGGGCATCGGCGGCAGCCAGATCGTGCGGACGGTGCGCCGCCGCCTGATCCCCGATCCGCAGCACCGGCACGCCGCCTGACGGCCTCCGGGAGGGAAAGGGAGAGGGGGCGGTCAAAGCGGCGGGCGCGTTAACCCGCTCTTTGCCGGTCGCGGCCTAGAGTCGCGGCCATGTCCGCTGGCAATGCCTTCGTCTTCGCCGGCGCGGCGCTGCTCGGCGTCGCGATGGTGGCGCCGTCGCTGAAGAGCGGCCATCCTGACGCGCCCGCAGGCAACGGCCAGACAGCGCCCAGCGCGCATGCGGTCTCCAGCCCCCGGCGCATCTCCGCCACCGATCCGGTCACCACGCCGGCGCCGCGCGAATTGCGGCGCGGGCCGGACGGCCATTTCTATGCGGACGCGCAGGTCAACGGCACCACCATCCACTTCCTGATCGATACCGGTGCCTCGGTGGTGGTGCTGAGCCGCGAGGATGCGCAGCGGGCGGGCATCCAGCTGCCGGCCGAGCGCTCGGTGGCGATGGGCGTCGGCGGGCCGATCGAGGTGGTGCCGGTGACGCTCGACCGGGTCGCGGTCGGCGGCATCGAGGCGCGCGGCGTGCAGGCGGCGGTGGCCGAGGAACTGCCGGTCTCCCTGCTCGGCCAATCCTATCTGCAGCGGGTCGGCAGCGTCGAGATCCGCGGCGACCGGATGGTGCTGCGCTAGCCACTTCCGCGGCCCATTCGCAATCCTTTGCAGGCCGGCATTTGACGACTATCGATAAGTATATTATCGTTTATCGATATTGATTCGTTGGAGTGCCTGCCGATGTCCCGCGCCTGTTCCGCCGCTCTGCCGATCGCCTGGATCGTGCTGCGGATCCTCATCGTCCTGAACTGGCTGATGGGCGCGGCGATCCTCGTCCTGCTGATCGCCATGCCCAACGCGCAATGGATCATGAGCGCGTTCAAGCTCTCGCCGTCGGCCGACACGGACCAGCTGATCCTCGCCTTGCGGGTGATCGCCTCGATCGGCGTCATCATCATCCCGCTCAACTATCTGATCCTCAGGCAGCTGCTGGCGATGGTCGGCACGGTGCGCGTCGGCGACCCGTTCGTTCCCGCGAACGCGCACCGGCTGCGTGTGATCGCCTGGACCCTGCTTGTCCTGCAGCTGCTCGGCATCGTTATCGGCTGCATCGCGAAGGCGGTCTCGACGCCGGCGCACCCGCTCCATCTCGATGCCGGCTTCTCGACCAGCGGCTGGCTGGCGGTGCTGCTGACCTTCATCCTCGCCAGTGTCTTCGCCGAAGGCACGTTGATGCGCGAAGATCTGGAAGGGACGGTGTGACATGGCGATCGCCGTCAAGCTGGACGACCTCCTCTACGCCCGGCGCATGACCCTGACCGAGCTCGCCGAGCGGGTCGGCATCACGATCGTGAACCTGTCGATCCTGAAGACCGGCAAGGCGCGCGCCATCCGCTTCTCGACGCTCGAGGCGATCTGCGTCGCATTGTCCTGCCAGCCCGGCGACATCCTGGAGTTCCTGCCCGACAGCGCCGAGGAGGCGAAAGCAGCATGAATATCGTCATGGCCATTCACATTGCCGGGGGGCTGCTCGCGCTGCCCGCCGGGACGGTCGCGGTCGCCGCGCGCAAGGGCGGCCGGCTGCACGCCAGAGCCGGGACAATCTTCTTCGGTTCGATGCTGGTGCTCGGCATCACCGCCGCGATGCTGGAGCCGTTCCGCAATCCGCCCGGCTCGCCGATCGGCGGGATCGTGGTCTGCTATTTCGTCGCGACGTCATGGGTCGCCGCGCGGCGCCGCGACGGGACGACCGGCCGGTTCGAGATTGTCGCCTGCACGGCGGCGCTTCTGCTCGGCGCGTTGATGCTGTGGGGCGCGCTCGGCGGGGCGACGACGCCGGCCGGCCGCGGTCCGGTCTTCGCCGTCACCGGGCTGGTGCTGCTCGCCGGCCTGCTCGATCTCAACGCGATCCTGCGCGCCCCGCTCGGCCGCGCGCAGCGGCTCGCCCGGCACCTGTGGCGGATGTGCTTCGCCTTCTTCATCGCCACGGGCTCCTTCTTCCTCGGCCAGCAGGACGTCCTGCCCGCTGCCATCCGCGGCTCGCCGCTCTTGCTCCTGCTCGCCTTCGCGCCGTTCGCGGTGATGGCCTTCTGGCTGGTGCGCGTGCGGCTCAGGAAACCGCTCCGCGGCTTTCAGCCGGCCCGCGAAGGAGCCGCCGCATGACCGATGCCCCGAAAACCGCCGCGCCGAGCATCTGGAAACGGGGCGAGCACGAGGTCTCGCTGGTGCGCATGTACGTCCTGCGCGCGGTCTACCTCTTCTTCGCCATCGACGGCTGCCTGGTGACCTTGCCGTTGCTGCTCACCCACAGCCCGGGCGAACGCGCTTTGTTCCTCGGCGTGAAGGGCGGCCTCTGGATCTTCGGCATCATCGGCGTCCGCTATCCGCTGAAAATGCTCCCCGTCCTGCTTTTCGAATTGGTGTGGAAGCTCGTCTGGCTATGCTTCATCGGGCTGCCGCAATGGCTGTCGGGCACCGGTTCGCCGCGGCTCGCCGAGGACCTGTTCGCGGCAGGCCTGCTCCCGATCCTGCTCGGCCCGATCCTGCTGCCCTGGGGCTATATCTGGCGGGCTTATGTGAAGGCGCCGGCGGAGCGCTGGCGCTGAGCGGGCCGGTTCGTTAGGCTCCTCGCGGGGAGCAAGGAATGACCGACCGCCGCACCTTCATCGCTGGCGCCGCCGCGGCGTTCTTCGCGCTGCCCGCTTTCGCCAGAACATCCTGGCGGCGGCTGTTCAATCGCCGGTGCCTCGACGGCTGGAGCCCGCTGGGCGACGCCAACTGGCGGGTGGAGAATGGGCTGCTGCTCGCCGACCGCGGCGGGATCAGCTTCCTGGTGTCGCGGGACAGTTACCGCGACCTCGAGCTGCGCGCCGAATTCTGGGTCAGCGACGACGCCAATTCCGGCATCTTCCTGCGTTGCCAGGACCGGACCCGGATCACCGCCGACAACAGCTATGAGATCAACATCTTCGACCGGCGGCCGGATCCGACCTACGGCACCGGCGCGATCGTCAATGTCGCCCCGGTCTCGCCCATGCCGCATGCCGGCGGCCGCTGGAACGCAATGACGATCCGCGCCCGTGGCGATATGTTCAATGTCGTCCTGAACGGCCGGACCACCGTCGCCGCGGCGCGCGACGGCCGCTACGCGGAAGGCCCCGTCGCGCTGCAATATGGCGCCGGGCAGGTGCGCTTCCGCCGGGTGGAGATACGGCCGCTTTGAAGCCGCCGGCCTGTGGCCCGCACCTTTTGTCCTTTCGCCCGAGCCATGCTTCGCGTGTCTCTCCGGGCATTGGCCGGACTGCTGCTGCTTCGGGCGTGACGGGCGTATCTCCTGTCAGGACAGCAGCGCCAGCGGCGAGCAGAGCATTCGCCGGACCTATGATCTGCTCGCGGAATTCGGCCCGTTCACGGTGGAGGAGCGGCCCTGTGCCGCGCCAGACCCGCTGGTGCAGGTGGTCTGCATCATCTTCTTCATCGCCGCGGATTCCTAGCCCGCGGCGATGGCGAGGCGCACGGCTTCGGCGGTGCTGCGCACGCCGAGCCGTTCGAGCATCTGGGCGCGATAGGTTTCGACGGTGCGGATCGAGAGGCCGAGATCCCAGGCGATCAGCTTGTTCGGGCGGCCGCGGACGACGCCGGCCAGGATCTGCCGCTGCCGCTCGGAAAGGCTGTCGATCAGGAAGCGCGCGCGCTGGCGCGCGGCCAGCGCGGGGCCCGCCTGCGCGCGCTGCGCCGAAGCGTCCTCGATCGCCTCCAGAAGGTGGTGCGGCTGAAAGGGCTTCAGGATGACGTCGCTCGCACGGAGCTTCATCGCCGTGATCGCCATGGAGAGATCGGCATGGCCGGTCAGCACGATCACCGGCGGCGCGTCCTCATCGAGGCTCAGTGCGCGCAGCACCTCCAGGCCATTGCGGCCCGGCATGCGCAGATCGAGCAGCAGGCAGGCCGGGACCTCGGCCGGCGGGTGCTCCAAAAAGTCGTCGCCGCTGGCGAAGGGCAGCACGCGATAGCCCTCGCCCTCGAGCAGCCAGGCCGTCGAACGACGTGCCCCTTCGTCATCGTCGATGACTGCGATGAGGCGCCCCGCCGCCTGCTCGGGCGTGCCGGCACAGCTGCTGAACAGATCGGTGGCAGGCGCGCCGAACAAATCGGCCTGACCGGCCGTTACTCTATACTGGTGCATGAGAATCCCCTTTTCGCGCCGCAGCGTCAGCCGGCTGCCGGCAGGATGAGGTTGAAGCGGGCGCCGCCACCGGGCGGGCTGTCAGCCCAAAGCCGGCCGCCATGCGCCTCGACGATCACCCTGCAGATCGGCATGGTCAGGTCCGTCCCGGCGCCACCGGTCGCGAAGGAAGGCTCGAACAGGCGCGCCTGGGCATAACCGGACAGGCCCGGACCGGAATCCAGGATCCGCACCAGGACCTCCTCGCCGACGCGTTGCGCATTGATCTCGATGCGGCGCACGGCGCAGCCATGCAGTGCCTCGCTGGCATTCTTCAGGACGGTCGAAAGGACCTGCTCCATCTGGACGCGCGCCACCATCACGAAGCGCGCTTCCTCGGGGATGCTCTGCTCGATCTCGACGGCCGCGTCATCCGGGCCGGTCGGCATCGTGGCGCTGTCCACGAGCAATGCGCGGAGGCATTCGCGAGTCCCCGCGATCGTGCCGCCGGCGATGAAGGCGCGCATCCGGCGGATGATCTCGCCAACCTTGATCGCTTCGCGGCCGGCGAGTTGAAGGATGGCGAGCTCCTCCTCGAACCCCTCACCCCGGCTGCGAAGCCGGCCGGCGCAGGCGTGGAGGTAATTGGTGGCGGTGGTCAGCGGCTGGCTGACTTCATGGGCGAGGCCCGACGCCATGCTGGACATGGCCGCGAGGCGCAGACGGGCATCCGGCGTATCCCGGAAACAATATTGCTTTGCCGGAGACGCAGGGCGGCTCCCGGCAACGTCGAACGTGCTCATTCCAACTCCAATGTTCTTGCCGCCGATCCGGCGACCGGGCCGCCGCCATCGACTCAGTGCGCAAGCGCGCCGGTAATCGGTGCCGACTCGTCCGCCGGCTGCCCTCGAAAGTACTTTCCCTATCGTATTTACCGCGTTTCGCCCTTTTCAGATCGCGACAGCGTCCATCCAGTTCGCGCCATCGAAACGATTTGTGGACGGCGTTCGCGGGCTGTGATTTCCTTCCCGCATGGTTGCCAGTGACGCCATCCTTCACCTGCTCTGCGGCAAGATCGCCGCGGGGAAATCGTCGCTCGCCGCGCGGCTGGCGGAGGCGCCGCTGACCGTGATCGTTAGCGAGGATCAGTGGCTGTTTCACCTGTTCGGCGCCGAGATGGCGTCGGTCGAGGATTATGTCCGCTGCGCCGCGAAATTGCGCAAGGCGATGGCGCCGCATGTCGCCGATCTGCTGAGGGCAGGCATGTCGGTGGTGCTGGACTATCCCGCGAACACGCTCGCCAACCGCGCCTGGATGAAGACAATTGCCGCTGAGGCGGGCGCGGGGCACCGACTCCACTGGCTCGACGTGCCGGACGAAATCTGCCGCGCGCGGATGCACGCGCGCAATGCGGGCGGCGACCATGAATTCGCCCCGACCGACGCGCAGTTCGACCTGATCACTGCCTACTTCGTGCCGCCGAGTGCGGCGGAGGGGCTGGAGATCGTCGTCCACCGGCCGGTATAACCATCGACCGCCAGACGCTTCTCTGGCGCAACGCTTTTCATAGAGCGCTCTGGCTGAATGCGTCGGAAATGATTATTGGAGAGCAATGGCTGGACAGGATTGGTTGGGGCTCTTCGTAGCAGCGCTCGGCGGCGGCTTCACAGTCAAGCTGATCGAAATCCTGCACCAAGAATATAAGAGCTGGAAGACGCACCGCTCGGATCATTCCCAGACCGTCGATAAGAGCTTGGAACCCTTACTTCGCGCAACGGACGAGTTAGTCGGCAAATTGCGGTCGCTGGCAGAGCAAGATTTCATTCCCATCCAAAACTCGGATGCGACCTCCTTGGACGACGCGAGCGTCGCCAGCGTAGTCTATCTGTTTGTTCAATTCTGGTCGGAGGTGGAGATCGTTCGGTTTCGCGGATTATCGACAGCGGTTGCCAAGAGCCCGCGCGGGAAAAAGACCCAGGCATTTCTCACTTGTTTGGAATCGCGGAGGGTTAGGCTCATCGATCGTATTTCTCAGCGAGCGCTCGGTGAGGCAGTGCAAGTTGACAGCAGAACCATGAATTTTGTGGAGTTCGTAAGGATCTCGGATACCGACCCCTATATGAAGCGGTGGCTAAGGCCTTTGCTGGATGTCCTGAACGACGTGAGCGATATGCGAACCAGGCAGAGGGTGCTCCAATATGCAGTGGTGCTACACGCCCTGATTGATACGCTTGACACTAAGCACGTTGTGACTCGCAATCGACCGGCAACGCCAAATAAGCTGAACAAGCGATCCCGTCGGGACCTCAACTATCGGGTTTTCGGAGTGTATCTCACCTTCGTTCGAGATAGGGCGAAATACATAGGGCCGCTAAATTAGCGGCCCTATTTAGTCTGGCAGGCGGTGCGCAGAATAGCTATTCGTTGCAACCGCCTTTATCTCGTTGCCGCGTTAAGCGACATACGATCCATATATGACCGGATTGGCTCTCTGTCAATTTAGCGCCGCGTCGGGCGGGCTCGAAATAACATGATTCGCTACCCCGCCCGCCGCCGCACCGGCACGTTGACGTTGCAGACGTCGACGCCGCCCGCCGGCACCCGGAAGAACTGGCCGCCGCGATTGGCTCTCCCGCGCAGATAGGCGGCGAAGGTCGGCGTGTCGGTGCGCATCACCTCGAAGCGCGGGCGCTCGGCCTCCGGCATGTCGGCGGCGATGCGGACGCGGGCGATGCGGATCGGGGTTTCGCCGCGGTCGGCCTGGTAGAAGCCCAGATTGCCGGTGCCGCGCGGCCGCGCCGAGAGCAGGGCGATGCCTTCAACGACGCGCCCCACGTTGGCGATGTTGCGGTCGAGCGGGCGGGGGCTGTGGCCGATCACCGCATAGAGCTCGCCGCCGGTGCCGGTGTCCGGGGCGAGGTCGCGGCCGACGCCGACGCTGGCATAGCAATGGGTGAGCCAGGCGCTGCGCCGGGCCGGGTCCCAGGCGACCGGCCAGCCGTCGACGAAGCCGACCATCGGCGCATAGCTGTCCGGGAAGCCGAGCGGACGCGGCGTCAGGCCGGTCGTGGGCCGCTCATATTCGGCGGGCGGGCGGCGGACGACGCCGTCGGGCAGCGGCACTTCGGCATCGCCATTGCCCCATTGCGCGACATAATTGTCCTGCACCCGGTAAATGGTCGCATTGTTCCACCAGCCGGCGCGGGCATAGCGGCGCATGTTGGCGACATGGACGGGCGCGAAGGCCGGCGCCAGTTCGATGATCACGCGGCCACCCTCCTGCAGGTCCATAACGAGGAGATTCTCCGGGTCGATCGGGCGCCATGCCGTGGCCGGGGCGTGGGCGATGACCTCGGCGGGCTCGGTCGCGTTGGGGACGGGGCGGGGCGTCCAGCGGCCGTTTTGCTGGGCCGAAGCGGCGGTGGCGAGGAGGGCGAGGGCAGTGGCGGTGGCGAAGCGGCGCATCTTATGTCCCCTGTTTATGACGGGAGGGTGCGCGGGATCGGGGGCGGCTGCAAGCCCCATCAGGGCTCGACTCGCCGCGGTGCCGGGCGGATAATCGGCGGGTGGCGCCGTCCGGAACCATGATGCTCGCGAGTCTCCTCGGCATCACTGCCGCGCAGGCCGTCCCGGTCGACGAACCTCGCATGACCTACGTCTGCACGGTTGTACGGACGATTGACGGCGTGCGCCTGACCTCCCGGGCGTCGGTCTATAGCGACGGCCAGATTGGCGGCCATGTCGCGATCTGGTGGGGTGGCGACCGGCCCGGGATGGATTATGAGCTGATTTGGCCGGAGCCCGATGCCAATCCACCTGAACCCGGTCCGGCGCTCCATCTGGAAATGGCGGCGGAGCGGCGCGTGTACGCCCATATCGAGCTGCACCGCCTTGACAGGCACGGCGCGCCAACGGGAAGGCCTGTCGTCGGCACATTGCCAATCTACAGCAGGCTGCATGTCCTTGACGTTCCGTGGCGCCGGGTGGACGGGGCCGCGCGGGCAGCGGGCGGGATTGCGGTTCTGCTGATCGGATCCGACGGGCAGGTCATCGCGCATAGCAGCCTCGATGCTCGGCCACATGACAGCGGGGCCGCCGCTCTGGTCGCAATGCGAACCGAGGTGGACGCGATGGTGACCGACTATCGCCGCCGCTGCACGCCCGAGCCGGAGCAGCAGCCGATCATCACCTGATCGCAGGTCGAGGCGCCGCGAAATGGCTGGCGGTTGACGGGCGTGGTAAGATTGCCACGGAGTAGACGAGTCGCATGGACCAGCCGCAGCAGACCCTGATCGCCGAGCGCGGCGCACAGATGTTTCCGACACTCACGCCCACCGAACTCGCCCGGTTGAAGCGGTTCGGCACGCCGATCCATTTCGCGGCGGGCGAGGCGATGCAGACCGCCGGCCAGGCCGGGCCCGGGCTGATGCTGATCCTGTCCGGCGAGGCGGAGGTGACGCAGCATCTGCCCGGCAAGGCGCCGCTGCATATCGTTACGCACAAGGCCGGCTCCTTCATGGGCGAACTCGCCCAGCTTTCGGGGCGCCCGGTGCTGGTCGACGCGGCCGCTTTGACCGACGTCGAGGCCGTGGCGATTCCGCCCGACCGGCTCCGCGCCCTGATCATCGCCGAGGCGGTGCTGGGCGAGCGGATCATGCGCGCCTTGATCCTGCGCCGCGTCGGCCTGATCGAGACGGGCGGCGGCGGGCCGGTGATCGTCGGCCATGCCGGCGACGGCAATGTGCTCAGGCTGGTCAATTTCCTCAGGCGGAACGGCCATCCCTATCTGCAGCTCGATCCCGACGACGACAGCTGCGCGCAGACCTTGGTCGAGCGGTTCGAAGTGGAGGCCGAGGAGCTGCCGATCGTGCTCTGCCCGAGCGGGAAACTGCTCCGCAATCCGGACGAGGGCCATCTCGCGCGCTGCATCGGCCTGGTCGGGCCGATCGACAGCGAGACGCTCTACGACGTGGTCGTGGTCGGCGCCGGGCCGGCGGGGCTGGCGACCTCGGTCTATGCCGGTTCGGAAGGGCTGAAGGTGCTGACGCTCGACTGCCGCTCCTTCGGCGGCCAGGCGGGCGCCTCCTCCAGAATCGAGAATTATCTGGGTTTCCCGACCGGCATTTCCGGCATGGCCCTGATGGGCCGCGCCTATAACCAGGCGCAGAAGTTCGGCGTCGAGATGGCGATCCCGGACGAGGCGGTGACGCTGGAATGCGGGCTGGACCCGCTGCACATCCGGCTCGCCTCGGGCGAGCGCATCCGCACCCGCGCCGCGGTGATCGCCACGGGCGCGACCTACCGGCGGCTGGATGTCGAGGGGCTCGACCTCTTCGAGCGCAATAGCGTCCATTATTGGGCCTCGCCGATGGAGGGCAATCTCTGCGCCGGCGAGGAGGTCGCTTTGGTCGGCGGCGGCAATAGCGCGGGGCAGGCGGTGGTGTTCCTCGCGGGCCAGGCGAAGAAGGTCTGGCTGCTGGTCAGGAAGCCGCTCGAGGCGACCATGTCGCATTATCTGATCGAGCGGATCCGCGAGCTGCCCAATGTCGAGGTGGTGGCCGGGGTCGAGGTGTCGCGGCTGGAGGGCGAGGACGGCCAGCTGTCGCGGGTCTGCTGGCGCCGGTTGGCCTCGGGTGAGGAAGGCTGCAGCGACGTCCACCATCTTTTCTCCTTCATCGGCGCCGATCCCAATACGGACTGGCTCGCCTCCGCGGGGATCAGGCGCGACGCGCGCGGCTTCCTGCTGACCGGGGCCGAGGCCGGCGAGGGGCGGCTGCCGCTGGAGACGAGCCGGCGCGGCGTGTTCGCGGTCGGCGATGCGCGCGCCGGCTCGGTGAAGCGGGTCGCGGCCTCGGTGGGCGACGGCGCGCAGGTCGTCGCCCTGCTCCACGCCTGGCTCGCCGACCATCCGGCGGAACAGGCGGCCGCCAAGGCGGTTCAGACGGCATAGCGAATTGCCATGCTTCAGAAGGAGTAGAGAGATGGCCGGGATCGACGATGTCAGGGAAGGGATGGAAGTGATCGGCGCGGACGGCGTGCATATCGGCACGGTTGACCGCATCGACGGCGATCGCATCAAGCTGACCAGGAAGGACAGCGGCGCGGGCAGCCATGAGGGTCATCACCATTATCTCTCCGAGGGTCTGATCGCCGGCGTGGAAGGCGATCGGGTGCGGCTCTCCGCCAATGCCGATGTCGCGGTGACCTTCGAGGAGGAGAAGGGCTGACCGCATGCCCCTCCCGCGGGGAGGGGTTCCTTCTTGCAATCCGGCCTTCGCGGGTGCTGACTGCGCCAGGGGAGGTGCCGTCATGCCCGGATTGCTGCTCGCGCTTGCCCTGTTTTTCGGCGCGGCTTTGCCGGCGACGGCGCAGGGGCGCGGCGTCGCCGATCCGCGCGCCTTCGTGGCGGCCACCTATGCGCGCTACCAGGCCCATCCCGACGTCCCGCCGCGCGATCAGAGTTACGCCTACAGCCCGCGGCTGCGGCGCCTGTTCGCGGCCTATGACGCCTGGCAGCGGCGGCATCGGGATCTGGTCGGCGCGCTCGATTTCGACTGGTGGACCAACGCCCAGGATTATGCGCTGCGCAACGTCAGGATCACGCAGCGTGCCGCTCGCCCGAATCGCCGCTGGATCCATGCCGCCTTCGACAATTACGACCGCCATGACGAAGTCCGCTTCCTGTTCGTGCGGCAGGGCGGGCGCTGGTATCTGGACGATGCCGAGGAGGGGACCGGACATGGCAGCGACGGCTGGACCCTGTCGGAGCTGCTGCAGCGACGGGAAGAATAGGCTCCCGCTCAGCGCGGGCAGGGCCAGGTCTCGGCCAAAGCCCGCTCGAAGACCAGATCGGCATGCTCGCTCCGGGCGACCGGATGGGCGTCGACGTAGGTGATGAAGGCTTTGGCGACAAGGTAGCCGACCGGGCGCTCTTCCTCCTCCTCCGAGGTGCTTTCGGGCAAACAGAATATGCGGGTGCCGGGCCGGACCCCGCTCGCTTCTTCCGTCACTGCTTCGGCAGTTGCTCTCATCATCGTGCCCGCCGCCCTGGCCTCGCAGGCAATTTCCCTTTCGTCACCACTGTTCGCCGAACCGATCGCGCGCGCCGCGTAACGGACGCAGCCGTCATACAACCGGCCCGCCGTCATCGGGTCGTCCGGTCCCTGGCCGGCGAGCAAAGCGGCGGCGAGAAGCGCAAGCGTCATGCCGCCATCATCTGCCTTCGGGTTCGTAATGAAAAGAGGCCGGATTTCCGCCCGGCCCCTTCCCGATCACCAGATATGCACCCTCTGCTCCGGCGGCAGATAGAGCCGGTCGCCGGGCTGGATGTTGAAGGCGCGGTACCAGGCGTCGACGTTCCGGACGACGCCGTTGACCCGCCATTCGGGCGGGCTGTGCGGGTCGGTCAGCACCTGCTGGCGCAGGGCGTCGTCGCGGACCTGGTTCCGCCAAGCCTGGGCATAGGCGAGGAAGAAGCGCTGGTCGCCGGTGAGCCCGCCGATCACCCGGGCGCGGCCGTGCCGGGCCTGGTAGCGCTGATAGGCGGCATAGGCCATTTCGATGCCGCCCAGATCGCCGATATTCTCGCCCATGGTCAGCTGGCCGTTGATATGCTGGCCGGCCGAGACATAGCTGTCATATTGCGCCTTGAGCCGGCTGGTCAGCGCGGTGAAGCGCTCGGCCGACTGCGCCGACCACCAGTCGCGGAGGCGGCCCTGCGGATCGAAGCGGCGGCCATTGTCGTCGAAGCCGTGGCCGATCTCATGGCCGATCACCGCGCCGATCGCGCCGTAATTCACCGCCGCGTCCGCGGTCGGGTTGAAATAAGGCGGCTGCAGGATCGCCGCCGGGAAGGTGATCTGGTTGGTCAGCGGCGAATAATAGGCGTTGATCGTCTGCGGGGTCATCGCCCAGAGCGAGCGGTCGACCGGGTTGGGCAGGCGGGACAGCTGCAGATTCTGCTGGAATTCCGCCGCCCGCTGGATGTTGCCGAGCAGGTCGTTCGGATCGACGCGGATCGAGCTGTAGTCGATATAGCGGACCGGATTGCCGATCCTGGGATCGAAAGCGGCGAGCTTGGCGAGCGCCTGGGTGCGGGTCGCCTCGTCCATCCAGGGATTGGCCCTGAGACGCGTCTCCAGCGCGGCACGCAGATCGCCGACCAGTTCGGTCATCTGCCGGCGGCTGGTCTCCGGGAAATGGCGGCGGACATAGATTTCGCCGACCGCCTCGCCCAACGTGGCGTTGAGCACGCCGAGGCCGCGCTTCCAGCGGTCGCGCTGCTGCGGCACGCCGGCGAGGGTGCGCTGGTAGAAGGTGAAGTCCGCCTCGTCGAAGGCGCGGGGCAGGAATTGCGCGTTCGAGCGGATGAAGGAGAAGGTCAGCCAGTCCTTCCAGGTCTGCAGGTCGACCTCGGCGAACAGCCGGCCCTCCGCCTGGATGGCGGTGGTCTGGCGGACGACGATGGTCTGGACGTTGCCGAGCCCCTGGCTGGACAGCATGAGCGGCCAGTTGAACTGCGGCGCCAGCTCCTGCAGCTGGGCGGGCGTCATCGGATTGATCGACTGGGTGACGTCGCGGCTGCGCTCCGGCGTCCAGTGCGCCTCGGCGATGCGCCGCTCCAGCGCGATGATATTGTCCGCCTTGCCTTCCGGATTCTCGATCCCGGCGAGGCGGAGCATGGTCGTCACATAGGTGCGGTAGGCGGCGCGGTAGCGGTCGAACTGCTCGCCCTGATTGAGATAATAAGTGCGGTTCGGCATGCCGAGCCCGCCCTGGCCGGTGCCGGCGACATAATGGGTCGGATCGGCCGGGTTGGGCGTGATGCCGACGCCGACGGGCGACGGATAGCCGGGCAGGGCGAACAGGCGGATCAGATCGTCGCGGCTCTGCGCGGCGTTGATCCGGTCGAGATAGGGGCGCAGCGCGGCGGCGCCGCGGGCCTCGATCCCGTCCACGTCCATGTAGGACGCATACATTCCGGCGACCTGGCGGCTGACCGGGTCGGTGCCCTGGTTCGCGGTCTGCACGATGTCGCGCAGCTGCGCCTCGACATCCTCGGACAGGACGGTGCCGACGCCATAGGCGCGGCGATCGGAGGGAATCGGATTCGCCTGGAACCAGCGATTATTGGCGTAGCGGAAGAAATCGTCGCCCGGCTTGATCGCCGGATCGCGCGCCGACAGATCGACGCCCCAGGGCGCGAAGCGCGAGGCGGCCGACGGGCGCGGGGCGGCGGTGCCGCCCGATCCCTGGGCGATCAGCGGGCCGGCCGCCGTGAGCAGAAGCGCCGAGATCAGCGCGAAACGCCTGTTTTTCATGAATATCCCTCCAAGCGGCGGGCGCAGTCCGTCCCGCCGCTCCCATAAAGCGAATGTCCCCGCGCGCACCCGTTGGCGCGCGCGCAAGGATTCGCAAGCCCTTTTTCGACGAAGCGCTTGATCGATCTTGCGAATCTCCGGGCCGTCAGGCGGTGGCGGCGACACCCCGCGGCACCTGATCGAGGCGGCCCCCGCGCACATCCTCCGCCATGATCGACCTGATGTCCGTCACCGCCGCGCGGCGCGCCGCCGCGAGATCGGGGAAATCGCGCCCCTCCTCGTCAGGGATGAGACCGGCGCCGTTGAGCAGGTCGAAATGGTAATGCGGCATCCTGCTCACCGGACGTGGGGCGCGCTCGCGGGTTCAGCCGGATTCGGCGTCCGCGCCGGCCGGAAACCCGGCCCGCGCCGGTTGAGGAAGGGCGGCGGCCGCCGGCGGCCGGTCGTCGAGGCGCGTCACCTTGCGGGCGCCGCACCACAATTCGCCCGGCACCTCGCGCTCGCGCTGCGTGGCCATGCAGATCGCCTCCGCGTCGTCCGCGCTGTGAAATTCCTCGACCCCGTCGATATGGCCGCTGTGCGGATCGAGGAGATAGAGTCGGTAGCCCGGCATTCGTTCGCTCCCTCGGCAAGGAAACACCCGGGAGCATCATAAAATCGGGCGCGCGGCCGTCGCCATAACCTGTGTTTAGGCGGCGCCGGCAAGCTGAAATCTGACGCAGACTAGCGCCCGGGCCCCGCGCGCGGCACTTCGGCAATGCCCTCCGGCGTCACCGCGAACAGGCGCTGCGGGTCGCCGGCCACGACCAGCAGCGGATGGCCGGTCCAGGCCGACAGGAAGACGTGAATGTCCTGCGGCAGATCGTCCAGCAAATGGGTGACCGTGATCGGCGCCGGGCGGGCGCCGGCCGCCGGGTCTGTGACCGTCGCATCGACGCAGGCATGGGTATAGGAGCGGGTCGCGGCGACGCTGCCGTCCGGCGCGATCGAGGTGCGGAAATGGCCGCCCAGAGGATAGACGCCGCGCTGCGTCTGCGGGCTGATCTGATAGACGTCGATCACGCCGTCCGGGGTCAGCGGCGGAACGACGAAGACGTTGAAGATATCGCCGGCGCAGGGCCGGTTCTCGAGCCGGCCGGTGGTGGCGCGGGCGGCGGCCATGCGCGCCTGCAGCGGGTTGAGCGGCGGCCGCGTGCCGGCAAGGTGGATGTCGCGGTCGACGACGCGCCCGCCGTTGATCGTGACCCGGTAAACGCTCACCGGCCCGGTATCGGTGTCCGCATAGAAGGTGACGGCGACGCCATTGCCTTCCGCCTCGGCGATCCAGCCGCTGATCCCGGCGCCGTCCGGATCGGAGATGTGGGCCAGCATGTCCTGGGTGGCGAAGCGACCGGAACGCTCGATCGCGCCGAGCAGGCGCCCGCGCGTCGCCGCCGCCTGCAGCGCGCCGAGCTGGGCGCGGGTGAGCGGCTCGGGCGGCATGACCAGAGGCGGGCGGGACGGCGGCACCGGCGCGGGAGAGGGCGGCGGAGGCGGCGGGGAAGGAGTCGGAGCGGGAGGGGGTGGCACGGGTGCCGGCGTCTCCCGGGGTTCGGGCCGGACCTGCGGCGCTGGCGGCGGCGATGGCGGCGCTGCCCTTTCCCGGCCATGCTCGTCGAGGCGATTCAGCGTGTCGGCGAGGCCCTCAAGGCCGTTGCCGGGGGGCGGCGACGCCTGCTGCGCGGCGGCAGCGGCGGCGACGAGCGCCAGAGCGGTGGCGGACAGGAACGGGGCGAGACGCATACTGGGGTCCTCGGCTGGTCAGCGCGGCGGTTTGGACCCGCGCGGAGCCGGGATCAAGCCGGGATCGGCGTCAGCCGACGATCAGCTCGCAGCCGAAATTGAGGCCGACGCGGCCGTCCTTCGCCCAGCGGACGAAGGCGTAGATCGGGCTGCAGCCATCGAAATGGATCATCACGCTCTCGCCGAGCCGGGGGCTGATGTCGCTTTCGATCATCGTCCCGCGCGAGGAGATGTTGAGCACCGGCGCGGGATAGGATTCGCCCCGGAAAATCAACACGGAGGGTTCGCCCGCGCACTCCTCGCGCGGTTCGCTGCGGCGCTCGGCCGCCGGGTCGCGGCTCTGGGCGACAGAAGCCATGACTCATCCTCCCGGTCAGCCAGGAGGATGCGCCTGAAATATTACCGAATGATTTGCGGAGGGCCTGCGCCTGCCGCGCCCGGCTCAGTCCACGTGCGGGCTGACCGGAGGCGGGTCGCTGGCCGGAAAGCTCTCGTCCACCGCCTGATCGACCTTCTCCCAGTCTTTCGGCGGGTCGCGCATCGCGTCGGGGCCGGCGGAGCGGGCCGCGCCGGACTGGCCGACGGGGCCGGGCGCGGTCTTGCCGCGGGCGGTGGCGGGGGCGGGCACCTCCTGCTCGTCGCGGCGCCGGCGGCGGCGGACGAAGAGGGCGGCGCCGAGGCCGACAATGGCAGCGCCGGCGGCGATCATCCCGGTCTTGCGGTTCCACTTCATGAGGGGCTCGCTTTCGTCTCCTGTTGCAGTCTGGCGCGCCGCGGGCGCGCGCTGCTCGTCTGTTTTGGCCGACATGACCTGAACTCCTGATTGCGGAAGTGGAACAGCCGGGACAGGGCCTCGGTTCCCCGCCGCGCGGGCGGCATTTCGCCAATGCGCGCTTTGCGCCTATATGGCGCCCGGATGACGGAGATGCGCTGAATGGCCAGGGCCAGACCAAAGACGAAGCCGGGGTTCGGGGCGATCCATCGCCACGGCTTCGTGCGCGTGGCCGCCGTCAGCCCCTGCGCCTCCACCGGCGACGTCGCGTTCAACGTGGAGGAGACCCTGAAGCTCGCCCGCGAGGCGGATGCGAGGGGCGTCGATCTCGCCGTCTTCCCCGAGCTGAACCTCTCCTCCTACGCGGTCGACGATCTGTTCCTGCAGGACGCCTTTCTCGACGCGGTCGAGGCGGGGATCGGCCGGCTGGCGGAGGCGAGCGCGGCACTCGGTACAATGCTCCTCGTCGGCGCCCCGATCCGGCGGAACGGACGGCTCTACAATTGCGCCCTGGCGATCGCCCGCGGCGCCATCCTCGGCGCGGTGCCGAAGACCTTCCTGCCCAATTACCGCGAATATTATGAGAAGCGCTGGTTCGCGAGCGGCGCCGGGCTGGACGGGCTGAAGGCCGAGATTGCCGGCCGGCATGTGCCCTTCGGCACCGACTTGCTGTTCGCGGCCGTGGACCTGCCCGATTTCGTCTTCCATATCGAAATCTGCGAGGATTTCTGGGCGCCGCAGCCGCCCTCGACGCTCGGCGCGCTGGCCGGCGCCCTGATCCTCACCAACCTCTCCGCCTCCAACATCACGATCGGCAAGGCGGACGAGCGCAAATTGCTCTGCGCCGCGCAGGCCAGCCGCTGTGCCGCCGCCTATGTCTTCTCCGCCTCGGGGCCCGGCGAGAGCACCACCGACCTCGCCTGGGACGGGCAGGGCTCGATCTACGAGCTTGGCGAATTGCTCGCCGAGACGGGCCGCTTCGACCGCGCCTCGGAGCTCGCCGTCGCCGATATCGACGTGCAGCGGCTCCGGCTCGAGCGGATGCGCAACGGCACCTTCAACGACAATGCCCGCCTCGCCGGCCATCCGGAGACGAAGTGTCGCACCATCTTCTTCGAGCACAAGCCGGCCTGTGCGGAGATCGGCTTCGAACGGACGCTGCGCCGTTTCCCCTATGTGCCGAACCGGCCGGAGCAGCTCGATCAGGATTGCTATGAGGCGTTCAACATCCAGGTGCAGGGCCTCGTCCGCCGCTTCGAGGCGACCGGCGGCAAGCATCTCGTCATCGGCGTTTCCGGCGGGCTCGATTCCACCCATGCCCTGATCGTCGCGGCCAGGGCGTGCGACACGCTCGGCCTGCCGCGCTCGACCATTCTCGGCTTCACCATGCCCGGCTTCGCGACGGGTGAGCAGACGCGGGGCAATGCCTGGCTGTTGATGAACGCGCTCGGCGTCACCGGCGAGGAGATCGACATCCGCCCGGCCGCCACGCAGATGCTGGGCGACATGGGTCATCCCTTCGCCAGGGGCGAGGCCGCTTACGACATCACTTTCGAGAATGTGCAGGCGGGGCTCAGGACCGACTATCTCTTCCGCCTCGCCAATCAGCGCGGCGGCTTCGTGGTCGGGACGGGCGACCTCAGCGAGATCGCGCTCGGCTGGTCCACCTACGGCGTCGGCGACCAGATGAGCCATTACGGCGTCAATGCCGGCGTGCCGAAGACCCTGATCCAGTATCTGATCCGCTGGGCGATCCGGACGGACCGGTTCGACGAGGCCACGCACCGCGTGCTGCAGGCGATCCTCGACACCAGGATCTCGCCGGAACTGGTTCCCGCCGACGGGGAGGGCGGGCTGCAGTCGACCGAGGACCGGATCGGCCCCTACGAGCTGCACGATTTCTTCCTCTATTTCATCCTCCGCCACGCCCTGCCCCCCTCCAAAGTCGCTTTCCTGGCGCACGAGGCGTGGAAGGATGCGACGGCCGGGCTCTGGCCGATCGACTATCCGGAGGCGCTGAAGCGGCAATATGACCTGCCGACGATCCGCAAATGGCTCGAGGTCTTCCTGTTCCGCTTCTTCGAGATTTCGCAATTCAAGCGGACCGCCATTCCGAATTCGCCGAAAGTCTCGGCCGGCGGGGCGCTCAGCCCGCGGGGGGACTGGCGCGCGCCGAGCGACGGCAATGCGAAGCCGTGGCTGGACGAGCTGAAGGCGGCGTTCGGGGAGTAGCGGGCATGCGGGGGCTTCTCGTCTTGCTCGCTGCGCAGTCCGTTCCGGTCATGCCCGGCTCGCCCGGCGTGCCGGCCACGCCCATTACGCAGACACAGATTTGCGAGAGCACCGAGCGCCCGCCCGGTTCCGCAGGCGTGCTGGACATCAGGCTTGGCGAACCCTTCGCGGCGGCGCTGGCGCGCTCGACCTATCGCTTCCGGTCCGACCTGCCTCCCACCGGCATCCACCTTGCGAGCGACCGGATGGACCTGCGCTTCCGCGACGGGGCCCGCGTGCTGGACCTCACCGGCATTGGCGGCATGCACAACGCCATGCTGCAGGTCACCGAGGATCCGGCCGGGAGCCGGATCGTGCAGATCGGCTTCAATTATCAGGGCCGGCCGCTAAGCCTCACCGAGGCGCTGGACCGCGCGGTCATGCTCAGGCACTGGTTCGTCGCGGCCGGCTTCAGGGCCCTGCCGGTGCTGCGCGGGATCCGGGACAGCCGCGGCTTCCGGGTCACCAGTGCGCCCAACGCCCTCGCCCGGCCGCGCGACCGGGCCGCGGCGGAGGTGATGCTTGCCGACGAGGCGTTGGCCACCCCGGAGATGCAATTATTCCGTCTCCGCAGGCGCGGGCAGGAGATGGACGTGACGCTGGTGAACTGGCGCCGCGAGACCGCGGTCATGACACATGGGGCCTCAAGCGACTTCGACGCCTGCCACGGCCGCGAATTGGGCCTACAGGTCTATCTTACCGCTGACTGATCGGGAGCCCGGCATCGCGCCGGGCCTGTTCGCGGCCGCCCGGATAGCGTAAAAGCGAAGGCCGAGAGGAATGCCGATGTCGTTGCTTCTCGCTCTCCTGCTGTCCGCCCCGGCCCGGGAACCGATCCTGCGGGCACTGCCGCCGATCACCTGCACCATCGCCCGCGCCGAGCGGGTCAGCTTCGCGCAGGCGCATCGCGACCTCCCGCGGCTGCGCGGCCGCTGCATCGCGGTGCGCGGCATCTGGGTCGGACGCGCGCTCTATGACGGCGAGTCGGCGTCCCGGCGTCCCCGCGCCGAAGATGATCCCGCCACGCTGGCCAGCCGGATCGGCCTCTATGGAAGCCTCGCGATCGAGCGCGGCAATAGCTGGCCGGACGCCTATATCGCCGTCGGCCTGCTCAGGGACTGCGCGACCTACCGGCAGGGTGAGGAGGCGGTGCGCGGCTATTGCCACGGCAATGAGGAAGGCCCGTTCCTGATCGTCACGGAATTGCGCCGCCGTCACTGGCCAACGATCCGCGGCCTCTGGTGAGCACTATCCGCTAATTCGAGCCGGCGCCCCGGTCGCGGTCGCAGCGCATGTTGGAGCGCGGGGCGGTGCCGCCCGGGCCGGGCCAGGTGCGCACCCGCCAGGCCTCCGGCGCATTGTCCGGGCCGCGGGCGTAGCGCAGCTCGGCGCGACAGCTCATCGCGTTCTGGCTGTTGCCGGCGTGAATGTCGCGGGGCGTGCCGTCCGGCGTGCGGGTCAGCCGGAACCGGCAGTTCGCGCGCCGCCCCGCCTGCGTGCAACCGAGATCGGCGATGTGCGCATCAAAGCCCTGCGTCCACGTCCGGAAGATGCCGGTTTCCACATGATCGCCCGCGAGCGTGCCGTGAATGTCCTCGAACAGGATCCGGTAGAGCGCGCGCTGGTCGGGAAGCGGCGGCACGGCGGCGGGTCCGGCCGCCTGGGCGGCGACCGCGAGGGCGAGGAGGAGCGGGCTCATCCGCCGATGCTAGCAGCGGAAAGGGTCGATATCAGCCCCTTGGGCGGATGACGTGCGCCCCGCCGGCGCGGTCCGTCGAGACCGCCTTGCCCGTATTGCGCAGATAGTGCACCAACCGCGCTCTTCGTCCGAGTCCCGAGGGGGTCTTACGTCCATGCTCCGCAGCCTTGCCGCGCTTTCCGCCTTGCTTCTCTCCACCACCGCGCTCGCCCAGCAACGGCCGGCGCGCGGCGGCGCTGATGCCAATGCCTGGGACGTGAACGCGCCGCCGGGCGCGCGCCTCCGCCAGGTGCCGCTGAACGTGACCGAAGGCACGTGGATGAACGTGGACGTCAGCGCGGACGGACGGATGATCGCTTTCGATCTGCTCGGCGACATCTACACCATGCCGATCGCCGGCGGCACGCCGCGGCGGATCAGCTCGGGCCTCGCTTTCGACATGCAGCCACGCTTCTCGCCGGACGGGCGGCTGATCGCCTTCACCTCGGACCGGGGCGGCGGCGACAATATCTGGGTGATGAACGCGGACGGCACCGGCGCCCGCCAGATCAGCCACGAGAATTTCCGGCTGCTCAATGCGCCGACCTGGAGCCCGGACGGCCAATATATCGCCGCGCGCAAGCATTTCACGACGCAGCGCTCCCTGGGCACCGGCGAGATCTGGCTCTACCACGTCTCCGGCGTCGGCGACGGCGTCGCTCTGGTCGAGCGGCCCAATCCCACCTTCCAGAAAGAGCTTGGCGAGCCGGCCTTCGCGCCGGGCGGCCAGGCCATCTATTTCAGCCGCAACACCACGCCGGGCAACACTTTCGAATATGCCCAGGATTCGAACCAGCAGGTGTTCGCGATCGAACGGTTCGACATGGCGACCGGCGAGCGCAGCACCATCGCCGGCGGCCCCGGCGGCGCGGTCCGGCCGACGCCCTCGCCGGACGGGCGCTGGCTCGCCTTCGTCCACCGCACCGGCGGCCGCTCGCATCTCTATGTGAAGGACCTGCGCTCGGGCGAGCAGCGCCAGGTCTATGCCGATCTCGACCAGGATCTGCAGGAGACCTGGGCGGTCCACGGCGTCTATCCGAACATGGCCTGGACGCCGGACTCGAACAGCATCGTCTTCTGGGCCGGTGGCAAGATCAGGCGGGTGAACCGGGACGGCTCAGGCGCCGCCGAAATCCCCTTCCAGGTCGCCGACAATCGCGTCGTCGTCGATCCGCCGCGGCCGGAGGTGGACGTCGCGCCGCCGACCGTCACCACCCGCATGCCGCGCTTCTCAATGGTCTCGCCGGACGGCCGCCGCGCCGTCTTCGAGAGCCTCGGCCGGCTCTATGTCACCGACATGGCCGGCGGCACGCCGCGGCAGCTGACCGCGCCGGACGGCGACTTCCAGCTCTTCCCCACCTGGTCGCGCGACGGCAGCCGGATCGCTTTCGTCTCGTGGAACGACCAGCGCCTCGGCGAGATCAGGACGGTCAGCGCCGACGGCTCCAACATGCGCACGGTCACGCAGACGCCCGGCCATTACCGCCGCCCGCGTTTCTCTCCGGACGGCGCGCTCATCGTCTATGAGGCGAGCGGCGGCCAGGGCCTGACCTCCAACCGCTGGTCGTCGGAGACCGGCATCTACCGCATCCCTTCGAACGGCGGCCCCGCCACCCGCATCCTCGCCGACGGCGGCAACCCCCAGTTCGGCAGCGCCTCGGACCGCGTCTTCGTCGAGGTCAACGAGCAGCAGAAGCTGAAGTTCGTCAGCGTCGATCTCAACGGCGGCAACCGGCGCGACCATGCCCAGGGCGAGATGGTGACCGGTTACGAGCTGTCGCCGGACGGCCGCGTCCTCGCCTTCCGCGAGAATTACAATCTCTACGCCACGCCCTTCTTCGGCGCCGCGCGCGTGCTCGAACTGTCCGCCCGCGCCTCGCAGCTGCCGCTCGTCCGCGTCACCACCGGCGGCGCCAATTATCCGGCCTGGGCGGGCAACCGCCTCAGCTGGACGATGGGCGCGACGCTGTACAGCGCGACGCCCGCCCCCGGCGGGCCGGCCTATACCGCCCCGACGACGGGCACCTCGCTCGCCGTCACCGTGCCCGCCGACGCGCCCACGGGCTGGACCGCTTTGGTCGGCGCCCGCGTCGTCACCATGGCGAACGCCGAGGGCGGGATCATCGACGATGCGGTGATCCTGATCGAGGGCAACCGCATCCGCCAAATCGGTCCGCGCGCCGCGGTGACGATCCCGGCCGGCGCGCGCACCGTCGACGTCAGCGGCAAGACCATCATCCCCGGCCTGATCGACGGCCACGCTCACGGCAATCAGGGCGAGGATGATTTGATTCCCCAGCAGAACTGGTCGGCCATGGCCCATCTCGCCATGGGCGTCACCACCGTCCACGATCCGTCGAGCCAGGCCTCGGAAATCTTCCCGTCCAGCGAGATGCAGCGCGCCGGCATCATCCTCGGGCCGCGCACCTATTCGTCGGGCGAGATCGTCTACGGCGCCCGCCAGGCCGGCCGTTACGCCCTGATCGATTCCTATGAGGATGCGCTGGGCCATGTCCGCCGCCTGCGGCTGGAGGGCGCCCACTCGATCAAGAATTACAACCAGCCGCGCCGCAACCAGCGCCAGCAGGTCGTCGCCGCGGCGCGAGCCGAGAATATCCTGGTCGTGCCAGAGGGCGGCTCGCTCTTCCAGATGGACATCACCCTAATCCAGGATGGCAATTCGACGCTCGAGCACAATATTCCGCAGCGCCGTTATTATGAGGATGTGCTGAGCCTCTGGTCGCAGACCCAGGTCGGCTACAATCCGACCCTGGTGGTCACCTATGGCGGCCTCGCCGGCGATCCCTATTGGAGCCAGGCGACGCAGGTGTGGAACCATCCCCTGCTGACCCGCCACACTCCGCCGTCGCAGCTCGCCGGTCGGGTGCGCGCCACCACCGCCCCGCCGGACCAGTTCGTCGACCAGTATAATGCCCGCGAGGCGGAGCGGCTGGCGGCGCGCGGCGTGCGCGTTTCGATCGGCGGCCACGGCCAGCAGCCGGGCATGGCCGAGCATTGGGAGCTCTGGTCCTATGTCCGCGGCGGCGCCTCGCCGGTCGAGGCCTTGCGCCACGGCACCGTCGATCCGGCGCGGATCTACGGCTTCCGCGACATTGGCAGCCTCGAGCCGGGCAAGCTCGCCGATCTCGTCATCCTGAACGCGGACCCGACGCAGGACATCCGCAACACCGACCATATCGCGATGGTGATGCAGAACGGGCGTCTCTACGACGCCGCGACCCTGAACGAGACCGTCACCGGCACCCGCCAGCGCCGGCCTTATTATTGGGAAGCGGATGGCGAGGGGACGCCGGCCGCGCCCGCGGCCGGCAACGGCTATGACGACGATTGAGGCTCGCTGATCCTCCCCTCCCCTGCGAAGGCAAAGGAGGATCTTGAGGTGCCTACCGGCAGGTCTGGTAGGTGCCGGTCACCTGCGCTCCGCGGCTGCACAAGATGCCGCCCCACATGAAGCCGAGCTGGCCGTCGCGGAAGCGGATCAGGAACCAGGGATAGTCGTTCCAGACGATTCCGGTGTTGAACAGCAAGGTGACGCGCTCCCCCTCCCTGAGCGAGGTGATGCGCGCATGGCTCTGGCCCGGTCCGTTGCGGACCACCCCGCCCCAGGAGCCGGCCTCGATCGGCCGGTCGAAATCGGGCGCGCTGGCGGCGGGCCGTGCCCGGTTCTGCGCGGCGGCCGGCGCGGCGGCGAGGCAGAGCGCGAGGACGAACAGTAGGGTGACAGCTTTCATCCGGGCCTCCATCGCAATCGGGTCACAGTGAATAGGGGAAAAAGCCGACCCTTTCAAAGCCCGCTTGCGCTTAGTTGAAAGCCGGTTCAGGTTCGGGCGCTGGAGGGGTGCATGAACGATCTGGGCCAGGCCGCCGTTTCGGCCGACAAGGCGCCGCGCACGGAGCGCGGGCGGCGGACGGTGCGCAAGCTGCTGGAGGCGGCGGCGCAGGAATTCGGCCAGCGCGGCTTCCACGAGGCGGCGATCACCGGCATCACCAGCAGGGCCGGCGTCGCGCTCGGCACCTTCTACACCTATTTCGAGAGCAAGGAGGAGCTGTTCCGGGCGCTGGTTCGCGACATGAGCCAGGCGACCCGCGCGCATGTCGCCGAGGCGGTGCGCGGCGCCCCGGACCGGATCTCGGCCGAGCGCATCGGCCTCGCCGCCTTCATCGCCTTCACCCGCCGGCATCCGGAGCTCTACCGGATCATCGAGGAGGCCCAGTTCGTCGCCGAGGATTGCTATCGCGAGCATTACCTCACCTTCGTCGAGGGCTATCGCGACGGCCTCGCCGCCGCCGCCACAAGGGGGCAGATCGTCGAGGGGCCGGACGAGTTGCGCGCCTGGGCCCTGATCGGGATGAGCGTTTTCCTCGGCATGCGCTACGGCATCTGGAACGAGGACATGACGCCGGAGCAGGTGGCCGACGGCGCCATCGACCTGATCTCGGAGGGGCTGAGGGGACGGTGATCGTCGACATCCCCGATCTGATCGCCAAACGCGCGGCGCTGAGCGCCGACAGGGTCGCGTTCGAGGATGCGGCGACCGGGCAGAGTCTGACCTATGCCGGTCTGAACGATCATGCCGGCCGCGCGGCCTCCTTGCTGGCGGCGCGCGGCGTCGGCAAAGGCGATCGGGTCGCGATCCTGACCCGCAACCGGATCGAATTCTTCGAAATCCTGCTGGGCTGCGCAAAGCTCGGCGCGATCCTGGTGCCGCTCAACTGGCGGATGCCGCCGGCCGAGCTGGACGGTCTGATGGCCGATGCCGGGCCCGTCCTGCTCCTCCATGGCGAGCGGGAGGCCGGGGCCGCCGCCGGGCTGGCCGAGGAGCTACCCGCCATCGATCTCGACCGGGACTATGCGACCGCCCGCGACGCTGCGCCCGCCGGCCGCTGGCGGGGCCTCTGGCCGGCGGCGGCGACCTGGTATCTGATCTACACGTCGGGGACGACCGGGCGGCCCAAGGGCGTGATCTACAGCTACCGGATGGCGGTCGCGAATTACCTCAATATCGGCACCTGCATCGATCTCGCCTCGACCGACACGACGCTCACCTTCCTCCCCAATTTCCACACTGCGGGGATCAATCTCCACGCTCTGCCCACCCTGATCGCCGGCGGGCGGGTGATCCTGATGGACGGCTATGACGGCGACCTGTTGGTCGCCTTGCTGGAGGAACGGCGGCTGGACACGATCTTCGCCGTGCCGACCGTCTATCAGAGCCTGCTCGATCATCCCCGTTTCGCCGCAGCGCCGCTCGGCCATGTCCGCCACTGGGGCTGCGGCGGCGCGCCTTTGCCGGACGCGCTGGCGGCCCGCTACCGCGATCTCGGCGTCCGCGTCTGCAACGGCATGGGCATGACCGAGACCGGGCCCACCGCCTTCCTCGTCGACGCCGCCGACGCCTGGGAGCGGATCGGCTCGGTCGGCAAGCCGCAATTGCTGTGCAGCGCCCGCATCGTCGACGAGCAGGATCGCGAATTGCCGGACGGCGCGGTCGGCGACCTGCAATTTTCCGGGCCGGGCGTCACGCCGGGCTACTGGCGCAACGAGGAGGCGAGCCGCGCCGCTTTCACCGATGACGGCTGGCTGCGTTCGGGCGATCTCGCCCGGCGCGACGCCGACGGCTTCTACTGGATCGCCGGGCGGCGGAAGGAGATGTTCATCTCGGGCGGCGAGAATGTCTATCCGGCCGAGGTCGAGAACGTGCTGTCCGCCCATCCCGATGTGGTCGATGCGGCGGTGCTGGCCGAGGCGGACCCGAAATGGGGCGAGGTCGGCCGCGCCTTCGTCCAGCTCGCGCCCCATGGCGGCCGCCCGGACGGCGCCGCGCTCGACGCCTTCTGCCGGGAGCGGCTGGCGCCCTACAAGGTGCCGCGCCGCTTCGACTTCGTCGCCGAATTCCCGCGCACCTCGGCCGGCAAGATCCAGAAGCATCTGCTGGCTTGAGTCTAGCCGAATGCAAAGCGGCGGGCTCGCATCGCGATGCCCGCCGCCGCCAGGTCGGACCAGAAACCACCCGGTGAAAGCGGCTTTAGCCCCACCCGGCTCAAAACGTGGTTAGCAAATTCCTGCGGCTTTTACTGGGAAATGGCAGAAAAGCGGCCCGAATGACCCACTTATTCTTGATTTCAGTTAGAAATGGGGCGTGCGGAGGCTGAACACGTGCCCGGCGGAGGTGCGATGAAAAGGGCGCGCCGAGCCCCTTTCATGCGAAACTGGTCGGGGAGAGAGGATTCGAACCTCCGGCCCCTGCCTCCCGAAGACAGTGCTCTACCAGGCTGAGCTACTCCCCGACCGATACGCGGGGCCTCAAGAGGGCCCGCGGGGCCGGGCGTCTATAGGGAGGCGTTCCGGCGAGCGCAAGCTGCCTTCGCGCCGTCAATAATTGGGGAGCTGTTGCTGGAGCTGCTCCTGGGTCACGCCCTGCTGCTCGAGCATGTTGCGCGCCTCGTTCAGCGCGTTCTGCAGCGCCTCCTGATCGATCTCGCCGTTCGGGCCGAGGCCCGGCGTCGTGCCGGGTTGCGTCGACCCCGGCGCGGTGATCACCGGCGTCTCGGGCGGCGTCGCGCCGGGACTGCCGGGGCCGGAGGTCGCGCCCTTGAAGAAGGGATCGTCGCTGACCGCCCGGTTGCGCCCGTGCTGCCAGCCATAATAGCCTGCCCCGGCGGAGACCGCGACCGCGAGCACGCCAAGGATGACGACCCCCGGTTTCGAGACGCCGCCACTGGCGCGCAATCGGGCCAGCGCCGCATCCTGCTCCAGCGCCGCATGGCTCCTCAGCAGCCGCATCACATGCTGGCGGTAGAAGGAGGTGCCGAGCGCGCCGGTCGCGCTTATCGCGACGATGGAGAGAATGCCGCCCGCAACCATCAACGGCGTGGAGATCAGGCTCAGCAGGTTCAGCGCGACGAAGACCAGCGCGAGCACCACCGCCGGCACCCACATCTTGCGATAGGCGAACCAGAACAGGCTGCAGAGGCAGGCCGCCCAGTTCCAGCTCGTCTGCGACCGCGCCGCTTCCATCGCCTGCCAGCGCGACAGATACCAGGCCGCGTTCGGGCCGATCGCCGCCTCCAGCCGCTCGCGGCCCTGCGGTCCGCCGGGCATTGACGCCGGGACGGGTGCCGGGACGGGCGCCGGGGCAGGCGCGGGCACCGGGACGGGCGCAGGCGGCGCCGGGTCCGCAAGCGGCGGCGGCGCTGCGGCGGCCGGTGTGGGCAGCGGCGGCGTCACCCCCGCCAGCGTCTGCAGCTCCAGCGCGAGCCGCTCCATCGCCGCGTCCCGATACTTGCCATAGGCGTCGGTCCAGTGGCGGATCTTCAGGAACAAAGCGAGGCCGGCGGCCGGCTTGATGTCCGCCTGCCGCACCGGGAAGATCGGCTTGTGGCAGGAGAAGGCCATCTCCGTCTCGGCCCGGACATAAGGCGATTTGTTCGCCACGTCGGTGACCAGCACGACGAAGGCAGCGCACGTCTCGATCGCGCCCTGCAATTCCTCCGAATAGTCGATGCCGGGGCGGACGTCGCGCGGCGCGATCCAGGCCTTCACGCCCTTGCCTTCGATGAACGCGCAAAGCGCATTGGCTTCGTCGCTATTCTCCGAGCCGTGACTGATGAAGACGTGGCCGGCCATGCGCCCCTCGTTCTGCCCTTCGGAGGCTATAGGGATGCGGCCCGGCTTGGCAAGGCGCGGCGGCGCCTGCTCAGCGCCCCCCGGACACCGCCGCTGCCGCGTTCGCCATGTTCGCCGCCTCGGCCTCGATCGCCGCCGCATTGAGCTCGTTGCCGCCGGCGCCGGCGGGCGGCGCCGGCATGATCCGTTCGACCTTGACGTGGAATTCGAGGATGTCGGTCGGGCCGATCGGGCCGCCGGCCGGGGCCTGGTCGCCATAGCCGAGGTTCGGCGGCACCCAGAAGCGCGCCTCGCCGCCCGCGCGCATCAGGGTGAGCGCCTCGGCGAAGCCCGGCACGGTGCCGGCGGGCGACATCGGCACGGGCTGGGGCGCGTTGATGTCGCCGTCGACCACGCCCTCGCGGCCGACCACGCGCAGCTCGTAGCGGAGCAGCACCGTGTCGGTCACCCGAACGTTCGGGCCGCTGCCGTCGCTGATCGCCTCGAAGCGGAGGCCGGAGGGGAGCAGCCGGCCGCGGTTCGGCATTTGCGGTGCCGCGGCGCTGGCCAGGTTGTTTGCCGGCGCCGGCGTGGTGCCGCGGCCGGTGGCGATCAGCCAGACGATGAAGCCGAGCGCGAGGAGGATGATGACGACGCCCGCCATCAGCAATTTCTGGGTGCCGTCGGAGCCGGGCCGGGCGGCGGGGGCGGGCTGCTTTTGGTCTTTGCTCATTTTTTCCTATCCGTTGCGGGCGCCAAGCATATCCTCGATCGCGACGAACTTCTCGCGCGGGCTGCCCTCGCGGGCGCGCGCCGCCTCGGCCGCCTCGATCCTTTGCCAGTCCCTGAAGGTGACGAGATCGACATTGCGCGCCGCGAGCAATTTGTCGAGGCCTGCCCGGCCTTCCTTGCGCCCGCCCGCTTTGGCGAGGTCGGCCGCGATCGTCTCGGCCACCTCATAGCCGTCCGGCCGGTTGGTGCCGATCGTGCCGGACGGGCCGCGCCGCGCCCAGCCGACCGCATAGAGGCCGTTGCCGATCACGCCGTCATGATTGGCGAAGCGGCCGCGGTCCTTTTCATAGGGCACGCCCTCGATCGGCGGCGTCTTGTAGCCGATGCAGGTGACGATCAGGCCGCAATCGATGGCATAGGTCTCCCCCGTGCCGACCGCGGCACCGCGCCCGTCGAGCCTCGTCTTCTCGACAATGATCCGCTCGACCCGGCCCTCGCCCTCGATGCTGACCGGCTTCGCGAAGAAATCGAAGACGATCGTCTTCGGCTTGCCCGGGGGCAGGGAGGCGAACTCGCGGAGATGGGTCACCGATTTGCGCTGGCCGGGCTCGAGCAGGGCGTCGTCCATCTCGGGCGGGAAATCCGCCGGGTCGACCTGCGGCACCGCGGCCTCCAGATGGCCGAGCTCGCCCAGCTCCTTCGGCGTCATCGCGATCTGATGCGGCCCGCGCCGGCCCAAGATGTGGATGGTCCGGATCGAGGCATTGCCGAGCGCGCCGAAGGCATGGGCGACGATGTCCGAGCCGGCGAACTCCGCCGGCGTCTTGGCGAGGATCCGGGCGACGTCGAGCGCGACATTGCCGTTGCCGATCACGGCCGCCGTCCCGATCTCCAGCGGCGGCGCGAGGCCGGCGAATTCCGGATGGCCGTTATACCAGCCGACGAACCCGGCCGAGCCGATCACGCCGGGCAGGTCGCCGCCCGGTATCTCCAGCGGGGCGTCGTTCGGGGCGCCGGTGGCGAGGATCACCGCGTCGTAGAGCCGGAGCAGCTCCGGCACGGTCACGTCGCGGCCGACCAGCACATTGCCGCAGAAGCGGACATTGTCGCTGAGCGCCACCTTCTCGTAGCGCCGGGAGACGGCCTTGATCGACTGGTGGTCCGGGGCGACGCCGAACCGGATCAGGCCGTAGGGCACCGGCATCCGGTCGATCATGTCGATGCGGACGTCGTCGCCAAATTGCTTCTGGAGGGCCTCGGCGGTGTAATAGCCGGCCGGCCCGGATCCGATCACCGCGATATGGCGCATCCGCTTCCTTTCCAGGGGAAGCCGGACGTTAGCGCGCTTCATGACCGTGGCAAGTGCGCCGGGCGGAACCGGTCGCGGTCAGCTTCCGTTCAGCGGCTTTCGGTTAGGAAAAGCGCCATGAAAGAGCTGCTGCTTCCCGTCACCGCCGCCCTCCTGGCCGCCGCCGTGCCGGCCCTGGCCGCCGGGCCCGGTCCGCAGGGCGCGCCGGCATCGCGGGAGGTGCGCATCCCCTTCGCCTCCTTCGGGGCGATCCGCAATTTCCGGCCGCAGGGCGATCAGATCGTCTTCCTCGAAGGAACCCACCGGCGCTGGTACCGGGCGACGCTCAACGGCCCCTGCATCAATCTGCCGCACGCGCTCCGGATCGGCTTCGACACCCGCTACAACGGCGACACGCTGGACAACAGCTCCACCCTGATCGTCGAGGGCGAACGCTGCCGGATCATGTCGCTGGTCAGCGTCGACGGTCCGCCGCCCCGCCGTCCGCGCCGCTAGGCCTTCGTCCGATCTTCCAGCAGCGCCGCGCCGGATCGGCGCAGGGCCGCCGCCACCGCGTCACGGAAGAAAGCGAGCGCGGGCGGCAGCAGGACGGTGATGCGGATCAGCGCGTCCTGGATGTCGAGCCCGGCCTCGACCTGCTGGCCGAGCATGGCGATGTCGAGACGCAGCCGGTCGCCCTCCCAGACCGGGGTCACCGTCGCGCCGGCCGGTAACTTGCCGCTCAGCTTGTCCAGATTGGCCTCGATGCGCCGCTTCGCCTCGGCGGCGCCGAGATTGTGGGGAACGTCGACGGTGAGTGGCTGGCTCATCCCGCCAGCCTTAGCGCTGCCGGGCCGCGATGTCAGGCGGCGAAGGTGTTGCAGCTCTTCGGCGTGATGCGGTTGACGTTGCGCAGCGTCTGGTCGGTCCGCTGGCGCACGTTGAACGCGCTCACATAGGTGATCTGCTTGCCCTGCAGGAAGCTGTTCGGGATCACCGGCTGATAATTATAGGCGACCTCGACCACCATCACCGCCGTCCCGGACTGCGCCGAGATCACGTTGGTGCCGGAGCCGACCGAGGTGAGGCTGGCCTTGGTCTCGCTGCTCGGCGAGCTCGAGGTCGTGTAGCGGTCGGTATTGTAGATTTCGGTGCCGTTGCTGATCACGGTGCCGCCGGAGGTCATCGGGCGCAAAGCGGACGGCGTGGCCGCATAGCTGAGCGCGCCGTCGCAGCGCTGCCAGCGCACCCACTGCTTCGTGCCGGCGGCGTTCAGCTCGAGGTCGGTCAGGATGATGCGGCCGTTCTGCCCGAAATTGATATTGTTGCCGCTCATCTTCGCGCCGGTGAACAGCTCGACGACATCGCCCTCGTCGATCGAATCGCGCACGCGCGCGGCATTGTCCGCGGTGAGCATGGCGATGTTGCTGACGCGCAGGTTCGACATCGCATAATTGGCCGTCTCGAGGCCCAGCAGGCCGAGCGCCAGCACGACCGGCAGCGCGAAGGCGAATTCGAGGAAGGCGACACCGCTGCGGCAGTCGCGAAGCGAGCCGGCGAAGCGGGTGGCGAGAGGCGAGGGCTTCAGCATTGGCTCACGGTTCCGTTGACGGCGACGCTGATCCGGTTCGTGGTCATGTTCCGGCCGGCATAAGGCTGGTTGCGCAGCACCGTGTTGGCGGTGAGCGTCTGGGTGCTGCTCCAGCCCATCAGGATGCCGAGCGGGAAGACGCGCGGGAAGCTGATCGTGACCGTGTAGCGGACGATGTCGTCGGCATTGCCGGTGCCGTTGCGGCCGCGGTCCGTGTCATAGGCGTTGTTGCCGTTCACGTCCTCGAAGCAGTCCCCGGCATTGTAACTGTTGAGCGGCACGGTATCGCCGACGATCTTCTCCGGCTGGGAAACGCCGGAAAATTCGTAATAGCTCGCCGTCGCCGTGGTCACGGTGGAGCGGGTGGCGAAGTTGGACAGCCGCGTCTTCACCCGGGAGTCGATCTGGCTAAAGCTGTAGCCGCCGACCGTGGCCATGCGCGCGGCATCGTGCAGCGCGCCCTGCAGCACCGAGCTCGCATAGGAGCGGTAGCCGAGGTCGAACAGGCCGAGCAGCAGCAACAGCATCACCGGCGCGACCATCGCGAACTCGACGATGGTCACGGCGCTGCTGTCGCGCCTGAGGCGGCGGAGCAGCGGGAAGGCGCGGCGCTTCGTCACTGGGTCAGCCTCAGGGCGCCGATATTCGCGCCGATCTGCTGGAAGCGGTCGATCAGCTCGTCGCGATTGGCCGCCGTCGACGCCTGGTTGGCGTTGCTCGCGCATTCGCTGAGATGCGGCTGCAATGCGGTGCCGAAGGCGATCACCCAGATCGAATAGCCCATCGCCTTGGCGGCGTTGCAGACCATCTTCATGCGCTGGACGTGCCGGCTTTCCATGCTGTTGGGGTTGCTGAGGCCTTCATCGCTGTCGGACGGCTCCGGCGTGCCGCCGACCCGATGGTCGTTGGCTTCGAGGCCCTGGAAGGCGAGCAGGTCATTATTATTGTCCATCTCGCCGTCGGTCATGAAGATGATGTGGCGCGAGACCGGCATGCCGTTGAACGTGTCCGGATTGTCCGCGGAGAAGATGCCCTGGTTGGAGAGCAGGCGGGCGCCCCAGATCATGCCGACGTCGTGATAGGTGTTGCCGGTCGGGCTCAGCGCGTTGACGTAGGCCAGCAAATCGGTGCGCGTCCACGCCTGCAGCCGCCGCGCCGCCGCCGGGCAGGGCGCGTTGCCCGTGCCGACATTGTTGTGATTGTCAGACCGCCAGTAGAGCTGCGGGAACATCGGCCGCCAGCGCGTGGCGTCGCTGCTCGGGATGAGGTTGATGTCGAGGTCATAGGCCCCCACGGGGATCGTGTAGCCCGAGCTGGCGGTGATCGTGTTGACCGTGTCGCGCTCCTGGATGCAGCCGTTCCAGGTGACGTTGGTCGTCGAAATGCCGGTGACGCCCTGGGCCGAGACGATCTCGAGCGGGTCATAGGTGCCGCCGACATCGGTCTGGGCCGCGCCGACGCCGGTCGTCGGGACGGAGGTCGCATACGACACCGAATTGCCCAGCTTGTACTGGCTGACGTCCAGCGGCTCCTGCTGATAGAGATAGCCGGAGGATTCATAATGGTAGCCGTTGACGACATAGGTGGTGTCGGTCTCCACGTAGCGCCGGCGGCAGGAGCGGTTGGTGCCGCTCGTGTCGGTCGCGCCTGACCATCCCCAGTCGACGCCCGAGCTTTCGTCATTCGAAAAAGTGCGCGTCCAGGTGGTGGTCGGCGGCGGGCCGCCGCCCGTCGTGGCGCTGGGCGTGAAACCGCTGAAGCTGACGTTGCGGCCATATTTGTCGCAGTCGGACTGCGAAATGGAGCTGCTATAGGTCTGCGAGACCGGCGCGCTCGGCGGCTGCGGGTTCGTCGAATATTCGGCGATCTGCTGGTTGAAGTTCGAAACCCGCGAATTGTAGGTGATGCTGTCCGTCAGATAGGCCGGGTTCACGGCGCGGATCAGCGAACCGACATTCACCGTCGTCGAATAGGGCACGATGCCGTAGCGCAGCCGCATGCCATTGGCCTGCAGCTGGGTCTGGATCGGCGTAAGCTCGTCATAGAGCGCCATCACCGCGTCGCGCAGCGAGACGATCTTCTGGGTGCCGTTGATGGTGTTCCCCATCGAGCCGGTGACGTCGAGCACCAGCATCACGTCGGTGTTGACGAAGCTGAGCTGGGCATCGCAGGTCACGCTGAGCGGCAGGCTGGTGAAGCCGAACATCCGCATCACCGTGGTCGGGATCGTCGTCGAGGCGGAGACCCGGATCTTGCCGGATTCCGGCCGTGTGACCGAGGGCGTGAAGGCGGCGGTGCCATATTGGCCCTGGTTGAAATTGTAATTGAAGAAGCGGGTCGCCTCGGTGGTGACGTTGGAATCGAGCGTGTCGTTCTGCATCACCCGGCGGCCGGCGAGCGCGGCGGCGTCGCAGGCGGTCTGCAGCCGGGTCTTCGCCATATACGCGCGGCTCATGTCGACGCCCGAGCCGATCATCGCCGCGAGCGGAATCAAGGCGGCGCCGACAATGGCGAGCGTATTGCCCCGCGAATCGCGGGCGAGCCTGCTAAGGAAACCCCCGCCGCGACGAATATTCGCGGCTTTCCTGCGGCCAAATCCGAACATGCTCCTGGTCCTCCAGGCCCCCAACGGGACTCTTCGAAGGCTCGCTCATAGGAGATCAAAGCTAATCTTCGCCCAAGGCTTATGGTTAACGCCGGATCATCCCTGACAGGGCCTTTACCCTGACCTGCTGGCGCAGGCGGCGTTTGCGGTTATGAAAGGGCGATGCGCCGCCCGCTCCTGCTCTCCTTCCTCGCTCCCCTGGCTTTCGGCGCCGCCACTATGCCGGCGCTGGCCCAGGAACTGCCGGACGGCCAGGGGGAAGCGGATTATGCGCGCTGGCTCGACGCGCAACCGGGCCGCCGCGGGCAGGTGCTGTCCTTCGAATCCTGGCAGCAGGTGACGGGCGTGCGCAACGTGCTTCCGACGTGGCAGCTGATCCGCACCGCCTCGATGTGGCGCGAATGCGGCGGCGAGCCGTTCGAGGTGCCGCCCTTCACGCTCTGGCCCGGCATGGTGAAGACACTCCGCTTCATCCGCGACCATGTGATCCCGGCCGTCGGCCCGGTCGAGGCGGTCTCCGGCTATCGCAACCCGGCCCTCAACCTCTGCGCGCACGGCGCCCCGGGCAGCGCCCACCGGGAATTCTTCGCGATCGACCTGATCCCGCTCCGGCTCACCACCAGGCGGCAATTGTTCGACGAAATCTGCCCCGCCCATGCGCGTTACGGTCCCGCGGCGGGCGCCGGCCTCGGCTTTTACGCCTTCACCCGCTTCCATATCGACACGCGCAGCTTCCGCCGCTGGGGCAGCGCCGGCCCGGCCGGCAATGAAAGCCCCTGCGCCGTGCTCGAGCGCGGCGGCGACCCCGAGGCGCCGCCCTTGCCGCCGCCGGTAGTGACGCCGCCGATCGTCACGCCGGTCCCGCCTGCGCCGCCGGAGGTGCCGAAACCGGACACGAACCTCCCGGTGCCGGGGCAGCCGCAACCCCGCTAGACGTCATTCCGGGGAAAGCGGGGAGCTCGTTTCGCCCTTTGCTGAATCGGAGAAGGGATGGCGAGTCCCGCTTCCGCCGGGCTGACGGTGGCATTTTCGCCGCCCCGTCCCCGCAACGTTCCGCGCTTCACCCTGAGTCAGGCTCCGTTTGCCGCAGTGCAGCATGAACCCGGGTTGCGCTTGCCGGCCGGCCCCGCCACGTGGCCGCCATGCGAAAATTAGTAAGAGCGGCCGCGATTGCGGCGATGCTCCTGTTCGTGCCGTTTTCGGCTCACGCCCGTCTCGACACGCCGGTCCAGACTTCGCCCGCCATCGCCGCGCCGCCGAGCGCGCTGGAAGCGCGCGATCTGCCCGCGGCGGCGCCGTCCGCCCCGGCGGAAAGCGAGGACGCGCCCATGATCCAGGCCGGGCGCCCGGAGCTCGCCCCCGGCCAGTCCCGCGCCGATTATTATGCCTGGCTGGCCCGCGATCCGCGCCACCGCGCCGAGGTTCAGGCCTTTCGCGACCATCTCGCCGCCGAGGGGCTGGAGAACGTCGTCCCGGTCTGGCAGCTGATCCGCACCTCTTCCTCCTGGCGGCAGTGCAATGCCGACCGCTTCGAGGTCGCCCCGCGCGAGAAGTGGGAGCATATCTCGACCACCCTGCGCTTCGTCCGCGACGAGGTCGTGCCGGCGCTCGGCCCGGTCGAGGCGGTCTCCGGCTACCGCAACGAGCGGCTGAATCGCTGCTCCGCCGGCGCCCCGCAAAGCGCCCACCGCAATTTCTTCGCGCTCGATCTGAGCCCGGTAGGCCGCAACGTGAACCGCGTCGCGATGATCCGCCAGATCTGCGCCGCCCATGCCCGCGACGGCCGCGCCTACAATACCGGCCTCGGCTTCTAAAACGGCATGCGCTTCCACGTGGACTCCAACGGCTTCCGCCGCTGGGGCGCGAATGGCAGCAGCGCGACCAGCCCGTGCGGGGGACGTTACGCCTGACCGGCGGCTGATCCGGCCCTGTGGCCGGATCTGCACAGCTTCTCCTTCGAATTCGCAAGACAAATCAATTGCGAGTGTATTGCCTAGCTGATACAGCGCCCCCAGTCCTAACTGTGAGAGTTGTGCCGGCGTGACCATGGGGTGGGGAAGCAGCCGCAGGCTGCTATTGTGCGGCAGCGTGGCGCTTGCGGCGCTGGTGCCGGCGACGAATGCATGGGCGCAGGCGCCCAATCCACCGCCCGCGCCCGCTCCACCACCTGCCCCCGCGCCCGGCCCGCCGCCCGCAGCCGAGCCCGCGCCCCGGCCCGGCCAGGACGATATCGTCGTCACCGCGCCCACCCAGCAGAGCTCGATCGACCGGCAGACCTATATCGTGCGCGACACGCCGGAGGCGCGGAGCACGACCACGACCGACATCCTCGGGCGGATCCCGTCCGTCGAGGTGCAGGCGGACGGCAATGTGCGGCTGATCGGCGCCGGCCAGGCGACGATCCTGATCGACGGCCGCCGGGTCGCCGATCCGCAGACGATCCTGCGCAACATGACGGGCAATCAGATCGAGCGGATCGAGGTGCTGACCAATCCCGGCGCGCAATTCCCGGCCCAGGGCACGGGCGGCATCGTCAACATCGTCACAAGGCGCAACACGCAGACCGGCCTCGGCGGCTCGGCGACGGCCAGCGGCGGCTCCTTTGGCAGCTACGACCTCAGGGTCTCGCCCACTTATGGCACCGGCAACTGGAGCTTCACCGGCAATATCGGCCATGGCAGCGGCGAGCAGCGCGCCGACTTCGAGCGCGAGCGCTATGCGCTGACGCCGGGCGGCCCGGTGCTGGTGTCGAGCGAGACCGGGCGGCAGATCGACGAGTACACCTATTATTATGGCAACGGCTCGGCCAGCTACCGGCCGGACGACCGCCGGACGATCACCTTCACCGGCACCGCCGCCCATACCGACTACAACCAGACCCGGCCCTCGGTGCTGACCGCCGCCGCGATCCCCGGCGGCAGCGCCGACCAGCTCGCCACCACCGGCGCGGACTTCAATTATCAGGACCTCGCGCTCGACTATCGCGGCACCACCGCCCGCCAGGGCGAATTGCTGACCGCCTCGGTGAAATGGGCGCGCTTCACCGGCGCGTTCGACCGCTTGTTCTCGACCGACCCCGTGGGCGGCCCGGCGAACCTGTTCCAGCAGCATCAGACCAATTCCGACGAAAACTGGACCGCAAAGGTGGATTATGTGCGGCCCTTCACCGGCGCCAACCGGCTCTCCGTCGGCGCCCAGTTCGTCACCACCGGCAACCGGCTGGGCCAGAACGCGACCGGCACCTTGCCCAACGGCGCCCCCTTCGCCGCCAACTCCCTGGTCGAGGGCAGCTGGATCGAATATGCGGGCTACGTCACCTTCCAGTTCCAGCTGGCCGGCTTCACGATCATGCCCGGCGTCCGCTTCGAGGGCCGCGAATATGATCTGGGCGGCACCACCGGCGTGCCCGACCTCAAGACCACCAATTTCTTCCCGAGCCTGCATACGGAGCGTCCGCTCACGCCGTGGCTGACCGGCAGCGCCAGCTATTCGCGCCGCATCACCTATCCGCCGATCCAGCTGCTCAACCCGGCCCTGAACTTCGGCGACGCGACCACCGCCCAGGCCGGCAATCCCCTGCTCCAGCCGCAATTCACCGACAGCTACGAGGTCAGGCTCCGCGGCACCCTCGTCCACCACGCGCTCGAGCTCACCATCTTCCGGCGGACCACCGAGGACATCTGGTCCTTCCGCGGCGAGGTCAATCCGCAGGGCGTGCTGGTCACCCGGCCGTTCAACTTCGGCTCGCAGGCGCTGACCGGCGCCGAGCTCAGCGCGCGCGGCCCTTTGCTGACGGGGCTGCGCTACGTGCTCACCGCCAATCTCTCCGATCAGGGCCTCGATCAGGACGCCGGCGGCCCGCTGCCGGGCCGGCACAGCGCCACCTGGTCGGGGACCGGCCAGCTCGAATATCGGGACGGCCAGGACGGCCGCCGCGGCGCCGACCGGGTCAATCTGACCTTCCGCTATTTCGGCCCCACCGACACCGGCTTCACCCGCACCGAAGCCCTCGCCCTCGCCACCTTCACCTGGTCGCATTTCTTCACCGACCGGCTGTCGGGCGTGCTGACGATCGCGAATCTCAGGCTGTCGGAAGGGCGGGAAACGCTGACCACCGGCGTCACCAGCCAGTCGCGCGACCTGTTCGCCCCCACCTCGCCCCAGCGCGTCACCTTATCGCTCACCTGGAGCTTCCGCCCGCCCGGCCAGGGCCCGCGGACGCAGCAGCAGCAACAACAGCCGGCGGGGCCGCCGATCCCGATTCCGCAGTAGCGCCCGAGCGCAGCGCCGCCGACCGCGCAGCGGCCGCCGAAGCAGCGCGAAGAGAGCGCGAATGCCGGCCGACCTGCGCTCCGGACCTGATCCGGAGCGACAGGATCGACGTCACGTGACAATGGTCGCGTGACGGCTCCTTCCACCTCCCCGTGACGGCCCGCATCGGAAGAATAAGGAGGCCCTGCCTTCCTTTTTCCCGCACCACCTCCACCCGGGGGAACTCCATCCATTTCGGACCCGATTTCCCCGCCCTGGCCCTTGCAATGTAGGAGTTCATTTCGTCTACGCTCCGGATGGACCCGCTACCCGACTTCGATCCCGCCCCGGACGATCCCGAGATCGCCGCCCTGCTCACCTTCATCCCGGTCGTGCGCAAGAACAAGCGCCACGACGGCTGGTCGCTCTCGCACCAGCGCGGCTTCATCGCCTGGCTCGCCCTGACCGGCAATGTCGACAAGGCCGCGCAGGCCCTCGGCCGCACCCAGAGCGGCGCGTGGGGGGTGCGCAACGCCGCGGGCGGCGGGGGCTTCGCCGCTGCCTGGGAGGCGGCGCTCGCTTTGTTCCACGCCCGCCGCCGCGCCGGGAAGCGCGAGGCGCTCGGCGAGGCCCCGTCCGGCCCGCGCCACACGCCCCGCCACGCCCGGGAAGCGCGCGAGGCCCAAATGTTCGGACAAAGAGAGCCCTTTCGCGGCGGGACGCGCTTCCGCGGCGCCGGCAGCCGGACGCCGGCCGGCGAGCCGGATCTGGAGGAGGCGGAGGTCGAGGCGTTCCTGGACGAGCTGCTGGGGCGCTATCTCGTCAAGCTTCGCGCCGAGCGCGCCGCGCGGCTGGACGGCCGCATCGTCGAGGCGGATTTCTGCGTCCGCCAGCTCACCTGCATCGAGCTGATCCTCGACATTGGCGGCCGCACCCAGGCGGTGCTGGAGCTCTTCCACGGGCAGGGCCTCGATCCCCTCCGGATCGCCGCCACCCCGGGCAGCGTCCTGCTCGAAAAGGCCCGTCGCGCCTTCTGGCTGGAGAAAGGCGAGGCGGACCGCCCGCCGCCCGCCCCGCTCGGCCGCCACAACGCGCATTACGCCACCGGCCGCGACGATTACGATCCGGAGCGCGACGGCGACCGCAAGGATTGGGAGCGGCGGCAAAAGGAGAAACAAAGGCTGGCGGCGGAGGCGCAGGCCGAATGGGAACAAAGGGCGAGAGCGGAGGCTCCGGGGGAGCCTTCGCGCCCTTTGTCGGGCCCGGCAAATGACGGTCCGGAGGACACGTCCGGGCCCCTGGCAGCGCGCGGGGAGTCAGGCCCGCCCCGGACAGGGCCGGCAAATGACGACGACCCGCCCCGATGAACTTCTACGTCCCGGATCCGAGGCTGAACGCGCGGTCGGACCTGCTCCTCCTGATGATGAAGGAGCGCCTCGCCGCGCAGGGCCGCGCCTTCACGAAGCGCCGCATCCGGGCCCTGATCTGGGACGATGGCGAGCAGGAGGAATGCATCCTGGTCGGCGCCAGCTTCCACGATTGCGAGGACGGAAGCTGCCCGGTGCTGCTCATCCTCGAGGACGCGGCCGAGCCGGACCTCTTCCACGTGGTCACGCTGCACGATGCGGGGATGGGCACTATGCCCCGCGCGATCCGGCTCGATCCGATGTGGCGGGTCGTGGATTTCGACGATGCGCCCGGCGGCCACGGGCCCGGATTTGGCGGCGATGCCGGCCCGCTGCCGGTGCGATGACCTTCCACGTACCCGGCTTCGGCGACCAGGCGGAATTGTTCTGGAACGTCGCCCGCTCGCGCCTGTCCCTGCACGGCCGCCCCACCACGGAACGCCGCATCCGCGCCATCGTCTGGTGGGATCAGGATGACGAGGAGCCGGAGCCCTGGATCACGGTCGGCGACGACCTGCCGAACGGCGCGAAGGGCGATCCGGTGCTGGTCATCCTCGAATCCGCCCGCTTCGCCGACATGGTCTTCGTCAGCACCCTCCGCCAGTTCCGCGCGCGGGAAGAGCCGCGGGCGATCGCTCTGGGGAAGTGGTGGCGGGTGGTGGAGTTTGAGGAGGGGTGAGGGGGCGGGTTGAGAAACCCACATATCGACAAATTCCGCAGTTGCAGATCGGAGAGCCACTAGTTGATTGATGGCCGAGAGCGGCTAATCTCTCAGGGTGACTGAAAGAAGAACCATAATTCGCGCATTCCTCGCGTCCCCAAGCGACCTTCAAGACGAGCGCCTAGCGATCAAGACCGTCGTCGAGGAAGTGAATGAGCTTTGGGCAAACCCTCAGGGGTATCACTTCGATCTGATAGGATGGGAAGACACGGTCTCTCAAATCGGCAGACCACAAGCGATTATCAACCAAGAACTTGAGCGTTGTGAGCTATTCATAGGCCTGCTCTGGAAGCACTGGGGCACGCGACCATCCGATGATGGCCCTTACACGTCCGGATTCCACGAGGAGTTTTGCCTATCTCTTGATCGCCACAAGGAGAGCGGATTCCCGAAAATGAGCCTCTTCTTTAAGAGCGTAGACAAGGAACTACTGCACGACCCCGGATCAGAACTACAAAAGGTCATAGATTTCAAAAATACTCTGATTAGAGATCGACCAATTCTATTTCAGGAGTGCCTTGATCGCGCTGAAATCGAAAAAAGAACGCGAAAGCTGCTTTCTCTATACGTTTCAGAGAAATCAGCTGCTGCCGTTGATATTGAAAGGGCGCAGTCGCGTTCTACCAAGGGCGCGGCGAGCGAAGCCGAGGAGGGAACTCCAGGCCCTGCGGAGGGCAGCGCTTTGGCTTTCTTGGACCGGGTGTCGGAATCGGCGAATTCGCCTCTAGGCTTTCACGATCTCGCACCCACAGAGGTTGCCCGAATGCGTCTGCTTTCAGCATCGATCTCAATGGCTGGGAACGACCTGCCTACCCTGGGTGTCCACGACGCCAATCTGCTCTTCAAACACCGAAAAGAAGTCGCCCTTTCTCCCGGAGAGATTTATGCGCTCTTTTCGACAGCTTTACAAAGCTTCGCAAGCGAGACGGTACCACTATGGCATTGGGTGAATTCCATAGCCTCCGGACCCGCAAATTTAGTTTGGCAATCTGCATTCAATGACAGCCAAGAGGCGCAAGTCGGTTCGCTTACCGCAATGTGGCTTGCTGGAACGCCTATTTACATCAACGAGACTTTTGAGCGATCCTTCTTTGTCGAAAAGTGGTTTGAATCTAAGGTGCCCGCCGTCAAAGTGGCAGCACTGAAATATCTTGCCGATCACGGGCTGGAAGAAGATTTACCGTTCATTGAAAAAGAACGAGATGGTGCGGAGTTTTCTACGAAAACACCGGCTATAGAATCGATTATTAGAATATTACTTCGGCATGATGGATTAAAAGCTGCTGAAGTTGCCGTCCAAAACTCATTTGATCGAGTGGGCCAACGCACACTGGTTGAACTTAAAGAATATCTGCCACGTCTCAGCAGAGAGTGCCTACTGCGAGGCGTTGGTCATAGTAACGGCACTATCAGAGATACATGCGTATCGTCGCTTCTCTCGAGATTCTATGATGATAAAATTATCCAAACTCTGTTGATAGATGATCGCCCGTCGGTTCGATTCGAGGCCGTCAAGGCGCTTTTTGAACATGGAAACCCACTGCCTCTTGACGAAGTGAAAGCGAGGCTTTCCAAGCCCGACGCACGGCCTAGCCTTTTGTTTGGGTCGAGCGAGACGGGCGAAAAGGAGGTTTCTCGTTATGTTGAGTTGGCGTTAAGAGAACGGTCCAAGGACGATTTGATAGCGATCCTAAGCGGATATGATCTGGATGATAAGGAAGCATTCAGTGCGTTATACTTCAGGTATTTTAGGGAGCTAGGTGATGAGCTTAGGAATGAACTTCGTAATCGATTTAGATCGTGGTTTGATGGCTTAATTGCTCACTACGAGAGGTCCTTCGGGTCGGCTGCGGTGCGTCTTATTGAGCAGACTAAATCGTTGGACGATTTCCTTCGCGGGAAACGGATACAAGCAGCTCTAGATATCATCGCGGCGAAGGGCTCGAGTGAGGACTTAGATCTCGTCCGGGAGCTTGCCGTGGAAGGCCCATTGCCCGCGGCCGACCTTCTCGCTCAGTTTATGGGTTCTCATGGAACATTTGACGACATAGCGGTTCTCGTAAAGACTGGTGTCGGTAGCAGCTCAGGCGGGTTCTTTGGCTCCAAGGTCCTTCAGGACAATACGGCGTTTGTTGTTGATGCGATCCTTAAGCTAGGGAAGGGTAGGCTCGCCGAGGTTCTCGAATTGGAGATGCCGGCTAAACTCAAAATAGCGGTCATCGACCGAATCCCATCGGCGCAGTTTAAGCAGATGGATATGACTCGCATCGCAAGGTTGCTCGCCGAGAAAGACGACAATGTTAGGAAAGCTGCCTGCTTGAGGTTCATATCTACGTTTCCGAAAAAAATAATTGCAATAGAAATGAGTGATTATCTAGAACAGGATACTTATTTCTATAATGTGGCGCATTGGCTAGATTTTGGTATTTCGAATTCGATGGGCATAGTAAAGGAGGCTGTCACTAGGGTCCGCGCGAGCGCCACATAGAAAGGCGCCGCGGACTCCACTGACGTTCGCCGCTCCCTTTGCCCTCACCTCCCAACTTGCTAAGCGCCGCCCCAACATGACCACCGACCTTAGCAAGCTCTGCAATTCCTCCATTATCGCCCACATCGACCACGGGAAATCAACCCTGGCCGATCGGCTGATCCAGACCGCAAGCGGGCTCTCCGTGCGCACCTGACGGCGGGCGCAACGCCGCGTTGCAATGGTGCAACTATTGCACTATATTGGCCGCGATGCCCCGGCTGCAGCGCTTCTCGTCGACCGAGATCGCGATGTTCTTCGCGGACCACAATCCGCCGCATTTTCACGTCCTCGGCAGGGAAGGCGCGGCGCAGGTTCGGATCGATACGCTGGAGGTGATCGCGTCCAGCGGGAAGATCGATCTGGCGGAAGCGCTGGCCTGGGCGGCGGACAATCGCGCGTTTCTCGAGGAGAAATGGGCGGAGTATAGCGGAGACGGGCAATGAGTATCGGCAGGATCGAGAGCGTGCTCACCAAGGGTGCCACCAGCCTGTTCGTGGTCTGGGACGACGGGCACCGCGCCCAGATCGACCTGGGGCCGGTGATTGCCGCCCATCCCGCATTGACCCCGCTTGCCGATCAGGAGGTCTTCCACCGCGTGCATCTCGCCCGGGATGGCTGGTCGCTTGAATGGCCAGCCTGTGCCATCGATTTCGGCGCTGCGCAGCTGCGCCGTTGGGCGGACGAGCAGGCCGGCGAGGCGATGCCGGCGGCCGCGTTCCGCGCCTGGATGGAAAGCCACGGCTTCACGCTCGACCGGGCGGCCGAGGCGCTCGGCCTCTCCCGCCGCACCGTGGCTTATTATCTGAGCGGCGAGCAGCCCGTGCCGAAGACGGTGATGCTGGCGACCGAGGGCTTCGACAAGCGCCACGCCGCCTGAGCCTCGCCTTTGCCCCCGACGCCCCACCCTGCTAAGCGCGCCACGCGTGACCATCGTTCACGCCCGCACCCACAGAAAAGCGCCTGATGACCGATCTGAATAAACTGAGAAATTTCAGCATTATAGCACACATCGACCATGGCAAATCGACCCTAGCCGACCGGCTGATCCAGGCCACGGGCGGGCTCTCCGCGCGGGAGATGACGCACGGCCAGGTGCTCGACAATATGGAGCTCGAGCAGGAGCGGGGGATCACGATCAAGGCGCAGACGGTGCGGCTCGATTACAAGGCGGCGGACGGCGAGGCCTATGTCCTCAACCTGATGGACACGCCGGGGCACGTCGATTTCGCCTATGAGGTCTCGCGCAGCCTCGCCGCCTGCGAGGGGGCGCTGCTGGTGGTGGACGCGGCGCAGGGGGTGGAGGCGCAGACTCTCGCCAACGTCTATCAAAGTATAGAGCATGACCATGAGATCGTGCCGGTGATCAACAAGATCGACCTGCCGGCGGCCGACGTGGAGAAAGTGCGCCGCGAGATCGAGGATATCGTCGGGCTGCCCGCCGGCGGCGACTGGCGCGACGGCGGCGCGGTGCTGACCAGCGCCAAATCGGGCACCGGCATCGGCGACGTGCTGGAGGCGATCGTCGCCCGCATCCCGCCGCCCAGAGGAGACGCCGCGGCGCCCCTGAAGGCGATGCTGGTCGACTCCTGGTACGATCCCTATCTCGGCGTCGTCATCCTGATCCGGGTGATCGACGGCAGCGTCCGCAAGGGCCAGCAGGTCGCCTTCATGCAGGCCGGCACCGTCCACCTGATCGACCGGGTCGGCGTGTTCCGGCCGAAGATCGAGACGATCGCCGCGCTCGGGCCGGGCGAGATCGGCTTCGTCACCGCGCAGATCAAGGACATTTCGGAGACCCGCGTCGGCGACACGATCACCGATGCGCGGCGCCCCGCGGCGCAGGCCCTGGCTGGTTTCAGGGAGGTGCAGCCGGTGGTTTTCTGCGGGCTGTTCCCCGCGGACGCCAACGATTTCGAGAAGCTCCGGGACAGCCTCGCCAAGCTCCGCCTCAACGATGCCAGCTTCTCCTTCGAGATGGAGACCAGCGCCGCATTGGGCTTCGGCTTCCGCTGCGGCTTTCTGGGGCTCCTCCACCTCGAGATCATCCAGGAGCGGCTGACCCGCGAATACGACCTCGACCTGATCACCACCGCGCCCAGCGTCATTTACGAAGTGCATCTGACCAAGGCGAAGGATGCGGTCGCCTCGACCGGCTCGGTGCGCAAGATGGGGGTGGACGCGGCCGGGCTGGAGGTGATCGAGATCCACAATCCGGCGGACTGGCCGGACCCGAACCGGATCGCCGCGGTCGAGGAGCCGTGGATCGAGGCGACCATCTACGTGCCCGACGAGCATCTGGGGCCGATATTGAAGCTCTGCCAGGACCGGCGCGGCATCCAGAAGAATCTCACCTATGTCGGCGGGCGGGCGCAGGTCACCTACGAGCTGCCGCTGAACGAGGTGGTGTTCGATTTCTACGACCGGCTGAAGAGCATTTCGCGCGGCTATGCCTCGTTCGATTATCACCAGATCGGGCACCGCGAAGGGGATCTCGTCAAGATGAACATCCTCGTCAACGCCGAGCCGGTCGACGCGCTCTCGATGATCGTCCATCGCGGGGCCGCGGAGGCGCGGGGGCGGCAGCTCTGCGAGCGGCTCAAGGACCTGATCCCGAGGCACCTCTTCAAAGTGCCCATCCAGGCGGCGATCGGCGGGAAAATCATCGCGAGGGAAACCATCGCCGCTTTGCGCAAGGACGTCACCGCCAAATGCTATGGCGGCGACATCACCCGCAAACGCAAGCTCCTCGACAAGCAAAAGGAGGGGAAGAAGCGGATGCGGGAGTACGGTAGCGTCAGCATCCCGCAGGAGGCGTTTATCGCGGCGCTCAGGATGGGAGAGGAATGATGGCCACCGCGTACGGGTCTGCGGATCAATTCTCTCTGTTCGACACCCGTCCGCTATTTGAAGAAGAAACCCTCAATCGTGCCCAAGAGGCGTGGGATCGGTCCGCCATCCCTGACTTTGAGTCCAAGTCTCGTGGCGCCGAACAATTCATCCATCAGATTCAGCTGAGAAGCCAAGCGAGTCTCAAGGAAGAGGCTTTAGAGCAGCAATTCAACCGAGCATTTTTCGTCGACTTGCTCGGATACAGCGTATTCCCAGGGGCTAACGATGCTTGGACCGCGTGGCCGAAACCTTCGAGCCGAAACACCAAGCTGACAGGCGAACCGGACCTGCTGTTGGGCAGATTCTCCAACGAGACATTCCTGCCGGTTGCCGTCGTCGAGTTAAAGAAGCCTTCGGTTTCCTTGGACGCTCCGCAGGGAAGTTACGGAGGAAAAACTCCGGTCGAACAGGCATTCGCATACGCCCGGCAGCTCGGCACCTGCCGGTGGGTGTGCGTCACTAATATGCGTCTGTTACGCCTATATTCTGTGGAAAATGCTTCGTCCCATTTCGAAATAGATCTCTGGGCACAAGGCCGTTCACGACCCCAACTCAAAGATCTCTGGCATCTGTTAGCGTATGAAAATCTCGCGGAGCACGATGACAGCCCTACATGGCGACTTTTGGTCACGTCTCAAGGTCGACAAGTTGCGTTTCAGGAGGGGTTCTATTCGATATACGCGGACATCAGAGCCGATCTGCTTGCTGCACTAGAAGAGGTTAGGCCAGATTTGGACCGCGCGTCGGTTGTTCAGGCTACACAGCGCCTTCTTGACCGCCTAATGTTCATTTACTTCTGCGAAGATCATCCATACCGCCTGCTGAAACGAGGTCTAGTCAAGGAGGTTGTTGAAGGAGCAGTTCGGCTGCCCGGTTCATCTCGTACCAAGGCTTACGAGGCTCTGAAATCACTGTTCAACGACTTGGACGTCGGAGCAGACACCGACTTCTGGAAGGTGCCTCGTTATAATGGTGAACTCTTTAAGCCCCACGAGGTCCTCGATTCGGTGTCCTTGCCGGATGAGCTCCAAGGCAAACGCTACACTTGGACGTCTGCCGACGGGGTAGTCCGCCGGAGTGTCCAGGGCGCATACGGGCTTCACATCTTCGACTTCTGGAAGGAGCTGGACCGAGACCTTCTTGGAAATGTCTTCGAGAGATCGATAGGTGACCTCTCGGCATTGATTCAGCGGGGCGTACCGAATGTGCGTCAATCGTTCGGTATTTATTATACCGCTTCTCGATTAGCTCGTTTTGCAGCGCGGTCGGCGATCGAAGCAGCTCTTGCGGACGATGAGAAATTAAGCGGTATGCTCTCACGTCCCACGGAGCGAGACCCGAGACGCTTCGCTGAGCACGTCGAGCTGCTTACCGACAAGCTGCAGCGATATAGGATCGCGGATATCGCTTGCGGAAGCGGCGTCTTCTTGTCGGCAGCTTTTGACGCCCTTCTGGCGCCTTTTCGAAAAACTCTTGAGGCCGGGTCGGTTGGCGGGCTCTCGCGGGAGGTGTTATCGTTTGAGCAGTCTCAACTTCTCAAACGATCAATCTATGGCTGTGACATCCTTCCTCAGGCCGTTGAGTTGGCCAAGCTTTCACTTTGGCTAGCAGCGGCGCGCCGGAACGAGCCGAGCGCCGATCTAAGCGCAAACTTTATCACCGGTGATTCTCTAAACAAGTCCGCGAGTGACGGTCTGATGTCGTCCGCCGGAGGCGAATTCGACATTATCGTAGGGAACCCTCCGTGGGGCGCCGACGTCTCAGACGAATCAGGTTATGATTCCTGGGAGCTCTTTATCCAGCAATGCACGAGAATGCTGAAACCGGGAGGGCGGTTAGCGCTCGTACTACCTGACACGATTTTTTTACTGCCAAGAAGGAAACTCGTCGCCATCTTGTGCGACAGTATACTGTCGAGAAGCTTTATGCGCTGGGCCCCGATTGGTTCACCAACAAGGTACGAATGGGCACCGTTTTCCTTCAGGCCAAGAAGTCATCACCTCCAACGAACCATTTGGTTCGGACTTTGGTGCTCGCGGGACCCGAGCGAATTGCCGCGCAAAAGGGTTTAAGACCCCTAGAGCAGGCTGAGGCAATCGGGTCGTTGACGCTGCGGCAGTCACGATCCTTGGAAGATCCCGACGCGAATTGGCAGATCCTCCTCGGGGAGGAAGAGCGCACGCTGATCGAGCGAATTGAAACGTCCTCGCTACGGCTGTCAGATGTGACAACCCGCGGCAGGGGAGACGAGATGAGTGCGAGCGGGGCTTTCTGGCGCTGCGGAAGCTGCAATTCGCTCACCGTTCCCGGAACCAAGCGAAAGGGCGGTGGCTTCAACGAGAAACGCTGCCCAAACTGTTCGGCGCGCTTGGCAGAGGATAACATCGAAGTCGTCCACTTGGTTTCTCCCGAGAAGCGGGAGGCTTTCGTTCATCCATACATCGATGGCGAAGCGCTTGACCGCCGATACCAGAATCCCGCGCGAAAGTATCTTCGCACAGACATGAATACTCATCCTCCCCTTAAGGATGAGGCGTTGTATCGGGGCGAGAGGATTTTGATCCGTCAAGCTGGAGTGGGAATTACAGCTACCCTCGTTGAAGACGGCAGCCGTGTACCGCAAAGCGTGTATCTGTACTGGGCAGCTCCCAATCAACCGGAGCAAGGATACACGAATGCGTACCTACTCGGCGTGCTCTCAAGTCGGGTAATGAACTATTATCATATGAAGCTAACCGGGGAGGTCGACCCAGCAAGGGCTTTTGCCAAAGTCACGCATGACCGCCTCGGCGCTCTGCCCGTTCCCCGTCTAGACTCCTCGGAAAAAGTCGACTTGGCAAATAAGATATCAAGCCACGTTAGGGAAATGCTGGCGCACCCACATTATGGCGGAGAAGCCGATTGGAAGATTGAGAATCTCGTACGCCAACTCTGGGGCATCACAGGTGACGAGGGTCGTTACATCAATGGTTTTTTCTCGTTAATTCCGGACGGCCAAGCCCGTCGAGACCTGTTCCCGGACGATCCGCCCAGCAGAGTTCCTTATCCTGCTGACTAGGCCTTGCCGGGACGATCGAAAGCACGGCGATGGAAAAGTCGGTCCAGAGGGGCAGGTAAGCGTCGCGGGACCATTGTTCCGTGACGTCGGTCCTGTCGCCCTTTAGGGCGCAGGCCGGCCGGCTAAGTCGCCCCCTCCACCAGCTTACAGCTGGTCCCCCTCCCCGTTCCGGGGCGGATCATTCTCCGCCTCCACCCGCGCCCGCCACGCCGCAGCCTCCACAATCGCCTTCGCCTCCCACGCCACCTGCGCCTCGGCCGCCCGGCGCTCCTTCCCGTCGCGGTCGCGCTGCCACTTGAAGAAGTCGTTGAGATTGCCCGTGGTCATGAAGCTGTTGCCCTTCGCGGTGTAGAAGCCGTCGCGCTCGACCAGTTCGTCGTGCGAGGGCGGGGGCGGGCGTTCGGGTTCGCCGAGCTCGGCCCATTTCTCCCGGCGCACCTCGTCGAACAGCAGCGACAGGGGCGTGGCGGCGATGTCGACGAGATGGAAACCGCATTTCCGCTCGATCGCCTGCTGCAGCTCCCAGCCGCCGGCAAGATCGAGCATGACCTCGATCACGGTCATCTGGCGGCAATAATGATCCGCGGCGACGATATCGCCGTCCAGCCGCGCCTGGCGCTCCGCCTGCACCTTCAGGATGAACTTGTCGAAGATGCTTTCAAGATGCGCGAGCTTGCGCTCCTCGCGCTCCCCCTCGGTCAGTTCGCGCTCGGGCTCGGGCGCGGGACGAGGAAGGTGGGCGTTGGCCGGCCGGCCCCGGCGGCTCGCCGCGCCCGACCAGGGCAAAGCGGGCGCGCGGCCATGGTTGTGCGCGGCATGCTCCCCGGCGGCGAGGAGGCCTTCCGACAGGCGCCGGCCGTGCTCCGCCTCATAGAAAGCCAGCGCCCTGGCGTGCGCGGCCATGAAGCCTTCATTGCCCTCCGCCTTCTTCAGCTGGGTGACGCCATAGGCCGCCTTGCCGACGGCGTGGGCGGCCTGGCGCTCGGAGCCGGTGAGGGCGAGCGCGGCGATGAACGTGCGCTGGACCGCGGGCGTCCAGCCGTCGGCGCGGTTCGTCCTGCGCGGGACGGGCTCGAACTCGAGCAGGTCGCCGAACAGGGTGAAGTCGACGCCGCCGGCCTCGCCGCGGGCGGCGCAGCGATCGCAGAGGACGGGGATGGGCGGCTGGACCATTGTGGAACGGAAACAGAACATTTCCTACATTGCAAGCGCGGATCATGTTACGGGAGAAGGGCGAATCGGGAGGCGTCGATGGCGGATGAAACGGGACTCGAGGGCGGCTGTGCGTGCGGGGCGGTGCGCTACCGGCTGAACGAGGCGCCGATGTTCGTGCATTGCTGCCATTGCAGCTGCTGCCAGACCGAGACCGGCTCGGCCTTCGTGCTCAACGCTTTGATCGAAAGCGGCCGCGTCGAGACGCTCGCGGGCGCGCCGGAGGCGGTGCTGACGCCCTCGGAGAGCGGACGCGGGCAGCAAATCTGGCGCTGCCCGGACTGCCGGGTCGCGCTGTGGAGCAATTATGGCGGGACGGCGGACGTGCTGCGCTTCGTGCGGATCGGGACGCTCGCCGCGCCGGCGGCGCTGCCGCCCGACGTCCATATCTATACGCGCTCGAAACTGCCCTGGGTGGCGCTGCCGGCGGGGGTGCCGGCCTTCGAGGCTTATTATGACAGCGCCGCGCTCTGGCCGGCGGCGAGCCTCGAACGGCGCGCGGCCCTGTTCGGCTAGGCCGCGGCCGGCGCCTTCGCCAGCTTCCTGAGGATCAGCAGCCAGAGCGGAATGGTCGCCATCCCGGCCGGGCCGAGCCAGGGCTTCAACTGGCTGAGCGCGAGCGCGGTCAGCGCGGCGAGGGCGACGGCGCGGCTGCGGCGGGGGACGTCGGCCGCCGCCTCCGCGGTCACGTTCGCCGCGCGCATGGCGGGGCCGGTGGCGAGGCTGTTCACCCTGAGATTGAGCAAGGCGGTGAGCAGCATCCAGCCCCAATAGACGGCCGACGGCGCGGTCTTCGCATAATTGCCGCTCATGAAGCTGGTGACGAAGGGCATGAAGGCGATCGCGCCGAGCAGCATCAGGTTCCAGAAGATGATGCCGGGGCCGAGCCGGGCGGCCATGCAGAAGGCGCGGTGATGGCCGGCCCAGAAGGCGCCGATCACCGCGAAGCTCACCGCATAGCCGATGAAGGAGGGGAGGAGCCGGGCGAGGGCCTCCAGCGTGGCCCCGGCGCCGTCGCCGACATTGTCGGGCTGGTGGATCTCGATGACCAGCAGGGTGATCGCGATCGCGAACACCGCGTCGGAGAAGAAGACCAGCCGCTCCAGCGGATGATCGGTCCTGTTGGCCGCCATTGGATCGTCCCCCTCGGGCGGGAGAGTAAACGAGCCGGACGGCGAGGCAAGTCGTCAGCGTTCGACGCGATATTTGAGGTAGACGCAGTCCTTCGCCAGCGGCCGCGCCTCGATCAGCGCGAGGTTCACCGGGCCGCGCATCGCCCGGAAGAAGGGTGTGCCGCCGCCGAGCAGGACGGGGTGGAGATTGAGGCCGATCTCGTCGACCGCGCCGCCCTCGATCAGCACGCTGGCGAGCTCGCCGCCGCCCATGATTACGATGTCGCCGCCCGCCTGCGTCTTCAGGTCGCGGACGAAGGCGGCGGGATCGGTAGCGACGAGGGTGGCGCCCTGCGGCGCCGCCGTCATGGTGCGCGAGAAGATGAAGCTGCGGATCGGGGACTCGCCGGCATCGCCGCCGCCGCCCGATCTCGCCGCGAAGTCATAGGTCTTGCGGCCCATCAGCAAAGTGTCGACGCCCTGCCAGGCGGCGCCGGCGATGGCCGCGGCATCGTCGCTCCAGCGCAGCCAGTCGAGCCCGCCATCCGGTCCGGCGAGCATGAGGTCGAGGCTGCAGGCGGCGCTCCAGGTGACCTTGCGCATGACGAAGCCCCTCCCGTCAGCTCTCGACGACGATCTCGCAGTTCAGCGTGTTGGCGATGAAGCAGCGTTCGTGCGCCTCGTGGTGCAGGCGGTCGAGCCCGGCGGCGTCCGGCGGCTCGCCGGCGAAGGCGATGCCCGGGCGAAGCGTGATTTTCACGATCGCGACCTTGCCGGGGCCGGTGCGGCCCATCTCGGCCACCGCCTCGTCCGCATAGCTTTCGACGACGAGGCCCGCCTGCCGCGCGAGATCGAGGAACCAGAGCATGTGGCAGGAGGCGGCCGAGGCGGCGAGCGCCTCCTCCGGGTCGACGCCGGCGGGGTCGGAGCGGGGCACCGGAACGACGTCGGGAGAGGCCGAGGCGACGACCTCCGCGCCCCCGTCGAACCGCCAGTGATGGCGGCGGCTGTAGCTGTTGTCGGCGAAGCCGCCGTCGGACCGCCAGGCGATCGAGGCGCGGTGCCGGCTCACATCCGGCTCAGGCCGACTTGACGAAAATGTCTGCCTGGTCGCCGCCGGCGCCGGCCGTGGTCGCCGCCTTGCCCCTGGCGGGCGTGAAGCTGACCGGCGTGGCGATCAGCGGTGCCTCGTCCGCCCCGAGCGCGGCGCGGCGGGCGAGCCGCCCCTCGAGCTGGGCGCCGGCGTCGATGCTGATCGTCTCATAGACGATGTCGCCCATGATCCGCGCCGAGGCCTCGACGAACAGGGTGCGGACATTGACCTGGCCCTCGACCGTGCCGGCGATCCGCGCCTCGTCGGCATGGATGTTGCCGGCGATGATCCCGGCCTCGCCCTGGACGAGCTGGCTGCAGCGGACATTGCCGTCGATCCGCCCGTCGACATGGAGCTGGGCGTCGGTGGCGAGATCGCCGCTGACCAGCACTTCCGGGCCGATGAAGCTGAGCCCCGGCGGGCCCGAACGGGACGCCTTGGGCAAGGTGACGCCGGTCTTTTCGCGCGAGAACATGTGAGAAGCCTCCCCTGTGCGGCGCGGAGTGTGGCCCGGGCGGGAGGAGAGTCAAGCGCGGTGCGGCGAGGGGAGCGGAGAAAGAGGGTCAAGCCCGCGGGGACTGGCGTCGGGGAGCTTGGGGAGGCCCCCCGAACAGTAATGGGGGCCGGCATTGCTGCCGGCCCCCACTGTCCCTTCGCGTCCGGTTCCGCCGAGGCGGGCCTTTCGCGATGGGCGGTTTCGAGGGGCGGTAACCAGGACAGGTCCTGGCCCCGCTTCCTCCGGAGTCCGTCCGGGCCGAAGCCCTTCCGGTTTCCCCGAGGGCTCCCCGTCAGGGCCGAAGCCCTGGCGGTTCGCCGCTCGGCGGATTCGGAACTCGCATTCCTCTTCCCGACCATGGCGTTTTCACAGACCGAAGCCCCTGAAACCGCGTCCGGCAGGATCCTCGGCCGAAGCCTCGGTTCCGCCTGACAGGTCATGCGCCGAAACGCTGGGTCCTGCCTGGTTCGCAGCTCCCGGGCCGAAACCCGGTCCTGCCCGACCCCTCCGGAGCCGAAGCTCCTTCTGAGCCGGTGGCAGCGCGCTTGCCCGAAGACCCCGCTTTCTGCCGGGCTGGTCCTGGATCCGAAGAGCCAGTGTCCCGCCTGGTCCGTTCCGCCGGTCCGAAGACCGTTGGTCCGGGGCCGGTTCCTGAAATTCCCGAAGGAACTTGGCCCGAAGGCCGTTCAGGTTCCGGATGGGCGCTGTTCGAAGCCTGCCGCTTTCGCATCCGCTGAAGGGCAAGCCCGTCCTCGTCCGCTTCGCGGCGGCTTCGTCAGCCGCCCTGCCGTCCGCTTTCGCCGGCCGCCAGTCCGAAGACGGGGCCAGGCGTCCGCCTGGGCCGTGGCTGGGAAGGCTCACCTCCGTTGCCGGAGGATCGTCTCGGCCACGTCGTGAAGCTGTCACGGATTCCGAGTCGGACCAAGCGGATTCCGCCTGTGGATAACGAGGATAACGTGCATAACTCGGCAGCGCCTTCGGGCCCCGATTCCGGGCGACGGCGCGGCGCGCGGCGCCGGTCAATCCGGACCAACGCGCCGCTTGCCCCGCGCGTCAGGCCCGCATAAAGGAGGCGCCAACCGGAGCGGATCGCTCCTTTGCGAACAGAGGGTCAGGGCTGCATGGACGGTCGCTTCAACACGATTGCCGGATGGGTGCTGGGCGCGGGGATCGTCCTGCTCGGCGCCAATCTCGTCACCCACGAGCTCTTCAAAACCGAGCATGGCAACGAGGTGATGGGCTATCCGGTGAACGGCGGCGACGAAAGCGCGTCGAGCGGCCCGGCCGAGCAGCCGATCGCCTTCTACCTGCAGACCGCCGACGCCGCGCGCGGCGAGCGTCAATTCTCCAAATGCGCGGGCTGCCACACGATCAACCAGGGCGGCGCGAACGGCACCGGCCCCAACCTCTGGGGGGTGATGGGCGAAGCGGTGGCCACCGGCCATGGCGGCTACGCCTTCTCCGACGCGCTGCGCGGCAAGGGCGGCACCTGGGACTGGGACACGATGAACGCCTGGCTGACCTCGCCGCGGGCCTTCGCCCCGGGCACCCGCATGACCTTCGGCGGCCTCGCCAACCCGCAGGAGCGCGCCGACCTGTTGCTCTATCTGAACGCGCAGGGCGGCCACCTCACCGTGCCGCCGCCGCCCGCCGCGGCGCCCGCCGGCGGCAACGAATCGGCCGGCAACGAGGCCGCCCCCGCCGGCAATGCCGCCAACGCCGCCGCCCCTGCGGGCAATGCCGCCGCGCCGGCCGCGAACGCCGCGGCGCCCGCCGGGCACTGATCAGGCGAATTCGCCGAGGTCGATCGCCGCGACAGCGGTCGCCACGTCGGGCGCCTGCTTCTGCAGCGCGCAGTCGGCCTGTTTGAGGACGCCTTTCAGATAGGGCTTCAGCCAGATAGCGGCCTCGCCCGGCTCACGGCCGGCAAGCCGCTGGAAGATGCAGGTGGCGGTGACCAGCGCCTGCTCGCTCAGATAGCCTTGTACCGAGCTGCGCCAGCCCGCGCTGCTCTCGGTCATGAAATGCTCGAACGATTTCGCGTTGTTCGCGAGCAGGACGCCGAAGCCCATATAGACTGCGGCGAGATCGGTGTGCAGCTCGTGCAGTCCCCAGCCGCCGGGCGGGTCGGCGGCGGCGGTCGCCATCAGATAATGGCCGAATTCATGCGCGAAGGTCGCGGCCAGCCCGGCCCGGTCCCGCGCCATGCCGGGATTGTAGGTGACGACCCCGGCGCGCCCGGCCAGACCCTCCTCGATCCGAAAAGTGCCGCACGGGGCGCTGCCCTTGCCATGCTTGATGAAATGATTGTTGCCGAGGTCGAAGGCGCGATCGGCGTCGCCCGGGTCCAGCCGGCACGGCCAGTCGGCCATCCCGGCATGACGGCGCACCGCCTCGAACAATTCGCTGATGGCGGGTTCGATACCCTTCAGGGTCAGCGGGAAGAAATCGGGATTTGGCAGGACGAGCGGGCGGTCGCCGACCGGCCCGAATTGTACGATCAGCCATTTGAAGGTGGCGAGCTGGAAGTCCAGCTCATCCCGGTCGATCGGCAGCTTCGGGCCGAACGGCCACATCGCTCAGCCGCAGTCCACCGCGTCCAACGACCCCGCATAGTGGCGGCAGACATGGTCCCAGGCGTCCTCGGCGCTTTCGCAATAGCAGAAGAGGTCGAGGTCCTTCTGCGAGATCACGCCTTCCTCGGCCAGCGCTTCGAAATTGATCACCCGCTCCCAGAAGGCCTTGCCGAAGAACAGGATCGGGATCGGCGAGACCTTGCCGGTCTGGATCAGGGTCAGCAGCTCGAACGCCTCGTCGAACGTGCCATAGCCGCCCGGGAAGACCGCGACCGCGCGGGCGCGGAGCAGGAAGTGCATCTTCCTGAGCGCGAAATAGTGGAACTGGAAGCTGAGCGAGGGCGTCACATAGGGATTGGGCATCTGCTCGTGCGGGAGCACGATGTTGAGGCCGATCGATTCCTTGCCCTCGTCCACGGCGCCGCGATTGGCGGCCTCCATGATCGAGGGGCCGCCGCCCGAGCAGACCACGAAATGGCGCTTGCCGTCCGCGTCGGGCTCGTGCCGGCTGGCGAGCCGGGCGAGCTGGCGCGAGACGTCGTAATATTTGCTGTTTTCCTTGAGCCGCTCGGCGGTGCGCCGCTGGCTGTCGGTGGAGGCGGCGGCGATCAGCGCGTCGGCCTTGTCCGGCTCCGGGATGCGGGCGGAGCCGTAGAAGACGAAGGTGGAGGCGATGTTCGCCTCGTCGAGCAGCAGCTCCGGCTTCAGCAATTCGAGCTGGAAGCGGACCGGGCGCAGATCCTCGCGCAGCAGGAAGTCCATGTCCTGGAAGGCGAGGCGATAGGCCGCGTCGACGGTCTGCGGGCTCAGCGAGGTCTGCGCGGCGGTCTCGGCCTCCTTGCGGGCCGGCTCGAAGACGCGCTTCGGGGGAACTGGGTCTGTCATTTGGAGGGGCTTTAGAGTGGGTGGGGGGCTGCGGCAACAGGCCCTCACCCTCCCATTGCTGACGCAATGGGGCCCCTCCCTCTCCCCGGGACGGGAAGGGGGTTATCGAAGCGAGCCTTGATCCCCTCTCCCATTTGGGGAGAGGGAGGGGCCCGCCGCGAAGCGGTGGGAGGGTGAGGGCCTGTGAGGGCTAGCGGCAATACGGCCCGTTCGGGCCCATGTCGAAGTGCAGGTGATTATAGTGAAAGCTGTCGGAGTCGGGCGAGAGGCCGATGTTGAAGCGGCGGCAGCCGCCCTGGTGGATCTGCCTGAGGAACCGCCGCACCCGTTCGTCGCCCCCGCGCCAGCCCTGCTCGACGGTGACATGGCGGCCGTCGGCGAGCACGAAGCCGGAGACGTCCACGGCATTGGCGAAGGCGTGCTGCGAAAGGCGCTCGCCGGGCTGGCTGTTGCGGGTCCGGCAGGCATAGGTGCCGAAGGTCTCGATCCTGACGATCCGCGCATGCAGCCACTGGTCGGCGGCGGACTGCAGCGATTCGCGGCTCCAGCGGGCGAACTGGCGGGCGAGCGGGCAGGTCATCGCCCTCAGCCCGGTGGCGGGCGTGCCCATGTCGACGAGCTGGACCGCGCCGAGCGCCGAGCAGCCGCCGGCGAAGCGCTGGTCGGGGAGCCGCCTGAACTGGATATGCTCGCGGGCGAGATCGATATGGCATTGCAGCGTGTCGGGGCTGCCCCGGTCGGCCAGCGGCCGGGTCGGCGGACGCGGCGGCTCCCGCCCCCGCTCGGCGTGCGGAATGCAGCCGCACAAGGCGGCCAGCGCCACCGGAGCCATCCCCCACCGCATGGCGTCAGGCTTCGGGAGCGGCCCCGCGCCGGTCAAGCCGATTGAGTCGAAGCGTTTGTCCAGCGGGCCGGGTGGCGCTCAGCCCCCGGGGACGTGGAAGATGATCGTGGTGCGGAAGATCGTGCCGGGCGCCTGGGCGCCGTTCGACAAGGTCGGCCCGGCCCGGAACCAGCCGCTCAGCTGCAGCGCGGCGAGCTGGAAGTCGGCGAGGAAGCGGCCGGGATCGCCCCCCGTCCCCGCCACCGGATTGAGGCAGAACAGGGTGAGATCGGGCTGCACCTGGCAATCGATCCGGATGCGCGCCTCCAGCGCCGCGTCCAGCGCGCCGCGCGGATAATAATCCTGGCTCTGCTCGCCGGTCATCACCTGGGCGAAGGTGACGTTGCCGGGCGGGCGCTCGGTGAAGGCGAACAGCCGCGCGGCGGGCCGCACGTCAGACGCCACGATCCGGTCCTGGATCGCGACCGCGAGCGGACCCTGGGCCGCCATCTGCGCGGCGGTCAGCCGGAACTGGTAGAGCGAGCCGAGCGCGGTGGCGGCGGCGCGGTACGCGTCGGGCACGCCAGGCTCCTGGCAGACGATGACGCGCCCGTTCGTGCGGTCGAGCAGGCAGCGGATCGTGAAGGTGAGGCCGCGGCTCGGGATGCGGGGCGCGGAAGCCAGCAGGAAATGCCGCGCCGCCGCGCTTGGCCGGCTGACGATCGTCGCGCCCTGAAAGGGAAGGATTTCGGCATTGGCCGGGATGGTGACGGGCGGCGGGGTCGTCTGGCCCGGCAGCGTGTAGTTGATCGGCGGCGGCGCCGGCTGCAGCGCAGCGGCAACGGTGGCAAAAGCAGTCGCGAACCAGATCATGGCCATCTCCCCCAATGGGGCGAGCATAAGCCGGACCCGCGCTTGACAGCAAGGCAGGCATCTTTATCCCCGTCGGCGGGCCACGCCGTCCCAACGCGGCGCGTGCTCTCTGCGAGGAGAGTTGTAGATGACCGAGTTGATGCCGGAGGCCGCCGGCGCGGCTGTGCGCCCGGAAAAGCCCCGCATCCGGCCCAGGCGCCCCTTTTTCTCCTCCGGCCCCTGCGCGAAGCCGCCGGGCTGGGCCCCCGAAAAGCTCGCCACCGGCTGCCTCGGCCGCTCGCATCGCTCGAAGCTCGGCAAGGCACGGCTGCAGCATGCGATCGATCTGATGCGCGAATTGCTGCGGCTCCCCGCCTCGCACCGGCTCGGCATCGTCCCGGGTTCGGACACCGGCGCCTTCGAAATGGCGATGTGGACGATGCTCGGCGCCAGGCCCGTCACCTGCCTCGCCTGGGAGAGTTTCGGCGAGGGCTGGGTGACCGATGCGGCCGGGCAATTGAACCTCGCGCCGAACGTGATCCGCGCCGATTATGGCGAACTGCCGGACCTCGCGCAGGTCGACTGGACGCACGACGTGCTCTTCACCTGGAACGGCACCACGTCGGGGGTGCGCGTGCCGGACGGCGACTGGATCGCCGACGACCGCGAGGGGCTGTCGATCGCCGACGCGACCAGCGCGGTGTTCGCCTGTGACATTCCCTGGGAGAAGGTCGATGTCGCCACCTTCTCCTGGCAGAAGGTGCTTGGCGGCGAGGGCGGGCACGGCGTGCTGATCCTCGGCCCGCGCGCGGTCGAGCGGCTGGAGAGCCACACCCCCGCCTGGCCGTTGCCCAAGATCTTCCGGCTGACGACGAAGGGCGCGCTCAACGAAAGCGTGTTCAGGGGCGAGACGATCAACACGCCGTCCATGCTCGCCGTCGAGGACGCGATCTGGGCGCTGGAATGGGCGGTGATGGAGGGCGGCGCCAATGCCTTGCTCGCCCGCACCGAGGCCAATGCCGCGGCGCTGCATGAGATCGTGGAGGCGCGGGACTGGCTCGACTATCTCGCCGTCGATCCGGCGGCGCGTTCGAAGACCAGCGTCTGCCTGACCGTCGCGGGCGCGGACGAGGCCTTCATCAAGCGGATGGCCGCCTTGCTCGAGCTGGAGGGCGCCGCCTGGGACATTGCCGGCTACCGCGACGCGCCGCCGGGTCTGCGCATCTGGTGCGGCGCCACCGTCGATGCCGACGACATCAGTGCGCTCGGGCCCTGGCTCGACTGGGCCTATGAAGAAGCGAAAGAAAAGTAGATGCCGCGTGTCCTGATTTCCGATCAGATGGACCCGAAGGCCGCGGAGGTTTTCCGCGCCAATGGCGTCGAGGTGGACGAGAGGCCGGGCCTGTCGAAGGATGAATTGAAGGCGGTGATCGGCGATTATGACGGCCTCGCGATCCGCTCGGCCACGAAGGTGACCGCCGACCTGCTCGACGCCGCGCCCGATCTCAAGGTCGTCGGCCGCGCCGGCATCGGCGTCGACAATGTCGACATCCCGGCCGCGACCGCGCGCGGCGTGGTGGTGATGAACACGCCCTACGGCAATTCGATCACCACCGCCGAACATGCCGTCGCCCTGATGTTCGCGCTCGCCCGCGAGCTGCCCGCCGCCGACATCTCCACCCAGGCAGGCAAATGGGAGAAGAACCGCTTCATGGGGGTCGAGCTGACCTCGAAGACGCTCGGCCTGATCGGCTGCGGCAATATCGGCTCGATCGTCGCCGACCGGGCCATCGGCCTGCGCATGAAGGTGATCGCCTACGATCCCTTTCTGACCCCGGAGCGCGCGGTGGAGCTCGGCGTGGAAAAGGTGACGCTGGACCAGCTGCTCGCCCGCGCGGACTTCATCACCCTGCACACGCCGCTGACCGAGCAGACCCGTCACATCCTTTCCGCCGCGAGCCTGGCGAAGACGAAACGGGGCGTGCGCATCATCAATTGCGCGCGGGGCGGGCTGATCGACGAGAAGGCGCTGAAGGCCGCGCTCGACAGCGGCCAGGTCGGGGGCGCGGCGCTCGACGTGTTCGTCGAGGAGCCGGCCACGGACAATCCCCTGTTCGGCACGCCCGGCCTGGTCGCGACCCCGCATCTCGGCGCCTCGACCACCGAGGCCCAGGTCAACGTCGCCATCCAGGTCGCCGAGCAGATGAGCGATTTCCTGATCCGCGGCGGCGTCACCAACGCGCTGAACATGCCCTCCCTCACCGCCGAGGAGGCGCCGCGCCTCCGGCCCTATATGGAGCTGGCCGCCAAGCTCGGCAGCCTGGTCGGCCAGGTCGAGGGGACGAGCATCAAGAGCGTCTCGGTCGAGGTGGAGGGCGCCGCCGCTTCGCTCAACCAGAAACCGATCACCGGCGCCGTGCTCGCCGGCCTGATGCAGGTTTATTCGGACACGGTGAACATGGTGAACGCGCCCAATCTCGCAAAGGATCGCGGGCTCGACGTGCGCGAGGTGCGTCACGAGCGGGAGGGCGCCTATCACACCCTGCTCCGGGTCGCGGTGATGACGCCGCACGGCCGCCGCAGCGTCGCCGGGACCCTGTTCGGCGATGCGGCGCCGCGCCTCGTCGAGATGTTCGGCATCGCCATCGAGGCCGACCTCAGCGGCGAGATGATCTACACCGTCAACGAGGACAAGCCGGGCTTTGTCGGGCGGCTCGGCTCCGCGCTCGGCGAGGCGGGGGTGAACATCGCCACCTTCCACCTCGGCCGGCGCGAGGCCGGCGGCGACGCCATGGCCCTGATCGCGGTCGACGGGCATATTGACGCGGAACTGGTGAGCCGGCTCGAGGCTTTATCCGGCGTGAAAGGGGTGAAGCCGCTCCGCTTCTGATCGATGGGGGAGGATTATGCGCCTCGCATTGCTCCTGTTTGCCGCCCTGCTGATCGCGGCGCCGCCCGCCGCCCGGGGGCAGGGTGCGCGCGAGCCCGAATGGCGGACCGCGATCGAGGCCGACGTGCTGCTCCACCCGTTTCGCTACGAGCCGCGGGAAATCCGGCTCGCCGCCGGGCGGCCGGTCCTGCTCCATTTCGTCAATAACGGGCGCGCCAATCTCAGCTTCCGCGCGCCGCGCTTCTTCGCCGCCGCCCTGATCCGGCGCAGCGACCGCCACGCGGTGCGCAACGGCGGCTTCCGGCTCGCGCCCGGCGAGCGGTTCAGCATCGCGCTGGTTCCCGCGCCGGGACATTATGGCGCGCACAGCGGCTATTTCCTCCACCGCCTGCGTGGCATGACGGCGCGGATCATCGTCGAGTGAAGACTTGAAAGGCCTCAAGTGTGTTATTATTATAACACACAAGGAGATGAGCGGATGGCGAAGGTGAAGATTCCGAAGCGGGTTGCCGGCGTGAAGGTGCCGAAGAAGGTCCGCAAGCAGGCGAAGAAGACGCTGAAGCTCACCGGCTCGCCCGCGGTCCGCGACCTTGCGCTGGCCGGGCTGACGCTGGCCGCCGAGCGGGTGCTCAACGCGGCGCAGGAGCGGCCCCGCCGGCACGGCGCGCGGTCGAGCATGAACCTGGACGGGCTCGATCTCGGCGCGGTGGTTCACGCCGCCGTCTCGGAAGGCGCGCGGCGCTTCCTCGAAGGCTTCGAGGAGGGCGCCGCCGCGGCCGCTCCGAAGCGCCCTCGCAAGCGCGGCGCGGCCTGATCCTCCTACCTGGCGTTCCTCAGCCCTTCTATCGGCTGCAGGCGCTGGACCGGCTCCGGGCCGCCGCGCAGCTGGCCGCGGATCGCGCCCTGCGGGTGGTCCCCGGTATGGACGTTCACATAGAAGTCCTGGGCCGCCAGCACCATCTGCCGGGCGAGGTCCTGGCTGACCGTCGCGCAACCCTGGCTGCGGCCATTGGCGTCGGGCGTGGTCAGCGCGACGACGGGCGGTCCGGCTATGCCGGCCGGGCCGCGGTGGATATGGGCGCCGGTGGCCGCCCCGATCGCCCGCGCATAGAGGTTCCAGCAGACCGAGCCGCTCGCGGGCGAGACGCGGATCTCGACCGTGCCGTTGCCGTCCGGATCGCCGGGCCCGGGCACCGCCTGGATGCCGGTCATCGAGACGTAGAGCGTGGCGCGCTGGTTGCCCGGTCGGGCCATGCAGCCGGCGAGCAGGGCCAAAGCCGCGCCGGCGATCAACATCCTTTTCATCATCATCCTCCCTCGCTCCACCGGGTCAGCAACGTATTGGCGATGGCGAAAGGCGGCGGCGCCTGGAAGGGCGCGGCCGGATCGCCGGCCAAAGCGGCCTCGACCCCGGCACGGTCGCACCAGAAGGCATCCTCCAGCTCCTGGTCGAGGGTGAGCGCATCCGACGCCGCGCGGCCGATGCAGGCGATCATCAGCGAGCCGGGGAAGGGCCAGGGCTGGCTGGCGAGATAGCGCACGTCGGTCACCGCCACGCCCGCTTCCTCCATCAGCTCGCGCGCCACCGCCTCCTCGATCGATTCGCCGGGCTCGACGAAGCCGGCCAGCGCCGAATAGCGGCCCGGCGGATAATGGGGCGAGCGGCCGAGCAATACGCGGCCGTCATGCTCGGCGAGCATGATCACGACCGGGTCGACGCGCGGGAAATGCTCAGCCCCGCACGCGGGGCAGGATCGGCCCCAGCCGGCGCGGAACGGGGCGGTGGCATGGCCGCAAACCGGGCAGAAACCATGCCGGTTGTGCCATTCGTTGAGGCTCCGCGCCGCGCCCCAGATGGCGGCGTCCTTCGAACTCATCAGCGCCAGCAGCCGGAACACGCTCCACGCCCGCTGGCCGAGCTGCTCCATCCGGACCAGAGGCGCAAACAAGGGCCGGCCCTCCTCCAGGCCGAGGAACAAAGTGTCGGCTTCGTCCTCCAGCGGCCCCCAGACCAGGCGTCCGGTCTCGTCCAGCACCGGATCGACACTGTCCAGCCGCAGCAGCCGCGCCTCGCCATTCGCCATCAGCCCGGCCAGCCGCCCGGCATCGAGACGCAGATGATCGGCGCGGTCGAGGCCGGCGCCGGTGAAACCGGGCTGGGTCAAATCCCCTCTCCCACTTGGGGAGAGGGAGGGGCCCGCCGGCCGGAAGGCCGGTGGGAGGGTGAGGGCAAAGCAGCTTGGATGATCATCAGAACGCCGTCGATATTCTGAAGCACGTCGTGATTCCAGAAGCGGATCGTCCGATAGCCGAGCGCGGCCATCGCCTGGGCGCGCGCCTCGTCCTGCTCGCGCTGCAAGTCGTGCTGGCCGCCATCTACTTCGACGACGAGCTTCGCCTCGATCGACACGAAGTCGGCGATGAAGCCCGCGAGCCAGGTCTGTTTGCGGAATTTCACGCCGAGCTGACCGGCACGAAGTCGATTCCAGAGCGCGATTTCGGCGTCAGTCATGTCGCGCCGCAGTCGCCGGGCGCGCTGGATTTTGTCCTTCCCCGGGGGACGTTTCATGCCCTCACCCTCCCATTGCTGACGCAATGGGCCCCTCCCTCTCCCCAAATGGGAGAGGGGTTTGGGTCGGACCCTACCGCCTTCCCCCGAATACGTCCCGCGCAAAGGTGTCGGTCCGCTCCGTTGCGACATGGCCCGGCTGGCCGAACTGGCGGAAAATCTCGCCATGGCTGTTGTCGACGGCGACGACCTCGGCGGGGGTGCCGGCGCGGCGCAGGGCCTCGGCGAGGCGCTGCGACTGGGCGCCGCTGTCGTCGGGGCGGCTGGTGATATGCAGAATCAGGAAGCGGCCGGCATTGGGGGCGGCGGCCTGCAGCGTCGGCGAGACACGCGCCTGGAAGGCGGGGTCGGTGCCGAAGGCGCGGGCATAGATGCGCCTGAGGAAGGGGCCGCCGCGCTGCATCTGGGCGGGCACGTCATAGCCGGCGCCGTCGAAGAGAACGATGCCGTCGAGGATCGAGATCGGCAGGCGGTGCGCGCCGAGATAGCGCGGGTCGGTGCCGACCAGAGCGGCGAGATGGGCACCGGCGCTGTGGCCGCTGAGGACGATCCGGTCCGGGTCGAGGCCGAGCCGGTCGGCATTGCGGACCAGATGGGCGATCGCGGCGGCGACGTCCTCGGCCATCGCGGCCGGATCGGCATCGGGCGCCAGCCGGTAGTTGAGCGAGGCGAAGGCATAGCCGAGGCGGTGGAAATGCGCGGCCATATGCCCGGCCATGCGCTTGTCGCCGAACGTCCAGCCGCCGCCATGGATGAAAATCACCAGCGGCGCGCGCCGGCCCGCTGCGGGCGTGAAATCCATGCGCTGGCGCGGGTCCGCGCCAAAGGCGATCTCGCTCGTGCCCTCGGGATAAGACGTGCGCTGCGCGGCGAGCGGGCCGGCGAGAAACAGAGCGAGCAAGGCGGCAAGCAGGACACGCATGGGCGGCACTCTCAGACCAACAGGGTGTCCTCCCTAACGGCGCCCTCCGCCTTTCCCTTCTCCCGCCACGCCAGGCCGCGGGCGGCGAGCCTGGCGAACAGGGTCGGCAGGCCGGCGTCGGCGATGGCGTCGACCGGGTGCCAGAGGCCTTCGGGGCGCCGGTCCGTGCGGGCGCAGAGCAGGGTCATGGTCAGCGAGAAATGGGTGAAAACATGCTCGACCGCCCCCGCTTCCTCCCAGGCCGCTTCCACCGGCGGTTCCTCGGGAAGGGCCAGCATGCCGCCGAGCAGGCCGCTGGGCGGGCGGCGGACGAGCAGGACCTCGCCGTCATGCTCCAGCCACCAGGCCTTGCCGTGGCGGCGCGGGCGGGCGGCCTTCGGGGCCTTCACCGGATATCGTTCCGGGTCGCCCGCCGCCCGGGCCTTGCACCAGCTCCGCACCGGGCAGCGCCCGCAAGCCGGGTTGCGCGGCGTGCAGATCGTGGCGCCGAGGTCCATCATCGCCTGCGCGAAATCGCCGGCGCCCCCGGCCGGCGTCATCGCGTCCGCCAGCGCGCGGATGCGCGGCCGCGCCTGCGGCAATGGTTCCTTCAGTGCATGAAGCCGGGAGATCACCCGCTCGACATTGCCGTCCACCACCACGGCGCGTTTCCCGAAGGCGATCGCGGCGATCGCGGCGGCGGTATAGGCGCCGATCCCGGGCAGCTTGCGCAGCGCGGCTTCCTCACCGGGAAAGACCCCGTCATGCTCCGCCGCGACGGCGCGGGCACAGGCGAGCAGGTTGCGGGCGCGGGCATAATAACCGAGCCCGGCCCAGGCCGACATCAGGTCCGCATCTTCCGCCCTGGCCAGCGCCTCCACCGTCGGCCAGCGCGCCGTGAATCGCTCGAAATAGGGCTTCACCGCGGCGACCGTGGTCTGCTGCAGCATCACCTCGCTCAGCCACACCCGGTAAGGGTCCGCCGTCTCGCCCGCTTCCGCCCGCCACGGCAGGCGGCGCTTATCCACAACATACCAACACAAAAGCGCTTCGGCGGCATCGACGGGCATGGGCCGCCTATGCCATGCTCGACCGCAGAGTGGAAAGCAAAGTGACCAGGACCGGCGCTAAGGGCAGGAAGGCGGCCGCGGAAGCCCCGCGGGCGCGCCGTGCGCGCGCCGTTGCCGATCTGCTGCCCGCGGCCGGCGGCGCCGCCTTCCGCCGCTTCGGCTTCGTCCAGTCCTCGATCGTCAGCCGCTGGCAGGAAATTGTCGGCGCCCGCTATGCCGCCGTCTCGACGCCGGAATCGATCCGCTTCCCGCCGGGCAGGAAGAGCGCCGGCACGCTCACCCTCGTCGTCGAGGGCGCGCACGCGCCGATGATGCAGCATGTTGCGCCGGCCATCCGGGAGCGGGTCAATCATTTCTTCGGTTACGAGGCGGTCGCGCGGGTCGCGATCCGGCAAGGCCTGGTTCAGGTCGAGAAAGGAAGGGTCCGGCGCGCGCCGCCTTCGCTGCGCCCGGTGACGATCCCGGTGGACATGAAGGATTCGCTGCGCGACATCGCCGATCCCGAGCTGCGCCAATGCCTCGAATCGCTTGCGCGCGGGCTCGCGGCTGGCGATGGACCGCCGGCAGTCGCGACGATCCCGGTCGTCGGCAGAATTGGAGAGAGGAAGAAATGAAAAGCATTTTCACGGCCGGCGCGGCCGCGCTCGCTCTGACCCTCGCCGCCTGTGGCGGCGGTGGCGGCAATAACAGCGCCGGCATCGCGGCGCCCTCGGCCCCGGTCGCGAATGTCGCGGCGCCGAACGGCGGCGACTGGACGCAGACCGTCACCGAGACGGAGCGCGGCTATCTGATGGGCAATCCCAATGCGCCGGTGAAGCTGGTCGAATATGCCTCGATCACCTGCCCGCACTGCGGCGAGTTCACCACCGACGGCGGCGCCGAAGGCATCCAGAACTATGTCCGCAGCGGCCGGGTGAGCTGGGAATATCGGCCCTACGCGATCTTCCCGACCGATCCGGGCCTGTTCGCGCTGCTGCGCTGCAACGGCGCCGCCGCCTTCTTCCCGATGGCCGAGCAGCTCTACGCCGACCAGCGCACCTGGGCGGCGCGGGGCCAGACCTACCTGGAAGCGAACCGCGCCGCGCTCGAGGGGATGGACGAGCAGACCAAGGCGTCGACCCTTGTCCGGGAAACCGGCGTCGATGCGTTCTTCCGCCAGCGCGGCATGACCCAGCAGCAGATCGACCAGTGCCTCGCGAACCGGGGCAATCTGGAGCGTGTCGCCCAGGATACGCAGCACGCCGTCCAGACGGACAATCCGCCGGGCACGCCGACCTTCTACATTAACGGCCGGCAGGCCGATGGCGTCGGCCTCTGGCGCGACCTGGGCCCGTTGCTGCAGCGGAGCGTCGGCGGCTGATGGGCGCGCCCCGCATCCTGCTCGCCGCGCTGGCGGCGATGGCCATGCTGACCGTGCCGGCGGCGGAAGCCGCCGCGCAGCAGCGCCGCGCCGCGCGGCCCGCCGCCCCGGCGCGGGTGGATTGGGTGCGCACCGCGGTCCGCACGCCCGAAGGCGTCCGCATCGGCAATCCCGCGGCCCGGGTGAGGCTGGTCGAATATGGCTCGATCACCTGTCCGCATTGCGCCGCCTTCGCGAATGAGGGGGGAACCGCCGGCCTCTACGCCTATATCCGCACCGGCCGGGTCAGCTGGGAATATCGGCCCTATATGATCTTCCCGACCGACCCGGGCCTGTTCGCCGCGCTCAACTGCCTGCCGCCCGCCGCCTTCTTCGGCACCGTCGAGCAACTCTATGCGACGCAGCGGACCTGGGTGGGAAGGGTGCAGACCTATCTTGAAGCGAACCAGGCGCAGGTGGTGAGCATGAGCATCCCGCAGCGGGCGGTCGCCTTGTTCCGCGCCAGCCAACTCGAGAGCCTCTTCCTCGCCCGTGGCATGTCCCGGCCGCAGATCAACGCCTGCGTCGCCAGCCCGGCCAATCTGCAGCGGGTCGCCAATCTCGCGCAGCGCGCCAACCGGCTTTATGCCATTCCGGGGACGCCGACCTTCTATATCAACGGCGTGCATGCCGAAGGCGTCGGCTATTGGGCGCAGCTCGAGCCTTTGCTGATCCGCGCCGGCGCGCGGTAACGGCCGGGGCACAGGGGGACGGACGCAGTCAGGTGAAGGTCAAACGGCTCAAACTTTCCGGCTTCAAGAGCTTCGTCGAGCCTGCCGAGCTGCGCGTCGAGGACGGGCTGACGGGGATTGTCGGGCCGAACGGCTGCGGCAAGTCCAACGTGCTGGAGGCGATCCGCTGGGTGATGGGCGAAAGCTCGCCCAAGTCGATGCGCGGCGCCGGCATGGACGACGTCATTTTCGCCGGCACCACGCTCCGCCCGGCGCGCGACTTCGCCGAAGTGACGATGCTGGTCGAGCGCGAGGCCGGCGACGATGAGGGCGAGATCAGCCTTGCGCCGCTCGGCGAGGCGGAGATCACCCGCCGGATCGAGCGCGGGGCCGGTTCCGCCTACCGGGTGAACGGCCGCGACGTCCGCCAGAAGGATGTCGCCCTGCTCTTCGCCGACGCGGCGACGGGCGCCCACTCGCCGGCTCTGGTCAGCCAGGGCAAGATCAGCGCGGTGATCGCCGCCAGGCCGACCGAGCGGCGGCTGATGCTGGAGGAGGCGGCCGGGATTGCCGGCCTCCACGTCCGCCGCAAGGATGCCGAGCAGAAACTGCGCGCGACCGAGGCGAACCTGATCCGGCTCGACGAGATCCTCGCCGATATGGAACTGCGCGGCACCGCGCTGAGGCGGCAGGCGCGCGCGGCCGAGCGCTATCGCAAATTGTCCGACCAGATTCGCGTCGCCGAGGCGCGGCTGGTCTTCGCGCGCTGGCGCGAGGCGGCGGAGGCGGCCGAGGCGGCGAGGGCAGAGGCGGAAGCGGCGGAAGCGGCGGTCGCCCGCGCGGCCGAGGCGCGGCTCGCGGCGGCGGCCTGGCAGAATGACGCGGTGGCGAAGCTGTCGGATCTGCGCAAGGGCGCCGAGGCGGCGCGCGAACATTCCTCCGAACTCGGCCACCGGCTGGCGGCCCTGCGCGCCGAGCGCGACGGCGTCACCCGGCGGATCGCCGAGCTTGGCGAGCGGCAGCGCACGCTCGCCGCCGACCGGCTGCGCGAGGCGGCGCTGAAGGCCGACGCGGCCGCCGCCATCCGGCGGCTGGACGAGGAACTGGCGGCGATCGCGGCGCGGCTGGAGGAGGCCGAGGGCCGGCGCGGCACGATCGACGTCCGCACCGTCGAGCATGAGGATGCGGCCCGCGCCGCCGACGCCGCGCTCGGCCAGGCCCGCGCGGTGCAGGCCGCCGAGCAGGCGGAGGCGCGCGTCGCCACCGCCGCGCTGGCGGCGGCGCAGGCCCGGCTCGCCCGCGCCGCGGCGGAAGCGGCGCGGCTCGCGGAGCAGATGGCGGCGCTTGGCGATGATGCCGGTCTGGTTAGCCAGCTCGGGCAAGTACGAACCGATAAGGAAAATGCCGACAAGGCGCTGGCGGCGGCGGGCGAGGCCGTTGCGGCGGCCGAGGCGCGCCGTGGCGAGGCGGCGGCGGCGCGCGACGCTGCGGAGAGCGAGGCGGCGTCCGCCCGCGCCGCGCTCGCCGCCTTGCAGTCCGAGGCAAAGGCTCTGGCCAGAGCGGTCGAGGGCTCCGCCGGCGATCGCGCGATCGATCATGTCCGCGCCGCCTCCGGTTATGAGCGCGCGCTCGCCGCGGCGTTGGGCGAGGATCTCGAGGCCGGGCTCGGCGCCGGGGGCATGCGCCGCTGGGCCGGCGCCGCGCCGCTCCCCGGGGATCCGGGGCTGCCCGCCGGCACGGCGGCGCTCGCCGACCATGTCGAGGCGCCGCCGGCCTTGCTGCGCCGCCTCAGGCAGATCGCGGTCGCGGAAGCGGACGGCGGGCAGGAGCTCGCGGTCGGCCAGCGTCTCGTCACCCTGGACGGGCGCCTGCGCCGCTGGGACGGCTATGTCGCGACCGGCATGGGCGCCGCCGCGGCCGAGCGACTGATCCGGGTCAACCGGCTTGCCGAGATCGAGACCGCCATGCCCGCCGCCACACGGGCGGTCGAGCAGGCGGAGGCCCGCAGCCGCGCCGCCATGGCCGAAATGCAGGCGGCGCGCGAGGCGGCCGAGGCCGGCCGCCGCGCCGAGGCCGAAGCCGCGGCTGCGTTGCGCGAGGCGGGCCGGGCCGAGGATCAGGCCGTTGTCGCGCTGGAGCGGCTGGAGCTGCGCCGCACCGGCCTCGCCGAGCGCGGGGCCCTGGCCGAGACCGATCTCGCCGAAGCCCGCGGCGCGGAGGCCGAGGCGGAAGGCGTCGCCGCCGCTTTGCCCGATGCCGCGGCCACGGAGGCGAAGGTCGCGCTGTTGCGCGAGGAGGCCGAACTGCGGCAGGCGGCGCTGGCCGAAGTCCGGGCCGAGGCCGCCACCCATGCGCAGGCCGTCAGCGCCGATAAACAGCGCGCCGGGGCCGCCCGTCAGGAGCAGGAGGACTGGCGCGCCCGTGCTGCCCAGGCCGAGGCGCACGAGGGTGAGTTTGCCGCCCGCATTGCCGAGGCGGAGGCCGAGGCGCAGCGTCTCGGCGAGGCGCCCGACCTGCTCGCCGGCCAGATCGAGACATTGACCGCCGAAGCCGGCGAAGCCGCCGAGGCCGCCAGCGCCGCCGCGGCCTGGGAACGCTCGGCCGAGGAGGCGCTGAAGAGCACCGAGGCGAAGCTGGCCGAGGCAGGCGAGGCGCAGGCCGCCGCCCGCGAGGCGCGCGCCGGCGCCGCCGCCCGCGCCGAGGCGCAGGACTCGCGCCGGATCGAGATGACGCGCATCTCCGGCGAGAAATTTGAATGCCCGCCGCCTCTGCTGGCCGAGCGGATCGGCTTCGACGAGGCGAAGATCGGCGACGTCGCGGTCGAATCCGCTCAGCTCGAGCGGCAGATGCAGGAGCGCGAGCGGATCGGGCCGGTCAATCTGGTCGCCGAGAGCGAGCTGAACGAGCTGGAGGAGGGCCGCCTCGCCAGCCAGGCCGAGCGCGAGGAATTGGGCGTCGCCATTCACCGGCTGCGCGGCTCGATCGGCAGCCTGAACCGCGAGGGCCGCGCCCGGCTCCTGGCGGCCTTTCAGGACGTCGACCGCCATTTCCGCAGCCTGTTCACCACCCTGTTCGAGGGCGGGCAGGCGCATCTCGAGCTGGTCGAATCCGACGATCCGCTGGAGGCCGGCCTCGAGATCATGGCGCAGCCGCCCGGCAAGCGCCTCTCGACGCTCACCCTGCTTTCGGGCGGCGAGCAGGCGCTAACCGCTGTGGCACTTATTTTCGCGCTCTTCCTTACCAATCCGGCACCGATCTGTGTGCTTGACGAGGTCGATGCGCCGCTCGACGACGCCAATATCGAGCGCTTCTGCGATCTGCTCGACCGGATGATCGGCGAGACCGACACGCGCTATCTGATCGTCACCCACAATGCGGTGACGATGAGCCGCATGCACCGCCTGTTCGGGGTGACGATGATCGAGAAAGGCGTCTCGCGGCTGGTCAGCGTCGATCTCGGTGGCGCGGAGCGGCTGCTCGCGGCGGAATAACCGCCGCGATCATTCCCCCGGCTGCGACAGCAGGAAACGGCCGAAGGCCAGCTTGACCCCGAGGAACACCGCCGCGGCGCCGAGGATGGCGGCGACGTGGAGGCTCCAGAATTGCCCCGCCGGCATGATGTCGAGCCAGCCGCCGACGATGCCGACCAGGATGTTGGCGAGGAACAGGAACAGATAATAGATGCCGATCACCGTCCCCGCGATCGCCCGCGGCGCGGCCCGCGCGTAGAGCGCAAGGGCGACCGGGAAGACGTTGGCGAAGCCGAGATTGTTGAGCGTGTTGACGACAAGAGCGAGCCACAGGGCCGGCTTCACGCCGGTCGCCGCGTGCTGGCCGGCGACGACCGCCACCAGGATGAAGGCGGAGGAGGAGATCAGGCAGCCGAGGATCAGCTTCGAAAACTCGTCCGGCTCGCGCCAGCGTCTCCCGTACCAGCGCCAGAAGATCACCGCCCCGGCCAAAGTCGCCACGCCGGTGATCGCATCGAACGAGACGAGGAACGAGGTCGGCATACGGAGGCCGAACAGCGAGAAGTCGTAGGAGCGGTCGGCCCAGACCAGATAGGCGTTGAACATCTGCTGGTTGCCGAGCGCGCCGACCGCCAGCACCGGGATCATCAGGCCGAGCAGGATCAGCACCCGCCAGTCGCGCCCGGTCAATGCCGGCACCGGTTCGCTGGCGGTCGCGGTCCGCCCGGCGCGCGGCTCCGGCGGCAAATGACGCCGTCCGGCCAGATAGATCGCAAGGCCGATCACATGCCGACGCCCGCCGCGCCGAACCCCCAATGCCAGGCGACCTTCTCGCCAAGCGCGCCGCAGACCAGGGCCCCGAAGAAGGCCCCGCCGCTGATCCCGATATAATAAAGCTGGTAGGCGTCGGTCGCGCGCCGGTCGCCCGGCGTGTAGAGCGCGCCGACCTGGCTGGCGAGATTGCCCTTGAGGCAGCCGACGCCGAGCACGAGCAGCAGCAAAGCGAACAGGAAGCTGGCGTCGAACGCCATCAGGAAGTGGCCGATCGCCATCAGCACCGCGCCGATGGTGACCGTTCGGGTCTTGCCGAGCCAGCGGTCAGCAAGCAGCCCGCCGAAGATCGGCGTGAGATAGACCAGGGCGGTGTAGGTCCCGAAGATGTGCGAGGCGAGCGCCTGCGTCGTCGGCGGCGCGCCATAGATCCCGGTCAGCACGCCTTTGAACCAGTCGAAGCCGACGATGTGTTCGACATGCGGGGAGAGGAGAAGCGCCTTGACGAGGTAGAGCTCGAGCAGGGTCTGCATCCCGTAATAAGAGAAGCGCTCGAACGCCTCGGTGAAGGCGATCACCGGCAGGCCGACGGGATGGCCGAGGAAATGGCGCGGCGGCCGCGTCTCGAGCAGCTCGGGCCCTGCGTCCGGTTCCTCGATCGTCACGGCCCTCTCCCCCGCGAGAGCCCTCTGCTTAGGCCGATGCTTGTCCTTCGACAAACGCCGTGTCAGGCTGACAAATAATGGCGCGCGCCCGGACCCATCCGCCCGGCCTCTATTATCTGGCCTTCACCGAGGTCTGGGAGCGTTTCTCCTATTACGGGATGACCTCGCTGCTGACCCTCTACATGGTCGGGCAGCTGCTGACGCCCGGGCATGAGGAGCATGTCCTTGGCCTCGCCGGCCTGCGTCATGTCTTCGAAAGCAACGGCCCGATCTCCGACCAGGCCTTCGCCTCTCTCATCTACGGCTGGTATGGCGGCCTCGTCTATTTCACGCCTTTGCTCGGCGGCCTGCTCGCCGACCGACTGCTCGGCACGAAGGCGACGGTGGTGCTCGGCGCCTTGCTGATGAGCGCCGGCCATATCGCCATGGCGTTCGACGCCAGCTTCCTGATCGCGCTCGGCCTGCTGATCCTCGGCTCGGGCTGCCTGAAGGGCAATATCTCGGCGCAGGTCGGCCAGCTCTACCCGGTCGCGGCGGAGAGCCTGCGGACGCAGGCCTATGCGATCTATTCGGCGGGGATCAATATCGGCGCGGTCGCGGGGCCGCTCGCCTGCGGCGGGCTGGCCGCGGCTTATGGCTGGCATGTCGGCTTCGGCTGCGCCGGCGGGCTGATGATCATCGCCCTGATCACCTATCTCGCGGGCCAGCGCCATTTGCCCGGCGGGCGGAAGCGGGCGGAAAAGATCGTGTATCCGCCACTGACCGCCGCTGAGCGCAGGCGGACCCTGCTCCTCATCCTGGTCATCGTGCTCGCCATCATTCCCAATATCGCTTACCCGATGATCTGGAATATCGGCCTGCTCTGGATCGACCAGCATGCCAGCCTGGCGACGCCTCTGGGCATTGTGCCGACCTCCTGGTTCAATTCGGTCGACAGCCTCGCCTCGGTCCTCGCCGTGCCACCTTTGGTCGCGCTCTGGCGCTGGCAGGCGAAACGGCGCCGCGAGCCCGGCGACATCGCCAAGATCGGGATCGGCTTCGCGCTGACCGGCGCCAGCGCCCTCTTCATGGTCGCGGGCTCGCTGCTGCTGGGGCCGGACGGCCGCACTGCGGTCTGGTGGCCGCTCGCCTGCTTCATCGGCATGGGCGTCGGCTTCCTCTGGTACTGGCCGGTGCTGCTCGCCCTGATCTCGCGGACGGCGCCCGCCAGGATCAACGCGACGATGATGGGGGGCGCCTTCCTCTCGCTCTTCGTCGGCAGCGTGACCATGGGCTGGATCGGCAGCTTCTACTCGCAGATGCACCCCGCCGCTTTCTGGGCGATCGACGCCGCCATCGGCCTGGCGGGAGGCCTGATCATCCTCGTCATCGGCCGCCCGCTGGCCCGCGGGCTGGCGACGCCGTCGCAGGATGACTCGGGGGCGGGATAACCCTAAACTCCCCGTCATGGCCGACGCCGACGCCAGCCGCCGCTTCATTCCGCCTTACCCGCCGCGCGGGGAGGGGCCGGTCTCGGCCTGGCGCGGGTTTTTCGGCGAGCGGGCGCGAACCGCGGTCTATGGCTGGTCGGAGGCGGCGTTCGGCGCGCCTTATTTCAAGCGCAAGGTGCTTGGCTATACCGTCCACATCCCGCTGCGGCCCGAGCTGGTCGAGCATGTCCTGCTCACCAACGCTGCCAATTATGTGAAGCCGGACATCGTCAAGAAGCTGCTGCACCGGACGATCGGCAGCGGCCTGCTCTCCTCCGACGGCGAGCTGTGGCGGGATCAGCGCCGGATCGTCGCCGCCAATTTCGCGCCGGCGCCGATCGACAGCTTGATCCCCACCTTCACCCATGCCGCCAGCGGCATCGCCGCGGGCTGGCAGGAGGGGAATGTGGATGTCGCCGCCGCGGCGACCGCAACGACGATGCGGATCATCGCCGACAGCCTGTTCGCCTGCGACGAACGGCTGACCACCGAGGCGGCGGTGGGCCATATCAAGGCGGCCCTGGAAGGATTCGGCGAGGCGCGGATGCAGGCCCTGCTCGGCCTGCCGATCATGCCCTGGAGCCGCAAGGGCAAGCGCGCCCATGCCGGGCAGCGTTATCTGCGCGAGACGCTCACCCGGGTGGTGAAGGACCGCGGCGCGGACGGCGGGCCCGACGATTTCCTCGGCGGCCTGATCCGCGCTCTCCACGCGAAATTCCCGCCGGCCGAAGCGGAGGCGCTCGCGGTGGACAATGCCGCGACCTTCTATCTCGCCGGCCATGAGACCACCGCCAATGCGCTCGCCTGGACGCTGTTCCTGCTGTCCGAGCAGCCGGCGCTGCAGGAGCGTTGCGCGGCCGAAGCCGAAGCCGCGCTGACCGGGGGCGAGGCCGATCCTGACCTGCCCGAGCGCCTGCCTTTGCTCCGCCGCGTGCTCGAGGAGAGCCTGCGCCTCTATCCGCCCGCGCCGCGGTTCGACCGGCAGGCGGTCGCCGCCGACCGGATCGGCGATCATGACGTCAATGCGGGCGACATCGTCTCGCTCTGGCCCTGGCTGCTGCATCGCCACCGCGACCTCTGGGTGGATCCCGACGTCTTCGATCCGGACCGCTTCCTGCCCGAGGCGAAGGCGGCGCGGCACCGTTTCGCCTACATCCCGTTCGGCGGCGGCCCGCGGCTCTGCGTCGGCATGCGCTTCGCCACGATCGAGGCGCTGGCGGTGCTGGCGCACTGGCTGAGCGCCTGGGCGTTCGCCCCGTTCCCCGGGCGCGCGGTGGATGTCCACGGCATGGTCACCTTGCGTCCCCGCGGGGGACTGCCGCTGCTCCTCTCGCGCCGAAGCCACTAGAGCAGGGCGGCGGGGGCGGCTAGGAATGTGACATGAGCGCGGAGGCACAGCGCCGGGTCGTCCCGGTCATCCTCTCGGGGGGAGCGGGGACGCGGCTGTGGCCGCTGTCGCGCCGCGCCCGGCCGAAGCAGATGCTCGATCTTGCCGGCCAGGGGCCGATGCTGGCCCAGACCGCCGAACGGGTGACCGACGACAATTTGTTCGCGCCGCCTCTGGTCGTCGCCGGCAGGGACCAGGCGGGCGCCATCGCCGCCGTCCTCCCGCAGGCCGAGCTGATCCTTGAGCCCGCCGCGAAGAACACCGCCCCGGCCATCGCCCTCGCCGCGCTCGCCGTCGACAGGGACGACATCCTCCTCGTCCTGCCCAGCGACCATCTGGTCGCCGAGCCCGAGCGCTTCCGCGACGCCGTGCGCCGGGCCTGGCCCTATGCCGCCGACGGCTGGATCGTCACCTTCGGGATGAAGCCGGAGCGGGCCGAGACCGGCTATGGCTATATCGAGCGCGGCGCGGCGCTGGACGAGGGCATCCACCATGCCGTGCGCTTCGTCGAGAAGCCGGACGCCGCCACCGCCGGCCGCTATGCGGCGAGCGGGCGCTACGACTGGAATGGCGGCATCTTCCTGATGCGCGCCGGCACCTATCTCGCGGCGCTGCAGAAGCACGCGCCGAAGATCGCCAGGGCCGCGCGGGCGGCGATGGCCGGCGCGGTCAGGAAAGGCCGCCGGCTCCACCCGGATGCCGCAGCCTTCGCCGAATCGCCGTCGGAATCGATCGACTATGCGGTGATGGAGAAGGCCGAACGGGTGGCCGTGGTCCCGGTCGCGATCGGCTGGTCCGACGTCGGCAGCTGGGAGGCTTTGCTCGACCGGCTGGAGCGCGACGGCCAGGGCAATGCCCTGACCGGGGACGTGCTGGAGCTTGGCACGAAGAATTGCCTCATTCGTTCCGAAGGGCCGCTGGTCGCCGCCATCGGCGTCGAGGATCTGGTGGTGATCGCGACCGGGGATGCGGTGCTGATCGTGCCCAGGGCGATGAGCCAGAAGGTGAAGGACGTCGTCGAGGCGCTGAGGGAACAGGGACGGGACGAATGGACGTAAGGACTTTGGGCGGCAGCGACCTCGAAACACCGCGGCTGGTGCTCGGCGGCAATGTCTTCGGCTGGACGGCGAGCGGCGAGGAGGCGTTCGCGATCCTCGACCGGTTCGTCGAGGCCGGCGGCACGATGATCGACACCGCCGACGTCTATTCGGCCTGGGTGCCCGGCCACCAGGGCGGCGAATCCGAGAGCTTCATCGGCGAATGGCTGCGGCGGCGGGGCCGGCGCGACGACGTGCTGATCGCCACCAAGGTCGGCATGCTGCCGGGCGAGGGCGGCCGGAAGCTGGAGCCGGCGCGCATTGCCGCCGCGGCCGAGGCGAGCTTCAAGCGGCTCGGCACCCATATCGACCTCTATTACGCCCACCAGGATGACGAGGCGACGCCGCTGGCCGAGACGCTGGCGGCGTTCGATCGGTTGGTGAAGGCCGGCAAGGTCCGGGCGATCGGGGCCTCCAATTACAGCGCCGGGCGGCTGAACGAGGCGCTCGACATTTCGGAACGCGACGGGCTGGCGCGCTACGAGGTGCTGCAGCCCGAATATAACCTGATGGTCCGCGACAAGTTCGAAGGGGACCGGCAACAAACCTGCCTCGCGCGAAACCTCGGCGTGCTTCCCTATTTCGGCCTCGCCTCGGGCTTCCTCACCGGCAAGTATCGGAGCGAGGCGGACAAGGGGAAGAGCATCCGCGGCGGGCGCATGGACGGCTATATGACCGACCGGGGCTTCGCATTGCTCGCCGCGCTGGACGAGGTCGCTGCGGAGGCCGGCGCCACGCCCGCGCAGGTGGCGCTCGCCTGGCTCGCCGCCCGCCCCGGCGTCACCGCCCCCATCGCCAGCGCCACCAGCCGCGCCCAGCTCGACGAGCTGCTCGGCGTGCTGACCCTGGAGCTGAGCGGCGAACAGCTGCAGCGGCTGACCGCGGCCGGCGCCTGAGACCTCCCGGCAGCTCGTCATCCCGGACTTGATCCGGGATCCATGAACACGGAGCGTGCCAGTTCCCGCAGGCGGTGTTCATGGATCCTGACTTTCGTCAGGATGACGGAGCGGCCGCGACAAATCGCGACAGCTTTGCGCTTGCCGCGGTGCCGATTGGCGGGTCATCTCGCCGCTCCATTGCCTCCGGTCGAGGAGTATGCGCGATGCGCCGGTCCCTTTCTCTCATCCTCATCCTTGCGGGCGCGGCGCTGGTCGCCGCCTGCGCCACTCAGCAACGCTCACCTGTCCGTCGCGGCATGGGGATGCGGCCCGGAGCCGGGCCGGGCGGGTTTGGCGGCCCCGGCGGCCCCGGCGGTATGGCGCGCGGGGGCCTGTTCGTCAGCCCGGCCGGAGAGCCCTTCCGCCGGAGCGCGGGCGGACCGCAACCGCTCCGCGCCTGGTTCGAGCAGGCCGACACGAACCATGACGGCGCCATCGCATGGCCGGAATTCGAGGCCGATTTCGTCCGCTGGTTCGCATTGCTCGACGCCGATCATGACGGCGAGATCGCGCCCGCCGAGGTCGCCCGCTACGAGCAGGAGATCCTCCCCGAAATGCAGAGCCGCGTCGCCGGCGGCGGCGGGATGCGGATGATGCGCGGCGGCGGCATGCCCGGCGGCGGGATGGGCCGCGGCGGTGGCGGCCGGCGCGAGCTGCAGCGGCGGGGCGGCGGGCAGGGCGGCCCCGGCGGTCCCGCAATGGGGGCGATGGCGATGATGTCCGGCGCCGCCCGCTTCGGCCTGCTGCCGATCGCCCATCCGGTGATGGACGCCGACATCAATTTCAACCGCGGCGTCTCGCGCGAGGAATTCGCCCAGGCCGCCGCCCGCCGCTTCGCCATGCTGGACACGGCGCACAACGGCCGCCTCACCCTCGAGCAGCTCGTCCGGCTCCGCATGCAGGAATTCGCCCCGGGCAATCGCGACGCACCCGGCCTTGGCGAGGAGGAGGGGGAGGGAGAGGGCGAAGGCGGGGAAGGGACGCCGCCACCACCCGGCAACTGACCCGGAACGAATTCAGCGGCGCTTCATCTCGCGCCGCGCTATAGGCGCGCCATGATCCGCAAGTTCCTCCTCGCGGTCCTGCTGCTTGCCGCCTGCGGCCAGAGCAGCACTGATACCGCCGATGCCGCCCAGCGCCACGTTCCGCGGCCCCGCAATGCCCGGATCGCCCTGTTCGCCGGCGGCTGCTTCTGGTCGGCGGAGCGCGACGTCGAGGCGATTCCGGGGGTGGTCGATGCCGTTTCCGGCTTTGCCGGCGGCACTGTCGCCAATCCGAGCTACGAGCGGGTGGTGCGCGGCGGCACCGGGCATGTCGAGGCGGTGCAGGTGATCTACGATCCGGCGCGGATCAGCTACGCCCGGCTCGTCCGCCGCTTCCTGCGGACGATCGACCCGACCGACGGCGGCGGGCAATATTGCGACCGGGGCGAGAATTATCACACCGCCATCTTCGCGCTCGACGCCGGCCAGCGCCGCGATGCGGTCGCCGCCCTTGCGGAGGCGAACCGCATCCTGCGCGGCCGGGTGGTGACGCCGGTGCGCGGCCCCTCCGCCTTCTACGCAGCCGAGGCTTATCATCAGGATTATGCCCGCCGGAACCCGGACGCCTATGGCCGTTACCGCGCCGGCTGCGGCAAGGACGCGCGGCTGCGCGAAGTCTGGGGCGCGCAGGCGGCGACGCACTGACGCGCACGCTTCCGGGGGCAGCCGCGCTTCGTGTCGACCCTCAGCTCAGCGAGTGCAGCCAGAGCATCCCGCTGGTGTCCTCGTGCAGCGCATAACGCTGCCCGGCTTCCACCCGGAAGGTCGCGCGCCGTGACCCGGTATAGCAGATCAGGGTGCGGGTATCGTTCCGGTCGGTGGTCTGGCTCCATTCCGCGCCGGGCCGCAGCGCGACCGGCACGGTGACCTCGCTGCGCGGCCGCCTGATGCCGCAGGTCAGCGGGCGCTGCGTGTCGTTGCGGATATAATAGGTGCCGCCGGCAAAGGCCGAGGCGGGCGCCGCCGCCCCGGTCAGCACGACGGCCGCGATCAGAAATCTGCGCATACCGCCTCTCCATTCAGGCGGACTCGTCGCGACAGGCGACGTCTCGGCCCGCCCCGCGCGCGATTATCGCCGAAACCGGTGCGAAATGCCAGCGGCGCGTAGCGCCGTCAGTTCGCGCTGGTGAGGACCAGGGTGCCGGCGCCGGTCTTGGTCAGGGCGTAGCGACGGCCGGATTGCATGCGAAAATTCAGGTCGCGCGCGGCGCCGCGGCAGATCAGGACGCTGGGCCGGTCCGTCCGGCCGGTCCCGCTCCATTCGCCGCCGGCGCGCAGCGTGATCGGCGCGGCATAATTGCTGCCCGCGTGGCGGATGCTGCAATTCTGCGATTCGCCAGTGTCGTTGCGGACGTAGAAACTGCCTTCGGCCATGGCGAAGGCCGGGCCCGCGCCGGCTATGGCCGCAAGCAGGGCGGCGGTTGTCATGAACCTCTTCATCGTTTCTCTCCCTGTTGTTGCGATTCCGTCAGCGCCCTCGCAGCACGCCGAGCGCCGCGACGGTCATGGCTTCCGTCGCGGTCGCGATCACCCGCTCCGCGTCGGGGGCCCAGAAGGGGCTGTGCAGCGAGGGCAGCGCCGGGCCGCCGTTGCGCGATGCGTCCCAGCGCGCCTGCGGCACGCCGCCCACCCAGAAGATCAGGCTCTCGATGCCCGGCGCGGCGAGGCGGAAGCGGCCGAAATCCTCGCCGGCCATGACCGGTCTGGTGAGCTGCACCCGCTCGGCGCCGAAATGGGCGCGGAAGCGCTCGATCGTCGCGCGGGTGAGGCTTTCGGTGTTGACCGTGGCGGGCGTCGCCTCCGCCTCGCGCACCGTGACCTCGGGCATCCGGTCCTCCGGCACACCGGCGGCGATCGCCTCGCCGCGCGCGATCCGGGCGATCCCGTCCAGCAGCTGACGGCGAATCTCCGGCGTGTAGCTGCGCACGGTGATCAGCAGCCGCGCCTCGGCGGGGATGATGTTGTGCTTGGTGCCGGCCTGGAAACTGCCGACCGTCACCACCGCGCTGTCCAGCGGATCGAGCTCGCGGCTGACCAGGGTCTGCAGCGAGGTGACGATGCGCGCCGCCAGCACGATCGGGTCGCGCGTCGTGTTCGGCGCCGCGCCATGGCCGCCGACGCCGCGCACGACCATGTCGACGCTGTCGACATTGGCCAGCGCCGGGCCTTCGGAATAGCCGATGATCCCCGCGGGCAGGGTCGCGCTGTCGTGGAAGGCGATCGCAAAAGACGGGCGCGGGAAGCGGGTGAACAAACCGTCGTCCAGCATCGCCTTCGCGCCCTGGCTGGTCTCCTCGCCGGGCTGCGCGACCATCACCAGGGTGCCGTGCCACTGGCTCCGCAAGGCCGCCATCCGCCGGGCGACGCCGACCCAGGTCGCCATATGGGTGTCGTGGCCGCAGGCATGCATGATCGCGGTCGCCAGCCCCTCGCGGGTGGTGCCGCGCACGCGGCTGGCAAACGGGAGCCCGGTCTGCTCCTCGACCGGCAGCGCGTCCATGTCGGCGCGCAGCAGCAGGACGGGGCCCGCGCCATTCTCCATCACCGCGACCACGCCGGTGCCGCCGACATGCTCGGTAACGGCAAAGCCGAGCCGCCGCGCCTCGGCCGCGAGCAGGCCGGCGCTGCGCGTCTCCTGCATCGACAGCTCGGGATTGGCGTGCAGGTCCCGGTAGAGGCTCATCAGGTCCGGCATGTCGCGCGCGACCGCCTGGCCGAGGTCCGCCGGGGCATGGGCGGGCTGGGCGGCGGAGGGCATGAGCGGCGCGGTCACGGCCGTGGCCATGAGCAAGGCGGCGAGCAGATAGCGGCGCATGCGAACCTCATCGGCTGGGCGTGAGCTCGATCACGTCGAGCAGGGATTCATAATGGGGGCGGGGGAGGACGAGGCGCCAGCGCCGGTCGCCGACGCGCTCGACGATCCCGATCATGTCGCGTTCCTCGTCGCGGCTGTAGCGCAGCGCCCGCGTCTCGTCGCCGAGCACGAGCGTGCCGAGGAAGATCATCCGCCGGCCATTGTCGGGAAAGATGGTGCCGACCGGGCGCTGCGAGCCGGTCAGCTTGGTGAATTGCAGGCGCCCGCCCGCCTCGGCGATCCGGCAGCGGAAGGGCGGATAGTCGACATAATCGAGCGTCCCGCCCTGCGGCGCGCGGCCGAGCTTGACGGTGCGGCAGGCATAATCGCCGGGCGGCGGCTGCGCGCCGGGCAGAGCGGTGTCGGGCTCGAACAGGGCGCCGCCGGCGGCGACCTCCGCGGCATGGCTCCGGTTCGCCTGGCCGAGCGCTTCGGTCCAGGTGTCGCGCCAGTGGCGCAGGCGGCCGCGGTCCCGCTCGGTCGCGACCACGCGCCAGTCCGTGCCGCGCCCCGCCGGCACGACCTCGTCGCGCGCCACCGCGACGGCGGCGGGCGCGAGCACGGCACAGACGAGGATGGAGAGCCGGAAGGGCAGGCGGGCCATCCGGGCTTCTTAAGCAGAGGCCGCCGGGAAGGCGAGGGACAAAAGGCGGCTTGCGGTGTCGCGCGGGCCGGTTAAGTCTTTCCCCGGAAAGCGAGGATCATGCGTAACCTGACCCGCCGCGCCGCGCCGGCGCTCGTCACTTTGCTCCTGGCCGGCACCGCCCGGGCCGAGGCGCCGACGACAACGCCGCCGCCCGCCGCGCCGCGCACCGACGCACCGGCCCCGGCGCCGCGGCCGAGCCAGGCGGAGGTCCAGGCCTCGCTCAACGCGATCGGCGCGGCGGATACGCGCCGGCTGCTCACCGACCGTGCCTATGCCGGCGAGCTGCTCGGCCATCTCGACCGGATCGCGCCCTATATGTCGAACGATCCGGCGGCGGCCAATGCGGTCCGCAACATGCGCCTGCTCGCCTTCGCGACGCTGGAGCGGCCCACCGACGGGGCGCCGCTGATCGACCAGATCATCGAGGCGCGGCCGAACGAGGCCGGCCAGTATGCCGCCGCCTGGCTCGCCGCCCTGACCTTCCACGACCGGGGCCGGGCCGTCGCCCTGATCGAGACGGCGAGCCGCGCCGTGCCGGGCGTGCGCTGGGCGGACCTGCGCAACATGCTCGACCGGCAGACCGTCTCCTCTTTGCTCTTTCAGCTGAAGACCGGGCGGGAGAATGCGGCGCGGGTCCGCTTCGCCGAGGCCCTGTTCCGGATCGGCTGGCCGGGCGGCGGCGATCTGGAATCGGGCGACTTCATCCGCTCGATCCTGCTCGAGGACCGGCTGGCGGCGGGCGACACCGCCGCCGCGCGCGATTATGCGAACGGGATCACCACGCTCGGCAACACCGTGCCGCTGCTGCTCGGCAAACGCTATGACGTGGCCCTGCCCGCCGGCGCCGACCGGCTCGCCTTGCTTCGCGCCGCTATCGAGCGGCAGGACCGGGCGACGCGCGAGGCGCTGGCCGCCGCGCCGGGCGATCTGCAGCGCCTCGTCGAGCGCGCCGCCTATCTGCGCGGCCTCGCCCGGGACGACGAGGCGCTCGCCTTGCTGCGGCCGCATCTCGCCGATGTCCCCGCCACCGCCGCCAATGGCGAGCATGGCATGTGGGTGGTGAACGAGGCGGCGCTGGCGCTCAGCACGCTCGGCCGCGACGAGGAGGCGCTGGCGCTGATGGACCGGATCGCGGCGCTGCCGCTCGCCGGCAATCCGCAGCTGATGGGCCTGCGGATCAATCATCTGGGCCTGCTCTGGGGGGCGGGCCGCTATGACGAGGTTCTGCGCCGCGCCGCCGCGCTCGACGTCGACGCGCAGCGTTTCGCGAGCGATTATGGCCGGGCCGGCATCGCCGCGATCCGGGTTTGCGCGCTGGCCTCGCTGGGCCGGACCGCCGAGGCGGCGCCGCTGATCGAGCGCCTGCGCGGCTGGAGCGAGCTCAATCCGGTCGCGCTCAGCGATGCCTATCTCTGCCTCGGCGACGATGCGGCGGCGGCCGCCTTGATGGTCCGCCGGCTGGAGGCCGCCGATCCCGATCCGGCCATTCAGACCCTGCAGGACTATACTCTGGGCCCGGCGGCCAGGGGGCCGACCGCCGCCCTGCACCAGCGCTTCATGGCGCTGCGCGACCGGCCCGAGGTGCGCGCCGCGCTGGACCGTGTCGGGCGGCGGATGAGCCTGCCTTTGTCGCGGAGCTACTGGGGCGATTTCTGAGGCTCAGGCCGCGGTCCAGCCGCCGTCGATCGAATAGTTCGCGCCGGTAATCGAGGCCGCCTCGTCGCGGCAGAGGAACAGGGCGAGCGCCGCGACCTGATCGACGGTGACGAACGTCTTGGTCGGCTGGGCGGCGAGCATGACGTCGTTCATCACCTGCTCGCGGGTCATGTTGCGCGTCTTCATCTGGTCCGGGATCTGCCCCTCGACCAAAGGCGTCCAGACATAGCCCGGGCTGATGCAGTTGACGGTGATCCCGGCCTGGGCGACCTCCAGCGCCACCGTCTTGGTGAGCCCGGCAATGCCGTGCTTGGCCGCGACATAGGCGGATTTGTTCGGGCTGGCGACGAGGCTGTGCGCGGAAGCGGTGTTGATGATCCGCCCCCAGCTTTTGTGCTTCATCGCCGGCACCGCGAGCCGGATGGTGTGGAAGGCGGCCGTGAGGTTCAGCGCGAGGATCAGATTCCACTTGTCGACGGGGAATTCGTCGATCGGCGCGACATGCTGGGTGCCGGCATTGTTGACGAGGATATCGACCTCGCCGGCCTCCGCCATCATCGCCTCGATCTCCTCGGGCCTGGTCAGATCGTGGCCGGAATAGTCGGCGCCAAGCTCGGCCTGCAGCTTCGCGATCTCGGCCGCATCGCCGAAGCCGTTCAGCACCAGCTTCGCGCCCTCGCCGGCCAGCGCGCGGGCGATGGCGAGGCCGATGCCGGAGGTGGAGCCGGTGACGAGCGCGGTCTTGCCCTTCAGAAACATGGACAGGCTTCCTTTCTATGCAATCAGATCGAACGCCGCGGTCTTGCCGTCGACGATGTTGCGGGCGAGCAGGCTGTCGTGGCGCATCGTCTCGGCGATCGCGGCCAGCCCCTCCGCCCAGTGATGCTCCATGGTGGCGCGGGAGAATTCGAAGTCGCGCGCGCCGCCCTCCCAGCCATGCTTGCGGTAGATGAGGTGGACGACGTTCACCGCATGCTCGGCGGCCAGCTCCGCCAGCTTCGCCACATCCTCGTCCTGCCTGAGGCCGGCGGGCAGCTTGTCGAGCACCCGCCGGATCGCCTCGCGCTCCTTCCTGAGCCGGATCAGCTGGTCGGTCACCTGCCGGGTGCGGCTCGAATAGCGGATGTCCTTCTCGCGGCTGGTGACGTCCATGATCGTCGCCGGCCGCTCGCCGCGCGAGGGGAAGAGGTCGACCTGGAAGACCAGCAGGTCGGTTTTCTGGTGATCGAGGACATAGGAAAGCGGCGTGTTGGAGACGATGCCGCCGTCCCACCACCAGGCGCCGTCAATCTCCACCGGCGGCAGGCCCGGCGGCAGCGCGCCCGAGGCCATGATGTGCCGCGCGTCGATCCGCACGCGGCGGCTGCCGCGCGTGTCGAAATAGCGGAAATTGCCGGTCTCGACATTGACCGCGCCGACGCTGAGCCGGACCGGCCCCTCGTTCAGCAGCTCCCAGTCGACGAACCGGTCCAGCGTCCCGGCCAGCGGCGCATTGTCATAATAGCTGAGCGCGCCGAGGCTCCTCGCCGGCGCCAGCGCCGGGGTCAGCAGCCGGGGCGTGAAGAAGCCCGGCACGCCCTGCATCGCCACGAAGCCGGCCGAGGCCATGTGCACGAACTCGCGCCATTCGTCCCCGCCTCCGGCGAAGGGCAAAGCGGGCAAAGCCGCCGTCACCTCCTCCCAGAAGCCGCGCAGCTTCGCGACGCGCTGCTCGGGCGGATTGCCGGCGAAGATCGCGGCGTTGACCGCGCCGATCGAGATGCCGGCGACCCAGTCGACCTCGATCCCTTTTTCCTCCAGCCCCTCGACCACGCCGGCCTGGTAGGCGCCGAGCGCGCCGCCGCCCTGCAGCACGAGCGCGACCTCGTCGGGGAGCGGCAGCCGCTCGCCGGTCTTCGCGTGCCGCCGCCTGCTGTGCGTATCCGCCATCGCCGCCCCATGTGCGCGCTTCGCCGGCTTATGCAAGTGCGCGGCGCGCTTCGTTTCCCGCTTTCGCGCGGATCGTGGCGGGAGTAGGTATCGCCCACCTGTTCTGGAGGGACCCCCATGTTTCGCTTGCTCGCCGCTCTTGCCGCCCCCGCGCTCCTTCTCGCTACCCCCGGCGCCGCCGCCCAGCCCGCGCCCGCCGCGCCGGCGGTGCAGCCGGATCCCGGCACGCCCGCGGCCAATTTCACTTCGGAGCGGATCGGCGTCACCGTCATGGGCACCGGCCCGGACGTCGTCCTGATCCCCGGCCTCGCCTCCACGCCCGCGGTCTGGACCAGCACGATGGCGGCCTTGCCCGGCTATCGCTACCATTTGATCCACGTCTCGGGCTTCGCCGGCCGCCCGGCCGGCGCCAATGCCGGAGGCCCCTATCTGAGCCCCGTCGCCGAGGAGATCGCGCGCTACATTCGCGAGGCGCATCTCGAGCATCCGGCCGTGGTCGGCCATTCGATGGGCGGCAGCTGGGCGATCATGATCGCCGGCCGTCATCCGGAGCTGGTCGGCAAGGTCATGGTCGTCGACATGCTGCCCTATCTCGGCATCATGCTGCGCTCGCAGGGCATGAGCGAAGAGCAGATGACGCAGACGATCGACCAGCTCCAGGGGGTGCTCGCCAATTCGCCGCCCGAGCAGCGCCGGATGATGACCGGCATGATGGTCTCGTCGATGGTCAATACCGAGAGCGAGAAGCAGCCGCAGATCGACGCCAGCCTCGCCAGCGACCAGGCCGTCTCGGCGCAGGGCTTCACCGATCTGCTCCGCACCAATTTGCTCGAGGATGTCGGCCATATCCGCGCGCCGCTGGTCGTGCTCTATGTGCAGCCCGCGGCCCAGCCCGGCGGGCCGACGATCACGCCGGAGCAGATCGACCGCGCCTATCAGCTCTCCTACCAGGCGGCGCCGCAAGCGGTGGTCCGGCGGGTGCCGAACAGCGCCCACTTCATCATGTTCGACAATGCGCCTTTCTTCCAGGCGCAGCTCCGCGAGTTCCTGACCACGCCGGGCACGCCGCGGCCGTGAGGCGCGGCGCCGCGCTGCTGCTCGCCGCGGCGGCCCTTGCCTGGGCCGCACCGGCGGCGGCGCGCGAGACCGAGGAGTCGTTCACCCAGCGCATGGCTGCGCGGTTCCGGGCCGCGCTGCCGGGCTATCCGGTCCGCATCACTGCGCCGCTGGCGCTGATCATGACCCGGCCGGGCGTCACCGAGCCCACCCGGATTTTCGTCGGCCGCATCTGGAATTTCTGCCAGAGCGCGACGGCCGAGGAATGCGAGGCCTCGGTCGCCCATTTCGTCAGCGTGATGCGCAGCAGCATCACCGCGACGGAGACGCCCTTCACCCGCGCGCAGCTGCGCGTCGTCGTGCGTCACGACGACTATTGCGCGGCGCTCGTGCAGATGGGGCAGGGTCGCACGGAGGCGCAGCGTATCGTCCTGCGCCCCTTTCCGCCGGACCTCTGCGAGGTCGTCATGGTCGACTATCCGGACCGGATGCGCGGCCTCAACGGCGCGGACCTGACCCCGCTTGGCCTGACCGCGGCGGAGGCATGGGCGCTGGCCGAGCGGCAGACGCTCGCCAATCTGCCGGAACCGCGCACGCTGGAGGGCCTCAACGGCGGTCAGCTCGTGGCGCTGACCGACTTCGAATATATTCCGAGCATGCTGGTGAACCGCGAGGGCTGGCGCGCGGCGGCGGCCGGCGGGCCGCTGATCGTCGCGGTTCCGGCGGACAATCTGATGATCGTCGTGCGCGAGTCCGCGATCACCGACATGGCGAGCTTCCGCCAGCTCACCCGTCGGGCCTTCCAGGAAGCGGAGCGGCAGATTTCCGATCGCGTCTATCGCTGGACCGACGCCGGCTGGGCCATCGTGGCGGATTAAGGCCGGCACTCCCCTTCTCCGGCGCCGAATTTCCCTGCCCCCGAAACGGTTGGCGCCGGCGTGACGGCTGCTGTCACACCGGCGCCGACGGGCCCTTGGGAAGAGGTAATGCCCGTCAAGTTGCGAACCGTTCTCAAGTCCCTTGACACTGTTGCGAGTGATTTGCAATAGCTTCCTTCGACCGGAAACGTCCGGCCTGTCGTACCAAGGGGCTCTCCCATCGTGACCAAGCAGATACCCGCCCGGAGCGCCGCCCGCGCCCCTCTCTTCCTCGCTCTGGGCGCGGTCGGCTTCCTCTCCTCGCCGGCGCTCGCCGCGCCCGACGTCGCCGAGGACGGGACCGGCGCCGTCCAGACCGACGTCGAGCAGCGCGGCAATGACGTCCTCGTCGAGGGCGCGCGCCAGCAGAACCGGGTGGAATCGCCCAAAGCCACGGCCGACCTGCTCGATACCCCGCAGACCGTCTCCGTCATTTCCGACCAGACGCTCCGCCGCCAGAATCTGCTGACCCTGCGCGACGCGCTCGCCACCATTCCGGGCATCACCTTCGGCGCCGGAGAAGGGGGGGGCGGTTATGGCGATGCGATCAACCTGCGCGGCTATTCCGCCAGCAACGACATCACCCAGGACGGCGTCCGCGATTCCGCCCAGTACAGCCGCACCGATCCGTTCAACCTGCAACAGATCGAAATCTACAATGGCGCGAACAGCGTCTTCAACGGCTCGGGCAGCGTCGGCGGCACGATCAACCTCGTCTCCAAGGTCCCGCAGTCGGACAATCTCACCATCCTCTCCGGCGCGGTCGGCACCGACAATTATCTGCGCGGCACGATCGACAGCAACTGGCGGATCAGCCCCGCGGTCGCGGTCCGGCTGAACGCCATGGCGCACCGCAACGACGTCCCCGGCCGCGATTTCGAGCATTACCGCCGCTGGGGCGTGGCGCCGGCGATCACCTTCGGCATGGAGGGGCCGACCCGGGTCACCATCGCCTATGTCCACCAGCGCGACGACAATATCCCGGTCTACGGCGTCCCCTATTTCCTCAATCAGCTGAACGGCGGGCCGCTGCCCGGGGCGGACCGCAGCGCCTATTATGGCTATCGCAATCTCGACGAGCAGGAGACCAGGGTCGACCGCCTGACCGTGACCTTCCACCAGGACATTACCGACCATATCTCGCTGCGCTCGCTCGCCCGCTGGCAGAAGGTCGATCAATATACCCAGACCAGTTCGTCGGAAGGCACCTGGTGCCTGACTGGCACCGGCCGCCAGCCGGTGGCGACCGGCGCGACCGCGACCGTCGGCCTCGCCTGCCCCGCCGGCCTGCTGCCCGGCTTCTACCGCCCGTCCGGCCCGCGCGGCCGGGTGCGGGACCAGTCGAACGAGCTCTGGTACAGCCAGACCGATTTCCGGGTCGAAAGCGGCCACTCGGGCGGGCTGCGCAACGTCCTCGTCTTCGGCACCTCCTTCGGCTGGGAAGACTATTTCATCGAAACCGCCGAGCTGGCGCGCAATGCCGACGGCTCTGCCTTCACGCCGCTGCCGATCGACAGCATCTCCAGTCCGACCGCCATTTACACGGGTCCGGTCAACTATACGGTCACCGCCCGCTCGCGCGGTGCGTCCAGTGATCAGGCCTTCTACGCCTTCGACACGTTCGAGATCGGGCCGCATTTCGAGCTGAACGCGGGCATCCGCTACGAATGGGCGGAAGGCACCTTCCGGAACGTCTCGCTGCCCGTCTATCCGCCCGGCACGGCGGCGCTCACCGCCCTGCAGCTGCTGCCGCAGCGGAGCGACGAGCGGCTTTTTTCCTACCGGTTCGGCGCGCTCTACAAGCCGACCCGCAACACCTCGATCTATGCCGCCTTCGGCAATGCGCGGACGCCGACCTCGGCGACGGTTCGGCTCGGCTGCGGCGTCGTCGCCGCGGCCGGCGCGGCCGATCCCTGCGCCGCAGCGCCGGAAACCGCGCGCAATTACGAGATCGGCGTCAAGGCGGACCTGTTCAACCGCCGGCTGAACCTGACCGCGGCCCTGTTCCGCAACGAGCGCAGCAATTTCCGCGTCGCTTCCAACGACCCGGCGCAGCTGGCCGGCACCCAGGTCGTCGACGGCCGCTCGCGGGTGGACGGGCTGGCGCTCGGCGTCTCGGGCAATCTCACCGATCGCTGGTCGATCTTCGCCAATTACACGTACCTGGACTCGAAGGTGCTACAGAGCGTCTCCGATTTCTGCCTTGCGCATCCAAGCGTCGCCTGCCTGAATTCCAACCCGGCCAATTTCCCGGCCGGGGCGGCGGCAGGCTCGATCGTCATCCCCGATCCGCAGGCCGGCGACCGGCTGATCCAGACGCCGAAACATTCGGGCAGCCTCTTCACCACCTACCGCCTGCCCTTCGGCCTGCAGCTCGGCTACGGCCTCACCTACCAGGGGCGCTTCGCCACCTTCCAGCGCACGCTGCTGCAGCGCACCCAGTATTTCAGCGACGATTTCATCACCCAGCGGCTGTTCGCCTCCTGGGCCTTCAGCAACGGCATGACGGTGCAGCTGAACGTCCAGAATTTGTTCAACGAGCATTATTACACCAACATCCGCAACAATGTCGGCACCGCGCTGACCGGCGCCACCGCCAATAATGGCGTGATCACCGGCGGCTGGGCGACACCCGGCGAGGCGCGCTCCGCGGTGCTCAGCCTGTTCTACAGCTTCTGAGGCTGCAAAAGGGGACAGTTACTAGAACTGTCCCCATTCCTCGTTCTTCAGGACCAACGCCCATGATGCTCGCCATCCCCGATCTGCTGGACAAGGAGGGGGTGGCGCGCGTCCGCGCGATCATCGACGCGGGCGCGTGGGTGGACGGCAACGCGACCTCGGGCCATCAATCGGCGCTCGCCAAGAGGAACGAGCAGCTGCCGGAGGACGGCCAGGCGGCGAAGGAGGCGGGGCGGCTGGTCCTCGACGCGCTCGGCCGCTCGCCTCTGTTCATCGCCGCGGCGCTGCCGCTGAAAATCTTCCCGCCCCTGTTCAACCGCTACCGGGGCGGCGAGGCGTTCGGCACGCATATCGACAATGCGATCCGCATTCACCGCGCCAGCGAGTATCGCGTCCGCACCGATCTTTCCGCGACGCTCTTCCTCGAGGATCCCGACGCCTATGAGGGCGGCGAGCTGGTGGTGGAGGACAATCCGGGCGCGAGCGCGGTCAAGCTCCCCGCCGGCCAGCTGCTCCTCTACCCTTCGTCCAGCCTGCACCGGGTCGAGCCGGTCACGAAGGGCGCGCGGGTGGCGAGCTTCTTCTGGATCCAGTCCATGATCCGCGACGACGGCGCCCGCGCCATCCTCTTCGATCTCGACCGCTCGATCCAGGCGGTCGCCGCCGCCCGCGGCCAGGACGATGCCGAGGTGATCCGGCTCACCGGCGTCTATCACAATCTTCTCCGCCGCTGGGCGGACACCTAGGCGGGGAGGCGGGTCGGGGTGGGGCGTCGTGCTCCTGCGAAGGCAGGAGCATTGCGAGCAGGCCGCCGCCACGCCCCGATACAATGTAGGTATTGCAATCCATTCTCAATAGCTTTTAGGCTCGGCGCCAAGGCAAGCCGAGCAAGGGGAAACAAGTGGCCCGATCGACCGTCCAGCGCCTGAGGGGCTATTGGCTGACCGTCCACAAATGGATCGGCCTCTGTCTCGCCATCCTGATCATCCCCGTCTCGATCACCGGCGCGGCTCTGGTCTGGGACGGCTGGCTCGACGCGCAGCTCAACCCGCAGCGTTATGCCGTCTCCACCGGCGAGGCGCGGCTGACGCCCGCCCGCTATGCCGACGCCGCCCGGTCCCGCGCCGGCCCCGATGACCGGCTCACCTCGCTCCGCTATCCGGAAGACGGGGAGGGGCCGGTCGTCGCCGGCCTCACCCGGGCGCGGCGCGGTGAGGGTCCGCCGCAGCGGACCAACGTCTGGATCGATCCTGGCACCGGCCGGGTGCTCGACGCCGCCGGCTCGAACAGCGGCCTCGTGCGCATCTTCCACAATCTGCACGGCAGCCTGCTGGTCCCCGGCTGGGGCCGCAATCTCGTCGGCTGGGTCGGCGTGTTCATGTTCATCTCCTGCCTCACCGGCATCTGGCTCTGGTGGCCGATCACCGGCTCCTTCCGCCGCGGCTTCCGCTGGAAAAGGCAGAATTCGACCAACGCCAATCTCCACCATCTGCTCGGCTTCTGGATCATGCTGCCGCTGGCGGTGCTGAGCTTCACCGGCTTCTGGATCTCCTTCCCCGGCGTCTTCGGCGGCGGCGCTCCGCCCGGAGCGCGGCAGGGCCCGGCGCAGCCGCTGGCCGGGACCCGGCTCGCCCCCGACGCCGCGCTCGCCGCCGCACAGCCGCTGTCGCGGGGCGCCCGGCTGACCGGCATCACCTGGCCGACCGACCGCGCGCCCGAGTGGAGGCTCGCTTATGAACGGATCGGCGAGATCGCGGTCAATGACGCGACCGGCGCGGCCAGCCCGCCGCAGCGCGGCGGCGGCCAGCAGCGCCCGCTGATGCGCCGCCTCCACGACGGCACCGGCATGAGCCCGGTCTGGCAGGTGATCATTTTCATCGGCGGCATCATCCCCGCCATCCTCGCGATCACCGGCCTCGTCATGTGGTGGCGCAGCCGCGGCTGGAAGAAGGCGCTGGCGAGGAAGCGGAAGGAGAGGGCGCTCGGCCGGGCCGCGCCGCAGCCGGCGCAATAGCGGCGGGCGATTGATCCAGGTAAGAAGGACTGGTGACCAACCCCGTCTTCTTCCCCGACGCCGCCGGCTTCCGCGCCTGGCTGGCGGCGAACCACGCCACCGCCGCCGAGCTCAGCGTCGGCTTCCGCAAGAAGGCGACCGGGCAGCCCTCGATCAGCTGGCCCGAGGCGCGGGACGAGGCGCTCTGCTTCGGCTGGATCGACGGCATCCGCCACCGGATCGACGACCGGACCTACCGGATCCGCTTCACCCCGCGCCGCGCCGGCAGCATCTGGTCGAAGGTCAATGTCGAGCGCTTCGCCGCGCTGACCGCGGCAGGGCGGATGACCGAAGCCGGCGCCGCGGCCTGTACGGGCAAGGAGGATCGCACCCATTATTCCTACGAAGCCGCCCCGCGCGCGCTCGCGCCGGAGGAGAATGCGCTGTTCCGGCAGAACAAGGCCGCCTGGGCCGATTGGGAGAAGCGCCCGCCCGGCTATCGCAAGCTCTGCCTGCACTGGATCACCAGCGCGAAACGGCCGGAGACCCGCGCCCGCCGCCTCGCCATCCTGATCGAGGACAGCGCTGCCGGCCGCAAGCTCGCCGGCGTCGAGATCGGCCGCAAGCGGGCCTGACCCGCCCGCCTAGCGCGGCGTGCAATGCCGGCCGTTGCCGACCGAATCGCCGGTGCTGGCCGGATCGTTGTCGGAGCAGCCGGAGACGCGCGGCGCGCCATAGCCGTTGTCCCTGCCGCGGCACCTGGTCCCGTAGCCGCTCGGGTCGCCGTTCGGGCCATCGTCGCTGTCCGAGCAGCCCGTGTGGACCCGCCGGTCGATATATTGCGTGCCGGTCGGCGACTCCGAGTTCGAGCCGCGCCCGCCGCAGCGCGGGTCCGCGGCCGGGCCGGTGTCCGAGTCGGTATAGCGGTTGCGGTTGCCGGTGCCGTAGCCGGGCCGGTCGTGATTGTTGCCGCTGTCGCAGTCGGTGACCCCGGTATAGCGGACATTCTGCGCCCTGGCGTCGGGGCCGCCGACGAGCGCCAGCGCGGCGCCGGCGGTCGCGGTCGCGCCGACGCGGAGCAGGAAGGAACGGCGGCTGGTCTTGCGTGCAGGCTTCATGGGCCCCTCCGTCGGACCAACGCGCAAGGACGGCGCAACGGGCGCGGCCTGGCCTGCCGCGCGAGTCCGCCGCCGCCCTTATCCGCCGGTCCCGGCATCGAAACAAGCCGGGGGCGGGTCCCCGTCAGGGGCGCCCGCCGGTCCGGTCCGCGAGCCAGGCGAGGCCGAGGAAGGTCGGCGCCCAGAACGGAAAGATGCCGTAGAGCGTGTCGGTCACCGAATGCGCGTGCCGGTCGATCGCGATGAAGACCTGCACGCAGAACGCGATCGCCAGCAACGTCGCCAGCCAGCCCATGACGGAGACCGGCACGAACAGGATACCCATTGGTCTGAACCAGCGCATCGTCGACCCTCCCCAAACAGTTTCGAGCCGCCAGAATAGCACGATGCGCCGCTGCCGGCTCGTCGGGAAAGGGTGAGGATTTCGTGCAGCCGCGAACGGCGCCCCGCCTCTGTCCGTTATCGCCGCCGCCCCTCCCGCCTTCGTTTCTCCCGCTCCCAATAGGTCAAGGTCCTGAGCGCCCGGTCCACGTCGCTTTCGTCCAGCGGCTCGCCCTCGAACGCCTCGCCGGCGGAGGCGAGGCCCCAACGCGCCGCATATTCATGGAGCAGGCTGTCCAGCCGCGGCCGGGCCTCGCGGATCGCGCGCTCGCAATCCGCCGCGAAGCCGGGCCGCTTCTTCATCTGGTTGCGTGCGGTCTGCGCCGTGAACCCGGCCGCCCGCGCAGCCGCCTCGACATTGCCGGTCCCGCGCAGCGCGCGCAGGAAGATCTCGTCATGCCTGGGCTCCCACCAGCGCTGCCCCGGCGACACCAGCCGCACCCGCCCGCCCTGCCCGCGCCGCGGGACGAGGCCCACGAATTCCTCCCCTGCCTTTGCAGGGGAGGGGGACCCGCCGTAGCCAGAGGCGAAGGCGGGTGGAGGGGCCTCTTCGGCCTCTGCCAGCCGCGCGGACCCCACCGCAATCGCCGCCTCCATCCGCTCCCGAAACCCCGGCTCCAGCTTCCTGAGCCGGTAGATCGCCCCGATCCCCAGCCCCGCCAGCTCCGCCGCGACCTTCACCGTCCCGGTCTCCTCCAGCAAGGCGAAGAACCGCCGCCGCCGCCAGCTGGTGACGCGGACATAGGGGCGTTTCGGATCGGGGGAGGGCGTACGGGCCATGCGTTCCTTTCGCGAAGGAACGGGCCAGAAATACCCTCAAATCCTACATTGCAAGCCTGTTGTGAGGCCTCCGAACCGTGTGGAATGATGCCCTGTCGGGTGTGGAATTGGCCCCGAAAAGTGTGGAGTTTTCGAACCGGCTTTAATTTGCGCAAAAGGCTCGACACGCGGGCGTTGCCGCCGGCTGCGGGAAGGCTCACAACGGCCTCATGCTCTATCTCGCCATCAAGGCCGCCCTTTCCGGCATCATCGTCGCTCTGGTCTCCGAGATCGCCCGGCGCAATCCCGGCGCCGGCGGCCTGCTCGCCTCGCTGCCTTTGGTCTCGGTGCTCGGCATGATCTGGCTCTGGCGCGACACGCACGATCCGGTCCGGATGGCCGCCCATGCCGAGGCGACCTTCTGGTACGTGCTGCCCTCTTTGCCCATGTTCCTGCTGGTCCCGCTCATGCTGCGGAGCGGCTGGGCCTTCTGGGCTGCCCTGCTCGCCGGCTGCCTGCTGACCATGGCGCTCTACGCGGCGATGATCGCCTTCGGCCCGAGGCTCGGCATCCGTCTCTGAACGCTCAGGGCTGCTGCCGGGGGGCGTTCCGATAGCCGGCCTCGAGCTCGCGCCGCCGCACCTCCTGCTCGGCTTGCGTCGGGACGCCGAGCGCCTTCCGCAAGGCGTCGGGGACAAGCGTCCGGTTATACGGTTCCTGCGTCGTGTTGCGCCGGTCGGGCGTGCGATATTGCGTGCCGTAAATCTGGGGCTGCCCGATCTTCTGGAGATAACGGTCGAGCGCGGCGGCGGCGATCCAGGCCGCCCCGGCATGCCCGCGCGCGGCGGCCGCGACGGCAAGCGTATGGGCCATCAGATAATCGTTCGCCTTCGTGCCGTGCTGGAAGATGAAGGCCGCGCGATAGAAATCGTCGCCGGTCCGGAGCGCCCCGCCGTCCAGCAGCGCCCGCGTCCGCGCCTGCCGCGCCGCATCCCGCGGCCCGACGACCGCCCAGTCGATCCCCGGCCCGCCCGGCGCGCGGTCGGCCTGATCGGCCGCGAAGATCGCCGCCATTTCGGAATTGTCGGGCGGGGCGGGAGCGGCGGGCTGCGCCGCCGTGGCGGGCGCTGCAATTGCCAACAGCAAAGCCAGGGCCGCGACGCTTTTCATCTTTCTCATCCGGACAGTCTGGAAAAAGGTGGATGCCGGATCAAGTCCGGCATGACGGGAAGGGAAAAACCCCTCCTGTCCGATTCCGTCACCCCGGACCTTGATCCGGGGTCCATCTTCTTTGATTCGCCAGTTCCACCCGTTGCGCGGGCTTCTGCGCGCGGCCTCATCGCGGCGCCAGACCGTAGCTTGCAAAATGCTCGACCCGACGTGGCGCGATGATCAGGCCGTCCAGGCCGGGCGTATCGAGCACGAAGCGCAAGGCGAGGCTCGCCATGGTCGCGCCCTGCGCCGCGGCCGAGCGCTGCAGCCCTTCGATCGCGGCGCGGCCGTCCGCGGTCAGATAGGCGGCGCAGGCCGCCGGTGCCTCGGCCAGGCGGCTGCCCGGCGGCGGCGTCTCGCCGAGCCTGTATTTGCCGGTCAGCATCCCGCCGGCGAGCGGGCTGAACGCCGTGTAGTGCAGGCCATGTTCGGCGCACCAGGGGATCAAAGCCGCCGCATCCGCGGTCGTGAGCAGATTATACTCGTTCTGCACGGCGTCGAACCGCGCGGCGAGGCAGCCGCCCGCCAGCGCCCTGATCGCCTGCACATCGGCCAGGGAGGCGTTGGAGACGCCGAAGCCGGCGATCTTGCCCGCGTCGGCCGCCCGGGTCATCGCCTCCAGCGTCTCCTCGAGCGGCGTCACGCGATCGAGCTCGTGCAGATAATAAAGGTCGATCCGCTCGACTCCCAGGCGGCGCAGCGAGACGTCGAGATGGTGCGCGATCTGGGCCCGGCTGAGCGGTGTCTCGCCGGGCGGGCAGCCGTGCGGATTGCCGACCTTGGTCGCGATCTGGACGGTGCGGCGGAAGGGCGCGCCCTGGGCCCGCAGCCATGTGCCGAGCACCTCTTCGCTGGCCCCGCCGCCATAGGTGTTCGCCGTGTCGAAGCGCCGCAGCCCCACCAGCCGGGCATGATCGAGCAGCTCCAGCGCCTGCTTTTCGCTGTCCCCGGCACTGCGCAGGCGGGGCGAAGAGCCGATGCCGCCGAAATTGCCGCAGCCGAAGATGATCCGGTCGAGGTCGGGTTCCGTCAGCACTGTTCCGCCTCCACCCGCTGCAGTCCTGCGGTCTCTTGCCGCTTACCCGGAATTAGGAAAACCCGCCTAATCTTCCCCCGTGCCGCTGAACAGCCGCTATGCCCGCAACATCCGCGCCCGGCGCATCGTCGAGCAGAAGGGGCTTTGCTGCTATTGCAAGCAGCCCTTCACCGCGACCGGCGCGCGGCGCGCCACGCTCGAGCATCGCAAGGCCAGGATGGATGGCGGCCGGGACAATGTCGCCAATCTCGCCGCCGCCTGCTGGCAGTGCAATCAGCTCCGCGGAAAGCAGATGGTGCAGCACCGGCAAAAGGCGAAGGCCGCCGACGGCGGCGCCGGCCATTCCGCCTGAGACGCTACCCCCGACCCGTCACCCCGGGCTTGATCCGGGGCCCACCTTCTTCCTTCCGCTTTCGACCTATTGCGGACATTCAACGGGCGTGAGACCTATCGGTAATGTTCGGCCCCTTCTTTCTCGGACTTGCGCTGCTGCAGGCAGTCCCGGCCTCCGACTATGTTCCAGACGACGGATGGGATGACAATGACTGGGCCCGAACGTTCTATGAAGACTGGCTTGGCGCTCAGCTGCGGGCCATGCGCGAGCCGGCCCTGTCCGGCCAGACCCAGCTGGATGGATATTACGAGCGTTTCCGTTTGCTGGTGCTGCCGTCCTTTGAGCCAGCCTATTCATATCGCATCGACGTGCGGCCGGATGGTGCCGCCCGTCTCCGGTGGGCACGCCTGAATGGCCGCGGTGGATACGCCCCTGGTCGTCTGGTTCGACAAGGCTACCGTTCCCTGCTTTCCTCCGAGCTTCGTGATTTCCGCCGCGCACTCGCGGCGGCGGCTTTGGATAGTCTCAGTCGGGAGGAGCAGGTCGTTTTCATCGACGAGGAAGGAAACGAGTATCTGCGATCCTGTTTTGACGGCACCTTGCTGGTCTTCGAGCATCTTACCGCCCATCGCCGGGTCTATGTCGTTCGCCACTGCACCATCGAGAACTCGGTTCAGAGGCTTGCTGATGCCATCTACCGATTGAGGCCGAGAGCCACCATGAATTGAGGAAAGCCGAATGGCCGCTTTCGACCCATTGCGGACATTCGAGCAGATGCTAGCTTGCCCCAATGCCGATGCTTCAGCGCTTCAAAGGTGCGGCTTTTGGGTTGGGCATCACGCTGGTGCCGATAGCGGCGCTGGCCTGCGTGCATTTCCTGTTGGCGCCTTACACAGCGGCGACGGTCTATGACTTGGACCCGACGACTGCCGCCCGAGTCGCCTCATCCCTCAGACACGGGATTGCGCGCGCCTACACCGTCATCGCACTGATCATTGCAGCCTACTGGCTGCTCGCGGCGGTGCTCGGCAGGGGGCAGGTCTTGCGGATCAAGAGCGCCAACATCGTCTTGGCCCTCTCGATCCTCACATTTGCGGTTGCGGTGGTCATCGTGTCGACAGTTTCGATGCCTTGGAGGCTCTTCAAAGGCGCTTGTCGGGTCCTCGGCCTTTCCGACGAACTGCCCCCTCAGGGTATCGATGGCATCTACTATTTCGACGGACAGTCGTCCTGTGAAGCGTTTGCTAGAGGAGCCGAGCCCATCGTGCTGCTCTGGTTGCCGCTCATCCTGTTCACTGCAAGCGCGATCCTGCGCATTGTCGTGTCTCGGCGTCGGTGACGGCTCAGCGTCCGCTTTCCACCCATAGCGGACATCGCTGCCAACCTTCCTCACCCCCGTCTTTACCGAAACTTTGTCAATTTATCCGACACTGCCAACCGTGTCGGAGAAGCTTACACTGACTGGGACAGCGGCTCCTGTGCCGCTCTCGGCCGCGGGCGCGCGCGGGCGATGATCCGGCTGTTCAAACATTATGTGCCCTATGCGGTGCTGCTGCTCGGCCTGGTCGATTTCGTCCTGCTCGCCGGCGCCGCCGAGGCGGGCTGGTCGCTGCGGCTCTGGCAGCTTGGCGGGCGCGTCGACCCCGAGGTCGCCCGGCTGCCGAACCTGATCGCCTTCGCCGGCACCCTGCAGGCGGCGATGGTCGCGGTCGGCGTCTATTCGGTGACCGCGCTGCAATCGATCCGCTTCGCCACCGCCCGCCTGCTGGTCGCGGTCGCGCTCGGCATCCTCGCGCTCTCGGTGATCTTCTTCGTCTTTCCGCCGGTCAGCTTCTGGCGCTCCAGCCTGTTCTACGCGATGTGGATCGGGCTGGCCGCCCTCGTCGCCGCCCGCATCGCGCTCAAGAACACGCTCGGCGGGGAGCGGCTGAAGCGGCGCGTGCTGGTGCTCGGCGCCGGCGCGCGGGCGGCGCGGATCGAGGCGCTCGCCGCCTCGCGCGGCGCCGGCTTCGCGGTGGTCGGCTTCGTCGGCATGAATGACGGCGCCTCGGCGGTGCAGGCTTCGGTCAACCGCGAGGATATCAGGAGCCTGCCCGATCACTTGCTCGCCCTGAACGCAGGCGAGGTGGTGCTGGCGATGGAGGAACGGCGCAACGCCTTGCCGCTGAACGATCTGCTGCGGATCAAGACCACCGGCGTCACCGTCCACGATTTCTCGACCTTCCTCGAGCGGGAGACCGGCCGGGTCGATCTCGACAGCCTCAATCCCTCCTGGCTGATCTTCTCCGACGGCTTCTCGGCCGGCCGCCGCCTGTCGAGCGCGGCGAAGCGCGTCTTCGACGTGCTGGTCAGCACGCTGCTGCTGCTCGTCTTCGGGCCGGTGATCCTGATCGCCGCGCTCGTCGTGAAGCTGGAAAGCAGGGGACCGGCCTTCTACCGGCAGCGCCGCGTCGGCCTCTACGGCCAGCTGTTCGACGTCATCAAATTGCGCTCGATGCGCCAGGACGCGGAGGTCGGCGGCAAGGCGGTCTGGGCGCAGAAGGACGATCCCCGCGTCACCCGCATCGGCCGCTTCCTGCGCAAGACGCGGATCGACGAATTGCCCCAGGCCTGGTCGGTGCTGAAGGGGGAGATGAGCTTCGTCGGGCCTCGCCCGGAGCGGCCCCAGTTCGTCGCCGATCTCGAGGCGCGGCTGCCTTATTATGCCGAGCGGCACGTGGTGAAGCCGGGGATCACCGGCTGGGCGCAGATCAATTATCCCTATGGCGCCTCGATCGAGGATGCGCGCGAGAAGCTCGAATTCGATCTCTATTATGCCAAGAATTATTCGCCCTTCCTCGACGTCCTGATCCTCCTCCAGACCGCCCGCGTGGTGCTCTGGCCGGAGGGGGCGGGCGCGCGATGACCGCCTTCGTCATCCTCTGGCGCATGTGGTCGCCGCCGCACTCTACGGCGCGCTGGCGGTGTTCCAGCTGCGCCGCTGGAACGGCGATCTACGCAACCGGCCCCTGCTCGCGGCCTTCGGCGCGATGGCGGTCTGGACGATCTTCCTCGCCCTTGTCGGCCCTTACAGCCTGATGGCGCAGCTCTCCGAGGGCGGGCGAAACCTCGCCTTCCTCGCCTTCATGTACGGGCTGATGGCGAGCGCCGGCGGCGATCAGGGCAAAAGCGCGCTGAAGGGCGTGTTCGCCGCGGTCGCCGCGGTGATCGGCCTGCAGATCGTGATCGGCGGGGTGATGCCGCAATTCCAGCACGCCCCCCTGGTGCTGCAGGCCCTGGCCTCGACCGGCCAGATTATCGGCCTCACCATCGCCGCCGGCGCCCTGATCCTCGTCCACAATATTTACGGCCTCGCCGCGCCCGACAGCCGCTCGGCCTTGCGCTTCCCGATGCTGGCGCTCGCCGTGATGTGGGCGATCGACCTGCACCTCTACACGGTCGATTATTTCCTGCGCACGCCCGCGCGCGAGCTGTTCGCGGCGCGGGGCGTGCTGCTCGCCCTGATCGCGCCGCTCTTCGCGCTCGGCCTCCGCAACGTCTCCTGGCGGATCCAGATCTCGCGGGTCGCGACCTTCCAGTCGCTCTCGGTGATCGCGATCCTCGCTTACATCATCACGATGATGCTCGCCGCCCGGGCGATCGAGATCGTCGGCGGGGATTGGGCGCGGATCGGCCAGGTCGCGATCGTGCTCGGGATGACGCTGGCGGCCCTTCTCGTTCTGCCCTCGGCCAGGCTCCGCGCCTGGCTGCGGGTCACCCTCGCCAAGCATCTGTTCGAGCATCGCTACGATTACCGCCAGGAATGGCTGCGCTTCACCGATACGGTCGGCAAAGGCGTCGCCGGCGCCCCGCTGGAGGAGCGCGTGGTCAAGGCGCTCGCCGATATCGGCGGCGCGCCGGGCGGGCTCCTGCTGCTCGTCGACGAGCATCGCCGGCTCTCGGCCGGCGGCCACTGGAACTGGACCGGGGAAGCGCCGCTGGCCGGCGCCGAGGGCGCCGAGGCGCTGCTCGCCCATGTCGAGCAGGGCGGCTATGTCGTCGATTTCGCCGCGCTCCGCGACGGGCGGCTGGTTGACGGCCGGCAGGAGATTCCGGTTCCGGCCTGGCTCGCCGGCATGGAGCGCGCCTGGGCCGGCATCCCGCTCAGCCATGAGGGCCGGCTGGCGGGCCTCGTCATCCTCGAGCATCCCGCAATCCGGCGCCGGCTGGACTGGGAGGATTTCGACCTGTTCCGCACCGCCGGCATCCAGGCCGCCTCCTGTATCGCCGAGGCGCGCGGCCAGCAGGCGCTCGCCGACGCCCGCCGCTTCGACGAATTCAACCGGAGATTTGCGTTCATTCTCCATGATATCAAGAATTTGGTAAGCCAGTTGAGCCTGGTGACGCGCAATGCGGAGCGGCATGCGGACAATCCCGAATTCCGCGCCGACATGATCGCCACTCTGCAAAGCTCGGTGCGCAAGATGAACGACCTGCTCGCCCGGCTCTCGCCCGGCGCGGCGCGCGGATCCGATCCGCCGCGGGCGACGGAGGTGCAGCCTCTGCTCGACACCATCGCCGCCGCCAAGCAGCGCCAGCATCCGGTGCGCGCCTTCTCGGACGCCGGGCTCGTCGCCATGGCCGATCCGGCCGGGCTGGAGCAGGCCATCTCCCATCTCGTCCAGAACGCGATCGACGCCAGCGAGCCGGGGATTCCGGTCATCTTGAGAGCGTTCGAGAGCGGCGGTGACGTCGCCATCGAGGTGATCGACCGCGGCGCGGGCATGGCCGCCGAGTTCATCCGCACGCGCCTGTTCCAGCCCTTCGCCTCGACCAAGGAGCAGGGCTTCGGCGTCGGCGCCTATGAGGCGAAGAGCCTGATCATCGCGATGGGCGGCCGGCTCGAGGTCGAAAGCCGGCTCGGCGACGGCACCCGTTTCACCCTCTTCCTGCCCGGCGCCGAGAGCCGGACGTACCACTCTGTCGAACGGAAACGCGCATGAATGCTCACGTGAAGCCCCGGCTGCTGATCGTCGAGGACGATGAGGGGCTGCAGCGCCAGCTCCGCTGGGCCTATGACGATTATGAGGTGCTGGTCGCCTCGGACCGCAATGCGGCGGTCGACCTGCTGCGCTCCGCGGAGCCGGCGGTGGTGACGCTCGATCTCGGCCTGCCGCCCGACCCGGACGGGGTCAGCGAGGGCTTCGCCGCGCTGGAGACGATCCTGACGCTGAAGCCGGAGACCAAGGTGATCGTCGCTTCCGGGCACGGCGCCCGCGAAAGCGCGCTCCGGGCGATCGCCTCCGGCGCCTATGATTTCTACCAGAAGCCGGTCGACATCGATCAGCTCGGCCTGATCGTGAAGCGCGCCTTCCAGCTCCACGCCATCGAGGACGAGAACAAAAGGCTGGAAGAGAAGGTCGGCGACGACCGCACCGTGCTCGGCACGATGGTGACCGCGGCGCCGGAAATGTCGAAGGTCGCGCGCACGATCGAGCGGGTCGCCAATACCGACGTCTCGGTGATGCTGCTGGGCGCGTCCGGCACCGGCAAGGAATTGCTCGCGCGCGGCGTCCACAAGGCGAGCCGGCGGCGCATGGGCGGCTTCGTCGCGATCAACTGCGCCGCGATCCCCGAGAATCTGCTCGAGGCGGAGCTGTTCGGCTATGAGAAGGGGGCCTTCACCGGCGCGATCAAGACCACCGAGGGCAAGATCGAGCTCGCCCATGGCGGCACCCTGTTCCTCGACGAGGTCGGCGACATTCCGCTGCCGCTGCAGGTGAAATTGCTGCGCTTCCTGCAGGAGCGGGTGATCGAGCGGATCGGCGGCCGCAAGCCGATCGCGGTCGACACGCGGATCGTCTGCGCGACCCACCAGAATCTGGAAGAGATGATCGCCGCGGGGACGTTTCGCGAGGATCTCTATTATCGCCTCGCCGAGATCGTGGTGCGGATTCCGTCGCTCGCCGAACGGCCCGGCGACGCGGCTTTGCTCGCCAAGCATTTCCTTGCCCGCTTCGCCCGCGAGATGAACCCCGGCGTGAAGGGCTTCGCGCCCGGCGCGCTGGGCGCGATCGAGCACTGGACCTGGCCCGGCAATGTCCGCGAGCTGGAGAACCGGCTGAAGCGCGCGGTGATCATGGCGGACGGCAAGCTCATCACCGCCGAGGATCTGGACCTCGCCGCGCCCGAGGCCGACGCGCTGCCGGTCAACCTCAAGGCCGCGCGCGAGGCCGCCGACCGGCAGGTGATCCGCAAGGCGCTCGCCCAGACCGACGGCAACATTTCCGGCGCCGCGAAGTTGCTCGGGATCAGCCGGCCGACGCTTTACGACCTCCTGAAGCAATACGGGCTGCAGGCGTGATGTCGTCGGGCCGCTCGCACGGAATGGGGACAGTTACTCGTAACTGTCCCCATTTGGCTGCGCTCGCGGCTGCCTTTCTTCTCACCCTCGCCGCCTGCGGCGGGCAGGCGGGCACGCCCTATGAGCGCGGCGCCGCCGCGCTCGAGAGTGGCGACATCCGTACCGCGCGGGTGGAATTGCTGAACGCGCTGCAGCTGGAGCCGAACAACAAGGCGGCGCGGATCATGCAGGCCCGCGTCGAGCTCGCGCTCGGCGACGGCCAGGCGGCGGAGGGCGAGATCATGCGCGCCCGCCAGTCGGGCGCCAGCATCGGGGAGACCGCGCATCTGCTCGCCGAGGCGCGGCTGCTGCAGGGTGACGCGCAGGGCGCGCTGCGTGAGGCGGCTTTGGCCGGTCAGCCCTTCTTCGCCTACGCCCAGCGGGTCATCGGCCGCGCTTACCTGGCCATGGGCGACGGCTCCCATGCCGGCACCGCCTTCGACCGTGCGCTCGCCGCCGCCCCGAACGACAGCGACGTCTGGACCGACCTCGCCGGCTTCCGCCGCTTCAGCGGCGACATTGCCGGCGCGCTGGAAGCGGCGGACCGCGCCGTCGCCGCCCGGCCGCGCAACGCGGTGGCGCTGACCCTGCGCGGCGAGCTCAGCCGCGGCCAATATGGCCTCGCCGCCGCCATCCCCTGGTTCACCCGCGCGCTCGACGTCGATCCGGGCAATGTCGAGGCTTTGCTGGAGCGCGCCGCCACCTATGCCGACATGGGCCGGATGAGCGACATGCTCGGCGATGCCCGCAAGGTCATCACCCTCACCGGCGGCCATCCGCGCGCCTTCTATCTGGAGGCGGTGCTGGCCGCGCGGGCGCGGGATTTCGAGCTGGCGAAGCGGCTGTGGACCCGCACCAACGGTCTCTACGACGAAACCCCCGCCGGGATGCTGCTGCTGAGTGCGGTCGACTTCCAGACCGGCAATGAGGAGCAGGCCGCGCGCCGGCTGGCCGGCCTGCTCCAGCAGCAGCCGACCAATCGCCGCGCCCGCCGCCTGCTCGCCGCGGCGCAATGGCGGATGAACGACCCCGCCGGGGTGGTCGCGACGCTCCGGCCGATCGCCGACCGGCCCGATGCCGACGCCTACACGCTCTCCCTGATCGGCCGCGCGCTCAGCCGTACCGGCGACCCGGACCAGGCCGCGCTCTATCTCGCCCGCGCCGCCCAGTCGCAGCCCGGCGCGCTTGCCGCGCTCGACCCGCTCGGCGAGGGCGAGTTCGCGGCGGTGCGCGGGGCGGCGGAGCGGAATCCGGACGACGGCCCGGCGCAGCTGCGTTACGCCTCCGCTTTGCTCGGCCGCGGCCAGACCGGCGACGCGCTCGCCCGCGCGCGGCGGATGCAGGAGCAGAATCCGGGCGCGCCCGAAGTGCATGTGCTGGTCGGCGACGTGCTCGGCGCGACCGGCGATTTCGTCGCTGCCGCCGCCCAGTATCGCCGCGCCGCCAATCTCCAGTTCAGCGAGGCGGTGGCGCTGCGCCTGATCGGGGCGCTCGAGCGCTCCAATCAGGACGAGGAGGCGGACAATGTCCTCAGCCTGTTCATCCGGCAGAATCCGTCCAGCGTGCCCGGCCTGATCCTCGTCGCCAGCCGCGCCATGCAGGACGAGGACTGGCCGGAGGCGATCCGCATCTACGAGGCCCTGCGCGTCCGCCTCGGCGACAATGACGCCACCGTGCTCAACAATCTGGCCTGGGCCTATTCGCAGAACGGCGATCTCGGCAGCGCCGTCCCGCTCGCGCGCCGGGCCTGGTCGCTGGACAGCAACAATCCGGCGACCGCGGACACGCTCGGCTGGCTGTTGTTCAAGGCCGGCCGCCGGGCCGAGGGTCTGGCCCTGCTGCAACGCGCCGCCCGGGGCGCGCCGGACAATATGGCGATCCGCCAGCGCCTGGCCCAGGCACGAAGGCGCTAACTTGAATGGGGACAGTTGCTAGCAACTGTCCCCCGTCCTTCTACCGAAGCGTCGCGCTGTCCAGATTCAGCTCGGTCAGCGGGATCACGACGACGTCGGGATGGTCGCGGCGCAGGCGCTCGATGAATTGCGAGGCCTCGCCGACGATCACCACGGTCGCGCCTTCGGTGCCCAGCAGGTCGGCTGCCGCGCCTTGCGCCTCGGCGGGGGTCACCGCCAGCACGCCGGGCAGATAGCGGCCAACCTCGTCCGGGCTGAGCCCGCGCGTCACATAGGAGGCGATCACGCCGGCCATGCCCGACGTCGTCTCCATATCGCGGCCGAAATCGCCGGTCAGCGAGGCGCGCCGCGCGGTCAGCTCGGCGACCGACACCGGCTCCGCGCCGAGCCGCCGCATCTCGGTCAGCACGAGGCCGAGCACTTCGGCCGCGGCATCGTTGCGGGTCTGGACGGAGGCCGCGAACGGCCCCGGCTCGCGCCGGGCCTCGATGCCGCTGCCCGCGCCGTAGGAGAGGCCGCGGCGGATGCGGATTTCCTGATTCAGCCGGGCGCTGTAGCCGCCGCCGAGCACGGCATTGGCGACGAGCGCGCGATAATAACGCGGATCGCGCCGGTCGATCGTGTTGCGGGCGACGGCGACCGCGGCCTGGCCGGCGCCCGGCATGTCGATGACGATGATCCGGTTGCGCGGGGCGGGAACCGCCGCGCGGCCACGGTCGATCGGCGGGTTCATCACCCGCCAGTTCCCGAAATGGCGCTGGGCGAGCACCCGCGCCTGGGCCGGCGTGATATCGCCGGAGAGGATCAGGGTGGCCTGTTGCGGCACCCAGGTCAGATGATAGGCGGTCAGGATGTCGTGACGGGTGATCGCGCGGAGCGAGGCGGCGGTGCCGCTCGCCGGATGGCCATAGGGCGAGGCGCCGTAGAGCGCGCGCATCGCGGCAAGGCCGGCCACGTCGCCCGGATCGCGCATCGAGACGGAGACGCCGTCGATCGCCGTGGTCCGCTGCCGCTCGATCTCCTCGCTGGCAAGCGTCGCATTGCGGGCGACGTCGGCGATGATGCCGAGCGCCGGGTCCAGCTGGCCGGTGCGCACCGTGATGCCGACCAGACTGCCGTCCCAGCCGGCGCTGCTGGAAAGGGAGGAGCCGAGCGCCTCGACGGCGCGGTCGATCTGCTCGGCGCTGCGCGTCCGCGTGCCCTCGGTCATCACCGCGGCGGTGAGCCCCGCCGTGCCGGCGCGGCTGTCCGGATCGGCGGCGCTGCCCCGGGTCGAGACCAGAGAGACGGTGACGAGCGGCAGCCGCCGGTTCTGCACGGTGACGATGGTGAGGCCGTTGGCGAGCCGCTGCACGTTGGGCGTCGGCACCGGCGGCACGATCTCCGGGCCCGGCGGCGGCGGCGCCACGCGCTGGCCCTCCGGGGCCGGCTGAACGACGGCAATGTTGGCCGGGGCGGCCAGCGGCGCGGCGGCGACGCTCCCGGGCGTGCGGATGCTGTCGCCGGTGGCGCCGTTGCGCGCCTCCTCGGGCAGGTAGCGGACCGCGCCGCTCGCCTCGTCGCGCAGCCAGCGGCGGGCGACGCGCTGGATGTCGGCGGGCGTGACCGCGGCGATCTCGGCGAGCCGCCGGTCGGCGGCGCGGGCGTCGCCGTCGACGATCACGGCCTCGGCTATGGCCTCGGCTTGTCCCTCTGCGGTCTCGCGGCCGCGCAAGGCCGCGGTCAGCAATTCGTTCTTCGCCTCCTGTAATTCGGCGGCGGTGACCGGCTGGTCGCGGAAGCGGGCGATCTCGCGGCGCAAGGCCGCTTCGCCTTCCTCGGCGCTCTTCCCCTGCGACAGGATCGCATAGACGGCGAGCGTCCCGGGCCCCTGCTTGATGTCGACGAAGGAGCTGGCCTGGGCGGCGATCTGGTCGCGATAGACCAGGCTTTGGTGCAGGCGCGAGCTCTCGCCGGTGGAGAGGATGCCGTCCAGCACCTCCATCGCCGCCGCGTCCCGGTCGGTCGCCGGCGGCGCCGGATAGGAGATCAAAACCGCGGGCAGCGGCGTGTTCGCCTCATAGACGGTATAGTGGCGCGGGGTGGTGCGGGCCGGCTCAAGCGCCCTGACCCGCGGGATCGGCGTGTTCGGGCGCTCGATCGGCCCGAAATATTGATCGACCCAGCGGTCGAGCTGGGCCGGATCGAAATTGCCGGCGACGACCAGCACCGCATTGTCGGGCCGGTAATAGGTGGCGTGGAAGGCGCGCACGTCCTCGATCGTCGCCGCGTCCAGATCCTCGATGCTGCCGATCCCCGGCCGCGCATAGGGATGCACGTCGTAGGAGATCATCGGCAGATAGAGATAGAAGAGCCGGCCATAAGGCTGGGCGAGGACGCGGCTGCGCAGCTCCTCCTTCACCACGTCGCGCTCGGAGTTGAAGAAGCCGGGCTCGATCACCAGCGAGCGCATCCGCTCCGCCTCCGCCCACAGGAGCCGCTGCAGATGGTTGGCGGGAATCACCTCGTAATAATTGGTGTAATCGTCATTGGTGGAGGCGTTGTTGAAGCCGCCCACATCCTCGGTCAGCCGGTCGAACTGCTCGGGGACGAGGTTCCGGCTCGCCTTGAACATCATATGCTCGAACAGGTGCGCGAAGCCGGAGCGGCCGCGCGGATCGTCCTTCGAGCCGACGTCGTACCAGACCTGCACCGAGACGTTGGAGGTGTCGGTGTTGCGAATGGCATAGACGCGGAGCCCGTTGGGGAGCATGCGCGTCTGATAGGCGATCGGCGCGATCGCGGGGGCGGCGGGACTGCGCGGCTGCTGCGCGAGGGCGGGCGCGGCAAGCGGCGTCAGGGCGATAGCGGCGACGGCGGCGCGCAGAACAAACTTCTTCATCAGGCAGGCACTCCCCGGAGACGCGGCCTTGCTGCGCCTGGCGGGGAGCGCCGTCAAGCGGCGCTTGAGCCTAGATTCCGGCGGGCCACAGCAAGTGGGATATTGCGGGAATCGAACCGATCACCGCAAAAATCTTCAAGGCGCACCCAAACCATGCGGCGCATATGAGGATAGGGCTATGGAGGCTGTTCAGCGCATAGAGAATGCGCGCGCTTTCTAGCGTGTTGGCCTGCTTCCCAGGGTCGGGCTCGGTCTTTGACGCCTTCTCCAATTCATAGCCACGCATGAAACGCCAGGCGATGAAGCCGGCGGCCAGAGCAAGGATCATGTCGGAAAGGGCGCCGGAAGCCGAAGGCCTTATGGCATGTCCCAACAAGGCGGCGAAAAGGACAAGCGCGATCCGGCCCGCGACACTCGTCATTCGATGGATATTTTCAACGTTTTACCCAAGCACAGCGCAACGAGAGCAAGAGAGGCCACGGTCGCGCCCCTCCTGCCGCCCGCCAAGCGAGAGAGGAAGGCGGCATCCAGTCCAGTGGCGCGGGCAATTTCGCGCAAGCCGCGGCCATCCGCGTTGATCGCCTCGGTCACTGCGTCCGAGCTTTCTGCCCGCGAAATCACAAATGCCGCTTCTCTCAACGCCGTCAGCGGATGGTGAGCAGCCCCCGCATCTGTCTCGCGAACCGGGGTAAGCACCTCGTCGACATAGCCAGCGTTCATTCCTGTCTCCTGTTGTCATTATATACAACAGAACGTGGTTAGTAAAGGCTTAACTGGACCAACCCTTTTGCTGGCCCTGCAGGAGACGTTCCCAATTGAAAAGATTATCCGTCACCCGGATCAGCCGCTGAAACATATCGGGCGCCTCGTCGACCGGTCCGATCCAGAGGATTCTGAAGAGTGTCTGAGGATCCCAATAGAGACCGAGCATCGTGCAATCGCGAAATCGCCGATCCGTGCCCCAGCCGTCATGTATTTCGACAAGATAACTGTCAGCATGATGGATCAGCGGACGCGCATTCGCGATGAGCATCCCGTGCAGAACCGCAGCTGAGCCGCGTGGAATTTCGTTGCGTTCTAGGGGTCCGAAGATCATCTGTTGCAAGGTCAGAATTCGACCGTCGGGGATCGTTTTGCTCGCCGCTTGACGGGCGGCGAAGCGAGCAACGGCATTATCCATCGCCAGATACAGGCTCTCCACGCGTCTGGCGATCTCAAGATTGTGGCGAAGATCTTTCTCTCGATGGCGCCTTCGAACTTCGGCAACTTCCAGAGCATCTATGTCGACTCGAAGCATGCGTTTCCCCCGCATCCTCATCTTCAACACAAACTCATGCCGCAATTCAATTTCCAAGCTGCAAGCTTAGAAGGCCAAAGCCTCGGCCTGCTCGGCCAGCTCCAGCCAGCGATGCTCGGCCGCTTCGCGTTCCTCCTTCGCCGCCGCGATGGCGTCGGTCAGCGCCTCAAAGGTTCTCGGGTCGCGCAGATAGAGGTCATGGTCGGACAGCAATGCCTCGTCGCGGGCGATGGCGGCGTCCAGCTCCTCGATCCGGGCGGGGAGCAATTCATAATCGCGCTGGTCCTTGTAGGAGAGCTTTTTCCGCTCCGCCGTCTTGTGCTCCGGCGAAGGCCGGAGCGTTGCGGGATTGGCGCGCTGCGCTCCGGCCTTCGCCGGAGCACGAGTGAGGCTCCGCTTGCGCTGCCAGTCCTCATACCCGCCGGCGACGATGTCCACCTTGCCCGAGCCGTCGAGGCCGAGCGTGATCGTCACCGTGCGGTCCAGGAAGTCGCGGTCGTGGCTGACGATCAGGACGGTGCCCTCATAGTCGGCGATCACCTCCTGCAGCAGGTCGAGCGTCTCCATGTCGAGATCGTTGGTCGGCTCGTCGAGCACCAGCAAATTGGAGCGCCGGGCGAATTCGCGGGCAAGCAGCAGCCGCGAGCGCTCGCCGCCCGACAGGCTGCCGATCTTCGCGTCGACCAGGCCCGGCTCGAACAGGAATTCCTTCAGATAGCCCTGGATATGCTTCTTGTGCCCGCGCACCGCGATCCAGTCGCCGCCGTCGGCGAGGATGTCGCGGACGCGCTTCTCGGGATCGAGCAATTTGCGCTGCTGGTCGATCATCACCCCCGACAGGGTCTTCGCCCGCGTCACACTCCCTGCGTCCGGTTCGATCTCGCCGGTGAGGAGCCTCAGCAAGGTCGTCTTGCCGGTGCCGTTGGCGCCGACCACGCCGATCCGGTCGCCGCGCTGGATGCGCAGGGAGAAGTCGCGGATGATCGGGCGTTCGCCATAGCCTTTCGAGACGTCCGCCGCCTCGATCACCATCTTCGTCTTCACCTCGTCATTCTCGAGCGCGAGCTTCGCCGTGCCCGCGGGCCCGAGCATGGCGGCGCGGATCGCCCGCATTTGATGCAATTTGGCGAGCCGCCCCTGGTTGCGCCGCCGCCGCGCGGTGACGCCGCGCTGCAGCCAGTGCAGCTCCAGCTTCAGCTTGGCGTCGAGCCGCTCGGCATTGCGCGCCTCCTCGGCATAGACCTGCTCGGTCCAGGCCTCGAAGCCGCCATAGCCGACCTCGTGGCGGCGGAGGCTGCCGCGGTCGAGCCAGAGCGAGGAGCGGGTCAGCCGGGTCAGGAAGGTGCGGTCGTGGCTGATCGCGATGAAGGCGCCGGTATAGCGGCCGAGCCAGTCCTCCAGCCATTCGATGCCGGCCAGATCGAGATGGTTGGTCGGCTCGTCGAGCAGCAGCACGTCCGGCTGCTGGGCGATGGCGCGGGCAATGGCGGCGCGGCGCCGCTCGCCGCCCGAGGCGGTCGCCGACGGCCGGTCGAGATCGACCCCGATCTGGTGCGCGATGGCGTCCACCTCGTGCGCCGCCGGCGCGTGCGGCGCGGCAAGCGCGAAATCGCGCAGGGTTGCGAAGTCCGTGACCGCAGGGTCCTGCTCCAGCAGCACGACCTTCGTCCCCGGCTGGATGGTGCGGCGGCCCTCGTCCGTCTCGATCAGGTCCGCCAGGCATTTGAGCAGGGTGGTCTTGCCCGCCCCGTTCCGCCCGATCAGAGCCAGCCGGTCCCGCGCCCCGATGAACAGGTCGAGCCCGCGAAACAGCCAGCCGCTCCCCTGGACGAGGCCGAGATTTTCATAAGCAAGAACGGGCGCGGACATGGGCGGCCAGATAGGGGCTCAATAGCGCCGCGTCACCCTCCGGTTTGGCGGTGCGGCGGATCAGGGAGGCGACCGGGGGCGGTAGTTTTGTTCCCTCTCCCCAGCGGGGAGAGGCCGGGGTGAGGGGGTTCGGCCTTCGAGAAGCACGTCCGGCGCCCGACACTCCCACCCCCCTCAAGGGGAGGGGCATTCAGCTCAATCAATGAGCTTGTATCTAGAAGTGCCAGATCGACGAGCAATTGCGACAAAAAGCTTCCGTCGCGTTCTCTTTCCTCGACAACCCGGTCGCCAACAGGGAAACCCCTCCGGTCAATATCGCGCCCGTGGCCTTTCCGCCGCTGACGCCCTTCTTCTGGGTAACCTTCTTCGTGTGCACCTTGCCGCGTACCTGACAATGCGGGCAGATCATCTGCCCGTTGGCCGGGCCGTGGGCTTGCGTCGCCCGAAACGCAGCGCGTTGGTCGGGCGACATCGTGCTCATTGCTTCACTGTCTTTGATGCCCTGGGCAATGCCCGCCCAAAGCAAGAGCCCGAGGACTAGAAAAACGAAGAACCAGAACACCGAACACTCCCCCAAGAACGATCAGCGATCCTAACATCTGCGATATATCCTTCAACTTATTTGGCGCGGTTTTCAGCCCTGACGTCTTGCTCTAGGTCAGCTTCCGCAGGGTGGTCCGGGGCGCTTGAAATGTAGGATTTCATCTGGCCTATCCTGGTCGGTGAATACGACTCCCGAAAGCCCCTCGACAGTGCCTGACGCCGGTGTCCGTCGCCACCCCCACGTCATGCCGGGCTTGACCCGGTATCCACCTTCTTCTTCCTCCCCGGCACCGCACGAAGGTGGATCCCGGATCGGGTCCGGGATGACGAATTTGCTACCTTCTCCCTCGCGTCTTTGCGGCTTTGCGAGAGACCAAATTCCTGTCTTGCGGAGCAACGTCTGTGGCGCGGACCCATTCCGGGTGAGGTGTTCCTCTCTCAGGGAGGCCCCCCGGCGATGCCATGTGACATTCGTGTCATTCGTCACCTTTGTGTCATTCGCACCCTTGCCCTCCCGGGCAGGCTCACACCCCCCTCTATCGTGTCATCTTTGTCATCTTCCGCTCCGTTATCTTCCGCAGTCCCGCCGCGCGCACGCGCGTATGTGAGTGCGACCCTTGGGACCTTTCGCTCGCATCCCGCCGCCCGCGGCGCGGAAAATGCGGACAGTTACTGGTCACTGTCCCCGGTCCTTGCTTTCGTGCACAACACCCAGCGGGGAGGGGCGTCATCTGAAGAAATGGACCTGCCCGTCATGCGGTCGCGTGCGCGCCACCGCTTTCTGCCCGGGCTGCGGCGAGGAGCCGCTGCGGCCGCGCGATCTGACCGTCCGGGACATGTCGGGCCAGTTCCTGGGCGCGTTCAGCAGCGTGGACGGCCTGCTTGCGCGCAGCTTCCGCCTGCTGCTGACCCGGCCCGGCGAGCTCAGCCTTGCCCATGTCGCGGGGCGGCGGCGCGCCTTGCTCGGGCCGCTGCAACTCTTCTTCATCGCCAACGCCCTGTTCTTCGCGGTCCAGTCGCTCACCCATTTCAACATTTTCTCCTCGACGCTCGACTCCCACCTCCATCAGCAGGACTGGAGCCCGATCGCGCAGGCGCTGCTCGATCACCGCCTGGCCGCGAAGGGCGTGACGCTCGCCGCTTTCGCGCCGGCCTTCGATCATGCGGCGGTGCTCAACGCCAAGGCGCTGATCATCCTGATGGCGTTGGCCTTCGTACCGTTCCTGCCGGCCGTCTTCTTCGGCGCGCACCGGCGGCTCGGCGCGCATATCGTCTTTGCCCTCCATCTCTATACCTTCATCCTGCTGCTCTTCTGCCTCTCTTTGCTGCTGGCGGAGGCGCAGCTGCGCCTCGGCGGCGCGGGCCTCGCCTCGCCCGCGGTCGACCTGACCCTCACCCTGTTCAATCTCGGCGCGACCGCGCTCTATCTCTGGTTCGCAATCGGCGCCTTTTACGGCGCGCGCGGTCCGCTGCGGATCGCCAAAATGGCGGGTCTCGCGGTAGCGGTGGGCGGAATCACGCTCGGCTATCGCTTCGCGATCTTCCTGGTGACCCTCTATTCCGTCTAGCCGTGCCTGCGCTGCGACGGGCGCGATTGAGCGGCCCGTCCGCCGGGCGTAGAGCGACGCCGCCGGGGGGCGATTTCGCGTGCCCCGGCTTTTGTCTGGAGCAACCCCAATGAAGATCCTCGCCGGCCTCCTCGCCACCACCCTCCTCGCCGCCCCCGCTTTCGCGCAGGGGGGCAATACGCCCCCGCCGCCGCCCGCCGGCGCCGATCAGGGCAAGCCGCCCGCCGACAACACTCCGCCGGGCGACGCGGCCACCGCCGCCGCCAAGCCGGCCGACGCCAACCCGACGCCGGAGCCGGAGGAGGCCCCGGAGGGCACCACCCCGGTCAAGCCGGCCGACACGCCGAGCCGCTGAACCCGATCCCGGCGGGCCGGCCGGGGCGCTGGCCCGCCGGCCTCATTTCTGGCAGCCTCCCGGCATGTGGAGGCAGGTCGTCTTCTATGCGTTGGCGCTGGCGCTCGCGGCGGCGGGGCTGGAATGGCTCCGTTTCCGCCATGTGACGCGGATCGATTCGACCGAAATCTATGTCGCGATCCTCGCCATCGCCTTTATCGCGCTCGGCATCTGGGTCGGGCGCAAGCTGACGCCGCAGCCGCGCCCCGCCATCTTCGAGCGCAACGACGCCGCGATCCGCTCGCTCGGCCTCACCGAGCGTGAATGCGAAATCCTCGCCCAGCTCGCCTCGGGCCAGTCCAACAAGCAACTGGCCCGCACCTTCGCCATCTCGCCCAACACGGTGAAGACTCACGTCGCCCGCGTCTTCGAGAAACTGGAGGTGCAGAACCGGATGCAGGCGGTGGAAAAGGCGCGCTGGCTGGCCCTGATTCCCTGAAATCACCCATCCGGGCGATGTTCACGGCCTTCGCGCGGGAATAGACCGGGCGGGCAAACAGGGGAGGACGTCATGCGATATGCGCTCATCTACGGCCTGCTGTCGGGCATGGTGATCATGGTTGTGATCCTCGGCGGGAGCACGCTCGCGCCGAACAGCGCCATCTTCCAGACCGTGTGGTTCGGCTATCTCGTCATGGTCGTGGCGATGACCTTCCTGTTCGTCGGGGTGAAGCGGTACCGCGATGTCGAGAAGGGCGGGGTGATCCGCTTCCTGCCGGCGCTCTACATGGGTCTGGCGATCGGCCTCGTCGCGGTCATCGCCTATGTGCTGATCTGGGAAGGCTATCTCGCGGCAACCCGTTACGCCTTTATCGACCAGTATTTCAGCGGTCCCGGGATGGCGGAGGCGCGGGCCTGGTACAGCAACCCCCTGAACCGGGTCTTCTGGACTTCGCTGGAGCTGGGTCCGGTGGCGCTGATCGTCGCGTTCGTCTCGGCCGCTTTGCTCCGCAACCCGAAACTGCTGCCGGCGCGGCGGTAAGAGCGAGATAGATATCTTGACGTGAGACAACGATCTCATTATTAGCGCCATCGGACCGATTCGATGGAGAGGAATGATGGCGCTGCCCCGCGCGCAGATGGATGCGAAGCTGGACGAGCATTTCGGCTTCGAGGCGGCCGATAATGTCGAGGGCGTGCTGGCGACGCTCGCGCCCGATGTGGAGCATGACATTGTCGGCTGGCCGCCGGGCCCGGCGAAGAGCCACGCCGACATCCGCTTTTTCTACGAGACGTTGTTCGCCGATCTGGCCGACGGCGAGGTGCGCTCGACGCGGCGCCTCTATGGCGAGAATTTCATGGTCGACGACAGCGTCTGGCGCGGCAGGGCGGTCGGGCGGCCGTTCGGCCTCGAGGGCCATGGCCGGCCGCTGGAATTCCGCCTGCTCCACGTCATCGAGTTCAGCGAAGGCGGCGACATCAGCCGTGAGAATGTCTGGCTCGATCTCGGCGCCATCCAGCAGCAGCTGACGCCGCTCTGATGGCGGACGCCGAGAAACCGGGCCGGCCCAACCAGAGGAGCCGCACCCGCAAGGATCTGCTGCGCGCGGCGGCGCGGCTGATGAAGGCGGGGAGGAACCCCACCCTGGAGGAGGTCGCCGGGGAGGCCCTGGTCTCCCGCGCCACCGCCTATCGCTATTTCTCGGGCGTGGAGGCGCTGCTGGTCGAGGCGGCGCTCGACGTCGCCATGCCCGACGACGGTTTCTTCGCTGCGGACGGGTCGGAGGATCCAGTCGAGCGGTTGCTGCGTGCCGATGAGGCGGTCGCGGCGGTGGTGCTGGACAATGAGGCGGCGCTCCGCGCCATGCTGGTGCACAGTCTGCAGCGCGGCATGGACGAAGCCGGGCTGCCGGTCCGCCAGAACCGGCGCACGCCGTTGATCGAGCAGGCGCTGGCCCCGGCGCGCGGCGAGATGTCGCCCGCGGACTTCACCCGGCTGGTGCGCGCGCTGGCTCTGGTGGTCGGCACCGAATCCATGCTTGTTTTCAAGGACGTGCTGGCAATCGACGACGACGAGGCCGCTGCCGTCCGCGTCTGGATGATCCGCACCCTGACCGCTGCCGCGCTCGCCTCGCCAACCAAAGGTTAAGCGGACCCTACGGACGCATTCATGGGCTATTCAATGGCTTGGGGCTATCAGGCTTGCCAAGTTTCCGAATTTAGCCGAGTTTTCGTTCGATGCGTCTTCTTGTTCTGCTTGCCGCCGCCGGCCTCGCCACCCTCCCGGCCCATGCCTTGGCGCAGCGGGGCCTGCAGCGCGATGAGCAGAGCGGCGCCTATCGGGCGATGCAGCAGGGCGAGGTTTTGTCGCTGCCGGAAATCCGCCGGCGCGTCAGCATCACCGTGCCCAACGCCCAGTTCATCGGCGTCGAGATTATCGGCGGCATGATCTACCGGCTGAAATATATGCGCGGCGCCGAGGTGATCTGGATCGACGTCGATGCGCGGACCGGGCGGATCGTCGCCCGCACGGGGCGCTAGCCCCGACTCCCCGCCCCTGCTATTCCGTTCATAATTGTATCAATCGTCGCGCGCCGCCACGCGCGAGATCGCAGGAAGGAAGAGCGACATGCGGGTCCTGATCGTCGAGGACGAACCCAATCTGGGCCGCCAGCTGCGCGCCACTCTGGAGGGCGCGGGCTACGCGATCGATCTCGCGACGGACGGCGAGGACGGCCATTATCTGGGCTCGACCGAAACCTATGACGCGATCATCCTCGATCTCGGCCTGCCCGAGGTGGACGGCCTCACCGTGCTCGACCGCTGGCGCAAGGAAGGGATCAAGGTCCCCGTGCTCGTGCTGACCGCCCGCGACAGCTGGTCGGACAAGGTGGCCGGGCTCGATGCGGGCGCCGACGATTATCTCGCCAAGCCGTTCCAGACCGAGGAGCTGATCGCGCGGCTGCGCGCCCTGATCCGCCGCGCCTCGGGCAATGCCTCGTCCGAGCTGATCGCCGGCGACGTCCGCCTCGACACTCGCTCGGGCAAGGTCACGCTCGACGGCGAGCCGGTGAAGCTGACCGCGCAGGAGTACAAGCTTCTCTCCTATCTGATGCACCACAAGGGCAAGGTGGTGAGCCGCACCGAGCTGATCGAGCATATTTACGACCAGGATTTCGATCGCGATTCGAACACGATCGAGGTCTTCGTCACCCGCATCCGTAAGAAGCTCGGCCCGGACGTGATCACCACGATCCGCGGCCTCGGCTACAGCCTCGAAGAGCCGAAGGGCTAAGGCGGCGTTCATGGCCTCTTCGTCATTCCTGCGAGTGACGTGACGCGATGAAGCTGCCGAAGATCAGGCTGCCCCGCTTCTGGCGGCGGCGCGCGGCGATGCGCAACACCGGGTCGCTGACCCGGCGCATGATCGGCGTGTCGGCGGTCTGGATCGCGCTGCTGCTCGGCGTCGGCGGCTATACTCTGGACCGTTTCCTGGTCTCCGCGATCACCGCCAATTTCGACTCCCAGCTCGAATATCTGCTGACCCAGGCGCTCATCTCCAATGCGGAGATCGGGCCCGACGGGGAGGTCCTCTTCACCCGCGCGCCGGCGGATCAGCGTTTTCTGGAGCCCTATTCCGGCCTCTATTATCAGGTGACCGGCGCCGGCTCCGACCCCTTCCCGTCGCGCTCGCTCTGGGATCGGCAGCTGCTGGTCAGCGGCAATCACACCGACAATGATTTCCATTATTATGACAGCGACGAGTTCGCCGGCGAGAAGCTGCGCATCATCGAACGCGACGTGCAATTGCCCAATTCGCGAACCCGCTGGCGCTTCCAGGTCGCGCAGCGCCGCGACGTGCTGGACGACCAGATCAGCGTGTTGCGCCGGACCATGGTCCGTTCCTTCGGGATTCTCGGCCTCGGCCTGATCATCCTCGCCGCTTTGCAGGCGGTCTACGGCCTCTGGCCGCTCCGCCGCGTGCGCCGCGAGATCGCCGCGATCCGCTCGGGCAAGAAATCCCGCGTCGACCAGCGGCTGCCGCGCGAGATCGAGCCGATGGTGGCGGAGCTGAACCAGCTGCTCGAGCATAATGAGGTGCAGGCCGAGGAGGCGCGGCGCCATGCCGGCAATCTCGCCCATGCGCTGAAGACCCCGCTCACCGTGATCACCAATGCCGCCACCGCCAAAGCCGAGGATCTCGGCCCCACCGTGATCCGCGAGGCGACGACGATGCGCCGCCAGGTCGATCACCATCTCGCCCGCGCCCGCGCCGTCGGCCGCCGCGCCTCCGCGCAGGCGCGCGCGCCGGTCTGGGCCTCACTGGAGGCGGTCGAGCGGGCAGTCACCCGGCTCTACGAGAACGTCACCGTCGATCTCGCCGGCGACAAGAAGGCGGCGGTCCGGGTGGAGCGGCAGGATCTGGACGAGATGCTCGGCAATCTGATCGAAAATGCCGCCAAATATGGCGGCGGCCGCGTCTTCGTGACCGTCGGCAAGGCGGACGACATGGTCGAGATCGAGGTGGAGGATGACGGCCGCGGCATTCCGGAGGAGGAGCGCCTCTCCATCTTCGACCGCGGCGCCCGGCTCGACACCGGCAAGCCGGGCACCGGCCTCGGCCTCGCCATCGTCCGCGACGTCGCCCAAATCTATGGCGGCAGCGTGGTGCTCGAGGAAAGCGAGGATCTGGGCGGCCTGCTCGCCCGCCTGCGGCTGCCGGCGGGCTGAGGCTCTTGCCTTTGCCGCGGCCGCGGCGCACATCGCCGCGCAAATGAGTGCTGATGTCATCCCTTTGGTGCCGAACCGCACCCCGTCGCTCGAGCCGATGATGCAGCTCGTCGCGGCGGACCTCAATCATGTGAACGCGGTGATCCTCGAGCGGATGCAGAGCGAGGTCGCCCTGATCCCCGAGCTGGCCGGCCATCTGATCGCCGGCGGCGGCAAGCGGATGCGGCCGATGCTGACGCTGGCGAGCGCCGCCTTGCTCGATTATTCGGGCACCCGCCATCACAAGCTCGCCGCCGCGGTCGAGTTCATCCACACCGCCACCTTGCTGCACGACGACGTCGTCGACGGCTCGGGCCTCAGGCGCGGCAAGCGCACCGCCAACATCATCTGGGGCAACCCGGCGAGCGTCCTGGTCGGCGACTTCCTGTTCTCGCGCAGCTTCGAATTGATGGTCGAGGATGGCAGCCTCAAGGTGCTGAAAATCCTCAGCCGCGCCTCCAGCGTGATCGCCGAGGGCGAGGTCGACCAGCTCACCGCCCAGCGCCGGGTCGAGACCGGCGAGGATCATTATCTGGCGATCATCCAGGCGAAGACCGCGGCCCTGTTTGCCGCCGCCTGCCGGATCGCCGGGGTGGTCGCCGAGCGGGGCGAGGCGGTGGAGCTGGCGCTCGACGCTTATGGCCGCAATCTCGGCATCGCCTTCCAGCTGATCGACGACGCGATCGACTATGCCTCCGACGCCGAGACGATGGGCAAGGGCGTCGGCGACGATTTCCGCGACGGCAAGGTCACCTTGCCCGTCATCCTCGCTTTTGCACGCGGCGGGGAGCGCGAACGGGGCTTCTGGCGCGCGGCCATGGCCGGGGAGCGGAGCCGCGATGCCGACCTTGTCGAGGCGATCGGCCTGCTCCGCGCCTCGGGCGCGCTCGACGACACGCTCGCCCGCGCCCGTCTCTACGGCCAGCGCGCGATCGACGCGCTCGGCCCCTTCCCGGGCGGCAGGGCCAAGGCGGCCCTGGTCGAGGCGGTCGAGTTCGCGGTGGCGCGCGCCTACTGACCGAGGCGCTCCTCCCGGTCAGGCCCTGCCTGCGTTCAGAAATCCCCGTGGTCGACGTCACCGTCGCTGTCGAAGTCGCCGATGGGCCGCGACGGCGGCCGCGGGCTCGGCGGCGGCGGCTTGGGGGCCGGCTTCTTGCCGCCGCCGGCCGCCTGCTCCAGCGTCGCGTCGTCGAGCTGCGTCGGTTTCTTCCCGTCCTCGGTCATGGCTCGTCCTTTCGACTCCCCCGGCAGATCCGAAGATAGCGGATTCGGAACCGGTGGAGAACCGGCGCGGCCGCGGCCGAAGTCGCCGCTGCTGGCGCCGCGCCGCCGCTGCGGCTAGCGCAGGATGGTGACCGCGCTCCCGATCCACACCGTGCTGCCGGACCTGCTCGCCGCCTTGCGCGCGGCGCCCAATGCGGTGCTGGTCGCGCCGCCGGGCGCCGGCAAGACGACCGCGGTGGCGCCGGCCCTGCTCGGCCAGCCCTGGTGCGCGGGCGAGATATTGCTGCTCTCGCCCCGCCGGCTCGCGGCGCGGGCGGCGGCGGAGCGGATGGCGGAGCTGGCGGGCGAGCCCGCGGGCGGCACGATCGGCTATGCGACGCGGCTCGACACGAAACGCTCCGCGAAAACCCGGATCATCGTGCTGACCGAAGGCATCTTCCTGAAGCGCATCCAGGCCGATCCGGAGCTGGCGGGCGTCTCGGCGGTCCTGTTCGACGAGGTCCACGAGCGCAGCCTCGACAGCGATTTCGGGCTCGCTTTGGCGCTCGATGCGCAGGCGGCGCTGCGGCCCGATCTCCGGCTCGTCGCCATGTCCGCGACTTTGGACGGGGCACGCTTCGCCGCGCTGATGCACGACGCGCCGGTGATCGAAAGCGAGGGCCGGTCCTGGCCGATCGACCTGATCCATCTCGGCCGCGCGGCGGAAAAGCGGATCGAGGACGAAATGGCCGCGGCCATCCGCCGCGCGCTCGCCGAGGGGGAGGGGAGTCTGCTCGCCTTCCTCCCCGGCGTCGCCGAAATCGAGCGGGCCGCAGAGCGGCTCGGCGCGCTCCCCGCCGGCATCGACCTGTACCGCCTGCACGGCAGCCTCGATCCCGGGGACCAGCGCGCCGCCATCGCCCCTTCGCTCGCGGGCCGGCGCAAGGTAGTGCTCGCCACCTCGATCGCCGAGACCAGCCTGACCCTGGACGGCGTCCGCATCGTCGTCGATTCCGGCCTCGCCCGGCGGCCGCGCTACGATCGGGCGGCGGGCCTGACCCGCCTCGTCACCGAGCGCGCCAGTCAGGCGGCGGTGACGCAGCGCGCCGGCCGCGCCGGCCGGCAGGGCCCGGGCCGCGTCTACCGGCTCTGGGAGGAAGCGGCGACGCAGGCCTTGCCCCGCTTCGATCCGCCCGAAATCCTCGAGGCGGACCTGTCCGCTTTGCTGCTCGACTGTGCGCTCTGGGGCGTCGCCGATCCGCGCAGCCTGCGCTGGCTCGATCCGCCGCCCGCCGCGGCGATCGACGAGGCGCGCGTCCGCCTGACCAGCCTCGGCGCGCTGGATGAGCAGGGCCGCCCGACCGCGCATGGCCGCGCGATCGCCGACCTGCCTTTGCCGCCGCGCCTCGCCCATATGCTGATCGAGGCGGAGGCGAGGGGCTGGGGGAAGACCGCGGCGGAGGTCGCGGTGCTGCTTTCCGAGCGCGGCCTCGGCGGCACTGATGCCGATCTGGAGCTTCGCCTCGGGCGCTGGCGGAGCGAGAAGGGAAGGCGTGCCGAGGCGGCGCGGGGATTGGCGAAAAGGTGGCGCTCCCTCCTTCGTGCTCCTGCGAAGGCAGGGGTGCAGGCCGATCGTCCCGCAACGCTCCTGCCTTCGCAGGAGCATGGCGTCGGCGCCTGCATCGCGCTCGCCTTCCCCGACCGCCTGTCGAAACGCCGCGACGCGACCGGCGCCGACTGGCTCAGCGTCGGCGGCCGCGGCTCTCGCCTCGACCCGGCCTCGCCCCTGGCCCGTGAAGCCTGGCTCGCGGTGGCGGAGGTCGGCGGCGTGGCGGCGGGCGCCCGCATCCTCTCCGCCGCGCCGATCGGCCAGGCGATGGTCGAAGCCCTGTTCGCGGCGCGGATCGCCGCCGGAACCGAGGTCGCTTTCGAGCCGGCGACCGGCGCCGTGCGCGCCTCGCACGGGCGGCGGCTCGGCGCGATCCGGCTCTCGGGCGGGCAGGACAGCCGCGCCGATCCGGCCGCGGTGGAGGCGGCTTTGCTCGAGGGCGTGCGGGCGCACGGGCTGGAGATCCTGCCCTGGAGCGAGGCGGCCCGGGCCTTGCGCCGCCGCGCCGCCTTCGCCCGCCGCTTCGATCCGACCCTTGCCGATTTGTCCGACGAGGCGCTCGGCGCCACGCTCGATGCCTGGCTGCCCGTCCTGCTCGCGGGAAAAAGGCGGCTCGGCGAGATCGATCCCGGCGCGCTCTCCGGCACGCTCGAGGCCCTGCTCGGCTGGGAAGGCCGCAAGGCCGTGGATCGGCTCGCGCCGGGCCATTTCGAGACGCCGGCGGAAAGCCGCCACCCGATCGACTATGTCGCGGAAGGCGGCCCGGCGGTCGAGCTGCGCGTCCAGACCCTGTTCGGCCTCACCGCGCATCCCATGGTCGCCGGCGGCCAGGTGCCGCTGCTGCTCAGCCTGACCTCGCCGGCCGGCCGTCCGATCCAGACGACGCGCGACCTGCCCGGCTTCTGGAAGGGCAGCTGGGCCGAGGTCGCGAAGGAGATGCGCGGCCGCTATCCGAAACATCCCTGGCCGGACGATCCCGCCGCCGCGGCGCCCACGACGCGCGCCAGGCCGAGGCCCCGCTGAGACGAATTGCAGGGGGTGCTACAAATTTAGCAAGCCCGGTCAATGCGCTGACTGTCTTACATCGCTAAGACGGCTTGCGCGCGGCCACGGGGGCGAGGCGGCGCGAGCGTAGCAACGCGAGTAAGAGGATAGTCCCCATGCGTAAGATGCTGATTTCCGGCACCGCCATTTTGCTGTGCGCCGCCGCAATTCCCGCCATCGCCGCCCCTGCCGGTATCGCCAACCCCGCCGGTCAGGATTCGACCCAGGCCGGCGCTCAATCCGAGCGCTCCGGCCAGCAGCAGCGGGCCCGCGATCCCAATCGCCGCGTCTGCGTCAGCGACCGGCTGAGCGATTCCCGCATGCGCCGCCGCATCTGCCGGACGCAGGCGGAATGGGATTCGCTGCAGGCCAATGACAATGACGGCCTGGGCGTGAACCGCTGAGCCCGGCTGACAGACCCCCTTCGCCCTGAAGCAGTCCGGGGCGAGCGCGTTCCCCTCCCGCTCCGCACGGGAGGGGACGTTGCATTCGGGCGCCACGCTTCCACCTGCCGCGACGCTGCCCTATGATCGGCACGTGAGACGGGTGGGCCTCCTCGCCATATTGCTGGGCGCGCTGCTGCTGCGCGTCAGCATCCCGGCCGGCATGATGCTGGTCGCCGGCGAAAGCGGGCCGCGCCTCGCGCCTTGCTCTGGCGCGGCAACCCTCCCGGTCGCCGCGCCTGCCGCGCATCATGGCGATCACGCGCAGCCGCGGCAGGGTCATGACGGGCCGGCGCCGTCCCCCTGTCCGTTCGGCATCCTGCTGTTCCCGGCTTTGCCTTCGGCGCCGCCGGTGCTGGCGCTGCAAGCGCCGGAGCCGCAGCCTGTCCCGGCGCTGCGCGGCTTGGCGGAAGCCCTGCCGCAGGGCCTGGCGCATCTCCGCCCGCCGGCCACCGGGCCGCCCGCTCCGGCCTGATCTCGCCGCCGCCTCGCGCGGCCATCCGGGTTTCAGTCAGGACAATCGGAATGAGCGCTTTTGCGCATGCGCGCCGCAAGGCGCGGCTGGTGCTGCTGGCCGGCATCGCTTTTCCTACCGCCGTTCATGCGGCCGGGGACGAGGCGGCGCCGGATCAGCGGACGATCATCGTCACCGGCGAGCGGCCGGCGCCGCTCGAGCAGCCGCCCGCCACGATCGAAAGCGTTGACGCCGCCCGGCTCGACGAGACCGTCAATGTGGTGAATGTCGAGGACAGCCTGCGCTACCTGCCCAGCCTGCTGGTGCGGAAGCGCCATATCGGCGACACCCAGGCGCCGCTCGCCACCCGCACCGCGGGCGTCGGTGCCAGCGCCCGCAGCCTGATCTATGCGGACGGGGTCCTCCTCTCCGCCTTGATCGGCAACAATAACAGCACCGCCTCGCCGCGCTGGGGGATGATCTCGCCCGACGAGATCGAGCGGGTGGACGTGCTCTACGGTCCCTTCTCGGCGGCTTATCCCGGCAATTCGATCGGCGCGGTGGTGACTTTCACGACGCGGGTGCCGGACGGGCCGGAGGGCTCGCTCAGCCTCGGCGGCAATCTCCAGCATTTCCGCCAATATTCGACGTCGGGCGATTTCGCGGCCTGGCAGGGACAGGGGAGCTGGGGCGGCCGCACCGGGCCCTTTGCCTGGCTGGTCAGTGCCGATCATCTCGACAGCGACAGCCAGCCTCTGGCCTATGTGACCATCGCCCGCCCGGCCGGAACGAGCGGCGCGGGTACTCCGGTCACCGGCGCCTATGATGACCTGAACCGCATCGGCGCGCCCGTCTATGTGCTCGGCGCGGGCGGGTTCGAGCGGCAGCGGCAGGACAATCTCAAGCTGAAGCTCGCGGTCGACCTCGCGCCTCACCTGCGCCTGACCTGGCGCGGTGGCCTGTTTCTCAACGACACCGATGCCGACGCGGAAACGTATCTGCGCGACGGCAGCGGCCAGCCGGTCTTTGCCGGTACGGTCAATATCGGCGGCCGCGCCGTCGCGATCCCGGCCAGCGCCTTCTCCAACAATGTCTACCGGCTCGACGAGCGCCATTTCATGCAGGCGCTGACGCTGGAAGGGTCGGGCGGCGGCTGGGAGTGGCGCGCCGTCGGCACGCTCTACAGTTTCGACCGGGACGTGCAGCGCATCCCGTCGGTCGCGTTGCCCGCCGCGCGGACGGGCGGCGCCGGCTCGATCCAGAAGCTGGACGGCACCGGCTGGCGTACGCTAGATCTGGTCGCGCGCCATGGCGGTGCGCACGATGTCAGCCTCGGCGCCCATGCCGACGGCTTCCGGCTGGCCAGCGCGCGTTATTCGACGACCGACTGGCTGCGCGGCGCCGCCGGCCCGCTCGTCCAGGCGGCGCGCGGGCAGACCAGGACCTTCGCGCTCTGGGCGCAGGACCGCTGGACGCTGGCGCCGGCCTGGGAGCTGACCCTCGGCGCGCGGGCCGAATGGTGGCGGGCCTATCACGGCTTCAATTTTTCGCTGACGCCGGCGCTTTCCGTGCTCCAGCCGGCGCGGGAGCGCAGCACCGTCTCGCCCAAGGCGACCCTCGCCTGGCGCCCCGCCGAGGGTTGGCAGGCGACCCTGTCGGCGGGCCAGGCTTACCGCTTTCCCACGGTCAGCGAGCTTTATCAGGCCATCGCCACCGGCCCGACCGTCACCGTGCCCAACCCGAATCTCGGCGCCGAGCGCGCCCGCTCGGCCGAGCTGGCGGTGGAGCGCCGCTGGACGAACGGCCGGGTGCGTGTCTCGCTCTTCGGCGAGCGCATCCGCGACGCGCTCATTTCCCAGACCGCGCCGCTCGTGCCCGGCTCGTCGCAGCTTTTCTCCTACGTGCAGAATATTCCCGCGGTCCGGACCTACGGCATCGAGGCGGTGTTCGAATGGCGCGATGCCCTGCTGCCCGGGCTGGAGCTGACCGGCAGCGTCACCCTTGCCGATCCCGAAATCGTCTCCGATCCCGCTTTCCCGGCGGCGGAAGGGAAGGACATTCCGCAGGTGCCGCGGCGCCGCGCGACGCTGGTGGCGACCTGGCATATGGGCGACCGCGCCGCCTTCACCCTGGCAGGGCGCTATGCCAGCCGCGCCTTCGGCACGATCGACAATAGCGACATCGTCAGCCACACCTGGCAGGGCTTCGAAGGCTATGTCGTGCTGGACGCCCGCGCCACCGTGCGGCTCACCGACCATCTGGAGGCGGCGGTCGGCGCGGAGAATCTCGCAAACTTCCACTATTTCATCTTCCACCCCTTCCCGCAAAGGAGCGTGACGGCGGAGCTCAGCTGGCGCTGGTGACGCGAATCAGTCCAGTCCGGCCACGGTCGCGACCAGCTGCAGCGTCCGCGCCGCCAACGGACGGAGCTCGTCGCGCGAATAGCCGGCGCGGGCGCGCATCGAGAGGTCGCCATGGCTGGACACGACGATCCGGGCGAGCGCCGCCGGATCGACCATGGCGGCGATCTCGCCGTCGGTGATCGCGCGCTCGAAGCGGCCAGTCAGCGCCCGGTCGAGCGATTCCATCGAGGAGCGGACGAGGGCGGTGACGTCGGGATCGTCGCCGGCGACGGGAACGGCGGTGCTCATCATGAAGCAGCCGCCCCGGCAGCCCTCCCGGGTGAACATGCGGATGGCGCGCTCGAGCACGTCGGCGATGCTGTCCATCACCTTCGGGATCGCCAGCGCCTCCGCGAACTGGGCTCTGGCCTCCAGCCGGTAATGCTGCAGCGTCTCCATGTAGAGCGCCTTCTTGTCGCCGAAGGCGCCGTAGAGGCTCGGCTTGTGCAGGCCCGTGGCGGCGGACAGCTGGTCCATCGATGTCCCCGCATAGCCATGCTGCCAGAAGGTGTCGCGGACATGGCCGAGCACCACCTCGGGGTCGAAGCCGCGCGGACGGCCGCGCGGAGGGGGTACGACATTTTTTTGTACCATACGTTATAAAACCCTTGCCATCCGTAGTTTTGTACTTTACGGCACAGTACATAAATAGCAGATGGAGGTGACCATGACAAGCGTTCGCAAATTGCTCCTGCTTCTCGCGCCGACTCTCGTCGGCTCCTCGCTCATCGCCCACGGGCCGGCTTCGGCCGAGGCGGCGAACAATGACGGGCGCGCCGTCGCCCAATGCCGTGCCGAGGTGCTTCGCCATTTCCCGGCCGAGTCGATCCGCAGCCAGCGCATCGCCTCGATCGGCGGCAACAGCCGGCACACCAGGGTGTCGATGTTCGTGACCACGGACCGGCGCTACGGCTTCGACTGCACCACCGATGCCGACGGCCGGATCGTCTCCGCGTCCTGGAACCCGCCGGTCGAGCGCCGCCTCGCCGCCGCGGGCGCGCAGTCCGAGGGCACGGGCCAGTCCCGCTGATCCCCGCCGTCCGCTGCCGCTTGCCTTAACGGGCGGCAGCGGACATGGCCGCGCCTGACGCACAGCTTCGGGACTCGGCCATGACGAAAACCGCACTCATTACCGGCGCGACTTCGGGCTTCGGCGCGGCCGCCGCCCGCCTTTTCGTCGCGGACGGCTGGCAGGTGATCGGCACCGGCCGCCGCCAGGATCGGCTGCACGCGCTCGCGGGAGAGCTGGGCGCGGCCTTCCGCCCCGTCGCGTTCGACATGCGCGACCTCGCCGCGGTCGAGGCCTTCGCCGCGGCGGCGGGGGCGGTCGACCTCCTGCTCAACAATGCCGGCCTCGCCTCGCCGCTCAGCCCGCTGCAGGATGCCGAGTGGGCGCCGCTGGAGACGGTGATCTCGACCAACATTTCCGGCCTGGTCGCGCTGACCCGGCGGCTGCTCCCCGGGCTGATCGAGCGCAAGGGGGTGATTGTGAACATCTCGTCGGTCGCCGCCAGCTACCCTTATCGCGGCGGCGCGGTGTACGGCGGCAGCAAGGCCTTCGTCCGCGAATTCTCGCTCTGCCTGCGCGCCGATCTGCACGGCACCGGCGTCCGCGTCACCTCGATCGAGCCGGGCATGTGCGAAACCGAATTCGCCCTCGTCCGCAACGGCTGGGACCAGGCCGCGTCCGACAAGCTCTATTCAGGCGTCGAGCCGCTGACGGCCGAGGACGTCGCCCGGACCATCCACTGGGTCGCGAGGCTGCCGCCGCACGTCAACATCAACGCCCTCGAATTGATGCCGGTGAACCAGGATTTCGCCGGCTTCGCGGTCGCGCGGCCCGATCGCTGACGCGGCGCTTTCCCAACGCGCCTCTCCATGCTACATTTGTAGCACAAAGGAGGAGGATGCGTCATGGCGAGAGCGAGTTTCTGGGCGCTGCTGCTGCTGCTGCTGGGCATGGCCGCGCCGGCGGAGGCGCAGCCGCAGGCCCGCGCGGCGGCGCACGCGGATTTCGATCAGGGGATGCTGGCCGCCCTGGCCCGCGACATCCGGGCCGGGCGCTATGCCAACATCCACGCTTTGGTCGTGATGCGTCACGGACGCATCGCCTGGGAGCAATATTTCCGCGGGCCCGACGAGCGCCGCGGCGCGCCGGTTGGCGACGTCACCTTCGGCCCGAACGTGCTCCACGATTGCCGGTCGGTGACCAAGAGCATCGTTTCGATCCTCTTCGGCATCGCCGTCGCCGAGGGGCGGATTCCGAATCTCGACGCGCCGGTGCTCGATTACTTTCCGGAATTCGCCGATCTCAGGACACCGGACCGTCTCGCGATCCGCCTGCGTCACGTTCTCGCGATGAGCTCCGGCTTTCAATGGGATGAAAGCTCGCGGCCCTATGGCGATCCGTCGAACAGCGAGACCGCGATGGACGGGGCGGGAAACCGTCTGCGCTACGTGCTCGAGCGGCCGATCGCCGTGCCGCCGGGCGAGCGATGGACCTATAATGGCGGCAACACGCAGCTGCTTGCCACGATCATCGAGCGCGCGACCGGCATGGACATTGACCGTTACGCCGAGCACGCCCTCTTCCGCCCGCTGGGCATCGGGCGCCACGAATGGCTCCGCTATCCGGATGGCAAGGCGATTGCGGCTTCAGGGCTGCGCCTCCGGCCCCGCGATATGGCGCGGATCGGCCAGCTCTATCTGCAGCGCGGCCGCTGGAACGGACGCCAGATCGTGCCCGAAACCTGGGTCAATGAATCGCTTTCGCCGCAGGTCCGGATCGCCGACCGTCCCCTCGGCCTGCAGCGTTACGGCTATCAATGGTATCTGGGCACGGCGCGGATCGGCGAACGCTATTTGCCCTATTCGGCGGCGATCGGTTGGGGCGGGCAGCGGGTCGTGATCATGCCCGAGCTGGACATGGTGATGGTGCTGACCGCCGGCATGTACGGCGACCGCCGGCAGAGCGACATCGCCTTCGAGATTCTGCTCGACCGGGTGCTGCCGGCGACGCGCTGAGCGTCCTTCCTACTGGTCTTCCCGGATTTGCTGGTCCCGGCCGCAGCGGAACGTCCGGGCGCGCGTGTCGGCGATCTGCCGGGCGCGGGCATTGGCGGCCGGGGTGGCGCGGATCAGCGCCAGCATGCAGCCGGGCCGGCCCCGGCGGCCGATCGACTCTACGGCGAGCATGGAGCGCCCTCCCGGCATCGCCTCGGGGACATTGTAGCGATAGATGATCGCGAACGGGCGCCCGCCTTCCATGCGCCATTCGATCTGCGGGCCGAGCTCGTTGAGCTGCGTCGCCGATTCCCATTCGCCATTGTCCACGCCCGCATCGACATCGTAGCGGGCGTCATCCTCGTTGACGAACAGGGTGATGCCATTGCGCCCGGGACAGCGCCGGTTCGCCCACTCGCCCTCGCCGGCATGGGCGACGCTGTAAATCTCGCAGGCGTCGAGATTGAGCGTGGTATAGGCGCTGGTCGGCGCCCCGGCGAGCGCGGCAAGCAGCATCAAGGCCATGGCAATCCCCCCTTGTCCGGGGGGAGCTTAACCCGGATCAGGCCGTCATTCTATGCTGGGTTCCGGTGACCAGCTCGCTGGCCTTCTCGAAGCTCATCGGCCGGCCGAACAGATAGCCCTGGATCTGGTGGCAGCCGAGGTCGCGCATCCGGGTGAAATCGTCCGCCGTCTCCACGCCCTCGGCGGTGACGGTCATGCGGAAGCTCTTGGCGAGCTGGACGATCGACTGGATGATCGCGATCGTCTCCTTGTTGGTCCCGGCCTCGCGCACGAAGCTGCCGTCGATCTTCAATTTGTGGAAGACGGCCTTGTTCAGATAGCCGAGCGAGGAATAGCCCGTCCCGAAATCGTCGAGCGCCATGGAGACGCCGAGCGCCCTGAGCCGCTTCAGCACGTCGATCGCATTGGCCGAATCGCCCATGAAGACGGATTCGGTCACCTCCAGCTCGAGTCGGTTGGGCTGCAGCCGGTAGCGGCGGATCGCGTCGTTGATCGTATTCGGCAGCGCCGGGAAGATGAGCTGCTTGGCCGAGACGTTGACCGCGACCGAGATATTCTCCGGCCAGCAGGTCGCGGCGCGGCACGCCTCCTCGATCACCCATTCGCCCAGCTCCATGATGATGCCGGATTCCTCGGCGAGCGGGATGAAGGCGTTGGGCGGGACGATGCCGCGGGTCGGGTGATGCCAGCGGATCAGCGCCTCGAAGCCGACCAGGCTCTGGTCGGCGGCGTTGATCAGCGGCTGGTAGAGCAGGTGGAACTGCTTCGCCTTCACGCCGATCCGCATGTCCTGCTCGAGGCGCAGCCGGTCCTCCGCCTCATTCTGCATGTCGGCATTGAAGAAGCAGCAGGTGCCGCGGCCCTGATTCTTGGCCTGATAGAGCGCGAGGTCGGCCTTCTGGATCAGATCGTCGACGCTCTGCCCGTCGACCGGGCCGAACGCGCAGCCGATCGAGACGCCGATCCTGATTTCCACCTTGTCGATGTGGAAGGGCTCGGCGATCGCGGCGATCAGCCGCTCGGCCAGGGCCTCGACCATGCGCCGGCTCTGCGCGTCCTTGATCACGATCGCGAATTCGTCGCCGCCCATCCGGCCGACCTGGCCGAACGGCCCGGTTTCCTTGACGAGGCGCTGGGCGACGCTCTTCAGCACGGCGTCGCCCTTTGGGTGGCCGAACGTGTCGTTGACCGGCTTGAAGCCGTCCAGATCGAGGAACAGGATCGCGCAGGGCGTTTCGCCGCCGGCCGAGCCGGACAGCGCCTCGCCGAGCAACTGGCGGACGCGGCCGCGATTGGGCAGGCCCGAGAGCACGTCCATATTGGCGAGATTGGTCAGCCTCTCCTGCGTGCGGCGGACGTCGGTCACGTCCTGGCCGACGCCGCGAAAGCCCTGGAACTGGCCGGCCATGTCGACGATCGGATCGCCCGACAGGCTGATCCAGCGCGTGCCGCGCCGCGTCGCCAGCTCCATCTCCAGATTGGCGAAAGGCTGGCGGGAGAGCAGGATCCGGCCGAGCGCGCTGCTCCCGCCGAGCGCCGCCGGCAGCGAGTGGCCGACCAGCTGGGTGGTCGAGCGGCCGAGCAGGGCGGTCATCCGCGAGGAGATGTAGACGACCCGATTCTCGGCATCGACCTGCCAGAGCCAGCCGACCCCGCGATGCTCATATTCGTTGAGCAGCTGGCGGATCGATTCGGCCTCGGCGCGGGTCCTGGCGAGCCCCTTCAGCTGCCCGAAAATCCAGCGGGTCAGCCGGGCGACGCTGAACGCGCCGGCGCCGGCGAGCAGGGCGAAGGTGAGCGTCAGCTTCGGATCGAGCGTGCTGCCCCCGAAATAATAGGAAAGACAGAAGGCGCCGGTGAAGGTTGCGATCCAGGCGACCGCGGCCACCGGAATGGCGGCCAGCGCGATCGAGGTCGAGATCATTGCCGCCATGGCGCCACTGATCACGGTCTGGACGTGCGGCGGCTGGGTGGCGAAGGCCCAGGTCGGCAATGCCGCCCAGAGGCCGGCCAGACCCAGCGCCTCGGCGAGGGCGAACCATTTCGAGCGGGGGCGGACGGTGCGGCTGCCGGCGCGGCGCGCGGCGACCATCGCGCTGCGGCACGACACCCAGTTGGCGAAGGCGACCGCGGCGACCCAGCCGATCACCAGCCGGGTCTCGACCGAGCCGTACATCGCCCAGGCGACGATCAGCGAGGCGGCGAGCGCGGTGACCGCGAAGAAGGGGGCGAACAGGGCCCGCGCCTCGACCTGGCCGTTGTGCAGGTGGGCGGCGCGCAGCCGCTCGTTGCCGGCGTCGAAATCGCCCGGCTCCGCCGCGCCCGGAGGCGCCGCAAGGTCCTGCTTGTCGTCAGTGGCTACAGGCGCGTGAAACATCGAAAAATGGCAGGCCCCGCTCGTGGACCTCCGCCCTACCCGCAAGACTTTGATGGAACGTTAAATTCGCGCTTCGTCCCGTCGCAACTGACACAGGTTAAGTTCTTCGCAACGCACGACTTTTCTGCCCGGAGGCGGCAAAAAAGAAAAAGCCGGGCGCGGCATCGCCTTTTTGGGCCTTCAGCCCGGCGATTGGCCCCGCATGATCCGGTCGATCGGCCCGATTGTGACCGCATGGTAGCCGGGGCGGGCGCGGACATAGATCCGTTCGGCGATCGGCCGGCCCCAGTCGCCCTGGCGCATCAGCGCCTGATAGAGCGGCTGCGCGAATTTCCGCCGGCCCATGTCGAGCAGGAAGCGCTCGGTCGCCGGAATCACCGGGTCGTAGCGATTGGCGATGCCGAGCCGCAGCCAGACGTAGAGCACTTCGGCATTGCCGCTCTGCGACAGCTGGAAGGTCCGGTCCAGCTCGGCGAGGCGCGCTGCGGGCAGCTGGCGGGGCAGGGCCTTGATGAAGCGCACCCGCTCCGCCCAGTTCCAGCCCTGCCAGGTCGCGGCGCGCGCCGGGCCGCCGGCGTTGAACGCCTGCACCGCCGCGTCGACCGCGGCGAAGGCGGCCGGATCGGGCCGCACGGCATTGTCCGGCAGCCCCGGCTGATAGACCCAGGTGTCGAGCTGCAGCCTCTGCTCCAGCGCCCGGTCGCCGCGGACCAGATTGGCGCGCAGATCGGCGAGGAAGCGGGCCGAGGTCATCGGCTCGAAGGCGTGGCGGTCGAAATAGGCGCGCAGCCAGGCGTCGAACCGGGCGCGGCCGACGATGTGCTCGATCGTCCTGAGGAAGATCGCGCCCTTGTCGTAGACGATGCCGCTGCTGCCGCCGTCCATCTCGTCCGACGGATCGTGCAGCGCCGTGCGCGGCGAGGTTGCGCCAAGCTCGCGCAGCCCCGCCTGCATGTCGTCCCAGGAGAGCGACGCCTCCTGCGCCGCCCGGGCCGGGCCGTAGACCGCCTCCATGATCCGGTTCTCGAAATAGGAGGTCACGCCCTCGTTCAGCCAGCTATCGTGCCAGTTCGCATTGGTGACCAGATTGCCCGACCAGCTGTGCGCCAGCTCGTGCGCGACCAGCCCGACCAGGCTGCGGTCGCCGGCGAGGAAAGTCGGCGTCAGGAAGGTGAGGGTGGGATTCTCCATCCCGCCATAGGGAAAGCTCGGCGGCAGCACGATCACGTCGTAGCGCCCCCAGCGATAGGGGCCGTAAAGCCGCTCCGCCGCCTCCACCATCCGCTCGGTGTCGCGGAGCTCGAACGCCGCCCGCTCGAGCATCGCCGGCTCGGTCCAGACGCCGGTGCGGCGGCCGAGCGGGCGGAAAGCGATGTCGCCCGCCGCGATCGCGATCAGATAGGGCGCGACCGGGTGCGTCATGCGGAACCGCCAGGCGCGGCGTCCTGGTCCGGCGGGGACGCCGTTCGGGGTCAGCCGCTCGCCCGACATCACCACCTTGAGCGGCACCGGCGCGGTGATCCGCGCCTCCCAGGTCTGGCGGATGCCGGGGCTGTCCTGGGTCGGGATCCAGCTGCGGTTGAGGATCGGCTCGCCCTGGCTCAGCAGATAGGGATGGCGCCGGCCCGCGGTCTGCGCCGGGGTCAGCCATTGCAGCGCCTCGGCGTCGGGTCCGGTCCGGTACATGATCCGGATGCGCCGTGCCGCGCCGATCCGGACGATCAGCGGTTGGCCGCGGGTCGCATCGCTCTGCCCGAGCGTGAAGGGCAGGGCGCCACCGCGCGGGCCGGTCACCGCCTGGATCTCCAGCCCCTTGCTGTCGAGGATGATCTCCTGCGCGCCCGGTGCCGCCTGGATGTCGAGCGTCGCGGTACCGGCCAGGCGATGCGCCTCGAAATCGGCATCGAGGTCGAGCGCGACATGGGTGACGCGCGCGATCTCCGGCCGGGCATGGCTCTGCACGTCGCGGGCGTCCGGCCCCATTAGGATCGGGGCAACGGCACGGCTGGCGGCGCCGGCGCGTGGCGTGGAAGCGGTCACGGAAGCGGAAACGCAGAGCGCGGCGAGGAGGAACAGGAGGCGCATGATGGCCTTTCGAAAGCAAGGCGGGGACAGGCGGGCTTGCCTAATCCAACGCTCCATCTCATGCAAAGGGGCGGGAGGGGGAGGGCGCCGATGTATCTTCCGGTCTGGGCGATCGCGCTGCTGGGCCTTGGCTGGCTCGGCTTCCTCTGGCTGCTGATCAGGCGCGATGGCGGCAGCGATCTGGCGCAGCCGTCCCGCATGGCGCCGCCGTCGGCCCCGCGCTTCGCGCTGCCGCCGCGGCCCGGCCCGGAGGGCATCCCGCCCGAGGTCGTGGCGGAGCTCCGCCAGCTGCTCGCCGCGGGCGAGAAGATCCAGGCGATCAAGCGGCTGCGCGAGCTCACCCACTGCGGCCTCGCCGAGGCGAAAGACTGGGTCGAGCGGCTCTAGCTCGTCCGGCGCGGGGGCGCGCGCTTAACCTTCGTTAATCGGTTCGTGGCAATATTCCCGCCGATTTCCGCGGGAGAGTGGCGGCGATGAAGGCATTGATGCTCTGTGGAGCGCTCTGCGCGGGCGGTGCGGCCTGGTATCTGTCCGACAGTCCCGATTTCGACCGGATCGTGAGGAAGTCGCCGACCCAGGTCTATGCCGCCTTCTCGGCGCTCGCCCAGCAGGGGATCGTGACGCCGCCGGGCCAGACCGGCCCCGGTCCGCGCATCTCCTTCAAGGTGGAAAAGGTGACCGGCCAGTCGATCCACTATGAGGTGCAGTTCGACAGCAAGCCGGTGGTCACCGCCGACCTCAATTTCGCGGCCGCCGGCGACGACGGCCGGCAGACCCGGATGACCGCCGAGCTGGACATCGACACCTCCGCGCTCGGCCCGGAATTCCAGACTGATCGGGGCGTCGCTTTGTCGATGCTTCAGGAGCGCTTCATCGACGCCGAGTTCGCCCGGTTCATGGACACGATGGTCGCGGAGGTCGAGGCCGGCCATCCGCTGCCGCCGCTCGGCACGCACAGTCTCGGCGTGCGCGAGGTCTCGAACGGGATGGAGGCCGACCCCGGGCTCCGGCGGGCGCGTGCCGAAGCCCGGCAACGCGCCGCCGCCCGGCCGATGAACGACGCCCGGCCGATGGTCGATCCCGGCCGCGCCGCCAATCGCTATCTCAACGGCCGGCCACAGCAGGGGGGCGGCTGGGGCCGCTGAGACGCTTGGGCGCCTCCCTTATTCCGACTGCATCTGGATGTGCATCTCGCCGGCGCACTGGATGACCGCGTCGCGCTGCGCCGTGCCGTTGTTCAGCATCTTGTCGATCACGCAGCTGCAGAAGGCGTTCGCGTCGGTGCCCTGGGGCAGCTGGCTGGACGCACTGCTGATGCACTCGCGGATGTTGCGGGCCCGGCGTTCGGGCGATGCGGGAGTGACCGGTGCATGTGTCGCGGCGGGCGCGGCGCCGGTGGCGCTGTTGTTGGCAGCGCCACCGCTGCAGCCGGCGAGGAGACAGAACGAGGCGATGGCGGCGAGGCCGAGGGTGTTGCGCATGTTCGGATACCTCTTTTTGCCGCACGCGAATCCGGCGGCCGCGCCATAGGGCGCGGCGCGGATCACTTTGTAAAGGGCCGCCTGGCGATCCCTTCTTATTCAGCCGTATTGCCCGCGGGCGCGGCGCCTTCGCCCTCGCCGGTCGCCATGGTGATGTGGAGCTCGGCGGCGCACTGGCTCACCGCGTCATTCTGCCGGGCGCCGCCGGCGATGCGGTCGACCGCGCAGCCGCACAGGGCGGCGACGTCGGAGCCGGGCGCGACATGGCGGCTCATGTCGGCGCTGCACTCGGTGATCTCGTTGTCGCGGTTCGCGGCGGCCGCGGCGGGCGCTGCCGCATTGGCGGCCGGCGCGGCGGCATTGGCTGCGGGGGCCGGCGCGTTGGCGCTGTTATTGGCCGCGCCGCGGTTGCAGCCGGCGAGCAGGCAGAATGTGGCCATGGCGGCCAGGCCGATGGTGAGGCGCATGTTCGAATCCCCCTTTTTCGGCCGGCCGCGATTGCCGGCTGCGGGGCAGAAGGGAGCGAATCGGGGCGAATGTAAAGGGCCGGGGACGCCGCCGCGCCCGCCCCATGCCGGGACGCTGCCGGCAAGCGGCTGACTCAACACGGGAAAAAGTCCGTGCGCTTGTCCGTCCGGAACGGCATAATCAGGCCCGTCCAGAGAAGACAAAGGGGGAGAGTTTTATGAACAGCAAGACGCTTACGCTGGCGGGTGCCGTGGTCCTTATCATCGGTCTGTTCCTGCCGGTCCTGACGGTCATGGGGATCAGCATGAACATGCTCATGCCACCGGGCCAGAGCGTGTCCGGCGCCGGCCTCGTCCTCGTGGCCTGCGCAGTCCTTGGTGGCCTCCTCGCTCTGCTCGGGCAGGGCAAATGGGCGGTCGTCCCGGGGCTCGCGGCGCTCGCCTTCATCGTCTGGAAGTTCCTCGAGGTGCAGAGTGGCCTCAACGGGACGAACACCGACGTGCCGGCCGAAGCCCGGGAAGCTCTGTCTCAGCTCGCCTCGATGAACTATCTCGGCTGGGGCGTGATGGGCCTTGGCGCCGTGCTGATCCTGGTCGGCGGCGCGATGGGCTGGAAGAGCGCCCCTCCGGCGGCCTGACCGCAGCGTTCGCCACGAATGGCGATGAACAGGGGCGGGCCTTCGGGTCCGCCCTTTTTCATGCCCTTCAGAGGCCGGCCAGGATTTCCGCTTTCTTCGTCTCGTAATCCTCGGCGGTGATCAGCCCCTGGTCGCGCAGCGCCTTCAATTGCGCCAGCCGCGCCGCGATGTCCCCGTCCGGCTCCGTGCCGGACAGGTCCACCGCGCTGTTGCGCACCGTCACTCTGGCCTCGCCGCGCTGCACCGCGTCCTGCACGCGCGCGAGAATATCGGTGAGGCCGGACGGCGCCGCGGGTGCGCCCGGCCAGGCCGGCGATGCAGGCCGGCTCAGGCCCAGCGCCTCCATCCTCCGCCGCAGCCGCCGCGCCATCAGCGGCCGCACCACGAATTGCAGCAGCAGGAAGATGCCGAGGCTGTAGATCAGGAAGCTCACGCCCATCGCCTGAAAGGTGATGTCGTCGCGGGCCGCTTCCTTGCCGCTGCCGCTCTGGCAGTAGATCTCCCGGGTCACCGTATATTCGCCGGGCCGGTAGGAGGCGCCGTGGGATTCGTAGACGATCTCGCCGCTGCTGCAGAGGATCGCCGCGCCGGGCGCCGCCATGTTCGGCCAGATCGCCGCGCCGGCCGTGGCCAGCATCAGCGCGATGAACAGGGCAGACGGCAGAACGATGCAGCCGGTCGTGTTGAATTTCAGCGGATCGCGATTGCCCGTCCGGCGCATCGGCCGTCGCCGCCGGTCGGTCAGGCTTGCGTCGGGCTCGCCGGGCAGGCGAGCTCGTGGAGCCGGACGGCGATCGAGCCGGCGGGAATCGGTTCGAACGGCAGCGGCGTCGCGTCGCGTATCCCCTCCGTCCCGTCGGCGGCATAATTGACCGTATCGAAGACGCGCGATTCGCTCGTGGCGCAGCGTATGTCGACCCGCGACACCGAATAGGCATTGACGCCCTGGCGGGCCGGGACATGGTCCACCCGCAGGCGGATCGTCGCGACGTCGCCCTCGCGGGTGAGGTTCGCGGCGTCCCAGGACAGATTATATTCCGGCGTCTCGACGATCGGGCGCCATTGCGGCGCGGCATTCTGCAGCGCGGCGGCGGCGACTGCCAGGCTTGCGGTCAGGATCATCTCGGGCCCCCTTTCGATGCGGAAACATTGTTCGCCGCGGGCACGCCGCCGTCAAGCGGGGCGCTCGTCCGCTGGCGGCTAGCGCGGCAAATCGGGCCGGCGCGGCGGCTGCGGCGGGGCGCCGCGGCGCATATGGGCCGGCGGCCCGGTCAGGTCGTTGCGCGGATCGCGCCGCCTTATCTTCATGAGCAGCAGCCCGAACAGGAGGATGCCGATCGCGATCCACCAGAGAAACGAGGCGCCGGTCAGCCAGGCGGGCAGGCTGAGCGAGCGCACCCAGTTCCAGAAGCCGCCGGACTCGCCGCCGCTCTCCGTCCCGGCGGGCGCGGCGGTGTCCGCGTCGGGCGGGGGCTTGGCATCGGCGGGCGGGGTTTCGGCGACCGGCGGCTGGATCCGGCGCGCGGCCATGCCCAGCCGCGCCACGGCGCTCGCGCTTTCGGGCCGGATCCGGGCGGTGCAGGCGAGCCGCTGACCCTGCAGCATCGGCGGAAGCTGGCCCGGCCCGACCGGCGGCAGCATTGCCCGGCCATTGCCGTCGAGGAAGCGGTCGGCCGCGCAGCCGCAAATGCTCTCCAAATCGTCCGGGCTCAGGTCCGGGATCGCGCGCAGGTCGGCGACGCAGACCGAAATGGCCTGGCCGCGCCAGCGCTCGCGGCCGTCGTCCACCGCCGCGCCGCCGGGCGCATCGCCGGGCGGGACGGGTTTCGCCGCCGGCAGCGCCGCGGCGGCCAGCGAGGCGAGCAGGATGGCATGAGCCCGGCGCATCATCGTCCACCGAGAATAGCAGGCGGCGGACCGGGGGCAATGCGTCAATCCCGGCCGCGCGGCGGGCGTTTGCGCGCGCGGACGGCCGCAAACGCAAAACGGGGCCGGTGTTGCCACCGGCCCCGTCTCAGGTTCCGGCCGGGGTCTCTCGACCCCGGTCGGTTCCCAATCGGGTTCCAGAAGAGCGAACTCCCCCGGGGCCCGATCCGGGACAGCCGAAGCAAGCTCCGAACCGTCCCTTCAGACGTTGGCGGGGCAAGCCCCGTTGCCGCCTGTTCGGACGTCTCTCCGGCAAGCCGGCGACCATCCTCGGACCTCTTTCCGGCAAGCCGGCGATGATCCGTTGCGGCTCTTTTCCACCGGGCGAACCCGGTCTCCCGACCGTCCGTTCCTCTCCGGGCGAACCCTTCAAGTCCCTTCCGGTCTCCCTTCGAGCAAGCTCTCCGGGCGGCCTTTCGCGGTTCCTTCGCCCGAAGGCTCCGGTCCCGCCGGACTCCGGAAAAGTGGGTTCGGCTTAAGGTTTCCCCGCTGCCTCGCGCTTCTTCCCGGCTGCCCCACCAGAGCGTCCCTGGCCTCCTTCCCGAAGGATATCGGCCCTCTCGGCACTGGCGGCGTCGCGGAAGTCCGGGCCGTTGCCGGCTGGTCCTCCTTGACCGCGAAAGGCCACCATGGCTGGCCCATCCGATTCGCGAAAGGCCTTCCTGCCTGTGGATAACGTGGATAACGTGGATAAGTCGGGCTGATATCGATCAATCCGCTTTTTCCGTCCGCGCCAGGCTCCCGTTCAGCAGCAGCCAGCCGATCAACGCCGCCCACAAAACCTGCCCGCCATAGATCAACGCGGCCCAGTGCAGGTGCATGTCGATCCAGCCGCCAACCAGCAATACGGCCGGGACACCGCCCGCCACCAGGCCGAGGAGGGCCACCATTTTCCGCTGCCGCCAGAGGTCCAGCGACCACAAGGCATAGGCGATGCCCGCCGCCACCACGCCGAGCGTCGCCAGTGCCTGGTTCAGGAACCAGAGGGCGTCGAACGCGTCGTGGCCCGCGCCGTGCGCGGCGAGCGCCGGCGCGGCGAAGCCGTTGACGGTGGCCGCCCCGACATCGGCGGCCGCGGCGATCGCATAGGCGACCAGTCCGGCGAGCACCGCCGGCCGCTCCAGCCCGCGCACCCGCGCGAACTGGCTGAAGCCGAACATCATCATCCCGACGAACAGGATCATCGCCCCGTGCACGATGCCGATCATCGCCCCGGCGCGCAGGCTCGTCGGATGATGCGCCATCGCCAGCATGCTCAGCCCCGCCGCCGCGATCAGGGCGATCCCCGCCGCCCGGTTTCCGTCTGGTTCATCTGCACCCCCGCATGGACATTTCGTCTTCCCCGGTGAAGACAGGGCCCACATCTGGCAAGCGGCCGCGGCGCGAAAGCGGACAGGGCGGGGAAGAAGTCCGGAAACGATGGCGGGACCGAAGGACAGACGGACGCAACGGACGCGGGCGGCTTTGCTCGGCGCCTTCAACCGGCTTTTCCTCAGCCGCCGCAGCCGGGAGATCAGGGCGGCCGATCTGATCGCCGAAGCCGGCGTCGGCCGCTCCACTTTCTACGATCATTATTCCAGCCCCGACGACGTCCTGCTCGAGGCGCTCCGCCACCCCTTCGCCCACCTCGCCGACGCGGCGGCCGGGCAGGGCGACGCCGCGGCCACCCTCTGGCTCGCCGAGCATTTCTGGGAGAACAGGAGCCGGGCGCGCGAGCTGTTCGACAATCCCCGCATGCGCGACCGCGTCTCCCGCCTGCTCGCCGAATTGGTGGCGGAGCGGCTGGCGGAAGCGCCCCTCATCCTCCCGCGCGAACTCGCCGCCGCCCAGCTCGCCGAAGCCGCCCTGGCCCCGCTCCGCGCGTGGATCCGGGGGGAGGCCCCGGCGACGGCGGCGGCGATGGCGGAGGGGCTGTGCCGTACGGGGAGGGCGCTGCGGGTGGCGCTGTCGGCGTGACCGCCTGAAGCGAAACGGCAAAGGCCGCGGCAGGTCTCCCCGCCGCGGCCTCGCCCCTCCTTCGGGAGACGTCCGTCAAAGCGAGAATGTCGTCTTCAGGAAGACCCCAAACACCACCTCGTTTCGCTCCGATGAATACGTGGCCCTGATTCCCGGCGATATTGGCGAGGAGCCCCGAGGAATAAAGTAGATCGGGAAATCGACCTCGACCTCACCGGTCAGCGCGTCGATCGTCCCGCGCGGCGAAATGGCGAACATGCCGCGCCGCCACCGAAGATCGAAGACCCGCCGATATTCGAGCGAGAAATTCAGGCGCTCGACCCGGCTCGGCGGCCCGGAAATGCCGGTCACGCAATCATCGCTGGGGTCGACCACGACCGGGCGGCAGACCAGGGCCTCCTCGGCCGCCTGATGGCCGCGCTGATATTCGCCTCGTCCGATCACCGCGCTCATCGCGTCGGCTGGAAACCAGGTGAAGAAGAGCGAGCCGGAATACTGGACCCTCGTGTCCTTGATCTCGCCCAGCGTCGAGGCATCGATATAGGTGAACCGGTCCACCCCGATGCTGGCCTCTCCGCCCACGCGAAAAGCGAGGCCGCCGAAGAGCGCACGATTTACCGCAGCGGAGCTGGCGTCCGAATATTGCCTGAGGAAATCAGGCCTTCGAGGCGTATTCTCGCACCGCGACACTTCCGCAGCGCGCTCCTCATCCGAATACTCGCGATTCCGTAGCGCGGCTTCACGGCAATTGGCGCGTGCGGAGTCCGTGTAGGCATGGATGCGCTCTTCGTTGAGACGCCCCGTGGCGCTCGAAAACCGGCCGTGACTGATGCTCACGGTCAGCCGCGACCCGTTGCCGAGCGCGTCGAGGGCCGCTCGAGATGAAAGGTCGGAAGAGCCTCCGATCGGGGCCGTCGCCCGCACCGACCACAGCCAGTTGGACTGGGTTGCGGCTCGTCCGTTCGCGCCGGGGCGATTATCTACGAAGAAGCCGCCGACCTGAAGCGAGGCGCTGGGGGCGTCGTCGTCGATGGACAGGTCGAAGGAGACGCCGTCGAGCGCGGTCTCGCTGCGACCGGCGGGCGCGGACGGTCCGAGTTCTACTGTATCGTTCTGTGCTACGGCGACCGCCGGCCAGGACGACGCGACCAGGGCGATGAGCAAAGCGGACGTCTTCATGCTCCGTCTCCCGTGTCGAAGACGGCGATGACTAGGTCTCTGGTTTGATTCGAAGACCCGGCCAGCGTAATCGGCCATTCGTCGCCGCCGAAGATGAGGGCGGGCGCCGGCGTCATGTCGATCTCGATCGATTTGCCAGTCCCGATGAGGTTGGCGCTGAAGCCATATTTGCGGCTGTCCAATGGGATTTGCGCCTTGAACGTGCCGTTATGCTGACTCATGAAGTTGATCAGGTGAATGTTCGAATATGGGGCGTCGGGGCCGTCATATTCGAAATATTCGACCATCCAATTGGCTGGTGTCCCATCATCGGGCTTCACGGTAATTGTGTAGGTGTTCATAACCGCCTCCCTTGAGGAGGCCAGTTTTCGGTCATGACGACGGTGCTTGCCCGTGACGGCCGTCACGCCTCCGAAACTTTCGGATTCAGCGCGCGGGCGCCGGGCTCTCAGGGCTCCGGATAGTTCCGGTAGGCTAGAGGGACGTCGGGGGGTAGCGGTGCGTGGCGGGCACGAGGCCTCCGGACGGCCCCTTCGCGCCTCCGGCTATTCCGCCGCCGCTGTCAGCCCCGCCGCTTCCTGCTCCCGGCGGGCGCGCCCAACTTCTCCTCGAGCGCGGCGAGCCGCGCCTCCAGCCGCGCCTCGCGCGCCGCGCGCTGCCGGACGATGTGCAAGGCCCGCGCCAGCGGGTCGGCAATCTCCGCGAGCGCCTCCCGTTCCGCCTTGCCGTAGAAGCTGCCGTCCGGACGCGGCCCGAGCAGCAGCCAGCCGAGCGGCTTGCCCTTGGCGTGGCGGACCCGCAGCTTTATCCGCATCGGGAAGAGCGGATCGGCGCGCCGGCAATCGAGCGTTTCGGCGTCTTCGTCGGGCGGCGTCTGCTTCCGCCAGGCGCGCACCTCGGCCTTGCCCACCTCCCGCGTCGCCACCACCGGCCCGATCAGCAGCGCCGCGCGGGACGCGCGCACCCCCGCCGCAACGCGGTCGAACGCCTCCTCGATCAGTTCGTCCAGCGCGCCGGTCTCGCGCAGATCGGCCATGCAGTCGGGCAGGTCGCGCCGCAGCGACAGCAGATCCTTCCGGAAGCGCCGCTCGGCCCAGCCCTGGATGCGGGCGTTGAGCGGCGTCACCAGCAGCACCGCCAGCCCGGCCGCGATCGCGCCGGACAGGCCGCCCGCCTCCTGGCCCAGCCAGGTCTCCACCAGATATTCGAGGGTCTTCGCGCTGATCGCGAAGGTGAGGCCGAGCAAAAGGGTCAGCAAAGCATAGCCGGCCGAGCGGCTGATCGCCGCCTCGGCATCGTAGAGCCGGTAGCGCAGGAGCGAGATGATCAGGCCGAGCGCGAAGCAGGCCATGCCGAGCGCCGCCAGCAGCTGGGCGGCGAGCGCGGTCCAGCTCTTGAGCCCCGGCATCGAGGCGCCGCCCGGGAGCAGGCTGACCGCGGTGGCGACGACCAGCAGCACTGTCCCGCCGGCGAAGCCGAACAATACCCAGCGCACCTGCTGCCGCTCCAGCCCGCCCGCGAGCCGCCGGTAGGGAATGGCGATCGACAGCACGCTCAGCACGAGGAAGACGAGATAGCCGAGATACTCGATCGCGAGCGGCCAGGGCCGGATGAAGGCGACGGGCGCCCAGATCAGCAGGGCCAGCGCCACCCAGGCCGACCAGCGCGGCGAGAAGCGCCCGTCCGGAAAGGTCAGCAGCACCAGCATCAGCAGGCAACGCCCCGCATGGGCGAAGACCTCGCGCACCCAGCCGAGCTCGATCGCGCGGAAGAAACCCTCCGCCGCGAAGAAGGCCGCCGACATCATCAGGAAGGACAGCGACAGCAGGGCCGCGACCTTGTCCTGCCGCCGCCGCAGATAGAGCAGCACGGCGGTGACCACGAGCAGGGCCGGCGGCAGCAGGTCGATGGCGAGGCTCACCGCTTCCGCGGGCGAGCGGATCCCGGGCAGCCTCAACCAGGCCCCGCCCAAAGGCGCCACCAAAGCCGCCGCCAGCGAGACCAGCCAGACGAGCGTGAAGAGCAGGCGTCCCCACCCCGCGATCGGCGGCAATCGATCCGGCAGCCTCATCGTCCCCCTCCCGCTGCGCCTTGTCCGCCGCCGATCCTTCTCCCGCAACCGCGGTTCAGCTGCCGTGCGTGACCGGTGCAGTGTAAAACTGGTGTTCGAAGCGAACCTCGATGGCGGTGTGGCCGCGCGTGCGATGTTCGTCCAAAGCACGGGTGATGGCGACAAGCAGCAATTCGCTGTCGCCGCCGGGGGCGGTGAAGCTCTCGCCGAAGCCGACGATGTGCACGTCCCCCAAGTTCCGTTCCACCCGCGTGATCGGCTCGAAATGCCTGTCCTGCTCGTAACGGGCGGCGAGCGCCTGATAGGGCGCCAGATCGGCGAAGCCGTTGGCCGTCAGCGTCCGCACCGAGCAACTGTGATAGGGCGGCGCCTGCTCGAGCATTACGTGGAAGCGGCCGGTGCGCCCCTGCAGTACCCAGCCGATGCCGGGATCGTCATGGAGGAAGCGGCGCACCCCTGCCGCGGACAGCAGCGTGGCGCCATGTCCGGCCGCGGCCCGGGCTGTGGCATCGTCGTCGGGAAAGGCTCTGAGGCAGATTTCGTCATAGAGCGCGATCAGTTCGTCCCGCTGGGCGACTGGATCGGGCGCGTGGGCGGGCGGCTCATATTGGGCCGCCGAGACCGGCCCGGCCAGGACTATCACCGCCGTCAGCATGTGCCACGCTCTCATCTTCCGTCGTCCCCTATTGCCGTCACCTCAGGCCTTCCATGCCTTGCTTATTGCGACGCCCGCGCCCATCTCGCAACCGCGTTGACGCCCGTCGCCGCGCCCCGTAAAACAAGAACAAATCTGGAACGGCTACCGATGCTCACCCATCTCTCCGTCCGCGGCGCGCGCGAGCACAATCTCAAGGATATCGACGTCGATATCCCGCGCGAGACGCTGACGGTGATCACCGGCCTGTCCGGCTCGGGCAAGTCCAGCCTCGCCTTCGACACCATCTATGCCGAGGGGCAGCGGCGCTACGTCGAGTCGCTCAGCGCCTATGCGCGCCAGTTCCTCGAGATGATGCAGAAGCCAGACGTCGATCATATCGAGGGCCTCTCCCCCGCCATCTCGATCGAGCAGAAGACGACGTCGCGCAACCCGCGCTCCACCGTCGCCACGGTCACCGAGATTTACGATTATATGCGGCTGCTCTGGGCCCGCGTCGGCATTCCCTACAGCCCCGCCACCGGCGAGCCGATCGCCGCCCAGACCATCTCGCAGATGGTCGACCGGGTCATGCAGCTCCCCGAAGGCACGCGCCTCTATCTGCTCGCCCCGGTCGTCCGCGGCCGCAAGGGCGAGTATCGCAAGGAGCTGGCCGAGTGGCAGAAGGCCGGCTTCACCCGCGTCCGCATCGACGGCCAATTCTACGAGATCGAGGACGCCCCGGCCCTCGAGAAGAATTTCAGGCATGACCTCGAAGTGGTGGTCGACCGCCTTGTCGTGCGCGAGGGGATCGAGACCCGTCTGGCCGACAGCCTCGAGACCGCGCTCAAGCTCGCCGACGGCCTCGTCTATCTCGACCCGGCGGACGGAACTCCCCTCCCCAGCGGGGAGGGGGTCGGGGGAGGGGGCTCGGCGGTTCGCGAGGTTCCACAGACGTTCGGAACCCCCTCACCCTACCCTCTCCCCGCCGGGGAGAGGGATAATGTCGGCGTCGCCGCGGCGCTGGAGGAGGCCGCCGAGCGCAACATTCTCGCCACCCACGCCCCGCCCGGCCGGATCACCTTCTCCGAGAAATTCGCCTGCCCGGTCTCCGGCTTCACCATCGCCGAGATCGAGCCGCGGCTGTTCAGCTTCAACGCGCCGCAGGGCGCCTGCCCGGGCTGCGACGGGCTCGGCGAGAAGCAGCTCTTCGATCCGGAGCTGATCGTCCCGAACGAGGCGCTCAGCATCAGGAAAGGCGCGATCGTCCCCTGGGCCCGCTCCAATCCGCCCTCACCTTATTATATGCAGGTGCTTGGCAGCCTCGCCGCCGAGTTCGGTTTCAGCCTCGACACCCCCTGGCAGGACCTGCCCGAGGAGATCCACGACATCATCCTCAGCGGCACCAAAGGCCGCCCGGTCACCTTGCGCTTCATCGACGGCCGCAAGTCCTACGAGGTGAAGAAGCCGTTCGACGGCGTGATCGGCAATCTCAACCGCCGCATGCTGCAGACCGAGAGCGCCTGGATGCAGGAGGAGCTCTCCAAATACCAGTCGCCCGCGCCCTGCGAGGTCTGCCACGGCGCCCGCCTCCGCCCGGAGCCGCTCGCGGTGAAGATCGCCGGCGAGCATATCAGCCAGGCCGCCGCCCGCTCCGTCCGCCACGCGCTCGCCTGGTTCGAGACCCTGCACGAGAAGCTCAACCCGACCCAGAACGAGATCGCCCGCGCCATCCTCAAGGAGATTAACGAGCGGCTCGGCTTCCTCAACAATGTCGGCCTCGACTATCTCGACCTGAACCGCACTTCGGGCACCCTCTCCGGCGGCGAGAGCCAGCGCATCCGCCTCGCCAGCCAGATCGGCTCCGGCCTGTCCGGCGTCCTCTACGTGCTCGACGAGCCCTCGATCGGCCTCCACCAGCGCGACAATGAGCGCCTCCTCGTCACCCTCAAGCGTCTCCGCGATCTCGGCAATACCGTGCTCGTCGTCGAGCATGACGAGGATGCGATCCGCCAGGCCGATTATGTGATCGACATGGGCCCGGGCGCCGGCGTCCATGGCGGCCATGTCGTCGCCCATGGCAAATTGGCAGAGGTGCTCGCCTGCACCGAAAGCCTGACCGCGGACTATCTGACCGGCCGCCGCGCGGTCCCGCTCCCGCCCTTCCGCCGCCCAGGCACCGGCAAGAAGCTCACCCTAAGCGGCGCCACCGCCAACAATCTGAAGAGCGTCACCGCCAGCATCCCGCTCGGCACCTTCACCTGCGTCACCGGCGTCTCCGGCTCCGGCAAGTCGAGCTTCACGATCGACACGCTCTACGCCGCCGCCGCCCGCGTGCTGAACGGCGCCCGCCTCACCGCCGGCCGCCACGAGAAAATCGCCGGCCTCGAATATCTCGACAAGGTGATCGACATCGATCAGTCGCCGATCGGCCGCACCCCGCGCTCCAACCCGGCCACCTATACCGGCGCCTTCACCAACATCCGCGACTGGTTCGCCGGCCTCCCCGAAAGCCAGGCCCGCGGCTACAAGCCCGGCCGCTTCTCCTTCAACGTCAAGGGCGGCCGCTGCGAGGCGTGCAGCGGCGACGGCCTGATCAAGATCGAGATGCACTTCCTGCCCGACGTCTACGTCACCTGCGACGTCTGCCACGGCCAGCGCTACAATCGCGAGACGCTGGAGGTGAAGTTCAAGGGCCACAGCATCGCCGACGTGCTCGACATGACCGTCGAAAGCGCCGCCGAACTGTTCAAGGCCGTCCCCCCGATCCGCGACAAGATGCGCATGCTGGAGGAGGTCGGCCTCGGCTACATCAAGGTCGGCCAGCAGGCGACCACGCTCAGCGGCGGCGAGGCCCAGCGCGTGAAACTGGCCAAGGAGCTGAGCCGGCGGGCGACCGGGCAGACGCTCTACATCCTGGACGAGCCGACCACCGGGCTGCATTTCGAGGATGTGCGGAAATTGCTGGAGGTGCTCCATGCTTTGGTGGAGCAGGGGAATTCCGTGGTGGTGATCGAGCATAACCTCGAGGTGATCAAGACTGCCGATTGGATCATCGACCTTGGGCCCGAGGGCGGGGACAAGGGCGGGGAGATCGTCGCTGAGGGGACGCCGGAGGATGTGGCGGGGGAGAAGCGGTCCTATACCGGCGCGTATTTGAAGGACATATTGGCGCGGTCGGAACGGGTGGAATCAGGGCCAGCGATGAAGCTGGGCAAGGCGCGGGCCAAGGCGCCGAAGCGGGAGCGTGAGGCGGCGGAGTAGGAGACAAAAATGTTAGCAGAAACCGGAGCTGCCCTAACCAGCATAAAAACGGCCATAGACATGCTCAAGGGCGTGCGCGCTCTCAAGTCCGAGGCCGATATCAATCTAGCCGTCATTGAAATCCAGCGCACCCTACTGGATGCTCAATCTGCCGCTTTCGATGATAAAGAACGTCAGATGGGCTTACTCAGTCGCATCGCGGAACTTGAGGCGAGGCTAGGCAAGCGCGCTGGATGGGAAAAGGAGCAGGCAAGATATCGCCTGACTGAATTTCCTACGGGTCGCTTGGCGTACGTGCTGAAGGATGAGATGGCCGGCGACGAGCCACCTCACAAGCTCTGCACCAAGTGCTTCACGGAAGGCAGAAAATCCATTCTGCAAACTGTTGATAAGCATTCCGGCGGAGAAAGCGTATTTTGTCAGACCTGCAAGGTGGAGATTACGCTGACAGTCTTTCCGGTTGAGCCGATTCAAACAGTCCGGCGGAGCCGCTATATAGAGCTTGAGGACTACTAATCTACAGATGCTTCGACCAATGCTCCTCGGAGACAATTGAGATTCGAAGCCCCTCGTCGCGCCACTGGCATGCCCTGATGATTTTGTTGCCCATCGCAGAGTGTTTCCACGATTCCGTCGCGTAGGTGCCGATCACCAAAAAATCGGTCTTCATCGTCAGACTTCCACACAAAGCGCCGCGCTCCATGACAGCTTGCTCGCAGTCCTTTCGTTTTCCGTAGACGAAGGTTCCGGTGAAGCAGTAGGCACGCCCATCGAACGACAGGGCGGGCGGGGGATCGCACAATGGTAGCGTCGTTGATTTCAATACCTCTCCCAATTCGAAATCCCGATTGGAAAAGCTGTTGAGCGTCTCCATCAATTCGGCGCACTCTTCGTCGCTGGCGGTGCCATCTCTTAGGACTTCATCGATGCGCTGATAGAGCGTGCGGATCACCGGTTGATCGCTGATAGACGCATTCGCCGCCAGCCACTTTTGAAGGAACTCAACCTCGGTTTGATTGAGGACGCCATCGGCAGCCACTCCGCGCGCGATGCCAATCAACTCATCGATCTGACGGGAGGAGAGCCTGTCTCCGCTCAACCGATTATAAAGGGCCTCATTCATTGCATTGGCTCCCCTCCCTGGCCATGATCCGGATCATATCCTATTTTCAGGTTTGCGCCTACGAGAGGACTAAGAAATGAGGCGGAAAACTATACTGGCGTTCGGCCTTTTCGGTTGCTTGATAGGAATTGAGAGCGTCGGAATAAGCGCGCAGACGGCGGCGAGTCAGCCTGTAACTGCAGCCGAGCTTGACGCTATCGCTCAGCGGGTAAAATCGTTTCGTCCAAGAGATGAATTCGATGCGCCTCCTAGCTCGCCCTCTATGGAAGGCCGCCGGTTCTCCTTTACCGTTACTCCGCTGCGGACTGGACCTGACAACGTTATTTGCGACGGCTCTCCCACTTGGGGCTACTGGCAGCAAGACGGGCGCCTTGAAGTGGGCGCTACAGAAGCTTTGGCCATGAAGGCTGACTTTCGATCTGGCAGTGCGCCTCTCTTCGCATCGGATGCGGGAGGCAGGGCGCCATTCGTGACCTTCGGAAGCTTTCGCTGCCAAAAGACAAGGTTGCCGAGCTACATGGCTAACAACGCCTTCGGCGCTCAGTTTGAGATATTCCCGAGCCGCGAGGTCGTCACTGCAATTGGCGATTTCGGCGACGTAAATACGTCTTGGCGGACTTATTGGAGTACCCAGATTTCAGGCGATCCGGCGCGTCAGCTATCTCAAAACATTCGCGTTCGCTTGAGTGGGGTGCTCTCCGACTGGGGGCCGGGCCGGCCTGTAGTATGCGGGACAAAGCGTGATCGACCGAGGGCGGATTCTCCTTTCGAGGAAAGCTTGGAGATTTGCCTGTTTCGCGGCCAATTTGATTTGTTTGAGGTCATAGACGCTCGAAGCGGCGAGGTGCTTTTTTCAAGTCCGCGGCAGACGCGGCACTAGTTTCCGGCTACGCACTAGGGTTACGGTGACGGCGCACTAATTGCCCACCCCGCTTCCACCACCCCCGCATTTCCGCCATCACCCCACCATGACCGAACCCGCCCCCTACACCCCGCTCCCCTGGCCCGGCCTCCCCGCTTACGCCCCGGAGGAAATGATCGCCCGCGCCCGCGCCTTCTACGAGGCCGCCAGCACCCGCCGCACCTGCCGTTTCTTCGCCCCCGACCCCGTCCCGCGCGCGGTCATCGAATATGCGATCCGCGCCGCCGGCACGGCGCCGTCCGGGGCCAATCACCAGCCCTGGCATTTCGCGGTGATTTCCGCGGCCGCGCACAAGGCGGCCTTGCGGGCGGCGGCCGAGGCGGAGGAGCGGGCTTTCTATGCCGGCAAGGCGGGGCGGGAATGGCTGGACGCGCTCGCCCCGCTCGGCACCGATGCCGACAAGCCCTATCTGGAGGTCGCGCCCTGGCACATCGTCGTGTTCGGCCAGCGCAAGGGCGGGCTGGAGCCGGGCGACGCGAAGCAGAATTATTATGTCGTCGAATCCGCCGGCATCGCCTGCGGCCTGCTGCTGCTGGCGCTGCATTCCGCCGGCCTCGCGACGCTCACCCACACGCCCAATCCGATGGGCTTCCTCAACCGGCTCTGCGGCCGCCCGCCGCATGAAAAGCCCTTGATGGTGATCGTCGCCGGCCGCCCCGCCCCCGACGCCACCGTGCCGGCCCATGCCCTCATCAAGAAGCCGCTGGACCAGATCTCGACCTGGCTCTAGCCCGTGCCTGGTTCCTGAAGACCCGACAAACTTCCGGAACGGAGCCAATTCCCCTTTCGTCATCCCGGGCTTGATCCGGGATCCACCTGCTCTTTGACGCGCGCACGAAGCTCGCTCGCGGGGCCGAGTGAATCCCTCCAGAACGATCCAGTTCCGGTTGCAATGTAGGATTTCCTCTGTCCTAAGCTTCCCGATGCAACACCACCGCACCCGCCCGCCTGCAGAGCATGCTGCCGGGTCCGTCACGCGTAGCACCGAAGCCATTCGCTCCTCGCGGGGATGCCCCCCTGCGTTGCCATGTGACATTCGTGTCATTCGCGTCATTCATGGCGCGAAGCCCGCTCCGGACGCGCCTGCCCTGGACGTCGATTCAGGGATCCGGGGGCGTCCCTCCGGGCCCCCCGACCGGCCCCCGATCCGCGCCCTGGCGGCGGCGCACGAAACCTTGCATATCGTGTCAACTTTGTCAGCTTCCGGCCGGCCACGCGCCCTCGCCTGCCCCGCTATCGGGAAGCGAAAAACGCTGGAACGTCCAGACCTGCCCACTTGGCCGAGCCCGGAATGACGACTCGTCCCTGGCCTGACCTTTGCCTGACCTTTGGCGGTTTTCCGCCATTTCCCGCGCGCCCTGCGGCCCCCTCCTTGCGGCCCCGAAACCATTCCCCTACCCTCCGCCCCATGGACGGCAAGCGTGCTCTCGGTCTGGTCGTCGGCCTCGGCGGCGCCGGCTGGCTCGGCTGGTCGCTCTTCTCCCTGCTCGCGGCGGCCGGCTGCGCCGCGGCCATGAGCCGGGCCTGCGATGTGCCGGGCTTCCCGATCGGCCTGCCCGCCGGCATCGTCCTCGCCATGGTCGGCATGTTCCTGGGCGGCGGCTTCCTCGTCTTCTCGGCCATCTTCCTCGCGATCGGCGGTGCGGCGCTCGCCATCGGCTTCCTCGGCCTGATGCCGGACATGCCGAGCTTTCCCTGGCTGTTCGGCGGCATCTTCTTCGCCAGCGGCCTGGTCCCGCTCTTCCTCGCGATCGTGCTCCGGCGCCGCGCCGCGGCGAAGCAGGTGATGGCGGAGGAGCTGATGCGCAGCGGCACCCGCGGCATCGGCACGATCACCGGGGTCGGCGACACCGGCGTCACCATCAACGACAATCCGCGCGTCGTCATCACCATGCGGATCGAGCCGACCGACGGCTCGGCGCCGGTCGAGCGGCGCAAGATCGTCACCGTTTCCCGCGTCCAGATCCCGCGCCCCGGCGAGCGTTACCCGGCCTGGTTCGACCGCGCCGATCCGGAGAAATGGATGTACGCGACCGCCATGGACGCGACCGCGCCGGCCGAGGTGAAGGACATGTTCGCGCGCGCCCGGGCGGGCTCCCCGGCGGAGTTCGGGGCGGAAGCGGGCGCGGCGGCCGGGCCCGGCGAAGGCGCGGTCGCGGAGCTGGCCCGTCTCAGCGCTCTGGAAGGACGGCGCCCTCACCGACGCCGAATTCGCCGACGCCAAGGCCCGGCTGCTGCCCCTGATCGGGCGCTGAATTTCCGCGCCGCGGCGCGCGGGCGGACGGTCAGTCGGTGCCGATATAATTGCCCTGCACCACGTTCCCGCTCGGTCGCGGCGGCGGCGGCGAGGGGGCCGGTTTGGGCGGCGGCGGGGTCTTGCCCGCGCCTGTCACCGCGTCCAGCGCCTCGTCGGCGATCGGCTGCGCCTGCTTGCCCGGCTTCCCGGCTTTGGCCATCTGCATCCTCCTGCGCTGGCGCCGCCCGCCGCCGGACGTCAACCGCCGGCCGCGCCATTCGTTCCGCCGCCGGTTCGTTCGGTGGTGTCGTTCCGGCCGCTTACTGGCAGCGCCGCACCGGATCGCGGTTGCGCCAGTCCGGCTGCTGGTTGTCGGAATCGCGGCAATCGCGGCCGCCGCGGCCGTAATTGCTCGGGTCGCGGGTGGCGCCGCTGTCGGTGTCGGTGATCCCGGTATAATGGGCAAAGCTGCCGTCCGGCCGGCGCTGGATCGAATTGTGGGTTCGGGCGCCGCCGGTGCCATGGCCCTGGCCATAGGAATCGGTCGGGTCGCTGTCGGTGATTCCCGTCTGCGGCCGCTGCCCGCGCCGCCCGCCGCCCGAGGGATCGGCATTGGGTCCGCTGTCGCTGTCCGAATAGCCGGTCTGCCCCTGCTGCGGCTGGGCGGGCTGGCCCGAGCTGTTGCCGCCCGGCCCGCGGCCATGGCCGGCATTGTCGGCATGGCTGCCCGAATCGCTGTCGGTGACGCCGGTATAGGGCCCGGTCTGCCAGGCGCGCGCCTCGCCGCCGATCACGCCGAGCGCGCCGGTCGCCGCGGCGCCGCCCGCCACCTGCCGCAGGAAGGAGCGCCGGTTGAGCCTGCGTCTGCTTCGCATCGCCTTTCTCCTCTCGATCCGGCCGCGGATCAGCGCCGCCGGGTGAATCGCAACACGCAGTCCCGCGCCTCCGGCCCGGAGCCGCGCGGGGTGCCGAAACTGATCCCCTCGAGCACCAGCTCGCCGTTCGGCGCGATCGTGGCCCGGCCGTCGAGGTCGAGGTCGCCGGGCACCGCATTGCCGCGCTCGACATTCATGCCGAGCGCGCCGCTCGCGGCGTCGTAGCGCCAGGGCCCCCAATAATCGTGATAGGTCTCGAACGCGGCGAAGCTGACCAGGAAGCGCCCGCCCACCTCGAATTCCAGCTCCTCCACTCTGGCGGGCGCCGGCATGCCGGCCGCGCAGGGTGCGCTCGTCTGGCTCCAGAGGCCGGTCAGCGGCGAGTTCGGCGCGGCCGCTTGGCTGAGATTGGCCGGCACGCCATTGTTGCCGCCGATCGGGGCCCGCTCATAGCCTGCCGCGCCCCCGCAGCCGGTGAGCGCCAGCAGTGCTGCAAGCCCTCGATATCCGAATTCCCGTCGACTGGCCCTGCGCGCGCTGCCCATGCCGTCCTCCCGCATCGATCGCATCATCATCCGCCCGTTCCCCGTCCGGCGGCAAGCGGAATCTGTGAAAATTACGGTAGACAAAAGCGGGGCGGTTCAATCGCCGCACCTGATAAGTTGTCCTTATAGGGGGTGCGGCTCCTTTCGTTGGCGGTGGGCGGCGGTTGGCGGCATAGAGGTTCTCGTTCCGGCGCGCGGCGGAATATGTTCCGACACCCCGATTTGGAGACTTGCCATGTTGAAGCCCATCCTCTTCGCCGCCGCCACGCTCGCGGCCGCGATCACCGCTTCGCCCGTTTTCGCGAAGCCGATCAGCCCTGAAGTGCGGGTCGTGTCCTATGCCGATCTCGATCTGTCCAGCCGGGAAGGCCGGATCCGGCTCGAGCGGCGGATCAACGCGGCGGTGCAGGACGTCTGCGGCGACGCGCCGACCTTCGATCTCGCCCGCCGCCGGGCGGTGCAGGAATGCCTCGTCGAGACCCGCGCCAATGTGCGTCTGCCCGCGGCCGCTCCGGCCCAGGCGGGCACCCGCTGAGCGGCAACGATACCATCAAGCGGCCTTGTCCCCGGCCGCCGGGCGGCGCCCCTCTTCCGGGCGCCGCCCTTTCTTTTGTCGAGCCCGGACGGCCGTTCGCAGAACAGGCAGGGTGACGGGCCTGCGCGTCCGGTCTAGCCTTGGCGAAAAGGGGGACTCGCCATGAGCGTCACCAGACGGGATTTCCTCGAGCGACTGGGCGCCGTCGGCGGCTACAGCGCCGTTTTCCTCGGCATGGAGGCGATGGGCCTGCTGAACGTGCCGCCGGCCGCGGCGGAGCCGTTCCAGCTGCCGCGCGCCCCGGGCCGGGGGCGCCGCGTCGTGATCCTGGGCGCGGGCATTTCGGGGCTGGTCTCGGCCTATGAGCTCGGCCGCGCGGGCTGGGAGGTGACCGTCCTGGAGGCGCGGAACCGGATCGGCGGACGCTCCTGGACGGTGCGCGGCGGCGACCGGATCATGCAGACCGGAAGGCCTGACCAGGTCTGCGGCTTTTCGGAAGGCCTCTACCTCAACGCCGGCCCGGCCCGCATCCCGCACCACCATCACACCATCCTCGGCTATGCCCGCGCCTTCGACGTGCCGATGGAGATCATGGTCAACGCCAATCGCGCCGCCCGTTCGGAATTCAGCGGCCATGTCTTCACCAATCGCCAGCTCACCTTCGACGTGCGCGGCCGCTTCGCCGAGCTGCTGGCCAAGGCGATCGACCGCGGCGCGCTCGATCAGGAGATGGGTGCCGGCGAGAAGGAGGCGATGCGCCAGTTCCTCAATTTCTACGGCGGCCTCGGCGAGGGCGGCGCTTATGTGCCCGACGGGCGCTCGGGCTTCGATCCGCTCCCGGGCGGCTATCGCGAGACAGGACGGCCGGTCGGGGCGATGCGGTTTCAGGACGTGATGGCACTGGGCGGAGCGGTCGGGCTGCCGCTCGTCTTCGAGGATATTTTCGACATGCAGGCGCCGATGTTCCAGCCGGTGGGCGGCATGGACCGGATCGCCCATGCGCTCTACGAACGGGTGCGGTCCGTGGTGCGGCTCAACAGCCCGATCACCGCAATCCGCCGCCGGGACGCGGGCGTGCGCATTCTCTACGGGCCCGGCGAACGGGCGCTCGACGCCGATTATTGTGTCTGCACATTGCCGCTGAATCTGCTCGGCCGGCTCCAGGCGGATTTCTCGGCGGCCAAGCAAACCGCGATCCGCGACAACAGCGCCTGTCTGGCGAGCACCAAGGTCGGCTTCGAAAGCCCGCGCTTCTGGGAGCAGGAGGGGATTTACGGTGGCCTCGCCTGGACCGACCGGCCGAACGAGAACATCTTCTATCCGTCGAGCGGGTGGCTTTCGGACAAGGGCGTGCTGGTCACCGCTTATGCCTCGGGCTGGACCGGACAGAATCACCCGGCTGAATTTGCGGCGATGAGCCACGAGGAACGGTTCCGCGTCTGCCGCGAGTCGGTGGAGGCGCTGCACCCCGGCAAGGCGCACCTGCTTGCCCGGCCGGTGACCGTCTCCTGGCCGCTGACCCCCTGGTCGGAAGGAGTCGGGCCGATCGGGCCGGCCTTCGGTGGCGGCCCGCAGGGCGGCGCGCGCAGCGCCGCTTATGAGGAATTGCTGCGGCCGGAAGGGCCGGTGATCTTCGCCGGCGAGCATCTTTCCTATGTGCCCTTCTGGCAGGAAGGGGCGGCGCTGTCCGCGCATGCGGCGATGCGGGTGCTTGCCGAACAGGCGGCTGCGCGCGCGGCCTGAGATGTCCGTCGAAGCGGGGCGACGCTCCGTCGAAACGGGATGGGAGATGGAAACGGGGCGAGTAGCGCCACCGGAACGATTCGGGAGGACTGTGATGAAGAAGCTGATGTTCGCCACTGCTCTGGCTTTCGCCCCGCTCGCCGCCGTCCAGGCCGCGCCGCCCGACTTCGCCGCCGCGGTTTCGGCGCCGGGCCGGCCGGCCGAAGCGACCGCGCTCGATGCCGGCCGCCATCCGGCCGAGGTGCTGCGCTTCATGGGCCTGAGGCAGGGCGACCGCGCGCTCGATCTGTTCACCGACAGCGCCTATTACGGGGAGGTCATGGTCCGGGTCGTGGGGCCGCGCGGCAGCGTGCTCGGCTGGAATCCCCGCGAGTTCACGCAGGACGATACGCGCGCGGCGCAGGCCGCGGTGCATCAGCGCAGTCCCAATTTCGCGGCGCTGATCACACCCGCCGCCGCGTTCACGCTGCCGGTCAATGCGTTCGACTTCGCGATGATCCACCTCAATTATCACGACACTTATTATGAGAATGCGCGCGCGCATTACCGGATGGACCCGGAGGCGTTCCTGCGCACCGTCTTCCAGTCGCTGAAGCCCGGCGGCACGATCGCGGTGATCGACCATGTCGCCAATCCCGGCGGCGGGGACACGCGTGCGGTGGTGAACCGGCTGCACCGTATCGACCCGGCGACCGTCCGCGCCGATTTCGAGCGGGCCGGCTTCGTCTTCGACGGCGAGTCGCCCCTGCTCCGCAATCCGGACGACGATCACAGCAAGATGGTGTTCGATCCGTCCATCCGCGGCCGCACCGACCGGATCGTCTACCGCTTCCGCCGTCCGCGCTAGCGCGATCTAGGTCAGGAACGGGCCCTTCGCGCTGCGCCGGGCCTGTTTCGCGGGAACGCCCGCCATGGTGCGGAACTCGCGCGCCATATGGGCCTGGTCGGCATAACCCTGCGCGGCGGCATGGTCGGCAAGCGAAGCCTGGTCGGGCACCTGCACGAACGCCTTGTGGAAGCGCAGCAGCCGCAAATAGCGGCGCGGCGGCATGCCGACATGGCGCGCGAACCAGCGCTGCAGCGTGCGCGGGCTCATGCCGGTGCTGTGCGTCATCTCCTCGACGGTCGCTGCGGCGAGGATCGCCTGGCCCATGGCGGCAAGCCGGGTTTCGGCTGCCAGTCTGCGTTCGATCTCGTCGGGCCCCGGCCCGTGATAAGGCAGCCATCGCCCGCGCAGCTCGGCGAGCGGGCGGTCGCCGACCAGCGGCCAGGCCCAGGGCCAGAGCCGCACCGCCTCGAAACCGGCGTCGCCGCTCATCTCGAAACCCTCGGGCCGCTCGATCAGGCCGACGGCGAAGCGCGCCGGCTGCTCGCCGTCCCAGCGCGAGCGGCCGGCAAGCCGGGTGATGATCTCGACGCAGCCGTCCGGCACTGCCTGCTGCGCCAGCCACGTCCCGGCCGCGCCGCTCCCGGCCAGCGTCCAGCGGACCTTGACCAGCCCTGCCAGCGCGGGCGGCGGCGGGAATTCCTGATAGTCCACGCCGGAAGCAAACGCCTTTTGTCGCATTGGTTCAAGACGGGGGCGTCACGATCCGCCATGCTGCGCGGGAACAAGGGAGGTGCAGGATGAGAAGATTGTTCGCGGCGGCGCTGGCGCTGTTGCTGATGGGGCAGGCGCCGGCCCCGCCTCCGGCAAGCGTGTCTTCGCTCGCCTGGATGAGCGGGCAGTGGCAGGAGCAGAATGTGCGCGGGCGCTGGACCGAGGAGAATTGGTCGACCCCGCAGGACGATGTCATGCTCGGCTACAGCCGCTCCGGCTCCGGGGATCGGATGCGGGAGTTCGAATTCCTGCGCCTCCAGGCGGGCCCGGACGGTGTCCCGGTCTATTATGCCCAGCCGGGCGGCGGTCCCGCGGTCGGCTTCCGGCTGACGGCCCGCGACCGGACCAGCGCCACCTTCGACAATCCCGGGCACGACTTCCCGCAGCGCATCCGCTATGTCCGCACCGGCGACACCATGGTCGCGACCATCTCGGCGCTGGACGGCTCCAATGCGATGAGCTGGACGTACAGGCGGCGCCAGTAGGGAGGCAGGATGGCGGCGGAGATCAAGACGAAGGCGACGGAGGTTTCGGTGGATGCGTTCATCGAGGCCGTGCCCGATCCGCAGCGCCGCGCCGATGCGAAGCAGGTTCGCGCGATGTTCGAGCGGCTGACCGGCGAGCCGGCGCGGATGTGGGGTCCCACGATCATCGGCTGCGGCAGCTATCATTACAAATATGACAGCGGGCATGAGGGCGTGATGTGCCGGATGGGCTTCTCGCCGCGCAAGGCCGAGCTTGTGCTCTATGTGCTGACCGGCTTCGCGGGCCAGCCGGATCTGCTCGCACGGCTCGGCAAGCACAGGACCGGCAAGGTCTGCCTCTACATCAAGAAGCTGTCGGACGTGGACGAGACGGTGCTCGCGGAGATCGCGACGCGGGCGCTCGCTCATATGAACGAGAAATATCCCGAAGAGGGCTGATCAGCGTTGCCCCAGCTGCGTGGTGCGCCTGACCAGCGCGGCCTCCCAGGCCGCCATGTCGAAATTCTGCGGGTCGTCATGCGCGTCGGGAATCCCGGCATCGATCAGCGCGTGGAAGCCGGGGATCAGCCAGCGCCCGCCGCGCACGCTTGCCAGGATGTAGAGCAAGGCGAGCCGGTCATATTGCGCGGCGGTGAAGCCGGGCATCGGCGCCCGGTCGAAATTGCCGGGCCGGCCGGCCGGATCGTTCAGCCGGATCTGGTTCAGCTCGTTGTGCAGGAACAGGCCCTTGGCGGCGCCGTGGGTGATCGCGTCCCGCTCGCGCTTGGTCGCGCGCCAGGGAATGGCGTAATCGTGGGCGAAGAGGATCTCGCCGCGCCGGTTGGTGAAGGTATGGGCGACCTGGGTGCCGTCGGGATAGGTCCAGCCCAGCCCGTTCGCCTGCTCGGAATCGTTCGCGGGGAATTCGGTCAGCCGCAGCTCCAGGCTGGTGTCGTGGATCACGAAATAGCGGGCGAAGGGCGCTTGCGGATCATTGTTGCGCGCGCGGGACAAAGGCGTCTCGACACTGGCCGCCAGCGCCGGCAGCCGCTCGGCCGTGAGCAGGGCGCGCAGGCGCGCGCGGTCGATCCTCACCCGCTTGCCGACATGTGCCTCGAGAAAGGGGCCAAGGCGCGCATGCGGCGGGCCGATCTCGCCGTGGATCAGGACCGGGCTCAGCAGGCAGCGCGCCTGCTGGATCGGAGTGCCTGCAAAGGACAGGCTTTGCTCATTGAAGGCGCAGCGCTCGGGCCCCGGAGGCTGGTCGTTCCAGAGTGCGGCGGCGAGCAACAGGAGCAATTGGGCGATCATCGTGCCTCCATTGACCTTTCTTATTGCCGCAGTGGCGGCCCGGTAAAGGCGCCGACGGTGGCCGCCCGCTGTCGCCTGCGAGCATTATGTCAATTATTTTATGAATTACATAAAAAATATGTTGCAACGCATCCAAATGGCGAATATGAGGGTGATCTCTTTCGGGGAGCCTTGCCATGTCCGCCTCTACCCTGCGCCTGCTGCTGAACGCCGCCCTGGCCGTGGTGCTGCTCGGATCGGTGCTGGTTTTCGCCGGCGCCGTCACCGGCCAGTTCGACGCCTCGCACTGGTCCGTCGTCACCGACCGGCCGGCGGAACGGTCGCTGGTCCTGTCCGCGTCCGGCGCAGGAGCGGGAGCGCTCTATCTGTCGCGAGGCGCCATGATCGTCCACGCCGGGATCGGCATCCATATTCTTCAGCTCGCGAATCTCGCGGTCCTGCTCGTCGTCGCGATCCTGGTGCTGTTGATGCTGCGCAGGATCGCCGGCAGCATCGCCGAGGGCAGGCCGTTCGGCGAGGCGAACGTTGCCCGGCTGCGGCGGGTCGGCTGGCTGCTGATCGGCGCCTCGCTCTGGAGCGTCGCGCATGCGGCCGTTTCGCAATCGCTGCTGGTCGGCAGCGTCGCGCTGGCCGACGGAGCGCGGCTGCTGCCCGCGATCAGCGGCGGCACGGTCACGGGCGAGACGATCCGCCTGGCATTCGAGTTTCAGCCGGGCTGGCTGATCGGCGGGCTGATCGCGCTCGCGCTGGCCGAGGCTTTCCGGATCGGCGCCGAATACCGGCAGGACAGCGAGGAGGTGATCTGATGGCGATCGTCGTCAATCTCGATGTGATGATGGCGCGCCGGAAGATCTCCCTGAACGAGCTCTCGAGCCGGGTGGGCGTGTCGGTCACCAATCTCTCGCTGCTCAAGACCGGGAAGGTTCGTGGTGTCCGGTTCGCGACGCTTGACGCGATCTGCGTGGCACTGGCCTGCCAGCCGGGCGACATTTTGGAATACCGGCCGGCCGGATAGCCGGACACACGCTGAACCCTGATGGAAAGGATTGCTGCCATGCGCACGCCACGCCTGAACTTTGCCTTTCGCACCTTCGCCGCTCTGGCCGGGGTATCGCTGCTCGGCGCCTCGCCCTGCCGGGCCGAGGACCTGCTGCTTGCCAATCCGACGATCATCGACGGACGAGGCGGAACGCCATTCATCGGTGCGGTGCTCATCCGGGACGGCCGGATCGCAAGGGTCTGCCGACGCTCCTGCGGACCGGTGCGCGCAAGGCGGCTCGATCTGACCGGGCGGTTCCTCATCCCCGGCCTGATCGACAGCCACGTCCATCTTGCCACTGACCCGGAGCAGGCTGACCGCGACGCGGCGGCGCGGCTCGAGGCGGCCTTCCGCATGGGTGTGACCTCGGTCCGTGACATGGCCGGCGACGCCCGGGCGCTGGCCGCGCTGGCGCGCGGCGCGGAGCTGGCGACCCGTCCGGTCCCGCGGCTCTCCTATGCCGCCGTCTTCGGCGGCCCGACCTTCTTCGCCGATCCGCGGACGCGGACGGCGAGCCGGGGCTATGAGCCGGGGCAGGCGCCGTGGCAGCGGGCGGTCACGCCGCAGGTCGGGGCCGCTGACCTGCGTCGCATGATCGCGGCGGCGCGAGCGACGGGGGCACGGGCGATCAAGCTTTATGCCGACCTCGACGCGCCGACCGTGACGCGGCTGACCGCGGAGGCGCACCGCCAGGGAATGATGGTCTGGAGCCATGCCGCACTTTTCCCTGCCGGGCCGCGTGCGATCATCGGCGCTGGCGTGGACAGCCTCTCTCACAGCCTCCTGCTCGGTTACGAGCTCGCCGCCACCATGCCCGAAAGCTATCATCGCCGCACCGTCCCGCTCGTCCTGCCGGCGGGCTCGGCGGTGGAGGCGCGCATGGCGGCCCTGTTCCGCGCCATGCGCCTGCGCGGCATCGTGCTCGACGCGACGCTTTCGGTTGGCCGCGGGCTGCTGGGCGCCAGGCCGGGCGCGGCGGGCTTCGCCGACCCGGCAGCGGCAGTGCGCTGGTCATGGCGGGCGACGAGGCGCGCGCTCTCTGAGGGCGTCACCGTTTCGGCAGGCAGCGACAGCCGGATGACGGAGCCGGCCGCGCTGCATGGCGAGCTCGAGATTCTGGTCCGCGACGCCGGTCTGACTCCGCTGCAGGCGATCACCGCGGCCACCCATGGCGGCGCCCGGGCGCTCGGCCGGGGTCGCGACCTCGGGACGATCCAGCCCGGCCGAATCGCCGATCTGGTGGTGCTTCGGCGGAATCCGGCGGCCGACATTTCGGCGCTCCGGAGCGTCGAGCGGGTGATCAAGGGCGGCGCCGTTCATCCGGGCCCGCTGCAGCCCTGAGCAGCCTTCCCCGGCCTATTCACCTCCGCTTCATCTTCCGGCGACGAAACGACATCGGGGCGCGACGAATGCGCTTGCATCCTGCCACAAGTGTGACATGCTACAGATGTAGCAAGGTAAGGCATGATGATGATCGATTCTCTCCCGAGACGTGAGCGCGAACTGTTCGAATTGCTGTGCAGCGCCGGCGAGGCCACTGCGGCCGAGTTGCGCGCGGCGATGAAGGATCCGCCTTCCTATTCGGCTGTCCGCACCCTGCTGGCCCGGCTGGAGGCGCGCGGCGTGATCAAGCACCGTACCGTCGACCAGGCCTATGTCTACAAGAGCGTCACGCAGCCCGCCAAGGTCCGCGAGACCGCGATGAACCAGATGGTGCGCACATTCTTCGACGGTTCGGCGGCGAGCGCCGCCACCGCCTTGCTCGGGCTCACGAAGAGCCTGTCCAGTGACGAGATCGACGCCCTGCAGCGGGCGATCGACGAAGCCAGGGAGCGTGAGTGATGGACATGTCCTTCTTTGTCCAGATGGGCTGGAAATCCGCCCTGATCGCGGGCGCCGCTTTGGGCCTCGCCTACGTGTTGCGCTCCCGCGCCGCGTCCGACCGGGCGATGGTGCTGCGGATCGGCGTGACCATGCTCCTGCTGCTGCCGCTTGCCGCGCTGGCGCTGCCGGCGCTGCAGATCGAGGCCTTCTCCGCGCCCGCGGCGCAGCCGGCAACTGCGGCCGCTCCGGCCACAGCGCCGGAAGCGGCTCCGGCCTATAAATATGTTCCCGGCCCGGAGGTCACGCTTCCTGACGTCCAGGCCGCGGCATCGCAGCCGGCCGCCGCGCCGACGATCTGGGACGATCCGACGCCGCTCGTTCTCCTCGCCTATTTGGGCGGGCTGCTGATGGTCGGCGGCCGGCTGCTTCTCGGCTTGTTCATGCTGCGCCGCTGGACCAGAGCCGCGCGCGACGTGACCGATCCCGACTGGCTGGCGGCGCTGGCCCGAGTCCGCGGCGCCGATGACCGGGTCCGGCTGATGGTCTCCGACACGGTGCCGTCGCCGCTCAGCTGGGGCTGGCGCAGGCCGGTCATCCTGATCGACCCCGACACGCTCGACGAGCTCGAAGAGGCCGATGCGATCCTGGCGCATGAAATGGCGCACATCGCCCGCCGCGACTGGGTCGGGCTGATGCTGACCCGCATCGCCGCCGCGATCTTCTGGTTCAATCCGGTCGTCTGGCTGCTGGAGCGCGAGATCGTGCAGCAGGCGGAAGAGGCTGCGGATAGCGAGGCGGCCGCGCATGTCGAGCCGGCCCGCTACGCCCAGACTTTGCTGACCTGGGCGCAGGCTTCCAGCAGCGCGCTGCCCGCCAATTCGATCGCGCCGAAGCACAGCGCCCTCGGCCGGCGGATCCGCGCCATCCTCGACCGCCGCGAGCGGCCGCGGGGTTCAGCCTGGGCGAAGATCGCCGCGCTGGCCTGCGTCGGCCTTGCCGCCCCGATCGCCGCCATCCAGCTCGTGCAGGCCGCGCAGCCTTCGGCCCCGGCGGCCCCGGCGGCGCCGGCGACCCCTCCGGCCGCGCCCGCGGCGCCCCATGCGCCTGGCGTACCGCCGGTTCCGCCCGCCCCGGTCGTCGACCTGGACATCCCCGACGTCTCGCGTGAGGTTCATGCCGCGCTGGCCGAAGTGCTGCCGCACATTCCCGAGATCGTCGCCGCGTCGCTGTCCGCGGTCGACCCCGAGGAGATCGACCGGCAGGTGCAGGAAGCTTTGCGCGAGGCCGGCCCCGAGCTCCGGCGGTTGAACGGTCCGGAGCGGGAGCGCGTCCGCGCCGAGATTCGCCGGGCGATGCAGCAGGCCCGCGAGCAGATGGCCCGCGCCCGTGGCGAGATGGCCCGTGCCCGCGTGGACATGACCCGCGTCCGCGCCGAGATGGCGGCGCAGGCGCCCCGGATCGCCGCCGCGGTCCGCGAGGCCCAGGCCGCCACAGCCATGATCCCGCAAACGATCGCCGTCTCCATGCGCAGCGGCGCGGCCGGCATGATGCGCGGCGCCGAAGGCATGGAGCGCGGCGCCCAGCGCATGGAGGAGCAGGCCCGCCACTTCCGCGACCCCGCTTATCGCGAGCAGGAGATCGCCCGTGAGCGCGCCCGCGGCCACAACGTGACCCACCAGGACCTGCTCGAAGCCGCCAACGGCATGGAGGAAGGGGCCCGGGGGATGCGCGAGGGCGCCCGCGAGATGCGCGAGGCCGCCCGCCGCATGGGCGACGGCGGCGCCGACTGAGGATCCCGCGGGGGGAGGGAGCTGTCCCCCAACAGCCTCTAGGGAGATGACGGGCGGCGTGCAGGCCGCCCGTCATTCTTATTGGGTTCCGCGGAGCGAGGGCCGCCACCGGAGTCATCCCGGCGAAGGCCGGGATCCGTGAACACCGGGACAATCAGGGAGGCGAAAACCGTCTCGCAACCCCGACCTCGACCCCGACAGAGGTCATGGCTTCCGGCCTTCGCCGGAATGACTCGATCCTGCGGTCTCCCTTTTCTTTTTCGGACGTCTGTCCCAAGGAACTCGGACTTCCGGGGAGGGGCTGATGCTGCGACGTTTCCTTGCATTTGGCCTGGCCTTCATTCTCGCCGCGCCGGCAGCGGGGCAGATCCGAACCTACGACGTCATCATCCGCGGCGGGACGATCTATGACGGCAGCGGCGGTGCGCCGTTCACCGGCGACGTCGCGATCGAGGGCGATCGGATCGCCGCCGTGGCTCCCGCGCTCGCCGCGCACGGGCGGCGGGAGATCGATGCCCGCGGCCTCGCGGTCGCGCCGGGCTTCATCAACATGCTCAGCTGGGCCAACGAATCCCTGATCCAGGACGGACGGAGCCAGAGCGATATCCGCCAGGGCGTGACGCTGGAGGTGATGGGCGAGGGCTGGTCGATGGGCCCGTGGAACGCGGAGATGAAGCGCCTCGAACTCACCCGCCAGGACGACATCCATTATCCGATCACCTGGACGACCCTCGGCGAATATCTCGAGCACCTCCAGCGGCGCGGCATTGCGCCCAACGTGGCGAGCTTCGTCGGCGCCGCCACGGTCCGCGTTCACGAGCTCGGGGAGGGCGACGTCGACCCCGATCCGGCGCAGCTCGACCGGATGCGGGCGCTGGTCCGCCAGGCGATGAACGAAGGCGCGATGGGGGTGGGCAGCTCGCTCATCTACGCGCCCGGCAGCTTTGCCGAGACTGACGAGCTGGTCGCTTTGGTGGCCGAGGCCGGGCGCTGCGGCGGCATGTATATCAGTCACATGCGGTCGGAGGGTGACCGGGTCCTCCAGTCGGTCGACGAGCTGATCGAGATCGCCCGCCGCGCCCGTGCACCCGCCGAAATCTACCATCTCAAGCTCGGCGGGCGGGACAATTGGGGCCGCTACGATGCCATGATCGCCCGGATCGAGGCGGCGCGCGCGCAGGGCCTGCGGATCACCGCGGACATGTATACCTATATCGCCGGTGCGACCGGGCTCGACGCGTCGATGCCGCTCTGGGTCCAGGCCGGCGGACGCGAGGCCTGGATCGCGCGGCTGCGCGATCCGGCGATCCGCGCCCGCGTCGCCGCCGAGATGCGGCGGCCGGGCCAGGGCTGGGAGAATCTCTATCATGGCGCCGGCGCGGACGGCATGCTGTTCACCGATTTCCGCAATCCGGCGCTGCGCCAATATGCCGGCAAGACGCTGGCCGAGGTCGCCCGGCTGCGCGGCACCGGCCCGGAAGAGACGATGATGGATCTGGTCGTCGAGGACGGCAGCCGGGTCGGCACCATCTATTTCCTGATGAGCGAGGACAATGTCCGCCGCGAGGTGCAATTGCCCTGGATGAGCTTCGCCTCGGACGCCGCCAGCATCGCCAGCGAAGGCGTCTTCCTGAACGGCCGCCCGCATCCGCGCACCTATGGCAATTTTGCCCGCCTGCTCGGCCGCTATGTGCGTGAAGAGCGGCTGCTCCCGCTGCAGGAGGCGGTGCGGCGGCTGACCTCGCTGCCGGCGGCGAATCTGGGGATCAGGCAGCGCGGCGCGCTTCGCCCCGGTTTTTATGCCGATCTCGCCATTTTCGATCCGGCGACGATCGCCGACCGGGCGACCTTCGCGGAGCCGCATCGTTACGCGGTTGGCATGCGGCACGTCTTCGTCAATGGCGGGCAGGTGCTGGCGGACGGCGAGCCGACCGGCGCAACGCCGGGCCGGGTGGTGCGCGGACCGGGCTGGCGTCGCTGCCCGCCGCGCCGCCGCTAAGTCTCTTATTGCCACGGACCCATAAGCCCGGGTAGCCGTTGACCCGGAAACGGGGGCGTTCGAGCCGAAAGGGCCGCACGCGTGAGTGAAAGACGCGCTTACATCAACGCCCTCGCCGGCGCCGTCCCCGAGCATGACGTGCACGGGCTGTTCATCGACTGGGCGCAGGACCAGGTCGAGGACGACCGCATGCGCAAGCTGTTCCTGCGCATGGCCGAGCGGAGCGGGATCGAGCATCGCTGGTCGGTGCTGGCCCCGGCGCCGGGCGGGCTGCCGCACAACCGGCCCGGCGGCTTCTATCACGGCGCGGCGCCGCCGACCTCGCGGCGGATGCAGGTCTATGCCGAAGAGGCGCCGAAGCTGGCGCTCCGCGCGATCGCGAGGCTGGGCGAGCAGGTGCCGCTGGACGGCATCACCCATCTGGTGGTGGCGAGCTGCACCGGCTTCGTCGCGCCTGGCATCGACCAGATCATCGCCCGCGAACTCGGTCTGGACGGAGTCGAGCGGACCGTGGTCGGCTTCATGGGCTGCTACGCCGCGGTCTCGGCGCTCAGGACCGCCTGCCATATCGTCCGCGCCGAGCCCGAAGCGCGGGTCCTCGCGGTGACGGTCGAGCTTTGCTCGCTGCATCTGCAGCAGACGCAGCAGCTCGAATCCCTGCTTGCCCAGCTGCAGTTCAGCGATGGCGCCGCCGCGGCGCTGGTGACGGGCGAGCCCGAAGGGCTGGAGATGAGCCACCTCTTCTCCATCCAGCTCGAGGAGTCCGCCGGGCTGATCCAGTGGAAGATCGGCGACACCGGCTTTGAAATGACGCTCTCCGGCGAGGTGCCGGGCCGTATCCAGCATGCGCTTGCCGACGAAGGCGTCCGCGCGACCGTCTATAATGGCTGGGGCCCGGAGCAGATTTCGAGCTGGGCAATCCATGCCGGTGGCCGCTCGATCCTCGACGCGGCCGAAAAGGGCCTGGAGCTGCCGCAGGGCTCGCTCTGGGCCTCGCGCGACGTGCTCGCCCGCTACGGCAACATGTCCTCGTCCACGCTCATGTTCATCCTTGCCGAGCTGATCGGACGGCCGGACACGGGCAAGGGCGTCGCCATCGCCTTCGGGCCCGGCCTTGCCGCCGAGGGCTTTCATTTCGAGCGTGTCGCGGACGAAGGGTGCGGCGAACCGCTGCGTTGATCGTTGGCGGGGGGCCGGCCGGGGCCGCCGCCGCCATCGCGCTGGCGCGGGGCGGGGCGATGCCGGTGGTGATCGAGCGCAGCCCCGGCGAGCGCGACCTCGTCTGCGGCGGCTTCCTCGGTTGGGATGCGATTGCCGCGCTGAAGAAGCTGGGTCTTGACCCCGCTTCGCTCGGCGCGAAGCCGATCCACCGGCTGCGGCTCGTGGCGGGACGGAAAATGGTCGAGGCCGAATTGCCGGCGCCGGCCGCCGGCCTCTCCCGCCGCCGGCTCGACGCGACCTTGCTGCGCATGGCCGAGGAGGCCGGAGCGGCGGTGTTGCGCGGGCGCGCGGCGCGGGCGCTGGACGGCGGCTGCCTGCGCCTCGACGACGGCAGCGAGATGGCCGCCGACGCCCTGTTTCTGGCGACCGGCAAGCATGAGCTGCGCGGCGCCGTCCGGCCGGTCGGAAACCGCGCGCTTTCCGTCGGCCTGCGCACCGCCATTGCCGCGCCTTCGGACCTGGCGGGCACGATCGAGCTGCATTGTTACGATGGCGGCTATGCGGGCTTGCTCGTGCAGGAGGACGGCGCGGCCAATCTCTGCCTCTCGGTCGCGCAGGGGCGCATGGCCGGCGGGCGTGACGCCCTGCTCGCCGCGTTGATGCAGGAAGCGCCCCTGCTGGCCGAACGGCTCGGCGGCAATAGTCCCGCCGATTGGGAGGCGATCGCTTCCGTCCCTTATGGCTGGCGCGCCCGGACCACGGAGCCTGGCCTGTTCCGGGTCGGCGATCAGGCGGCGGTGATCGCCAGCCTCGCCGGCGACGGCATCGCCGTGGCGCTGACCAGCGCCGCCGCGGCGGCCCATGCCTGCCTGCACGGCGACGGTGCTCCGGCCTATCAGCGCGCCTTCGCCGCGCGGGCGCGGCGCCCGATCGCGATCGCCGAGACGCTCCGGCACATGGCCGAGGCGCCGGTCAGGCGGCGGCTGATGCTCGGGATGGCGGGCGTGCCGGGGCTGGTGAAGCTCGCCGCCCGGATGACGCGGGTCGGCTAGTGTCGAGAAACAGGGCCAAATGCCCCTGTGTGCTCCGGCCTTCGCCGAAGCACGGCTTCAGCGGCCGGTCACCGCCGCCGGCGCGTCTGCGCGCCACTGGCCGGACTGGCTGTACTCCTCGCGGATACCGGACCTTGGCAGGTTGCTCGGCGTCCAGCGCGGGTCCTGCGGAATGTCGGACGGCACCGGCGCCGCGGTGCGGACGGGCGCCTGATCGCCGGGCGACGGCGCATAGGCTTGCGTGTCCGCGAAGGAAGGCGCCGTGCTGCCGCCGCGCCGCGCCATATAGGTGGAGCCGCGCACCACCGGCTCGTTGCCGGCATAAGCGTTGCTGAACGAGTCCGGCGCGCCGGCGAGGCCGGGCAGGCGGTAGAAGATGTGCGCGCCGATCGTCGCCGTCTTCACCAGCCGCGGCGCCCAGGCCGGGAACACGTAATTGGCATGGTAGAAGGTCGAGAGCCCGACCGGTGCATAGGTGCGCCCGGCCAGCGCCTCCGCCGCATATTGCCGCGCCCGGACCCAGAGCGACGCGACCGGCGTCCGCGCCAGCGAGCCGTCGCAGGTGAAGGTGAACTGGCAGCCGCCGCCGGGCCGCATCGCGCCCTGATAGACGACGCCGCAGACACTGTCCGGCCAGGCCGGGTGGCGGACGCGGTTCAGCACCACCTGCGCGACCGCGCGCTGGCCATCCTCGCTCTGATTGCCCGCCTCGTAATAGACCGCCTGGGTCAGGCAATCGAGCGAGCGCATCTGGTCGACCGGGGTGGTCGGGCGGAAGGCGTAGGTGGCGGCCGCGGGGCTGGGCAAAGCCGTGATCGGCAGGTTTGCATTGGCGGTGAAGGCGGTCGTGCCCTGCAGCGAGCCGCCGGCGGCGCCGGTGTCGAAGCCGGGCAGCACGCCGGTCTCGGCACTCACGCGCGGCGGCGCGGCTGGCGTGGTCGCAGCCGCGGTGACGACAGGCGCATCATTGACCTGAAGCTGGATGGACGGGCCGGAGCCGGCGATTGCCGGCACGCAGGACGCGATCGGAAGGATCAGCGCGAGGTTCGCCCAGACCCGCGCTTCGCGCCCGAAGGCGCCGCGCGCGTCGCGGCGAAAACCACGTCTCCCGCTCCCGGCAATACGCCCTGTTTTCATCATGCCTTCCGCCCGGGATGAGGTGTCCCAGAGCGTCGCATAACCGCGCTGCGCCCGCTCCGCGCCCCCTGATTTCGGGGCGTCCCAATAGTGGACAGAGGTGCAGGAAGTGTTGACGCGCCGCCGTCGGCGCCTCGCGGCCGCTTTTGGTCGAGCGGCGCCCGCGCTTTGTCGAACCGCGCGGGCGTTCGCCGAAACCATCTTCATCATGATCGAAACGGAGCGGCGGACGGGCCGCGGATCGGCGAGGAGAGGGATGCGGCCCCGGTGGCGATGGTCCCCCGCCCGATCGCCGGGGCCGCGAACCCGCACCAACGGCCTCCCCGGGCCGAACAGGAGTAAGTTTGATGTCCCTGCGTTCCATTGCCCTCGCCGCGACCGCCTGCGCAGCCGCAACGCTCACCGCGCTCGCCCCCGTGCCGGCGTCGGCCGCCGACATCGACGTCGTCGCGCCCGAGACCGTCACCGTCCGCATTTCCTATGCCGATCTCAACCTCGCGAGTGCGGCAGGCCGGGCCCGGCTCGACCGCCGGATCGCCGGCGCCGCGCGCAGCATTTGCGGCAGCGCCTTCGCGACGGATCTCAACATGTCCGCATTGGTCAGCGCCTGCCGCGCCGATGCGATCGCGTCCGCCCGCCTGCCCATCGCCGTCGCCAGCAACGACAGCGCCGTGGTGCTGGCGGGCCACCGGGTGAGCCGCGCCGCCAACTGAGCCCACCAGGCGGCAAAGCTCATGGGAGGCGGCGATGCCCCATCGCCGCCTCCCTTATTTTCGGGGGACGGTTGCGCGCAACCGTCCCCGGTCATTTCTGGACCCGAGCCGGCCGAATGGGGACGGTGACGAGTCACCGTCCCGGTGCTAGCGGCCCGCGAACCTCTTCACATCGTCGACATAGGAGCGGCCGATCCTTTGCTCCGCCCCGTCGCCGAGCCGCGCGGTCCAGTGGCCGGCCTCGTCGCGATAGAGACCGGTGATCGTGTCGCGCCGCAGAATCACCGAGCGGTGGACGCGAATGAACAAAGCCGGGTCGAGATCCTCCTCGAGCTTGGCGATGGTGCGGTGGATGAGCCAGGAGCGGGCGCCGACATGGAGGCGCATATAATCACGCTCGGCGGTGATCCGCTGGATGTCGGCCGCGGCGATGCGGACGAGCCCGGTATGATCCGGCACCCAGAATTCCTCGACATGGCCGGACCCGGGCCTGGCACCGGCCGGGCGGCCGCCGGCCAGATAGGAGCGTACCCGCTCCAGCGCCCGTTCCAGCCGGTCGCTCTGCACGGGCTTCATCAGATAGTCGATCGCCGCGACATCGAACGCCGCCACCGCGAAATTGTCGAAGGCGGTGACGAAGACCACCGCCGGATCGACCGCGGATCTGGAGAGCGCACGGGCGACGTCGATCCCGTCCATGCCGGGCATGGCGATGTCGAGCAGCACCACGTCCGGCGCCACCGCCTCGGCGATGCGCAGGGCCGCCTCGCCGTCATTGGCGGTGCCGGCCACGGTCACGCCCTCCAGCCGGGCGAGCAGCAATTGCAGCCGCTCCACCGCCAGCGGCTCGTCATCCACGACCATGACGCGCAGGTCCCGCCCCTCAGCCATTCTTCACCACGGGCATGAACAGGTGGACGGTGAAACCGCCGTCCGGATCGGGGCCGTGCATGCAGCCGGCGCGATTGCCGTAGCGGGCGATCAGCCGGTCGCAGACGTTCCGGAGACCGACGCCGGTGCTGCCCTCGCCGGGCTCAATCTCCTCGGCCGGTACCTCGCCATCATCCTTCACCTTGATGTGCAGCCGTCCCGCTTCCTCATAAGCGGAGATGCGCACGGTGACGTGCTTGCGGGAACGGGCGACGCCATATTTCACCGCATTCTCCACGACCGGTTGCAGGATCAGCACCGGCACCCGTGCCGCCTGCAACGCGTCCGGCACGTCCACTTCGACGGTCAGCCGGTCCGGAAAGCGGATCTGCTCGATGTCGAGATAGAGACGCTGCAGCTTGATCTCCTCGTCGAGGCTGACGTCGGCGGTGGGATCGGCGGAAAGCGTCGCGCGGAAGAAGGTGGAGAGATTCATCAGCATCTGCTCGGCGACGTCGGTCCTCTGCGACAGGATCAGCGAGGAGAGGCTGTTCAGCGTGTTGAACAGGAAGTGCGGATTGATCTGGTAGCGGAGCGCGCGCAGCTGCGCCTCCTGCGCCTCGCGGGCGAGCATGGCCGCATGGCGGTCCGCCGCGCGCAGCTGCTTGGCCTGGCTCATCGCGACATAGAAAGCGGACCATGCTGCGAAGATGAAGAACCAGCTGAGTGAGCTCTCCATGATCGAGCGCATCGCCATTTCGAAGACGGACCAGCCCATCTGGATCCGCTCCTGCTCCATCTTGTCCGCGTCCATCGGCGCATAGATGTAGAAGAGCGTGTAGTTCGCGGCGGAGAAGAGGATCGAGGCGGGGAGGCACAATATCGCTGCCCAGATGGCCTTGATGTTCAGGCTCTTCGCCGCGACCGGGCGCAGGCAGAGATAGACCAGGAAGGTGATCAGGCAGCCGGCCAGCGCCGCCACGCCACGCCGCGCCAGAAAATCCCAGAAAGTCGGATATTGCCAGACGACCGAACGCACTGTGATCAGGCCGACGTAGAGCAGCCAGAAAGCGACGATCGACTTTATCGCGATGCCGAGATCGGGCAGCCGGCGATGCTCGCCGTCCGGGAGGGCCTTGTCCATGGCTCCTCCTAACGCCGCGGGCCTGTAAAAGCTTTGCGCCCACTGGTCGTTTGACGAAGGGCAGGGCACATTGGTCGAAAAGCCGGGCAGGGGGCGGCGATATCCGGACCCGTCCGGCTCGCCCAGAAGGGGTTCGGAGTCAGCCTCTTCGCCGTCTTTTCTGTTGTTGCCCACGCCTGATTCTCTTGGCCCCGGGGCTCCTCTAGCATGGCCGGACGGAGCGGTCATGGCCGGCGTTTCGCCGCCGATTCGAGCGGGATGCAGTCGTTCCGGCGCCGCAAACAGGGCGCTTTTCCGAGACTTGCACCCGGACGCCTGTTGCGTTGCGGCATCAGTCGGCGGCTTCCGCGACGAACCGCGAACGTTTCACGTTGCGGCTCCCGCCCTTTCCTGATTCACTTTTCTGAACGAGGGGTGGGGTTGTGGTTAACGGCTTTGAAAGTCGTCGTAGTGCATGATCCTTTTCTCGGGGGCAAAAGGAGTGGGATCATGAGTACCAGGACTCGACCCGCAAGCGGGGCGACAAGTTTGGCGGAGATGCGCGAGTTCGCGTCCTTTTCGAAGGGCACGCAGCGTTACATCCGCCGGTCGCTCGACGTGGGTCTTGCCCGCCGTGACGCAGTGAAGCGCTGGTCGCGCGACCCGGCGGAGGCCGCCGGCATCCGCGCGCAGGAGCGCATCTACCGCCGCCTCGATCCCATCCGTTCCGCCATTCCCGACGACAGCGGGCTGGAGGCGATGGAGCCTTTGATGGCGCCGCTGATCACCATGACCGCCTTCGATCTTGGTCAGGACCGGTTGCCCTGCTTCGCCTCCTATCGCTTCCTCTACGAGCGGCTGATCGGCGCCGCCGTGCGCCCCTGGCTGCCCGGCGCCTTCTGCGCCGCTTCCGCTTTGCCCCACCTGCATCCGGATCGCCGGCGCACCCTGCTCCAGTCGATCAGCGAGGCGGCGGCGACCGCCCCCGGCTGGTCGAACCGCGAGCCGGTCTTCTACCCCGAATGGGTGGAGAAGGTGGACACCACCGTCGCCGGCTGAGCGGTCGCAACCATCTCCCTGGAAGAACTGCGGCGGGCCTTCGGGTCCGCCGCTTCTCTATCCGGCGAGCCTCGCCAGCAGATCTTCGGCGAACAAAGTGAGCGTGTCGTCGCGCGCGCCCATCACGACGATGCGGTCGCCGGGGCGGGCCAGCTCGAGCAGACGCGCAGTTGCCCGGCTGCGCTCCGGCGGCGCTTCGGCGACATGCTCGGCCTTCCACCCCCGCGCCGCGATCGCCGCCGTGATCGCGTCGCTGCCGACGCTCTTGTCGGTGGTCCCGCCATAATAAACCGGGTCGGGCATGAGCAGCACGTCGTCCGGGCTCAGCTCGCGGGCGAAGCTATCGGTCAGCTCCTCGCCCATCACCCTGAGCGGGGCAAAGCCGTGCGGCTGGAAGAAGATGAGGAGGCGGCCCGGAAAGGCATGGAGGGTGCGGAGCGTGGCGGCGATCTTGTCGGGATTGTGCCCGAAATCGTCGATCACGCTGACTCCGTTCGCCTTGCCGATCAGCTCGAAGCGGCGGCGAAGGCCTTTGAATCCCTGCAGGGCCGCCGCTGCTCCGGCGAGCGGCATGCCAACCGCCTCGGCGGCGGCGAGCGCGGCCAGCGCATTCTCGACATTGTGCCGGCCGGGCACCTGCAGGCGGACGGGAATGCCGTTCACGCTGAACGACACGGCAAAGGGCTGTTCGACAATGTCCGTGCCGTACAGATCGGCGCCGGCGTCCTTCAGCGAGCAGGTGCGCAGTTTCCCGGGCGGCAGCGTCGCGGCGAGCAGGCGGGTCTCGTCGTCGTCCAGATTCAGCACCACCGTCTTCGCCTTCGACGCAAAGTCGCGGAACAGGTGCCGCAGCTCGTCCAGCGATTTGTGGTCGAGCGTGATGTTATTGAGCACGGCGATGCCCGGCCGGTAGAGCGCGATCGAGCCGTCGCTCTCGTCCACCTCGCTGACGAAGTCCGGGCCGCGCCCGATCAGCGCGCTGGCGAACGGCGCGTCGGCTGAGACGAAATTCTTCATCACCGCGCCGTTCATCACCGTCGGATCGCGCCCGGCCGCGTGCAGGATCCAGCCGATCATGCCGGTGACCGTCGATTTGCCGCTGGTTCCGCCCACCGCGATCCGCGTGTCGGCGGCGTTGAACAATTCGGCGAGCAGCTCCGGCCGCCCGATCCGGCTCGCGCCGACCGCGCGGGTCCTCACCAGGTCGGGCACATGCTCCTCGACCGCGGCGGAGGCGACTACGATCTGGTCGGCGCCGGTGATGCCGCTGCCGTCCTGGAGGAACAATTCGATCCCCTGGCGTCGCAAATCCTCGAACTTGGCCGCGAGCCGGCCCTGGTCGAGCGACCGGTCCGAGCCCTTCACCTCATGCCCGCGGCCGCGCACGATCATCGCCAGCGGCAGCATGCCGCTGCCGCCGATGCCGACGAAGAAATAGGATTTGGCCTCGCCCATCCGCCCGCCCTATTGGGGGAAGGAGGAGGGAGCAAGGCATGCGCATTGCCGTCGTCGCCGCCAGCTCGCGCCTGGAGGATCATGCGGAGCTTGCAGAGCGTCTCGCGCCGGTCATGACGCGTTTTCCGGGGGTCGAGCTGGTCTACCGGATTGTCGAAGGGCGGAACAATCGCAGCGTGCATTTCGCCGGCGCCGACGGGGACCGGTCGGCCATGCTGGTGCGAACCGCGAATGACGAGACCATCGACGCGATCTGGTTCGCGCGCGGCGGCTATGGCTCAAACCGGATTGCGCAAGCGGCGTTCGATGGTTTCGACCTGAACCTTGCCAGGCGCAAGAAATGGCTCGGCTACAGCGACGCCGGCTTCCTGCTCGCCGGCCTTTATGCGCGCGGCTGCACCGTTGCCCATGGCCCGATGCCGAAGGATCTGCTCACCTATGGCGACGACGATGGTGCGGAGGCTGTCGGTCGGGCGTTGAACTGGCTGACCGGCCGGTCGGAAGCGGGCCTGGAGAGCGGACTGCTGCGCGGGCAAAGTTATGCGGCCTTCAATATCAGCGTTTTCGCGGCTCTGCTGGGTACGCCGCTTGAACCCGATCTTACCGGCCACGTGCTGATGCTCGAGGAGGTGGACGAGCATCTCTATGCGACCGACCGTGACCTGTATCGCATCACGAGCGCCGCCTCGGTGCGGCGGATCGCCGGCCTGAGGCTCGGCCGCGTCCACGCCCTCCGTGTTCCCGACGAACATTGTCGCAATCCGCAGCCCCAGCCGTTCGACGAGACGGCGGAACAGATTGCGAGGCGCTGGTGCCGCGACGCCGGAATCGCCTTTCTTGAGCCCGCTGATATCGGCCACGATTCGGCCAACAAGGTCGTCCCTTTCGGCCGTTTCTGACCCGCGCCGCCTCTCTGAAGGCTTCAATCCACAGAAATCGCACAAACTGGCGTCAAACCAGCCCATTTCGTCTCTCTGCCCCCATTGCCAAGAGAGGGGAATTGCGCTCTATCGAGCCCACAATCACCACAGGGAGGCAAGAATGGCAGATGGTAAGAGCGGATTGCAGCGTCCGGTGAAGCCGTCGGCGGACCTCGCCGCGATCACGGGTTCCGATCCGTTGCCGCGCAGCCAGGTCGTCAGCAAGGTCTGGGCCCATATCAAGAAGCACAATCTGCAGAACCCCGCCAACAAGCGGGAGATTCTTGCGGACGACAAGCTGAAGAAGATCTTCGGCAAGGACCGCTGCTCGATGTTCGAGATGAACAAGCATCTTTCGAAGCATCTGAGCTAGAATTCCCGCCGGCGATCGCCCGGCACCAGAGCAAGGGAACCGCCCGTCCGGCCAGACCGGGCCGGGCGGTTTCGCTTTTTGAAGAAGGCGTTTCTATCCGCGCCACCTCAATCCGAGCCACAAGGTCCGTGGCGTGGCGCGTTCGACGATCCCCGTACCGGAGATGCCGGCGACAACCTCCTCGCCGGTCAGATTCTCGGCCCGGGTCTCGAGCGAAAGGGTGCGGCTGATGGGGATCGAGGCCGCGGCGTCGAGCGTGAGGGCGTCGGGAATGCGCTGGGCGTTGCGATCGTCCTCATCCTGAGCCGAGACGTAGCGCAGCCCCGCTGAGGCGTGGAAACCGCGCGGACCCTGCCAGGCGATACTGGCGGTCAGACTGTGCCGCGCCGTCTGGGCAGGGCGCAGACCGTCGAGCGGAGCGGCCGGCCCGGAGGCGGAGACCTCGGCATCGGCAAAGCTGTAGCCGGCCGTCAGCCGGAAGCGGCCGAGGCTCAGATTTGCTTCCAGCTCGACGCCCCGGCTTTCCAGCGCATCGATATTCTGCCGCTGGCGGAAGGCGCCGCCGGCCGTCACGAAACCGACGCCGGGAAAGGTGCCGGGCCCCTGGCCGAGCGTGACATTGGCGACGGCGTCGGTGAGGCGATTGGCGAACAGGGTGAACCTGATCTGCGCCCAGGGAGCCGGGCGGAGGTCTATGCCCGCTTCCACACCCCTCAATCGCTCGGGCGACAGCGCGGCGTTCGCGGCGGTGGCGTCGATGCCGACCCGAAACGGCCGATAGAGCTCGTTGAGCGTCGGCAGCCGCCAGCCGAGATAGGCGGCGGCGCGGAAGGTGAGGGGGGCCGCGGCGCGCAGCGCAATTCCCGCGCGGGCGGTCGGCTCCCGGCCTGCCCGGTCCGGAAAGATGGTGTCGGCAAGCAGCGCCCCGGTGGCGAGCGTGCGCTCACGGAGGCGCCCGTTTGCGATCCGCCAATGGTCGAGCCGCGCGCCGCCGGTCAGGGTGAGCGGCCCGCTTTCCCAGCTTGCCTCGGCGAACGCGCCAAGCGTGCTCGTATGGCCCCCGGCGACGCGGTCGCGTGTGGGGTTGCCCGCCACATATTGGAACAGCTCCTGCGTCCGCCCTTCGGTGTCGCGCCAGTCGGCCCCGAGCCGCAGCGACACCGGTCCGAGCTGCGGGCGCAGCTCAAGGCGCGCACCGAGCCCGGTCGAGGGAACGCTGTATTGGTCGAGCGTTTGCGTGGCGGCGGTCCGCCCGGCGTTCACCGATGCAAAATCGTTCGCGAAATCCCGGATCTGGGCATAAGCGAGCGCCGAGAAAGGCAGCCTGCCCCGTCCGACCAGCCGCAGCGAGGCGTCGGCGCCGCGTGTCTCGATGTCGCTGAATGCAGTGCCGCGTTCGCGCTGGTCGGTGAATGCCGAGATATTCGCCTGCAGCTCGACCATGCCTGAAACGGGCGCGATTGCCCGGGCGGTTATGCTGCCCTGTTCGTAAGGAGAAGGGCGGTCAGCCGGGCCCCGTTGCCGCGCCACCACGGGAATGAAGCCGTCGCCCCGTCCATAGGCTGCGGAAATGCTGACGAAGCCCTGGCCGAGGCGCGCGCCATAGCCCGCATAGGCGTCGATGCTGTCCCGGCTGCCATAAGCAAGTCCCGCGTCCGGTCGCTCGGCGTTCGCCGGGTCCGCGCTTTCCAGTTCGATCGTTCCGGCGAGCGCGCCGGGACCGTTTGCGCCGGAGCCGCCGCCCCGCGTCACCCGGATCCGGCCGAGCCGGCGCGGATCGAAGGCCGGCCAGCTGATCCAGCCGCCGAACGGGTCGGTCTGGGGCACACCGTCGAGCAAGAGCAGCGCCCGGCTCGAAGCGTTGCCGCCCAGTGCGCGGAGCGTGGCGCCCTGGCTGGTAGGATTGGCGCTGCGGCCGTCGGAGCGGCGGAATTGCTGGAAGCCCGGAATGTCGCGCAGCACATCCTCCAGCCGGTTCGACGGGATGTGGGTGAGCCGGTCGCGATCAATGATGCTGATGTCGTAGGCGGCGTCGCCGGGGGCGGCATCCAGACCGCGGCCGGTGACGAGCACTTGCTGTTCCTGCGCGCGGGCGGCGACAGGGAGGAGCAGGGCAGCAACGGTGAGAATGGCGCGGACCATCGCCGGTCGGCTTACACCAAAAAGCCGCGCCGGCGAGGGGGAACCGGCGCGGCTCTCGGTCGATCGCGCTGGGAGGGCGATCGGAGAGTGTCAGGCTCTAGCCCGGACGGGCGGCGGTGATCGCTGCCTCCAGTTGCGCCTTGGTCATCGCAATGACCAGGCCCTGGCTGTTGCGGCCGAAGCTCGCCAGAGCGAGCCGGCCGCGAGCTGCGCCGGTGTTCACCACCGCGCTGGCCGCGTCCGCGGACTCGATCGTGCCGACGAGGGCGCCCTGCTGATCATGGACCTGGACGCCCGCGCGCAGATCGGCGGCGGTCGCTGCCTGAACCGGACCGGCGGCGGCCGGAGGCGTCGCGGGCGGCGTGGTTTGCGCCTGCGCCCCCGGCGCCGGGGTCGCCGGTGGAGTCGTGGCGGTCGGCGTGGTGGCCGGCGGCGGAGTCTGCGCGGCCTGCTGCGCCGGCTGATCGTCGGCCATATTCTCGGGCTGCTGGGCCTCCGTCTCGGTGGCATCTGTCGGCTGCTGGGTCGGCGGCGTGGTGCTGCTGGACGGGGCTGGCGGGGTGGCGCTCGGGCGCGGCGTCTGGGTCGCGGCCGGTCCGCTCGCGGGCGGCGTCGGCGCCGGCTGCGCGGCGGCAAGCGCCGGCAGGGTCAGCGCCGCGGCGGCGGCGAGAAAGCGGGTCTTCAGGGTCATGTCTTCCTCCAAATGGTCGTTGAAGAAGACAAAGGCCGGGCTTGATCGAGGTTGCATGGTCCCAAGACGGACCGTGGGAGTCCGGCGATGAAGCGCGGCTCCTTCCGTTTGTTGCGGGAGCGGGTCGCCTATCCCTGGGGCGGGTAGCGCTCGAATTGCGGCAGCGCGTGCGCATTCTCCATCCAGCCGATCCGCTCGGCGGTCTGGACATGGACCCGGGCGGGCAGCGCATCGGGCTCGTCGAGCGTGGCGGTGCAGACATCGGTCATGCCGGGGAAAACCGCCGGGTTCGTGTAGAAAAGGCTGGAGCCGCAGGTGCCACAGAAATGGCGCTGCGCATTTTCCGACGAGGCATAGGCGGTGGTTTCGCCCTCGATCGTCAGCCTGTCGTTCGGGAACAGCGCCCAGCTGACCATCGGTGCGCCGACCTGACGGCGGCAGTCGGTGCAATGACAGAGCCCGTGATAGAGGGGCTCGCCCCTGACCTCATAACGGATCGCGCCGCAATGGCAGCCGCCTGTCAGCATCCCGTCCTCCTTTCATCCGTGAGTCGCCCGATCCTGGCGGGAACTCGCGAACAAAGCAAGAACGCTATCGTCAGAGCACGTATTTGCTGAGGTCGGTGTCCCGGGCGATCTCGGCAAGTTGTTTTTCAACATATCGCTTGTCGACGGTAACCGTCTCGCCCTGGCGCTGTTCGGCCTCGAAACTGACGTCCTCGAGCAATTTCTCGAGCACGGTCTGCAGCCGGCGGGCGCCGATATTCTCGACCTGCGCGTTCACCTCGGCGGCGATGCGGGCGAGCGCCCGGATCCCGTCCTCGGCGAAGTCGACGGTGACGCCCTCGGTGCCGAGCAAGGCGCGATACTGCTCGGTCAGGCTCGCCCGGGTATCGGAGAGGATGCGGACGAAGTCCTCCTCGGTCAGCGCCTTCAGCTCGACGCGGATCGGCAGGCGGCCCTGCAGCTCGGGGAGCAGATCGCTCGGCTTGGCGACATGGAAGGCGCCGGAAGCGATGAAGAGGATATGGTCGGTCTTCATCGGTCCGTATTTGGTGGCGACCGTGGTGCCCTCGATCAGCGGCAACAGATCGCGCTGCACGCCCTCGCGGGAGACGCTGCCGCCGCGCACGTCCGAGACCGCGATCTTGTCGATCTCGTCGAGGAAGACGATGCCGTTCGCCTCGGCGTCCTTCAGCGCAGTGCGGTTGACGTCGTCGGGATCGAGGCGCTTGTCCGATTCCTCCTCGATCAGTTTGTCCCAGGCGTCGGCGACGCGCATCTTGCGCTTCTTGCGCGGCTGCTGGCCCATCGCCTTGCCCATCAGGTCGGAGAGATTGATCATCCCGACCTGGCCGCCCATGCCCGGAATCTCGAACGGGGTGTTGGGCTGATCGAGCACGTCGATCTCGAGCTCGGTGTCGTTCATGTGATTGTCGACGATCCTGAGCCGGAAGCTTTCGCGGGTTGCCTGGCTGGCATCCTTGCCGACCAGAGCATCCAGCAGCCGCTCCATCGCCGCGTCGGTGGCCGCCTCGCGCACCGCCTCGCGGCGCCGCTCGCGCTCGAGGCGCACCGCCTCCTCGACCAGATCGCGGGCGATCTGCTCGACGTCGCGGCCGACATAGCCGACCTCGGTGAACTTGGTCGCCTCGACCTTCACGAAGGGGGCGTCGGCGAGCTTCGCCAGCCGGCGGCTGATCTCGGTCTTGCCGCAGCCGGTCGGGCCGATCATCAAGATGTTCTTGGGGGTCACTTCCTCGCGCAGATCCTCGGGAAGCTGCTGGCGCCGCCAGCGGTTGCGGAGCGCGACCGCGACGGCGCGCTTGGCCTCCTCCTGGCCGATGATATGCGCATCGAGCGCGGCGACGACGGCCTTGGGCGTGAGATAGTCTTTCATTCGTCCTGCCGCTCTCGGGGTTTCGGTGGAGGGTATGACGGGCTCCCGGCCGCTCTCCGGGACAGAGCTTTGATAGTTCATCGCCGATTTACATTGGAGCCGCAACGAAGCGGTTCAAGTGGTGCAGCGAGCCATCTGCGAGAGTGGGGTGCCAGTCCACAATTGACTTCAAGCCGCGCGGGGCTAGCCTTTGTACCAGCGCGAAGGGCGCTTCCTGTCCGCGGGAAAGGGCTGAGCCCACCGGTACGGCTCGGAATGCGACATTTCGATCTTCTTTCAGCCCGTCACGCGGACACGGGCGTGGGAAGGAGATCGTATGTCCGATTTGCCCTCGCGTCTGCCTGAACGCGCTTCGCTCGAACAACTCCGCAAACAGGCCAAGGATCTGCTGCGCGGCGCCCGTGGCGGCGATGATGCCGCTTTGGCGCTGGTCGGCGCCGACCAGCGCGGCAACGATCTTACGCTGGCGGACGCGCAACACGGGCTGGCTCGTCATTACGGCTTTCCCGGCTGGACGGCGCTGCGGCGACACGTCGAGACGCTGCGGCCGCCTGGCTTGGTGCAATTTGAACGTCTCGCCGCCGCGCTGTCGGAGAGCTATCGCTCGGGCGACCGGGCCGCGTTGCGCGAACTGAACTGGACCTACGGGACGGGCTTTCCAACGGCGCCCCCGTCGGGCGAGACACCAGACACCCGGTTGATGGTGGCGCAATCCTATGGCTTCGAGAATTGGAAGGCCTTCGCCGAAGCGGTGCATGGTCCGCCCGCAGGCCTGAATTTTGCGACCGCCTGCATGAGCCAGTCCCCACCCTTCTACACGATCGACCGGCTCGACGACCGCATGCTTGTCCGGGGACCGGTGGCCGACGACCAGTGGGACGCGCTCGCCGCCGTTTTCGAGGAGCGAGGTCTGCGCAAGCTTACCGCACCTTCGATGACCGACAGCGGCATGAGGCGGATCGCACGTTTGACCCGCCTCACCACTCTCGATGTCCTCAATTCCAGACAGCTTACGGACGAGGGCGCGGCGTCGCTCGCAGACATGCCGCAGCTCGCGGATGTCAGCATCGGCGGCTGGTCAAGCCCGCTGACCGACCGCACGCTTGCATCCCTGGGCGCACTCACGGCCCTGCGCCGGATTCACAGCCCCTGGACGCCGGGCCTGAGCGATACCGGGGCTGCCCGGCTCGCCGGCTGCGATCTGCTTGAGGACGTGGCCTTTCTCGGCGCGCCGGTGGGCGACGGCCTGCTGCGCGCCATGGCCGGCAAGTCGCGTTTGCGCAAGCTGGTCACCGGCCGCGAGGTCACCGATGCCGGCCTTTCCTTGTTGCACGAAATTCCCGGCTTCGGGTGCTGGCGGGGCGGCGATATCCGCTACCGCCTGACCGATTTCTCGGCCTCACCCACCCATCTCTCAATCGATGGCCCCTTCACTGACGCGGGCCTCGCTTCGCTTGCCGGGCTCGATGGCCTGTTCAGCCTTAACCTCTTCTGGCATTCGCCGCGCTTTAGCGCCGCCGGATTGGCGGCGCTCGGCCGTCTGCCGCGTCTGGCGGTGCTCGGCCTCGATGGAAAAAGCTGTGACGATGAGGCAATGGCAGCGCTCGCCAGGCTGCCCGCCCTGCGCAAGCTGATCGCGCAGGGGACAGTGGCCTCCGATGCCGGATTCGCGACCCTCAGCACATCTCCCACCCTCGAATATCTCTGGGGCCGGGAATGTCCCAATTTGAACGGCCGCGGCTTTGCTGCGCTCGCCATGGCGCCGGCGCTCAAGGGCCTGGCAGTCAGTTGCAGGAACGTCGACGACGCTGCCCTCTCCCTGCTTCCAGAGTTTCCGGCGCTGCGGGAGCTGCTGCCGATGGACGTGAACGATGCCGGCTTTATCCACGTCGGCCGATGTCGAGCGCTCGAGCATCTGTGGTGCATGTATTGCCGCGATACCGGTGATGCGGCGACCGAAAGCATCGCGTCTCTCCGGCTCAAGAGCTATTATGCCGGCAGCACCCGCATCACCGACCGAAGCCTCCAGCTTCTGGCGGGCATGGAGAGCCTCGAAAGAATCGAACTCGACAATTGCCCCGGCCTTACCGATGCCGGAATAGGCCGCCTGGCTCCCCTGCCGAACCTGCAAGAGCTGGTTCTGGACGGGCTCGCCAAAGTCACATCCAGGGCACCCTCCCTCTTCGGCTCGGGAGTCCAGGTTCGCTATGTCGGCTAGCCCGCCCGCCCGGTTCAAGTGGTGCAGCGCAAGCCCGCATTGAGCCGCTGGTGCGAGGCGAGAATGCGCGCGATGGTTTCTGGCTCGGGCGTGGTCTCCCATTGGTCGAGCTCGAAGGTGCCGCCGAGGATGATGCCGTCGGGGCGGGGGAACATATAGCCGTCGCCGCCGGTGAAGGCGTAGCGGACCTCCGGCTGGGGCAGCAGGATGGCGAGCTGGCCGCGGGCGGGGCGCAATTCCATGTCGTTGAAGAGCGCGCGGCTGCCGAGACCCGTGCAGTTGAAGACGAGCCGCTCCGGCAGGGCCGCGATGTCGGCGGGCGTGGCGAAATCGCGGACCCGGATCCTGCCCCCGGCGATCTGCAGGTCGCGGAGGAGTTGGCGCAGATAGCGGCCGGTCTCGACATAGAGCGTGTCGAACGCGGTCACGGACGGCCAGGGAAACGGATGCTCCTCCGCGCGCAGCAGGCGGTTGCGCGGCGGGAAGGTGGGGATGAGCTGCTCCTCCGGCTCGCGCGCATCGGTATAGGTCGGGAGCCAGCGTATCCCGTAATCGTCGCCGACCATGATCTGGAAGCGGCGCCAGCTATGATCGACCGCGGCGACGAACTGGGCCCGCCACTCGGGCGTGACCCGGTTCGCGCGGAAATGACCGAAGGGGTGGAATTGCCCGCCGGCGATGTTGGAGGTCGTGTCGGGCGGCAGCGCCTTGGCATAGATGGTGACGTCGAAGCCCGCCTCCTGCACGAGCCGGGCGGTGGAGAGGCCCATGACGCCCGCCCCAAGCACCGCGACCGGGCCCTGATGACCGGGCAGGCCGAGCGCGGTCGCCAGCCGCGACGAGCCCCAGGACAGGGTGATGCCGGCGCCGCCATGGCCGTAATTGTGGACCAGGCGCTTGTCGCCCAGCGCCTCCGCGCGGACGACGAAGCCCGGGGCGCGGAACGGGCGCAGGCCGGCGACAGTGCGGATCACGCGATCCGGCGAGACCAGCACGCGCGGCAGGCAGCCCGTCGGCGCCGCCGCCGTCCGCCGGGTCGCCATGTTGGTCGCGCAGCCGGGGAGGACGAGGCTGGCGGCGGCGGAGCCGAGGAAGGCGCGGCGGTGCATGGGCGCAGGGTAGCTGTCCTGCCGGCCGCTTCAAACAAGGAAAGCTAGAGCGTGCCCGTACTTTTCTTTCGCTTTCGCCCCCGCGCGGCCCCGCTAGAAGAGAGACATGATCCGCCCCTATCTGCCCCTGAACGGCCTCCGCGCCTTCGAGGCGGCGGCGCGCCATGCCAGCTTCACCAGGGCGGCGATCGAGCTGAACGTCACCCCGGCGGCGCTCGGCCATCAGGTGAAGGCGCTGGAGGAGAGGCTGGGCGTGCCGCTCTTCCGCCGCCTGCCGCGGGGACTCGCGCTCACCGACGAGGGGCAGGCGTTGCTGCCGGTGCTGAAGGACTCGTTCGACCGGATGGCGGCTGCGCTCGCCCGCTTCGACGACGGGCGGGGCCGCGAATTGCTCAGCGTCGGCGCGGTCGGCAGCTTCGCCGTCGCCTGGCTGCTGCCGCGGCTGGAGCGGTTCGAGGCGGCGCATCCGGAGGTCGATCTTCGGCTCAGCACCAACAACAACCGGGTCGACCTCGCCGAAGAGGGTCTCGATTTCGCGATCCGCTTCGGCGATGGCGCCTGGCACGGCACCGAGGCGGTGCCGCTCTTCCCCGCGCCGCTGACCGTCCTCTGCAGTGCCGAAACCGCGGCGCGGCTCGGGACGCCGGCGGACCTGATCGGCGAAACCCTGCTCCGCTCCTATCGCAATGACGAATGGCCGGCCTGGTTCGAGGCGGCCGGGATGGAGCGCACGCCGCCGTTGACCGGGCCGGTGTTCGATTCCGCCGCCTTGATGGTGGCGGCCGCGCTCGCCGGGCAGGGCGTGGCGCTGGCGCCGGCGGTCCTCTTCGAAGGGCGCGCGGTGCGTCCGTTCGCCGTGGAGGTCGATCTTGGCGGCTACTGGTTGACGCGGCTCAAATCGAGGCGGCCGACCGCGGCGATGGCGGCCTTTCAGGCCTGGCTGCTTGCCGAGGCGGCAGTCTGATGGCCTGGACAGAGTTGGCCTGCGCCGAGCTGGAGGACGGGAATCTGCTGACGCTCCGGCAATGCGGCAGTGATTTCGAGATTCGCTTCAACCTCCTGGAGCTGATGTCGACGCGTAACCCGGCCTCGGAGCGGGCGCTCGCCGGGATCGTCTGCGCGCGGATCGATTGCGGCACGGCAAATGTGCTGATCGGCGGGCTCGGCCTTGGCTATACCTTGCGGGCAGTCCTGGATCGCCTCGGCCCGGACGCCCGCGCGACCGTCGCCGAGCTGGTGCCTGACGTCATCGCGTGGAACCGCGGCCCGCTCGGCGCCGCGGCCGGCCGGCCGCTGGAGGATGCGCGCGTCACGGTCCATGCCGGCGATGTCGCCGCTCTCGTGCGCGCCAGCCCGCGCGCCTTCGATGCGGTGCTGATGGACGTCGACAACGGGCCGGACGCGGTGCTCTTCGAGGCGAACCGGCCGCTTTACGGCGCGGCGGGGATCGCCGGAATCATGGCCTCGCTGAAGCCGGGCGGCCTGCTCGGTCTCTGGTCGGCCGATCGCTCGCCCGGCTTCGAGCAAGTTCTGGAGAGCTGCGGCCTCGGCTTCGAGCGGGAGGAGGTTCCGGTCGGCGGGACCGGGCCGGCGCACACCCTCTACCTGGTCGCGTCCGGGGCAGCGTCCACGATCGTCTCCACGGTCAGATTCTCGTTGGTGTAGACGCAGATGTCGGCGGCGATCTTCATCGCCTTGCGGGCGATCGCCTCGGCATCCTCTTCATAGTCGAAGATCGCGGTCGCGGCGGCGAGCGCGAAATTGCCGCCCGAGCCGATCGCCGCGACGCCCGAGGCGGGCTCCAGCACGTCGCCATTGCCGGTCAGGATCAGGGTCACGTCCTTGTCGGCGACGATCATCATCGCCTCGAGATTGCGGAGATATTTGTCGGTCCGCCAGTCCTTGGCGAGCTCGACCGCGGCCCGCATCAACTGGCCGTTATGCTGCTCCAGCTTCTTTTCCAGCCGCTCGAACAATGTGAAGGCGTCGGCGGTGGCGCCGGCGAAGCCGCCGATCACCTTGCCGCGCCCATCCTTGTCCGTTGCCCCGATCCGGCGGACCTTCTTCGCATTGGGCTTGATCACCGTCGATTGCAGCGAGACCTGGCCGTCGCCGGCGATCACCGCCTTGCCGTTCTTGCGCACGCCGATGATCGTCGTGCCGTGCCACACTTCCATGTCAGGCTCCCGCTCGTTCCCTTTGCGGCCCTATCTGGGAGCGGAAGCGTCTCCCTGCAATGGCATATCGCGGATGCCGGCATCGGCGGCCCGCCGGCCGGCGGGCGAGGAGCCGAATTCATAGCCGATCACCGTGCTGCCCCAGCCGAGCACCAGCCCGAGCGCGAGCAGCAAGGGCTCGCGATTGCCCTCCGGGATCGGCACGAAGAACAAGGCGGTCATCCCGATCAGCCCGCCGGCGAGCGCGACGATCGCCAGAGCGGCGCGAAAGGGGCTGAGATCGTGGCGGGGCCTGTCGTCCTGGGTCATTCGAAACTCCAAAGTACACAAACCAGCCGTTCTCGGTAGCTTCCGTTACAGGAATATAACCGGATCGGTTCAGTGTAGGAAAGTGGCTTCCGGCTTCGAGGCGCGCTAGTCTGGCGAAAAAGGGGAGACCGCGGATGCGCAGGCGGGTGACGAGGGGATTGGTGCTGGCGACGGCGCTGGGCGTGGCGGCCTGGCCGGCGGCCGCGAGCCGCGATGCGAGCCTGCCGCATCCGGCGGCGCTGCCCGACAGCGAGTGCATCGGCTTCGTCGGCGGGCAGGAGGCGTCCGGAGGCGCGGCCACCGCCCCCGCCGCGCAGACGCCGCCGGTGCTGCTGGACGGGCTGGGCTATGCCGGGCTGGAGCCGGACACGGCAAATGCCGAGGCAAGGGCCTGGTTCGCGCAGGGCGTCCGCCTGATCTGGGCGTTCGACGAGGTGGAGGCGATCCGCGCTTTCCAGCAGGCCCAGCGGCTCGCTCCGGAATGCGCGATGTGCTTTTTCGGCGAAGCCTGGGCGCGCGGGCCGACGATCAACCTGCAGCCGCGCACCGAGGAGCTGGCCGCCGCCCGTACCGCCGCGCAGCGGGCGCAGGCGCTTGCCGCGCACCTTTCGCCGCGCGACCGGCTGCTCGTCGAGGCGATGATGCAGCGCACCGGGCCGGGCGATGCCTTCCGCAACGCCGTCTATGCCTCGTTCATGGAGACGCAGGCGCTCCGCAATCCCGGGGACGACACGATCCAGATCATGGCCGCCGATGCGCGCATGATCACCTGGGACGAGCATAGCCAGCCGCGGCCGGGCTCGCTGGCGCAGCGTTTCCTCGAGCGGGTGCTGGCCCGCAACCCGAACCATGGGGGCGCCATCCACTATTACATTCATCTCACCGACTGGATCGACCGGCAGCAGCTGGCCGTGCCCTATGCCGAGCGGCTCGGGCGGATCGCGCCGGCGGCGAGCCACCTCGTCCACATGCCTTCGCACACCTTCTACGGCGTCGGCCGCTATCAGGACGCGGCGCGGGTCAATGTCGCGGCGATTGCGGCGGACACGGCCTTCCGCGCGCGGACCAGGCCGGCGGCGTCCGACTATCGCTGGGGGCTCAACGCCCACAATATGCATTTCGCGATCGAAAGCGCGCTGGCGCGGGGCGACGGCGAGACCGCGCAGGCGGTGTCCAGGCAATATCGCGAGACCTATCTGTCCGGCCCGCCCGATCCGCGCACGCAGATGCTGGGCACGGCGACCTTCTACACGACCGGCCTGTTTGGCGAGGTGGCGGCAGTGCTGGCGATGGCGGAGCCGACCAACGTCTTCGACAGGGCGCAATATCGTTATGCACGTGGCGAGGCGCTGGCGCGGCGCGGCGATGCCGCGGGCGTGCGCGCCGAGGCGGCGGCGATCGCGGCGTTGCGCGCGGGCCGGGATTCGCCCGGGCTCACGCCGGGGCGCCGGGAACTGACGGAGATCTTCCAATATGTGCTGGAAGGCCGGGCGGCGATGCTGGCCGGCGATGCCGCGGCGGCCCAGACCGCCTATCGCAGGGCGATGGCGACCCAGCTTGCCGCCGGCTTCGGCATGGACCCGCCGCTCTTCTGGTATTCGGTCCGCCGCAGCCTCGCAGCCGCGAATCTGGCGGCCGGCGACGCCCGGAATGCGCGGGCGCAGATTTACGCCTCGCTCCGGCGCTGGCCGAATGACGCGCTGGCGCTCTATGTGCTGTCGCAGGCGGACCGGGCGGCGGGCGACATCGGCTCCGCCGCGCGTAACCTGGCGCGGGCCCGGGCGCTCTGGGCCGGCGACGTGACGCAGGTGCCGCTGGCGCGAATCTAGACCGCGAACTGCGGAGCTCCACGGGCCCGGCATCGACCGGTCCAAACCGGAACTTTAGGTCGCTGACATGGCTGGCTTCCCCGGCTAGGCTGGCGGGCCGATGGAAGTCCTCGTCATCCTGTTGCTGCTGGTCCTGTTCGGCCCGATCATCGGGCTGGCGGTGCTGTCCGGGGCGAACGCCAGCCTGAAGGCAAGGGTCTCCCGGCTGGAGGACAGGCTGGACGCCATGGAGGGATGGGACGTCGCACCGTCGGCGGGCGCCGATCCCGTGCCGGCGGCGGCGCCGGGCCCGGAGCCGGAGCCCGAGCCGGCGCCGGAACCCGAATTGGCGCCCGAGCCGGAGCCGGAGCCGGTCACCGTCACCACCTACGACTGGGTGCCGCAGCCCGCCGAGGCGCCGCTTCATGAAGGACCGCACGAAACTCTGGGCGGACTGTTCGAGCGGCTGGTCGCGGGCCGGCTGCTGATCTGGCTCGGCGGCATCGCGCTGGTGCTCGCCGCCATTTTCCTGATCCGCTACTCGATCGAGGTGGGGCTGATCACGCCCGCGGCGCGGATGGTCGGCGCCGGCCTGTTCGGGCTGGTCCTGCTCGGCGCCGGCGAATGGGCGCGGGCCGGCCGGCTCGCCGACGATCCGCGCATCGCCCAGGCCCTGGTCGGCGCCGGCGTCGCCGTGCTCTACGCCACCGTCTATGGCAGCCAGGTCCTCTATGCGCTGATCGACAGCCGGACCGCGTTCGCCGGCATGGCTTTGGTGACGGCGGCGGCGCTCGGCCTGTCGCTGCGCCACGGCGTGCCGACCGCGGTCATGGGGCTGATCGGCGGCTTCCTGACGCCCTTGCTGGTCGGCGATCCGCAGGCGGGCGCGGCGCCCTTGCTCGTCTATCTGGCTTTGCTCGACCTGGCCCTGTTCGCTTTGGCCTGGCGGCGCGGCTGGACCTGGCTGGCTGCGGCGGCGACGCTGCTGAGCTTCGTCTGGACTTTCTATCTGGTCGCGGACCGGAAGGCGGCGGACGCAATGCTCGGCGGCGTCTTCATCACCGGGCTGGCGCTGACCGCCTCTTTGGTCCGGCCCGGGGCGGGGCGGCAGCTCGCCATGGTGCAGCCGCTCGGCCTCGGCCTGCTGCAGCTTGCCATCCTGGTTGCGCGCACCGACATGGGCGCGTCCGCCTGGGGGCTGTTCGCCGTGCTGAGCGTCGTCGCGATCCTGCTCGCCGCGCTGCGCCGCGAGCATTGGCCGGCGGCGCCGGCGGCGCTGGTCTTCGCTCTGCTGCTGCTCGGGGTAAAGGCGGATTTCGGGCCGGACGCGCTGGTGCCGCATGCTGCGATCGGCATCGGAATCTTGTTCGGCGGCGCCGGTCTTGCGCTGGCCCGCCGGGCGCCGGCGCTGCTCTGGACGATGCTCGCCGCCGGCGGCCTTGCCGGGCCCTGGCTGATCCTCAGGACCTTGCGGCCGGATTATCTGACGCAGCGGCATTGGGGCAGCCTCGCCGCGGCGCTGACCCTCGGCCCGGTTCTGCTCGTCTGGCTGCACCGCAAGCGGGCGAGCGTGGAGACGCCGGCCGACCTGCCGCTGCTCGCCGCCGGCGCGGGTTTTGCCCTGCTCGCGGGCGGCGCGGTCTGGGATCTCGCCGCGCCGGACTGGATCGCCGCCGGCTGGTTCGGCGTCGCCCTCGCGCTCGCGCTGGCGGCGCGCCGGCTGGGCGATCTCGCTCTCGGCACGGTCGCGCTGGTCGCGGTCCTCTGCGGCATCGCGCGCGCTCTCTGGATGGTGCCCGAGCTGTCGCGCGTCACCTTCGACGCTTTGCTCGGGCAGCCGGTGCTCGCGTCCGGATTGCCGGATGCGATGCACACGCTGTCCGCGCTGGCCGTCCCCGCTGTGCTGCTCGTCGCGATCCGCTTCGCCTTGCCGCCGCTGCCGATGCGGGGACGGCGGGCTCTGCCGATCCTTGCCGGCATCTTCGCCGTGACCGCGCTCTACCTCTGGTTCAAGCAGGCCTTCGGGCTGGCGAGCCGGGAGGATTTCATGCAGCGCGGCCTCGCCGAGCGGATGATCATCACCCAGGCGCTGTTCATCCTCGGCTGGCTGTTCGGCGGCGAGACCCGCTGGCCGAGGCCGCTGACACCGGACGGGGTGAAGCTGGCAGGGACTCTGCTCACCGCCATCGCGGCGGCGCGGCTCGCCTGGTTCGACATCATCCTGTTCAACCCGGCGCTGCGCGAGCAATGGGTCGGCACGCTGCCGGTCCTCAATCTCGTTCTCGCCCAATATATCACCGGCGCGGTCTGGCTCTATCTGGCGCGGCGGCGAGCCGGCGAGAAAGCGAGCACCTGGCCGTGGTTCGCGTCCTTCCTGTTGGCGCTGACCGTCGGCACGGCCCTGCTCGTGCGCCAATATTATCACGGTGCCATCCTCGTCCCGATGGAGGTCTCCGTGCCGAACGAGGCCTATGGCTATTCGCTGGCCTTCCTGCTGCTTTCGATCGGCCTGATCGTGGCGGGCATGCGCCTGCCAGACAAGGCGCTGCGCCTCGCCGGGCTGGTCTTGCTGACCGGGACCATATTGAAGGTTTTCCTGATCGACGCGGCGGCGCTGACCGGCCTGCTGCGCATCCTCTCCTTCCTCGCGCTCGGTATCGCGCTGATCGGCATCGGCCGGCTTTACGGCCCGATCCTGCGCGCCGAGCGCGGGGAAGGCTGAGCACGGGCTTGGCGGAGGGCGCGGCTTCGCGCTAAGTAAATCGCGGGGGTTTTACTTGGCCTACGACGTCTTCATCAGCCATTGCGCCAGCGACCGGGCGGTCGCCGAGGCGGCCTGCGATGCGATCGAGCGGGCCGGCCATCTCTGCTGGATCGCGCCGCGCGACCTCGGCGCGGGCGAGGATGCGGACGCGGCGGGCGCCGCCGGCATCAGCCGTTGCAAGGTCTTCCTCCTGATCCTGTCCGCGGAGAGCGCGGAGTCCGGAGAGGTGGTGCGCGAGGCCGAACGGGCGCGCCGCGCCGGGCTCGCCATCATTCCGCTCAGGATCGAGCCGGTCGAGCCGGGCGACCGGCTCCATTATCATATCTCCGACGCGATCGCGCTGGACGCGGTGTCGCCGCCATTGTCGGACCATCTCGACCATCTGATCGCGATCGTCGGCCGGATCCTCGACGGCGGCGAGGGCGCGCCGCTCCGCCCGCTGACCGTGCCGCCGCAGGCGATGCCGAAGCTTCGCCGGCCGACGCCGGCCTGGCTGCCGATCGCGATCGCCGGGGCGGTGGGAGTCGCGGCCATTGCGGTGGTCGCCGCAATGGTCGCCACACGCTGATGGCATCGCCGGATCCCGGGGCGGCGGACCGGGCGGCGATCGGCGCCGCGATTGACGAAATGTACGCAATGATCTCCGCAATGGCCGGCCCGCGCGACTGGTCCCGCCAGGCAAATTGCTTCCATCCGGACGCGCGGCAGATCCGCACCTTCCTCGACGCCGATGGGCGGCCCGCGATGAAGGCGATGGGCCTCGACGATTATGCTCGCGACACCGCCGATTTCTTCATGACGCATGATTTTTACGAGGTGGAGATCGCGCGGCGGATCGACCTGTTCGGCAATATCGCCCACGCCTGGAGCGCCTATGAGGCGCGGAATGCGCCGGACGATGCCGAGCCCGAGCGGCGCGGGATCAATTCTATCCAGCTGTTCCGCGATCCGGAGCGCGGCTGGCGGATCATCGCGATGCTCTGGGACAATGAGCGCGAAGGCGTGACCCTTCCCGCCTTCAAATAATGGTCGGGGCGACTGGATTCGAACCAGCGACCCCCACACCCCCAGTGTCTTCCGCGCCAATTTTACGCAATTTCGCGCAGCTTTATGTAGCTTTATTATCAAGAGAAATCAGTTGCTTGACTCTCGAAACACGCCGTAAGCGGATTGCCGCAGCTTTACCGCTGCCGCTTACCATCTGCTTACGGGAGGTTCAGAATGAGCAGCCAGCCGAACCGCGCCAAGCTCACCAAAGGGTATGTCGATAAGGTCAGGCCCGGAGCGAAGGACGAGTTTCATTGGGACACTGATACCAAGGGGTTTGGCCTGCGGGTGACGCCCACCGGCAAGATCACCTTCATCGTGCAGGGGCGGATCGGGGCGGCGAAGGAGGCCCGGTTGTCGATCGGCCCCTACGGCGTCTTTACCGTCGATCAGGCGCGCGACGTTGCCCGCGAGCATCTGCGCTCGATGCGGATGGGCGTCGATCCGCGCGACGCGAAACGGCAGGACGAAGCGGAGAAAGTGACGCTTCGACAGGTCGCCGATGCCTACATGGCTCGCGTCGGCAAGCTCAAGGAGAGCACCAAGGCGGAGATGAACCGCCACGTCGACAAGGTGTTCGCCGCCTGGAAGGACAAGCCGATCGCCGCGATCACCGAACGCGACGTGCGGCAGCGCCACAAGGAAATGTCTGAGATAGGCCTCAGTGGTCGCCCCGCTCCGGGGCAAGCCCAGATTTCCCTCGTCACCCTGCGGACGCTGATCAACTTCGCCAACCGCCGATACAAGCGAGCGGACGGCGCGCTGCTCATTCCGAACAACCCGGTCAAAGCCATGAAGGACGACTGGCGGGAATTTGAACCACGCAACCGGCATATCGACGAGGGGAAGGTCGGAGCTGTGTGGAACATGCTCGGTGAAGCGCGCACGACCGCAAGGGATACGGATGCTCGCACCGGCGTCGATCTCGTTCGGTTCCTAATGCTCACTGGCGCTCGCCGCATGGAGGGCGCTGCCCTCACTTGGGATCGAGTCCACATCGAGGACGACCCCGCTAAGTGCTGGTGGCACCTGCCTGACCCGAAGAACAAGAACCCGGTCTGGTTGCCCCTGTCCGCACAAGCCGTCGCGTTGCTCAAGTCGCGCCCGCGGGTGAAAGACAACCCGCACGTCTTTCCGTCGCGGAGCAAGGAGAGGCACATCACCGACACGCGCGCGCCGCTTGGGCGCATCAGCAAGACGGCGGAGGAACCGCTGAGCTGCCACGATCTGAGGCGCACGTTCGTCACCGTCGGCTTCACCGCGTGCCGGATTGACCTGTTCAAGCTGGAACTTCTGACTAACCACATGCCGAAGGGCGTCACGGCGAGGCACTATCTCAAAACCTCCCGGCTCCAATATCTGCATCCCGAGGTGCAGGCCATTGGAGACTGGATCGAACAGGAGGCACGGGTCGCGGCGGCGCAAGCGAGCGGCGAGAACGTGGTGCCGCTTCGAGCGTGAACTATGGACGAGCACGCTTTCACTGCTAGTCTGGTCTCATGCCCGCCTTCTTCATTCCCGAAATTGATCCGGAGAAGTACGAGGAAGTCTATGCGGGCCTGGCTTAGACGTGCGGCCGGTCGGCCCGCCCGCTTGACGAGCGCATCTACTCGATCACCTTCAGACACGATGGTGTCGTGTGGGTTGCAACGGTCGGCGAGACGATGCGCGGTACGGCGACTACGACCCGAAGGGTGCGGGGAAAGAAAGTCGAGCAAACGGTGCCTCGCTATGACGGATCAACGGTCATGGCGATATTCGCGGCCGCGCCTTACCTCGTGTGGCACAACGGGGCGTCACGCTATTGGGTGAACCCATTTATGGCTGGCGAGCCAATTTCGGTGACTAGATTCACCATCGGCACATAGGCCGCGTAGCTGAGCGTACAGCCTCGACGAGTGAAGGTGGGGGTGTAACGGCGGCAGCTACGGTTTCGTGCCCCACGCCGCCCCGCTGCCGAGATTTGCACAGCCCCGTTCTCGACGCTGGCAGTCACGGCAGCTATCTTTGCCGAATGCTAGTCGCCCTTCACGAACAACAGCGCGTCGATGCCTTCGGTGCCGTGAAGGGCCCGAAATATCTGTGCCCGAACTGCCGTGCTGAGGTCATTCTCAAACAGGGCCGCATTGTGATTCATCACTTCGCGCACAAGCCGCCCACTGATTGCTCTTGGGCGAGGGGTGAAACCCGCGAGCACCTGTTGGCGAAAACTGTCATCCGCGATGCTTTCCGCGAGCGTGGCTATCAGGCTGAGTACGAGGTCGAGGTTCTTTCCGGGTCAGGCGACCGGCGAGCAGACGTGCTGTTGACGAATGGCAGCGGCAAGCGTGTCGCTGTTGAGGTTCAGCATACGCCTATCCTGTACGACGCTATCGAACGGCGGACGGGCGGATACATTGCAGCTAGGGTTCCCGTCATTTGGGTCGGCATCCTGTCTGGCAAGATGAAGGACGACGCCTTGCCCGTGAAGGCCGGGCTAGAGATTGAGCAGTACGTCATTCGCCCTTGGGAGAAATGGGCACACGCCTATTACTTCAAGGAGCTGTGGTACATCGACCCGCAAGAGCGGACGCTTTGGAAAGGCCAGTTCTCGGACTACCTAATCGATGTGGAGAGCACCTCTTGGTACAATGAGTACGGCGAGGAGCAGTACGCTGGCGGTTATTCCCGTATCTCTAGGAAGTGGAAGACGCTGACCCTGACTGGTCCGGTGCCATTGAGCGAGGCCAAAATCGGGCTCAAGTCGCGGAAAGCATGGGAGTCAAACACGTTCAAGCTCCCGAGGGGGCAGTTCGCGCACTTCAGGTAGGTTCCCGCTTTTATCCATGTGCATTTCGCGTTTGCTGGGCCTTGCCGGGGTATGTAAAGCTGCGCCCAGCCTGCTCCAACCGAGCGTGATGCGGTGCCGACCACGGTCGGTCGTTTGGAGCGAAAAGTAGCAGTCCCATGGCGGATGCGGCGGCGGCGGTTGCGATAGCGCAACCGACGGCAACCGACCTCTAGGACTGCCACCATGCCCAATCAGGACGAGCTGCTGACCAGCGCAGAGACTGCGGCGCTTCTCTCGATAAAGACGAACACCCTGGAAATCTGGCGTCACAAGGGCAAATCGCCTCCCTTCATTAAGATGGGCGACAAACCGCAAGCGCCGGTTCGTTACGTTCGCTCAGCCGTCATGGAATGGCTCGCGCAGCGCTCCTTCGTGAGTACGAGTGCGTACAGCGCGGCCAGTCACTCGCACTCCAAACCGCTCATGTGCCGGTCGGTCTGAGTAACTTGCTGAAAGAGAGCAGCCTTTCAACAGAGCAGGCCGGGTCGGCAAGCCAACCGTAAGCCTCCTCACAAAAGCGGCAGGGCTTTGAGGCCCTGCCGCCGGAGAACTTCGAGCAATGAATACCATGCTGAAAGCGGTGATAGGTCCGCAACCGGGCACCTTGCGCGAGGTGCGTCATGGGTGAGCGCCAGGCACTCGATAGCAAGGGACTGTTCTGGGAGCCGATCCGCACCGATGAGGAGAAAGCGAGGCTCATCGAAAGCCTCGCCAAGCTGGAAGATGCGAAGGCGCGGCAGGAGGAGCAGAGGACCGAGCGCGAACGGGTAAAGCGGGGCGTCCCTATTCCACCGCCCGCCGATCCAAACAGCATCGCCTTGGAGTTTGCCATGTCCACAGATACGGCCACCGTTCGGCTCGACTATCTCGTTGACCCTTTTCTGCTGTCCAGATGCGTTGTCGGTTTCTTCGGTCGCGGCAGCACTGCCAAATCATCGTTCCTAGCCAGCATCGCTGCCCATATCAGCCTTTGGGCCTCGACGCTTTGGGTCAGCGTGGAGGAGCCGGCGGACTGGATAAAGGTTCGACATATCGCCTCCGGCGGCGCCGAAGGGACGCTCGCTATTGCAACGGCGGTGGCGACTAAGATGGACGTGCAGGGGCGCGTCATCGGATCCACGTTCAACATCTACGAGCACCTCGAGCCTTCCATTGAAAAGGCTAAGGCGGCGGTAGCGGCGCAGCATTCGCCGCTGCGACCGCTACGTCTGGTTGTGCTAGATACGGCCGTCGGATTGACCACGTGGACCAATGGGGAAAACGCCAACAGCGACGGCGGCGTAAAGCGGTTACTGGCCTACCTGCAAGCGCTCGCTGAAAGGCACGACCTGACCATCGCGATCGTCGGCCATGCCAACAAGGGAAGGCATGATCATTTCGCCGATATGGTTATGGGCGCTACTGCTTGGACGAACTCGCCGCGCTTGTCATTCATCCACGCCACCGACCTGCGCGAGGAGTATTCATACGTCGTCCGGGTCGCCAAGACGAACTTCGATACGTTTGGAGCGACCTACAGGACTGAACCGGTGCATACGCTTTATGAGCGTGCAGAAGGCCCCGACTCTGTCCTCTGCCGCGTAATACCCGGCCCCATCGTCTGGGGCGACGCAGACTCCATGGAGCTGTGGCAGGAGGCGACGCGAAAGCCTGACGACGACCGCGAGGATGTTGGCCACAGGCAGACCCTCGTTCAGCAGGTGATGCACTCCATCGTGCAGGCCGTTCACTCCACCGGCCAGCCCGTGACCCGCGACATGATTCACGCCCAGCTTGGGCGGGAGGTGAGCAGGCGCGATTGGGTGAAGGTCGATGAACGGCTGAGCATCGCGCAGTTCCAGTTCAAGGTTGCAATCGCAAAGGGCGCGCAGAACCGGGTAGAATACGCGAAGCTGACCTAGGCCGCTGTTACAGGTCGCCCCTGTGACCACAGCAGGCAACATCGGTGACAACTGTAACATGTAGCAAAAGGGGGGATCACGGCCTTTTCGTCGTGTTACCGATGTTACCGTTGTTACGTCGCTAGCTCTCTAGGGGCGCCAGCAACAACGAGCTTGGCCGCTCTAAGTCGCCTCGGCCCCATCGCTCGCCGGCGTCACCTGCATGAGTCTCCATTGTACATAGTTCTTGTGCTGGCAGGCATGGCAGGAGAATGAGCCGACCTGATCGTGCTTCATATCGAGGAAAACTCGCCACGGCATATGGTTCGCCGCTTTGCACTTTTCGCAATTGACCGGAACAGTGACGGATTCGAAACCGAAGCCACCGCCCTGCTTCACGGCCTTCCAGGTGAATTTGCATTCGGGGTTGATGCAATGAACATGCTGGCCGTCGCGTAGCAGCCCAGCACGTCGACGATTCTTCTCGCCACATGAGCAGACGAATGAGACCTCTTCGCCAAGGCCAGAGAAGGTCATTGTTCCCTTCGCCAGCCGCTCCAGTTCCGTGACAGCTTGTTCAACCTTGGCGCGTATCTGAGCCTTGTCGCCATAGTCGGGTATGTGGTCGTCGCGGTGCTCCGGCAGGCGGACATGTAGCGCCAGCTTGGCGAGGGCGTTCCACATCTTTGCGATGCGCTTTGGATCGAAGCCAATTTCGGTGCCGAGCTCCACATATTCTTCGTCTTCTGGCTTCACTCCCGAGCCAGCAGGACTCGTGCCGATACTAAAGATCATTGTCGCCCCGAGGTGCTGGTCCACCTCTGCAATGAGCGTATTGACGACTGCGCCCGGCTGCCACTTCCGCAGCTGGTCGTGGGATATGTAGTCATGCCGTTGGCGCAGTCGGTCGTAGACCACCTTCTCTAGCGCTAGCCGAGCCTCGAGAGCCGCGTACGTCACACTTGCATCGGTGTCCTCCGCCAGCAGCGTTTTGATCCGCTCGATCGGTGCCGAAAGACTAATCATCGCAAATGCTCTCTCTCTGCTTGTCCCGCAAATGTCCTGTTTGCTGTTAGCGGCCTGTAAGCTGCTGATCCGCTTGCGGACCTTCGCTGCTCTTTCCTACGCAACAGCCAATCGTAAGCCGCAATCAAATATTGAGGGGTGTCATGTCCACTTCAATCGACACGAGAGTCACGCCTGCGCTTCACCCGGACAACGTGAAGGAGATCGAAGGCTACGGCGAGGACACCGCGATGGTGGTCGGACCGACCGCTACCGCTTTCTCGGAAGCCTACGAGGGCATCAGGGCCGTCCACGACGCGCGGGATAAGGCCAAGACAAATCCGACCTGGAACGAGGCGCAGCAGATCATCCACACGGATGATTTTGCGCGGAAGCACCTCGATAGGATCGCCCGCTCCTTCGACAGCGTTCGCGGCAACCTTGAGAAGGGCATCGCGAGCTTGGAGCAGGAGCTTAGCCAGCCCGTCGCTTCGCGTGCTGCCGGGCCGATCAGCACAGAGATTCGCGCCCATGTGAAGGCGCTGCCCACCGGGAAGCTGCACACCTTCCTTCAAGAGGCGCTGGCCAATGGTGACCACGATACGGCAAGGGCCGTTCTCGGTGCGCCTCCCTACCTGAGCGGGCTAACACCCGAATTTCAGGCGACTTACCTCCGCTCCTACCATGAGCGCACATCGCCCGACAAAGCGAAGCGGCTGAAAGCCATGCGGGGTGCGAAGGCGATGATCGAGGAGCGCGCCGGGCTGGTCTTCAAGGAGCTGGAGAAGGCGGTCGGGGCGAAGCCGGATCAGGCTCGCAGGCTTCGCGAGGCCAAGACCGCAGCCGAACAGGCGTTCATCCTCAAGGGCGCGGCCTGATCCACGGCTGTTGAGATCAGAGGACTCCGATGGCCGATCTAGCTCAACCGGAAGCCGCGCCCGGCAAATGGACCAAGGGGATGCCGTCGCCCAATCCGCGGGGCAGGCCTCCGGGCGTGCTGGACAAGCGGACGCGCGTGACTCAGGCGCTTGCCGACGATGCACCGGCCGTCGCGCGCGTGGTCATCAGACGCCGCTCTCGAGGGTGACATGCAGGCGGCGGGTCTGGTCCTCTCGCGGATTGCCCCGGCGCTGAAGCAGCAGGCGGAGCGCGTCGAGTTCGAATTGGACCCCGACCGTCCCCTAGCCGAGCAGGCGCAGCAGATCCTTCAAGCCGTGGCGGAGGGGAAGGTGGACCCGGAGACCGGCAAGACCCTCATCGGATGCATCCAGTCTGTCGCGGGCATTCGCGCCGTCGAGGAATTGGAGCAGCGGATCATCATCCTTGAAGCGAAGCAGGTGAACTGATGGCGATCATCAAGACCAAGCGAAACTACGTTTACGCTCTGGAGCCGCTCGACGACGATTGCATGGTGGAGACGTTGATCGGTCCCGGCGGGACTCCAAGCTCCTATCGGCGGCTGATCGCGCAGCCGATCGACAGGTATCGGGAGGCCGTCAGCTTCGCGGTCGGCATTGCGGACCAGTTCGAGCATCCGATCCACATCGTCCCGATCACGGCGGGCGAGTTTATTGAGAAGGTGCGGAATGAAGAGCGACCATCTCGACCGTGAGAACCGGGCGAGGAAGCACGGCCTGACCGAAGCCGAGCGGCAGATGCTGGTCGAGCGGCACTTCGAGACGGCGAAACTTCGGCAAGCCGAAAGCGACCTGAGTCTTATTAAGGCGGTGAAGCTGGGCGAAGCCCTCCAGCGGCTCAACGGCGGCTGACCACATGCCTGGAGTTCGCGGGCTTTTCCAACGGGTCCAGAAGCTCGAACAAGCGCGTAACCGTGCCGCCGGATGGATCGAGGAATTTGAGGCCGACGCTCGCGCGGGAATGGAGGCTGGAACCCTTGACTCTAGGGACATGCCAATCGTGATCGCGTGCGTCCGACGATGGGTTCGGGACGGCTTGTGAATCGCCCTACCGATCAGGCTTCAGCAAATCCGCCGGACCGATGGCGAGGGCATCGGCGATCCGAGCCAGAACCAGAACGCTAGGATTGCGCTTCCCTCGCTCGATTCCGCCCACATAGGTCAGGTCGATCTTGGCCTCCAAGGCGAGCTGCTCCTGCGTGAGACCCGCCTTGTGGCGGGCACGTCGAACATTCGTTCCGACGACGGCCTTCCAATCAATCACCCATCCGTAGGACAGCGGCGGGCATATATTCTCTAGGGACTATAGTCCTTATTCGGTTATGCAGTTGCGCCTTGGCGGCCCGACCGTGCCGGACGGAGGACACGATGAGTCTTATTCTTCTGACTCTATTATCCACGCAGGCAGCGCCTACGCCGGCGCTGGTCGCGGCGGCCGCGCCGTCAGTGCAAAGTTGCCAGCGGCTCGGTTATTCAGTGACCACAGCCGAAATAACCCGGCTGCGCGACGACGCGGTTGCAGCTCTTATCGTCGATCGCCGCATGACCCGCCGCGATGCTGAGGTTCTGGTCGATCGGGAAATTCGTCTAGAAGTTACTCGCCTCGATCTAGCGCACCTCCAGCTCCGACCCGCGGATGTGCGCCGAGCATGGGAACAACGGTGCGCCACGCTTGCGCGCGCGTTGGGCTGGTCCCGGTCACGATAGACCGTAGCGCGCTGTTCGTCGGCTCAATCCTCGTTCGCACCTTCTTCGGGTTTCTCAGCAAGAAACTTGTCGCGGATTTGCTCAAGTTCCTTGACGCTGGTCGCCTCGATTTCGGTGCCATCCTTGAATTTGATCCGAACCTTGCGACCTTCTCTGGCTGGCAGCCATGCGGCAAGAATCTTGAACGTTTCCCTGCCCGCCCAGATGAGCAAGGCCACTATCGCGCCGCTTTCGAAGCCGACGGCTTTTCTCATGAGGTGATATTCGCGGAAGTCGATCCCCGCTCGCTCAAGTTCTGCTTCAAGAGCCGCAATGTCCGCCTGATACCACTCGTTCTCGACCTCGCGGAACTCCCCGACAAACACCTCGACGCCGTTGTCGAGGTCGGGCTTCGGGTTGATCGGAGTGACCTTTGTGATCCTCATCGCCGTGCTCCATATCGTTCGTGTAAGTCCTAATATACCGCAAACAGCGAGTTTGATGGGGTTCAGCGATTCACCTCTGCTAACGTCGCAATGCTCTCGCAAGCGATAAGCGGCGCGTAAGCCAAGATTGAAGCTAGCGGCCGCTTCGCGGCTCCGATAATCCATTTGGCATGTCGACAAAGCCGCCGTCCGACGAGAGTTTAATGTCCGCCAAGCTGGCGCACCTCGGTATGATCCAAGGCATCATTACCCGGATGGCGGGTTTCAGCGCCAACGCGAAGAACTTCTGCATCACGATAATCGCGGCGCTCGTCGGCATTTCGTTCCAGCAGCGCCTCCCGGAGTTGCTACCTGCCGCCTTGGTGGTCGTGGCGGTTTTCGCGGTTCTCGACATCTACTACTTGGCGCAGGAGCGGCGCTTTCGTCGTCACTACAAGGCTGTGGTCAGTCGGCAGCTCGCGGAGGGCGGGAGGCTCGATCTCAGCCCTCCGAAGCTGACCTTTGGACAGTATTGGTCGGCCACCCGGAGTTTTTCCACAGGCGGATTCTACGCCCTCCTATTGATCGTGACGGCGCTGATATTACTTGTGGCATATGGTCGGCCCGAAGCCGGAATGGAACGCATTGGCGGCTCTGCTAGCGCAGCAGAGGCGAGACCATCTGCCCAGCCCAACGGCCTCTCCCCTGATCAGGGCTCTCATAGAGAGCGGATGGCAGAGCAGAACCGATCCGCCGCCAGCGTCCGCGTTCGGGAATTACCTGAACCAGAGCCTCGTGGCTCCAGCGGTCCCCAACCCCTTCAGCGCACCGCCCCCGTCACCGAGCCCGCCAATCGGGATGTTCGGCCGCACCCCGAGAACAAATAGCCTTCCCGGGTCGTCTGTGTTCGCCACTCCAAAGGCGCGAGCCACATTCTACTCGTTCCATTTCCAGCGCGACATATTCCGGGTCAATCACGTCCGTAAGGCAGGTGTCTTCAGGTCGCAGGATCGAGAGCGGTGGCCCACGCCGCAAGATCGCAGCCTTTGGGAGCGCGTCAAAACGAATAACCCGAGAGCGCTTGCCGTCCTGATCAATCGCGCAATGGCGGGAACGACCACAACCGTCGTTCTCGCGGGCGAGGAGACATGGCAGCGGGAGTGGGTCAGATATGAGATTGCCCGGTCCCTTATGCGCGGCAACGGGCTTGTCACTGTTTACATCGACGGATGCGAATGCCCCAATGAGGGGTTCTGTCGTCCTGGTCCAAACCCGCTGAGCTATATCGCCGTGGGCTGGAACCGCCGGATCTACGAGCTGAATCAATGGGGCGAGTGGGTTCCCTACTCTAAGATCAGCCAGCCGCTGCCGACGTGGCCAAGATGGCTAGCTCGGCCTGACCGGGGCTATGTGATGCCGCTCCACACCGGCACCGCTGCCTATGACTGGATCAACGATAACGGACGAGACAATCTCGTTCATTGGACGCACGCCGCCGCTTTGGCCGCAGGCAAGTAGGGCAGCTCCGCTCCAGAGCGCCTCCAAATGGACGCTTTGCGCGCCCTCAGCTTACGTTCTGCTTATCAGCGAAGCGGCGCGAATGAGCCGGCACCTTTCGATGCCAGTCTATCCCGCTGTTTATATTTGGAAATAATGGTCGGGGCGACTGGATTCGAACCAGCGACCCCCACACCCCCAGTGTGATGCGCTACCAGGCTGCGCTACGCCCCGACCAGAGGGCGCGCATTTAGGCGCGGGCGGTCGCGAAGGCAAGCGCGGCGCATTGACCGGCGCGGGGTCAAGGTCTAGTTTCGTTTCGAAACTGAATTGGATGGATCGCGATGGGGCACGGAGTTGCGACGCGGGAGCAGATTGCCGGGCTTTCGGGCCTTGAGATGCTGCGCAAGATGATGGCCGGCGAGCTGCCCGCCGCGCCGATCGCCGAGCCGCTCGGTTTCCGTCTCGTCGAGGTGGAGCGCGGCCTGGCGGTCTTCGAAGGCACGCCCGGGCCGCATCTGCTCAACCCGCTCGGCTCGGTTCATGGCGGCTATGCGCTGACCCTGATCGACAGCGCCTGCGGCTGCGCGGTGCATACCGAGCTGGATGCCGGGACCGGCTATACGACCGTCGAGACCAAGGTGAATTTCACCCGCGCGATCGATCCGGACGGCGGGCCGGTGCGCTGCGAGGGGCGAGTGCTGAGCCGCGGCCGCACCATCGCCACCGCCAATGCCTTCCTGCGCGACGAAAGCGGCCGGCTGCTCGCGCACGGCACCTCCACCCTGATCCTGCTCAATCCGCGATAGAAGGACTGGGGACAGTCACCGGTGACCGTCCCCACTATCGTCAGCCGGCGCCGAGCACCGTTCTCAGGAAATGGGCCTCATAGGCGTTGATGCTGATCCCCTCGATCTTCGCGCTGCCGAGCGTTGTCATCAGCTCCGCCATGTGCGGCGTGTTCATATGGGCGCTGACCGCCTCCTCGTCGCTCCATTCCTCCACGACGTGCAGCAGGTTCGGGTCGGCGACGTCAACGGCGTAGGCGTAGCGTGCGCAGCCCGGCTCCGCCCGCGTCGCCTGAATGTTCATTCTGAAGGCCGGCGTCAGCCGCGCAATCTCGCCGTCCGCGAACCTCACCTGGCCGGTCACAATGATCATCGTCCTTCCCCTTTTTCGCCTCTTCGTCCGTCCTGTTTCGGGGCGCCGCTCGCCTTGCCTTGGCAACGGGCCGTCCCCATGATAGTCGCACCGCGCTTTAAGGCGAGCGCGTTCGCGCCGCCTGCTTTTTCCAGAAGGCTTCATGATGTTCATATCCCCAGCCTATGCCCAGGGTAGCGGCGCCCCGTCCGGCGGCGCGGCCTTCTTCATGCAGATCGCGCCATTGCTCCTGATCTTCGTGATCTTCTATTTCCTGCTTATCCGGCCGCAGCAGAAAAGGATGAAGGCCCATCAGGCGATGATCCAGAGCGCCAAGCCGCGCGATACGGTGGTCACCAATGGCGGCCTGGTCGGCAAGGTGACCAAGGTCGACGACCATGAGCTGGAGATCGAGATCGCCCAGGGCGTGAAGGTGCGCGTGGTCAGGTCGATGCTCGCCGACATCCGCCCCTACGGGTCCAAGGCCGCGAACGACTAGAGCAAGGTGCGCTTGGATCGCACCTGCTCCAGAGTTTCTGTTGTCGCGTGATTCACGCGAAAAACCGGTTTCCACTTTTTCGCATCACGCTTTAGGACCCCGACATGCTCAATTTCCCCCGTTGGAAGGTCTGGGGCATCAGCCTGATCTGCCTGATCGTGTCGCTGATGGCGGTGCCGAGCTTCCTTCCGGTCCGCATCTTCGACCAGCTGCCGGCCTTCGCCCGTGCGATTCATGTCAATCTCGGCCTCGATCTCGCTGGTGGCAGCCAGCTGCTGCTCGAGGCGCAGACCCAGGATGTCTCGAAGCAGCGCGCGGAGCAGATGGAGGACGTGCTGCGCAGCGAGCTGCGCCGGGCGGGCATCAATGTCAGCCAGATGGGCACCGCCGCTGGCGAGGTCCGTTTCCTCGTCGACAATCCGAACCAGTTCAACGACGCCACCGGCATCGCCCGCCGCCAGATCGGGCAGGTGAGCAATTTCGGCGGCGCCGACTGGAGCATGGCGGTAGCCGACGGCCGCCAGATAACGATGCACCTGACCGAGGCCGGCCTCGGCGACAGCGTCCATCAGGCTATGGAAGTGGCGCGCGACGTGATCGACCGGCGCATCAACGCTCTCGGCACGCTCGAGCCGACGATCATCACCCAGGGCGCCAACCGGATTCTCGTCCAGGTGCCCGGCATGCAGGATCCGGAGGCGCTGAAACGGCTGATCGGCCGCACCGCGCGGCTGGAATTCAAGCTGGTCGAGACCGACCGCGTTCCCTGCAACACGCCGCGCCGCCCCGGCATCCAGTTTCTGCCTTCCGACGAGCTGCCCGCCGGCCAGTGCCTCGGCGTCCAGAGCCGGGCCATGGTCAGCGGCGAACAGATCGCCGATGCGCGGCAGGATTATAACGAGAATAACGAAGTCTCGGTCCGCGTCAGCTTCAACGTCCAGGGCAGTCAGCGTTTCGCCCAGATCACCCAGGCCAATGTGCATCGGCAATTCGCGATCATCCTCGATAACCGCATCATCTCGGCGCCGACGATCCGCGAGCCGATCCTGGGCGGCACCGCCTCGATCGCCGGCAGCTTCACCGTGGAGAGCGCCAACGCGCTCGCCATCTCGCTGCGCTCGGGCCGCCTGCCGGTCGAGCTGCGCGTCGTCGACGAACGCAGCGTCAGCCCCGAGCTCGGCGCCGATTCGATCCGCAGCGGCGTGATCGCCTCCATCGCCTCGATCATCATCGTGATCCTGTTCATGCTGATCACTTATGGCCGGTTCGGCGTCTACACGACGATCGGCCTCATCCTGAACGGCCTGATGATCATCGGCATCATGGGCATGTTCAAGGCGACGCTCACTTTGCCCGGCATTGCCGGCTTCGTGCTGACGATCGGCGCCGCGGTGGACGCGAACGTGCTGATCAACGAGCGCATCAGGGAGGAGCAAAGGCGCGGGCGCCGGCTCCATGACGCGCTCGAATCGGGCTATCGCGAGGCCTCGACCGCCATTTTCGACGCGAACGTCACCAACGTGATCGCGGCCGTGCTGATGTTCTATTTCGGCTCGGGCCCGGTCCGCGGCTTCGCGGTCGTGCTCATGATCGGCATCGTCACCTCGGTGTTCACCGCGGTCAACGTGACCCGGATGCTCGTCGCCCTCTGGGTCCGCAAGGCGCGGCCCAAAGAACTGCATATTTGAGGAGCGCATGATGCGCCTGCTGAAGCTCGTTCCCGACAACACCAATCTGGATTTCATGCGCTGGCGGAACGTCGCGCTGATGCTCTCGATCGTCGTCACCGCCGCCGCGATCGTCCTGGTTTTCACCCGGGGCCTCAATTTCGGCGTTGATTTTGTCGGCGGTCAGAGTGTGAGCGTCGCGTTCGTGCAGCCGCCTCCCATCGAGCGCTTGCGCGAGCAGATTGCTGCGCTCGACGTGGGCGAGGCGACGATCCAGGAAAGCCGGCAAAGCGCCGTGCAGCAGGCGGCCGCCGGCAATGCGGGCCAGGCCAATCTGATGCAATATACAGTCAATCTCCCTTTGCCGCCCGGCGGCGACGCCGCAGCCGCGGCCGTGCGCGTCCGGGCCATGATCGAGACCAATTATCGCGGCAATGCGACCATCCGCTCGGTCGAAAGCGTCTCCGGGAAGGTGTCCGGCGAGTTGCTCCGCTCCGGCGCGATCTCGATCGCGCTCGCCATGCTGGGCATCGCCATCTACATCTGGATACGGTTCGAATGGCAGTTCGGTGTCGGCGCGCTCGTCACGCTCTTCCACGACGTGTGGATGACGATGGGCTTCTTTTCGGTGACCCAGCTGGAATTCGATCTCAACGTGGTCGCGGCGATCCTCACCATTGTCGGCTACTCGCTGAACGACACGGTGGTGATCTATGACCGGATCCGCGAGAATCTGCGAAAATACCGCAAGATGGAGATCATCGAGCTGCTGAACCTGTCGCTCAACGAGACGCTGTCGCGCACGATGGTGACCTCGATCTCGATCCTGCTGGCGCTCGGCGCGCTGCTGATTCTCGGGCCGGGCGTGATCTTCGGGCTGACCATCGCCATCTTCATCGGCATTTTCGTCGGCACCTATTCGTCCATCTACATCTCCTCGCCGATCCTGGTCTGGCTGGGCGTGAAGTCGTCGAGCTTCCTGCCGAGGCGGGACGCCGGCGGCGGTCTCTCCGGTCCGCGCAACGAGCGCGGCCCGCGCGAGCGGCCGGCGGATGACGGCGCGGTGGTTTGAAGGCCGAACGGACGGCTGCGGCACCGGGGCCGCTCGTTCAGGGCTTTGCCGGCCGCGGCTTTCGGGTGGGCGGTGTCACTTATGAGGGCGTGCTGCTGACGCCCGAGGCGGCGTCCGCCTGGGCGGCGCCGGCGCTGGCCGCCCTCACCGAGGCCGCTGTCGCGCCGCTGCTGGCGCTGAGCCCGGCGCCCGAGTTCATCCTGCTTGGCACCGGTGCCGCCTCCGCCTTCCCGTCGCGCGCGTTCGTCGCCGCGCTTGAGGAGAGGGGGATTGGCGTCGAGGCGATGGATAGCCGCGCCGCCGCCCGCACCTGGGGCCTGCTTCGCGGCGAGGGGCGGTGGATCGCGGCGGCGTTGCTGCCGCTCTAGCGGACCAGCCCGGCGAGATGCGCCGCCAGCTCGGCGCCGTTCCTTTCCCAACTGAAGCGCGCTGCGCCCTCGCGGACGTCCGCCTGCGCGGGCGGGTCGGCGAGGAGGTCGTTGGCGGCGGCGGCGATCGCCGCGGGCTCGCGCGCGACCAGGCGGCCATAAGCGGGCCGGTCGATCACCTCGCGGGCGCCGCCCACGTCGCTGGTCACCACCGGCGTGCCGCAGGCCAGCGCCTCCACCCAGACATTGGCGAGGCCTTCGGACTCGGTGGGCAGCACCATGATATCAGCGGTGGCGAGCAGCCCGGGCAGCTCCTCATGCGGGCGGACGCCGAGGAAGCGAACCGGCAGGCCTTGCGCCAGCCCTTCCAGCCGGGCCCGGTCCGGGCCCTCGCCGACGAGGATCAGGGTCGCGCCGGGGATTTCTTTGAGGGCCGCGATGGCGAGTTCCTGCCCCTTGCGCGCGAGCAAATTGCCGGCTGTGGCCAACAGCGGCCCGGACACGCCGAGCGCGGCCTTGGCCGCCGCCCGGTCGACGGGCCTGAACGCCGCGAGATCGACGCCGGTATAGTGAACCCGGATCTTCTCCGCCGGCATGCCCAGCGCCGCCATGTCGTCGCGGAGGAGGCCGGCGACGGCTAGTATCCCGTCCGCCTTCTGCCCGGCCGCGAGGACCTGCGCACCGGTGCCCGGCTGTATGCCCCAATGGTGGATGTCGCTGCCTCGCGCCTTGATCGAAAAGGGGACGCCCAGCTGTTCGGCCAGCGAGGCGGCGGCCGGGCCGTCCGGCCAGAAGTACTCCGTGTCGATCACGTCGAACCGAAACTCCTCCCGGATGTCGCGGAGCAGCGGCAGCAGGGCATGGGTCATGCGCGGAACCGTGTCGGCGGCGGCAGCGAGCTTCGGCCAGACCCGATAGCGGGGCCGGTAGACGTGCAGGCCGTTCCACTGCTCCTCGGGCGGCAGGCTCCTGAGCAGTGCATAATGCGGATGCAGCGAGAGCGGCCAGGCCGGTAGCCCGACCGGCGCCACCACCCGCACCTCGACGCCGTCGCTGGCCGCGAGCGCCCGGGTCTGCCGCTCGACGAACACACCAAGCGTCGGCCTGGGGCCGTTGGGGAACAGGGTCGACAGAGTCAGCACGCGCAGCATCGCCCGGCCCTAGCAGAAAGCGGTGGGAGGATGGTTAATTGCCCCGCTCATTAAACTGCCGTTCATCCGCCGGACGGTTTCTGGCGATGCCGCTTGGCCTCCGCCAAACCCTTCGCTAAGAAGCCCGCCATGTTCAAGATTTCCCGCCCGCTCGTCCTCGCGCTCGCCGCCTCTTCCGTCCTGCTCTCCGGCTGCGCCCTGCTCGGCGGCGGTGGCCGCCAACGGGGCGCCGACACGCGCTACGTCGCCCGCGACGTCAACACGCTCTACAATGCCGGCTACGACCGGATGCGGAACCGCAATTACCTGCAGGCCGCGCTGATTTTCGACGAGGTGGAGCGGCAGCATCCCTATTCGGTCTGGGCGCGGCGCGCGCAGCTGATGAGCGCGTTCAACTATTATGCCGCGCGCGACTATACCAAGTCGATCGAATCCTCCCGCCGCTTCCTCTCCATCCACCCCGGCAATCGCGACGCCCCCTATGCGCTCTATCTGATCGCGCTCTGCTATTATGAGCGGATCAGCGACGTGACCCGGGACCAGGCGGTCACCCGCCAGGCGCTCGAATCGCTTGGTGAGCTCGTCCGCCGCTATCCCGACACGCCTTATGCCGACGATGCGCGGATCAAGATCGATCTGGTCCGCGATCATCTCGCCGGCAAGGAGATGGAGATTGGCCGCTTCTACCAGCGCCGGCGGCAGTGGCTGGCCGCGGTGGTCCGCTTCCGCACCGTCGTCGACGATTATCAGACGACCAGCCACGCGCCGGAAGCGCTGATGCGCCTCACCGAATCCTATCTCGCGCTCGGCATCCCCGATCAGGCGCAGCGCGCGGCTGCCGTGCTCGGCGCCAATTATCCGCAGAGCTACTGGTACCGCCGCGCCTACCAGCTGATGCAGCGCCACCCCGTCCCCGCCGCGGCCGCCGCGGCGCCGCAGGGCACGCGCTGAGGCTTCACGCTTCCGTCCCTTCGCGGGAATGACGTAAGAGGGCAGGGATGACCTCTTGCGCGATTCCATGCTGACCCGGCTCTCGATCCGCGACGTCGTGCTGATCGACCTGCTCGAACTCGAATTCGGGCCGGGGCTCGGCGTGCTGACCGGGGAGACGGGGGCGGGGAAATCGATCCTGCTGGACGCGCTCGGGCTGGCGCTCGGCATGCGGGCCGACAGCGGGCTCGTGCGGGCGGGGCAGGCGCAGGCGGCGGTCAGCACCACCTTCGAGGTGGCGGCGGACCATCCGGCGCTCGCTCTGCTCGATGAGAACGGGCTGACGCGCGAGCCCGGCGAGCCTTTGCTCATCCGCCGCATCGTTAGGGCCGATGGCGGCAGCCGCGCCTTCGTCAACGACCAGCCGGTTTCGGCCGGCCTGCTCCGGGAACTGGGCGCCAGCCTCGTTGAGATTCATGGCCAGCATGACGATCGCGGCCTGCTCAACCCGCGCGGGCATCGCGCCCTGCTCGACGGCTTTGGCCGGATCGACACCGGCCCGGCCGGCTTGGCCTGGATGGCGGTGCAGGCGGCGGAGGCGCGCCTCGCCGAGGCCCGCGCCGCGCACGAGACGGCGGAGCGTGACAGGGACTGGCTCGCCCATGCGGTCGCCGAGCTGGATCAGGTCGCGCCGCAGGCTGGCGAGGAAGAGACGCTGGCAAGTCTGCGCGCCTCGATGCAGGCCGGGGCGCGGCTGGGCGACGAGCTGGCGGTGATCATGGCGCTGGTTCAGGGCTCCGAAGGCGGGCTCGCCCAGCTCCGTCAGGCAGCGCGGCGGCTCGACCGGATCGCGGCCGAGCATGAGACGCTGGCCGAAGCGCTCTCCGCGCTCGACCGGGCGGCGATCGAGGTGGGCGAGGCCGAGGATGCGCTGGTGAAGGCGCAAAATGCTCTGGCCTTTGACCCGGAGCGGCTGGAAGAGGCGGAGACGAGGCTGTTCGATCTGCGCGCGCTGGCCCGCAAGCACCGCGTCGGGGCGGATGCGCTCCCGGCCCTGCGCGAGGAATTGCATGCAAAGCTCCACGCGATCGAGGCGGGTGGCGAGCGGGTCGCGGCGCTGGAGGCCGAGCTTGCCGCTGCGCACGCGGCCTGGGACGCGGCGGCGACCGCCCTCACCGAAACGCGAACCGATGCCGCGGCCCGGCTCGATGCCGCCGTGGCCGGGGAGCTGGCGCCGCTGAAGCTCGGCGAGGCCCGCCTCCGGACAATGCTCGGCCCCGCCGAGCCGGGCGCATCGGGACGCGACCGGGTCGAGTTCGAGGTCTCGACCAATCCCGGCGCGCCGTTCGGGCCTTTGGTCCGGATCGCCTCGGGCGGCGAATTGTCGCGCTTCATCCTCGCCCTCAAAGTCGCGCTGGCCGAGCAGGGCGGGGCGACGACGATGATCTTCGACGAAATCGACCGCGGCGTCGGGGGCGCTGTCGCCAGCGCGGTCGGCGAGCGGCTGCACCGGCTGGCGGCGTCGGGGCAGGTGCTGGTCGTCACCCACTCGCCGCAGGTCGCGGCGCGCGGCGCGACGCACCTGCTCATCGAGAAGAGCCATGACGGCCTCGTCACTCGCACCGGGGTCCACCGGCTCGACGAGGGACGGCGGCGCGAGGAAATCGCCCGCATGCTTTCCGGCGCCGAGATCACCGACGAGGCCCGCGCCCAGGCCGGGCGGCTGCTGGAGGCGGCATGAGAGAGGTGGCGCCGCATCCGGTGCCCCGCCGCGGCGGGATCGGCGCGCTGCTGCTGACGCTCGTCGCTGGCCTGCTGGTCCTGCTCGCCGGCCTCACCGCGGCGCTCGTCCTGCCGATGATCACGGTGCTCACCGCGACCGGCGAGCGGGGCGGGGCGCACTGGCCCGTCTATCTCTGGGTGCCGTTCGCCTTTCTCGCCGCCATCTATTCGGTGGTGACCGGGATCCAGGCGATGGACGAGCCGCGTGTCGGGCGAATCGCCTTGCTTGCGGGCATCGCGGCCGCCGCCTTCTTCAGCTTCCCGCTCTTCTGGCTGCCGGGGTCGTGATGGCAAAGAAACTGGTCGAATCCGCGCATGACGGCTTCGCGCTCGAAAGCTTCGTCCTTGCCGCGCCCGACGCGGGGCCGAGGCCGACGGTCTTGCTCTTCCCCAATTTCCTCGGCCTCGATCATGTCGACGACGAGAATGCGGCGCGGCTGGTGGCGCTCGGCTACACCGCCTTCGGTTGCGACCTCTACGGCAAGGGCAATCGGGCGGCGACGCGGGAGGAAGGTGCCGCTCTGATGCTGCCCCTGAGGGACAATCGGCCGCTGCTGCAGGCGCGGATGACGCATTTGTTGGCGGAGGCGCGGCAGCAGCCGGAGGTGGATGCCGCGCAGGTGGCGGCGATCGGCTTCTGCTTCGGCGGACTCTGCGTGCTCGATCTCGCGCGCACCGGCGCGGACCTGAAGGGCGTGGCGAGCTTCCACGGCATTTTCGTGCCGCCGCCCAATATCCCGGCGCCCCGGATCAGCGCGCGGGTGGCGGTCTATCATGGCTGGGAGGACGCGCTCGTCCCGCCGGACCATGTCACGATGCTGGCGCAGGAGCTGACCGCGGCCGGCTGCGACTGGCAGATCCATTGCTATGGCGGCGCGGTCCACGGCTTCACCCACGCCCGGGAGCCGGAAGAGGGCATTCCGGTCAACGCGCTGGCGGACAGGAGGTCGTGGAAGTCGGCGGCGGATTTCCTTGCGGAGTGTTTTGCGTGACCGAAGCCGAAGCCGCCGGGGAACTAAAGCGCCTCGCGCATGAGATCGCGCATCATAACCGGCTCTATCACGACAATGACGCGCCGGAGATTTCGGACGCGGAGTTCGACGCGCTCGTCCGCCGCAACAACGCGCTGGAGGCGGAATTTCCGCAGCTGGTGCGGGAAGACAGCCCGTCGAAGGTGGTCGGCGCGGCGCCGGGCGGGACGCTCGCCAAGGTCCGGCACGCGCTACAGATGCTCAGCCTCGACAACGCCTTTGCCGAGGAGGAGGTGGCGGATTTCATCGGGCGGGTGCGGCGCTTTCTGAGCCTCGCTGAGGATGTCGCCGTGGCGATGACCGCCGAGCCCAAGATTGACGGCTTGTCCTGCTCATTGCGCTACGAGAAAGGCGCGCTGGTGCTTGCCGCGACGCGGGGCGACGGCACGACCGGCGAAGATGTGACGCCCAACGCGCGGACCATCGACGACATCCCGCACAGGCTCACCGGCAAGGACGTCCCCGACGTCTTCGAGATCCGCGGCGAGGTTTACATGGCCAAGACGGACTTCACGGCGCTGAACGCGCGGCTGCTCGCCGAAGCGGAGGACAAGGACAAGGCCCGCCAGTTCGCCAATCCGCGCAATGCGGCCGCCGGCTCGCTCCGCCAGAAGGACGCGGCGGTCACGAAATCGCGGCCCTTGCGCTTCTACGCCCATGGCTGGGGCGAGGCCTCGGCGCTGCCGGCCGAGACGCAGCTCGGCGTGATGCGCGCGATCGAAGGCTGGGGCGTGCCCATCTCGCACGACATCGCCGTGTTCGACGATCTCGCCGGCTTGATCGGCCATTACCGGATGATCGAGGCGAAGCGCGCGGATCTGCCCTTCGATATTGACGGCGTCGTCTACAAGGTGGACCGGCTGGACTGGCAGCGCCGGCTCGGCCAGGTCGCCCGCGCCCCGCGCTGGGCGCTGGCGCACAAATTCCCCGCCGAGAAGGCCGAAACCGTGCTGGAGGCGATCGACATCCAGGTCGGCCGCACAGGCAAGCTGACGCCGGTGGCGCGGCTGAAGCCGGTCGGCGTCGGCGGCGTCACCGTCACCAATGCGACGTTGCACAATGCCGACGAGATTGCGCGGCTCGGCGTGCGGGTGGGGGACCGGGTGCTGATCCAGCGCGCCGGCGACGTGATCCCGCAGGTGCTGAAGAACCTGACGCCGGACGACGACCGCCCGGCCTTTGTCTTTCCCGACAAATGCCCGGAGTGCGAGTCCGATGCGGTGCGCGAGGAAGGCGAGGTCGATTTCCGCTGCACCGGCGGGCTGATCTGCCCGGCGCAAAGAGTCGAGCGCCTGCGCCATTTCGTTAGCCGCCAGGCCCTCGACATCGAGGGCCTGGGCATCATCCATATCGAGAATTTCTTCGGCGATGGCCTGCTGCAATCGCCCGCCGACATCTTCACCCTGAAGAAAGACGATCTGCTCGCGCGGGAGCGCTGGGCGGAGATCAGCGCGCAGAATCTGATCGACGCGATCGACGCCAAAAGGATCCCGCCGCTCGACCGCTTCCTCTACGCGCTCGGCATCCGCCATATCGGCGAGGTGACGGCGCGCGATCTCGCGCGGCGCTACCGCAGCTGGGACGGTTTTTGCGCGATGATCGACGCCGCCCTGGCCGTCCGCGCGGAGATGCAGCCGGTGCCTGGCGAGGAAGAGAAGAAGTTTCGCCAGCGCCGCGACAAAGCGGTGGTGGAGGCGGTCGGCACCCAGAATATCGGCCCCGAGGTCGCCAATGCCTTGCTCGATTTCTTCGAGGAGGCGCATAATCGCGAGGCGCTCGCCGCGATCTTCGCCGCAGGCGTGTCGATCGCGGAGGTGATCCACGAGGTCAAAGAGTCGCCCGTCACCGGCAAGACCGTAGTCTTCACCGGCGCACTCGAGGCCCTGTCCCGCGACGAGGCCAAGGCGCAGGCGGAGAAGCTCGGCGCCAAGGCGGCGGGGGACGTCTCGAAGAAGACCGACCTCGTCGTCGCCGGGCCGGGCGCGGGCTCGAAGCTCAAAAAGGCGCAGGAGCTCGGCATCGAGGTGATCGACGAGGCGGCGTGGCTGGAGATCGTGAAGGCGGCCGGCGGCTGACAGTGAACCGGCACGTGATTTGTGCTACGCTCCCTCCACAAAAGGGAGACTTGCCATGCGTGGACTGGCTTTCGTTCCTTTGGCCTCGCTTTGTCTCGGTGCCGCGCCGCCGCAGCCCGGCCCATCCGCGCCGTCGCAAGTCCCGGGCACGGACGCGACACCCTCGTTCGACCGGATGAACGTGATGCCGGGGCAGCCCGCCTGTGTCTCCATCCCGCGCCAGGTGGCCGGCGAGGACCGGCGCTATGACGGCACGCGGCTCGACCGGCAGCCGCCGGGCCGGCTGATCCTCGCCGTCGACCGGCGCTTCAACGGTTGTCCGGAAGTCACCTTCGCCAACCAGCAGCGGCGCTCCGTTCGACCGGTCTTCCCGGCACAGAAATAGGGTTCAGCGCCAGCCCGTCGCCCGGCGCTTCCGAAGCACCAGGGTCGGCCAGTCGCCGCGCGTGATGCGTGCGCCGGCCATCATCCCCTGCCGCCGATAGGCGGCGGTGACGGCGTCCGCCTGATGGTCGAGCAGGCCGGCGAGGATCAATCGCCCGCCCGGCGCCAGCGCCCCGGCCAGCGCGGGGGCGAGCTCGATCAATGGTCCGGCGAGGATATTGGCGATGACGAGATCGTAGGGCGCGCGGGCCTTGAGCCGCAGATGGTCGAGGCCCGGCGCCACCGCCAGCTCAAGCTGGCCTCGCGCGCGGCCCAGTTTGATGCCGTTGATCCGCGCATTCGCCTCCGCCACCTCGATCGCCACCGGGTCAATATCGGAGGCGATCGCGCGCGCCGCCGGCCAGAGGTGCATGGCGGCGAAGGCGAGCAGGCCCGTGCCGGTGCCGACATCCGCAATGTCGGAAAAGCTGGCGCCCGTCGTCTTGAGCCGGTCGAGCGCGAGCAGGCAGCCCGTCGTGGTCTCGTGCTGGCCGGTGCCGAAGGCGCGGCCGGCGTCGATCTCGAAGGCGACTGCGCCGGGCGGTACCGCATCCCGATGCGCGGGCGTATGGACGAAGAAGCGGCCCGCGCGGATCGGTTCCAGCCCGGCCTGCGAAAGCGTGACCCAATCCTGCTCGTCCAGTTCCTCGGCGGCCGGGATGATGCCGCCAGCGCTGGGCACGAGGTCGAGCAGCAGGGCCATGTCGTCCGGCCCCGGTTCGGCCTCGAAATAGGCGTCCATCCGCCATTCCTCGGGTCGGTCGGGATCGGGTTCGCTGGTCATCAGCACCGGCGGCGAGTCCAATGCCGCCAGTTGGGCGATATCCTCGGTCAGGGTCTCAGACTCTGCTTTCGTGCAGGGCAAGGTCACCTTCCAGCTCATCGAACGAAGCTGGCCCCGTTCACGTCGATCACCGCCCCGGTCGCCGAAGCCGGGGCGTCCACCGCCAGCCAACGCACCGTCTCCGCCACCTCGTCCACCGTCGCCGGGCGGCCGACGGGGAGATCTCCGAGCGAGGCGATGCCGCCTCGGCTCTCCAGATATTCTTCAACCATCCCGGTGACGGTGAAGCCCGGCGTGACCGTGTAGGCATAGATGCCCTCGCCGGCATAAGCGCGGGCGATGCTCTTGGTCATCGCCACCATCCCACTCTTGGAGGCGGCATAATGCCAATGGTTCGGGCTGTCGCCGCGATAGGCGGCGCGGCTGGCGACGTTTACGATCCGCCCGCCTTCGCCCCGCGCGCGGAAATGCAGGACGGCGAGACGGCACAACTCGGCGGCGGCGACCAGATTGACCTGCTGCGTGCGCTGCCAGCGATCGCTCCAGTCCGGCGCGTCGAGCGGCGCCTCCTCGAAAATGCCGGCATTGTTGACCAGCACGTCGATGCGGCCGTCGAGCCGTTCGAGCGCCTCGTCCCACAGGCCTTCGGTCACGCCTGACACGGAGAGGTCCGCCGCGATCCGGCCGCCGCCGCCCCGGCTGGAATGGCCGATGGCGCGCTGGCTTGCCAAAGCGGAGAGGATCGCGGCGCCGATCCCGCGGCTGGCGCCGGTGACGAGGATATGGAGTCTGTCGCTCATGCCCAGCGATAGGCCGGGGCGAATCCGGGCGTCAATAAGGGCCGGGCGCCAGCCGCTGCGAGAGCCACCAGATATTGCCGGCCGGATCGGCGACGCCGCCCTGCCGGTCGCCATAGTCGCGGTCGCCCACCGGCATTTCTTCGGTGCCGCCCGCCGCAAGCGCCCGCGCCATCGCCGCATCCGCGTCTTCCACATAGAGATAGAAGGTGCCGCGGGTCGGCTCGCGGCCCTCGATCGCCTCGCTCACCATGATCGTGGTGTCCCCAAATCGGATCTGGGCGTTGCGCACCACGCCGTCGTCGGAGGCGAAGACGCTGAGCACCTCGCCGCCAAGTCCTTGTTCGAGGAACTCGAGGTAGGCGGCGGCGGCTTCCGCAAAGATGTAGGGGAAAAGCGTCGTGAAGCCGGGCGGAATGTGCATGGCGTGCCTCCCTCGCCGGGGAGGATAGCAATCCCGCTGACGATTGTCGCCGGGTTCGCGCCTAGGCGGCGAAGCTTTGCACGAAGCGGCCGGCGCTGACCTTGAACTTGGCCATCTGCTCGTCGACCTCGCCGAAGCTCTGCTCGACCTCGTCGATCTCGCTGGCGACATTCTCGGTGTCGGCGCGGATCGCGGCGATCGTGGAGGACATGGAATCGGCCGCGAGCGCGGTCTCGTCCACGGCGGCGGTGATCATCGTCACCGTCTGCGCCTGCATCTCCATTGCCTTGCGGATGCGGTCGGCGCTGACCTGCACCTCCTCGACCGTCGACTGGATGGAATCGTTCGCTTCGACGGTTTGTTTGGTGGCGGACTGGATGGCGGAGATTTTGGCGGTGATGTCGTCAGTCGCGCGCGCGGTCTGGCTGGCGAGGCTCTTCACCTCCTGCGCGACGACCGCGAAGCCGCGGCCGGCATCGCCCGCCCGGGCGGCCTCGATGGTCGCGTTCAGCGCCAGCAAATTGGTCTGCCCGGCAATGTCGCGGATCAGGCCGAGGATCGATTCGATCGCCTCGACCTGCGCGGAGAGCGCCTTGGAGACCTCCACCGCGCGCTCGCTCTGCGCGCCGGCGCGGGTGGCGACGTCGGCGGCGACCTCGACCTCGGAGCGCGCCTCCTCGATCGCCATGATCAGCCCGGCGGCGGTCTGCGCCGCCTCGCGCATCGCCACCGCGCTCTGCTCGGCGGCGGCGGCGACCTCGCTGGTCTTGCCGAGCATGCCGCGCGCGGCGGCGCTGGCATCGGCGGCCTGGGCGCGGACCTTGCGGCTGCCCGAGGCGGTATGCTCGACGACGCTCATGATTTCCTTGTTGAACTCGGCGCCCTGGCCGGCGCGGCGCTCCTGCTCGGCGACGCGGCGCAGCCCGTCATAATGGGCGCAGAAGACGTCGACCTCGAGCACGGTGCAGCGGGTCAGCGCCCGGCCGAGGCGGACCAGCCGCTCCGGATCGTCGGTCAGCGCGCGGATCAGGATGTCGTGCGCCTGCTGCGCGCCGGCGGAGATGCCGGCGAAGAGGGTGGTGAGCGAAACCTCCGCGGCGGCGGCGGTCTCGACATAATGGCCCGCGGTCTCGACCCAGGCGGGATCGCCGAGCCGGGCATATTTGGCCTCGATATAGGGGGTGACGCGCTTCGTCAGCTCGTCCAGCTTGGTCGGGCCGATCTCGCGGCCGCCCTCGCCGGCCCGGGCATATTGCACCCAGAACTGGCGCGAGACGCTGTCCGCCTCCGGCCCGATAATCTCCCAGATCTCCCGCGCCGCCGCGACCAGATCCTCGCCCTGCCCGAACAGGCTGAGCCGCCCGTCGAGCCGAACCTCGCTCCTGGCCCCCTGAACACCGGTCATCCGAACACACCCTCTTGCACGAAGTCTTCGCCGGCCAGTTAGGGCGGAATTGGTTAAGATGCTGTTAGCCAAAGGGTGCGGATGACGCCGTGGCCGCCTCCGGTGCCGCGGGATCTCACCAGTGTCGTGGCGGCGGCGTCCGGCTTTCCCGCAGAATCCCGTCCCGATATCAGCCCTGCCGCCGCACCCCGGTTCGGGGCGCGCGCGGCGCCGCGCCGTTCAGAGCCGGCGAACCTCCAACGCTCCGGCCTCCCGCGCCAGGGCGCGCCGATCACGCCGGCAGGAGCGGACGAAGCCGAACCGGAACAGGACCCCTGCCACGAAGGCGATCAGCATGAAGTGGGCGATATAGCGCAGAGCCCCGGTGCCGAAGCCGGTCGCAAGCGAGATCGGGAGATAGAGGATCAGGGCCAGCTGCACATAAAATGCCGTGCCCCAAAGCCGCAAGAGCGTCCTGGTTGCGCTCATCCCGGTCTCGCCCTCCCGCCCCCGCCGGTCGAGCCGGACGGTCAGGCCGAGGAGAGCCAGGATCGGCAGGATCATCCACCAGTCGCCCGTCTCCCGGACGAAGCCAAGGACGATGAGGGTGAGGATCCCGACCGCGATGAGGTCCAGGACGAGCGAGTCCGGCTTCAGGAGCAAGGGCAGGCCGAGCAGGAAGGTCACGGCCACGCAAAGGAGCAGGAGCAAGGCGAGGGTCACAGAAGCTCTGTAGCACGGCGCCGCGCGCCAGGCATCGGGCTGGAATGGGGATGGGGATGGGGAATGGGGACAGGTACTAGTACCTGTCCCCTGGAGCTTCACGTGCGGGGACCGCGGTGGGGAATGGGGACCGACTGGAATGGGGACAGGTACTAGTACCTGTCCCCTGGAGCCTGTCCCCTAGAGCCTCCCCGTGCGGGGACAGCGGTGGGGAATGGGGACAGCGGTGGGGAATGGGGACAGGTACTAGTACCTGTCCCCTGGAGCCTGTCCCCTGGAGCCTTCCGTGCGGGGGCAGGTGGGACTGGGGACAGGTACGAGTACCTGTCCCCTTACAGGCCGCGCACGCGCGGCTCGGGCGGCGGCTTCAGCAGCAGGTCGGTCAGCGCCCAGACCATCGCGTCGGCGCGGTCGGGGCTGCGGCCGGGGCCCTGATAGTCGCCGCCGATCACCAGCCCGGCCAGCTCGTCCTCCAGCGCCCTGAAATGCCCGGCCAGCTTCGCCTCGCCATTTTCGAAGAAGGCGGCGATCGGCTCGGCGCGCGCGACTTTGCCGGCCCGGGCATGGACGCGCACCACCTTCAGCCTGATCCCGGCGCCCTTCAGCACGCTGGTCACCATCTCGCCGCCCTGATTGCCCTCGGCGACGATCCGGTCCGCCCGCCAGGCCTCAGCCGCGCCCGCCACCTTGCGCGCCCATCGCTCGGGCGAGAGGCCGGCGGCGCTGTGATCGGCCAGCACATAGGCGCAGCCGTCCGCGTCCAGCCCGCAGACGACGATCCCGCAGGCATCGCCCGCCGCCGTCGCCGGCGGATCGACGCCGATCACGACGCGGACCATCGAATGGGGACAGGTACCAGTACCTGTCCCCCGTCCTTCAGTACCTGTCCCCATTCCCGGAACCCGGCATTGCTCCAGCAACGCGCGCGGGAACAGGGCCCCTTCCACATCCTCCAGCAGCAGGCCGTCCAGCTCCTGGCGGCCGAGCCGCGTGCCCGCGTGCAGCCGCTCGATCATCGTCACGAAGGCGGGCGGGAGGTGCGGATTGTCCCGGCTCGCGCCGCCGGTCAGCACGATCTCGTCCATGGCGAGGATGGCGCGCAGCAGCGGCACCGGCTTCGGCGTCGTCGTCACCACCGCCTGCGGCTTCGCGCCGGCGCGCAGGGCGAGCAGCAAATTGTCCCAGCTGGCCTGGCCGCGCTTCCACTTGGCCAGCTCGTCGCACCAGGCATAATGATGCTCGCCGCCGCGCAAGGTTTCCCCGTCCGCGCCCGAATAGACGAAGGCGACGGCGCCGCTGGCGAAGGTCAGCCGGCCGAGCCCCGGCTCCCAGACCATGTCCCGCCGTTCGTCGCCGTCCCGCGCCACCGCGAGCAATCCGGCGCGGCCCTCGATCATCACCCGGCGCGCCTCGGCCGGCGTCGCGGCGACCAGAGCGATCTTCGCCGCCGGGTGCTCGCGGGCCTTTGCGCTGATCCATTCCGCCCCGGCCCGCGTCTTGCCGAAGCCGCGGCCGGCCAGCATCACCCAGATGCGCCAGTCGTCATGCGGCGGGTGCTGGCCGCGATGCGCCCATTCGGGCCAATGGGTGTCAAAGGTCCTGACATCCCGGTCCGGCATCGCGAGCAAGGCCATAAGGCGATCCTCGGGCGCGAGCCCGCGCAGGCGGGGAATGAGCGCCTTGTCGTGGGGCATGGGTCGGTTCCGTCGGAAGAAGAAAAGGGGGTTCGCGCCCGTCGCGGGAGAAAGGTCGAGGACGGGGGACAGGTCGAGGACGGGGGACAGGTACTAGTACCTGTCCCCGTTCTCCTCAGGGGACAGGTACTAGTACCTGTCCCCATTCTCCCCGCCCCTGTCCCCGTTCTCCCCGCCCTCGTCCCGCTTGCCGAACATCGCCTCGTGCCGCTCGATCGCCTCGATCTTGCCGAGGATGGACTCGCACACCTCCTCGAAGCTGCGTTCCGGGGCGCCCTTGTGGCGGCCGCCGGCCCGGCCCGCCTTGCGCCGGTCGAGAAAGGCGATGATCCGCATCGCCGCCTCGGGATCGAAGGGGACGGCCTCGATCTCCGCCTCCTCGGCCTCGCCGGATTTCAGCAGCAAGGCATGGGCGTGGGCGACGAGGCGGTAATCGAGCATCACGTCGGCGGCGTCGAGCGCCGCGCGGCAGTCGCGCGCGAAGGCGGGCCAGGCGTCCCTCCGGCGATAGGCCGAGCTGGGCTGAAAGCCGACGGCGCGGGCGGAGGCGTCGAAATTGCCGGTGGCGCGCAGGCGGGCAAGGAATTCCGCCTCGACCGCCGACGTCCAGCAGCCGTCCCGGACATGGGAGATTTGCAGGCGGCCGTTGGAGGTGCGGCGGATGATCTGTTCGGACCGGGCCGGGCGGCTGGCGGGCTTGCCGTCCGGCGGGATGGCGTCTTCGGGCGGCATCGATTTGACCTCGACCGGGGCGAGGAAGGGGCCGCCGGCCTCGCGCAGGCAGGCGTCGGCCCGCGCGGCGGCCGCCTCGCAGCGGGCGCGGAAAGCGGGATCGCGGTACATGCGGTTGTTGAACAGATGTTTGTGGCCGAGCGTGCGGGCGGCGGCGCGGTAATTGCCGGTCCGTTCGACGAGGGCGAGGAAGGCGTCGGCGAGCCCGGGCGTGATGGCGCCGGCGGGCCCGAAGCGCGCGGCGCCGGGCCCGCGCGGAAGGCGGGGGTTAGGCATGTGGGGTCTCCTGAGGCTGGGCGCGCGCCGGAGCAGGGGACAGGTACTCGTACCTGTCCCCATTCAGCGGCAACGGGGACAGTTGACGAGCAACTGTCCCCGGATCGCGCGCAAAGGAAAAGCCGGCTGCGGCAAGGCCGCACCGGCTCGGGACTCACCTCTGTTAGCTTGGACGTTTTTACCAGATCAGCGTTGCAATGTCAAGATAAATCACCAATCTGGTTATTTTCTTGCCTTGGCCGAAGTGCCCTGCTACCGGAGAAGGGCTGGATAAGTTGTCATCCTCTGTTGATTACCCTTACGATAGGGCAATGGGGGTCGCGCCATCCGATCGGGTCTATGATAAAGGCGAAGGCCGCCTGAAGCACGTGGGAAAAAGTGATGCGCCCGAAATCAGCTTTCAGGATGGGAACCCCAAGCACCGTATCGGACGCTGCCCGAGCAACATCCCGGACGAGCAAAAACTTGAGTTGCTTAATGAGGCCATCAGCGGCGGCAACGGCGACCGTGAGCTCGATTTTCCAAAGCGCCTGCACGTTGTTCATGAGGGCGCAATCTATCGTGCCGAGACGACCGATTGGGGAAAATCTTATCATGCCTACCCTTATGCGGGGAAGCTCGGGAAGGCACTATTAACGGAGCTTGGCGCAATGGCTGATCAGAAGGGCTGCCGGGCGGAATTCGACAAGTGGGTTACAATACATATAGAGCTTCACGGCAAATGACCGACGAACCGATTTTCCAGCTTGAGCTTGCGCCCGTGGACGAGGCCACGGCGCCGCTGACCTATCTGCTGTCAATCTCGGCCCAAGGGAAAACGATTTGGCCGGTGCTAAGCGCGCCCGAGCATCCTTTGGAAATCCAGTTGGACGACCTTTTTTCGTATCTTGTCGAATTTTGGAAGCCGCTTCTGCTTCGCCAAACCTACCCGCTGGGCCTATCGCCTGCGAGGCCTAGCCAACTGTCGGTGGCAGTCGCGAGGCGCTGGGATGATATGGCACAGGCGCAAATCGACGAAGAGGCAAGTGAGATTGATGCGTTCGAAGAGGCACACAACCTGTCGTGCGCCTTCGGTGGCTTGTTTGACCTTCCGTCACTTTGGTTCGTCCGTGAAGGTGAACAGATGCTCTGCGATACTGGCCGCGTACTCGAACGGTTGGCCTTCGATGACGTGCGCAACGAGTTGACACGCGTCGGCGACTGGATCGCCGATCACCTAGCCGCTCAAGACCATGCCAAGTGGGATCTAGTCGTTGGCGCTTGGCGATGCCGCGACGAGGCAAGCGAGATCAGCTTAGTTTCATGGTCAGCTAGTCTTGAGCCGAACGTAGCCGAGCATCTTATTGGCGAGGGCCTTATCGAGCCGCCGAAGAGTTTCGCCGAGGCTGCAAACGACAATGACGAGCTATTAATCGCGGCACGGATGGCCGGGGCGCTCCCAACTTCTCAAATTGTGGAGATTCTCGCGCTTGCCCGAACATTCGAGCATCATCCAGCGGAGCAATTGGACGCTATGTCCAAGGAGGCACAGGCGCGCCTCCAAGTGCTCGGAGCGACCAAACCGTTCAACGAGGGCGAAGCGCTTGCGAATTTTGTGCGTGAAGCTGCCGGGATAGGGCCGAGCGAACGGGTTGATGTATTTGCTATTGCTGATTGGCTTGGAGTTGAAGTTCTAACTCAAGCTGTAGGCCCCGCGACCTTTGACGGGCTGGCCATTGCAGGTCCCAGCTATGGCCCAGGCGCTTTCATCAACACCAACGGCAGACGCATTCGAGAGAACGCAACTGACTTCCATCACGACGCTGGAGCTCGAGTAAATTTGGCGCATGAGATTTGTCATTTGTTGGTTGACCGGGAGCACGCACTGAGTGCGGTCGACGTTCTCAAAAGCCGAATGCCGGCTGCGATTGAGTCTCGTGCTAGAGCATTTGCCGGTGAACTCCTGCTGCCGGGGCAAGCGGCAGCCAAAATGTGGGACGAAGCGGGCTCCCCGACCGGCCTTACGGAACTTGAAATCGTGCTTCAGAATCTGGCAGATACCTTCGGTGTCTCTTTCGCCGTCGCTGCCTGGAAACTTGAGCATGGTGCTCGCTGGGGGCTCGCAACGGGCGATCCCGAGCGTTGGAATCAATTGAAGGCGGCATTGGATATGCTAGCCCCCTATCGCTGAATCGGAAGTCTGACCACAAGCCCCACCCCGCCCTTGCAACCGCCGCCGCCAGGCCTAAAAGCGAGCCACCGGCAGGGAAGGTTGGTTCCGATGCATCGCAATCCGGCGCGGCCGATGTCGCCCCATCTCACGATCTGGAAATGGGGGCCGCATATGGCGGTCTCGATCCTGCACCGGGTGACCGGCGTCGGGCTCGGCGTGCTTGGCGGGGCGATGTTCACCTGGTGGCTGGTGGCGCTGGCGAGCGGGCCGGACGCCTATGCCACGTTCGTCGGCTGGGCGACCTGGAAATGGATGCTGATCGTCTGGATCGGGCTGACCTGGGCGGCCTTTCAGCACACGCTTTCGGGCCTGCGCCATTTCGTGCTCGACATCGGCGCCGGCTATGAGCTGAAGACCAACAAATTCTGGTCGGTGGCGGTGCTGCTCGGCGCGATCGTGCTGACCGGGCTCACCTGGACCTGGCTGTTCGTGAGGCTGGCGCAATGACGACGGAAAGCCCCGGGGCGGCAGGCCCGAAGATGGTGACGGCCCTGGGCCGGGTGCGCGGGCTCGGCTCGGCGCGGGCCGGGGCGACGCACTGGTGGCACGAGCGGCTGACCTCGGTCTCGACCCTGCTGCTGCTGATCTGGTTCTTCGTCTCGCTGGCGCGGCTGCCCGATTTCCATCATCAGACGGTCAGCGAATGGCTGGCGGCGCCGCTCGCCGCGGTGCCGATGCTGCTGCTCATCGTCTCGGTCTTCTGGCACCTCGCCGCGGGGCTGCGGGTGGTCGTCGAGGATTATGTGCACGAGGAGGGGAGCAAGCTCTTCTGGCTGGTGCTGATCAACTTCGCGAGCCTGTTCGGCGCGGCCCTCAGCCTCTTCGCGGTGGCGAAGATCGCCTTCGGGGGCGGGAGCTGAGCCTGCCGGAGGAGCGGCGGCGGAACCCGGGCTTGCGCAAGGCGGCTCAGGTCAGCGCGCGAAGGCACGCAGCGACGACGCGGTCCGCCTCCGCCACCGTCATGTGCGGACCGATGGGGAGGCTGAGGACGCGGTCCGCCAGGCGCTCCGCGACCGGGCAGCTCCCCGCGGGCAGGGCGAGGTCGCGATAGGCGCGCTGGCGGTGCGGCGGCACCGGATAGTGGATCTGGGTGCCGATCCCGGCTCCGGCGAGGCCGGCCTGGAGCCGGTCGCGCTCGTCCGCCTCGACGACATAGAGATGCCAGGCCGGCGCCGCCCAGGGCGGCACGAACGGGAGCGTCAGGCCGGCGCCGGCGAGGCCGGCCGAATAACGGGCGGCGATATCGGCCCGGCGCGCGTTCCAGGCGTCGAGATGCGCAAGCTTCACGCCGAGGATCGCCGCCTGGATCGGATCGAGGCGGGAATTCACGCCCTTTAGAGCGTGCACGTGCTTCTGCGCCGACCCGTAATTGGCGAGGCTGCGGATCGTCGCGGCGAGGCCGGGATCGTCGGTGGTCACGGCGCCGCCATCGCCCGCCGCGCCGAGATTCTTGGCCGGATAGAAGCTCCACGCGACCGCATCGCCATGCGCGCCGATCCTGCGGCCCCGGTAGCGCGCGCCATGGGCCTGGGCCGCATCCTCGGCGACCTTCAGCCTGCGCGCGCGCGCGATCGCCAGCAGCGGATCGAGATCGGCCGGCTGCCCGTAAAGATGGGTCACCAGCAAGGCGCGGGAGCGGGGCGTGATCGCCGCCTCCAGCCGGGCGGGATCGAGATTGTGGGTGGCCGGATCGGGCTCGACCGGCACCGGCGTCGCGCCCGCTTCGCTGACCGCGAGCCAGGTGGCGATGAAGGTGTTGGCGGGAACGAGGACCTCGTCGCCCGGACCGATATCCCAGGCGCGCAGGATGAGCCGCAAGGCATCGAGCCCGTTGCCGACGCCGACGCAATGCGCGGCCTCGCAATGCTCGGCATAGGCCTGCTCGAAGCGCTCGACCTCCGGCCCGCCGATATAACGGGCGGAGGCGAGGACCCGGGCGACGGCGTCGTCGATCTCGCGCCCGAGCTCGGCATAGCCCCTCGCGAGATCGAGGAAGGGCACCGTCATCCCGCCGCCGCCCGCGCCGTCCGCACGAACTCGTCATAATCCCGGATATAGTCCGTCTCGTCATAAGCGGTGCTCGCCAGCATGAGCAGGACGCAGTCGGGGCTGAAGTCCCGCACCTCCATCCAGACCAGCGTATCGATGACGAGGCCCCGGTCCGGCCCGGACAGGCGAATGGCCTCGCGCGCCCGGCCGTCGTCGAGCGTGATCGTGCAGCTTCCGGTCACGCACATCGCCATCTTGCGCAGCTGCCGGTGGGCATGGAAGCCGCGCTCCGCGCCCGGCGTGTTGGCATAGATGAAGTAGACGCGCTGCACCTCGAACGGAATGTCCGAAGGCCGTTGCAGGGCGACAAGGCTCCCGCGGGCATCATGGAAGGCCTGCAACCGGCGCACCGGCCAGCGATCGACCGGCTTCAAAAAGCACCTCTTCCCGTCGGCATGGCCAATGTCGGTACTATGGAAGCAAGGCGCGTCAAGGTAGGACAACATTCGGACCGGCTTTCGCTCAGCCCGGCCCGAGCGCGATTCAGGGCTCGAACAGGATGTCAAATGCGCAGCAATCGCCGCCGGAACGACAGGCGGCAACATCGGGACGGCCCCGCTGAACGGGGTTTGAGACAAGGAGCTCCATGGACGTGTCCGCGCAACAGACTGCGCAATCCTTCCTGCGCAGGTGCGCCGCCATCCATGAGACGCTGGTGGCACGGGTCCTCCGGCTCGAGGCGCGCGGCAATGACGAAGAGACTCTGAGGTGGCTGAGCCTGGCGGCCGGCGCCGCCTGGGTCGCGCATCCGGGCCGCTTCGCGGATGAACGGCTCGAAGCGGTCGCGCTCCGGGCCGGGCAACGGCTCCAGCCGCTTCCCCCGGTGTGCGCGGCACAAAATGACGATCCGGCGGTCACGCAAGACGGGCGGCGACGCGTGCTGCACGTCGCCACAAGAGTGGGCGAGACTGGCGGGCACGCGCGTCTGATCGAGAACTGGATCAAAGACGATGAGACTTCGCTTCATTCGCTCGTGCTGCTCGCACAAGGGCAGACTCGTTTCCGCGCCGAACTCGCCGGCCTGATCGCCGCCAACGGCGGCGAGTTGATCGTGGTGCCCGCGGATGACCCCCTGCTGGACAAGGCGCGGCGCCTGCGGCGGATGGCGCAGGCCGGCTACGACTGCCTCGTCCTGCACCACCACCCGGACGATGTCGTGCCGCTGGTTGCGCTGGCGACTGAAAATTGCCCGCCCGTCGTCGTGATGAATCACGCCGATCACGTCTTCTGGCTGGGCATGTCGGTGGCCGATGCGGTCATCGACTTTCGCGATTTCGGCGCACGACTGAGCCGCGAGCGCCGCGGCGTCCGGCAGAGTCTGATGCTCCCGTTGCCGCTGGATCTCACATCGCCGGCGCTCGACCGGACAACGGCGCGCGCGAGCCTTGGCGTACCGGCAGCAGAAGTCATGCTGCTCAGCATCGCAGCGTCATACAAATACACGCCGACGAAGACGCACAACTTTTTCCGGACACTCAATAAGGTGCTTACCGACAATCCGAGGGCGCGGCTCTACGTCGTCGGGGTGAGCGAAAGCGAGTTCCGCTCGTTCGGCGTGCCGCGCCACGAGCGCATCGAGCTGCCTGGAGTGCTCAGCGACCCGCGCGTGTATGAAGCGGCCGCGGACCTCTATCTGGAGAGTTTTCCCTTCGGTTCCCACACCGCGTTGTTCGAGACGGCGGCGCGCGGCGTGTGCCCGGTGCTGATGTACGCGCCAACGTCGCACACCGACAGATCCAACGAGGTGCCGCTGAAAGGCGTGATCGCGAATGCCGCGGACGAAGCCGACTACGTCGCTCGCGTTACCGCCTTGATCGACGATCCCGCGGCGCGAACGAAGCTCGGCCAGACGGTCGCGCGACAAATCGCCTCGTTTCACGGCGGCAACCTCCGGCGCGCCAATCTGCAGACCATTTACAAGCGACTTGCGGGGATGACGCATCGACCTGCGCCGGTGCCGGCACAGGCGAGCGCGGAGACGGAGCATGATTTGCACCTGGCCGGCTTCAACAATTCATGCATCAAGCGGGCCGTGCTCGCGCTGGTGGCGGCCAACGCACGTGATGCGCCGACAATCGGCGAGCTGTTTCGCCTTCTGACGATCTCGCTGCGGACCGGCGACACGCGTCCGACCCCGTCTCATGTGAAAGGCTGGCTGGCGATCCTGTGGCACATCGTTTTTCCGCGGCGCCCCCGGCCCGGAACCCGCAAATCGATCCGGGGATCGGCCATGGTCCCGACGACCTCGGCGGTGCCGTCCGTCGAGGCATCGTCGAGGACCGGCAGCCCGAAATCCTGAAAGCCCCGGGTGAGCCCGCTCCTGACGGCCCGTTCGACATGAGCGCGGTGATCACAGGATTTGATCGGGACGGAGACGCGCGGCGCGCCGCTCACTGCGCCACCTTCTGCCCGCTGCCGCTCCGGACCGGCCGGGCGGCCGCGCCCATCACCGTGTCTCCGGCCTCGACGTCGCGCGTCACGACCGAGCCCGCGCCCACCACGGCGCCTTCCCCGATGGAGCAGCCGGGCAGGATGATCGCACCCGCGCCGACCATGGCGCCGGCGCCGACCCGAACGTGTCCCGCCAGAATCGCCCCGGGGCCGACCGACACGAAATCGTCGAGCCGTGCGTGGTGCCCGATCGAGGCGCCACGATTCACGACCACATGCGCGCCGAACATCGTCGCCGCGCCGACGATGACGCCCGCATTGACGTAGCTGCCGCCGCCGACCGCCAGATCATCCGCGACGATCGCGGTCGGGTCGATCAGGCTGCGCGGAAATGCGAACCCCAGCTGCGCCGCCTCGCGCACGGCGATCATCCGGTTGGCCGGGCTGAACAGCGGGCAAAGGCACGGGCATGACAGGAGCGCGGGCGGAAAGCCCGCCGCGTCCATGGCGGCGATCGCCGCGGGCAGATAGCCCGGTCCGTCACGATTGGAAATTCCGGCCGCGACCGGAAGGCCCAGCCTTCCGCAGGTGGCGGCATATTCCACGATGATGCTCGATCCTGTCGCAAACAGCACCAGCGCGTCCTGAACCATCTTCACTCCGGTTAGTGCTGCGCATCCCCTCAGCCGAAGACGCGCCGGAACGGCGCCGCATGGCCGACCCGAACGAACAGCCTATCGCCTGCAGGGCGGAGGGTCCACCGGCTGGCGCCGGCTAGTCGGTGAGGTGATCGACCCAGAAGGTCGGCGCCAGGCGCAAGGCCTGACGCAATATCTCGCAGGCCAGCAGGCAGAGGAATACGTCCTTCATGTAGGTCGGGCCGATCATGTCCTTCAGGCCGAGCATATGGTTGCCGATGAGGAAGATTAGCAGGACCAGCGCCGCCCAGCACCCGGCCAGCACCCTGCCGTTCGCCGCGCGCCGCGCCGGGAAGAGAAACGGGAGCGGTGAGATCAGGACCGCCAGGATCGCCGGCTGCACGACGTAACGGGGCACAGCCTTGAATTCGTCGAAATAGCCGTAGACGGCCCGGAGATGGTCGGCGATGGCGAGGGCGGCCAGCGAGACGAGCACAATCAGCACCGCCGAAATGCGCCCGGACCGGTAGAGGCCGAACAAGCCGATCAGCAGGGCCAGCACCGCGGCCAGGAACAGCCCGTCAGACGCGGCGAAGGTGAGGTCCCCGATTACCGGCGACCCTTCATAGTTGAAGGGACCGAACCGGTAACTGATGCTCACGACCCAGAGGCAGGCGATCAGGGCGAGGGACAGGCTGAACCTGGCGAGGAGCGCTGCGGCTGTCTTCAGGCCACACATAAGGCGATCCTGCGCCCGTCCGCCCGCCCTTGCAACCTCCCGCACGGGGGCTAATAGCAAAGGCCAGCCAGTCTGACCGGAGCGGGGCATGTCCGACACCAGCGCCTACCAGATCGTCGATCATGATTATGACGTGGTCGTCGTCGGCGCCGGCGGGTCGGGGCTGCGCGCGACGATGGGCGCGGCGCAGGGCGGGCTGAAGACCGCGAACCTCACCAAGGTCTTCCCGACCCGCTCGCACACGGTGGCGGCGCAGGGCGGGGTGGCGGCCAGCCTCGGCAATATGGGGCCGGACCACTGGACCTGGCATATGTACGACACGGTCAAGGGCTCGGACTGGCTCGGCGACCAGGACGCGATCGAATATATGGTCCGCGAGGCGCCGGCCGCGGTCTACGAGCTGGAGCATGCCGGCGTGCCGTTCAGCCGCACCGCGGAGGGCAGGATCTACCAGCGCGCCTTCGGCGGGATGATGCAGAATATGGGCGAGGGGCCGCCGGCGCAGCGCACCTGCGCGGCGGCGGACCGGACGGGGCACGCCATGCTCCACGCGCTCTACCAGCAGAGCCTGAAATATGACGCGGACTTCTTCATCGAATATTTCGCGCTCGACCTGATCATGGAGGACGGCGCCTGCCGCGGCGTCGTCGCGATCTGCCTGGAGGACGGGTCGATCCACCGCTTCCGGTCGCACGCCGTGGTGCTGGCGACCGGGGGCTATGGCCGCTGCTATTTCACCGCGACCTCGGCGCACACCTGCACCGGCGACGGCGGCGGCATGGCATTGCGCGCCGGTCTGCCGCTGCAGGACATGGAGTTCGTCCAGTTCCACCCGACCGGCATCTACGGCGCCGGCGTGCTGATCACCGAGGGCGCGCGCGGCGAGGGCGGCTATCTGACCAATTCGGAGGGCGAGCGCTTCATGGAGCGTTATGCCCCGGCGGCGAAGGACCTGGCGAGCCGCGACGTGGTGTCGCGCTCGATGGCGCTGGAGATCCGCGAAGGGCGCGGCGTCGGCCCGCACAAGGACCATATCTGGCTGCACCTCGACCATATCGCGCCGGAAATCCTCGCCGAGCGCCTGCCGGGCATCACGGAATCGGGCAAGGTGTTCGCGGGCGTGGACCTGACGCGGCAGCCGCTGCCGGTCACGCCGACCGTCCATTACAATATGGGCGGGATTCCGACGAATTTTCACGGCGAGGCGGTGACGCTGAAGGACGGCAATCCGGACACGATCGTCCCGGGCCTGTTCGCGGTCGGCGAGGCGGCCTGCGTCTCGGTCCATGGCGCCAACCGGCTCGGCTCGAACAGCCTGATCGACCTCGTCGTCTTCGGCCGCGCGACGGGCCTGAGGCTCGCCGAGACGATCAAGCCGATGACCGCGCACAAGCCCTTGCCCAAGGACAGCGCCGCGCTGGCGCTGACCCGGCTCGACCGGTTCCGCTTCGCCAAGGGCGGCGCGCCGACCGCGGAAATCCGCACCGAGATGCAGCGCAACATGCAGAAGCATTGTGCCGTCTTCCGCACCGACGAATTGATGCAGGAGGGCGTCACCAAGCTCGCCGGGACCTACAGGAAGATGGGCGATATCGCGGTCACCGACCGCAGCCTGATCTGGAACACGGACCTGATCGAGACGCTGGAGCTCGACAATCTGATCGCCCAGGCGAGCGTCACCATCGCCGGCGCCGCCAACCGCAAGGAAAGCCGCGGCGCCCACGCGCACGAGGATTATCCGAAGCGCGACGACGCGACCTGGATGAAGCACACGGTGGCGTGGTTCGACGGCTGGGGCGGCGAGGGCGGCAAGGTCACCCTCGATTACCGGCCGGTGCATGAATACACGCTCACCGACGAGATCGAATATATCAAGCCGAAGGCGCGGGTTTACTGAGCCTTTTTGTCTGGAGGACGAGCCCTTTCGTGCGAGATTCGTTGGATCAAGTCGATCCAATCTCTCAGGCAATCCTGTTCGAGCCAAATTTCGTCGGGAACCTCGAGCCCGAACTTGAGGTCGATGTCGACGCCCAATTCGAGCAGCGACAGGTCGTCCAGCTTGAGGTCTTTGCGGAATGAAGTGTCATCAGCCAAGGATTCGGTCTGAATGCCGGTATCGTCGGCGATTACCTGCTTCAGGGTCGTCCTGATTTCATTCTCGTCCACGGTGTCTGCCCCCGCGCGCCTGCCAACCCCACGGCCAGCTTTCAACACTAGCTCATTGTGACAGGTGGCACCAGGAGAAGTCGAAGAGTGCTTTGAGAACACGACCCGGCTTGACTCGGGAGGCGGCTCACCGCAGCGTCACGGCGTGGAGGAACCTCGTGCGCGCTCTTGCCGGCCGGTGCACGAATATACGCTCACCGACGAGATCCAACATATCAAGCCGAAGGCGCGGGTTTACTGACGGCGCCTTGACTCCCGGCCAATCCGCGCAAGACTGAGCCCGTCTCGGAAGGAGAGGGGTGAGCCTGTGCGGACGGCGTTGCGAGTATTGACGGCCTTGCTGCTGACCCTGCCGGCGGTCGCCTCGACGCAGGGGGCGGGCAGCTATCAGGCGCCGCGCCATACCAGCCGCAACTCGCCGCTCTTCCTGGTCCCCGACCAGGCGACGCTGAGGACGCGGGCCGATGCGGGCATGCAGATCGAGCAGTCGCGCAGCCCCGCCGAGGAGCTGGCCGAGCATCGCAAGCTGACCCGCGCGCTCGCCGCCTTGCTGCCGCAGCGGGCGGGGACGGTGGACGCCTATGTGATCTCGATCGCGCTGGACAGCGACCCGGTCTTCGGCCGCGAGGCGCGGGTGGCGGGCGACGTGCTCAGCGCCCGCTACGGCGCGCACGGGCGGACGATCGTGCTGGCCGGCTCGGACGGCAATGCGCCCTCCGCGCTGCCGCGCGGCACGCCGGAGACGTTCGGCATCGCGCTGGCGCGGATCGCCGAGCTGATGAACAAGACCGAGGATGTGGTCGTGATCTACACGAGCGGCCACGGCATCCCGTTCGGCCTCTATTATAATGACGGCGACAATGGCTATGGCGCGATCTCGCCGAACCGCCTGCACGACATTTTCGAGCAGCTCGGCATCCGCAACCGCCTGCTGATCCTCAGCGCCTGCTTCTCCGGCGTGTTCGTGCCGCGGCTGCAGTCCGACACCACCGCGATCGTCACCGCCGCCTCGGCGGACCGCTCCTCCTTTGGCTGCGTCGCCGAGAATGACTGGACCTTCTTCGGCGACGCGATGATCAACCATGCCCTGCGCAAGCCGCAGCCGCTGCGCGCCGCCTTCGACGAGGCGAACGGGCTGATCACCGGCTGGGAGGCGCAATTCACGGTGCGGCCGTCGCAGCCGCAGGTCAATATCGGGAGCGGCGCCGAGCGCTGGCTCGCCGTGCTCGACCGCCGCCTGCCGCCGACCGCGAGCCAGCCGGTCGGCCGGCCCGCCGTGGAGACCAGCCGGGCGCTGATGCACTAGGCGCCGCCGGCGCCGCGCCCGGCATTCCTGCTCAGATCACCTGGAAGTCGCTGACGGTGAGCGCCGGCGCGCCGATCACGGTGGCGAACAGCACCGCCGCGCCGCCGCCATTGCCATCGGCGTCGTAGAAAAGCTGGCCGGTGGCGCTGTTGTAGATGATCCGGTCGTCGGCATCGTGCGCCGCGCTGCCGACGAAGAAGGCGTTGGCATTGAGCGCGCCCGGCCCGCCGATCTGGGTGAAGATCGCGTCGTCGAGCCCGATCGTATCGTCCACCGCGCTGAAATCCGCGATCAGATCGGCATTGCCGGCGCCGAGCGCGGTGGTGAAGGCGAACATGTCCGCCCCGCCGAAGCCGACCAGTGTGTCCGCGCCGCCGCCGCCGTCGAGGATGTTGGCGCCGGCATTGCCGTCGATCGCATTGGCGAACTCGTTGCCGGTCAGGTTCAGCGCGCCCGTCTGCGTCCAGTCGATCGAGGACAGCCGCTCGACCTCGGCGCCGGCGTTCAGCGTGAAATTGGCCAGCGCGTAGACCACGTCGTTGCCGCCGCCGACGCTCTCGATCACCTGATCGCCGGCATTGTCGACGACATAGATGTCGTTGCCGCCGAAGCCGACCAGGGTGTCCGCCCCGGCCGCGCCGTTCAGGACGTTCGCGCCGGCATTGCCCTCGATCAGGTTGGCGTTGCCATTGCCGGTCAGGTTCAGCGCCCCGGTCTGGGTCCAGTCGATCGACGACAGCCGCTCGACCTCGCTGCCCGGGGTCAGCGCATAATCGGCGAGCGCATAGACGACGTCATTGCCCTGGCCGGCGCCCTCGATCACCTGATCGCCGGCATTGTCGACGACGTAGATGTCGTTGCCGCCGAAGCCGACCATCGTGTCCGCCCCGGCGGCGCCGTTCAGCATGTTCGCGCCGGCATTGCCCTCGATCAGGTTGACCAGCTCGTTGCCGGTGAGGTTGAGCGCGCCGGTCAGCGTCCAGTCGATCGAGGACAGCCGCTCGATGTCGGTGCCGGTGGTCAGCTGATAGCTGACCAGCGCATAGACGACGTCATTGCCGCCGCCGCCGAGCTCGGTCACCGCATCGGCCGCGCCGTCGACCACGTAAATGTCGTTGTCGGCGCCGCCGACCAGCTGGTCGGTGCCGCTGCCGCCGATCAACGTGTCGTTGCCGGCGAGGCCGAAAATGCTGTCATTGCCGCCGAAGCCGTCGATCAGATCGGCGCCCGCGGTGCCGAACAACGCCTCCGAGAAGCTGCGGAAATCGAAGGTCGCGAGGCCCGGATCGTGATCGGAAATGGCGAGGCTGGCGTTCGGGTTGAAGCCGGTGTTGAGATGGACGACGTCGTAACCGGCGACTCCGGCGAGCAGGTCGTTGACGATGATATGGTCGATCGCCTGGCTGCGGCCGTCGAACGTATAGGTGTAGCGCTCGGCTTCCGACAGGGTCAGCGTCAGATTGTCGAACCGGGCGCCGCCGACGCGGGCGGTGCCGTCCGCATTGGTGTAGCCGGTGAGCGTGGTCAGCGGCTGATAGAAATAGAAGTCGTTATAGTCGCCGCCGGAGACGATGCCGGCGGTCGGGCTGCCCGACTGGATCACGTTCAGCATCGAATAGACGTCTTCCGCCTGCTCGCTGCGCTTGGCCCAGCCGGCATTGGTCGGGTCGCCGGCGGTCAGATCCTGATCGAATTGCCAGAACTCGCCCGAGCCGCCCTTGGCGGTGAAATGGTTGGCGGTCACATAGACGGTGTTGCCGTGGAAGGTGAACTCGCCGAGCAGCGACCGGCGCGTGCTCGCCCAGTCATTGGTGTTGATCTCGGCGGCGACCATGGAATCGTCATAGGCGATCAGATCGCCCGCATCGCGGACGCCGTCCCCGATCCGGTCGGTGTACATGCGGCGCTCGGCGAGGGTCGCATTGGCGTCGAGATGGCCGAGCTGCACCCGATCGGTATTGTAGAGGAAGCCGACGCGGATATTGCCGCCCGGCTCGCCGCCCTCGGCGCCGTTGGTCGGCGCCTGATCGACCCATTGATAATGGGCGCCGGTGGCGAGGTTCAGCGCATCGACCAGCATCTGCCAGGTCGTGGAGGCGTCGGTGGTGCCGTCATTGGTGGCGCCATTATTGTCCTGCATCTCCTCGATCGAGATGATGTCCGGCGCGTGGAGATTGTTGGCGATGGCGTTGGCGATGGCGGTGAACCGTGCCGCGCCGTCCGACGGATCGAGATTGTTGACGTTGAAGGCGCCAACGGTGAGCGCGCGGGTGTCGCCGCCGAAGCCCGTCGTCTCCTGCGACACCGAGCCGTCGACGAAGCCGCCCGGCTCCATGCCGGTGACGAACAATTTGCGGTCGGTGAAATCGAAATCGATGATGCCGGTGACGTCGCCGAGCTGGTCGCCCATCGAGGCGCCGTTGGTGAGGCCGGCCGGGGGCGGCGTCGCGAAATCGGTGAAGTCGAGCTCGATGATGTCCGGATTGACGTCGCCGTCATGGAGATGCTGGCCGCCATGATTGGTGTCGTCGCCGGTCGTCGCCGTGTCGGGCGGGCCGATCGGCGGATCGCCGGCGATGGTGTAGCCGCCGCGGCTGTTGATCTGGTCGGGATTGGCGCTGTCGAGCGAATAGGCCTGGAGGAAGGGATCGCCGCCCGAGGTGGAGACGAAGCCGTCGGCGACCACCATGTTCGGGATGGTGACCAGCATGCCCTCGACGGTCTCGAAATAGGAGAGCGCGTAGACGCTGGCGTCGAACGTGTCGCCGACGCCGTCGCTGCTGTCGGTATAATCGGGCGTGACCGCGGTCAGCACCTCATTGGGGATGTTGGTCAGCGTCACGACCGGCAGCGCGTTGCCGGTGCTGATCACCGAAAGGCCGGTCGAATTGACCAGCACGGTGCGCGGCATCGTGCTGAACGCCTGATATTCCATGACCTGCGCGCTGAGCTGGACGAGATCGCCCACGTTGACGCCGGAGACGACCGTGCCGACATTCGCGTCGTTGCGGGTCATCACGAAAATGCCTTCGGAGGTGTAGCTGTTGCCGTCCCAGTCGGTCATTTCCTCCTGGATGTAGAAACCCTGGCGGGTGCCGACATTGTCGACCGCGGTGACCACCGCGCGGACGGTGACGAAGCCCGCCGAGGCGATGTTGAAGCCGCTGATCCCCTCGGCGGCGAGGATCGGGCTGTAATAGGAATTGCCCTGGATGTCGTGGATGTAGATCGGATCGTCGCCGGTGATCGTGCCGATGCCGACGCCATCGGTGATCAGCGCGAAATTGGTCGGATTGTCGAGGATGACCTGCAGCGTCTCGCTGGTCTCGGAATCGGTGTCGCCGTTGATGGTGACGCTGATCGTCCGGGTCATCTGGCCGGCGTTGAAATGGAGCGTGCCGCTGGTGGCCAGATAATCCCCGGGCTCGATCCCGGTGCCGTTCGCGGTGTGGAAGTCGACGTCGAACGCGCCGGTACCGCCGGTGCGGGTGACGGTGAAGGTCATCAGGCTGGTGCCGGAATCGCCCTCGGTCACCATGACATCGTCGATGGAGACGAGCGGCGGCGAGCCGTCGTCGTTGATGATCGTGCCGGTTGCGCTGCCGTCGGCGATGGCGCCGCCGACCGGGTTGGAAAGCGTGACGGTGAAACCGTCATGGCCTTCCGGATTGACGTCGCCCTGGACGTTCAGGGTGATCGTCTGGCTGGTCTGGCCGTCGGCGAAGCTGACCGTGCCGGTGAACAGCTGGCCGGCCGCGAAATCGTTCGCCTGCGCGTCGAACGGGCCGCTGCCGAAGGTCGCCGTCCAGGTGGCGCTGACCGCGCCGGCGCTGTCGCCGGAGCGGGTGACGGTGAAGCTGATCGGGGTGGTGCCCGAATTGCCCTCGAACACGGCGGTATCCGCAATCGACAGGACCGGCGCGCTGACCTGGCTCGAGACGACGATGTCGTCGATGCCGACCAACTCGTCATTGCCGACCGCATTGGTGGTCATGATGCGGATCTGGACGGTGGCGACGCCGTCCACCGCGGACGGCAGGACCACGTCGAGCGCGGTCACCTGGGTCGCGGAGCCGCCGGTCGTCACATCGGCGAAATAGGCGCCGGGAACATTGATCCACGCCCCGTTGTCGGTCCTGTACTGAACGTTGATCTGCTGGGCGGCGTCGTCGACGCTGCCGTCGATGTCGCGCAAATTGGCCTGCAGCCGGACGTTGGACCGGCCGGTCGCGTCCATGAACAGCACGATATAGGGGGCGTCGGCCGTGCCGGAGCCCTGCAAGGCGATCGTCGGATCGGCGATCTCGAACTCGGTGACGCCGCCGGTGGTGAAGGTGTTGGGGTTGCTCTGGTTGGCGTTGACGTCGATGACGGCGCTGGTCGTGGTGATCGTGCGCGCATCGGTGCCGGTGGCGGTGGTGAGGTCGTCGCCGCGATAGCCGATGATGAAGGGCACATTGCTCCAGTCGTCATTGGCGGTGATCAGGCCGGTATTGGTCCAGTTCTGGGTGAAGCTGCCCGAGGCCAGCGAATAATAAGCCGAGCCGTCGTCATTGGTGATCGTCCCGGTCGCGGTGTCGTCACCGAGCGTGGCGTTGGTCGGCGCGGTGAGGGTGACGGTGAAGGTCTCGTTATTCTCGGGCGCGGTGTCGCCGATGATCGGGATCGACACGGTTTGCGAGGTCTCGCCCGGCGCGAAGCTGACCTGGCCGCTGTGCGCGACATAGTCGATGCCCGCGGTCGCGCTGCCGTCCGACGTGGCATAGTCGACGGTGACGGTGCCGGTTGCGGAATGGTCGAGGCTGACGGTGAAGACCAGGAAGGAAACGCCGCTATTGCCCTCGACGATCGAGGCGTCGCCGATCGAGACGGTCGGCGGTGAATCGTCGTTGACGATCATGCCCTGGCCCTGGCCGTCGGTGACGGTCGCGCCGGTGACATTGGTGATGTTGACGAAGAAGGTCTCGTTCGGCTCGACGACGGCATCGCCGTTGACGAGAACGGTGAACGAATAGGTGGAGCTGCCGGCCGGAATCGTCTGGCTGGTCAGCACCTTGGCGGCATAGTCGCTATCCTCGGAGCCGGGATTGCCGTCCTGCGCGGTGCCGTCGGCGGTGGCGATGTCGAAGTGGACGCCGCCAGGGCCCGCCGGCGCGCTCAGGCTGACGGTGAACGTGTAGCTGGTCGTGCCGGCATCACCCTCGCTGATCGACACGTCGTCGATCGAAAGGTTCGGCGGCGCGGCATCGTCGTTGACGATCGTGCCCTGGCCCTGGCCGTCGGTGACGGTCGCGCCGGTGACATTGGTGACATTGACGAAGAAGGTCTCGTTCGGCTCGACGACGGCATCGCCGTTGACGAGGACGGTGAACGCATAGGTGGAGCTGCCGGCCGGAATCGTCTGGCTGGTCAGCACCTTGGCGGTATAGTCGCTATCCTCGGAGCCGGGATTGCCGTCCTGCGCGGTGCCGTCGGCGGTGGCGATGTCGAAGGTGACGCCGCCGGGGCCGGCCGGCGCGCTGAGGCTGACGGTGAACGTGTAACTGGTCGTGCCGGCGTCGCCCTCGCTGATCGACACGTCGTTGATCGTCAGGTTCGGCAGAGCCGCGCCGGTGGTCGGCGTGATCGAGAAATTGTCGATGGCGAGGCCGTCGTCGGCGCCGGTCGCATCGACGTCCTGCCAGCGGATCCAGAAGGTCGCGCCATTGGCGATGCTGACGGCATTGCCGTTGACCGTGGTGACGTTGAACGAGATTGCGGTCCGGTTCGCGGCCGCATTGCCGTCGAGGGCGCCGGCGCTGCCGGTCGTGACGGGCGCCAGGAAGTCGAGATTGTTGATGTCGAGCCAGGTGCCGGTGGTGAGGTCGGTCGCGTCGAAGCTGATCTGGAAGTCGAGCTTGTCAGCGATCGTGCTGTGGACGCCGCCGAACCGCCACTGCTCGCCGTCATAGCTGATCAGCAGCGAGGTGATCGTCGCGCCGGTGGTGTTGGTGAAGGAGGCACCGAAATTGGGGATGAGCGTGCCGCTCCGGAGCTCGCCGAGCGCGCGGTCGGTCGCTGCCGCCGCGCCGTAGCTGTAGGTATCGCCGGTGGTCGAGCCGCCGGTGTCGACCGCATATTGCTCGTTGTCGCGGGCGCCGCCGCCGGTCTCGGTCATCGCCCAGCCGTCGATGGTGAGATTGTTGGTGGTGCTGCCGGCGGTGTTGGAGAGGGCGTCGAAATTCTGGGTGTAGGCGACGCCCGATGTCGTCAGGGAGATGACGGGCGGCACGGCATCGGTGATCGGGCCGAGCTCGCCGAGCCGCGTCACCCCGATCGTGCCGAACGCGCCGCCATTGCCGTTCATGTGCCAATCGTCCGCGATCGGCGACCCGTCGAGGCTCATCCAGATGCGACCGGCATTGTGCGGAGCGAGCGGCTTGATCTTCATGTCGGAGGTCCCCTGTCCCGATGGCGCGGGCGTAGAACGCGCCGCGATGGGGAGAGCGAATCCCCCCTTATGATGGCCGCAGGATGTCAGCGCCGGATGACGGCTACAAGACTCTAAATGCGGGATTTACCGTGCCGGCGGGCGGCCCGGCCCGGGGGTCAGCCCAGCGGCAGCTCGCGCTGCTCGGGATCGAAGCGCCGCCAGCCGCCGGGGCCGAGCCGCTCGAGCGGGCGGAAGCGGGATTTGTAGGCCATGCGCTTCGCCTCCTCGACCCAGTAGCCGAGATAGACATAGGGCAGCCCGGCCCGCCCGGCGCGGACGATATGATCGAGGATGATATAGGTGCCGAGCCCCGTCCGGCCGGCGCTGTCCGGCTCGAAGAAGGAATAGATCATGCTGAGGCCGTCGGCCTGCTGATCGGTCAGGCAGGCGCCGACCAGGCGGCCGGGCGTGCCGTCGACCGAGGCCTCGCGATATTCGACGATATAGGTCTTGACCGGGCTCTGCTCGACCATGTCGCTGAAATCATGCTCGTCCATCTCGACCATGCCGCCGTCGGGATGGCGGGCGCGGAGATAGCGGCGGAGCAATTCATATTGCTCCTCGGTCGCCCAGGCCTTGCAGGCGGTGACCTCGAGATCGGCATTGCGCTTCAGCAATTTGCGCTGCGTCGCATTGGCCTGGAAATCCTGGGCGACGACGCGCACCGAGATGCAGGCCGAGCAATCGAGGCAGGAGGGGCGGTAGGCGACGTTCTGGCTGCGCCGGAAGCCGATCCGGCCGAGCGCGTCGTTGAGCTCGCCCGCATGCGGCCCGCTGAGTTCGGTGAACACCTTCCGCTCGGTCTTGCCCTTGATATAGGGGCAAGGCGAGGGCGTGGTCACGAAGAACCGCGGAAAGCGGAAGGGTGCGCTCAATTCGACTCCACCGGACGGCCCGATTGCCGCATTTCGTTATGATCCGCGTGCGCGCGGTTGGGAAGCGAGATCGGCCGCCGCGGGGCCGCGATGCGGTGGTCCGTATCAGCCTGGGACGATCACTCTCCGCAGCTATGAACAGGAAGAGTTACCGCGCTTAAAAAGGGGGAGTGCGCATTCACACGTCATGGCCGTGCTCCGGCGAAGGCCGGAGCGTTGCGGGAGTCGGGCGCCCGTCCGGCCACCGCTCCGGCCTTCGCCGGAGCACAACCTTGTCGCTTCATCTGATCCGGCGCGGCCGAAGAATCCGGACCATCTGGCGCGGCGCGCGCACAGGCCCTATCGCCTGCGTCATGAAACGCCTTCTCTTCTTCCTCGCAGCGCTGCTGCTGGGCGCGGCCCCCGCCGCCGCCGACATCCTCGTCGAGAATGTCAACGGCTACACTTTGCGCGAGGACGGGCGGCTGTTCCGCTTCCAGGCGATGTGGATCGGCGACGACGGCCGGGTGCGGCAATTGTTCGAGGCGGGCGACCGGCGGCCGGCGCGGACCGGCTTTCGCATCGACGGGCGCGGGCGGACGCTCATCCCCGGCCTGATCGACGCGCACGGCCATGTCATGGGCCTCGGCATGGCCGCCTTGCTGATCGACCTCAGCGACACGAACAGCCTCGCGGAGGCGCAGCAGCGGATCCGCGCCTATGCGGCGGCCAATCCGAGCCCGCGCTGGATCGTCGGCCGCGGCTGGAACCAGGAGCGCTGGCGGCTCGGCCGCTTCCCCACCGCCGCCGATCTCGACGCCGCAGTCGCCGACCGGCCGGTCTGGCTGGAGCGGGTGGACGGCCATGCCGGCTGGGCGAACAGCCTGGCGATGCGCGAGGCCGGCATCACCGCCGCGACGCAGGCGCCGCCGGGCGGCCGGGTCGAGCGGGCCGGACGCAATCCGAGCGGCATTTTCGTCGACAATGCGATGAATCTGATGGAGCGGGCGGTGCCGCCGCCGCTGCCGCTGCAGCGGGACCGGGCGTTCCAGCGGGCGCAGGAAATCCTGCTTTCCTACGGCGTCACCAGCACCGCCGACATGGGCACGACCGCGGCGGACTGGGCGGTGATGCGCCGGGCGGGCGACGCGAACCAGCTGCGCGTCCGGATCATCTCCTATGCCTCGGGCATCGAGAATCTGCTGGCGGTAGCGGGGACGCGGCCGACGCCCTGGCTCTATGACGGGCGGCTGCGCATGGTCGGCGTGAAGCTCTATCTCGACGGCGCGCTGGGCTCGCGCGGCGCCTGGCTGAAGGCCGATTATCGCGACGCCCCGGGGCAGCGCGGCCTGCCCTTGCTCAACGACACCGAGCTCAAGAATCAGATGAGCCGGGCGGCGATGGACAATTTCCAGGTCGCCGTGCACGCGATCGGCGACGCCGCCAATGCCGAATTGCTGAGCGCGATCGAGGAGCTGTCCGACACCTATAAGGGCGACCGGCGCTGGCGGATCGAGCATGCCCAGATCGTCGACCCGGCGGACCTGCCGCGCTTCGCGCGCAACTCGATCATCGCCTCGATGCAGCCCACTCACCAGACCTCCGACCGGCTGATGGCCGAAGCGCGGATGGGCGCGGAGCGGCTGGGCGGCGCCTATGCCTGGCGCTCGATGCTCGAGAACGGAGTGCCGCTCGCCTTCGGCTCCGATTATCCGGTCGAGAGCCCGAACCCGTTTCCGGGCCTCGCCGCCGCGGTCAGCCGCGAGGATGCCGAGGGGCAGCCGCCGGGCGGCTGGTTCCCGCGGCAGCGCCTGTCGATGGAGCAGGCGTTCGCCGCCTTCACCCGCGGCGGCGCCTTCGCCGGCTTCGCCGAGGACCGGCTCGGCACGCTGGAGCCGGGGCGGTTCGCCGACTTCGTCTTCATCGACCGCGACATTTTCGCCAATCTCGACCAGCGCGCCGTGCGCGAGACAAGGGTGCTGGAGACCTATGTGGGCGGCCGGCAGGTGTGGGCGCGGGAGAATGCGGCGGCGCGGTAGAATCTGGAATGGGGACAGTTACCGGTAACTGCCCCCCGTCCTAAAGCGCCGTCAGTTGCCCCGTCGTCAGGATCTGCGGCAGCACCTGCGGCTGCGGGTGGCCGGGGGCGTAATAGAGGTAGAGCGGGACGCCGGAGCGGCCCTGGGCTTCGAGGAAGCGGCCGATGGCGGCGTCGCCGAGCGTCCAGTCGCCGACCAGCACCCTGATGCCGCGGGCGCGGAAATGCTCGGCCACTTCGGTGGCGGCCAGGGCGCCGCGCTCGTTGACCTTGCAGGTCAGGCACCAGTCGGCGGTGAAATAGACGAAGACGGGGGTGTTGGCGGCGCGGAGCTGTGAGAGGCGGGCCTCGCTGAACGGCTCGGCGGGCAGCGGGCTCTCGGCGGCGCGGGCCTCTGGGGGCAGCGGCCGGAGCAGCCAGATCGGCCCGGCGATGGCGGCGAGCAGCAGCGCCCGGGCGAACCAGCGCCCGCCGCGCCCGAGCCACCAGAGCGCGATGCCGAGCGCCAGCGCGGCGAGCAGGCCCCAGGTCATGCCGTCGACGCCGGTCTGCTTGCCGAGCACCCAGGCGAGGGCGACCGCGGTCAGGAACATCGGCACGGAGAGGATGCGCTGGAGACGCTCCATCCAGGCGCCGGGTTTGGGCAGGCGTCTCCTGAGCGCCGGCACGAAGCCGAGCAACAGGAAGGGCAAAGCGAGGCCGAGCCCGAGCCCCGCGAACAAAGCCAAAGCCTGCCAGGCCGGGAGGATCAGGGCGGCGCCCAGGGCCGCGCCCATGAACGGTCCGGTGCAGGGCGTCGCGATGAAGGCGGCGAGCGCGCCGGTGAAGAAGGCGCCGAGCGTGCCGCCCTTCGCCGCCAGCCGGCCGCCGCCGGCGAGCGCCGGGAGCTGGAACAGGCCGGCGAGGTTGAGCGCGATGGCGGTGACCAGCAGCAGGAGGAGCAGGATCACCCTCGGATCCTGGAGCTGGAAGGCCCAGCCGACCGTCGCACCGCCGGCGCGCAGGATCAGCAGCACGCCGCCGAGCGCGAGGCAGGTCGCGATCACGCCGGCGCTATAGGCCAAAGCCTCGCGCCGCGCCGTCGCCTCGGTCTCGCCCGCGCGGGCGAGGTTCAGCGCCTTGAGGCTGAGGATCGGGAAGACGCAGGGCATGATGTTGAGGATCAGGCCGCCGATGAGGGCGCCGAGCAAGGCGGCGAGGAACCCGACGGCCTCCGCCCCGCCGACGCCGGCGCCGGCATCGCCGCGCATGGCGACCGGCGTGCCGGCCCGGGGGACCTCGCCCGGGCGGGCGGTGAAGGCGAGACCGTTGCCGGGGCCGAGCTGGAGCACGCCTTCGACCGTCTGCTGCTGCGCCGCGCGAATGCCGGCCGTCGCCTCGACGATCAGCAGATCGCCGCTGCGCGAGAGGCTCTCCGGCTCGCCGGGTCGGATCGTGTCGGCGGTCGCGACATAGACATAGGGATCAGGGAGGGCGGTCGAGGCGCTGAGCGGGATGGCGAGGCGCAGCCGGTTGCCTGCGACCGCGAAGCGCGCCGGCTCCGCGATCGGCCGGGGCAGAGCCTGGCGATATTGATCGAAAGCGGGATTGCGCGCGCCGGGACGGCCCGTCGTGACCTGGACGGTGACGGTCGCGGTCTCCGGCACGCAGATTTCCGTCGTGCAGACCAGATAATCGAGCCGCGCGTCGATCGGGAAGACGGCGCCCGGCTCGGCCTCCGGCGGGATCGCGACGGCGACGAGCAGAGCGTGGTCGCGCTCATAGACATAGTTCATCAGACCGAGCGCGATCAGCCGCTGCGGCACCGGATATTGCAGCGGACCGGCGCGCCAGCCCTCGGGCAGCCGCCAGGTGACGCGCGGCTCCGCGCCCGCATCGCCGGGATTGCGCCAATAGCCGTGCCAGCCCTGCTGCGGCCGCATCACGAAGGCGAGCGTGACCGTGGCGCCGGGCTGGACCGTCGCGGTCTCGGCGGCGAGGCTCACATTCATATGGTGCGACCTGCCCGGCTGCGCGGCGGCGGGTGCGGCGAGCAGGGCGAGAAGCGCGAGAAGGAGGGCCCGGAGGCGAGTCATGCGGGCGGCTATAGCCCGCCCGCCACGGCGCCGCCTAGGGCGAGAACTAACGCCGCTCGAAGCGAGTGATCTGCGGGTCGAGGCGGTTGTTCTCGATGGTGATCGGCTGGCCGCTCTCGTCGGCGACGAAGGAGGTGCGCCGGGTGAGGCCCGGAACCAGGCCGGCCTCGTTCTGCGTAATCGAAAGCCCGGCCGAGCTGTGCCGATTCCCTTCGGCCGCGACCATGATCAGGGCGCTGTAATTCTCCTTGTCCTCGCCCTGCACGAAGGTGTTGCGGGCGATGGTGCCGGTGGCGCCGTTGGAGAGGTCGATCATATAATTGGTGGCGTGGCCCTGGCTGTCGTCGAAGCTCGAATCGGTGACCTCGATCCGCTCGCCGCGGCTCTTCACATAATGGCCGCCGGTGCCGCGCTCGAAACGGCTGCGGGTGACGATCAACGGCCCGGTGCCGCTATTGTAGATGGAGTGGGAGCAGCCGGCATTTTCCGGGCAGCCGCCGAGCTCGGAGAAGGTCGACTGGTCGACGCGGATCGTGCCGTGGCTGTCATTGGCGACGAGGATGCCGTTCTCGCCATCGCGGAACAGGCTTTCGCGGACCAGCAGGTCGCCCGATTCGAGGCGGATGCCGGCGCCGTTCGAATCCTCGACCCGGATATTCTGGAAGGTGATGCCCTCGACCCTGGCGGATTCGCCGCCGAGCACCAGCGCGCCCTTGCCCTCGCAGGCGACGCCGTCGAAGACGACGGTGCCGGGCTCGCGGGCGACATAGGCGACGCGGCCGGCATTCTGCACCGCGCACATCCGGTAGGTGCCCGGCGCGATCATGATCGTGCCGTTGCCGCCGCCGATCGCGGCGACCGCATCGCCGAGATTGTCGAAGGCCTCGCCGCTCTCCTGGATGGTGAACGGGGCGCCGGCCCGTTGGGCGGGCAGCGGCGTGACCGCGACCGCGAGACAGGCGAGGGCGAGCGAAGCGAGGAAAAGCCGGTTCATGCGCACGGACCTGACTTGCCGCGGCGATCGTGTCGAGGCCGGAACGGGGTTAACATGGCGGTGACCCGGAACGGGACGCCGGCCGCCGGATCGTTACGCCGGGCCGATCGCCGAATCCTTTTGCCTTCCCAGCCACTTCGTAGGAAGGTGACGGCGAGTTCGGGCAGCAGGGCGGAGTGAGCGCATGCGGCAGGCGATGAGGCAATTGACGGCGACCGCCGCGCTGCTGCTGACCGCGCAGGCCCCGGGATCGGCACCGTCCGACATCAGCTGGTATACGATCGCCGCCGACAGCGGCGAGCGGATCGGCTATTCGTCGCGCCAGACCGTCGACACGCCCGCCGGGCGCGAGGTGATCGATTACAGCCTGGTGCGGCTGCGCGATCAGGGCGACCCGCCGCAGCGGATCATCGAGCGCAGCGTCACCCGGCTCGATGCGACCGGCCGCGTCGTCTCGATCACCGACAGCTCGCAAATGGGGGTGATCCGCTCCTCGGTCGAGGTGCGGGTCAACGGCAGCACGGCCGAGGTGGTCCGCATTGCCGAGGGGGACCGGCGGACGGTGCGCGTGCCGCTGCCGCCGGGCATCCGCTTCGACGGCGGCGAGGGATTGCTGGCCGACTGGGACATGCGCGCCGCGCCCCGCCTCGAATTCACCAATTTCAACATCGTCTCGATGGCGCCCGAGCGGGTGGTGATCGCCGCCCTGAACGGCGGCAGGCCCGACGCGGAGGGTCGGACCTCCGTGCTGAGGACGCGCTATGACGGGCCGGACCTGCGCGCCGTGGCGCGGCTGCAGCTCGACCGTCAGCGCCGGATCATCGCGGTCACCCAGCCGATGTTCGGCACCCACATCACCACCCGCGAGACCGACCGCGCCACCGCCCTGCGCGACCACCGCCCCTATCAGGTGATGCAGAATGCGATGGTGCGCGCGCCCTACCGGGTGCCGGACGAATCCGTGTTCGGACATTTGCGCTTCCGCTTCTCGTTCCGCGACGGCGTCGAATTCCCGCTGCCGCAAACCGGCGAGCAAAGGGTGCGGACCGAAGGCAATCAGGTGGTGGTGGATATCTGCCAGAATTGCGGGCCGGGCCTCGGCACCGACGCGGCGACTTTGGCCGACGCGCGGCGCCCGACCGCCTGGCTGCAGAGCGATCATCCCCGGCTGCAGGCGATCGCCATGCCGGTGGCGCGGATGCAGGTGTCCGAGACCCGCAAGATGGAGCTGCTGCTGGCCCGCGCCTTGCCGCTGATCCCGCGGGTGGACTTTGCCGGCCATTTTTCGGCGCTCGAGGCGATCGACCGCCGCGCCGGCGACTGCACGGAATCGGCGGTTTTGCTCGCCGCGCTCGGGCGGGCGGCGGGCATTCCGACGAAGGTGGTCAGCGGCCTGACCTATTCGCGGCTGCCGATCCTGGGCGCGTCCAACGCCTTCATGCCGCACTCCTGGGTGGTCGCCTATGTGGACGGGCACTGGAGGAGCTTCGACCTCGCGCTGGAGCGGTTCGATTCCTCGCACATCGCGCTGACCATCGGCGACGGCGACACGCGCTCGATCATGGCGGCGAGCCAACTCGCCAGCCTGCTCACCTGGGAAGCGATGATGGAGGTCAGGCCGCGGCCGCGGCCGGCGGCCTGACCCTCTTTCCGGTTACCGGTTCGGCCGCGGAGCCGGTGCCGGCGTGGCGGTCCGCGCCGTCGCGGGTGCCGGGGCCGGAGCCGGCTCGTCCTCGTAGACGACCGGCAGCGTCGGCAGCGGGGCGTTGGCCGGCGCGGTCGTGATGGTGCGCTGGTCATCGGCCGTGCCGAGCACCGTCACGCGCTGCTCGCGATCCTGGGCCGCGCCGAGCACGGTCACACGCTGCTCGCGATCCTGCGCGGCGCCGGTCACATAGACATGCTCCTGGTCCTGCGCGGCGCCGAGGACGGTGACGCGTTGCTCGCGGTCCTGCGCGGCGCCGAACACGGTCACGCGCTGCTCCCGATCCTGCGCGGCGCCGGTCACATAGACATGCTCCTGATCCTGCATCGCGCCGGTCACGAAGACATGTTCCTGCGCGGAGGCGATGGAGGGCAAAGCCACCGCAGCGGCGGCAATCAGAAGGAAAGTGTGCTTGCTGGCCATGGTCACGTCCCCTTTCCGCCGATTCTTCTACGCCTTTTGCGCTGAAAAATCAGCCTAAATTACGGGGCAGTAATGGAGCGTTCTGCTTCTCAGTCCAGATTGGGCCGCAGCCAGCGTGTCGCCTGGTCGCGGTCGACGCCGCGGCGGGCGGCATAATCCTCCAGCTGGTCGGTGCCGATGCGGGCGACGCCGAAATAGCGGCTGTCGCGGTGGCCGAAATAAAAGCCCGAGACGGCCGACGTCGGCAGCATCGCGAAATTGTCGGTGAGCGTGACGCCGGCGGGCCCGTCATTGTCCTCGCCCTCGCCGAGCATGCTGAAAAGGACGGGCTTCAGGCTGTGGTCCGGGCAGGCCGGATAGCCGGGGGCGGGGCGGATGCCGGTGTAATTTTCCCGGATCAGGTCGGCATTGGTCAGATGCTCGGTGCCGGCATAGCCCCAGACGCTCTCGCGGACATGGCCGTGCAGCCGCTCGGCGAAGGCCTCGGCGAGGCGATCGGCCAGCGCCTTCAGCAGGATGTCCGAATAATCGTCATTGTCCGCCTTGAAGCGGGCGAGGTGCGGCTCGATGCCGTGCACGGCGACCGCGAAGCCGCCGAGCCAGTCCTCGCCCTCCGGATCGATGAAGTCGGCGAGGCACATATTGGCCCGGCCCTCGCGCTTCTTCACCTGCTGGCGGAGCATCGGCACCCGGGTCTCGTCATTGCCGGCGAGGACGAGCAGATCGTCACCCTCCCGGCGGCAGCGCCACAGGCCGACCCGGCCACGCACCCGCAGCCAGTGCTCGGCGATGATCCGGTCGAGCATCGCCTGCGCATCCTTGAACAGGCCGGTCGCGCTCTCGCCGACCACCGGATCGTCGAGGATCGCCGGATAGTTGCCGGCCAGCTCCCAGGCGCGGAAGAAGGGCGTCCAGTCGATCTGGTCGCGAAGCTCGCGGATCGGCCAGTCGTTGAAGCTGTGCAGGCCCGGACGGGCGGGGGGAGGCGCCTTGCCGGCCGGATCCCAGGGGAAATGGTTGGCGCGCGCCTCGGCGAGCGTCGCCAGCTCGTTCTGGCCCTTGTTGGCCCGGGTTTCGCGGATCTCGTGATATTCGCCGCGGGTCCGCTCGATGAGCGGGTCGCGCTGGGTGTCGGAGACGAGGGAGGAGGCGACGCCGACCGCGCGGCTGGCGTCGAGCACGTGGATCACCGGGCCTTCATAGGCCGGATCGATCCGCAAGGCCGTGTGAACGCGGCTGGTGGTGGCGCCGCCGATCAGCAAGGGCAGCGCCAGCCTCTCGCGCTGCATCTCGGTCGCCACCGTCACCATCTCGTCGAGCGAGGGCGTGATCAGGCCGGAGAGGCCGATCATGTCCGCCTCATTCTCGTTCGCCGCATCGAGGATCGCCTGCCAGGGCACCATCACGCCGAGATCGATCACCTCATAGCCGTTGCACTGCAGAACGACGCCGACGATGTTCTTGCCGATATCGTGGACGTCGCCCTTCACCGTGGCCATCACGATCCGTCCCTTGGCCTTTGACACGCCGCTCTTGTCCTTCTCGGCCTCGATGAAGGGGATGAGATGGGCGACCGCCTTCTTCATCACGCGGGCGGACTTCACCACCTGCGGCAGGAACATCTTGCCCGAGCCGAACAGATCGCCGACCACGTTCATGCCGTCCATCAGCGGACCCTCGATCACCTCGATCGGGCGGGCGAACGCCTGTCGGGCCTCCTCGGTGTCGTCGACGATATGGGCATCGATGCCCTTGACCAGGGCATGTTCGAGCCGCCTCGCGACGTCCCAGCCGCGCCATTCGGCCTCCGCCTTCTCGCGCGCCGGATCGCTGCCGAGAAATTTCCCGGCGAGCGTGACCAGCCGCTCGGTGGCGTCGCCCCCGTTTTTTGGGCGCCGGTCGAGGATCACGTCCTCGCAGGCTTCGCGCAGTTCCGGGTCGATCGTGTCGTAGACGTCGAGCTGGCCGGCATTGACGATCGCCATGTCGAGCCCGGCCGGGATCGCATGGTAGAGGAACACGCTGTGCATCGCGCGGCGCACCGGCTCGTTGCCGCGGAAGGAGAAACTGAGGTTGGACAGCCCGCCCGAGAGATGGACGTGCGGGCAGCGCCGCCTGATCTCCCGGCACGCCTCGATGAAGTCGAGCGCATAGCGGCGATGCTCGTCGATTCCCGTCGCCACCGCGAAGATGTTGGGATCGAAGATGATGTCCTCCGGCGCGAAGCCGTCGGCGACCAGCAATTTGTAGGCGCGCTCGCAAATCTCGACCTTGCGGGTCAGCGTGTCGGCCTGGCCGGTCTCGTCGAAGGCCATCACCACGACGGCGGCGCCATAATCGCGGACCTTGCGGGCATGGGCGAGGAATTCCTCTTCGCCCTCCTTCATGCTGATCGAGTTGACGATCGGCTTGCCGGAAACGCATTTCAGGCCGGCCTCGATCACCGACCATTTCGAGCTGTCGATCATCACCGGCACGCGGGCGATGTCGGGCTCGGCGGCGATCAGCTTCAGGAAGGTGACCATCGCCGCCTCGGCGTCGAGCAGGCCCTCGTCCATGTTGACGTCGATCACCTGCGCGCCGTTCTCGACCTGCTGGCGGGCGACCTCGACCGCTCTGGTGTAATCGTCCGCCATGATCAGCTTCTTGAAGGCGGCCGAGCCGGTGACGTTGGTGCGCTCGCCGATATTGACGAAGCGGCTGCGCAGGATGCCGTCATCCACGCCCTCGTCCGTTCGGGCTGAGCCTGTCGAAGCCCTGTTTTTCCCTTCGTCCACAGAGAAGGGCAGCCCTTCGACAGGCTCAGGGCGAACGGAAGCAGTGTTGGCGCCGGCGCTCATGGTCAGGCCGCCAGGATCATCGGCTCGATGCCGGCGAGGCGGGTGCGGCGCTCGACCGCCGGGATCGTGCGCGGTGTGTAGCCCGAAACGGTGTCGGCGATGGCGGCGATGTGCGCCGGCGTGGTGCCGCAGCAGCCGCCGACAATGTTGACGATGCCCTGCTCGCACCATTCGCGGACCTGGGCGGCGGTGTCGGCGGCGGCCTCGTCATATTCGCCGAGATCGTTGGGCAGGCCGGCATTGGGATAGGCCATGACCAAAGTGTCGGCGAGCGGCGACAAGGCGGCGATATGGGCGCGCAGCTGGGCGGCGCCGAACGAGCAGTTGAGCCCGATGGTCACCGGCTGCGCATGGCGGACCGAGGCCCAGAAGCTCTCGATGGAATGGCCGGAGAGATTGCGTCCGCTAAGATCGGTGATCGTCATCGAGAGCATGATCGGCAGCTCGGGATCGACGCGACGGGCGGCGTGGATCGCGGCCTTGGCGTTCAGCGTGTCGAACACCGTCTCGATCAGGATGAAGTCGACGCCGCCTTCCACCAAAGCCTCGATCTGCTCGACATAGACGTCGGAGACGAAGTCGAAATCGACCTCGCGATAGCCGGGATCGTTGACGTCGGGCGACAGAGAGAGGGTCTTGTTGGTCGGCCCGAGCGCGCCGGCGACCCAGCGCTTGCGCGCCGGATCGGCGTCGGCGACCGAACGGATGATCTTCGCCGCCTCGACGTTGATCTCCCTGACCAGATGCTCGGCGCCATAATCGGCCTGGCTGATCCGGTTGGCGTTGAACGTGTTGGTGGCGAGAATGTCGGCGCCCGCATCGGCGAAGCTCTGCGCGATCGACGTCACCACCTCCGGCCGGCTGAGGTTCAAAAGGTCGTTATTGCCCTTCTGGTCGCGGGCGAGATCGATGTCGCCCCGATAGTCGCCGGCCGCCAGCTTGCGGGCCTGGATCTGGGTCCCGTAGGCGCCGTCCTTGACGAGGATGCGCGCCGAGGCGGCCTCCCTAAGCTGCGCAGCGGCGGTCATGGCGGTCGGTTCCGGGTCTGAGGCCGAGCAGGTGGCAGATGGCGTAGCTGAGCTCGGCGCGGTTCAACGTGTAGAAATGGAATTCGCGGACGCCGCCCGCATAGAGCCGGCCGCAGGTCTCGGCGGCGAGGGTGGCGGCGACGAGGCGGCGCGCGGAGGGGAGGGTGTCCAGCCCCTCGAACAGCCGGTCCATCCAGTCGGGGATGGTGGTGCCGCACTGGGCCGCGAACTTGCGGGTCTGGGCGACATTGGTGACCGGCAGGATGCCCGGCACCAGCTCGCAGTCGATGCCGACCGCGGCGACATGATCGCGGAAGCGGAAGAAGGTCTCGGGGGAGAAGAAAAACTGGGTGATCGCCCGGTCCGCGCCGGCGTCGATCTTGCGCCAGAGATTGTCGAGGTCGGCCGCCTTGTTCGCCGAATCCGGATGGCATTCGGGATAGGCGGCGACGGACAGCTCGAACGGCGCGACCTGCTTCAGGCCGGCAACGAGCGCGGTGGCATTCTCATAGCCCTCGGGGTGCGGGACGAAGCGGCCGCCCTCGCCCGGATCGCCGCGCAGCGCGACGATGTGGCGCACGCCGGTTTCCCAATAGTCGCGGGCGATCGCGTCGATCTCCTCGCGGGTCGCGTCGACGCAGGTGAGATGCGCGGCGGGCGCCAGCTTGGTCTCGCGGATGATCCGCCCGACCGTCGCATGGGTGCGCTCGCGGGTCGAGCCGCCGGCGCCATAGGTGACGGAGACGAAGCGGGGGCTGAGCGGCGCCAGCGTCTGGATCGATTCCCAGAGCTGGGTCTCCATCGCCTCGGTCTTCGGCGGGAAGAATTCGAAGCTGACCGCGATATCGCCGACAACGTCCTCGAACAGACGGCGGCCAAGGTCGGGTGAAGTCTCGCGCGAACTCATATTTGCGGATATAAAGATATCTTTATATCCGTCAAGTTAAGAGGCGGGCCACGGGCTATTATCAAGGCGGGGTGTGACTTTCCTGCCCTCACCCTCCCACGCCTTCGGCGCGGGCCCCTCCCTCTCCCCAAATGGGAGAGGGGTCGGAGGAAGACGTCGACCTGACTTCCCTCTCCCGTTTCGGGGAGAGGGAGGGGCCCATCGCTTCAGCGATGGGAGGGTGAGGGTTTGGAGGGCTCAGGCGACGACCTTGAGCCTCTGCTCAGGCCGCGCGCCCATCCAGAGCGTCACGGTGAGCTCGCCGCCGCCGAGATGCTCGACCACCCGGCCGTCGAGGCCGGCCTCTTCCAGGTGCTTCAGCATCGCCTCGTCGGCGAAGCCGAGGCGGATATGGGCGTCGGCGCTGCGCAATTCCTCGCGCTCGTGCGGCGCGAAATCGACGATGATCAGCCGCCCGCCCGGGCCGAGCAGCCGCGCCGCCTCGGCCACCGCGGCGGCCGGGTTCTGCGCATAATGGAGAACCTGGTGGATGATCACCGTGTCGGCGGAATCGGCGCCAAGCGGCAGCGCGTACATGTCGCCCTGGCGGAGCTCGGCGTCGAGCCCGGCCTCGGCCAGCTTGGCGCGGGCGAGGCGGAGCATTTCCGGGCTGCGGTCGATCCCCACCGCCTTCTCCGCGCCGGGCCCGAACAGCTGCAGCATCCGGCCGGTGCCGGTGCCGATGTCGACGAGGCGGCCGATCGGCCCGTCCGCCAGCGCCCGCCCGATCGCCGCCTCGACCTCGCTCTCGGCGACGTGCAGCGAGCGCAAGGCATCCCAGTCGGCGGCGTGGCCGGCGAAATAGCGCTCGGCGGCGGCGGCGCGGTCGGCGCGCACGGCGGCGAGGCGGGCGGCATCGGCGGCGGTCCAGGGATCGGCGCCGTCCAGCCCGGCCCAGCGGTCGACCAGCTGGAAGAGCGGCTCGATCCGGCGGCGCGGGCCGAGGCTGAGGAACACCCAGCTGCCCTCCTTGCGCCGCTCGGCGAGGCCGGCGTCGATCAATATCTTCACATGGCGGGAGACGCGGGGCTGGCTCTGACCGAGCACCTGGGCGAGCTCGCCGACGCTCAGCTCCATGGCGCGCAGCAGCATCAGGATCCGCATCCGGGTCGGATCCGCCAGAGCCGCGAAGATGCGCGAGGGCTGCGCCATGACTTGAAGACATAAAGATATCTTTATGTCCGGGTCAAGGCGGCGGGGCTGCCGCGCCGGAGCGGAAGGCCTTTCTCCGATTCCCAACCCGAATGGTAGAGAAGTCTAGACTCGGGCGTTCCGATGCAATAATATCGCGCGCGCTGGTGGGCCATGAGGGGGCCTGCGGGCCGCTTGCGGTGCCTTCCAGCCTGAACCATGGTTCCCTCGCAACCCGCTATTCAACTGAAGGAATTCCCAGTGAAGAAGATCGCTCTTTCCGTCGTTATCGCTTCGACCGTCGCTCTCGCCGCTTGCGGCGGCGGCGCGACCAACAACGTCACCACCGACACGCAGAATGCGGTGCAGAACGCGACCGACACGATGAACGCCGCCGCTGCCACCGCGCAGAACATGACGGCTGCCGCCTCCAACGAGATGAACGCTGCCGCCGGCCAGATGCAGGACGCTGCCAACGGCATGACCGCCGCTGCCGCGAACGCGACCAACGCCGCGCACTAGGAAGAAGAGCGGCTCGCCGCTCCAATTCGGGAACAGGGCCGCGCGTCTTCGTGACGCGCGGCCCTTTTTCTTTGCCGCGCGTTCAGGCAAGAACGTGGCCGGGCTCCGGGCGGGAGAGAGATGAGATGAGGAAGGGCCTGACCACGATCTGCGCGCTGCTGCTGGCAGCGGGCCTCGCCGCCTGCAACCGCGGCGGCGGCAATGGCAGCGACGAGGACCGGCTGAACCAGGCCGCGGGCATGCTCGACAACGGCGTTTACGACACTTCGGCCGACGATGCCGCGCTCAACCAGGCCGAGCTTCCCGCCGACCAGGCGGGGCCGGCCGATGGCGCGGCGGCGAATGTAGCCGCGCCGGGCAATGCGGCGGCGGCCGGCAACACCGCAGGTAACCGGCAATAGAAAAGGGCCGGAGCGTCGCCGCCCCGGCCCTTTCTTTCGACTGAACGCCTGAGCGCGTGGACCTAGAAGTCCATGCCGCCCATGCCGCCCATGCCGCCGCCGCCCATGGGCATGGCCGGCTTGTCCTCGGGGGTCTCGCTCACCGCCGCTTCGGTGGTGATGAGCAGGCCCGCGACGCTGGCGGCATCCTGGAGCGCGGTGCGCACGACCTTGGTCGGATCGATCACGCCCGCGGTGACCAGATTCTCGTAGACCTCGGTCTGGGCGTTGAAGCCCATCGTCTGGTCCTCGCCGTCGATCAGCTTGCCGGCGACGACGGCGCCGTCATGGCCCGCATTCTCGGCGATCTGGCGGACCGGCGACTGCAGCGCCTTGCGGACGATGTCGATGCCGCGGGTCTGGTCGTCATTCACGCCGCTCAGGCCCTCGAGCGCCTTGATGGCATAGAGCAGGGCGACACCGCCGCCCGGCACGATGCCTTCCTCGACCGCGGCGCGGGTCGCGTGCAGCGCGTCGTCGACGCGGTCCTTGCGCTCCTTCACCTCGATCTCGGACGAGCCGCCGACCTTGATCACCGCGACGCCGCCGGCGAGCTTCGCCAGACGCTCCTGGAGCTTCTCGCGGTCATAGTCGCTGGTCGTCGTCTCGATCTGGGCGCGGATCGCCTCGACCCGGCCCTTGATGGCATCGCCATCGCCGGCGCCGTCGACGATCGTGGTATTGTCCTTGTCGATCGTGATGCGCTTGGCCTGGCCGAGCATGCCGACGGTGACGTTCTCGAGCTTGATGCCGAGATCCTCGCTGATCATCTCGCCGCCGGTCAGGATGGCGATGTCCTCGAGCATCGCCTTGCGGCGATCGCCGAAGCCCGGCGCCTTCACGGCCGCGACCTTGAGGCCGCCGCGCAGCTTGTTGACCACCAAAGTGGCCAGCGCCTCGCCCTCGATATCCTCGGCGATGATCAGCAGCGGCCGGCCCGACTGGACGACCGCTTCCAGGATCGGGAGCATCGCCTGCAGGTTCGAGAGCTTCTTCTCATGGATGAGGATGTAGGGGTCGGAAAGCTCGACCTGCATCTTCTCGGGGTTGGTGATGAAATAGGGCGAGAGGTAGCCGCGGTCGAACTGCATGCCCTCGACGACGTCGAGCTCGAACTCGAGGCCCTTGGCCTCCTCGACCGTGATCACGCCTTCCTTGCCGACCTTCTCCATCGCCTCGGAGATCTTCTCGCCGACGACGGTGTCGCCATTGGACGAGATGATGCCGACCTGGGCGATCTCGTTGGAGCCGGAAACCGGCTTGGAGCGCGCCTTCAGATCCTCGACGACCTTGCCGACGGCGATATCGATGCCGCGCTTCAGGTCCATCGGGTTCATGCCCGCGGCCACGGACTTCATGCCCTCGCGGACGATCGACTGGGCCAGCACGGTGGCGGTGGTGGTGCCGTCGCCGGCGAGGTCGTTGGTCTTCGACGCGACCTCGCGCAGCATCTGCGCGCCCATATTCTCGAACTTGTCCTTCAGCTCGATCTCCTTGGCGACGGTGACGCCGTCCTTGGTGATCCGGGGAGCGCCGAAGCTCTTGTCGAGGACGACGTTGCGGCCCTTGGGGCCGAGCGTGACCTTCACCGCGTCGGCGAGGATGTCCACGCCGCGCATGATCCGCTCACGGGCGTCACGCGAGAAGCGTACGTCTTTCGCTGCCATATTCCATGTTCCTTCTTGTCTCGTGCTCCGGCGAAGGCCGGAGCGTTGTGCGCGGGGCTCCGGCCTGCGCCGGAGCAGACCAGCAGAATTCAGCCGACGATGCCGAGGATGTCGCTCTCTTTCATGATGAGCAGATCCTCGCCGTCGATCTTCACTTCCGTGCCCGACCATTTGCCGAACAGGATGCGGTCGCCGGCCTTGACGTCGAGCGGGGTGACGGTGCCGTCCTCGGCCTTCGCGCCGGAACCGGCGGCGACGACTTCGCCTTCCTGCGGCTTTTCCTTGGCGCTGTCGGGGATGATGATCCCGCCGGCGGTCTTCTCCTCGGCCTCGACGCGGCGGACGAGCACCCGATCGTGGAGCGGTCGAAACTTCATGCCTTCACCTTTCTGATGTGCACTTGAATGATGTTGTTAGCACTCAGTCCCCCCGAGTGCCAATGCGCGCGATTTAGGCGCTCCGCGTGACAGGTCAAGGACTCGGGGGCCGATTTGTGCCGCTATGAGCCGCGAAATCCGCCAGCCCAGCCAAAAGCGCCGACCCGAAGGGTAAAGGGGACGAGGGCGGCGGCGCAGGCCGGCGGGGCCGCCGCCGCGTTTACAGCGCGCCGCCGCTGGGCTAGCCCGAAACGGGCGATGGAGCTTGAGTAATGCGGTTCGTCGGCAAGGCATGGAGACTGCTGGTCGGGATCAAGGACGGGCTGGTCCTGATCCTGATGCTGCTGTTCTTCGGGGCGCTCTACGGGGCGCTGTCGGTGAGCCCCTACAAGGACAGCGCGCGCCAGGGCGCGCTCCGGCTGAATTTGTCCGGTGCGATCGTCGAGCAGCCGTCGCGCGCGGATCCGCTGGCGGCGGCGCTCGGCGGCGGCCCGGCGACGCGCGAATATCGCGTCGCCCAGCTCGTTCGCGCGCTCGACGCCGCCGCGACCGACCACCGGATCCGGGCGGTGGCGCTGGACCTCGATATCTTCGTCGGCGGCGGCCAGACCGCGATCACCGATGTCGGCGCCGCGCTCGACCGGGTCCGCCGCGCCGGCAAGCGCGTCGTCGCCTATGCGACCGGCTATACGGACGACGGCTACCAGCTCGCCGCCCATGCCGACGAAATCTGGCTCGACCCGCTGGGCGCGGTATTGTTCACCGGCCCGGGCCGGTCCAGTCTCTATTATGCCGGCCTGCTGCAGCGGCTCGGCATCACCGCCCATGTCTATCGGGTCGGCCAGTTCAAGTCGGCGGTCGAGCCCTATACGAGGAGCGACCTGTCGCCCGAGGCGCGCGCCGCCTTGCAGGCGCTCGCCAACTCGCTCTGGGAGATGTGGCAGGGCGATGTGAGCGGGGCGCGCCCCCGCGCGAGGATCCGCGAATGGGCCGCCAATCCGCAAGGCTTCGTCGACGCGGCCGGCGGCGACCTCGCCCGGGCGGCGCTCGCCGCCGGCCTCGTCGACCGGATCGGTGACCGCGCCGCCTTCGGCCGCCGCATGGCCGAGCTGGCCGGCAATGACGATGACCGCGTTCCGGGGCGCTACGACGCCGTGCATTACGAGGCCTGGGCCGACGAGCATGACGTGACCGGCGACGGCGGGTCGATCGGCATCCTCACCGTCGCCGGCGAGATCGTGGACGGCCATGCCGGGCCCGGCACGGCGGGCGGCGACACGATCGCCGAGGCGATGGAGCGCGGGCTCGACAGCGGCGACCTGCGCGCGCTGGTGGTCCGGGTCGACAGCCCGGGCGGCTCGGTGCTCGCCTCGGAGCAGATCCGCCGCGCGGTGCTGGCGGCGAAGCAGCGCGGCCTGCCGGTGGTGATCTCGATGGGCTCGGTCGCGGCATCGGGCGGCTATTGGGTGGCGACCGCGGGCGACATCATCTTCGCCGAGCCGTCGACGATCACCGGCTCGATCGGCGTGTTCGGCATCCTGCCGAGCTTCGAGGGCTCGCTGCAGCGGCTCGGCATCGGCGTCGACGGCGTCCGCACCACCCCGCTCTCCGGCGAGCCGGATCTGCTGCGCGGGCCGTCGCCCGAGGCGAACCGGCTGCTGCAGACCGGGATCGAGAGCACCTACCGCCGCTTCATCCAGCTGGTCGCGGAGGCGCGGCACCTGACCCCGGAGCGGGTCAACGAGATCGCGCAGGGCCGGGTCTGGAGCGGCGGCGCGGCGCGGCAGCTCGGCCTGGTCGACCGCTTCGGCGGCCTCGACGATGCGGTGCGCGAGGCGGCGCGGCGCGCGGGCATCGACCCCGACGATGCGCGGACCACCTATCTCGAGCGGCGGCCGGGCTTCCTCGCCCGCTTGTTCGCGGGCGCCGGCACGGAGGCCATTGCCGGCGCGCCGCGCGACGTCTTCACCCGGCTGGCGCAGCGGCCGCAGGCCTTGCTCGAGCGCGCCGTCCACGACGCCGGAGCGCTGGCCGCCGGCCCGGCGATCCAGGCGCGCTGCCTCGAATGTCCGGCGGTCGCGCCGCTGCCGCGGCTCCGGGCGGAGACGGGCGGCAACTGGCTCATCCGGCTGCTCGCCGCCATCGTGCGGTGAAGGTCCGCGCCGCAGGACCGGACGACGCCGCGGCCATCGCCGCCATCTACGCACCCTATGTGACCGGCACCGTCGTCTCGTTCGAGACCGAGGCGCCCGACGCCGCGGAGATCGCGCGGCGCATGACGGAAGCGGCCACGCATTATCCCTGGCTGGTCGCCTGCGACCCCGATACCGGGGCGGTGCGCGGCTATGCCTATGCCGCCGCCTTCCGCACGCGGCCGGCCTACCGGTTCAGCGTCGAGACCACCGTCTATGTGGCGGACGACGCGCAGCGGCGCGGCGCCGGGACCTCGCTCTACCGGACCTTGCTGCCGATCCTGGAGGCGCAGGGCTATGCCCAGGCGATCGCCGCGATCACCCTGCCCAATCAGGCGAGCGTGACGCTGCACGAGCGGCTCGGCTTCCACCGGGTCGGGACCTATGAGAAGGTCGGCTTCAAATTCCGCGAATGGCGCAGCGTCGGCCTCTGGCAGCGGCCGCTTTGCCCGCTCTCGACCCGGCCGGAGGAGCCGAAGCCGTTCAGCGCGGTCTGGACCGGGCCTCCGCGGCCCTGATCGCCGCCCAGTCGAGCGGGCCGGAGACGAAGCGCTGGCGGAGGCGCTCGAGGGACATGCGATTGCCGTCGCGGAAGAAGCCGAACAGCAGCCGGCCCGCCTCATTGTCCGCATAGCCCGTGCCGGTCAGCCGGACGCGGGTACGGGTGGCGTCGACGCTTTCCAGCTCGATGAAGACGGTCACCCGGGCGTAGACGTCGAAATGCGGGAAGCCCTGCGGCGCCCGCACGGTGCGGAAGACGAGCAGGCGGCCGGGCAGGCGGGCGAGGAAATGCTGGCGGATCAGGCTTGGGTCGCCGGGCCGGGCCGCGGGATTGTAGCTGCCCTCGATCGCGTCGGGATCGTCGGCCGGGACCCAGGAGACCGGCGTCGCCCAGGTTCGCCAGCCCTCCGGCGTGGCCACCGCTGCCCAGACGGCGTCGCGGGATGCCGGCACGATCACCTCGTGCGACAGGGTCAGCGTCCCGTCCGCCTCACGGCGGTCGGCGATCGCGACCTCCTGCGCGGAGGCGGCGGCCGGGGCGAGGAAGAGCAGGGCGGCGAGCGCGAGTCTCAGCATGGGCGCACTGTTGATTGAACGTTCAATCAAGTCAAGTGGCCTCAGCGCTGATAAGCCGGCAGGGCCCAACCCCTGAGGATGGCGAGGCCGCGGAGGGCGAAGCCGGCGAGGGCGGCGATGATTGCGGCGAGGCCCGGCTCGACCCCTGCCCGGGTCAGCCCGACATAGGTGGCGGCAGAGAGGCCGGCGGCGGTGACGTAGAGCTCGGGGCGCATCAGGATCGAGGGCTCGCCGGCGAGCACGTCGCGGATGATGCCGCCGAAACAGCCGGTCAGCACGCCCATGCCGAAGGCGGGGATCGTCTCGAGCCCGAAAGCGAGCCCCTTGGCGGCGCCATAGGTCGAGTAAGCGGCGAGACCAACGGCATCGAGCCAGTCCAGCGTCTTGCCCTTCCAGAGCTTCGCCGGGAGCAGCCAGAGCGCCAGCGCCGCGCCGAAGCAGATCAGCAGGGTGGCATTGTCGTGCACCCAGAAGACCGGCGCGCCGATCAGGAGGTCGCGCACCGTGCCGCCGCCGACGCCGGTCACCACCGCGAAGAAGACGAAGGTGACGACCGTCTGCTTCTTCACCGCCGCGAGCAGGGCGCCGGACAGCGCGAACACGGCGATCCCGGCCATGTCGAGGAAATCGAGGATCGGGCCGAGCGCGGCGGGGAGGTGGGCGACGGGCATGTCGCCGCGCCCTTAGCACGGGTGAGGAATGAACATCATTGGTCATCCCGGCGGAAGCCGGGACCCATGAACACGGATACTAAAGGAGAAGCACCATCGCATTCGCCAGTTCGGAAACGACGGTGTTCATGGGTCCCATTGGCAGGTCGCTACGTCTCCCAGACGTAGCTGGACAATGCGGGGCATTGTCCACCTGTCAATTTCGCCGGGATGACTATTTACTCGGATGCGGACGGGCGCCAGCAGCTCTATCCGTGCTCCGGCGAAGGCCGGAGCGTTGCGAGGATATGGCGCCGCAATCGGCCAGCGCTCCGGCCTTCGCCGGAGCACATCGTTGGAGGCCCGCCTTCCCGCCTCGCCTCAAATATGGATCGGCTTGCCCGTTACCGCCATCGCCGCTTCCTTCAGCGCCTCACTATGGGTCGGGTGGGCGTGGCAGGTGTAGGCGATGTCCTCCGAGGTGGCGCCGAACTCCATGGCGAGCGCTGCCTCGGCGATCATCGTGCCGGCGACCGAGGCGATGATCCAGGTGCCGAGCACCCGGTCAGACTTCGCGTCGGCGATCACCTTGACGAAGCCGTCGCCTTCCTTGTTGGTCTTGGCGCGGCTGTTGCCGAGCATCGGGAATTTGCCGACCTTGACCTCGTGGCCGGCCGCCTTCGCATCCTCCTCGGTGAGGCCGACGCCGGCGATTTCCGGCATGGTGTAGACGACCGACGGGATCACGTCGTGGTTCACGATGCCGATCTGGCCGGCGAGGATCTCGGCGACGGCAATGCCCTCGTCCTCCGCCTTGTGGGCGAGCATCGGGCCCGGCGTGACGTCGCCGATCGCATAGATGCCGGGGACGCTGGTGCGGAAATCGTGATCGACCTCGATCTGGCCGCGCTTGTTGGTCGCGAGGCCGGCCTTGTCGAGGTCCAGCCCGTCGGTATTGGGCTTGCGGCCGATGGAGACGAGCACGGTATCCGCCTCGATCGTCTCCGCGGCGCCGCCCGCGGCGGGCTCGACGGTCAGGGTGACGCCCTTCTTTCCGGCCTTGGCGGCGGTGACCCTTGTCGAGGTGCGGAACGCGAAGCCCTGCTTCTTCAGGATCTTCTGCGCTTCCTTGCGGACCTCGCCGTCCATGCCGGGGAGGATCTGGTCGAGAAACTCGACGACGGTGACCTCGGCGCCCAGCCGCCGCCAGACCGAGCCCAGCTCCAGTCCGATCACGCCGCCGCCGATCACGACCATCGTCTCCGGCACCTGCGTCAGCTCGAGCGCGCTGGTCGAATCGACGATCCGGTCATGGTCGATCTCGACGCCGGGCAGCGGCATCACGCTGGAGCCGGTGGCGATGACGATATGCTTGGCCTTGTAGGCGGTGCCGGCGACAAGGATGCTGTCCTTGCCGGTGAATTTGGCATGACCCTTCAGCCAGCTGACCTTGTTCTTCTTGAACAGGAATTCGATGCCGCCGGTCAGCCCCTTGATCGCCTCCAGCCGCGAGCCGTGCATGGCATCGAGATCGAGCTCCAGCCCGGAGGTCTTCACCCCCCATTTGGCGAGCGCACCATTACGCGCCTCCTCATAGAGCTCGGAGGCGTGAAGCATGGACTTGGAGGGGATGCAGCCGACGTTGAGGCAGGTGCCGCCAAGCGTCTCGCGGCTGTCCGCGCAGGCGGTCTTCAGGCCCAGCTGCGCGGCCCGGATCGCCGCCACATAGCCGCCCGGCCCGGCGCCGATCACGATCACATCGAAGTCAGTGTCAGACATTTTCAAACCTTCCAGTGCTCCGGCGAAGGCCGGAGCGTTGGCCCTGCGCGCCGTCAATCGGGACTTCGTTTCTCATCTCCGACTGCATTGCGCTTCATCCAGCGCTCCGGCCTTCGCCGGAGCACAACCTGTGTTTCAGAACAAGCTCTCGTACAAATCAGTCCAGTCCGGATTGCGCTCCTCGATCAGACGGACCTTCCACGCCCGCTTCCATTTCTTCATCCGCCACTCGCAGGCACGCGCATCCTGCAGATCCTCGAAATATTCGAACCAGACCAGCGATGTGCAACCCTTGTCCTTCGAATGCCCCTCAATAGCCCTGGTGCGATGTTGCCAGGCGCGCCCGGGAAGATCGCTGGTCACGCCGAGATAGGTCTGTCCTCGCCGGTGGTTCGCCATCAAGTAGACCCAGCCCGGCTTCATGGCCCTCCGCCAGCCCTTTCGTGCTCCGGCGCAGGCCGGAGCGTTGGCCACCCGCGCGAAGAGTCGGGATTTACCTCCAGATTCATCGCGCTTCATCCAGCGCTCCGGCCTTCGCCGGAGCACGATCATCACAAATCAATCAGCAGCCGCGTCGGATCCTCCAGCGCTTCTTTCATGCGCACCAGGAAGGTGACCGCCTCGCGGCCGTCGATCAGGCGGTGGTCGTAGCTGAGCGCGAGATACATCATCGGGCGGGCGACGATCTGGCCGTCCTTGACCACGGCACGCTCCTCGATCCGGTGCATGCCGAGCACGGCGCTTTGCGGCGGGTTGATGATCGGGGTGGAGAGCAAAGAGCCGAAGACGCCGCCATTGGAGATGGTGAAGGTGCCGCCCTGCATCTCCTCCAGCTTCAGCGTGCCGTCTTTCGCGCGCTTGCCGAAATCGGCGATCGTCTTCTCGATCTCGGCGAAGCCCAGGTCCTGCGCGTCGCGGATCACCGGGACGACGAGGCCGTGCGGCGCCGAGACCGCGACCGAGACGTCGACATAATGATGGTAGACGATCTCCTCGCCCTCGATCGAGGCGTTGACCGCGGGCACGTCGCGCGCCGCCAGGACCGCCGCCTTCACGAAGAAGCCCATGAAGCCGAGGCGGATGCCATGCTTCTTCTCGAACAGGTCCTTATATTTGCTGCGGGCCGCCAGCACCGCCGTCATGTCGACGTCGTTGAAGGTGGTGAGCAGCGCGGCGGTGTTCTGGGCCTCCTTCAGGCGGTGCGCGATCGTCTGGCGGAGCCGCGTCATGCGGACGCGCTCTTCGCGGCGCCCCTGACCCTGTGCTCCTGCGGAGGCAGGAGCGGCCGCGTCCAACGCTCCGGCCTTCGCCGGAGCACTGGGCGGTGCTGGCGGCTCGGCCTTCGTTTCGGCTGCCGCGGCGAGGACGTCGTCCTTGGTGATGCGGCCGTCCTTGCCGGTGCCCTTGATCCTGGAGGGGTCGAGATGATGCTCCAGCACGACCCGGCGCACGGCGGGAGACAGGGTCAGGTTCGAGCCCTCGTCGCCTTCCCCGGCATGCGGTTCTTGGGCAGGCGCCGGCGGGGGCGCGGGCGCTTCCGTGGCCCTGACCTCCGGCGTCTCGCCGGGGCCGGGCGGGTTGCCCGGCGTGGCGGCGGCGCCGGCGGTGATGGTGGCGATCACCGCGCCGACCGCGACGGTATCGCCGGCCTTGACCAGCTGATCGCCCATCGTGCCCGAGACGGGCGAGGGCACCTCGACGGCGACCTTGTCGGTCTCCAGGCTCGCGACCGGCTCGTCCTGCGCGACCGGTTCGCCCGGCTGCTTCAGCCACGCGCCGAGCGTCGCCTCGGTGATCGATTCGCCCAGCGTCGGCACTTTGACTTCGGTGGCCATGTTTCTCTTTCTAACTGGCTTTGCGTTGCGTTCCGGCGCCGTCGCCATGACCCAGCGCGGCGGCGATCAGGGCCGCCTGCTCGGCGAGATGGCGCTTGGCAAGGCCGGTGGCGGTCGAGGCGGAGGGCTCGCGGCCGGCATAGACGGGCCGCTTCGGCTTCAGATTGGCCTCGCCGAGCCGGCGCTCGAGACGCGGCTCGACATGCGCCCAATAGCCCTGATTCTTCGGCTCCTCCTGCGCCCAGACCACCTCTTCGAGCCCGGTCATGCGCTGCAGGCGGGCGAGCAGGGCCTCGCCCGGGAAGGGGTAGAGCTGCTCGATCCGGACGATCGCCGTGTGCCTGTCGCCGGCCTTGTCGCGCGCCTCGAACAATTCGTAGGCGAGCTTGCCGGTGCAGAGGACCAGGCGGCGCACGTCCTTGTCGGCCGGCGCGTTCGGATCGGAGAGGATGCGCCGGAAGTGGCTGTCGCCGGTGAAGTCGGCGAGGCTGGAGACGGCCAGCTTGTGCCTGAGCAGCGACTTGGGCGTCATGATCACCAGCGGCTTGCGGAAATCGCGGTGCATCTGACGGCGCAAGATGTGGAAATAATTGGCCGGGGTCGTGCAATTGGCGACCTGCATATTGTCCTCGGCGCACAGCTGCAGGTAGCGCTCGGGCCGCGCCGAGCTGTGCTCGGGGCCCTGGCCCTCATAGCCGTGCGGCAGCAGCAGGACGAGGCCGGAGGCGCGCAGCCACTTGGCCTCGCCGGCGGCGATGAACTGGTCGATGATCGTCTGCGCGCCATTGGCGAAATCGCCGAACTGGGCCTCCCAGAGGACCAGGGTCTGCGGGCTGGCCAGCGACCAGCCATATTCGAAGCCGAGCACGCCGAACTCCGACAGCGGCGAATCCCGGACCTCGAAGCGGGCGGGGCCGATTTGGGTCAGCGGGATATATTTGCGGCCGTCATTCTGATCGACCCAGACCGAATGGCGCTGGCTGAAGGTGCCGCGGCCGCTGTCCTGGCCGGACAGGCGGACCGGATGATCCTCCCGAAGCAGGGTGCCGAAGGCGAGCGCCTCGGCGGTCGCCCAGTCGAAATTCCCGCCGCTCTCGAACATCTCGCGGCGGCCGTCGATCACCCGCTGCAGCGTCTTGTGGACGGCGACGTCGCCGGGGACGGTGGTCAGGATCTTGCCGATCTCGCGGACGGTTGCCTCGGCGACGCCGGTGCCGACGTTGCGCCGCTCGGTGATCGCCTCCTGCGGCCGGTGCAGGCCGGCCCATTTGCCCTCGAACCAGTCGGCCTTGTTGGGCAGATAGGACTTGGCCGCCTCGAACTCGTTCTCCAGCTGGGCGGTGAAGGCGGCGACCTCGCCGTCGAGCCAGCCTTCTTTGATCACGCCCTCCTTGGCGAGCCGCGCCGCATAAAGCTCGGAGATCGGCGCGTGCCGGCGGATCTCCTTGTACATGAGCGGTTGGGTGAAGCTCGGCTCGTCGCCCTCATTGTGGCCGAAGCGGCGGTAGCACCACATGTCGATGACGATGTCGCGCTTGAAGGTCTGACGGAACTCGATGGCGAGCTTGCAGGCGAAGGTGACCGCCTCCGGATCGTCGCCATTGACGTGCATGATCGGCGCCTGGACGGCCTTGGCGACGTCGGACGGATAAGGCGAGGAGCGGGCGAATTGCGGGCTGGTGGTGAAGCCCACCTGATTGTTCACCACGAAGTGGATGCAGCCGCCCGTATTGTAGCCCGGGATGCCCGAGAAGCCGAAACATTCGGAGACGATGCCCTGGCCGGCGAACGCCGCGTCGCCATGGAGCAGGACAGGGAGGACCTCCGAGCCGTCCAGGTCGCCCCGCGCGATCTGCTCGGCGCGGGTCTTGCCGAGCACGACCGGATCGACCGCCTCGAGATGGCTGGGATTGGGGACCAGGCTCAGATGCACCCTGATCCCGTCAAACTCGCGGTCCGAGGAGGTGCCGAGATGATATTTGACGTCGCCCGAGCCGCCGACATCCTCGGGATTGGCCGCGCCGCCGGCGAATTCGGAGAAGATCGCGCGATAGGGCTTGCCCATCACGTTGGAGAGGACGTTGAGGCGTCCTCTGTGGGACATGCCGAGCACGAGCTGGCAGATGCCGAGCTGCCCGCCATATTTGATCACCGCCTCCAGCGCCGGGACCATCGCCTCGCCGCCGTCGAGGCCGAAGCGCTTGGTGCCGACATATTTGCGGGCGAGGAACTTCTCCCACTGCTCGGCCTGGACGACCTTGGTCAGGATCGATTGCTTGCCCTCGGGGGTGAAGCGGATCTCCGCCTCGCGCCCCTCCATCCTGTCCTGCAGGAAGCGGCGCTCCTCCAGGTCGTTGATGTGCATATATTCGAGGCCGAGCTTGCCGCAATAATTGCGGCGGAGGATCTCGACGACCTCGCGGACGGTCGCCTTTTCGAGGCCGAGCGCGCCGCCGAGCCAGACCTCGCGGTCCAGCGCGGCGCCGGTTAAGCCGTGATATTCGGGGGTGAGCTCGGCCGGCATCTCGCGCTTGGCGAGGCCGAGCGGATCGAGGTCGGCGGCGAGATGCCCGCGCACCCGGTAGGTGCGGATCAGCATCATCGCGCAGATGGAATCGTTGGCCGCCTGCTCGACCTCGGCTTCGCTCGCGCCCGCGGCGACGGCAGCGGTCTTCGCCTTCGCCGCGACCGCCTCGATCGACATCAACGTCGGATCGAGCCCGTCATTCAGCGCGTCCAGCTCGACCACCGGCCAGTTGGCCCGTGCCCAGCTGGGGCCCCGCTCCCGCTCGCCGTCATACATGTCCACGTCTTATCGCCTTCTGTGGGACCGGGGACAGTTACGGGTAACTGTCCCCATCAGGTGCCCTGCGCGCCTCTAGACCAGTTCTTTCCCGTTCAAAAGCGCGGCGAGGGTGGTGCCGAGTTCCGACGGGCTTTGCGAGACCCGGATGCCGGCCGCTTCCATCGCCGCGATCTTGCCCTCGGCGCCGCCCTGGCCGCCGGAGACGATGGCGCCGGCATGGCCCATGCGCCGGCCCGGCGGCGCGGTGCGGCCGGCGATGAAGCCGACGACCGGCTTGCGGCGTCCGCGCGCGGCCTCGTCCTTCAGGAACTGCGCGGCTTCCTCCTCGGCCGAGCCGCCAATCTCGCCGATCATGATGATCGATTGCGTCGCTTCGTCGGCGAGGAACAGCTCCAGCACGTCGATGAAATTGGTGCCGTTGACCGGATCGCCGCCGATCCCGACCGCGGTGGTCTGGCCGAGGCCGGCATTGGTGGTCTGGAACACCGCCTCGTAGGTGAGCGTACCGGAGCGGCTGACGATGCCGACCGAGCCCTTCGAGAAGATGCCGCCCGGCATGATCCCGATCTTGCACTCGCCAGGGGTCAGCACGCCGGGGCAGTTCGGCCCGATCAGCCGCGACTTCGAGCCGGAGAGCGCGCGCTTCACCTTGACCATGTCGAGCACCGGCACGCCTTCGGTGATCGCGACGATCAAAGGCACCTCGGCGTCGATCGCCTCGAGGATCGAATCCGCGGCGAAGGGCGGCGGCACATAGACCACGCTGGCATCGGCGCCGGTCGCGGCCACGGCCTCGGCCACCGTGTCGAAGACCGGCAGCCCGATATGGGTCGTCCCGCCCTTCCCGGGGGTGACGCCGCCGACCATCTTCGTCCCGTAGGCGAGTGCCTGCTGGGTGTGAAAGGTGCCGGTCTCGCCGGTCATGCCCTGCGTGATGACCCTGGTGTTCGTATCTACGAGAATGCTCATTCGCCGCTATTTGCCTCTAACCGTCACCCCGGCGAAGGCCGGGGCCCAGACCTAAAAAAGGGACTCGAACAGGTCGTTCCAGTCCGGCTTCATCTCTTCAATCACGCGCAGCTTCCAGAGCCGCCTCAATTCCTTCATCTGCTTCTCGCGTCGAATGGCCAGTTCGATGTCGCCGAACTGCTCGAACCAGACCAGCGTCTTGCAGCCATATTTCCGGGTGAAGCCGTCGGCCACGCCTTCCCGATGCTGCCAGATCCTGCCGATGAGGTCGCTCGTAACACCGATGTAGAGCGTGCCGTTGCGTCCGCTCGCCATGATGTAAACGAAACCGCCCTTCTCCATCCACCTCCACCCTCGTCATACCGGCGAAGGCCGGTACCCAGCCCCAAACAAATGATTCTTTGCCTGGTCTGGGCCCCGGCCTTCGCCGGGGTGACGATATAGGTCAGCCCAGCGAGCCATCGATCGCCTTGCAGGCTACGAGCAGCTCCTTCACCGCGTCGACCGAGACCTGGAGATTGGCCCTGGCCTCGTCGTCCAGTTCGATCTCGACGATCTGCTCGACGCCGCCGGCGCCGATGATCACCGGCACGCCCACATAGAGGCCGTCGAGGCCGTATTTGCCTTCGACATAAGCGGCGCAGGGGAGGAGGCGCTTCTGGTCGCCGAGATAGGCCTCGGCCATGGCGATGCCGCTGGTCGCCGGCGCGTAATAGGCCGAGCCGGTGCCGAGCAAGGCGACGATCTCGCCGCCGCCGCCGCGGGTGCGCTTGACGATCGCGTCGATCCGCTCCTGCGTCGACCGGCCCATCCTGATGAGGTCGGGGACCGGGATGCCCGCGACGGTCGAATATTGGACGATCGGCACCATCGTGTCGCCATGACCGCCGAGCACGAAGGTGGTGACGTCCCTGGCCGAGACCTGGAATTCCTCGGCGAGGAAATGGCTGAAGCGGGCGGAGTCGAGCACGCCCGCCATTCCGACCACGCGCTCGTGCGGCAGGCCGGAAAATTCGCGGAGCGCCCAGACCATCGCGTCGAGCGGGTTGGTGATGCAGATCACGAAGGCGTCGGGGGCGTTGTTCCTGATGCCCTCGCCGACCGCCTTCATCACCTTGAGGTTGATCCCGAGCAGGTCGTCGCGGCTCATCCCCGGCTTGCGGGCGACGCCGGCGGTGACGATGATCACGTCCGCGCCCTGGATGTCCTTATAGTCGTTCGAGCCGGTGATCCTCGCGTCGAAGCCCTCGATCGGGCCGCACTGGCTGAGGTCCAGCGCCTTGCCCTGCGGCACGCCCTCGATCACGTCGAACAGGACGATGTCGCCAAGCTCCTTCTGCGCGGCGATATGAGCCAGGGTGCCGCCGATATTGCCGGCACCGATAAGCGCGATCTTCTTGCGAGCCATAGGGGCCCTCCCGCTGAGGAATCAGGACTAAAGCGAAGCGGGCCACGGACGTGGCCCGGCTATGCGGCGCCCGCTTAGACCCCTCGCGCGCGAGGGGCAACCGCCCAGCGCGCAGATTCAGTCTGACTGACCGCCGCCGTCCTCGACATAGCGGCGCTCCCCGGTTTTGGCGTTGAACCAGACGGTCACCATCGCCCCGCTCTCCTGATCGCGGAAGCGTTCGGCGGTGGGCGCCCAGCCGAGCTCGCGCGGCGCCGAGGCGCCCCGGTAAAAGGTCCGCTCGTAGAAGACGCCGAGCGCGAGCAGGCCGGCGACGAGCAGGAACGGCCAGGCGGGTGGCGCAATCACGGTCACCACCAGGGCGCCGAGCAGCATCAGCACCGCGAAGCCCTGGACCAGATCGCGCAGCATCAGCCCTGCTCCGGCTCGGCCCTGACGGCGGTGCCGTAGGCCACGACCTCGTTCATCGTCGAGCCGATATCGCCGGAATCGAAGCGCATCATCACGATCGCATTGGCGCCCATCGCCGACGCATTCTCGACCATCCGGTCCAGCGCCTGCCGCCGCGTATCCTCGACCAGGCGGGTATATTCATGGATCTCGCCGCCGCCGAGCGAGCGCAGGCCCGCCATGATGTTGCTGCCGAGGCCCCGGCTGCGCACGACGACGCCGAAGCACTGGCCGAGCGCCTCGACGACGCGGTGGCCTGCGATATTCTCGGTGGTGGTGACGATCATCGGCTCGATTCCTCCCTCTTCCGCGCAGCATAGGCGCGGCGCGAGGGGCCGTCGAGGCGGACCGATGGGTCAGGAGCCGACAAGGTTCAGGATGTTGCCGTCCTGATCCTTGAACCAGGCGATCCTGAAGTCCTCGCCGACATAGAGATCGCCGCGCTCCTCAAGGCCTTCCATGCCGTCATAATGTTCGAACATGATGCCCCGGGCCCTGAGGTCGGCGACCTCGCGCTCGATGTCGTCCACCTCCCAGGTGACCGCGGTCGCCTTGTTGGTGCCGGCAGAATCGGAGCCGCCTTCGCTTGCGGCTGGCTCCGGTCACGGCACTGCGCTTTCCAGAGCCTGCTGGAGATCGGCCCAGATATCCAGAGCGTGCTCGAGTCCGACCGAAATGCGCACGAGACCCTCGCTGATCTCGCAATTGGTCAGTGCGTCGCCTTCATATCCCGCGTGCGTCATGCTTGCCGGGTGCTCCGCCAGCGTCTCCGGGCTTCCGAGGCTGATGGCCCGCTTGATCAGCCGCAGTCCATCCAGGAACGAGTGGGCGGCGCAGACCCCGCCCGCCAGCTCGAATGCGAGCATCCCGCCAAACCGGCTCATCTGCCTTTGCGCCAGCGCCCGGCTCTCGGCGATCGCCAGGCCCGGATAGTGCACGCGCGTGACGTTGCGGCATCCGGGCAAAGCGGCGGCGATGAACTCGGCTGAGTCGCAATGGCGGTCCATGCGGAGCGCGAGGGTCTTGAGCCCGCGCAGCACGAGATGCGCGTCGAAGCTCGATGTCGACCCTCCGGTCATTTCCTTGATGCCCACATAGCGGGCCCGATCCACGACCGCCGCAGTGGAGATCAATGCCCCGGCCAGCAGGTCGCCATGCCCCCCGAGATATTTGGTCGCGGAATGCACGACCGCATCCGCGCCAAGCGCGAGCGGCCGCTGCAGATAGGGCGTGGCATAGGTATTATCGACGACCAGCAGCGTGCCGTTGCGCCGGCACAGCGCGGCGGTCTCCTCGATATCGATCAACCGCATCGTCGGATTCGCCGGCGTTTCGCAAAAGGCGATCCGCGTGCGCGGGCCCAGCGCCGCGCTGATCTGGTCGGGCTGCGACATGTCGACGAAAGCCGTGCGAACACCGAACCTGGCGAGATGGCTCGACAACAGGACATGGGTGCAGCCGTAAAGCGTCTTGTCCGCGACAATTTCGTCTCCCGCGGCAAGCTGCGACCAGAGCAACGCCGCGATCGCCGCCATTCCGGAACTGGTTACCAGGCCGGCTTCACCGCCTTCCAGCGCAGCGAGCCGTTTTTCCAGCACCGACACCGTGGGGTTGCCGACGCGGTGGTAGAGGTACGCGTCGGACTCTCCGGAGAACCGCCTGACGCCTTCGGCGGCGGACGGGAATGCGTAGGTCGAACTCAGGAAGAGGGGCGGATTGAGCGCGCCATGATAGGCTTCGCCGTCATAGCCGGCGTGAATGGCGCGGGTGGAGAAATCATGGGAATCCGGCTCTTGATCCGGCTGGTCGGTCATTCCTTGCCCCGGTCGCCTGCGCTGCGCCCCGCCGTCATTCGCTGCGCCACGGTCCAGGTCGCGCGATTGTCGGTTGAGGTCTGGGCCCGCCAGCGAAAGCCGCTCTCGCTGATCTCGGAAAAGATCCACTGGAACGGATGACCGTCGTCGTCGGTCGCCTCCATGACGATTTCCGCCCCTTCGACCCGTGCGGTGAACAGGGTGTAATTGTGGTTGAGCACCCCCATCCAGTTCACATGCCAGCGGTCCGCGCCTGCGTCATAGACGCGAATGGTGGTGCCATATCCCAGCAGCGCATCGGGGGCGCTTCTTGCAACGCCCGGCCGATAGGCGATCCACACGTCCTGGATGGCCCGGCCCTGCAGGATCCAGCCGAAATGCCACTCGCCGGTCGTGCGTTGCCAGCTGCCATCCTCCTGCCGGTGCTCGATCACCAGGTCCCAGTCGCCAATCAGCCGTCCGAACGCCGCCATCATCTGTGCCGCCTGCGGGCGATAGGGGCCGTCGGCATGCAGTCCCTGGATGGGGCCGTCGCGCGCGGCTGCAGATGATGCGAGCGTCAGGGACGACAGCGCGGCGAGCGCGATCCTAGCGAGCATGGGCGTTCATCCACGGCAGCAAGAGGGTCATGGCGGCGGCTGCGTCGGGTACGCCGCCACGGTCTGAAAGCGCGTCCTCCGGCGACCGGAAGCGCATGAAATGATGATCGATCCCCGGCAAAAACCGAACCTGGGCGCGCCCCGGATGGCGCCGATTGACGATCGCGCCGATCAGCTCGACGCTTTGCGGGCTTTCGTACCAATCATATTCGCCAAACAGCGCCAGCACCGGCACGTCGAGCGCCTCCCATGCCGCCGCCCAGCGGCGGGCCTGCGCCTGCTGGTGAAAGGCGATGGACCGGCCGAATTGGGTGCTTCCATCGCTACCTGATACCAGCGCCCACGCCGCGCCCAACTCGGGATTGCGTGCGGCGATCTGGGCCGGGGTCAGTCGGTCGAGCAGCATGGCGGAATAGAAGCGCGAAAGGAGTCGCATTCGTTCATCGATCGCCGCACCGCTTGTTCCGGCACGTTCGAGGGCACGGCGCTCGAACCCGAGTTGCCGCTCAAACCAGCTGGACGCGCCGCCGCCCCAGACCGCGATGCCGCGGAGCGGGTTTCCCGCGGCGACCAGCGGAGCGAAATTGGCGCCCATGCTCGCGCCGAACACATAGACGCGGTCCGGATCGACCCAGGCGTTTTGATACAGCGATCGCAAGGCTTGCCTGTGCTGTGCGAGTTCGGTTTCATAATCCAGCCCGCTGCAGGGGCCGCCTTCGCTGTCACCGACACCCGCCTTGTCCAGCCGCATCACTACCAACCCGCTGTCGTGCACCAGCGCACGCACCATTTGCGTCCAGCCGTCTTCCGTGCGGCCGATCTCGACGGTGTCGCACGAGAGCCACTGGACGAAATAGACGGCCGGAAGGCGATGGCGGGTGCCGGCGGGGCGCGTGATGAACGTCCGCAGCCGATAATTCCGGGCGGTGCGCAATTCCCCGATAGCGGTTTCGACTCCGGCGAGGGGTTCGGCGCTCGCCTGGTTCCGCCGGGGCAGCGGCGTGTCCGTTGCATAAGCCGGTGCCGCGGCGAGCAGTCCAACGGTCAGGCAAAAGGCCTCGAAACCCTTCATGCGCTTCATCCTGCGCGGACAATCGGGCTTCCATTCTAGGGTCGCAGGATCTTCGGAGCTTTCAGTTTCTTGATCAATTCAGCCCGTCGGTCGGCGGGCCTCCCCTGCGCCACGCGGCGAAACTGCCTCGGGCTCATCCCGAGTGACGCGCGGAACGCCGCCGAGAAATGCGAATGGCTCGAAAAGCCGAGATCGAACGCAAGCGCCGCGAGATTTTCCTCGCCGTCAGTAAGCCGGGCCGCGGCGCTGGCCAGGCGCAGGTTCAGCAAATAGCGATGGAGCGGGAACCCGGTTGTCGCGCGAAACGAACGGCTGACATAAAAGGGGTTCCTCCGGAATTGTCGCGACAGACCCGCCAATGACCATTTGGCGCTGGGGTCTGCGGTCAGCGCCGCCTCGATGTCCCGGATCACTGCTCGCGCCGGACCGCGGGCCGATGCTGACTGGGGCGTTGCGGGGAGCGCCCGTTCGAGCAATGCGATCGCGCTTTCCTCCACGGCCATTGGCTCGGACAGCGGGTCGGCGGCGACACGCAAGGCGTGGCCGACGACGGCAGGCGTGACCGCGGCGCAGGCGGCGTCGCCGGGCAACGTGTCGAGCAGCCGTCGCGGGACCACATGATCCGAAAAGCTGAAGACGATGCAGGCGTCGCCCCCAGGATCGACATGACTGGTTTTGTAACATTCTCCGGCCCGAAAGAAGGCCGCCTTGTTCGCATTCACGACCTGCGCGGTTTTCCCCCGATGCTTGATGAACCCCCCGCGCTTGACGAAGACGAGCTGGTTGTCGACCGCACATTTCTCGCACGAGCATTTGAGCGTGTCGGGCCGGCACCGCAGCAGCGAAATCCGCGCGACCGGCGACGCGAACAATTCGCGCACGGTCCAGTTCAACGGCTCCTGCGCCGTCGACAGGGCGTTTGGCGTGATGGAAAGCACGGCGCCTCTCTTCCCGCGACCATCGTGCCCGCCCCGCGCGATCGGGGCGGGCGATCCATGTCCCCACCGCGGGCAGGAATAACCCGAGCGGGTCGGGGCCTGTCAAGGCGCGGGCCGGGCGGGGCCTGCGTAAAAAGCGCAAGGATTCGATAGTTGCGCGGGATTGGCACCGATACTCCACGGGACGGGACGGGACGGGACGGGACGGGACGGGACGGGATGGTGGAGGAGGATGGTGTGACGAGAAAGCTTCTGGCGTTGGCTTTTGCTGCCGGCGCCTGGGCGGTTCCCGCCCACGCCGAGGCACAGGGCGATGTCTACGTACGGGGTGAGGTCGGGGTCACCGTCGCCGGACGGGCGAAATTCGATGTGCGCGCCGATCCGGACCTGGACGGCGGCTGGATGATCGCCGGCGCGGTCGGCTATGATTTCAACGGCGTGCCCGGCGGGCCGCGCGTCGAGGGCGAACTGTCCTGGCGGGAGGGCGATCTCGCGGGCGGCGGCACGGCGAACGCGGTCACAGGCATGGCGAACGCCTATTACGACGTCGGTCCTGTCGGCCCGGTCTCTCCCTATCTGGGAGCGGGTCTGGGCTATACGCGGATGAAGCATGATTTCCAGATCGCAAGGGGTCATGCGGGCGCGTTCGCCTGGCAGGCCATGGCGGGTGTCGGAATTCCGCTGACCACCGACCTGACGCTTGATCTCGGCGTCCGCTATTTTTCTGCGCGTGCGGATTTTGAGGATGACCTCAACCTGCCAGTTGGAAACATCCAGCCGATCACCGAATGGCGCGGCGGCTACCGGCAGGTAGCGATCACCGCCAGCCTGCGCTGGTAGACGACTTCAGAGGGGAGACGTATATGGGAAGCAATTTACGGCTGGCGCTTTCGGCGGGCACCATCTCGGGGGGTATCGCCGCGGCCTTCCTCATTCCGCGTCACGACCTTGTCGTCGCCGTGGGCCTGGCGGTACTGATCGGCACCGGCGTCGGCCTGCTTGCCATGTTCGGTCTCAAAGCCGCGCGCCGCACACCCTCTCGCTGACGCCGGGAGCAGGTGCCCGCGGTCGATGTTCCTGGCCGCGAGCTGGCGGCGGCGATGCGCTGAGTCAGTCCTCGCCATGGCCCATGGCCATATAGTCCGCGCTCTGCATCTCGATCAGGCGCGAGGCGGTGCGCTCGAATTCGAAGACGCCGTCGCCGGCGACGTAGAGGCCGTCGGGCGCGGCATCGGCGGCGGCGAGCAGTTTCACCTTATGCTCGTAGAGCGCGTCGATCAGCGTCACGAAGCGCGCCGCCTCGTTGCGGTTCTCCGGCCCCATGCGGGGAATGCCGACGAGGATGACGGTGTGGAAATGGCGGGCGATGGCGAGATAGTCGGCGGCGCCGCGCGGCTCGCCGCAGAGCCGCCTGAAGGAAAAGACGGCGACCCCTTTCAGGCTCTTCGGGACGTGCAGCGTGCGTCCGCCGGGCAGCTTCAATTCCTCGGTCGGCACCTTCGCCCGGTCCTCCACGGGATAATCGGTCAGGCGGAAGAAGGCCCCGGCAAGCGCCTTGGTCGCCGCGGGGCCATTGGGCACATACCAGGTCGGCATGCCGCCGAGCCGGTGCAGGCGATAGTCGGTCGGCCCGTTCAGCGGCACCACCACCAGCTCGCGCTCGACAAGGGCGATGAAGGGAAGGAAGAGCTCGCGGTTGAGGCCGCCCGGATAGAGGTCCTTCGGCGGCCGGTTCGAGGTGGTGATGACGGTGACGCCCGCCTCCAGCAGCTGCGAGAAGAGCCGCGACAGGATCATCGCGTCGGCGCTGTTGTTGATCACCATCTCGTCGAAGCAGAGCAGTTTTGCCTCGTCGGCGATCGCCCTGGCGACGGGCGGGATCGGATCGCCTTCCTCCTTCGCCCGCTCGGCGCGCAGGCGCTCGTGCACCTCCTGCATGAATTCGTGGAAATGGACGCGCCGCTTCGGCGCATAGGGGATGCACCGGAAGGCGAGGTCCATCAGCATGGATTTGCCGCGCCCGACCCCGCCCCACATATAAATGCCCCCGGGCGGCGGCTCGAAGCGCCCGGCCAGCCGCCAGATCAGCGAGCCGCGGCTCTTCGTCTCGGCCAGTTCGTCGGCGAGCCTGTCCAGCGCCGCCACCGCCGCCGCCTGGTCCGGGTCGGGGCGAAGCTCCCCGGCGGCGACGAGGGCGGCATAATGCTCGGCGACGTCGGTCACGGCGTGCGGGCGAACTTGCGCAGCGCGCCGGTGAAGGAGGCGATCAATTCCTCCCCCTGCGTCACCCGCCCGTGGAGGAAGATCAGCCGCCCGGTCTCGCGCAGCAATTCCACCTCGGCGTCGAGCGGCACGCCGATCCGGCCGGGCGAAAGGAAGCGGGTCGAAAGATCCATCGTCACCGCCCGGTTCACCTCCGCTCCGGCGAGCCGTCCGCCGGCGAACAGCGCCATGTCGATGAAGGTCAGGATCGCGCCGCCATGCACCATGTCGCCGAGATTGGAATGGCTCGCGTCCGGAAACATCCGGCAAAGGCCGCGCCCCGGCCCGCCCTCGCGGACCAGCAATTTGCCGAGCACGCGGTTGAACCGGTCGTCGACCTTCACGTCCCAGCTCCACCAGCCGGGATGGTCCGGATCGGGCCGGTGATCGATCAGCGGGTGGACGTCCATGGAGGTGCAGTGGCGGGAAAGACGGGGGCTTTCAAGATAAGCTGGCAGGCTTGGCTCATCATACCCGCAATCTTGCCGCCCCTCGCGGCTGCCGGCCTGACGGTTTGATTGCGCGCCGAGATGGGCCGCGGTCACTTTACTCTTCATGGCAAAAGCTGGAACAGTCCAAGCAAGAGCGTAGGTGAGACGGGCCCCTCGGGGAGCGGATTGATGCCTGTAGCTGCCAGCATTCGCAATCAAAGACCGGGTCAACAAGTCAGGTTTCAGCCATGGTCCGGCCGGCCTGGCGCGATGCTCCCATCGCTTTATCGTTGCGTGGGAGCGCACAGCCGCCGATTTTTCCACTGCAAGATCGGCATCAGCAACAACCCCGACCGTCGATGGCGGGAGGCGTATAGGCCCAACGGGTGGCACCGGATGGATGTGATCTATCAATCACGTTCGCATCGACACGTCTGCCAGGTCGAGAAGGCGCTGGTACGCCGCTTTTTCGAGCGCGATCAGGAGCTTTCCTTCTGGTACTATAATGAGGTGGACGGCGGCGGCGGCCCCAAACCACGTAGCGGTCCATATTTCGTGTATCTGGTATCGGCGAGACGGTATGCCCGGATAGGCTAGACTTTGCGCTGCTGCCCGTGCTGCCCCGCACGTTCTGCGCGGACCGGGCATTTTCTTGCATTGCAGGATTTCATCTGTTCCATCCTCGAAAATGGAACAGACCGCAGATCCAACCTCGCCCCGGGCGCCCACCCGCCACCATCACTTTTCCGGACTTCGATCCGGTTCCGCTCCGCCACCGCCGCGATGGCTGGACGCCGGAGCGGCAGCGACGCTACGTCATTGCCCTGTTCGAGACCGGCCATATGGGCAAGGCCGCCCGCGCCGTCGGCATGACCGAGCAGAGCGCGGCCAGGCTGCGCCGGCGGCCGGACGCCGCTTGCTTCGCCCGCGCCTGCGAGGCCGCCTATGGCGCGGCGCGGCGGCGCTGGGCGCAGGCGCGGCTCGCCTCGACATGCCGAAGGTTCGCCGAAAGGTTCGACTTTTCTTCGTTCCGGGGAAGCTGAACCTTCGAACGATTTGAACCTTCCGCGCGGACCTCGCCTCCTTGGTCACCGTTCCCCGCCAGCGCACTTCCCATCCACGCGCCATCTCGTTCCGCGGCCTGGCGGCTACCGGGCGGGCTCGATTTCCGGTAGACCGTCAGCGATGGATCATCGCTCCGAGATTGCGCGCGGAAGCGAAGAGGAGCGGCTGCTGGCCGCGCTCGACCGGCTGCACCGTCGGGCGATGGGGATAAGCATGCCGGCCTATGGCTCCGCGCGCCGTTCCCCCTTGCCGTTCGCGGCGATCTGGTCCGGCGTCTATCTCCTCGCCGCTGCCGCCGTGCTTGGTCTGTCCGAATATCTCGGGACGCGCGGCGACCCGCGCTTCGTCAGCCTCATTGTCTGGGGACTGGTCTACTTTACGGCCGTCCTGTTCTTCGCGCGAACGGCGACGCTGCGTGTGCTGAATACGGTCCGCCGGGACATCCTCCCTTACGCGACGCCCGCCTATATCGCCGGCGTCGCCGACGATCTCGAGCGCCGCAATGCGGCGCCCGCGCGCTGGGCCGTTCCGCTGATCACGGTCTTGCTCGCCATGGTCGCGAGCGGGGTGGCGCTGGCCAATGAGAAACCGGCAATCGCAGATCTTTATCACTTTTCGCCCGAGCGGATCTTCTGGTCGCTGGTCGCCTGCTACCTCTGCTTCGTCGCCGCGCGTGGCGTCCTTGTCGGCCGTTTCTACGAGCCCTTTGCCCAGCGCCTCGCGCAAGCCGAAGACAGGTTCTACGTGCTCGGCGCGGCGGACACGCCGCTGGTCAGGGCGGTCGCGAGCCTCGGTCAGCAGATGGTCGCCTTATGGGCGATGATCTTCCTCGCCATCCTTTCGATCATGGTGCTGGGTGCCGGCTTCCTCGGACCCTACGGGTTTAGCCGTCATTCGCCATTCCTGTGGTTCGTCGTGCCGGTCGCGGGATTTGCTTCCCTCGGTTACGGCAGCCTCGTCTATCTGCGCAGCGAAGCCGCGATCCGGGAGACTCTGCGGCGTTTTGCCGCAGCTCAGGCGGAGGCCCTGCAACGCCGCTGCAACGCGCAACTCGACCCCGCGGCCGAACGCCTGCCCGACGATCCCGGCGACGTGGACCGGATCAGCGGCTGGCACGACCGGATTCTGGCCGGGGCGCACTACGGCAACCGCCTCGGCACCGTGCTGAGCTTCGTGCTGCCGTTCGTCATGCCGCTGCTGAGCCTGTTCCGCGCGCTCCTCTTCGGGAATTAGGTCGCGGGTTCGTGTCAGAACACAAAGGACTAATCAGACCGCGCGCTCCAGCAGCAGCTTCTTGGTCTCGGCGATCGCCTTGGCGGGGTTGAGGCCCTTGGGGCAGGCGTTCGCGCAGTTCATGATCGTGTGGCAGCGGTAGAGGCGGAACGGGTCCTCCAGTTCGTCGAGCCGCTCGCCCGCATATTCGTCGCGGCTGTCGGCGAGCCAGCGATAGGCCTGGAGCAATATGGCCGGGCCGAGGAATTTGTCGCTGTTCCACCAGTAAGACGGGCAGCTCGTCGAGCAGCAGGCGCAGAGGATGCACTCGTAAAGCCCGTCCAGCTTCGCCCGGTCGTCGGGCGACTGCAGGCGCTCCTTCCCCGAGGGGGTCGGCGTCTTGGTCTTCAGCCAGGGCTCGATCGAGGCATATTGCGCGTAGAAATGGGTGAAGTCCGGCACCAAATCCTTGATCACGTCCATATGCGGCAGCGGCGTGATCCGGACCTCGCCCTTCAGATCCTCGATCGCGGTGGTGCAGGCGAGGCCGTTCCGGCCGGCCATGCTCATCGAGCAGGAGCCGCAAATCCCCTCGCGGCAGGAGCGGCGGAAGGTGAGGCCGGGGTCCTGCTCCGACTTGATCTTGATCAGCGCGTCGAGGACCATCGGGCCGCAGCTGTCGAGGTCCACCTCGAACGTGTCGTAGCGGGGATTGTCGCCGCTGTCGGGATCGTAGCGGTAGATTTTGAACTTCTTCGTGCGCGCGGCGCCGGCGGGCGCGGCGACGTCCTTGCCCTTCCTGATCTTGCTGTTCTTCGGCAGCGTGAATTCGGCCATGCGTGCTCTATCCCTGGTGCGGGGTCGATAACCTTACGCAGCCCGCCTGTCGAGAAGCTCGGCGGCGATGTCGTAGGTGCGCCTGTTATCGACGTCGACCGCATGGGCGCCGTCGGCGAGGATGACTCGCGACACCGTCACGCCGAGCCGGCGTCCGATCCGGTTCATCGCCTGCTCCGTGGTCACCCAGCCGAAGCGCATCAGCAACAGATTGAAGATGCCGAAAGCGTGGGCGATGCGGATCGGATTCTTCATGAACTGGCCGCCGCTGCGAAACGCCTCGGCGCCCTTCAGGCCGCGTTGGGACAGGCCGTACAGGTTGCAGTTGGAGAAGCCGCCGTCCCGGAACTCGTAGAAATTGCGCTGCGCCTCGGGATGGGCGGCCTGGATGTCCTCCTTGCGGGCGAACGCCACGACGATGTCGTCGCCGGCCGACAGCCGGGCGGTCACCTCGCCGACCGCATAGGGGGTGAGCAGCACATTGTCCGCGGTGGTGACCACGATCGGCCCGGTCACGCCCTCGGCTGCGGCGTAGATGCTGTCCGCGATATTGTCGGCGGCCGGGGTGAAGCGCACCGGCAGGCCCGCTGCCTCGGCGACACCGCGCAATTTCTCGTCCGCGCCCGCCTCGACCGCGATGCGGATGTCGGCGATTCCCTCGACCCCGGCCAAAGCGGCGAGAACATGGGCAAGCAGCGGCCTGCCCCGGATCGGCACCAGGCACTTGTGGGTAACCCCCGCCGCTTCCGCGAGCGGGTCGAGCCGGCCGTTCCGCTGGGCGGCGAGGATGATGATCGTGAAGCCTTGCTCAGCCATCCAGCAAACCGTGCCGCCTGAGGCCCTCGTAGAGAATGGTTTCGATCAGTTGCGACTGGGTCATGCCCGCCAGAACGGCCGAGCGACCGTAAACCTTCTGCGACCAGAGATTGGCCTGCAGATTGACCTCGAGGAAGTTGAGCGCGCCGGTCGCCGCGTCGAAGCGGAATTCGAACCGGCCATAATCGAAGGGCCGATATTCCTCGGCCATGATCCGGGTCAGCTCGGCGATCTTCGGCGTCACCTCGGCATTGTCGAACGGCACCAGCTCATATTTGCTCGCCCGCTCGACCAGGTCGCGCTTCTCGTAATAGGTGCGCAGGTGCGTCGGATCGGCCTGCTCGAACAGCATCATCGGCATCACCACCGGCTCGCCGTCGACGGTGATCACCGGGATCTCGACGTCGCTGCCGTTGAGGAAGGGCTCGACGATCGCGTCATGGCCCTCGCTATGGATCGAGGCGACCGCCGCCTCGACGCCCGCCCAGTCATGCGCATCCTGCACGCCCCAGCTCGCCGAGGAGGCATTGGGCTTGATCACCATCCGCTCGCCCGCCGGGCAGCGGTCCCGCTCGACCGGCGCGCCTTCGCGGTAGATCGCCCAGGGCGCGGTCGGCACGCCGCGCGCGACCGCCGCCATCTTGGTGAGATGCTTGTCGTCGGCGAGGCCCCTGAGGATCGGGGTCGCGCCCAGATAGGGCAGCCCCACCCGCGTGCAGAGCAAGGGCAGCATCATCTCGCTGTTGAGGAAGCCGCCGCGGTTGAGCAACGGGAAGAGGAAGTCCACATCCGGCCGCTCGAACAAGGCCTCGTAGCGGTCCTCGAGCGTCAGATTGAGCCCGAGCCCTTCGAGAATCTCTCTGGTTTCGACATGATAAAGCGCATGGTTCCCGTCCTCCGGATGGAGGCCGCCGGGCCATTTCGCGTGCTTGGCGATGAACATGATCCGCAGCCGCTCTCTGGCTTCGGCGGGGATCACGCGCGGCTCGATCGGGGAAATAGACACGGACTCCATGCGACTTTCTGATACAAGAAATGCCGGGCGGCCCTGTTCCCCCACCGCTCCGGCCGATATGGGGCGGCGTTAACCGCCCAAAGAAGTCAGTGCAAGACCAGAGGCCTGTGCAAGATTGATGACCGTTTGCGTTGAGAAACCGGATGCGGCCCGGCTGATGACCGAGGGCTGCGACGCCCGGATCGTCCTGAATCCCGAGACCGGCCTCAACCGCTATTACAGCGCGCCCTGGCCGCGCGACCTGATCGCCTACGCCTCCTCCACCGCCAACGACATCAGCGCCGCCGCTTTTGCCCGCGCCGTGGCCGTGCTGGCCGAGGTCGGCGCGGCGCCGCCGGCGGCAATCTATGCGGCGCGGCTGGAGGCGATGCGCGGCCGGATCCGCGCCGCTTATGGCGTGCCGGACGACGTCCGGATCGTCTTCGCGCCGTCGGGGACCGACCTCGAATTCGTCGCGCTGGCCTTGGTCGCGGGACGGGCGCCCGCCGGCACCCATGCCGTTTTGCTCGGCGCCGACGAGGTCGGCTCGGGCTGCATCCACAGCGCGCACGGCCTCTACCATGCGCAGGAAACGGCGCTCGGCGTCGCGACGGCGCCCGGCGAGCCGGTGCCCGGCCTCGGCGGCATCCATGTCGAGCTGGTCGATATCCCGGTCCGCGACCGGATGGGGCGCGTGCGCCCGTCCCATTACATCGCCGGGCGGATGCAGTCCTCGATCGCGGCGGCGCGCGCGGCGAGCCGGCATTGCCTGATCCATATCGTCCATGGCTCGAAGACCGGCCTGATCCTGCCGTCGCTCGCCGACGTCGACCGGCTGGCGGACGGCGCGACTCTGGTGGTCGACGCCTGCCAGGCGCGGATCACGTCGCGGGCGGTGAACGACTATCTGGCGCGGGACGCGATCGTCTTCATCACCGGCTCCAAATTCATGGGCGGGCCGCCGTTCAGCGGCTTCGCGCTCGTTCCGGCCGCGCTCGCCGCCCGGGCGCCGGCGCTGCCCGAGGGCCTCGCCACCCTTTTCCGCCGCGGCGAATGGCCGGCCGGCTGGCCGGGCGCCGAGGCCCTGCCGGATTCGGCGAATATCGGCCTCCTGCTCAGGCTCGAGGCGAGCCTGTTCGAGCTGGAGCGCTTCCAGGCGCTGGCGACCGAAACGGTGTGGCGGGTGATCCACGCCTTTCATGCCGCGGTCCGCAGCGAGATCGTCGAGCGGACGGCGGCGCGCCGGGTCGCGCCCTATCCGCCCGGCCATGTCGAGGACGCCGACACCCATCCGGTCGAGATGCGGACCCTGTCGACGCTGGATCTCTCCGCGCTGAAGCGGGGCGGCGCGAGCTTCGAGGATGCCCAGGCCTGGCACAAGGCGATGGCGCTGGCCGGGGTCCGCATCGGCCAGCCGGTGAAATGCGTGCGCCTTGCCGACGGCCGCTGGGGGGCGACCCTGCGCGTCGGCCTCGCCATGGGACAGGTCGTCGATGCGGCAGGCCTCGACGATGCCGCGCTGGCCGGGCGCTTCGCGGCGGACATGGCGGCGGTCCGCGAGGCGCTGATCCGCGCCAGCGGCGGCGAGCACTAGCTGTCCATTTTCATCCGCTTCGGCGCAAAAACATTCTCCTTGCAATTTCAGTCATTTCGGGCTGCAAATGACCTCATGCCGTGGGGGCGCGGCACCATTGCAGAGGAGAAGGAGAATGAAGCTTCGCCTGTTTGCTCTCGCCGCCACGGTTACGGCTTCGGCGTTCGCCACGCCGGCCGCGGCACAGTCCGTTTCCATCGGTCACATCGCCGGTCCGCCGGTTTACGGCGGGACGCCGGGTCCCGATCAGGGCATCAGCTCCTGCCGCGCCCGCGCCTATCAGTGCGGCGTTTCCACCTTCAGCTATTATGGCGCCCGGCGGAGCCTTGCCTGGTTCCAGCTCGGCGCCCGGCGGGGCTCGGTGCCGTCGATGCGCGCGATCGGCCTGATCCTGCTGCGCGGCGAGGGCGACGTTCGCGCCGATCCGGCCGCGGCCATGGGCTGGTTCTACGAGGCGGCACTTCGCGGCGACGGCCTGTCGATGCGGGCGCTGGCCGACGGCTTCGAACAAGGCATCGGCGTCGGCCGCGATCCGGCGCTGGCGAGCTTCTGGCGTGCCCGCGCCGAGGAGACTCCGGTCGCTCAGCCGGCCCGGTTCCTCCGTCCCTGACAGTGAAGCTGCCGCTCCTCGGGCGAGGAGCGCAGCCGTGAATCGAGATAATAGCCGGCGAGGCGCTCGACGAGCGCCTCGCCTCCGGCCGGAATGAAGCGGGCCGCGTCGCGGCGCCAGCCGGCGATGCACTCGGCGCGGGGCCGCTCCGACCGGCCGCAATCGACGAAGGCGTTATAGGCGGCGCGCCAGGCGAGGAAGGCGGCGCGGTCCATCGGCGCGCCATGACCGGGGATCAGGGTGGCGAAGGGCGTCGCCGCGATGCGGTCCAGCGCCTCGCGCCAGCCCTCCGGGCAGGCGGTGTCCATGAACGGCACCGGCGCGACGACCAGATCGCCCGCGATCACCAGCCGCAAGGCGGGGTCGTAGAGCCAGACATCGCCTTCGGTGGCCGCCCAGGGGGCGAGGTTCACCTGCATGCGGCGCCCGGCGACGTTCATCGCGGCGGAGCGGGTGACCGGACGGGTCGGGCGCAGCCGCCCGGGATGGTCCATGACGTCGAAGAAGCGCTGGACTTCCGGCCGGGCGCTTTCCGGAATCCGCCCCGCCGCCAGCGCCTGCTCGGCGCTCTGCCGGCTGCGCGCGAGGAAGCCGGTCAGCGCGCCCTCGACCGCTTCGCTCGCATAGAGCGGCGCGTTCGGGAAGGCGGCCCGGATCTCGCCATTGCCGGTGCTGTGATCGAGATGCCAGTGCGTGTTGAAGATCGCCGCGATCGGCCGCCCGCGCTCGCGCGCATAGGCCAGCAAGGCGGCGGCATGCTCGGGATGGCGGCCGGTATCGACGAGGATCAGCCCCTCGGGCGCGTCGAGAAACACGCTGTTCCCGTCCGGGCCCCTGCGGCCCTCATTGCCGATCTGGCCGGGAATCAGATGCCAGCCTGGGGAGGCGGGCGCGGCTGAAGCGCGGACGCCGAGGCAGAGCAAGGCGGCGGCGAGGATGGCGGCGACGGGACGCATGGCGGACTCCCACAATCTGTCCCCGCGCCGGAATGGGATGCCTGCCAATGCCCCGCGACCGGCTTTCGTCGAACCGGCTCCCCCCTTCGACCAGTGCTCCGTCAATAGCGGCTATAGCCGGGCTGCTCGACCGTGACCGGCCCGCGCGGCCTTGGCGGGATCATCGCCCGGATGCGGCGAGCAAGGCGGGCGGCGTCGCCATTGTTGCGGGTGCGCGCGCAGAGCGTCACCTCGCCCTCGCGGCCCCAGAGGTGGCGGCTGGTGCGGCGCACGCCGCGATCGGCGGCGAGCAGCCGCTCCACCCTCGCCAGCGTGCCCCCGTCAATGCCAGCCCCATAGCTGGAAAAAGCGATGGTGAGCGGGCAATTGGCGGGCACCTGCGGCGGGCCGCCGGGACCGGGCCGCACCATGCGGGCGTCGGTGGCGGAAGCAAGGAGCATGGTGATCGCGGCGAGAATGAGGAGCTTTTTCATGCCGCTTCTCTGCCCTAGGGCAAATGGCCCGAAGCTGAACGCCCGAAGCCGAGTATTGTTGAAAACTCAGCTCAGGCTTCGGCTGGTGGATGCCCTCAGTCCCTCTTGATTAGTGTCCCAACCGCCGCAACCAGCAGAAGACCAGCCACCCAACCGAAGAAAATCTCGAACCAATAGAGAAATTGAAGCGCCCAACCCCAAAACAGCTGCCGACCATCGGGTGTGCTCACCACGGGGCGCCATTCACCCTTGTAGCCGAGCGTGACCACCGGAAGCAGGACCTCGGCCGAGAAAGCAGGGACGAAGAAATTCTCGTAGCGCACCTCCTTGGGTGGGCACGGCTGTGCGTTTGGGTTGGTCGCTCTGGCGAGCAGGCAAGGCAGGTTCGGCTCTGACTTCATCGGCGCGAGCAAATGAGTCTCCGAGCCGAACCATTGCGGGTTGACTGCCGCCCAATAGGCAAGCGTGCAGAAAAGCCAAACGATAAGAACCGACCTGAGCAGCTTCCACGGCCGGTATCCATAGCCGACGAGCATGCCGTAAGTTCTATCCCAAAGGCGGGAACCGCCCACAAAGCGACCCGCTTTCTGCATTCTCTCGTGCTTGGCGACCGCCACCTCGCGCGCCTCGTCGGAATAGCCCATCGATCGGAATGTCGCGATTACCTGCTCCCATGGCTGCGGCCGGAATCGGCCTTTGAGATCGCGATTCGACTGAAGATCGAGCCACGCAACCCGCATCCTGGCATCGGTCGGCGCTTCCCCTGCGAAACGTCCGTAGGTGAAGCCATCGAGGATGACAGCAGATTTCGCGCCTTGCCAGCTCGCCTCGTCATCGTCCAGGCTACCCACAGTCATCGAGGAGAGATCGATTCCGCCTGTCAACTTCTTCAGCTGGTTGAAAAAGAACCAGCCCTCGACCCGCGACCGATCGCACGACAGGACCAAATCGCTCCGCGAGAGCAGGTCGGCGCCGCGAAAGTCGAGATCGCCTCCAATCGTCGCGGCGCTGAGCCGAATACCGCCCAAGCAGATGGTCTCGCGAAAAAGCGCGGAGCCGTGGACCGCCATGTCGACACACGACAGCGGGTAATCCCACTTGGCCTCAAAGCCGCCGCCGCTGCCGTTGAGGTTGCGACCGATCGTTGCGCCATCGAGTTGGATATGGCCTACGGATCGAAAGCCGTTGTCGAGGAAGATCGAGTCCGAGATAGCCGCGCCCGTCAGCGACAGCGTAACATTGTAATCTCCGCCCTCAAAAAAACTGCCTCTGAAATCGACGCTGCCGTTTATGGAGGCATTGGCAAAACTAACGCCACCCAGTGCCCGTCCATTGCGCAGCATCAAGCCGCCGTCGCAGCGGAGCAGGTCGCCGGCTATGCCGCCGACAAGCTGGAATTCACTCAGATTCACCGACTTGAGGTTTGCCTGAAATGCCTCGATACGATCGATGTGACAGCGCCACAGAAGCAGATGCCGCTCCACATTCGCGCCGTTGAGGTTCAGAGACCCCTCCAGCCAGGCGCCACATAGGCGCAACTCAGATTCGTGCACCGGCGCATCATCGTCTCCGCCAAGGAGCAGGAAGCGGACAAACGATGCGCGGACGCAATTCGTCCGGCTTTTCCGGTCCGGGCACTCCTCCCCTATGACCGCGAGCTCTCCACGCCGACTCGCAACAAGCAGCGCTTCCTCCGCCGGCCGCAACGGTCCGAAATCCGCAAGCGAGCGACCGGGAGCCCTCGGACCGGGCGGCTCACCCTCGGCATGTTTCCGACGAGCAGGAACCTTGGCCATGGATTGGGAGACTATCACCGGACATGGCTGTGGAAAACTGAGCTTTCCGCTTCGACTTCCGGGGCCGGGCGCCTTAGTCTCGTGGCCGTGACCGAATCCGAAGACGAGTTCGAGCTGGAGAGTGCGCCCGCCGCGAGCGCGGCCGAGCGGCTGACGCTCGATCTGGACGGCTGGGAGGGCCCGCTCGACCTGCTGCTGACGCTGGCGCGCAGCCAGAAGGTGGATCTGGCGAAAATCTCCATTCTCGCGCTGGTCGAGCAATATCTCGCTTTCATCGCCGACGCGAAGAAGCTCCGGCTCGAGATCGCCGCCGATTATCTCGTGATGGCGGCGTGGCTCGCTTATCTCAAATCCTGCCTGCTGCTGCCCAAGGACCCGATGGTCGATCCCTCGCCGGAGGAGCTGGCGATGCGGCTGCAGCTGCGCCTGCAGCGCCTGCAAGCGATGCGCGAGGCGGGGGCGCGGCTGATGGGCCGGGACCGGATCGGCCGCGACGTCTTCCTGCGGCCGGCGCCCGAGGGCCTGAAGGTGGTGCGCAAGTCCGCGTGGCAGGCCGATCTCTACGATCTCATTGCCGCCTATGGCATCGTCCGCGCGCGCACCCAGCCCAGCGTCCACGTCATCGCGCGGCGGCCGGTGATGACGCTCGACGAGGCGCTGCACCGGCTCGGGGCCCTGATCGGCGCAAAGCTGGAATGGACCCGGCTGGAGAGCTTCCTGCCCGCCACCCAGGATCCGGAATATCGCCGGTCCGCGCTCGCCTCCAGCTTCGTCGCCACGCTCGAGCTGGCCCGCCTCGGCAAGGTCTCGCTGCAGCAGGACAACGTCTTCGGACCGCTTTACGTGAGGGCCGCATGATCGAGCTTTCCGATGCTGAACGGGCGGTCGAGGCGACCTTGTTCGCCGCCGCCGAGCCGATGAGCGCCGCCGACATCGGCCTCTATGTCGGCGAGGGCGTGGACGTGATTGCGGCGCTCGCCGCGTTGCAGGCCCATTATGCCGGGCGCGGCGTCGAGCTCGTCGAGCGGGGCGGGCGCTGGCACTTCCAGACCGCCGCCGATCTCGCCCATATCCTGCGCCGCGAGCGGGAGGAGAGCCGCAAGCTCTCCCGCGCCGCCGTCGAGACGCTGGCGATCATCGCCTATCACGAGCCGGTCAGCCGCGCCGAGATCGAGGCGATCAGGGGCGTGCAGATCTCCAGGGGGACGCTCGACGTGCTGATGGAGGCGGGCTGGGTTCGGCCCGCCGGGCGGCGGGAGGTGCCGGGCCGACCGCTCACCTATGCGACCACGCAGGAGTTTCTTTCACATTTCGGGCTTAAGAGCCGCCGGGACCTGCCGGGGATGGACGATCTGCAGGCGGCAGGGCTGCTCGATCCGGTCGACACGGCGCTCGAAAGGCTCGGTCTGGAGGGCCCGGACGAGGACCTGGATGAGGTCGAACTGGAAACTGACGCCGAAGACGCCTAGATTCGCGTCTGCATTGGGAGATTCTTAGATGTTCAGCGGTGGTTTCAGCATCTGGCATTGGCTGATCGTCGGCCTGGTCGTCCTGCTCCTGTTCGGCAAGGGGCGGTTTTCCGACATGATGGGCGACGTCGCCAAGGGCCTGAAGAATTTCAAGAAGGGCATGAGCGAGGACGAAGAGGCCACGCAGCGCCGGCTGACCGCCGAGCGCGCCGCCGAGCCGGCGCCGCCGGCCGCCGTGCCCGCGCCGCCCGCCGCCGCGCCGGCCGAGCCCACGCCCGCACCGGCCCCCGAGGCGGACCGCAGGCAGGCCTAGTCCAAAAAGTGTCCTGCTGCCGCGATTTCCGAGCCGGCGGAGAGAAATCTCCGCCTGGAAATCGCTAGGCCGCGCGGGGAAGGGCGTCATGTTCGGTATCGATTCCAACGAACTGCTGGTCATCGCGGTCGTCGCCCTGGTGGTGATCGGCCCGAAGGATCTGCCGCGCGTGATGCGCGCGATCGGCAATTTCGTCGGCAAGGCGCGCGGCATGGCGCGCCATTTCCGCAGTGGCGTCGACACGATGATCCGCGAATCCGAGCTGGCGGACATGGAGAAGAAGTGGAAGGCGGACAACGAGCGGATCATGCGCGAGCATCCGCTGCTCCCGTCCGCGGCGGAACCCGAAGGGAAGGAAGACTGGCCGGCCAGGGACGGCGCGCCCACGGGCGAACCCTGGCCCGAGCCGACGGATGTCCCGCCCAGGCCGGCCCCGCGGGCTGCCGCCCGCGCGAACGACAACCGCCCGAAGCCGCCGCCCCGCCGTAGCAGCGCGGCGCTTGCCAGCGGCTCCGCGCCGCCGATCCCGAAGGCCGCGCCGTCCGGGCCGGTCGCCGAGGATGACGGCGCATGAGCGACGCCGATCGCAGCACCCCGGAGGACGCCGAGCTCGACAAGAGCAAGGCGCCGTTGCTCGACCATCTGATCGAGCTTCGCCGCCGGCTGCTCTGGTGCGTGGTTGTGCTTGCGGTCGCGTTCGGCGTCTGCCTGTGGCAGGCCCGGCCGATCTTCGGCTTCCTCGCCCAGCCGCTGGTCAAGGCCATGGAGACCATGCCGGGCGGCGCGCGGCTCATCTATACCAGCATCTTCGAGGCCTTTTTCGCCGAGATAAAGGTCGCCTTCTTCGCCGCCCTGATGATCTCCTTCCCGTTCATCGCCAACCAGATCTGGCGGTTCGTCGCGCCCGGCCTCTATGCGAAGGAGAAGAAGGCGTTCGCGCCCTTTCTGATCCTGACTCCCTTCCTGTTCCTCGGCGGCGCGGCGATGGCTTATTATGTCTGCATGCCGCTCGCCCTGCATTTCCTGCTTGGCTATCAGGGGGATATTGGCGGCGCCCATACGGAAGCGCTGCCGGGTATCGGCAATTACCTCTCCTTCGTCACCCGCTTCCTGTTCGGCTTCGGCATCGCCTTCCTGCTGCCGGTGCTGCTGATGCTGCTCGAGGCGGCCGGGCTGGTGACGCGCGCCCAGCTCAAGAGGGGGCGGCGCTATGCGATCGTGATCGCCTTCGTCGTTGCCGCGGTGCTGACACCGCCCGACGTGGTTTCCCAGCTGCTTCTCGCCGTCCCTCTTCTGTTTCTCTACGAATTCTCGCTGATCGCCATCTGGTTCACCGAGAAGAAGCGGGCGAAGACGGCGGCGAAGGACGCAACCTGAAAAAAGAGGCGCCCGAAGGCGCCTCAGTTCCTCTGACCCTCTCGGGGACCTCACATGGCGCGATCGACCGAATTGGCCGCGGATTCGAGATCCCGGCCGGCGCCGCGCACCGTGTTGCAGGCGGCGGCGATCAGACAGGTCGACAGCGCCAGCATCGCGAACAGCTTCTTCATCGCATCCTCCTGAACCCTGGCGCCGGCGCGCATGGCGCCGGTCGTTCGGCAGGTAAATGTTCGCGCCGCTTTTCTGTTCCGCCGGGCCGCGCCCGGGCGGAAAATTCCTCCTCCGGAACGGTCAGGCGCTCGGGAAGCAGACAAATGTTGAGCCCGGACGCGCTACCGGGGGGGGAGGTCGGCGCGTCCGGGCTCATGTTCTGGATAGCGAGAGCGGGGGGGCAAAAGGTCACTATCCGAGCGGCTGAACGAGGCCGCGCGGCTTTGGTTCCGCCGTTCCGAACTTTTTTCTGCATCGCCGCATTTTTCTTCGCGCGCCGCCATTCGGCTTGCATGGCCGGGAGATTCGGATGAGGCTGCCGCAGGCGAAAGGGGAAGAAGCATGAAGAATCTTGCACTGTCGATCAGCGCCGCCTGTCTGCTCCTCGCGGCCTGCAACCGGGAAGATGAGGGGCAGTTCATCCACAATGCGGTCGGCAACACCCTCGCGTCGAACGGCAATGTCCAGCAGGTCGCGATGACCAGGGGCGCGGACAACAATTACAGCGGCACGGCCACGGTTCGCCGCGCGGACGGCCGGTCGATTCCCTATAATTGCACCGCCCGCCGGGACGCGGCCGCCCGGCAATGGCAGATTCGCTGTCTCCAGGCGATCGATCAGGTCCTCCTCGACGAGCTTGAGACGAATATGCGGCGCTCGCTGGAAGGCCAGCAGCTGACCGTCGGCGAGATCGAATTCACCCGGCGGGACGAGAATAACGTCACCGGCTTCGCCCAGGTCAGCGATCCGACCACCGGCGAGACCGCGCGGCTGGTCTGCGGCGGCGCGCGCCCGCCCAATGGCGGCCAGATCGAGGTGAGCTGCAACGTGCCCGGCGGCCCGCCGTCCGGCGTCGCGCCCCGGGCCGGCGAAGCGCCGCCGGCGGAGCAGCCGGCGCCGGCCGAATAGGGCCTCAGCCCGCCAGCCGGCGGATCAGGTCGGTCCAGTGATCGACGTCATTGTAGAAGGCGCGGACCGGCAGCCGCTCGTCGCGGCCGTGCGCGCGCTCGTCCGCCGGGATCACCGCCCATGAGCCGTCGACGCCATAGACGGGCACGCCGCGGGCGCGGAAATAGAGGCCGTCGGTCGCGCCGGTGCTCATGTCGGGCGTGATCGCGCTGCCCGGGTGGCGGGCCCGCACCGCCTCCGTATAGGCGCCGACCACGTCGGGCCGGAGCGGCGAGGCGTCGGTCGGGTGCGCGGGGTCGACCGGCTCCACCGCGACATTGTCGGGCTGGCCGAGCCGGCGCAGCGTCGCCAGCACGCTCGCCGGGTCGACGCCGGGGAAGATCCGGCAATTGACCGTGGCCCGGGCGAGCTGGGGCAGCGCATTGTCGGCATGGCCGCCTTCCAGCCGGGTCGCGACGCAGCGCGTCCGGGTCAGCCCGACTTCGGTGTCGGTCGCCTCGATCGCGTCGGCGGCGGCGCCGTCGGCGGGATTGGCCAGCCAGCGCCGGATCGCGCCGGCCAGCTCGGGGCCGGCGGATTCCGCGCGATGGGTGAAATAGGCGCGGGTGGTCTCGTTCTGCATCGGCTCGAAACGATAATGCTCCAGCCGTTCCAGCGTGTGGGACAGCGCGTAGATCGCATTGTCCGGGCGCGGGCGGGAACTGTGGCCGCCCGGATTGGTCGCGGTCAGATAATAGCTCTGATAGGTCTTTTCCGCAGTCTGGATGCCGAAGCCGAGCAGGCGGCCGTCGGTGAGAAAGGCGCCGCCGCCGGCATCGGCATTGAGCGCGAATTCGAGCGTGGACGTGTCGATCCACTCGTTCGCCGCATGCTCTGCGCCGCGTCCCCCGGTCTCCTCGTCGCCGGTGAACAGGACGATGATGTCGCGGGTCGGGCGGAACCCCTCGGCGCGCAGCCTGAGCAAGGCGGCGGTGACGGCGACCACGCCCTGCTTGTCGTCCATCGTGCCGCGGCCGTAGAAATAGCCGTCCGTCTCGCCGAGCTGGAAGGGATCGCGCGACCAGTCCGCGCGCCGCGCCTCGACCACGTCCATATGGGCCATGATCAGGATCGCCTTGCGGTTCGACGGCCGCGCCGCGGGCCAGCGCAGGATCAGGGCGGCAGTATGGTCGTCCGGCCGGACCACGTCATAGGGATGGATGGTGACGCCATCGAGACCGCAGGCGCGGAACTGCTCCTGCAGATATTGGGCGAAGGCCGGCACCTGGCCGCGGCCCTGCACGGTCGGGATGGAAATGGCGCGCTCGTAAAGCTCCCGCGCCTTGGCGTGCCAGCGGTCCGGCGGCGTCTCGGCCGAAGCGATGGTGGCGGTGACGAGGCCGAGGGCGGTGGCGGCGAACAGGGCAAGGCGCATGAGGGGACTCCCGCAAAAGAGCGCGGAGCATGGCGCGATTTCGGGGCCGGTCAAGCTGTGGCGGTTCCCGCCTTTTCGACGATCGCGACGCGGACGCAATAAAGGCCCCGGTCCGGCTCGTGCTCCAGCTCCGAGCGCAGCTGGCGGGCAAGGCCGGTGATGATCCGCTCGAACCGGTCCCGGAAGGCCGCGTCGCAATCGGGCTCGCCCGCGAGCGCATCGATTTCGATCGAGAGGCGGGCGAAGCCGGGGCCGTCCCGGTCGAGCGTGACCGAGACCAGGCCGGCGCCGCAGAGCATGCCGAATTCGGCAATCTCGGTGATCAGGAAGGCGACCGAAACGGCGACGTCCTGGGTGACGTAGAGCGGGCCGACGTCGAGCCGGATCTGCATGCCCGCCGCCGAGGCCGGCGCGGTGGCGCGCAGATTGGCGGTCAGCTCGGTAATCAAGGGCTTCAGCGCGACGCCGCGGCTTTCCTCGAGTTCGGCATAATGGTTGCGGTGCACGACCGCGAGCGCGTCGACCCGGCGCTGGATCGAGGCATAAGCGGTGGCCGCATCCTCGTTGCGCGCGCCGCGCGAATGGAGATTGAGCAACGAGGCGACGACCTGGAGATTGTTCTTCACCCGGTGATGGACCTCGCGCACCAGCCGGGTCTGGCGGACGACCGCCGCCTCCAGCTCCGCCTCGTGCCGGGCGACGGTCTGGGTCACGCGGCCAAAGGCCTGGCCCAATGCGCCGATTTCCTGCGCCGTATTGTTCACGGCCGGCAGGTCGACGGCCGGATCGCCGGGCTTGTAGGCGGAAATGGCGTTCTCGATGCGTTTCAGTGGCCGCAGCAGGACGCGCTGGACGATGATCCAGCCGATGAACGACGCCCAGAGCCACATCAGGATCGGGGTCAGCATGAGGAAAATCTCGTTGAGCCCGATCGGCGGCGACGGCAGGCGGATTCGCAGCGCATATTGATTGTTGGCGAAGGGATTGTCCTCGACGACCTGCTCCGCCAGCCCGCCTTCCGCCGACATGGCGCGCAGCGGCATCACCCGGTCGCCCTGCACCAGCTCCAGTGCGAAATCGCCCGGCAGCCGCGGGGTGTCGACCGTCCCGGCCAGCGTCCGCCGGTCATATTCGGTCGCGCCCTCGACCACGCCGGCGGGGTCGTAGAGGAAGATCTCGATCCTGTCGCCGCCCGGCATGATCACCGCCCGTCCGATCTCGCCCCGCGCGGCGGGGATGGGTGGCGGCGTGAACCCGGGGCTGAGGCAGGGATGCGCGGCATCCCGGCCGTAAATGGCAAAACGGCCGGGGACGTTGGGGAACCGGCCGAGCCGGCTCAGCGTGCGCTGGCAAATACCGCGGCTTTCGCCGAACTCGAGGATGGCGTCGCGCCCGTTGCGGATCGTGAAGGCGTTGCGCGACAAAGCGAGCGTGAAGCGCTGGACATGCTGGGCGAGCAAGGCCTGCGCCGCCTTCTGCGCATTGGCGCGATTGGCGCGGGCATTGTCGACCGACGCCATCACCGCGATCACCCCCAGCGGCAGCAGGCCGAGGCTGAGGATGATCCACATTTTGAGGCCGGTGGAGAGCCGCTCCCAGCGGGAACCTGGCGGGACTTGCTCGGTTGCGGCGCGTGCCATGCGGCGCCGTCAGCCGAGCTTTCCGAGCAATGCAAGCAAATCCGGTGGAATCTCTTCCTGCAGCGTATCCTCATAGGCCGCCTTCAGGGCGTTGCCGACCTCGCTGCCGCGGGCGTTGCGCCGTCCACCCGCACCTCCGCCTTTGCGGCGTTCAGTTTTCTTGACGGGAGGCTTCGTGTCGGAAACGGACAAAGTTCGTACACCCTCCCACAGCGCGGCGCGGACCGCCGCCCGTCAGATCCTGTCGGCACAGCCGCCCCGCACACCTACGCACAAAAATACGGCGGCCCCGGATAAATGAGACCGCGCGGCCATGGAAACAAAAAACTCCGTGGTTTGTTCCACCTCCAAGCGAGGACGGGGCAGGGCCTTCGGGAAGGAACCGGCTGCGTCCGTCGCGGTTGCATTCGTACCGGCTGCGAACCAAAAGCCGGAACGAGCTTGAAGGAGTCTCTTCCGTATGTCGCTAGGCCAGGATCTCGCGCCGCACCTTCCCTTCCTCCGTCGCTATGCCCGCGCGCTTACCGGGACGCAGGGCCACGGAGACGCCTTCGTCCGCGCCTCGCTCGAGGCGATCGTGGCCGCGCCGGGCGATTTCCCGCGCGACGTCGATCCCAGGCTTGGCCTCTACCGCACCTTCCACGCGATCTGGTCGTCCGCGAATGTCGAGGAGCAGCCCGGCCACGCCGATTCGAACGTGCCCGAGGACATCGCCCGCGCCCGACTCTCGCGGATCACCCCGCTGTCCCGTCAGGCGCTGCTGCTGACCGCCATGGAGGGCTTCACCTCCGAGGATGCCAGCTATCTGATCGGCGCCTCCGCCGAAGACGTGGAAAGTCTCGTCGCCGAGGCTCTGGCCGAGATCGAGCGGCAGACCCGCGCCGACGTGCTGATCATCGAGGACGAGCCGATCATCGCCATGGATATCGAGACCATCGTCCGCGATCTCGGCCATAACGTCACCGGCGTCGCCGTGACCCGCGACGAGGCGGTGGCGCAGGCGATGGCGAAGCGGCCGGGGCTGGTGCTCGCCGACATCCAGCTCGCCGACGACAGTTCGGGAATCGACGCGGTCAAGGACATTCTCGCGGAATTCTCGGTGCCGGTAATCTTCATCACCGCCTTTCCGGAGCGCCTGCTCACCGGCGAGCGGCCCGAGCCGACCTTCCTGATCACCAAGCCGTTCCAGCGCTCGACGGTGAAGGCGCAAATCGCCCAGGCCCTGTTCTTCGACACGGCGACGGTTCCCGCCTGACCGGCTGCGGAACCGGTTCGGCGGGGGCGCGTTGCCCTCCGTAACGAATGGAACCCGAGTCAGGACGAACCATGAGCGACCATCGCGAGCATATCAGCACGACCGACGCGCGTGCCGGCAGCACGCCGCATATGACGCGCTACATCCTGGCTTTCGGGCTGCTGCTCGTGATCGCGGCCTTCATAGCGATTGTACTTCTCTGGAAGTGAACCCATTTTCATCGACACGCGGCGCCCGTTTCGGGGACTGAAGAGTCGCGCTGACATTCAGGGGCAGCTTGATGGCGGGCGAAGCGCCGGCAGAAACTGAGAGCGATGAGCGCGGCGGCGGCGAATGGCGGCCGCTGCCCGACGGCGAGTTCAAGGATCAGCTCGCTCTGGTCATCCCCCATCTGCGCGCCTTCGGCCGCTCGCTGTCCGGCAGCCGCGACCTTGCCGACGATCTCGTCCAGGAGACTCTGCTCAAGGCCTGGGCTGCCCGGAAACGCTTCCAGGCCGGCACCAACATGCGGGCCTGGACCTTCATCATCCTCAGGAACCTGTTCCTCTCCCAGATGCGCCGCGCGCGCTTCAAGGGCGAGTGGGACGAGCTGACCGCGTCGAAGCTGCTCGCCGCGCCGGCCAGCCAGGACCGGCATATCGAGCTCGGCGACATGCAGCGCGCGCTGCTGCACCTGCCCCAGCCGCAGCGCGAGGCCTTGATCCTCGTCGGCGCCGGCGGCTTCGCCTATGAGGAAGCGGCGGAGATTTGCGGCTGCGCGGTCGGCACGATCAAGAGCCGGGTCGCCCGCGGCCGGGTCGCGCTCGAGGGCCTGCTCGCCGAGGGCAAGCTCCCGTCCCGCCGCAGCCACCAGACGCCGGGCAACCAGAGCGCGCTGCAGACGATCATGGACGAGGTGGACGATCTCAGCCGCGACCGCGATCACGGCCCCGGCGAGGGCGGGCATGAAGAGGACGCGGTCTAGTCGAGCTGCTGCAGCAGATCCTCGAACGGCCGGAGCGAGCGGATCTGCCCGTCCATGCGGAAGGCCTGGCGCAGCGCATTGCCCACGCCGGCATGGACGGTGGGCGGAGCCACCTTCACATAACGTCGCGGCTGAATTTCGCCTGTGGGCTTCATCCGGCTATCCAATTCCTTCACGCCCTGATTAACGTGTGTTGGCCCGCGTGGTTTCAAACGTTGCGGCAGGCGGAACTAAACGGCAGCATCCTGTTGTATGGCGGCGACAATTCGTAAACGGGATTTTGCAGGCGCGATCGCCCGCGCCCGGACCTGCTCGCCCTTCCTGACGATGCTGCTCGACAGCCTCCCCGATGCCGCCTCGGCGCTGGCCGCGGGCGATCTCGAAACCGCCCTCGCCGCCGCGCGCGAGGCCGGCGAAGCGGCGGATGCGATGACGGCGGTGCGGCGCGAGCGGAGCGCGGTGGCGCTGGCCCTCGGCATCGGCGATCTTGCCGGCGCGCTGAGCCTGGAAGAGGTGGTGCGGCCGCTCTCCGACCTTGCCGACCGTCAGCTCGAGCGCGCGCTGGCCGCGGCCATGGCCGAGCGGACGCCGGATCAGCCGGTGCGGGGCTTTGCGATCCTCGCGCTCGGCAAGCTCGGCGGCCGCGAGCTCAATTATTCCTCCGATCTGGATCTCATCTTCCTCTACGATCCGGAAACGCTGCCGAAACGTCCGCGCGAGGAGGCCGAACAGGCGGCGCTGAGGATCGGCCAGCGGGTCGTCGAGATCCTGCAGAAGCGGACCGGCGACGGCTATGCCTTCCGCATCGACCTGAGGCTCCGGCCCTCGCCCGAAGTGACCCCGCTCGCTTTGCCGGTCGAGGCGGCGATTTCCTATTATGAGAGCGCCGCGCTTCCCTGGGAGCGGGCGGCCTTCATCCGCGCCCGCGCGGCGGCCGGCGATCCGGCGCTGGGCCGGGATTTTCTCGACGCCATCCACCCCTTCGTCTGGCGCCGCTCGCTCGATTTCGGGGCGATCGGCGAGATCACCGCGATCAGCCGGCGCATCCGCGACCATTATGCGCAGGGTCAGGCCTTCGGGCCGGGCTTCGACCTCAAGCGCGGGCGTGGCGGCATCCGGGAGGTCGAGTTCTACGTCCAGATCCACCAGCTCATCCATGGCGGGCGCGAGCCGGAGCTGCGCCCGGCGGGCACGCTGGACGCGCTGGCGGCGCTCGCGCGGGCGGGGCGGATCGGCGCGGACGATGCCGCGGCGCTGCGCGAGGCCTACCGGCTGTTCCGGACGGTCGAGCATCGCCTGCAGATGGTCGACGACCGGCAGACGCACAGCTTGCCCGCCGATCCGGATTCGCTTGGCAATGTCGCCCGCCTGCACGGTCTTGCAGACCGCACCGAACTGCTCGATCTGCTTCACCCCCATGTCGAACGCACCGCCGCGCTCTACGATACTCTGGTCGACGAGGACGAGGCGAGGCTGCCCGAGGATCCGCCGGCGCTGGAGGCGGCGCTCGCAGCGGCCGCCTTTCCCGATCCGATGCTGGCGCGGACGCGGATCGAGGGCTGGCGCTCGGGCAAGATCCGCTCGCTGCGCACCGCCGCGGCGCGCGCGGCCTTCGAGGCGATGCTGCCGGTGCTGATCGAGGCGCTTGGCGGCGCGCCGGACCCGATCGCGGCGATGAACCGCTTCGAGGATCTGATCGTCGGCCTTCCCAGCGGGGTCAATCTCTACCGGCTGCTGGAAGCGCGGCCCGGCCTGACCCAGCATCTCGCCACCATCCTCAGCCACGCTCCCGCTCTGGCCGGCCAGCTCGGCCGCCGTCCCGACCTGCTCGACGGCCTGATCGACGCCAGCGCGCTTCGGCCCGCCCGGACGGTGGCGGAGCTCGCCGAACGTTTCGCCCGCTCCGACCGGGCGGACGAAGAGTATGAGCAGGTGCTCGACCGGGTCCGGCGCCGGGTCAACGAGACCCGCTTCGCGCTCGGCGCGCAGGTCGTGCTCCGCGCCGGCGACCCGATCGAGGTCAGCCGCGGTTATGCCCGGGTCGCCGAGGCCGCCATCCAGGTGCTCGCCGACGCCACCATCGCCGCGTTCGAGCGGGCGCACGGCAAGGTGCCCGGCGGCCGGCTGGTGATCCTCGGTCTCGGCCGGCTCGGCGGCGGCGCGCTGACCAATGCCTCGGACCTCGACCTCATCTACCTCTTCTCCGGTGACTATGAGGGGGAATCCGACGGGCCGAAGCCGCTCAGGACCAGCGACTATTTCAACCGGCTCGCGCCGCGGATCACCGCCGCCTTGTCAGTGCCGACCGCGGCAGGCCGGCTCTACGAGGTGGACACGCGGCTACGCCCGTCGGGCGCGGACGGGCTCCTCGCCATCTCGTTGGACACTTTCGCCGATTATCAGCGCGAGAAGGCCTGGACCTTCGAGCATATGGCGCTGACCCGGGCCCGGCCGGTTTACGGGGCGGAGGAGGACAAGGCGGCGCTGCGGGCGATCGTCGACGAGATCCTGCGCCTGCCGCGCGATCCGGCGCGGGTCGCGGAAGATGCGGACCGGATGCGCCTCGAAATCGCGCGCCACAAGAAGCCGCGGGGGCCGTTCGACATCAAACTCGGGCCGGGCGGCCTCGTCGATCTCGAATTCGCGGTGCACGCGCTGCAGCTCTCGCACCATGTCGGGCTCGCGCCGCGGCTCGTCGATGCGGTGGCGGGGCTGGTCGACGCCGGCCTCCTGCCGCCGGAGATTGCGGCGCACCACGCCTTGCTGGCCCGCATGCTGGTGATTCTGCGCCTGGTGACACCGGACGGCGGCGAGCCCGCGCCGGCGTCCCGCGAGCTCGTCGCCCGGGCGAGCGGGACAGGCTCCTGGGAGGAACTGCTTGCGGCACACGAAGTGGCGCGGCAAAGCATAAATTCCCTCTGGCGAACGGTGGCGGAGTCGCGTTGATGCTGAATGTTGGCGATCCGGTTCCCGACGTGATGCTTACCGGGATGGACGGCGAGCCGCTGAGCCTCGCCGCCTTCCGGGGCAACAAGCTCGTCCTCTATTTCTATCCGAAGGACGACACCTCCGGCTGCACCCGCGAGGCGCAGGATTTCACCGGGCTCGCGGCCGAATTCGAGAAAGAGGGCACCTGGATCCTCGGCGTCTCCAAAGACGATCCGAAAAGCCACAGCAAGTTCACCGAGAAATATGAGCTGAAGGTGAGCCTCGCCTCCGACATGGACGGCAGCGTCTGCGAGGCCTTCGGCACCTGGGGCGAGAAGAGCCTCTATGGCCGCAAATATATGGGCATCGAGCGGGCGACTTTCCTGATCGACCGCGACGGCACCGTGGCCCGGGTCTGGCGCAAGGTGAAGGTGCCCGGCCATGCGGAGGAGGTGCTGGCGGCGACCCGGGCGCTGCCGTGACCGCCGGGGTCCGGGCAGGAACGGGCCGGCGGCGCCGGCGTTTTTCCGCCATGCTCCGCGCCCGCCCGACCAGCCTCGCACTGACCTCCGTCGCGCTCCTCGCCGCCGCCATAATCGGCGTCCAGCTGGGCCAGTCGGCCATTTCCGAGATCAACCCGATCCATTTCCAGGGGCCGCTGGAGCGGCCGCAAGCGATCACGCCGCCGGCCGAGCCCGCGCCGTTCGATCCCTACGGACAGCCTTATGTCTGGTCGATGCCGCCCCCGCCGGCGGCCATGGATTGCGGATCCGACTGTGACGGCGCGCAGGCCCGCCAGGCGATGCGCTTCGCGATGGACGCGTCGGCCGGACGGGATCCGTCGCTGCCCGCCTGGCGAGACGCCACGCCGACGACGGAGCTTCGGCCATGGGCGCCCGGCGCGATGCCGGGTCGCAGTCCGACTTTCGAGCGCTACCTGCATTATCCAGTCAATCGCGAGCAGGCCGGGCAGGTGGCGGCGGAACCGGCGCGGCCCGCCGAAGCCGGTGCCGCCGAGGCGCTCCGCCCGCCTCCGGCCCCGCCGGGGCCGGCCGTCGGGGAATAGATCCGCAAGGTGGGTGCGACCATCGCCAGTGCCTGCCGTGGCGTTTTGCTGACCGCCGAACCACGCGCCAAGGTGAAGGCGGCACGGGAAGCGGCGCGGCTCTGGCGAAGCGGAGCGCTGGCGCACGCGTTCGACGTGGCCATGCCGGATCGACCCGCGCGCCCGGATGCGCCCGCCTTGCTGCCGCCGAACCGCATGTCGAAACGGGGGCGTGCGGGCTCCGAACGGAGCCGGATCGCGCTGCTGCACGCGCTCGCCCATATCGAATTCGGGGCGATCGATCTCGCCTTCGACATGGCCGGCCGCTTCGGCGCCGCCTTCCCCCGGGCTTTCATCGACGACTGGCTGTCGGTCGGCGCGGACGAGGCGCTGCACTTCGCCTTGCTCGACCGGCGGCTGCGCGCGCTCGGCGCGCATTATGGCGCCTTGCCCGCCCATGACGGCCTCTGGGAGGCGGCGGCGGAAACCGCGCATGACGTTGCGGCGCGACTGGCCGTGGTGCCGATGGTGCTTGAGGCACGCGGCCTGGACGTGACCCCCGCGACCGTGGCCGCGTTCGAGCGCGCCGGCGATGCCCGTTCGGCGGCGATTCTCGGACGCATCTATCGCGACGAGATCCGCCATGTCGGGATCGGCACGGCGTGGTTCAAGATTGTATGCGAATCACACAAAATTGCGGCTGCGTCAGAGTGGCAGCGGCTGATTCGGGCGCACTTTCGCGGGGTCGTTAAGCCGCCGTTCAACGACTCAGCGCGGGGTGAAGCCGGTCTGTCCCGCGATTTCTACGCGGGGGTTGCCCCCGAACAGGCGGCCTAACATTCTCGCCCCGGATTTCGGGTGGGCAGTTTCCACGAAAAAAGATTCGAGCCGGGCAGGTAGGCCCTTCTGTGTTCATACGGTCGCCCGGCGCGGCCGACCCGGTCCAGGGGGACCGAGCGGGGATCATGATGACGACTTTCGTTCCGACGGCCAACAACCGCCTGTCCGTCAAGGTCCGCACCTTGTTCAAACCGCGCGACATTTTTCTCCACGACGGCAAGAGCCTGCGCCGCTTCACGATCGGCGCGAAGCTGCAGATGACCGTCGTCGGCGCGATCGCCTTCCTGCTGCTCTGGTCTGTCGTCGCGACGATCTCCGCGTTCAACGCGATGAGCGGCGACGTCGCCCGCATGCAGGCGCAGGTCACCCAGATGCAGCTGGACGTCGACGCCATGCGCTCGGCGGTCGCCGCGCGCGCCGCGCAGCTGGAACAGCGCACCGTTTTCCTCAACTCGATGCTGTCCGGCCATGCCAGCGCGGGCCAGCTCTCGCAGCAGCTGCCGCGCGATGCCGAGACGCCGGCCAATCCGCGGGCCATGGCGATGATCCAGGGCTTCGCCCATGTCGACGCGATGCAGACCGCCATGGCTGACCGCGTCGAGGCGATTACCCGCCGGCGCTACAACGAAACCGCCGCCGTGCTCCGCGCTCGTGGCTTCGATCCGGCCCGCTTCCAGACCTATGCCGGCCAGGGCGGCCCTTATGAAGCCGCCGATGCCGGCGACGATGCCGATCCCCGCTTCCGCGCGCTCTTCACCAGCTGGCGTGCGCTCGACCAGCTCGAGGCCGGCGCCGCCTCCATTCCGTCGGCCCGCCCGATCGTCACCTCGGTGAACTTCACTTCCGGATACGGCGTCCGCTCCGATCCCTTCCGCGGCAGTGCCGCCATGCATGCCGGCATCGATCTCGCCGGCCCGCTCGGCACTCCGGTCTACGCCACCGCCGACGGCATTGTCGGCCGCTCCGAATGGAACAATGGCGGCTATGGCAATCTGATCGAGCTCAATCACGGCCAGGGCATCCAGACCCGCTACGGCCACCTTTCGCAGCGCCTCGTCCAGCCCGGCGAGCGCATCCACCGCGGCCAGCTGATCGGGCTGATGGGCTCGACCGGCCGCTCGACCGGCAGCCACCTCCATTATGAGGTCCGCATCGACGGCCGCGCGGTGAACCCGATCCCCTTCATGCAGCAGCCCCCCGGCACCGTCGCCGCGCTGCAGCGCCCCGCCACGACCGCGATCGGCGGCCCGGCGGGCGGTTCGCGTTAGGAACGTCCGGAGCCAGGGAGAGGCCTGAACGGCCGAAGGCCCCGCCGGCAACGGCGGGGCCTTTTCATTACCGGCGTGGTGGCGCCGGCGCCTAACAATGCTCCTCATGCCCGCAATCGCCGTCGCCCACCTCGATCTGGAAGGTGCTGTGCGTGATCCCGAAATGGTGGGCGATGCCGTGCGCACAGCCCTGCAGGAAGGCGTCGCCGGGGAAGCCCTCCGGCATCACGAGATGGGCGGTCAGCGCATATTCGGTCGTGCTCATCGACCAGATGTGCAGGTCGTGGACGCGGGTCACGCCCGGCAGGTCGAGCAGATGGTCCTCCACCTTCTCCGGATCGATGCTGCGCGGCACGCCGGCCATCGCCATGGTGAGCGATTCCCGGAACAGGTCGGCGGTGGCGAGGAAGATCATGCCGGCGACGATCAGGCTGGTGACCGGATCGATCCAGAGCCAGCCGGTGAACTCGATGCCGAAGCCGGCCACCACGACGCCGGCGGAGACGAGCGCATCGGCGACCATGTGCAAATAGGCGCCGCGCACGTTGATGTCGCTCTTGCGCCCGCGCACGAACATCAAGGCGGTGCCGATATTGACGGCGATGCCGATCGCGGCGACGAAGATCACGGTCTCCCCCTGGACGAGATCGGGCACGATCAGCCGCCACGCGGCGTGATAGACGATCAGGCAGACCGCGATCAGCAGCAGCACCGCATTGGCGAGCGCGGCGAGGATCGAGGCGCCCCGGAAGCCGTAGCTGAACCGCCGCGAGGCCGGCCTTTTGGCGAGCACCGCGCCAACCCAGGCGGTGGCGAGCCCGAGCACGTCCGCGAGATTGTGTCCGGCATCGGCGAGCAGGGCCATGGAATTGGCCTGCCAGCCGAACCAGGCCTCGACCGCGACGAAGCCGAGATTGAGGGCGATCCCGATCGCGAAGGCGCGGCCGAAATCGGCGGGATGATGGTGATGGCCGTGCGCATGACCGTGGCCGTGATGATGACCGCCATGCGAGTGAGAGTGGGCCAAGGACGAAGCTCCGCGGCGCCCGGACGGGGCAATGGATCGAAGCTAGACGAGAAGCCCGCCGCCCCGCAACTTGCGCGGCTTCCTCAAGGCGTCAACCGGCGGCTATTTTCCGCGCCGCTGCCGGTGCTCTTCCAGATCGAGCACGGCATTGCTCTCGCCCTCGGGCAGCAGGCCGAGGCGCCGCGCCACCTCCTGATAGGCTTCGGCCTCGCCGCCCAGGTCGCGGCGGAAGCGGTCCTTGTCGAGCTTCTCGTTGGTGGTCATGTCCCAGAGCCGGCAGCCGTCCGGGCTGATCTCGTCGGCGAGGATGATGCGGCTATATTCATTCTCCCAGATCCGCCCGAACTCCAGCTTGAAGTCGACGAGGCGGATGCCGATCGCCGCGAACAGGCCGCAGAGGAAGTCGTTCACGCGGATCGCCATGTCGGCGATGTCGTTCATCTCCTCCTGCGTCGCCCAGCCGAAGGCGGCGATATGCTCGTCCGCGATCATCGGGTCGCCGAGCGCGTCGTCCTTGTAATAATATTCGATGATCGTGCGCGGGAGCTGGGTGCCCTCCTCGATGCCGAGCCGCTGGGAGAGCGTGCCGGCGGCGACGTTGCGGACCACCACCTCGATCGGCACGATCTCCACCTGGCGGATCAATTGCTCGCGCATGTTCAGGCGGCGGATGAAATGGGTCGGGATGCCGATCGTGCCGAGCAAGGTGTAGATATGCTCGGAGATACGGTTGTTGAGCACGCCCTTGCCGCTGATCGTGCCCTTCTTCTGCGCGTTGAACGCGGTCGCGTCGTCCTTGAAATACTGGATCAAAGTGCCGGGCTCCGGACCCTCGTAGAGGATCTTGGCCTTGCCCTCGTAGATCATGCGGCGGCGGGACATTGGGCGGCTGGGCCTCCGGATGACGAGGTGGCAAGGGAAGCGGCTCTATAGTGAAGCGGGGCCGTAAGGGCAAACGCCGCGCGCGGCTCAGGTGACCTTTCCCCGCACCGCATATTTGGGATCGCGCCAGCTCTCCTCGGCCATGATCCGGGCAAGGATGTCGACCGCCCGCCAGATCTCCTCGAAGCCGAGATAGAGCGGGGTCAGGCCGAAGCGGATCACGTCGGGCGCGCGGAAGTCGCCGATCACGCCTTCGGCGATCAACGCCTGGCAGATTTCGAAGGCATGGTCGTGCGCGAAGCTGATGTGGCTGCCGCGTTGCTCCTCGCCGCGCGGGGTGATGCAGCGGAAGTCGGGGCAGCGCGATTCCATCAGCCCGACGAAGACGTCGAACATGGCGCGGGACTTGGACCAGAGCCGCTCCATGGTGACGCCCTCGAAAGCGTCGAGTGCGGATTCGAGCGCGGCGAGCCCGAGAATCGGCGGCGTGCCCGCCATGAAGCGGTCGATCCCTTTGGCCGGGCGGTAATCGTCGACGAAGGCGAAGGGCTCGGCATGGCCCATCCAGCCGCGGAGCGGGGAGAGGAGCTTCTCCTGCAGATGCTCGGCGATGTAGAGGAAGGCCGGCGCGCCGGGACCGCCGTTCAGATATTTGTAGCCGCAGCCGACGGCGAGCTCGGCACCGGCCTCGTTCAGATGCAGCGGCACCGCGCCGACGCTGTGCGACAGATCCCACACGGTCATCGCCCCGGCGCGGCGCGCTTTGGCCGTGAGCCGCGCCATGTCGAAGCGCTCGGCGGTCTTGTAGTGGACATGGGTGAGCAGCAGCGCCGCAGTGTCGGCGCCGATCCTGTCCTCCACCTCGGCGCGCGGCGCGATGTCGAGGTGCAGGCCGAGCAGATCGGCAACCCCGCTCGCGATATAGAGGTCGGTGTGGAAATTGCCGCTCTCGGACAGCAGCGTCTTTCGCTCCGACTGGCCGACCGCGGTGACCAGCAATTTGAACAGGTTCACCGAGGTCGAGTCGGTGACGATCACCTCGTGCGGCTTCGCTCCGATCAAGGGGGCAAGCCTGGCGCCGACCCGCTGCGGCGCGTTGATCCAGTCGGCCGTGTTCCAGCTGCGGATCAGCCCGTCCGCCCATTCCTGCTCGATCACCGCGCGCTGGTGCGGCGCCACCTTTTTCGGCAGCGGCCCGAGCGAATTGCCGTCGAGATAGATGACGCCCTCCGGCAGATGGAAGCGGTTGCGCAGCGGCCGCAGCGGATCGGCGGCGTCGGCGGCTTTCGCTTCGGCGAGGGTGAAGCTCATCGGCGCAGCGCCCTCTGCAATTCCTCGACCGCCGCGGCCCAGGCAGCGGTCTCCGGCGCGACCAGCTCGACATGGCCGGTCGCGTCCAGCATGCGCACGCGCACGTCGTCGCCCGCCGCGCGCATCGGCCGGGCATAACCTTCGGCATAAGGGATCGGGATGATCCCGTCCTGGCGGCCGTTGATCAGCACCTGCGGCACGCCGAGCGGGGCGAGGCGGGGCACGGAGGTATCGGTGAAGGGATCGATCCGGCCCGCCCTGACGCCCCCCGTCAGCTGCACGACCACCTGGTTGCCGCAGCCATTTTCGGAGCGCGCCGCTTCCTCGAGGTCCGGCAGGCCGCCCAGGCTGATCACCGCGGCGATCGGCAGCGGATCTGCGGTGCGCAGCGGCGAGTCCGCGGGTAGGCGCGGCCGGCCGGCAAGCCAGAGCGCGAGATGGCCGCCGGCACTGTGCCCGATCGCCACCACCCGGCGCGCGTCCAGATGATATTCGGCGGCATGGGCGCGGAGCGCGTCGGCCGCCGCGGCGGCATCCTGAAAGGTGCCGGGATAGCCGCCGCCGGGCCGGTCGACGCCGCGATAGTCGATGTTCCAGACCGCGATGCCGCGCCGCCTGAGGTCATCGGCGATCCAGTTCATGATATTGCGGTCGGCGACGTCCGTCTGCCAGCAGCCGCCATGGACCATCAGCGCGACCGGATGCTGGCCATTGCCCGCGGGCAGCCAGACGTCGGCGACCTGCAGCGAGTCATTTCCGTAGTGGACGGTGGCGCTCGGCGCCGGCCGCGGCCGTTCGAGCAGGTCCGGCCAGGTCATCAACCGGCCGGCTTTGGCCGCAGCGCCGTTTCCGTTTCCATTGTCCGCTGTCTGCCCCACGGCACAGGCCGCTAACGCGATGCCTGAGATGAGGGCAAGCGGTTTCAGGACGAAGCGCATGGCGGCCTTTCGCGGGATATCCCGCGATTAGTCGCCTCACGCCTCAGTGCAAGGCCTCAGTTGCAGCGCGACCGGCGCGGCGCCCAGGGCGCGCTGAACTGGATTTCGTTGAGCTTGCACATGGCAAGCCCGACATCCGCGGCGAGGCGGCGGAGGGTCCGGATGATGGTCTTCATCTTATCTCTCCTCAGGCGCTGGTCGTGGAGGCGAAGCCCAGGCTCGTGATCAGCAAGGCGGCGACGATCGCGAACAGCTGCGGCGTCGTGCCGTCCCAGCTGGCCAGCCGTTCGAAGCCGCGGCGCAGGCCGGCGAAGACCCGCCCCGCCCACAAGTTGAACTCATTGTGATGGGCCACCCAAAGGCGACCGCCCATTTCGTCTAACATGGCAAAAGCCCTTTCAAGTCCCGTCGAAAAATCCGTTTCGGCGTGTGGCTGAAATGGCAGCTCGCGCGGTCGCGCGCCAACGAAACGCTGGACAAATGGTATAAGTGACCCTTATGGACTGTGCCGATGCCCCGCCTGCCGCCCCTCAGCGCCGTCCGCGTCTTCGAGGCGGCCGCGCGCCATCAGAATTTCACCCAGGCCGCCGGCGAGCTGGGGATGACCCAGGCGGCGGTCTCCTATCAGATCCGCATTCTCGAGGAGCGGCTCGGCGCGCCTCTGTTCGCGCGGGTGAAGGGGCGCGTGCATCTGACCGAGGCCGGGCGCCGGGTGGCGCCGCTGGTCGGCAAGGCGTTCGAGACGCTGGAGGACGCCTTTTCCGGGCTGGTGGCCGAGGATCAGGCGGTGCTGTCGCTCAGCGCGGCGCAGACCATGGCGACGACCTGGCTGGCGCCGCGGCTCGGCAGCTTCCAGGTCCGTCACCCCGATCTCGCCGTGCGCCTGTCGACGGACAACAGGCTGGTCGATTTCTCGACCGGCGAGTTCCACGCGGCGATCCGCGTCGGCCGCGGCGACTGGCCCGGCCTCAGGAGCCATTTCCTGTTCCGCATGTATTTCAGCCCGATTTGCAGCGCCGAATTCGCGGCCGAGCAGAATTTCACCCGGCCGGAGCAATTGCTCGACGTGCCCCGGCTCAGCCCGCGCGACGAATGGTGGCGGGACTGGCTGCACGACATGGGCGTCGAGGATCCGGGTTGCGACAAGGATCCCGGCCTCGTTCTCGACAATCAGGTGATGGAGGCCAATGCCGCCTTTTCGGGCGCGGGCATCGCCATGATGACGCCGATGTTCTGGCGGGACGAATTGAGGGCGGGCCGGCTGGTCCAGCCCTTCGATCATGCCCACATCACCAATCGCAGCCACTGGCTGGTCTATCCGGAAAGCCGCCGCAACCAGCCCAAGATCGCCGCCTTCCGCGACTGGATGCTGGCCGAGGTCGCGCGCCAGGCCGAGACCGAGCCCGCCGAGATTTTCCGGCAACCCGATTAGAAAAATCGGGGGTGGGCCGCGAGCACGCCCTGGCGACGTTCAGGGCCTATCGGCTCGGGCCCACCCCCTTTGTCCCCTCCCCGGGGAGCGTGGGGAGGGGAGGGAGGTCAGGCTTCGGTAGGCTCCGGCGCCGCCGCCTTGCCCGGCCAGCGCTTCCGCGCGGCACGAAAGCCACCCAGAGCAGCAATCCGGTCAGCGCCCAGGGCGAAATCGTGACGAAGAGAATGAGGAGGGATTTGAGCGCGCCGAGGAAAGTGTCGGCCGAGCGCGTGGCCGCCTCGCCGATCGTGGGCCCGCGCCCGGGCCCCGGCGCGAGCGCGCCCGAGCCGTAGCGGAACAGGATCGGCGTTGTTGCCAGCATTTGCTCCTGCTCGCCCGTCGTTGCATTGAGCGCGGCGATCTGCTGACGGAGCGACTGGCGCTGTTCGTCAAGCCGGGACCGTTCCGCCCATCGCAAATTGCGCTGCGCGAGCCGCGCCTCGACGCGGTCGAGCTCGGCCTGCAGCTCTTCGAGTTGGCCATTATTGGTCTTGAGCGAGGTGCCGACGTCGGTGCCGCTGACCGCGCTTTCGGTGACCTCGCCGTCAGCCGCGGTCACCGCGCGGACGCTTTCGCGGCCGAACTGGGCGGCGATCGCCGGATCGACGAGGAAGGACAGGGTCGCCTCGACATCCTCCTCATTGGCGGCGCGATAATCGACGCCGGTCACCCGGCAGCGCGGGCCGTAGCGGGCGCAGAGCTGCTGATGCTCGCGTTGCATGTCGGCGACGCGGTCGGCCTCGAGGCGGAAGGCGTAACGATAATCGAACGCGACTCCCGGCGCCGTTTCGGGGTCGATATCGGGCCCGGTGCCACGGTCGGCGTGGTCGCGCGGCGCCGTGAGCTCGGGTGGGATCTGATTCGCTTCGCTCCCGTCCGCGGCGGTGGAGTTGGCGGTCCTCTCGGTGGTGGTGGTGGTGCCATTGCCGTCATTGCCGGCCTGGCTGCAGCCCGCGGTCGTGGCGAGAAGCAGGATAGCAAAGGGGACAGAACGACGCATGATCAGGTCTCCTCTAATTATCTATTAAATTAGTAGAGAATAATACGCACTTCTCCCCTGTGGCGGTCCGAAAGGTCGGGGGTGGGCGCTGGTCGCGTCCCGGCGAGGATCGGGACCCTGGCGGCCGCACCCACCCCCTGTCCCCTCCCCCGGGGAACGGGGAGGGGAGGGAGGTCAGGCTTCGGCCGGCGCCGCCTCAGGCTCCGGCGTTGCCCCCGGCGCCTTCTTCGGGAACCAGCGCCGCCGCACGAACAGTGCCGCGAGGCCAATGATCAGGATGGTAATCAGCCAGGGCGCGGCGCGGATCAGAGCGGTGAGCACCACCGTTGCGCCTTCCTTGAAGTCGGCCCAGGCCTTGCCCAGCGCCTCGCCGAGGCTCTGCGGCGGCTGATAGCCGGGGACGAGGTCGCCCGAGCCATAGTTGAACACCATCGGCGTGGTCGCGAGGCTCTCCTGCTGCACCTGCCGCTGGTCGCCCAGCGCCCGGATTTGCTCGCGCAATTGCTCAGCTTGGGCCTGCAACTCGGCCCGCTCCTCGTCGCCGATCCGTCCGGCAAGCCGCTGCTGGATCCGGGCGAGATCGGCCTGCAGCCGGGTGATGTCCTGGCCGGCCTGGCGGATCTGGCCACCTGCATCGATGCCGCTGATCTCGGTCTCGGTCACCATGCCGTCGGCCTGCAGCACGGCTTCGCTGGCGCGGCGGCCGAAGTTGCGGGCGACGGCGGGATCGAGCTTCAGCTCGAGCCGGGCCTGGATGTCGTTGGGGCCGAGCACCTGATAGTGCATGCCGGTGATCCGGCAGCGGGCGACGGTCAGCTCCTCGCACATTGCGGCATGCCGTTCCTGCAGCTCGGCCACGCGCTGCCATGCCAGGGCGTAGCTGTAATTGTAGTTGAAGGCGACGCCCGGCGCCGCGGTCGGCGAGATGTTGGGCCCGCCGGCGGCCCGCTGTGCGCCGGTCGCGCTGTCGGCCGACAGCGAGGAAGGCGCGGGCGGCATCGCTTCGCTGGTGGCGTTGCTCGCGAGGCCGCCGCCGCGCGGCTCCTGATTCTGTTGGGGGGAGCGGCCGCCTCCGCAGGCAGCGGTGCCGGCGAGAAGCAGAACAAGCAAGGGGATTGAACGTCGCACGATCAGGTCTCCTCTTGTTATAATGTCTCATTTTCTATCATAAAGGTAGAGAATAGCAAGCGCTTCTAATCGTCCCTTCTCAAGGAGTTAAATGTTTGCGCTCGGGATCGCTCCCCAGGATGAAAGTCGCGCGGGCCGGGCGAGTCGCGGGACAGGGCTTGACGCGCAGAAGCCTGTCGCATCGCCGCCGCCACGCTGCTAACGGACCCTCATGAGTGATGAATTCGATAGTGTTGTCGAGCATCCGTTCGATGACGCTTTGTCCCAGCGCTACCTCGTCTACGCCCTCTCCACGATCACCGCGCGGTCGCTGCCGGACCTGCGCGACGGGCTGAAGCCGGTGCAGCGGCGGCTGCTCTGGGCGATGCGGCAGCTGCGGCTCGATCCCGGCCAGGGCTACAAGAAGAGCGCCACCGTGGTCGGCGAGGTGATCGGCAAATATCACCCGCATGGCGATGCCTCGATCTACGATGCGATGGTGCGGCTCGCGCAGGATTTCGCGCTCCGCTATCCGCTCGTCGACGGGCAGGGCAATTTCGGCAATATCGACGGCGATAATGCCGCCGCCTTCCGCTACACCGAGGCGCGGCTGACCCAGGTCGCGGCGGAGCTGATCCAGGGCCTCGACGAAGGCACGGTCGACTTCCGCAAGACCTTCAACGGCGAGCATGAGGAGCCCGAGCTGATGCCGGGCCTCTTCCCCAATTTGCTCGCCAATGGCGCGAGCGGCATCGCCGTGGGCATGGCGACGAGCATCCCGCCGCACAATGCCGCCGAGCTGCTCGATGCCGCCGAATTGCTGATCGACGAACCGGGGGCCGGCGACGCGCAATTGCTGAAGCGCGTGAAGGGGCCGGACTTTCCGACCGGCGGCGTGCTCGTCGACAGTGCCGACACCATCGCCCTGGCTTATGCGACGGGGCGCGGGGCGTTCCGGATCCGTGCCCGCTGGGCGATCGAGAAGGGATCGCAGGGCTCGTGGACCGCGGTGGTCACCGAAATCCCCTTCCAGGTGCCGAAGGGGAAATTGATCGAGCAGATCGCGGCGCTCATCTCGGACAGGAAGCTCCCCATTCTCGCCGACGTCCGCGACGAGTCCGACGAGAAGATCCGGATCGTCATCGAGCCGCGCAGCCGCGCCGTCGATCCGGACGTGCTGATGGAGAGCCTGTTCCGCCTGACCGACCTGGAGGCGCGGGTCTCGCTCAACCTCAACGTGCTCGATTCCACGCATACGCCGCGGGTGATGAGCCTGCGCGAGGTGCTCGGCGAATGGGTCGTCTTCCAGCTCGAAATGCTGGTCCGCCGCGCCCGCCACCGGATCGCGAGGATCGACGATCGGCTGGAGCTGCTCGAGGGCTATCTGATCGCCTTTTTGAACCTCGACCGCGTGATCGAGATCATCCGCACCGAGGACGAGCCCAAGCCGATGATGATCGCCGAGTTCGAGCTCACGGACCGGCAGGCCGAGGCGATCCTCAACATGCGGCTGCGGTCGTTGCGCCGGCTGGAGGAAATGCAGCTCAAGGGCGAGCGGAACGAGCTGACGAAGGAGCGCGAGGGGCTGCAGCAGCTCGTCGACTCCCCGGCCCGTCAGCGCACGCGCCTGAAGAAGGACCTCGCCGCCCTGCGCGCGAAATATGGCCCGGAAACCGCGCTCGGCGCCCGGCGCACCGCGATCGAGGAGGCGGCCCCCGCGCGGGACATCCCGCTCGAGGCGATGATCGAGCGCGAGCCGATCACCGTGATCCTGTCGAAGCGCGGCTGGATCCGCGCGATGAAGGGCCATGTCGAGGTCACCAACCCGGAGGCGCTGAAGTTCAAGGAAGGCGACGAGCTCGCCTTCCTGCTCTACGCGCACACCACCGACAAATTGCTGCTCGCCTCCTCGGACGGCCGGTTCTACACGCTCGCCGCCGACAAATTGCCGGGCGGGCGCGGCTTCGGCGAGCCGGTGAAGCTGATGGTCGACATCGAGGGGGAGGGCAATGTCGTTGCCCTGCTGCGCGCCGGCGCGGCGGAGAAATTGTTGCTCGCCTCCTCCGACGGGCGCGGCTTCGTCACCGCCGCCGGGGGCGCCGTCGCCGAGACGCGCAAGGGCAAGCAGATCGTCAATCTGAAGCCCGGCGCGAGGCTGAAGGTGGTGCATCCGCTGAAGCCGGCCGACGATTATGTCGCGGTGATCGGCGAGAACCGGAAGCTGGTCGTCTATCCGCTCGGCGAGCTGCCCGAAATGGGCCGCGGCCAGGGCGTCCAGCTGCAGCGCTACCGCGACGGCGGCCTGGCCGGCGCCACCGGCTTCGCCATTGCCGACGGCCTCTCCTGGCCGATGGGCGGGGAGAGCGGCCGCACCCGCACCGAGGCGGACATGAACCCCTGGCGCACCGCCCGCGGCGCCGCCGGCCGGATGCCACCCATGGGCTTTCCGAAGGAGGAGCCGTTCGGCTGGTGATGCCTTTGCTCGCCTTGCTCCTTGCCGCCGCGCCGCTGCCCGACGCGGTCGCCCGCGCCCGGCTCGACGCGATGGTGGAGGGGCGGGGCTATACGACGGAGCAGCTCAACAGCCGCTGGGCGAACAATGCGACCGCCGCCCGCGACCCCGATGCCCGCGCCTTGTTCTGGCGGGTCTATACCGAGCAATGGGCGCTCCATGCCGAAGAGATTTCGGAGGCCGAGACACAGGCGATCCTTCGCCGCAATGCGGCGTGGCTGAAAACCGTCCTCGCGCGGATCGGCTGGTTCGACATTTCCCGCTACGGCGCCGAGGCGAGCCAGGCGGCCTGGCTGATCGTCCAGCATGCGGATGACGATCGCGCCTGGCAGGAGCGGGTGCTGGCCGACCTCGCCCCGCGCGTCGCCCGCGGCGACATGCAGCGCAATTATTATGCCTATCTGGTCGATCGCGTCGCGGTCGCTGCCGGCCGGCCGCAAACCTATGGCACGCAGGGTCGTTGCCAGGGCCGCGGCAATCTCCGGCTGTTCGACGTTGCGGACCGCGACAATCTGGATCGCCGCCGCGCCGAAATGGGGCTGGACAGTATCGCCGATTATTCAGTGCGTTTCTGTGGGCGGCCCGAGTGAATCCGCGGATTCCGCACACAATTTGATACAAATTTTAGCAGGCACAGCCAATTGACGTTCATGCTGCGGCGCATAAATGCGCCCCTTCAGCCGTCCCCGCAGACATGCGCGGGCCGATGGCCTCGGGGATGGGGAGTAGGCGTGCGCTTCAAGTTTCTGTCTGCCTTGCTGCTCGCCGGGACCAGCCTCACGCCGGCGCATGCGCAGGCTACGCCTCCGCCTGCCGCGCCGCCCGCCACGCCCGCGCCGCCCGCCCGACCGCAGCCGGAGCCGCCGGCCGCCGAGGCGCCGGCGCGCGATGAGGCCAGTGCGCCCGGGGTCACCAGCACCAACGACCACGACATCACCGTCACCGGCGTGCGGCTGCGCGGCGAGGCCGAGGGCAATATCCGGCCGGAAGTCCGGCTCGACGAAAATGCGGTCCGGTCCTACGGCGCCGCGACGATCGGCGAGCTGGTCGACGCGCTCGCGCCGCAGACCCGCTCCGGCCGCGGCCGCCAGAGCGGGCAGCCGGTCATCCTGCTGAACGGTCAGCGCATCGCCAATTTCGGCGAGATCCGCGAGTTGCCGCCCGAGGCGATCGAGCGGGTCGACATCCTCCCCGAGGAGGCGGCGCTCAATTACGGCTACCGGCCCGACCAGCGCGTCATCAATATCATCCTCAAGGAGAATTTCCGCTCCGTCACGATCGCCGGCGGCATCACCCTCGCCACCGCGGGCGGGCAAACCAGCTATGATGGCAACGCCAATATCCTCCGGATCAGCCGCACCTCCCGCTGGTCGATCGACGGCCGTTACACGACCGGCGACTCGCTGCAGGAGAGCGAGCGCGACATCATCCAGTCGGCGCCGGCTTTGCCTTACGATCTCACCGGCAATGTCGGCTCATTCCCCTACAACCCCGCCACGCAGGTCGATCCGGCGTTGAGCGCGCTTGTCGGCCAGCCGGTCACCGTCGCCGGCGTCCCCGTCTCGGCCGCGACCGGCGCGCCGACTTTGGCCTCGTTCGTGCCCGGCGCGAACAATCCCAATGTCACCGATCTCGGCCGGTACCGCACCCTCATCCCCGAGAATGAGGTGTTCAACATCAACGGCACTTACAGCCGCCGCTTCGGCCGGGTGGGGGCGACGGTCAACCTCCGCTACAACCGCAATACGAGCGAGAGCCGGCTCGGCCTGCCCTCGCTTGCGCTGCAGCTGCCCGACACCAATCCCTATTCGCCTTTCTCGCAGGACGTGACCCTGTTCCGCTATGCGGACGGGCTCGGCCCGCTGCTGCGCGAGAGCGAGGTCAATACCGGCCATGGCGGCCTGACGCTGGACAGCAATATCGGCCGCTGGCGCTGGACCTTCACCGCCAATTACGATGTCGTCAAATCCAGCACGCGCACCGACACCAACCTCGATCCGGCCGCGATCCAGGCGCGGCTGAACGCGAACGATCCGGCCTTCAATCCGTTCGCGCCGCTCGACACCAGCCTGCTCGTGATGCGGCCGCAGGACCGGACGGAATCGACCAACAAATCGGGCGACGCCCAGGTCGTGTTCAACGGCTCGGCCTTCAGCCTGCCGGGCGGGCCGGTGACGACCAGCCTGACCTTGCAGGGCAACACCCTCGATCTCAGCAGCGAGACGCTCCGCTCGGGCGTCACCACCCTGCGCGATCTCTCCCGTGACCGCGCCGCCGTGCTGGGCAGCGTCGATCTGCCGATTACCAGCCGGCGCGAGGGCTTTCTCTCCAAGCTCGGCGACATCTCGCTGAACTTCAATTTCGAGGTCGAGCATCTCTCCGATTTCGGGACGATGCGGACGCTCGGCTATGGCGTGCGCTGGTCGCCGATCGACATGCTCGATCTCGCGCTGACGATCACCGACGAAGATGGCGCGCCCAGCGTGTCGCAGCTCGGCGATCCGACTTTGGTGACGCCGAACGTGCGCGTCTTCGATTTCGTGCGCGGCGAGACGGTGGACGTGACCAGCATCACCGGCGGCAATCCGCTACTGATCGGCGACAACCGGCACGTCTTCGGCGTGCGCGCCAATCTCCGGCTGCTCGGTAATGGCGCGCCCGGCTCGCCGAACCTGTCCTTCAACGCCAATTATACCGAGAACCGGATCGACAATCCGATTTCGGCCTTCCCGGTCGCGACCGCAGAGATCGAGGCGGCCTTCCCGGGCCGGTTCCTTCGCGGCCCGGACGGACGGCTGCTGCAGATCGACACGAGGCCGGTCAATTTCGCCCGCTCCGAGCGGCGCGAGCTGCGCTGGGGCTTCAACTTCCAGAAGCCCTTCGCGCCGCCGGCCGGCGCCAGCGGCGGCCTGCCGGGCCTTGGCGGCCGCGGTCAGGGCGGCCGCGGTGGCGGGCCGGGCGCCGGCCCCGGCGGCGGCGGCCGTGGGCCGGGCGGCGGCTTCGGCGGACGTGGCGGCGGCCGCGGCGGCTTCGGTGGCCCGGGCGGGGGCGGCATCCAGGTCTCGCTCTTCCACACCTGGCGCTTTACCGACGAAGTGCTGATCCGGCCCGGCGTCCCCGAGCTCGACTATCTGAACGGCTCCGCATTCAGCGGCCGCGGCGGCCGGCCGCAGCATGAGCTCGAGCTTTCGGCCGGCATCTTCAAGAACGGCTTCGGCGGCTTCGTCCAGGCGAACTGGCAGAGCGGCACGACTGTCAATGGCGGCCCGATCGCCGGCGGCGGGACGAGCAGCAATCTGCACTTCTCCTCCTTCTCGACGGTCAATCTCAGCCTGTTCGCGGATCTGTCGCAGCGGCCGGCCCTGATCGCCCGCCATCCCTGGCTCAAGGGCACGCGGCTTTTCATCGGCGTCCAGAACATCTTCGACACCCATCTCCGGGTGCGCGACGATGCCGGCGCGGTGCCCCTGTCCTACCAGCCGGACTATCTCGATCCGCTCGGCCGGACGGTGCGCTTCGGCATCAGGCGGCTTTTCTGACCCAGGGGAGTCACCCTGACGAAAGTCAGGATCCATGAACACCTGCCTGCGAGGCCTGGCCGCGTCCATGCTCATGGATCCCGGATCAAGTCCTGGGTCGCGTGACTTTCCGGTGGCTCCGCAAGCTCTTATCGGGTTTCCCGAAAGCAAATTTCAACGCGGCGTTAACCCTGTTTGTTTAACGCGGCGCTCATGCAGGGCGCGAAGACTGGCGTGCGGGGCAAGCAGACGGACGGGCGGCCCCCGCCCGCCGGGGTCCTGCCGCCTGGCATCGACCCCCAGCTCCAGCATGTGCTGGAGGCCGTCCGGCAGCGCTATCTGGACGCCTTGCCCATCGCCGCGGCGATCATCACGGTCAGCGAAGACAGCTTCATCGATTGCGCCAACGACCAGTTCCGCCTCCTCGCGGAATGGGATGAAAGGCTTGGCGAGCGGCGGATCGCGCAGGTGCCGCTGCTCCGCTCCGGCCCGATCGGCACGCGGCTCACCGCCTTCCTGAAGAAGGACGATCCCGCCTTCCAGTTCGACACGGCGGACGGCCGCTCGATCGGCGGCCGCCATTTCACCGTCCGCTTCGCGCGCCTCACCATCATCCCCGGCCAGCCGGTGCGCTGCATGATCTCGCTGATCGACAAGACCGCCCAGGTCGAAACCGAGCGCAGTCTGCGCTCCGAAATGCTGCGCGACAGCCTGACCGGCCTGCCCAATCGCTTCGCCTTCAACGAACGCGTCGAGACGGTGATGGCGGAGCCCAGTTTCTCCGACCAGAGCCATGCCGTGCTCGCCGTCGACATGACCCGGTTCAGCCGCGTCAACGAATGTATGGGCGCGATCGCCGGCGACGAGCTGCTGATCACCTTCGCCCGCCGTCTGGTTTCGGCGCTGCGTCCGTCGGACATGCTGGCCCGCATCTCGGGCGACGAGTTCGGGGTGCTGCTGCGCCTCGACCGCGGCCTCGCGGATGCGATGCGCGCCGCGGAGCGCATCAAGGCGGTGCTCACCTTGCCGTTCCGCCTCTCCGAGCTGGAAATCCGCGTCGATTGCGCGATCGGCTGCGCGATCCTGTCGAACAGTGTGTCGAGCGCCGACGAGGTGCTGAGAAACGCCCAGTTCGCCCTCAAGAATGCCAAGCGCACCGGCACCACCCAGATTTACGAGCCGGCCCAGGCCCAGGCCGTCCGCCGCCGCTTCTCGATCGAGACCGAACTGCGCGTCGCCATCGAATCCGGCCAGCTCGAACTGGCCTATCAGCCGCTGATCGAATTGAGCACGGGGCGCGTCTCGGGCTTCGAGGCGCTCGCCCGCTGGGAACTGGAGGGCGCGCGGGTCCCGCCCAGCGAGTTCATCCCGGTCGCAGAGGAATCCGGGCTCATCGTCCAGCTCGGCCGCTGGGCGCTCGACACCGCCACGCAGACGCTCGCGGACTGGGATCTGAAAACCGGCACCCGCCTGCCGATCAGCGTCAACGTCAACCTCTCGCCGGTGCAGATCAGCCGCGACGACGTCGCTTCCGCCGTCTCGGGCGCGCTCAGCGCCAGCGGCATTGACGGCGACCGGCTGACCCTGGAGCTGACCGAAGGCGCGATCATCCAGGATCCGGAGCGTGTCGCCCGCGCGCTCAAATCCCTGCAGCGCTTCGACGTGAAGATCGCGATGGACGATTTCGGGTCGGGCTATACCTCGCTCGCCTCGCTCCAGCTCCTGCCCATCGATATCCTGAAGATCGACCAGCGCTTCGTCTCCGGCATGTTGCAGGACGGCGACAGCGCGGCGATCGTCGACGCCATTCTCAGCCTTGCCCGCGCCCTCGGCATGGAGACGACCGCCGAAGGGATCGAATCCGAGGCGTTGGCCGCGGCCCTGTTCGACAAGGGCTGCACCTATGGCCAGGGCTTCCTTTATTCGGAGGCGCTCCCCGCCGACGCCGCCCTTGCCTATTGGCTCGAGCGCAGCACCTGATCGACATGACGCCGGGCCATGGCCCGGACTTCGGCCTTGTCCGCGGGAAAGCCCGCCGCGATCCATTCCTGCTCCACTGCCTGCATGGTCTTCGCGACCACCGGCCCGGCCTCAAGACCCATCGCGATGAGGTCGCCGCCGCTGACCGGGAGGCGGGGCTTGCGCCAGTCTTCCAGCCCCCTCACCGCGGGATCCGGCGTGCCGTGGAGCAGGATGCGGTCGATCGCTTCGGCCGCGCCGATCCGGTAGGCGAGCGGCTCCGGCGCATCGAGCGCGGTTCCGGCAGCGCTGGTCAGCCGCGCCGCGAGCCTGTTGGACAGACGCAGCCGCGTCGCCACGGACGTCGCCGTCTCCGGATCGATGGGAAGCAACGCGGCGACGCGCCGGATCGGGTCCGGGCCGATCCCGGCTCGCTGTTCGGCGGCGATCAGCGCCTCGAGCCGGTCCGCGCTCTCGACCTCGGGCAGGACGGGCCGGAAGATGCCCCGGTCGATCATCAGCCGTACGGTCGCGGTCGGATCGGAGACGGCGAGCAGCTTCAGCAGTTCGTCGGCGATCCGCTCGCGGGACAGCGCCATCAGGTCGTTTGCCCGCGCCGTGCAAGCCTCAAGGCCATCCGGATCCGGGCCGCCTGCGCCGAAGCGCGCGTGAAAGCGGAAGAATCTGAGGATCCGCAGATGATCCTCCGCGATCCGCTGCAGCGGGTCGCCGATGAAGCGGACCCGCCGTGCCGCCAGATCGTCCAGCCCGCCGAAATAGTCGAACACCTCGCCGCTCAGCGGATCGGCGGACAGGGCGTTGATCGTGAAGTCCCGCCGCGCGGCGTCGGCCGTCCAGTCGTTGGTGAAAGCGACGGCGGCCCGGCGGCCGTCGGTGCTGACGTCGCGGCGCAGAGTCGTCACCTCGACGGGCAGTCCCGCCGTGACCGCGGTGATCGTGCCGTGCGCGATTCCCGTCGGCACCGCCTTGATCCGCGCCGCCTCCAGCCGAACGATGACCTCGTCGGGCGTCAGCCGGGTGGCCAGGTCGACGTCACACTGCTCCAGACCGAGCAAAGTGTCGCGCACGCAGCCGCCGACGAACCGCGTCGCGCCGCCTTTGACGTCGAGCGCGGCGAGCAGGCGGTCCATGCCGGCGCGGTGTCGCCAGGCTGCGTCGGGCAATCGGGTCATGTCACCAGCGCCAGACGACGGCTCAAATTCACGATCATCGCCGCGGTCGCCCCCCAGATACGCTGTTCGTGCCAGTCGATCTCATAATAGGTCCGTTCGCGCCCGCGGAACATGGCGGTGCGGACATGCTGGTGCGCCGGATCGAAGATATGGTGGAGTGGCGCCTCGAACACCGCCGCCACCTCGTCCGGATGAGGGGTCAGCGGCAGGTCCGGCGGCACGATGCCGAGCACCGGCGTTACCTCGAAGCCGGTGATGGTCAGATAGGGGTCGGCGACGCCGATGATCTCGACGCGCGCCCGCGCGAGGCCGATCTCCTCCTCCGCCTCGCGCAAGGCGGCGTCGATCGGGCCCGCGTCGCCGGGGTCGATGCGGCCACCGGGAAAGCTGACCTGGCCGGGGTGCTTGCGCATCGTCTCGGGGCGGAGGGTCAGGATCACGGTGGGAGCGGGCCGGTCCACCACCGCAACCAATACCGCGGCCGGCGTGGTGCCGTGCGGCAGCACCTCCTCGTCCAGCACATCGCCGCCGATCAGTTCGGGGCTGTTGTGCCGGCCGCTTTCCAGCGCCGCGCGCAGCGTGTCGGCCAAACTCATCTCGGCTGTCTCATGCCGCCGGCTCCAGCGGGAAGAAGACGCCGCCGCTCCAGACGCCCGGCGGCACGGCGCCCTCGGCCAGCGCGATCTCGGCCAGCGCGATCTCGGCCAGCTCGTAATAGACCGGCCGCGCGACGCGTGCGTCGAGCCCGTTGCGTACCTCCAGATAAGGCTGAGGCCCGGCCGCGAAGCGCAGTCGATGGTCCGGCCCGGCCACGACGAGGTCACCGGTGTTGAGCCGGAAGGCGAGGCTGCGGCTCTCGCTTTCGCCCTCACTCTTCAGCTCGACCGCGATGAAGGGGGCGTCCTCCACCTGGATGTCCAGCTTCTCCGCCGGCGTGACCAGCACGAAGCCGCCGTCGGGCTCGCGCCGCAGGATGGTGGAGAACAGGCGTACCATCGCCGGCCGGCCGATCGGGCTGCCTTCGTGAAACCAGGTGCCGTCGCGGGCGATCCGCATCTGGCTGTCGCCGCAATGGGTAGGATGCCATTTCTCGACCGGCGGAAGCCGTTTCTCCCCGGCCAGCCGCGCAATGTCCGCCAGGCTGAGGCGGCTGAGATCCTCCGGGGGCGGCGGCATCGGCATGACAAGGCCTTAGCCTGTGGCTGGCCTTGCGCAAAGCGCGCGGCTATGCGCCGGGCGATGAACACGGCAATCGTCACCGGCGGCGCGAAACGGATCGGCGCGGCGCTCGTCCGCGCCCTCGTCGCGGACGGCTGGCATGTGCTGATCCACTATCACCGGTCCGCAGCCGAGGCGAAGGCGCTCGCCGACGAGGTCGGGACCGCCACGATCGTGCGCGCCGATCTCGCCGACCCGGCCGCCGCCGGGGCGATCCTTGCCGCGCTGGACGGCCTGCCGCCGCCGCGCTTGCTGGTGAACAATGCCGCGATCTTCGCCCATGACGATATTCGCGATTTCACGCCGGAAAGCTGGGCCGCGCATCTCGATGTGAACCTGCGCGCGCCGGCGCTGTTGACCCGTGCCTTCGCCGCGGCGGCGGGGGAGGGGCTGGTCGTCAACATGCTCGACGCGAAGCTGCACGGGCCCAATCCGGACTTCTTCAGCTACACGATCTCCAAATACGGCCTTGCCGGCGTCACCGAGCTCGCGGCCCGCGCCTACGCGCCGGCCATCCGCGTCTGCGCGATCGCACCGTCGGTCACCATGGTGTCGGGCCCGCAGAGCCGCGCCAATTTCGACAGGGTCCACGGCCTCAACGCCCTCGCCCGCGGCGTCCGGGTCGAGGAGATCGTCGCGGCCTTGCGCTTCCTGATCGCGACGCCGAGCGTTACCGGCCACACCATCCTGCTCGACGGCGGCCAGCGCTTCCTGGCCCTGCCGCGCGACGTCCAGTTCCTGGAGACCGAATGACACAGAGCAACATCGCCAAACTGGACGGCCTCGTGCCGGACCGGCTCGCCCCCAGGACCCGCAAGATCGTCCTCGACAGCTATGACGTGCCGGTCGACATCGGCTTTCATGATTTCGAAGTCGGCACGCCGCAGCGCCTGATCGTCACCGTCGAGGTCTGGGTCGACGAGACGAGCTTCGCCGCGAGCGACGAGCGCAGCCAGGCCTGGGACTATGATTTCCTGCGCACCGAGATCGGCGCGCTCGCCGGCGCCCGCCGCTTCAATCTGCAGGAGACCTTCGCGCGCGAGATTTACGACCTGATCGCCGCCCGCCGCGGCGTCACCGCCCTGCGCGTCTCGACACGCAAGCCCGACATCTATCCGGATTGCGCGGGCGTCGGCGTGGAGCTGGCGTCCTTCTGATCAGCGGTGGGGCACGCGGGTTCGGGCGCAGCGCCCGAGCCCGTCCATGATCACCCGGTAGTCGGCCTGGATCGACCGGGCCTCTTCCGGCGCCGCCTCGCTCAGCGCATCGGCCGGAAGGCGCGCGGGCAGGGTGCAGGCGAGCCGGTACCAGAGCAAGGTGTCGGGCCGGGGCGGCCCCGCGCCCTCGTCGACGATTTCGCCGAGCGCGACCGACCAGCGCACCTGCTCGCCGGGGCGGCGCAGCACGGTCAGCGAAATCGGGCGCTGATCGGCGGTGAGCAGGAAGAACTGGGTCTCGCTTTCGCCTGGCAGGTTGCCGGGGACGCTGAAGGCGCGGCCGATGCCGACGATTCGCGGCGGCGCGTCGCCGCCGCTCGCCTCGCGGATGATGCTGCGCAGCATGTCCGCGGCGGCGGCGCTGTAGGGAATCTGGGCGTCGGCGGTGACCAGCCGAAGCTCGTCCGGCCGATTCGGGACTCGACTCGCCATGACGAGGAATTCGCTCCTGCGAGTGATTCGCGACGGGCGTCCGCGCGAATCATTCGGCAGGTCGACCAGATAACGGATCCGGGCCGGCAGCCCGCCCGGGCTGCGAATCAGCGCGACCACCTCGGCCTCGATTTCGAACCGGGCGAAGCCGGCCCGGACCGTCGTCGCCTCGCGCGCGTTCAGCCGATCGGCGCTGCGGACGCGGAGGTGCGCGACGACCGGGGCGCCGGCCCCGAGATCGGCCAAATCTGCATAAGTAAGAGTTTGTAAACCCTGTTGATTCTCCGGCTGCGCCGACGGCTGTGCCTGAGCTGGATTGGTCGACGCGAGGGCGACGAAGAGGGCGAGGATTGGCGCTTTCATGACAGGTCCCGTTTCGATCCAGCCCCCGGCTAGGGCCCTGCGGATTAACCCCGCATTGCGTTGAAAATCCAGCTTCCGTGACGCTCAGGTTACAAAGTCACGCGGAGGATTGCCTGATCCAGATCGTCGCGATAGAGACCTCGGCCTTGACTAAGTCCGTTTCGCGGATGAACGGTTTAGGGCGCGCCGCGTTTATCGCGCGGAATGCCCGTTTTGTGCGATGAGAGGAGCCTGGCGGATTAATGTCGTACGTAGACCAGCCCATTAGTCGCGGACGCGTCTGGGCCATCGCCATCGTCGCGATCCTGCACGCCCTCCTCGCTTATGCATTCGTATCGGGTCTCGCCTATCGGTTCGTGAAGGGCCTGAACCCCGACATGAAGACCTTCGACGTGAAGGAGGAGCCGCCGCCCCCGCCCGAGGAGCCGCCGCCCCCGCCGCCGGATCAGCCCGCCTCGGCGCCGATTACGGCGGTGACGCCGCTCGTCCAGACGTCGACGCCGATGGTGGTGCCGCTGCCGCCGCCGGTTATCCCGTCGCCTCCCACGGTTTATGTAGCGCCGCCTACGCCCGCGCCGGCACCGCCGCCGCCGCGGGTGGTGCCGCCGCAGCGTGCCCGGGCGAACCTCAATTCCTACTTTTCGCCTGACGACTATCCGGCTGCTGCGCTGCGCGGCAACGATCAGGGCACGACCGGCTTCGCGCTCACCATCGGCCCCAATGGCCGCGTGACCGACTGTTCGGTGACCTCGTCGAGCGGCTCGTCCGCTCTCGATCAGGCCACTTGCCGGATCCTGCGCAGCCGCGCCCGCTACACCCCGGCGCGCGACAGTAGCGGTAATCCGACGAGTGGCCGAGATTCCGGCAGGGTCACCTGGCGGCTCCCGTCCGAGTAAACTTCATCCAGCACGGCAATTTCAGAGTGAGAAGGAATTAATCAAATGGCAGCACCAGCAGCAAATGCAGCGGCGCCGGCAGCGAACGACCAGTTCGGCTTCCTGCAGGCTCTCAAGGAAGGCGGCGTCATCGCGTGGCTCACGCTTAGCGTGCTCGTCCTCATGTCGGTCGGTTCCTGGTACATCTTCTTCGTCAAGCTGATCGACCAGAACCGCATCATCAAGGAAGGCCGGCGCGCCCGCACGACCTTCTGGCAGTCGCCGAACCTGCGCGACGCCGCGAACAAGCTCGACAAGAACGGCGCCTATCGCCAGATCGTCGAGGACGGCCTGCTGGCCGAGGAGCAGCACAACAAGCTGACCGACCCGGTCGACCAGCATGAGTGGATGCTGAGCTCGCTGGTCCGCAGCCAGGGCGCGATTACCGCCAAGCTGTCGGGCGGCCTCGCCTTCCTCGCCACCGTCGGTTCGACCGCGCCGTTCGTCGGCCTGTTCGGCACCGTCGTCGGCATCTATCGCGCGCTGATCAAGATCGGTGCGGCCGGTCAGGCGTCGATCTCCGCCGTTGCCGGCCCGGTCGGCGAGGCGCTGATCATGACCGCGCTCGGCCTCGTCGTCGCGGTTCCGGCCGTGATGCAGTACAACTGGCTGATGCGCCGCAACAAGTCGATCGGCGAGCAGCTCGCCCGGTTCGCGACCGACGTGCATGGTTACATGATGTCGGGCGGCAGCGTCCGTCCGTCCATTCCGTCGCGTCCGGCTCCGGCTGCCAAGCCGGCGGCGACGGGCGGCGCGGCCAGCACCGGCGCGGCCACGACTGCCAAGCCGTAAATGTGAAGCATGCGGCGGGCCCCTGGCCCGCCGCGTCTTTCCGGCGCGGCCCGCGGGCGGCGCGAATGGTAAGAACGGGAATTAGATTATGGCTATGCAGGTCGGCGAATCAGGCGGTGAAGAAGACACACCGATGTCCGACATCAATACGACCCCGCTGGTGGACGTGATGCTCGTGCTGCTGATCATCTTCCTGATCGCCGTGCCGATCGTGCTGCAGTCCGTCCGGGTCGAGTTGCCGAAGGTCCGTTATCAGGTGACCGAGACGAAGCCCGAAAACGTGAACCTGTCGGTGCGCGAAGAGGGCAATCAGTGCGCGGTCTACTGGGATCTCACCAAGATGACCACGGACACGCTCTTCGAGCGTGCGCGGCGGCATCTCGAGGACCAGATCGCCCGCGTCGGCGGCCGGCAGAACATCACCGAGGACAACATGCCGGAAGCGCATATCCGCGGCGACATCAACACGCCCTACCGGTGCATCGGAGCCGCGATCTACACGATGCAGCGCGCAGGCTTCGCCCGCATCGGCTTCATTTCGGCGCCTCCCCCGGAAGGCGGCCAGCGGTTGTGACCGCAGCGAATTCAGGAGTTAACTAAATGAGCGCATCGGTCACAAATCCCGAATCATCAGAACCGATGATGGACATCAACACGACGCCGCTCATCGACGTCATGCTGGTGCTGCTGATCATGTTCATCATCACGATCCCCGTGCAGACGCACGCGGTGAAGCTCGATCTGCCGCAGGCGACCGATGCGCCGCCGCCGCCGATCGAGCCGCAGAAGAACAAGATCGTGGTGACGGCCGACGGCCAGGTCCTGTGGAACGGCACGCCGGTCGATCTCCAGCGGCTGCGCCAGTATCTGGACATCACCGCGAACATGAACCCGACGCCGGAGCTGCACCTGCAGCCGGACCGGCTCGCCCGCTACGAGATCGTTGACGAGGTGCTGGCCGTCACCAAGCGCGCCAACATCACCGCCATGGGCTTCGTCGGCAACGAATATTACGCGCGCGAATTCTGACGCGCGGCAACATCACCTTCTCACAGGGCGGCGCTTCGGCGCCGCCCTTTTCGTTTGGCGATTGCATCGGCGGAAGCGCCCTTCCCGGGATGTCCGCAATGGGTCGAAAGCGGACGTTGACGCGCCCCGAAATCTTTGGGGATTGGGTAGTGCTCGAACCCGATCACCGCCGGGGGCGGATGACAACGTCAGCGACAGCGAAGCATAGGAGGCCGAGAGACGCCGCCGCCAAGGAGCCCGTTTCCCAGAGCACCGGCGTATCCACGCCCCAGAGAAGCAAGGACGCGGCTGCCAGCACCAGCCCTGAGAGACCAAGAACCGCCGCGTGAAGGTTTGTCACGCCCGTTTCTCCGGCACCGGCTTCTGCTTCACAAGCTTCGTCACAGCTGCACGATACTGCCGGATGCCGAACGTCCGCAATGGGTCGAAAATAGACCCTCGGTTTTGTTGGATACAAATAGGATTTCGACTGACATGCTGACCGCGACTCGGTTTTTGCGGCCGGGCCGTCGGCTCCTTGAAACGTTGCGATCTTCACCGGATCCGCTTGCCTGGCGGACGACGGTCTTCGAACCCGTCAAAGACGTCAGCCCTGAACCCCATGGCCAGTGCGAACATTGGGACCTTTCGCTCGATCGTCCTCCCGCGGTTTAGGCCGCGATGCCCTCGAACTGCAGTCTGGCCAGCCGCGCATAGAGGCCGCCCTTGCCGCTGAGGCTGTCATGGGTGCCTTCCTCGACGATCCGGCCATGATCCATGACAATGATCCGGTCGGCGGCGCGGACGGTGGCGAGGCGATGGGCGATGACGATCGTGGTGCGGCCCTCGACCAGCCGCTCGAGCGAGGCCTGGACCAGCCGCTCGCTCTCCGCATCGAGCGCCGAGGTCGCCTCGTCGAGCAATAGCAGGGGGGAATCGCGCAGCAGCGCCCGGGCGATGGCGACGCGCTGGCGTTGCCCGCCGGAGAGGCGCGCACCGCCCTCGCCGAGATAGGTGTCGAGCCCCTCGGGCAGCCTCTTCAGGAACTCCGCCGCATTGGCGGCCTCGGCGGCCGCCCAGAGCGCCTCGTCCGGGGCTTCCCAGCGCCCGTAGCGCAGATTGTCGCGCGCCGAGGCGGCGAAGATCACCGTCTCTTGCGGCACGACGGCGATGCGGGCGCGGATCGCGGCCGGGTCGGCCTCGCGCAGCTCGACGCCGTCCAGCCGGATGCCGCCCTCCTGCGGATCGTAAAAACGCTGGGCCAGCTGGAAGATGGTCGATTTGCCGGCGCCCGACGGGCCGACCAGGGCGACGGTCTCGCCCGGCTCCACGACGAGGCTGAAGTCGTGCAGGGCACTGACGTCCGGCCTGGTGGGATAGCGGAAGGTCAGGTTCGCGAATTCGAGCCGCCCGCGCGCCGGCACCGGGAACGACACCGGGTCGGCGGGGGCGCGGATCTGCGGCACCTGCGCCATCAGCTCGGCGATGCGCCCGGTCGCGCCGGCGCCGCGCAGCAGATCGCCATAGACCTCGGTCAGCGCCCCGAAGGCGCCGGCGACGATGCCGCCGGTGATCACGAAGGCGGCGACGGTGCCGCCCGAAATCGCGCCATGCGAGACGTCGATCGCCGCTTCCCGCATCAGCATGGTGACCGAGCCGAACAGCAGGGCGATCACGATCGCGGTGAGCGTCGCGCGCAGCACGATCCGCCGCCGCGCGGTCTGGAAGGCGCGCATCACCGCGTCGCGGAAGCGGCTGCTCTCCCTCTGCTCCTGGCCGAAAGCCTGCACGATCTTCATCGCGCCCAGCGTCTCGGCGACGATCGTGCCGAGATCCGCGATCCGGTCCTGGCTGGACCGCGAGACGGACCGGACGCGGCGGCCGAGCAGCATGACCGGGACGATGACCAGCGGAATGCCGAGCATCAGGCCGCCGGTCAGCGCCGGCGCCAGGGTGAAGAGATAGGCGACGCCACCGATCCCCAGCACCAGATTGCGCAGCGCCACCGAGACGGTGGAGCCTACCACGATCTCGATCACCGCCGTGTCGGAGGTGACCCGCGAGGCGATCTCGCTCGGCCGGTTCTCCTCGAAGAAGCGCGGCTCGAGCCGCAGCAGATTATCGTGCACTGCGGCGCGGATGTCGGCGATCACCTTCTCGCCGAGCATCGAGACGAAATAGAAGCGAAAGGCGGTCGCCACGGCGAGCACCGCGACCATCGCGAACAGATAGTTGAAATGGGGGCCGATCTGGCCGCCGCCATTGCCGGTGAAGCCCCTGTCGATCACCCGCCGGAAGCCGTCCGGAATGGCAAGCGTGGCGCCGGCGGCGATGAAGAGGGCGGTGGCCGCGCCTGCGATCGTCCACTTGTAGCGGATCGCATAGCGCCAGATCATGACGAGATTGCCGATCTTCCCCTTCGGCGTGTCGTCCTCGATCCTGCCCCGTGCCATGAGCGCGGGCCTAGCAGGGGGGAGGGGAGGGAGCAAATCGCATCGATTCAGTATGCGCTGCGTTCATTCCCGTCTGGACCAATGCTCCGCTCCGGCCCATAAAGCCGAACCGAGGCGGGGGGCGAAGACCGGATGTTATATGATGCGTATGAGGTGCAGCGGTCGCTGCTCGCCGGTGCTTCCACGCTTGCCAATCTCGGCGCCGACTGGCTGAACAATCCGGTCAACCCGCTCAGTTATTCGCAAATGGGGCCGATCATGGCCTCGGCGCTCGACGTGTTCGCCCATGCCTCCGCGCCTCGCGGCAAGCCGGCGTTCGAGCTCACCCGCGCGATGGTCGAGGGCGAGGAGGTCCGCGTCGTCGAGGAGGTGGTGCTCAGGAAGCCGTTCGGCCAGCTGAAGCGCTTCCGCCGTGTCCGCGCGGACGGCAGCGAGGTGACCGGCCAGCCGCGCCTGCTCATGGTCGCGCCGATGTCGGGCCACTATGCCACCCTGCTGCGCGGCACGGTCGAGCGCATGCTGCCCGGCCATGACGTCTACATCACCGACTGGCGCGACGCGAAGCTGGTTCCGCTCGCGGACGGCAGCTTCGACCTCGACGATTATGTTGACTATCTGATCGAATTCCTGACCCATATCGGGCCCGGCGCGCACCTGCTGGCGGTCTGCCAGCCGTCCGTGCCGGCTTATGCCGCCGCGGCTTTGATGAGCGCGGACCGGCATCCCTGCCGGCCGAAGACCCTGACCCTGATGGGCGGGCCGATCGACACGCGGCTGGCGCCGACCGAGGTCAACACCGTCGCTACCCAGCGACCGTTCGAATGGTTCGAGCGCAACGTGATCGTGACCGTGCCCTATCTCTATCCGGGCGCCGGGCGGAAGGTCTATCCGGGCTTCCTGCAGCTCGCCGGCTTCATGGCGATGAACTTCGGCAACCATCTGCAGAGCCATTGGGGCATGTTCCGCCAGCTGGTCGAGGGCGACGGCGAGAGCGCCGACTCCACCAAGGCTTTCTATGAGGAATATCGCGCGGTCTGCGACATGACCGAGGAATTCTACCTGCAGACGATCGAGGTTGTTTTCCAGCGCCATGCGCTGCCGAAGGGCGAGATGATGCATCGCGGCCGCCGCGTCGATCCGGCGGCGATCACCGACATCGCCTTGCTCGCCATCGAAGGCGAGCGCGACGACATTTCCGGGATCGGCCAGACGAGGGCCGCGCTCGGCATCTCGACCGGGCTCGAGGCGAAACGGAAGAAATATCACCTCGCCAAAGGCGTCGGCCATTACGGCATCTTCAACGGCTCGAAGTGGCGCACGAAGATCGCGCCCGTCGTCGAGCAGTGGATCGCGAAACACGCCTGATCAGGGGCGCCCTGTGTCCGCACCCCGCCGGGACAGGGCCTAGTCCATCGCCGCCGCGGGCTGACCGGGCTCGGGCCTGCGGCCCTTGCGCAGCAGCAGGAGCAAGGGAATGGCGAGCAGGGCGACGATCATCATCAGGTAGAAATCGTCGATATAGGCGATCATCAGCGCCTGCCGATTCACCGCCGCGTCGGCCATCATCAGCACCGCATCGGTGACGGGCGGGGCGCCCTCGATGATGGCCGGCGGGATTGGCGGGATCGAATAGCGGGTGATGTGCGCGGCGAGGTCCGAATGGCTGGTCTGCAGATTATGCGCCAGCAGCACCGTTACCACGGAAATGCCGATCGAGCCGCCGACGCTGCGCGACAGGTTCAACAGGCTTGCCGCGGTGGTGCGGAACTTCGGATTGAGCGTGCCGAAGGCGAGCGTGTTCAGGGGCACGAACAGGAAGCCGAGGGCGAAGCCCTGGATGATGCCGCTGGTGACGATCGGTCGTTGATCCATCTGCAGCGAGAAGCCGGACATCAACTTCAGCGACCAGGCCATCAGCCCGATCCCGACCAGGATGAGCAAACGGGCGTCGATCCTGCCGACCAGCCGGCCAACCACGATCATCGAGAGCAGAGTGCCGACGCCGCGCGGGGCCGTCAGGAAGCCGGACTGCAGGACCGAATAGCCGAACAGATTCTGGAGCATGGGCGGCAGCAGAGCGAGGCCGGCGAGCATCATGACGCCGGTCACCGCCATGAACAGCATGCCGGTCGCGAAATTGCGGTCCTTAAACATCTCCGGCGCGAAGATCGGATTGCGGGCGGTGAGCATGTGCACGCCGAACATCCACAGGCCGGAAATGGCGAGGCCGCACTCGATCCAGATCTCCCAGCTTTCGAACCAGTCCATCTGCTCGCCGCGGTCGAGCATCATCTGCATGCCGCCGAGCGCCAGCGCGATCAGAAAGAAACCCAGAATGTCGAAGCGCCGCCGGGTGACCGCGGTGGCGGGCAGGAAGCGCAGCATCATCAAGGCGGCGATGATGCCGATCGGCAGGTTGATCAGGAACACCCAGCGCCAGTTGAAGCTGTCGGTCAGCCAGCCGCCGAGCACCGGCCCGAGGATCGGACCGATCATCACGCCCGCGCCGAACATCGACATGGCCCGGGCATGCTTTTCCGGCGGGTTGATGTCGAACATCACGGCCTGAGCGAGCGGCACCAGGAAGGCGCCGGCAATGCCCTGCAGGACGCGGAAGGCGACCATCATCGTCAGGTTCTGCGCCACCGCGCAGAGCATCGAGGCGACGGTGAAGACGATCACCGACCAGATGAACAGCCGTTTCCGCCCGACCTGCTCGGCCAGCCAGCCGGTGATCGGAATCGCGATCGCGGAGGCGACGATATAGGCGGTGAGCACCCAGGTGACCGTCTCCCGCGTCGCGCCGAGGCTGGTCTGCATGTGCGGGAGCGCGACATTGGCGATCGTCTGGTCGAGGATCTGCATCAGCATCGCCAGGATCACGGCGAGCGTGGTGAAACCTCGTTCCGCAGGCGTCAAATCATAGCTGTGCGACACGCGCGCGGAGCCTTTATCGCGCCGGTGCCACCGTGCCACGGACCGGCTGCTGCTGCGGCCGGTCGCGGGTGTCGACGGTGACGTCGGCGGAGAGGCCGGCGATCAGCGGGCGGCCCGGATTGCCCTCGATGGCGATGCGGACCGGCACGCGCTGGCGGACCTTCACCCAGTTGCCGCTCGCATTCTGCGCCGGCAGCACGGAGAATTGCGAGCCGGTGCCGGCGCCGATCGAGGCGACGCGGCCGTGCAGGGTCAGGCCGGGATAGGCGTCGATGGTGATCTCCGCCGGCTGGCCGACATACATGTTGGCGAGGTCGGTTTCCTTGTAATTCGCCTCCACATAGGTGGTCGCGCTGCGTACGATGGTGACGACCGGGACGCCGGTCACCACCGCATTGCCGACCTGCAGCCGGTCGGTCTGGCTGACCGTGCCGTCGGCCGGCGCGCGCACCTCGGTGCGGGAGAGATTGAGCAGCGCCTGCTCGCGGGCCACATGCGCCGCCTGCAGCGCGGGCTGGTTGGCGTCGCCGCCGCCGCGCAGCGCCGATTGCGCCGTGGCCGCGGCGGAGCGGGCATTGGCGAGCCGCTCGCGCGCTTCCTCCAGATCGTGCTGAACTTCATCGTAGCGCGTCCGCGTGATCCAGCCCTGGCGCATCAACTCCTGGATGCGGGCGAACTCGCGCTGCTGGTAGGCGAGATTGGCCTCGGCGCCCGCAATGTCGGCGCCGGTGCCCGCCGAGCGCGCCTCGAGCTGGTTGACCTGCACCTCGGCCGCTGCGATCTGCGCGTCCGCGTTGGCGAGCGCGATCCGGAACGGGCGCGGATCGATGCGGAACAGCAGCTGGCCGCGCCGGACCTGCTGGTTCTCGTGCACGAACACCTCGCTGACAATGCCCTGCACCTCCGGCGCGACCGAGACCATGTCCTGCTGGACATAGGCATTGTCGGTGGAGACGTAACGGCCCGAGGTCAGGTAGAAATAGCCGCCGACCAGCAGCAGGATCAAAGGCACCGACAACATCAGGATGAGCCGCAGCGGCCCGCGCTTGCGCGCCGGCGTCTCCGCGTCCGCCGAACTCTCCACGGTCGACGCGGCCTGCACCTCCGGCTCCGCCTTCGGCTTCGGCCGGGGCGGCGCGGCAGGCTCCGGCATCGCCGGCGCGGGCCGCTGTTCGATTTCCGCCCTGGGATTCCCTTCACTCATGACGCAATGTCCAACCCTTGTTCGTTCCGGTCGAGATTGTCCCGCATCTGCCCGAGGACGCGCAGCACGGTCTCCCGGTCCGCCTGCGGGATGCCGGCCAGCATGTCCGCGTTGAAGGCGATGCCCATCTCCTCGAGCTGCGCCAGCATTGGCGCGGCCGCCTCGGTCAGATGGATGCGCCAGGCGCGCCGGTCATGCTCGTCGCGCCGCCGCTCGACGAACCCGGCCTCCTCCAGCCGGTCGATCATCCGGCAGAGCGTAATCGGCTCGACGTCCAGCGACTCCGCCAGGTCGATCTGCCGGGCGCCGTCGCCCCGGCGCTTGAGATGGGCAAGCACCCGCCACTGCGCCTTGGTCGCGCCGAGCACGGCCGCGCGCTTGTTCGCCTCGCGGCGGATCAGCCGCGCCGTCTCGACGATCTCGAATGCATAATTTTCCACGATGTGACGCAACATAATAAGCAGGCTTATTATATTCAAGCACGTAATCGTGAAGATTCCGTGCAAAATTGCGCATGGGCGATGCGATCAGGCCGGCTGGCCGACCATCTCCAGCAGGCCTTCGAACAGGCGGCGGCCGTCGGTAAGGCCATGGGCCTCGTCGACCGCGCGTTCGGGGTGCGGCATCATGCCGAGTACATTGCCGGCCTCGTTGAGGATGCCGGCAATATTCCGGGCGGAGCCGTTGACCTCGCCGGCATAGCGGAAAGCGACGCGGCCCTCGCCCTCGAGCCGGTCGAGCACCGCCTCGTCCGCCTGGAAATTGCCGTCATGATGGGCGACCGGGATCACGATCTCCTCGCCGGCATCGTAGCGCGCGGTGAAGGCGGACTGGCTGTTCTCGACCTTCAGCGCCACATCGCGGCAGACGAAGCGGATTCCGGCGTTGCGCATCAGCGCGCCGGGCAGCAGCCGCGCCTCGGTCAGCACCTGGAAGCCGTTGCAGATGCCGAGCACCGCGACGCCGCGCTCGGCCGCCTCCTTCACCGCCCACATCACCTCGGACTGGGCGGCCATCGCGCCGGAGCGCAGATAGTCGCCATAGGAAAAGCCGCCGGGAATGGCGATCAGGTCGAGCCCGTCGGGGAGCCTGTCCTCGCGGTGCCAGACCATGGCGGGCGCGCGGCCCGTGACGAGGCGCAGGGCCTCGGCCATGTCACGATCGCAATTTGAGCCCGGGAAGACGATGACGGCGCTCTTCACGCTGCCTGCCCCCGGGCCGCCCTCTCGACATGCTCGATCCGGTAATTCTCGATCACCATATTGGCGAGCAGCTTGCGGCACATTTCCTCGACCTCGGAATCGAGCACATCCTCGGCGACGTCGAGCTCGATCAGCTTGCCCGCGCGCACATCGTTGACCCCGGCGAAGCCGAGCCCTTCCAGCGCGTGATGGATCGCCTTGCCCTGCGGATCGAGCACGCCGTGCTTCAGCGTGACATGGACGCGGATTTTCATGGGGCGGCGGCGTCCTTTCGCGGCGAGGCCTTCAGCAGATGCGCGAGCACGAAGGCGAGCAGGACCTGCCAGGGGAGGAAAAGGGTGACGACGAGGTCCCAGGCGCTGTCGACGCTGGCCAGCCTGACCCCCATCGCGCCCCACCAGGCCAGAGCGACCAGCCCGGCCAGGAACGCCCAGGGGCGGACGCCCGGCGCGCGCAGCCAGGGCAGGAGGCCCGCGAGCAGCAGCGGCCCGACGGCGCCAGCCGCGCCGGCGGCGAGGCCGATGAACATCTGCGGCGTCGTCGATCCCTCGGTCGCGGGCGCCATCATCGCGGCCGGATCGGTGGCCGTGGCGGCCGCCTCCGCCGCCCGGGCCGCCGCGTCCGCAACCTGCGTCGAGACCCAGGTGAAGGCATAGGCGGCCACGAAGTGGAACAGGGGCACGACGATCAGCAGGAAGCCGACGAGCACCCAGTTCGTCTGTCGCATCAGGATCTCGCGCGCCAGATAGGGCAGGCCGAAGCTGACCGTGCAGAGACCCAGCAGCAAAGGCGGGTCCGTCGCACCGTCACCGAGATGGAGCCACTGATTGCCGAGCAGAAAGGCGGCGGCAAAGAGCAAGGCCCCCGTGGCCAGCAGCCAGAAACCGTTCCGGTCTTCAGCCATGTTCGTCTCCCCGGATGCCGAAGCGTCGCGCGGCTGATCGGTTAAATTCGCCCGAGGGTCAATTCCAGATTCACGCATCGAGCGGCTGGATGGGGCCTGCCTCTGGTCTTGCGCCGCCCGACCCCCTATCTTTGTGGCATGAGCGACATCGCCCTTTCTCCTTCGGCGGCGGCGCGCGTCGCGGCGATCGCCGCGCGGCAGGCGAAACCGGCCATATTGCGCCTGTCGGTGGACGGCGGCGGCTGCGCGGGCTTCCAGTACAGGTTCGAGCTGGCCGATGCCGTCGCGGGCGACGATGAAGTGGCCAGCGAGAATGGCGTCACTCTGGTCGTCGACCCGGTCTCGCTCGATCTCGTCCGCGGCTCGGTCGTCGATTTCGTCGAGAGCCTCGGCGGCGCCGCCTTCCAGGTCACCAACCCCAACGCCGCCTCGGGCTGCGGGTGCGGGACCAGCTTCAGCGTCTGAAGGTCATTCGCTCCACTCGATCACCTGAGCGCAGCGATGCGGCCGGTCGTTCGCATTCTCCTGGACCTGTGCGAACATCGTCGGGAGTTCGCTGAGCGCGCTTTGTATGACCGTGATCGGAAGAGCCGCCTGCGTTACGAAGCGGCCCTGCCGGTCGCGGAAGACGATCCGAAGATCGCCGCTCTCCCCTAACAAGGATGCCATCTGCGTTGTGGGAACATGCGCCGCGATAACGCCGTAACTGCCCCTGACGATCGGCAACAAGGCGAGCAGGCGATCGCCAGCCAGAATGTCTACGGTCACCGCCGCGGTGCTTCGGTCCCGGATCGAGACCGAGAAGTAGGTCGCAGCAGCGGCATCAAACATTCTGCCTGCCATGACCGCGTGGCGCCCCTCATCTGTTCGGGGGTAGGCGCCGACCGTCAATTGTACCGCATTGCCAGGAAATGCAGCCCATGTGGCACTGTTTTCCGTCGCTTCGAAGCCCTGTTGAACAGGCTCCATGACAGATCGCTGCTGCGTGCAATCATAGATTGACGGCCGGGGCCTTGCGGCAGCGGAGCCACTGCCGGCGAGCAAAGCGGGGAGCAGCAGAATAGCGAGCTTCATAACCACCTCGCCGATGGACGGTCGAGGATATGATCACAGCTTCGCCGGTGATCCGCAATGGCCGAGGGCACTTCCGCACAGGGCGCCGGCGCTGCTAAGCCTCGCCCATGAAGATCGTCACCTACAATCTGAACGGCGTCCGCGCGCGGCTGCCGCGGCTGATCGAATATCTGGACGAGCAGAAGCCGGCGGCGGTCTGCCTGCAGGAGATCAAGTGCGACGACGACAACTTCCCGATCGGGGAGATTCGCGAGGCCGGCTATGACGGCGTCTGGCACGGGCAGAAGGGCTTCAACGGCGTCGCCATCCTGACGCCGGCCGCGACCCCGCCTGTGCTCCGCCACGTCGGCCTACCGGGCGATCCCGACGACACGCACAGCCGCTATATCGAGGCCGAGGTGCAGGGCGTGACCCTCGCCTCCATCTACCTGCCGAACGGTAATCCGGTCGGCACCGAGAAATTCGCCTACAAGCTCGCCTGGATGGAGCGGCTGCGTATCCATGCGCAGCAGCTGCTCGCCGAGGAGCGGCCGACCATTCTCGCCGGTGATTTCAACGTCATCCCGACCGACGATCCCGACGACGTCTTCTCCGCCAGGGCGATGGCGTCGGACGCCTTGATGCAGCCGGAGAGCCGGCAGGCGCTGCGCCGGATTCTCAACCTCGGCTTCACCGACGCGATCCGCGCCCGCTATCCCGCGGGCGCCGTCTACACCTTCTGGGATTACACCGCCGGCTGCTGGCAGCGCGACGCCGGCTTCCGCATCGACCATCTGCTGCTCAGCGCCCAGGCCGCCGACCGGCTGCGCGACGCCGGCGTCGACAAGGACTATCGCGGCCGCGAAAAAGCCAGCGACCACGCGCCGACCTGGGTCGAGATCGACAGCGACCAATAGGAAGGTGGCGCGCGGTGGGACTTGCGTTCCCCACAATGCGTTCGGTCGGCCTGGGGGCCGGACCCGTGCTACGGCAGCAAGATTCACCGTGTCACGCGCGCCACCGGCGAGGATAGCAGAAACGGACCGAGTCGAGAATAAGCTCGTGCGCCCCGACCGCCGCAGCTCGTGCCCGCCCGGCCTCACGCCCCCGGAAACGGATATTCATCTATTTAAAGGATAAATTCCAAGAGACAGCCGATCGTTCAAATAATATAAGGTAATAGCCGGGACAGCGAGGCTAAAAGGGAATAACTTTACTTGCATGGTCTTGGCCTGATCGTCCGGGTGCCGACCCCCTCTGCTCGGCGCAACGACCCGGACGACCGGACCGGCCGTCCGTGGCCAAGCGGGCGGCCCGGTTCGGCAGCGGGCAGCTGGAAAGAGCGGAGCCGCGCCGCCTCAGGCGACGTGGAGATCGTCGAAATGCACGTTGCCGAGATCGCCCGCACAGCGGGTCGAACGTTCGTGCGAGCCGTCCTCGCCGACCACTTCCATCGTGTTGCGGTCGATCGGGATGATGGTGAGCCTGGTCGCGCCGGCCTCGCCGCTCAGGGTCAGCGTGTCGCCGCTCAGCGCCCACTGGCCTTGCGCGCCGTCCGCGGTGGCATAGCCGCCGTCCGGGGAGAAAGCGACGGTGGTGGAGCAGTCGCCGGCGTCGGACCAGGTGCCGATCAGGAAATCGCGGTCTACGGCAACTCGGGCCGTGGGCGCCTGCTGCGCGAACTGGGCGTGAGCGGCAGGGCCGGTGGCGGCGACAACGAACAGGGCTGCGGCTGCGGTGGTGCGAAATAGCTTCGCGAACGCCTGCGTCTTCACCTTCTCCCCTCCTCCAGGCTGCCCCTCAGCAGCGTGTCGATCGTCCGGTCGAACCGTCCGGATTGGCCACATTCAGCGTATTCTGGTCGGCGGCGCTGACCCGAAGGGTGCGCGGCGCGGCGCCCTCGAAAGTGAGCGTCAGCTGGTCGCCGGCAAGCGCCCAGGCGGCGCTCTGGCCGGCGGCGTTGGTATAGCGTCCGTCGGCGGTGAACTGGCCCGCTTCCCGGCAGTCGCGCGCGTCGGTCCAGCGGCCGATCAGGAAGGCGCGGTCGACGACCGGCGTCAGGGTCGAGGTGGCCGGGATCGCATTGGGATTGCCGGCGAGGCCCTGGCCGTCGGGGCCGCCATTGGTGGCGGGCAGGCCATTGTTTGCGGCCTGGACGGCGTTCGGCCCCGCCTTCTGCGCCGGCGCGTTGCGCGCCTTTTCGCCGGAGGCGCTTTGCCCCGATTGCGACAGCCGGTCGCAGGCGCCGAGACTCGCCAGCACGGCGGCGGCGGCCAGAGTGGTAACGAGCTTCATGCACGGGTCCCCGAATATCCAGAGGGGAAACATAGCGATTGCCATGCCCGAGTGAAAGGGGCGTAAAATGGCGTATCCGGCGATGTGTAGCTTTGGGGCGGATCGGCAAAGAGCGTTGCCGCCGGAACCCGCGCCTTACAGCGCCTTCTCGTAGATCCGGTAGGTGCGGTTGTTCCGGCTCTCGATCGCCTCGGCGATTGAGATCATCGGGCCGTTATCGTCCAGCACCCAGCCGACTTCGGAGCGGACGATCTTGTAATGGCCGTTGCCGGCGCGGCGGATATATTCGATCATCATGAAGGCGAGCTGGCTGGCGAGCCGCGTCGCGTGCAGCTTCTTCAGCACGCCCATCAGCGGCACGCGCCCGCCTTTGGGTCGCATCCGCTTCAGCCGCCACAGCAATTTGAACACACCGAAGGGAAAGAGCTCCCCTTTCAGATCCATGATGAACTCGTTGATGTCCGGCAGCGCCATCATGAAGGCGACCGGCTCGCCGTCATATTCGGCGATCTTGATCATGTCCTCGAGCACGATCGGCTTCAGTTTCTTGCCGGCATAGGCGATTTCGCTGTCGGTCAGCGGGATGAAGCCCCAATTCTCGGACCATGCCTCGTTGAGGATCGACAGAATGAGCGCCGCCTCTTCGTCGAACCGGCTCTTGTCGACGTTGCGGATGCGGATCCGCTCGTTCTTCTCGCCCATCGCGACGATCCGCTGGACGATCGGCGGAAACAGGGTGTCGACCGGGACGTCGTAGGTGAAAAGGTCCTTGATCCCGCAATAGCCCGCGCGCTCCACCCAGCCTTCATATTCGGCCTTGTTGTGCCCCATCATCACCATCGGCGGATGATCGTGGCCCTTGATGAGCAATCCCGGCTGATCCCAGATGCCGAGCGAGAAGGGGCCCATGGCGCGCGTCATCCCCTTCATGCGCAGCCAGGCCTCCGCCGCCGCAAGCAGGCCATGCCCCACCGCTTCGTCCTCGGCCTCGAACATCCCCCACTGGCCGAGACCGGCGCCCATATGCTCCTGGACGAGCTGATCCACTTGCGCGGAGATCCGCCCGACCGGCTCGCTCCGGCCGGCCCGCCAGGCCAGGAAGAACTCCGCCTCGGCATGCTCGAACCAGGGATTCTTCCCCGGCGTGATCAGCCCGTTAATCTCGTCCTTGAGCTCCGGCACCCAGTTCGGATCAGAGAGGTTCAGCCGGTAGGCGAGCTCGATAAAGGCCTTCTTCTCCGCCTTCGAGGCAACCGGGCGGATGGTGATGCCGTCGGCGGACGGGGCGGGGGCGGCGCTGCTCATGGCGGCCTGACTAGCCCCTGGCGGCGCGCCTGTCTCCCCTCTCTTGTCGGGCAGGCCTTAGCTCAGCGAGCGCGGCACGGGCTGCACCGGCGCCGCCTCTGCTGCCGGCGCCGCATCATCCGGTTCCGGCGCCTCCAGCTCGCGCGCCATCTCCATCAGAATGTGCTAGGTGCGTTCGTCGCTCGTCCACAAGGCGAGCTCGCGACAATGGTCCGCCTGCATCCGGGAGGAAGTCTTATGCCCCGACATGGAACGAGAAACGCCCTAACATAGGTCAGGTTCCAGACTCTTGCCTGTCTTGCCCGGCGCCGGACCGCGCCCCGGAAGGTCAGCGCAGCAGCGCCGCGAGATCGCCGAGCGCCGTGTCGAGCTGGCGGGCGAGCCGGGCGGCGGCGGCGCGGGACGGGGCGCCGTTGCCGGAGGAAAGCAGCGCCTCGACCCCGGCGGCCGCCCAGAGCGCGGTTTCGTTCGCCAGCGCCTCGAAACGGCGCTGCACGACCGGCAGGGCGACGTCCCAGGCGCCGGAGATGCGCGCCGCCTCGTCGAGCGCCGGCTCGTGCGCGCGCTCCTCGCCGGCGATCCGCTCGACCAGCCGCAGCGCCTCGCGCAGCTGCGCGATCTGGCGGCAGGGATCGGGCCCGGCCGTGGCGGGAGAGGGTGGCGCCTGATGCGTCATCGGCCCGAGGCTAGCCCCGGGTGGCTAAGGAAGCGCTAACGGAGGCCCGGGACCGTCAGTTCGGCAGCGAGACCGCCGCTTCCTGGCCGTCGCCCTGCGGCAGCTGCAACATGGTCTGGACCAGCGTGCCGCGGCTCACCACCGCGGTTTGCGGATCGCCGGCGACCGAGCGGGCGCCGAGCGCGGTCCGCTCCGCATGCGCGACCTGCAGCAGATTGTTCTCGACGGCGCTGCGCGGCTGCGGGCCGCCGAACAGGGCCTGCAGCGCCTGCGCGCGCGGGTCCTGGGCGCCGACATCGGCCTCGCCCGGACGCGGCGGGGTCAAAGCGAAATCGGGCGGCACCGCCAGCGGCGCGTTGCGCGCGACCGCGAATTCGTCGGGGCCGCGGCCGCGGCCGAAGGGCCCGCCGGCACAGCCGGCGACGAGGGTGGCGGCCGAGACGGCCAGGACGAAACGGGCGGCGCTACGCATGATCAACTTCCTTCTTCGGTGCCTTGCCATCGCGCATCAGGAGCGCGCGCACAAGCAAAAGCAGCACGCCGATGGTAATCGCGGCATCGGCGACATTGAAGACCAAAAACGGCCTGAACTCGCCGAAATGCAGGTCGGCATAGTCGACGACATAGCCGAGCCTGATCCGGTCGAGAATGTTGCCGATCGCGCCGCCCAGCACCATCGCCAGCGCCACCGAATCGGTGCGCTTGCGCTCCTTCCAGAGCCAGAAGGTGACGAAGGTGGCGATCGCGCCGGTGAGCAGGACCAGCAGCCAGCGGCCCCAGAAGTTGCTCGCCGAGAGCAGGCCGAGCGAGACGCCGTTATTCTGCACCCAGCGCAGGTTGAAGAAATCGGTGATCTCGATCGTCCAGCGCGGCTGCCCCATCAGGTTCAGCGGATAGGTCACCACCCATTTCACCGCCTGGTCGAAGACGAAGATCAGGAAGGCGATCACCAGCGCCTGCGCGCGCAAGGTCTTCAGGCGCAGCTGGTCCGCGGTGGAAAGCCCCGGCGCGGCCTCCGCCGCCGGCTGCTCCGCCGCCTGATTGTCCACCACGTCACTCATTCACCACTCCCTCGCAGCGGTCGCAGAGATCGCCATCCTCCGCCACTTCGGGCAGCAGGCGCCAGCAACGGCCGCATTTCGCATAGTCGGTTCTCGTCACGCCAACATCCTCGCCCGCAGCGGGCACGACTTCGGACACGATGAAGATTTCGGCGAGTTCGGCCAAGTCCCCGCCGGTCGCCGCCAGTGCCGTTTCGGGATAGGCGACCTTCGCCTCCAGGCTGGAACCGATCACCTTGTCCCGCCTGAGCGGCTCGATCGCCTCGGTAACCCGCTCGCGCGCGGCGCGGATCCCGGCCCATTTCTCGGCAAGCGCCGCATCGCGCCAGCCAGCGTCGATCTCCGGCCATTCGAGCAGATGGACCGAACCGCCGTCCGGATAACGCATCTGCCAGACCTCCTCGGTCGTGAAGCAGAGGATCGGGGTCAGCCAGCGCACCAGCGCCTGGAAGGTCGTGTCGAGCACGGTGCGGTAGGCGCGGCGCCTGGCGTCGCCGGGCGCGTCGCAATAGAGGCTGTCCTTGCGGATATCGAAGAAGAAGGCCGAAAGGTCGTCATTGGCGAAGGCCATGAGCGCGCGGGTGTAGCGGTTGAAGTCATAGCCCCCGGCGGCCCCGCGCAGCTCCGCGTCCAGCTCGGCCAGCCGGTGCAGCACCCAGCGCTCCAGCTCCGGCATCTCCGCTGGCGATACTTTCTCCGCGTCCGTGAACCCGTCCAGCGCGCCGAGCAGATAGCGGAAGGTGTTGCGGAGCTTGCGATAGGCGTCGGAGGTGCCGGTGAGGATCTCCTTGCCGATCCGGACGTCCTCGAAATAGTCGGTCGTGGCGACCCAGAGGCGCAAGATGTCGGCGCCGGATTCCTCGATCACCTTCAGCGGATCGACGGTGTTGCCGATCGATTTAGACATCTTGCGGCCGTCCTGATCGAGCGCGAAGCCGTGGGTCAGCACCGCCTCGAAAGGGGCGCGGCCGCGGGTGGCGCTGCTCTCGAGCAAAGAGGACTGGAACCAGCCGCGATGCTGGTCCGAGCCCTCGCAATAGAGATTGGCGCGGACGCCCTCGCCGTAGCGCGCCTCGATGACGAAGGCGTGGGTGGAGCCCGAATCGAACCAGACGTCGAGAATGTCGGTGACCGGCTCATACTCGTCGAGGCTGTAGCCGTTGCCGAGCAGGGCCTGATGGTCGGCGCCGAACCAGGCGTCGGCGCCGCCTTCGTGGAAGGCGTGGAGAATGCGGCTGTTGACGACGGGGTCGCGCAGATAGTCACCGGTCTTCCGGTTGAGGTAGAGCGCGATCGGCACCCCCCAGGCGCGCTGGCGGCTGAGCACCCAGTCCGGCCGCCCCTCGACCATGGAGCGCATCCGGTTCTTCGATTTTTCCGGCACCCAGCGCGTGTCGTCGATCGCCTTCAGCGCGGTCTCGCGCAGGCTCGGCTCGCCCCGGTCCATGGGAATGAACCATTGCGGGGTGCAGCGGTAAATGACCTTGGCCTTGGAGCGCCAGCTATGCGGATAGGAGTGCCGGAAATCGGCGCTGGCCGAGAGCAGGCCGCCGGCTTCGCGCAGGTCCGAGCAGATCGGCCCGTCGGGCGCATTGAACCTGTTGTTGATCACGCTGCCCTGACCGCCGAGCCAGAGCCAGTCCTCGCGATATTTGCCGTCGTCGGTGACCGCGAACACCGGGTCGATCCCCGCTGCCTTGCAGACCAGGAAATCCTCCTCGCCATGATCGGGCGCCATATGGACGAGCCCGGTGCCGGCGTCGGTGGTGACATGCTCCGCGGGCAGGAAGGGGCGCGGCTCGGCGAAGAACCCGCCGAGATGGTGCATCGGGTGGCGCGCGATCGTGCCGGCGAGGTCGCGACCGTAACCGTACCATTTGAGTCCATGTAGACCCTGCTCGTCCCAGCCGAGCAGCTCATCCCACTTCTGATAGGTCTCGAAGTCGCTGGACACCTCGATGCCAGCTCGCTTGGCAAACTCGTGAAGCAGCAGGGCGGCGACCAGGAAGCGGCCCTGCGCAGTTTCGACCAATACGTATCCGACATCCGATCCATAGGCGACAGCCCGGTTGGTCGGGATCGTCCAGGGTGTGGTCGTCCAGACCACCGCATGGGCGCCGACCAGCTCCGGGATCGGGCTCTCGACGATCTCGAAGCCGACGTCGATCTGGGTCGATACGATCTCCTCATATTCGATCTCGGCCTCGGCCAGCGCGGTCTTCTCGACCGGGGACCACATCACCGGCTTGGCGCCGCGATAGATGCGTCCCGCCTCGGCGAGCTTCAGGAATTCCTCGCAGATCTTCGCCTCGGACGAGAAATCCATCGTCCGGTAGGGATCGTCCCAGTCGCCGGTGATGCCGAGCCGGATGAACTGCTCCCGCTGCACCTGGATCCAATGCTCGGCATAAGCGCGGCATTCGGCGCGGAACTCGCGCGGCGGGACCTGGTCCTTGTCGAGCTTCTTCTTGCGATATTGCTCCTCGATCTTCCACTCGATCGGCAGGCCGTGGCAGTCCCAGCCCGGAATGAAGGGTGCGTCCCTGCCCAGCAGCGACTGCGAGCGGAGGATGAAGTCCTTGATCGTCTTCATCATCGCATGGCCGATATGGATATCGCCATTCGCGTAGGGCGGGCCGTCGTGCAGGATGAAGCGGGCCCGCCCGGCGCGCGCCTGACGGATCTTCCCGTAAAGGTCCTCGCTCGCCCAGCGCGCGAGGATGGCCGGCTCCTTCTGGGCGAGGCCGGCTTTCATCGGGAAGTCCGTCTTCGGCAGGAAGACGGTCGCTCTGTAATCGGGTTTTTCGGACATTGCGGGCGGACTTAGCGGGGAAGGGGGAGATTGCAAACCTAAGAACGCCACCCCTCTTCGTCATCCCGGACTTGATCCGGGATCCATGAACACGGAGCGGACAGGCTCGCACAGGCCATGTTCATGGATCCTGACTTTCGTCGGGATGACGGCTCGTCCCTACCGCACCAAAGCCCGCCCGACATTATCCATGTCCTCGACGAGCAGCATGCCGGTATAATCGTGCGGCACCTCGCCGAGCTGCTCCGGCTGGGTCAGGCCCACCCAATGATCGCCCGCCGCCTCGTCGCCGGCGATGAAGAAGCGGGCGCCGGCGCCGCTCATCCGGGCCATGAAACGATAGGGCCAGCCCCAGATCGTCCAGCCGCCTTGGCGGGGCAGAATCAGAATGGTGCCGTTGCACGGCCCCGGGACGATGCCGAGCCAGCCGAGCTTGTAATAAGGCGACAGGCAGGCATCGCTCGCATCATTGTCGAGCACGAAGCCGGCCCGGGTCAGCTGCCGCAGCCGCGCCCGGGCGGCGGGCGGCCCGGCGAAACCATGGCGCGGCCCGATCTGGACTCCGGCGCGCCGGAACGCCGCGACGGTCGCCTCGGCGGCGCGCGCCTCGGGCAGGTCGAAGACCAGGACCATGGTCCGATAGGAATAGAGCACATCCTCCACGGTCGGCATGGCGCCGATGCCGAGCCCGCGTTGCGGAACGGTCCGGCCGCCGTCCTGCGAATAGCCGTAGCCGATGTCGAGCGTGCGGAGATAGGAAAGGTCGCGCTCCGCGACAGCGCCGGTGCCGTTGGTCCGGCATTCGAGCCGCGCGTCGCGGAAGATCACTGCCTGGCCGTCGCTGGTCGCGCGCACATCCAGCATCAGCCCCTGCGCGCCGTCCCGCAGCGCCTTGGTCATCGCGCCGGCGCTATTCTCGATCAGATTGCTCTGCGTGCCCGGTACGACGTGGCGAGCGTTGCAGTCCGCCGGCGCGCCCGGCGCGATCGGCTGGCCGCTGCCGCGATGCGCGATCAGGGTCAGCCGGCCACCGGGCCGCCCCGCCAGCCAGGAGGCGTTCATCAGGCTCAGGGTCACGATGACGAGCGCCACCGCGAGCAGCACATATCTCGATTTCTTCATGCCGCCGCCGACAGATGATTCGCGTAAACCTCTGTTTGCGTGAAGCTTTTCCAGCGCGTTGTCCAGATATTCACGGGACCGCCGCCGCCGGGAATATCCCAGCTCCCGGTGATCGCAGCGCCGAGCTTTTGCGCCACCCGCTCGCTGGCGACGTTGGCGGGATCGATCAGGTGGATCGCATGGTCGCGGCCCAGCGCCTCATGCGCCCAGACAAACGCCGCCGCCGCACCTTCGACAGCATAACCCTTGCCCTGATGCTGTGGGAAAATCGTCCAGCCGATCTCGAAATCGGGCCAGCCCTCCGGCTGCCAGGGCCCGAGCCGGCCGACGGCAAGCCCGCTGTCCCGTTCCTCCGCGATCCACTGGCCGTAGCCGCTCACCGCCCACATGCCCGGGACGGTGGCGATCGGGCGCCAGGCCTCCTCGCGGGTCAGCGGACGATGCTCGCGGGTGATGAAGCGCGCATAGCCCTCATCGGCGAAGGCGGCCATCAAAGGCTCGGTATCATCCGGCCGCTGCCCGCGCAGGAGCATGCGCGGCGTGTGGAGGACCGGGACCTCGGTCATCGCGCGAATATCGCCCTGGCGGCGTCGCAGTCGCGCGCGATCTGCGCCTTCAGCGCCTCGACGCCGTCGAACGCGGCCTCGTCGCGGATGAAGTCGATCAATTCGGTCTCGATCACCTGGCCGTACAGGTCGCCGTCGAACGCGAAGAAATAGGGCTCGAGCAACTCCTTCGGCGGCTCGAACATCGGCCGCGTACCGAGATTGGCGACGCCGTTCAGCACCCGCCCGCCGGGCAGCAGGCCGCGCACCGCATAGACGCCGAAACGCGGCCGCAAATAGCGGTCGAGTGCGACATTGGCGGTGGGATAGCCGAGGGTGCGCCCGCGTTTGTCACCATGCTCCACCACGCCCTCGATCGCGAACGGCCGGGTGAGCAGCCGCGCCGCGGTCCGGCAGTCGCCGGCCTGCAGCGCCTCGCGGATCCGGCTGGAGGAGACCGGCTCGCCATCCTCGTCCACCGCGCCGACCGCGTCCACCGAGATGCGGTTGGCCTGGCCGAGCAGCTTCAGCACCTCGACATCGCCGCCCCGGCCCTTGCCGAAGGTGAAATCCTCGCCGGTCGCGACGCCGGCCGCGCCGGCCCGGCTGACCAGATAGTCGGCGACGAAATCGGGGGCGGTGACGGCGGCGAGCTCTGCCCCGAAATGATAGACCAGCATCGCGTCCGCGCCCGCTTCGGCGAACAGCCGCTGGCGCTGGTCGAGCGTGGTCAGCCGGAAGGGCGGCAGGTCCGGCTTGAAATGGCGGACCGGATGCGGATCGAAGGTGGCAACGAGCGCCGGGCGGCCTTCGGCCCGGGCGCGGGAGACGGCCCGGCCCACCACCGCCTGATGGCCGCGATGAAAGCCGTCGAAATTGCCGAGCGCAACGATGCCGCCGCGAAACGCCGCCGGAACCGCCGAGCCCCCGTCCAGGCGCTCCATGCGGTTCGGTATAGGGAGCCGCATCGGCCCCCGTCTAGCGGTTAGCCCGACCCAAAGTGAGGAAGCTGAAGGCCGGCTGCCCGTCTTGCGCCGGATGCGCCTCCCGTCCGAGCGGTCGCCAGTGCGCCGGATTGAAGGGCGGGATAGAGGTATCGCCCTCCGGCCGGGCATGGACCTCGGTAAGCTCGACGCGATCCGCCAGGGGCAGGAACAGCCGGAAGATATCCGCGCCACCGATCACCGCGATTTCGGCGCTGTCGGCGATCGCGACCGCCGCGGCCACGTCGTGCACCACCTCGGCGCCCTCGGCCCGCCAGGCCGGATCGCGGGTCAGCACGATATGGCGACGGCCGGGCAGCAGGCCGGGCAGGCTCTCGAAGGTCTTGCGGCCCATCACCATCGGCTTGCCCATGGTGACCGCCTTGAAATGTTTCAGGTCGCCGGACAGATGCCAGGGCAGCTTGCCGTCGCGTCCGATCACGCCGTTCTCGGCCCGGGCGACGACGAGGGTGATGATGGCCATGGCTCCCCCTATGCGCATGGCGGCGGGGGCTGCCAAGCCCGCTCAGCCGGGACAGGCGAGTGGTGTTGCCGGCCGGCTCGCGGCAATGCGGCCGCTGCGCCGGTCGACCTCTAGCAGGGTGCCCGCCAGGCCGCGCGAGCCGAGATTGCCGTCGCCGCGGATCGCGGGCCAGCCGATCGTGGTCACCGACAGGGCGGTGCCGCCGAGCGTGACCGGGATCGCGACCGGCGCCTCCATGATCGCGAACTCGCCGAAGCTGGTTCGGGCCCGGCCGCGCTCGACAGCGGGCCCCGATTGCGGGAGCGCCCGCGCCGCCGCCTCGGTGAGGAAGAGCGGCGAGGCGCCGTTGCCGGTATCCAGCGCGACGTTGAAGCTCTGCCGGTTGATCTGGATGGGAACGAGGGGAGTCGGGCCGGTGAAATCACCGGCTGCGCCCCGGTTGAGGCTGCCGCGCCGGGCACCGGCCATGTTGTTCGCATAGTCGATGCCCAGGGTCAGCTCGCGGAACAGGTCGATCCCCAATATGCCGTCCCAGCCCTGCGTGGCGCCGCGGATCTCGGCGCCAGCGAGCATTTGCAGATCGCGGAAGCGAAGCCCGCCGAGCCGGAGCTCCGCCACGCCGAAGATCGGCCGGGTCGCGAAGGTGCCGCCCGGCGCCGGCGTGCGCGCCTCGCCTACCGTCGGCAGGCCCAAAGTCCGGGCGAGCGCGGCGGAGATGCGGCCATGGCCCTGCGCGCCGGTGTCGATCGCGAAGCGATAGGGACCGCGGTCGCCGATCATCACCTCGACGGTCGGCAAATTGGCGCGAAGCTCCATCGGCACCGCCGCGCAATCGCCCTCCACCGTCACCGGCGGGATCTCCGCGCGCTGGACCCGGCGCATGACCGGCTGCGGCCCGGCCTCAGGCTGCGGCGGCTGCGCCAAGGCCGGCAGGGCCGTCGCCAGAAACATCGTCGCCAGTGTCAGTCGCATTTCATTCCCCCTCCGGTTCGCGACTACGGTCGTAGTCGATCGGTGAACCGGGGGTGAATGATCGGACTTGCGCTAAACCGCGACCTCCGCCCTGATATGCGGATGGGGGTCGTAGCCGCCGATCTCGAAATCCTCGAAGCGATAGTCGGAGATGTCGGGCGGACGGCGCAGCAGCTTCAGCACCGGCAGCGGGCGTGGGTCGCGGCGCAGTTGCTCCCGCGCCTGATCGAGATGGTTGGCGTAGAGGTGGCAGTCGCCGCCGGTCCAGACGAAGTCGCCCGGTTCCAGCTCGCATTGCTGCGCGAGCAGGTGCGTGAGTAACGCATAACTCGCGATGTTGAAGGGCACGCCGAGGAAGACGTCGGCGCTGCGCTGATACATTTGCAGCGAGAGCCGGCCATTGGCGACATAGGTCTGGAACATCAAATGGCAGGGCGGCAGCGCCATCCGGCCGATATCGCCTGGATTCCAGGCGGTGACGATCTGCCGCCGCGAGCCGGGATCGCGCTTGATCAGGTCGATCAGCGCCTGGATCTGGTCGAGCTCGCGCCCGTCCGTGGTCTCCCAGCGCCGCCACTGCTTGCCGTAGACCGGGCCGAGTTCGCCCGTCTCGTCCGCCCATTCGTCCCAGATGCTGACCCGGTTCTCCTGCAGCCAGCGGACGTTGGTGTCGCCTTTGAGGAACCAGAGCAATTCGATCAGGATCGAGCGGATGTGCAGCTTCTTGGTGGTGAGCAAAGGGAAGCCCTTCGCCAGGTCGAAGCGCATCTGATGGCCGAACAAAGAGAGCGTGCCGGTGCCGGTGCGGTCATGCTGTTCCACACCCTCGTCGAGAATCCGGCGCATCAGATCGAGATAGGGCTGCATGGTCTCAGGCTATGGCGCGTTCGGGCGTCCGCTCCAAGTCGGAATCAGGGGTTGCAGACGGGGATCGCACTCGGCTCCGGACGCGGGCCGCGGGCCTCGAACTGGGCGAAATAGGATTCGCTGTCCGGCAGCCGCTCGAAGCGGGTCAGCGCATAGCCGACCGCGTTGAACTCGCAGACTAGCAGGCGCTGCGGGGTGCCGTGCTGGCTGGTCGGGCGGTCGGCGTCGACGACGATGACCCGGGCGTCGCTCTTCAGCGCCGCGCGCATGTTCCAGAGGAACTCCGACGGCCGCTCGATCTCGTGATACATGTGGATCATGAAGATGCGGTCGAGCGAGCGCGCCGGAAGCTGCGGATCGTTGGGCTGGCCGAGCCGGATCGCGACATTGTCCAGCCGCTCGCGCTGGATGCGCTGGCCGAGATCGCGGATGGTCTGCGGGATGATGTCCTCGGCAAGCACCCGGCCCTTCGGCCCCACCAAAGGCGAGAGGCGGACCGTATAATAGCCGCCGCCGGCGCCGATATCGGCGACGAACATGCGCTCCCTGATTTCGGCCAGGCGGCTCACCGTCGCGAACTCGCCGACCCGTTCGCGTGCATCCTCGTTGAGATAGCGGGAGGAGACCGGCGCCACCGGGCGGTGCGGCTCGGGGAAGGGCGAGGCCTGATTGTTCCCCGACCCTCCGCCGCACGCGGCGAGGGCGAGCAGCAGCCCGGCCGGGGCGCCTCTAGTCCACATCTTCCACCTCGACCTTTTCGCCGGTGACGCGCTGCGACAGGGCAGCGGCCATGAAGCGGTCGAGATCGCCGTCGAGCACGTCCGACGGCGAGGTCGAGGTCACGCCGGTGCGCAGGTCCTTCACCAGCTGATAGGGCTGCAGCACATAGGAGCGGATCTGGTGGCCCCAGCCGATGTCGGTCTTGGCGGCGGCGGTCGCACTGGCTTCGGCCTCGCGCTTCTGCAGCTCGTTTTCGTAGAGGCGGGCGCGGAGCTGGTTCCACGCCTCGGCGCGGTTCTTGTGCTGCGAGCGCTGGTTCTGGCACTGGACCACGATGCCGGTCGGCAAATGGGTGATCCGGACCGCGCTGTCGGTCGTGTTGATATGCTGGCCGCCGGCGCCGGACGCGCGATAGGTGTCGATCCTGAGGTCGCTTTCGTTGATCTCGATGTCGATATTCTCGTCCACCACCGGATAGACCCAGACGCTCGAGAAGCTGGTATGCCGCCGCGCGTTCGAGTCATAGGGGCTGATCCTGACCAGCCTGTGAACGCCGCTCTCGGTCTTCGCATAGCCATAGGCATTCTCGCCCTTGACCAGCAGCGTCGCCGACTTGATCCCGGCCTGCTCACCGGCATGATGGTCGACCAGCTCGACCTTGTAGCCGTGCCGCTCCGCCCACCGCGCATACATGCGTTGCAGCATCTCCGCCCAGTCCTGGCTCTCGGTGCCGCCGGCGCCGGCATTGACCTCGATATAGGTGTCGTTGGCGTCGGCCTCGCCGGCGAGTAACGCCGCCACCTTGTCCTTCTCGGACCGCTCGGCGAGCTCCGCGAGCGACGCCACCGCGTCGTCGACCATGCTTACGTCGCCCTCGGCCTCGGCCATCTCCATCAGCTCGACCGTGTCGTCCAGCTCCTTCTCGATCGTGCGGGTCGCGCCGATTGCCTCGTCAAGCCGGCGCCGCTCGCGCATCACCGCCTGCGCCGCCTTGGGGTCGTCCCAGAGCGCCGGGTCCTCGACCCTGCCGTTCAGCTCGTCGAGGCGCTTCAGGGCGCGATCCCAGTCGAGAAAGCGGCGCAACAGATCGAGGGCCGACCGAATCTGGTCGATGAAGGCTTGCGCTTCGGCGCGCATGTGATGTCCTTTGAATGGCTTGGGGAGGGACCTAGTAAATCCCACCCTCTCTTTGCAAGAAGTCGCTGTCGCCGCGGCGGTCGTTCGTGGTGTTGCCTTGCGTCGGCGCGGCGCGCCGGGCGGTGGCATCCACCACCTCGCGGGCAACGGTCCGGCGTGGCTCGCTTTCCGGCTTGAACGCTTCCCAGATGATCGGCGAATGCGGGTCGTTCGACGGCCAGGCGCCATAGACGCGTTGCCCGGAATGGCGGTCGATCCGGACCATGCGGATCCCGGTCGGCGCGCGGAAGGGGATAACGGGCATGCCTTCGAAGGCGCTGCGGGCGAACTGACGGAAGATCGGCGCGGCGATCGTGCCGCCCTGGGCATAGCCGCCCATCGACCGCGGCCTGTCGAAGCCCAGATAGACGCCGGCGACGACCTGCTGCGAGCCGCCGATGAACCAGACATTGGTCGGACCCGAGGTGGTGCCGGTCTTGCCGAACAAGGGTCGGCCGAGATCGCGCAGGATGGTCGCGGTGCCGCGCTGGACGACGCCCTCGAGCATGTGGACGATCTGATAGGCGGTCATCGGATCCACTACCTGACGGGTCCTCAAGGGGGGGCGGGGCATCGGCCGGCCATTCCAGTCCGGCGCGTTGCAGCCCTCGCAGGGCCTTGTGTCGGCGCGCCAGATCACATGGCCGTTCCGGTCCTGGATATAGTCGATCAGGGTCGGGGTCAGCGCCCGGCCCTGATTGGCGAAGGTCGCGAAGGCGTTGACCATGTTCTGCACCGTCGTGTCGCCGGCGCCGAGCGCGATCGGCAGATAGGGGGTGGAGCTATAGTCGCCGACTCCCATCTGGCGGGCGCGGTTGATCACGTTCGCCATACCGATCTGGTTGGCGGTGCGCACGGTCATCAGATTGCGCGACTGTTCGAGGCCCCAACGCATCGTCTGCGGGCCGGCATAGCCGCCGGAGAAGTTGCGGAAGCATTTGTTGTTCGCGCAGAACGGGCCGTCGATGATGATCGAGGCCGGAGTCATGCCCGCATCCAGCGCCGCCGAATAGACGATCGGCTTGAACGTCGAACCGGGCTGCCGCCGTGCCTGGGTGGCGCGGTTGAAGGCGTTGCCGCGCACGTCCCAGCCGCCCTGCATGGCGAGGACGCGGCCGGACTGAACCTCCTCGACGACGAGGCCGCCGGAGATTTCGGGGATGGAGCGCAGCGCCCAGTGATCGCCTTCCTGCTCAACCGCGATCACCGCGCCGGGGCGGAGGGCGTTGAAGGCGGCGGTGCCGGTGCCGCGCCGGGGCATGCCCGCCGCCGAGGCGGGCAGCGATCCGCGGCTGCCGTCCGCGAAGCCGAGCTCGAGGCTGCCGCCTTCGCGGGACAGGACCACGGCCGCCCGCCAATCCGGATAGCCGGGGCCGAGCGGAGCGATGGCGAGTTGCTGGCGCCAGTTCTGGCTGAGGTCGATCCGGAGCCCCGGGTCGCGCCAGCCCATGCTGCTCTCGTAGCGCCTCAGGCCGTCGCGCAAAGCGGTCTCGGCCGCCTGCTGCATCCTGGGATCGTAGGAGGTGCGGACCCAGAGGCCGCCCGCATAGACGCTGTTGGGATGGGTCGGATCGGCTTCCTCGCCGTAGCGGGCGATCAAGGTGCGGCGGACCTCCTCCATGAAATAGCCGCCGACATTGCGGACCGAATCCGGGCTGCCGCCGCGCGCCGTGACCAGAGGCTCGGCGACCGCCGCGTCATGCTGCGCCTGATTGATGAAATTGTTCCGCAGCATCTCGCTCAGCACGAAGTTGCGCCGCTGCATCGCGGCGTCGTGATGGCGGACGGGATCGTAATTGGACGGGCTCTTCGGCAGCGAGGCCAGCATCGCGCATTCGGCGAGGCTGAGCTGGCCCACATCCTTGTTGAAATAGGCGCGCGCCGCCGCCTGCACGCCATAGGCGTTACGGCCGAGGAAGATCTGGTTGAGATAGAGTTCGAGGATCTGTTCCTTGGTCAAGGTCGCCTCGATCCTGCGGGCGAGGAAGGCCTCGCGGATCTTGCGGGTCACCGAATATTCGTCCCCGACGAAAAAGATCTTGGCGACCTGCTGGGTGATGGTGGAGCCGCCGCGCGCGCGGTCGCCGCTGCCCGATTTGGAGACATAGTCGAGCACGGCGCCGGCGAGGCCCGGATAGTCGATGCCGCCATGACTGAAGAAGGTGCGGTCCTCGGCGGCGAGGAAGGCGTTGATCAAAGGCGCGGGGAATTCGTCATAGGCAAGCTGGACGCGCCGCTCGCGCGCGAACACCTGTACCGGATTGCCATCGGCGTCGCGGACATAGGTCGGGAGCTGCGGCTGATAATGGAGCAGGCTCTCCGCCGACGGCAGGCCGCGCGCGAACAGCAGCCAGAGCAGGAAATAGAGGATGAAGGGCGAGGCGAGGATCAGGACGATGATCTTCCCCCACCAGCGCCGCCAGAACCAGCGCAGCAGCCGGTAGGGCGCGGTGAAGAGCGCGATCAGCCGGCCGTTCGCCCCGCCGCCGCCATTCCCGAATCCCCCGCCTCCGCGGCGGAGGACGATACGCTGGCTGGCCTGATCTGCACTCATGGCGGGGCGGGTCTAGCCGAAGCGCGGGGGCAGGTGAAGCGTGTGCCTGCGCCGGTGCGGTGAAGCGCTGACGATCGTGCTCAGGCCCCGCCGCCGCGCCCCAACCCGCGCCGCGCGAAATGCGCCTCGATCGCGCGGCGCATGCCTTCGGCGATCTCGCGGCGGCCCTGGGCCGAGCCGATATAGGCGGTGTCGGTCTCGTTGGTGAGATAGCCGCTTTCGAACAGGATCGAGGGGATGTCCGGCGCCTTCAGGACGATGAAGGCGGCGAAGCGGTGCCAGTCCGGCCGGAACGGGAAAACCGGCGCCGCCTCGCGGTAAAGCAGGCGCGCGAAATCGGCCGAGACGTTCATGCTCTCGCGCTGGGCGAGATCGATCAGGATGAGGTTGACGTTGGGATCGGGGCTGAGGCGGGCGCCGGCGACCTGGTTGGAGGCGTTCTGCCGCTGGGCGAGCATGGCCGCCTCCCGGTCCGACGCGACTTCAGAGAGGGTGTAGATGGTTGCCCCGCGCGCCATGTCATTCTCCGGCGCGGCATCGGCGTGGATCGAGATGAACAGGTCCGCATCGAGCCGGCGGGCGATCCGGTAGCGATCCTCCAGTACCAGATAGCGGTCGTCCTCGCGGGTCATCGCCACCCGGACCCGGCCCGAAGCGGCGAGCGCATCACGGATGGCGAGCGCGATGGCGAGCGTGATCTCCTTTTCCGGCCGGTCGGTGAAGGGCGATTGGGCGCCCGGATCCTGCCCGCCATGGCCGGCGTCGATGACGACCAGCGGCGGATTGTCGCCCCGCGCTGCGGTCACGCGCGGCAGTGGGCCGGTTTCGTCGCCGGCGAGCGGCTCCAGCGGGATGGTGACGCCTTCGCCCGGCGGCGCGACGGGCGCGGGCGACGGCCAGAAAAGCGCCACCAGGGCATAAAGAAGCCAATCCATCGCCTGCACTTTGCCGCCGCGCGGCGCTCACGGCAAAGCAAAATCAGGTTTCGGCAGGATCGCACCGGAAATTCGTGAAAAAAGCGGGCTTTTCCGGCCCCGTGGTGGTTGTCGCGGGGCATATGCGATGCTAGCTCAGGCAAATCGCAGCCGTTGGGCGCGATGAGATTGCGCCGGCGCGCCCATGCGCCGGCCCGCTAGGTTGACGCTGTATGTGGCATTTTTCCTCCAGGCTGACGCGCCGCCTTTTCGGCGATTGCGGGCTTGGCGGCCTTCGGCCCGTCCCGGTGACGGGCCTGCCGCACGCAGCAGACGCACAAATCTATCGTTCAACCCGGACAACTGACGCGCGGCCTGATTTCGCCGCGCCTTCGTCCATATTCGAACGCGCGCACCTTTGTCTCGGGACGGGGCTGCGCGCGTGGAGACTGTTTAATGACCATGCGCATGCTGATCGACGCGCGCCACCAGGAAGAGACCCGGGTGGCGGTGCTCAAGGGAAACCGGATCGAGGAATTTGATTTCGAATCCGCCGAGCACAAGCAGCTCAAGGGGAATATCTATCTTGCCAAGGTGACCAGGGTCGAGCCGTCCCTGCAGGCGGCGTTCGTCGACTATGGCGGGAACCGGCACGGCTTCCTGGCCTTTTCGGAAATCCACCCCGATTATTACCAGATTCCCAAGGAGGATCGCGACGCCTTGCTCCGCGAAGAGGCCGAGCATGCCGCCGAGGAGGAGCGCCTGCGCGCCGCCGAATATGACCGGGAGGACGATGACGGCGGCGACTATGTCGAAGCCGAGGAAGAGCCGATCCAGGCCGAGACCCTGACCGCCGACGGCGACGAGGGCGAAGGCGGGGAGGCCGGCGAGGGCGAAGGCGACGACACGCCGCCGCCCGCGCCCGAGGAGGCCGAGAGCGCCTCCGAGGAGAGCGCCGCCGAGACCTTGCGCCGCAAGCGCCAGAATCTGCGCCGCCGCTACAAGATCCAGGACGTGATCCGCCGCCGTCAGGTGCTGCTCGTCCAGGTCGTCAAGGAGGAGCGCGGCAACAAGGGCGCGGCCCTGACCACCTATCTTTCGCTCGCCGGCCGTTATTGCGTGCTGATGCCGAACACGTCGCACGGCGGCGGCATCAGCCGGAAGATTTCCAACGGCGCGGACCGCAAGCGGCTGAAGCAGATCATGGCCGATCTGGCCCTGCCCTCGACGATGGGCTGCATCGTCCGCACCGCCGGGCTTTCGCGCACCAAGGTCGAGATCAAGCGCGACTTCGATTATCTCGCCCGCCTCTGGGACGAGATTCGCGAAAAGACGCTGAAGTCGGAAGCGCCGGCCCTGATCTACCAGGACAGCGACCTCATCAAGCGCGCCATCCGCGACATCTACAACAAGGATATCGACGAGGTGATCGTCGAGGGCGCCGACGGCTATCGTGACGCCCGCGCCTTCATGAAATTGCTCATGCCGAGCCACGTGAAGCGGGTGAAGGATTATGTGGACCCGGTGCCGCTCTTCCAGCGCTTCGGGGCCGAGGATCAGCTTTCCGCCATGTATCAGCCGCTCGTGCAGCTGAAGTCCGGCGGCTATGTGGTGATCAACCCGACAGAGGCTCTGGTCTCGATCGACATCAACTCCGGCCGCTCGACCCGCGAGCATAATATCGAGCAGACAGCTTATTCGACGAACATCGAGGCGGCGCACGAAATCGCCCGGCAGCTGCGCCTGCGTGACATGGCCGGCCTGATCGTCATCGACTTCATCGACATGGAATCCTCCGGCCATATCCGGAAGGTCGAAAAGGCGATGAAGGAGGCGCTGAAGAACGATCGCGCCCGCATCCAGGTCGGCCGGATCAGCTCGTTCGGCCTGATGGAGATGAGCCGGCAGCGCCTCAGGACCGGCGTGCTCGAAGCCTCGACCCGGCCCTGCCCGCATTGCGAGGGCACCGGCCTGATGCGCACCGCCTCTTCGGCGGGGCTGTCGGCGCTGCGCATGCTCGAGGACGAGGCCGGGCGCGGACGCGGCAGCCGGATCGTACTGCGCGCGGGCCGCGAGGCCGGCGTGTATCTGCTCAACAAGAAGCGCGCCGAGATCGCCGAGGTCGAGAGCCGCTACGGCGTTCTCATCGAGGTGCTGATCGACGACAATCTGGAAGGCGCGCGGATGAGCGTCGAATCGCACGGCCCGCCGCCGACCGAGCGGCCACGCCTGGCCGAGCGTCCGCAGCCGATCGAGGAAGATGAGGACGACCTCGTCGACGACGTACTCGAGGACGAGGAGGAAGACGAGGAAGAGGCCGAGGAGGCACCTCGTCAGTCCCGCCGGGGCCGGGGCGGTCGCGGTCGCGGTCGCGAGGAGCGAGCAGAGGGCGAGGAGCGTGGCGAGGGCGACGAGGCTGGACGCAAGCGCCGCCGCCGCCGGGGCCGCCGGGGTGGTCGCCGCCGTGAGCAGGAGGGCGGTGAGGGTGAAGCCCAGGTCGCTGAAGAGGGGACCGAAGACGAGACCGGGACCGTCGAGGCGCCCGCGTCCGAGCCGGTGAGCGCGCCCGACGAGGAGCTTGCCGAGCCCGCCCGCAAGGGTCGCCGCCGGCCGCGCGCCCGCAAGCGCGACGAGGCCGCCGAGGCGCCCGCCGAAGCCGCCCCGGAGCCCGCTGCCGAAGCCGCGCCGGAGCCCGTCGCCGAAGCGGAAGCGCCGAAGCCGAAGCGCAGCCGCCGCAAGAAGGCCGAACCCGAGCCCGTAGCGGAAGCGCCGGTCGAGACTCCGGTCGCTGACGAAACGCCCGCGCCGGAGGCCGCCAATGACGCCGCCCCGCCGAAGCGCCGCCGCACGAAAAAGGCCGTCGCGGAGGCGGAGGCTGCCGCCAGTGCGGCGCCCGCCGGGCTCGACGACGAGGCGGACGAGGATGATGACGGCACGCCGCGCCGCGGCTGGTGGCAACGGACCTTTGGTCCCTGAGCGATCCGGCGCTAAGATGGCGGTGTTTTCATCGGGGGTTCAGGCTTTCAGGGGGAGAGGAGGACGCGATGGCTGATGCTCTCCCCGCTGCGCGGCGGGCGACCTGGGTCGCCCGTCTGCTCATGCTGTTCGCGATCGCGATCTTCGCGGGCGCGCAGCCGGCCCGGGCGCAGAACATCCTGCGCGACGCCGAGACCGAGGCTTTGCTCCGCGACATCTCGCGGCCTTTGATCCTCGCCGCCGGCCTGCAGCCCGAAAATGTGCGGGTGGTGATCCTCGGCAATCCGGAGATCAACGCCTTCGTCGCCGGCGGCCAGATCGTCTACATCCATTCGGGCCTGTTCACCTCGGCCGAGAATGTGAACGAGCTGCAGGGCGTAATCGCGCACGAGCTCGGCCACATCACCGGCGGTCATATCCTGCGCGCGCAGGAAGGGGCGACCCAGGCCACCGGGATCATGATCCTCTCCCTGCTGCTCGGCGCCGCGGCGATCGCGGCCGGCGGCGGCGAGGCGGGCATGGGCATCATCGCCGCCGGCCAGCAGGCGGCGATGGGCCGCTACCTCTCCTTCACCCGCGTGCAGGAGAATAGCGCGGACCAGGCCGGCGCCACCTTCCTCAGCCGCGCCGGAATCAGCGGCCGCGGCAGCATCGCCTTCTTCGAGCGGCTCCAGAATCTCGAATTCCGGATGAACATCGCGCAGGACAATACCTATCAGCGCACTCATCCGGTGAATGGCGAGCGCATCGCCGCCTTGCTCGCCCGCTATCAGGCTGATCCGGCCTGGGACCGGCCGACCGATCCGGCGCTGGAGGCGCGCTTCCTCAGGGTGCGCGGCAAATTGTCCGGCTATGTCGACGATCCGGCTTTGGTGCTGCGCCGCTTCCCGATGAGCGACCACAGCGTCCAGGCCCATTATGCCCGCGCTTATGCCTGGCACCGTACCGGCCATCCCGACGAGGCCAATGCCGAGGTCGCGGCCCTGATCGCCATCGCCCCGCACGATCCCTATTTCCTGGAGCTGCAGGGCCAGGTTCTGCTCGAATCCGGCCATCCCGCCGAGGCGGTGACGGCCTTGCGCGAGGCGGTGCAGCGCTCGAACGACGAGCCGTTGATCGCGACCCTGCTCGGCCATGCCCTGATCTCGACCGAGGACCCCGCCAATTTCGAGGAGGCGAAGCGGGTGCTGCGCATCGCGGTCGGCCGCGACAATGACAATCCCTTCGCCTGGTATCAGCTCGGCATCGTCTACGACCGCGAAGGGGACGAGGCGCGGGCCGCGCTCGCCACCGCCGAGCGCTACAATCTGATGGGCCAGCCGGGCCTTGCTCTGCCCAATGCGGAGCGGGCGATGATGGGCCTGCCCGCCCATTCGAGCGACTGGCTTCGCGCGCAGGACATCGCCATGGTCTCGCGCACCGCCGTCCAGCGCAACGGCAGGCGCAACCGCCCATGACCAAAACGGGGGGTGGCCGGATCCTGTCGGGCTGGAAGCTGAGCCTGCTCGCCGGCCTTGGCGGCGTCCTGATCGGCGCGCTCGCGGTGTCGCTCTGGTTCAACGTCAAGGGCGGCCGCGACCAGACCGAGGCGATGGTCCGCAACTACATCCTCGACCATGGCGAGATCCTGCCCGAGGCGATGGAGCGGCTGCAGGCCCGGCAGGCGCGGGCCGCGGTACTGCAGAACCGGCAGGCGCTGGAACGGCCCTGGGGCGGCGCCTGGGCTGGCGCCGGCAATGCCGACGTCGTGATGGTCGAGTTCTTCGATTATGCCTGCGCCTATTGCCACCAGATCAACGGCGACGTGGAGCGGCTGCTCCGCGAGGACCCGCGGCTGAAGGTGGTCTGGCGCGAATATCCGGTGCTGGGCCCGAACAGCGAGAGCGCGGCGGTCGCCAGCATGGCCGCCGCCGGGCAGGGCCGCTGGCGCCAGTTTCATGCCCGCATGTTCGCGCTCGGGCGGCCGACCGAGGCGGTGCTGCAGCAGGCGCTCCGCGAAACCGGGGTCACTACTGGTCCGGTCACCGACGCGATGCGCGCCGAAGTCACGCGCAACAGTGAAATGGCCCGCGCGATCGGCGCCACCGGCACGCCCACCTTCGTGATCGGCGACCGGGTGCTGCAGGGCGCGGTCGGCTATGACGCGCTGAAGGCGGCCATCGCCCAGGCCCGGGCCGCGCGGCGCTCTTAGCCCTTGAATCCCTGAGCGACGACGTACCATTCGCTGGAGCCCTTGCGGCTGGCCGGCGGCTTGGCGTGCTTGACCGCCGAGAAGCGCCGCTTCAGCTCCGCGACGAGATTATTGTCGGCACCACCGGCCAGCACCTTGGCGACGAAGGCGCCGCCAGGCGCCAGCACCTCGCAGGCGAAGTCGAGACCCGCCTCGACCAGGCCCATCGTCCTGAGGTGATCCGTCTGCGGATGGCCGACCGTATTGGCGGCCATGTCGGAGAGGACGAGGTCGGCCGGGCCGCCCAGCGCCGCCTTGAGCGCGTCCGGCGCCTCCTCCGCCATGAAATCCATGAGCAGGATCGTGGCGCCGTCGATCGGGTCGGTCGGCAGCAGGTCGATGCCGACCAATACCGCCTGCGGCAGCCGCTGGCGCACGACCTGCGCCCAGCCGCCCGGCGCCACGCCGAGATCGACGACCCTCCGCGCCCCCTTCAGGAAGCCGAAGCGTTCGTCCAGCTCGATCAATTTATAGGCCGCGCGCGAGCGATAGCCCTCGGCCCTGGCGCGTTTCACATAAGGGTCGTTCAGCTGCCGCTCGAGCCAGCGGGTGGAGCCGATCTTGCGGCCGCGCGCGGTCTTGACCCTGGTCCTGAGCCCGCCGCCCGCGCCGGTCGGGCTCCGGCTCACAACGTATGCCCGTCGCGGGCCATCAGAGAGCGGAGGATGCCTTCCCGGATGCCGCGGTCGGCCACGCCGAGCGTCTCCGCCGGCCAAATGTCCATGATCGTTTCGAGGATCGCGCAGCCGGCGACGACCAGGTCGGCGCGCTCGTGGCCGATGCAGGGGAAGGTGGCGCGGCCATTATGGTCCATGCCGGACAGGGTTCCGGAGACCTTGCGCATCGCCTGCGCGGGCATCTTGAGCCCGTCCACGGCGCGGCGGTCGTAGCTCGGCAAGGCGAGATAGACGCTGGCAAGCGTGGTGACGGTGCCGCTGGTGCCCATCAGGCGGATATTCGACTTGTTCGCCGGCAGGAGGTCGACGAAATGGCGAAAGGCGTGGCGAACGCGCTCGCGCATCCGGCCGTAAGCGGCGAGCCTTTCCTCGGTGGTTGCGAAGTTGCGGCCCTCGCTTTCGGTCAGCGAGACGACGCCCCAGGGCGCGCTCCACCAGCATTTGATCCGGGGCTCACCCTGATCGGTGTCGATGAGCACCAGCTCGGTCGAGCCGCCGCCAATGTCGAAGATCAGGGCCGGACCGTCGCCGGGCTCCAGCAGCCGGTGGCAGCCGAGCATGGCGAGCCGCGCTTCCTCCTCGGGGGCGATGATCTCCAGGCAGATGCCGGTCTCGCGCCGCACCCGCTCGACGAAGTGGCGGCCATTCACGGCGCGGCGGCAGGCCTCGGTGGCGACCGAGCGGGCGAGGGAGACGCGCCGCCGCCGGAGCTTCTCCGCGCAGACCGCGAGCGCGGAGACCGCCCGGTCCATCGAGCCCTCCGACAATTTGCCGGACGTCGCCATGCCCTCGCCGAGCCGCACGACGCGGGAGAAGGCGTCGATGACGGTGAAGCCCTCCTCGGTCGGGCGGGCGATGAGCAGGCGGCAATTGTTGGTGCCGAGGTCGATCGCGCCATAAGTATGGCGCGGAATCCAGCGGCGGGCGGGTGGATCGGCAGCCTGCGCCGTCTGGCCCGGAAGGTGTTCGGGAAGCTCCTCTGCCGGTCCTGGAGCCGGCGCCTGCGGAGCCTGGGCGGCTTGCTGCGGCATCGAATGGACTTCTCGTTATGTTTTCGTTTCGGACGGCGGAGGCTGCCCGTGACTTGCCGTCTTTCTACATGAGCGGGGCCGGAGCGGCAAGGACGGGTGGTTAATGCCGGCCGGGACGTGGCCGGAGGGGCCTTGACCCGCCGCGGCCCGCCGCCTATCTCGCCGCCTCCCGATTGCCCCGTCGTCTAACGGTAAGACTACGGACTCTGACTCCGTCTATCGAGGTTCGAATCCTCGCGGGGCATCCATTTCCACCCTCATCCATGCTTCTCCCCCGCCCGCATCGGGCGTAAGCTCCGGCCGACTCCGGGGCCTTCTCGAAAGGGGGAAATCATGCGCCGTCCGCTTCTTCTCGCCGTCCTCGTCGGCAGCTTTCTGGCGACGCCGGCGCTGGCCGACGTCACCGTGCGCTACCGCGCCGTGCTCCCCGACGGCGCGCCCGCGAACATGCGTCAATATCCGCCGACGCTCACCGTCTCCGCCGACGGGGCCGGGCAGGCGCGGATGGAGATGCAGCAGCCCGGCGTGCCGGCAGGCGGCCCGGGCGTCGCCTTCATCACCCGCGAGGGCGTCGGCTATGCCGCGCTGAACGGGCCGGGTCCGGGCATGCGGATGGTGGCCAGGTTCGACGATGTGCTGGCGTTGATCGCCCAATATGCCGCCCCCTTGCTGCAGGGCTCGGTGCGTGAGGGCATGCAGCAGGCGCTGCAGCAGCGCGTCGAGATCGTGCCGGTGGGGCCGGAAGCGGTGTCGGGCGTGCAGGGCAATCTCTACCGTGTCGTGCTGGTCACCGGCGAGACGCGCAGTCCGCCGCTCGAGATCGTCGTCGCCACCGATCCCCGCATGGCGCCGGTCGGGCGGGAGTTCGCCCGTTTCGCCGAGGCGATGCGCCCGACCGTGGTCACGCTGATGGGCGGCGAGCCGCAGGTCTATATGGCCTTTCGCGGCCTGATGGGTCTCGGCGCGCCGTTGCGCATCGGCACGCAGGTGACGATCGATTCGGTGAGCACGGACGATGTGCCCGACAGTCAGTTCGCTTTGCCCGGGCCGGTGATGAGCCGCGAGCAGCTGCAGCAGATGGCGACGATGATGACCGGGATGATGCGGCAGGGCCAGGGTGCGCATCCGCCCGGCGCGCCGCCTGCGACCCCCGCGACGCCGCCAGGCAATGCAGCAAATCCTCACTGAGGCGCTGGCGGTCGCCGCCCCGAAGCGGGCCGGGGGCAAGGTCGCCGACTATATTCCCGCGCTCGCCCGGGTCGATCCGGATCGGCTTGGCATCGCCTTTGCCGGCGTGGACGGTGACGTCCACGGCGCCGGCGATTGCGACGAGCCCTTCTCGATCCAGTCCATCTCCAAGATCTTCACGCTGGCGCTCGCCCTCGAACGGGTCGGCGTCGACCTCTGGAAACGGGTGGGGCGGGAGCCGTCGGGGAGCGCCTTCAACTCGGTCGTCCAGCTGGAGAGCGAGCACGGCATTCCGCGCAATCCCCTGATCAACCCGGGCGCGATCGTCGTCACCGATGCCCTGATCGGCGAGGAGGGCTCGGCGGATGCCGCGATCGAGGCCCTGCTCGCTTTGCTGCGCGCCCAGTCCGGCGATCCCGCGATCGCGGTGGACGAGGAGGTGGCCGCGTCGGAGAGCGACAGCGGCGCGCGCAACCGCAGCCTCGCCTGGTTCATGAAGAATTTCGGCAATCTCACCAATCCGGTCGAGATCGCGGTCGGCGCCTATTTCCGGCAATGCGCGATCGCGATGAGCTGCCGCCAGCTCGCCAGAGCGGGCCGTTTCCTCGCCTTTGACGGACGAAATCCGGAAACGGGCGAGACGGTCTGCCCGCCGCACCGCGCGCGGCGGATCAACAGCGTGATGCTGCTCAACGGCCATTACGACAATAGTGGCGAGTTCGCCTTTCGCGTCGGCCTGCCGGGCAAGAGCGGCGTCGGTGGCGGCATCCTCGCCATCGCGCCGGGCCACGGTGCGCTGGCCGTCTGGTCGCCGGCGCTCAACGAATTCGGCACCAGCGCCGCCGGCGCCGCCGCGCTGGAGGCGGTCGTCGACCGGACCGGCTGGTCGGTGTTCTTCTAGACTCTTGTCGGGCGTTTCGTCGCCGCAGGTGCCGGCTTGGTCGATGCGTTTCCGCCCTCGTCGAAGGAGCGGCGGGTGTCGTCGTAAGCCTGCTGCGTCTCCGGCAGGTGGCGCCTAACCCCTCCTCGTCGGCGCCATCGGGGCGCCGTTTCCATTGAGGAGCAAGCGCAATGAAAGCCGAGACGTTTCGGACCGTTTCCACCTGCTTCGCCGCGATGTTCGTGAGCGTCCTGCTGGTGGCGGCCAGCACCTCCACCGCGCTCGTCGCGTGAAGCGGGTGCCGCAAGACCGGAGGCCGGGGATCGGCACGAGGGCGTCCTGAAGGACGCCTGACGCCGCCCCGGTTGTCCGCGACTTTCAGTAAAAGCCCTTATTCCAGGCCGAGCGCGGCCTTCGTCGCCGCCACATAAGAGGGGCCCACCTGGACCTCCGCCCCGCCGGCCAGCACCAGGGACAGCGACCGCCCGTCCCGCTTCACTTCATCCACCCGATCCGGCCGCACGAAGGCCGAACGGTGCACGCGCACCAGCTGCGAGCCCGCCAGCCTTTCCTCCAGCGCCGCCATGGTGATCCGGAGCAAATGACTCCTGAGATCGGTGTGCAGCAGCACATAATCTCTTGCCGCCTCGATCCAGTTGATCGCCTCCAGCGGCACCCGGCGCTGGCCGTGGCGCTCCGGAATCCAGAAGCCGTCATCGGCGGGACCGGCCGCCTGACCATTCTCCCGCGCCGCCGCCAGCTCCGCCTCCAGCGCCGCGGCGCGGTCCTCCGACGCGCGCAGCGCACGGCGGCGGCGGGCCCGTTCCACCGCCTGGCGCAGCCGGTCGAAGCGAACCGGCTTCAGCAGATAGTCGGCGGCGTCCACCTCGAAGGCATCGGGCGCATAATGTTCGTGCGCGGTGACGAAGACCAGCTCCGGGCGCGGCTCGACGTCGATGTCGGCGGCGGCGCGCAGGCCGGTGCGGCCGGGCATCTGGATGTCCATGATGACGAGGTCCGGAAGCAATTCGCGGATCCTGTCGAGCGCCATATTGCCGTCAACGGCGCGGCCGACCACCTCAACCCCCTCGATGTCGCCGAAGAAACTGGTCAGGCGGTCCAGCGCCAGGGCTTCGTCGTCAACCAGCAATACCCGCATCGTCCCGGCCCCGGCCTCCCTTCCGTCTGAGCCGGATGCTTTCCGTCAGGCGGCTGTGCAAGTCAATTATTCGAGCTCCTGTCCAGCGACCCTCGAGAGGGTGTTGCTACGGCGCCAGCGTAACCCTGGGGATGGAGATGGTCGCGACGAAGCGGCCGCCGACCGGGCCGGCGGTCAGCGAGGCGCGCTTGCCGAACACCGCCCGGAGGCGATGGCGCACATTGTCGATGCCGGTGCCGGTGCCTTCGGAATCCGGCAGCTCGTCGGTCTCGTCTCTGGCGAGGCAGTTGGAGACGGTGATCCGAAGCGCGCCATTGCTGAGCTCGGCCTCGATGGCGATGTTGATCGGCGCGGTCGAGCGGGCGACGCCATGCTTCACCGCATTCTCGACCAGAGGCTGGACGAGGAAGCTCGGCACCAGAGCATGGCAGGCCGCGTCGGAGCACTGGATGTCGATGCCGAGCCGGTCGCCGAAGCGGACGCTTTCGATGGAAAGATATTCTTCCGTGAGCGCGAGCTCCTCGTCGAGCGGGATGAGCTCGGACGGCTCGGCGTTCAAAGAGGAGCGCAGGAAGGAAGAGAGCCTCTCCGTCATCTCCTCGGCATCCTCGTTGCGCTTCGTGACGATCAGCGCGGAGATCGAGTTCAGCGCGTTGAACAGGAAGTGCGGATTGAGCTGATAGCGAAGCGCCGCCAGCTGCGCCTGCTGGGCGGCGACCTGCGCCTCGGCAAGCTGGCGTTGCTGCTGGATCCCGGCGCGGCGGGCATAATTGACGTGGAACAGGATCATGTTCACGCCGAAGACGAGGATATAGTTCAGCATCGAGCTGTAATAGCGGGTGAAATCGGTCGGGATTTCGCGCCAGGTCGTCACGAAATGGTTCGCGACCCAAGCCTGGTAGAGCATGTCCACCATCGTGTTCAGGGCTGCGAAGGTCAGCACCGAAAAGGCGCGCAGCGGCAGCCGCGTCCAGTAGGGCAGGTTGATCGTCGCCCGCGAGGTCAGGAACATGATCAGCGAGAGGCCGATCGAGATGAAGATCGTGGCGCAGTCGATCAGCACGCTCGTCCAGGTATCGCCGGCGTGCCGCTGAATGATCTGCGGCAGGAAGACCAGCAGCACGAACAGCCAGAGCGCGACCGACGACCGGATCGCATCGGACCAGACGGCATGGCTCTTCGATGACGGCATTTTACGCGCGGCCCCCCGGACAGCAGGGCGCCTTTCCTGCCGCAAGAAGGGCAGGGTGTCACGAGCCATATTCGCGGCGGTCGCCATAGCTACCGGGACAATTTCAATCGCATCAGGAGACAGGCTGCCCGTGCCGTCCGATTCGGCCAACCGGCGCGTGACCAACCCGACCCCTCAAGCGACGAATGCGCAGGGAAGAATGTCGTTTCGGCGGCGGTCAGCCGGGCCAGGGCACCAGGGGTCGGACAATCTCGCCGCCCTTGATCACCAGGCGGACCCGGCGCACCGCGGCGATCTCCCGGGTCGGGTCGCCGTCGACCGCGACCAGGTCGGCGAGCAGGCCGGCGCGGACCGCGCCGACGCGATCGGCGATGTGGAAGATCCGGGCGTTGCCGGACGTGGCGGCGATCAGCACCTCGCCGGGCCGCATGCCCCAGGCGGCCAACAGCTCCATCTCGCGCGCATTCTCGCCATGCGGGAACACGCCGACATCGCCGCCCATGCAAATCGTCACCCCCGCCGCGAGCGCCGCGGCGAAGCTGGCGCGCTTCTCCCTGATCGCGTCCGGCTCCGGCGTGCCGCCGGTCCAGCCGCGGTAGCGCGCGATCGCGTCGGAGGCCGCCAGGGTCGGGCAGAAGGCGGTGCCGCGCTCGCGCATCAGCCGGAAGACTTCGGGCGTCCCTTCATTGCCATGCTCGATCGTGTCCACGCCGGCGAGGATGGCGCGTCGCATGCCCTCCGGCGTCGAGGCATGGGCGGCGACGAGCCGGCCGGCGGCATGGGCGACGTCCACGCCCGCCCGCATCTCCTCCATCGTGAAGGTCGGTCGCGAGGGCTCGCCCGGGCGCCAGCGATAATCTGCATAGAATTTGATCACGTCGGCGCCGGCGCCGATCTGGCGGCGGACCGCGGTCACGAGACTGGCCCCGTCCGCCTCCTCCGCGCCGAGCAGAGGCGCCCCGGCGTCCGTCGTCTTCGGCCCGTAGCTGCCGGTCGCGACCAAAGCCCGCGTCGCGATGAGCAGGCGCGGGCCCGGCACGATGCCCTGCTCGATCGCGGCCTTCAGCCCGACATCGGCATAACCCGCGCCTTCGGTGCCGAGATCACGAAACGTCGTGAAGCCGGCCATGAGCGTCGCGCGGGCATGGGCGACGGCGCGGGCGGTGCGCAGCGCCAGCGGCTCGCGCAGCACCTGATCATCCCAGCTGGTCTCGTTATAGGGATGTAGGAAGAGGTGGCCGTGCCCCTCGATCATCCCGGGCATCAGGGTCATGCCGGGCAGGTCGAGGACGCGGGCGCCGTTCGGGATCGGGAGATTGGGCCCGACCGCCTCGATCCGCTCGCCGCGCACCAGCACCTGCCAGCCCTCATGCGGCCGCGGATCGACGCCGTCGAAGACGCGCGCGGGGCGGAGCAGGAGCGGGATCGCATTGGCGCCGTTCTGCGCCGCAACCGGCGCGGCCAGAAGCAGGGTGAGGAGGAGCGCGAGGAGCAACCGCATCGCACCGCTATAGCGTCCGCCGCACATGCAGGAAACGCATCCGCGCAGCCGGGCTTTGCACGTCTTGTGACGTGACTTTTCCCGCCGCCGCGCTAGAGGCCTTGGGGCGAAGGGAGCGGGGGCGACATGCCCGATCCGGACGGCATTGCATTGATCCTGGCGCGGGCGCAATTCGCGTTCACCATCTCGTTCCACTTCATCTTCCCGGCCTTCTCGATCGGGCTCGCCTCCTATCTCGCCGTACTCGAGGGGCTGTGGCTGAAGACGGGCGAGGAGAAATACCTCAACCTCTTCAGATACTGGCTGAAAATCTTCGCCATCGCCTTCGCCATGGGCGTCGTCTCCGGCATTGTCATGTCCTACCAGTTCGGCACCAACTGGTCGGTCTTCTCGGACAAAGCGGGGCCGGTGGTCGGGCCCCTCATGGCCTATGAGGTGCTGACCGCCTTCTTCCTCGAGGCCGGCTTTCTGGGCGTCATGCTGTTCGGCATGGGCCGCGTCGGCAGGAAACTCCATTTCACCGCCACCTTGATGGTCGCGGTCGGGACCTTCCTCTCGGCCTTCTGGATTCTCGCGGCGAACAGCTGGATGCAGACGCCGACCGGCTATGCGGTCAACGCCGCCGGCCAGTTCGTGCCCGCCGGGTCGTGGCTCGACATCATCTTCAACCCCTCTTTCCCCTACCGGCTCGTCCACACCGTGCTCGCGGCCTTCCTGACGACGGCGCTGGCGGTGGGCGGAGTTGCCGCCTGGCATCACCTCAAGGGACGCAAGACGCCCGAGGTCAGGACGATGTTCTCGATGGCAATGTGGATGGCTGCCTTGGTCGCGCCCGTGCAGATTTTCGCCGGCGACCAGCACGGGCTCAACACGCATGAGCATCAGCCGGTGAAGATCATGGCCGTCGAGGGCCATTTCCAGAGCCATCCCGAAGGCGCGCCACTCTATCTGTTCGGCCTGCCTGACCAGGCGGCGCAAACTGTTCGGCTCCCCGTCGCGATCCCGCATCTGGGCTCGCTGCTGCTGGAGCATGACTGGAACGCGCCGTTGCGGGGCCTCGACACGGTGCCCCTCGAAAATCAGCCGCCCGTCGCGGTCGTCTTCTGGTCGTTCCGGATCATGGTTGCCCTCGGCTTCCTGATGTTCACGCTCGGCCTGTGGAGCTTGGTCGCGCGCTGGCGGAAGAAATTGCACGAGTGGAAATGGCTGCACCGGCTGGCCCTGGTGATGGGCCCCTCGGGCTTCGTCGCGGTGATCGCCGGCTGGGTGACGACCGAGGTCGGGCGCCAGCCCTGGGTGGTCTATGGCCTGCTGCGCACTCGTGACGCCGTCTCCCCGATCGCCGCGCCGGGCGTGACCGGCTCCCTCATCGCCTTCGTCATCGTCTATTTCTCGGTCTTCGCGGCCGGCACCTGGTACATTTTGAAGCTGATGCGCCACGCCCCCGCCGAGGGCGAGACGCCGCCCGGCGACGCCCCGATCCGCAGCGCCGGCATCACCCCCGCCGCCGCGGTCGAGCGGGGAGAGGAGGGCTGATGGACCTCACAATGATCTGGGCAATCATCATCGCCTTCGCAGTGGCGATGTATGTGGTGATGGACGGGTTCGATCTCGGCATCGGCATTCTCTTCCCGCTGGTGCCGGTGGGGCCGGACCGGGATCAGGCGATGAACTCGATCGCGCCGGTCTGGGACGGCAACGAGACCTGGCTGGTGCTCGGCGGCGGCGGCCTGCTCGCGGCCTTTCCACTGGCCTATGCGATCGTCCTGCCGGCGCTCTACGCGCCGCTCATCGCCATGCTGCTCGGCCTCGTCTTCCGCGGCGTCGCCTTCGAGTTCCGCTGGCGCGATCCCGGGCACCGGAAGCTCTGGGACGCGGGCTTCTGCCTCGGCTCCGTTGTCGCGACCTTCGCGCAGGGGATCACGCTCGGCGCTTTGCTGCAGGGAATCGAGGTGCAGGGCCGGGCCTATGCGGGCGGCTGGTGGGACTGGCTGACCCCGTTCAGCCTGCTCACCGGCGCGAGCCTCGGCGTCGCCTACGCCCTGCTCGGCGCCACCTGGCTGATCTGGAAGACGGAAGGGGAGTCGAACGCGCGGGCCCGGCGCTTCGCCACCTGGCTGCTCCCGGCCTTCCTGGCTGTCGTCGGAGCCGTCAGCCTCGCCACGCCCTTCCTCGAGGCGCAATACGAGCAGCGCTGGCTCCAGTGGCCGGGCCTGATCCTGACCGGGCTGATGCCTTTCCTGTTCGGCGGCGCGGCGCTTGCCGCCTGGCTCGGAGTCAGGCGCGGGCGGGACTGGCTGCCTTTCGCGGCGACGCTCGCCATGTTCGCGCTGACCCTGGCGGGCCTCGGCATCTCGATCTGGCCCTATGTGATCCCCGGCCGCGTCAGCATCTGGGACGCCGCGGCGCCGCATTCGAGCCAGCTCTTCATGCTGGTCGGCGCGGCGGTGCTGGTCCCGATCATCCTCGCCTACACCGCCTGGTCCTACTGGGTCTTCCGCGGCAAGGTCGGCGAGCATGGCTATCATTGATGGCGGAGGAACTTGCCACGCCCGACGACACGCCGGGACCGCTCTGGAAGAAATGGGCCTGGTTCGTCGGCCTCTGGGCCGCCGGCGTGCTGGTCGCGGGCGGTGTCGGCTGGCTGCTGCGCTGGTGGCTGCACCCCTGAGCCGCGCTTCCATCCCCATCCCATGCCCGATTCGATCCACATGGGAAAAACCCCGTAATCCGGCCTTTTGCCTGTGGCTGGTGTCCCGATCCGGGAAGCTTTCCAGACACTTGCCCGTATCGACTTATCCACAGGTCCGTGCTAACAATTCGGGAAGCACAATCATTAGCTTTGCTAAGCGGGGAACAGGCATGGGAGATGGCCAGACTCGGGACGTTGCGGCGCGGCTGCATTCGGCGTCGATCCGCCTTCTGCGCACCTTGCGGCGCGAGGATGACGGCAGCGGCCTCTCCGCGCCGCGGCTGTCCGCTCTGTCCTATATCGCGCTCGAAGGACCCGTGTCGCTGGCCGATCTGGCGGATGCGGAGCAGGTCCGCCCGCCGACGATGAGCCGGATCGTCGACGCTTTGGTCCAGCGTGGCCTGGTCAGCCGGATCGCCGATCCGCGCGACCGCCGCTCGGTCCGGATCATGGCGACCGACGAGGGCACGCATCTGCTGATGGGTGGCGGCGAGCGCCGCGTCCATGCCCTGATCGGGCGGCTGCACAAGCTCGCCGATTCCGAGCAGCGGGCGCTCGCCCGCGGCGTCGAGATTCTGGAGCGCGTCGCCCGCTGACCGGGGCGGCGCCGGGGCTTGCGCCCCCGCCCGAAAAGACGGACACTTCCTTCTTCTCCAGGGGGAGGCCACGCCATGCTGCAATGGATGTTGCTGCCGTTTCGCCGCTATGCCGAGTTCAGCGGCCGGTCCCGGCGCCAGGAATTCTGGATGTTCGTGCTGTTCAACTACATCGTCGCCTTCGCCTGGGGGGCGGTACTCGGCCTCATCATGCTGCTCCTCTATCTGATGGACGCGCGCGAGGACACGATGATGACGATCTGCTACCTCCTGATCGTCCCCTACGGCCTGTTCTCGCTCTACCTCATCGTGCCCAGTCTCGCGGTGGCCGTCCGGCGGCTGCACGATACCGACAAATCGGGCTGGTTCATCCTGATCGGCATGATTCCCCTGGTCGGCGGCATCATCCTGATCGTCTTTTATGCGACCGAGGGCACGCGCGGCCCCAATCGCTACGGGCCGGATCCGCTCGCCGAGGGCGCCGCCCAGGCCTTTACCTGACCGCCCGGAGCCCTTGCCGATGACCCGCCTGCGCCGCCTGGCCGCTTTGCTCGCTCTCGCCGCCGGCCTCGGCCTCGCCGCCGCGGCCATGGCGGTGCCGCCGCCGGCGAGCGGGCCGCTGGCGGGCATCCCCGATCTCGACGTCCAATATTATGAGGTGAGCGGGCGCAGCGTCGCCGAGATCCGCGCCGCGCTCAACCGGGTCAGGCCGCGCGATCCCAATGACGGGCTCGCCGTCGACGCGCTGAACCGCTGGTACATCAGCTGGCGCTGGCCGGCCGACGGCCGCGGCGGCTGCGCGCTCGGCCGCACCGAGCTCCGCTTCACCGCGACCCTGCGCATGCCCCGCCTCGTCAACCTCGCCGGCACTCCCCGCGCCGTGGTCGCGCGCTGGAACGCCTATGTGGAGGCGCTGATCCGGCACGAGGCCGGCCATCTCCGTCACGCTTACGAGAATATGGGCGCGGTGCTGCAGGCGATCCGCGCGAGCAGCTGCGAGGCGGCCAATGAGGCCGGCCGCGCTGCCGTCCGCCTGCTGGCCCGCTGGGACGTGGACTATGACCGCATCACCCGCCACGGCTTTACGCAGGGCGCGCACTTTCCCTGATCCCGTGGCCGTCGCCGCTCTTGTTGCAGCGCAGCAAAGTCGCTATGGGACGCCGGACATTTTCTCCCAATCGAGAGTTACCCGAAGATGAGCCTCCGCAACGTGGCGATCATCGCCCACGTCGATCACGGCAAGACGACCCTTGTCGACCAGCTGTTCCGCCAGTCCGGCACCTTCCGCGACAATCAGCGCGTGGAGGAGCGGGCGATGGATTCCAACGATCTGGAAAAAGAGCGCGGGATCACCATCCTCGCCAAGTGCACCTCGGTCGAGTGGACGCCGCCCGCGGGCGGGGAGGCCGTCAGGATCAACATCGTCGACACGCCGGGGCACGCCGATTTCGGCGCCGAGGTGGAGCGTATCCTGTCGATGGTGGACGGCGTCATCCTGCTGGTCGACGCGGCCGAAGGGCCGATGCCGCAGACCAAGTTCGTCACCGGCAAGGCGCTCGCGCTCGGCCTGAAGCCGATCGTCGTCGTCAACAAGATCGACCGCCCCGACGCGCGCCCCGCCGAAGTGCTGGACGAATGTTTCGAGCTGTTCCTGACGCTCGACGCCAATGACGAGCAGCTCGATTTCCCGACGCTCTACGCCTCGGGCCGCGCCGGTTATGCGGGCCTCAAGGATGACGTCCGCGCCGGCGACCTCACGCCCTTGTTCGAGACCATCGTCAGCCACGTTCCCGCCCCGGGCCTCGACAGGGACGGGCCGTTCAAGATGCTGGCGACTTTGCTGGACCGCGACCCCTTCCTCGGCCGCATCCTCACCGGCCGGGTCGAGAGCGGCACGCTGGACGTGAACGCCCCGATCCGCGCGCTCGACGTGGACGGGAACGTCGTCGAGGAGGGCCGCGCCACCAAGGTCTTCGCCTTTCGCGGGCTGGAGCGCGTGCCGGTCGACAAGGCCGAGGCGGGCGACATCATCGCCATTGCCGGCCTCACCAGAGCGACCGTCTCCAACACCATCGCCGAGCCGGGCCTGACCCAGCCCTTGCGCGCCCGCCCGATCGACCCGCCGACGCTGGCGATGAGCTTCGCGGTCAACGACAGCCCTTATGCCGGCCGCGACGGCGACAAGGTGCAGAGCCGCGTGATCCGCGACCGGCTGGAGCGCGAGGCGGAAGGCAATGTCGCGATCCGCATCACCACCGCGCACGACAATGACAGCTTCGAGGTCGCCGGCCGCGGCGAGCTGCAGCTCGGCGTGCTGATCGAGACGATGCGGCGCGAGGGCTTCGAGCTCTCGATTTCGCGCCCCCGGGTCCTGTTCAGGGATGGCCCCAATGGCCGCGAGGAGCCCTATGAGACGGTCGTCGTCGACGTCGACGACGAGCATGCCGGCACGGTCGTCGAGAAGATGGCGCAGCGGAAGGGCGAGATGACCGACATGCGCCCCTCGGGCGGCGGCAAGACGCGTCTCACCTTCACCGCGCCGAGCCGCGGCCTGATCGGCTATCATGGCGAGTTCCTCTCGGACACGCGCGGCACCGGCATCATGAACCGCCTGTTCGACCGCTACGGCCCCTATAAAGGGCCCATCCAGGGCCGGCAGAACGGCGTCCTCATCTCGATGGAGACCGGCGCCGCCGTCGGCTACGCGCTGAACGCGCTGGAGGAGCGCGGCATCCTGTTCATCTCGCCCGGCGACATGCTCTACGAGGGCATGGTGATCGGCGAGAATGCCAAGCCGCAGGACCTCGAGGTGAACCCCCTCAAGTCCAAACAGCTCACCAACTTCCGCGCCTCGGGCGGCAAGGACGACGCCATCCGCCTGACCCCGCCCAAGCGGATGACGCTGGAACAGGCGATCGCCTATATCCAGGACGACGAGCTGGTCGAGGTGACGCCGAAGGTGGTGCGGATCCGGAAACGGTATCTGGATCCGCATGAGCGGAAGCGGGCGAGCCGCAAAGCCGAAGCCGCTTAAGCGGCAAGGCGGGCCGCCGAGCGTAAGGCCGCCGACGCGAAGCGGCGCCGATCTTACGCGAAGAGACGGCTTGCTCCGGCCAGCCTGCGCTCGAAGGGCGACAGGACTGACGTCACGGGACAATGGTCTCGTGACGGCCATCTTTTCCTTTTCTCTTCAGGCGCTAACATCCCGCCCGAGGAGAGCGCGGAATGGTGCGGCTTTGGGCTGCCAATACTGATCTCGACTGGTTCGACTATCTGGCCACTCAGCCGGGAATCGACGAAGTCAACTTCTGGCAGCCCAGCGGCCATGCGAACTTTGGAGCCATCGGAGAGGGCGAGCTTTTTCTCTTCAAGTTGAAAAGCCCGCGAAATGTTATCGGCGGTTTTGGGGTTCTCAGCCAGTCCACCAACATGCCGCTGTCGCTCGCTTGGGAGGCCTTCGGGATCAAAAACGGCGCACGCACGCTCCCGGAAATGCGAGACCGCATTCTCAAGTACCGGACCGAAGCGCGAGGCGAGGTCGACCCGATTATCGGGTGCCGCGTCGTCGTTCAGCCGGTGTTCCTGCCAGAGTCTCTGTGGATCCCTCAGCCAGCCTCCTGGGCGCGATCCATCGTTGTGGGTAAGACGTACGACACGGACACGATGGACGGCTTGCGGCTGTGGAAACAAATCATGGGCGCTGCCGAGGCCGTTAGTCGCCCAGATCAACGCTTCGGCGACGGTCAATCATCTTATGTCGTCTCGGGTGAACGCTACGGAGAGCCCCAGCTCATTCGGCCCCGCTTGGGGCAGGGCGCATTTCGGCTCGCGGTTACCGACGCCTACAACCGTGAATGCGCAATCACTCGAGGCAGGGTGCTGCCCGCGTTGGATGCCGCACATATTCAGGCATATGGCAGCGGCGGCGAGCATGAGGTGTCGAACGGTCTGCTTCTTCGACGCGACATTCACTGTGTGTTCGACGCTGGATACCTGACTTTCGACGAAGACCTGCGTGTGGTGGTCAGCGACCGCGTTCGGACGGACTTCAACAATGGCAATGAATACCGACGCCTTCACGGCCAGCAGATTCGGCTGCCTGATCGGCCTGCATTTCGCCCCAATCTTGAACGCCTAACCTGGCATCGGGAAATCAGGTTTCTTGGCTGAGCAGCCTAGACGCATCCTGCAGCCCTCAGCCGTGCCCTGCATCAGCGATGCGTTTCGCGAGTTCTAGAAGTTGCTCGCATTTAGCATCGAGTTGCCCCGCAGACGCGACACCTATGGCTGCCATAAGGGCCCAGGCATTCGCACAAGAAAGGAGTTCAACAATCTCTTCTGGGTCGTGAGCGGACTCCACAGTGCTGTCGGTCAGGTGGCGCACAATCTGGCGGCAGCCGGTGTGGGTGTAGTCACAAACGGCACACCACATTTCACGCTGAATGGCGGTCAGAGAATCAGGGTCGAGAATGCCTTCGGCCTCAAGCCGGTGGCTCAACTTTTCCGAGCCAGGCGCAGAATCGCCGGAGAGGAATCCTGATACCTCAGCGTCCGTCGCAGAAGAGGCAAGCCAAAGGCCTCGCAGGTACGAGTCGATCTCCGGTCGCAAAAGCGCAAATGCTGAGGCCAGTTTTCCAAAGCGCACCAAGAGAACAATGCCAGCGTGGTGTTCGAGGGCCACCCACCATGCAGCTCCAACTGCTCTCATTCGGTCTGATGCGGGCAGATCGACTCCGTCCAGTTCCGTCGCCAAGCAGTTTGCGAGATTCACTGCGCGCATAAAGGCGTCATGCTGCTCTGAGCGCCATTCGTCCGGCAGCGGATCGATCTCTACTGTTGCCATCTTCAGCTCTCAGGAAGGCTCAACTCTCGCTCGGCTACGAAGCGTGCGCGGCTCCGACCGTCATATTCTAGCGTGAGAACAAATAAGAAACAAATCATTTTCCTACACCCCCGCGCCCATGAGATAATCCGGTCCTTCGACAAGCTCGGGATGAGCGGAGTCGGAGGAGACAGGAGACTCCTCGATGCAGAAGAAAGGCGCCGCCCCCTGTCACCCCACGACAGCGCCACGTCTCGCCGCGAGGACAGACGATCCGGGGGAGAGCCCCCCGGCGTTTCCATGTGACATTCGTGTCATTCGTGTCACTTCGCACGCCCGGCGCCTCGAAGGTTGCCTCCCGTGAGCGCGAACATTCGGACCTTTCGGCGGGAGGACGACGCATCGATGGGAGCTGTCAATTTCGTCAATTTCAGGAGGGTGGGAGCCGTCACGGCAATATTGTGCCGTGACGTCAGTCCTGTCGCCCTTCCGGGCGCAGGCTGGCCGGCTGCCCCGCTCTGTTCGCGCTGCTCCGGCGGCTGCGGTGCGGCCGGCGTCGCTACGCCCGGGCGCTCAGGCGATAGCCGACCGCGGGCTCGTTCAGGATCAGCGCCGGCTCCGACGGATTGCGCTCGAGCTTTTGCCGCAGGGCGCGGATGGCGACGCGCAGATAATCGATCTGCTTTTCCTGCGCCGGCCCCCAGACGGTGCGCAGCAAGTGGGCGTGGGTCAGCACCCGGCCGCGATGCTTGGCCAGCTCGGCGAGCACGGCATATTCCTTCGGGGTCAGGTGGACCGCGGCGCCGTCCCGCAGCACCGCGCGGCGGAACAGGTCGATGGTGACGCTGCCGAGCTGGATCGGCTGGCGGTCGTCGTCCGGCCCGAGCGCCAGCAGGTTGGTCAGATATTGCTCGATCTTCGCGGCTTCGGCGCCGATGCCGGAAGCCAGCGCCCGGTCGCCCCCGCCGCTGCGCCTGAGCGTGCGGGCGGCCTCGCCGATCGCCTTCAGCCGGGGCCCGAGATCCTGGCCGATCGAGGAGAGCAGGACGGAGCGCACCTGATCCCGCTCGCGGACGCGGGCGAATTCGCGCGCCTCGCTCTCGAGCCGGCCGCGCTCCAGCGCGAGCGCCACCTGGTCGAGCAGATTGTCGAGCAAAGGCAGCTGGTCGGGGCGGACCGGCGGGGCGCCGTCGTCGCGGGCGAGGCCAAGCGCGGCGAGGGTGCCGCCGGCCGAGCGCACGGGATGGAATTGCCATTCGGTGGGGACGGCCCGGCCGACGCCCCGGCCGGCGCGCTCGCCGCTGTCGAGGACGAGCGCGGCGACGGCGAGATCGCCGGGGGTCAGCCGCACCGGGGCCGGCGCCCCGGCCAGCAGGTCCGGCGCCGGCGCTCCGGCGACCAGCACCGCGTTGCAGGCGAAGACCGAAGCGATTTCGGCGCTGCTGACGTCGTGGATCTCCCGCTCCGCCGTGCAGGCCAGCAGCCGCCGCGCCAGTCCGGCAATGGTGGCGTTGCGCGCGGCATGGGCCCCGGCGATCCGGGCCTGCCGGCGGACGGAGGCGGCGAGCTGGCTGGTCGCCACCGCCACCGCAAACAGGACGAGGACGGTCACGAGGTCGTTCGGATTGTCGATGCGGAAGGTCAGATGCGGGGCGGTGAAGAAGAAATTATAGGCCAGCGCCGAGGCCAGAGCCGCGAACAAAGCCGGGCCGAGGCCGGCGAGGATCGCGGTGCCGAGCACGGCCGGCAGATAGAGCAGATCGACCGCCGAATTGCCCCAGTGCGGGACCAGGGCAAGGCCGGCCAGCGTCGCGGCGGCGACCATGAAAGCGGCTTCGGCATAGCCGCGAAGCGAAGCGGCGGCGGAGCGCCCGGGGGTCGTGGCGAGCATGGGGGGCATATGGGCCGAACGCGGGCGCGCGTCGAGGGTTGTGCGACGAATCCACATGGAATCTTTATGCCGCCGGACGCCACATGGCGGCGCCATGGCCACGCTTGATCCAACCGCCGCCGCCCCCGCCGCCGCCCCCGCTGCCGCGCCCGGCGAAACCCACCGTCACTCGCTGCCCGTGCTGATGCTCGGCGCCGTGGGCGTCGTCTATGGCGATATCGGCACCTCGCCGCTCTACGCGATGAAGGAAAGCTTCGTCGGCCCGCACCCGCTGGCGGTCGACCGGCTGCACATTTTCGGCGTGCTCAGCCTGATCTTCTGGTCGCTGATGCTGGTCGTCACCCTCAAATATGTGCTGGTCGCGATGCGCGCCGACAATAAGGGCGAGGGCGGCTCCTTCGCCTTGCTCGCCCTCATTTCCCGCACGCTCGGCCAGCGGCGCTGGACCGCCGGGCTGGTCGTCCTCGGCGTGCTCGCGGCGGCGCTCTTCTACGGCGATGCGATGCTCACGCCCGCCATTTCCGTGCTCTCGGCCGTGGAAGGGCTGACCGTCGTCCAGTCCAGCCTCGCCCCGCTCGTCGTGCCGATCGCCATCGTCATCCTCATCGGCCTGTTCCTCGTCCAGTCGCACGGCACCGGCCGGGTCGGCGCGATCTTCGGGCCGGTCGTGCTCGTCTATTTCGCGGCGCTCGCGGCGCTGGGCGTCGCCAACATCTTGCGGCGCCCGGACGTGCTCGGCGCGCTCAGCCCGCACTGGGCGTTCGAATTCTTCGCCTACGACCCGAGGCTCGCTTTCCTCGCCATGGGCTCGGTCTTCCTCGCCATGACCGGCGCCGAGACGCTCTATGCCGATATGGGCCATTTCGGCCGCCGGGCGGTCGGTTTCTCCTGGCTCGGCCTCGTCTATCCCTGCCTGATGCTCAACTATCTCGGCCAGGGCGCCTTGCTGCTGGGCACGCCCGGCGCGGTCGAGAATCCCTTCTATCTGATGGCGCCCGAATGGGCCCGGCTGCCGCTGGTGGTCGTCGCCACCGCGGCGACGATCATCGCCAGCCAGGCGGTGATCTCGGGCGCCTTCTCCGTCACCCACCAGGCGGTGCAGCTCGGTTTCCTCCCGCGCCTCCGCACCGAGCATACCAGCGCCAGGGCGGCGGGGCAGATCTACATTCCGGCGGTCAATTGGGGCCTGCTGGCGATGGTCGTTTTGCTCGTCCTGGGCTTCCGGCAGTCGACCAGCCTCGCCTCCGCCTACGGCATTTCGGTCAGCGGCACGATGATCATCACCACGATGATGCTCGCCGTCCTGATCTTCCAGGTCTGGAAGTGGCAGCGCTGGCTCGCCGTGCTGACCATCGGCCTGTTCGCCATCGTCGACGGCGCTTTCTTCGCCTCCAACGTCACCAAGATCATGGACGGCGGCTGGTTCCCGCTCGTCGTCGCCGCGATCATCTTCACCGTGCTCACCACCTGGGCGACCGGCCGGAGGCTGATGCGCAAGCAGCTGGAGAAGGACGCCCTCCCGCTCGACATCTTCATCAAGTCGGCGGCCTCGGTCCACCGGGTGCGCGGCACCGCGGTCTTCCTCTCCACCTCGCCGGACAACGTCCCCTCGGCTTTGCTCCACAATCTCAAGCACAATCAGGTGCTGCACGAGCGCGTGCTGATCCTGAACGTGAAGGTGGAGGACGTGCCCCACGTCGCGCCCGCGAACCGCCTCGAGATCAGCCCGGTCGGCAAGAGCTTCTTCCGCGTCGTCCTCCATTACGGCTTCATGGACGAGGTCGACGTCCCCGCCGATCTCGCCAGCATCAAGTCCTGCGGCGAGGGCTTCGACATGATGCGCACCAGCTTCTTCCTCGGCCGCCAGAAACTGATCGCCGCCAGGGAGCAGCCCGGCATGGCCCTCTGGCGCGAACGGCTCTTCGCCTGGATGATGCAAAGCTCGGAAAGCGCGATGGAGTTCTTCCGGCTGCCGACCAACCGGGTGATCGAGCTGGGGAGCCAGCTGCGGATCTGAGCGGGCTTGCCCGCCAGGCTCAGCGGCTCAGCCCCGGCCCCACGCGCACGCTGGTGCCCTGATAATCGACCAGCCCGCTAATCTTGCGCGAGGTTGGTTAATCGTCCGTTTTGACTGACGCCGCCGCCATATCTCGGCCGTCCGCCGGGCCCGGGATCCCTCCGTCGCCACGCTTGATCAAAATAACGCTGGGATTTGAATGCGATCCCGTTAAACTCCCGGTCTAACAGGGGGTGTCTCATGACTTACTGGCTGCTCCGCCCGTGGCGGCATGCCTATGATTTTCGGGGGCGCTCGCCGCGGCGGGAATATTGGTTGTTCGTGCTGCAATTCTACGTGCTGTTTTTCGTCACCGCGATCCCCCTTGCCGTGTTCGGGGCCGGGATCGAGCGCAGCGGATCGCAGGCCGTGGGCCTCGTCTTCGCGATCATGATGGGCCTGTTCTTTCTGGTCTGCCTCGTGCCGGGGCTCGCAGTGACGGTCCGGCGGCTGCACGATCACGACAAGCCGGGCATCCTGCTGTTGCTCGCCTTCGTGCCGGCGGTCGGCTGGATCTTCATGCTGATCTACACGCTCACCAACGGGACGGAGGGCGAGAATAATTACGGCCCGGACCCGCGCGACCTGCAACGGGCCGACGGCGTCTCGGAGGTGTTCGAATAGGGGACGCGGCGCCCGGTACCGGCTATGCAGGGCACCCCAGCCGGAGACCCGCCATGCGCCGCAATGCCGTTCTTCTTGCCGCCGCCCTGCCGGCCGCCTTCCTGCTCGCCACCCCCGCTTCGGCCGCGAGCTTCGACTGTTCCCGCGCCCGGGCGGCGGACGAGGTGACGGTCTGCCGCACGCCGTCGCTGTCCAGTCTCGACAGCGAGATGGGCGGGCTCTGGTATGCTTATTCCAGGGTGCCGATGCTGATGGGCTCCAACGGCAATCGCGGCGACGAGGCGCGGGCCTTCCTCGACCGGCGGCGCGCCTGCGGCCGCAACACGGCCTGCCTGACCGCGGCTTACCGGGCGCGCATTACCGAGCTCCACCAAGGCATCGACGGCGCGATGGCGGAGTTCTTCCGGATGCTGCACGGCAATTGAAGCGGCGGCGGGGCTCAGCCCTCGCCCGCCATCGCCAGCACCTTCGCCCACTCCTCCGGGCGGACCGGGCTCACCGACAGGCGGGACTGGCGGATCAGCTCCATCTTCGCGAGGCTTGGCTCCGCCTTGATCTCCTTCAGCGTCACCGGATCGAGCTTCCGGACCGGCGCGACCGGGACCTTCACCCAGGCGCCGTCCTCGCCGTCCGGCTTGCCCGGCCCGGTGATGGTCATGATCCCGACCACCGCTTTCTCGTCGCCGCTATGGTAGAAGAACGCCTCGTCGCCGGGCCGCATGGCGCGCAGGTGCAGGCGGGCGGCATTGTTGCGCACCCCGTCCCAGTCCGTGGCCGTGTCGCGGACGAGATCGTCCCAGCTGTAGACGTGCGGTTCCGATTTCATCAGCCAATGGGCCATTGCGCTCTCCCTTTGCGCGATCCGCTAGCGTCCGCGCCGGAGTTCCGCAACTCGTCCCGGCCCGCACCCCGTTCGCCGCTCAATCGGGCCGGCGCGGTTGATTCGTCAAAAGCCGCCCCGCAGGTTGCCGCCGACGAGTTTCAAACGAGCGGGTGCCGCCCACGGGGTTTTGAGGGGCGGCCGGCGCAAGACGGCGGAGCTTCGGTTCCACCGCCCAGAAGCGACCAGATTTCAGGATGTTCCGATTCACGCGCGCGGCCGCCGCCACGGCTTTTTTTGTTGCCTCGGCCGGCCTCGCCAGCCTTCCCGCTTCGGCCCAGGGCAGCATCTTCGATCATGTCGCCGCCACGCCCGGCGTGAGCCGGCTCGGGCTCAACAGCGCCGCGCCGGCGCCCGCCGCCGCGCCCGCGCAGACCGGCGTCGCCGCCTTCCAGCATATGGTCGGCCTCGCCAATGTCGCCGCGCCCGCCACGCTTTCGCTCGAGGCGGATGTGGCCCGGCTGGCTGCGGTCGCGACCAACGGCGCCGAGGAGGATTGTCTCGCCAATGCCGTCTATTTCGAGGCGCGCGGGGAGTCGCTGCAGGGCCAGCTCGCGGTCGCCGAGGTGGTGCTGAACCGGGCCCGGTCCGGCCGCTACCCCGCCACCTGGTGCGGTGTCGTCACCCAGCACGCGCAATTCTCCTTCGTCCGCCGCGGCATCATCCCGGCCGCGAACCGCGGCTCCGAGGCCTGGCGCCGCTCCGTCGGCATCGCCCGCATCGCCCAGCAGGGCGCGACCCGGATGCTGGCGCCGAACGTGCTCTGGTATCACGCCAATTACGTCTCCCCGTCCTGGGGCCGCCGCCTCTCCCGCTCCGGCGTGATCGGCGCGCACATCTTCTACCGCTGATCCGGCGGGCGCCGCCGGTGGAACTTACCGGTTGACGCGGAGGCTCTGAAGCGGGATGCTTGGGCCGCGATGACCGAGACCATGTTCCGCACCGGCACTCCGACCGCCTCTCCGGCGGTCGCTTTGGCGTGTGCATGGCGTTGGTGGGCCATTGGCCCCGAAGCGGCGCGCCTGCCTCGATGGTGAAGATCGACTGATCAGACCAGACGATACGCAAGCCCGCCGCAACCCGGCGGGCTTTTTATTTGCCCCATCATCGCAGGATGACCGACATGTACATGACCAACCTCGCTCCGGCCGGGCCTTTCCGGGAGAGCGCCGATCCGATCGGTGACGCGCTGGGCCGGCTCTACCTCGGCGAGCATCTTTCCGGGCCCGAGGCCGAGGCGCTTTTCACCGCGCTCGTGGAGGGCCGGCTCGACGAGCCCGCCATCGCCGCCATGCTGGTCGCGCTGAAGATCAAGGGCGAGACCACGGACGAGCTGATCGGCGCCGCCCGCGCCCTGCGCGCCGCCGACCGGGATTTCGAGCGGCCGGACTATCTGTTCGCCGACAGCTGCGGGACGGGCGGGGACGGGTCGGGGACGATCAACCTCTCCACCGCCGTTGCCTTCGTCGCGGCGGCGGCCGGCTTGCCGGTCGCCAAGCACGGCAATCGCTCGGTCACCTCGCGCTGCGGCTCGGCCGATGTGCTGGAGCATCTGGGCGTGAAGCTGGACGTGAGCCCGGAGGTTTCGCGGCGCGCGCTGGATGAGACCGGTCTCTGCTTCCTGTTCGCGCCGGCCTATCATCCGGGGCTGAAACATGCCGGGCCGGTGCGCCGTGCGCTGAGGGTCAGAACGGTCATGAACATCCTCGGCCCCTGCGTGAATCCGGCCGAGCCGGCCGTGCAGCTGCTCGGCGTCGCCGAAGCAAGGCTGCTGGAGCCGGTGGCGGCGGTGCTCGACGCGCTGGGCGTCAGGCGGGCGCTGGTCGTCCATGGCGGCGGGCTGGACGAAATCGCGCTGCACGCCGGGACCGATGCGGTGCAGCTGACGGAAGGGCGGATCGAGCGCCTGACCATCGCTCCCGAGCAGGCCGGCCTGGAACGCGCGCCCTTGACCTCGCTCCGGGGCGGCGGGCCCGAGGAGAATGCGGAACGGCTGAAGGCGTTGCTGATGGGCCATGGCACCAAAGCCGAGCGGAGCGCCGTGGCGCTGAACGCCGGCGCGCTGCTGATGACTGCCGGCAGGGCCGGAGAGCTGACGCAGGGCGTGGAGATGGCGCTGGCCGTGCTCGGCTCGGGCCGGGCGCTCGCCACCCTGAAGGGCCTCGTCGAGATCACCAATGGCTGAACCGGGCGGCGTGCTTGGCGAGATCGTCGCGCGCAAACGCGTGGACGTGGCCGCGCGCCTTGCCGGCGGCGCCCCGTCGGCCGAGCCAACGCGGCTGAGCCTGCGCGCGGCCCTGGCCCGGCCCGGCGCGCGCTTCGTCATGGAGGTGAAAAAGGCGTCGCCGTCGGAAGGCGTGATCCGTGCAGGCGCCGATCCGGCGGCGCAGGCGCGGGCCTACGGGGACGTCGCAGACGCGATCAGCGTGCTCACTGACACGCCCTTTTTCGGCGGGTCGCTCGAGGATCTGGCCGCGGTGCGGGCGGCGTTCGACGGCCCGATCCTGGCCAAGGACTTTGTGATCGATCCCCGCCAGGTCGCGGAGGCAAGGGCCTACGGCGCCGATGCGGTGCTCGCCATGCTCTCGGTGCTGGGCGACGACGAGGCCCGGGCGGTGCTGGCGGCGGCGGCTGCGCTCGGCATGGATGTGCTGGTCGAGGCGCATGACGAAGCGGAGGTCCGCCGCGCCGTGGCGCTCGGCGCGCCGCTGATCGGGATCAACAACCGGGACCTGCGGACGCTGACGGTCGACCTCGCAACCACCGAGCGGCTGTCCCGCTTCGTGCCGGCCGAGCGGACTTTGGTCGCGGAATCGGGCATCGCCACCCGCGCCGACGTCGAGCGGCTGGCGCGTCATGCCGATGCCTTTCTCGTCGGCACCGCCCTGATGCGCGCGAAATGGCCGGCCGCGGCGGCGCGCGCGCTGGTTTTCGGCCGCGTCAAGGTCTGCGGGGTCACCAGCCAGGCGGATGCCGACGCGGCGGTCGCGGCGGGCGCGAGCTTCCTCGGCCTGGTCATGGTTCCGGGCACGCCGCGCGCCGTCACCCGCGAGGCGATGGCCGGCCTCGGCGGGGCGCCGCTGGTCGGCGTTTTCCGCAACGAGCGGCTGCCGGACGTCGCGGTCTCGGCCCGCGCGCTGGGGCTGGCCGCGGTCCAGCTCCATGGCGACGAGGACAGGGCCTATATCGATGCGCTGCGCTCCCTGCTGCTGCCGGAGGAGACGGAAATCTGGGCGACGAACGGGGTCGGCGACCACGAACCCGCACCCCGTCACGGCGCCGATCGCACCTTGTTCGACACAATCGTGGACGGCCGGACCGGAGGCACGGGCCGCAGCTTCGACTGGGACCGGATCCGGGAACGGGCGGAGCTTCCCGACGCGGTCCTCGCGGGAGGCCTGAACCCGGGCAACGCCCGCGCCGCCGCGCGCGTCGGCGCCTGGGCGCTCGACGTCTGCTCGGGCGTGGAGGCCGCGCCCGGCCGCAAGGACAAAACGAAGCTCGCCGCCTTTTTCGAGGCGCTTCGTCCGGAGGTGCGGGCATGCGCCTGAGCGGCCGCTTCGGCGCTTATGGCGGCGCCTATGTCCCCGAAATCCTCGTCCCGGCGCTGGAGCAGCTGGAGGCGGCCTTCCTCGACGCGCAGCAGGATCCCGCCTTCCACGTCGAGCTGGAGGAATTGCTCGGCAAATATGCGGGCCGGCCGACGCCGTTGACCCGCTGCCGCAATCTCGGTGCCGGCAAGGCGCGCATCTACCTCAAGCGCGAGGACCTGCTCCACGGCGGCGCCCACAAGACCAACCAGGTGCTCGCCCAGGCGCTGCTCGCGAAACGGATGGGCAAGACCCGGCTGATCGCCGAGACCGGCGCCGGCCAGCATGGCGTCGCGACCGCGCTCGCCGGCGCGCTCTTCGGGTTGCAGACGCGCATCTATATGGGCGCGCACGACGTGGCGCGGCAGCAGCTCAACGTCTTCCGGATGCGGCTGATGGGCGCCGAAGTGGTGCCGGTGACCGCGGGCGGGCAGGGGCTGAAGGACGCGATCAACGAGGCGCTGCGCGACTGGACGGCGAGCTTCGCCGAAACCCATTATCTGCTCGGCACCGTCGCGGGCCCGCACCCCTTTCCGTTGATGGTGCGCGATTTCCAGCGGGTGATCGGTCGCGAGGCGCGGGCGCAGATCCTCGCGGAGGAGGGGCGGCTGCCCGACGCGATCGTCGCCTGCGTTGGCGGCGGCTCCAATGCGATCGGCCTGTTCACCGACTTCATCCCCGACGAGGGCGTCAGGCTGATCGGCGTCGAGGCGGCGGGGAAGGGCCTGGACGGCCCCGAACATGGCGCGACGCTGCAGCGTGGACGGCCCGGCGTGCTGCACGGCGCGGAGACCTGGATACTGCAGGACGCGGACGGGCAGATTTCGGAAAGCTGGTCGGTCTCGGCCGGCCTCGATTATCCCGCCGTGGGGCCGGAGCATGCCTTCCTGAAAGACAGCGGCCGGGCCGCTTATGTCGGCGCGACCGATACGGAGGCGCTGGAGGCCTTCGCCCTGCTGGCGCGGCGCGAAGGGATCATCTGCGCCTTCGAATCCGCGCACGCGCTCGCCCATGCGCTGAAGCTCGCGGACGAGGACGGGACGGAGGTAATCCTCGTCGGCCTGTCCGGACGCGGCGACAAGGATATGGAGCAGGCCCGGCGCCTGCTGGATCTGCCGGAATGAGCCGCTACGAGGCCATGTTCCGGCGCAGCGGCAATGCGGGCGTGTTCGGCGCCTTCGTCATGCTCGGCGATCCGGACCCCGACACCTGCGCCGCGATCCTCGACGAACTGGTCGAAAGCGGGGCGGACATGATCGAGGTCGGCATTCCCTTTTCCGATCCGATCGCCGACGGGCCCGTGATCCAGGCCGCCGCCATGCGGGCGCTGGCGAATGCGACGACGCCGGCCGACTGCTTCGCCCTGCTCGGCGCCTTCCGCACCCGTCACCCGGACGTCCCCGTCGGCATCCTCACTTATGCCAATCTGGTGCTCGCCCGCGGGCGTGACGATTTCTACGCCCGCGCCGCGGACGCCGGCGTGGACAGCGTGCTCGTCGCCGACGTGCCGGCGCTGGAGGCCGTGCCTTATGCCGAAGCCGCGCGCGCGCACGGCGTGGATCCGGTGCTGATCGCCGCCGCCAACACCCCCGCGCAACGGCTGCGCGAGCTTGCCAGGCTCGGCGGCGGCTATACCTATTGCGTCGCGCGCGCCGGCGTGACCGGAGCGGATCAGGCGGCGCGGTTCGACCACGCCGTCATGCTCGGCGTGCTCAGCGCCGCCGGCGCGCCGCCGCCGGTTTTCGGGTTTGGAATCTCGCAACCCGACCATGTTCGGGCGGCGCTGGCGGCGGGGGCGGCGGGGGCGATTTCGGGCTCGGCGATCGTCGAGCGGGTGGCGCGCGGGGAGCCGCTCGCGCCCTTCGTCCGGGCGATGAAGGCCGCCACGCTTTGATGCGCCGCAACAATCGGCTAGACCCTCCCCATGTCCACCTACACGATCGACACCGCCACCAGCCGGGCGACGCCGACGCCCGCGCCCGGCAAGCGCGTCACCGCGCCCGCCATCCTCGCCCGCAAGGGCGGCGAGCCGATCGTCTCGCTGACCGCCTACACGATGCGGATGGCGCAGTTGCTCGACCCCTGGTGCGATTTCCTGCTCGTCGGCGATTCCCTGGGGCAGGTGATTTACGGCCTGCCCTCGACCATCCCGGTCAGCCTCGAGATGATGTGCGCGCACGGCGCCGCGGTGGTGCGCGGCTCCTGGCATGCTTTGGTCGCGGTCGACATGCCGTTCGGCTCCTATGAGGAGAGCCCCGGGCAGGCCTTCCGCAACGCCGCGCGCATCCTGAAGGAAACCGGCGCGGCGGCGGTGAAGCTGGAGGGCGGCGAGGCGATGGCGGAAACCGTCGCCTTCCTGGTCAGCCGCGGCATTCCGGTGATCGGCCATGTCGGCCTGACCCCGCAGGCGGTCAACGCGCTCGGCGGCTATCGCGCGCGCGGCCGGGACGATGCCGAGGCGGCCAAGGTGATCGCCGACGCCAAAGCGGTGGCGGAGGCCGGTGCCTTCTGCATCGTGATCGAGGGCGTGATGGAGGAGATCGCCGCCGCGGCGACGAAGGCGGTCGCCTGCCCGACCATCGGCATCGGCGCCTCGGCCTCCTGCGACGGCCAGATCCTCGTCACCGAGGATATGATGGGCCTGTTCGAGCGCACCCCGCGCTTCGTCAAGCGCTTCGGGGATATCGCCTCGGAAATCAGCGCCGCGGCGGCCGGCTATGCGGCGGACGTGAAGAGCCGCGCCTTCCCGACCGAGGAGCAGATCTACCGCGGCAAGAAGTAGTATTCCGTTTCCCCCGCGCCGTGGCTAAGGAGTTGCGAGCCTGATCGGCATCGGCCAATGCCGATGGCGTGAATCAGGCTCGGTTTTTTGGTGTGGCCATGATTCACGTTTCAGCCCGGTTCAGACTGAAACGATCATGGCCATGCGCGCGCCCGCGCGACGGCGCTGCGGGCCGGAGAGGTGTTTGGATGGGCGCCCTGGCCTAGGTGCAGGCTCCCTGAATTGGAGATTTCGAGTTGGCGCTCAAGCCGAACGACGGTGAGACTTTCCTGAAAGAGGTGGATGACGAGCTCCGCAGGGAGCAGATCACCACTTTCTTCACGCGCTACGGCTGGTGGATCGTCGCCGGCATCGTGCTGGTTCTCGGCGCATTCGGCGGCTGGCTCTGGTGGTCCGGCCGCAAGGATGCCGCGCGCGAGGGCGCCGGCGAGAATCTGGTCGCCGCCGTCGAGCAGCTCGGCACCGGCAATCAGGCCTATACCGCGGCCCGGCCGCAGATCGACGCGCTGGCCGGCAGCAATATCGAAGGCTATCGCGCCGCCGCCTTGTTCGCCCGCGCCACGGGTCAGGCCCAGAGCGGCGACGTCAACGCCGCGGTCGCCACGCTGCGCGCGATCGGCGACGATCAGTCGCTCGATCAGGTCTATCGCGATGCCGCCCTGATCCGCCGTACCCAGCTCGAATTCGACCGGCTGCAGCCGCAGGAGGTGATCCGCCGGCTTAACGGGATGGCTTCGGGCGACGGCGCCTGGGCCGGCGCCGCCAGCGAGCTGGTCGGCGTCGCCCATCTGAAAATGAACCGCCCGGATCTCGCCGGCCCGGTCTTCGTCCGGATCGCGCGGGACGAAAATGCGCCGCCGCCGCTCCGCCAGCGCAGCAGCTTCATGGCGGCTTCGCTCGGCTTCGACCCCGATCCCGACGCCCCGCGTTCCGCCGCGCCGGCCCGTCCGGCCGCGCCCGCGGCGGCTCCCGCCGCACCTGCCCCAGCTCCCGCAACGAGGGAAAAAGCCCGATGAAGCGTATTGTAGCCGCCCTGGTCTGTCTCAGCCTGCTCGCCGGATGCGGTGTCTTCGGGCGGAATCGCCGGCCGAACACACCGACCGTGGGTCAGCGAATCCCGGTCCTCGGCACCGAAGGGACGGTCGAGGCCGATCCCCTGCTCGCCGCGATTCCGGTCACCGTCCCCGCGGCCGCCGCCAATACCGACTGGTCCCAGCCGGGCGGCAATGCCGCCAAGTCGATGGGCCATGTCACGCTGGGCGATGCCCCGCGGCAGGTCTGGAGCGTCTCGATCGGCAATGGCAACAGCTTCCGCACCCGCCTCGTCGCCGAGCCGGTGGTCGCCGACGGCCGCGTCTACACGATCGACACGCTGGCCAGGGTCCGCGCCTTCAACATCGAGACCGGGCAGGAAATCTGGACGCATCAGGTTCGCGGCGAAGGCAGCCCGCCCGAGGCTCTGTTCGGCGGCGGCGTCACCTTCGATGGCGGCCGCGTCTACGCGACCAATGGCGCCGGCGATGTCGCCGCGCTCGACGCCGCGACCGGCAACCAGGTCTGGATGGTGAAGCCGGGCGGGCCGCTGCGCGGCGCGCCCACGGTCGCCAACGACACGGTCTATGCGCTCAGCCAGGACAGCCAGCTCTATGCGCTGAATGCGCAGAATGGCGAGCAGCGCTGGTCGGGCGCCGGCTCGTTCGAGCTGGCCGGCGTGTTCGGCAGCGCGGCGCCGGCCTTCGCCCAGTCGACGCTCGTCGCGGGCTTCGCCTCGGGCGAGCTTACCGCCTATCGCTACGAGAACGGCCAGGTCGTCTGGCAGGATGCGCTCGCCCGCACCGGCATCTCCACGTCGGTCGGCCAGCTCTCCGACATCGACGCCGACCCGGTGATCGACAATGGCCGCGTCTTCGCGATCGGCCAGGGCGGGCGCATGGTCGCGGTCGAGCTGATCACCGGCCAGCGTGCCTGGGAGGTCAATATCGGCGGTCTCTCCACGCCCTGGGTGGCGGGCGACTGGATCTTCGTGGTGACGGACCGGGCGCAGCTGCTCGCGGTCGCGCGCTCGTCGGGCCGGATTCGCTGGATCTCGCAGCTGCCCCGCTACCGTGACGAGCACGATCGGACCGGCCCGATCTACTGGCGCGGCCCGATCCTCGCCGGTAACCGGCTGATCCTGACCGGGTCGAACGGCGATATCATCCTCGCCTCGCCGGTCGACGGCACCATCCAGACGACCTGGCAGCATCATGCCGCCATGTCGCTGCCGCCGATCGTCTCCAACAACACGCTGCTGGTCCTCGACAATGAGGGCAAGCTGACGGCGTGGAGATAGGTTGACCCGCTCCGTCTGAACCGGCAGGGCGGCGGGCCTCATGGCTCGTCTGCCCACCGTCGCGATCGTCGGCCGTCCCAATGTCGGCAAATCCACCTTGTTCAACCGGCTGGTCGGCAAGAAGCTGGCGCTCGTCGACGACCGGCCCGGCGTGACCCGGGACCGGCGCGAGGGGGAGGCGAGCCTGCTCGGCCTCGATTTCCGGGTGATCGACACGGCGGGCTATGAGGACGAGGATCCGGAGACCCTGCCCGGCCGGATGCGGGTGCAGACCGAGGCCGCGGTCAGTGACGCCGACGCGGCGCTCTTTCTGATCGATGCACGGGCCGGCGTGACGCCGCTGGACGAGGAGATCGCCCGTTGGCTGCGGGCAGAGGACACGCCGGTCATCCTCGCCGCCAACAAGGCCGAGGGCCGGGCCGGTGAGGCGGGCATCATGGAGGCCTTTTCGCTCGGGCTCGGCGAGGCGATCGCGCTCAGCGCCGAACATGGCGAGGGCATCGTCGACCTGTTCGAGCATCTGCGCCCCTGGATCGAGCGCGACACGGAAGGGGAGACAGACGCGGAGGCGGAGGAAGGGCCGCTGAAGCTCGCCATCGTCGGCCGGCCCAATGCCGGCAAGTCCACTCTGATCAACCGCATCCTCGCGGAGGAGCGGCTGATCACCGGGCCGGAAGCGGGGATCACCCGCGATTCCATCGCCATCGACTGGCAATGGCAGGCGCCGGACGGCGAACGGCGCCCGGTCCGCCTGATCGACACGGCGGGCATGCGCAAGAAGGCGAAGGTCGAGGACAAGCTCGAGAAGCTGTCTGTCGCCGATGCCCGCCGGGCGGTGGATTTCGCCGAGGTGGTGGTGCTGCTGCTCGACGGCACGCGCGGGCTGGAGGCGCAGGATCTCAAGATCGCCGACAATGTCCTGCAGGAGGGCCGCGCGCTCGTCATTGCGATCAACAAATGGGATGTCGCCGAAAATCCCTCCAGCCTGTTCAACGGCGTCAAGGCCGCGCTCGACGAAGGGTTGAGCCAGGCGCGCGGCGTGCCGCTGCTCACCGTCTCGGGCAAGACGGGCAAGGGCATTGATCAGCTGCTCGGCGCCGCCTTCGAGGTGCGGGAAATCTGGTCGAAGCGGGTTTCGACCGGCCAGCTCAATCGCTGGTTCGAGAATGCGGTGGAGAAGAATCCGCCGCCCGCGCCCGGCGGCAAGCGGATCAAGCTCCGCTACATCACGCAGGTGAACACCCGCCCGCCGAGCTTCGTCCTGTTCGGCACGCGCACCGACCTGCTGCCGGATTCCTATCTGCGTTACCTGGTCAACGGCATTCGCCGCGAGCTCGGCTTCGGCGCGGTCCCGGTCCGCCTCCAGGTCCGCGTCTCGCGCAATCCGTTCGGCGACCGCGCGAACAACTAGCAGATTATTTTCGACGGCCCCGCTTCCTCTGTGGGGCTACGGTGTTTCGGCGCCTTCAGCGTCAATGTCCTGTTTACAGCTCGGGCGTAAAATCACGGCACCGGAAACGCCAAGGGGAACAGGCGGTGGACGAGCTCGTCGACTGGAGCACATTTTCGCGCATGCGCACGCAACTGGGCGCAAGCTTCGTGCGCATCCTCGGTTATTTCCGCGAGGATGGCGAGAAGGCGGTCAGCCGGATCGAGGAGGCGATGCGCCGCCAGGACGCCACCGGCCTGATCCTTCCCGCCCACACGCTGAAGGCCGAGGCCCGGCAGTTCGGCGCGGAGCCGGTTGCGGCGCTGGCCGAAGAGATTGAGGGCGCCGGCCGCAGCGCCGTCGAGGGCGGCTTCTTTCCGGATCACGTCCTGCCCCAGGTCGCCCAGCTGCGGCCGCTCTATCAGCGCACGGTCGACGCGCTGGAGGCGGAAACCAATCCGCTCGCCGTCCGCCGCCAGACCTTCGGCCGCGGCCCCTCCAATCAGGAATTCGGCCGGCTCTAGGGCAGCCACGTTCCCGATTGCCTTCCCGGCCGTCCCGCGCCTAGATTCGGCACGGGAGTCCCGCACATGCGCAAGCCGCTTAGCCTGATCGCCGCCCTGTTCTGCCTGGCCCCGCCGCCCGCAGCGGCGCAGGAGACGACGGGCTTTCCCTCGGTCGAGGAGATGCAGCGGATGGTGGCGCAGATGCGCGAACAGATGTTCACGCCCGGGGCGGCCGTGCCCGACTGGAACCGGGGCGGCGCCAACCCGGACGCGGAGCTGCGGCGCGCGGGCGCGGACCGCTTTTATTATCGGCTCAGCAAGACGGGCGGCGACGCGGTCGTGATCCTGACCGGACGGCCGCTGGCCAGCTTCGTGCCGGAAGGCTGGCGCGTGGTCGACACCTATGGCGATTCCTCGGCCGCGCCCGAGAATCCCGTCATCCAGTTCGAGACGATGTCCGCGCGCTATGTGATCGGCCTGCGGGCCGGTAGCGCCCGGCGCGGCGACGTCGACTGTATCGACGGCATCGCCAATGCCACGCTTTACGAGCGGCCCGACGCCCCCCGCACCGCAGAAGATGACGTCTTGCCGCTGCTGTTCCGTCTCTCCTTGCTCGCCACGGAGGGGCAGACGGTCTGCACTCGCTACGAGGGCAATCGCGAGGCCGGCTGGCACGGCCGGGCCTTCACCTCCGATGGCCATGCGCTGCCCGAATTCGACGATGCGGAGGAGCGGATCACGATCGTGCCCGCCGCGCCGATCGATCGCCTGATCACCTTCCGTCCGCGGCCGGCCAACGGTGCGCCCGCGGCCTGATCAGCCGCCGGCGGACTTGCGCATCGGCTGGAACCGGGCCCGCGCGAGCGAGCGCCAGAGCCATTCGAACGGACCATAGTTGAACCGGTCGAGCCAGGGCTTCGACCAGAGCAGCATCACCACCCAGGCACCGACCACCGGCAGCCAGAGCTGGATCCGGCTGAAGTGGCCGTACCAGCCGAGTCCATAGCCGTAGAAGAGCGTCGTCATCAGGAGCGAGGTGCCCAGATAGTTGGTGAAGGCGGCGCGTCCGGCGGCCGCGATCCGGTTCACCAGCCAGCCGCCCTTGCGGGTGAGCAGGATGATCGTCGCGGCGATGGCGACGATCATGAACGGCCGGAACGGGGTTGTCGCGCCAAGCGAGAGCGCGAAGACCGTCGGCACTGAAAAATCGGCGCGGATCAGCAGCCAGGCGAGCACGGCATAGGCCGGAATGGCGATGGCGAAGCCGATGAGCGCCCATTTGCGGTAGCGGGCCACGGACCATTCGCCCCGGAAGAAGCCCGATTTCAGCGCCGCCATCCCGAACAGCATGTAGGCCAGGGTTTCGGCGAGGAAGAATTTCACGCCGGTAAAGGGCTCGAAACCCTGGACGATCAGCCGCTGGTGGACGAGGCCGTCCCAGGAACCGAGGAACAGGGCCATATTCTCGGCCAACTGCCGCCCGTTCAGCCGGCCGAAGGCTTGCTCGAAATTGTGATAGGCGGCGGCGATCTCGGGATCGGGACGGGGCCCCGCCATCGCGGCGGCGAATTGATGAACCTGCCAGGCGCCCCCGGCCATCAGGGTGGTCTGCACGAGCAGCAGGGCGATGCCCCACAGGACCAGCGTCCGCACCTTGAGGTTGCGGAAGAAGAAAAGAAGGAGGCCGGTCAGGGCGTACATGGTGAGAATGTCGCCGAACCAGATGAAATAGAAATGGAGCAGGCCGAAGACGAGCAGCCAGAACATGCGCGCATAGTGGATCCTGGCGGGGCTTGCCCCCGACGCCTGGGCCTGCTGGATCACCAGCAATGTGCTGGCGCCGAACAGGAAGGAGAAGAGGCCGCGCATCTTGCCGTCGATGAAGATGAAGCTGAACAGCCACGAGCCGAGATCGGCCTGACTTTCCAGGCCGTAGGCGGTCGGGTTCATATAGGCCTGGAAGGGCATGGAGAAGGCGACGATGTTCATCGCAAGGATGCCCATGACGGCCACGCCGCGAACGGTATCGAGAGTGGCGATGCGGCTCGGTGGCGCGGGGATCTCCTCCCAGTCGTCGCTATCGGGCGCGGCGGAGGCGGCGAGATCGGTCATCGGGTTCCCCTCCCGGATGGTGAGCAACTGATAAACCACCCTCGTTCAGGATCAATTGCTATTCCGGCGCCAGAAGGGCTTCGCTATGAACGGCGGCATGTACGATTGGCTTGTCATGGGCGTCACCTTCGCCGGCGCCCCGGCGCTGGCGCTGGCCCGCCGCTGGGACGCGGTCGCGGCGGGCGAAACCCTGCCGCGCGCCTGCGGCCCGGCGCCGGCGCCGCGGCCCGCGCCGAAGCCCGCCGCCGCACCCGAGCCGGTCATCGCGCCGGCCCGTCAGCCCGCGCCGGCCTATCTCCGCCTCTGCCGCGTCGACGAGGGCATGGACGCCGACCGCCGCGCCCGCCGCCACGCCGGCCTGGTCCGCGCGGGCTATTGACCCTCGGGATGACGCTCCCGGGAGCGTCCCCGATCCGCCTCAATCCTCCGCCGGCTTCGACTGCAGCTGGATGTAATTCTGGAGGCCCATGCGCCCGATCATCTCGAACTGGGTTTCGAGGAAGTCGATATGCGCCTCCTCGCTCTCCAGGATCCGCTCGAAGACCTCGCGGCTGACATAGTCGCGGACCGTCTCGCAATGGGCGATGGCGCCCTGCAATTGCTCGCGCGCCTCATATTCCAGGTCGAGATCGGCGCGGAGCACCTCCTCCACATTCTCGCCGATCCGGAGGCGGCCGAGCATCTGGAAGTTGGGCAGGCCCTCGAGGAACAGGATCCGCTCGGCGAGCGTGTCGGCATGCTTCATCTCGTCGATGCTCTCGTGCCGCTCGTACTCGGCCAGCTTCCGCACGCCCCAATTGTCGAGCATGCGATAGTGCAGCCAATATTGGTTGATCGCGGTCAGCTCGTTCTTCAGCGTCTCGTTGAGCAGCTGGATTACCTGTTCGTCGCCTTTCATGGCACGGCCTCCGCGTCGTTTTTCACCCCGCGCATCATAACGCAGGCGCGGCCGAAAAGGCACCGAAAAATGGCGGAAAACTGCGAAAAATTGCCCTGAGACTGCGAGTGAATCGCAGCCAGATTTCGGGGCCTCAATCGCGAATGAGATGCAGTTGAATCGCGGGGGCTGGAATGGGGACAGTCACTTTCCCGCGCGGGCGACTGCTGGAAGAACAGGGCAGCCGAAAGTGACTGTCCCCGTGGCAGGCTCAGGCCGCGCCGCGCTCCTGGGCGATGATCTCGCGGGCGAAGGAGAAGCATTGGCCGCAGCGCGGCTTGCAGCCGCGGCTGCGGTAGGCGCTGGTCGGGCAGGCGGCGCCGCTGCGCGCCGCGGCGCGAACCTCGCCTTCCCGAATCGCATTACAGACGCAAACGATCATGGCGATCGATATAGACGATAATGCGACACGTTCGCAATAGCATTTCCACGACGATGCTGTCCGTCCGGAGATGGTTCGTTTTGACGAACGGGGTTTTCTGTCGCAGAATCGCCAGCGCGTTGCGGGGGAGCGGGACCGATGCTGATCTGGCTGGGCATAATCGTCGGTACCCTCGTCGGGTTGATCCTGCTGATCTCCGCGGCCGGCGCCATGCTGCCCCGGGCACATGTGGCGCGGGTGGAGGCGCTGCTTTCCGCGCCGCCGGCCCGGGTGGCGGCGATGGTGCGGGATGTGGAGGCGCAGCCGCGCTGGCGGAGGGGCGTTACCGCGATCGAGGTGGTCGAGCGCCGCGCGGACGGGCTGCTTTATATCGAGCGGCAGGGCCGTCAGCCGATCCTGTTCGACTTCGCCGAAACGGTGCCGGATACGCGTTTCGTCGGCACGATCGCCGATCCGAAGCTGCCCTTCGGCGGGACCTGGACGTTTGCGCTGACGCCGGAAGGTGCGGGGACGCGGCTCGGGATCGAGGAGGATGGCGAGGTGCGCAATCCGGCCTTCCGCTTCCTCGCGAAATTCGTCTTCGGCCACGAGGCGACGATGCGCCGCTATCTCGCCGATCTGGAACGGGCGCTGGCGGCAACCTAGGGCGCGGCGTGCACGCCCGGCCCGGGGCCGCGCAATTCCTTGCGGATTACCAGCTTCAGGCCCGACCAGATCTCGTCGACCGCGCAGACCTTGGTGTCGACCAGGCCCATCGGCAAGGCGACCGCGCGGATCACGTCCTCGGTGATGTCGGTCGGCATGCGCGAGGCCTGCTTGGGCCAGGAGACCCAGATGAAGCCGGCCGGCGCGAGGTGGGGGAGGATGCGCTTCAGGTCCGCCTCCATGTCCGCGCGCGCGGTCACGAAGATATGGGCGGCATCGATCGGCGGCTCGGGCCAGAGCAAGTGGGTAAGCGCGAGGCGCGAGCGCTCGATCTCGGCGCGGACGCTGCCCGGCATCTCGTCCCACCAGGTGCGCATACCGTTCTTCAGCGACAGTTTCTGCGCCAGCGGCGTGCCTGAATAGCCCGAGAGCGCCATATCCTGTCCCCGCGATCCTACGGTAAAGCTACCGTAACGCCGAGAAGACGCAACACAAACAGGCAGCTGTCAGCGGAAGGCGCTGCGGCTGCGGAAATGCCTCGCGGTGACCAGAGCGATTGGAATGCCGACCAGCACGACATGACAGAAAAGCTGGGTGACGATCTGCCTCGTCGGGGGCGGGAACGGCCCGTGGAAGCGCAACTGCACGACGATCAGGTTCATCACCACATAGGTGGCGAGGCCGTAGAGGAAACCCCAGAGGATCGGCTTCTCCCAAAGCTGACGCAGGCGGGCGGCGGCGAGGACGAAGATCGTCACCATGATCGCCATCAGGGTGAAGTGGATGGCGAGGCCGAGGACCGAGCCGCCGGTCCCCCACTCGCTTGCACCGGGGAAGGGGCCGGAGGCGACGCCGCGCAGCATGGGCATCGGGCCGCGGCCGTAGATCAGGCTCAGGATGACGGCCGCCAATATGTCGAGCGTGCCGGCGATCAGGGTGCCGATGAATATGGGACGGACAAGCGAACGGGCCATGACGGTCTCCCTAGAAGATGGCCCGAGCCCGGGGCTATGCCGCTTTGCTACCATTCATCAGCGCCGGGAAGAAGCCCTCATGCGCGGCGCGGAGATCGGCGAGGGTCACACCCCCAAGACCGGAGATCGCGAGAAAGTCGGTGCCGGTATAGCCGATCGGTTCGCAGGCCACCTTGTCGTGATGGGCCGCGCGGAGCAGGGAGTCCGTGTCGTTGGTGGTCAGTACATAGCGGGCCTGATCCTCGGCGAACCAGTGCGCTGTGGATTGGGCAGCCATGGCGACGTCCGCGCCGATGCCGCCGGCGAGGGCCATCTCAGCCAGCACGACCAGCAGGCCCCCGTCGGACACATCGTGGACCGCGGTGACGAGCCCAGAGTTGATCATCGACCGGATGAACTCGGCATGCTCGCGCTCTTCGACCAGGTCGACCGGCGGTGGCGAGCCATCCTCGCGGCCGTGAATTTCGCGCAGCCATAGAGACTGGCCGAGGTCGCCGCGGGTCGTGCCGACCACGATGATCGCTTCGCCGGCAGCCCGGAACCCGATGCCCACGGCCTTCGTCCAATCCTCCATCAACCCGACGCCGCCGATCGCGGGGGTGGGGAGGATGGCGCTGCCGCCGCCGGTGGCCTTGCTCTCATTGTAGAGGCTCACATTGCCGCTCACGATCGGGAAGTCGAGCGCGATACAGGCCTCGCTCATGCCTTCGAGGGCGTGGACGATCTGGGCCATGATCTCCGGCCGCTGCGGATTGGCGAAGTTCAGGCAATTGGTGACCGCGAGCGGGGTGGCGCCGACCGCGGAGAGGTTGCGATACGCCTCGGCGATCGCCTGCTTGCCGCCCTCATAGGGGTCCGCATAGCAATAACGCGGCGTGCAGTCGGTGGTGATGGCGAGCGCCTTGTCGGTGCCGTGGACGCGCACGACCGCCGCGTCGCCGCCCGGCGCCTGCACGGTGTCGCCGCCGACCTTCTGGTCATATTGCTCGTAGATCCAGCGGCGGCTCGCAATGTCCGGCGAGGCCATCAGCGTCAGCAGGTCCGCGGCGATATCGGTGCTCTCCGGCACGTCGCCGAGCGGCTTCACCTGCGCCCAGGCCTTGTAGTCGTCGCGCGAGAGGTAAGGGCGATCGTAGAGCGGCGCCTCGTCGGCGAGCGGGGCGAGCGGGATGTCGGCGGCGACCTCTCCATTCCATTTGAGGACCATATGCCCGGTATCGGTGACGCGGCCGATCACCGCGAAATCCAGCTCCCATTTGCGGAAGATCGCCTCGGCCTCGGCCTCGCGGCCCGGCTCCAGCACCATCAGCATCCGCTCCTGGCTTTCCGACAGCATCATCTCATAGGGCGTCATGCCGGTCTCGCGGCAGGGGACGGCGTTCATGTCGAGCTCGATGCCGACGCCGCCCTTCGAGGCCATTTCGACCGAGGAGGAGGTCAGGCCGGCGGCGCCCATGTCCTGGATGGCGACGATCGCGTCCGAGGCCATCAGCTCGAGGCAGGCCTCGATCAGGAGCTTCTCGGTGAACGGATCGCCGACCTGGACGGTGGGGCGCTTCTCCTCGCTGTCCTCGGAGAAATCGGCGCTCGCCATGGTCGCGCCGTGAATGCCGTCCCGGCCCGTCTTGGAGCCGACATAGACGATCGGATTGCCGATGCCGGAGGCGGCCGAATAGAAAATCCGGTCGGTCTCGGCGACGCCGACGGTCATCGCGTTGACGAGGATGTTGCCGTCATAGGCGGGATGGAAATTGACCTCGCCGCCGACCGTGGGGACGCCGACGCAATTGCCGTAACCGCCGATCCCCGCGACCACGCCGGCGATCAGATGGCGCATCTTCGGATCGTCCGGCCGGCCGAAGCGCAAGGCATTGAGGTTCGCCACCGGCCGCGCGCCCATGGTGAAGACGTCGCGCAAGATGCCGCCGACGCCGGTCGCCGCGCCCTGCCAGGGCTCGATGTAGCTCGGGTGGTTGTGGCTCTCCATCTTGAAGATGCAGGCGAGCGCGGTGCCGTCCGCGCGCTCGCCGATATCGATCACGCCCGCATTCTCGCCCGGCCCCTGGATCACCCATGGAGCCTTGGTGGGCAGCTTCTTCAGATGCACGCGCGAGCTTTTGTAGGAGCAATGCTCGGACCACATGACCGAGAAGATGCCGAGCTCGGTGAGGTTGGGCGTGCGGCCCAGAGCGTGCAGGACGCGCGCATATTCCTCGGGGCTGAGGCCGTGCTCCGCAACGACCTCCGGCGTGATCTCAGATTCGGTCATGGCGGGCTGTTAGCGAGCCCGCCATGGTCCGCCTAGCCCGGATAAACCGCTGCTTATCCAGCCGGGCCCAATTGGCCGCGGATCGCGCCGTTCGGATATTCGCTGGTCGCGACCGCCACATAGAAGGCGCTCGGATTGGATTCGATCTCCTGCGCCAGATCCTCGCCGATCTGCTTGCAGTCATAGCTGTCGTCGTCGCGCGGCCGTTCCAGCATTGCGACCGGCTCGCCCTGCTCGCCCTCGCGACCGCGATAGATCTGGGCCGAGGTTACTTCGGCGATCGAGCGGACCTCGAGATCGGCGCAGAGCCGATGGGTGCTGTTGTTGATTTCGAACCGAAGCCGGCCCCAGCCGTCGCGGTCGCCGCCGCCCGGCACGTTGCTGCCGCTCAACGTCGCCCGGAAATCCGGCCCGGTGAACGCTGCCGCGACCGTCGCCGCACCGGCGAGCATGAGCACGCCCCCGAAGGCCGCCAGCGCGCGGCGGCGCCCGTTGTTCTTCCGCATGGTCATGTCCTTTCCCTGAAAAGCCGCGCCGGCAGCCGGGCCGCGACGCGGTGCGGAAGGAGAAGGCCGGGCAGGCGAAGCGGGTTCCTGCGCATCAGGCAGAGCGAGCCTGGCCGGCGTCGGGGCGCCCGTCCGTCTCCATTTGCGCGCGGGGCGGGATCGGGATACGAAATTCTTCGTCAGGAAGAGCCGTTCAAGGTCATTCGCGACACCGTCCAGGGGAGGACAGCGTGATCGTGGCTTATATCGTGGTCGACGGGGCGCCCGACCCCGAGGACAACAAGCTCTGGGGCCAGTTCAGCTTCGTCGCCCTGCCGCGGCCGGGGGAACGGATCGAGGTCCCCCATGACGGCTTCATGGAGCGCCTGCTGATCGAATCCATCCAGCACCGCCCGGCGCCCCATCCCCTGCCCGAAGGCCAGACCATCTTGCGGACCGAGGCGCAGGCCTTCGTCTACGCGCGCTGGCAGGGCTGAGCCGGCCGTCCCGCGAAATCCCGCAGGAAAAGGCCGGCCCGGGGATCCAGGCCGGCCGTCCCGCTGTCAGCCCGGCGCCCGCTCAGGTGTGGCAGGACTTGCCGTTGATGTTGACGTTGTTGCCGCTGCCGCTCACCGAATTGCCTTCGGCGCTGAACGGCCCCGCGGCGGACGTGCCGGTGAGCTGCGTGCCGGTCGCGCTGGCGCTGCCGCGGCGGAGCATCGCCGAATTGTCGCTGTAGAAGGTGACGTAGAAGAGGCTGTTGTCGGCGCAGCGGTAGATCTTGTTGGCGATGATCGAGGCCGGCAGCTCGGTCGCGTTGAGCTGGGTCGTCGGCGCGTTCGTGTCCCGCTCGATCGTGTTGATGGTCTCCGGTGCGTTGTTGCACCCGGCGAGGGCGAGAAGAGCCGCGCTGGCCGCAGCGGCGAGGTAAGGTGTGTTGCGCATACCATAATCCTTCGCGGTCGCAGCAAATGCCGTCAAGATCGAAAATTGTTACAGCCTGTCATTTTGGGCCGCCGGAAATCGACAAGCTGTCGCCCCCGTTCGACAAACGTCATTCATTGCGGTAGTTTGCGGCGCAGTGGACAGTGCGAGACAAAAGGCTGGCAACCAGCGCGTCCGGATCGGGCTTACCGGCCTTGCCTCCGTCTTTCTCGCCGTTCTTCTCGCCGCGGTGTTCACCGGCCGGACGCATGACGAGGCGCCGATCTCGCCGAACGGCGTGGCGCCCGCCGGGCCCGGCGCGGCCACCCGGCCAGCGCCGCCCGCCCAGTCGCCGCCCGAAGAGCCGCTCGCGACGCTGGGCCTGACCCCCTCGAATCCCGACTCGAACGCCGCCGCGCCGCCGGCGCCGGGCGCGCCGCCGGCCGGCCGCCGCTAGGCTGATGCGCCGCAAGCAAATAATATTCACTCACTTATCCACAGGAGGCGCGCCGCCCTGAGCAGAGGGGCGCGGGCGCAACAAAGCAAGAACATCCCTCCTGGTGTCCGTATTTCCCACAAAATCCCATTAATTCCCTTTTAATCCCATGCCTGCTTTGTTATCCACCGGGCTGGATTTGAAGGGGCGTATCCTGTTGGGCCGCGCTTGCGACGTGGCACTGCATCGCAAGGGCCCGCATACGGGGGAGCCTCGGTCTGGGAGCGGACTGAGGGCGTGGATTCGGAGATTTTCCAGGGCAATGCGCTGAGCGCGGTGGACGGCAAATCCCGCCTGTCCATTCCCGCTTTCATTCGCAACGCGCTGATCCCGGCCGAGCCGCGGCACATCTTTCTCACCGTCCATGGCCGCGCGCCCTGCCTCATGGTCCATGGCGACACCCAGTCCGCCCATATGCTCGCCGAGCTCGACAAGAGAGAGGCGGCGGCCGAGCCCGACGCCTTCGATGACGAGGAACGCGGCCTCTGGGGCATGACCGAGCGGCTCCATTGCGACGCCGGCGGCCGGATCGTGCTCGGCGGCCTGCTGCGCGATGCCGGGCGGATCGGGGACATGGCCCTGTTCGTCGGGCGTGGCCGCTATGCCGAATTGTGGAACCCGACCGTCGCGCTGGAGGTGGGCGGCGACAGGCTGAGGACGATCGCCTCCTATTATCTCAGGCAGCGCGGAGGGAAGCCATGAGCGCTCCCTCTCAGCCTCCCTCCGCGCTCCACATTCCCGTCATGCTCGACGAGGTCGTCGCCGCGCTCGCCCCCGCCCCCGGCGAGACCCATGTCGACGGCACCTTCGGAGCGGGCGGCTACACCGGTGCCATCCTTTCAAAGGGAGTGGCCCGCGTCTTCGCTTTCGATCGCGATCCCGAGGCGATCCAGTATGGCGAGACGCTGGCTGCTTCGAGCGGGGGGCGCCTGACGCTTGTGCCGGAGCGTTTTTCCCGGATGCGTCAGGCGCTTGCCGCAAAAGGCGTGGAGCAGGTCGACGGCGTCGCGCTCGACATCGGCGTCTCCTCCATGCAGCTGGACCGGTCCGAGCGCGGCTTCTCCTTCCAGGGCGACGGGCCGCTCGACATGCGCATGGCGCAGGCGGGCGAGAGCGCCGCCGACTTCCTCAACCATGCCGATGAGGAAGAGATTGCCGAGATCCTCTTCCATTATGGCGAGGAGCCGAAGGCCCGGCGGATCGCGCGGGCGATCGTCGCCGCGCGGCCGATCGAGCGGACCGGCCAGCTCGCCGGGATCGTGCGCAAGGCGGCAGGCCATCATCCGGGGATGAAGAAGGATCCGGCGACGCGGACCTTCCAGGCGATCCGCATCCATGTGAACCAGGAGCTGGCCGAGCTCGAGGGCGGGCTGGCCGCCGCCGAGCGGGTGCTGCGGCCCGGCGGCCGCCTCGCCGTGGTCACCTTTCACAGCCTCGAGGACCGGATCGTGAAGCGCTTCCTGAAGCAGCGCAGCGGCGCCATGCCGGCGGGCTCGCGCCATCGCCCGGCCGCGAACGAGGCGGGGCCGGCGCCGACCTTCGAGGCGGTCGGCAAGGCGGTGCGCCCCGCCGCGGCCGAGCTCGACGTCAATCCGCGGGCCCGGTCGGCGACGTTGCGGGCCGCGCGCCGCACGGCCGCGCCCGCCCGGGAAACAGAAAGAAGGCAAGAAGAGGGAGCAGGACGATGATCGCCAAGGGGTTCAGGCCGGTCGTCTGGGTGTTCATGATCGGCGTCGCCGTGCTCGGCTGCTACATGCTCAATCTGCGCGTCGCGGCCGAGCGGGCCGAGCTGGCCAGGCTCGACCGCCGGATCATCGCCACCCAGCAGAGCATTCGCGCGTTGCAGACCGAGGTCGGCACGCGCAGCCGCATTCCGCAGCTCCAGGACTGGAACAATGACGTGCTGGCGCTCGCCGCGCCGGTGATCGGGCAATATGTGCAGCGCGACGTCAACCTCGCCCGCTTCGACACGCGTCAGCCGCAGCTTGCCGACCAGGCGGAGGTGCGCCTTGCCTCGGCGGAGACCGGCGCCGCGCCGCAGGTCGCGAATGGCCCGGACGAGAGCCGTGCGGCAACGCCGGCCCCGCAGCCTGCCGTCGCCGCCTCGCCGGCCGCCATTGCCCGGCCCGAAATCCGCCGCGCCAGCCTGTTGGTCGGGGCCGGGGCGCCGGCCGCGCCCAAGACCCGCGACACCGTGGAGCGGCCGCGTCCCGGGCCCGAGCGGGTGATCCGGATCGCCGCGCGGGACGAGATCCGCCCCGGGCCGCGCGAGGAGCGTGGCGCTCCCGCGACCCGTGACGAACGGCGCCCGGCGCCGGCCCGCGGCGCGGCGCGCGACGAGCGCCGTCCCGCACCGGCGCGGCCGACGAGCCGCGCCGCCGCCGCCGGCCGGGTCCTCGCCGATGCGCGGCCGTCCCGCGAACTCCGCAAGGACGGCCGGCGCGAGCCCCGCAGGAGCACACGCGACTGATGGCGACGCTTGCTGCCGAGGTCAGACGCTCACGCGCGCCGGCCGAGCAGCCGCAGCGGGGTCTCGCCCTCACCTATCACCGGCTGATGCTGGTCATGCTGCTGTTCGTCGGCGTCACCCTGGTGATCGTCGGCCGGCTGGCGATGCTGCAGCTCTTCACCGACCGCACCGGCCAGGCGGCGGCGGTCGACCCGCTGCTGCCGCCGCGCGGCGACATCGTCGACCGCAACGGCGTGCCGCTTGCGCGCACCATCGACGCCTGGGCGATCGCCGCCCGTCCGCGCGACATCATCGGCGATCGCGCCACGCTCTCCCGCCAGCTCGCCCGGCTGATGCCGGAACGGACGCCGCAGCAATATTATGCCTTGCTCTCCGATCAGCGGCGGATCTTCGTCTGGCTCACCCGGCCGGCGGCGCCGGAGCTGGTGCAGGCGGTGAACGCGCTCGGCGAGCCGGGCCTGGTCTTCAACCGCGAGCCGGAGCGGCTCTATCCGCAGACCGCGCTCGCCGGCCATGTCATCGGCTGGACCGCGGAAGGGCGGGGCGGCACCGCCGGAATGGAGCGGGTGCTGCAGCAGCGGCTCGTCGATCCTGCCCAGCGCGGCCACCCGGTCGCCCTGTCGCTCGACACGCGCGTCCAGGCGGTGCTGGAATCCGAGCTCGCCGATGCGGTGACGACGATGAGCGCGGCCGGCGGCAGCGGCATCGTGCTGGACGTCGACACGGGCGAGGTCATCGCCATGGCTTCGGCGCCGGTGGTCAACCCCAACGCCCCGGGCAGCGCTGATGCCGCCGCGATGATGAACCGCGCGACGGTCGGCGTCTACGAGCTGGGGTCCACCTTCAAGCCGATCACCATCGCCTCGGCGATCGAGGCCGGCGTGGTCCGCTCGATGAACCAGCGCTACGACGTCTCGGCGCCGATCCAGATCGGCCGCTACCGCATTCACGACGACCATCCGATGAGCCGCTCGATCAACATTCCCGAGCTGATGGTCTTCTCCTCCAACATCGCCACCGCCCGCGTCGCCGAAGAGATGGGCGCGGAGCGCATGCAGGCCGCCTTCCGCAATGTCGGCTTCAACACCATGGCGCCGATCGAAATCGAGCGCGGCCGGCCGATCTGGGCGCCCGACTGGGGTCGGGCGACGGTGATGACCTCGGGCTTCGGCCACGGCATCGCGATCACGCCGCTGCATCTGGCACTCGCTTATGCCGCTCTGGTCAATGGCGGCACCCTGCGGCCCGCCACCCTGCTTCGCGTCGAGCCGGGCCATGCCGCGCCCGGCCGGCGCGTCTTCCAGGAATCGACCAGCTACCGCATCCGCCAGCTGCTGCGGCTGGTGGTGATGCGCGGCACCGGGCGTAACGCCAATGCGCCGGGCTTCCGTGTCGGCGGCAAGACCGGCACCGCCGAAACCGTGTCGCAGACCGGCGGCTATAATCGCCATGTGAACGTTTCCACCTTCGCGGCGGCTTTCCCGATGGACGCGCCGCGCTATGTGGTGCTCGTCATGCTCGATTCCCCGCGGCCCAGCGCCGCCACCTCCGGCCAGACCACCGCCGCCTACACCGCCGCCCCCGTCGTGGCGCGGGTGATTTCCCGCACCGGCCCGCTGCTCGGCATCCTTCCCGACATGAGCCGGGACATCCCGACCGGCGATCTGATGCCGCCCGAGCGTCCCGCCGAAGACGAAGCTGCGGGGCACTGATGAACCTGGGCGCGCTGACCGGCAGCGGCGAGACGGCACCCGTCACCGGTTTCGCGATCGACCACAGGAAGGTCGCACCGGGCACCGTGTTCGGCGCCTTCAGGGGGACGCGGGTCAATGGCGAGGACTATATCCCCGATGCGGTCTCGCACGGCGCCGTGGCGGTGGTGTCGAGCCCGGAAGCCCGTGTCGAGGGCGCCGTCCACATCGCCGATCCCGAGCCGCGCCGCGCCTTCGCCAGGCTGGCGGCGAAGTTCTTCGCACCCTTCCCGGAGACCGTGATCGCGGTCACCGGGACCAACGGCAAGACCTCCAATGTCGAGCTGGTCCGCCAGCTCTGGCGGATGGCGGGGCATCCTTCCGCCAGCATCGGCACGCTCGGTGTGACCACCTCGGACGAGCAGGTGAAGACCGGGCTGACCACGCCGGACATCGTGACCTTCCTCTCCAATATGGCGGGGCTGGAGCGGATGGGGATCACCCATGCCGCCTTCGAGGCCTCCAGCCACGGCCTCGCCCAATACCGGACCGAGGGGCTGCCGGTGAGCGCCGCCGCCTTCACCAATTTCACCCGCGATCATCTCGATTACCACCTCACCATGGAGGCCTATTTCGAGGCGAAGATGCGGCTGTTCGAGGATGTCCTCGAGCCCGGCGCGAAGGCGGTGGTCTGGACCGACGATCCGAAGTCGGACGAGGTGATCGCGCGCTGCACGGCGCGGGGCCTCACGGTGCTGACCGTCGGCACGCGCGGCGAGACGCTGAAGCTGGTGAAGCGCGAGCCGACCCAGCTGGGGCAAAAGCTCACCATCGAGGCGGAGGGGAAGGCGCATGTCGTGACCCTCGCCTTGATCGGCGCCTATCAGGCCTGGAATGCGCTGACCGCGGCCGGGCTCGTGCTCGCGACCGGCGGCGCGCTGAAGCCGACGCTCGCCAATCTCGCCCGGGTCCATCCGGTGCGGGGAAGGCTGGAACGGGCGGTGATCAGCAAGGCCGGCGCGCCCGTCTATGTCGATTATGCGCACACGCCGGATGCGATCGAGGCCGCGATCGCGGCGCTGCGACCGCATGCGAGAGACAGGCTGATCATCCTGTTCGGCGCCGGCGGCGATCGCGACGCGGGCAAGCGCGCCGAGATGGGCGCGGCGGCGACCCGGCTCGCCGACCGGGTGATCGTCACCGACGACAATCCGCGGAGCGAGGATCCGGCGCGGATCCGCGCGGCGATCATGGCCGCGGCGCCGGGCGCGACCGAAGTGGCCGGGCGCCGTGCCGCGATCCGGCAGGCGATCGAGGAGGCGGGACCGGACGATATCGTCCTGCTCGCCGGCAAGGGCCATGAACAGGGCCAGATCGTGGGGGACAAGGTGCTTCCGTTCGATGACGTGACCGTGGCGCGGGAGGAAGCGGCATGAGCCCGCTCTGGTCCGCTGCCGAAATCGCCGACGCGACCGGCGGAACGGTGCGGCAGGGCGATTTCGACGCTGCCGGCGCCACCTTCGACAGCCGCGAGGTCGGCCCCGGCGATCTGTTCATCGCGCTGAAGGGCGAGGCGACGGACGGCCATCGTTTCGTCGAGCAGGCCTTCGCGGCGGGCGCCGCAGGGGCTCTGGTCGGCGAGAAAGTGCCGTACCCGCACGTCCATGTGCCGGACACGACTCTGGCGCTCAACCATCTGGCCTGGGCGTCGCGCGACCGCTGCCAGGGCAAGGTGATCGGCGTCACCGGCTCGGTCGGCAAGACCGGGACCAAGGAGGCTTTGTTCGCGGCGCTCGACCGGGCGGCGCCGGGGCGGGCGCACCGCTCGGTAAAAAGCTACAACAATCATACCGGCGTGCCGTTGAGCCTGATCCGGATGCCGCGCGCGGCGAAGTTCGGCGTGTTCGAGATGGGGATGAACCATGCCGGCGAGCTGGCCGCGCTCACCCGGATCGTCCGCCCGCACGTCGCCATCGTCACCGCCATCGCGCCGGCGCACCGCGAATATTTCGCCAGCGACGAGGCGATCGCCGACGCGAAAAGCGAGATATTCCAGGGGCTGGAGCCGGGCGGCACCGCGATCGTCCCCTTTGACAGCCCGCACCGGGACCGGCTGATCGAGGCGGCGAGGCCCTGCGCCGCCAATATCGTGACCTTCGGCCTCGGCGAGGGCGCGGACGTGCGCGCCACCTATGTCGTGCGCGGGCCGAAAGGCGGGTCGCTGGTCACCGCCCAGCTCGCCGGCGCCTCGCTCAGCTTCACGCTCGCCCCGCCGGGCGAGCATTGGGTGGCCAATGCGCTGGCCGTGCTGGCCGCGGTCGAGGCGGTCGAGGGCGATCTTGCCGCCGCCGGCCTCGCCCTCGCCGATCTCGGCGGGCTGAAGGGCCGGGGCGAGCGCCATCGCGTGCCGGTCAGGGGCGGCGAGGCGCTGCTGATCGACGAAAGCTACAACGCCAACCCGGCTTCGATGGCGGCGACGCTGAAGGTGCTCGGCGAGGAGAAGATCGAGGGCAAAAGGATCGCCGTGCTCGGCTCGATGCGCGAGCTCGGCCCGGACAGCGACGATTTCCACCGCGCTCTGGCGGGCCGGCTCGAGGAAGCGGGCGTCGATTATGCGATCCTCGTCGGCCGCGAGATGGAGGTGCTTGCAAAAGCGCTTGGCGGGCAGGTGAAAATGGCGCATGTGCCCGACGCGGCGTCCGCCCTGCCGCTCGCCCGCGCGGCGATCGGTCCGGGCGATGCGTTGCTCGTCAAGGGATCGAACGCCATTGGCCTCGCCGCGCTCGTGGAAGCGCTGGCGGGCGGCCCCCCGCCACTGCCCGGGGCAGGAAAAGACTGATGTTTCTCTGGATTTCAGAACAGCTTGGCCATCCGGGGGTGCTCAACCTCTTCCGCTATATCACCTTCCGTGCCGGCGCCGCCGCCGCCACCGCATTGTTCCTCGGCCTGCTGATCGGGCCGAAGTTCATCGGTTGGCTGCGCGTCCGTCAGGGCAAGGGCCAGCCGATCCGCGACGATGGTCCGCTCTCGCATCTCGCCAAGCGGGGCACGCCGACCATGGGTGGGCTGATGATCCTGACCTCGATCACGGTCTCGATGCTGCTCTGGATGGATTTCTCCAACCGCTATCTCTGGGCCTGCCTGTTCATCACCGTCGGCTTCGGCGCGATCGGCTTCCTCGACGATTATGACAAGGTGAAGAAGCGCAGCCACCGGGGCGTCTCCGGCCGGGTGCGGCTGCTCGCCGAGTTCGTCGTCGCCGGCCTCGGCTGCTGGGTGATTTCCTGGGGCGGGCAGGGCACCGAACTCTATATCCCCTTCTATAACGGCCCGGTCGTCGATCTCGGCCCCTTCTACATCCTCTTCGCCGCCTTCGTGGTGGTGGCGTTCGGCAATGCCGTGAACCTGACCGACGGGCTGGACGGGCTGGCGACCATGCCGGTGATCATCGCCAGCATTGCGTTCATCGTCATCACCTATCTGGTCGGCAACAAGATCTTCGCCAACTATCTCGGCATTCCCTTCGTGCTCGGCGCGGGCGACCTTACCGTGCTCTGCTCGGCCATCGTCGGCGCCGGCCTCGCCTTTCTCTGGTTCAACGCGCCGCCGGCCGCGGTTTTCATGGGCGATACCGGCAGCCTCGCCCTTGGCGGCGCGCTCGGCGCGATCGCCGTTTCGACCCAGCACGAGATCGTGCTCGGCATTATCGGCGGCCTGTTCGTGGTCGAGGCGATGAGCGTGATCATCCAGGTGCTGGTCTACAAGCGCACCGGCAAGCGCGTCTTCCGGATGGCGCCGATCCACCACCATTTCGAGCAGCTCGGCTGGTCCGAGCCGACCGTCGTGATCCGCTTCTGGATCGTCGCCTTCGTGCTGGCGCTGGCCGGCCTCGCGACGCTGAAGCTGCGGTGATCACGAGCCCTGCCTTTCGCGGCAAACGCTATGCGGTGCTGGGGCTGGCGCGGTCCGGGCTGGCGACGGTCGACGCGCTGGTGGCGAGCGGGGCCGAGGTGACGGCGTGGGACGCGAAGGAAGAGGCGCGGGCGAAGGTCGAGGACACGGTCATGCTCGCTGATCCGCTGGAGATCGACCTTGCCGGCTTTGACGGCGTGGTCGTGTCGCCGGGCGTGCCGCTGAACACGCACCCGATTGCAGCCAAGGCGCGGGACGCCGGCGTGCCGGTGATCGGCGACATCGAGCTTTTCGCGCAGGCGCGCGCGGGCCTGCCGCCGCACAAGGTGGTCGGGATCACCGGGACCAACGGCAAGTCGACGACCACGGCGCTGATCCACCACATCCTGAAGACCGCGGGCGTGCCGACCGAGATGGGCGGCAATATCGGTCTGCCGATCCTCGCCCAGGACCCGCTGCCCGAGGGCGGGGTCTATGTGCTGGAGCTGTCCAGCTACCAGATCGACCTGACCTTCAGCCTCGACTGCGACGTCGCGGTGCTGCTGAACGTGACGCCGGATCATCTTGATCGTTATGATGGCTTTGAGGCGTATCTGGCGTCCAAGCTGCGGCTGTTCGACCTGCAAAGCCAATCGCATGTCGCCGTGATCACCGATGGACAGGGCATGGAGCCGGTATTCGAAGAACACTTCCGCTATTCCGGGCGCAATTATTGGATGAGCGTCAGCAACTGTCCCGAGATACTCGGGGTGACCGTCTGGGAAGGCGAGGCCTGGAACCAAGGCGATGTGCTCGACCAACAGGCCAACTGGCCCACTTTGCAAGGGCCTCACAATGCCGAGAATGTGGCGGCGGCGATAACCGTTGCTCTAGAGCTTGGCATTTCGGAAGCTACGATCGTAACCGCGCTGCGCACCTATCCCGGCCTGCCGCACCGGATGGAGCGGGTCACCGAGAGAGGCGGCATCCTGTTCGTCAACGACAGCAAGGCCACCAACCCCGATTCCACCGCCCCGGCGCTCGCCGCCTATCCGTATATCCACTGGATTGTCGGCGGCCGCGCCAAGACGGATAGCCTCGGGCCGTGCGAGGCGCAGCTCGGCCATGTCCGCGCGGCTTATACGATCGGTGAGGCCGGGCCGATGTTCGCGCAGCTGCTCGACGGCAGGGTGCCGGTCACCGAATGCGGGGTGCTGGTGACCGCGGTCAGCGAGGCGGCGGACGCGGCGGTGGCGGGGGACGTAGTCCTGCTCTCCCCGGCCTGCGCGTCGTTCGACCAGTTCCGGGATTATGAGGCGCGGGGCGAAGCGTTCCGTGAAGCGGTGGGGGCCCTCTCATGAGTTTGGCGGCAAGGATGAAGATGACACCCGAGCGTCCCGCGAAGCCGCCGCGCTATGGCCGCTCCGACACCAGCTCGGCCGCGCGCTGGTTCTGGGAGATCGACAAGGTTCTCGTGATCCTCGTCGCGGTGCTGATCGCGATCGGCCTGATCGCCGTCGCCGCCGCCTCGCCGGCCGCCGGCCAGCGCCTCTCGGGTGACGGGACGACGGTGGCGCCGCTTTATTATTTCTACCGCCAGCTCATCTGGATCGCGCTCGCGGTGCCGGTGATGATCGGCGTCTCCATGCTTTCCAAGCAGAAGGCGCGGCGCCTCTGCCTGGTCGGCGCGGTGCTGCTGATCGGCGCCCTGTTCCTCGTGCCAGTGATCGGCACCGAGGTGAACGGCGCCCGGCGCTGGCTCGGCGCCGGCTTCGCCCAGTTCCAGCCATCCGAATTCCTGAAGCCCTTGTTCATCGTCGCCATCGCGTGGCTGCTGTCGCTGAAGGAGAAGGACAAGTCACTGCCGGTCGTGCCCTTGTCGGCGCTGCTGACCGGGGTGATCGCGCTGCTGCTCATGCGCCAGCCCAATTTCGGCGAAACGATCATCTTCGTCTCCGCCTGGGTGCTGCTCGTCACTCTGTCGGGCGCGCCGATGAAGATGCTCTATATGCTGGGCGCGGGCGGCATCGCGGTCGTCATCCTCGCCTATCTGTTCTACCCGGTGGCGACGCAGCGGATCGACGGCTTCCTCTTCTCGCAGGGCGACACCTATCAGGTGGAATCGGCGCTCAGGACGCTCACTCATGGCGGGCTGTTCGGGGTCGGGCCGGGGGCGGGGACGGCCAAGTTCACCCTGCCCGAGCCGCACACCGACTATATCTTTTCGGTGATCGGCGAGGAGTTCGGGATCATCGCCTGCCTCGCCATCGCCATCCTCTACATGACGATCGTCGTGCGCGTGCTCGTCCGCCTGCTCGCCGAGGAGGACAAGTTTCTCGTGCTGGCAGGCGCCGGCCTGGTCTGCCAGTTCGGGCTGCAGGCTTTGATCAACATGGCGGTCAACGTGCATATCGCCCCGTCCAAGGGCATGACCCTGCCGTTCATCTCCTATGGCGGCTCCTCGATGATCGCGCTGGCAATCGGCTTCGGCCTGCTGCTCGCCTTCACCCGGCGGAACCCGCACCTGGCCTCCTCCAACTACTCGGTGACCTGGCGGGGGCTCGCCAGATGATGTCGCGCCACTATGTCCTCGCCGCGGGCGGCACGGGCGGGCATATGATCCCCGCCCATGCGCTTGCCGAGGAGTTGCTCGCGCGCGGGCATCGCGTAGCGCTGATCACCGACGACCGGGGCGCGCGCATCCCCGGTCTGTTCGACAATGCGCAGGTCCACATCCTCCCGGCCGGACGGCTGGCGGGCGGGCCGGTCGGCTGGCTGAAGGCGGTGAAGGCGATCCACACCGGCCGGGCGATGGCGCTACGCCTCTACGAGACGTTCCTGCCCTCCGCGGTGATCGGCTTCGGCGGCTATCCGGCCTTTCCAGCCCTGCTCGCGGCAAGGCGGGACCGCATCCCGACCCTGATCCACGAGCAGAATGCGGTGCTCGGCCGGGTCAACCGGCTGATGGCGGGGCGCGTCGATGCGATTTGCACTGCCTACAGCCAGGTCGAGCGGCTGCCATCCAAGTCGGCGGAGCGCATCCATCTCGTCGGCAATCCTGTGCGCGAGGAGGTGCTGGCGCTGCGCGACCAGCCTTTCCCCGAGCTGACCGGCGAGGGCATCTTCCGCCTGCTCGTGATCGGCGGCAGCCAGGGCGCCTCGATCCTGTCCGAGGTTGTGCCCGAGGGCCTCGCCTTGCTGCCCGAGCATTTCCGCCGCCGCCTGCAGGTGACGCAGCAATGCCGCGAGGAGGATATCGAGGGGGTCCGCGCGCGCTATCAGGAGCTGGGCATTCCGGCCGATCTCGCCACTTATATGCCGGATCTGCCCGAGCGGCTCGGCTGGTCGCATCTCGTCATCGCCCGCGCCGGCGCCTCGACGATCGCGGAGCTGACCGCCGCAGGCCGCCCGGCCATCCTCGTGCCGCTGCCCAGCGCGACCGACGATCACCAGAGCTTCAACGCCAGGGAGATGGCGCGGGCCGGCGGCGCGCGGATGATCGCGCAGCCGAAATTCACGCCGGTCGAGCTGGCCAAGCAGATGCAGAAGCTCGGCCTCGAGCCCGGCATGCTTGCCAATGCGGCCGAGCGGGCCAAAAGCGCGGGCCGTCCGGACGCCGCGAAGGACCTTGCCGATCTTGTGGAGCGGACCGGACGTGATCCTGGTGCCGACCCTAATTTCGTGCGCGAGAATGTGCTCCGGCCAATGCCGGGGGCGGTGCCGGCATGAGGGGCGCGGGCGTCGAGATCGGCACGATACATTTCGTCGGCATCGGCGGTATCGGCATGTCCGGCATCGCCGAGGTGATGAAGATCCTCGGCTACAGCGTGCAGGGCTCGGACTTGGCCGAATCCTATGTCGTCGAGGGTCTCAGGCAGAAGGGCATCCCGGTTGCGATCGGCCACAGCCCCGACAATCTGGGCGACGCCGCGGTGGTGGTGATCTCGACCGCGGTCAAGAAGACCAATCCCGAGGTGGTCGCGGCCTATGAGCGGCGCATCCCGGTCGTGCGGCGGGCCGAGATGCTCGCCGAGCTGATGCGGCTCAAGTTCAACATTGCGGTGGCCGGCACGCACGGGAAGACCACGACCACCTCGATGATCGCGGCAATGCTGGATGCGGGCGGGATCGATCCGACCGTGATCAACGGCGGGATCATCAACGCTTATGGCTCGAACGCCCGGCTCGGCAAGTCGGACTGGATGGTGGTCGAGGCGGATGAAAGCGACGGTTCCTTCCTCAGGCTCGACGGCACGATCGCGGTGGTGACCAACATCGATCCCGAGCATCTCGATCATTATGGTGGCTTCGAGCAGGTGAAGGACGCCTTCGTCGAGTTCGTTGAGAACGTGCCCTTTTATGGCGCAGCCCTGCTCTGCGTCGACCATCCCGAGGTGCAGTCGATCATCCCGCGGCTCCGCGACCGGCGCATCGTCACCTACGGCTTTGCCGCCCATGCCGACGTGCGCGGCGACAACGTCCAGCCGCAGCCCGGCGGCAACCGCTTCGACGTCAGCCTGCGCGACCGCCATGGAGAGGTTCGCACCATTACCGGCATCGAGCTGCCCATGCCCGGCCGCCACAACGTCCAGAACGCGCTCGCCGCGATCGGCGTGGCGGCGGAGATGGGGCTGGCGGACGAGGTCATCCAGCGCGGCTTCGCCAGCTTCGGCGGCGTGAAGCGGCGTTTCACCCGGGTCGGCGAGGTCGACGGCATCACGGTCATCGACGATTACGGCCACCATCCGGTCGAGATCGCCGCGGTGCTCGCGGCGGCCCGCGAAGGCGTGACCGGGCGGGTGATCGCGGTAGTCCAGCCGCACCGCTATTCGCGGCTCCAGAATTTGATGAGCGAGTTCCAGAGCGCGTTCAACGATGCCGACATCGTGCTGGTCGCGCCGGTCTATCCGGCCGGGGAGGCGCCGATCGAGGGCGTCAGTCACGACAGCTTGGTCGAGGGGCTGCGGCAGCGCGGCCATCTCGGCGCCAATACCGCGTCGGACCCGCACGACGTCGCCAAACAGCTGGCCGCGCTTGCCGCGCCCGGGGACATGATCATCTTCCTCGGGGCCGGCGACATCACCAAATGGGCCGCAGGTTTCGCGGCGGGCCTCAAGGAGAGGCGGGGCGGATGAGCGCGGTCGCGACCCTCCCGAAGGTGCGCGGCAGGCTGACCGTCGAGGCGCCGCTGGCGCCGCTCGTCTGGTTCAAGTCCGGCGGCAGAGCGGACTGGCTGTTCGAGCCGAAGGACGTCCCGGATCTGCAGGCATTCGTTGCCGGGCTCGATCCGGCGGTGCCGGTGATGGCGCTTGGGCTCGGCTCCAACCTGATCGTGCGCGACGGCGGCGTCCCGGGCGTGGTCGTCCGGCTCGGCAAGGCTTTCGCCACCGTAGAGCGGCTTGACGCCACGACGCTGCGCTGCGGCGGCGGGGCAAGCGGCATTCTGGTCTCCTCCACCGCGCGCGACGCCGGCATTGGCGGTGTCGAGTTCCTGCGCTCGATCCCCGGCACGGTCGGCGGCTTCGTGCGGATGAACGGCGGCGCCTATGGCCGCGAGGTGCAGGACATATTGGTCGAATGCGAGGTCGTGCTGCGCAATGGGCAGCGCCGGCGCCTCGCCCTCGACGAACTGGGTTACACCTATCGGCACAGCGAACTACCCGAAGGCTGCGTCGTCGTCTCCGCGACCTTTCGCGGCCAGCCTGGCGAGCCTGCGGCGATCCAGGCCGAGATGGACCGGATCGCCGCAGCGCGCGAGGAGAGCCAGCCGCTGCGCAGCCGCACCGGCGGCTCCACCTTCAAGAATCCGTCGGGCAGCAAGGCCTGGCAGGTGATCGATCGTGCCGGCTGCCGTGGTCTCAGGATCGGCGACGCGCAGGTCTCGGAGAAACATTGCAACTTCCTGCTCAACCTCGGCGCGGCCACCTCCGCCGACATCGAGGAACTGGGCGAGGAAGTGCGCCGCCGGGTCAGGGCCGACAGCGGCATTCAACTCGAATGGGAAATCCAGCGGATCGGGGTGGCGTTATGACCGCCCAGCCAGCCCTGAGCGACTATGAGCAGGACATTTTGGAGAATGTGGCACGTTCGGGCTGCCATATCACCGTCGTGATCGATCCCGACCAACAGGATCCGCCTTTCGCCTATTCCGCCGGCTTCCCGGAAACGGCGGGCCAGCCGGAGGTCATCGTGTTCGGCCTGTCGACCGAGATGATGACCTTCATGATCAACAAGACGCTTGATCAATGTGAGGCCGGCCTGGTCCTTTCCGATGGCGTGGAAATTGAGGGGCTGCTGAGAGGCCACAAGGTTATCGCCCGGGAAGTGGCCGCCCGGTTTATCATCCGTGACTATCTCGCCTCGGCCATCTGGTATGAGCGGCATCAGACCGGTCGCGCACTCGAGCGCGTGATCCAGTTGGTGTGGCCGGGAGCGCTGGACGGCCTATTCCCTTGGGACAAGGGCTGCGACCAGCAAGTTCGAGACCTCCAGCCCGCATTGTATGTGGCAGGAGGCGACGCGTGAAACAGCTCCACATCGCGGTGCTGATGGGCGGCTGGTCGGCCGAGCGGGAGGTTTCGCTCGTCACCGGTGCCGGCGTCGCCGAGGCCCTGGAGAGCCGTGGCCACCGCGTCACCCGCATCGACATGGATCGTGAAGTTGCCCAGCGGCTGAACGAAACCGGGCCCGACGTGGTGTTCAACGCGCTGCACGGGACGCCCGGCGAGGACGGGACGGTGCAGGGGCTGATGGACCTGATGGGCCTCAAATACACCCATAGCGGGCTCGAAACCTCGGTGATCGCGATCGACAAGGAGCTCACCAAGATGGTGCTCGTCCCCCACGGCATCCGCATGCCGGAAGGGAAGATCGTCGCGAGCGATTCCCTGCACGAACGCGATCCGCTGCCGCGGCCCTATGTCCTGAAGCCGGTCAACGAGGGCAGCTCGGTCGGCGTCGCCATCGTCACCGCGAACGGCAATTATGGCGATCCGATCGGGCGCGACGTGAGGGGTCCGTGGCAGGAATTCGACCGGTTGCTCGCCGAGCCTTTCATCCGCGGCCGCGAGCTCACCGTCGCGGTGCTGAACGACGACGCGCTGGCGGTGACCGAGCTGAAGCCGAAGTCCGGCTTCTACGATTATGATGCGAAATATACGGACGGAATGACCGAGCATGTCTGCCCGGCCGAGGTGCCCGCGGACATAGCCGGGGCGATGCTGCAAATGGCCGAGGATGCGCATCGCATCCTCGGCTGCAAGGGCGCGTCTCGGTCCGATTTCCGCTGGGACGACGAACGGGGAGAAGCGGGCATCTACCTGCTGGAGGTGAATACCCAGCCGGGCATGACGCCGCTCAGCCTCGTGCCCGAGCAGGCCCGCTATCGGGGCATCGACTATCCGGAACTGTGCGAGCGTTTGGTGGAGGCGGCGTTATGAGCGCGCGAGCGATCAGGGCCGGCGGCGGTCGCGCACCGCCGCGGGCGAAGAACAGCGGCGGCGGCCGCGGCGTCTCGACGCGCCGCAAGCCGCAGCAGGAGGGCATGTTCGAGAGCCTCGGGCTCGAACCCGGCACGGCGCGGAAGCTGCTGCGCTGGTCCTTCCTCGCCCTGATCATCATCACCCTGACGGCCACGGTCTTCGCCTTCCGGCTGCCGCAGCTTGCCGGGCTCGCGATTGGCGAGGGGATCGGCAAGCTCGGCTTCACGCTTCGCCATGTCGAGACGCGCGGCAATCATCGCGTCTCGACCCAGTCGATCTACGACATCGCCTTCGCCCAGCAGTCCTCGGCCATGCCGCTCGTCGATCTGGACGGTACGAGAGAGAGGCTGCTGCACCTGCCCTGGATCCGCGAGGCGCGGGTCTCGCGCCGGCTCCCGGACACGCTCGTCATCGAGGTGATCGAGCGGGTGCCCGTCGCGGTCTGGCAGCAGCAGGGGCGGTTCAGCCTGATCGACGCCGAGGGTGTCGTGCTCGAGCCCGTCGGCTCGGCGATGCCGGATCTGGTGCGGCTGATCGGGCCGGACGCCAACCGGCGCTTTGCCGCGCTCAGCGCGCTGCTCGAGGCGGCGCCGCGGCTCAGGCCGATGGTCACCGACGCGACCTGGGTCGGCGAGCGCCGCTGGGATTTGCATTTCCAGGGCGGCGAGACCCTGAGTCTGCCCGAGGGCGACGTGGAGGCGCGCCGCGCCATCGAGCGCTTCGCCCAGCTCGACCAGCGCGACAGCCTGCTCGGCCGGGGTTTCGCCCGCATCGACATGCGCGACCCGCGCCGCGCCTATATCCGCATCTCCCGCGAGCCGGGCGCGCGCGTGCCCGAGGCGTTGCCCGCCGTCGATCCCGGCCCGCCGCCGCACGATCTGGCCGAGACCATCTAGTGGCGCGACGGCCCGTCCAGACCCAGCCCAGAACCCTGGTGGCGGCGCTCGACGTCGGCTCGGCCAAGGTCTGCGCGCTGATCGCCGAGCCTGGCGTGGACGGGAAGCTCCGCATCCTCGGCACCGGTCAGCGCGAGAGTCGCGGCGTCAAGCGCGGCTTTATCGCCGACATGGAGAAAAGCGAGATCGCCATCCGGGAGTCGATGGAGCAGGCCGAACGGATCGCCGGTACCCAGGTCGATCAGGTGTTCATCGGTTTCTCCGCCGGCGGGATGATGAGCGACATGGTTGATGTCGAGGTGGTCATTGGCGGAGGGCGTATCTCCGAGGATGACGTCGACAATCTGCTCGCCAAGGGCTGGTCGGCGATCGGGCGCGAAGGGCGGCAATTGCTGCACGCATTGCCCGCCTTCTACACGATCGACGAGGTCAACGGCGTCAAGCAGCCGCGCGGGCTCCATGCCGAGAAACTGGGCGTCAACATCCACGTCATCACCGCCGATCCGGCGCCGTGGAAGAACCTCAACCTGTGCGTGCGCTCGGCCCATCTCGGCGTCGAGGCGACGGTCGCCTCGCCGGTCGCGGCGGGCAAGGCCTGCCTCAGCGAGGAAGAGCGCGAGCTTGGCGTTGCCCTGGTCGAGCTGGGCGGCGGGGTCACCAACGTCTCCGTGTTCGCGGGCGGGATGCTGGTCGGGCTGAAATCGCTGTCGATCGGCGGCGGCGACATCACCGACGACATCGCCGCGGCCTTCGGCACCCGCCGGGTCGAGGCCGAACGGATCAAATGCTTCTACGGCTCGGCGATGACCAGCCCGCGCGACAATCACGACATGATCGAGCTGGCGCCGATCGCCGGCGGGCAGGAAGGCGTCGAGGCCTCGCGCATCACCCGCGCCCAGCTCGTCTCGGTCATCCGCCAGCGGCTCGAGGGACTGATGGCGCAGATCGAGGAGGCGCTGAAAGCGATGGGCTTCGGCGGGGCGATCGGCCGGCAGGTGGTGCTGACCGGCGGCGGCGCGGAGCTCAAGGGAATTGCCGATTATGCCCAGGGCGTTTTGGGGCGGACGGTGCGGATCGGGCGGCCGAACATGCCGGGCCTGCCCGAGGCGCATAGCGGCCCCGCTTTCTCGACTTTGGCAGGTCTCGCCCAGTTCGCGGCGTCGAGCGAAATCGACCTCAGAACCGGGTTCGGGCCCAGGGAAACGGTCGAAAAGGCGTCGGGAAACTGGCTGCAGCGCCTGATTGCGGCATTTCGGACTCAGTATTGAGCCAAAGTGGATAAAACTGTGGATAGAATGTGGGTTAGGTTAACTTTTCGCTCGCTCCGAAGAATCGCTTCGGGCAAAAGGATTTAGGAGGAGAGCGCCACGATTTCGGCGCCATGGGGAGACTGGTTATGAGCATCGATTTCATCCGCCCGGAAGTGGAGGAACTCCGCCCGCGGATCAGCGTGATCGGGGTCGGCGGCGCCGGCGGCAATGCCATCGCCAACATGATCCAGTCCGAAGTCGGCGGCGTCGATTTCATCGTCGCCAATACGGATGCCCAGGCGCTCAACCACAGCCTCGCGGACCGCAAGATCCAGCTCGGCCTGAGGATCACCCAGGGTCTCGGCGCCGGCTCGCGGCCGGAGATCGGCAAGGCGGCCGCGGAAGAGGCGCTGGCCGAAATCGAGCAGGCGCTTGAGGGCGCCCATATGTGCTTCATCGCGGCCGGCATGGGTGGCGGCACCGGCACGGGCGCGGCGCCGATCATCGCCAAAGCGGCCAGGGATCGGGGGATCCTGACCGTCGGCGTGGTGACCAAGCCGTTCAGCTTCGAGGGGCTGCGCCGCGGCCGTTCCGCCGACGCCGGCATCGCCGAACTGCAGCAGCATGTCGACACGTTGATCGTCATTCCCAACCAGAACCTCTTCCGCATCGCCAACCCGAACACGACCTTCAAGGAAGCGTTCATGATGGCGGACGAGGTGCTGCAGCAGGGCGTGCGCGGCATCACCGACCTGATGGTCATGCCGGGCCTGATCAATCTCGACTTCGCCGACGTCCGCTCGGTGATGAGCGAGATGGGCAAGGCGATGATGGGCACGGGCGAAGCCGCCGGCGACAACCGCGCCATCGAGGCCGCCGAGCAGGCGATCGCCAATCCGCTGCTCGACGGGGTGAGCATGAAGGGCGCCAAGGGCGTCATCATCTCGATCACCGGCGGCGAGGACATGCGCCTGATGGAGGTGGACGAGGCCGCCAATCATATCCGCGAGCTGGTCGATCCGGACGCGAACATCATCTGGGGCTCGGCCTTCAACAACGATCTGGACGGCAAGATCCGGGTGTCCGTGGTCGCCACCGGCATCGGCGCCGAGGAGATCATGCCGATCCCGCAGCCCGCGAAGGTCTTCGCCTTCCCGGCCGCGCGACAGCCGGCAGAGACGCCGAAGGCCGAGGAGCCGGTGATCAAGGAAGCGCCGGCCCCGGCGCCGATCACGCTGACTCCACCGGAGGAGATCGCGGCGGAAATGCCGGCCGAGCAGGGCGAGCCAGTCGCCGAGGCGGCCGACGAGCCCGAGGAAATGATGCTCGACGAAAGCATGGCCGAGACCATGGACGGACCGTCCGACGAGCTGCTGCTCGGCGACGAGATGACGGCGGACGACATGACCGAGACGCCGCAGCCCGCGACCCGGGCCTGGCTGACGCAGGAGGAGCCCGCGCCGGTCGCGGAGACCCGGCCCGAGCCGCCGCGTCAGGCCGGCACCCTGTTCGAGCGCATGTCGAGCATCGCCCGCGGCGCGCAGAAGGCGCAGGTGCCCGAGGCCGAGGCGGACGAGGCGCAGCGCCTGCGCACCGGTACGCGCGATCCGCTGGACATTCCGCGGTTCCTCAACCGGCAGAATAATCAGTAGGTTGGAATTCCCTTCCCGTCGCCCGACGGGCAGGGAATTCACCCGTTCACCGCCTTCCGTTAACGTCTGACCGCAGCCCGGCGTCGCAGGTCATTGCCGGTACAGCTTTGCCGCTGTCTACCGGGCGGGTCATGTTTTCATCGAAGATGCGGGGGATGCGCCGCGGTCTTTTGCCGCTGGCGCTGGGGAGTGTCTGGATCGCGCCGGGAGCGCTGGCGCAGGACCGTTCGGTTCTGCCGCCGGGTGCGATCGTGCAGCCGACGGACGATGGCGCGGGCAGCGAATTGCGCCGCAATCTGACCCTGCTCGCCCAGAATCCGCGGAGCGTCAGCGCGCTCAACGGTGCCGGCGCCGCCGCGCTGGACATGGGCGATGCGGACGCGGCGCTGAACTTCTTCACCCGCGCCGCCGACGCCGATCCCTCCAGTGCGCGCGCCAGAGCAGGCATGGCGCAGGCGCTGGTGCGCCTCGAGCGGGCGAGCGAGGCACTGCCCCTCTTTGCCGAGGCGGTGCGGATGGGCGCCCCGGAGGCGGAGATTGCCGGCGATCGCGGGCTCGCCTGGGACACGCTCGGCTATCCCGCCCGGGCACAGGCCGATTACGCGCTGTCGCTCCGCGGCGAGGACGATCCCGAAATACGCCGCCGGCTGGCGCTTTCGCTCGCCATCACCGGCCAGCGCGCCGAGGCGCTGCGCGTGATCGAGCCGCAGCTCCGCGCCAATGACCGCGCCGCCTGGCGCACCCAGGCCTTCATCCTGGCCCTGACCGGTGATCCGGCCGGCGCCGGCCAAACCGCGCGCAACATGATGCCGGGCGCCGCCGAGGCCCTCTCGCCTTTCCTGCAGCGGCTCGCCTCACTGAGTCCGTCGCAAAAGGCGCTGGCCGTGCATTTCGGTCATTTTCCCAGCGACGGCCGGGCGCAGCGCTTCGCTGAAGCCGACAGTGTGGCGGATCCTGGCGCGCTCGCCATGGCGCGCGGCAGCGTCCCCATGGGCCAGGCTCGCATCCGCAACCGGCCGAGTTCGCCCACGGCGCTCGAGGCGGACGCGACCCGCCGTCGCCCGGACATGGACGAGACCCGGCTGGCCGCGGCGGTCCGGCCCGCGCCGACCCGGCCCGGCGATGCCGCGCCGCGCCGCCAGTACAGCGCGCCTTCCTTTGCCGAGCCGATCAGCACCGGCGAGGGCGGACCGCCCGCCCAATATGCCGCCGCCCAGCCCGGCGGCAGCCCGGCGCCGGCCTGGCCGACACCGGTGCTCGACGAGCGGCAGAGCCATTATCCGAGCCGGCCGCCTTCGCCGCCGCCGCCACCGCCGCCGTCCAACCCCTATCCGCGGCAGGACAACAGCCAGAGCCCGGGTTTCTCGCTCGTCCCGCAAGGTCGGCCGCTCGGCAAGCCGCCCGAGACCGCGCCGCAGCGGCCGGAGCGCCCGACGACCGATTTCAGCATCGTCACCTCGGCCGTGGATGAGCTGGAGGATGAGGCGAGCAGCGAGGTCGCGCCGCCGGTCGAGGACATCGCCCCGCCGGTCCGCACCCGGACCCGGCCCGCGCAGACCACGCGCAGCGCCGACAGCAGAAATTCACCTAGCCAAGCCGCCGGCAGCAACCGGAACAACCGCACCCGGCAGACCCCGGCGCAGGCCAATCCGAGCCGGGTCTGGGTGCAGGTCGCGACCGGCACCAACCGGGCCGGCCTGACCTTCACCTATGGCCAGTTCCGGCGGCGCGCGCCCGCTCTGCTCAACGGCCGGGCGGCCTATGTCGCGCCGAACCGGCTGCTGGTCGGGCCTTTCCCGACCGAGGCGGCGGCGAACAGCTTCGCCCGCCAGCTCGCCGCCCGTGGCGTGCAGGGGCATAGCTGGACAAGCGACGCCGGGCAGCGGATAGACCAGCTGCAGGCAGCCGCATCCAATGACCCCCCCGCCACCACCCGCAGCCGCACCGCGTCCAGCGAGCGCTCCGGCGCCGGCGGACGAAACGCGCGCGGCGGCACCGGCAGCCGGACCGAGCGCAACGCCAGCCGCACCGAGCGCAGCGCGGGCAACAATTCCGGCCGCAACCGGAACGGCGCCACCAACAACCGGACCGGCAACAGCCGCACCGCCAGCGCCAACAGCCGCAGCGGCGGCCCCAGCGGCCGCAACGGCACCACCAGCAACCGCAACGGCACCGCGAACGGCCGGACCGGACGCAATGGCAGCGCCAACACCCGTACCGCCAACGCAAATAACGGCCGGGACCGCGCCGGCTCCGGCCGGAACAACGGCACCAATGCCGGCCGGGCCGGCACCCGCGGCGCCAAGCCAGCCGCCACGGCGTCCGCTCGCACAACTCGCGGCGGATCCTCGGGCCAGCCGCGGTCGTCGACACGCCGAGGACGATGAAGCGGGCCGCGGACCGCGCGACGCCTTTCAGCGCGACCGCGACCGGATCATCCACTCGATCCCGTTCCGGCGGCTCCGGCACAAGACGCAGGTGTTCGTCGCGCCGGACGGCGACCATTTCCGCGTTCGCCTGACGCACAGTCTCGAGGTCGCGCAGATCGGACGAACGATCGCCCGCGCGCTTGGCCTCAACGAGGACCTGACCGAGGCGCTCTGCCTCGCCCACGATATCGGCCACCCGCCCTTCGGCCATGCCGGCGAGGATGTGCTGGAGGCGGCGATGGGAGAGGCCGGCGGCTTCGACCACAATGCCCATACGCTGCGGCTGCTGACCCGGCTGGAAAGCCCCTATCCGCGCTTCGACGGGCTGAATCTCAGCTGGGAGACGCTGGAGGGGCTGGCCAAGCATAACGGCCCGGTGACGGGGCCTTTGCCCTGGGCGCTGGCCGAGGCGAATGCGGGGTTCGACCTCGCACTTGGCAGCTGGCCGGGCCTGGAGGCGCAGGTCGCGGCGATCGCCGACGACATCGCCTATGACAATCACGATATCGACGACGGCATCCGCGCCGGCCTGTTCACGCTGGCGGAGCTGCTCGACGTGCCGCTGGTTGCCGAGGCATGGGCCGCGGTACGCGCGCGCCATCCCGAGGTTGCCGAGGCGCGGCTGGTCCCAGAGCTGGTGCGCGACCTGATCGGGCGGATGGTCAACGATGTGCTCGGCGAGACGGTGCACCGGGCCGGGCGGCTGCGCTCGATCGACGAGGTCCGCGCCGCCGGCCGCCAGCTGGCCGGTTTCTCGCCACAAATGGCGGCGCAGGAGCGGGCGCTGAAGCGCTTCCTCTACGAGCATATGTACGACGCGCCCGCAGTGAAGGACGTGCGGGTGGAGGCGCAGGCGATCCTTGCCGGCCTGTTCGCCGCCTATCGGGACGATCCGGCCCTGCTCCCGGCGGATTGGCGGCCCATTTCGGACGATCCCGTGCTCATCACGCGCCGGATCGGCGACTTCATCGCCGGCATGACCGACCGTTATGCGGTGCGCCGCCATGAAGACCTCTTCGGTCCTTCGCAGCTGCATGATATCTAGGGCTTAGCCGGATTCTCGCGGGAGATTGGGATGAGCCGGAAGATGCTGGGCGCCTGCGCGGTCTTCTTGCTGGCAGTCGCCCCGGTGATGGTGGCCGGGCAGGGTGGCGAGGCCGCGCCGCCGAAGCAGACCCGGGATCGCCTTCCCAACGACCGGATGGAGGATCTGGTCGCGAGGCCGATGGCGATCCTGGAAAGGCAGGGCATTACCGCGGGCAAGGCGGATTTCGAGCGGCTGCTCGCGGCGGCCAGGGCCCGGCATGGCGCGCGCAGCGTCAGGGTCGCGGACCTGCTCGAGTCTTTCGGAGTCCGTCTCTATGCCCTCGGCTCGGCCAGGGAGGATCGGCATTTGATGGAGGCATCGCTCCTCTATCTCCAGGCAGCAATTCCGGCCTATCGCGCGGCGTTCGGCACCGCCCATCCCGAGGTCGCGGTGGCGCTGAACAGCTATGCGGATGTGCTCCAGCTGCTGCACGAGGACGATCCTCCCCAGAGTGCGGACGACGCCCTCGAAGAAGCCTATCGCATCCGGCTGGCCGCACTGGGCCCGTCAAATATCGAGACGCTGGCGACGCTCAGGTATCTCGCAACGATCCGCGGCCTGCCTTCCCGAACCCAAGGCGATCGCGGTCGCATCGAGGCCGCCGCCGCCTTGTTTCGCCAGCTTGTCGCGCATTCGGCCAACGACCAGCGACTGGGGGGAGGAATCGGGCCCTTATGCGCGCGCGGCCTTCGCGCGCATGTACGCGCGAAATCGAATGGAGGCTGAGGCCATGGAGCAGCTTCGCCTCGCTGCGGAACAGACCGCGGGCTGGCCCGAAGCTGACCGGTGCCTCTTCATTGCCGGCAAGGCCGCCGAGGTCGAGAACATATTGGATGGCCCGTCCGCCGCCGCGCGAGACGATCCCTTGCCCGGAATGGGCGGGCGGCGCGAGTGCTTCCCGCTGGAAGACGAAGGGCGGGCGCGGCTGCCGCGTTAGAGGGTCGGAAGGATCGCTGCCGATGTCCACTTTGTCGCTTGCGTTCAACCGCTTCGGGCTTGGCGCCCGGAATGACGAGGCCGCGCCGGAGGAGGCGCGGCGCTGGCTCCTGCAACAGTTCGACCGGTATGAGGCGCGGCCCCAGCCGATCGCCGCGGCGCCGCAACGGACGCAGGTGGCGGGGCAGCTGGCCGACTATTTCGAGGAGGTCAGGACCGAGAACCGCGCGAACCGGCGTGCCGGGCTGGCCCCGGGCGACGGGCAGGCTCCACAGGGACGCCGCGCCATGCCCGGGCGCCGCGCCTTCCTGCAGGGCCGGATGCAGCCGCAACCGCAGGCTCAGGCCGGCGCCGAGGACATGGCGAGGACCGCTCTCGCGTTGCGCGGCCAGGGCCAGGCCATGGCCGGCGAGAACGATCCCACGGCCGGCCTGCCCGATTCCGCCCGCCGCTTCATCCGCCAGACCTCGCGGCAAAATTATCTCGCTCTGGTCCAGGCACGGACCAACGTCGCGCTCACCACGCCGGCCCCCTTCGTCGAGCGAATGGTGCATTTCTGGGCCAACCATTTCGCGATCTCGGCGGACCGGCTCGTCACCATCGGCATTGGCGGCCTGCTCGAGTTCGAGGCGATCCGGCCGCATGTGCTGGGCCGGTTCGAGGACATGCTGTTCGCGGTCGAGCGCCATCCGGCGATGCTGCTCTATCTCGATCAGGCGCAGTCGATCGGCCCCGACTCCGAGGCGGCGCAGCTCGGCGCCCGCTTCGCCCGCTTCCGTCCGCAGGCGCAGGTGCAGCGGCGGGGGATCAACGAGAATCTCGCCCGCGAAATTCTGGAGCTGCACACGCTCGGCGTCGATGGCGGCTATACGCAGGCCGACGTCACCGAATTCGCACGCGCGCTGACCGGCTGGACGGTGAACGGCCTGACCCGCGGCCCCGCGGCGCGGTTCATGGGCGCGGGCGGAACGCCGGGCGATTTCCTGTTCGCCGCCCGGATCCACCAGCCGGGATCGCGCAATATTCTCGGCCGCAGCTACCGGCAGGAGGGCGAGGCGCAGGCGGCCGCGGTGCTGCGCGATCTCGCCGCCGATCCGCGCACCGCCCGCCATCTCGCGGTCAAGCTCACCCGCCATTTCGCCGGGGACGACCCGCCCCCCGCGATGGTCCGGCGGCTGGAGCAGGCCTATCTCCGGAGCGGCGGCGATCTGCCGACCCTCTACCGCATCATCATCGAATCTCCCGAGGCCTGGGTGGAGACGGCCCCCAAGTTCCGGACGCCCTGGGACTGGTCGATCGCCGCGCTGCGCGCGGTCGGCAGCCGCCATGTCGAGGCGCAGCCTTCGGCGGGCCTGCTCAACCAATTGGGCCAGCCGGTCTGGCGGCCGGGCTCGCCCGCCGGCTTCGACGACATCGCCGCGAGCTGGGCGGGACCGGATGCATTGATGCGCCGGGTGGAGGCGGCCGAACGGATCGCCTCGCGCACCGGCGGCCTGATCGACGCGCGCCAGCTCGGCCCGCGCCTCCTGCCGGGCGCGCTCAGCGCGGCCACGACCCGGGCGATCGCCCGCGCGGAGAGCCCCGGCCAGGGGCTGGCCCTGTTGCTGGTCGCGCCGGAATTCCTGAGGAGATGATCGATGTATGATCGCCGCACCTTCCTCGCTTGCTCCGCTGCCGCTGCCGGGCTGCTTGCCGCGCCGCAGATCGCGGTGGCGCAGGCGGCGACCGACCGCCGTTTCGTCTTCGTCATCCAGCGCGGCGCCGCTGACGGGCTCGGCACGCTGGCGCCGACGGGCGACCCTGCCTTCGCCTCGCTGCGCGGCGCCTTCGCGGAGGATTTCGCGGGCGGCCCCCGGGCCGGGGATTTCTTCACCCTGCACCCGAATTTGGCAGAGGCCGGGCGGATGTTCGCGGCGCGGGAGGCCCTGTTCGTCCACGCGGTCGCCTCGCCCTATCGCGACCGCTCGCATTTCGACGGGCAGAACATTCTCGAGACGGGCGGGACCGCGGCCTATGCGCTCCGCGACGGCTGGATGAACCGGCTGCTCGGGCTGCTGCCGGGGGGACAGAGCCGTGCGATCGCGGTTTCGGCGACCGTGCCGATGGTGCTGCGCGGCGGCCATGAGGTCGCCTCCTATGCGCCGTCGGCCTTGCCCGACGCGTCGGACGATCTGCTCGCCCGGGTCGGCAGCCTCTACGAGAGCGACCCGCAGCTGCACGGCGCCTGGGAGCAGGCGATGCAGACCCGGACCATGGCGGGCGACATGTCCGGCGGGGGCGGCCAGAACGGCGCCACCACCGGGCAGCTCGCGGCGCGATTGCTGTCCGGCGCGGAGGGCGCGCGGATCGCGGTGATCGAGACGGGCGGCTGGGACACGCATGCCGGCCAGCGCGCGCGGCTCGGCCTGCAATTGCGCGGGCTCGATGCGATGCTCGGCGCGCTCAGGACCGGGCTCGGCGCCGACTGGACGAACACTCTGGTCATCGTCGCCACCGAGTTCGGCCGCACCGCCGCGCCAACGGCACCGGCGGCACCGATCACGGCACTGCCTCGCTCGCCATGCTCTATGGCGGCGCCGTTGCCGGCGGGCGGGTACTCGCCGACTGGCCGGGCCTGACCCAGGCCTCGCTCTACGAAGGCAGGGATTTGAAGCCGACGCTCGATCTCGACACGCTCATCGCCAGCGCGGTCTCGCAGCATTACCGACTCGACATGGGCCGCTCGGCACGGGCGCTCTTCCCGAACATTTCGGCGACCCGCGCGGTGGAGGGGTTGGTCCGCGCCTAGGCGAAGCGCCGGGCGACGCGCGCCTGCCAGAGCATGAGCAGCGGGACGATGCCGAGTTCGGCAACGAGCGCGAGTTCGTGCCCCGCCGTGGGGCCATCGCCCGCGACCAGACCGAAAGCACGGGCGAGGCCGCCGATGATGATCGCGGCGCAGGCCCAGCGGAAGCGCGCGCTCCGCGCCTCGATCCGCGGCACGCAGGACAGGAGGATGAGGCCAAGCCCGGCGAACAGGCCGGAGAGAAAGCGATAGTGGCTGAGCAGGTCCGGTGCCGCTTGCCCCGGGTCCATGCCGACCAGCATTGCCGGGCCTTCGATGGCCCCGCGCAGCCCGAACCAGAAAGGCGAAAGACGGCCGAGCGTGACGGCCGCCTGCAGCAGCCGGCGCTCCGCCCCGCGGGTCAATCCGGCCGGTCCAGCCCGCGCCGGTGACGGATCATGAGGAGCGCAGCCATCACCCCCATGCCGAGCAGGAAAGGCGAGCCGTACATCAGGATGTCGGCGCCCGGCTGGCCGGCATGGCTGTTGCCGATATTCCAGGACGCGCCGGAGGCGACGACAAGAGCGATGGTGAAAGTGGACCAGACCGGGCGGCGGCCGGCGGTGCTGCGCGCGGTGACGACGGTGATCGCGGTGATGAGGAAGAGCAGCGCCTGAACGGCGAGCATGACGATGATGATGGCTTTCATCCAGGCCTCCGATGTTGGCGAAGGTGCCGCGTAGCGTGCTTCTAGGCCAAAGCGAGAAGGGTGTCTCTCTTTTCCGCTAATTCATTGTAAGATAACGACAAACAAGACTCAGGCAGGGCGCGGGACAGGCGTTGTTCAGCGGCAACATCGATGGCCGGGAGGGCGCCGACAATTTCCTCATTGTCGGCAGCCACGCCGGAGCAATGGAGGACGATGTCGCAGCCGGCGGCGAGGGCGGCGTTTGCCCGCTCCGGGAGCGGACCGGACAAAGCGGACATGGCGATGTCGTCGGTCATCAGCAGGCCGTCGAAACCGAGCTCCCCGCGAATGATCGTGCTGATGATTTGTTGCGAGAGTGTCGCCGGATATTGGCGGTCCCAGGCCGTAAAGAGGATGTGCGCGGTCATCGCCATCGGGGCGCGGGCCGCGAGCGCGCGGAACGGGGCCAGGTCGACGGCGAGATCTTCCCCGGAGGCCTCCACCACGGGCAATTCATGATGGCTGTCGGCGCGGGCGCGGCCATGGCCCGGCATATGCTTGATCACCCCGGCGACGCCGCCCGCGGCGAGCCCGTCGAGCATGGCGCGGCCGAGCGCGGCAACCTGCATCGGCTCGGCGCCGAAGGAGCGGTCGCCGACGATAGCGTCCGCGCCGGGATGGCGCAGATCGAGCACCGGCGCGGCGTCGACGTTAATGCCGGCTTCGGCGAGGGTGACGGCGAGCGCCATGCCGTTGGCGTGCGCCGCTTCGATCGCGCTGATCGGCGCCTTGTCGTAGAGCGCGGCGAAGCGCGCGGCGGCGGGGAAATCGGGCCATTCGGGCGGGCGAAGCCGGGCAACGCGGCCGCCTTCCTGATCGATCAGGATCGGCAGGTCGGTGCGGCCGGAGACGTCACGCAGGCTGTCGGTGAGCGCGCGCAGCCGGGCGCGGTTCTCTACGTTGCGCGCGAACAGGCAGAAGCCCGCCGGGTCGGCATCGCGGATCAGGCCGCGCTCGGCATCGGTGAGGGCGGGGCCGCTGAGGCCGAGGAAGACGGGGAGCATGGGAAGCTTCTAGTGCGTGACGCGGGTGGTTTGTATCGGCATTTCCGTGCCCGGCGGAAAGGCGAGCGACGATGACGTTCAACGTGGTTGCTCATCGCCTCGCGCGTCGCACTGGATCTCAGCCGCGATACCGCAGGACCTCGATCACAAGAGCGAGCGCCGGTGATTGCTGCCGACGGCTCGGAAAATACAAATGATACCCGGGGAATGGCAGACACCAGTTTTCGAGCACGCGGATCAGCGCGCCCGAGGCGATGCGCGACGCAGCATAGTCTTCGGGCAGATAGGCGAGCCCGGCACCATCGACAGCGGCCTGGCGCGCAAGCTCAATGTCGTTGACGATTACCTGCCCCTCAACTTTGACATTGATCTCCTTGCCGGCCTTTTCAAACTCCCACGCGTAAAGCCCGCCCAATGTCGGGAAGCGCAGGTTGATGCAGGCATGCGCTGATAAATCCTGCGGAGTTTTCGGTGGCTTGCGCCCGGCAAAATAAGCGGGTGAGCCGACCACGGCCATGCGCATGTCCGGACCAATCCGCACCGCGATCATGTCCTGCGCGATCGTCTCGCCGAGCCTCACACCCGCATCAAAGCGTTGGTCAACAATGTCGACCATGCCGGTTTCCACGCTCAGCTCGACCGAGAGATCGGGATAATCCGGCAGAAGCTTCGACAGCCTGGGCCACAGGATTGTCGACGCAGCATGATCGCCGGTTGTGATGCGAACCGTCCCGGCCGGTCGCTCGCGAAGCTCGCCCAACGCCTCAAGCTCGCCCGCGATGTCATCGAAATGCGGTCCGACGCGACGCAAAAGCCGCTCGCCCGCTTCCGTCGTCGAAACGCTGCGCGTTGTGCGTGTCAACAAGCGCACACCAAGCCGCTCCTCGAGCGCGCGCATGGAGTGGCTCAGCGCGGATGGCGAGACCTGGAGCTGCGCGGCTGCGCGCGTAAAGCTGCGCTCGCGCGCGACCAAGAGAAACGCCGAAATATCGCTCATCACGTCTCTGGGCATTGTTGAGCAGCGCTCACAACCGCATGCCGATAATGCTGCCTAATAAAAGGAGCCCCGGCAAGCCATCTTGAGCATTCGAGATGGAACCGAACGCGGCGACCGGAATTTCGAGAAGCCTGGCACTCGTCGCTATCGCGCACTCGCCGGAACCGGCCACGCATCGAAAAGAAGTGCCGTCATGGAAATCACTCGCGTATTTGAAAGGGATCCAGGGGATGACCGAGCCCACCAATGCCCGCAACGCTTTCGGCGACATCACGCCGAAGCTCGCCGAGATCACCGACAAAGTGTTGTTCGGCGACGTCTGGCGCGATCCGGCGCTGTCTCAGCGAGATCGCAGCCTGGTGACGATCACCACCCTCATCGCGCTTTACCGCACGAATGAGCTGCCCTTCCATCTCAAGCTGGCGATCGAAAACGGCCTGACGAAGGACGAAATCGTCGCAGCCCTGACGCATCTCGCTTTCTACGCAGGCTGGCCGCCCGCGATGACGGGTCTGCAGATCGCCCGGAAGGTGTTCGATGAAACCGACGCCTGACACGCCCAACTCTTTCAGGGAGGATCACATGGAAACGCGCAAACTCGGCCGCAACGGCCTGGAGGTATCTGCCATCGGGCTTGGCTGCATGGGAATGAGCTGGTCGTACGGACCCGCGCCCGATCGACACGAAATGATCAGGCTCATTCGCGCGGCGGTCGAGCGCGGCGTCACCTTCTTCGACACGGCTGAAGTCTATGGGCCGCTCATCAACGAGGAATTGGTCGGCGAAGCGCTCGAGCCGTTCCGCGACGCGGTCAAGATTGCCACAAAGTTCGGCTTTGCGCCGGGTCCCGGCGACACCAACCGCTGGAGCACTCTCAACAGTCAACCCGGGCATATCCGCGAGGCCGTGGAAGGTTCGCTGCGCCGGCTCCGCGTCGAGGCCATCGACTTGCTCTACCAGCACCGCGTCGATCCTGACGTACCGATCGAGGACGTGGCCGGCACCGTGCGCGACCTTATTGCGGAAGGCAAGGTGAAGCACTTCGGCATGTCCGAAGCCGGCGTCCAGACCCTTCGCCGCGCCCATGCCGTCCAGCCTGTGGCTGCATTGCAAAGCGAGTATTCGCTCTGGTGGCGCGAGCCCGAAAAGGAAATCCTGCCAGCATGCGCGGAACTTGGCATCGGCTTCGTTCCGTTCAGTCCCCTGGGCAAAGGGTTTCTGACCGGAAAGATCGATGAAAGCACCGAGTTTGCCAGTGACGATTTCCGCAGAACCGTGCCGCGCCTCGCTCCTCAATTGCGCAGCGCCAATTTGAAATTGGTCGAACGGGTCAAACTGATCGCGGGACGCAAGCAGGCGACGCCCGCACAAATCGCCCTGGCGTGGTTGCTTGCCCGGCAGCCGTGGATCGTTCCTATTCCCGGCACCACGAAGCTGCACCGGCTCGAAGAGAATCTCGGAGCCGGCAAGGTGGGTTTGACCGACGCCGATCTCCGGGAGATCGAGCAGGAGCTCGCCGGCGTCCTGATCGAAGGCGACCGCTATTCTCCTGCGCAGGCGGCGTTGGTCGGGCGCTGATCAGCACGACCGCCTCTATCCCGAGACCCGCCGCGGCGTGCCGCACATCCTCATTCGAAAGTTACTCACTATGCGCGCAACAATCATGCACGAGGCCGGAGACGTCCGGATCGAGAGCGTTCCCGACGCCGCCATCAGGAACCCGACCGATGCGATTATCCGCATCACCCGCGCCTGCATCTGCGGAAGCGATCTCTGGCCTTACAACGATCTGCCGGCAACGCCGGGCGGGCGGCCGATGGGCCATGAGGCGATCGGCGTGGTGGAAGAGGTCGGCAGCGAGGTTCGCACCCTCAGGCGCGGCCAGCTCGTCGTGATGCCGTTCGCCTATTCGGACGGTACCTGCACCTTCTGCGCGGACGGCATCAACACCTCCTGCGTCCATGGCGGCTTTTTCGGGAGTCCGGAGGTCGGCGGTGCGCAGGCCGAGGCGCTGCGCATTCCGCAGGCGGACGGCACGCTCTACGCGCTCGACGTCGGCGAGGACGATGCGCTCATGCCCTCGCTGCTCACCCTCTCGGACGTGATGGGCACTGGTCATCACGCGGCCGTGACGGCGCGCGTCGCCCGCGGCCGCAGCGTTGCCGTGATCGGCGACGGCGCGGTCGGCCTCTGCGGCGTGATCGCCGCGAAGCGCCTGGGCGCTGACCAGATCATCATCCTGGGTCGCCACCCGCAGCGGATCGGGCTCGCCAAAGCCTTCGGTGCGACGGACGTCGTCAGCGAGCGCGGGGAAGAAGCGATCGAACGCGTGCGCGCACGCACCGGCGGCTACGGCGTACACTCGGTTCTGGAATGCGTCGGCGCCGGTCCCGCGATGGCTACCGCGCTCGGCATCGTCCGCCCGGGTGGTGCGATCGGTCGTGTCGGCGTACCGCATTATGGTCCAGTCGATCTGTCCCAGGCGCTCTTCTATCACAATGTGATCATCGGTGGCGGTCCTGCACCCGTGCGCGCCTATATTGACGAGCTTCTGCCGGAGGTGATCGAAGGTCGCATCGAACCCGGCCTCGTTTTCGATCGCACCGTCGGTCTCGATGGTGTGCCCGAGGGCTATCGGGCGATGAACGATCGTGAGGCGCTGAAAGTGCTGATCCGGCCCTGACCGGCGGCGCAACACCGGCGGGACCACGCCCCTCTCCCGCATGCGGGTGAGGGTGAGGGTCTTTTTTCTCTGCTTCCGGCCTTATTGAACGATCGTGCAGGCCTCGCCGGCGGCTTGCAGGCGGCGGCAGACGTTGGCGCTGTCGGGGCCGGAGGCGCGCAGGCGGTGGAGGGTGCGGCCGCCGGACTGCACCGGCACCAGGCTGTGCGTCAGCGGGGCGAGGTAGCGGAAGCGGCCGGCGAGCGCGTTCCAGGCGCTGTTCGCCGCGGCCGGGGTCGAAAAGGCGCCGAGCTGGATGGCCGGGCCGCTCGGGGCGGGGGCCGGGCGCTGCGGCTGCTGCGGCGCCGGGCGGGCGGGCTGCTGCGGGGCGGGCGCGGGACGCGCGGGCGGCTGCGGGGTCGGGGCCGCGGTCTGTGGCTGGGCCGGACGCGCGGGCGCGGCCGGCTGCTCGGCAACGCCATTGACGTTGAGATTGCCGCGCGGCTGCTGACCCTCGCTGGCGGCGACGCTGGTATTGCCCTCGCCCGACAGGTTCATGCCGCCAGGATTTTCGGGCCGCTGCTTGTAGTCGCCCTGTTCGGCGGCGATCACGTCATTGCCATTCCCCGAGGAGCTGCGGTTGCCGAGCCAGTAGAGGCCGCCGACGATCACCCCGATCGCGACGAGGCCGATGACGATCGCTGTGACCAATTTGGTGACCGAGGGGCCGCCGCCTTCGCCGTCTTCCTCGACCGCCTCGAGCCAGGGCAGCCGGTCCTCGTCGGCCAGCTCGATCTCTTCCGCGTTCGGATCGGCGCGATTGTCGTCGCTCATCGAAGCATCCTCATCGTTCGCCGGCGGACGTCGCGGCATAGCTACATCTCCGTGGCCGCGGTTACACCCATGATGCCGAGGCCGTTGCGGACAATCTGCCCGATTGCGTCCGCCAAGGCCATACGCGCGCGTGTCAATTCGGGATTCTGTGCCAGGAGGAAACGCTTCGACGGGTCGTCATTACCGCGATTCCACCAGGCGTGGAACGCGGCGGCGAGATCGCCGAGATAGAAAGCGATGCGGTGCGGCTCATGTGCGGCGGCGGCGCTCTCGACCATGCGCGGGAAAGTAGCGGCGAGCCTGACCAGCGCCAGCTCCTCCTCGTCGAGCAACGAGAGATCGGCCGCGCCCGAGAGGTCGATGCCCTCCTCCTTCGCCCGGGCGTGGAGCGAGCTGATCCGGGCATGGGCGTATTGGACGTAGAAAATTGGGTTATCTTTGGACAATTCGACCACTTTGGCGAAGTCGAAGTCGAGCGGCGCGTCGGCGCGGCGGGTGAGCATCATGAAGCGGACGACATCTTTGCCCACTTCTCGCACCACGTCCGCCAGGGTGACGAAATTCCCGGCGCGCTTCGACATCTTGACCGGCTCGCCGGCGCGGAACAGGCGGACCATGTTGACCAGTTTCACGTCGAACTCGACGCGGCCGTCGGTCAGCGCGCGGACCGCGGCCTGGATGCGCTTCACCGTGCCAGCGTGATCGGCGCCCCAGATGTTGATCAGCACATCCGCTTTTTCTGCTTTTTGCAAATGATAGGCGGCGTCGGCGCCGAAATAGGTCCAGCTGCCGTCCGACTTCTTCATCGGCCGGTCCTGATCGTCGCCGAACCGGGTGGCGCGGAACAGGGTCAGCTCGACCGGCTCCCACTCGTCATGCGGATCGAGGCTCTTCGGGCGCTCGAGCGCACCCCGGTAGACGAGGCCCTTCGCCGCCAGCGTCGCCAGCACCCGGTCCGCGGCGCCGCTCTCCTGCACGTCGGCCTCGGACGCGAACAGATCGTGATGGATGCCGAGCAGGCCGAGATCGGCCCTGATCAGGTCGATCATCGCCGCGACCGCCTTCGTCCGGAAAGTCCCCAGCCACTCGCCCTCGGGCCCGGCGGCGTAGCGGTCGCCATATTCGGCGGCCAGCGCCTCGCCGACCGGGACCAGATAATCGCCCGGATAGAGGCCCTCCGGAATCTCGCCGACGGCATGGCCGAGCGCCTCGCGGTAGCGCAGGTGCGCGGAGCGGGCGAGCAGATCGACCTGGCCGCCGGCGTCGTTGACATAATATTCGCGCGTCACCCGGTGGCCGGAATATTCGAGCAGCGAGGCGAGCGCGTCGCCGACCACCGCGCCACGGCAATGGCCCATATGCATCGGCCCGGTCGGGTTGGCGGAGACATATTCGACATTGACCATCCTGCCGCCGCCCATGGCGGAGCGGCCATAATCGTCCCCCTCGGCGAGGACGGCGCGCAGCTCCTCCTCCCAGACCGCGCGGCCCAGGCGGATGTTGATGAAGCCCGGCCCGGCAATCTCCGCGCCCGCCACCTCGTCCAGCGCGGCGAGGCGGGGCGCGATCAGCTCGGCCAAAGCGCGCGGATTGGCGCCGGCGGGTTTGGCGAGGACCATGGCGGCGTTGGTGGCGAGATCGCCGTGGGACGGGTCGCGCGGCGGCTCGACCGCGACCGCGCCCCGCCGCAGCCCGGCCGGCAGCCGGCCCTCCGCCTCGAGGGCGTCGAGCAGGGCATCGAGATGCGCGGCGAAACGGGCGTAGAGCGTCATTCGGCTTTCCATATCCTGGGACCTGGTCCCGGGAGGATCAAACCACCAGGCTCAGTCCCTGCCCGGGACGGGCGGATTGAGTGATCCGATCCGGGTTTGAGGGTGGCTCTAGATGAAGGCGGCGCGGATTTGAAGCTTGGCGTGGCGCAGAAAGGATGACCCTCACCCGACCCTCTCCGGCAAGCGGGAGAGGCCGGGAAGGGCCACGCCGGCGCGCGCCGGCCTCAGCGGCGGCAGGCGTTTCGCATCATGGTCGCGGACGGTGAGTTCCGCGCAGGCGGGGCCGGTCGCTCGTCGGGCGGCACGCCCTCGAACAGCCGGACCCCGGCCGGATCCCAGCCGCTGACAAGGACGATCATCAGCGTTCGCCGCGCGCAATCGAGCCGGACGCGCGCGAGAATGCTGACCGCGCCGCCCTCCATCGGGCGGTTCAGCAGGGTGCGGGTGGTCAGCTCCACGCGATCGCCGTCGCGCTGCAGCGAGCCGGGATCGAGATAGCCGCTGCCTTCGGCCGATTGCGCGACGAGCTGCCAGGCCGGACAGCCCGAGCGCCCTCCTTGCGGCCACCCCGCCGCGTTGCACGAATCGGCCGCCGGCGTCTCCGCCTGGGTCAGAGCCGCCGCGATCAGCAGGTCGAGCATCGCCTCAGGCCGTCGTTGCCGGGCGCGGGCAATATTCGTCGATCAGCGCCTGATAGGAGGAATCGGCCGGCACCGTATGCGGCTCGGCGGCCGGCCCGACCGCGGCGCCGTCGCTGAGCAGGCGGCCCTGGGCGTCGTAGCCGGTGACCTGGCGCAGCGCCACGGTATGGCGGGTGCAGTCGATCCGGATCCGGGTGACGCCGACGACCATCCCGCTCGAGCGGGGCGTATCGAAGACGGCGCGGACCCTGATCTCGAACGTGTCGCCGTCGCGGGTGAGCGAGGTCGGGTCGAGGAAGACGGCGCCCTGGCCTTCCACCGTCGCGAACGGACGCCATTCGGGCCCGGGGGCGGTGCTTGCCTGGGCCAGAGCGGCAGCGATCAGAAGGTCGAGCATGAAATCTCCTTTCGGGCGGCCGGCGCCGGGCGCGGGCAAAGCGCGTTGATGATGGTCTGGCCCGGCGAGTTCGGCTCGACCGGCCGGGGCTCGGCCGGCTCGCCGCTCACCTCCCAGTCGTCGAGCCGGCGGCCGCGGGCGTCGTAGGTGGCGAGGTGCAGGATGGCGCTGGTCCGGCGGGCGCAATCGAAGCGCGCCCTCGTGACGTGGCTGCGCGTCCCGTTTTCGTCGCCCCGGGCATAGACGATCCGGGTGATGACGGTGATCATATCGCCGCTCCGCTCGAGCGTCGCCGGATCGATATAGACCTCGCCCTCCCGGTCCCGGGTCACCGAGCGCCAGTCCGGGCAACCGGGCAGGCCGCCGCCGGCCCCGGCGGCATAGCAGCTGGCCGGTTGCAGCAAAGCCGCCGCGAGCAGCAGATCGATCATCGCATTCCCCTCCCCGGGCGCCGCGCGTCAGCGGGCGCAATATTCCCCCATCACGTCGGCATAAGCGGTTCTGGCGACGACCGGCTCCGGCCGCTCGCTGGCCGGCGCGTCCATGTCGAAGATCGTCCCGCCCTCGACGTTGAAAGCGGTCATGTGGACGACCATCGTGGTGCGCGCCGCGCAATCCAGGTGGACGCGCATGTTGACGCTGGCCGTGCCGGTGTCCAGCGGCCTCACCGGGATGGTGCGGGCGACAAACACCACCAGATCGCCGTCGCGGCGCACCGAGGCCGGATCGAGAAAGCCGTCACCGTGCTCGTTATGCCGGATCAGCCGCCATTGCGGGCAGCCGGGCAGGGCCGCAGCCCCCCGGCCGACCGCATTGCACGCGTCCGGCACCGGCGTCGCACCCTGGGCCAAAGCGGCCGCGAGCAGCAGGTCGATCATAAACACTCCCCCCGGGCGGGCGCCCCCCGGGCGCACCGCACGGCGACAAAGGTAGCGCAAATCAAGGGTTTGGCAATGGGCGGTCTCGAGAGGGCCGCAGGCCCGCGCCGGGCGGGCGGATGCGACCAAGCGAGGAACGGCGCGGACGGCCCGCCGTTCTCATGGTTCGGCATGAGGGCGACGTGGCGTGACCGGTGACAGGGACGACGAGGCGGCCGCCCGGATCGAGGAGGCGAAGGCCGCGATCCGCGACGGCGTCGAGCGGGCGAAAGAGCTGATCAGCGAGGCCAGGCAGCAGATCCGGCCCGCCGCCCCGGTGGCGCCCGGGCAGCCGGCGGACGCCGGCGAGCCCCCGCAAACCCGGCCTGAGCCGCGGCCGCGCGCCGCCCCGCGCCCGGACCTGCGGCGACTACGGTAAATGATTTGACTCAAGCATTTGTTCGCATAGCCTCGTTCGTTTGGGGTAGCGGCCACTGCCCCGAGTCGTGGCGTCTTCTTTGGCCGGAAGACTGGAACGACACGCCTCTCAGGGGAAATATCCCGAGCCCGGCGACCGCGTTCACGTCGCCCAGGGGTGGGGGGGTGTGCTCATGGCACGCGACAAGATTGGTGCGCGCAAGCCGGCCGCGATCAATTCCGACATCGAGAACAGGCTGAACGGCGGCGACGAGCATAGTCTTGTCGGGGTTTTGACCAGCGAGCCTGGGCCCGAGCCAGTCGATGTAGGCGCGATCACCGCAGCCGCGTTCGCGGCCGGCAACCTCGTCGTCTATCGGGTCGGCGATGGGACCGCCGCGGTCAATGCCAATGCCACCGCTGTTTTCCTCGACGAATATACTCCGGCGGGCGTGCTTGTGCGGTCAATCGCGCTGCCGACTGCGGATGCAGGCGCCCAACAAATACTAACCGCATCTGGGACGGCAAATTCAGAGGGATACCTGACGCTCAGCACCGACGGCCATTTCTTGATCATGACCGGCTATGATGCGGCGGTCGGCACCACCGGCATCACTACCAGCGCGTCGGCCTCGATCAATCGCGTCGTCGGCCGTGTGCTGGCGGATGGCACGATTGATACCTCGACTGCGCTGAGTGACTTTTCGACCGGAAGCAATCCGCGCGGTGTTGTCAGCACCAATGGCACTAGTCTTTGGGTCGACGGTGGCGCCGGCGGCATCCGTTCCACAACCTTAGGATCGACGACGTCGCTCCAGCTTAGCACGACAGTCACGAACCTTAGAGTCGCTCAGATTTTCGATGGCCAGCTTTACGTTAGCAGCGGCTCGGGCGCCTTTCGTATAGCTGCAGTTGGCACCGGTCTGCCGACCACGTCGGGCCAGACCATCACCAATCTCACATTTAGCGGCGGTAATGCGCACCCGCTGGGTTCGCCCTACGGCTTTTTCTTCGCGGACCTCACCGCGGGCGTCAGCGGCGTGGATACCCTCTATGTATGTGACGACGGCATTGGCCTGCTCAAGTTCTCTCTCGTGGCCGGGAGTTGGGTGGAAAACGGCTTAGTTGGCGTAAATGCCGACGATTATCGCGGTCTCACTGGCTCGGTCAGTGGCACCACCGTCACGCTTTACGCAGTGCGCGACAACGGCTCTAGCGCAGATACCATCGTCAGCCTGATCGACACCGGCGGCTACAATGCTGCGTTTAGCACCACGACACCGACGCTTGTCGCCACCGGCAATGCCAATTCCGCCTTCCGCGGCATTGCCTTCGCGCCGACATCAGCGGGCGATCTCTCCATCAACGACGTGAGCGCCGCCGAGGGCAACCTTGGAACCACCAATGTCACCTTCACCGTTACGCGTGCCGGAAGCAGCGTGGGAGCAATCGGGGCGACCTGGACGCTGACCCTGTCGGGCACTGCCAATGCCGCAGACTTCACGACCACGCCGCAGACCGGCACGGTGAGCTTCGCGAATGGCGAGACAAGCAAGACGATCACGATCACCGTGCAGGGCGATCTCGTTTACGAGAACAACGAGACCTTCACTGTCGTTCTGACGAACGCCACCGGCGGCGCGACCATCACCGACGCGATCGGCGACGGCACGATCACCAATGACGACGCGCCCGTGGCGCCCGCCGTCGACCTGAACGGCGGCGACCCAGGCATCGACTTCAGCGGCGGCTATTTCGAGCAGGGCTCCGGAGCCCTGATCGGCAGTGCGATCACGGTCACCGCGGGCAGCCTGCCGATCACCAGCGCGACCATCGCCATCACCGATGCGCTGGCGGGCGACCTGCTGAGCGTCAGCGGCACCTTGCCGGCGACGATCATCGTCAGCCTCTCCAGCACCGCCACCAATCTGATCCTGACCGGCACCGGCAGCGATGCCGACTGGGCGGCCGCTTTGGCGCTCGTCGTCTACACGAGCAGCAGCGACAATCCGGACGCTTACGGGACCGACACGGCGCGGACGATCAGCGTCACCGTGACCGACGGCGTGGCGCCGGGCACGGCCGCGATCGCCACGATCGCGATCAGCGCGGACAATGACGCGCCGGTGCTCGGCGGGCTGGACGGCGACAGCGTCACCTTCACCGAGGGCGATTCCTATGTCGTGCTCGACAACAACGCGCCGATCGCCTCCGTCACGGACCCGGACAATGAGAATTTCGACCATGGCTTCGTCGAGGTCGGGATCATGTCGGGCGGAACCGCGGACGACGAGTTTTTCGTGATCGACTTCTTCCCCGGCGTGGGCCGATCCGGCAACGACATCTATGTCAACAGCATCCTGATCGGCGCGGTCACCAACGAGGGGCCCGGCGCGATCCTGAGGATCGACCTCAACGCCAACGCGACCGCCGATCTGGTCGCCACCCTGCTCGATTATATCGGCTTCCGGAACGCCAGCGAGGATCCGCTGGCCGGCGACCGCCAGGTGACCTGGCTGCTCAACGACGGCCAGGGCGGCGCGGACGTGGCGCTGTCGACCGTCACCGTGGTGCCGGTGGACGATATCCCGACGGTCGAGGTGCCGGCGACCACCGTCACCTATACCGAGCAGCTCGGCCAGGCGACGCTCGATTCGATGCTCAACCTGACCGATCCGGACGGGCCGACGACCTTGAGCGGCGCCACCGTCTCGATCATCACCGGCCTTGTCGCGAGCGACGATCTGCTGACCTTCGACAACGGGCTCGCCTCATCCTACGGCATCGCCGGGTCTTATGACCAGAATACCGGCGTGCTGACCTTCACCGGCGACGCCACGACCGCGCAATATCAGGAGGTGCTGCGCACCGTCGCCTATGACAATGCGGGCGGCGACGTCCCGGTCGCGGGCGACCGCGTGATCCAGTTCGCGATCAGCGCCGCGCCCGGCACGACCGCAGCCGGGCCGGGCGGCCATACCGACGTCGCCAATGACGACCTCGTCACCGTCTCGGTGGTCGCGGTCAACGACGCGCCGATGCCCGGCCTCCCGGCCAGCTACGACGCCACCGAGCAGGTCGCGCTCGACCTCAAGGACAGCATCACGATCAGCGACGCCGATGCGGGCGGCGGCACGCTGACGGTGACGCTCTCGGTCGGCTACGGCGTGATCAACGCCGACGCGGGCAGCACCGGCGTCATGATCACCGGCAGCGGCACGAACATGGTCACCGTCACCGGCACCCTGACGCAGATCAACGATTTCACCTATTCGGGCTCGGACAGCCTGCTGACCTATCTCGCCGACGGCGACAACCCGCCCGCGAGCACGATGCTGAACCTCTCGGTCAACGACAACGGCAATAGCGGCGGCCCGGCGGAGACCGGGACCACCATGGCGACGATCAACATCGCGGGTGTGAACGACGCGCCGGCCGTGCAGAATCTGTCCGGCGACTTTGCGACCTTCAGCATCGGCGACGCCTATGCCTATTTCGACGTCGGCCAGAACGCCCTGCTCCTCGACCCGGACAGCGATTTCGCCGGCGGCGCGATCCTGATCGACCTCAATGCCGGCGAGAATGGCGGCGAGGACGTCTTCTTCATCGTCGAGAATGCGCACGTCACGCTCGGCGCGGTGCAGATGGATGGCGGGCAGGACGTGCTCGTCGACGGGATCGTGGTCGGCTATTATTCCGGCCAGGGCGCGGGCGGGCAGGTCTCCGTCGTCAATTTCAACATGCTCGCCAATGCGGACGCGGTGGAGCAGGTGCTGCGGGCCTATGCCTACAGCAACACCGCCGGCAGCGCGCTCCATCCCGGCCTGCGTATCGTCGATATCAATATTTACGACGGCGACGGCGAAGTTGCGGTCGTGCACAGCTCGGTCTCGGTGAGCGCGACCCCGCCCTCGGTCGAGCCGACCTATATCAATCTCAGCGACGACGACATCACCTATACGGAAAACGATCCCGATCTGGTGCTCGACGGCGCGCTCACCGTCACCGACGCGGACAGCAGCTCGATCGCAAGCGCCGTGGTCGCGATCACCAATGGCTATGTCATGGGCGAGGACGGCCTGACCTTCGACGGCGGCCTGGCCAGCTCCTACGGCATCTCCGGCAGCTTCAATGCGGCGACCGGCCAGCTCGAGCTCAGCGGCGCGGCGACGCTCGCCCAATATCAGGAGGTGCTGCGCACCGTCGCCTACGTCAATAATGGCGGCGACAACCCGACCGCCGGCGACCGCACGATCGAATTCTCGGTGCTGTCGGGCGACACGCTCTATTTCTCCGGCAACGGCCATTTCTACCAGTTCATCTCCTCGGCCGGGATCAACTGGGCCCAGGCCAATGCCGCGGCCCAGGCGATGAGCCTGTTCGGCCTGCAGGGCTATCTCGCCACCGTCACCTCGGCGGCGGAGAATGCCTTCATCCAGTCGCGGCTCGGCGGCACCGGCTGGATTGGCGCCAGCGACTCCGGCGTGGAGAGGCAATGGTATTGGGTGACCGGGCCCGAGGCCGGCACCTTCTTCTTCCAGCAGGACGAGTTCAACTCCGGCGGCACCCCGATCGGCGGCGCCTATGCGAACTGGGCGGGCGGCGAGCCCAACCAGTCCGGCGACGAGGATTATGCCCATTTCTACGGTGACGGCAGCTGGAACGACCTGCCGGGCGACGCCGGCGTCGACGGCTTCGTCGTCGAATATGGCGGCTATGCCGGCCCGGCCCCGGCCAATCCGATCTCGACCCTCACCATCCATGTCATGGCGGTCAACGACCCCGCCGACATTTTCGGCATCGACTTCGGCGACGTCTCCGAGGACGGCTTCCTGAACGCGAACGGCTTCCTGGTTGCCATCGACCCCGACGGCAGCTCCGACTTCCAGCCGGAGATGCTGACCGGCACCTACGGTGCGCTCACGATCGACGATAACGGCAATTGGGAATATACGCTCGCCAACGGCCAGGCGAACGTGCAGGCGCTCAAGTCGTCAAGCAATCCGACCGACGTCTTCACCGTTCACTCGGCGGATGGCACCGAGCACGATATCACGATCACCGTCCACGGCGCCGACGACGCCGCGATGATCACCGGCACCGATACGGGCAGCGTCACCGAGGATGGCATGCTCACCACGGGCGGCACGCTCGTCGCCGACGACCCGGACGACGGCGACACCGGCTTCCAGGCCGCCGACCAGCTCAGCGGCTTCGGCGCGTTCGCGCTGCAGAGCAACGGCGACTGGACCTACACGCTGGACAACGCTGCCGCGCAGGGGCTGGGCGTCGGCGAGCAGGCCACCGACACGTTCACGATCCATTCGGCGGACGGCACGTCGCACGATGTCGTCATCACCATCAACGGCACCAATGATCGCGCCCAGGGCACGTCCAATACGATCACCGTCGACGAGGACGGGTCCTACGTCTTCGTCTATGCCGATTTCGGCTATTCGGATGTCGACGGCGACGACATGGCCGGCGTCTATATCCACGCCGCCAGCCTCACCGGCGGGACGCTCTACGACGATGGCGTGGCGATCACGAGCAACTCCTATTTCCTCAGCACCGCCGATCTCAACGCCGGCCATCTGACCTACCAGCCGGCGCCGGACGCCAATGGCGCCGCCCTCTCCAGCTTCGGCTTCCAGGTGGTCGACACCAACGGCAACGCCACCGGCCTCGACGCGACCACGCGGACGATGACGATCGACGTCAATTCGGTCAACGACGCGCCGGATGCGACGCCCGTGGGCTTCACCCTGGCACCGGGGGCCTACCGCAGTTTCAACAGCATGAGCTTCGGCTTCAGCGACGTGGACGGCGACAACATCACCGGGATCACCATCACCGGCGCCCTGCAGGGCACGCGCGTCATCTACGACCCGGATGGCATCGGCTTCGGCGTCGCCGGAATTACCGCGTCGGGATTCTTCTCGTTGAGCTCCTTCGGCGACCTCTACGTCACGCTCGCGCCGGACTACAGCGCCTACGGGCCGACCTATGGCTTCGGGTTCACGGTCAGCGACGATGGCGGTACCGCCAATGGCGGCGTCGACACGTCCGGGCTGCGGATCATGGGCTTCGGGGTCGCCTCCCCGCCGGTGGTGAGCACGCCGATCCCGGACCAGGTGCGCAACGAGGACAATCTGTTCGTCTATCAGGTGCCGGCCGGCACTTTCACCGATCCGGACAGCACGCTCACCTACAGCGCCTCGCTCGCCGGCGGCATGCCGCTGCCCTCATGGCTGAGCTTCGACCCGGGCACGCAGCTCTTCTCCGGCCAGCTGCCGCAGGATTTCAGCGGCACGATCTCGCTCCGGGTCACCGCCAGCGACGGCGAGACCGACGTGTTCGACGAATTCGACCTCAACGTCATGGGCATCGCGGACGGCGCCAATATCCGGCTCTCCGAAGGCGGCCCGTACCGGACGATCGGGACGTTCAACATGTTCGGCGGGATCGACGATCCGCGCGTGGACCTGGTCGAGCAGGACGAGACCTACCCGCGCACCGCCGCCACCGATGACGGCGGCTGGGTGATGGTCTGGACGCAGACCGGCGGCAATCCGAACATCCTCGCCCAGCGCTTCGATCCCAATGGCGACCGCAACGAATCGGTGATCTTCATCACCGGCGGCGGCGGGCCCACCGAGGGGCAGCCCGACGTGACCTCGCTGGCCGGCGGCGGCTTCGCGGTCGCCTTCGTCTCGAACGGCGGCGGCGAGATCAGTGTGCAGATCTACGGCCCGACCGGCATCAACCCGACCGCAACCGTGATCCTGCCCGATACCGGCGCCGAGCAGACGCCGACGATCACGCGGCTCAGCGACGGCTCGCTGCTGGTCACCTGGGAGGTGCCCGGCGCCTCGACCACGATCAGCGGCATCCGCCTCGACGCGAGCGGCGCGCTGATCGACGCGACCCCGCAGACGATCAGGGCGGGCGCGGACAATTTCGAGGCCAATGACAATCCGACGCCGCACGCGGTGACCGCGCTCGCCGGCGGCAGGTTCGCGGCGACCTGGGTCGAGGGCGGCGACGTCAGGGTCGCGGTCTATACGCCAGGCGCGAGCTGGACGATGAGCGCCCTGGTCACGCTCGACGAAGGCGCGCTCAACGATCGCAGCCCGACGGTGACGACGCTCTCCGACGGCCGCTTCCTAGTCGTCTGGGAGGCGTCGGACGGCGGCCCCTCCGATCTTTACGGCCAGTTCTTCACCGCCGCGGGCGCTCTGGACGGCGGGCCGGTGCTGCTCACCGGTTCCATCCCGTCCAGCGAGTTCGAGCCCAATGTCAGCGCGCTCGAGGGCGGCGGCTTCGCGCTCACCTGGCTCGGCAATGACGGGCTGAACAGCACGCTCGACGTGCGCCTGCAGACCTTCGACGCCGACGGCAATCCGGTCGGCGCGACCACCTCCGTCACCAATACCGGCTTCACGCCCAATCCGGGCGCGGGAGCGATCAACGAGGGCGACGCCACGCTGACCACCCTCTCCGACGGGCGCATCGTGCTGAGCTGGGTCGATCCCGACCCCGACACGGTCGATCCGCGCGCGACCGGCGACGACCTGCGCTACCAGATCTTCGATCCGGGCGGGGCGCCCACGCTGATCGAGCCGATCGGCGCGAGCTCGTTCGAGCTGCCGATGGACATCAGCCTGTTCGACACGAGCGAGACGCTGGATGTGGTGATCATCCAGGGCGTGAACGATTATGGCTGGCAGCTGGCCGTCGGTCATTATGACGAATTCTTCGAATATGATCCGGGCAATTTCCTCGACGCCGCCTGGGTCATCGTCCGCGGCTACAGCGCGGCGGAAGACGCCTTCCTCGATGCCCTGCTTGCGGGCACGGCGGAGATCGAAATCCTGACCGGCGGGTTCGCCCCGGCCGCGCAGTTCTTCCTCGGCATCACCGCGATCACCTCGGACGGCGGCTCGCAGCGCCAGGCGATCACGCGCGACCTCGTCGTCGAATTCGCCAACACGCCGCCGACTGCGGTCGACGACGTCCTCGCCGCGACCGAAGATACGCCGGTCACCTATGCGGCCGCGGACCTGGTCGGCAATGACGACGATGGCGGCGACGGCGGGCCGCTGGTCATCACCGCCGTGTCCAACTTTACCGGCGGCGTCGCCGTGCTCAACGGGGACGGGACCGTTACGTTCACGCCCACCCTCAACTTCAACGGCGTCGCGGGCTTCGACTATGTCGTCAGCGACGGCACCGACACCGACACCGGCCATGCGACCGTCAACGTTGCCGCGGTCAACGACGCGGTCACGGGGAGCGCGCCGACCTCGCTCAGCCTGAACGAAGACGCGGTGAATGTCGCGGTCACCGGCCTCTCGATCAGCGACGTCGACGCGGCGCTGGCCCCGGCCGGCGTCTACGAGGTGATGCTGAGCGCGACGCACGGCCCGCTGACCTTGGCCACGCTGACCGGCCTCACCTTCACGAACGGCGACGGCACGGCAGACGCGACGATGACCTTCCACGGCACGCTCGCCGACATCAACGCGGCGCTGGCCACGGCGAGCTACACGCCCGACGCCGATTATTACGGCACCGACGCCGCGGGCATCGTCCTGCAGGTCACCGACACGTTCGGCGGCATCGTCGCGACCGGGACCGGCAGCGCGACCTCCGACAGTGACAGCATCAGCGTTACCGTCAACGCGGTCAACGACGCGCCCGCGGGCACCAATGGCAGCGCCACCTTCAACGAGGATACGAGCTACACCTTCAGCGCCGCCGATTTCGGCTTCACCGACCCGGTCGAGGGCGATGCCTTCCTGTCGGTGTTCATCACCACCCTGCCGGCGAACGGCAGCCTGACGCTGTCCGGCAATCCGGTCATGGCCGGGCAGGAGATTCCGGTCGGGCAGATCGGCAATCTCGTCTTCACGCCGGCGGTCAATGGCAATGGCATGGGCTATGCCAGCTTCACCTTCCAGGTGCGTGACAATGGCGGCATTCTGAATGGCGGGATCGATACCGACCAGAGCGCCAACACGTTCACCCTGAACGTGACGCCGGTGAACGACGCGCCGGCGATCGATCTGAACGGGGCCGCGGGCGGCACCGGCAGCATCGCGAGCTATACCGAGAACGCGGCCGCCACGCAGCTGGCGCCCAACGGCACCGTGGTCGACGTCGACATGCTCGACTTCGACACCGGCGTGCTCACCGTCACGATCAGCGCGGGCGGCAGTGCCAGCGACATCCTCTCCGTGATCAACGTGGGCAATGGCGCCGGCCAGATCGGCGTCAGCGGCGCGACGGTGAGCTATGGCGGCACCGCCATCGGCACGATCGCGGGCGGCTCGGGCGGGACGCCGCTCACCGTCACCTTCAACGCCAGCAGCAGCCAGGCGGCGGTGCAGGCGCTGGTCCGCCAGATCGGCTTCGCGGTCAATTCCGAGAATCCGTCCACCGCCCTGCGCACGATCCAGTTCTCGCTCACCGACGGCGACGGCGGCACCAGCAATACCGCCTCGGCGAACACGACGGTCATCGCGGTCAACGACGCCCCCGCCGGCACGGACGGCAGCGCCACGATCAACGAGGACGGGTCCTACACCTTCGCCCGCGCCGATTTCGGCTTCTCGGACCCGGCCGAGGGCCATGCCTTCATCGCGGTGATCGTCACCACGCTGCCGGCGAACGGCACGCTCTATCGCGACAATGACGGGCCTGGCGGCGCGGCACCCGTCGCGGTCATGGCGGGCGACTTCATCCTGACCAGCCTGATCGATGCCGGCGGGCTGACCTTCGTGCCCGCCGCCAATGCCAACGGCGCTCCCTATACCAGCTTCACCTTCCAGGTGGTCGACGGCGGCGGCACGACCAATGGCGGCCAGGACACCGACCAGAGTCCGAACAGCTTCACGATCAACGTCACCGCGGTGAACGACGCGCCGGTCAACAATGTGCCGGGCGCCACCCAGAATGTGAATGAGGATGGCGGCCTCACCTTTTCTTCCGGCAACGGCAATCTGATCACCGTCAGTGACCTGGATGCGGGCGCAGAGGACGTCACCGTCACGCTGACCGTGCTGCACGGCACGCTTGCGGTGGGCGGCAATGCGGGCCTGACCTTCCTGACCGGCGACGGGACCGCCACGGTTTCGTTCGCGGGCACCGTGGCCGAGGTCAACAACGCCCTCAACGGCCTCATCTATACGCCCGCCGCCAATTACAATGGCCCGGACACGCTGCAGATCCAGACCAGTGACAACGGCAATAGCGGCACGGGCGGCACCCTGACCGACACCGACATGGTGGCGATCAATGTGGTGTCGATCAACGACGCCCCGGCCGGTACCGACAAGGCGGTCACGATCAACGAGGATGCGACCTACGTCTTCGCGACCGCGGACTTCGGCTTCACCGACCCGAATGACAGCCCGGCGAACAGCCTGCTGGCGGTGACCTTCACCACTTTGCCGACCAACGGCACGCTCTTCTACGATGCGGACGGCGCCGGCGGGAACGCCCCGGCGGCGGTGACCGCGGGCCAGTCGATCCTCGCCTCGGAGATCGCGCTGGGCAAGGTGACCTTCGTGCCCGCCCTCAACGGCAATGGCTCGCCGCTCTCCAGCTTCACCTTCCAGGTGCAGGACGATGGCGGCACCGGCAGTGGCGGGGTCGATCTCGACCCGAGCGCCAATAGCTTCACGATCAACGTCTCGGCGGTGAACGACGCGCCGGTGAACAATGTGCCCGGCGGGCAAAGCGTCAACGAGGACGCCTCGCTCGTCCTCAGCACCGCCAACAGCAATGCGATCCAGGTCTCCGACGTCGATGCCGGCTCCGGCAGCGTCTCGGTTACGCTGTCGGTCGCGCATGGCACGCTCACGCTGGCGAGCACGACGGGCCTCAGCTTCTCGGGCGGCAGCAACGGCACGGCGGGCTTCACCATCACCGGTACGCTCACGGATCTCAACGCCGCGCTCGGCAGCGGTCTGACCTATGCGCCGACGGGCGATTACAACGGGCCCGACGCCATCGCGGTGCAGACCACCGACAACGGCAATACCGGCTCCGGCGGGGCCGGGACCGACAGCGATTCCATCTCGATCACGGTCAATTCGGTGAACGATGCGCCGCAGGGCACCGACAACAGCGTGACCGGCAGCGAGGACGATCCCCTGGTCTTCACGGCCGCGAATTTCGGGTTCAGCGATCCGGTCGAAGGCAATGCCTTCCTCGCGGTCAAGATCACGACGCTGCCGGCCGCAGGCACCCTGTTCCTCGACAGCGACGGGATCGGCGTCGGCGCCGCGCCGGTCGCGGTTTCCGCCGGCCAGTTCATCAGCATCGCCGACATCAATGCCGGGCACCTCTACTTCCAGCCGGTGATGGATGCGTTCGGCAACAATTATGCCAGCTTCACCTTCCAGGTGCAGGATGACGGCGGCACCATGAATGGCGGCGTCGATCTCGACCAGAGCGCGAATACGATGACGATCAACATCACGCCGGACAATCTGCCGCCGGTGGTCGATCTGAACGGCGCCGGCGCCGGCATCAACTACACGACGGCCTTCACCGAGGACGGCGCGGCCGTCGCGATCGGCGCGGGGATCCTGGTCTCCGATCCGGACTCCGGGCTGGGCGATATGATCGAGAGCGCGACGATCACCCTGACCGATGCGATTGCCGGGGACACGCTGACGATTGTCGGCGCGCTACCACCAGGCATCAGCGCAGCGACGACGACGCCCGCGGGCCAGATCGTGATCACCCTGACGGGCACGGCGAGCCAGGCCGATTATCAGACGGCGCTCGGCCAGATCCGTTACGCAACGACGAGCCAGAATCCGGACGTCTTCGGCACCGACACGAGCCGGACGATCACGGTCGTGGTGAATGACGGTCTCGTCGATTCCGCCACGGCAACGGCGACGATCAACATCGTTGCGATCGACGATGCGCCGGTCGCGCAGCCCGATGCCTTCACGATCACGGAATCGCAGACGATCGTCAGCGGCAATCTGTTCGCCGACAACGGCTCGGGTGCGGACGATGATCCGGACGGTCCGCCGCTCGCCATCTCGGCGGT